>Ga0265332_10000001_pt1 | contig 863783 bp, 789 predicted proteins | sample 41926metaG_FD_202084 | JGI IMG/M metagenome (GOLD analysis project Ga0265332, IMG submission 202084) | Rhizosphere microbial communities from Carex aquatilis grown in University of Washington, Seatle, WA, United States - 4-19-26 metaG | ecosystem: Host-associated > Plants > Roots >...
TGGCCAACGCCAGCGCCGACATGCTGTGCGCCACCGAAGAGACCTTTGGCCCCTTTGCCCCGGTGTTCAAGTTCGAGACCGAGCAGCAGGCCATTGATGCGGCCAACAACACCGAGTTCGGGCTGGCGAGCTACTTCTACAGCCGCGACGTGGGCCGCATCTTCCGCGTTGGCGAAGCGCTGGAGTACGGCATGGTGGGCGTGAACACGGGCATCATTTCCACCGAGCACGTGCCCTTTGGCGGCGTCAAGCAGTCGGGCCTGGGGCGCGAGGGCTCGCACCACGGGATGGACGACTATGTGGAGATCAAGTACCTGTGCCTGGGGGATATTCAGCAGTAGGGCCAGCGGGCAGCTATCAGCAGAAACTACTGTTTTGATAGCTGCTTGCGCTTTGTGGGTAAGCGCTGGAGGCCTATTTGGCTTGAAATTTCGGTACGTATTCAAGACATTGGGCGCAGATAGGGTGCACCTGTGCCGCGCTCTATAATCGACGCCTTCGCGGGTGTAGTTCAATGGTAGAACGGCAGCTTCCCAAGCTTCATACGAGGGTTCGATTCCCTTCACCCGCTCCAGATCAGCGTTTCAAATTGGCCCGAAACCCGCATGCTACCTAGGCATGCAGGTTTTTCTTTGTTCGCGAAAAACGTATCCCTTGCTGAGTGGTTCAATCCAAGCAAGGGGAGCGCAAATAACGAAGATGAAGAGCCGCGCGGCGAGGGCGAGGTACACGCTGGAATTCAAACTCGAAGCCGTGACGATGACCAGTGCATCGAACTGCTGGCGTTGCAGCGCAAGGTTTGCGCCACCGGCCATGTGCCTTCCCAGCTTGCGACGCTCATGCAGGTAGGGGTAATTACTATGGTGAAAAAGTTGAGTAACGCTAGAGAATAGGCCTGTCGAGAAATCGTCACCACTCATTCAACGCCGACTGCCAGTGCTGCCAGTTAGGTGTTGGGCAAAAAAGCCCGAATCGGAATAGCTCCGGTTCGGGCTTTTTCGTTTTTAGTCTCTTAGTTTTGTCTCGGGCCGGCTAAACACATAGCCTGGCTGGCGGAGCGCTGCCTGAAGCAGATTCAGATGGGATGTGGGGGTTGCTTGTCGGGGATCTTCTGTGACCGAGACAGAGTTTTCACAGGTGGATCGCAGGTCGTCATTTCCGTAAATACAACTGTTAGGAGCTTGACCATGACTGAACTGAAACGCCGGGACATTATCAAGACTGGAGGATCCATGCTGATCCTTGGTGCCGCCGGAGGAATGCCCGCCCTCGCTCTGGCGCAAGAGACCGTGAAGCTGGGTCTTTTGCACTCCCTTTCGGGCACCATTGCCATCGCGGAGGCCTCCTTGGTGGACGCGGAGAAGCTGGCCATTGAAGAGATCAACGCGACCGGCGGGGTAATGGGACGCAAGATAGAAGCGGTGGTCGAAGATGGCGCGAGCGAGAACTCGGTATTCGCCGAAAAGGCTCGCAAGCTGCTTGAGCTCGACAAGGTAGCCGCGATTGTGGGCTGCTACACCTCTGCATCAAGAAAGGCAATCTTGCCGGCGCTCGGACGTAGCAACGGTTTGCTTTACTACCCGACCTACTATGAAGGGCAAGAACAGGACAAGCATGTGTTCTATCCCTCGCAGGAGGCGACTCAGTCAGTGATTGCTGCGGTGGACTGGCTGGCACGAGAAAAGGGAAAAACCTTCTTCTTGGTCGGGTCCGATTACATCTACCCACGCACTTGCAACAAGATCGCCAAGCCCACCGTCGCAAAAGCTGGTGGAAAAGTGGTTGGTGAAGAGTACGCCCCATTAGGCCACACGGAATTCTCCTCGATCATCAATAAGATCAAGGCGGCCAAGCCCGACTGCATCTACAGCACGGTTGTCGGTGGTTCGAATGTGGCTTTCTATAAACAGTTGCGCGCCGCAGGCCTCGATGGTTCGAAGCAGGTACTGCTGTCCACCGTTGTGTCGGAAAACGAAGTCGAGGGTATCGGCAAGGACAATGCTGCCGGCTACTACGCCTGCATGGGCTATTTCCAGAGCATTAAATCTCCGACGAATGAAAAGTTCGTCAAGGCCTTCAAGGCAAAGTACGGCCAAGATCGCGTAATTGGGGACCCCATGCAGGTCGCTTACAACAGCGTATACCTATGGAAGATGGCTGTTGAAAAGGCCAAATCGTTCGACGTAGACAAGGTCATTGCCGCATCGGGCGGCATCGAGCTGGAGGCGCCTGAAGGCACAGTGAAGATTCATGCCACGAACCACCATGTCTGGAAGAAGGTGCGTGTTGGTCGTGCACGTCCCGACGGTCAGTTTGACATCGTGTGGGAAGCCCCTGCATTGATTGAGCCAAATCCCTTCCCCAAGATCTGAATCTAAGGGACTAGGTACCTTGACCGAGCGCCAGCGAGCGTTCGGTCAATCCAACGATTCAGGAGCGGCACAATGAGTTTTGATATTGCAGTAATGCAGTTGTTCAATGGGGTGAGCTTATTCAGCATCCTGTTGTTGATGGCGATCGGATTGGCCATCGTATTTGGTCTCATGGGTGTTATCAACATGGCTCACGGCGAGTTGATGGCGCTTGGTGCGTATATGACCTACGTGGCAGCGCTTGGCTTCGAGCGCTGGGCGCCTAACTGGATGGATGTGTATTTGTTCGCAGCTATTCCATTCGCGTTTCTAGTGACATTCGTTTTCGGATACGCGCTCGAACGCGGCTTCATCCGCTTTTTCTATAACCGGCCGCTGGATACCTTGTTAGCTACTTGGGGTTTGAGCCTCATCATGCAACAGACATACCGCACCGTGTTTGGAGCGCAGGAAGTCAGTGTACCGCTGCCCAGTTGGTTGGCTGGGGCTTGGGAGCCAGCGGTCGGCATACAACTACCTATTACGCGCATTTTCATTGTCGGCCTGACTATCGCCGTCGCCGTGGCCGTTTATTTGTTGTTGTATCGGACACGGTGGGGCATAAAAGTGCGCGCGGTGACGCAGAACCGGGCGATTGCAGGCGCTACTGGCATCAACACCCACCGCGTAGATGCGCTGACGTTCGCGCTCGGTTCCGGTCTTGCGGGCATTGCCGGTTGCGTCTTCACCATGATCGGTTCCACTAACCCAGGAACTGGACAACTCTACATTGTCGACTCCTTCATTGTGGTGGTTTTCGGGGGGGTGCAGAGCCTTGCGGGGACTGCGCTTTCAGCCTTCGCAATTGCTCAGACTCAGAGTTGGCTCGAGTTTCTGCTGAGCGGTTCAATGGCCAAAGCGACCATTTTGCTGCTAGTGATCCTAGTCCTTTACTTCCGACCAAACGGCCTATTTGCATTGCGCACTCGGAGTTGACCTATGCAAGATTACAAACACAAGCGTAGCGTCGTTTCCAGCGTGGTTCTGATTGGATTATTAGTCGTTGTCTTACCGTTCGCCCTCGACGCCTTCCGACTGAACCTAATGGGGAAATATCTGGCGTTCGCCTTCGTGGCCATCGGCATCGTATTGACTTGGGGTTATGGAGGCATCTTGAGCCTAGGCCAGGGGGTTTTCTTCGGTCTTGGTGGCTACATGATGGCGATGTTTCTAAAGCTCGAAGCTTCCGCACCCGAGTTGCCTGACTTCATGGTCTGGAGCAGTGTCGAGCATCTACCCACCTGGTGGATTCCGTTTAAATCTTTGGGTCTCACGGTTCTCGGCATTCTCGTGATACCCGCAGCCCTGGCCTACTTGTTCTCGTACGCCATCTTTCGTCGCAGGGTTAGCGGTGTGTACTTTGCCATCGTGACATTGTCCCTGGCGCTCACTCTGACGGTTGTAGTAGTCGGTCAGCAAGGTGATACCGGTGGCGCCAACGGCATTACCGACTTCCGAACGTTGTTGGGAATGGACATTACCTCCGACCATTCGTTGCGTCTCCTTTACTTCATCGAGGTAGCGATCCTCTCGATCGTGATGATGCTTTCGCTGGTGGTGGTGCGAAGCCGCTTTGGAAAGATTTTAATTGCGATTCGAGACCGAGAAGATCGAGTGCGCTTCAGTGGCTACGACACTGCGCATATGAAGGCATTCGTATTCGCGTGCGGAGCCGTTCTAGCGTCAATTGGCGGGGCTTTTTTTACTCTTCAAGTGGGTTTGATTGCTCCGAGTGTTATTGGGGTTGTCGCCTCGGTAGAGATGGTGATTTATGCCGCTGTTGGAGGGCGCCTCTCGGTGCCTGGCGCGGTTGTTGGGGCTTTAGTTATTGGATTTCTTAAATCTTACCTGTCGGAGGCATTTCCCGAAGGTTGGCTCTATTTTCTAGGTGCCGTCTTCATTCTCGTAGTGTGGGTGATGCCTAACGGATTGGCTGGTCTTTTGGATCAATGGTCAGACCGACCTCGAAGAAAGGTTGCGTGATGGATGCAATCCTTACCTTTCCATCAGCGACTCATACAGGTGCAGATTCCATGTCTTTAACTGCTTCCCACGCCAGTGAAAAAGTTCTAAGTGTCGAGGCACTCACGGTCTCATTCGACGGATTCCGAGCCGTAGATTCGCTCAGCCTTTCCGTTGATCGCAATGAGCTGCGCGTGATCATCGGCCCGAATGGGGCAGGCAAGACCACACTTCTCGACATGATTTGTGGAAAAACAAAGCCGACTTCCGGACGCGTTATCTTTAATGGCATTGACATCACTCGCCTAACTGAACATCAGATTGTCCGTTCTGGTGTAGGACGAAAATTCCAGACACCCTCGGTGTACGAGGACCTGACGGTGTTTGAGAACCTTGAGATCTCACTGCCTCGTACACATGGCGTCTTTCAGTCGCTGACGTTTCGGCGCTCCCCCGAGGTTGTGGACCGCATCCACGCAATGGCGGAGCAGATATTTCTCATTGAATGCATACAGGACCGTGCGGGGCAGCTCAGCCACGGGCAAAAGCAGTGGTTGGAAATTGGGATGCTACTGATGCAGGAATCCTCCCTTCTGCTGCTCGACGAACCAGTGGCTGGTATGAGTCCGCGAGAACGCGAGCAGACGGGTGAGTTATTAAGCCGCATCGCAGTGGGAAAGTCCGTGATAGTGATTGAGCACGATATGGACTTTGTACGGCGAATTGCCCACAAGGTGACGGTACTGCATCAGGGGCGCCTCCTGAGTGAAGGCAGCGCGGACGAGGTCAAGCAGGATCCGCGCGTTATCGACGTTTATCTTGGTCATTGAGGAGAGCATTCATGCTGGAAATTTCCCACCTCAATGTCGCATACGGCGAGTCGCAAGTAATCCATGACATTTCGTTCAAGGTAGGCCCGCGCGAATCCGTGGCCATCATGGGGCGCAATGGAATGGGCAAGACCACATTGCTCAAGTCGTTGATCGGCCTGCTGTCGGCGCGCGCAGGCGCGATTCGTCTTGGCGACATAGATCTGGTCGGCCAACCAAGTTACCGCCGAGTGCAACGGGGCTTGGCCTTCGTGCCTCAAGGGCGGATGGTCTTTCCTTTTCTCACGGTCGAGCAGAACATCCTTTGTGGCGCCGAACATTCTGGGTACCGCCAAGTACCCGAATACATCTATCAGTTTTTTCCTGTCCTAAAAGAGATGAAGCACCGCAAGGGCGGCAATCTCTCGGGCGGCCAACAGCAGATGCTGGCCATCGCGCGGGCACTGGTATCTGACCCCAAAGTTCTGATCCTCGATGAACCCACCGAAGGCATCCAGCCTTCGATCATCAAAGAGATTGCCCAAACCCTAAACGTGCTACGTCATGAGCGTGGCTTTGCCGTAGTGGTGTCAGAGCAGGTATTGAGCTTTGCCCTGGATCTAGCAGACCGGTTTCTGGTCATCGATCGGGGGCGGATCGTGCACGAGGAAATGCGTGCTCAGTTGAATCAGGAAAAAGTCAAGTCATTCCTGACCGTTTAACCCCAACCTCTCCAAGGAGATTCTTATGAGACATGGTGACATTTCCAGCAGCAACGACTGCGTCGGCGTTGCAGTCGTGAACTACAAAATGCCGCGCCTGCACACCACAGCAGAGGTCCTTGCGAACGCGCGCGCTATCGGTGAGATGCTCGTTGGTATGAAAAGAGGCCTGCCAGGCATGGACCTCGTCATCTTCCCCGAGTACTCGACACATGGAATCATGTACGACTCAAAAGAGATGTATGAGACTGCATCGACAGTGCCAGGTGCGGAGACTGAGATATTTGCTGAGGCCTGCCGCAAGGCCAATGTTTGGGGCGTGTTCTCACTTACCGGTGAACGCCACGAGGAGCACCCCAACAAGGCGCCCTATAACACCCTCATCCTGATGAACAACAAGGGCGAGATTGTTCAAAAGTATCGGAAGATCATGCCCTGGGTTCCGATCGAGGGCTGGTACCCGGGCGACTGCACCTACGTCTCTGACGGTCCCAAGGGCATGAAGATCAGCTTGATCATCTGCGACGACGGCAACTACCCCGAAATTTGGCGTGACTGCGCAATGCGCGGAGCAGAGCTGATCATCCGCTGCCAAGGCTATATGTACCCGGCCAAGGAGCAGCAGATCATGGTATCCAAGACCATGGCGTTCTTGAACAACACCTACGTAGCCGTGGCCAACGCAGCAGGTTTCGACGGGGTGTACTCGTACTTTGGTCACTCGTCTGTGATTGGATTCGACGGCCGCACGCTGGGTGAATGTGGCGAAGAGGCGATGGGGATCCAGTACGCCGAACTCTCCACGAGCCTGATCCGAGATGCGCGGAAAAATGGTCAGTCGCAGAACCATCTTTTCAAACTCGTGCATCGTGGCTATACCGGTTTGATCAATTCTGGTGACGGTGATAAGGGCGTCGCAGCGTGCCCATACAACTTCTATTCGAATTGGGTGAATGACCCGGAAGGAACGCAAGAAAAGGTGGAGTCGTTCACACGCTCCACCGTGGGTACAGAGGAATGTCCGATTGACGGCATTCCAAACGCGGCCACAAAGCACCGCTGAACCAACGCGCGTCTTCCCTTTTTTCAGGACCCCCACATGTCTTTTCCCTTGGACGATTACCTCATCCGAACTGAACCGTTCTACCAAGCCTCAGGGCCTGAGATCGATTGTTACGAGCGCGCCTATGCGCATCGGATGCCGCTGATGCTGAAGGGACCGACTGGCTGCGGGAAGACGCGCTTCGTGGAATATATGGCCTGGAAGCTCAAACGTCCTTTGGTGACACTTGCCTGCAACGAGGACATGACGGCGTCCGACCTGATTGGACGTTACTTGCTTGACGCCGACGGCACTGCCTGGCACGACGGACCAATGACGCTGGCGGTACGTCACGGTGCAATCTGCTATCTTGATGAGGTTGTGGAGGCTCGCCAAGACACCACCGTGGTCATTCATCCGCTGACGGACGCACGACGCATGCTGCCGTTGGACAAGAAGGGCGAGGTCGTTCAAGCGCACCCTGACTTCCAGTTGGTGGTGTCTTACAACCCTGGATATCAGAGCAGCAGCAAAGATATGAAGCCGTCTACGCGGCAGCGGTTTGCATCGCTGGAGTTCGACTATCCGTCCGAGGAGAAGGAGGTCGGCATCGTGGCCCATGAGTCGGGCGTTCCCGTGGCCCTCGCGCGGCAGTTAGTGGCTATCGCGCACTGTACCCGTGCCCTGAAGCAAAAGGGGTTAGATGAAGGCGTTTCGACTCGAATGCTCATTTACGCCGGCGTGCTCATCCGCGACGGCATGTCGGCTGTTGAGAGTTCCGAGATGACCATGATCCGTCCTCTCACCGACGATCCCGATATGGCAACTGCCATCCGCAGTTTCGTCCTCGCCCAGTTTGGATGAACGCTATTCCCTACATCCGACCCGAGCTGGCTGGTGTCGAGCCCTTGCAGGCGCTATTGCCTGCCCTCGGCCTGCTAGCCTGCGGCTTGAGCGAAGACCAGATAGTGGTGGAGGACAACGACCGCGCCGAACGAGCTCACCGCGCTGTGTTGACGTCGACTCAGCTATTGCTGACGAGTCGGCAGATACTTGCGGGTCAGGAGTCTCCCGAGCGGCTGTACCGCCTGTTTCGTGCTTCGGTTGCCCACGCCGTGGCGCATAGACGCTATTCGCGGCCCGCGTTGACCACCAACGCCCTTAAGCCCTTGGGAGTGGCGGTAGTTTCGGCAATCGAGGATGCTCGTGTCGAGCGCCTCTTGATGCGCCATTACCCTGGGGTTCGTCGCTGGTTCCTTGAGCAAGTGGCTCCACAACCAAATTCAGGTGATTTCAGTTTTGAATCGCTAATGGCGCGAATGGACCGTGCCTTGCTTGACCCAACCTATGAGGACGACAACTATTGGGTAAATAAGGCCAAGCGGCTGTTCGACGAAGCCATGGATGCCCATGGCCTGGAGGCTTATGACGAGTTCCGGGCCGTTGCTTCTATTTTGGCAAACGACCTAGGCCAGATGCGCGTTCGGTTCGACCCTCAGCACTATGTGGTGCCCTCGCGGTACCGGGATGACAACAGTTATCTATGGAACTTTCCTGAGCAGAACCAGGCCCCTGAGGAGGCCATGGCGCTGCCAGAGTCGCTCGCTTCTCGCAAAACCGCAACCAGCAATAGCGCGGGAGACGCACAGCAAGAAGAATGCGAGGAATTAGAGCTTGGCCGCTTTGCATACCCTGAGTGGCACCACCAACTCGACCTCTGGCGCAGCGACTGGTGCACTGTGGTCGAGAAGCTGCCCGGATGGTCGGTCAGCGGCCCTGGCTTGGCGAATGCGTTTGCTTCTCAGTCGCTCAACCCGTTGGCGCTTCGCAGTGTGCTCCGCCTCAGTCGTAGGCACCGTCTACGACGGCAATGGGAAGGCGATGATATTGACCTTAACGCCGCCATTGAAGTCCTCGTGGATCGACGGTTGAGCTTGCAACCTGAAGCTCGGCTGTTCATGCGGCCGGGGCGGGAAACTGGAGCTTCAAGCATCTTGTTGCTACTCGATCTCTCTGAATCGACCAATGAGCAGGCTGGGACATCAGGTCAGACGCTATTGGACATTGAGAAACAAGCCGCCTTTCTGCTCGCTGACGCCACGATGAGCACCGAGGATCGCATCGCCATACATGGCTTTAGCTCCAACACCCGGACTGAAGTCGACTACCACCGAATCCTTGAGTTCGGCTCCCCGCTGCAAGGGCTTGCTAGGGCACGGCTTGCGTCGGTACCAGCCCGTCATTCCACCCGCATCGGCGCTGCACTGCGGCATGCCACGGCGATAATGAAGAGTGAGGCCGGCAACCACCGCGCGATTCTTCTCGTCACCGATGGCGAGCCGGCGGATGTTGATGTCTTCGACCCACTTTACTTGATCGAAGATGCGCGAGTGGCGGTGCATCAAGCCCGGCAAGCTGGTGTGCGCGTCTTCTGTATAGCCGTCGACTCGAACGCGGATCACTATATCCGCCGAATATTTGGATGGCGAGACTACTGTATCACCGAGAATGCATCAGCTCTCCCCGCGCACTTGCAGCGCGCCTATGGGAGACTGATCAGCAATTGATGGGTCAAAGGACACAGCCTGGTGATGCTTGCTATTCAGCGCAGCGAATCAGAAAAATGTGTATCAAATTTTTGCCGCAAATGCGGAGCCAAACTGACGGAAAGTGAGAAAAGACCCAAATGACTAACAAAGACCCGGTTCGCGTCGGCATATTGTTTTCCGCGACCGGTGTAACGTCCACAATTGGAATGTCACAACTTCATGGTGCCCTTCTTGCAGTCGACGAGATAAATGATGCGGGAGGCATAGATGGTAGGGAACTGCAACCGGTACATTATGACCCAAAATCCAACCCTTCCCTCTATGCCGAGCTGACCGAGCGCCTAATACATCGCGACGGTGTGAATGTCATATTTGGCTGCTACATGTCCAGCAGTCGAAAGGCTGTGATCCCTATCATCGAAAAATGGAACAAACTGCTGTTCTACCCAACGTTGTACGAGGGATTTGAATACTCCAGCAACGTAATTTATACCGGTGCCGCTCCGAATCAGAACAGCGTACAGTTGGCCGAGTTCATCACCTCGAATTTCGGTCCTCGCGCATACCTTATCGGCTCTGATTACATCTACCCTTATGAGTCAAACCGTATCATGGGTGAACTGGTGCTGCAGCGTCAGGGCAGTGAAAAATTGGCTGAACGCTATGTGCCGCTGGATGCGAAAGAGCGAGATTTTGCCGAGATAATGGCAGACATTCATAATAAGCGACCGGATTTCATCTTCTCTACAGTGGTTGGGGATTCTACCGCAGCCCTATATCGGGCTTATGCTGACGCTGGCTTTGACCCAAAGACTATGCCTATTTCCAGCCTAACAACCTCAGAGGCTGAAATTTCACAAATGGAGCGGGGGCTAGCAACAGGTCACTACACCTCCGCACCGTATTTCCAGTCAATCGAGTCCGAGGCCAACCGGCGTTGCCTGTCCAATTTACGTCGACGATTTGGAGACTCTAGCGTGCCCAACTTATGCTGGGAAGCTTCATACTTCCAGATGCATATTTTTGCAAACGCCATGCGACAGGCGGGGGAAGAAGAGATTTCTGTATTAATGCCGTATATCCTCGGTAGCGAGTTTGATGCGCCCCAAGGAAGGGTAAAGATTGATCCAATGAGCCACCACACGTATCTCTATCCACGGATTGGGCGAGTGAATGCTGATGGGCAGTTTACTATCGTACGTCAAGCTCGCCGGTCGGTATGTCCTGATCCGTATCTCGTTACCCATTCGCTTGGTGACTGGGCCGCCAAACTTGACACACTGGCGAACTGATGAGCGATCGAGCGCAACGCAACTCTGCCCTCCGGGCAACCCCGCAGCAGTTAAAAGAGTTGCGAACGTTGAATGTTGCAGTAATCCATCCGGACGATGCCGATGGCCGCCAGCTAACGCAGCAACTTCAACGTATCGGTTGTAGGGTTCAGGCCTTTTGGCCGCCAGTTGAGGCGATATCTAAAGATATTGATGTGGCTTTTGTCGCTGTTCGACCCGATGTATTGGGTCACAACATGGAATGGGCTCATTGTGAAGATGCCCCGACCGTAATTGCAGTTGTGAATTACGAAAATCCAACTATCGTTGAGTTCGTCCTGAGCTTGGGCGCAAAGGCCGTACTACCGTCGCCAGTCCGCTCATTCGGCCTACTCTCCACCTTGGTATTGGCGCGCGAGTCCCACAAGGAAAATAAATCTTTGCATAGACGTTTGCGAAAGGTGGAGGTCAAGTTGCTGAGCGTCCGACACATCACAGACGCGAAAGCAATATTGATGAAGGCACACAATTTATCCGAAACTGAAGCCTATGAGCTCATTCGCGAACGGGCGATGAGCACCCGAAGCACCTCGGAAGAGGTTGCCAAAGCCATCGTCGAGGCGCACGAACTGCTGTCGATAGGTGGCCAGCGCTGAGCTGCATGGCCTGGCCAGCATGGCCCTCTGCGCGCTGCTGGGTTGGAACCACGCTGCCTCGGCGCAGCCCACGGACAGCAAGCCCGTGGTGGCGGTTCTCCAGCCAAGCCCCGTCCCATTTTCTGAATCCTTGCTGCGCAGCCTCAAGCTGCCCGCAGGTTTTGAAATTTCCGTCTTTGCCCAGGGCCTGGGGAATGTGCGCTGGATGCAAGTGGCCGCCAATGGCGACGTCTACGCCAGCCTGCGCGCCCAGGGCGAGGTGGTGCTGCTGCGCGACACCGATGGCGACGGTGTGGCCGACGTTCGAAAGACTGTGGCCCGCATCGCGCGCGTGCACGGTCTGCTGCTGCACGCCGGCAAGCTGTACATGGTGTCGGACCGCGCACTGGATGTGGCCGAGGTGCAGAGCGACGGCACCCTGTCGGCGCCGCGACGGCTATTCGACGATCTTCCCCCCGGCGGCAACCACCCACGCCGCACGCTGGGCATGGGGCCGGACGGCTGGCTGTACCTGAGCGTGGGCTCGACCTGCAACAACTGCGCCGAGGCCAACCCCGAGAACGCCACGCTGCTGCGCCTGCGGCCCAACGGCAGCCAGCGCGAAATCTTCGCCCGTGGCCTGCGCAACACCATGGGTTTTGCCTGGCAGCCGGTGACGGGCCAGCTCTACGGCTTTGACAACGGCTCGGACATGCGCGGCGACGACCAGCCGCCCGAAGAGCTCAACGCCATCGTGCAGGGCAAGCACTACGGCTGGCCGTGGTGCCTGGGCGCACGGGTACCCGACCCAGTGCAGACGCAAGACCCGCCGGGCACCAGCAAGCAGGCGTTTTGCCCAAGCACGCAAGCGCCGGCCGCCACCACCACCGCCCATTCGGCGCCGATTGGCTTCGTCTTCTACACCGGCGCACAGTTTCCCAAGGCCTACCAGGGCGACGGCTTTGTCGCCCTGCGCGGTTCCTGGAACCGCTCGAAACCCAGCGGCTACCGCGTGCTGCGCGTGCGCTTCGGCGCCGACGGCAAGCCGATGGGCATGGAAGACTTTGTCACAGGCTGGCTGCTGGACACGCAGCCGCCCTCGCAGTTCGGGCGCGTCGCCGGGCTTGCCGTGGCGCAGGACGGCTCGCTGCTGATCGCAGAAGACCAGAACGGCGTGATTTACCGCGTGCGCTACACCGGCCGCTGAGCGCATCACCACGTTCCGGCCACGTTTCGGCCACGTTTCGCCTGCTTGACAGCGCATGAAAAGCTGCGCGAGTACCATGTTGGCATGAGCCGACATCTGACCATCCTCACCGGCGCTTCGCGTGGCATGGGCCTCGCGATGGCGCAGCGACTTATCCAACCCACCGACACGCTGCTGTGCATCTCGCGCGGCCAGGCGCCTACTTTGCAGGACGCTGCCGACGCGGCAGGCTGCACGCTGCTGCAGTGGCAGCACGACCTGTCGGACGGCGCGGGCGCTGCGGCCCGGCTGCGTGAGTGGCTGGCGCGCAAGTCGCTTGACGATTTTGGCAGCGCCACGCTGATCAACAACGCCGGCGTGCTGCCGCGCATTGCCCCGCTCTCGGACAGCGACGCTGGCGAGTTGACCAAGGCGCTGCGGGTCGGGCTCGAAGCGCCGATGCTGCTCACCAGCGCCTTCCTCGGTGAGACGGAGCATTGGCTGGTGCCGCGCAAGGTGCTCAATATCTCATCAGGCCTGGGGCGGCGCGCCATGGCGTCGCAGGCGGCGTACTGCGCAGCCAAGGCGGGCATGGACCATTTCACGCGCTGCGCGGCGCTGGACGAAGCGCAAAAAGCGCACGGTGCCAAGCTGTGCTCGCTGGCGCCCGGCGTCATCGACACCGACATGCAGGTGCAGCTGCGCAATACCGACCCGGCGCTGTTTCCCGACGTGGGGAACTTCGCTCAGCTGAAAACCGCAGGCAGCCTCGCCACCCCCGAGGCAGCGGCCGCCCGCGTGCTGGCGTGGCTTGCGCGCGAGGACTTCGGCCAGCACCCCGTGGCGGATGTGCGCGACGCCTGATCAACTACTACTAATTTCATAGCTGTTAGCGCATACCAAATAAGCGCTAGAGCCTATTTTTACTCATATTTATTGTCAGGAGCCCACCATGTCCCGTGAAGTCGTCGTCGTCAGCGCAGTGCGCACTGCCATTGGTACCTTTGGCGGCAGCCTGAAGGATGTGCCGCCCACGGAGCTCGGCGCACTGGTCGTGCGCGAATCGCTCGCGCGGGCCAAGGTAGAGGGCAAGGACGTGGGCCACGTCGTGTTCGGCCACGTGGTCAACACCGAACCCAAGGACATGTACCTCTCGCGTGTAGCGGCCATCAACGGCGGCTGCGGCGAAGGGACGCCGGCGTTCAACGTCAACCGCCTGTGCGGTTCGGGCCTGCAGGCCATCGTCAGCGCCAGCCAGGCCATTTTGCTGGGCGACACCGACATTGCCATTGGCGGCGGCGCCGAAAACATGAGCCGAGTGCCCTTTGCCAGCCTGAACATGCGCTGGGGCGCACGCATGGGCGACACCAAGATGGTGGACATGATGATCGGCGCGCTGCACGACCCCTTCCAGAACATCCACATGGGCGTGACGGCCGAGAACATTGCCGCCAAATGGGGCATCACGCGCGAAGACCAGGACAAGCTGGCCGTCGAGAGCCACAACCGGGCGGAGCGCGCCACACAAAACGGCGTGTTCAAGGACCAGATCGTCCCGGTCACGCTCAAGAGCCGCAAGGGCGACGTGCAGTACGCCACCGACGAGCATTTCCGCCCCGGCGCCACGATGGAAGACCTGGCCAAGCTCAAGCCCGTGTTCCTGAAGGAAAACGGCACGGTGACGGCCGGCAACGCCTCGGGCATCAACGACGCCGCCGCCGCCGTGGTGCTGATGGAAGCTGGCACCGCCAAGGCGCGCGGGCTCGCGCCGCTGGCACGCCTGGTGGCCTACGCCCATGCGGGCGTGGACCCCAAGTACATGGGCATCGGCCCGGTACCAGCGACGCAGCTCGCCCTCAAGCGCGCTGGTCTCACGGTGAAGGACCTGGATGTGATCGAGGCGAACGAGGCCTTTGCCGCCCAGGCCTGCGCTGTCTCGCGCGACCTGGGGCTGGACCCGGCCAAGGTCAACCCCAACGGCTCGGGCATTTCACTCGGCCACCCGATTGGCGCCACGGGGGCGCTGATTACCGTGAAGGCCTTGTACGAACTGCAGCGCATTCAGGGGCGCTACGCGCTCGTCACCATGTGCATTGGCGGTGGCCAAGGCATTGCGGCGATCTTCGAGCGCATCTGAGAGCGTGAACACGTTCTGAGAGCGCCATGCCGGCGCATCTGCCGACCGGCGCGGCACCCACGAGCGCCCACAGTACCTTGTTTGACGCGCCCAAACTGGGCGGTTTCCAGACACGGGTACCAAAGCGCTACCGCGAAGACCCTGCGCGGATAAGCCGGGCGCCATAGCGTCTTTGCAGGTCTTTGCAGCCTCGGGCCAGCAAAATCCGATTGCAAATGCACCAACGGCGCCCGAAAGCGCCGTTGGCTGGTGAAGGGCGACAGGCCGCGTTAGTTGCGCACCACCAGCACCGGCACGTGCGCCACGCCGAGCACGCGTTGCGTGACGCTGCCGAGCATGAGTTTTTCGAGGCCACGGCGCCCGTGTGACCCCATGACAATCAAGTCGGCACCGGTGTTTTCCAGCGCACGCACGATGCCCTCGTGCACCGCGTGTCCTTCGCCGATCACGGCATCCACAGCGACGCCTGCTGCCTGCAGGGTGCCTTTGGCGGCGTCAAGCGCCGTGTTGGCCTCTGCGGTGGCGGCGCTGAGGTATTGCGACTGCCCATAGGCAAAATCAGCGCCCACGCCAGTGAAAGGGTACGGATCGATCACATAGAGTGCCGTCACCTTGCTGCCAAAAGCCTTGGCGAGCTCGGCGGCCTTGGAAACCGCCAACATCGAGGTGGGAGAGCCGTCGACTGGAACCAGAATGTGCTTGAACATGTTGTCCTCCTTGGTTGAATACCTTGCGCTTGATTAAGTGTGCGCGCCATGCCTGCATCGCACCTTGACCCGCATCATAGGGGACGGCGTCACGCGCCCGGGCCCTGGAAGCCCGTGCGCCGCCACGTCAACACCAGCGTGTCCCGATGCGCACCTTGGCACGCCTCTGGATCCGCGGCCAGCAAGGGCTGGATGGGCGTGGTTTCATGGATCATGCGGGCGTCGTCCAGCAACAGCACGGACCAGGGTTCGGTCAGCGTGAAGCGCTGGCCCGCAGACGATGCAGCTTCGAAAATGCGCGTCTCGCCCCCCTTGATGGCACCGCGCTCGACCAGGAACACCGCCACCAGATCGACGCCGTCTCGGTGCGCGCCTTCAGGCGTTGGCCTGCCGATGCCGTTCTCGGTATCGATACGAAACTGGTGCGCTTCCACGAACCAGCGCTGCGCTGCTTCGCCGGGCGCAAATACAGCGTCGCACAGACCACCCAGCGCGCCGACCAGGGAGCGCCAGGCAGGCTGCGCCAGCACCGCGGGCGCCATCGGGGCAAACCAGCGCTGGATACCGCCGTGCAAGGCGTTGTACTCCACCGGCTGCCAATGCGCACGGTGCGCCACTGGCAGAACGCCCTGGCCCTGCACCTCGAAGCTGGCATGGCGCCGACGCCGGTATTTGCCTCCGTCGAGCAGATAGTCGTCGGGTGGCAGGTCATTCCAGGTGCGCGCCAGCATCTGCAGTGCCTGAGGGGCGGCGCCTGACCACTTGGCCACAGCCGTGGCGTCAAGCAAGGCGTAGCCCTGCTCGCGCAGCCGCATCGGCGCTTGTTCCGGGGGGCAATAGGGTGGCGCGAAAAGTGGCGGTGCGCCGCGCCCTGTAGACGCCTGCGGCGCCTCTTCAGCGCAGGTGGGGCTGGGAGGGGTTTTCATTGTCAAATTTTAGGAAAAAATGGGCGCTAACGCTTTCCCGCATTAAATATGCAGCTATTGAAAATGGAGCGTTTTATGGGGCAACAAGGGTAGCAATCTGCTGCAGCATCTGGTCGGCCGGCGCGGGCTGCCCAAACAAGAAGCCTTGCCAAAGGCAACAGCCAAAGCGCTCAAGCAGGGCCCGCTGCTCTTCGGTTTCCACGCCTTCAGCGATGACCGCCAGGTCCAGGCTGTGCGCCAGCGCAACGATGGTGCGGGCGATGGCGGCATCGTTGGCATTGGTTATCAGATCACGCACAAAGCTCTGATCGATCTTGAGCTGGTCGAGGGGCAGGCGCTTGAGGTAGGACAGGCTGGAGTACCCCGTACCGAAATCGTCAAGCGAGAACCGCACGCCGTGGGTGCGCAATTCAATCATGCGAGCAATGGCCGCTTCAGCATCGTCCAGCAGCAGCGACTCTGTCAATTCAAGTTTCAGCCGCGTTGGGTCCGCGCCTGTCTCACGCAGCACTTCCAACAGCTCTGCGACGAAATGCAGGTGTCTGAACTGCCTTGCACTGACGTTGACCGCCAGTGTGAGATGCGCCGTTTCCGCATTCTTCGCCCACGCTGCGAGTTGCATGCAAGCGGTATGCAAGATCCAGGCGCCCAGCGGAACAATAAGGCCGGTCGCCTCGGCAATGCCGATGAAATCGTTCGGGTACACGCGGCCACGGTCAGGGTGTTCCCAGCGCACCAGCGCCTCTGCCCCCACCAGCCTGCCACCGGCCTCCACCTGTGCCTGGTAGTGCAGGACGAACTGCTGCTGCACCAAGGCACGGCGCATGTCGGCCTCCAGCGCCGTGCGTTCGGCCACTGCCTGTTGAATGCGCGGGTCAAAAAACCGCAGCGTGTTGCGCCCCTGGGCCTTGGCCTCGTACATGGCCAAGTCGCCACGCTGGAGCAGTTCGTCAGGACTGCTGGACGCGTCGGCGTACAACGCGATGCCAATACTGCACGACGTATGGTGCGTTCGCTCGCCCAGCGTGAATGCCTGACCCAGCATGCCCAGCACGGTGCGCGCCACACGCTGTGCCTCGTCCGCTGCCTGCGCGGGGTCGCTATTGAGCCCGTCGAGCAGCAACACAAATTCGTCGCCCCCCAGGCGGGCCACGGTATCGCTGCGGCGCGCGCATTGCTCCAGGCGCTCGCCAACCTGGCGCAGCAGATCGTCGCCGATCTCGTGCCCCAAGGTATCGTTGAGATCCTTGAAATTGTCCAGGTCCACCACAAGAAGCGCCCCGCCCAGACCGCTGCGCCCACTGTTGGTCAGACTGCGCTGCAGACGGTCTGACATGAGCCTGCGGTTGGGCAACCCCGTCAGGGCGTCGTAATACGCCAAGGTGCGAATTTCTTCTTCGGCCGCCTTGCGCTCGGAAATGTCCATCTGCGTGCTGACGTAGTGCGTGATCTCGCCTGTGGGCGAGCGCACCGCAGCGATGTTGACCCAGGCGGGGTAGTTCTCGCCGGATTTGCGCTTGATCCACATCTCCCCGGCCCACTGCCCGGTCGCGGCCACCGCGCTCCAGACACCTTGGTAGAAAGCCGCGTCATTGCGTCCCGATTGCAGGCACGAGAAATCCTGGCCACGCAATTCACCCTCGGCATAGCCAGTCAGTCGGTACACCGCACGATTCATCTGAAGAATCCGACGGTCCGGGCCCGTGACCAGCATGCCCTCTTGCGACTCGAAAATGGTCGCCGCAAGCCGAAGCGCCTCGTCCGCACGGCGCAGCGCCGTGATATTGGTGGAGTAGCCACACAAGCCCATGACCGCACCCTTACCATCGAACAGGGGCACTTTGACCGTAAGGTAGGTTTGGCGCTCTTCACCATCTGGAAGGGTCGTGGTCTCTTCCACTTCGATGCGTTCACGGCGATCGAAGACCTGCCTGTCACTTTGCTGCAAGGCCTCGGCCACTGCAGCCCCGAAAAGGTCCGCATCGGTCTTGCCGATCACTTCGCCGGGGGTGCAGCCCAAGTTCTGCGCCGACTGGCGATTGGCATATTGGTAACGGAAATCAAGGTCTTTGATATAGACCAGCGCACCGGCGTTGTCGAGAATTGCAGCCAGCTTTTGCTCGCTGTTGCGCAGATGCTGGGTACGCTCCGCCACCTTGCGGCGCAGCACCAGGATATTGAGCAGCAACATTAGGCAAAACAGGCCCAGCGCCAGCAGCCCCCACTGCACCCATATCAGATCGGGCAGCTCCATTCGCTCCATGGTGGCGCCCGCGCCTTGGGCCGCTGCCAGCGGAACTTGCGCAAGCCCCCACCAGACAAGCACGGTCGCACCACGCAAGCAAGCCTCGCGCATCGAGAGCAAAATCACATTGCGCACCTACGTTGGAATATGCAACCCATGGTAACAATATTCGACCCAGGAGGCGCAGGTGTCAGGGGCGAAGCTGCGGCCTCTTTTTGCCTGATTTGTTAGCATGATTGCCTGCAATCCACCGCCTTGCTCTCATACGGGTTGGCTATCAGGGCCAGAACAAGGCGCACACTGCCGAGATTGCGGTTCGCACCGGCGTATGCAAATAGACCCGGTTGCCGCTTTGCATGCAAATTCGTTTCAATGGAATGCCCCACATGCCCTATGAACGCCGTCACTTTGTCCGGGTTGTGTTTGCCGCCCCGGCACAGCTTGCGTGCAACGAGGTGACACTCGAGGTGCGGGTACTGGATCTCTCGCTCAAAGGCGCGCTGATTACCTTGCCCGCCGGGGCCAGTGTGCGCGAGCAAGCACTTTGCATCTTGACCCTGCCTCTCACAAGCGGCAGCGGACACATCGAGATGGAGATGCAGGTCGCCCATGTCGAAGGTGCGCAACTGGGCTTGCTGTGCCTGCATTCGGACATCGACAGCATCACCCACCTGCGCCGTCTCATCGAACTGCAGTTGGGTGACCCCGCGCTGCTTGAACGCGATCTGCGCGAGCTGGTTGCAGCGGCCGACTGAGAACCTGCTAAGGCGATGCTGAATAAGTCACCGCGATGGCGCGCGCCGTGCATCGGGATGGGATGCAAGGCGCGTGAGGGACTTGTTCAGCATTGCCCTGAGGCTCAGCGGTCTGCCGGCTGCTTTTCCGCCTCTTGCAACGCGCGCCACATCACCTTGCCGCTGCCGCTCTTGGGCAAGGCATCGACAAACTGCACCACACGCGGCGCCTTGTACGCTGCCATGTTCTCGTGGCACCAGTCCAGAATCTCTTGTTCGCTGGTGTGCCTGTGCGAAGCGCGCAGCACCACCACGGCTTTGACGCTCTCGCCTCGATAGCTGTCGCGCATACCGATCACACAGGCCTCTTGAATGGCAGGGTGGCGGAACATCAGGGCTTCCACTTCGGCGGGCCATACCTTGAAGCCTGACGCATTGATCATGCGTTTCAAGCGGTCGGTGAGGAAGAAATAGCCATCGGCATCCACATGGCCCAGATCACCGGTACGAAAAAAGCGCTTGCCTTCGAATTCGATAAACGCGGCAGCCGTCGCCTCTGGACGCTGCCAGTACCCTTCAAATACTTCCGGCCCGTGGACAATGATTTCGCCTTGCTCACCCACCGCAAGCTCTTGCAGGGTATCGGGATCAACCACCCGGGCGTCGGTACTCATGAACGGAATGCCCAGACACTGCTGCTTGGGCGCATCTACCGGATTGGAATGCGAGGGCGCCGCCGTCTCGGTCAAGCCATAGCCCTCGGCGTAACGAAGACCGTACTGGTCAAACAACCGCTGGGCAACCGCCTGCGGCATCGCAGCCCCGCCGCCGCCGATGTACACCAGGCTGGAGAGGTCGTAGCTCGCAAAGTTCGGGCTCCCCAGCAGATCGATGATCATGGTGGGCACATTGGTCCAGTTGGTCACCTTGTAGCGCGAGATGATGCGGCCCGCAAGATCGCGGTCCCAGCGCGGCATGAGCACCAGCGTACCGCCACAATACACGGTGGCATGCATCACGCTGACCATGCCGGTGATGTGAAACATGGGCACCGCTGCAAGCGCGACATTCTCAGAGGAGCCGTTGCCCCACAGTGCGCTCGCCACGGCGTTGTGCATGAGGCTGCGGTGCAGATGCATACAGCCTTTGGGCAAGCCGGTGGTACCACTGGTGTAGGGCAAAACGGCCAGATCGCTGCTACCCACCACATGGGCTGGAACAGGGGCGGTACACGCCAGCGCGTCGCTCCAGCGATGCACCTGGCCGCCGGCCAGACTTGGCAACGCATGTTCAGTGGTAAGCCATTCGCGCCAGGCTGCTGGTGGCGCATCGCCCTCGGCGACTGCAGGGTCAAACGCATCCATGAAGCGCGCCACCACCAGGTGCTGCAAGCCCTCGCCGTCAGGCAGGCCATTGCTGGCAAGCGCAAGCTCTGCCGCCAAATCAGCCGTGATGAAGGCAAGTTTTGCCCGCGGGTCGGTGATGTAGTGCTTGAGCTCTTCCGCCCGGTTCATGGGGTTGACCGGCACCACGACCGCGTTGGCCCGCAGAATGGCGAAATACGCCATCACCCATTGGGGGCAGTTTTGCATGCACAGCAGCACGCGATCGCCGCGCTGGACGCCCAAAGCGCAAAGGTGCGCAGCAAGGCGCTCTGCGCCCTCGGCAAGCTGGCGGTAACTTATCTCGGAACCGAAGAAAACCAGTGCGGTTTTGTCCGGATAGCGGCGAGCGTTAACGGCCAGGTTGTCCCAAAGAGAAGTGGCTGGCACCGAGATGGATTTGGGGAGCCGGCGGGGCCAGAAGGCGTAGTGCGAACGCATGGTCAGATTCCTTTTGACCGAAGTCTAGTGGCGCATCCGCGGTTGCTCTCGCGGGTTTGCCCGGAATGGCTGTCGCATGCGGGTCAGGCAAACGCACGGGCATTGAGCGCTGCAACCCTAGGGCGATCGTGATCGCGTCCAGCGGACGGCCGGGATGGTTTCAACGGAAGAACAACCCGGTATTTCCTCGGCTTACCCGGTATTTGTCATCCGGAAAATCCACAACACTCGGGGTGCATATTTCGAACAAGGTAACGCCCATTCAGACCCTTTGTTCCAGAGATACCACCATCAAAGGAGTTAAAGATGCTCGATATTTCTCAAGCCTCAAGCCTGCTGCAGTCGCTGGGTGTCACCAGCGCCACGGCATCCAAGGCGGCGCAGCAGGCGGCCAGCAGCGGCAACAGCGACCCCGTCGATTTCCTCAAGCAGCTGCAGGCCAGCCTCGAGCAGCTTTCGCCTGCGGCATCCGCATCGGGGAACACTGCAGTGACATCCGACACCCAGGCGCCCTCCACATCCAGTGTTTACAAAAGTACGCAACAGACCTTTGCACCCGATGCCGCTACCACGACCGACCCACTCCCATTCACGAATCTTGATGAGTTTCGCACCTGGGAAAATGGCTTAGGCAGCACCTTCTCTCCTGACTATCAGACACCTGACTACGTGAAAATGATGGGGCTGTCCCTACAAGGTGGCGATCAGGATGCGGTCAAACGCTACGTTTTCTTCAAGGACAATCCACAGTACGTCGCAGATTACGAAGCCATCCACAGTGGCGCCGTATCGAAATTCCCGACCGATGGTTCGACTCTGATCAAGAGCGATCTTTCCGCCATGCCGGAAGAGACCGCCTCGTACTACAAAGAAAATCCCGCTGCGTTGCGAATGGCAGAAGGATTCAGCATGGATCCAACGCTCTACAAGATGCAATTGGATGGAAAACTAGACATACCGTACGGCACCAACACGACCGAATGGTTAACGGAAAACAAGTGGACCGCTGACGGCGTAGTGCCCAACGACAATCGCGCCACCCTGGCACAGGCCGACTATATTGGCCTGGATGGTAATGGAGCAGGTACCTATCGCCTCGCCAAGTATGACCCTGCAAATGGTCTGATCGTCGATCTCGATGGAACAACCTATGACCCTCTGACGGGTCAGGCGTCAGCCTGAAGCAGGTGATTGGCAGCCGATTACGCGAATCCGGCTGTCACTCCCACTCAATCGTCGCTGGCGGCTTGGAACTGACGTCGTAGGTCACCCGATTGATACCCCGCACCTCATTGATGATGCGGCCGGAAACTTTCTTGAGCAGTGCGTAGGGCAGCTCTGCCCAGTCGGCCGTCATGAAGTCGCTGGTCTGCACGGCGCGCAGCGCCACCACATAGTCGTAGGTGCGGCCATCGCCCATCACACCAACGCTCTTGACCGGCAGGAACACCGCGAAGGCCTGGCTCGTCAGGTCGTACCAACTCTTTCCACTCGCCTCGTCCTTGAAGTTGCGCAGTTCCTCAATGAAGATGGCGTCGGCACGGCGCAGCAGGTCGGCGTATTCCGGCTTCACTTCGCCCAGGATGCGTACACCCAGGCCGGGGCCGGGGAAGGGGTGGCGATAGACCATCTCGGGCGGCAGACCCAAGGCCACGCCTAGCTCGCGCACCTCGTCCTTGAACAGATCGCGCAGAGGCTCCAGCAGCTTCAATCCCAACTGCTCGGGCAGGCCGCCCACGTTGTGGTGGCTTTTGATCGTGACCGCCTTTTTGCTCTTGGCGCCACCCGACTCGATCACGTCAGGGTAGATGGTGCCCTGCGCGAGCCATTTGGCACCCTTGGCGCCCGCACGGGTCAGTTTGGCCGCTTCCTGTTTGAACACCGTAACGAACTCACCGCCAATGATCTTGCGCTTGGCCTCCGGGTCGGTCACGCCCGCAAGCTTGCCGAGAAACAGCTCGCTCGCATCAACACGAATCACTTTGGCGTGCAGCTTGCCGACAAACATGTCCATGACCATGTCGCCTTCATTGAGGCGCAGCAGACCGTGGTCCACGAACACGCAGGTCAGCTGATCACCGATGGCGCGGTGAATCAGCGCAGCGGCCACGGACGAATCCACTCCGCCCGACAAACCAAGAATCACTTCCTCGTCACCCACCTGCTTGCGGATCAACGCCACGGCTTCGGCCACGTGGTCACGCATGACCCAATCGGGCGAGATCTGGCAGATGCCGAGCACAAAACGCTCGAGAATGGCCTTGCCCTGCCGCGTATGGGTCACCTCCGGGTGAAACTGCACCGCGTAAAACTTGCGCTCCTCATCGGCCATGCCCGCGATGGGACAGGAATCGGTGGACGCCATGAGTTTGAAGCCAGGGGGCATCTCGGTCACATTGTCGCCGTGGCTCATCCAGACATGCAGCATGCCGTGGCCTTCGGGCGTTGCGTAATCCTGGATGCCTTCGAACAACTTGGTGTGGCCACGTGCGCGGACTTCGGCATAACCGAATTCGCGCTTGTGCCCGCCTTCAACCTTGCCCCCCAGCGCTGCGGCTATTGCGTACATGCCGAAGCAAATACCTAGCACCGGAATGCCGAGTTCGAACACCACCTGCGGCGCCCGCAGGGTTTCGTCTTCCCAGAGACTGGCGTGGCTGCCCGAGAGGATCACACCCTTGAGCATGCCGTCTGCAGCGAACTCGCGAACCCAGGCATCGGTCACGTCGCAAGGGTGCACCTCGCAGTACACATGGGCTTCGCGCACGCGGCGGGCAATCAACTGGGTGACCTGGGAGCCGAAATCGAGAATGAGAATTTTCTGGTGTTGCATGGCAGGCGACAGAAAGAAAGACAAAGGCCCGAACACCGTGAACTGGGTTCGGGCCTGCGGGGCAGTAACGTCAGTCGGCGCGGTAGTTCGGCGCCTCCTTGGTGATCTGCACGTCGTGCACGTGGCTTTCGCGGATGCCGGCGGTAGTGATCTCGACGAACTCGGCCTTGTTGTTCATGTCTTCAATGGTGGCACAGCCGCAATAGCCCATGGCGGCGCGCACGCCACCCGCCATCTGGTAGACGATGGACACCATGGAGCCCTTGTAGGGCACGCGTCCCTCGATGCCTTCCGGCACAAGCTTGTCGGCGTTCGGATTCCCGGTGCTCGATTCCTGGAAGTAGCGGTCAGCGCTGCCTTGTTGCATGGCGCCAATGCTGCCCATGCCGCGGTAGCTCTTGTAGCTGCGCCCTTGGAACAAGATAACTTCGCCCGGCGCCTCTTCCGTACCTGCAAACATGCCGCCCATCATGATCGTGCTGGCCCCGGCGGCAAGCGCTTTGGCAATGTCGCCGCTGAAACGCACGCCGCCGTCGGCGATCAGGGGCACGCCCGTGCCCTGCAAGGCAGTGGCGACATTGTCAATGGCCATGATCTGCGGCACACCCACGCCTGCAACGATGCGCGTCGTGCAGATCGAGCCTGGGCCAATGCCCACCTTAACGGCGTCGGCCCCTGCCTCCACCAGCGCGAGCGCGGCGCCGCCCGTGGCGATATTGCCGCCGACGACGTCGATATGCGGATAGTTCTGTTTGACCCAGCGCACGCGTTCGATCACGCCCTTGCTATGCCCGTGCGCCGTATCGACCACAATGGCGTCCACCCCGGCTTTGACGAGCGCCTCAACGCGCTCTTCGGTGCCCTCACCCACCCCCACGGCAGCGCCTACCCGCAGGCGCCCCGAAGCGTCGCGCGCAGCGTTGGGGAAACTGGTCTGCTTGGTAATGTCTTTGACCGTGATCAAGCCCTTGAGCTCGAAGGCGTCATTGACCACCAAGATGCGTTCAAGCTTGTGCTTGTTGAGCAGCGCCTTGGCCTGCGCAGGGGACGTGCCATCGCGCTCGTTGACCGTGATGAGCTTCTCGCGCGGCGTCATGATCTGGTGCACCTTGACGTCGTAGCGCGTCTCAAAGCGCAGATCGCGCCCTGTCACGATGCCCACCACCTTGCCACCATCGCACACCGGGAATCCTGAGATACCCAACTGCTCGGACAATTGCAGCACCTGCAGCACCGTATGTTCCGGCGTAATCACCACCGGATCGCGCACCACGCCCGACTCGTAGCGCTTGACTTTGGCCACCTGGGCGGCCTGCTCCGGCGCAGTCAGATTCTTGTGCACGATGCCAATGCCGCCTTCCTGGGCGATGGCGATGGCCAGACGCGCTTCCGTGACCGTATCCATCGCGGCAGACACCAGCGGCAGATTCAGACGGATATTGCGGGAGAAACGGGTGGCGAGAGAAGCGTCCTTGGGCAGGACTTGGGAATACGCTGGCACCAGCAACACGTCGTCGAAGGTGAGCGCTTTGCCTAGAAGGCGCATGTGAAAGCTCCAAAAAAACGATTGTACCTGCCCCTTTTACTGGTGCCTCCGGTGCCGCAAGCCGGTAAACTGCAAGAATGAAGCTGCACAAATTTTGTCTGGTAGCACTGGCCTGTGTTTGGTCGGTGGGGGCCGTAGCGCAATGGCAATGGATCGACAAGGACGGCCGCAAGGTTTTCAGCGACCGTCCGCCGCCGCTGAGCATTCCGGATAAAGACATCCTTCGCCAACCGCAGCAGCCACTGCGACCCGTAGCGCCGGCCAATGCGGATGCAGACACGCAGGCAGATACGCAACCTGCCGCTGCCAAGGCGGCAGCAAAGCCTGCCGCCGACGCGCCAGGCAAAGGCATAGACAAGGAACTCGAAGAGCGCAAGGCCAAAGCCGATGCGGAAAAAGCGGCCAAGGACAAGGCAGACGAGAAAAAAATGGCTGCCGCCAAGGCAGAAAACTGCACCCGCGCCAAACAGGCCAAGGCCACACTGGATTCGGGCCAGCTCATGAAGCACACCAATGCCAAAGGTGAGCAAGTGTTTCTGGACGACGCTGCGCGTGCCGCCGAGCGCAAGCGCGCGCAGTCGGTCATCGACTCCGACTGCAAACCCTGAGCATCATCGCTTCGCCGCCGGTTTGCGCACAAACAGGCCGGCGCTTCGCGCACCCTGGCGCGCAAAGCGCTCACGCCGTGCCACCTTGGGATCGACCCTGAGCGGTCGGTAAACCTCTACCCGATCACCATCACGCAGCCGCTGGGTGAGTGAAGCGGCTCTGCCCCAGATGCCGACGGCGTCAAGGGCTGTCGCCTCGTAGCCAGCGCAGCGCAAGGCATCTGCAAGCTGCGAGCCGGCAGGCATATCACCGCACCATTCGCGCACCGCGCCTGCTTCTGTGCAGACGGCCACCGTTACCCGCAGCCTCTGTGGCGCTTGGCCAGCGTCAGCCATAGACCTGCTCGGCGCGCTTGACGAAGGCATCCATCAAAGTGCCGGCAATACGATCGAACACCGGCCCGACCACCGCGGCCAACGGCGCGCTATTGAAACCGTAATTTAAATGCAGATTGACACGTGCTGCGCGCTCGGCGCCATTCCCAACGGGTTGAAAATGCCAGTCGCCATTCAAACGGGAAAATGGCCCCTTGACCAACTGCATCTGCACCCGACGACCCGCCTCGTGCAGGTTCCGGGTGACAAAGCTCTGGCGAATCCCTCCCATGGAGATGCCGATTTCTGCCACCACTCCGTCGCTTGCCTGCTCCAACACGCGGGCGTGGTCGCACCAAGGGAGAAACTCGGGGTAACGGTCCACATCGGTGACGAGGCTGAACATTTCCTCCGGGCTGTACCAGATGAGGACAGATTTGTTGACGTTCTTCATGGAATGGGACTGCGGAGCGCCAGGCCGCGCTCCGACCATGGCACACCCTAGAATCAGGACTGCGCGAGAACAGCAATTGTAAAGAGGGGCGTCCGCCCCCTCCGCTGGCGCCTTACGACCCGATGGCCAAGAAACCTGATTCCAATTCCCGCATTGCCGACAACAAGAAGGCCGCGTACAACTACTTCATTGAGGAGCGCTATGAGGCAGGCTTGGTCCTGCAGGGCTGGGAAGTGAAGGCACTGCGCGAAGGCAAGGTGCAACTCACCGATGGCTATGTGGTGGTACGCGAAGGCGAGCTCTACTTAATCGGCTGCCAGATCAACCCGCTCAAGACCGCCTCCACCCATGTCAGCCCCGAGGCAGCGCGTACCAAGAAACTGCTGCTGCACAAAGAGGAAATCAAACGGCTTATCGGTAAGGTCGAGCAAAAGGGTTTTACCCTGGTGCCACTCAACCTGCACTGGAAGGATGGCCGCGCCAAGTGCGAGATTGCGCTTGTCAAAGGCAAGGCCGAGCACGACAAGCGCGACACCATCAAAGACCGTGAGGGCAAGCGCGAGGTGGAACGCGTCATGAAAAGCCGCAACCGCTGAAGACGGCGCTTTTTCCGACAGCGGCGCGGCGGCAGGCGCGTCTACAGTGGCGGCTTTGGCATCAGGAGCGTCACATGAAAATTCTCACCACCGCCTTGGTCAGCGCCGCACTGTTGGGGGGCTGCTCGTCCGGCATGTTCTCGCACTCCAAAGACATGTCGCCCGACATGCCTACGCGCGCAGCGGATGGGCGCCTGATCGGTCCGAATGGCCACACCTTGTACAGCTTCGCCAAGGATGGCACGTCGGGCATGTCGAACTGCAACGACCAATGCGCCCACAACTGGCCACCGCTTACCGTCGCACCAACGGCCAAGGCCATGGGGGACTACACCATCATCACGCGCTCGGACGGCACGCACCAGTGGGCCTTCCGCGGCCAACCGCTGTACTACTTCATCAAGGACATGAAGTCCGGCGACATGGTGGGCGACGGCGTGGCGGGCAACTGGAAAACCGTGCGCCCCTGAACGCTGAAGGCGTGACTGGGCAGCCAGGCACCCATGCGCCCAGCCGCCCGTTCAGTTCAGCGCTGAAAGCGGATGCGCCCAGGCGGGCCAGGGGCTGTCGAAAAACGGCGCCACCATCTCCGGCGTTACGTCTTCGATGCGCGCCGGGTTCCAGCGCGGCGCGTGGTCTTTGTCGACAGCCAGCGCGCGGATGCCCTCCAGGGTCTCGCTCTGACCAGGCCGAAGGTAAAAGCAGTGGCGCACCATGTCGCGCTCCATGCGCAGGTCATGCGCCAGGTCCATGCCGCGCGCGCGGCGGATCTGTTCCAGCACTACCCCGAGCATCAGCGGCGAGCGCTTGCGCAGCGTAGCGGCGGTGTGCTGCTCCCACTCGCCGTCAGCGGCTTCCAGCGCTGCGACAATTTCACCCACGCTCGCGAGCGAGAAATATTGGTCAATTAGGGCTCTAGCGCTTATCTGATAAGCGCTAGTAGCTATCATTTTTGAATTCGCCAAGGCAGTGACCGCATCGGCGTTTTGAAAGCGCTGGGCGCCCAGGGCTTCCCACAAAGGCGCCTGGGCTTCCAGCGCAATGCGGCCATCGGCCAAGCCAAGCGCCAGGGCCGTATCCACCCCAATACTCTCGCCGGTCAGCGCCAGCCACTCGCCCGTGTAACCGGGGCAGCGCGATAGAAAGTAGCCGCCGCCCACGTCCGGGAACAGGCCAATCGCTGTCTCGGGCATGGCCATTTTGGTGCGCTCAGTCACCAAACGCAGCGCAGCGCCCTGGCTGATACCCATGCCGCCGCCCATGACGATGCCGTCCATGAAGGCGATATAGGGCTTGGGGTAGCAGTGAATCAGGTGGTTGAGCGTGTATTCCTCGGTGAAGAAATCTTCAATGCGCGGGTCGCCTGCGCTGCCAGCCTGGTGCAGAAAGCGGATGTCGCCACCCGCACAGAAGGCGCCAAAAGCACCCTCTTTGTTGCTGCCGCGCACGGCGACAGCCAGTACCGCAGGGTCGTCCCGCCAGGCGAGGAGTTGTTGCATCAAGCCGCGCACCATGCCCAACGTGAGCGCATTGAGCGCACGCGGACGGCTCAAGGTGATGAAGCCCACCTGCCCCCGGACTTCGCACTTCAGTTCCGTCAAATGTTCTGTCATGTCTGCTCTCTCCACCCCAGAAGTTCGTTGAAAACCAGCGCACCAATCACCAGTGCGCCGCCAATCAGCACGGCAGGGCCGGGTTGCTCGCCCGCACCCAGCCATGCCAGCAGGATGCCAAAAATCACTTCCAACAAGCCCAGCAGCGCCATCTCGGGGGCTTTGAGCACACGGCCACAGCGCACCACCAACAGACAGGGAATAGCCAACTGCACCAAACCCAGAAAAGCCAGAAACAGCAAATCGTGACCCGATGCGGCAAATGGCAGCGCGAGTGGCAAGGTGGCAAGGCTGGAGAGCACCGCGCCGACAAGCACGGCTGGCATCAAATCAACCGCCTCGCCGTGCCGCTGTGCGTTTTGCACCACGGTCCAGTTCACTGCGGCAGCTAGAGGCACGCACAGCGCCACCAACGTGCCCGCCAAGGGCACGCTGCGCACCTGCGTGCCAAACATCCAGGCGATACCGATGCCCGCCAGGGCGATTGCGGCCCAGGTGCGACGAGCGATGCGGTGGCCAATGAACACCCGTGCGACCAAGGCCGTCAGCAGCGGGCCAGAGGCCATGGTGACCAGTACGTTGGCCACCGGCATCAGCGTGATGCCCACCATGAAGGCGGTAAACATCACGCTCCAGCAGACGCCGGAAAGCCACAGGGCGCGGCCACTGCGCACCAGCGGCTTGAACGCACTGCGCCCGCGCACGGCGGGCAGCAAAATCAGCAAGAAGGCGAGCGTGAACACGCTGCGCCAGAACGTCACCTCAAAACTGCGCGCCTGCTCCAGCTGGCGCGTCACCACGCCCGCTATCGACCACAAGAACGTCGCACCCACCATGGTCCACGCCGCCTGGGCATGGGTCATGGAAGAGGCGCCCCGCCCTGCGGCGTGAGGCGCCAGGGCTTCACTCACGGCTGGCGCGCTTGCGGTCACTCTCTTTCAGGTGGCGCTTGCGCAGGCGAACGGACTTGGGGGTGATCTCGACCAGTTCGTCTTCCTCGATGAACTCAACGCCGTATTCCAGGGTGAGGTCAATCGGCGGGGTGATCTTGATGGCGTCTTCCTTGCCCGAGACACGGAAGTTGGTCAGCTGCTTGGTGCGCGTGGCGTTCACCACCAGGTCGTTGTCGCGGCTGTGGATGCCGACGATCATGCCCTCGTACACCGGATCGTTGGCCTTGACGAACATGCGGCCACGGTCGTCGAGCTTGCCCAGCGCGTAGGTGAAGATTTCGCCGTCGTCCATGGAAATGAGCACGCCGTTCTTGCGGCTGCCGATCTCACCCTTGTGCGGCTCATAGCTGTCGAAAATGTTGGAAATCAAGCCCGAGCCGCGTGTCAGGTTCAGGAATTCGTTGGTAAAACCGATCAGGCCACGCGCAGGAATGCGGTATTCCAGACGCACGCGGCCGCGGCCGTCCGGCTCCATGTTCACCAATTCGCCTTTGCGCTCGCCCAGCGCCTGCATCACGCCGCCCTGGTGGGTTTCCTCGATGTCGGCGGTGACCAGCTCGATAGGCTCGTGCTTGACGCCACCCACGTCCTTGAACAGCACGCGTGGCTTGGAGACGGCCATTTCGTAGCCTTCGCGGCGCATGTTCTCCAGCAAGATGGTCAGGTGCAGTTCGCCCCGGCCCATCACTTCAAAAATACCTTCTTCATTGGTCTCGCTGACGCGCAGGGCCACGTTGTGCTGCAGCTCTTTCTGCAGGCGGTCCCAGATCTGGCGGCTGGTGATGTACTTGCCTTCGCGGCCCGCCAGCGGGCTGGTGTTGACGCAAAAATTCATGGTCAGCGTGGGCTCGTCCACCTTGAGCATGGGCAGCGGCGAAGGGTTCGTGGGGTCGGTCACCGTCACGCCAATGCCGATGTCGGGAATGCCGTTGATGAGCACGATTTCGCCCGGGCCAGCCTCGGTGGCCTGCACGCGCTCCAGGCCTTGGAAAGTCAGCACCTGGTTGACGCGGCCCTTGAAGGATTTGCCGTCCGGCCCTTCCATGACGACCACGTCCATGTTGGGTTTGATGGTGCCCTGGTTGATGCGGCCCACGCCAATGCGGCCGACAAAGGTCGAGAAATCGAGCGCCGAAATCTGCAGCTGCAGCGGCGCATTCTCGTCGCCCTCGTGCGCGGGAACGTGCCTGAGCACGGTTTCAAACAGCGCCGACATGTCCGGGCCCCATTGTTCGCCCGGCTCGCCCTCGTTCAGCGACGTCCAGCCGTTGATGCCCGAGGCGTAGACCACCGGGAAATCGAGCTGCTCGTCGGTTGCGCCGAGCTTGTCGAACAAGTCGAAAGCAGCGTTCACCACCTTGTCAGGATTCGCGCCGGGCTTGTCCACCTTGTTGACCACCACGATGGGCTTGAGGCCCAGCGCCAGCGCCTTCTTGGTCACGAAGCGCGTTTGCGGCATCGGGCCTTCCTGCGCGTCGATCAGCAGCACCACGCCATCCACCATGGACAGCGCACGCTCGACTTCGCCGCCAAAGTCCGCGTGGCCGGGGGTATCGACGATGTTGATGTGCGTGCCCTTCCAGGTCACGGCGCAGTTCTTGGCCAGGATGGTGATGCCGCGCTCGCGCTCGATGGCGTTGTTGTCCATCACCGTGTCGACGACTTTTTCGTGTTCGGCGAAAGTGCCCGACTGGCGCAGCAGCTGGTCCACCATGGTGGTTTTGCCATGGTCCACGTGGGCAATGATGGCGATGTTGCGAATTTGCTTGTTCATGTCGTTTCCAAAATACCGGCGCTTGCGGCGCTCGGCGTGCTCTTCAAGATTTGTTCGATTTCGATCGGGCTCAACAGCCGGTCGGGGATAAGTTCGCCTGCCACCACGTGGCCCGCGCCCAGCAGCGCAGCGGGCGCTTGCCCGAACACCGCCACTGCTGGTGCATCGGGCCAGGCGCCGCGGCGGCGCAGACCGGAGAGGAAGCGCCCGGCCTCGTAGGCGTCCAGCTCAATGCGAGGTTGGCCGGCGAGCAACAACTCAGTCGGTGCCAGGCAGTCAAGGCGAGCGTCTTCGTCCATGGCTTCCAGCGCCTCAAGCGTGACGCAATCGGCCAGCCCAAGGCCTCCGGTTTCAATGCGGCGCAAAAAGATCAGGTGGGCGCCACAACCGAGTGCCGCTCCGATATCTTCGCCGAGGGTGCGGATGTAGGTGCCTTTGCTGCATTTCACTACGATGTTGATAGCTGGATGCGCAGATGTATCCTGCGCTGGAGCCAGATTTAACTCAAAAATTTCTACGTTACGCGCCGCACGCTCCACCTCAATGCCCGCGCGCGCGTATTCGTAGAGCGCGCGTCCGTCCTTCTTCAAGGCGCTGTGCATCGGCGGCACCTGCGCCATGGGGCCGGTGAACTGGCGTTGCACTGCCGCGAGCCGCTCTGGGGAGAGTGCGTCAGCCGGAACCGGCCGCTCGGCCAGCACGTCACCTTCAGCGTCGCCCGTGCTGGTCGTCACACCGAGGCGCGCCACCGCGTGGTACGTCTTCGGGGCGTCGAGCTGCAACTGGCTGAATTTGGTCGCCGCGCCAAAACACAGCGGCAGCACGCCAGTGGCCAGCGGATCAAGCGTACCCGTATGGCCCGCTTTTTCCGCGCGCAACAACCATTTGGCCTTTTGCAAGGCCTGGTTGCTGGAGAGCCCCAGCGGCTTGTCGATGAGCAGCACCCCATGCACCGGGCGCCGCTGCACCCGAATGCGGGGAGCCGGCGCGGTCATTCGTTGTCTTCTTTTGAGCGCGAAGCGACCGCCTGGGCGATCAGCGCATTCATGTCCGCCGCATGCTCGGGCGTGCGGTCGAACACGAAGTGCAGCGTGGGCACGGTATGGATGTGCAGGCGCTTGAACAGGCCAGCGCGCAAAAAACCCGCCGCCTGATCCAGTGCTTCTTGCGTGGCGGCTGGCTCGCCGGTCAGCACGCTGTAGAACACCTTCGCATGGGCGTAATCGGGGGTGACCTCCACCGACTGGATGGTGACCATACCGACGCGTGGGTCCTTGAGCTCGCGCGCGATCAGCTCCGACAGATCGCGCTGGATCTGGTCGGCCACCTTGAAAGCGCGGTTGGGGGTGGATGATTTCTTGGCAGCCATGTTAGTAACCCACTGCGCCAATCACCGACGACGCCGCGTGAACGTGGCGCGGCCAATGCCAGCGTCCCCGCACAAGGGCCGCCCCGCCGTGCTGGGGGCGTCCACCTCCCGAATCGCACAGCGATTCGGGAGAGGAGCTGAGTGCCGTGGCTCCAAGCCTGCCTGCGCAGGCTTGGACGGCAACGAAGGGCTGCTGCCTCAGGCAGCTGCGCCGAGGCGCGAAGCGACTCAGGGGGTGCATCACAAGGTCCGCGCGATTTCCTTGACGTCGAAGAATTCCAGCTGATCACCTTCCTTGACGTCGTTGTAGTTCTTCAGCTTGATACCGCACTCGAAACCTTCCTTGACATCCTTGACGTCGTCTTTCAGGCGGCGCAGCGACTCGACTTCGCCGGTGTAGATGACGACGTTCTCGCGCAGCAGGCGGAACTTCGCATTGCGATGCACCATGCCGGACGTGATGTACGAACCCGCAACGGTACCGATCTTGGAGGCCACGAACACCGTACGGATCTCGGCCGTGCCGATGATCTCTTCGCGCTGCTCGGGGGCCAGCATGCCGGACATCGCCACTTTCAGCTCATCGACGGCATCGTAGATGATGCTGTAGTAGTGCAGTTCGACATCGTTGGCTTCAGCCAGCTTGCGCGCACCGGCGTCGGCCCGCACATTGAAGCCGATGACGATGGACTTGGATGCAATCGCCAGGTTGATGTCCGACTCGCTGATCGCGCCTACGCCGGTATAGACCAGCTGCACCTTGACTTCGTCGGTCGAGAGTTTGAGCAGCGACTGCGACAGCGCTTCTTGCGAACCCTGCACATCGGCCTTGACGATGATGGGCAGCATCTTGACTTCGCCCGCCGTCATGTCGGAGAACATGTTCTCCAGCTTGGCTGCCTGCATCTTGGCCAGCTTGGTGTTGCGGAACTTGCCGGCGCGGTAGGTCGCGATTTCGCGCGCACGGCGCTCGTCGGTGAGCACCATGAACTCGTCGCCAGCCTGCGGCACTTCCGTCAGGCCCTGGATTTCCACCGGAATGGACGGACCTGCGGACTTGGCGGTCTGGCCATTTTCATCCAGCATGGCGCGCACGCGGCCAAAGGTCTGGCCGGCAAGCACCACGTCGCCCACCTTGAGCGTACCGGACTGCACCAGCACCGTCGCAACCGGGCCACGGCCTTTGTCGAGCTGCGCTTCAATCACGAGGCCCTTGGCCAGCGTCGTCACCGGCGCCTTGAGCTCCATCACTTCGGCTTGCAGCAGTACCTGCTCAAGCAGCGCGTCGATGCCCATGCCGGTCTTGGAAGACACTTGCACGAAAGGCGTGTCGCCACCGTATTCTTCAGGCACCACCTGCTCGACCACCAGCTCCTGCTTGACGCGCTCGAAGTTGGCGTCGGGCTTGTCGGACTTGGTGATGGCCACCACCATGGGAACCCCGGCCGCCTTGGCGTGCTTGATGGCTTCCTTGGTCTGCGGCATGACGCCGTCGTCGGCCGCCACCACCAGAATCACGATGTCGGTCGCCTGTGCACCACGGGCACGCATGGCGGTGAACGCCTCGTGACCGGGGGTATCGAGGAACGACACCATGCCGCGCGGCGTCTCGACGTGGTAAGCCCCAATGTGCTGCGTAATGCCGCCCGCTTCACCTGTCGCCACCTTGGTGCGGCGGATGTAGTCCAGCAGCGAGGTCTTGCCGTGGTCCACGTGGCCCATGACGGTGACAACCGGCGCGCGCGAGACGAGCTCGGCGGTTTGCAACGATGCATCCTCTTGCGCAAAAGCTTCCGGATCGTCCAGCGCGGCGACCACGGCCGTGTGGCCGAGTTCCTCGACCACGATCATCGCGGTGTCCTGGTCCAGCGGCTGGTTGATGGTGACCATTTGGCCCATCTTCATCAGCGCCTTGATGACTTCAGACGCCTTGATGGACATCTTGTGCGCCAGCTCGGCAACCGTAATGGTCTCAGGCACATGCACTTCAATGGCGCGCATCTCCACCGGTGCGGCGTGTGCGTGCTGATCAGAACGGTCGCGGTCGTTGCCACGGCGGCCGCCGCTGCGCGAACCGCTGCCACTGCGCCAAGCGCTGGCGCCGCCACGTCCACCGCCCGTGTCGCCACGGGTGGGAATGCCCTTTTTCTTGGCTGCGTCACCCGCCCAACTCGACGAGAGCTTGGCTGACTTGACTTCCTTGCCTGCACCTCCTGGGGCACCTGGGGCGCCCGCCGCACGCGGTGCCGCACCAGGGGCTGCAGCCGGCTTGTGCAAAGTGCCTTTCTTGGCGTCGCCGGCGCGCGCAACCACCTTGGGCTCTTCCGGCTTCTTGGCCACCAGCACCTTGGCCGGTGCCGACATCATGGAGCGAATGGCAGCGGCTTCCGCCAATGCCTTGCGACGGCGCTCATCCAGATCGCTGGCGCGTTCGGCTTCCTCGGCGGCACGCGCGCGGGACTCGGCCTCGGCCTTCTCACGCGCTTCGGCCTGTGCCGCAGCGCGTGCCGCGGCCTCGGCGGCCTGCTCACGCGTGGCCTCCTGCTTCTCGGCAGACGCCTGCGCCTTTTTCTCGGCTTCCTGCGCGGCATAGGCTGCAGCGCGCTCTGCGGCTTCGCGTTCGCGCTGCTCGCGCGTCTCGCGGTCGCGGCGTTTCTCGCTCAGATCCTGCTCCTGGCGGCTGATCAGCTCGGCCTGGCGACGCGCTTCCTCCTCGCGGCGTGCGAGATCAGCGTTGTCCTGTTCTGGCGCCTGCTCTGCGTTTTCCGGCACGGTATCGATATCCGGCAGTGCCGCAGCCTCTGCCGCATCGTCACGCTTGACGAAGGTCCGCTTCTTGCGCACTTCCACCTGAATGGTGCGCGCCTTTCCAGAGGCATCGGCCTGCTTGATTTCGCTGGTGGAGCGCTTTACCAGGGTAATTTTCTTGCGATCCGATGCTGCAAGACCATGGCTGGCCTGCAGATGCGCGAGCAGCTTTTGCTTGTCGCTCTCGGTCAGAGCGTCGGACGCAGCGGCCTTGGAGACACCGGCAGACTTGAGCTGTTCGAGCAAGACGTCAGAGGTTTTTTTGAGTTCGCTGGCGAACTCGGCAACGGTATTACTGGACATATGTGGTTCGTGCCTCCCGACCTTTACGCTTGCCCCGCGAACCAATGCTCGCGTGCTTTCATGATCAATGCCTTGGCGTCGTCTTCAGACTGCCCGGTCAGCTCGATGAGCTCATCCAGACCCAAGTCGGCCAAATCGTCGCGTGTGTGCACGCCGCCCTCGGCCAGTTTGGCAATCAGCTCGGGCGTCACGCCTTCGAGATCGCGCAGATCCTGAGAGACGCTCTCGACGCTGTCTTCACGTGCGATTTCCATAGTCAACAAGGCATCCTTGGCGCGCGCGCGCAGTTCGTTGACGGTGTCTTCGTCGAAACTCTCAATCTCCAGCATTTCCTGCAGCGGCACGTAGGCCACTTCTTCGAGGGTGTTGAAGCCCTCTTCGATCAGGGTGTCGGCGATCTCCTGGTCAACATCGAGTTTTTCCATGAACAGGTGACGCGCCGTATCGGTCTCGTTGGCCTGTTTCTGAGCCGATTCGGCGGCGTCCATGATGTTGATTTTCCAACCCGTGAGGTCGGACGCAAGACGCACGTTCTGGCCGCCACGGCCGATGGCAATGGCGAGGTTTTCCTCGTCCACCACCACATCCATGGCGTGCTTTTCCTCATCGACCATGATCGATGAGACATTCGCTGGCGCCAGAGCGCCAATGACGAACTGCGCCGGGTCTTCGGACCACAGCACGATATCGACACGCTCACCAGCGAGTTCGTTGGTCACCGCATTGACGCGCGTGCCGCGCACACCGACGCAAGTGCCGATGGGATCCACGCGGCGGTCATGCGAGAGCACGGCAATTTTGGCCCGGCTGCCGGGGTCACGGGCACAGCTCTTGATTTCCAGCAGACCCTGCTCGATCTCGGGCACCTCATGGCGGAACAGCTCAACCATGAATTCTGGCGCCGAGCGCGAGAGGATGATGGGCGCGCCGCGCAGCGTCAGGTCCACCTCCATGATCATGGCGCGCACCCGGTCGCCGCTGCGCAGGTTTTCCTTGGGAATCATCTCGCTGCGGCGCAGACGCCCTTCGACGCGGCCGGACTCGACAATGAGGTCCCCCTTGTCCATGCGCTTGACGGTGCCGGTCAGAATCTTCTCGCCACGCGACATGAAGTCGTTCAGCAGCATTTCGCGCTCGGCGTCACGAATCTTTTGCAGGATGACCTGCTTGGCAGCCATCGCGCCAATGCGGCCGATGGGCACAGATTCGATGGCCTCCTCGATATACTCGCCGACCTCAACGTCTGGAACGCGCTCCTGCGCATCCATCAGCAATTCTTCAGCGTCAGGGTTTTGCAGACCGGCATCGTTGGGCACCACCAGCCAGCGGCGGAAGGTTTCGTAGTTGCCGCTGTCGCGGTCAAGCGCCACGCGGATATCCACTTCGCCGGAATAGAGTTTTTTCGTCGCCTGGGCCAAGGCGGATTCGACGGCACCCAGCACCACGTCCCGCTCAACGCTTTTTTCGCGCGAAATGGCATCCACCAACATCAACAATTCGCGATTCATGCAACGACTCTCCTGTTTCTTTCACCTTGGGGCCACCCGCAGGCGACCCGGACCGACTTCACCCTCACGGGAAATCACTCTGACGCGGCCCCCGCGCCGCGCCCTTTGAAATTCACAATGGGCGCCAAGCGCACCTCCTTGAGCTCATCAAGCGCAAAACCCAGCGCCTGGAGCGGCGCCTGCGCCCGTTTGGCACTGACACGCTGACCAGGCTTGATCGGCGGCTCGTCGCGCCACGTAATCTGCCAGCCGCCGCCCTCGGCACGCTCAAGCGTGCCGCGAAACTTCTTGCGCAGCGGGCTCACCTGCCCTGCCGCGGCAGCGCCTATGGGCTGCTTGAGGACAAGATCAATCACCTGACCCTCAAAACGCACAAAATCCTGCTCGTGGCGCAGAGGCCGATCGATACCGGGCGAAGACACCTCAAGCCGCGTGTACTCCACCGCATCCACTTCCAGCGCAAACTGCAACTGCCGCGTAACCTTCTCGCAATCTTCCACGGTGACAAATTGCTCAGACTGCGGGCCACCGATTTCCGCCGGCGCCTGCCAAGGCAAATCAATGGTGATGCGCAGCAGGCCACCGGGGCAGCGAGTCACCTCGACCAAGTCATAGCCCAGGCCGATTACGGTTTGCTCGACGATTTGCTGCAGCGCCACGTGTTGAATTCAATTCCGGAAAAACAAAAAACCCGAGAACCCCCTGAGGCTTCGAGCTCCAAAAGCTTACGGCCAAAAAAAACGGGCGGTTGGTACCCGCCCGCTTGGTCGTGAGAGTGGCATTATAGCCCGGAAACCCCTCTCAAAAAAGCCCCATACCCCTGAAAAACGCAAAAACAGGCCTTGCGGCGGCCCCAGCAAACGGCTGGCGCAGGGCCGCAGGGTCAGCGCCGGCTTGCACGGACCCGCTCGAACAGCGCCTGCCCCTGCGGGTCCACCCCAGGCGCCAGCCCTGAGGCGCCCGCCTGCAGGTTGCTGATGAGGCGCGTCAGAACGCCGGCCTGTGGCAGCAAGGGGCCGAGAAAGCGTGTGCCACTGGCATCGGCCACGAGCAGCGTGGGAAAGGTTTCCACGTCGACATCGCCCGTGACTTCGGCTTCATCTTCGATGTCTACCCATTCAAAGCGAACCCCCGGCCACTGGCGCGCAACGGCATCGAACGTCGCACGGTAGTCGCTGCAAGTGTTGCACCAGCCGGCGCACAGACACACCACCCACAAGAGGCTGGGGGCCGACTCCGGTTCGGGGGCCAAGGGTTGGGCGGCGCGGGACTGCGTCATAGGTATTTAAGGAAGGCGCCGCACCACAGGCGCGCACGACAGGTCGCCATGGTAGCCGCAGTCGCTCTGGTCACGGAACATGTTGGCGCGCTCTCCGAGGCCACACAAGTGTCTTTTCGGGATGGCATACAGCATGCGGCATGCCTACCTGGGAAGGCGCGTTCCCTTCAGGCTGGGGCGAAATCAGGCGATTTCCGCGCCCGGCTGCTTGACCATGGGTATGGGCCCATGCCGCGCAGCCGGGCTTAAACTTATCCTGATTGCGCCCGAATGCGACCCCGGATGGATCGTCAACACGTTCTGATAGGAGATCCCATGAACAAGGTCTACGCCTGCATCGACGGCCGCACCACCACCGCTGCCGCCATCGACTGGGCCGCCTGGGCGGCGCAGCGCCTGCCTGCGCCGCTCGAATTGCTGCACGTGCTGGAGCTCCCGCCCGAGCTGCCCAACGTGGGCGACTACAGCGGCACGATCGGCCTGGGGGCACAAGAGGTGCTGCTGCAGCAACTAAGCGCACTCGACGAGCAGCGCAGCAAGCTGGCGCAGCAGGCCGGGCGCGATATGCTGGAAGCTGCCAGCCTGCGCGCCCAAGCCGCCGGCCTGCCGGCGCCGGCCACGCACATGCGCCACGGCGAACTGGTCGATACCCTGCTGGAACTTGAACCCGAGCTGCGTTTGTGCGTGCTGGGCGCCAACCACCGGGCCAGCGGGCCACGCAAGCTGCACCTGGACCACCATGTCGAGAGCGTCATCCGAGCGCTGCAGCGGCCGGTGCTGGTCGCCACCAACAAGCACTTTGTCCCGCCCGAGCGCTTTGTGGTGGCCTACGACGCCAGCCCCACCGCCCGCAAGATGGTGGACATGGTGGCTGCCAGCCCCCTGCTGCGCGGCCTGCCAGCACTGATCGCCATGGTGGGCGCGGACACGCCCGAGGCGCAGGAGCAGCTCGCTGCGGCCGCCGAGCTGCTGCGCGTCGCGGGCTTTTCGGTGCAGACGCGGCTGTTGCCGGGCGAGCCCGAAAGCGCCCTGCCCGAATTGCTCGCCACGCAGGGCGCGGCCCTGCTGGTCATGGGCGCCTATGGCCATTCGCGCATTCGCCAGCTCATCATCGGCAGCACCACGACGACGCTGCTGCGCTTGTCCGATGTGCCGGTGTTGATTCTTCGGTAGCTCTGTTTTTAATAGCTGTTAGCGCTTACCCAATAAGCGCTAGAGGCCATTTTCATCGGATTAGATGCCTGCCTCAGACACGGTCCGTTCTCCCTGAGCCTGGAAGGCCGAGCCGGCAAGCTCCAGCAGGCGCGCAATGCCGACAGGCTCCTCGCTCAGCAGCGGCACGATGGCCCAGCGCGTGGCGTGCTGCGTGGTGACGGCGTCGATCTCGCGCAGTTCGTTGCGGGCGCGCTGGCGCAGCAGCGGCGAGGTCACCCGGGCGGCCGCCACGCTGTTGTTGATGACCCAGGCCCAGGGCTCGATGCCGGCGCGGCGCAAGTCGTTCTGCAGGTTGGCGGCTTCGAGCACGGGCGTGGTCTCGGCCAGCGTGACCAGAACCACCTTGGTCTGCTTGGGGTCCTGGAGCTGCATCATCGGCGTGGTGAAGTGCACGCCCGTGCTGCCCATCTGGCGCACGATGTCGCGGTGGTAGGCACCCGTGGCGTCCAGCAGCAGCAGCGTGTGGCCGGTGGGGGCCGTGTCCATCACGACAAATTTCTTGCCCGCTTCGCGGATGGTGCGCGAGAAGGCCTGGAAGACGGCGATTTCTTCCGTGCACGGCGAGCGCAGGTCTTCTTCGAGCAGCGCGCGCCCTGCGGCATCGAGCCCAGCACCTTTGCTGGCCAGCACCTGCTGGCGGTAGCGCTCAGTCACTTCGTGCGGGTCGATGCGGCTCACGGTGAGGTTCTCCAGCGCGCCGCCCAGCGTTTGCTCCAGGTTGGCCGCCGGGTCCGACGTGGACAAATGCACCGCAAAGCCCCGGTGCGCGAGTTCCACCGCGACGGCGGCGGCCAGCGTCGTCTTGCCGACGCCGCCCTTGCCCATCAGCATCACCAGGCCGTGGCCGTCGGCGGCGATGCCGTCCACCAACGCGGCCAGGCGCGGCAGGTCGATGTCGGGCTGCGCACCGGCATCGCCAGGCACTGGCGCCGCCGCCGTTTCCGTTTCCACCAGCAACTGGCGCAAGGCCTCGCGCCCCACCAGGTTGAAGGGTTTGAGCGCCACGAGGTCGGTGGGCAGCGCCTGCAAGGCGGGCGGCATGGCGGCGAGCACGGCCTGCTCGCGCCGGCAGATGGCAGCGGCCAGCGGGTCTTGCGCCGCTTCGCCGGGCGGAAACACACCGTTCACCACCAGGTACTGCTGCCCCAAGCCGATGGCGTGCAGTTCGCCGTGCGTGCGCGCGGCTTCGCGCAGCGTGGACTGCTGCGCGCGGGCCACCAGCACCAGCCGGGTGCGCGTGCCGTCGGCCAGCGCCGCCACGGCCGCCGCGTACTGGCTGCGCTGCTTTTCCAGCCCGGCCAGCGGGCCCAGGCAGGAGGCATCGCCCTTGCCAGACTCCAGAAAACCGCTCCAGGCCCCCGGCAGTTGCAGCAGGCGGATAGTGTGGCCAGTGGGCGCGGTGTCAAAAATGATGTGCTCGTAGCGCGCGTTTAGGCTGTCGTCGGTCAGCAGCGCGGTGAATTCGTCAAACGCGGCAATCTCGGTGGTGCAGGCGCCCGAGAGCTGCTCTTCAATGCCCTTGACCACGTCGTCGGGCAGCACGCCGCGCACCGGCCCGACGATGCGGTCGCGGTAGCCCTGCGCGGCCGCCTGGGGGTCAATCTCCAGCGCCCACAGGCGCGGCACCTCCGGGACGGCCGTGACCTGGTTGCCTATGGCGACGCCAAACACCTGGCCCACGTTGGAGGCCGGATCCGTGCTGACCAGCAGCACGCGCCGGCCCTGCGCGGCCAGTTGCATGGCCGTGGCGCACGCCAGCGAGGTCTTGCCGACGCCGCCCTTGCCGGTGAAAAAGAGAAAGCGCGGTGCGTTGTCTAGAAATTTCATAGGAACCTTGAGAGAGTTTTCAGCAGCAGGCGCCGCCCGAGCAGCAGTTGCCCGCGGACGGTGACTCGGTGGCGGGCAGCGCAATGCCGGCCCAGCGCGCCAAATCGCTGCGGCTGGGGTAGCGGCCAGCCAGCGCCACTTCGCCCGCCACCAGCGTGAGCGGCAGAGCCTCCTGGCCCGAGCGCTGCAAAAAACCTTTCACCAAGGGATTCTCGGCAAACGCCATCGGCTGCTGCGCCAGGTTGAAGCGCTCGATCTGCGCGCCGTTCTGGCGTGCCCAGTCGGCATCGGCGGAGAAGGTGACGAGGGCTTGGTCCACGTCGGTGCCGCACACGCCGCTGCTGCAGCACAGGGCGGGGTCAAAAATCTGGATGGTGGTCATGAGGAACTCCTGGTATTTAGAGCCTGTTAACAGACCCTAGTGGGAAGACAGGCCGCGGGCGGTTTCCTGCAGCAGGTTTTGTTGCAGCTTCTCGGGCGGCAGGTTGAGCAGCAGTTCGAGGCGGCGTTTGATGGCGTGCAGCGTCTGGCGGAAGGCCTCGCGCTTGGCGGCATCCGGCGCATCGCCCGCCGACGGGTCGGCATAGCCCCAGTGCGCGCTGGCCGGGCGGCCAGGCCAGAGGGGGCAGACCTCGCCTGCGGCGCCGTCGCACACGGTGATGATCAGGTCCATATGCGGCGCGCCGGGGGCGGCGAATTCGTCCCAGCTCTTGCTGCGCAGGCCCTCGGTGGAAATGCCGGCGTTTTGCAGCACCTCCAGCGCCAGCGGGTGCGGCTGCTGCCCGGGCCGGGGGCTGCTGCCCGCCGACCAGGCCTGGAAACGCCGCGTGGGCGCCCGGCTGTCCAGGTGGTTGAGCAGCGCTTCGGCCAGGATGCTGCGGGCGGAGTTGTGGGTGCAAAGAAACAGGACATTGCGCATGGCTTGTGGTCGATCCGAAGGATGGTGGCGTGGAAAAAGGCCTGCGTTTTGGGGCGTCAGGCGCAGTTGGTGCAAGCTGCCATGGCGCCAGCCGGCAGACAGGCCTCGGGGTGGCCGGCGCAGCATTCGTCGGTCAGGTAAGCGATCAATTCGACCATCAGGGCGATATGGGCGCGGTAGCGCTGGTAGCGCCCCTCCTGCGTGGCGGTCAGCAGGCCGGCCTGCGTGAGCGCCTTCAGGTGGAACGACAAATTGGTGGCCGGCACCCCCAAAGCGGCCGCGATCTCACCGGCCACCAGGCCTTCCGGGCCTTGCTTGACGAGCAGGCGAAAGACATCAAGCCGGACGCCCGATGCCAGCGATTCAAAGACAGTGGTGGCGGTGGTTTTGTCCATTCAGCAATTATTCAATAATAATTGAATAATTGCAATGACAATCCAAAAATGCCATCCATCACGCCTCAAAAGCTATCTATTTAATAGCTACCAGCGCTTTCCTGCTATGCGCTGGAAGCCGATTTTGCTTGATTTTCAGCCACGCCTCACAGCACCTGCTCGAAGTCGATGAACCCGCGCTCCACATTGGTCTCCACCAGCTTGACGCGCAGGCTCATGCCCACGTCCAGGTGGGTGCCACCACCCACCAGCATGCCCTCGGCGGGCGGTGCAAAGATGCGCACCCAGGTGGCGCGGTCGGTCGCGCCAGTGACGACGGCGTCGAATTTTCTGCCCACCAGCCCTTGCAGGTACAGCGCGGCTTCGGACTTGCGCACGCTGCGCTCCACCTTCTGCGCCGCGTCTTCCTGCTGCGTGCAGTGCTCGGCCAGAAGCTCCAGCTCCGCCGCGCCATAGGGCAAGCGCTCGCCCTGCAGCAGCGCCTTGACCATGCGCAGCGAGATCAGGTCGGGGTAACGGCGGTTGGGCGCCGTCGAATGGGTGTAGTCGCGCACCGCCAGGCCGAAGTGGCCGATCGGCTCGCCGCGCGGGCGTTCCACCACATATTCGCCCGAGCCCATGAGCTTGACGATCACTAACGAGAGGTCGGGAAACCGCAGCGGGTCGGCCTTGCGCCGGCGCGCCAGAAAGCCTTCCAGCGCGAGCGAGTCGGGCGCCGCCGGCAGGTGCTCAGCGTATTTGGCGGCCACCTGCACGATGCGCTGCCAGCGCTCGGGCGAACGCACCACCCGGCGCAACGAACTGGCGCCCTGCTGCGCCAGGAACTGCGCGGTGCAGGTGTTGGTGGCGATCATGAATTCTTCAATCAGCTGGCGCGCGCGGTTTTGCGCCTGCTGGACGATGTCCACCACGCGCTCACCCTCGAACACGGCGCGTGGCTGGAAGGTTTCCAGGTCGAGCGCGCCCTGCTCGCGCCGGCGTGCGCGCATGCGCTGGGCCACGGCGTCCTGCGTGCGCAGTTGCTCGTCCATGCCCGGCACGGCGCGCGCGGCGTCGGGCAAATCGCCCACGCCCTCGATCCACGCGGACACGGCGTCGTAGGCCAGCTTGGCCTGGTTGCGCACGCGGGCACGGTGCACGGTGCTGTGGGTCACCACGCCATCGTGGTCGACCAGCATTTCGGTGACGATGGCCAAGCGGTTCTGCCCGGCGTTGAGCGAAGTCAGGTTGGTGGACAAACGCTCGGGCAGCATGGGAAACACCCGTGCCGAGGTGTAGACCGAGGTGGTGTTGGTGCGCGCATGCACATCGATGGCGGTGTTTTTCTTCACCAGCGCGTCCACATCAGCCACGGCGACAAAAATCTTCACCGCGCCGCGGCCCATGGCAGCGCACGCGGTGAGCTGGTCGAGATCGAGCGAATCGTCGTTGTCGATGGAGCACCAGGGCAGCGCCGTGAGGTCGCGGATGGTGGAGCTGGCGTCTCTGCCTGGGCCCGTGATGGCATGGAGTTCCTGGAGGGCACCAGCAGGAAATTCGGGTTCCAGGCCGCGCTCCTTCATGGCCTCGGTGGCAATGCGAACCAGATCGCTGCGGCGAAAGTTTTGTGGATGGCTCATGGTGCAACTGTAGGGCAGCGGATCAGCGCGCCAGACCCGCAGCGGGCCGCACGCGCACAAAAACCGCCATCGCCGCCAGCGACAGCACAGCCGCCAGGCCAAACGCCAGGCTGGGGGACAACGTCCACAGCGCCCCGGCCACGAGCGAAGCCGGCAGGTACAGCAAACCCGTAACGAAGTTGTAGGCCCCCATGGCGGTGGCGCGGCGCTCAGGCTCGATATCGGCGATGAAGGCCTTGCTTTGCGACTCTTCAATGGCGTAGAACAGCCCGTAAAGGCAGAACACGGCCAGCATCTCCCAGCGCGTGCTGGCAAACACCATCCACAGGTTCAGGCCGGCGTACGCCCCATACCCGAGCAGCACGATGCGGCTGCGCCCCACCCGGTCGCCCAGGTGCCCCACCAGCGGCGCGGCGACGACGCAGGTGGTGTTGAACAAGGCATAGAGCAGCACCACGTCGGTCAGGCTGTAGCCCACGTCGTGCGCGCGCAGCAGAAAAAAGCCCAGGCTGAAGTAGCCCAGCGCAAACACGCCAGCTGGCAGCAGGAAGCGCTTGAAACCGGGGCTGAGCTGCTGCCAGTTCTGGCGCAGGCCTTCGCGCGGATGCGGCTGGCCTGGAGCGTTCGAGATGAGCATGAGCACCAGCACGGCGAGCACCGCCGGCACCACGGCCACCAGGAACAGCAGGCGGTAGGTGCTGGCGGATTCGCCCAGCCATTTCAACAAGCCGTAGGCCACCAGGGGGCCGACGACGGCGCCCGATTTGTCCAGCGCCTTGTGCACGCCGAGCGCATAGCCGCGTGTGGCCTGGCCCGCCACCGACACCAGCCAGGCGTCGCGCGGCGGCCCGCGAAAGCCCTTGCCCAGGCGCTCGAGCACACGGAATACCGCCAAGCCGGCAATGGACGAGGACACCAGCAGAATCACCTTGGCCAGCGACGAAAACCCATAGCCCGCCGTGGCGAACCACTTGCGCTGGCCGCTGCGGTCCGACAACCAGCCGGCCAGGTAGTTGAGCGAGGAGGCGGAAAAATCCGCCAGGCCCTCGATGAGCCCCAGCAGCGCGCTGGACGCGCCAGCCACCGTGGTGAAGAACACGGCGAACACCGAGAAAATCATCTCCGAGCTCAGGTCGGTGAGAAAACTCACCAGGCCGAGCTTGAGCACGTCGGGGTGCAGCTTGGCCTTGCGTTGGCCAAAAGCTGGAGGCGCGGTGGCGTCAGGTGCTGCGGAAGCGGGCGGAAGCGGTGGCTCTGGGCGCATGTCTGTCGGGCGGCGCCCAGAGGCGGCCGGGTTAAATACTATTAAAACTATAGCTGATAGCGCATACGGTATATGCGCTAGAGCCGATTTTTACCTAAACTTTTTCTGCCCATAACAGGGCAGCATCAAGGAACCGGCGCGAAATCAATAAACCCTTGGGCCACATCGGTGCTGAGCAGCTTGACGCGCGCCTTCTCGCCCACCTCCACCTGCGCCCCGGCGCCCTCCAGTTTGCCTTCCACCGGCGGCACCAAGGTGCGAATCCAGGTACCCCGGTTGTTCTTGCCGGTGACGATGGCGTCAAACTCGGCGCCTATCTTGTCCTGCAGGAACAGCGCTGCCTCGGACTTGCGCAGGCTGCGCTCCACCTTCGTGGCGGCGCTTTCCTGGTGGTTGCAGTGCTCGGCCAAAGCCTGCAGTTCTGCCACGCTGTAGGGCGCGCTCTGCCCCGCCAGCACCGCCTTGACCAGCCGGTGGCTGATGAGGTCGGGGTAACGGCGGTTGGGCGCGGTGGAGTGCGCGTAGTCGCGAATCGCGAGCCCAAAGTGGCCGTAGTCCTCCACCGCCACGGTTTTTGAGTGGTCCACCGGTACGCCGGGCTGGGCCTCCTCAATCACGTATTCGCCCGCGCCCATGAGCTGCACGATGGTGAGCGAGAGGTCGGGGAAACGCAGCGGGTCGGCTTGGCGCCGGCGCTCCAGAAAGGCCTCCAGCGCCTTCGAGTCGGGTTCGGCCGGCAAGCTGTCGCCGTATTTCTTGGCCACCTCGACCACGCGGCTCCAGCGCTCGGGCGAACGCACCACGCGGCGCATGGCCAGGCCGCCGTGCCGCTCCAGGAACTGCGCGGTACAGATGTTGGTCGCCACCATGAATTCTTCAATCAGCTGGCGCGCACGGTTGTGCTCGCGCTGCTCAATGGCCACCACCTGCTCACCTTTGATTTCGGCGCGCGGCTCGAAGGTTTCGAACTGCAATGCACCCTGCGCCGTGCGGCGTTGGCGCAGCGCCTGTGCAGCGGCGTCTTGCAGGCGCAGTTGGGCATCCATGCCGGGCACAGCAAGCGCCGCGGCGGGCAACTCGCCGTTGCCATCCAGCCAGGCGGCCAGAGAGTCGTAGGCCAGCTTGGCCTGGTTGCGCACCTGGGCGCGGCAGACGGTGAAGCTGCTCACCTGCCCCTCGGCATCCAGCACCATGGCCGTGACGATGGCCAGGCGGTCCTGGTGCGCGCCCAGCGAGCTGAGGTCGGTGGAGAGCCGCTCGGGCAGCATGGGAAACACGCGGGCCGCGGTGTAGACCGAAGTGGTGTTGCGCTGCGCCTGCAGGTCGATGGCCGAGCCCTTGTGCACCAGCGCATCGACATCGGCAATGGCGACGGACACCGTCCACCCGCTGCCCGACGGCTCGCAGCAACTGAGCTGATCGATGTCTTGCGAATCGTCGTCGTCAATGGAGCACCAGGGCAAGGCACGCAGGTCGCGGATGCTGGGCCCCGCCTCCTGCGCAGGGCCGGCAATGCTTGCCAGCTCGGCCAGTGCAGCGGCTGAAAAATCCGGGGCCAGGCCGTGCGCGGTCAAGGCCGCCACCGCGAGCTGCACCAGGTCGCTGCGGCGCGAAATGGCTGGGGTGGTCACTGTGGCATGGGCCTGAACGGCTTCGGTGCTGGAGGGTTCGCTCATGCCGCGATGGTAGAGCCTCACGCGCCGGCCAGGGGGCGCCCGCCCATGGCGCTTATTCCATTTCCCAATCCATCAAGCACGCGAAGGCGAAGTCGACAAAGCAACCGCTTGATTGAGAAATGGAATCACCCGGCGTTGGGAGTCCGAAACCTGCTTTCATCGATTGGCTGGGGCCGGGATGGCACCATTCAATGGCATTCAGGTCGAGAGGGGATTACTACCAAAACAATAGCATCAACCGCTGAACTGAAAAGCGCTGGAGGCCAATTCCGACAAAAAAATCTGCCAATACCGTCAGGACGGATGATCGGCTGCCTACACTGAGACACGCAGCACGCCTGGCCGCGCCAAATCGCGGCGACCCATGCCCCGTCCAATGAAGAGAGTTCCATGCCCACCAGAATGACGCGCTCGCCCAATCCGCCTGAGGCAACCCGGTCAGCCACCACCCACCAGGGCCTGAGCACCGCCGAGGCCGCCCGCCGCCTGGCTGCGGACGGACCCAATATGCTGCCCGGCAGCGCCCCCAAGTCCAGCTGGGCCATCGTTCGGGACGTGCTCACCGAGCCCATGTTCCTGATGCTGCTGGCTGCCGGCGGCATCTACCTGGCGCTGGGCGACCGCACCGAAGGGATTTTCTTGCTCAGCTGCGTCTTCGTCGTGATCGGCATCACGCTGGTGCAGGAGCGCAAGACACAGCGGGCGCTCGAATCGCTGCGCGACCTGTCCGCCCCGCGCGCGCAGGTGATACGAGATGGCCAGGAGCAGCGCATCGCCGGGCGGGACGTGGTGCGCGGCGACCTGCTGGTATTGCATGAGGGCGACCGCATTGCCGCTGATGCGCAGCTCTTGCAAGGCCAACTGGAGGTGGACGAATCGCTGCTGACCGGCGAGGCGGTGCCCGTGGCCAAGCTGGCGCTGGCATCCGGATCGGGCGCAGCAAACGCCACCGCCATGCCCGCTGAAAAGCCTGACAGCAACGCACTGGCGGCACTGTTCGCCAGCACCGTGGTCACGCGCGGCGTCGGCGTGGCGCAGGTGCACGCCACCGCCGCCTACACGGCCGTGGGCCGCATCGGCGCCGACCTGGCCGCCACCACCGAGCCGCCCTCGGCTCTGCAAGAAAGCTCGCGCAAGCTGGTGCGCCGGCTGGGCGCTGGCGCCCTGGCACTGGCCAGCGCCCAGGTGCTGGCGGGCTGGTGGTGGAACGGCCGGCCACTGCTGGAGAGCCTGCTCTCGGGCATCGCCCTGGCCATGGCCATCCTGCCCGAGGAGATCCCCGTCATCCTGACCGTGTTCCTGGCAATGGGCGCCTGGCGCATTTCCCGGCAAAAGGTGCTGACGCGGCGCATTACCGCCGTCGAGGCGCTGGGGGCCATCACCGTGCTGGCGGTGGACAAGACCGGCACGCTTACCCTCAACCGCATGGCCGTGGCGGGGCTGGCCACCGCTACCGCGCAGTTCACCCCCGAGGGCGCAAGCGAGCTGCCCGAAGCATTCCACCGGCTGGCCGAATTCGCCATGCTGGCCACCCCCGCCGACCCGTTCGACCCGATGGAAAAGGCCATTCAGCATTTTGGCCACCAGTGGCTGACAGGCACCGAGCATGTGCACGACGGACGCGAGCCGGAGTTCGAGTACGCGCTCTCGGGCGAAATTCTGGCCATGACGCGGGTGTTTGCGAGCAGCGAACCGGCGCAGCATCTGCTCGCCACCAAGGGCGCGCCCGAGGCCGTGGCCGACCTGTGCCACCTGGATGCGGCGCGGCAGGGCGCCATTCGCGAACAGGTCGAGGCCATGGCCGAGCGCGGCCTGCGCGTGCTCGGCGTGGCGTGCGGGCGCTGGAGCGGTGCTTCGGCAGCGCCGGGCGCCGACCCCCTGTGGCCGCAAAGCCAGCACGATTTCGACTTTGAGTTCCTCGGCCTGGTCGCGCTGGCCGACCCGCCGCGCCCCGAAGTGCCTGCCGCTCTGGCCGAATGCCGGGGCGCTGGCGTGCGCGTGGTGATGATGACCGGCGACCACCCGGCCACGGCGCGCGCCATCGCGCGCCAGGTGGGCCTGTCCGAGCGCCCCGACATCCTCACCGGCGCCGAGCTGGAGGCGCTGGACGACGCCACCCTGACGGCACGGCTGCGCCATGTGGACTTGTGCGCCCGCCTCAAGCCCGAGCACAAGCTGCGCCTGGTGCAACTGCTGCGCGCCTCGGGCGAGGTGGTGGCCATGACCGGCGATGGCGTGAACGACGCCCCGGCGCTCAAGGCTGCCGACGTGGGCATCGCCATGGGCGAGCGCGGCACCGACGTGGCGCGCGAGGCCGCCGCGCTGGTGCTGCTCGACGACAGCTTTGCCCGCATCGTCGCCGCCATCCGCCAGGGCCGGCGCATCGACGACAACATCCGCAAGGCCACACGCTTCGTCTTTGCGGTGCACATCCCCATCATTGGCCTGGCGCTGGTGCCCACGCTGCTGCACTGGCCCGCGCTGCTGCTGCCGGTGCACATCGTGCTGCTGGAGCTTTTGATCGACCCGGCCTGCTCCATCGTGTTCGAGGCCGAACCCGAAGACCCCGGCCTGATGGAACGCGCGCCCCGACCCGTGGCCGATTCGCCGTTTGCCGCGGCACCGCTGCTGTTTTCGGTGATGCAGGGCCTGGGCATGGCCGCCGTGCTGCTGGCCGGACAGGCCTGGCTGACAGGCCAGGGCTGGAGCACGGCGCAAGGGCGCGGCGTGGTGTTTGGCGCGCTGATACTGGGCGTGATGCTGCTGATCCTGGCCAACCGCGACCTCTCGCGCCCGGCCTGGCATGGTGTGACCGACCGCAACCCCTGGCTGTGGCGCATGGCGGCCGCCATGGCGCTGCTGCTGGTAGCGGTGCTGGGCCTGCCCTGGCTGCGCACGCTGATGGGCCTGGCCCTGCCCGGTGCGGGTGGCCTGGCGGTGGGCGCTGCGCTGCTGGCGCTGTGCCTGGCCTGGCTGGAACTGCTGCGGCAGGCGGGCCGGTACCTGGCGCGCCCCCGGCAGCCCGGGCCTGGCGCCATCTGAGCCCAGCCGAGCCGAGCCTACGGCGCCACGGCCCTGCCGCGCACGGGTGACGCGGCGTGGTCCAGGTCGGGTCTGCGCCACGGGTCCACATGGGTCATGAGGTTGAGCACGCGGTGGCGCTGCAGCACGCGCTGGCGTGCCTGCACGGCGATGTCGTGGCCGGCCTCCACCGTCAGCGCGGCATCGACCTCCAGGTGTGCATCGACGACGATCATGTCCCCCATCTTGCGCGTGCGCACGTCGTGCACACCGCTCACACCGGGGGTGTCGAGCAGCGTCTGGCGAATGGCCTGCACCTCCTGCTCGTCCACCGAACGGTCCATGAGGTCGTGCAGCGCATCCCAGCCGAACCCCCAGCCCATTTTTGCGACCATGAAGCCGACGATGAGCGCGGCGATCGGGTCCAGGATGGAATAGCCGGCCAGATTGCCGGCGATGCCGACACCCACCACCAGCGACGAGGCCGCATCCGAGCGCGCGTGCCAGGCGTTGGCCACCAGCATGCTCGACTTGACGCGCTTGGCCACGGCCAGCATGTAGCGGAACAGCAGCTCCTTGCTCACCAGCGCGCCGCCAGCCACCCACAGGGCGATCACATGCACCTGCGGCACGGTTTCGGGGTTCTCCAGCTTGACGACCGCCGACCACACCATGCCCACGCCCACGCCCAGCAGCAGCAGGCCCAGCACCAGCGAAGCGGCTGTCTCGAAACGGTGGTGACCGTAAGGGTGGCCCTCGTCGGCATCTTTCTGGGCATGGTGGTTGGCGAACAGCACCACGAAGTCGGCCACGAGGTCGGACAGCGAATGGATGCCATCGGCGATCAGGCCCTGCGACTTGGCCAGCACGCCCACCACGATCTGCACCGAGGTCAGCGCCACGTTGACCCCCACGCTCACCCAGGTGCTGCGCGATGCGGCGGCGGCCCGCTGCTGGGGCGTGTGTTCGGTGTGCTCGGTATCGTCTTCAAGTTCGCTGAATTTCATCGCCGGGTTCCGTAGTGTCAGCACGCCTTCGCGCCACGCGGGGATTCTGCCCCGCCGCCGCCGCGGCCTGCCGGTGGCATACAAGAAAAAAAATCAGCCCGCAGCGCCAGCGCCGGCGCCGGCGCCGGCAGATTGGATCTCGACCGTGATATGGACCAGTTCCTCGTGCACCCGCAACTGCTGCTTGAAATATTCCGGGTTGGCATCCGGTGCGGTCACCAGCGACACGATGCAGGCATAGTCGCCCCGGCCCACGCGCCAGACGTGCAGATCGCTGATGCGCGCCGGCACCGGGCTGGCCGCGATGACCTCGCGGATTTCCTCCACCACCGGCGCCTCCATCTCGGCATCGAGCAACACCTTGCCCGCGTCGCGCAGCAGCCCTTGGGCCCACACGGCCACCAGGCCCGCGCCCGCCAAGCCCATCACCGGGTCGAGCCAGTCGAAGCCCCAGAGCTTGCCGCCGAACAGCGCCACGATGGCCAGCACCGAGGTGGCCGCATCGGCCAGCACATGCAGGTAGGCCGAGTGCAGGTTCAGGTCATGGTGGTGGCCCGCATGGCCATGGGAATGCCCGTGCCCGTGGCCATGGTGGTGGCCATCGCGCAGCAGCCAGGCACACGCCAGGTTGACGAGCAGGCCCAGCACACCGATGGCGATGGCCTCGTCATAGTGGATGGGCTGGGGCGCCAACAGCCGCTGGAGCGACTGCACCAGCATCACGCCTGCCACCAGTACCAGCGCCAGCGCGCTGGTGTAGCCCGCCAGCACCTCGATCTTCCAGGTGCCGAAGGAAAACCGCCGGTCGTGCGCATAGTGCCGCGCCGCTGCATAGGCCATGGCCGACAGGCCCAGCGCCAGTGCGTGCGAACTCATGTGCCAGCCGTCGGCCAGCAAGGCCATGGAGTTGAAGATCCAGCCGCTCGCGATCTCCACCACCATCATCACCGCCGTCAGGGCCATCGCCCAGCGCGTATGGCGTTCGGCCAGCGGATTGCCCTGGTGGAAATGGTGGGAATGGGTCCAATCCGGGTTCTGGGCAGAGGCTTGCATGGGGAGAAACGTCGGGAGAATGCCTGAAATATACTCCACCCCAGTATCAAAAAGGGCAAACACCATGGCACACACCACCGCAGGGAAGAAGCAGTTGCTGGCGCGCGTGCGCCGCATCCAGGGCCAGGCCGCCGCGCTGGAAAAAGCCCTGCTCGCCGAAACCGACTGCGCCGCCGTGCTACAGCAGATCGCGGCGGTGCGCGGCGCTGTCAACGGGCTGATGGCCCAGGTGCTGGAAGGCCACCTGTGCGAGCACGTAGGCGCACCGGGGCTTTCAGAGGCGGCCCGCAGCGAAGCCATGGACCAGGTCACGGCCGTGCTGCGCTCGTACCTGCGCTAGCCTCTGCACGAATCGTCGCGCCGTGTGCATCTGCGGCCTCGGGCGATCCGCAGCGCCCACTTGCCACGCGATTCGTGCAGAGGTTCCTTAGCCGAAATGCATCGGGCCGCACAGAGCGGCCCGATGATTGCTACCTATTTAATAGCTATATGCGCTTATCCAGTAAACGCTACAGGCCGTTTTTATATAAAACAGGCACTGTGCAGAGCGCTCGCCCTGCCGGTCCGCTTCCCCTCAGGGGAAAGTGAAGTTGGCGGTGGCGGCGCCCCCGGCGGTCAGAGCGGGCAGCACGGCGTCCTTGTCGGCGAAGCCCGGCAGGCTGGCGCGCAGGGTGTACCGGCCGGCCGCAGGTGCGTCGGCAGCGAACACCAGCGGCGCGGGCGCTGCGGCATACGCGGCCACCAGCGGGGCGCTGACTGGCAGCGAGAAGGCATAGGCGCCCGTAACGCTGTTCACGTACTGGCCGTCGATCTCCACGGTGCCCACCGCGAGCGGTTGCAGCGCGCGTACCAGCGTGTCGGCTGGCGCGGTGCCCACAGCGCTGGCGCTGGCAGAGGGTGGCAGGCCCACGGGCGCAGCCGCACTGGCCACGGGTGTCACGGTCTCCGCCGCCACGGGCACCCCGGTGACCACGGCCGACGTACGGCCCGGTGCCGCCATGACCAGCGTGTAGTTGCCTGGCGCCACGGGCTGCAGCAGGAACTTGCCGGTGCTGTCAGGAGTGGTCGCTTTCACGACGGTGCCGTTGACCTGCAGCGACACGCGGGTGGCACCCGCGCTCAAGGCCGGGTCCACATACCCTTGCACGCCGGACACGTAGCGCGGAATCACCGCCACCACCGGCTTGAGCAGGTACTGGCCGGACGCCCCGGCCTGCACCACCGACTTGCAGGCATCGAAGTCCAGCACGAAATCGGCCATCTTGTTCTCGGCGATGTCGATATTGATGTTGGTCTTGACACCCGACTGCTGGCCACTCGGCGTCTTGAGGGCCACTTCGCGGCCGCCAGTGGGCAGCACCGAATTGGCCAGCGGCTCGGTGGTGCTGTTGTCGGCCAGCACCAGGCGCATCTGGGTGTATTTGCCCGTGGGCAGCGGTACCTGGCCCAGTTCCATCAACACGCCATTGGTAAGACCGAGGAGGTCCACCCGGCGCGCGGGGTTCAGCACGATTTCGGACCAGCCGGCATCGGCATCGCTGGCGCTGCTGTTCTGGTGGACACGGACTTTCGCGACGGTCACATTGACAGCGTCGTAACCGCAACTGGGCGCATCGGTCAGTGCCAGGCGCAGCGTGCCGCTGCCCGCGGCGCTGTCGCTGCCACCACCACCGCAGGCCGCCAGACCGGCCAGCAGGGCGGCGCCCAAGGTGAACTTCATATTTTGAAATAAGGTCATGAGGGGTCTCTCTCGGTTGGCGCACTCTCCACACAGTGCGAATGAATGCGAATTTTTCACATTCATAGAATAAAGGCCCGACACCCCGCGACCCGTAGGACTGCGCCCTCCGCGTGGCAACAGATGTAAGAACGTGTGTTCACGATCTCCCAGCCTGCGCACGGGGCCAGACCATGGCGCGCCGCCTTTGGCCTGCGTCTTGTTGCGGCCGGCGCCCCGGTCAGCGCGCCAGCGGCACCGTGGCCGCCGCCACGAGGCGCTGCGTATAGGGGTGGCGCGGTGCGTCGAGCACCTGGCCGACGCTGCCGCTCTCGAGCACCTCGCCATCCTTCATGACCAGCACGTCGTGCGCCATGGCGCGGATCACCTCCACGTCGTGCGTGATGAGCAGGTAACCCAAGCCCTTGTCCTTCTGCAGGCGCTGCAGCAGAGCCAGCACCTGCTGCTGGATGGTGACATCAAGCGCGCTGGTGGGCTCGTCGAGCACCAGCACGCGCGGCTGCACGATGAGCGCCCGCGCAATCGCCAGGCGCTGGCGCTGGCCGCCCGAAAACTCATGCGGGTAGCGCGCCAGCAGGCCCGGAAATTGCGCGTCTGTCAGGCCCACCTCGGCGAGCGCAGCCTCCACCCGGCGCCGGCGCTCGGGCAAGGGCAGAGCCGGCTCATGCACGCGCAAGCCCTCACCGGCAATTTCCTCCACCGTCAGGCGCGGCGAGAGGGACGAGAACGGGTCCTGGAACACCACCTGAATCTGCCGGCGCAAGCGCTGGTTGGCGGGCGTGTTGCGCGCGCTGGGCGCCTGCCAGACGCTGCCGACCACCTCCACGCTGCCCTGGTAGGGCAACAGGCCCAGCAAAGCCTGCGCGAGCGTCGATTTGCCCGACCCTGATTCACCCACCACGCCCAGCGTGCGGCCGGGCAACAGGCACAGGTCGGCGCCGTGCACCGCAATGAATTCGCCCTTTTTGAACCAGCCGCGCACCCCCGGCAGCGGCGTCGGGTAGCCCACACGCAGGCTTTGTGCACGCAACAGCGGCTTGGCGGCCGCATCCGGCGCACCCTCCACCACGTCGCGCTTGGGCTGGCTGGCGATGAGCCGGCGCGTGTAGGCGTGCCGCGGGGCCTGAAAGATGTCGGCCACGGGGCCCTGCTCGACCAGCACACCCTGCTCCATCACCGCCACGCGATCGGCAAAGCGATGCACCAGGTTCAGGTCGTGCGTGATGAGCAGCACCGCCATGCCAGTCTGGCGCTGCAAGTCAGACAGCAGGTCAAGAATTTGCCCGCGCAGCGTGACATCGAGGGCCGTCGTGGGCTCGTCGGCCAGCAACAGTTTGGGGCGGCTGGCGAGCGCCATGGCAATCATGGCGCGCTGGCGCTGCCCGCCCGAGAGCTGGTGCGGAAACGCGGTGGCGCGGCGCGCAGGCTCGGGGATGCCCGTGCTTGCAATCAATTCGATAGCTGCCTGCCAAGACTGCGCCTGCGTCAGCGCCTGTTTCAGCTCCAAAACTTCGCTGATCTGCCGGCCCACCGTCATCAGCGGGTTGAGCGCCGTCATGGGTTCCTGGAAGACCATGGCAATGTCGCCACCGCGCACGCCGCGCAGCTCGCGCTCGGTGAGCGCCAGCAGGTCGCGGCCCTCGAACAGCGCCTGGCCCTGCACCAGCGCATCGCCCGCCAGACGCAGCAGGCTGAGCGCGGTGATGGTTTTGCCCGAGCCCGATTCGCCCACCAGTGCGAGTTTTTCGCCGGGCGCGATCTCGAAGCTCACATTGCGCACCACTTCCTTGGCGCCAAAGTGCACGCACAGGTCGTGCACTTGCAGCAAAGGCTGCGCCGAAGTTGCCGTCACTTGTCTGCCTTGCGGGGGTCGAGCGCGTCGCGCAGCGCGTCGCCCATAAAGGTCAGCAGCAGCAGCGTGACCACGAGCACGGCGAAAGTGGAGAGCGAAATCCACCACGCATCAATGTTGTTCTTCCCCTGACTGAGCAGTTCGCCCAAAGACGGTGTCCCCGGCGGCACGCCCAGGCCCAGAAAATCCAGCGAGGTCAGCGCAAGGATGGCGGCGCTCATGCGAAACGGCAAAAACGTGACCACGGGCGTCAGGCTGTTGGGCAGGATGTGGCGCCAGATGATCTGCCCGTTGCCCACGCCCAGCGCCCGCGCGGCCTTGACGTAATCGAGCTGGCGGTTGCGCAGGAACTCGGCGCGCACGTAGTCCGAGAGGCCCATCCAGCCAAACAGGCTCAATAAAACCAGCAGCAACCCAATGCTTGGCGCGAGCACCGCGCTGAAGATGATGAGCAGATACAGCTCGGGCATGGAGCCCCAGATCTCGATGAAGCGCTGGAACGTCAGGTCCGTCTTGCCGCCAAAGAAGCCCTGGATAGCGCCCGTCGCCATGCCCAGCAGCACGCCGGTAGCGGTGAGCGCCAGCGCAAACAGCACGCTGACGCGAAAGCCGTAGAGCAACTGCGCCGCCAGGTCGCGCCCCCGGTCGTCCGTGCCCAGCCAGTTGTCGCGCGTGGGCGCTGAGGGATTGGGCTCTTTGGCAAAGTAGTTCAGCGTGTTCGGGCCGTAGGGGTTGAGCGTGTAGAGCGCCCAGTTGCCGGCCTCACTCAGCTTTTTCTTGATGAAGGGATCGAGATAGTCGGTGGCGGTCAAAAAATCGCCGCCGAAAGTGGTCTCGGGGTAGTCCTTCAGCATGGGAAAGTAGAGTTGCCCTTCGTAGCGCACGACCAGCGGCCGGTCGTTGCTGACCAGCTCGGCACACAGACTCACCGCTACCAGGGCCACGAAAATCACCAGGCTCCAGTAGCCCAGACGGTTGCGCTTGAAGCGCAGCCAGGCGCGGCGGCTGGGCGACAAGGACTTGGGTGCGGCCAGCGCTGCGCTCATGGCGTGAACGGGTTCAACACGGCGATGCCGCAACCATCAAAGTCGCGCACGTTGCGGGTGACCAAGGTTAGCGCATGCACCTGGGCGGTGGCGGCGATCAGCATGTCGGCCACATGGCGCACCTGTCCGCGCGCAGCCAGGAATCCACGTCTCTCGCCCGCACCTCGGGCAATGGTCTCCGTCACGTCCAGAACCCGGCAGCGCGCCAGCAAATGCTCGAACCAAGCCAGTTTGAGGGGATGCGGCCTCTTGGCCAAGCCATAGACGATTTCATGCACCGTGATGACTGAGAGGCACAACTGTGCCTGCGATGCCTCAGCCGCCTGCGCCCAGGCCAGCACGCCAGCGTTGGGGATCTTGTACATCAATTCGCTGATGACGTTGGTGTCCACGAGCTGCATGTTCATTCGGCCCAGCGTGAATCGTCGAACGGGTTGGGACGGTCGGTTCGGGGAGGTATCTCGATGCCATCTTCGCCCTCGGCGGCCAGGATGGCGCGTATCTCATCGAACAATTGCGTCAGCGTGGGCCGTTGGCGCTCGGCCTTCCATTGCTTGAATTCCTCGTATTCATCGGCTGAGACCATGACCGCTACCGGCTTGTCCCGGTTGTAAATAGCCTGCGGCTCCTCGGCGGTGAGACGCACCACCTCGGAGAACCGCTGCTTGGCACTGGCAATGCTCCATGTCATGGCAATCCCTTAAGGTAGTCACAATACATGATCATTATAGACATGACACATGTCCAGAATCAATCGAACTTGACCCGCGGATCCACCCACACGTAGCAAAGGTCGGAAATCAGCTTGGTGACCAGGCCGATCAGTGTGAACAGGTACAGCGTGCCCATCACCACCGGGTAGTCGCGCCGGATCACGCTCTCGTAGCTCAGCAGCCCCAGGCCATCGAGCGAGAACAGTGTCTCGATCAGCAGAGAGCCCGTGAAGAACGCGCCAATGAACGCCGCCGGAAACCCCGTGATGATGGGGATCAGCGCATTGCGAAACACATGCTTCCACAGCACCTGGCGTTCAGACAGACCCTTGGCACGCGCGGTCAGCACATACTGTTTGCGAATCTCTTCCAGGAAGGCGTTCTTGGTCAGCATGGCCGTCACCGCAAAGCTGCCCGCCACCATAGCGATGATGGGCAGGGTGATGTGCCAGAGGTAGTCCACGATGCGCGCGCCCCAACCCAGCTCGTCCCAATTGCTCGACGTCAGCCCGCGCAGCGGAAACCACTGCAATTGCCCGCCAAAGATGACCAGCAAGGCCACGCCCAGCACGAAGCCGGGAATGGCGTAGCCGACCAAAATCAGCAGCGTGGTGACCAGATCGAAGCGGGAACCCGCCCGCACGGCCTTGGCCACGCCCAGCGGCACCGCGACCAGGTAGCTGATGAAAAAAGTCCACAGGCCCAGGCTGATGGACACCGGCATCTTTTCCTTCACCAGTTGCCACACGTCCTTGTTCTGGAAAAAACTGCGCCCGAGGTCGAAGCGCGCGAACTGGCCCAGCATCTGCAGAAAACGCTCGTGCGGCGGCTTGTCGAAGCCATACAACTTCTTGATCTGCTCCAGGCGCTTGGGGTCCACGCCCTGCGCACCGCGGTAGCCCAGCCCACCACCTTCGGCGCCCGCGCGCCCTGCCCCCGCCTTGGCCTCGGCGAGGTACTGCTCGACAGGGCCGCCGGGCACGAACTGCACCACGGCGAAGGTGAGCATCAGCACGCCCAGCAGCGTGGGCAGCATGAGCAGGATGCGTTTGAGGATGTAGGCGAACATGGCTTAGCGCGGGCTGGGTTCGGTTTGCGGCGGGGCCGCCGCGCCGGGCCGCCCCAAGCAAGGCCAGCCCCCTTGGGGGGCAGCGACCCGTGCAACGGCGGAGCGTGGGGGCATCATTTGCGTGCCCACCAGGTATCGATCACCCAGGTCTCGCCGGGTGAATACGGCGGCACCACTTCCGGTTTGGCCAAACGCCAGGCGTTGTAGGCCATGCGGTGCGTGCCCGCACTCCACTGCGGGATGAGGTAGTGGCCGGCCACGATGATGCGCTCCAGTGCATGGCAGGCAGGCAGCAACTGTTGCTGCGTTTTGGCGCTGGTCATGGCGCTGATCATGGCATCGACCGCCGGGCTCTTCACCCCAGCGAAGTTGCCAGAATCCTCCGTGTCTGCCGCCTTGCTGCCAAACAGATCGGCAAATTCCTGGCCTGGGTTGTTGGTGCCCTGGTACGCAATCGATGTGATGTCGAAATCGAACTTCTGCAGCCGCTCCTGGTACAGCGCGAAATCCACCGAACGAAACTTGAGCGTGATGCCCAGCTTTTCCAGGTTGCGCATCCAGGGCGAGACGGTGCGCACGCCGCCCTCGTTGCTGTCCATGTATTCGAGCACCATGGGCTCGCCCTGAGCGTTGCGCAGCAGCCCGTCTTTCACAACCCAACCCGCCTCGTTCAGCAAGGTTTTCGCATGGCGCAGGTTGTCTCTCAAACTGTGGTCGCCATCGGTGCGCGGGGGTTGCGGCATGGGGCCAAAGGCTGCCGGCGGAATGCTCTTGCGCCAGGGCGCCATCAGCGCCAGTTCTTCGGGCGAGGGGCTGCCGTGCGTCTCGCAAGCGGTGTTGCCAAACAGGCCGTACACGCGCTGGTAGGCCCCATAGAAGAGCTGGCGGTTCATCCACTCGTAATCGATCGCCAGACCCAAGGCCTCGCGCACACGCTCATCTTGCAGATAAGGCCGGCGCGTGTTGAGCACATAGCTTTGAAATCCCGAAGGCAGTTTGTGCGCGAATTCGCCCTTCACCAACTCGCCCGTGTCGAACTTCTTGCCGTTCACGCGCCGTGCCCAATCGCCCGCACTGAAGAAACGCATCAGGTCGAATTCGCCCGCCTTCAAGGCTTCGAGCCGGGCCGTGGCGTCCTTGTAGATCTTTACCTCGATGCGGTCGAAATTGTTCTGGCCGCGTCGCACGTTCAAATCGCGCGCCCAGTAGTTCGGGTCACGCACGTAGGTAATGTCCTTGCCAAACCGCACCGGGCCAATCTTGTAAGGCCCGCTGCCGATAGGGATGTCGGTCACCACCTGGTCAAAGGGCTTGGGCTTGCCGTTTTCCATACCCCAGGCGCGGCTGAAAATCGGCAGACCCCCGACGGTCAGCGGCAGTTCGCGGTTGGGCTTCTTGAAACGAAAGCGCACCGTGCGGTCGTTCATCACGTCAACCCCTGCCACGTCGATCAGCAGTGTTTTGTAGGCGGGCGAGGTGAAGGGCCCCACCAGCGTCTCGTACGTCCAGGCCACGTCCTGCGCCAGCACCGGGTCGCCGTTGTGAAAGCGCGCCTCGGGCCGCAGGCGGAAGGTGGCCGAGAGGCCGTCGGGCGCCACGCTGACGTCTTCGGCCAGCAGGCCGTAGCCGGTGGCGGTTTCATCCAGCGAGCCGGTCAGCAGGCTGTCGAACATCAGCTCGGTCAGGTAGGCCGGCGCCGCGCCGCGCATGGTGAAGGGGTTGTATTTGTCGAAGGTGGAGGTGCGCTGGTTGCTCACCAGGCGCAACTCGCCACCCTTGGGAGCATCAGGATTCACATAGGCGAAGTGCGTGAATCCGGGCGCATACAGCGGCTCGCCCCACAGCGCATACGCATGCGCTGCCCAGGCCGGTAGCGCCAGCCAGCAGGACAGGAAGATCAGCCAGATTCGCATGCGAGAATTCTGCACCACGCTGGCAAGGCTCCCGCCCCACAAGGCATGCGGCAAACCCTGCCCTGGCCAGCGCCTTCACTTTCCCATTTCGCTACAGGAGAACCACCATGGGCTTTCTAACCGGCAAGAAGCTGCTGATTACCGGCGTGCTGTCCAACCGCTCCATTGCCTACGGCATTGCACGCGCCTGCCACCAGCAGGGCGCCGAACTCGCCTTTAGCTACGTCGGCGAACGCTTCAAGGACCGCATCACCGAATTCGCCGCCGAGTTCGACTCCAAACTGGTGTTCGATTGCGACGTCGCCAGCGACGAGCAGATCGAGCGCATGTTCCGTGATCTTTCGGCCACCTGGCCCAAGCTCGACGGCTTTGTGCACAGCATTGGCTTTGCCCCGCGCGAAGCGATTGCCGGGGATTTCCTCGAAGGGCTCTCGCGCGAAGGCTTTCGCGTGGCACACGACATCAGCGCCTACAGCTTCCCGGCCATGGCCAAGGCCGCCCTGCCCTACCTGAACGACAAGTCGGCGCTGCTGACGCTGTCGTACCTGGGCGCGCTGCGCACCATTCCCAACTACAACACCATGGGCCTGGCCAAGGCCAGCCTGGAGGCGAGCGTGCGCTACCTGGCCGAAGCGCTGGGCCCCAAGGGCATGCGCGTCAACGGCATCAGCGCCGGCCCCATCAAGACGCTGGCCGCCAGCGGCATCAAGGATTTCGGCAAGCTGCTCTCCGGCGTGGCCGGTGCCTCGCCCCTGCGCCGCAATGTGACCATCGAAGACGTGGGCAACGTGGCCGCATTTCTGCTGAGCGATCTGGCCAGTGGCATGACGGCTGAAATTACCTACGTGGATGGCGGCTTCAGCCAGACGGCAGGCATCAGCCGCGACATGGTGTAAGCGTCAAAATTTAGAGCCAAATCGGCCTCTAGCGCTTACCCCTTATGCGCATGCAGCTCTCACTAACATAGCAATATGCAGAGACGGCTTGCGCTTTTTTGGTGTGCGCTGGCGCTGTGGGCTCCCGCCCAGGCCGGGGAACCGCCAGCCCTGCTGCTGGCGAGCGTCTACCGGCCGGGGCTGCCCCTGGCCGACTATTGGGTGAGCGAAAAGTACGATGGCGTACGCGGCTATTGGGACGGCCAGCACCTGCGTACCCGAGGCGGCGAGCCCATCACCCCGCCCGTCTGGTTCACCGCCAACTGGCCAAGCACCGCCATGGACGGTGAACTGTGGGCTGGGCGGGGCCAGTTTGCGCAGGCCCAATCCACCGTGCGCAGCGTGGACGCTGGCGACGCCGCCTGGCGGCAGATGCGCTACATGGTGTTTGACCTGCCGGCATACCCTGGCACTTTCGACCATCGCCTGCCAGAGCTGCAAAGAACGGTTGCGCAGATTGGGCAACCCTGGGTACAGGCGGTTGCGCAGCACCGCATCAGCAGCCAGGACGCACTGCACGCCCTGCTGCTGCGCACCGTGCGCGCCGGCGGTGAGGGGCTGGTGCTGCACCGCGGCGCGTCGCTCTACCGCGCGGGCCGCAGCGACGACCTCATCAAAGTAAAAACCCACGACGACGCCGAAGCGCGTGTGGTCGCGCACCTGCCCGGCAAGGGCAAGCACGCCGGCAAGATGGGGGCGCTGCTGCTCGAAATGCCGGGCGGCCAGCGCTTCAAACTGGGCACGGGCTTTAGCGACGCAGACCGCGCCGCACCGCCCCCGGTGGGCAGCTGGGTGACCTACCGCTTTCTCGGCACGCACGACAGCGGTCTGCCGCGCTTTGCCAGCTTTGTCCGGGTGCGCGAGGACATGCCGGCCGAGCACTAAAAAACCTGCCGATCGTGTGCACAGTGTGCGGGTCGGGCCTGGGTCACCGCCCCGGCGGCCAGTGCAGCAAAGGCGTCGTTGCTGGGGGCCAAAACGGCAAGCGGACCTGGGCCTCTGAGCGTCTCGATGACCTGGGCTGCCACGGGCAGTGCGGCGACAGACAGGGCAACAGACAGACCAAATCGCAGGGCTGACAACCCCGTACCTGTTGGCCGAATCGATTCAGAGGGCCTCAAAAAAAATCGCTCCACGGCCTGCGCCAGGAGCGATCTCATGCCGGCGCCTTCGCGTCAGACCTGTCGGTGAAACGGCCCGTCGTCGCCCACCTGTACCAGGTTGCGTGCGGTGGCGAGTGGCTTGGGCGCACGTTCTGCGTCGCCCGCCGCCACGCAATCGGCGTAGTAGCGCACGGTGCCCGCGTCGTCCTCGATTTCCACCAAACCGTGAATGTCGGTTTCGAAGCCTGGGCACAGCTTGGCAAATTCACGCGCGAACTTGAGGTAGTCCACGATCTTCTTGTTGAACACCTCGCCCGGAATCAGCAGCGGAATGCCGGGTGGGTACGGTGTGACCAGGCCGACGGTGATGCGGCCCTCCAGATGGTCGATTTCCACCCGCTCGGTCGTACGGTGCGCGATATGCGCGAAGGCATCCGATGGTTTCATGGCCGGGGTCAGGTCCGAGAGGTACATCTCGGTCGTCAGGCGCGCGATGTCGTACTTGGCGTACATCTCATGCACGTGCTGGCACAGCTCCTGCAGCCCCATGCGCTCGTAGCGTTTGTGCTGCTGGCAGAACTCGGGAAGGATGCGCCACATGGGCTGGTTCTTCTCGTAATCGTCCTTGAACTGCTGCAGCGCGGTCAGCAAGGTGTTCCAGCGGCCCTTGGTGATGCCGATGGTGAACATGATGAAGAAGCTGTAGAGCCCCGTCTTCTCCACCACCACGCCGTGCTCGGCCAAATACTTGGTGACGATGGATGCCGGGATGCCCGTCTTGTCGAACTTGCCATCCAGATTCAGGCCCGGCGTGACGATGGTCGACTTGATCGGGTCGAGCATGTTGAAGCCGTCGGCCAGCTGGCCAAAGCCGTGCCACTTGCTACCCACCTTGCGGCTCTTGCTGTCGCTGCGGATGATCCAGTCTTCCGCCCGGCCAATGCCTTCGTCCACCAGCTTTTCCGGCCCCCAGACCTTGAACCACCAATCTTTCTTGCCGAACTCTTCTTCAATCTGGCGCATGGCGCGGCGAAAATCCAGCGCCTCCAAAATACTTTCTTCCACCAAGGCCGTGCCACCGGGCGGCTCCATCATGGCAGCGGCGACGTCGCAACTGGCAATGATGCTGTACTGCGGGCTCGTGCTGGTGTGCATCAGATAGGCCTCGTTGAAGAGGTGCCTGTCGAGCTTGGTGGTCTGCGAATCCTGCACCAGCACATGGCTGGCCTGGCTGATGCCGGCGAGCAGTTTGTGGATGGACTGCGTGGCGTACGTCACCGAATGCTGGGGCCGCGTACGCTTCTTGCCCATGGCGTGGTAGCTGCCATAAAACGGGTGAAACGCTGCATGCGGCAACCACGCCTCGTCAAAGTGCAGGTTCTCCACGTAGCCGTCGAGCATGCCCTTGATGGTTTCGGTGTTGTAGAGCACACCGTCGTAAGTCGACTGCGTAAGCGTCAGCACGCGCGGCTTCACCTTTTTTGCATCCACGCCCTTGAGCAGTGGGTTCTTTTTGATCTTGGCCTGGATCGTGGCCGGCTCAAACTCGCTTTGCGGAATCGGCCCGATGATGCCAAAGTGGTTGCGCGTGGGTTTCAGGAAAACCGGAATCGCCCCCGTCATGATGATGCTGTGCAGGATGGACTTGTGGCAGTTGCGGTCCACCACCACCACATCACCCGGCGCCACGGTGTGGTGCCACACCATTTTGTTCGACGTGCTGGTGCCGTTGGTCACGAAGAAGCAGTGGTCGGCGTTGAAGATGCGCGCCGCGTTGCGCTCGCTCTCGCCAATGGCGCCGTTGTGGTCGAGCAGTTGGCCCAGCTCCTCCACCGCATTGCAGACGTCGGCGCGCAGCATGTTCTCCCCATAGAACTGGTGGTACATCTGCCCCACCGGGCTTTTGAGGAACGCCACACCACCCGAATGCCCCGGGCAGTGCCAGGAATACGACCCGTCTTCTGCGTAGTCGAGCAGCGCCTTGAAGAACGGCGGCTGCACGCCTTCGAGGTAGCTCTTGGCCTCACGGATGATGTGCTTGGCCACGAACTCGGGCGTGTCCTCGAACATGTGGATGAAGCCATGGAGCTCGCGCAGGATGTCGTTGGGCAAGTGGCGGCTGGTCTTGGTTTCGCCGTGCACGTAAATGGGCACATCGACGTTCTTGCGCCGCACTTCTCCAATGAAGCTGCGCAGGCTCAGCACGATCGGATCCAGCCCCGATCCCAGGGTAAATTCTTCGTCGTCAATGGACAGAATGAAAGCGCTCGCCCGGCTTTGCTGCTGCGCAAACTGCGACAGATCGCCGTAGCTCGTCACCCCCAGAACTTCGAAGCCCTCGGACTCAATCGCCTGGGCCAGAGCGCGAATGCCCAGCCCGGACGTGTTTTCCGAGCGGTAATCCTCATCGATGATGATGATGGGAAAGCGAAACTTCATGCGGGGCCTCCGAGCAACCGCGCCTCTGCGCGGCGATAAAAAGCGAAATAGCCGCGCAGTGTAAGGAATATGTCGACCCGATCGCCTAAGTCTCCATCTTTTGACCCAGAATGCGGGCTCATGAAGCAATAAGCATGCGGAGGCGGCGGGATGGCGGAATCGACAATCTGGTGGCTGCTGGCGGGGGGCACGGTGGTGGCCGAACTGCTGACCGGCACCTTCTACCTGCTGATGCTGGCCGTGGGCTTTGCAGCGGCAGCCCTCGCGGCGCACGCGGGCGCGTCCACCGTGGTGCAAATCGTGACCGCCGCCTTGGTGGGAGGCGGCGCAGTCGTCGCGTGGCACTGGGCCCGGCGCCGGCGCCCCGGCGATCCGTCTGCCAGGGCAGACCGCAGCGTGAACCTCGACGTGGGCGAGTTGGTCATGATCGACAGCTGGAATGCCGATGGCACCGCCGCTGTGAAATACCGCGGTGCCAACTGGACTGCCGTGCACCGCAATGGCGTCACGCCCAGCGTGGGCATGCACCGTGTGGCCGAACTGGTGGGCAGTCGTCTGTTGGTCGATCCAGTCTGAGCACCCACACCTATTTCAACGACAAAGAAGGAACGTTCTCCATGCAAGTCGCCATCGTCATTCTCGTCATCGCCATTCTGTTCATCGCGCGCTCGATCAAGGTGGTACCGCAGCAAAACGCCTGGGTCAAGGAACGCCTGGGCAAGTACGCCGGCACCCTCACGCCCGGTCTGAACTTCCTCGTGCCGTTCGTGGACCGCGTGGCGTACAAACACAGCCTGAAGGAAATCCCGCTCGACGTGCCCAGCCAGATCTGCATCACGCGCGACAACACGCAGCTGCAGGTGGACGGCATCTTGTACTTTCAAGTGACCGACCCGATGCGCGCGAGCTACGGTTCGAGCAACTACATCGTCGCTGTCACGCAGCTGGCGCAAACCTCGCTGCGCAGCGTCATCGGCAAGCTCGAACTCGACAAAACCTTTGAAGAACGCGACATCATCAACGCCCAGGTGGTGCAAGCCATCGACGAGGCGGCGCTGAACTGGGGCGTGAAGGTGCTGCGCTACGAGATCAAGGACCTCACGCCTCCCAAGGAGATTCTGCATGCCATGCAGGCGCAAATCACGGCGGAACGCGAAAAACGCGCCCTGATTGCCGCCTCCGAAGGCCGCCGCCAGGAGCAGATCAACATCGCCACCGGTGAGCGCGAGGCCTTCATCGCCCGCTCAGAAGGCGAGAAGCAGGCGGTCATCAACAACGCGCAGGGTCAAGCTGCCTCCATTCTGGCTGTCGCCGATGCCACGGCCCAGGCCATTGAACGCGTCGCCAACGCCATCCGCCAGCCCGGCGGCGATCTGGCGGTGCAGCTCAAGGTGGCAGAAAAAGCCGTGGAGGCGTACAGCAAGGTCGCAGCCGACGCCACCACGACGCTGATCGTACCCAGCAACATGACCGAGGTGTCGGCATTGATCGGGTCGGCGATGAAGATGGTGCAGAGCACCGGGCAGCGCGCCGCGTAGAGGTTCTTTCTTCCAACATCTGCCGCATTGCTACGGGCGTCACATGACAAGACTTTGAGCACCCACCCAAGTGCGCTGAACTTTGTTGTGGTGCTGAAATCGCACGCAGGCGCAGCACAGACGCGTCAAGCACGACCCTTAACCCCGCCAAAGCGCCCAGCACGCACCGCGCACATGGCATAATCGTGGGCTTCGGAGAGGTGGATGAGCGGTTTAAGTCGCACGCCTGGAAAGCGTGTGTGGGTTTATCCCCACCGCGGGTTCGAATCCCGCCCTCTCCGCCAAATACAGGCCTAGGTGATTAATTCACCTAGGCCTTTTTCATTTCCCAAGGCGCTCACGCTGAAGCAACTGACTACTCCCGATTCACGCTGCGCCCAACACCGTCCTGCCAGCGCCAAGCATCCTGGCACATGCGCGCCACCCCGTGACGCGCCTTCCAGCCCAGCAGGCGCTCGGCCAGCGCTGGGTCGGCCCAGCACTCGGCTACGTCGCCAGGGCGCCGCGCCACCACCTGGTAGGGGACCGGGCGGCCGCTGGCCTGCTCGAAACCGCGAACCATCTCCAATACGGACACGGGTTGCCCAGTTCCCAGATTCACGGTGAGTACACCCGTGTGGCTTTGCAGGTAGCGCAGCGCCGCGACGTGGCCCTCCGCCAGATCGCAAACGTGGATGTAGTCGCGCACACCCGTGCCATCGGGCGTGGGGTAGTCGTCGCCATACACGCTGAGGCATTTGCGTTGGCCCGCGGCCACCTGCGCCACGTAGGGCAACAGGTTGTTCGGAACGTCTTGCGGGTCCTCTCCAATCAGACCGCTCTCATGCGCCCCGACCGGGTTGAAGTAACGCAGCCGGGCAATGCGCCATTGGCCAGGATTGGCCGTATCCACATCGGCCAGCACCTGCTCCATCATGAGCTTGCTCCAGCCATAAGGGTTGGTGGCAGTGAGCGGGAAATCTTCGCGGATTGGCGATCTGGCCGGATCGCCATACACCGTGGCGGAGGAAGAAAACACCAGCGTGTGCACCTGCGCCCGCTGCATGGCGTGCAGCAGCGATACCGTGCCCACCACGTTGTTGTCGTAATAGCGCAAGGGCTCACGCACAGACTCGCCCACGGCCTTGAGTCCAGCGAAGTGCATGACGGCAGTAATGGGGTAGTTCGCAAACACGCTGTCCAGCAAGGCCGCATCGCGCACATCGCCCTCAATGCACTGGGGCACCACCCCGGTGATGCGGCCGACGCGCTCCAGCACGCTGCGGCGGCTGTTGCTGAAATTGTCGAGTACGACATACGGCTGGCCTGCTGCTGCGAGCGCCACGCCAGTGTGTGAGCCAATATAGCCGGCGCCTCCGGTCACCAAAATCATGTAGCGGCTCCCATCAGTAGCGATTGGATGGCGAACGCGAGGTCAACAGAGCAGAAGCGGCGTGAATACATCGAAAAATCCTGTGCTTGCTTTGGAGAAGGGCAGCGAACGAAACCTTTACAAGAAAAACGGGCCTTGACGGGCCCGTTTTCTCTAACCAAACCTCTCCGCGCAGTCCTATTGTCGCAGCGTCACCCCGGTCTTTGCCTGCAATGCCTCGAACGTCACCCCCGGTGCGAGTTCAATCACCTTGATGCCCTCGGGCGTCACGTCCATCACGGCCAGATCGGTGATGATGCGGTCCACCACGCCCACGCCCGTGAGCGGCAGCGTACAGCTGGGCAGAATTTTCAGGTCTTCGGTGCCGTCCTTCTTGCGCGCCACGTGCTCCATGAGCACGATCACGCGCTTGACGCCCGCCACCAGATCCATGGCACCGCCCATGCCCTTGACCATCTTGCCGGGAATCATCCAGTTGGCCAGGTCACCTTCTTCGCTCACCTGCATGGCGCCAAGGATGGACAGGTTGATCTTGCCGCCGCGAATCATGGCAAAGCTGTCGTGGCTGCCGAAGATGGACGATCCGGGCAGCGTGGTCACGGTCTGCTTGCCGGCGTTGATCAGGTCGGCGTCCACCCGGTCTTCGGTGGGAAAGGGGCCGATGCCCAGCATGCCGTTTTCCGACTGCAGCCACACCTCTTTGTCACCAGTGAAATTGGCGACGAGCGTAGGAATCCCGATGCCGAGATTCACATAGAAACCATCTTCGAGTTCTTGCGCGGCGCGGGCCGCCATCTGATCTTGGGTCCAAGGCACGTCAGGCTCCTTTCTTGTCGGTCAGCGTGCGCTTTTCAATGCGCTTTTCCGGGTTCGGGTTGTGCACGATGCGGTGCACGTAGATGCCAGGCAGGTGCACTTCGTCGGGCACCATGGCTCCGGTCTCGACGATTTCCTCGACTTCCACAATGCAGACCTTGCCGGCCATGGCCGCAGCTGGGTTGAAGTTGCGTGCCGTCAGACGAAACTGCAGGTTGCCCGATTTGTCGGCGCGGTGCGCCTTGACGAGCGCCACGTCCGGCACCAGCGAGCGCTCCATCACATAGGTTTCGCCGTCGAATTCGCGCAGTTCCTTGCCTTCGGCCACCATGGTGCCCACGCCGGTCTTGGTGAAGAACGCCGGAATGCCGGCGCCGCCCGCGCGCAGCTTTTCGGCCAGCGTGCCCTGGGGGGTGAACTCCAGTTCGAGCTCTCCGGCCAGGAACTGGCGCTCGAACTCCTTGTTTTCCCCCACATAGCTGGAGATCATTTTCTTGATCTGGCGCGTCTCAAGCAGCTTGCCCAGCCCGAAACCGTCCACGCCAGCGTTGTTGGAGACCACGGTGAGATCCTTGACGCCGCTGGCCTGCAGCGCCTCGATCAGGGCCTCGGGAATCCCGCACAGCCCAAACCCGCCAACCGCCAGCAACTGGCCGTCCGCCACCACCCCCGCGAGGGCTTCGGTGGCTGAAGCAAATACCTTGTTCACGCGTCTCTCCTGTTGATTAGGGTTATCGAACGATACTACGTATTAACATAAGTAGTTTTTCGTAGATACTTTCACCATGCCCATTGACTATCGTCTTGCATTTGAAATGGCCCCGGTGGGCATGGTGGTGTCCCGCAACCGGGACATGATCGACTGCAACGACCATCTTTGCACCATGTTTGGTGCCTCGCGCGAGGTGCTGGTGGGGCAATCGTTTCGCATTCTCTACCCGAGCGCCGAGGAATACGAACGCCTGGGCGCGCACATGGAACCCATTCTGAACACCAAAGGGTACTACTCGGACAACCGCATCATGAAGCGGGCCAACGGTGAGATGTTCTGGTGCCATGTCTCGGGCCGCGCGCTCGACCGCGCCGATCCCCATGCTGCTGGCATCTGGACGCTGGAAGACCTGAGCGAGCGCCGCGCCGTCAAATCCAGTCTGACAGGGCGCGAGCGTGAGGTGGCAGCACGCCTGCTCGAAGGTCTGACGTCCAAGGAAATTGGCAAGATTCTGGACATCAGCCACCGCACCGTAGAGATTTACCGCGCCCGGCTGATGCGCAAATACAGCGCCTCTACCGCGGTGGACTTGGTGCACAAGCTCGTCACAGGCTGAGGACGACGCCCCGCTGCACGCCTTCAAAGGCGCCGGCTATCACCGCCTTGCACAAATACGATGGTCCACGCCTTGACCTTGTCATAGATATAAGAAACAATAATTCATCAATTAATAGTTATTTTCTATTAATTGAAGCATGGAGTTTGGCCCTCGCTGCACCGGCAAGAGCCCAATGCTCGCTAGACATTTTTTTTGCACATAAGGAGTCTTCATGTCCAAGCTCACGACTGCCGCTGGCGCCCCCGTACCCGACAACCAGAACGTCATGACCGCTGGCCCGCGCGGCCCGGTGCTGCTGCAGGACGTGTGGCACCTGGAAAAACTCGCCCACTTTGCGCGTGAAGTGATCCCCGAACGGCGCATGCATGCCAAGGGTTCGGGTGCGTTTGGCCACTTCACCGTCACGCACGACATCACGCGCTACAGCAAGGCCAGGCTGTTTTCGGCCATCGGCAAGAAAACGCCTTTGGCGATGCGCTTTTCCACCGTGGCCGGCGAGCGCGGTGCGGCCGATGCCGAGCGCGACATTCGCGGCTTTGCCATGAAGTTCTATACCGAGGAAGGCAACTGGGACCTGGTGGGCAACAACACGCCCGTGTTCTTCCTGCGCGACCCGCTGAAGTTCCCGGACCTGAACCGCGCCGTCAAGCGCGACCCGCGCACCAACATGCGCAGCGCCGAAAACAACTGGGATTTCTGGACCCTGCTGCCCGAAGCGCTGCACCAGATCACCATCGTGATGAGCGATCGTGGTATCCCGAAGTCCTACCGCCACATGCACGGTTTCGGCAGCCACACTTTCAGCTTTCTGAATGCGAAGAACGAGCGCTTCTGGGTCAAGTTCCACCTGGTCACGCAGCAAGGCATCCAGAACCTGACCGACGCCGAAGCCGAGGCCCTGGTCGGCAAGGACCGCGAAAGCTCACAAAACGACTTGCTGAACGCCATCGACAACAAGGACTTCCCGCGCTGGAACCTGAAGATCCAGGTCATGCCCGAGAAAGACGCGGCCACCTACCACCTCAACCCCTTTGACCTGACCAAGGTCTGGCCGCACGGCGACTACCCGCTGATCGACGTGGGCGTGTTGGAGCTCAACCGCAACGCCGAGAACTACTTTGCCGAAATCGAGCAACTGGCCTTCAACCCGGCCAACGTGGTGCCGGGCATCGGCTTCTCGCCCGACAAGATGCTGCAGTCGCGCCTTTTCAGCTACGGCGACGCGCAGCGCTACCGCCTGGGCGTGAACCACCACCAGATTCCGGTGAATGCGCCCCAGTGCCCGTTCCACAGCAACCACCGCGACGGCGCAATGCGCGTGGACAGCAACAACGGCGCGGAGGTGGGCTACGAGCCCAACAGCAAGGGGGCATTGCAGGAGCAGCCCGACTTTGCCGAGCCACCGCTGTCGCTCGAAGGCGCGGCCGACCACTGGAACCACCGCGTGGACGAGGACTATTACTCGCAGCCGGGCAACCTGTTCCGTTTGATGGCGCCGGAAAAGCAGCAAGTGCTGTTTGACAACACCGCCCGCTCGGTCGGTGGCGCGTCAAAGGCCATCCAGGAACGCCACATTGCCAACTGCACCAAGGCCGACCCGGCCTACGGCGCCGGCGTGGCGGCGGCACTCGCAGCACTCAAGGCGGGCACGCTCAAGTAAGCAGCGCGGCATGACGCAAGGCGCTCGGCTTCGGCCCGGCGCCTTTTTCATGCCCGCCTCTGCCCAAAGATGGCCGCACGTATCATTCCCGGCAGAGACAACAGCCGAAACCAAGGAGCCCACCCATGACCGCCCGCTACCCCGCGCCCGACCTCAACACCCTGCCCGACGACATCAAGGCCAAAGTGCTGGAAGTGCAGGAAAAGGCAGGCTTCATCCCCAACGTGTTTCTGGGCTTTGCGCGCCGCCCCGCAGAGTGGCGCGCCTTCTTTGCTTACCACGACGCGCTGATGGACCCCGAGAGCGCGGGCCGCACCAGCCATCTCACCAAGGGCGATCGGGAGATGATCGTCACCACCACCAGCGCGGCCAACCAGTGCCTGTACTGCGTGGTGGCCCACGGCGCCATCCTGCGCATCCACGAGAAAAAGCCCTTTGTGGCCGACCAGGTGGCGGTGAACCACCGCAAGGCCGACATCAGCCCACGCCAGCGCGCCATGCTCGACTTTGCAATGAAGGTCTGCCTGCACTCGGCTGAGATTGGCGACGCCGATTTCGACGCGTTGCACCAGCATGGCTTTGACAACGAGGACATCTGGGACATTGCCGCCATCACCGCGTTCTTCGGTCTGTCCAACCGCATGGCCAGCTTTGCCGGCATGCAGCCCAACCCCGAGTTTTACCTGATGGGGCGCGTGCCTCGGCAGAAGTAATAACTCCTGAATTGATAGCCTCTAGCGCTTATGGGATAAGCGCTAGAGGCCAATTTTCCTTGAAACTTTGACGATGCGGCGCTTGCGCACCACCATGCGGCTCACGGCGTCACCAGCGTCCGCATCCAGCCGGGCAAGTCCGTCGCCTTCTGCCTGGGGAAATCCACCCAGATGGTCGTCGCCCCGCCGGCCGCGCAGACCACGCCCGGCGCAGCGATGCGCTCCATCGTTCCCCAGGTTTCAAACGTGGTGCGGCCCGGGTCGCTGACGTAGAGCTTGAGCAGCACCTCGTCGGGGTACTGCAACTGCTGATAGAAATTGCAGAAAGCGTTGACGATGACCGGCCCCTGGCCCGCCGGATCGGGGTTGCAGCCCGCGGCCACCATCCAGTCGATGCGCGCCGTCTCCAGGTAGCGGAAGTACACCGTGTTGTTGACATGGCCCATGGCGTCCATGTCGCCCCAGCGCACCGGAAAGCGCATTTCGTGCACCAGCTTCTTGTGTTCGGGGATATCGATTTTCATGGAATGCAACCGGTTAAAGCTAGGAAGGCTTGGCGTGGTGCGAAGCACAAAAACTGGCGCGCGCCAATACCAGTGCCACCGTGACCAGTGCCACCGTGGATCTGGCTCTGCCAGTCCACCGGAGGCGTCCCCCTTGGGGAAAGGCGCGAAGCGACGCAGGGGGAAATTCAGACGGCAAAACCGTCGTCGGCGGCAATCACTGCGCCATTCACAAAATGGCTCTGGTCGCTGGCCAGCATGACGATCAGCGCGTCCAGGTCCTGCGGCTGGCCCACGCGCTTGCGCGGCAGCATGGCAACAAGCTTCTGGCCCTGCTCGGTGTGCCAGTGGTCGTGGTTGATCTCGGTGTCGATGTAGCCGGGGCACAGCGCATTCACATTGATACCAAAACGCCCCCATTCAAGCGCCATCGCCTTGGTCATTTGCACCACGGCCGCCTTGCTCATGCAGTAGGCGCCAATCTGCGGCAGCACTTTGAGGCCCGCCATGGAGGCAATATTGATGATGCGCCCACCAGTGAAGCTCCCGGGCGCCGCGCCGCGCGAGCGCGCCAGCATGCGCTTGCCCACTTCCTGCGCCACAAAAAAGGCGCCTTTGACGTTGGTGTCGAAGATGTAGTCGTAGTCGTCGGGCGTCACATCCTGCAGGCGCTGCGTGGTGGAGACGCCCGAGTTGTTGACCAAAATATCGATGGAGCCCATCTCCGTCTCGGCATGCGCCACGGCGGATTTGATGGAATCGAAATCGGTCACATCCAGCTCGATCACGTGCGCGTCGCCGCCCTCACCCTCGATACGGGCGCGCAGTTCCTTGAGTTTCTCGATGCGGCGGCTCGCCAGCACCACGCCAGCGCCGGCCTTGGCCAGGGTGCGCGCAAACTGCGCCCCAAGGCCGCTGGACGCGCCGGTGACAAAGGCCACACGGCCCGAGAGATCGATGCTGTAGGCCATCACTGCACTCCTTGAAAAATCAAAAATAGAACGGTCGTTCTTTTATCATCGCCGTTGCATACAATCGGTCGCATGCCGGACAGTTGCGCCCCATGCGCTGCCGGGAGAATCCCCTTCATTATCAAACGCAGATCCCACGCCATGACCAACGAAGAAATCCTCAGCGCCCACGGCCCCCGTGAATCCATGGAATACGACGTGGTGATCGTCGGCGGTGGGCCGGCGGGCCTGTCCACCGCCATCCGGCTCAAGCAGCTCGCCGCGCAGCACGCGAAAGAAGTTTCGGTGGTGGTGCTTGAGAAGGGCTCCGAGCCGGGCGCGCACATTCTGTCTGGCGCCATCATGGACCCGAAGGCCCTGACCGAGCTGTTCCCCGACTGGAAGGAGCGCGGCGCCCCGCTCAACCAGCCCGTGACCGGCGACGCCATGGTGTTTCTGAGCGAGAAATCGTCGTTCCGCACACCCAACATCTTTTTGCCCAAGTGCTTTCAGAACCACGGCAATTACATCGTCAGCCTGGGCAATGTCACGCGCTGGCTGGCCGAGCAGGCGGAAGCGCTGGGCGTGGAGATTTTCCCCGGCTTCCCCGCCGCCGAAGTGCTCTACAACGACAACGGCAGCGTCAAGGGCGTGGCCACCGGCAACATGGGTGTTGGCAAAGACCACGAATTGACGGGCGACTTCCAGCTCGGCATGGAGCTGCACGCCAAGTACACCGTGTTTGCCGAAGGCGCACGTGGCAGCCTCGGCCGCCAGCTGATTGCCCGCTTCAAGCTTGACGCGGGCTGCGACCCACAAACCTACGGCCTGGGGGTCAAGGAGCTGTGGGAGATCGACCCCGCCCGCCACCAGCCCGGCTTTGTGCTGCACACCGCCGGTTGGCCCATGGACAGCGACACCTATGGCGGTGCCTTTCTGTACCACGCCGAGGACAACAAGGTTTCGCTGGGCTTCATCACCGGGCTGGACTACAGCAACCCCTACCTCAGCCCGTTCGAGGAATTCCAGCGCTGGAAGACGCACCCGAACATTCGCTGGTACCTCGAAGGCGATGAATCCAAGGGCATCAAACCGGCCAAGCGCATTGGTTACGGCGCACGCGCCATCACGGCGGGCGGCCTGCTCAGCCTGCCCAAAACCGTGTTCCCCGGTGGCGCGCTGGTGGGCTGCGAGGCGGGTTACCTGAATGTGAGCCGCATCAAGGGCAGCCACGCCGCCATCAAGACCGGCATGCTGGCCGCCGAGGCCGCCTTCGACGCCATTGCCGCCGGCCGCCAGCACGACGAGCTGACCGCCTACCCCAAGGCATTTGAAGACAGCTGGCTCTACACCGAGCTGAACAAGGCGCGCAACTTCAAGGCCTGGTTCAAGAAGGGCCTGACCACCGCCACGCTGATGAACGGCATCGAGCAATTCGTGCTCAAGGGCAGCATTCCCTGGACGCTGCACCGCGACAAGCCCGACCACGCCTTCCTCAAGCCCGCCGCCGAGTGCAAGCCCATTGCCTACCCCAAGCCGGACGGCAAGCTCACGTTTGACCGACTCTCCAGCGTGTTCATCAGCAACACCAACCACGCCGAGAACCAGCCACCCCACCTCACGCTCAAGGACGCCAGCGTGCCGGTGGCCATCAACCTGGCGAAATATGCGGGCCCCGAGCAGCGCTACTGCCCGGCCGGCGTGTACGAGTTCGTGCCGGACGAAGCCAAGGGCGGCAACGCACAGCGCCTGCAGATCAACGCGCAGAACTGCGTGCACTGCAAAACCTGCGACATCAAGGACCCGACGCAAAACATCGTCTGGATTCCACCCGAGGGCGGTGGCGGGCCGAACTACTCGGGGATGTAATCGAGTGCCGTGACGCTATTTTGATAGCTGTCAACGCTTGATGGGCCTGCGCTGCAGGCCTTTTTCATGTGATATTTAAAGGCAAATCGGCCTTTTTGAGCGTGCGCAGGACAAAGCTCGACCGGCTGTGCCGTATGCCCTTGATTTTGTAGAGCTTCTCGCGCAGCAGGCGCTCGTAGTCGCGCGTGTCCTTGACCACCACCCGCAGCAGGTAGTCGTAGTCCCCCGAGACCAGATGTGCCTCGATCACCTCGGGAATGCTGGCGAGCGTTTCACCAAACTTCTCCAGCGTATTGTCGGAATGGCTGTCGAGCGTCACCTGCACCAGCACCGTATCGGCCAAGTCCAGCGCTTGCGGGTTGATGCGCACCGTGTAGCCCTCGATCACGCCAGCTTCTTCCATTTTCTTGATGCGGCCCCAGCACGGCGAAGGGCTCAGGCCCACCGTTTGTCCAATCTCTTGCAGACTGGCGCGGGCATTGCCTTGCAATACAGCGAGAATTTTTCTATCGAGGCGGTCCATTCCAGATATTGTTAACCGAATCTAAATTTGGCAGAAAATTATTCTGCAATCTTTGGTTTTTTACAAAAATGCAGCAAATCTATCTATGGGCTTGGCTGCACACTATGGGCATCAAGGCGCTCTTATCGGAACGCACGAACTGCCAGCGCCCTGGCTGGTTACCGCCAGTCAGGGCACCGTCAGACCGGTTCTTGCCGGCAGGTCATCGCCTGCTGCGCGCCTGCCGTAGAATTCCACGGGTCAGGAGAGAGCGCCCGCCCCGCACCGGGGCCGCGGCGCCGCCGAAGGCGCAGGTTCACCGAACGCTCAGGCAAAAGGACTGGCAACCGCCCGCAGCGATGCGGGCGTTTCCTTGCTGGAGAGAGGCTAAGCGCTGCATACAGCGCTACGAGCCCACCGAAGGAGCAAGCCGCACGGCCAGCCAGGGCAGCGCGGTGAATCTCTCAGGTAAAGCGGACAGCAGGGCAAATTCCGTGGCCTCCGGGCCGCGGCCCGCATTTGCCCCGAGATCTGCCCATGACCACTCCTGCTACCGACCTCAAGACCACACCGCTCAACGCCCTGCACCTGGAACTTGGCGCGCGCATGGTGCCGTTTGCCGGCTATTCCATGCCCGTGCAGTACCCCGCCGGCCTGATGGCCGAGCACCGCCACACGCGCACTGCGGCGGGCCTGTTTGACGTCTCGCACATGGGCCAGTTGCGCCTGACCGGGGCCGACGCTGCGGCCGCCTTTGAATCACTGATTCCCGTGGACGTGATCGGCCTTGCGGTGGGCAAACAGCGCTACGGCCTGCTGCTGAACGACGAGGGCGGCATCCTCGACGACCTGATGTTCTTCAAGGAAAGCGCCGACAGCCTGTTCGTCATCGTCAATGGTGCCTGCAAGGTGGCCGACATCGCCCACATCACGGCGCGTATCGGCCAGCGCTGCACCGTGCAGCCCCTGCCAGACCGCGCCCTGCTCGCCCTGCAGGGCCCGCAGGCGGCCACCGTGATGGCGCGGCTGGCCCCCGGCATCGAACAACTCGTCTTCATGACCGGTGGCAACTTTGCCGTCGCTGGCACTGACTGCTTCGTCACGCGCAGCGGCTACACCGGGGAGGACGGGTTTGAGATTTCGGTGCCCGCCGGCGAAGCCGAGGCCCTGGCACGCGCGCTGCTGGCCCAGCCGGAAGTAGCGCCCATTGGCCTGGGCGCGCGCAATTCGCTGCGACTGGAGGCCGGCCTGTGTCTCTACGGCAACGACCTCGATACCAGCACCACCCCCAGCGAAGCGGGCTTGAACTGGGCCATCCAGAAGGTGCGCCGTACGGGCGGGGCGCGCGCTGGCGGCTTCCCTGGCGCCGAAAAGGTGCTGGCGCAAATCGACGACCCGACCCTGCTTATCCGCAAGCGCGTCGGCCTGATCGCCACCGAGCGCGTGCCGGTGCGCGAACCTGCGGTCCTTGAGAACATGGACGGCCAGCAAGTCGGCCAGGTCACCAGCGGCCTGCTGAGCCCCACGCTGAACCAGCCGATTGCCATGGCCTATGTCAGTTCGGACTACGCGGCGCCCGGCACCCAGCTGTTTGCCATGGTGCGCGGCAAGCCCGTGCCGATGCAGGTCAGTGCCATGCCGTTTGTCCCGGCACGCTATTTCCGCGGGTAACCCTGCGGCAGTTCCGCATTGCCCCCTGCGGCGCCGACCGCTACAGTGGCCGGTCCTCTTTCTTCAAGCTTTTTTCTGGAGCATTTTTTATGACCGTCAAATACTCGCGCGACCACGAATGGGTGGACATCAGCACCCCCGAAGCCGCCACGGTGGGCATCACGCTGCACGCACAGGACGCGCTGGGCGACGTGGTCTTCGTCGACCTGCCCGAAGTGGGTGCCACTTTTGCCCAGGGGGAAGTAGCGGGCGTCGTCGAATCGGTCAAGGCCGCAGCCGACGTCTACATGCCGGTCGCCGGCGAAGTGGTGGAAGTGAACGAAGCGCTGCGCGCCGACCCCTCGCTTGCCAACACCGACCCGCTGGGCACGGGCTGGTTCTTTCGGGTGCGCGTGAGCGACCTGACGCAGTTCGATGCCCTGATGGACGAGCCGGCCTACGCCAGTTTCACCAAGGGCGCCTGAGCGACTCCCTCGTTTCCCCCGCTTTCGCCTGCGCAGCCCGCGCGGACGAAAGCTCTATTTTTCTGTCCACGCCGATGACTTCCACCCCTGCCCTGCGCGCGCTTGAAAACGCAGCCGAATTTCTGCCCCGCCACATCGGCATTGACGCCAAAGACGAAGCGCTCATGCTCTCGGCCATTGGCGAGGCTTCGCGCCGAACGCTGATCGACTCCATCGTGCCGCGCTCCATTGCGCGCCGCACCCCCATGGATTTGCCGCCCGCCTGCACCGAAGCGGATGCGCTGGCAGAACTCAAGGCCATCGCCGGGAAAAATCAGGTACTGCGCAGCTTCATCGGCCAAGGCTATTACGGCACACACACGCCGGGCGTCATCCTGCGCAACGTGCTGGAGAACCCCGCCTGGTACACCGCCTACACGCCCTACCAGGCCGAGATTTCGCAGGGGCGCATGGAGGCGCTCATCAACTTTCAGACCATGGTCTGCGACCTCACCGCCATGCCGGTGGCCAACGCGTCGATGCTGGACGAAGCCACCGCCGCGGCCGAGGCCATGACGCTGGCACGCCGCTCGGTCAAATCGAAGAGCATGCGTTTCATCGTGGCCGGCGATGCGCACCCGCAAACCATTGAAGTCCTACAGACGCGCGCCGCGCCCATGGACATCGAGGTGGTGCTGGCCAATTCGCTCGAAGAATGGAACGCCGCGCTGGATGGCGATTACTTTGCCGTGCTCGCCCAGTACCCCGCCACCAGCGGCCGCATCGACGATCTGCGCGCCGACGTGGCGAAGGTGCATGCCAAGCAGGCGGCCTTTGTCGTGGCTGCCGATCTGCTGGCGCTGACGCTGATTGCCCCACCGGGCGAATGGGGCGCCGACATTGTCGTTGGCAGCACGCAGCGCTTTGGCATGCCCATGGGCGCGGGCGGCCCGCACGCCGCGTTCATGGCCTGCCGCGATGACTTCAAACGCTCCATGCCCGGCCGCCTCGTAGGCGTGAGCGTGGACGTGCATGGCGACCCCGCCTACCGCCTGGCGCTGCAAACGCGCGAGCAGCACATTCGCCGCGAAAAGGCCACCTCCAACATCTGCACCGCGCAGGTGCTGCCGGCCGTGGTGGCCAGCATGTACGCCGTGTACCACGGGCCACAGGGCCTCACCCGCATTGCGCAGCGCGTGGCGAGCTACACGGCCATTTTGACCCGCGGGTTGCAGCAATTGGGTGCGCCGGTGCGTGAGCAGGCGACGTTCGACACGGTCACGCTCAAGACCGATGGCGCTACCAAAGAGATAGCTGCTCGCGCAGTATCCATGGGCGCTAACCTGCGAATTTACTTTGAAAACTGGCTGTGTATCTCGCTCGACGAGACCACCACCCGCACCGATATCGAACTGCTGTGGAAGATTTTCGCCAAGGATGGGCAGGCGACGCCTTCCTTCGGCGCATTCGAGAACGGCGTCGAGCCGCTGATTCCGCCCGCCCTGCGCCGCGGCAGCGCCTTTCTCACGCACCCGGTGTTCAACAGCCACCACAGTGAAACCGCGATGCTGCGCTATATCCGCCAGCTCTCGGACAAGGATCTGTCGCTGGACCGCAGCATGATCCCGCTGGGCAGCTGCACCATGAAGCTCAACGCCACCAGCGAGATGGCGCCTATCACCTGGCCGGAATTTGCCAACATTCACCCGTTCGCGCCCGCCGACCAACTGGAAGGCTACCGCTTGCTCGATGAGCAGCTGCGCGCCTGGCTGTGTGAAGCCACCGGTTATGCAGGCGTCAGCCTGCAGCCCAATGCCGGCTCGCAAGGTGAATACTCCGGCCTGCTGGCCATCCGTGCGTACCACGCCGCCAACGGTGGTGCGCACCGCCATATCTGCCTGATTCCGGCCAGCGCGCACGGCACCAACCCGGCCAGCGCACAGATGGCCGGCATGCAGGTGGTGGTCACGGCGTGCGACGCCAACGGCAACGTCGACATGCTCGACCTGGCGGCCAAATGCCAGCAGTACAGCGCCCACCTGGCCTGCGTGATGATCACCTACCCCAGCACGCACGGCGTGTTTGAAACACAGGTGAAAGAGCTGTGCGCCCTGGTGCACCAGCACGGGGGCCGCGTGTACGTCGATGGCGCCAACATGAACGCGCTGGTCGGCATTGCCGCGCCGGGCGAATTTGGCGGTGATGTGAGCCACCTGAACCTGCACAAGACCTTCTGCATCCCACACGGCGGCGGCGGGCCGGGCGTGGGGCCGGTATGCGTGGTGGAAGACCTGGTTCCCTACCTGCCAGGCCATGCCACAGGCGGCGCCGCTGGGCGCGTGGGCGCGGTGAGTGCCGCACCGCTGGGCAACGCGGCAGTGCTGCCGATCTCGTGGATGTACATCCGCATGATGGGCGCAGTCGGCCTGCAGGCCGCGACCGAAGTGGCCATCCTCTCGGCCAACTACATCAGCGCGCGCCTGAAGCCCCATTACCCCACCCTGTACGCAAGCGGCAACGGGCATGTGGCGCACGAATGCATCCTGGACCTGCGGCAACTCAAGGACACCAGCGGCGTGATGGCCGAAGACGTGGCCAAGCGCCTCATCGACTACGGTTTCCATGCCCCCACGCTCTCGTTCCCGGTGCCCAACACGCTGATGGTCGAGCCAACAGAAAGCGAAACGCTGTTTGAAATCGACCGGTTCATTGACGCGATGATCGCCATCCGGGACGAGATCCGCCAGATCGAATCGGGCGCCTGGCCGCGCGACGACAACCCGCTCAAGAATGCGCCCCATACCGCCCACAGCCTGGTGTCTGAAACCTGGGACCACCCGTATCCCCGCGCGCTGGCGGCCTATCCGGTCGCGGCCCTGCGCAGCAACAAATACTGGGCGAGCGTGGGCCGCGTGGACAACGTGTACGGCGACCGCAACCTGTTCTGTAGCTGCATTCCGGTCAGCGCTGCCGAATAGCCCCGCGCGATGCGCCCCACCCACGCCTGCCGGGCCCCGGCACTGCAAGCGCGGGTGCAGTCGGAGCCCGCCATGGCCCGACGGCATTCGGGGCGCTGACCCAACGCCGCTCCAGCCGCGTCGCAGCGCTCCCGCGTACACTCGCTCGCATGCCCGCCGCCCGTGCGCGCCTGCGCCACGGGCGCTTGCCCCATGAATGAGCCTGATCTCTCCTACCTGCTGCGCAAATCCGATCCGGCTGCGTATCCGCCGCAAGCACAGGACTGGCCGACGGTAGAGCGACGCAACCCCGACGCTCGCCCCGCCGGCTCTGTCGCCAGCCTGATCGCGGAGCTGCGCAAATCCCAGGCCGAACTGGAGGCGCAAAACGAGGTGCTGCGCTACAGCCAGGCCGCAGCCGAGAGTGCATCCGAGCGTTTTGAAGCGCTGTTTGCCAACGTGCCACTGGCACTCATGGTGATCGATGCACACGACATGGTGGTGCAGGCCAATCCCATGGCGCACCGCTCGTTTCAGCCAGGCGAAGGCGATCGCCCGCTTACCGCGCTCATGCCCTTTGTGGATGCCGCACACGCACAACGCGTGCAGCAAGCGTTTTCGCAGGCGGCGGAGGAAGGACATGCCGAAGCAACCGAAGTCGTATTTCGCATTGGCGAGGCCACGCACATCACCGGCGACCTGCACATCGCGCGCATCGAGACGCCGCAGGAGAACAATCTCTCGCAATACCAGTTCCTCTGCGCCCTGGTAGACCAGGGGCCGCTGCTGGCCGAGCGCCGCGCCCTGCAGCAAAGCACAAGAGAGCTTCAACAGCGCAACGAACAGCTCTACGCTGGTGAAAAGCGCCTGGCGGCCGTGATCAACTCAGCGCTCGACGCCATCGTGTGTGTGGACCGGCACCAGCGCATTACCGTGTTCAACCCCACGGCTGCCGCGCTGTTTCAGTGCGCGGTCAGCGACGCCCTGGGGAGCCCGCTCGAGCGCTTTCTGCCCAAGGCGGCCGAGGCCCTGTTGTTTGCACCGCTCACCACACAGGCTCTGCTGGGCGAAATGACGGCGCGCACCGCAAGCGGACACGAACTGGCGGTGGAGGTGAGTGTCTCGTTCGAGCAGCACGCCGACGGCGAGACCACCACCGTGTTTGCCCGTGACCTCACGGCGCGCAAGCGTGCAGAGGAGCGGCGGGGCGAGCTGGAACTGCAACTGCGCGAATCGCACAAGATGCAGGCCATAGGCACCATGGCCGGCGGTATTGCGCACGACTTCAACAACATCGTCGGTGCTATTTTGGGCAACGTGGAGCTGGCGCGGGCGGATTGTCCACCCGACTCTCCCGTGCAGGAAAGCCTGCGCGAAATCGCCAAAGCCGGCCGCCGCGCCCGCGACCTGGTGCGCCAAATCCTCACCTTCAGCCGCAACGAGCCACCTCGGCGAACACCCGTTCGCCTGGAGGCGCTGCTGCACGACACCGAGCGTCTGCTGCGGGTCACGCTACCGCCCACGGTTGAACTGCAGGTGCGCGCATCCAGCGCCCTGCCCCCCATACTGGCCGATGCGACACAGGTCGAACAGGCCGTTCTCAACCTGTGCACCAACGCCATCCAGGCGATGGCAGGGCGCCGTGGTCACGTCACGGTACAAGCCAGCCCGGCCCAACCCGATGCCCGCATTCGCGAACGCCTGGGCCTCGCAGCGGGCCGCTATGTGGCCATCATCGTGCACGACAATGGCCCGGGCATTGGTGCAGAAACGCTGACACGCGTGTTCGAGCCGTTCTTCACCACCAAGCCCGTGGGCCAGGGCACGGGGCTCGGGCTTGCCGTCGTGCATGGCGTGATGCGCGCCCATGGCGGCGCCGTGGATGTGCGCAGCACCCTGGAAGAGGGAAGCAGCTTCACCCTGTATTTCCCCGCAGCCGAGCATGAAATACAAGCACCCGAGTTTGCTACCAGTGCCCCCGCGCCGCTGGTGCCCGAAGAGTCCCACACGGGGTCCGCACACCATGTCATGTACGTGGACGATGACCAGGCGCTGGTCTTTCTGGTGCAGCGCCTCCTGCGCCGGCGCGGCTACCAGGTGAGCGGATTCACCGATCCACGCAGCGCCCTCGCCGCCCTGGCGGAAGCGCCCTGGAAATACGACCTGCTGGTGACCGACTACAACATGCCGGGCTTTTCCGGGCTGGACCTCTTGCGCGAGGCGCAAAAACTGCGCTCCGATCTGCCGGTTGCACTGGCCTCGGGCTACGTCACGCAAGAGATCGAAGAAGCGGCGATCCAGGCCGGTGCCCGCGCGCTGGTGCACAAACCCAACGACGTTGAAGAACTCTGCGCCACCGTGCAGCGCCTGGTCCGTGGCGATGTCTGAGCCCCTTGCGCCGCCCCCAGACGTGGTCGCCGTCTTCGCAGATGCCGACCTGCTGGTGCTGGAGAAGCCTTCCGGCCTGCTGTGCGTGCCAGGGCGCGGGCCTGACAAAAGCGACTGCCTGAGCCAGCGTGCCAGTCAGCGCTGGCCCGGCGCACTGGTGGTGCATCGCCTGGACCAAGCGACCTCGGGGCTGCTGGTGATGGCCCGCAACCCCGAGGCGCAGCGCCTCCTGTCGGCCGCATTTGCCGAGCAGCGGGTTCACAAACGCTACCAGGCCATCGTGCAGGGAAGACCACACGGCGGGCCCGCGGCGCAAGCCGATGGCGGCTGGAACACCATCTCCCTGCCCATCGCTGCAGACTGGCCACGCCGTCCGCTGCGCGTCATCGACCACGCACGGGGCAAAGCCAGCCAAACCCAGTGGCGCATTCTCGGGACGGCCCAAGGCAGCGATGCCACCCGGCTGGAACTCGCACCGCTCACAGGGCGCACGCACCAGCTGCGCGTGCACCTGTCGGCCATCGGCCACGCCATCCTGGGTGATGCCTTGTACGGCGACGCGGGCAGCGCCCCCCGATTGCTGCTGCATGCCACGCGAATGGCATTCGCGCACCCGCGAACCGCGGAACCACTGCAGTTCACCTCGGCGCCAGAGTTTTAGGTGTTTTTGGCCTCTACCGCTTACCAGATAAGCGGCTCCAGATATCAATTTAGTAGCAATAAGGGATGGCCTCAGGCACCGCTGTCGCCCAGTGGCAATAGCGACCGCTGGCTGACAAAAAACCTGGCTTCCCCCGTCAAGGGGTCGGTGAAGGCCAGCGAGCGCGCGAGCAACTGCAAGGGCCGAGACCAATCGCCCTCCGGCGGGTCGTTCACTTCGGGGTAGAACGCGTCGTTGCGCAGCGGCAGACCGAGCGCCGCCATGTGCACGCGCAGCTGGTGGCGTCTGCCCGTGACCGGCCGCAGGCGGTAACGGGCCCAATCAGTCCCTGTCTCCAACACATCGATATGCGTGAGGCTGTTGGCCGGACCGCTTACCTCGTGCATGCGAAAAAACTGCGGGCTTTCCTCAAGGCGGCTGGCGCGCTCACGTGGCGGCGCCCCGTGCGGCCAGATGGGCGCAATGGCCTCGTATTCCTTGTCAATGCAGCGCTCGCGAAACAGCGCCTGGTAGGTGCCACGTGTGGCCTGCTGCACCGAAAACAGGACCAGGCCCGCGGTATCCCGGTCAATCCTGTGCAGGGGCGAGAGCTCACTCAAGCCGTAGGCCCGCTTGAGCCTCACGAGCAGGCTGTGGTGCAGGTAGCGGCCTGAGGGCGTGACCGGCATGAAGTGCGGCTTGTCGACGACCAATAGGTGGGCATCGCGGTACAGCACGACTTCTGCGTCTGGCGGTCGGGGCTCGCTCTCCAGGCTGCGGTAGTAGAACAACCTGAGACCAGGTACAAACACGCTCACAGGGAGCACCATTTGACCGTGCTCGTCCACGACTTCGCCTGCCGCCATACGCCGCTCCCAGTCCGCACGGGAGACCTTGGGAATGCGATCGCAGAGAAAATCCAGTGCCAATCCACTCCCTTTGGAAGGCAGCACCACGCAGCTTGGGCTTACACCGTCGCGCATGGGCAGTACAGCTGGGCGGCGGTTTTTTTGCATGGCGCTGGGTAGATAGGCGTGGCGGGGGCCGAAAAATTGTAGGCCTGGGGCAGCAAGGAACGGGCAATCGCCCGCTTTTTTGATGCCGCACCGCAAAATCGGTAAAAACCCCAGTGGGCAGTCTCTATCCCGTGGATCACTATCGAGAGAGAAATTCCGCTTTTTCAAGGATCCCGGCTTCATGCCAGATACCCCCACCGATTTGCGATCCGCCATTTTCTCCAAAACCGCTATCGGGCAGCAGGAAATCGCCTCGCGTTCGCTGGGACTAAGCTCCTTGGCGCGGCGGCTGCTGGTGCTGATTGACGGGCGCCGCACCGGGCACGACCTGGAGCCCTTTGTGGCCGGACACGAGCTGGCGCAATACCTGAACGAGCTCCTGGACCGCGGCTGCGTGGACATGAAAGCGGGGCTACCTGCCAAGTCAGCCCCAGTCGCCAATGCAGGGCTCGCGGCACCATTGCCGGTTCTTTCCCCTGCCTCCAACGACTGGCTGGCCGTTTTGCCGCCAGCAGAATCGCGCAGCGCCAAAGAAGTGGAAATGGCGCGCAATTTTATGACCAATACGGTCAACAACATCTTCGGACACCACAACCGCATCAGCCTGATCGAGTCGATCTACAACTGCCAGAGCAGCAGCGAATTGCGCGAGGTGTACCACGCATGGGCCGAGGCACTGGAAGCCAATTCAACAGGTCACAAGCGCCTGCCAGAACTGCGGGAAAAGCTCTTTGCGGTGCTGTAGCCATGTGTTCTGCTTGGGCCTCCTGCCCTACATGAACCACTGGGCATGGCGGCCTTGATGTAGGACAAGGGCGGCAAACCTCGCCCACGCGCCAACTCCTGCTGGCACCGCCGTAGCATAGCGGGCCTATGGTCACCATCGCCCCCCCAGGCGCCCCGTCGTCACCGCAACGCCCTGCCCCGGCACGTCTCCTTTGGCTGCGCGCTGCGCTTGTGCTGTGCGCGGCCATCCTGGTGCTGCTGTTCACCACGCTGCTGGCTGTGCGCCTGATCGACTGGAACCGCGCCAGGCCATGGATCAATGAACAGATCAGTGCCGCCAGCGGCCGGCATTTTGAAATCAAGGGAAATCTTGAGGCCCACTGGATCTGGCCCCAGCCCCTGGACACCGGTTGGCACCACTGGGTGCCGGGACTTCTGGTTCAGGCAAGTGATCTGGAGCTCGCCAATCGCGAGCATTTTGGTGATCTTGGCACCCTGGATGCGCCAAGCGCGCGCTCCCAGCCACCCTCCCTGGCCCCACCTGCCCGCAAGGATGGGGCTGCCGACACACAACCGCTGATGGCGCAAGTCAAGCAAGCCAGCGCAAGCTTGCGGCTGCTGCCCTTGCTAGGACGCGTGGTGTTGATCGATACGCTCGTGCTCTCCGCTCCCGACGTAGCGCTTGCGCGCAAGAAGAATGGCGAAAACAACTGGACTTTTCCCCGCCAGGCGCAGGAAGCCGATACGGCACAGCCCAATCCCTGGAGCGTGGACGTGCGACAGCTGGGGCTTACCCAGGCCCGCCTGTCGTATGCCGACCAAATGCAGCAGCTGGCGCTGCGCGCCGCCGTTGAAGCCCAAGACAAAACGGCATCGACTGATAAGGACAGTGCCCGCTATGGGCTGCGCGTCGAGATGAGCGGCAATTTCCGCAATGCAAAACTTAAAGGCCGGGGACGTGTGGGGCAGTTGCTGTCACTGCGCGATGCGGCAGTGGACTACCCCGTGGACTTCGAAGTGCGTGCCGGAAATACGCGCGCACAGGCGCGAGGCACTGTCTCCAACCCCCGCAAGCTCTCTGGCGTCGACTTGCAGGTGCAGTTCGAGGGCGACTCCATGGCCGATCTCTACGAGCTGACGGGGCTTGTGCTTCCCAATACGCCACCTTACAAGACCAGTGGCCATCTGGTCGGTAGCCTGGAGCCGGAACGCGCAACGTGGGATTACGAGGACTTCTCCGGCACCGTGGGCGAAAGCGACCTGGAAGGGCATCTCACCTACACCTCCGGGCAGCCTCGGCCTCATTTGAGGGGGCAAATGAAGTCCAAAAAACTCCGCTTGGCGGATCTCGGCCCCATCATTGGTGCAGCCCAAAGCACAAAATCAGACAAAAAGGACACTGCCCACCCCGGGAAGGTTCTGCCCGACACCAAATTCGCGACAGATCGCTGGGGGGCAATGGATCTGGACATCGCCTTTCTCGGCGAGAGATTGTTGGGCCCATCGTCTCTGCCCTTGGACAACCTGAGCGTGCATGCCACCCTCCAGAACGGCACATTGCATCTGAACCCCCTGCGCTTCGGCGTGGCCAAAGGGCGGATTGATGCCCAAGTGGACCTCGATAGCCACACAGACCCTCTGAATGCCCGCATTCGTGCGACGGTGGACGACCTCAAACTGTCTGCGTTGGTTCCCAAAGTGGCGTTGATGGACAAGAGCCTCGGCCGCATGGACGGCGCGTTGGCTCTGGCCAGCAGGGGGAACTCCATTGCCAGCATGCTCGCGAGCAGCTCTGGCGAGGCGCGCCTGTATGTGCGTGACGGCACGCTAAGCAAGCAGCTACTGGATCTGGCCGCGCTCAACTTGGGCAGCGTGATTGTCACCAAGCTGTTTGGCGCCGACAAGGAAGTAAAACTGCGCTGCGCCGTGGCGGACTTTGGCATCAAGAACGGCATGGCCCAAACGCGCTCGGTCAAATTGAGCACCGACGAGGCGGTGGTCGAGGCGGTCGGAACGGTTGACTTTGGGCACGAATATATCGACCTGCGCATCAAACCTGAATCGCTGCAATGGAAATTCTTCTCGCTGCGCACGCCACTCACCGTACGCGGCCCCTTCATCGATCCCAAGGTGGGAGTTGAGGTAGGCCCCTTACTGGTTCGCGCTGGCGCTGCAATCGTCGCTGCGGTCGCGGCCCCCACAGCCCTGGCACTTGTGCCCATCACGGTCCCAGCGGCAGAAGACGACGCCGAATGTGCCCAGTTGCTTGCCCGCGCCGATGAGGCGGTCAAGGCGGGGCCAGAAGGTGCGAAGCCCAAGCCAATAACCCATGCACATAGAAATTCGGACCACCGTTAGCCGTTAGCCGCTTGCCCTGGTCTGCACAGCGTGCAGTGCCCACCACGGACAAGGCAACGGGGCGGCTGACCCGCATGCAAGCGCTCATCGGCCAAACGGTTTCTGGTCAGTCGCCCAGGCGACGGGATTAGAGGGGCACAACCAGTGCCATGGGCGCCTTGCAAGTGCTGGTGCCGCTCTGGCACAGCACTCAGGTGGCGTGCAACGCAGTAGTGCTGACGACTATGCCGTCCTGATCGGCATACAGCCAATCACCGGGACGCACCGATACCCCAAGCACTTGAATCGCGACATCGCGCTGCCCTTCGCCACGTTTGGTGGTTGGCAGGGGCATGAGGCCGAGGGCACAAATCCCGACTGACGCAGCCGCCAGTTCTGCTGCATCGCGCACACAACCGTCGACCACGACGCCAGCCCACCCATTCGCCGCAGCCGCTGCCGCAAGGTTGCCCCCCACAAGGGCGCGGCGCAGCGAGCCACCACCGTCCACCACCAAAACGCGGCCTTCGCCGGGCGTGTCGAGCGCCTCCTTTACCAAAGCATTGTCTTCAAAACATTTGACTGTGCTCACAGGCCCGGCGAATACGCGCTTGCCTCCGAACGATGACAAGCTCGGAGGCAGCACGCGAAAAGCGCCGCTATCGTCTGTCTTGTGCAGGTCGCAGAAGTCGCAAGTTGAAAAAAATGGGAAAGGGGACATTTCAGCGTCTGCCATGTGTCGGGTTCCAAGCGGAAGTCAGCTGCGCAGGTGGATTTTTCGGCAATCGTCTGGTCGTTCGCCATTGGGCACAGGACAGCGATTGACCTCGAAAGGTGAAAACGAGAGCAAGGTGGTCAACGCGCTGGACGCGATCGTCATCGCCCAAAACAGAAAGAACGCCAGCGTGTACACGCCCTGGCGAGACAGTCCAAGCGGCTCGCCAAACCAGTGCAGATCACTCGGATCGACCATGGCAAAAACCAGCATTTCGAGCAGGCCCGCGACCAAAAAGGCGGGCCATGCAATCCACATCAGGCGTTGGGTCCACATCTGCTTGCTTCCTCTAAAGGTGATTGGGCGCGACTATTTCAGCGCGGTACGTCTTCAGCCGGTGTTGCCGCATGGTTGCGCCCTTTCATCGCAGGGGCAAGGCTGTGCTCCTGTGCGGAAAGCGTCTTGTTGATGGCCATGCCATGTTGGTAGTAGTTTTCATCGATCACCGGATCCGGCGTTCGAATGGCCAGCCACAGGGTGACAAACGATGCCACCACGACGACCGCAGGTCCGCCAAAAATGAGCCAGACAAAGCCAAACTTCCACCAGGGTTGGGGCTTGGAAGAATCAGCAGCAGGAGCGGATGAGTTGATCATGAGGGTCAATCAGGGAAGTAGGACGCACCGACCATGGCCGGGAGATCGGTCTGGTCAACGTGGCACCAGAAAGACCGATTTTTCGCGGACATGCGCATCCGTGCCAACGGCTTCAATATCAAAATGTACTGGGTGCGATCCAGGCTCGGCCGAGCCGTAAGGGATGCGCAAATTGACCGGCACCCAACGCGACTGCGCCGCTTCAATTTCAAATTCGGGCTCCGAGGCCAACTCCAGCCCATCGAGCCCCGCAGCACTGATGCGGTAGCGGTGCGTGGTTTCGGTGGCGTTCATGATCTGAAGTCGATAAATATTCTCAAGCTTTCCCCCTGCCACGATACGCGACAGTGCAGCCCTGTCCCGCACCACATCGACCTTCAGCGGAGTGCGCATGATGAGGCTTGTCAGCATGCCTACGCACAACGCCACCAAAATACCAGTGTAAATGAGCACGCGAGGGCGCAGCACGTGGCGGAAAATCTCCGCCTTGCCCCAGCCCTTGACCACGGCGTTCTGTGTGGAAAACCGGATCAACCCAAGTGGATAGTGCATCTTGTCCATCACGCTGTTGCACGCATCCACGCACAGGCCACAACCGATACATTCGTATTGCAGGCCATCACGGATGTCAATGCCGACGGGGCAGACTTGTACGCACAAGGTGCAATCAATGCAATCGCCCAGTCCCTTGGCCTTGTAATCCACCGTCTTGACGCGTGGGCCACGTGGCTCGCCACGGGCTTCGTCGTAGGTGACGATCAGTGTGTCCTTGTCGAACATCGCGCTCTGGAAACGTGCATACGGACACATGTACTTGCACACTTGCTCGCGCAAGAAGCCGGCATTGCCATACGTTGCGAATCCATAGAACAGCACCCAGAACACTTGCCAGCTTCCCTGGAGCGCCAGCAGTTCCGCCCCAAGTTGACGAATGGGGACGAAATAACCAACAAAGGTGAAGCCCGTCCAGACAGAAATCAGCACCCACAGTGCCTGTTTAAGCGATTTCTTCCAAATCTTCTCAAAGGTCCACGGGCCGTTGTCGAGACGCAAGCGGGCGCTTCGCTCACCCTCTACCTTGTGCTCGATCCACATGAAAATCTCGGTGTAGACCGTTTGTGGGCAAGCAAAACCGCACCACAGGCGACCGGCCACTGCGGTGAACAGAAACAGCGACAGCGCGGAGATGATCAGCAAGCCCGTCAAATAAATGAAGTCCTGCGGGTACAGCACCAGACCGAACATGTAAAAACGGCGCGCGCCCAGGTCGAACAGCACCATCTGTCGCTGCCCCCACTCCAGCCATGGCAGACCGTAGAACACGGCCTGGGTGAGAAACACCAGGGCCCAGCGCCACCGCGCGAAAAACCCACTAATTGAACGTGGGTAGATCTTCTTCTGCGCCTCGTAGAGAGAAGACACAGAGTTCTGTGCAGATGGCTCCGATGCCACTGGGGCAATCGGGATGACCTTGCGAGGCTTATCGCCTGGGGTATTCATGGAAAACTGCTTTAGAAATTCAGCACATCAGGACGAAAGTGCCACGTACAAAGAAATTTCAGACCCTCGGGACAATTCCCCTGGTTGCAGCGATCGGATACCGATCCCGGAAACCAGGGGAATGCGCAGGGTCATTGTGCAGCTTTGGGCCCGTTCGACAGACCCCACACGTACGCGGTCAACACACGTATTTGTGGCTCGGTGAGCTTGCTGGCCTGCGCGGGCATCTCATTGGTTTTCCCATTGTTGACCATGGCGGTGATAGCGGCCTCGCCCCAGCCATGCAGCCAGATGTCATCGGTCAAGTTGGGAGCGCCAATTGTCTGATTGCCCTTGCCGTCCATGCCGTGGCAGGCAGCGCAAGCAACGAACTTGGACTTGCCTAGCGATGCGCGCACCGAATCGTGCGGGCTGCCAGAGAGGCTGAGCACGTAATTCGCCACATTGCGCACGTCGTCCGCCGTACCGACCGCCGCAGCCATGGGCGGCATCATGCCGATCCGGCCGTTGTGGATCGTCTCACTGATGTTTTCTGGCTGTCCACCGTGCAACCAATCCTTGTCCGTGAGATTGGGAAACCCCTTGCTACCGCGGGCATCAGAGCCATGGCACTGCGCACAGTTGTTCATGAACAGGCGCTCACCAATGGCCATGGCCGGTGGGTCGCCCGCCAGTTGCTCCGTCGTCATGGAGGTAAATCGTGCATACACTGGGGCGATCTCGGCCTCGCCCTTTTGCATTTCCTCCTGGTATTCCTTGACTTCGGTCCAACCCAGCTTGCCGGCGAAATTTCCCAACCCAGGATAAAACGCCAAGTAGCCCAGGCCGAAAACGATGGTGATGACAAACAGCCACATCCACCAGCGCGGCATGGGGTTGTTCATCTCTGTCAGGTCCTCGTCCCAGACATGGCCGGTGGTGTTGTCGGTTGTGGCATCGACTTTCTTGCGGGCGGTGAACCACAGCAGCAGCAGGCAGCCGATGATCCCGGCCAGCGTCATGCCGGCGACGTAGATCGACCAGAAATTGTGGGTGAAATCGCTCATGGGATGTTCTCGTTTTCGGAGCTGATCGGATCAATCTTGTTCGAAGGGAAGGCGCGCCGCTTCTTCAAAGCGCTCGCGGTTGCGGCTGGAAAATGCCCATATGCCTATACCCAGAAAGCAGGCGAACGACAGCAGCGTGAACACGATGCGCAAGGTAGTGATATCCATGGTGTTCTCCTGCCGTTATTTGAGCGAGCGGCCCAGCACTTGCAGATAGGCCACGACGGCGTCCATTTCCGTCTTGCCCTTGACTTCGTTGGCTCCGGCGGCAATCTCCTCGTCGGTGTACGGAACACCTACTCTGCGCAGGGCTCTCATGTGCGGCGCAACATCTTGCGGATCGACCATGCCGGTATTGAGCCAGGAGTAGGCAGGCATGTTGGATTCAGGCACCACGTCCCGCGGGTTGTTCAGGTGGATGCGGTGCCATTCGTCGCTGTACTTGCCGCCTACGCGTTGCAGGTCCGGACCAGTACGCTTGCTGCCCCATTGGAAGGGATGGTCATAGACGAACTCACCCGCCACCGAATAGTGGCCGTAGCGCAGAGTTTCCGCACGGAAAGGCCGAATCATTTGCGAGTGGCAGTTGTAGCAACCCTCGCGCTGATAAATATCACGGCCCATCAGTTGCAGCGCCGTGTAGGGCTTGAGTCCCTTGATGGGCTCGGTCGTGGATTTCTGGAAGAACAGCGGCACGATTTCCACCAGGCCGCCCACCGCAACCACCAGAACGATCAGCACGATCATCAAGAAGTTGTTGGTCTCGATGCTCTCGTGCGAGAAGCCTTTGGATACTTTGTTGGTATGTGACATGAATCAATCCTCAAAACTCAGGCGTGGGCGGGCTTGAGGGCCGGTATCGCCACCGTGGAGGAGCGGCCGGAACTTACCGTCAGCCAGACGTTCCAAGCCATGATGAGCATGCCGCTGAGGTACAGCAGTCCGCCGATCACCCGAATCACATAGAAGGGATAGGTGGCCTTGACACCCTCGACGAAGGTATAGGTCAACGTGCCATCCGCGTTCACTGCACGCCACATCAGGCCTTGCATCACCCCGGAAATCCACATGGACGCGATGTAGAGCACGATGCCGATAGTGGCAAGCCAGAAGTGGAGTTCAATGGCCTTGACAGAATGCATCTTCTCGCGACCGAACAGGCGTGGAATCAGGTAGTAGAGCGAGCCGATGGTGATCAGTCCCACCCAACCAAGTGCACCCGAATGCACGTGGCCGATCGTCCAGTCCGTGTAATGCGAGAGCGCATTGACCGTTTTGATGGCCATCATCGGACCTTCAAAAGTGGACATGCCGTAGAACGACAACGAAACGATCAGGAAGCGCAGGATGGGGTCTTCACGCAGCTTGTGCCATGCGCCCGACAGCGTCATCATGCCGTTGATCATGCCGCCCCAACTGGGAGCCAGCAGAATCAGCGAGAACACCATGCCGACCGACTGCGTCCAGTCAGGCAGGGCCGTGTAGTGCAGGTGGTGCGGGCCCGCCCACATGTAGGTGAAGATCAGCGCCCAAAAGTGGACGATCGAGAGGCGGTAGCTGTACACAGGCCGGTTCGCCTGCTTGGGAATGAAGTAGTACATCATGCCCAAGAAGCCCGCCGTGAGGAAGAACCCGACCGCGTTGTGGCCGTACCACCACTGAACCATGGCATCCTGCACGCCGGCATAGGCCGAGTAGCTCTTCATGAAGCCGGCGGGCACTTCCGCGCTGTTGACGATGTGCAGCAGTGCCACCGCCAGAATAAAGCTGCCGTAAAACCAGTTCGCCACGTAAATGTGGCGCACCTTGCGTATGCCGATGGTGCCAAAGAACACGATGGCATAGGCTACCCATACGATGGTGATGAGGATGTCGATGGGCCACTCAAGCTCAGCATATTCCTTGCTGGTGGTATAGCCCAACGGAAGGCTGATGGCCGCAGCAAGAATCACCAGTTGCCAGCCCCAGAAAGAAAAGGCCGCCAACGGCCCACCAAACAAACGCACCTGGCAGGTGCGCTGTACGACGTAATAACTGGTCCCCATCAGTGCACAGCCACCGAAGGCAAAGATCACCGCGTTGGTGTGCAGTGGGCGCAAACGCCCGTAGCTAAGCCAGGGTATGCCGAAGTTCAGCTCTGGCCAAGCCAGCTGGGAGGCGATAAACACGCCGACCAGCATGCCGACCACGCCCCATACGACGGCCATGATGGAAAACTGCCGGACAACGGTGTCGTTGTAATAGCCGGCATTTGCTGTGGTTGAAGGAGTCATCAATTACCTCTGGAAGTCTGCAAAAATATTAACCGTGCTGTAAGTAATGTTTTTGACTAACGTCAATTCTCTCGAAGAATGCGCTCCGCTTCCTGGTCGATATTTTCGAACTGGCCACGATAGACCGCCCACCAAAGACCGAGCAGCACGAGCAGCACCAAACCTACGGACAGCGGGATGAGCACATACAAAATATCCATGGAAGTTCCTTGAAGATCAGGCACGCATCGGCGCATGGACGAGGGAAGTGCATTGCGCCTGTGCCTCTACCAGTGGCGCGAGCGGCGGCATGGCACGCGCCAGGCGCGCCGCGTTGAGCACCACCAACAAGGAGCTTGTGGCCATGCCCAGGCCAGCGAGCCACGCCGGCATCCACCCAGCAATGGCCAGCGGAACGCACAAGGCGTTGTAGCCAGCCGCCCACCAAAGGTTTTGCCGCACCACACGCAGCGTCTTGCGCGCCAGCACGATGGATTGCGCAATCAGACGCAACTGCCCACCCAGCATCACGAAATCGGAACGCAAGCGCGCCAGCGGCACAGCGCTGCCGAAAGCGAAGGAGACGTGGGCAGCGGCGAGCACGGGGCCATCGTTCAGCCCGTCACCCACCATGGCGACGCGATGCCCGTTTGCCTGCAAGGCGCAAAGCGCAGCCAGTTTGTCGGTCGGCGTGCAATCGCCCCGCCAATTGGCAATACCCGCCCGCCGCGCCACGCGGCCTACCGATGCAGACCGATCGCCCGAAAGTATCTGTACTGCAATGCCCGCGTGGGCCAACGCACGCAGCGACAACTCGGCGTCGCCGCGCAATTGCTCGTCCAGTTCGAAACGCGCGCTCAGGCGACACGAAGCGGCGTCTTCGGCCCAGCCCATGCACACCTGCACGCAGTCGCACTCAGGCAACGCCACGCCCACATGCGCGGCAGAGCCCAGCAGCAGCGTCCGTGCTGGACCGGTGCCGCCGATAGTCCGAACTTGCGCGCTGAGGCCCCGCCCCGGTATTTCGACAACCTCGCTCACGTCCCAAGACGGAGCGCCTTGTGGCAAGGCTTGCTCCGCAGCCGCCACCAGCGCACGCGATACCGGATGCAGCGAGTGCCGCGCCAGCGCTGCCGCCAGCTCCAGCGCGGTTGAAGGCGACAAGCCGCCCGTCGCCTCAGTGTGGCGCAGCACCATGCGGTCGAGCGTCAGCGTGCCGGTCTTGTCAAACACCACCGTATCAACGCCAGCCAAGGTTTCAAGCGCCTGCAGGTTGCGCACCAGAACGCCTTCGCGCGCCAAGGCACCAGCGGCCGAGAGCATGGCCACGGGGGTGGCCAGCGACAGTGCGCAGGGGCAGGTGACAATCAACACCGATACCGCCACCATCAGCGCGTGCTGCGGGTCGCGCGGCCACCACCACAGCAGCGCCGCCAGCGCTGCCAGCAGCACGAAAACCAAAAACGGCCGCGCCACACGGTCAGCCAACTGGGCCAGGCGGGGCTTTTGCAGCGAGGCGCTTTCCATCAGCGCGACAATTTCGCCAAAGCGCGTGTCGGCGCCCAAGCGAACGACTTCCATCTCCACGGCGGCTTCCAAGTTAATGCTGCCCGCACAAACCGATGCCCCCACGGTGCGCCAGCGCGGTGCGGACTCGCCGGTCAGCAAGGCCTCGTCCACCCGCGAGCTGCCGGCTGTCAAACGCCCATCCGAAGGGAAGGCCTCTCCGGGCAGCACGCGCACCACGTCGCCCGCCGCAAGGCGGCGCACCGGAACGCGGACAAAGCTGCCGTCGCCGCTGCGTCGCTCGATGCTGTCCGGCAGCCGGTTCATCACGGCTTCGAGCGCGCCGGCAGTACGCTCACGCAGCCGCAGCTCCAGCCAACGCCCCGTCAGCAGGAAGAAGACAAACATGGTCAGTGAGTCGTAGTACACCTCACGCCCAAACAAGCCCTCGGGCTGAAAGGTGCCCAGCGTACTCACCCCGAACGTGATCGCCATGCCCAAGGCGACTGGCAGGTCCATGCTGATGCGGCGATGGTAGACATCTGCCAGGGCGCTGGAAAAAAATGGTCCGCAGGCAAACAGCACCACCGGCAAGGTAATGACCCAGGAGGCCCAGCGCAGCAGGGACTCCATTTCAACGCTCAGGTCACCAGGCTGCGCGATGTAGGCCGGCCACGCATACATCATCACCTGCATCATGCAAAAGCCCGCCACCAGCAAACGCCACAGTGCACGGCGGTTCTCGCGCACGCGCTGCTCACGTGCTGCCTCATCCACTGCAGGAAGTGCGCGGTAGCCCGCCTTGCGCACGGCATTCAGCCATTGCGAGGGCCGCGTGGCATCCGCAGCCCACACCACGCGCGCGCGCTGGGTCGCGGCGCTGACATCGACCTGCGCAATTCCGGGGACCGCGCGCAGCGCGTCTTCTATGGTCAAGGCACAGGTTGCGCAATGCATGCCCTCGATGACAAGATGCGATTCCCAGTGATTGCCTTCGCCTGCAGACTCCACCGGGCGGCCAAACGCAGGCCACTCCGCAGGGTCGTCGAGCAAATTTTCCACGCTGTGGAGCTGCTCGGCAGGGGCACCTTGGGCTTGCGGCAAGGGTGCCGAAGTTGCGGGTGCCGAAAAACTCTTTGACATGGCGCAAGCTTAACCCACACTACTTTCATGGAATTGACTTGAATCAAGTCCGAGAGCGCACTCGGCGCCTACGCTGTGCCCATTGTTGTGTTCATCCAAGAGGCCTCTCATGTACCAGCGCATTCTCGTTGCCACCGATGGCTCCGATCTCTCCAAAAAAGCGGTGCAAAGCGCCCTGTCCCTCGCGGCTTTGACGGGCGCGACGCTGGTGGCGCTCAAGGTGGTGCCGCGCTACCCGCGCAGCTACATGGAGGGCGCATTGCCAGTGGACGCCCAGAACGTCAAGCAGATCGAAGCGCAATGGACCGCAAACGCGCAAGCAACGGTAGACGCCATCAAGGCCGATGCAAGCGCTCAGGGCGTGACGGCCAAAGCAGTGGTGGCCAAATCTGATCTGGTGGCCGAAGCGGTGATTGCCGCGGCCAAGAAGCACAAGTGCGATCTGATCGTCATGGCCTCGCACGGCCGCAAGGGCATCAAGCGCCTGCTTCTGGGAAGCGAAACCCAGCATGTGCTGACGCATTCGCATATTCCCGTGCTGGTGCTGCGCTAGGGAGCCTCCGCACGAATCGCGTGGCAAGTGGGCGCTGCGGATCGGGATGAGCTGCAAGGCGCAAACCGCAGCGATAGCCGTAGCTATCGCGAGGATTTGCAACGCTGCAGATCGCCCGAGGCCGCAGATGCACACGGCGCGACGATTCGTGCAGAGGCTCCCTTGGGCAATACTGCGCCACCTGCGGGTGGCGAAATTTCAAGCAAAAATAGCTGCTAGCGCTTATGGGGTAAGCGTTAGCAGCTATTTTTTTGATAGTCTTCCACACCGTGCTGGCGTGCAAGTTCGCGCATCGCCTGCTGCGCCGGACGTGCCAGGCAACGCACTAGCCATTGCGCGCTCAGTGGGTGTGCTGCCAGCAGGGTGCGTGCCGGCATGGCCCAGGCGAGCACGCTGGCGACGCACAGGTCGGCCACGGTAAAGCGGGTACCGGCCAGCCAATCTCGGCCGCGCCCATGCTGAGTGCGCAGTTCCGTCTCCAGTACGGCAAGGGGGACGTTGAGGCGCCTTTCCGCAGCGGCCGCCAGATCGCTCTTGCGCTGGGCTTCTGGCATGACGCGCCGGTGCATGAGCACGGTCAGGGCATCCTTCTCCAGTTCGGTCACCGTCCAGAAACTCCAGCGCAAGGCCTGCGCGTCTTCCTCTGGCGTCGCAGGGCTGATCCCCACGCCATCGGGCTTGCCGTGGTGGCGCGCAAGGTAGAGCGTGCAGGCCATGCTTTCCCACAGCACGACGTTGCCCTCTGGGCGTTCATCGACTAGCACGGGAATATGCCCGTTGGGGTTGAGCGCCCGAAATTCAGCGCTGCGCGTGGCACCTTCCTGGTAACGCAGGGGCACATGGTGGTAAGCGAGGCCCAGTTCCGTGGCGGCCCAGAGGGGGCGCACGGCGCGGGATGCGGCAATGCCGTAGATGGTGAGGGACATGGCACGTCTTTTGATGGGTGGAGGCCGTCCGTTCGCGCGGCACAAGGCACAGTCCCCTCTCGGTCGGCGGCAGCGTGTCGAGAATACCTGAGGGCCCACGCACGATCCCTGGCGCCACCACGCCGCGCTATTGATGCAGCGCAATATCGACCAGCATCCGCGCGGTGGGGCCGCTCAAACGCCCACACGCCCACAGACAATACAGGCCCCGTGACTTTGCACCGCACCCCCCAACACCGCTACCGCGCGGCCAGCCTGCTTGCACTGCTGGCTGTGCTGGCGCAGCTGTGGATGGTGCAGCTCAGCCACCAACATCTGGCGGCGCAGGCATCGAACTGGCTGCAATGGGGGGAGGTTTGCAGCACGCACAGCCCCGATGCCCCGGCGCCAGACGACACCGGCCACCCCATGGGCATGGGCGGCATGGACTGCCCGGTCTGTGCGGTGGCGGGTACGGGGATGGCGCCCGTGTCGGCGCCTGCGGTCGTTGCCTTGTTCGCTGCGCCGGCAAGTTCTGCACCTGCCTGGCTGCGCACAACGCGCCGGCCTGCATTCGAGCGCGGCGTGCGGCCACCCGCGCAGGCGCCTCCTGCGGCGCTGAGCTGAGTTTTCAGTTTTCCGGACGTGTTCCCACGCAGCCGCGCTGGGGGCACTTGGGCGCACACGCCCGCCTTTCCTTATTTTTCGAATGGATTCGCATGCACCCCCTTGCCTTGCTTTCACTGCGCTCACGCGCCTGGCCCACTGCCGCCTTCCCCCTCCAACCACTGTGCGCCCTGCTGACCGCCCTGCCCTTCGCCTGCCTGGCGCAGGACGGCTCCTTGCCTGCCGTGACCGTGCACGCCCCCCGCCAACAAGCCCCCACGGTGCTGCCGGACCAACCCACGCCAGAGGCACTGGCGGCCCAGCGCGCCACCAGTGCCGATGCCGCCAGCCTGCTGCAAAACATACCGGGCCTGAGCCTGCAAAGTGCCGGTGGCATCTCCAGCCTGCCCAGCCTGCATGGCATGACAGACGACCGCCTGCGCATTCAGCTCGACGGCATGGATCTGGTGTCCTCTTGCGGCAACCACATGAACCCGCCGCTGTCGTATGTCGATCCGTCGCGGGTGTCCGCGGTGCGCGTGTTCACCGGCACCACGCCAGTCAGCGTGGGCGGTGACAGCATTGGCGCCAGCATCCAGGTGGAAACGGCGCCCCCGGTCTTTGCCGCACCCGGCCAGGGCCACATCACCAGCGGTGAAGTCGGTGCCTGGGCGCACAGCAACGGCAACGCTGTGGGCGGCCACGCCAGCGCCACCTATGCCACCGAGCAACTGAGCCTGCGCTACGACGGTTCAACCGCACAGGCCGACAACTACCACGCCGCACGCGCGTTCAAGGCCGCCGGCCCGGCCGGTGCCGACAAGCCCGACCGCATCCTGGCCAGCGACGAGGTCGGGTCGAGCAGCTACCAGGCACGCAACCAATCGCTCTCGCTGGCCTTTCGCGGTGACGCCAGCCTGCTGGGCCTCGAAGTCGGTATGCAGGACGTGCCCTACCAGAACTTCCCCAACCAGCGCATGGACATGACGCGCAACGACAGTACCCACGTGAACCTGCGCTACCAGCGCAGCTTTGCCTGGGGCGAGCTGCAGGCACGCGCCTGGCACGAGCAGACCCGGCATTCCATGGATTTCGGTCCGGACAAGCAGTATCGGTACGGCGTCGCCACCGGCATGCCCATGGACACGCGCGGCAGCACCAGCGGCGCCAAGCTCTCGGGCGACATTGCCCTGTCGGCGCAGGACACCCTGCGCGTGGGCGTCGAGGCCTTGCGCTACCGGCTCGACGACTGGTGGATGCCCTCGGGCGGCGGGATGGCGCCCGACATCTTCCGCAACATCGCCGATGGCCAGCGCGATCGTTTGGACGTCTACGGCGAATGGGAAGCGCGCTGGAGCCCCGCCTGGGTCAGCCAGATCGGCCTGCGCAGCAGCCATGTGCGCAGCAACAGTGGCGAGGTCCAGGGCTACAACGCGAGCTACGGCGCCGAAGCGGCCGCGTTCAATGCCACAGACCGCAGCCGCAGCGACCAGAACCTCAATTTCAGCGCCCTGGCGCGCTACACACCGAACGAGAGCAGCAGCTACGAGTTTGGCTTCTCGCGCAAGACCCGCTCGCCCAATCTGTACGAGCGCTTCGCCTGGTCCACGGGCGGCATGGCGATGCGCATGGTCAACCTGGCCGGGGACGGCAACGGCTACGTCGGCAACCCCAACCTGGCGCCTGAAACTGCCCACACGCTCAGCGCTACCGCCGACTGGCACGACGCCAGCGGCAAACGCTGGGGCGTGCGCCTGACGCCCTGGGTCAGCCAGGTAAACAACTACATCGATGCCGAGCGCTGCAGCGGAGGCAGCGGCATGATGAGCGCCTGCAACGCCGCCAACCTTACGGCGCAGCAGAAATTCGTCTACCTGCGCTTTGCCAACGCCGATGCGCGCCTGTGGGGCATGGACCTCTCCGGCTTCCTCGACCTGGGGCGCAGCAACACGCTCGGCGATCTGCGCCTCGATGGCGCCATCAGCCAGGTGCGCGGGCACAACCAGGGCACCAATGACGGCCTCTACAACACCATGCCGCTCCATGCGCGCCTGGCGCTGACGCAGCAAAGTGGTGCCTGGAGCAGTACCGCCGAAGTGCTGCTGGTCTCGGCCAAGACGCGCGTCTCGGCCGTACGCAACGAGCTGCCCACCGCCGGCTATGGCCTCTTGAACCTGCGCGCCAGCTACCAGTGGCAGCAGTGGCGGTTTGATGCAGGCATCGACAATGTGGCGAACCGCTTCTACGTCCACCCGCAGGGCGGCGCCTACGTCGGCCAAGGCGCCACCATGGGCGGTACAGCAGTGCCTTGGGGCGTCAGCGTGCCGGGCATGGGGCGCTCGTTCAAGCTGGGCCTGACGATGCAGTTCTAAAACCACCCCATACGGAACTATAAAAATAATAGCTGTCTGCGCTTATGGGCATTGCGCTAGAGGCTATTTTGGCGTTAACTTTATCACTCTGTCGGCGGTGCCGATGCACAGAGCTTGATACTGACGTGTCCACAGTCGGGACATACAGGCTATTCTGGAAGCGTTGCACGCCACCGGGCGTCCACGCTTTCAGGAGAACCCCATGAGCCAAGAACTGACCACCGCCCAAATGAACGAATTGCGCGCCTTGCTGCTGGCACACCGCGCCGAGCTGCTCGTGCAAATGGAACAGAACCGCGAGAACCTGACGCCGCCCAGCCAGGACGAAGGCGCCGTGCTGCAACGCAACGTGGCGCGCGAAGTGGACCAGACCCTCACCGACATCGACGCCACCGACCTGGTGCGCATCGACCAGGCACTCAAGCGCATGGACGAAGGCAATTACGGCGAGTGCGGGGAATGCGGCTGTGCCATCCCCTTCGAGCGCCTGAAAATCGAACCGCAGACGCAGCACTGCGTCGCCTGCAAGTCGCGCTGGGAACACCAGCACACGGGCCGCTGAACCTTTGGCGGCTGGCTCTTTGGTTTAGGAGGTATTGCCGTGAAAACCTTGAACTGCATTGCTGCGTTGCTGCTGGGCTCCTTTGCGGTAGCCCCCGCCTTGGCCGCCGGCCCGTCCAGCACACCTCCGCCAGGCGCCCCGGCCCTCACCCCTACGGCCGATGGCAGCGGCGTGCTCGACCCACGCGCCCGCACCGTGTGGGCGCGCTGCGTGGAGGGCATGCAATGGAGCGGCAGCACCTGCAGCGGTCGCGCCTTGCTGCTCACCCGCGCCGAGGCCACGGCCCGTGCCAAGGCCCGCAGCACGGCGGACGGGCATGCCTGGCGCCTGCCACGCAGCCTGGAGCTGCGCCGGCTGGTGAACAAGCAGGCGACACCACCAGGCGTGGATGCCAAGCTGTTCCCCGCCGCCCCGGGCGGCATGTACTGGTCCGGCACGGCCAATGTGCGCCAGCTCTCGGTGAACCCCTACAACTACGGCAATATCGAAAACGGCCTGACCAAGGGCGGCGCTCGCCTGGCAGCGCTTGAAGGCTGGGCGGTGGATATGGACACCGGTGAAGCCTTTGGCGACATCTCGCGTGCCAGCAAGCTGCCGGTGCGGCTGGTGCACGGCGCGGACTGACCGCCCGGCTCTGCGCCCTGGTTGCCCGACAATCGCGCATGCCTTTTTTTTCCGCCGAACCTGCCTATCGCCACGGCACCCCGACACGTACCGCTGTGCTGCTGTGCAACCTGGGAACGCCCGACGCGCCCACGCCCGCAGCGCTGCGGCGCTATCTGGGCGAATTCCTCGCCGACCACCGCGTGGTGGAAATCCCCAAGCCGCTGTGGTGGCTGATCCTGCACGGCATCATCCTGCGCACCCGGCCGGCCAAGTCGGCCGCCAAGTACCGCAGCATCTGGACCGACGAGGGCTCACCCCTGGCCGTGTGGACCGAGAAACAGGCCAAGCTGCTACGCGGCTGGCTGGGCGAAGCCGGCATACCGGTGCTGGTGCGCCACGCGATGCGCTACGGCAACCCGTCCATCGCCAGCCAGCTCGACGCACTCAAGGCCGAGGGCGCCACACGCATTTTGGTGCTGCCGCTGTACCCACAGTATTCGGCGACCACCACCGCCAGCGTGTTCGACGCGGTCTACGCCTGGGCTGCGCGTACGCGCAGCGTGCCCGAACTGCGCTTCGTCAACCACTACCACGACCACCCCGGCTACATCGACGCACTCGCCAAGAAGGTCGAGACCCACTGGCGTGAGCATGGCCAGGGCGAGCAACTGGTGATGAGTTTTCACGGCGTGCCCGAACGCACGCTGCACCTGGGCGACCCTTACCACTGCGAGGCGCGCAAGACGGCGCGTCTGTTGGGCGAACGGCTGGGCCTGGCCGGGGCGCAGGTGCGCGTCACCTTCCAGTCGCGCTTTGGCAAGGCCAAATGGTTGCAGCCCTATACCGAGCCGACGCTCATTGCGCTGGCAAAAAACGGTGTGCGACGCGTCGATGTGGTGTGCCCCGGCTTCACCGGAGACTGCCTGGAAACGCTGGAAGAAATCAACCAGGAGGCGCGCGAAGCCTTCCTGCACGCGGGCGGCGAGCAATTCCATTACATCGCATGCCTGAACGACAGCCCGGCGTGGATGGCGGCGCTCTCCGACATTGCGCAGCAGCACCTCGCCGGCTGGCCGCTGCAGCCGGCCAACCCAGGTCTGCGCGACGCCTCGCGCGAGCGCGCCCTGGCCTGCGGCGCGCGCGACTGACCACGGGGCGCGGGGTTAACCCCCGGCGACAAGCGCCTGCAGCAACAGGCTGGCGATGCGCTGGCCGAGCGCCTCGCGCCGTGCGTCCGGGCTGGCGGCAAGCGCAGAAGCCTTGGCCACTTCAGGAAAGCCACGCGCCGGCGCCAGCGCCTGCACCACGGCTTGCAGTTCGGTCTGATCCCCACTCTGGGCCGCAATGGCCAGCCGCGCAGTCGCTGCGTGGCCGCGGCGCTCCAGAGCGCGCACCAGGCGCAGCAGGCTGTCCGCCAAGCCCAGCAGCACGGCGTCTTCCAGGGTGAGCTCCTCGACACCCTGCAGTTTGCGCCTGAGCTTGCGCGGCAACTGGCTCCAGCCCTGGCTGACCACTCCGCCCACCGCAGCGCCCAGAGCCGTCGCCGCACCGAGTGACATGCCAGCCAGCGCGACATCGGCGGCGAGCCCCACGGCCGCGCCCACCGCAGCACCCGTCCCCAGCTTGCGCCCGGCGTCTTGCAGGGTTTGGGGGTGGAAAAGATCGGCTTGCCAGCGCCCGCTGGTCCAGGGAGACAGGGCCAGGTCGGCCTCATCCGGCCTAAAACCGTACACGCCAAGGATGGCCTGGACCACCTGCTGGGTATGCCGGGCAATAGATTTGCGAAACCGCGCCACCGCCTGCTCCCGGCCGGTGGGCGCTTCCAGCTCCGCACGGGCCACCGCCCGGCGCTGCGCCGCCGCGTGCACCAACAGGCGTGCCACCAGCGTGGCAGCGGCCACGCGCCGGGCCTTCGCCTGGCGATCGAGCTCGGCGATCACGGCCTGCAGTTCAGCCTGGCGCGGCCGCAAGAGCACGCACAGATCCTGAAACAACTGCCGCTCGGCGCCCACAAAGGGTGCCACGGCGTCGAACTGCATCCATACGTGCAGGTTGAAGCCCGCCAGCACGTCGCGCCAGCCATCTGCCCGAGCACCCGAGGCCGCAATGAAGTTGAGCACCGGCATCACCGGCCGCGCGCAGGCGCAGAGCAGCTCGATCTCGCTGCGGTACTTGGGCAACGCTTCCTGGCGGCAGTCAATGACGTAGACGGCGGCATCCACCTCCAGCATCTTGCGCAGCACCTTGGCTTCCTGCTCGTAGGCAGCGTGCGCCTCGGGGCCCGCAAGGAAAGCGCGCACGCGCTCCACCGGGTTGGCAAAATCGCCGGGCAAACCCGCCATATAGTGCTGCAGCGCGACGGCATCCTCCAGGCCTGGCGTGTCGTAGAAGCGCACCGCGGCGCGCCCCTCGACCTGCAGATCGGTGCGCTCCACATGGCGCGTGGTGCCGGGGCGGTCCGACACTTCACCAAAGCTGTTTTTGCGCGTCAGCGTGCGCAAAAGCGACGTCTTGCCAACATTGGTATGGCCGACCACCGCGATTTCTATCGGCTGGCTCATGGATGCGCCTCCACCCAGCGCGAAGCGTCGGCAAGACCGTCAAAAATGCTCCAGGCGCCCAGCCCGCTGGCGTGTACCCAGGCATGCCAGCGCTGCAGGCCTGTCGCAGTCTCGCCCGCTTCGGTTGCACTGCGCATGCACAGCACCAGGGCACAGTGCTGTGCCGACGCAGCCGCTTCGCGCAAAAAGCGCGCCACGCCACGGTCGGGTGAGGCCTCGGCATCGCACACCACGACCAGAATATTGGGCCGCAGCTGGGCCAGGCGCGCATGCACCTCGGCTTGCTCTGCCATGCTGCCTGCAATGCGGGCCACGAATAGCGCACCTTCCACCAAGGCTTGCGGTGGCCAGGGCACGCTTGCAGGCAACTCAAACCCCACAACGGCCTTGGCGGTGCCATACCCGGTTCTGTTGCGCATCGGAGCCACCACGTGCTCGGTGCCGGGTTCCTCCGCATCGGTCACCTCGGCCGGCTCCAGCGCCTGCAAGCGCGCGAGCAACTGCTGGTAGTAGGGATCGGCGAGCGGCAGGTCCATCCGCCGCGCCGCCCGCCGGACCACCAACCAGCACCACAACGCGCACAGGGCACGTGGCAGCAGGCCGTACAGCGCCACGCAGGAGAGCAACCACCAGGCAGCCTCCCTGGCGGGCCACGCACCGGCGGTCTGGGCGCTGTTCGCCAGCGTTGGAATGGGAGCGCCCAGCCAGGCGGGCAAGGCCCCGGTCACGCGGGCAAACGCGGCAAACCAATCCGGGCCCAGGATGGTGGTTTCCCAGGTCAATCGGTACTCCCGAAAGGCAAAGGCGAACAACAGACCGCCCAGCAGGAAGACAAAGCCCAGTGCCCACACGGCATGGCTCACCAGGCCGAAGGCCCAGGGAGCAAGACGCTCACGCGCCAGCAGGCGCACACCGGCGCGCATCAGTGGCGCTGCCTGTGGCCCACGACAGAAGGGCAGGCGCAGCGCGAGCCCGGCCAACAGGCGACCCCATGACAGCGAAGCGCCGGCCGAGTTGCTGGCGGCACGCACCAGCCACACAGAACCCAGCCAGAACAACAGCGTCAGCAGGTGCAGGCCCAGCGTGGAGACCAAGGCGCTCGCCGCATTGATGCTGCGCCCATCGGTCAGCACGGCAAAGAGCAGGCCGTTGGCCAAGGCCAGCACGGCCGCCGCCGCCAACACGATCAGCAGCCAGGCGGCCTCGTGCCAGCGTGTCAGCTGTGCCACCAGCCCAAGGCGTTCGCCCAGCAGCCAGGTGCGCTCATGCAGCTGTTCCCGAGGCGCGGCATGGCAGCGCTGCGCACGGGCCAGCTCCTGGGAACCGTCAAGCGGGCCATCCTGCTCGATCAGTTGCAGCGCCTCGGCCAACCAAGCCGTGGCAAATGGCGAGTGCGCGACCCGTGTCATGCCGAAAAGATGCGGGCGCCGCTGCCTGGCAGGGCAGCGGCCAGGCGATGTCGCGCCTTCGTCTGACAGGCACTGCGCCGCATCCGGTGTGAAATGGAGGCTCCGGTGCGCAACCGCACCCCCCCACCGGGCCCCATTCCCCACGGAGCACGACCATGAAACGCCTCTGCCCACAACGCTTCGCTCCCAAGCATTCGCTCGTAGCATTCGTGGTGGCGGTGGCCCTCGCCCTGGTCGCCTCTCTGACGCAGCTGCTGCCCGACATCACCGCCCAGTCGGCAGACGCCATGTCCAACCTGCCCGACGGGTTGGGCTGGGCGATGCCAGACGCCGGCACCAAATAAGCCTGTCCACCCACGCCTAATCAACGCGGGGCTCCTGGGCTGCGATGGCCGCACGGCGGCGAAGGCGCGCGGCCTCGTCCACCTGACCGGCACGCTCGGCAAGCCCTATCTGCACCCCCAGCCAGGCCAGCAAAGGCCGGCGCCAACCTTGGTGGGATGCCGTCTCCACCGCCAGTTGCACCACTTGTGGCGATGCGGCCCCGCGCACGAAGGCCGCGCCTGCAGCCACCATGCGCGCCAGCGGCTCTTGCTGCGCCGCAATAGCGGCAGCCACCTGCTGGGGCGCCGCAGCCGCCGCCGCACGCTGCGCCTCGGGCAGCCGCGCCACATCCGCCGGGCCTGCCTGGCCCGAGAGGTAGCGGGCGTACGCTTGCTCATCGGGCGTGGCATCGACTGCCAAGGCCTGAAACGCAGTGCAAGGCCCTGTCACCAGGCTTGCAACCCGCGCCGCACAGCGCAACAGCTCCAGGCGCGCCAATTGGGCCGCATCGCCCGTACGCGATACCTCACTGCGCGCACGCGCGAACTCAGCGCGCTCAACGCGTTGATTGCCTTCGAAGTACGCCTGCACGCCACGTTCGGCGGCGCCATGGGCGTTTAGTTGCCAATCCGGCGCTGGCGGCTTCGAGCTGCACGCGGCGAGCGCCGACAGCAGGCCAGCAGCGGCAGCGAGAACCCACGGTCTGGCCAACGACGCGCACTTCATGGCAGCACCATCTCTTTCTCGCGCGCAAAAGGCCAGCGCCGGTTGATGTCATTGACCAGGCTGTCGACCTTGCGCAGGCTCGCCTCAACGTCGGCGCGCAGCGCCCCCAGGTCGGTCGTGCCCTCACGCACGTTGGCGCCCACGGCCTGGGCCTCCACCAGCACCGCGTCCACCTTGGTCAGACTGGTGCGTGCATCGGCCAGGAGCTTGCGCAATTCGACCACCGTGGCGCGCGCTTCGGGCATCACGCCCTCTTTGCCAAAAACCTGCTCATCGGCGTGCGCTGCCATGCGGTCGATGCGGGCGAGCAAAGCGTTGGTGCGGTCCAGCGTTTGCACAATTTTCTTGGCGTCGGCGTCGCCCCCCATCAGCACGCTCAGTGCCCCGCCTGGGCCTTGCAGGCGCTCGGTCAGAGTGCGCACATTCCCGAGACTCGCGCCCAGCGCCGCATCGGGGTCGGTCATGGCGGTCAGGTTGCCGAGCAACTCGCGGGCCGACGCCATGAGCTGTGGAATTTCCGCTGTCGCGTCGCCACGCAGGACAGGGCGCTCAGCGCCATCCTGCAGCGGCGGGTCGTTCATGATGCCGGTGTAGGCGCGAATGCCAGTGCCCCCCACGATGCCACGCACCAGGGTGAAGACACTGGACTGGCGCAGCCAGTGGGCATCCTTTTGGGGGACGTCGATCAGAATGCGCGCGCTGCCGTCGGTGGCCAGCTCAATGCGGCGCACGCGGCCGATAGGGAAGCCCGAGAAGGTCATGTCCATGCCGACTACCACACCCTCGGAATCGTCGGCCTTCAGTACCAGGCGCTGCGTGGGCTCAAATGCGCCGCGCGCATAGAGCAGGTACAGCGCCGACCCCACCACCAGCAGCAGCGTGAAGACCAGCAAGGCAAAGGCCTTCAGGCGCAAATGCGCCACCGGGCGAATCAACTCGTCCTGGTGCAATGCGGCATCCAGTGGCGGGGGTGGGTTCTCAGAGGTCATGGAATACGAAAAATCAATAGTAGTTGCCGACCAGCGACACCAGCTCGATCAACAGCAGCACGGCAAACATGCGCGCCAGCCCTCCGAGCTCGGAACGGCGTTCGCTCGCGCCCAGGTCGTACATGCCGGCGGTCATGGGGATCACGGCAATCGCCAGGCTGGAAAATACCGTCTTGAGCGCAAACACCAGGGTCACTTCCGGCGAAAACACATGGCCGAACATGCGGGTGAAACTGGCCAGGCCCGCCGTACCCAAGCCAAAGACGCTGAAATAGGCCATGGCAAGCGCCACCACACAGGAGAGTGCCGCCAGCGTCACGCTGGCAAAACCGGCGGCGACTACGCGCGGCAGCAGTTCCATGCGCACCGGGTCGGCACCGGTGCGCTCAAGCGCCACCAGCCGCCCACTGCGGCGCAGTTGCGCAAGCTGCGCGCCGCTTGGGATGGCGCAGCGCATGGCAACGAACATGGCCGCGGTGAGCGGAATGAGTTCGAGCACCAGCACGCGAATCACCATCTCCAGTGCATAGCGCGAGAGCCCGTAGCTCAGTGCGGTAACGACCACAATGCGGGTGATGACCAGGCTCAGCAGCGCAGCGAGCGCGGTGAACCCCGGCAGAATGGGCAGGGTGTCCAGGTACATGCGCCGCGCCAACAGACGCCGACCCGCCCGGCCATAGCTGGACGGAGAAAGCACCAGGACCAGCACCACCGCTCCCAGGTAGGCAATGCGCCACCAGGCCAGCGCCCAACCCCAGATCAGCCGCGCAAGGCGCTCGGGCAGGGCGTGAGCAGGTTGGGGCAACCACATGCCCGCATGATAGCGGTGCCCGAAGAAAAATACGTAAAATTCGGCTCTAGCGCTTATTCATATTGCGCTAGCAGCTACAAATAGTGTAGCAACTTATTCACTCTCATCCTGCTTCCTGGGTTTTCCATCGCAGCAGCGCCCTCCATGCCCGGCACTCCCTCGCCTCCTCCAGCGTTCCCTGAAGTGGTCCCACACAGCCTCTTGGAGGATGCCATCGCCATTGCTACGGGCGTGCTCCTGATTTCTGTCGGTATCGCCCTCTTCACCAGCGCCGGGCTGCTGACCGGTGGCACCGCAGGGCTGGCGTTTTTGCTCCACTACGCTGCCGGCTGGGGCTTCGGCAAGGTGTTCTTCGTGCTGAACCTGCCGTTCTACTGGCTGGCGCTGCGCAAGTTCGGCAAGCGGTTTACCGCCAAGACCTTTGCTGCCGTGGCGCTGCTCTCGCTGCTGACCGAGCTGCAGCCGCAATTTCTGAAGTTTTCCGACCTGCAGCCGCTGTATGCGGCGCTTACCGGGGGCCTCATCACCGGCACGGGTTTTCTGGTGCTGTTTCGCCACCGCTGCAGCCTGGGCGGGGTCGGCATTCTGGCGCTGTACCTGCAGGACCGCCATGGCTGGCGCGCCGGGAAAATCCAGATGGGACTCGACTGCAGCATCGTGCTGCTGGCGCTGTGGAGCGTGGAGCCGACGCGCGTGGCGCTGTCGGTAGTGGGCGCGGTGGCACTGAACCTGGTGCTGGCCATGAACCACCGGCCTGGCCGCTACATGGCGGTGTAGCGGTTTCGGCCTTGGTTCAGACGCGCCATTTTTCCAGCAGTTTTTCCGGATTCAGGCTGTCGTAGGTCTCGAACGGCTGGTGAATCCAGGGGTTGGTGGGCAGGAATTCCACCGAATAATCGGCCTTGAAGGTCGATACGCCCTTGGTCCAGATCACGGCGCTGCGCAGCTCGGTGATCGGGCTGTAATTGGTCTTGAGCATGTCGATCACGGCATGCAGCGTGTGGCCAGTGTCCGCCAAATCGTCCACCAGCAGCACCCGGCCCGCAATTTCTCCCCTGGGAGTGGTGATGAAGCGCGCAATATCCAGATGCCCCTGCACCCTGCCCGCCTCGGCGCGGTAGGAGCTGGTGGACATGATGGCCAGAGGTTTGTCGAAAATCCGGCTCAGGATGTCGCCCGGGCGCAACCCCCCGCGCGCCAAACACAGGATGGTGTCGAACTGCCAGCCGGACTGGTACACACGCAGCGCCAGTTTTTCGATGAGGTTGTGGTACTCGTCGTAACTGACGTAGAGGTGCTTGCCGTCTTCGGTCAACATGGGGTTGCTCCTGATAAAATAGCAGCTAAATGAAGCCGGTGCTACGCAAAATCGTTTTTATCTTGGAAGAAACGGGTGCTGCATCATGATGGTGTGGTCACGGTCCGGACTGGTGGAAATCATCGCCACCGGTACGCCCGTTACCTGTTCTATGCGCTGCAGGTACAGACGCGCGGCGGCCGGCAGGTCTTCGTAGCGCGTCACGCCCACGGTCGACTGCGTCCAGCCCTCCATCACTTCGTACACCGGCGTGCACCGCGAAATATCGTCAGCGCCCATGGGCAGGATGTCCACATGCGCGCCATCGAGTTCGTAGCCGGTGCACAACTTGAGCTCAGAAAGGCCGTCCAGCACGTCCAGCTTGGTGATGCACAGGCCGGTCAGGCCATTGACCTGCGCACTGCGCTTGAGCAGCGCGCCGTCAAACCATCCGCAGCGGCGGCTGCGGCCAGTCACCACGCCTTTTTCAGCCCCCACCGTGGACATGTGGTAGCCCGGTGTGCCTGGCTTTTCCCACTCGAGTTCGGTCGGGAACGGCCCTCCTCCAACACGCGTGCAGTAGGCCTTGGTAATGCCAAGGATGTAGTGCAGCATGCCAGGCCCCACTCCTGAGCCGGCTGCGGCATTGCCCGCAACGCAGTTGCTCGAAGTCACGTACGGGTAGGTGCCGTGATCAATGTCAAGCAAGGTGCCCTGGGCACCTTCAAACAGCAGGTTCGCGCCCGCCTGATGGGCGTCATTGAGCTCGCGCGACACGTCGGCCATCATGGGCTTGAGCTGCTCGGCATCTTCCATGGCCTGGTGATAGACAGCATCGAAATCAACAGCCGGGGCATGCAGAAAGGTGGTCAGGATGTGGTTGTGCAACTCCAGCAAGACACGCAGCTTGGCGGCAAAACGCTCGGGGTGCTTGAGGTCCTGCACCCGCAGGGCGCGCCTGGCGATCTTGTCTTCATAGGCCGGACCGATACCCTTGCCGGTGGTGCCAATTTTCTCGCTGCCGGCGCTCTCACGGATGGTTTCCCGCGCAGCATCCAGGGCCGCGTGGAACGGCAGAATCAGCGGACAGGCCTCGCTGACGCGCAGGCGCGAACGCACCTCGACCCCCATGGCTTCAAGGCGGGCAATTTCTTTGAACAATTGCTCCGTCGACAACACCACGCCGTTGCCGATATAGCACTTGATGCCGGGCCGCATGATGCCGCTGGGGATCAGGTTCAGCGCGGTCTTGACGCCATTGATCACCAGCGTATGGCCGGCGTTGTGCCCGCCCTGGAAGCGGACGACACCCTGCGCGCTCTCGGTCAGCCAATCCACCAGTTTGCCCTTGCCTTCGTCACCCCATTGGGTTCCCACGACGACGACGTTCCGCCCTTTGGTACTGTTCATCTCAGATCCGGTTCAAAAATCACACAAGACGTCAGAGAGCAAGCGCCACCCATTCGCCACCAACGCTCACCAGTTCCCTGTCGCAGAGAAACTCGTCCACTTCGCTTTCTTGGCCGGGCAACACACACACCACGGTTTCACCTGCCTGGCGCAATGCCGCAACAGCTGCGCGCACGTCTGCCGCGTCCGCCCAAGGCGCGCGAATCGCGCCGCGCAGGCCGCGCGCAGGAACAATGCCAACAAGCTGCTTGAGGTCCAGACCAAAACCCACCGCAGGGCGCCTGCGACCGAACGCGGCGCCCACGGCGTCGTAGCGCCCGCCCTTGGCGACAGCATCGCTCGCACCATGGGCATAGACAGCAAAATGCGCGCCACTGTAATAGGCATAGCCGCGCAAGTCTGCAAGGTCAAAGCTCAGTCGTGCACCGGCCACACGGTTGGCAAGCCATTGCAGATCATCGAGCGCCACGCCAATCGCCGCAGTGGCGGGCAGCACACGGCGCGCCTCGTCGAGCACAGCACCATCACCATAGAGTTGCGGCAGCGCGCGCAAGCCCTCACGGGAGGCCGCCGGGAAGTTCCGGGACAAGGACGCGAGCTCGCTCGCATCTTTCGCCGCCAATGCGGCATAGACAGCCCTCTGGCCGCTCTCATCGAGCTGCACGGGTTCGAGCAGACTGCGAACAATGCGAATGTCAGCCATGTCCACGCAGGCGGTGCGTACCTGCGCTACCTCAAGGCAAGCCAGCGCCAGCTCCAGCGTTTCCAGATCGGCCTCTCGGCCCGCATGGCCATAGGTTTCGGCGCCAAACTGCAATGGCTCACGCGATACATGCGGGCGATCGGGCCACGTACGCAACACCGGGCCGCAGTAGCACAAACGTGTGACGCCGCGGCGGTTAAGCAGTTGGGCATCGATACGCGCCGCCTGCTGGGTAGTGTCGGCACGCAGCCCCAGCATACGACCCGACATCTGGTCCACCAGCTTGAAGGTCTGCAGATCGAGCGCTTCGCCAGTACCCGTCAGCAGGGAGTCGAGATGCTCCAGCAAGGGCGGCATGATCAGCTCATAGCCATACCTTCGCGCGGTGTCGAGCAGGCTGCGCCGCAACTCTTCGATGTGCCGGGCCTCGGAAGGCAGCACATCGGCAATGTGATCCGGAAGGACCCAAGCAGACATGTGAAAAAGGGGGGAAGCAGAGAAAGGGTTGATTCTACCGGCTGCACTGCAACCGACAGGCCATCAGCGGCACAGCGCAACGCAATCGCATCGCGCCATGGGCACCAGTGGCCCTGCCCGCAGCAGCGCCTGCCGTGCAGTCGCTTACTTGCGCGCGCTGCCCGCCGTGCTCGGAGTGTCTGGTGTCGGTGAGCGCAGCATGCGGAAGAAATCCGAGGAGGCAGGGTCTATCACCACCACATCGCTCTTTTTGTTCATGGTGGCCTTGTAGGCGTCCAGGCTGCGGTAAAACTTGGCAAATTGCGGGTCACGGCCAAAGGCATCCGCATAGATTTTGGCGGCCGCTGAATCGCCTTCGCCCTTGACCTTCTGCGCATCGCGGTATGCGTTGGCAATGGTGATCTCGCGCTGGCGGTCGGCATCGGCGCGAATCTTCTCGCCCTCGGCCGCACCGGTTGAACGCAGCTCATTGGCAACGCGCTTGCGCTCGGCTTCCATACGGCGGTACACGGACTCGGTGATCGCCTCGACATAGTCAATGCGCGTGATGCGCACATCCACCACATCCACTCCCCACGGCTTGGCACCGCCTACGGCTCTCAGCACTTCGCGCTTGACATCCGCCATCAGGTCTTCTCGCTTGAGCGAAAGCAACTCCTTGACGGTGCGTTTGTTCACTTCTTCCTGAAGGGAGTTGCGCACCACCCGGGTAAGCTGCGTAGCACCCGCGTTTTCATCCAAACCAACGTTGCGAATGTATTGCGAAGGTTCGCTAATGCGCCAGCGCACATACCAATCGAGCACCACGCGCTGCTTTTCTGCCGTGAGCATGGGATCTGAGTCGGTACTGTCAAGCGTCAGCAGACGCTTGTCGATGTACGAGACGTTCTGGAACGGTGGCGGAAGCTTGAAATTGAGCCCCGGCTCCGTAATCACTTCCTTGATCTGCCCCAAGGCGTACAGCACGCCGAATTGGCGTTGATCGACCACAAAGATCATGGAGCTGAGCAAGGCCAGCGCCACGAGAATGGAAGTTGCAATAAAACCGACCCTGTTCACTCTACTCTCCTAGCGCGATTCGCGCTCACGCGAACGATTCACATCGCGTGCGCGCGAATCACTGGGGATATTGGAAGCACCCGCTGACGACGGGGCAGGGCTTGCCGTGTTGGACGGCGCCTCTGGCACCACCGCAGCAGGGTGGGGACCAGTTCCTGCCAAAATTTTGTCGAGCGGCAGATACAGCAGATTCGAGCCACTGCGCGAATCCACCAGTACCTTGGTCACGTTGCTGTACACCTGCTGCATGGCATCAATGTACATGCGGTCACGGGTGACCTGGGGCGCCTTTTCGTATTCCGCCAGCACGGCCTGGAACCGTTGCGCGTCACCCTGTGCCTGGGCCACGACACGCGCCTTGTACGCGTCGGCTTCTTCCTTGAGACGGGAAGCAGTGCCCACGGCCCGCGGAATCACGTCGTTGGCGTAGGCCTGGGCTTCGTTCTTGGCGCGCTCGCGCTCCTGACCGGCCTTGAGCACGTCGTCAAACGCTGCTTGCACCTGCTCAGGTGGGCGCACGCCTCCTTGCTGCAAGTTGATGGCCAAAACTTCCACGCCCACCTTGTAACGGTCGAGCATGGTCTGCATCAACACGCGTATACGCGGTGCGATCTGGTCTCGCTCGTCGGCAAGTGCCGAATCCATGCGCATCTTGCCCACCACTTCGCGCACGGCAGTTTCTGCAGCCTGCACCACCGCTTCACCCGGGTTGCGGCTCTCGAACAGCCAAGCACGCGCATCGCTCAGGCGGTACTGCACGGCAAATTTGATTTCAACGATATTCTCGTCTTCCGTCAGCATGGCTGATTCACGCAAGCCCGTGGATTTGATGATGCTGTCGCGGCCCACGTCTACCGAACGAATTTGGGTGACAAAAACCAGCTCATGGTGCTGAATCGGGTAAGGCAGCCGCCAATTGAAGCCCGCGCCGACAGTAGACTTGTACTTTCCAAACTGCGTAATGACCGCCTGCTGGCCTTCCTGCACGATAAAGAAGCCGGTTCCCAGCCAGATCAGCACCACAATGCCGGCAATGAGGCCAAGCCCGACACCAGCGTTTTTCATGTCGGGTTGAAAGCTTCCGCCGCCTGGGCCCTTGTTGCCGCCCCCTTTGCCGCCAAACAGACCTCCAAGCCGCCTGTTGAAGTCACGCCAGAGCTCATCCAGATCGGGTGGCTGGCCACCGGCCTTCGGGTCGCGCGTGCGCGGATCAGGGCGCTGCTCGGAAGCAGGCTCATTCTTTGCTTCTTCGTCCCCTCTACCCCATCTGGGGTCATTGAGGTTGAAAACGCCAAGAAGACGCAGATACCAGGGCGCCGCGCGCCGCGGCGGAGAAGACGAATTCATGCGCAAAATTCTCGGTTTCTATGAATTTGGTGGTTGGTGTGAAAACTGGGACCAAAAACGGAAAAATCAATTGCCTTCTGACACAGGACTGGAAGAAGCTGTGGCCGCCAATACGATCTCGCTGATTTTCGCTCGCAACGGTGCAATACCAACCGATTTCAATGCACTGACAAATACGCGAGGCACTACGCGCCCGCCAAGATCGTAGCTGTCCACCAGATCACCAGGTTGCTGCGCTGGGGGAATTTCATCGAGTTTGTTGAACACCAGAAGTTGCGGAATGTCCTGGGCGCCGATTTCAAGCAATACTTTTTGCACCTGCGCAATTTGCTCGGGAAAACCGGCATGCGAGGCATCCACTACGTGCAGCAACAGATCGGCCTGGACCGCCTCCTGCAATGTGGCTTCAAACGCCTCGATCAGGCCATGCGGCAGGTCGCGGATAAAACCCACGGTGTCGGACAAGGATACCGAGGTCCCGATATCGGCCAGATAGAGTTGTCTTGTGGTGGTATCCAGCGTGGCGAACAGCTGATCTGCCGCGTAGGCACGCGCTTTGACCAGGGTATTGAACAAAGTAGACTTGCCCGCATTGGTGTAGCCAACAAGCGAAATATTGAAAACATCGGCCCGCGAGCGGTGGCGCCGCTGGGTGGTGCGGTGGCGCTTGACCTTGACCAGCCGCTCCTTGGTGCGCTTGATGGCCTCGCCTATCATCCGGCGATCGAGTTCTATCTGCTTTTCCCCTGGGCCACCCCGCACGCCGGCACCGCCCGTCTGGCGCTCCAGGTGCGACCAGCGCCGCACAAGCCGGGTGCTCAAATACTTGAGCCGTGCCAACTCGACTTGCAGCTTCCCCTCGTGGCTTCGTGCGCGTTGCGCAAAAATTCCGAGAATAAGCAATGTGCGGTCATTGACCGGCAGCTCCAAGACACGCTCAAGATTGCGCTGCTGCGCTGGACTGAGGGACTGATCGAAAAGCACCTCTTGCGCTCCATGCATCTGGGCCAGAAGACGCAACTCTTCTGCCTTGCCGGAGCCAATAAACAATGCGGCATCGGGAGCACTGCGCTTGCACGTGATACGCGCAACAGGGTCGAAGCCAGCCGTCTGCGCCAAAAGACCCAGCTCGGCGAGATCAGCATCGAAATCGGGCAAACCGAGGTCTACCCCGACCAAGAGCACCGGGGTGGCAGACGAAGACGAAATTGCGGGAGAACTCAACGGCGCGCGCTTGCCACATGCGCCAGCGGTCGCGCAAAGGCACCAAGAAAAATCATCGCACGTCGCCTGGCTCGTTCTCGCTCTCTACCGATTCCGCAGTAGTAAAGCTCACGGGTCTGCCGGGGACGATCGTCGAGATCGCATGCTTGTAGACCATTTGCGTCACAGTATTGCGAAGCAGCACCACATACTGGTCAAACGACTCAATCTGGCCCTGAAGCTTGATCCCGTTGACAAGGTAAATGGACACCGGGACATGCTCGCGCCGCAAGGCATTGAGGAAGGGGTCCTGAAGAAGCTGACCTTTGTTGCTCACGATATTCTCCGTGTTCAAGTTTGTTGTTGTAGACGGGCTACCTTACCACACCGGCGCCCGGTTGCCAGATGACTCGGCGGTTGTCATGCGAGCCGATGGGGCTTGCGTGCTGCAACGCTGCTGGTAGCCCACGGCAGCGCCAAACCACAAGAAATCACGCCAAGGCTTGACCCCCACGGTTCACGCTTCCCCCTTGTCAGCGTAGGGATTGTGAGACGTTTTCATCTCTATTCGAAGCGGCGTACCTACGAGATCGAACTCCTTGCGAAAACGCGCTTCCAGGAACCGCTTGTAGGCATCCGTGACATGCTCCAGCGAATTGCCGTGCACCACAATCACAGGAGGGTTCATGCCCCCTTGGTGCGCATAGCGCAGCTTGGGGCGAAACATACCTGCTCGCTTGGGGCTTTGGAACTGTACCGCCTCAAGCAACAAGCGCGTGAGAACCGGCGTACTCATCTTGCAAGTGGCCGACTTGTGCGCTTGCGTCAATGCAGCCCACAGTGGCCCCAGACCCTGTCGCTTTTTCGCAGAAATGAAATGCAGGGAAGCAAATTTGAGAAATGCCAGCCGACTTTCAATAGAGCGCTCAAGCAACTGGCGCTGGTAGTCGTCCACCGCGTCCCACTTGTTGACCGCGAGGACGACGGCACGGCCGCGCTCCAGGATATAGCCCGCAATGTGAGCATCCTGATCGGTCACACCCTGCGTCGCATCGAGGAGCAGCAACACGACGTTGGCGGAATCAATGGCCTGCAGGGTCTTGACCACGGAAAATTTTTCGATCGCCTCGAATACTTTGCCTTTTTTCCGCAGGCCAGCAGTATCAATCAGGTCAAAACGCTGACCATTGCGCTCAAAAGGAACAGCAATCGCATCCCGGGTAGTGCCAGGTAGGTCAAAAGCAACGAGGCGCTCTTCGCCCAGCCAGGTATTGATGAGCGTCGACTTTCCTGCGTTGGGGCGTCCGGCCACCGCGAGACGAATAACCGATTTATCGTCCTCGGGCAGAGGCGATTCTTCCGGCTCGGGAAGCAGCCCAAGAGCCAAATCCACCAAACTACGGATACCCTGGCCGTGTGCGGCCGAAACAGCATGCACCTGACCCAGGCCCAATTCATAGAACTCGGACAGCTGAATGCCTTCGAGCATCCCCTCTGCCTTGTTGGCCACCAGCACGCAATGCTTGCCCAAGCGGCGCAGGTAATTGGCAATATCGTGGTCCTGTGCCGACACGCCCGCGCGCGCATCCACCACAAATATGACCACATCGGCCTCAGCCACTGCCTGGCGAGTTTGCTTCGCCATTTCGCTGTAGATACCGGCCGACGCCTCGGGCTCAAAACCCCCGGTATCGATCACGATAAATTCGCGCGAGCCTTGCTTGCCGTGACCGTAGTGTCGATCACGCGTAAGACCGGCAAAATCGGCGACGATAGCGTCACGCGACTTGGTCAAACGATTGAAAAGGGTCGATTTCCCAACATTGGGCCTACCGACAAGCGCGATAACTGGGTTCATGGTGCGCAAACAGCCTCAGTTGGGCCTAAAGCCGAACACGCCACCAGCACGCGTTACAACGACCAGGGTGTCATTCGATACGACAGGAGCGATCTCAATAGGCGAGCCATCGGTCGCCATGCGGTTCAAAGGACTTGCATCATCGCGCGACAAAAAATGTACGGTTCCAGAATCGTCACCGACGACGACCGATCTGCCAAGCAATAAGGGAGCGGAAAGCCGCCGATAGCGCAGGCGCTCGCTCGCCCAAATGCGCTTGCCATCTTGACGATTCCAAGCCACCAGATTTCCGTTGCTTTCAGCGCCTACAACGGTGGTCGCATCACCAGAAATTCCCTCCCCTCCGTTGGATTTCTGCACCCATTCAACGCGCCCACCAGCCAGGTCCGCACAAGCCACGCTGGCTTGAAATGCGCGGGCGCACAAACTCGCCTTCACCCTGCTTGCCGGACCGACCAACTCCACCAGGCGCTCCACATCGTTGGTGCCGCGGGCGTTCGCCAACGGAGCATCCCAACGCACACTGCCGGTATCGGGATTAATGCCCACCAGTCTGCCGGAAATACCGGCCACCAATGTATCTCCCACAGCAAGCAAAACGCCGGCCTGCTGCAGTACCAATGGGGCTCCAGTGCCCGGCAGAGTCCAGAGCGGAGCGCCATTCGCCGCATCAAAGGCAGCGATGGACCGATCGGCTGCCATCACGAACACGCGTTCCCCCGCCACCAAGGGCGCAGTAAAAACCTGTGAAGCAAGCCGATGGCGCCAGACCTCCCGCCCAGACTGCAGCACAATCAGGTCGTTCTGGCGCGAGACGATCGCACTCGAATGCCCGTCACTACCTACGCCTGCCGCGATTCCATCGGCCACCTTGATACGCCAAATATCAGTTCCCGTTTGCGTGTTGAGACTCGCGACGGTTCCATCTGAAGAGGCAAGGGTGACGGCACCGCCATCGACATGCACCTGCAGAGGAAGCCCTGCAGTGCTTCCAATACGCGCGACCCAGGCCTGCCGCACGCCCAGAACAGGGACATTTGGGCCAAGGTCCGCCGGCTTAGGATGCTCAGCGCCGCCCTTCCACAATGAACAAGCAGAGAGCAACGAAACGCACACGAACGCAACAGAAAACCTGACACTGCGACCAAAACCAGGGAGCAAGGCGGTCATTTGGCTGCATCCTTTGTATCTGCAACAGCAGGCAAATCGGGTCGCACACCCAAAGCATTGAGCTTCACTTCCACTAAGCGCCGATAGTCGGTCGCAGGTTCAAGTGCCTGGTAAGCGAGCGTGTATTGCGCAACCGCTTCGTCCCGCTTGCCCAACAGTTTGAGAGCATCCCCTTTTCGATCGGCCGCCACCGCCGCGAATTCTGGTGCGATACCCGTCTTGAGCTGGGTAAGCGCCTCTTCATTGGCCCCTTGTGCGATCAGCACACTGGCAAGCCGCAAGCGCGCAACAGATTTATAGCCATCATCGCTGCCATGCGAAGCCAGCCAAACAAGGGCCTCCTTTGCTGCATCCAGTTTGCCCGACTCTTCCTCTATTTTTGCCACCAAGAGCGCAGCCTGAGAAGCCTGGGTCGTGCTGCCGTGTTGGCTGCGCATGTCGCCAAAAGCCTGCTCCAGGCGCTTGGCATCTTTCTGCGCTGCAGCAGCTTCTATGGCATCAGACAATGCACTGGCTTGGCTCGCCTGCCTTGCCTGCCAAAACTGGTACCCGTTCCATCCCGCCAAGGCCAGCAGAATTGCGGTAAGTACACCCGAAATAAGGGTGCCCCAAGACGCCCAGAAATGCTTGAGCTGGTCCAGTTGTTCTTGTTCTTCGAGATCTAGATGATTTGCCATGGGATGTAGTCAAGAGGTTACAGGAGGAAGCAGGTGTTCCGCCCATAGGGTAGCGTCCGCCAGGCGCTCTTCCCGCTGCGCACCTTTGCCGTCGCGCAGCAATTTAACAAGGCACGTGCCACGTGCAAATTCGTCGGCGCCAAAAATAATCGCACTGTGTGCGCCGCTTGCATCTGCCCGGCGCAACTGAGATTTCATGCTGCCCATGCCTTCTGAAACGCCGGAGGGGCTGTGCATCTGCACCCGAACGCCGCTCCCTCGCAACTTCTCAAGCACCACTGACGCTGCGGGAATCATATGCGCATCGGGTACCACGGCATATGCATGTGGCTCGTGCCGACCTAAGCCGAGCACTTGCTGCGTATTAAGAAGTTCGAAGACACGTTCCACCCCCATGGCCCAGCCGACCGCAGGCGCGGCTTTGCCACCGATTTCTTCAATGAGGTAGTCGTACCGACCGCCACCACAAATGGTCCCTTGGGAGCCCAGTTCGCTCGTAACGAACTCAAAAACAGTGCGATTGTAATAATCCAACCCTCGTACCAACCGAGGATTGAAAGACCAATCCACGCCATTGGCATCCAGAATTTTTGTCACCAAGTCGAAATGCCTCAGCGATTCATCATCCACATAATCGCGCAGACGTGGTGCACCGTCAATGATAGGTTGCATCAAAGGATTTTTGCTATCCAAAATTCGCAGAGGATTGCTGTGCAGGCGCCTTTTTGCATCTTCATCTAAAGCATCCGCATATTTTTCGAAATAGGCGATAAGTGCAGCACGGTGGGCTATACGCTCCGGAGGCTGCCCTAGCGTATTGAGTTCCAAGCGAATATTTTTTAGCCCAAGCTCTTTCCAAAGAGCATTTGCCAGCAAGATAAGTTCGGCATCGATCTCGGCGCCAGAAAATCCAAGTGCCTCCGCTCCAATCTGATGGAATTGGCGGTACCGCCCGCGCTGCGGTCGCTCATGCCTGAACATAGGCCCCATGTAATACAACCGTTTACCACCATCGTGCAGCAGGGAGTTTTCAACAACCGCACGTACCACGCCAGCCGTATTTTCTGGTCGTAATGTCAAGTATTCGCCATTTAAACGGTCTTCGAACGAATACATTTCCTTCTCTACGATATCCGTTACTTCACCGAGCCCCCGGACAAAAAGCGCCGTAGGTTCTACGATAGGCGTTCGGATATTTCGATATGCATAGCGCGCCATCAGGTCACGTACTTTTTCCTCAAGCCATTCCCAGCCCGCCGAAGTCGGAGGAAGGATGTCATTCATTCCTTTTACCGAAGTTATTTTTTCTTTTCTTGGCTGCAGCATTTTTATATCAAATTTTTCACAAGGCGAAATAGTTCGTAAATACTAGAGATTATTTGCTCTTCCAAAGCGCTCTTCAATATATTTTTCAACAAGCACACGAAACTGCGAAACGATATTGTCTCCGCGCAAGGTCATCCGTTTTTCGCCATCTATATACACAGGTGCCGCTGGAGCTTCACCCGTACCCGGTAAGCTGATTCCAATGTCGGCGTGCTTGCTTTCCCCGGGCCCGTTGACGATGCAGCCCATGACCGCCACTTTGAGCGACTCAACACCAGGAAACGACTTCTTCCACTCCGGCATGCGTGCACGCAAAAAATCGTCGATGTCTTTTGCAAGTTCCTGAAAAGTGGTGCTTGTGGTCCGACCGCAGCCTGGACAAGCCGTTACGCTGGGAACAAAGCGTCGCAATTCAAGCGCCTGGAGAATTTCCGAAGCCACCACCACTTCCTGATTGCGGCTCTCGCCAGGTTGCGGAGTAAGTGACACCCGAATTGTGTCTCCAATTCCTTCCTGAAGCAAAATAGAAAGCGCCGAGGCAGAAGCCACTGTCCCCTTGGTGCCCATGCCTGCTTCCGTCAAACCAAGATGCAAAGCATAGTTGCATCGGTTAGACAACTCCCTGTAAACAGCGACCAAGTCCTGCACTCCACTGACCTTGCAGGAGAGAATAATCTGCTCGCCTGCAAGACCAATTTGCTCAGCCCGCTGGGCGGATTCAACAGCGGAGGAAATCAACGCCTCATACATCACCTGCCGCGCATTCCATGGAGTGGGGCGGCGGCTGTTTTCATCCATTAAATCAGCAAGCAACTCTTGGTCCAAACTCCCCCAATTCACACCAATCCGCACGGCCTTGTCCCACCGTGCCGCGGCCTCAATCATCATGCCAAACTGACGGTCCCGTTTTTCGCCTTTTCCCACGTTGCCGGGGTTAATACGGTATTTGGATAACGCTTTGGCACATGCAGGATAGTCTGTCAGTAAGGTGTGCCCATTAAAATGAAAATCTCCAATTAACGGAACATGAACACCCATGCGATCGAGCTGCTCCCGGATATAAGGAACAGCCAAGGCGGCCTCGGGCGTATTGACCGTAATACGCACAAGCTCAGACCCGGCCAGGGCCAGTTCCTTGACCTGAATGGCTGTCCCCACTGCATCGACAGTATCCGTATTGGTCATCGACTGAATACGCACCGGCGCATTTCCGCCTAACGTCACCACATGGCCGTCGCACCCAATACGTGCCTGGAGCGTAAGTTTTCGCACTGGCTGAGAAAATGAAACGGTTTGCTTGTCGGACATCTTCTGAATCACGGTTTGACCTCAAACCTTGCCACATTTTCCCGTGCCAAGGATGCAATATCGAACTTCTCTCCCATCACACTTACCTCTGTCGCGTCAGCACGCCCTACGACCACGCCCAATCGGCCTGGTTGATTGACGGAGGCAGTTTCTCCCGCGCGCAATGTGCGCTCAAGAAGAATTGCACCCTGCGCGTCTTTCACCTGAACCCAGGTTTCGCCACGTGCAGTCATCATCAGCCGCGGTGTGTTCACGGCGACTGGTTGGTCCGGCTCGGATGCGAGTGTGGTGGGAATCGGTTTCATTGCTGGAGTCACTGGCTCCGCGGGCACCACCGGTGCGGTGGCCTGCGGCGTAGCCGCTGCGGCTTCAATCGGTTTGTCAGCTGCATCAGTGCCAACGGGTGACGGCAATGTGTTAACCACCGCAGCTGGCTGTGAGTTGGGAGCATTTGCAAAATCCAGTCGGAGCCATGAACTCGGCATCCATGCAAGAACTCCAGCCCCCAACAAAAGGACAATGACCAGCAACCCAAGTGGCCGGGAAACCCGCGCCAATGCACGCCTTGACCCCGAGCGCTCCGAGCCATCTCGAAAAACTGCATTGACGCCAGCATCATTGGCAGGCAAGAACTGTACGGCGGTCTGTGGCAACAACGCAAGCACGGGTGCAGGATCTATTTTCAATGTCCGGCAAACACTGCTCGCCAACGCACGGGCAAAAACGGCATCTGGCAAAGCCCCTAAATCGTCTCGCTCAAGTGATTCAATCTTGCTGACCGGGACCTTGAGAGAAAAAGCGATCGACTCGATATGAACACCCGCCGACAATCTGGCCTGGCGCAACAATTCCCCTGCGGAAGAAACCAAAGTGTCGCCACCGGCATTGACCGACGACTCGCCCAACGCGCCGCTACTCATTAAAAGCACCCCGTTCAAAGTCAGCGAATTGGCGTGAATCAGGAAAACGGCGACGCAGTTGGTCGGCAAGTTGGCGCATAGCTACTGAATCGTTAAGGGCCTTTTCAATCTTGATTCCGAGCCAAAGTGATTCTGCGTTAGCGAGATCGCTATTGTTAATTCTTCGAATATAAAATTGGGCACTCTTATATTCTCCTCTTTGGAATTTCAGAACTCCAATATTGTAGCCAATCACCGGATTACCGGCGTCAAGCTCATAAGCAGTCAGCAATGTTTTCTCGGCAGCGACCGGATTACCCGCTCGTGCCTGGCACAGTCCCTGCGCCATGAGGGTTTTGCTTCGCTCACGGTAGGTAGAATTTGCCAACACACTCGTAAAAATCTGGTCTGCCTCAGCATATTTCTTCAACTGACACAAAAGCCAGGCGCGGTTGTGAAGAATATCTGGATCACCAGGACGTAATGCGAGAGCACGCTGAAAGCTGTCATCTGCCTGCGCAAGATCATTGAGCTGCATGAAGACAAGCCCGCGCACGTTGTACGCATCGGGATAGCTCGCATCAATTGCAAGCGACTGCTTCACTTCATCCAAGGCCACTTTGGTCTGCCCGAGCCCCAAATAGCTGACGGCAAGCTCCAGGCGAATACGTGCGCGCCGCCGCACCTCAGGCTCATCTGACGGCGTCAGGTACTGTCCTTCCTGCGTTCCCACAGACATTTTTCCGATTCCAGAACATCCAGAGAGCCCAGCCCCCATACCGAAGAGCAAGCACAAAGCCAACAAGACGTCGACCCAAAACCTCGACCGCACAGAAGATTCAGTCAATGTCGGCCCCCTTAAAAGCGGATGCTGCTTCTTCCACAGAATGAATGGGAATAGTGCGACGCAGTGCCATACGCTGTATGACACGCGTGCGATCCTTGACTTCGCCTGCAAGCTGCCCGCACGCCGCATCAATGTCATCACCCCTTGTTTTTCTAACGGTGGTCACAATACCTGCGTCGTTCAGCATCTGCGCAAATGTGGCGATTGCGTTCTGCCCTGAGCGGACCAGTCCCGAAGCAGGGAATGGGTTAAATGGAATTAGATTGAATTTGCACCACTGCCTGGCGGAGTCAGCGTCTCGCACCAACGCAATTAATTGCCGCGCGTGCTCGGAGCTATCGTTGACTCCATCGAGCATGCAGTACTCGAAAGTAATGAAATCTCGGGGAGCATGCTCAAGATAACGCAAACAGGCGCCTATCAACTCGTGTAGTGGATATTTGCGATTCAGGGGCACCAAGCTGTCACGCAGAACGTCGTTGGGAGCATGCAGGGAAACTGCAAGTGCAACAGGACAATCGGCAGAAAGCTTGTCCATGAACGGCACCACGCCTGAAGTGGACACGGTCACACGGCGACGCGACAACCCATAGGCGTGGTCGTCGAGCATGGTCCGCAAGGCGGGCACCAATGCAGCATAATTTTGCAAAGGCTCGCCCATTCCCATCATCACCACGTTGGAGATGACTCGATCGGTGCTGCCCAACGCACGGCGCAGCGTGTGCTCGGCAAACCAGAGTTGCCCGATGATTTCGCCTGCCGTCAGATTTCGGCTGAAGCCCTGGTGTCCTGTGGAGCAAAACCTGCAACCCACGGCGCAACCCGCTTGCGAGGAGACACACAAGGTGCCGCGCCCATCTTCTGGAATAAAGACGGCCTCAACCGCATTACCGCCTCCCACGTCAAAAAGCCACTTGACGGTTCCATCGGTTGAGCGATGCTCGCTGGCAATAGGAGGGGCCTCGACATAGGCATGCAACGCCAGTTTTTCACGAAAAACCTTGGCGATATCGGTCATCTTGCCGAAATCGGTTTCTCCCTGCTGGTGAATCCAACGAAACAACTGGGTGGCACGAAAGCGCTTCTCCCCAAGGCCTTGGCAAAAATCTGCCAACCCTGTCAGATCGTATTCGAGAAGATTTTTTTTCATGCCTATGTGCCCCAAGTTTTCAGCAAGCAAGCGTTTCAAACCTGGAACACGCGGACCTCAACGGGAATACACGTCCATGCCGGGAAAGAAAAAGGCTATTTCCACCTGTGCAGTCTCTGCGGCATCAGAGCCATGAACGGCGTTCGCATCAATGCTGTCGGCAAAATCAGCCCGAATCGTGCCTGCGTCCGCCTTCTTGGGATCGGTTGCACCCATCAATTCGCGGTTCTTCAAGATTGCATTTTCACCTTCCAGCGCTTGAATCATGACAGGACCCGAAATCATGAAGTCCACCAGATCCTTGAAGAAAGGACGCTCCTTGTGCACGGCGTAGAACTGCTCGGCTTCACGGCGTGAAAGATACGCCATGCGAGCGGCCACGATGTGCAGGCCGGCAGCCTCAAAACGTGCGTAGATCTGACCAATCACGTTCTTGGCGACCGCGTCGGGTTTGATGATGGAGAGGGTGCGTTCAACGGACATTCTTGAATTTCCTAAAGTAGAGAAAGTGTTCTTTTGTCAGTGTGACAAAGCCTTTGATTCTAGCTGCCGCAGTGGCAACCTTCACACGGCGGACCGGATACGTCCGGCACCGTCTTAACGGCCGCGTCGACGCGCTGTCGAGCCGGAACGGGTGTCGCGGCGCTGCTCCTGGCGCTGGCGTTTCAAGCTGTCCGAACCAATATAGCCAACAGACGTTTTTAAGGGATCCGGCTGCGCTCCTGCAGCCGTACCCTTGGCATTGGGTGGCTTGCGGCCCGCATATAGTGAACCTGGAGCCCCATCGCGAGTTCCGCCGCGTGCGTCCCGACCGACTGAGCCACTGAAGCGCTGCGCAGGCCCGGCTGGCTGCCTGGGCGCAGTCGCACCAGCCGCCTGCATCAATGCGCGAATGTCCCCTTCCCCCAGCTCGACAAAGGTGCCCCGGCGCAAGCCTTTGGGCAACACCATGGCGCCGTAGCGAATACGGATCAAACGGCTGACAGCATGCCCCACGCTTTCCAGCATGCGCCGAACTTCGCGATTGCGGCCTTCTGAAATGGTGACGCGGTACCAGCAATTCGACCCCTCCCCGCCCCCCTCCTCGATTGAGCCAAATGCGGCCATGCCGTCTTCAAGCTGAACCCCTGCAAGCAGACGCTCTTTCTCTTCCGCGCTCAATGCCCCCAGAACACGCACCGCGTACTCACGCTCCAGGCCAAATCGGGGATGCATGAGCTGGTTGGCAAGTTCACCAGAACTGGTGAACAGCAGCAAACCTTCTGTATTGAGGTCCAGCCTTCCTACAGACTGCCACTTTCCATGTTGCAGGCGAGGCAGTCTGCGAAAGACGGTTGGGCGGTTTTGTGGATCATCGTGCGTGACCACCTCGCCAACGGGCTTGTGGTACGCGATGACACGTGCCGGAGGAGGGTCAATGCGGTAGCGTATCGGCTTGCCGTTCACCTTGACCTGATCGCCATATTGAATGCGCTGACCAATATGAGCGGGCTCGTTGTTGACCGAGATTCGCCCTTCCAGGATGAGCTGCTCCATTTCCAGGCGCGAACCCAAACCCGCTTGCGCCAAAACCTTGTGCAGCTTGGGCGTTTCCGTCTGGGGTGACAAGACGCGCTTGAAAACGGTATCTACCGCTTCGGTCGTGTCGGCGTCAAACTGCCCGGACACCACATCGGCAAAGACATAGCCCTCGGGATCAGGCTGATGCGCATGCCGGCCACGTTGAACGCCACGCGCTACAGCGTTTGCACCCGCCCTTTTTTGCACACTCCGCTCCTGTCCGGGCTCGAAATTCCCTGCTGCCGAAGCATCGGGAGAGGGAGGAACGACAAAAGAGTCTGCCGGAAGTACGCCCTTGGGGGCCTCGGGATGGTTCATATAGGTACGACGTAGATAACGTGCTGCTTACTGACTGGGCGCATCGTCTTGTCTAAACTCAGAAAATTCAGGCTGCTCCAAAGACACCCCCTCGTACGACTGCACGGATGCATTCATGGCATTGAGCGCATGCGGAAGATCAAGTTCAGGCAATTGGCTGAGCGACTGTAAGCCGAGATCGTCCAAAAACTGCCGTGTGGTGGCAAGCAATGCCGGCCGCCCCACCGTTTCGCGATGGCCAATCGCTTCAATCCAGCCCCGATCCTCGAGCTGCTTGAGGATCAGACTGTTGACCGTGACCCCACGCACCTCTTCGATGTCGCCACGCGTCACAGGCTGGCGGTAGGCGATGATGGCCAGTATTTCCAATGCTGCCCGGGAATAGCGGGGCGGCTTTTCTGGATGGAGCCGGTCAAGAAATTCGCGCATCGCAGGCCGCGACTGGAAGCGCCACCCAGAAGCGATTTGCACCAGCTCCAGGCCACTCTGTGCCCATTCAAGTTGCAGGTCCTCGAGCAATTGCTTGATGGTGTCCGCTCCGACCGCATCGTCGAACAAAATACGCAGTTCGCGCACGCTAAGGGGCTGCTGTGCGCAAATCAAGGCGGTTTCGAGAACCCGTTGGGCGTCCACCGTCATCATGGTCGTCGGCGTCTCCGGGAAATGGCTGCGCAGCGGCAGGACAAAAAAAGAAATAGGGAAATTTGGGGTGAGCGTGATGCGCACGCGCAGTGTGCACTGCGTGAAACCCCTGGCCTCGAACAAAAAACCGCTGGTACGCAGGCTTGAGGTGCTTAATTGTAGTGCAATGCACCCAGGAACCGACGTGTCACATCCCTTGAAGACCCGCTGCACGCAAAGCACTCTGCATATCTGGGGGGAGGCCGGCGTCAAAAGAAAGCGGGCGCCCTTCCACTGGATGGTCGAAGCCCAAATGAAAAGCGTGCAGTGCCTGGCGTGAAAGACCAAGGTCTGGCGTGCCGCCATAGAGGACGTCACCCACGAGCGGCAAGCCGATATGCGCCATGTGCACCCGTATCTGGTGGGTTCGACCTGTATGCAGGGTGCAGTGCACCAGACAATGCGCCTGGCCTTGATCCACCAGATGCACATCGGTGCGCGCCGTCTTGCCCGCCTGCCGCGTCAGATCGACCACCGCCATGCGCAGGCGGTTGCGCGGGTCGCGTCCAATAGCGGCGCTCACCTCACGCTCCGCCGGCCCTTGCCAGCGCCCTTGTGCGATCGCAAGGTAGTTCCGATGCACCTGGCGCATGCCAATCATGCGCACCAACACGTCCATGGCAGCGCGCGTGCGCGCTACCACCATCAACCCACTGGTGTCCTTGTCAAGGCGATGCACGATACCGGCACGCGGCACTTGCGCGGCGCTGGCGTCACGCCCCAACAAGGCATTCAATAGTGTTCCGCTCCAATTTCCGGGAGCGGGATGCACCACCAAGCCTGCCGGCTTGTTGACCACCATCAGATGCGGATCTTCGTAGACCACGTCAAGCGCGATGTTTTCTGCGCGAAACGCTTGGCTTTCCTGCGTGGGCCGCATTTCCAGCTCAACGCAATCACCCACTTTCACACGCAGGGAAGGTTTGCGCCAAATTTGGCTGTTGACGCACACGGCGCCAGCAGCCACCAATTGCTGCAAATACGAGCGCGAAAACTCGGGCACCTGCTGCGCCAAAGCCCGGTCAAGGCGCTCGCCATGGTGTGCACTGACTATTGCCAGCCTGCGAACCTCAATGGAAGCCGGCGTGTCGTCTGCTTCGTCGAGGTCTTCTTGCAAAACACTCGACACGAAAGCGCGCTCGCGCGCCGAAGGGGCCATTCGATCAACGGGCCGGCAGGTAGCGCGCGGGATCGACAGGTTTTCCTTGGCGACGAATTTCGAAATGGAGCTTCACCCGATCAGAATCTGTGCTGCCCATTTCGGCAATTTTCTGGCCCCGGCGCACTGTCTGGTCTTCCTTGACCAGCAGCGTTCGATTGTGGGCATAGGCCGTAAGAAAAGTATTGCTGTGCTTGAGGATGATGAGGTTGCCATAGCCTCGCAAGCCCGCTCCCGCGTATACCACGCGCCCATCGGCCGCAGCCACGATGGCGTCGCCACTCTTACCTCCAATATCCAAGCCTTTGTTGTGTGCTTCGTCAAAACCTGCAATCAAGCTACCGCTCGAAGGCCAGATGAAGCTGGTACCGTCTTCAGCGGCGGCTGCACCCGCCACCGCAGGCGCTGCAGGAGCAGTAGCTACAGCAGATGCTGCCGATGCCGATGCCGAAGGCGATTGCGCGGGCGCTCCTGCGGCCACCGGGGCGACTGAAGGTGGAGCAACAGGGCGCGTGACCACCCCCGGATTGGCTTGCGCAGCACTTGCGACACCTGGGGGCGTTACCCGAAGCACCTGGCCCACTTCAATCAGATTGGTGTTTTCTATCTGATTCCAGCGCGCAATATCTCTCCAGCTTTGGCCCGTGTCGAGGCCAATCCGAATGAGGGTATCCCCCGGTTTGACAATGTAGGTGCCAGGACGCGCGACGTTGTCTTGTTGGGTGGTGGTCGTCGGCGAAACCACTACTGCAGCCACGGGAGCAGACGCCGCAGCCGTCCCCCTGTCTTCCACCGGGGCACGCGTCATTCGAGTACTGCATCCTGCGAGCGTCAAACCGGCAATCAACAGGGAAACCCCTAGAACACGAACACGCGAAACCAGCATATGTATTTTCCTTCAACCAAGACCCGATTTTAGGGGTACGAAATGCACAGGCTCGAGCAAGGTTTGCGAAAAGCCTTGCGCTGAGCGGTCAATGACCAGCAGAGACTGGGTTCCGCAAGCGTCGGCAATCGGCGCCACCAATCGCCCACCCACTGCCAGCTGCTCGCACCAGGCAGGCGGCAAAGCCGCTCCACCAGCAGCCACCAAAATGCCGGCATAAGGAGCGCCAGTGGGGAAACCCAAGGTTCCATCGCCCAAAAGCAGATGCACATTGGCAAGACGCAACGGCCGCAAATTGGCACGGGCACGCTCATGCAATCCGCGAAGACGCTCGATGCTGTAGACCTCGCGTGCAAGCCTGCTGAGCACCGCAGCTTGATAGCCGCAGCCCGTGCCGATTTCAAGTATGCGGCCCAAGCCATCGGTGCGCGCACCAGGCGCTCCAAGCAAAAGCGCCACCATTCTGGCGACTACGCTGGGCTTGGAGATGGTTTGTCCAAGGCCAATCGGCAAACTGGTGTCCTCATAGGCCTGATTGGCCAACGCAGAATCAACAAACCGGTGCCGTTCCACCGTGCGCATGGCCTCAAGCACTTCAAGGTTGGCCACGCCCCCTGCCGCAAGGCGCTCAATCATGCGCTCGCGTACGGCGGACGAATCAAGGCCGACGCCCGTGGGGGCTACCGTTGACGCCCATGAGGCAATGCGGCGCGGAGCCGAAGTCGAACTGCGCGCTGGCACTGAAGCGCCTTTTGGCGACGCCGCGATGCGTGCAGGGAATCCCGGTCGGCGCTGGTTCATGCCGCTTCCGAAGCACCTGCACCACGCGCGCTGGTATCCCACTGCGCGGCACTCTGGGCCCAATACCGAAGATTGTCGTGATCGGTTAGGTCAACCTTCAGAGGTGTCAGCGCCACGTGGCCGTGCGCAGTGGCATGGAAGTCGGTCCCTTCGGTATCGTCCTTGGCAGCACCGGCACTGCCGATCCAGTACATCGTGTCACCGCGAGGGCTCTCTTGCACAATCACGCGCTCAGCGGAATGGCGACGTCCCAGCCGACAAATTTTGAGCGAACGCATGGCATCGAGCGGCAAATTGGGCATGTTCACATTGAGCAGCCAGGGTGGCTGACCCGACAGGCTGCCGGCCGTCAGGTGCTGCACGATCTCAGTTGCCTTGGCAGCCGCTGCCTCAATTTCGCCCCAACCTTTGTCGACCTGTGAAAACGCAATCGCCGGGATACCGAACAAGTAGCCTTCCATGGCCGCGCCCACCGTACCCGAATAAATCGTGTCGTCACCCATGTTGGCGCCGTTGTTGATCCCCGAAACGATGAGATCAGGCCGGTAGTCAAGCAGACCTGTCAGCGCAATATGCACGCAATCGGCGGGCGTGCCATTGACGTAGCGAAAACCGTTCGAAGCAGTCTGTACATACAGAGGCGCGTGCAAGGTCAAGGCGTTCGACTTGGCGCTGTTGTTGTGCTCGGGCGCCACCACCTCGACTTGCGCTACGCGTGCCAGCGCCGCATACAGCGCCACGATGCCGGGCGCCTGAAAGCCGTCATCGTTGGAAATCAGTATCTTTAGGGTGCTGGGCATCGGCTGTGGATTGTAGGCTGCGCACCGCGACCAAAGCCCCAATCCAAACGCCGTCGCTATCGGGACATTCGCGCCCTCAATGCCCACCCTATCATCGCGATTTGTCGATTCAGGAGACATCCCATGCACGCTTGGCTATGCACCGAACCCACCGGCGTCGAAGCCCTCCAATGGACGCAATTGCCTACACCGGTGCCCGGCCCCGGCCAGGTACTCATTGAAATCAAGGCAGCGAGCCTGAACTTTCCTGATCTGCTGATCGTGCAGAACAAGTACCAGATGAAGCCTGCCTTGCCGTTTGTGCCTGGCTCGGAGTACGCGGGCGTGGTACAGGCCGTCGGGCCCGACGTCACCCATCTCAAACCAGGACAAAGTGTTGCCTGCCTGTCGGGCACCGGTGGCTTCGGAACCCACACACTGGCGCCCGCTGCTCTGTGCATGCCCCTGCCCGACGGTTTTCCTCACGTGGACGCGGCGGCCTTCATCATGATCTATGCCACCTCCTGGCACGCACTGGTGGACCGCGCAGCACTCAAGGCGGGCGAGACGGTATTGGTGCTGGGGGCAGCGGGCGGCGTGGGAACCGCCGCCATCCAGATCGCCAAGGCCATGGGCGCGCGGGTGATCGCAGCAGCCTCCACCGACGAAAAATGCGCCTTGTGCCGGTCACTCGGGGCCGACGCCACCATCAACTACAGCACCGAGGACTTGCGGGACGCCATCAAAAAGGCGACCGACGGCAAAGGGCCGGACGTGATTTACGACCCGGTGGGCGGCGACTTCGCCGAACCGGCGTTTCGCTCGATTGCCTGGCGCGGCCGTTACCTCGTGGTGGGCTTTGCCTCGGGTCCGATTCCCTCCCTGCCCCTCAACCTCCCCTTGCTCAAGGGCGCATCGCTGGTGGGCGTGTTCTGGGGCGAATTTGCCAAACGCGAGCCCAAGGCCAATGCGGCGATGATGGGGGAGTTGGCCCAGTGGTATGCGCAAGGCCGCATCAAGCCTGTGATCGACCGCACCATGCCGATGGCAGAGCTGCCGGCAGCTTTCGCCCGCATGGGTTCGCGCGCCGTGCAGGGGAAACTGGTACTGGTGAACTGACGCTTCCCTGCTCCAGAAAGCGCGCTGCGCCTGTAGGCGTGTCACACTTGCGCGTCTTTTTTCAGGTGATGGTTCATGGCTGAGCGAAATCCTTCGGACCTAGCGCGCGAAACGCTGAAACAACTCGCTGTTCGGCGCATGGCGCCCACGCCAGATAATTTTCGCAATATCTACGACGAGATCGCGGGTGTGCGCAGTTCGGCGTCTTTCCCTGAAGGGCCGCTGCGCCAGATTTTGCGCGTAGTCCCTGGGCAAACCCCCGTGCAGCGACGTTTGCTGGACCAGTTTGAAAAGGCGGTCGGCGCCCACGACTGGACGGCGCTCCAGTCCGTCATGGTCGGGTACGCCAAACTCGGCCTGGGCGACACCTCGGTCGCTGATACGTCTCAGCCGGCCCAGCCCGCGACGGTGCTGCCCGACGATCTTGCCGAGCAGATTGCTCGCATGGTGGACAACACGCTCGCCGGGCTGAGCACCGATGACGCACGGGTCCACCTGCTCGGCAATCAGTTGGTGGAGTTCCTGCGCTCGCCCTCGCCTCCCACCAGCACCCTGCAGTTGATGCTGGCCAACTTCAGCTTCCGGCTCTCCTTTGCCACGGAAGACCAGGCTGCGGTGCGCAATTTGCTGCTCGAACTGCTGCACATGGTGTTCGAGAACATGGCGGCATTGAGCGTGGACGATCGCTGGCTGGCAGGTCAGACCGAGGCCCTGGTGCAGGCCACCGCACAGCCGCTGACCCTGCGCCGCCTGGATGACGTCCAGCGCCGCCTCAAGGACGTCATCTTCAAGCAGACCGAGGCCAAGGGCCGCATGGTGGAAGCGCAGGAGCAGATGAAGGAAATGCTGGGCGCCTTCATCGAGCGCCTGGGCACGATGACCAAAGCCAGCAGCATCTACCACGAAGCCATGGAGGGTTGCGCAGAGCAAATTGCCCGCGCCAACACGCTCGAAGACATCGCGCCAGTCCTCAAACAGGTCATCGGCGCAACCCGCTCCATCGCGCTCGACAGCCAGGTGGCGCACGACGAGCTGCACGAGTTGCGCCAGCGCGCCCAGGACAAGCACGACGAATTGGTGCGCCTGCAGCAAACGCTCGACCAGGTGAGCCTGCAGGCACGCCACGACCCCCTTACCGGCTCGCTCAACCGCAAGGGGCTGGACGAAGTGCTCGAGCGTGAAATCTCGCGTGGCCGCCGCGCGGAAACGCCGCTGTGCGTAGCGCTGCTCGACGTGGACAATTTCAAGCAGATCAACGACCGCCTGGGCCACGCAACGGGCGATGCAGCACTGGTGCACCTGGCCGAAGTGGTGCGCTCGGTCATGCGACCGCAAGACATGCTGGCGCGCTACGGTGGTGAGGAATTCGTCATTGTGCTGCCTGACACGGCGCTGGCGTCCGGGATTGCGGCCATGCAGCGCCTGCAGCGCGAGCTGACCAAGAATTTCTTCCTCAAGAACAACGAAAAGCTCCTCATCACCTTCAGCGCGGGGGTGGCCGAACTGGGCGCCAATGAAGACAGCGACGCGGGAATCAAACGGGCCGACCAGGCCATGTACCTGGCCAAGCGCCAGGGCAAGAACCGCGTCGTTGCCGCTTGACCACCGTGGTGCGTGCACCCCTTGACCGGCGAGACTTTCTCGCGTTGGCGGCACAGGCGGCCGTGGCAGGAACCCTGCCGCGCTCAGCCTGGGGCGCGCGCGCCCTGCTCCACGACCCGTTTGGCCTCGGCGTAGCCAGCGGCGACCCGAGCCCTGACGGATTCATTCTCTGGACGCGGCTGCTTGGCGACGGCGCGGCGCTGGCAGGCACCGCCCTTCCCGTACGTTGGGAGGTGGCCGAAGACGCCGCCTTTCGCCGTATCGTGCAGCGCGGTTCCGCCATGGCCATGCCCGAGCTTGCGCACAGCGTGCATGTGGAAATCAAGGGCCTGCCTTCTGGTCGCTGGTACCACTACCGCTTCCACCACGGCGCCGCCACCAGCCGTGTGGGGCAGGCGCGCACCGCACCGGCCCTGCAAGACCTGCCAGCGCGCTTGCGGCTGGCATTTGCCTCGTGCCAGCGCTGGGAGCACGGCTACTACGCCGCCTGGGCGCATGTGGCCCACGAGGCCCCGGACCTCGTGCTCTTCCTGGGCGACTACATCTACGAATACGCCACACCAGCAGACCCCATAGGTCTTGCCCGTGTCCACGCCCTGCGCCACGCCAACACCCTGGCCGATTTTCGCGACCGGTACGCGCTGCACAAGAGCGACCCGCAATTGCAGGCCGCGCACGCTGCGTGCCCATGGATTGTCACCTGGGACGACCACGAGGTACAAAACGACTGGGCGGGAACCACCGGCCGTTGGGACAGCGCTGGCTTTGCAGATTTGCGCAACGCGGGCTTTCAGGCGTTTTATGAACACATGCCGCTGGGCGCCGCCAGGCTCGCGGGGCCGGGCTTTGCCGCGCTGCAGCTCTACCGGCGCCTGGCCTGGGGCCAACTCGCCCAGTTGCATGTCCTCGATGGGCGCCAATACCGCGACCGACAGGCCTGCCGCCGTGCCGACGCATCCGGCGCTGGCGCCGTGCCGGCGGGGCAATGCGCGGAGCTTGAACAGGCCACGCGCAGTTTTCTTGGCGGCGCACAGGAGCGCTGGCTGGATGCGGGCTTGGCGCAGGATGCTGCGCGCGGCGCGCGCTGGAGCGTGCTCGCTCAGCAGACGCTGTTCTCACCGCGCCACTACCCTTCCGGCATACAGGCCACCGACACCTGGGACGGCTACCCCGCAGCACGCGAGCGCCTGACGGCCAGCATCGCGCGGCACACGCCGACACGCACGGTGGTGCTGGGGGGCGACATTCACCAGAACTACGTCTGCCGGGTGCCCAAGAAGGCGCAAGAGTTGGAGGGGCCGGCGGTAGCGAGCGAGTTTTGCGGCACCTCGATCTCTTCGCGCTCCGGCACCACGCAGGCCAAGCTCGATGCCATCGTGCGGCGCAACCCGCATGTCTTGCTGGCACGCTGCGGTGAGCGCGGTTACGGCTTGGCCGAGATCACGCCCACGCTCTGGACCACCCACCTGCAGGTGGTGCAGGACCCGATGCGGATGGACAGCGCCGTCCACACGCTGGCGAGCTTTGTCGTCGAACCCGGTCAGCCTGGGCCGGTTCGAGCAACATAGATCGCGCCGATATACTATAAAAACAATAGCTGCTAGCGCATACTGGATAAGCGCTAGAGGCCAAAAACACCTATATTTCTTGCCTTGCGGCGCGGGGCTGGCCAACAGATCGAGACGTCACACGTCAATGGCCACCGCCGACCCAGCTTGCTTGCGCAACTCGAACTTCTGGATTTTTCCGGTACTGGTCTTGGGCAACTCGCCAAACACCACGGCACGTGGCACCTTGAAGCCGGCCAGATGCCGCTTGCAGTGGGCGACGATGTCCTCCTGCGTGGTCTGGGCACCGACCTTGAGCTCCACAAAGGCGCACGGCGTCTCGCCCCATTTCGGGTCTGGCCGGGCCACCACGGCAGCGGCGAGTACGTCCGGGTGGCGGTAGAGCACGTCTTCGACCTCGATGGACGAGATGTTCTCGCCCCCCGAAATGATGATGTCCTTGCTGCGGTCCTTGATCTTGATGTAGCCGTCGGGGTACTGCACGGCCAGGTCGCCGCTGTGGAACCAGCCGCCGGCAAAGGCTTCTTCGGTGGCCTGGGGGTTCTTCAGGTAGCCCTTCATGGCAATGTTGCCCTTGAACATGATCTCGCCCATGGTCTCGCCGTCCTGTGGCACGGGCTGCATGGTTTCGGGGTTGAGCACGCGCACATCGCGCTCGAGGTGGTAGCGCACGCCTTGGCGGGCGTTGAGGCGGGCACGCTCGCCGATGTCGAGCCCGTCCCAAGCGGCGTGCTTGGCGCATACCGTCGCCGGGCCGTACACCTCCGTCAGGCCATAGACGTGGGTCAGGTCAAAACCCATCTTTTCCATACCCTCGATCATGGATGCTGGCGGCGCCGCGCCCGCCACCATCGCCTTGATGCCGGCGGGCACGCCAGCCTTCATGGCGTCGGGCGCATTGACCAGCAGGCTGTGCACGATAGGCGCGCTGCAGTAGTGCGTGACGCCGTGCTCGCGCATGGCATCAAAAATAGCCTGCGCATCCACGCGGCGCAGGCACACGTTGACACCCGCACGCGCCGCCACCGTCCACGGAAAGCACCAGCCGTTGCAATGGAACATGGGCAGCGTCCACAGGTAGACCGCGTGCTTGGGCATGTCCCACTCCAGCACGTTGCTGATGGCATTGGCCGCCGCACCGCGGTGGTGGTAGACGACGCCCTTGGGGTTGCCCGTGGTGCCGCTGGTGTAATTCAGCGCAATGGCATCCCATTCGTCGCCCGGCAGTTCCCAGGCGAAATGCGGGTCGCCAGCGGCCAGGAAATTCTCGTAATCGGTACCGCCCAGCGGGTGCGCAGCCGGTCCGTACAGCGCGTCCTGCACCTCGATCAGGATGAGCGGCTGCTTTGAGCTGCGCAGCGCCAGCGCCTTGGCAAGCACGCCTGTAAATTCCGGATCCACGATCACCGCCTTGGCTTCGCCGTGGTCCAGCATGAAGGCGATGGTCTCCGGATCGAGCCGGGTGTTGAGCGCGTTGAGCACGGCCCCGGCCATGGGCACACCGAAATGCGCTTCCACCATGGGCGGCGTATTGGGCAGCAGCACCGCCACCGTGTCGTTCTTGCCAATGCCCAGCCGTTGCAGGCTGCTGGCGAACTGGCGGCAACGCGTGTAGGTCTGTGCCCAGGTCTGGCGCAGGTTCCCGTGCACGATGGCAAGCCGGTCTGGGTAGACCTCGGCGCTTCGCTCCAAAAAACCCAGTGGCGAGAGCGGGGCGAAATTGGCTGGGGTGCGCGGCAAATGCTGGTCGAATACGGATGTCATGGAACCCCCGGAAAAGTAGATGGAAAAAGCGCCAAGCGCACAAAGCCCAATCACAGCATGCCCGGCTTGCGCCGTGCTGTCACGCGCCACGGGTCCGCTGCTTGGCGCGGTACATGGCGGCATCGGCGGCCGCCATCAGGCCGCCGGCATCCGCCGCGTCGCGCGGAAAGAGCGCAAACCCCACACTCGCGCGTATGGGCTGCACCTGCCCATTCAAGTTGAGCGACTGCGCCAGGGCCTGTTCAAGTTTTGCTGCAATCTGGGCAGCCTGCTCTGGTGTGCCGAGATTTTCGCAGAGCACGGTAAATTCATCTCCTGCAAGCCGTGCCACCATGTCGCTCTCGCGAACCGTCTGCGTTGTCGTCCACGCCACGGCCTTGAGCACCGTGTCGCCGGCGGCGTGCCCCAAAGCATCGTTGATCGCCTTGAAGTCATCCAGATCCACGAACAGCAGCGCACACAAATGTCCGCTGCGTTTCGCCACGGCAAGCGCCTGGGCAAGACGCTGCTCGAACATCCGCCGATTGGGCAGGCCCGTGAGCGGATCGTGGTACGCCAGATGCGCCATGTCGTGGTGGCGGGCACTCAGTTCTTCGAGTTGCTGTCCGATCTGCTGCTCCATATGGCCCAGGCTGCGCGCCAGCTCACCCAGTTCGTCACCCCGATCCACCGGCAACGTGCCATGGCTGTGGCCGGCTGCAAAAGCCTCCGTCGCACGCACCATGGCCTTGATGGGGCCAGTGACCACGCGCGAGACCAGCGCCGCCAGCAGCGCTGCTGCCGCACTGAGCACCGCCAGAACCCACAAGATGCGTCGGCCGAAATTCAGAACCTCGTCCTGCACCACGTTCAGCGGCTGCGAGAGGCCCACGACCATGAAGCGCCCATCTTCCTGCCCGCCGTAGGGCAAGCGGGCAAAGGCATAGGCCTGGCGCACGGTGCCGCCGTCGTCCTGACTGAATACCTGCTCACTCTGTTTGCCCTCCAGCAGCGCTCGCACAGAAGCAAAGCGCTCCTGGATCAGCATGCGCTCGCCCTGGTGCCCGGCACCGAACACCTGCGCAGTGCCAGGCTGGTCAAGAAAATCGCCCCGTTGGTTGCTGAGATAGAAATCCAACCCTTTGGGCAGAGTGGCACGGAAAATAGCAAGAAATGCGGGCGCACTCACATCCACCACCAAAACGCCGAGCAAATGCCCGTCGCTGGTGACGGGCATCGACACATGAAAAACGGCTTCGGACGAGGTGGCTGCCTCGTCGAATGGCGTCGCCAGATTGATCTCCGATACGTAACTGGCGTCTGCAGGCAAGCGCAATGCCTCAAAAAAGAAAGGTCGGTAGGCCTGCTCGTGCAGTTCGGCCTGCTTGACCTGCACGACGGATTCGCCCTGACGGCGCACCCGCACCAGTTCAAGCCCATGGTCGGCAACGCCAATGAGCCGGATCTGGCGATAGGCCGGCCTGGCCCCCAAGGTGGCCTTGAGCACATTGGCCACCGCAGCGCGCTGCTGCGCATCGAGCGGCTCTGCGCCGCGCGCCAGCGAAGACGCCGCCGTTGTCAGCATCTGGGCATCGCGCGTTACGGACCCAAGCCCCGACTGAAGGTAGCGCACCAACAAGCGCGTGGTGCCAAGCAATGCACTTTCTGCACGTGCCTGCAGCAGGCTGCGTCCGGCATCAAAGGTGTAGTAGGCCGCAAACGACGCCGCAAGCTCGCTGAAGCTGGCGAGCAATAGCCCCAGGCGAAAGGCAATGCTGGTGCGCATGGTCAGAAGCGCTCCGGCCGTTCGCCCGAAACGATGCGGCGCCACAGCCGTGAGCGCAGGGCTTCGTCTTCTAGCGGTTCCAGCCACAGAATTTTGGGGCTGGCTGCGCCTGCCTCAAGGCCTGGCGCTGGCTCCAAGGTGTTGGCCAACCCCTGGCGCAGCGTCAACGTGTGGCTGACCGAGGGCTCAAGCATGTAGTTGATCCATTGGTGGGCCAGCCGTGGTTCTCGTGCCCCTGCTGGCACCGCCCAGCAATCGAGCCAGGCCAGGGCACCTTCACGGGGAATCACGTAGCCGACATCAATACCCGCATCGCGCAGGAGCTTCAATTGCTGTTGCCCGTAATTGGCAAACAGCAGCGCGGCCTTGTGGTCCCGAAACAATCGCACGGCTTCTTCTGGCAAGTTGTAGAACGCCAGCAAATTGCGGCGCAGTTCCACCAGATCGAGCGCCAGGCCGCGCATCTTCTCTCGAGGGATATGAAACGGCGGCAGGCCACGGTGCAGCGCGGCAAGGGAGAACCCATGGTCTGCGCTGTCAAACTCCAGCACCCGGCCGTGCCATTTCGGGTCCCACAGCGCTGCCCACGAATCAGGCGGAGCCGTCCATTGCGAGCGGTCATAGATCAAGCCCATTTCTGACCAGGTGTAGGGCACTGCATAGATCTGCTGGGCGTCCGAGATTCCGGCAATGGCCGAGAGCGGGTGAAACCTCGGCAACTGTTGGGCAAGATTGGGAATTGCCTGCACATGCAACGGCTCCAGCTTCTTCGCATCCACAAGCCGCGCGATCTCTACCGTATTGGCGGCCACCACGTCAAACGCTGGCCGGGCGCTCGCCATCTGGCTGCGCAGGGCTTCGTCCGAGCTGACGATGGTCACTTCGACGCGCACGCCATGGCGCTTTTCGAATTGCGCCACGACATCCGCGTCGGCATACCCCGGCCAGGCCAGAACACGCAGCAGCGGTGCGGCCTGCGCCGACACTGCAAACGCGCATGTTCCCAGCCAGCAGATCAATACCCATCGGAACTTGGCAAGCAGGTTCCATAGAGCCATTCGACCATCCGTTGCTACCACGCATTGCCCTTTCCCTAAAACGTAACAAACAGTTTACGCGGGACAATGGCGCTGTGAGCATCCCCCAAACTTTTATCCAGGAACTCCTCTCGCGTATCGACGTCGTTGAGGTGGTGGGCCGCTACGTTCCGCTGCGCAAAGCGGGCGCCAATTTCATGGGTCTTTGCCCGTTTCACGGGGAAAAGTCGCCTTCCTTCAGCGTAAGCCCATCGAAGCAGTTCTTTCACTGCTTTGGCTGCGGCAAAAGCGGCAACGCCATCGGTTTTCTGATGGAACATGCGGGCATGGGTTTTGTGGACGCTGTGGAAGACCTTGCACGCCAGGTCGGTCTCACCGTGCCGGACGACCATGCCACTGCGGCAGACAAAGAGCGCGCGGCAGCGGCACGCCAGCACCAGGCCACGCTGAGCGAAGTGCTGGAAAAGGCGGCGCAGGACTACCGCAAGCAGCTGCGCCAGTCGTCCAAAGCGATCGAGTACCTCAAAGGTCGGGGCGTTTCGGGAGAAGTGGCTCAGCGCTACGGCCTGGGCTATGCGCCGGAAGGCTGGCGGCACCTGGCCAGCGTTTTTCCACAGTACGACGAGCCCTTGCTTGCCGAAAGCGGCCTGGTGATCGTGGGCGAAGAAGATGGCAAACGCTACGACCGGTTTCGCGACCGCGTAATGTTCCCGATTCGCAGCGTCAAGGGCGAATGCATCGGCTTCGGCGGCCGGGTGCTCGGCGACGACAAGCCCAAATACCTCAATTCGCCCGAAACCCCGATATTCCACAAAGGCAACGAGCTCTACGGTCTGTTTGAGGCGCGCACCGCCATTCGCGAATCCGGTTTCGCACTCGTCACCGAAGGCTACATGGACGTGGTGGCGCTGGCCCAGCTGGGTTTTGAAAATGCGGTGGCCACGCTGGGCACGGCCTGCACCGCCGAGCACATTGCCAAGCTGCTGCGCTTCACCGACGGCGTGGTGTTCAGCTTCGACGGCGATGCCGCTGGCCGCCGCGCGGCGCGCAAAGCCCTGGATGCCGCCATCGCGCACGCAAGCGACACCCGCAGCATCAAGTTTCTGTTCCTGCCGAGTGAACACGACCCCGATAGTTTTGTGCGTGCGCATGGTGCCAGTGCGTTTTCACGCCACATTGCCGACGCCCTGCCCCTGAGCCGCTTCTTGATCGAAGCCGCCAGCGATCAGTGCGATCTGGGCACGTCCGAAGGCCGTGCCCGTATGTCCAGCAATGCACGCGCCCTATGGGAGCCCCTGCCGGACGGTGCGCTCAAACGCCAGCTGCTGGGCGAACTGGCAAGCCTCGCCCAGCTTGACCCGCTGGATTTGCAGGAGGTATGGCAGCAGGCTGGCGCTCGCACACGGCCCCCTGCCCCGGCGGCGCAGCGCGCGGGCGCTAGCCCTTCGCGCAGCAAAGGGCGTGAGGCCCCTGACATGGCCTTCGCCCCCTCCCTTGGCACAAGGCGCGGACGCGGGGCGCCCGCCAGTCGCAGCGACCATGCAGCGCGCCTGCTGCTCTCGCATATGGATTTCATCGATTCGCTCTCGCATGAAGACAATGCCTTGCTGTGTGCCCAGGCTGCGCCCCACGGCCCCCTGTTTGCCTGGATCGAAATGCAGTTTCACGAGCACGGCGCCTTGCCCTGGGCAGTGCTGCGCGAATCCTTGCGCGGCCATGCCTGCGAGTCCCTCGCGGCGCGCGTAATGACGGGAGCCCATGCGCAGACCGAGGGAGATACCCATGAACTGCAGCAGGAGCTGCGCGGCCTGCTCAACCGCATGCTGGTAGACCAGATCAAGCTGCAAGAAAGTGCCGCCATCGCCGATGCAGCGAGCGACCCACAAGCCCTGCAACGCTACCGCGCACTGCAGGCCAGACGTCTCGCACTGGAGCGCCTGGCTCCGTCATCGTCTTGAAAACCGCAATATCGGTATAATATAAGGTTCACTGGCAAGAGCGACAGCAACACCTCCGGGCCGGGCAACCGTGACAAACGCGCACGACCGCCCCCTTACCGCAAGGACTGCACACCAAATGATCGCCCAGACATCTTGCCTCGGAGCCCCACGGCTCCAAGGGTAAAGCCCAGCTTTTCCCTGCCACCCGCGCCGGGATCTCAGGCGCTTGTGTTGTCTTTGTTTCTTCTTGACTCGAGGTTGTCCATGCCCGCTCAAAAGCCAGCGAAGTTGCCCAAGTCCGCTCCCGCCAAGACCTCGCACGTTTCTGCCAAGAAACCCGCTACCAAGGCTGCCGCAAAGGCAGCCGAGACGCCGACCGCCAAGAAAGCTCCTTCCGTGCCCATGACTGCCGCCAAGACCTCTGCTCCCGAAAAAAAGAAAACCACTGCCCGCGCAAAGGCCGGCGGCCCTGAGACCGAAGAGCCGGAAGTGACCAAAAAACCCGCGGCCCGCGCGACCAAGGGCGCAAGCTCTGCCAAGGCCGACAAGGCGCCCAAGGCAGCTGCTCGCAGCAAGAAGGGCAAGGCCGACGCCGACAGCGACGACGCCGACCTGTCGGACATTGAAGCGGATCTGGAGGGCGAGGTCGAGGAAACGAGCGACGCAACCACGGCTGAGACCCCCGTTGAAAAGGTCAAACCCCTGCGGATGAAGATCAGCAAGGCCAAAGAACGCGCCTTGATGAAGGAATTCGGCCTGGACGAAACCGTCCTCTCCGAAGAAGACCTGGCCAAGCGCCGCTCGCGCCTCAAGACCCTGATCAAGCTGGGCAAGACGCGCGGCTACCTCACACACGGTGAAATCAACGACCACCTGCCCGACAAGCTGGTCGATCAGGAAACGCTGGACGTCGTGATCTCCATGCTCAATGACCTGGGCGTGGCTGTCTACGAGCAGACACCCGACGCCGAGCAATTGCTGGTCACCAACACGGCCCAGACGGCAGCCACCGAGGAAGAAGCCGAGGAAGCCGCCGAAGCAGCGCTCTCCACCGTGGACAGCGAATTTGGCCGCACCACCGACCCGGTGCGCATGTACATGCGCGAAATGGGCACGGTGGAGCTGCTCACGCGCGAAGGCGAAATCGAAATCGCCAAGCGCATCGAAGGTGGCCTGATGGCCATGATGGAGGCCATCAGTGCCTCGCCTGCGACGATTGCCGAAATCCTCAACATGGGCGAGGACATCCGCGAAGGCAAGGTTGTCATCTCGACCATCGTGGATGGTTTCTCCAACCCCAACGAAGCCGACGACTATGTGGCCGAGGAAGATTTCGACGAATTCGACGAGGACGACGACGACGACGGCAAGGGCGGCAGCAAGGCTTTGACCAAGAAGCTCGAAGAACTCAAGAACGAGGCGCTGCGCCGCTTCGACAAAATGCGCGAGCTGTTCGAGAAGGTGCACAAGATCTACGACCGCGACGGCTACGGCACACCTGCGTACGTCAAGGCACAGCACGCCCTGTCGACCGAGCTGATGACCATCCGCTTCACCGCCAAGACCATCGAAAAGCTGTGCGACATGGTGCGCAGCCAGGTGGACGACGTGCGCAAGAAAGAACGCGAACTGCGCCGCATCATCGTGGACAAGTGCGGCATGCCGCAGGAAACCTTCATCAAGGAATTCCCGACGCACCTGCTCAACCTGGACTGGGTCGAGAAGCAGGCACAGGCGGGCAAGCCCTGGAGCGCGGTGATGGCACGCAACATCCCGCCCGTGCAGGACTTGCAGCAAAAGCTGATGGACTTGCAGTCACGTGTGGTGGTGCCGCTCTCTGAGCTCAAACTTATCAACCGCCGCATGAACGAAGGTGAAGCCAGTTCGCGCGACGCCAAGAAGGAAATGATCGAGGCCAACCTGCGCCTGGTCATCTCGATTGCCAAGAAATACACCAACCGTGGCCTGCAGTTCCTCGATTTGATCCAGGAAGGCAACATCGGCCTGATGAAGGCGGTGGACAAGTTCGAATACCGCCGCGGCTACAAGTTTTCGACCTACGCCACCTGGTGGATTCGCCAGGCCATCACGCGCTCGATCGCCGACCAGGCACGCACCATCCGCATTCCGGTGCACATGATCGAGACCATCAACAAGATGAACCGCATCTCGCGCCAGCACCTGCAGGAGTTCGGCTTCGAGCCCGATGCGTCCGTGCTGGCCGAGAAGATGGAGATCCCGGAAGACAAGATCCGCAAGATCATGAAGATCGCCAAGGAGCCGATCTCCATGGAAACGCCCATCGGCGACGACGACGACAGCCATCTGGGCGACTTCATTGAAGACGGCGCCAACACAGCGCCACTCGAAGCGGCCATGCAGGCCGGACTGCGCGACGTGGTCAAGGACATTCTCGATGGCCTGACCCCGCGCGAGGCCAAGGTGCTGCGTATGCGCTTTGGCATCGAAATGACCAGCGACCACACGCTGGAAGAAGTGGGCAAACAATTCGACGTCACGCGCGAGCGCATCCGCCAGATCGAAGCCAAGGCGCTGCGCAAATTGAAGCACCCCAGCCGCAGCGACAAACTGCGCAGCTTCATCGACTCGCTCTGAGTCGCCTCTCCTCTCGCAAAGCCCCGGCCCGCATCAGCAGGCCGGGGCTTTTTTCTGGGCGCACTGCATGGGGCAGTGAATACCTCGGGACGGCAACAGACAAGCCAGGCGAGGGATTGCCGGCACCCGGACACAGTCCGGCCACCAGAAGGCAGCGCGCTCAGGCAGTTCCGTCTTTTTTTGTATGTTTCATGGCTGTGGCGACTGCGCCCTCGCCCTCCAGCGCTTCAATCTCGGCCAGGGTATACCCCAAACCTCCCAACACTTGCACGGTGTCCGCAGCGAAGCGCGGCGCATCGGCCCGCACCCCCAGGCGCTCGCCGCCCATGCGCAGCGGCAGCAGCGCCACCAGGGCATCTTCGCCAGCGCACTCACCATCGGGCAGCTTCATGCTCTGCAGGCCGCCAGAGGCCAGGAGGTGCGGATCGTGCAGCAGGTTCTCCGGTTTTTCGATGCGGGCGAAGGGCAAGCCTTCTGCCTCGAAGCGAGCAGCGAGCACTGCCACGTCCAGTTGTCCAAAACGCTCGCGCAACAGCGGAATCATCCGCTCCCGCGCGCGCACGCGGTCGTTGTTGCTGCGCAGGCCTTCGTCCTGCAACAAATCATCGAATCCGAAAACCGTGCACAGCCGCACCCATTGCGGATCGCTCACGGCCGCAAGAAACACCTGTTCACCATCGCCAGAGGTGAAGATGTCGTACACGCCCCAGGAGTGAATGCGCTCCGGCATGGGCGCGGCGGGCTGGCCGGTGACGGCAAATTGCATCATGTGCTGCGCGACCAGGAACACGTTGTTCTCGAACAGCGCCGAATCAATTTCCTGGCCCTGCCCCGTCTGGTTGCGCTGCATCAGCGCCGCAAGCGCCCCAATGGCGCCAAACATGCCGCCCATGATGTCGTTGACGCTCGCACCGGCCCGCAGCGGATCGCCCGAGCGGCCCGTCATGTAGGCCAGGCCGCCCATCATCTGCACCACTTCATCGAGTGCGCTGCGGTGCTCATACGGCCCGGGCAAGAAGCCAGTGTGGTTCACGTAAATCAGGCCGGGGTTGGTCTGGCGCAGCGTGGCGTAGTCCAGCCCGAGCTTGGCCAGCGAGCCGGGTTTGAAGTTTTGTACCACCACGTCGGCCGAGCCGGCCAACCGCAGGGCCGCTTCCAGCCCGCGCGGGTGGCGCAAATCGAGTGCCACGCTCTTTTTGTTGCGGTTGAACAGCGGGAAAAAACCAGCGCCGGCGCCTAGCAAATGGCGGGTTCTGTCGCCATCCACCGGCTCTACCTTGATCACCTCGGCACCCAGATCCGCGAGCACCAGGCCGCATGTCGGGCCCATGACCATGTGGGAAAACTCGACCACCCGCAGGCCCGCCAGCGGCAGTTTCGGGCCTTCGGCAGCAGGCGAAACGATGGATTCTGGGGTGGTTTTGGCAGGCATCGGTCAGATTGGGAACGCAAGGAGAGCGCGCAGCATGATGCCAGAGCATTTCGTGGTGCACTTGCAACAAATCGACGCAAAACGCGTTTCTTGCCGCCCTCGTATGAAGGGTCTGGTTTTGGAGCTATTAAACTTGTAGCAAATTCGGTTCGGCGCTATATTGGCCCATCCGCCCGGCAGGCGCTGACCCGGCACCGAACCAAGGCCCTAACCACCGCGAGGAGAAGCCGCAATGAGCTCAAAGGAAAACGTCGCCATCAACCAGTTGTTCGAACGGCTTGAATGCCGTTACGCCCTGCGCGTACTCTGGGCACTGCGCGACGGCCACCCGCAAACCTTCCGCCTGCTGCAAGACAGCGTAGGCGGCATCACGCCCAATACCCTGAACACCCGCATCAAGGAAATGCGCGAAGCGGGTTTTCTGGACCACGGCAGCGACGGCTATATTGTCACGCCGTCGGGCGCCGACTTGCTCAAGCGCCTCTCCGACGTGCAGGCCTTTGCCAACCGCTGGGTGGCTGGGCGCAACAAGAAGTGACGCGCCATGGCGTGACGCCTGGTTTTACAAAATATAAGATGAAAATAGCGGTTAACGCTTGGTATATAAGCGTTATAAGCTATTAATTTAGAAGCATTTTCGAGAAATTATATGGCACTCACCACCACCAGCTCCGGCTTGCAGTACGAAGACACCACCCTGGGCGAAGGCGCCGAAGCTACGAGCGGAACGCCGGTTTCGGTCCACTACACGGGTTGGCTCTACAACGATGGCGTCCAGGGCGCAAAGTTTGATTCCAGCCGTGACCGCAACGCCCCCTTCGCCTTCAATCTGGGCGGCGGCATGGTCATCAAGGGCTGGGACGAAGGCGTGCAGGGCATGAAGGTGGGCGGCCAGCGCACACTCATTATTCCCGCCAGCCTGGGCTATGGCGCACGTGGCGCCGGTGGCGTGATTCCGCCCAACGCGACACTCAAGTTCGACGTCGAGCTGCTCAAGGTCGGCCACTGATTCCATTTCTCAATCAAGCGATTACTTTGTCGGTTTCGCTTGTCGTACGCCGGTAGTGTCTGCGCTTCGCCTTCGCGTACTCGATTGATTGAGAAACCGAATAAGCAGTTCACATTTCGGTTTTGGGCTGCGGGCGCAACGGCGCCGGCCGGGTCATCCAGCTCACCACGACGGCCGCTATCACCCCGGCCGGCACCCCGAATACGCCAGCCGATACCGGCTGAATGCCCCACCATAGACCATCGGCCAGCAACCAGGCGGGCAAGTTCGACTGAAGGATCGGCACGTGGGACAGCAGGTAGTACGCGGCAATGCCCAAGCCGCTGAGCATGCCAGCAACGGCACCCTGGCGCGTGGTGCCGCGCCAAAAAATACCCAGCACCATCACGGGCACAAAGGCCGAGGCTGCCAGGGAAAACGAGGCCGAGACCAGCGGCAGAATGTCTGCCGGCTTGAGCGCAGCGATGAACGCCGCCGTAAGCGCCACGGCCAGCAACGCGAACTTGCTGAGAATCACGCGCTGCTCGGGCGAGGACTTGTTTGGCCGCTCGCGGAAGTACAGGTCGCGCACCAAGGCGTTGCTGATGGTCAGCAGCAGACCGTCCGCCGTGGACAGCGCCGCCGCGAGCCCGCCTGCGGCCACCAGGCCCGACACCACATACGGCAGACCGCCGAGTTCGGGCGTTGCCAACATGATCAGATCGGCACCCAGCCGAATTTCACCAAACTGCACAATACCGTCGCCGTTCATGTCTTCGACCGACAGCAGCGAAGCGTCTACCCGCGTCCATTGCGCCATCCAGTTGGGCAGCGCATCAAAATGGCTGCCCACCAAATTGTTCATGACCTCGAATTTCACCAGCACGGCCAGTGCGGGCGCGCTGAGGTACAGGAGTGACACGAAGAACAGCGTCCAGGCGACAGAGCTGCGTGCGCCGGCCACCGTGGGTGAGGTGTAGTAGCGCGTGAGCAGATGCGGCAGGCCGGCCGTTCCGACCATCAGGCAAAACATCAGCGCCAGAAAATTGCGCCGCGAGTTGGTGAAGGCGGCCTGCATTTCCGGTGAACCATTCGGGTCGCCGGCATAGGGCTGGGCATGCGGCGGCAGGCCCCCCAGCGGCAGTGCGCGGGCATAGTTTTCCCGCATCTTCCGCTCCCACAGCACGCGGGCCGCCGCGGCATCGTGCGGCAGGGCGGCCAGTTCCCGGCTTGCCGCAACGATGAGACCGACGTCGGCATTTTGCGCACGCAGGCGGTGTATCCGCTCCTGCAGGTCTGTGCGTTCATGCTCCAACGCCTTGTCCACATTGCCCAGGCGCGCTTCGTATTCCTGGGCGCGGTGCAGATACGCTTGCACCACTTGCTGCTCCAGGGGCGAAGCGAGCAGCCCGGCCTCCAGATCGGCAATCTTGCCAATCTGCTTGCCGTACACCACCAGCGCGATCGGATTGCCAAGCTGCTTGTACGCCAGCCAGGACACCGGGATCAGGAACGCCAGCAGCAGCATCACGTACTGCGCCACTTGCGTCCAGGTGATGGCGCGCATGCCGCCCAGGAATGAGCACAGCAGCACGCCTCCCAGGCCGAGCATGATGCCGATTTCGAACTGAACACCGGTCAGGCGCGAGGCAATCAGGCCGATACCATAGATCTGCGCCACCACATAGGTGGACGAACACACCACGGCCGACAATGCCGCGATCACGCGCGGCCAGCGCCCACCAAAGCGTACATGGAAGAAATCGGGCACCGTGTACAGGCCCATGGCGCGCAAATGCGGTGCCACCAGGATGGCCACCAGGCAAAACCCCCCTGTCCAGCCCAGCAGGTAGGCCAAGCCTCCCGCCTGGCCTGGCGTGCCCGAGTAGCCTTGCAAATACAGCGCGCCTGAAAGACTGATGAACGACGCAGCGCTCATCCAGTCGGCCGCAGCCGCCATACCGTTGTACATGGGCGGAATGCGCCGCCCCGCCACGTAGTACTCAAGAGGATCGGTGGTGCGGCTGTACACCCCAATCGCGGCATACACCATGACCGAGAGAAACAAAAAAATCGGTCCGATCCAGTAGCGCGAGAGGCCATGCTGCTCCGCCCAAGTCATCAGGGCGAGAAAAGCGAGCACGCCGGCCACGTAGAGCGCAAGAATTCGGTGCAAGCGCCGCGCATAGCCGCGCTCGTCGGCCGCCTGCGGGGTCAGTGGCTCAGCCAAGCTCTCGCTCCCCATCCAGCGCCTGGGCCGCGCGCGCATCTTCGCGCTCAAACCGGCTCATGGCCCAGGCATAGACCACGACGATGGCAATGAACACGAACACCGCCCCTTGCGATGCCATCCAGAAACCGACCGGCCAGTCGCCCACGGAAAACCGCAGGTCGCGCGCAAAAAAACAGACGCCAAACGAGGTAAGCGCCCACACAACGAGGAGCGCCGCCTTCAGCCGAAGGTGCCGCACATCGTGAAGATCGGGCGGAAAGGCATGCGGAGCGCCCTCTTCTCCTGGGTCGGGTGCCCCGCGTGGCGGCAGCATGGTCTCAGTGCGCTGCGGCCAGTTGCTGCCAGGTGGCGACCACGCTGTCTGGGTTCAGCGAGATCGACGAAATGCCCTCATCGGCCAGCCACTGCGCGAAATCTGGGTGGTCGCTGGGCCCCTGGCCACAAATACCGATGTACTTGCCCTGCGCCCGGCAGGCCTTGATGGCCATGTGGATCAGCGCCTCGACGGCCTTGTCGCGTTCGTCGAAATCCTTGGCCAGCAGTTCCAGGCCCGAATCGCGGTCCAGACCCAGGGTGAGCTGCGTCAGGTCGTTGGAGCCAATCGAGAAGCCATCGAAGAAGGCGAGGAACTGCTCGGCAAGCAAGGCGTTGCTGGGTATCTCACACATCATGATGAGCTTGAGCCCATCCTTGCCACGCTGCAGTCCGTGCTGCGCCAGCAACTGCGTGACACGCTCGGCCTGGCCCAGCGTGCGCACAAAGGGCACCATCACCTGCACGTTGGTCAGGCCCATGTCGTTGCGCACGCGCTTGATCGCCTCGCATTCCATGGCGAAGGCTTCGCCAAACTCGTCGCTCACATAGCGCGCGGCACCGCGGAAACCCAGCATCGGGTTTTCTTCCTCGGGCTCGTAACGGCTGCCGCCGATCAGCTTGCGGTACTCGTTGCTCTTGAAGTCGGACAGCCGCACGATGACGGGCTTGGGCCAGAAAGCAGCGGCAATCGTGGCCACGCCCTCGGCCACCTTGTCGACATAGAAAGCCCGCGGACTGGCATGGCCACGCGCCACGGATTCGACAGCCTTCTTCAGATCGGAATCGATGTTCGGGTAGTCGAGGATGGCCTTGGGGTGCACGCCGATGTTGTTGTTGATGATGAATTCGAGCCGCGCCAGGCCCACACCCTGGTTGGGCAGCTGGCAGAAGTCAAAGGCGAGCTGTGGGTTGCCCACGTTCATCATGATCTTGGTGGCAATCTCGGGCATCTCGCCGCGCTGCACCTCGGTGACTTCGGTTTCCAGCAGGCCGTCGTAGATGTGGCCGGTATCGCCCTCGGCGCAACTCACCGTCACCAGGGTGCCGTCCTTGAGCCGCTCGGTGGCATCCCCGCAGCCCACCACGGCCGGAATGCCCAGCTCGCGCGCAATGATGGCGGCGTGGCAGGTACGCCCACCACGGTTGGTGACGATGGCCGAGGCACGCTTCATCACCGGCTCCCAGTTCGGGTCGGTCATGTCGGTGACCAGCACGTCGCCGGGCTGCACCTTGTCCATCTCGCTGATGCTGTGCACCAGCCGCACCGGGCCGGTACCGATCTTTTGCCCAATGGCACGGCCTTCGGCCAGCACGGCCCCCCTGCCCTTGAGCTTGTAGCGCATCTCGGCCTGATTGCCCGCCTGGCTCTTCACCGTCTCAGGCCGGGCCTGCAGGATGTAGAGCAGGCCGTCCTGGCCATCCTTGCCCCACTCGATGTCCATGGGGCGGCCGTAGTGCTGCTCGATCACCAAGGCGTACTGCGCGAGCTGCTCAACGTCGGCGTCGGTCAGCGAATAGCGGTTGCGTTGTTCTGCAGGCACGTCGGTCGTCTTGATGAGCTTGCCCTTGAGCGCACCAGCGGCCTTTTCTTCCGCTGTGGTGAACACCATCTGAACCAGCTTGGAGCCCAGGTTGCGGCGGATCACGGCCTTGTTGCCGGCGCGCAGCATGGGCTTGTGCACATAGAACTCATCGGGGTTGACAGCCCCCTGCACCACCGTTTCGCCCAGACCGTAGCTGCTGGTGATGAACACCACCTGGTCGAAGCCCGATTCGGTGTCGATGGTGAACATGACCCCTGCCGCGCCCAGATCCGAGCGCACCATGCGCTGCACCCCGGCCGACAGCGCCACCACGTCGTGCGCGAAGCCCTTGTGCACGCGGTAGGAAATCGCCCGGTCGTTGTAGAGGCTGGCAAACACCTCTTTCATCTTGTGCAGCACCTCGTCAATGCCATGCACATTCAAGAAAGTCTCTTGCTGGCCAGCAAAAGAGGCGTCGGGCAGGTCTTCCGCCGTCGCCGACGAGCGCACCGCAAAGGTGGCATCGGCGTTGCCAGCGGAGAGCGTGGCAAACGCGTCGGTAATGGCCTTTTGCAGATCGGCCGGGAAGGGCTGGGCCTCCACCATGGCGCGAATCTCGGCGCCCGCAACCGCCAGGGCGCGCACGTCCTCGGTGTCCAGCGCCGCCAGGCGCTTGCTGATCTTGTCGGACAGGCCATCGTGCGCCAGAAACTGGCGGAAGGCATGTGCCGTCGTGGCAAAGCCGGTGGGCACGCGCACCCCGTGCGGCAATTGCGAAATCATCTCGCCGAGGCTGGCGTTCTTGCCGCCAACGACCTCGACGTCGCTCATCCTCAGGTTTTCAAACGGTACGACCAGGGCGGTCGCGTCAAAGCGTGCAGACATGGGAGGGCTCCAGAAGTTAAAAGCGGCTCAATGCACGCGTCGGCCTGCGCGGGCGGACGGGCGACCATGCGATGCTGCGTGCGCTGTATTTGTGCTTGTGGGCGGCAGGAAGGCATGGGATGAATTCGGATAATCGGCGACATTGTAGGTCCGCCCTCCTGTCACCCTCCTGTCTGGCTTCTCATGCACACACGCACCGTCTACTTCGTCTCCGACGGAACCGGCATCACCGCCGAAACCTTTGGCAACGCCATCCTCGCGCAATTCGAGCTGACGCCCCGGCGCCTGCGCGCGCCTTTTACCGATACCGTGGACAAAGCGCACCAGGTGGTGCGGCAAATCAACCACACGGCAGAGCTGGAGGGCAGCAAGCCCATCGTCTTCACCACGCTGGTCAACATGGAGGTGTTGAAAGTGCTGCAAGAAGGCTGCAAAGGCATGCTGCTGGATATGTTTGGCACCTTTGTGCATCCGCTGGAGAAGGAGCTGGCCCTGAAGTCGCACCACCGTGTCGGGCGCTTCTCGGACATCAGCCGCAGCAAGGAATACACCGACCGCATCGAGGCCATCAACTTCAGCCTGGCGCACGACGACGGCCAGAGCCACCGCGACCTGGCCGGCGCCGACGTCATCCTGGTGGGCGTGAGCCGCAGCGGCAAAACACCCACCACGCTCTACCTGGCCATGCAGCACGGCCTCAAAGCCGCCAACTACCCGCTGATTCCCGAAGATTTCGAGCGCCACCAACTGCCGCCCGCGCTGATGCCTTACCTCAAGAAAATCTTTGGCCTGACCATCAGCCCCGAGCGCCTGTCGGAAATCCGCAGCGAGCGCCGCCCTGACTCACGCTATGCCAGCCTGGAAAACTGCCGCATGGAAGTGCACGAGGCCGAGTCCATGATGCGCCGCTCGGGCATCCGCTGGCTCTCGACCACCACCAAGTCGATCGAGGAAATCGCCACCACCATCCTGCAGGAGCTGCAGCCGGAGCGGCTGGTGTATTGAAACGGCAGCGCGCGGGGAGGGACGCTGCGGGTGTGCAGCGGCCCCAGGTAATTCTCTGGAAAGTTTTAGATGAAAATGGCCTCTAGCGCTTATCCATTCTGCGCGGCAAGCTATTAATGTAGGAGCAATTTGGGGATTCCAAGGCGACACCCTGAAGCGGTGCCATCCAGAAATCTGGCGGTGAGCGAGGCCTGTCCGTCAATCGGGTATGGGGCTGGATTCGACCCGAAGGCGACGGTGGGCATCGCTTTCGAAAGCGGTCTGCGATGCGCTACTCAGCGCTCCCACAGCCAAAACTTGCCCTGCGAGCGCCCAGATTTCACCTCTTCGCAAGCTATAGTTTCCCCCGACGCAAGCGTGCCGGGTTTCACGGAATTTTTATACCTGGACGTTTACACAGCAAGGTCGCTTCAAACGTAGGCTGCAAGCCACTTCCAGGAGGGATACATGACCAACTTATGGAGCAGCGTCCAAGTTATAGAGCAGGCTTTGCTCTGGACATTACGTTAAGGCGCTTATGCGTGTCGATTCACACAGCCTCGTTCGTGCAGCAGTCGTGCTCGGCGCGATGACGTGTTTTGGCATGGCGATGGCATCTATGTATGAAGCCGGCTGCGCCGGGGATCTGAAGACAGGCTCTTACGGCGACATGGCCGAAGCCCTGAGACTCGAAACACGAGCCGCAAGCATTGCGGGTGTCGGTGCAATTTTGGCCGCTTTGGTGGACAGCACGTTGCCTCGCCTGGGGCCAACTGGGCGGGTTTCTTCAGCGGCGAGCGTTATCGTAGTCAGCTACATTTTTTTCTTGTTCGGAGGTGTCTATTTCGAAACGTCTGGAGTTCAAGCATGCTTTCCATAGTTACATTCCCTTCGAATAGACCGCTCCTTAACCTGTTGCTCGGCTCGGACACGCAACCAAAGGCCGCTGCTTCGCGGCACGGGTTGCATGCCGGGCAGCGCCAACGTTAAACCTCACTGCCACCCATCGCTATCAAACAATGCCAGATCAACTAGAACCACTTGACGCTGACGATGAAGAGAATGACGACGATCCGACGCCGGAGGAGTTGGCGCAGATGCGGCGCGCGACAGCCGCTGACGCTGCTGCGGTTGATGCACTTATCCTGCAAAGTTGCACAGACCGTTGGCGCAAGGTGGCGATGGTCGTCGGAACTTCATTGAAAGAATTCGACGCGAAATTTCCTCATCTTCCGTATGTCTACATGCCGGTCCGCATCATTGAAATGGAGCACAGCGGTGTTCTTGAGGTGCAAGGCGATCCAATGGCCATGCGGTTTTCGGAGGTGCGCCTCGCCGGGGGTAAACCGTGATGTTTAACCCGTTGCTCGAAGCGGACAGGCAACAAAGTGAGGCCGCTGCGCGGCAAGTGTTGCCCGCCGTTCAGCGCAAACGTTAGGTCTTGGAAAATGACATTCCGCGATCGCCCATATCCAGCATTTTTTAGCCTCGCAATACTGCTATTTTTAGCGGCTACAGCGGGGTCTGATGTTGTAGCGCGAATTACCGTTAGTGGTGAAGGGGTTGGCAAGGCTGTCACAGAGCACTTTTATTACGCATTTGTTCAGCCTGTTGGTACGGTCATGTTGCTCGCCCCCTTCGCGCTGCTTGGCTGGATGTCGGCTTCCTTAGCAAAGCGCCAGGGTTTTGAGCGGGGTCTCGTTTTGTTTCTCATCGGCGCCTTGTTGCTCGGCACAATGTTTTTTTCTGCGTATCAGGATTCGCAGAAATACATGAGTCAAAAGATGTGGACCGCCTCAACACTTTCTATCGGGTTGCTTCCCTTCAAGAGCGCCCCACTGATATTGGTTTGTCTTGCCGCTCAGTGGTTCTTGGCCCGCAATTCAAGTGAGGCTCAGACCTAACATCGCTCACGAGTTTCGCTGCGCTCCATCGTGATCCGACAGTTGCACTGCGCCCCCAATGCCTGCGCTCCGCTGAATCCGGCCCCACTGCTTGCGCAGCGTTCGCCCCAACGCCCTGGGGCCGAGCGCAGCGATGGCCCGAAGGGCTGCCCCGGCTCTCTGGCAGTTCCCGGCCGAAACCTCGCTTCCCCTGAGCACAAGACAAAAGCCCAAAACGGCGGCACCGTTCCCCACAGCCCTGCCGCTTTCAATTTAATAGCTGCCGGCGCTTACTGCATAAGCGCTAGAGCCCTATTTCACCTGAAATTCAAGCCGGCGCCGCCGCCCGAACCAAGTGGCCAAAGGCCGAGAGCGCAGCCTTCGGCCCATCGCCGGCAACCATCACGGCCTGTGGGTACGGCCCTTGCGCTGCCCGGCCCTTCACTGGGCCGCAAGAAATCCGGCTTGTGCCACGTTGATCGTGTGCACCGAAATGGCAGCCACCGTGTCAGGCCCGCAGCCAGCCCTTGGTCCTGGCGACATGGACGAAGGCTTGGACACCGGCAGCGATGTCGGCGTTGGCATCGGGAAAGACTTTCTCCAAGTCCTGGATGATGCCCTGGACGCTGGCTTGGCCATCGCAGCGTTTCATGATCTCGCCAGCCGTGTCGTTGAGTTTGATCAGCCCCTCCGGGTACAGCAGGATGTAGGCGTTCTGGCTCTCTTCCCAGCGGAAGAAGTAGTGCGGCGCGAGGCGCGGCTGAAGCCCAAGGTTGTCGGTGGTGTCCATCATCAGGGCCCGGTAAATGCGGCGCCGGGCGGAGGCCATTGCTGCCTTCGCCCGGACACCGCTTAGCGCACGTAGACGTAAGCAGTGACTTCGAAGCCGAGGCGAATTTCGCAGTAAGCAGGGGTTTCCCAGGTCATGACAAGTCTCCTTGATAGCGGAACGGCAACATGCTGTTCCTTGATGGATTGTGGGTTTCGCGCCTTGCGCCCACTAGCCGCATTTCGCGAAAAGCGGCTCATGAAAATCATGAACTGCGCCGCCCTCTTCCATCGGTGTGTAGCGGCCCCAGCCGCTGACCTGCACGTCGCTGTACGCCAGCATCATGGTGTCCAGCATGGCCCACAGGATGTCGAGCTTGAACTGCAGAATCTCCAGTGCGCGTTGCTGCAATTCGCGCGTATTGAAATGCCCGAGCGTGATGCGCAGGCCATTGCAGACATCGCGCGGGGCCTCGCTCAGACGGCGCCGAAAGTACGCGTAGCCATCCGGCTCGATCCACGGGTAGTGCTGTGGCCAGAACTCCAGCCTCGACTGGTGAATGCCGGGGGCGAACAGCTCGGTCAGTGAAGCCGCGGCCGCCTCCTGCCACGGCCGCTGGCGCGCGAAATTGACGTAGGCGTCGACGGCAAAGCGCACGCCGGGCAGCACCAGCCGCTGCGATACGGTGTCCGCGCGTGCCAAACCCACCGCTTCGCCAAGCCGGATCCAGGCTTCGATACCGCCCTCATCGCCCTGGCAGCCATCGTGATCAAGGATGCGCTGCACCCAGTGGCGCCGCACTTCGCGCTCTGGGCAGTTGGCCAGAATTGCCGCGTCCTTGATCGGAATGTTGATCTGGTAGTAGTAGCGGTTGGCCACCCAGCCCTGAATCTGATGCTGCTGCAGTTGCCCCCGGTGCATCATGACCTGAAACGGATGGTGGATGTGGTAGCGCCCGCCCATCGCGCGCAGGCGCTCTTCGAATTCCTGGTCGCTCCAGGCTTGCAGTGGGTTCATGGTTGGTCTCCGGTATCGATCAGCATGCCGTCCCAGGCCAGTTCGACGCCGGCATGCTGCAACGCAGCGTGCTGCGGCGAGTCCTCGTCCAGGATCGGGTTGGTGTTGTTGATGTGAATCAGCACCTTGCGCGGCTTGTCAAAGCGCGCCAGCAGCGCCAGCATGCCGCCCGGCCCCGATTGCGGCAGGTGCCCGATGGCGCGCGCCGTATGGCTCGACAGGCCGAGGCGGATCATCTCGTCATCGGTCCAGAACGTGCCGTCGAGCAACACCACATCGGCATCGGCAAGGTAGGGTTCCAGGTGCGGCTCCATGGCGCCGAAGCCGGGGGCGTAAAAAATCTTTTTCCCGCTCGCGGTGTCTTCGATCAGCACGCCGATGTTGTCGCCGGGGCGCGATTGCTGGCGGTAGAGCGAATACGGCGGCGCCTTGCTGGCCAGCGGCACGGGTGTGAAGCGCAAGCCGCTGACGGCGGGCACGGTGAACGGCGTCGGCGGCTCCACCTGCAAGGCTTGCCAGCGGACCGTGCAAAAGTGCGACAGCACGTTGAAGACGGGGTTGCCGGTGGTGAGGTCTTCGTGCACCTGCGCGGTGCACCACACGTCGAGGGGTTTTCCTTCTCGCAACATGAAGAGGCCGGTGGTGTGGTCCACCTGGGCATCGATCAGCACCACCCCGGCAATGCCGGTATCGCGCTGGGCGCGCCCCGGTTGCAGACAAGGGTTGGCGCGGATCTGACTCAGGATGTCGGGCGAGGCGTTGAACAGCACCCAGTCGCTGCCGTTGCTGCTGACCGCAATCGAGGATTGCGTGCGTGGCTGGGCGCGCACGCTGCCGCGCCGCACGCCGTCGCAGTTGCGGCAGTTGCAGTTCCATTGCGGGAAGCCGCCGCCGGCGGCCGATCCGAGTACCAGAAGTTTCATGGCGCCAGTGTGTGACGGCGCTGCGGCCGCCGCATGCAGGGATTCGTGAAACCACCGTCAAGGTTTTCTGGAGCCAGGGGCATCGCCGCTGTCCGGCTTTGACGCCTCGCGACCGATTGGCCAGGCTCTCTATTCACGGCGGCACCTTGGGCCACCAACCTCGACCCCATCCGGGAAAGCGCCGGGCAGCGGGCGCTGGCTCTGGCAGTAACCCGTGCTCAAGAAAATCGCTAGCCAGCTTTGCGTACAAACCTGAGGCAGTTCTCCACGCGATCGCGTCGCGCCGCTTTCCGCCTGGGCCAACAATGCCGCCAAGGGGTCTTTCGTTTCGACCGGCCTCATGGACGATAAAGGAGACTGGTATGCCAAAAGAATCGCAAGGACTCACGCTGGACGGCCAGGGAAAGCCGCTTTGGCTGTCGCTGGAGCTGACCTACCGCTGCCCACTGAAATGCTCATGGTGCAGCAACCCGCTCAATTTCGAGGATTACACCGAGCGTGAACTCTCGACCGACGAATGGAAAGCCACGCTGCGCGAAGCGCGTGCCTTGGGCACGCTGCAACTGGGCTTCACCGGTGGCGAACCCTTGCTGCGCGATGACCTGGAAGAGCTGGTGGCCTATGCCGACGGCCTGGGCCTGTACACCAACCTGATCACCTCCGGCATCGGGCTCACCGAAGCCCGCTTGATTGCCTTGAAAGAGGCAGGCTTGAAACAGGTGCAACTGTCGCTGCAGGCGCTGCGCTCGTCGTTGACGGACGAACTGGTCGGCGCCAAGGCGCACACCCGCAAATTGGCGGCGGCGCGCCTGATCAAGGCCCACGGCTTTCCCATGGTGATGAACATGCCGGTGTTCAAGCAGAACATCGACCAGATCGATGCCATGTGCGAATTCGCCGCCGAGATCGGTGTCGAGTACATCGAGTTCGCCAATATCCAGTACTACAACTGGGCCATGGTGAACCGCGATGAGCTGATGCCCTCGCTAGAGCAGGTACGCGAAGCCGAAGCCACGATCCAGCGCTGGCGCGACAAGCTGGGCGACAGCATGACGCTCTACTTCGTCATTCCGGATTATTACGAAGGCCGCCCCAAAGCGTGCATGAACGGCTGGGGCGCCATCAGCCTGACCATCGCGCCGGACGGCGTCGCGATGCCCTGCCTCGAAGCGCGCGTGATCCCCGGCCTGGAGTTCGTGTCGGTGCGCGACAAGCCGCTCTCGTGGATCTGGCACGAATCGCCGCTGTTTCGCAAATACCGGGGGGTCGACTGGCTGCCCGAGCCGTGCCGTTCGTGCTCCGAGAAGGAAAAGGATTTCGGCGGCTGCCGCTGCCAGGCCTTCCTGCTGACTGGCGACGCCAGCAATACCGACCCGGCCTGCAGCCTGTCGCCGCACCACCATGTGGTGCAACAGGCGGTGGCCAGCACGGTGCAAGCGCTGCGTTTTCGCAAACCCCTGATCCGGCGCACCAAGAGCGCGGTGTCCACCGCCTACATGGAGGAATGAACCATGCGCCATCCTTACGACACGGCCGCCGGCACGATCGTGCTCGGCCTGCTGCTGACTGGGGCCTTGGCCGCCCTGGCGCGCTTGCTGATCGCCTGAGGCACAGCATGGACAGTCTCTCTATCGATCTGCTGCTGCGCTGGGGCCATTTCATCGCCGGCGTGATCTGGGTCGGCCACAACTATTCCAGCGTCATCCAGCGGCCCAACTGGCGTGCGCTGAACGCCGCCGATCTGATTGATGACCAAAGCCCGCGCTTCCAGGCGCTGCTGCACCGCGAGCATGGCACGTTTCGCTGGGCCTCGGTCGTCGCCTGGTCTGCCGGCATGCTGATGCTCTGGCGCTACGGCTGGCTGATGGGCGCCATTACCCTGCAAGGGACCTTGGTGCCGATCGGGATCGGCATGTACATCGGCACGCTGATGATGGCCAACGTCTGGCTGGTGCTGTGGCCGCATCAGCAGAAAGTCCTCGGCCTCAAGCCGGCCTCCATCGCCGAGCGTGTGCGCTGCTCGCGCATCACGCATTTGTCCTCACGCACCAACACCATGCTGTCGATTCCCTTGCTGTTCTTCATGGCAGCGGGCGCCCATGGCGGCCTCCTGGCGGGCTGACGCGGCGATGGCGCTACGCGAAGCCCCGGCGCAAGCGGCCTGGAATTTCGCCGCCGGTCCGGCGCGGCTGCCGGATGCCGTGTTGGCACGGGCCGGCGCCGCCCTGTTCGAGCGCGGCGCGGATGGCGCATCCGCCATCGAGCGCCCCTTCACCGGGGCCGGCTTTCGCGAGGTGCTGGCCGACGCCCGGCAGCGCCTGGCGGCCTTGCTCGGCGTCCCTGACCACTACCGCGTGCTGTTTCTCGCCGGCGGCGCCATGCACCAGTTCTCCATGCTGCCGATGAACCTGCTCGACCCGGCATCGGGCCTGCGCCGCGTCGCCTATGCCGACTCGGGCTATTGGTCGCGCCGGGCGATGCAGGAGGCAGCGCGCTACGCCGAAGTGGTGGTGGTCGCCAGACATGCCGGCGCGCTGCCGCTCACCGCACCACCGCTGGACGGCTGGCAGGTGCCGCCAGATTGCGCCTATTGCCACATCACGGCCAACGAAACCGTGGACGGCATTGCTTACCCGGCATGGCCCAATACCGGCGCCGTGCCGCTGGTGGCCGATGCAACTTCGTGCTTTCTCAGCGCGCCGCTCGACGTCTCGAAGTTCGGCCTGATCTATGCCAGCGCGCAAAAAAACATCGGTCCGTCCGGCCTGACGGTGGTCATCGTGCGCGAAGACCTGCTGCAGCGCCCTGCCTTGGCGGCCCCCTCGGCCTTGTGCTACCGCCTGCAGGCGGCGCAGGACAGTTGCCTGAACACGCCACCGACGCTGGCGATTCACCTTGCGGCGTTGGTCTTCGCGTGGATTGCTGAATCTGGCGGTCTTGCGACCATGGAAAGTGCCAACCGGCGCAAGGCGGAGTTGCTGTACGGCGCCATCGACAACAGCCAGGGTTTTTACACAGCGCCGGTCGCCCGCGGGCACCGCTCGACCACCAACGTCCGCTTTCATCTGGAAGATGAGGGCCTGACCGAGGTCTTTTTGAGCGACGCCGCAGCCGCCGGCTTGCACCACCTGCGCGGCCACCGCCAGGTCGGCGGCCTGCGTGCCAGCCTCTACAACGCGATGCCGGACGAGGGGGTCGCAGCACTGGTCGACTTCATGGCGGAATTTGCCCGAGGCCACGGGTGAACACCGCATGGCTCCCCAGCCGGCCGGGGCTGGCCGGCGGGATCGACAACGATGGCAGCCGGGCGGCAGAACTGCTGGCCGCCGGGTTCGGCAGTGTGGAATTCGGCACGGTGACGCCCCGCCCAGAGCCCGGCGCCCATCCCGGCGCCAACCCCGGCGTGGTTGCGCTGGCGGCCTGTCTGCGGGCGCTGCCGCCCCGAGCGCCAGGCGCGGCCCTTGTCGGCATCGGCATCGGCATCGGCATGCGTGGCGACGCCGCGCCGGTAACCCTGGCCGCCGAGTGGTGCTGCGGGTACCAGGCCGCCTGGGACGTGGCCGATTACCTGAGCTTCAATTTGAGCGCGCGCCGCTACCAAGCCTTGTTGACCCCTGCGCATTGGCCACTGCTTCTGCGGGCATTCGACGCCGTCGCCAACGAACGCCAACGGCATGTCATCGCTGGCGACCGGTACCTTCCCCTGGCGGTCAAGCTGCCGCTGGGGCCGGCGGGCGAATTCCCGCTGGCGCTGGCACAAGCGGCCGCCGCGGCGGGCTTCGATGCCGTGACCGCAGTGCTGCCCGCCAGCAGCGAACGTCTCGACCGGCTTCGCCTGCTGCGCTCACAACTGCAAGGCCAGGCAGCCATCGTGGCAGTCGGCGGCATACGGTCGGCGGCCGATGTGCGCGCCGCACTGGCAGCCGGCGCCAACGCGGTGCAAGTCCATTCGGTGTTCGCACAGCTCGGCGCCGCCTGCCTGCCGGAGCTGCTGGACCTGGATCTTCCGGCACAGGGTGCCAGCGCCGGTTCCACCTCGGCCCGGTTCAGCGCACACAAACGAGTGCCGAACGGCCACCAGAAACTGAGCGCCCACGACCAGCCAAGCCATTGAGAACTATTGTTTTTGTAGCTTTCTACGCATACTGCATAAGCGCTAGGGCCTGATTTACCCCAAAACTTTAGGCAAAGACCGACGGTGTTTTACTGGCCTCGGCCATCGTGCCCTCCCGCAGACGATTGGCGGAAAACATCACCCAAGAGGCTGTAGAGCTTTGCCGTTGGCAGGTTGATCTTCCGTCAGTTCCGCATAGAGCTGCAGATCGGCCGCGTAACAGCTACACGCCTGCGCCTGCAGGGCCGGGCGATCCAGAACGGTCAGTTCGCCGCGGTGGTACTCAATCAGCCCGCTCTTCTGGAACTCACTGGCGGCCACCGTGATGCCCACGCGCCGTACGCCGAGCATGAGCGCCATAAATTCCTGGGTGACGTGAAAAGTGTCGGCCTGGGCTCTGTCCTGGCTCATGAGCAGCCAGCGGGCCAGGCGCGGACCAATTTCGTGAAAACGCTCGCAAGCCGAAGCCAGCGTCTGCTGGTGCAGCCTTACCAGCAGGCTGGTCTGAATCACCTGCTGCAGCGCGGGGCTGGCGTCGCATTCCTGCTTCAAGGCCTGCGCCTCAATACGCCAACAGTGGCCCGCCCCCTGAACCAGCGCGCGCCACGGCGTCTTGGCCAAGCCGAGCACCAGCTCGGACCCGAGCATGGATTCGCGCCCCACCATGCCCACCTCCAGCGCGGGGTAGGTGTCTACATCGATCACCAGAGAAATGAAACCGGAGTGCGGGAAGTAGGCGTGGCTGAGCGGCTTCCCGCGTTCGCTGAGTTCGGCGGAGAGCACCAGTTCAAACGGCTCGCACTGCTTCTGCAGGCGCTTGCGAATGCTCTCGGGAAGTTGCTGGATCAGCAGATTTTGAGCATGCGGCATGAGAATGTTTTCACTGTTTGTTCAGAAACACCCTGAAGGGGGTGGCGTTCGGAAGCACCCACGCCAAGGCGCATTGGCCAACCAATCCCCAGTGTGGTGGGCCGGGCAGGTTCTGACTGTGTGCCAGCGCACACAAGGGGTGCTGCACCGCCCCGACCTGGCTACCGCATTGCGCGCGACAGCCGCCGTGTCTGGCCGCTGCGCGAACTCTGTACCGTGCTCACTTCGTATTCGTCCCTGGAAACCCGCCTGCAGTGTGGGCCGTGCGGATGGACGATGGCGCTGCGGACTCAGTGGCCTGGGCTGCCAGAACGGCGGGCTCTGCTGCCCTGCCGGCGGGCTGCGCGCCCACGCGGGTCAAGATGGTTTTTTGCTGCTCCAGCGTGAATGGGAGCGAAGTCGCGCGCGTGATCATGGGGAGGCCTTGGCTGGGGGCCGCGCGCCGTGCGCCGCCCTAGGGGCCTTTGTAGTGGTCTGCGTCGGGGCGCGTCTGTGCGCTAGCGCACGCCTGCAAGGCTCTGTCGGGCCAACCGGTAGGGCAGCAGGCGATCGTATTCGTCTTGCACCACGGCATAGCACTCGCAGGTGCGTTCCTCCAGCCCGGCGCGGTCCAGCACGGTGATGCGGCCACGGGCGTACTTGATCAGGCCGAGCTTCTGGAGTTTGAGCGCCGCCTCGGTCACGCCCTCACGGCGCACGCCCAGCATGTTGGCGATCAGCTCCTGCGTCATCACCAGTTCGTTGCCCGTGAGGCGGTCCAAACTCAGCAGCAGCCAGCGGCAAAGCTGCTGGTCAAGCGAATGGTGGCGGTTGCATACGGCGGTTTGCGCCATCTGCGTCATCAGGGCCAGCGTGTAGCGCAGCAGCAGGTGCAGCACCGCCCCGGAGCGCGCGAATTCCTCTTTGATGTCGGCCGCGCGCAGTCGGTAGCCCTTGCCTGCGCTCTGCACCACAGCCCGGCGCGGCGTGGTTTCGCCGCCCATGAAGAGCGCGATGCCGACCACGCCCTCATTGCCCACCACGGCGATCTCGGCCGAGTCGCCGTCTTCCAGCACATACAGCAAGGAAACGATGGCATTGGTCGGAAAGTGCACGTGGCTCAGTTTGCCGCCCGATTCATGCAACACCAACCCGAGCGGCAAATCCACCTCCTCAAGCAGCGGTGCGATACGCAGCCATTCAGCGGGCGGAAGCGCGGCCAGCAAACTGTTGGCCGATTGATCTGGAGAGGTACCCATGCGCAAGTTCTCAGGCGCGATTGCGCCGCAGACGGTGTGTGAACCTACCAGCATACGAAGGCAAGTGCGCCTCATCTGTGCGTTACCGCACAGACTACCGCCTGTGTTGCACATGCCCGACTGCCTCGTCTGGAATGGCCCAATTACAGGGGCTGGTCGCATGCACGTCACCATGACGCTTTCAACCCAAAAGGGCTTTTCCGCCCTCCCGGCTTGTCCGGTGTTCGCTAGCGTACAGACAAAAACGCACGCAGCGGGGATGCTGGCAATCGCTTGGTCCACTTGCGTTGCTGCGGCGTTTCTGTTGCTCGAACCTGTACCGCACACCACGACCGAGCGCTGATTGGTCAATACCGTGGGGAATCCAGATGCCTGACTTAAAACCGTCCTTTGCAGAAAGCGCCTGCTTCGCTGCACTCAGAGGCGCGATCCTCGTAGAGCAGCAGGTTCTTGAACTCGACATTCACATCGTCAGTGCACGCGTCCAAAAGCTGCTCAGGGAATCGCTGCGCATGGCTGAGCCCGCCAGCACGCCCATCGCCACCCTATCGAAAAATGAAGCGTTGCTGCAACTTGCACCTTTGCCGGGAGGTTCCCTGCTGCAATTGAGGCCTGTTGCCAATTGGGACCGAAGCAGCGTGGATCGTGAGCAGGCGTAGCGGCGAAACGCAGCTTGTTGAACCGACCCTCCTGCTGCCAACTCCTCGGCACCGTGGTGCACTGCTTGCTTGGGCAGCGCGGTAGCGCAGCGCGAAAGACAAGGCACAGCAGCTTGTAGACGGATGGTGGACATCCCACCCTTCCTCAAATGACCTGCGAAGCACTACATTTTGTGTAGCTAACTGCGAATACTGGATAAGCGCCCAAGTCAGATTCTTCTTTGAATCTTTGATCGCCTCCAACGGCGATCTGACCGCTCTAAGTCCCTCCGGAAAGCTGCCACATAGAACTACACATCCGGGCGGCAAAGTCTATATGGATCACATATAATATGTATACGTTTCATATAGGATTATCGATGGGTATCGTAAAAATTTCTGACCTCATGCACGAAAATCTGCGGGTGGTGGGGAGCGCGCTGAGTAGGTCGATCAACGCACAGGCGGAGCACTGGATGCGAGTCGGCATGCTGACTGAAATGCATCCAGAGTTGAACCACCAAGAAATCAGCCAGCTGTTGATACAAGCGGAACTTGCAGGGGGGCTGGACATCGCCGGCGTCATCACTGGGCAATTTGGCAAAACCGTCGCCTTGACTGGCAAGCACTGATGGTGCAAGAGGTTCCTATCCATGGCGCTGAAGACATCGCGATGGCGCGGCGCGCTGCCAAGCTTGCCGCAGAGGTTCTCGGCATGATCGAACCCTACGTCGTGCCGGGCGTGAGCACGGATACGCTCGACCAAATCTGCCACGACCACATCGTGAATGTGCAGTGTGCGATTCCCGCAAACGTGGGGTATCAGGGGTATCCCAAGACCATCCTCACTTCCGTCAATCAGGTGGTTTGCCACGGCATTCCCTCGCCCGAGAAGATTCTGAAGAAGGGCGACATCGTCAACATCGATGTGGCCGTGATCAAGGATGGCTGGTTCGGTGACACCAGTCGCATGTTCTTCGTCGGAACTCCCAGCGTTTTGGCTCGGCGTCTGGTCGAGACGACCTACGAAGCCATGCTGGCCGGCATCCAACAAGTCAAACCTGGCGCAACACTGGGCGATATTGGCTATGCCATCCAATCGGTTGCTCACCGGGAGCATTTCAGTGTGGTGCGCGAATTCTGCGGGCACGGCATTGGTCAGGTCTATCACGACGAACCCAACGTGCTGCACTACGGGCAGCGAGGTGACGGGCTCAAGCTGGAACCGGGAATGGTTTTCACCATTGAGCCCATGCTCAACGCCGGCAAACGCGAAACGCGGCAGCTGGCCGATGGGTGGACCATCGTGACAAAGGACCGGTCGCTGTCCGCCCAGTGGGAACACATGGTTGCGGTAACGCCTTCCGGGTATGAGGTTCTGACGGCCTGGCCAGGAGGCACAGGCACTTACGCAGCGGTCTGACCCATGGTTTGGGTAGGTGTTGCCCACAACCCAATCCTTTGAAGCGATCGCCACCACCATCCTGCAGGCGTTGCAGCCTGATCGTCTCAACTACTGTTTCAATAGCTGTCAGCGCCCGTGCATATTGCCGTAGCGGCTATTTTTACTTGAAATCTTCGGCCAGGGCTGGCCCGTCCAGTCTCAGCCCATCTGCGCAATCGCCTGGCGGAAACGGCGCAGCGACAGGGCGAACATCACCGCGCCGATGAGCAGCAGCGCCACAAAGGATGGCCATACCACCGCCAAGCCCGCCCCGCGAAACAAAATGGCCTGGCCCAGTTCGGTGAAATGCGTGGTGGGCGCAAGCGACATCACCCGCTGCACCCACTCGGGCATGCTCTCTCGCGGCGTCATGCCGCCCGAGAGCATTTGCAGCGGCAACATAACCAGCATGACCAGCAGGCCGAACTGTGGCATGTTGCGTGCCAGCGTCGCCATGAAGATGCCGAGCGACGTGGTCGCAAACAGGTGCAGCACCACGCCAACAAAGAACAGCCACAACGAGCCCTCCACCGGCACCCGCAGCAACCCCAGCACGACGCCATGCAGGGACAGCAGCGTCGCCACCACCACCACCACCCCCATGGACCAAACCTTGGCCAGCATGATTTCGGTGGGCGTCACCGGCATGACCAAGAGGTGCTCGATGGTGCCATGCTCGCGCTCACGAATCAGCGCCGCGCCGGTCAGAATGATGGAGAGCATGGTGATTTGCGAAACGAGTTCCATCAGGGAACCAAACCACACATTCGAGAGCGTGGGGTTGAAGCGCATGCGCGTCACCAGCTCTACCGCGGGGGCCTGCGTGCCACGGTTGCGCTGCACGAACTCACCCACCTCGCCCACCACGATCTGCTGAGCCAGACCACTGCCAGCAAATGCCTGGCTCATGCGCGTGGCATCCACATTGAGCTGCAGGGAGGGCTGGCGGCCGGCCAGCACATCGCGCTGCAGGTTGGGGGGGATCACCAGTACCAGGGTGTAGCGGCCTGCGTCCAGCGCCGGATCGACCTGGGCATTGGTGATGCTCACCGGCGCATTGAACGTGGGCGGGTAAAACGCACTGAAAATGCGCGCCGACAGGGCCGAATCGTCTTCGTCCACGATGGCAATTGGCGTGTGGTGCAGCGTTTCGGGCATAGCCGTTCCCGCGGTGTAGATCGCCACGGTAAAGGTGTACACAATCAGGACCAACATCATCGGGTCGCGCCACAGGCTCCATAGCTCCTTGACGCCCAGCAGGCGGATGTTGGTCAGGTGGTGCAGCAGGCGGCGCATGCTCACTTTTCCTGCTTGCGCAACAGCAGCACCGCCGCGCCCAAAATCACCACCGGAGCGACGGCCAACGGCCAGAACGAGGCGGCCAGGTCGTGAAACCCCAGCGCCTTGTTGAACACCCCACGGCTGATGGTGAACATGTGGCTGGCCGGATAAATCTCGCCGATCCAGCGCCCTGCACCCTCCAGCGACGACACCGGGTTGATCAGGCCGCCGAACTCGATGGCAGGCAACATGGTGCCGATCATGGTGAAAAACATGGCCGCAAGCTGGCTGCGCACCAGAGCCGAGGCCAGCAGGCCCATCCCTGTAGCGCTAATGGCAAACAGCAGTGTCGCCAGTGTGAGCGTAGCCAAGCTGCCGGTGACAGGCACACCAAACACGGTCACGGCCAGCAGCAGCATCATGGCGAAATTGAGCATCGACAACGCGAGATAGGGCAACTGCTTGCCCAGCAGAAACTCGGTGCGCGTGGTCGGTGTCACGTAGAGATTGATGATCGAGCCCAACTCCTTCTCGCGCACCACGGCCAGCGCAGTCAACATGGCCGGCAGCATGAGCAGCAGGATGGGGATGACCGCTGGCACCATGGCCGGCAGGCTCTTGACGTCGGGGTTGTAACGAAACCGGGTTTCCACGTTCACGTAGCCCGCAGGCACTGCGCCGGTGCGCGCTGCGATCGTCTGCACCAACCAGTACTGGTGCATGCCCTGCACATAGCCGGCCACGGTTTCCGCACGCTGCGGCATGGCGCCGTCGATCCAGGCGCCAATCTCGGCCTGCTCGCCGCGCTCCACATGGCGGGCGAAGCCGCTGGGGATTTCCAGCGCCAGCGAAATTTTGCCGCTGCGCAAGCGCTGGTCCATGTCGGCATCGTCCAGCAAAGGCGATTGCTCGCTGAAGTAGCGCGAGCCCGCAAGCTGCAGGGCGTAGTCGCGGCTCAGCGCGGTCTGATCGCGGTCGAGCACGGCGAAGCGCAGGTCTTCGACATCCATGCTGATGCCGTAACCCATCACAAACATCAGCAGCAGCGAGCCCAGCAGCGCCAGCGCACCGCGCACCGGGTCGCGCTGCAACTCCAGCGACTCACGCCAGGCATAGCTGTAGAGGCGCCGCAGGCTGCGTCGCCAGGCAGGTTCGCGTGGCTGCGCAGCCTTGGCTGGCGGCGTGGCGGCGGCAGCCAGCGGGCTCTGCGCCGCATCCGCCGCGCCGCCACCTGCCTGCACCAGGCAATCGATGAATGCCTGCTCCAGCGTCTGCGCTCCGTGCGCCGCCACAATGGCCTGCGGCGTGTCGCTGGCAAGCACCCGGCCCGCGTGCATGAGCGAAATACGGTCGCAGCGCGCAGCCTCGTTCATGAAATGGGTCGAGATGAAGATGGTCACCCCATCGCGCCGCGAGAGTTCGATCATCAGGCGCCAGAAGTTGTCGCGCGCGATCGGGTCTACGCCCGAGGTGGGTTCATCGAGTATCAGCAGCTCCGGCTTGTGCACCATGGCGACGGCGAGCGAGAGGCGCTGGCGGTGGCCGAGCGGCAGTTTCTCGGGCAACACATCCAGAACGTCCTGCAGGCCAAAGCGCTGTGCCATCTCGGCGGCGCGGCCCGCGACTTGCGCTTCGGGCACATGGAACAGGCGCGCGTGCAGCAGCAGGTTCTGCTCCACCGTCAGTTCGCCATAGAGAGAGAAGCCCTGCGACATGTAGCCCACGCGCTGGCGCGTGGCGATGTCCTTGGGGTCCACCGCATGGCCGAACAGCAGCGCACTGCCCTCGCTGGCGGGCAGCAGGCCCGTGAGCATCTTCATGGTGGTGGTCTTGCCGCAGCCGTTCGACCCCAAGAAACCAAAAATCTCGCCCCGGCGGATGCGCAGGCTGACTGCATCGACTGCGGTGAAATCGCCAAACCGCATGGTCAGGCCCTGCGCCTCGATGGCCACCTCGTGCGCCAGGGCGTCGGTCAGAGGCGGAATATCGACCGCGCGGTGCCCGCGCCGCCGCTCCTCGGGCAGCAGGCCGATAAAGGCAGCTTCCAGATTCGCGGCGCCGGTGCGCTCCAGCAGGCCGCCGGGCGTGCCCTGCGCCAGGATGCGGCCCTCGTCCATCGCGACGAGCCAATCAAAGCGCTGTGCCTCGTCCATGTAGGCGGTGGCCACCACCACGCTCATGCCGGGGCGCTGCCGGCGGATGCCCTCGATCAGGTCCCAGAACTGCGCGCGGGCCAGCGGATCTACGCCGGTGGTCGGCTCATCGAGAATCAGCAGATCGGGGTCGTGGATCAACGCGCAGCACAGGCCAAGCTTTTGCTTCATGCCCCCAGAAAGCTTGCCTGCGGGGCGCTCCAGAAACGGCTGCAAGCCAGTGGCGCGGGTGAGCTGGTCGATGCGCCGGCGACGCTCCCGCGCGCCATGGCCGAACAGGCGCGCAAAAAACTGCAGGTTCTCTTCGACCGAGAGCGTGAGGTAGAGGTTTTTGCCCAGGCCCTGGGGCATGTAGGCAATGCGCGGGCAAACGCGGCGCCGGTGGCCGGCACGCGCCATATCGCCCCCCAGCACCTGCACCCGCCCCTGCTGCACCACGCGTGCCCCCGCCATCAGCGCCAGCAGGCTGGACTTGCCCACCCCGTCGGGGCCGATCACGCCCACCATGCAGCCTGTCGGCACGTCCAGGTCGATATCGGCCAGGGCCTGTACCTGCCGGTAACGCAGCCCCACCCCCGCCAGCCGCGCCACGGGCGCCAAGCCCGCATCGTTCACGGCTGCCCTTTGATGGCCAGGTGCTCGGGCCACGCGGCCTGCGGGTCGGTGCGGATCCAGGCCATGCCGGGCAGCCCGGTCTTGACCTGCTCGATGTGGCGCAGCAGCAGATCGCGGTCGATCTGCGCGCGCACGCGGAACATGAGCTTTTGCCGCTCGCTCGCGGTTTCGACGGTCTTGGGGGTGAACTGGGCCGTGCTGGCCACAAAGGACACGCGCGCCGGAATCACGAACTGCGGCGCGGCATCGAGCACGATGCGCACCTCGCTGCCCAATGCCACCCGGCCCGCGACTGCCTCCGGCAGGAAGAAGGTCATGTACACATCCGACAGGTCGACAAGGCTCAGCACCCTGGCGCCCCCCGCCACGATTTCCCCAGGGTGTGCAATGAGGAACTGCACGCGGCCATCGCGCGGGGCCTTGAGCTCGCTCTCAGCCAGATCCACATCCATGCGCTGCAGCGTCGCCTCCATGGCCTGCACATTGGACTGGGCGGCTGGAACCTGGGTGCGGGCTGCGTCCACCCCGGCCTGGGCCGCGCGCGCCTGGGCCTGGGCGGCGCTCAGGGCGGCCTGCAGATTGCGCACCTTCCCCCGGTCGTCGTCGAGCGCCTGGTCGGACAGAAAGCCGTCGCGGGCGAGTTGCTCGGTACGCGGCAGGCGGCGCTGGGCCATCTGCAAATCGGTTTCGCGCTGCACCACCTGCGCCAGTGCGGCCTGGTGGTTGCCAAGCGCCTGCGCCACCTGCACCTGGCTGGTGGCCACCGCCTGGCGCGCCTGCTGCAGCCGGGCCAGCGCCTCATCGCGCTGCGCCTGCAAACCGTCGAGCTGCAAGCGGGCCAGCACCTGTCCGGCCTTGACGAAATCGCCCTCGGACACCAATAGTTCGCGCAAGCGGCCAGGCTGTTTGCTGGCCACGGCGATTTCCGTCGCCTCGATGCGGCCATTGCCGCCCACCAGGCCGGCGTGCGGGTCGGTGGCCCGCCAAGGCACCCAGCCCAGCAGCAGCGCCGCGCCCACCAGCAGCAGGGCGCCGGCCGCAAGAACGGGTTTGCTAGCGATCTTCATGACGCCTATTGTCTCCTGGCGACCCTGCCGCGCAGGCGCCATGAAGCGCCTGTTTGCCGGCGATCAAGAAAAACCACCCGGACGCAGCCGGGTGGTCCTATATTGATAGCTTCTAACGCTTACTGGATAAGCGCTAGAGGCCAATTTCAATAAAACTTCAGGCCGGCACCGGCGTGCGGATCAGGTAGTCGAACGCGGCCAGCGCCGCCTTCGCGCCGTCGCCCGCCGCGGTGATGATCTGCTTGTACGGCGCGGTCGTGCAGTCGCCGGCGGCCAACACGCCGGGGACGTCGGTGCGGCCGTGGCTGTCCACTTCGATCTCGCCAAAGCGCGACAGCGCCACCGTGCCCTTGAGCCACTCGGTGCTCGGCAGCAGGCCGATCTGCACGAAGATGCCTTCGAGCGCGATCTGCTTCACTGCGTCGCTCACGCGGTCCTTGTAGGTGATGCCGGTGACCTTGTGGCCGTCACCGTTGACCTCGGTGGTCTGGGCATTGAGGATGACCTCGACGTTGGGCATGCTCTTGAGCTTGCGCTGCAGCACCGCATCGGCCTTCAGTTCGGGGGCAAATTCCAGCACCGTGACGCGCGCCACGACACCGGCCAGGTCGATAGCCGCCTCGATACCGGAGTTGCCGCCGCCAATCACGGCCACGTGCTTGCCCTTGAACAGCGGACCGTCGCAGTGGGGGCAGTTGGTCACGCCCTTGGTGCGGTACTGCTCCTCGCCCGGCACGTTCATGTTGCGCCAGCGCGCGCCGGTCGAGACGATGACGGTGCGGCTCTTCAAGCTGGCGCCGCTTTCCAGCTGCACCTCGATGAGCCCGCCTTCCTCGGTGGCAGGCACCAGTGCCTTGGCGCGCTGCAGGTTCATGATGTCCACCTCGTAGTCGCGCACGTGGCGCTCCATCGCGGCGGCGAACTGCGGGCCTTCCGTGTGCCGCACCGAAATAAAGTTCTCGATGCCCACGGTGTCGAGCACCTGGCCACCAAAGCGCTCGGCCACCACGCCGGTGCGGATGCCCTTGCGTGCGGCGTACACGGCAGCCGCCGCGCCGGCCGGGCCGCCGCCGACGATGAGCACGTCGAACGGCGCCTTCTCCCCGAGCTTGGCGGCGTCGCGCGCGGCGCTGCCGGTATCGATCTTGGCGACGATTTCGGCGAGCTCCATGCGGCCCTGGCCGAAGCGCTCGCCATTCAGGAACACGGTGGGCACGCCCATGATGCCGCGCGACTCGATCTCGTTCTGGAACACGCCGCCGTCGATTGCGGTGTGCGTGATGCGCGGGTTGAGCACGCTCATCAGGTTGAGCGCCTGCACCACGTCGGGGCAGTTGTGGCAGGAGAGCGAGTAGTAGGTCTCGAAATGGAAGTCGCCGTCCAGGCCCTTGACCTGCTCCAGCAGCTCGGCCGCTTCCTTCGACGGGTGGCCGCCGACTTGCAGCAGCGCCAGCACCAGCGAGGTGAACTCGTGGCCCAGCGGCACGCCAGCGAAGCGCACGCCGCTGTCTTGCCCAGGGTTGGTGATGAGGAACGAGGGCTTGCGCACATCCAGGTCGTTGTTCTCGACCACGGTGATCTTGTCGGACTGGGCGCGGATGTCTTGCAGCAGTTCGCGCAGCTCGTTCGACGCAGCGCTGTCGTCCAGCGTGGCGACCAGTTCCACCGGGCGCTGCAGGCGCTCCAGGTAGGCTTTCAACTGGGTCTTGAGGGTGTCGTCGAGCATGGCGGAACTCCTGAATTTTGAATTATTGGGCAAAAAAAAGCCCGGGCGCCAGGCACCCGGGCGTCTTGGTGCGTAGGGCTACGGCTTAGATCTTGCCAACGAGGTCAAGCGACGGCGCGATGGTCTTGTCGCCTTCCTTCCACTTGGCCGGGCAGACTTCACCAGGATGCGCTGCGGTGTACTGGGCGGCCTTGAGCTTGCGCAGGGTTTCCTTCACATCGCGGGCGATTTCGTTGGAATGCACTTCCATCGTCTTGATAAAGCCATCGGGGTTGATGATGAAGGTGCCGCGCAGCGCCAGGCCTTCTTCGTCGATATGCACGTCAAAGGCGCGGGTCAGGTGGTGCGTCGGGTCGCCCACCAGGAAGAACTTGGCCTTGCCGACGGCGGGCGAGGTTTCGTGCCAGACCTTGTGCGAGAAATGCGTGTCGGTGGTGACAACGTAGACCTCGGCACCGGCCTTCTGGAATTCTGCGTAGTTGTCGGCCGCGTCTTCCACTTCCGTCGGGCAGTTGAAGGTGAAAGCGGCGGGCATGAAGATCACCACGGACCACTTGCCTTTGATGCTTTGGTCCGTCACTTCAACGAACTTGCCGTTGAGGAAGGCCTGGTTCTTGAACGGCTGGACTTGCGTATTGATGAGGGACATTGCTGCTTTCCTTTCGGGTGATGAACTGAACACAGGGGCAAGTCTAGGCACAATCAAACAATATAACCAATCAATTGATTTGATTACATCGATGCCTTTTAGCTATTTAATACCGTGGTGAGCGTGCGGTATTCGGTGCTGGACGCACAATGGCAGCTTCTTTGGCGCACACGTTAAGGAGTCCGCTATGCAAGGCGACGCACAGGTCATTGGCTACCTCCAGGCCCAGCTCAAGAACGAGCTGACCGCCATCAACCAGTACTTTTTGCACTACCGCATGCTCAAGCACTGGGGCTTTGGCAAGCTGGCCAAGAAGGAGTACGAGGAGTCCATGGGCGAGATGAAGCACGCCGACATGCTGATGGACCGCATTTTCATGCTCGACGGCCTGCCCAACCTGCAAGACCTGGGCAAGCTGATGATTGGCGAGGACGTGCCCGAAATTCTGGCCTGCGATCTGGGCCTGGAGCGCGGCGCGCAAGCGACGGTCAAGGAAGGCATGGCGCACTGCGAATCGGTGCGCGACTACGTTTCGCGCGATTTGCTGCAAACCATCCTCGACGACACCGAAGAGCACATCGATTTCCTCGAAACCCAGATTGAGCTGGTCGCCAAGGTCGGCGTGCAAAACTACCTGCAGTCGCACATGAGCGAACTTGAATAGGCCGCAGGCGGCTGCGCAACCGAAGCGGGCCAGGCGCCCGCTTTTTTATGGCGCATGCGAGCTTGCGCCCATCCTCGCAGCGGTTTGCGACAATGCCTGCACCCCCGCCTGCCCTTTCGCCCCCATGCACGAAACACCTCCGCCTGCACCGCCTGAGCCGCCTGCCACCCAGCGGCACAACCCCTTGCACGGCGTGACGCTCGAAGCCATGGTGCGCGCGCTCGCCGAGCATTACGGCTGGCCGGGCCTGGCCGAACAGATACCAGTGCGCTGCTTTCAGCACGAGCCCAGCGTGAACTCCAGCCTGAAGTTTTTGCGCAAAACGCCCTGGGCGCGTGAGAAGGTCGAGAGCCTGTACCTCTTCATGCTGCGCGAGCAGCGCCGGGCGGCGCAGTAGGCATTCACCTAAGGCGGGTCGTGCTGCCAGTAGCGCCGCCCGACCTCACGCTCACAGCGCACCGCCTCGGGCGCGTCCGATTGCCAGGTCGCGGCGCCGCAATGTGCCGAATCAACCACCCGTGCACCATGCTCGCGCAAGCGCTGCACCACGATCGGCGCGGGGTGGCCAAAGCGGCTGCGGTAGGCGGCCTGTACTAGCGCAATTTTCGGCTGCACCGCGGCAAGAAAAGCGTCGCTTGACGAGGTTTTGCTGCCATGGTGCGGGACCAGCAGCGCATCGGCAGCCAATGGCGCTCCGGCCTCCACCAACGCCAGCTCCTGCGGTCGCTCGATATCACCGACCAGCAGCGCGCTGGCGCCGCTCACAGCCCGCACGTGCAACACGCAGCTTTGTGCATTCGGCTTCTCGCCACGTGGCAACACGGCAGGCACCGCCTGCAGCGGGTGCAGAACATCGAACTGCACGCCGTCCCACGTCCAGGTCTGCCCCGCGACGCAGGGCGCCCAGGCACGCAGTGCGAGCAGCGCGGCCTCACCAGCAATCGACCCGGTCAGCGCAGCCCGGGGCTGCTGGGCCAGTACAGCGCTCGCGCCACCGGTATGGTCGCTGTCGCGGTGGCTGAGCATGACGATGTCCACCCGCTCACCCAGCGAGCGCAGCAGCGGCACCAGCACCCGGTCACCCGCATCGCTTGCCAGGCTGTAGCGTGGGCCAGTGTCGTAAAGCAGCGCGTGCCGCGCGGTACGCACCAGCACCGCGTTGCCCTGGCCAATGTCGGCTGCGAGCAACTCGAAACTGCCCGGCAGCGGCCTCGGCACCTGCCACAGCAGCGCTGGCAGCAGCAGCGGCACGCCGGCCAAGCGCAGGGATGCGGGCAGGCGTGCAGCCAGCAACACACCGCCGATCACCGCAGCCAGCCCCGCCCACAGCGGCGCCGCCGCCACATCGAACTGCGCCCACGGCCAGGCTGCCAGCCAGCCCAGCCAAATGCCCAGCAGTTGCACGCACCAGGCCGCCCCCTGCCACAGCGGCGGCCAGAGCACGCCAGCGAAGGCCAGTGGCGTGACGATCAGCGTGACCCAAGGAATGGCGACGAGGTTGGCACAAAACCCGACCAGCGACACCTGGCCAAACAGCAGCAGGCTGAGCGGCGTGAGCGCCACGGTCACCGTCCATTGCTCACGCAATAAGGAGAGAAACTTGGCCTTGGCGCTTATGGTACCTGCGCTACCAGCTATCGGATTAAGAGCAAACAACACCCCGACGGCCACAAAGCTCAGCCAAAACCCGGCCTGCAGCAGGGCCCAAGGGTCGAACAGCACCACGACCGCACAGGCCAGCAGCCAGATAAGCGGCCAAGGCCAGCGCCGCCCGGCAAGCTTGAGGCCCACCACCACGGCCAGCATCAGCACGGTACGCTGCGCAGGAATGCCCCAGCCGCTGAACACCGCATACACCGTTGCCAGCAGCAAACCACCGAGCAGGGCCGCAGACTGCGCCGGCCATGCCAGGCACAGGCGCGGCGCGCGCCGCCACAGCCCACCAACAGCCAGAGCTGCCAGCCAGGCAAAGAGCGTGATGTGCAGGCCTGAGATGCTGACCAGGTGCGCGACCCCCGTGGCCCGAAACACGTTCCAGTCGCTGCGGTCGATGGCACGCTGGTCGCCCGTGACCAGTGCCGCCACCACGCCGGCAGCACGCACCTCGGCCGGCCCCTCGGCGGCTGCGGCCAGTCGGGTCAGAATGGCGTCGCGAACCTGCTCACGCAGTTGCAGCACCGGATAGCGCAGCGCGGCGTCCAGACGGTCGGGGGGCTCGTCCTTCGGTCCGGCCCGCACATAGCCCACCGCCTGCACGCCTTGTTCCCACTGCCTGAGCTCGTAGTCAAAGCCGTTCGGGTTGCGCGCGCCATGCGGTGCCTTGAGCCGCACCACCATGCGCCAGCGCTCGCCAGCATGAGGCGCGCCGGCTTGCTGGGGCTGCGCACCGCTCGCACCGGCCTCGTGGTACCAGGCCAGGTCGATGAGCGGCGGCACTTGCAGAGACTTTCCCTGCAGGCTGGCGGAATCGACCTGCAAGCGAAAGCGGACACCCGTCTCCATGGCTTGCGGCAGGTCGGAGACCGTGCCGACCACCCTGAGGTCTTGCCCTTCCAGCGCCGGGTCCAGCGCCGTGCGCGCGTAATGCAGGGAACGCAGACCGCACAGCGCGAACACGGCGAGTGCGAACGCCACCAATACGAGAAAAAACGCCCTGCGCGACCTGAATGTCGCCCGCCAGCTAAGGGCGCCCAACGCCAGCGCGACACCAGCGGCGCCGGTGGCGGCATACCCCGCTGCCGTCCATAAAGTGGGCTGCTGGATTTGCAAGGCCGACCCCACCACCACGCCGAGCAGCCCCGGCACCAGCGCGACACGCCGCATCGGCGCCATGCGCAGCCCTTGCAGCTGCGACGGAACAGATGCTGGCGGCGCTGGGCAGGAATCCGACGCAGAGGTCATCGCAGAGGCTGGCGCCGGGGTCATTGCCGGATGGGTGGAATGTTGGGTTTCTGCCTGTGTACCATGCGCGGTTTCCCTACAGCAAGAATCTGCCATGAATGTTTACGACAAACTCAAAGAGCTTCAGATCACCCTGCCACCGGTCTCGGTGCCAGCTGCAGCCTACGTGCCCTACGTGCAGACCGGCAAGCTCGTCTTCTTGAGCGGCCACATCGCACGCAAGGACGGCAAGCCTTGGGCGGCACAATTTGGCCGCGACATTTCAACGGAAGACGGCAAGGCCGCAGCGCGCGCCGTGGCCATTGACCTGATGGGCACGCTGCAAGCCGCAGCCGGCGGAGACCTCAACCGCGTCAAGCGTATCGTGAAGCTGATGAGCCTGGTCAATTCCACGGGAAGCTTCACCGAGCAGCACCTGGTGACCAACGGCGCCAGCGAACTGCTGGGCCAGGTGTTTGGCGAAGCCGGCGTGCACGCGCGCAGCGCTTTCGGCGTGGCCCAAATTCCCCTGGGCGCCTGCGTGGAAATTGAACTGATTGCCGAATTGGCTTGAGCGCGGCTCCAAGCGCGCTGTCGCTGCGCGCCCGGCGTTAGAACGATTCCCAAGCGCCCTCATCGCCCGGCGCTGCAGCAGCAGGCTTGGAAGCAGGCTTGGATAAGGCCTTGGGCAAGGGCTTGGCGGCCGCAGGCCGTGCACCCGACGCTGAAACCTTGGGGCGTGCCTGCACGGACTTGGTCACCGCAGGCGACGGGCTTATTCGCTGCGCCACAGCTCGCGGCGCAGCCACTGAGGCGACGCGCTGCGGCACCTGGGCGCCCCCCAGCTTGAATGTCGAGACCACCTGCGCCAGCTGCTCGGCCTGCTCGCGCAGGCTTTGGGCTGCCGCCGCGCTTTCCTCGACCAGTGCGGCGTTTTGCTGCGTCATCTGGTCAAGGTTGCCCACGGCCTGGTTCACCTGAGAGATGCCCGAGCTCTGCTCGGTGGACGCCGCCGTGATTTCGCCAATCATGTCGTTGACGCGCTGCACCGACTGCACGATATCCTGCATCGTGGTGCCCGCATCCTGCACCAGACGTGAGCCGGCCTCGACTTTCTCCACCGAGGTGCCGATGAGCTGCTTGATCTCCTTGGCCGCCTCGGCACTGCGTCCGGCCAGGCTGCGCACTTCGCTGGCCACCACGGCAAAGCCCCGGCCCTGCTCACCCGCCCTTGCGGCTTCAACAGCGGCGTTGAGCGCCAGGATATTGGTCTGGAAGGCAATGCCGTCGATGACCCCAATAATGTCGGCAATCTTCTTGCTGCTGTGGTTGATCTCGTCCATCGTGGCGACCACCTGCGTCACCACCTCACCGCCTCGGCGCGCCACACCGGTGGCGCTGGCAGCCAGACTGCTGGCTTGCTGGGCGCTGCTGGCGCTTTGCGCAATGGTGCTGGTGAACTGCTCCATGGCGGCAGCGGTTTCCTGCAGGTTGCTTGATGTCTGCTCGGTGCGTGCCGAGAGGTCGTGGTTGCCGCTGGCAATCTCGGTGCTGGCGGTGGCAATGCTGTCGGTGCTGTGGCGCACTTGCTGCACGGTGCCGGCCAGCGATGCACTCATGGCGTAGAGCGAGCGCAGCAGATCGCCGAATTCGTCCTGGCGCTGAATGTCCGCGCGCTGGCTCAAATCGCCGGCCGCAATGTGCGCAGCCAGTTCGTTGGCCTGTCGCAGCGGCCGCTGGATGCTGCGGATAAGCAAAAAGGCGCCCGCGCCAATGGCCAGTATCACCAACACCATGGCAAAAATGCCGACCCGGATCGTCGTGACACGCGAGGCTGCGATACCCTGCAACTGGTCACGCTCCGTCTGCTGCTGCATTTCCACGAAATCGTGCAGCGCCTTCAAATAGGCGTCGGACGCGGGGCTATAGCTTTTTTCGACGAACGCGACGGCCTCTTGCTGCTGCCCATCGACCTTGAGCTTTCGCGCCTGCGCGCGCGCATCCAGCATGGCTTGGCGCGCGGCTGCAATCTTCGCCATCTGCGCACGGTCGGCCTCGGACAATGGAAGGGCCTCGATTGTCTTTTGCACCTCGCTGACTTGCTGCGTCGTTGCGGCCATCACACCCTTCAACGCGTCCTCCACCGCCGGGTCGCTGCTGACAATGACCGCCTGGGTACGCGCCGCGTTGCTCTCCGTGAGGCCGACCCAGCGCGTGGCCGAATCCACGCGCAGCTTCATGGCGGCAGTGATTGCGTCGCTCTCGACCTGCGCCCTGGCCGACCGCAGGCCGGCGAACCCCACCACGCCCGCCAGCATGAGCACGATGACAAGCACGGCCAACCAAAGCTTGTGAGCAATTCGGAGCTGCATCATCGACCCTTATGTATGAAAATGTAAGTACTCGCTTTTGTAAGCGTACTACCAAATCCAGCCGCCCAGGCAAGAAATTCGCTAGGGTCGCCTCCCTATTCCACCCGCGTCACGGCCTGCGGTTTGAACCCCAGATCCGCCGCCTTTCCCTTGCGCGCGCGCGCGCCACGGGCATTGTTGAGCGAGCGAATTTCCAGCGTTTCGTCGCGCGGCTTGCCGCCCCGGCCGATGCCGTCGAGACGGATGCTGCGGGTATAGGCGGCCGCACCCGCCAACCGGTCCTTGTCTTCCAGGTCAATCAGCATGAGCCCCCGGCCACCGTTGGCCATGGTCTTGAGCTCGGTGATCTCGAAGGTGAGGATGCGCCCGCCCGTGGAGGCGCAGGCCACGTGGGTGGCCGGTGGCAGGCCCTTGCTGCCCGAGCTGCCGGCTGCGTGCGAAGGGGCGCACAGCGTCTCGCCCTCGCCCAGCGTGACAAACACCTTGCCGCCCTTCTGGCGCGAGACCATGTTCTCCACCGCCGCCAGAAAACCGTAGCCGCCCGACCCGGCCAGCAGCAGCGTGGCGCCTGCCGGGCCGGCAAAGTAGTGCAGCACCTGGGTGCCGGCCTCCAGTTCGATGAGCGTGGTCACCGGCTGGCCGTCGCCCCGCGCGCCCGGCAGCAGTGCCACGGCTACGGAATAGACACGGCCATTGCTGCCAAAGGCGAGCAAGGTATCGACCGTGCGGCATTCAAACGTGCCATACAAACCATCGCCCGCCTTGAAGGCAAAACTGGCCGCTTCGTGCCCGTGGCCGCTGCGTGCGCGCACCCAGCCTTTTTGTGACACGACCACCGTCACAGGCTCGTCCACCACCTTGACTTCGGCCACGGCCTTTTTCTCGGTCTGGATCAGCGTGCGGCGCGGGTCGGCAAAGGTTTTGGCATCCTGCTCGATCTCACGGATCATGGTGCGGCGCAGCGTGCCCGGGTTGTTCAGAATGTCTTCGAGCTTGCCCTGGCTTTCGCGCAGCTCCTTGAGCTCCTGCTCGATCTTGATCGCTTCGAGCCGCGCGAGCTGGCGCAGGCGGATTTCGAGGATGTCTTCGGCCTGCCGGTCACTCAGCGCAAACCGCGCAATCAGCGCCGCCTTGGGGTCGTCGGCCTGGCGAATGATGGCGATCACTTCGTCGATGTTGAGCAGCACAATCTGCCGCCCTTCGAGGATGTGAACGCGGTCCAGCACCTTGCTCAAACGGTGTTGCGAGCGCCGCGTGATGGTGGTCTGGCGGAAGGCGATCCACTCCTCCAGCATCAGCCGCAATGATTTTTGCACCGGCCGGCCATCCAGCCCCACCATGGTCAGGTTGATGGGCGACGAGGTCTCCAGGCTGGTGTGCGCCAGCAGCGCGGTGATCAGCTCTTGCTGCGGCGTCTTGCTGGTCTTGGGCTCGAACACCAGACGCACGGGGGCGTCCTTGCTGGATTCGTCGCGCACCACGTCCAGCACGGCAAGCACGCTGGCCTTGAGCTGCACCTGTTCCTGGCTCAGGGCCTTCTTGCCGGCCTTGACCTTGGGGTTGGTGATTTCTTCGATCTCTTCGAGCACCCGCTGGGTGCTGACACCCGGCGGCAGTTCGTTGACGACCAGTTGCCACTGGCCACGCGCCAGGTCCTCGATCTTCCAGCGCGCGCGCACCTTGAGGCTGCCCCGGCCGGTGCGGTAGGCGTCGGCGATGTCGGCAGCGCTGCTGATGATCTGGCCGCCGCCGGGGTAGTCGGGGCCGGGCACGATGGCCTGCAACTCTTCCTGGCTCAGCGAGGGCGCCTTGATCAGCGCAATGCAGGCGTCGGCAATCTCGCGCAGGTTGTGGCTGGGGATTTCGGTGGCCAGGCCCACGGCAATGCCACTGGCGCCGTTGAGCAGAGCGAACGGCAGGCGCGCGGGCAGCTGGCGCGGCTCCTCGGTACTGCCGTCGTAGTTGGGCATGAAATCGACCGTGCCTTCGTCAATTTCATCGAGCAGCAGGCTCGTGATGCGCGACAGCCGCGCCTCGGTGTAGCGCATGGCGGCAGCGCCGTCGCCGTCGCGGCTGCCAAAGTTGCCCTGGCCGTCGATCAGCGGGTAGCGTTGGGCAAAGTCTTGTGCCATGCGCACCAGCGCGTCATACGCCGACTGGTCGCCGTGGGGGTGAAAGCGCCCCAGCACGTCGCCCACCACGCGCGCACTCTTGACGGGCTTGGCCGCCGCGTTGCGCGTGGGGCCGCTGTACGACAAGCCCATGCGGTCCATCGCATACAGAATGCGCCGCTGCACGGGCTTGAGACCATCGCACACGTCGGGCAGGGCACGGCCCTTGACGACAGAGAGCGCGTATTCGAGGTAGGCACGTTGGGCGTAGCTGCCCAGCCCCGGTTCGTCGGGGGTCTCGGGCGCGGAAAAGGCGAGGTCGGGTTGCTCACTCATGGGTCAATCACTAACTTATTGATAGCTATCAGCGCTTTACAGATAAGCGCTAGAGGCCAATTTGGCTTGAAAATCAGACGTCAATCTCGACGCTGTCGCCGTGCAGCTCCATCAACTCGCGCCGCGACCCCGCTTCGCCCTTGCCCATGAGCTTGGTGATGAGGCCTTCGGTGGCGGCAAAGTCCATGCTGCCCAGCTGCACGGGCAGCAGGCGACGGGTGTCGGGGTTGAGCGTGGTGTCCCACAGCTGCTCGGCGTTCATCTCGCCCAGGCCCTTGAAGCGGCTGATCTGGCACTTGTCGCGCGCCACGCCGTCTTTTTCGGCTTTGTCCAGGATGGACTGCAGCTCGCCGTCGTCCAGCGCGTATTGCTTGGCGGCCGGCTTTTTGCCACGCGCCGGCACGTCCACACGGAACAGCGGCGGGCGCGCCACGTAGATGTGGCCGGTTTCGATCAGCTTGGGAAAGTGCCGGAAGAACAGCGTGAGCAGCAGCACCTGGATGTGTGAGCCGTCGACGTCGGCGTCTGACAGGATGCACACCTTGCCGTAGCGCAGGCCCGACAAATCGGGCGAATCATCGGGCCCGTGCGGGTCCACGCCAATCGCCACCGAGATGTCGTGGATTTCGTTGTTGGCAAACAGCCGGTCGCGCTCCACCTCCCAGGTGTTGAGCACCTTGCCACGCAGCGGCAGAATGGCCTGGTTTTCCTTGTCGCGGCCCATCTTGGCGCTGCCGCCGGCCGAGTCGCCCTCGACCAGAAACACTTCGTTGTGCGCGAGGTCGCGGCTCTCGCAATCGGTCAGCTTGCCGGGCAACACGGCCACGCCAGAGCCCTTGCGCTTTTCGACCTTCTGGCCGGCCTTCTGCCGCGTTTGCGCCGCGCGGATGGCCAGTTCGGCGAGCTTCTTGCCGTATTCCACGTGCTGGTTCAGCCAGAGTTCGAGCGCCGGGCGCACGAAGCTCGACACCAGCCGCACGGCGTCACGCGAATTCAGCCGCTCCTTGATCTGGCCCTGGAACTGCGGGTCGAGCACCTTGGCCGAGAGCACGTAGCTGGCGCGCGCAAACACGTCTTCGGGCAACAGCTTGACGCCCTTGGGCAACAGGCTGTGCAGTTCGATGAAGCTTTTGACGGCGGTAAACAGGCCGTCGCGCAGGCCGCTCTCGTGCGTGCCGCCCGCGCTGGTGGGAATCAGGTTGACATAGCTCTCGCGCACCGGCTGGCCGTCTTCGGTGAACGCCACGCACCACGAGGCGCCCTCGCCTTCGGCAAAGCTCTCGTGGCCGCTGTCGGCAAAGCCCTCGCCCTCGAACAGCGGGATCACCGGCTCGCCGTTCAGGGTCTGCTGCAGATAGTCGCGCAGACCGCCCTTGTACTGCCAGGTTTGCGTATCACGGGTTTTTTCATTGACCAGCGAGACGCTCACCCCCGGCATCAGCACGGCCTTGCTGCGCAGCAGGTGCGTGAGCTCGCCCAAGGGCAGGTTGCTCGATTCGAAGTATTTGGCGTCGGGCCAGGCGCGCACCGTGGTGCCCTGCTTGCGGTCGCCTTCGCTTCGGGCCTGGGTGGTGAGCGGTTCAATCACCTCCCCGGCCGAGAACGCCAGGCGGGCCACCTGCCCTTCGCGGTAGCTGGTGGCTTCGAGGCGGGTGGAAAGCGCATTGGTCACGCTCACCCCCACGCCGTGCAGGCCACCCGAGAAGTTGTAGGCGCCGCCCTTGCCCTTGTCGAACTTCCCACCCGCGTGCAAGCGGGTGAAGACCAGCTCGATCACCGGCGCCTTTTCTTCCGGGTGCAGGCCGAACGGGATGCCACGCCCATCGTCTTCCACGCTGACCGATCCATCGGCATGCAGGATGACCTTGATCTTCTTGCCGTGGCCCGCCAGGGCTTCGTCGGCAGAGTTGTCCAGCACTTCCTGGATGACGTGCAAGGGGTTGTCGGTGCGGGTGTACATGCCCGGCCGCTGCTTGACGGGCTCCAAGCCTTTGAGCACGCGGATCGAGCTTTCGGAATAGTCGCTATTCGCAACAGGAGAGGGTTTGGCTGCCATGGGCGCGGATTGTAGGACTGGATGGAAAGCCAGTCTGCCTGACCGGCCATGGCGCCCAGGCGCCAGCACGGTGCCGGCCGTTTGGCTATATTTGCAGCGATGCACGCTGCCCCGCCCAAACTCTCCATGTTCCAGGTGCTCGCCTGCGGCGCTGCCGTGGTGACGCTCTCCATGGGCATTCGCCACGGCTTTGGCCTGTGGCTGCAACCGATCACGCAGGAGATGGGCTGGACGCGCCAGTCCTTCGCCCTGGCGCTGGCCATTCAAAACCTCTCGTGGGGCCTGATTGGCGTCTTTGCCGGCATGTTGGCAGACCGCTTTGGCGCCTTCCGCGTGCTGATTGGCGGCGCGGCGCTGTACGCATTGGGCCTTGTGGGGATGGCGCTCTCTCCCACGGAGACGCTATTTGCGCTGACCACTGGCGTGCTGATTGGCGCTGCGCAGGCGGGCACGACTTACGCGGTGATCTACGGCGTGATTGGCCGCCAGGTGCCGGCTGAAAAGCGCTCCTGGGCCATGGGCGTGGCGGCGGCGGCGGGCTCGTTCGGCCAGTTCCTCATGGTGCCGACGGAAGGCTTCCTCATCACCGCCATGGGCTGGAAAGAAGCGCTGCTGGTGCTGGCCGCCATGGTGCTGGTCATCGTGCCGCTCGCCTTCTGGCTGCGCGAACCCCGCTTTGCCAGCGCAGCACCCGTGCAACACAGCCAGGGCATTCGCGAGGCGCTCTCCGAGGCACTGCGCTACCCGAGCTTTCTGATGCTGACCGCTGGCTACTTCGTGTGCGGCTTCCAGGTGGTGTTCATCGCGGTGCACATGCCGAGCTACCTGCGCGACCACGGCCTCTCGCCCCAGGTGGCGAGCTATTCCCTGGCGCTGATTGGCTTGTTCAACGTGTTCGGCACCTATATTTCCGGCACGCTGGGCCAGCGCATGGCCAAGCGCCATATCCTGACCTTCATCTACTTCACCCGCGCGGTGGTCATCACCGTGTTCTTGCTGGTGCCGCTCACGCCCACGTCGGTGTACCTCTTCTCGGCGGTGATGGGCGCGCTGTGGCTGTCCACCGTGCCGCCGACCAACGCCGCCGTGGCGCAGATTTTTGGCGTGCAACACCTTTCGATGCTCGGCGGCTTCGTGTTCTTCAGCCACCAGGTCGGCAGCTTCCTGGGGGTGTGGCTGGGCGGCTACCTGTACGACCGCACCGGCAGCTACGACACCGTCTGGATGCTGGCGATTGCCTTTGGCGTGCTCGCCGGCCTCATCAACCTCCCCGTGCGCGAGCACCCGATTGCGCGCGGTGCCGCGCAGCCCGCATGACCAAAGCACCGGCACCGGGCAGCGCCCTGCCGCGCAGGCCCTGGCGCCGCCGCGCCGCTTGGACGGCGGCGCTGCTGGCGCTCGCAGCCGTGTTTGCGCTCTACCAGCGGCCCGACTTCCTGGTGATGCTGGCCGATCAGGCCTGGGCCTGCTTTTGATGCCAAATCAGCCTCTAGCGCTTACTGCATAAGCGCTTCCAGCTATATTTTTTGATAACCTCCATGCCTTCGACCGACGCTTCTGAATGGGTGCGCCGCTGGTCGCACCTGGTGCCGCCGGACGCGCAGGTGCTCGATCTCGCCTGCGGCGCCGGCCGGCATATGCGGTGGTTCGCGGAACGTGGCCATACGGTCCTCGGCGTGGATCGCGCTCCCGAAGCCTTGCAAAGCGCCGCCGCGTTTGGCGAGGTGCTGGCCTGCGACCTCGAAGCCGCGCCCTGGCCACTGCCCGAGCGCACGTTCGGCGCCGTGGTCGTCACCAACTACCTGTGGCGTGCGCTGCTGCCGCGCATCGTGGCCAGCGTCGCGCCTGGCGGCCTGCTGCTTTACGAGACCTTTGCGCAGGGCAACGAAACAGTGGGTCGGCCGGCGAATCCCGATTTTCTTCTGGCGCCTGGGGAACTGCTGCACGCCTGCCAGGGTCTGCACGTGGTGGCGTACGAAGATGGCACCCTGGACAACCCCGCGCGCTTTGTGCAGCGCATCGCTGCACTGCGCGTGCCGGCGGGCGCCGCCGCATCGGGCCGCCGGGCGCTTCAGGCACCCCAATGAAATTGAGCCCACGATCAGCGAGTGCCGCCCGCTAGAATGCCCCTTTGCGTTTTTTTCCAGCCGATATGACTTCTCCCCGCCCTCTCCTTACCGGCAGCATCGTCGCCCTCGTCACGCCCATGCACGAAGACGGCAGCGTGGACTATGAGAGCCTGCGAAAACTCATCGACTGGCACATTGCCGAAGGCACCGACTGCATCGGTGTCGTCGGTACCACCGGCGAATCGCCCACGGTAGACGTCGAGGAACACTGCGAAATCATTCGCGTCAGCGTCGAACAAGCGGCCGGCCGCGTGCCGGTGATGGCAGGCTGCGGCGCCAATTCCACCAAAGAGGCGATTGAACTGGCGCGCTTTGCCAAGGGCGTGGGCGCCGACAGCCAGTTGCAAGTCGTTCCCTACTACAACAAGCCCACGCAAGAGGGCCAGTACCAACACTTCAAGGCGATCGCCGAGGCCACGGGTGAGCTGCCCATCGTGCTCTACAACGTGCCCGGCCGCTCGGTCGGCGATATGCTGCACGACACCGTGCTGCGTCTGGCGCAGGTGCCCGGCATCATCGGCATCAAGGAAGCCACGGGCAATATCGAGCGCGCGCAGTGGTTGATTCGCGATCTTCCCAAGGATTTCGCCATTTATTCGGGTGACGACCCCACAGCCGTCGCCCTGATGTTCTGCGGTGGCCACGGCAACATCAGCGTCACGGCCAACGTGGCGCCGCGCCTGATGCATGAGCTGTGCGAGGCCGCACTGGCGGGCAACATCCGCCGCGCCATGGACATCCAGTTTCGCCTGATGCCGGTGCACAAAAACCTGTTCATCGAAGCCAACCCGATTCCCGTCAAGTGGGCCATGGCCCGCCTGGGCCTGTGCGGTGGGACCATGCGCCTGCCCATGACCCCGCTCAGCTCTGCCCATGAGGCTGCCGTTGAAGGCGCGCTGCGCGCCAGCGGCCTGCTCTGATTGCGGCTCAGCCGCTTATCGAATTCAAGAGGATGTTCCGCGTGAAAACTGCTGCACGATTTGGCCTGCTGGGCCTGACCATTGCCTTGTCGGCCTGTTCGGTTCTCGATAGCGACAAAATCGACTACAAAAGTGCCAGCAAGGGCCAGACGCTGGAAGTTCCGCCCGACCTCAAGCAGCTCTCGCGCGATTCGCGCTACGCCCTGCCGGGCGGAGTGGTCTCCGCCAATGCCATGGAAGCGGGCAAGGCGACCCAAACACCGGACAGCCAGGCGGCTGCCAACCACGTGGGTGATGTGCGTATTGAGCGCAACGGCGATCAGCGCTGGCTGGTGGTGCAACGCCCCGTCGACAAGCTTTGGGACCCGGTGCGCGATTTCTGGCTCGAGAACGGCTTTACGCTGGCCCTCGACCAAATCGACCTGGGCATCATGGAAACCGACTGGGCGGAAAACCGCGCCAAGATTCCACAGGACTTCATTCGCTCCACGCTGGGCAAGGTGTTTGACTCGCTCTATTCCACTGGCGAGCGCGACAAGTTCCGCACGCGGCTTGAGCGCCGGCCTGACGGCAGCACCGAGATTTACGTCAGCCACCGCGGGATGGAAGAGGTCTACAACACTGCGAACAAAGACTCCACGGTGTGGCAGCCGCGCCCGACCGACCCGGAGCTGGAGGTTGAATTCCTGCGCCGCATGATGATCAAGCTGGGGGTTCCGGCTGAGCAGGCCAAAGCTGCCACGGCTTCCGCCCCCAAGGCCGCTGGTGTGCGCGTAGCCAACCAGGACGGCGTGCCGGTGCTGCAGATCGACGAAGGCTTCGAGCGTGCGTGGCGCCGTGTCGGCCTGGCGCTGGACCGAACCGGTTTCACTGTCGAAGACCGCGACCGCAGCCAGGGCGTTTATTTTGTGCGCTATGTGGCGCCTGGCACCGACCAAAAGGAGCCTGGTTTCTTTGGCAAGCTGTTCAGCCGTGCCAAATCGGCAACACCGCCGCTCCAGTACCGCATCGTGGTGCGAAGCCAGGGCAATGCCAGCGTGGCATCGGTGCTCAACGCCAGCGGCGCCCCCGAGAGCTCGGAGAACGCTCAGCGTATCGTGCGCATCCTTGCAGACGACATGAAATAAGCGCGCCTGCAGTGCTGCGCTTTTGTAGCCTGGGCAGCGGCAGCTCCGGCAACGGCACGGTGGTCGAAGCCGGTAGCAGGTCGGCCACGCGGCGCCTGCTGGTCGATTGCGGCTTTGGGCCACGCCAGCTTGCAAAGCGGCTCGCGCATGCGGGTCTGGCCTGCGAAGACCTTGACGCCATCTTCATCACCCACGAGCATTCCGACCATGTCGGCTGCGCCATCGCCTTGGCACAGCAGCACGCCATTCCTCTGTGGATGAGCCAGGGCACCTACGCCGCCATAGGCAGTCCCCCGCTGGGGGCGCTGCTGCGCCTGGCGCAGGACGGAGACACCATCGACCTGGAGCTTTTCGAGGTCTGCCCCTTCACGGTGCCGCACGACGCCCGTGAGCCGCTGCAATTGCGCTGCAGCGACGGCGAGAACCATCTGGGGCTGGCGACCGATCTTGGGCATGCCCCGGCGCATGTGCTGACACAGCTGGCAGGGTGCCACGCACTGTTGCTCGAAGCCAATCATGACCCGGAGATGCTGGCGCAGTCGAGCTACCCGGATTTTCTCAAGCGCCGTGTCGGGGGTGACTGGGGCCATCTGTCGAACGCGGCGGCAGCCGCAATGCTTGCAGCCCTGGCACATCCTGGCCTCAAGCGCGTTGTGGCCGCCCACCTCAGCGAACGCAACAACCGGCCCGAGACCGTGCGTGAACTCTTCGCCCAAGCCTTGGGATGGGACGCAGACGCGATCGTGATTGCGCAGCAGCGCACAGGAACAGACTGGATATGCATCGGCTGACCCGCAGACGCCCTCACCAATAAAAAAGCCCTGTCCATAGGCGCAGGGCTCGGTGTGCATTGCCTGCGGAATCCCGCAGGCATCGCCGGCAAGTTACTTGGCGGCAGAGGCTGCAGCGGTGGCAGCTTCCTTGGCAGCATCGGCGGCAGGTGCAGCAGACGATTCGCCGGCAGCAGGTGCAGCAGCAGAAGCAGGTGCAGCAGCAGGAGCAGCAGGTTCAGCAGGCGCTGCAGCAGGTGCAGGTGCTTCAACTGGTGCAGGTGCGGGTGCAGGAGCCGGCTCTTCCTTCTTGCCACAAGCGGCCAGGGCAGCAGCAGCGATCAGCGAAGCGATGATGAAAGACTTGTTCATTGGAATTCTCCTCAGGGGACAGTTATAGACAAAGTTGCCAAAACGTCCAGCCTCTTGCAGCCCGGCGACGCTTTGGTAGAGTTTTTGCGATAGCGCAATATTTGACTCTTTCGGGATTATAAAGAGTGTTTGTCAATTGTGGTTTTTACTTATTGGCACACACTAGAAACCGCAAATTCTGGCTTTCATACCATTGGCATCGCCAGATACATCTGCGGTCGCATGGGCCGTCAACGAAGCGGCCTCTTGCGCGGTTGACACCACACAAAAATATTTCTCCAGCGCTTGAAAGCAGGCCCACCCCCGTGCGCAGGCGCATGAATGGCAGCCGTGAGACTTACAGCCCCAGGGTGCTGGCAGAAAATCCTGGACTGCTTTTCGTCTGTATCCACTCACGCAGCAACTCGTAGCCGGCCACCCGCCTGCCTGGCTCGGCCCCTGCAACACCCACGGATCGCACCGGATCCAGGCGGCGCATCATCCATGCAGGCGACCACAGCATGCTCGGCAAATCGAGCGCATCGGCATTCGGGCTGACGCGGCACTGAATGATGTGGTCCCAGGTAGAGCGCCAGCGCACAAAACGCGGGTGGCGGCGCACCACCTCGTCATAATTCTTGGCCAGCATGGTGAGCTGGCGTCCGCTGCGCGCCCAGGCATCAAGCGAGGCGATCACGGCGCGTTCCCCCAGCGGCCAGTCGAAAAAACTGGCGTCGCTCAGAATCATTTCGCGCCAGCCAGCTTGCCCTGCATGCGCAAGGGCATCACGCACCAGTTGTGCAAATGCGTTGCAGCCTTCGAAGCGGCCTTCGAGCAAGGCGCCTGGCGCGGCTGAATCGGAAGCTTCCATCGTCAGTTCTCCGTGGTATGCAGCCAGCCTGCATCGCCCCAGGACGCCAGCAGGGCCATGGCGTCGGCACTGGCCTTTCGCAGTTCTCGCGTGCCAAGACAGCGGTCATTCGCCAGTTTGCGTACCAGGGCCGCGTCCCTGCCGCTGGCGCGATAGCTCTCGCCGTTAATGAACACATGCTGGCTGTCAAACAGCATGCGTGTGCGCCGGTCGAGCACGATACCCCGCTCCAGCCCCGTACCCTGGCCCGGGTCGAACCATACATGAGACTTGGGCTCGGTCAACGCCTCGCCAAGGGCGCGCTCAAGCGCAAGCGGCTCAGCGAGCGCGCGCTCAAGCGCGTCGCGGGCGAACGCGGTAAGCGTGGCAGGTATTTCCGCCGGTGCCTGGACGGCGGGCTGCTGCGCATCGCGGTACAGCACCCGGTGGAGGCCGTCGATGCCGTCTTCGTCGGCGAGACGTGGGAGCAGCTCCCGCGCCAGCTCCCTGCGCTCGGGTACGCGAAAGCCCACGGAATAGGTCATGCACTGGCCTTGCGCAATACCATCGTGCGCCCAGCCAGGTGGCAGATACAGCATGTCGCCTGGGTTCAGCACATAGTCCTGCTCCGGCTGAAAGTCCGCCAGGATCTTCATCGGCACATCGTCGCGCAACCGCAGGTCTTTTTGGCGACCGATGCGCCAGCGCCGCTGGCCGTGCGCCTGCAGCAGAAAAACGTCGTAGCTGTCGAAATGCGGGCCTACACCGCCGCCGTCGGTGGCGAAACTGATCATCAGGTCGTCAAGCCGCGCGTCCGGTATGAAACGAAAGCGGTTCATCAGCGTGTGGATGGCGTCGTCGTGCAAATCGACCCCTTGCACCAACAGCGTCCAGTTGGGCCGCGAGAGCGGCGGTAGCGAGCGGCGCGGCACTGGCCCCTTGCGCAAGGACCAGTGGCCGTTCACGTTCTGGGCCAGCCGTGACTCCACGCCCTCCTGGCCTGCCAGCTCAAACAAACGCGGCCGCAGCACGGGCGGTGCAAAATCAGGGATTGCCTGGCGCACCAGCAAGGGCGTCTTCTGCCAGTGACGGCGCATGAACTGCTGCGCCGTCAGACCGCCAAGCAAGACAAGAGGAAGGTCGGTTTGCATGCAATTCCAGTGCGGCCGGCAGCAAATTGGCCGGGATGCGAGAATTCTCCTATGGAAATTACAGAACAATGTGTCGTCGCCCTCACCTGGGTCTTGAAAGATACTCTGGGGGAGGAACTTGACGTACTGGATGAGCCCGTGGAATTCCTTGTCGGTGGCAGCGATCTGCTGGCACGGATAGAAGAAGCGCTACAGGGCCACAGCGCAGGCGCAGCGCTCGACCTGCATCTGGAGCCTGAGGAAGCCTTTGGCGAATTCGATGAAGAGCTTCTTTTTCTGGAGCCTCTCGACCTCTTCCCGGAAGGGACCGAGGAGGGCATGAGCTTCGAAGGGTCGGCCTTGCCAGAGGGCGTCAGCAGCGAAGCGCCCCGCGATGGGCTCTATACCGTCTCACAGATCTACCCCGAGCATGTCGTGCTCGACGGCAATCACCCATTGGCCGGCATTGCCCTGCGGCTGCACCTCGAAGTGAAGTCGGTTCGACCGGCAACCGACGAAGAGATCGAGAGAAAAAGTGCGGGGACGGGCTTTTTTCGGGTACAGCCGCAAGCCCCTGGCAGCAATAGCGTGCACTGAGGCACGGCGCAAAGCCTGGTACCGAGGTTAACCGAGGTTAGTACCGGGAAATCTGGCCGTTGTCCACGCGCACCCGGTCACCCACGTGCAGGTCACCGGGCGAGCTGACATCGTAGTCGCGCTGACCGCCCTGATCCAGGCTGATGACGATGCGATAGCCACTGGGGCCTGCGTTGTTATTGCGCGATTCAATGGCGTTGCCGGCCAAGGCGCCGCCAATCACCCCCACACCCGTGGCGACTGTGCGTCCACTGCCGCCGCCAATCTGGTGGCCGAGTACACCGCCCACGACCGCGCCCAGCACGGCGCCCGCGCCCGACGTCTGGCCGGAACGCTGCTCCTGCAGTGGATAAACGTTGACCACGCGCCCGTATTCGGTGCCGCGCGCAGGAGCGGCATAGGCTCCCTGCTGGTAGCCCCCTCCTTGTTGGTAGCCCCTGTCCGCATAGTGCTGGCGCGGTGCTGCGCATGCCGTCAAACCAGCAGTGAGGATGGCCGTTGCCGTCAAAAGGCCTAGGCGTTGGAAGCGCAAAACGTTCATAGTGTTCTCCTGAAGTTGCTGGACGCTTGCACCACAGGGAGCAAAGCGTGCGTAATGGCCTCTATTAGAGGGGCGGTGGCCGGACAAAGTTGCAAGGATTGGTGTCTGCAACGAGTCGGCGGCCGGACACCCCGTACGTAGTCGCAGGACTACGAGGCTCAATGGGCGCAATCGCATCAATCCTTGCCAGTAGACCCATAGCCACCCGCACCCCGCGAGCTCGGCGCAAACGTATCGACCACCGTAAATTGCGCTTGCACCACCGGCACCACCACGAGTTGCGCAAGCCGGTCCATGGGTTCGATGGTGAAGCTCACCGAACTGCGGTTCCAGGCGCTGACCATCAGCTCGCCCTGGTAGTCGCTGTCAATCAGGCCTACCAGGTTGCCCAGCACGATGCCATGCTTGTGCCCCAGGCCCGAACGCGGCAAGATCAGAGCGGCGAAGCCCGCATCCGCCAGGTGAATGGCCAGCCCGGTGCGCACCAGTTCGCACGCGCCAGGAGCAAGCGTGAGCGGCGCGTCCAGGCAGGCGCGCAAATCCAGACCGGCACTTCCCGGGGTGGCGTACGCCGGCAGACAACCGGCCATGCGTGCGTCGAGCACCTTGATATCAATCTTCATTTTTCTCTGATGGCTTTGCTTTTTTGCTGCGCCAGCGCCTGCAATTGCCGTTGCAACTCTGGAAGCGATGGGAGGGGTGACTGCAGGCCAGCTTTGCGCAAGGCTCCAAGGGCCTGCCTCCAGCGCCCCACCACCCACCACGCAAGTCCGGCCATTGCGAGCGCCAGAACAGGGCCCAGGCTGGTCTGATGGCGTCCCAGCAGTTGCACCAGCACCAGCAGGACCACTCCGACAAGAAGCAATCCCAACACCGTCGCAAGCGTCGGCTTTGTCGGCGATTGCGCGTCCAACTTCTCCGGGCCGGCGGCGGATGCTTGGGACCGCCGCCTCGCTTCACCCACGTGCGGCACGCGCCCCGGTTCCTCTGGCAATGGCACGATGTGGGCGGCGCTCAGGCGCTCTACATAGCGTGCAAAATCGCCATCCTTGGGCGTATCCCATTCTGGCTTCACCCCAGTGGCACCGGAAAACGGGTTCATGGCATGGCTCGGTCAGGGCGCCGCACGGCAATCTGCTCGATCAGTTGCTGCGCCAGCACGCGCTTGCTGGCGCGCGGCAGTTCGCTGTGGCCCTGCGCGTCCACCAAGAGCAGGGCGTTGTCGTCCTGCCCAAAGGTGGCCGGGCCAATGTTGCCAACCAGCAGTGGAACCCCCTTGCGCGCGCGTTTGGCCGTGGCATGGGCCAGCAGGTCGTGGCTTTCGGCGGCAAAGCCCACGCAGTACAACGCGCCGCTGTGGGCACGCTCCGACTGCGCCACAGTGGCCAGAATGTCGGGGTTTTCGGCAAAGGCAAGCGTCGGCGTAGTGCCGCTGCCGTCCTTCTTGATTTTTTCTTGCGAGGCACTGGCAGATCGCCAGTCGGCCACTGCAGCCGTCGCTATAAAAATAGTAGCTTCCTGCGCAAGCGGAATCACCGCGTCGTACATATTTTGTGCAGAAACCACATTGATTCGGCGCACGCCGCGCGGCGTCGGTAGTGCCACCGGGCCGGCGACCAGGGTCACCTCGGCACCCGCCTCGCGGGCAGCGCGGGCGATGGCAAAACCCATCTTGCCGCTCGAATGGTTGGTGATGCCGCGCACCGGGTCAATGGCTTCAAAGGTGGGGCCGGCAGTGACGAGCACCTTTTGCCCGGTCAGCCGCTTGGGCTGGAAAAATGCCACCACTTCTTCGAGCAGATCCTGGGGTTCGAGCATGCGCCCATCGCCGGTTTCGCCGCAGGCCTGGTCGCCGTGGCCCACGCCCAGTACCACGGCGCCGTCCTGCTGCACCTGCGCGAGGTTGCGCTGCGTGGCGGGGTGCGCCCACATCTCGCGGTTCATGGCAGGGGCAAGCAGCAGCGGCACTCGCTCCACTGGCCGCGCCAGGCACATCAGTGCCAGCAGATCGTCTGCCGCCCCGTGCGCCAACTTGACCACGAAATCTGCACTACAGGGCGCGACGACGATGGCATCGGCCTCGCGGCTGAGGTTGATGTGCGGCATGTTGTTGTCCGCCCGCGCGTCCCACTGCGAAGTGAAAACCGGCCGATTGCTCAGTGCCTGCATGGTAACGGGCGTCATGAACTGCTCGGCCGCCTGCGTCATCACCACTTGCACGGTGGCGCCGGCTTTGACGAGGGCGCGGCAAAACTCGGCCGCCTTGTAACAGGCGATGCCACCAGTAAGCCCAAGGACGATGTGTTTGCCAGCCAGATCGGTCATGGCGGCAATGTAGCAGAGGGTCCGGCAGCGCCAGCGGCGCGAGGCCCAGTGCCTATAATTGCAATTTCCCACCACCTTCATTGACATGACCAAATTTGTCTTCGTCACCGGCGGTGTGGTGTCTTCCCTGGGCAAGGGAATCGCCTCAGCCTCCCTTGCCGCGATCCTCGAATCGCGGGGCCTCAAAGTCACTCTCATCAAGCTCGACCCGTACATCAACGTGGATCCGGGCACCATGTCACCGTTCCAGCACGGTGAAGTCTTCGTCACCGACGACGGCGCAGAAACCGACCTCGACCTGGGCCATTACGAGCGTTTCATTGAAACGCGGATGAAGAAGACCAACAACTTCACCACCGGCCGCATCTACCAGAGCGTGCTGGAGAAAGAACGCCGCGGCGACTACCTCGGCAAGACGGTGCAGGTCATCCCGCACGTCACCAACGAAATCCAGGAATACATCAAGCGCGGCGCTGGCGTGGGCACGCCCGACGCCGTGGACGTGGCCATCGTCGAGATCGGCGGCACCGTGGGCGACATCGAGTCGCTTCCCTTCCTTGAAGCCGTGCGCCAGCTCAGCCTGAAACTCGGCCCGAACAACGCGGCATTTGTGCACCTGACCTACGTGCCCTTCATAGCAGCAGCGGGCGAGCTCAAGACCAAGCCCACCCAGCACACGGTGCAGGAGCTGCGCAAGATCGGCATCCAGCCCGACGCTCTGCTGTGCCGCGCCGACCGCGCCATTCCCGACGAAGAGCGCGCCAAGATCTCGCTGTTCACCAACGTGCCCGAATGGGGCGTGATCAGCATGTGGGATGTGGACACCATCTACAAGGTGCCGCGCATGCTGCACGAGCAGGGGCTGGACGGCCTGATCTGCGACAAGCTGCGCCTGAACACCCCGCCCACCAGCCTCAAGCGCTGGGACGCGCTGGTGCACGAAACCGAGCACCCGCAGGGCGAAGTCACCATCGCCATGGTCGGCAAGTATGTGGACCTGTCCGACAGCTACAAGTCGGTCAACGAGGCGCTGCGCCACGCCGGCATGCAGAACCATGTGCGCGTGAAGATCGAGTACCTCGATTCCGAGACGCTGACCCCTGCCGAGGTCGAGAACCTGGGGCGCTTTGACGGCATCCTGGTGCCCGGAGGCTTTGGCCAGCGCGGTGTGGAGGGCAAGATCAGCACGGCACAGTACGCCCGCGAGCACAAGCTCCCCTACCTGGGCATCTGCCTGGGCATGCAAGTGGCCACCATCGAATACGCGCGCCACGTGGCAGGCCTGACCGGCGCCAACAGCACCGAATTCGACCCGGCTACGCCGCACCCCGTGATTGCCCTCATCAACGAGTGGCAGGACAAGGACGGCAGCATCCAGAAACGCGATGCGGGCTCCGACCTGGGCGGCACCATGCGCCTGGGGGCACAAAGCTCGGACGTCGCGCCCGGCACGCTGGCGCACGAAATCTATGGCGACGTGGTGACCGAGCGCCACCGCCACCGCTACGAGGCCAACAAGCACTACCTGGACCGCCTGCGAGCTGCCGGCCTGGTGATCTCGGCGCTGACCCAGCGCGAGCACCTGACGGAAATCGTCGAACTGCCGCGCAGCGTGCACCCCTGGTTTGTGGGTGTGCAGTTCCACCCGGAGTTCAAATCAACGCCCTGGGCCGGCCACCCGCTGTTCAACGCCTTCATCCGCGCTGCCATTGCGCGCCACGGCGAAACGGCCGCATCCGCTGCGCCCACCCCCGAGGAGACCACGGCATGAAGTTGTGCGGTTTTGACGTCGGCCTGGACCGGCCCTTTTTCCTGATTGCCGGGCCCTGCGTGATCGAGTCGGCCCAGCTGCAAATGGACGTGGCTGGCCAGCTCAAGGAGATTACCTCAGCCCTGGGCATTCCCTTCATCTTCAAAAGCAGCTTCGACAAGGCCAACCGCTCGTCTGGCACCAGCTTTCGCGGCCCAGGGCGCGAGAAGGGCCTGGAGATTCTCGGCCGCATCCGCAGCGAGCTTGGCGTGCCGGTGCTGACGGACGTGCACAGCGAGGACGACATCCGCGAGGCGGCAGCCGTGGTCGATGTGCTGCAGACCCCGGCGTTTCTGTGCCGCCAGACCGACTTCATCCGCGCCGTCGCCCAGTCGGGCAAGCCGGTGAACATCAAAAAAGGCCAGTTCCTCGCGCCGCACGACATGAAGAACGTGATCGACAAGGCGCGCGCCGCCGCCAAAGAGGCGGGGCTGAACGAAGACAACTTCATGGCCTGCGAGCGCGGCGCCAGCTTCGGCTACAACAACCTGGTGAGCGACATGCGCAGCCTGGCCATCATGCGTGAGACAAATGCGCCGGTGGTGTTCGACGCCACGCACAGCGTGCAACTGCCGGGCGGCAACGGCACCAGCAGCGGCGGCCAGCGCGAGATGGTGCCGGTGCTGGCGCGCGCTGCCGTGGCCGTGGGCGTGGCGGGTTTGTTCATGGAAACGCACCCCGACCCAGCGAATGCCCTCTCCGACGGCCCCAACGCGGTGCCGCTCAAGCACATGCGCGCGCTGCTGGAGACGCTGCTGGCGCTGGACACCGTCACGAAGAAGAACGGTTTTCTCGAAAACAACTTTGGAGCCTGAGCATGGCCAGTGGATACATCATTGCCTCGGTCGAAGTCACCCACCCCGAGCAGTACGAAGAATACAAAAAATGGAGCAGTGAAGCCATGCGGGTGCACGGCGCCGAAGTCTGCATCCGCGGCGGCAAGGTGGATGTGCTGGAAGGCGACTGGACCCCAGGGCGCACCGTGGTCCTCAAGTTCCCCAGCTTTGATGCCGCACGCGCCTTCCACGATTCGCCCGAGTACCGCAAGGCCCGCGCCGCGCGTGAAGGCGCTGCCATCATGCGCATGGTCTGCGTGGAAGGCGTGTGATTCGCTCTGAATAGAATAGCTGCCTGCGCATATCCAATAAGCGCTGGAAGCCAATTTTGCTTGAATTTTGCGCCCTGGCGCCCCACCCCGGATTGAAACCCTGCAAGGAACCCCATGAGTGCCATTGTTGACATCGTAGGCCGTGAAATTCTCGACAGCCGCGGCAACCCCACCGTCGAATGCGACGTGCTGCTCGAATCAGGCGTGATGGGCCGTGCGGCCGTGCCGTCCGGCGCCTCCACCGGCTCGCGCGAAGCCATTGAGCTGCGCGATGGTGACAAGAGCCGCTATGCTGGCAAGGGCGTGCTCAAGGCTGTCGAGCACATCAACACCGAAATCTCGGAAGCCGTGCTCGGCCTGGACGCCTCTGAGCAGGCCTTTCTCGACAAGACCCTGATCGACCTCGACGGCACCGACAACAAGAGCCGCCTGGGCGCCAATGCCATGCTGGCTGTCTCGATGGCCGTGGCCCGCGCGGCGGCCGAAGAATCCGGCCTGCCGCTGTACCGGTATCTGGGCGGCATGGGCGGCATGCAGCTGCCAGTGCCGATGATGAACGTGATCAACGGCGGCGCACACGCCAACAACACGCTTGATATCCAGGAATTCATGATCATCCCGGTGGGCGCGCCAAGCTTTCGCGAAGCGCTGCGATGGGGCGCCGAGGTGTTCCACGCGCTCAAGAAGATCATCAACGACAAAGGCATGAGCACGGCCGTGGGCGACGAAGGCGGCTTTGCCCCCAGCGTGGCCAACCACGAAGCGGCGATTGAACTGATCCTGCAAGCCATCGATGCCGCCGGCTACACCGCAGGCGAGCAAATTGCGCTTGGCCTCGATTGCGCCGCCAGCGAGTTCTTCAAGGATGGCCAGTACCACCTGGCCGGCGAAGGCCTGGCCCTGAGCGCCCAGGCCTGGACCGACATGCTCGCCACCTGGTGCGACAAATACCCCATCATCAGCATTGAAGACGCCATGGCCGAGGGTGACTGGGACGGCTGGAAGATCCTGTCGGACCGCCTGGGCAAGAATGTGCAGCTGGTGGGTGACGATCTGTTTGTCACCAACACCAAAATCTTGCAAGAAGGCATCGACAAGGGCATTGCCAATTCGATCCTCATCAAGATCAACCAGATCGGCACGCTGACCGAGACCTTTGCCGCCATCGAGATGGCCAAGCGCGCGGGCTACACCGCCGTCATCAGCCACCGCTCGGGCGAAACCGAAGACAGCACCATTGCCGACATCGCCGTGGGCACGAACGCTGGGCAGATCAAGACCGGCAGTCTGAGCCGCTCGGACCGCATGGCCAAGTACAACCAGCTGCTGCGCATCGAGGAAGACCTGGGCGACATCGCCCACTACCCAGGCCGCCGCGCGTTCTACAACCTGCGCTAACCCCACCTGGGCCGCGAAGCTTCCCGCCATGGGCTCACGCATCGTCACCGTGGTGCTGCTTGTATTGCTGGCATCGCTTCAGGGCCAGCTGTGGTTAGGGCGCGGCAGCGTGCCGCGCGTGGCGAGCATGCAGCAGCAACTGCGGTCCCAAACCGATGCCAACGAAGCAGCGGCGGAGTCCAACCAGCGGTTGGCCTCCGAGGTACAAGACCTGCGCGAGGGCCTGGACATGGTGGAAGAAAAGGCGCGCAGCGAATTGGGCATGGTCAAGCCCAACGAGATCTTCGTGCAGTACCTGCCATAACCCGCCAGCAGCCGGGTCCAACCAGCAGGTGGTGTGCGCCAACCCGCACACTTGAAACTTTCACGGAGCCGTCACAGCGCTGACATGTGCGCTGCCTAAATTGTGTTTCAGGGTAACTCTGGAACACACAATGACCACTGCCTCCACCAGCGCCCGTATCGCGGCGCGTTCTGTCCATCGCAACATGTCGGTGGGACTGGCCCAAACCCCGCGCGAAATTCTGGAAGCGCAAAAGCTGCGCTACAGCGTGTTCGCAGGCGAGCTCGGCGCCCGGCTGCGCACCCGCATGCCGCAGGTTGACCAAGACATCTTCGACCCCTATTGCGAACACCTGGTGGTGCGCGACGAAAATACCGGGGCGGTGGTGGGCACCTACCGCATCCTGTCGCCGGCGCAGGCCGTCAAGATTGGCGGCTACTACTCGGAAGGCGAATTTGACCTCACACGTCTGCAGCACCTGCGCCCGCGGATGGTGGAGATCGGGCGGTCTTGTGTGCACGCCGATTACCGCAGCGGCGCCACCATCACCCTGCTGTGGGCGGGTCTGGCGCGCTACATGCTGCAGCACCGCTACGACTACCTGATAGGCTGCGCCAGCATGAGCATGGCAGATGGTGGGCATGCCGCCGCCAGCATCTACCGAGGGCTGCACGAGCACATGAGCCCGCTGGAATACCGTGTGTTTCCTCGTTGCCGGCTACCGCTGGAGGCATTGGACCAGGACTTGCCCGCTACGCTGCCGCCGCTCATCAAGGGCTACCTGCGCGCGGGCGCCTGGGTGTGTGGAGACCCCGCCTGGGACCCTGATTTCAACACCGCCGACCTGCCCCTCCTGATGCCGATCGCGCGCCTGGACAGCCGCTACGCCAAACACTTCCTGGGATGAACCCGCCAATCCGCGTGAACGAGACGCCCGCGCCGCGCGCGCTACAGGTGCTGCGCTGCATGCGGCTGGGCCTGCACCTGTTGTGGGGGGCGGCCACCATTGCCAGCGTTTACCCACTTGCCAGCACATCGGTGCGTCTGCAACTCAAGCGCCGTTGGTCGCGCCAGTTGCTGCGCATGCTGGGCATCCGGCTGGACGTGTGCTGGGGCGACGCGCCAGCAGGCCGTCTGGTGGTGGCCAACCATGTGTCGTGGCTGGACATCTATGCCCTCAATGCCACGCATGCGATGGCCTTCGTGGCCAAGGCGGACGTGCGCGCCTGGCCCTTGGTAGGCTGGCTTGCGGCGCGTACGGATACTGTTTTCCTGCGCCGCGGCCTGCGCGCCGACGCGCGCGACGCCAACGCCCGCATTGCGGCCCTGCTGCAGGCCGGCCAGGACGTAGCCGTGTTTCCAGAAGGCACCACCACCGATGGCAGCACGCTGCTGGACTTTCATGCCGCCCTGCTGCAGCCGGCAATCGCCACCGGTCGCCCCATCCAACCCGTCGCCATCACGTACCACGACCGCCACGGCCGGCGCAGTGGCGCGGCCGCGTATGCGGGGGATACGAGCCTGCGTGAGTGCCTGGCGGCTATCCTCGCCTGCCGCGGTCTTGTCGTTCGCGTCAGAGCGGCTCCGCCGCTGCCAGCCCAATCTGGGCACCGGCGCGTGCTGGCGCTGGCCGCGCGCCAAGCCGTGGCGGCACACATGGAGCTTTCGCCCCACCAGCAACCGAACCCACCGTACCGGGTGCCCGCTGGCTCGTGCCCTCTCCAAGCCGGCGTCGCGACCACCTAGTGTGCTGTCCTGTAAATAGTTGCCTGAAATGAAATCGATGGATTCATGCTCAGAACAAGGCGCAAACCGCAGTGATAGCCATTGCTATCACGAGGATTTGCAACGCGGTACTGGGCAGGAAGGCGCTGTTTCATAGGCAAGTATTTGCGGGACAGCACACTGGTTGCATGCGTTCCTGCGCTGCCTACTGCGCCCCCATGGGCGGGGGCGGCTGGAAAATACTGGGCGCAGCAAAAATTTGAGCAGCATCCACCGCGTCGAAGCGGTACTGCTGGCCGCAGTATTCGCAGCCGACTTCGATCTGCCCTTGCTCGGCCAGGATGCTTTCGGCCTCTTCTCGCCCCAGGGTTTCCAGCATGCGACCCACGCGCTCGCGGCTGCAGGAGCAGGCAAAGCGCGGGCCCAGCGCACCCTGCTGCGGCGCAAAGCGCGCCAGGTTTTCCTCCCAGAACAGGCGGTGCAGGACCGTATCGACATCCAGCGCCAGCAGCTCCTCGCGCGTCAGGCTGGCGGCCAGCGTGGCGATGCGGTTGTATTCCTCATCAGCGCCGTGCCCCGCCGATTCGCCCTGGCTACCGCCCAGGTTGGCAACGCCTTGCATCGGCATGCGCTGGATCAGCAGGCCTGCCGCCACCTGGTCGTCGGCCGCCAACACCAGCGTGGCTTCGAGCTGCTCCGACTGGTGCATGTAATGCGCCAGCACTTCACTCATGCTGGCAAGCGGCCGCTCCTGGGCATCGACCAGCGGCACCACACCCTGGTAGGGTTGCTGGCCCGGTAACTTGTCTTTCGGGTCCAGCGTGATCGCGCAGCGCCCGCCGCCGGCGACGTTGACCAGCTCCGCCAATCGCGCCCTTTCCGGCACCTCGCCCGTAATCGCCGCCGTGGCACGCAATGAAAGGTCAGACTGCACTTCCGCCACGGCCAGACGCAGCGGCCCGTCGCCAAAAATCTGCAGCACCAGCGTGCCGTTGAATTTGATGGACGACTGCATCAACACGCCCGCCGCCGCCATCTCGCCAAGCAATTCGCGCACGGGCACCGGGTAGGCGCCGCTCGTGGTGTTGGCGGCACGGCGCGCCAACATCTCGCGCCAGGCACTGTCCAAGCGCACGATGGCGCCGCGTACCGGCAAGCCTTCAAAAATAAATTTGTGCAATTCAGACACGTGCACGTTCCCTTAGTCTTGGTCGATGCGACGCAGGCCACTGCGAAAACGCCGGGCGTTCTCCATGTAGCGCTGCGCGCTAGCACGCAGCCCGTCCATCTGTTCGGGCGTGAGCTGGCGCACCACGCGCGCCGGACTGCCGATGATCATCGAGCCATCGGGGAATTCCTTGCCTTCGGTGACCAAGGCGCCGGCGCCAACCAGGCAGTTCTTGCCTATCTTCACGCCATTGAGCACCACGGCGCCAATGCCGATCAGGCTCTCGTCGCCAATGGTGCAACCGTGCAGCATCACTTTGTGGCCTACCGTCACGCGCTCGCCAATGACCAGCGGCTGGCCGAAATCGGCGTGCAGCACGCTCGCGTCCTGCACGTTGGAACCAGCACCTATGGTGATGGAATCGGTGTCGCCACGCACCACCGTGCCAAACCACACACTTGCATCGTCGTGCAGCACCACCGCGCCCATCACCTGCGCGCTGTCGGCCACCCAGGCGCTCGATGCGACCTGCGGCGCTTTGTCGTCCAATGCATACAGTGCCATATTCGTCCTTAAGTTCAGTGTTTCCCGACGCAAGGCGGGGAGCTTTCTACAATTGTAGGGATGGAACTGCGACACCGCGCCCTGGAGGTGCTTTGCCTCGCCGATGTGGACCAGAAGGTGGCTGGGACGCTCGAACTGCATGCACAGGCAGCTTCGCTTTCAATAGCGGACGCTGCACCGCCCGAGCCTGTCGATTTGCCTGGCCGGCCGGATCGGCCCGAGCTGCTTGCCCACAGCGCAGTGGCACGCCGCTCGCCTGCCACACCCGGGGGCCGGGCCGTACTGCTGCACGCCATTGCACATATCGAGTTCAATGCCATCAACCTGGCGCTCGATGCCATCTGGCGCTTCTCTGGCATGCCGCGCGCCTACTACCTGGACTGGCTAAAGGTCGCTGGGGAAGAAGCCCAGCATTTCAGCCTGCTGCGCGAGCACCTGCGCACGCTGGGCCACGACTATGGTGACTTTCCTGCCCACCAGGGCCTGTGGACCATGTGCGAAAAAACGGCCCACGATGCCATCGCACGCATGGCTCTGGTGCCGCGCACGCTGGAGGCGCGCGGCCTGGACGCCACGCCGCTGATTCAGCGCAAACTCCGCCAGACGGGTGCGGCGGACGCCCTGGCCGCCGCCGACATTCTGGACACCATCCTGCGCGAGGAGATCGGCCATGTGGCCATTGGTAATTTTTGGTATCGGTGGCTGTGCGAGCGTGCGCAACTCGATCCACACGTGCACTATGCGCATTTGGCACAGCGCTACGAGGCACCGCGCCCCAAGCCGCCGCTGAACACCGAGGCCCGGCGCCGCGCCGGATTCACCGAATCCGAGTTGGCCTGGCTTGCGTATGGAGAGACAGAGCCGGGCAAGCACGATGCTTCCTAGAATGGTGCCCAACGCGCTGCTGCATGCCCACACGGGGCCCGCCAGTCTGATGTTGTAGTTTTATGACCCAATCCGATGTCCAGTTCTGATTCGTTTGCCCCCCTCAGCCCGCCACCAGCACCCCAGCCGTCGGTCGCCATGATTGCACGCCAGGCGATTGTCAATTCCCAGCAGGCCGTCATAGGCTATGAACTGTTCAACCGTTCGCGCACCGGGCCCGGACATACGGCAGCCACCGACGTCGCGCTGGTGTTCAGCGCACTCTCACATGCCGGTACCGAAGACCTGGTAGGCAAGAAGCTGCTTTTCGTGAACTGTACGCACGAGAGTCTGGCGGGGGGCCATCTGGAGCTGATCGACCCGGACAAGGTGGTGCTGGAGATTCCACCGCTCGGTCACGTGGCCACCGACGAGGTCGGCACCCGGCTGCCAATGCTCGCTGGATTGCGCGAGCGCGGCTTTCACCTGGCCTTCAACCATACCGTCCTGCAGTCCACCTACGCGGCCTGGCTTCCCTTGGCGGACTACATCAAGCTCGACCTCTCGGTGCTGGCGCCAGACCAACTGGCGGTGCTGATCAGCTACGCCGGGCGGCACTCAGAGGCCGAGCTGGTGGCAGAAAAAGTGGAAACAGCGCAGCAGTACGACATGGCGTCGAGCCACGGCATCGCTCTGTTCCAGGGCTACTGGTTTGCCCGGCCTTCGCTGGTGCAGGCACGGCTGGTCACACCCTCGCAGACAGCGATCCTGGAGCTGATAAGCCTGGTGCGCAAACAGGCCAGCACAGACGCCATTGAAGAAGTGCTCAAAAAAGACGCTGGACTGGCCTTCAACCTCATGCGCCTCATCAACTCTTCTGGCTTTGGCATGACGCGCGAGATCACCTCGTTTCGCCAGGCGGTGATGCTGATGGGCCTCAAAAAGCTGTTCCGCTGGGCCGCGCTGCTGCTCACCCTCTCGCGCAACGGCGGCCCCCCCCTTTCGGTGGGCAGCACTGCCGTGGTACGTGGCCGGCTGATGGAACTGCTGGCACTGGAAATTTTCGACGAGGAACTGGCCGACGAAGCTTTCGTGGCGGGCATCTTCTCGCTGCTCGACACCATGCTGGGCATGCCCATGGAATCGGCGCTGCAGCTCATCACCGTGCCCGAGCCGGTATCGGCTGCCCTCTTGCGGCGCGAAGGCCCGATAGGCCAGCTACTGCTGCTGGCGCAGGCCTGCGAGAGCAGTGACGACGGGGCGTTCGACCTCGCAGCGCACGCGCTGGGTCTCTCCAGCTCACAGATCAACGGTGCGCACCTGCAGGCCCTGGCTTGGGCCGACCAGGTAGAAGACTGAGAAAGACGCGGCCCCGCGCCTAGGGCAATGCCGAACAAGCCCCTCACGCGCCGCGCATCCGTACCTCGGGCGGTCTGCGGCGTTGCAAATCCTCGCCATGGCTGCGGCTATGGCGAGGATTTGCGCCTTGCATCCCATCCCGATGCACGGCGCGCGCCATCGCGGTGACTTATTCAGTCATCGCCCTAGAATCACTGGGAACACGCTTGCCGCACACACCTTTTCTCCCTTTACCTTACCCCCAATGTCCCAGCCACCAGACAATGCCCCAGAAGACGCTGTAGCCTCCCCGGAAGCGGTCGCCGCCAGCGATATGGCGGTGATCGCCCGCCAGGCCATTGTTGACGCCAAGCGCGCGATTGTGGGCTACGAACTGTTTGACCGCTCGATCGCGCACGACGCCCATACCGCGGCCAGCGATGCCGCCCTGCTGTTCAACGCGCTGTCTTACGGCGGCGCCGAAGCGCTGGTGGGCAAGCTCACGGTGTTCATCAACTGCACACACGAGAGCCTCGCAGGGGGCCACCTGGAGTTGATCCACCCCGACAAGGTCGTACTGGAAGTGCCGACCTTGCCCGAGGGCGCGACGCCAGAAGCCATTGCGGCCTGCATCGGCGTCTTCGAAGGCCTCAAGACACGCGGCTTCAGATTGGCATTTGACCAGCAAGTGCTGCGCCGGCCCTATGCGGGCTGGCTGCCCATGGCCTCGTACATCAAACTCGACATGACGGCCTTCAAGCCCGAACTGGCGGCCCCGCTGGTGCAGTTCGCGCGCAGCTACAGCCAGGCTGAACTCGTTGCCGAAAAGGTCGAGACGGCCGAGCAGTTTCAGCGCATGGCCGACCTGGGCGTGAAGCTGTTCCAGGGCTACTGGTTTGCCAAGCCATCGATGGTGCAGACCAAGACCGTCCGGCCCTCGCAGGCCATCATCATCCAGCTCATCAACCTGGTGCGGCGCCAGGGCAGCAGCGCAGAGATTGAAGATCTGCTCAAAAAAGACCCGACGCTCTCCTTCAACCTGCTGCGCTTCATCAACTCGTCGGGGTTCGGCTTGCAATGCGAGATCACCTCGTTCCGCCATGCGGTGATGATCCTGGGGCTCAAGAAGCTGTTCCGCTGGGCAGCGCTCTTGCTCACCACTTCGCGCGCTGGCGGCTCGCCGCCGGCCGTAGGCACCATGGCCGTGGTGCGCGGGCGGCTGATGGAACTGCTCGCCCAGGAACTGCTGCCACAGGAAGAGTGCGACAACGCCTTCGTGGTCGGCGTTTTCTCCATGCTCGACACCATGCTGGGCATGCCGTTGGAGAGCGCGCTCAGTTCGGTGGCTTTGCCAGAATCCGTGGTCGACGCACTGCTGCGCAACCGCGGGGTATTTGCCCCCTTCCTGGCGCTCACCAAGGCCTGCGAAAGTGGCGACGAAGCCGCATTTGCCTACAACGCCGAGCAACTGCAGTTGTCCAACCACCAAGTCAACTGGGCGCACCTTCAGGCCCTTGCCTGGGCCGAGAGCCTGGGCGAGTAAGCCCCCGACACCCAAAAGCGACTTATCCGCGCGGATGGTGGCGCGCGTGCAGCTCCCGCAGGCGCTCGCGTGCCACATGGGTGTAAATGGTGGTCGTGGAAATATCGGCATGGCCGAGCAGCAGCTGCACCACGCGCAGATCGGCGCCATGGTTGAGCAGATGGGTGGCAAACGCATGGCGCAAGGTGTGCGGTGAGAGCGGCGCGGTGATGCCCGCGCGCAGCGCATGCTCGCGCACGATGCCCCAGAAGCGCACGCGCGTCATGCCGCTGCCGCGCGCGGTAACAAACAAATCCTCGCTCTGCTGGCCCGCCAAAATGAGCGCGCGCGCCTCGCCCAGGTAGCGCGCGAGCCAGGCGCCCGCCTCTTCGCCAAACGGCACCAGGCGCTCCTTGTTCCCTTTGCCCAGCACGCGCAGCACGCCGGCGCCCAGGTCCAGGTTCCAGGTCTTGAGCTGCACCAGCTCAGAGACGCGCAGGCCGCTGGCGTACATCAGCTCCAACATGCTGCGCTCGCGCAGGCCAAGCGGCGTGCGCACGTCGGGGGCCGCGAGCAGCGCCTCGACCTGACCCTGCGAGAGCGTCTTGGGCACGCGCAGTGGCTGGCGGGCCGCCTGCAGGCGCACGCTGGGGTCGGCGGTGATGCGGCGCTCGCGCAGCGCCCAGTGAAAGTAGCGCCGCAGCACGGTGAGGCGCCGGTTGGCGGTGGTGGCGCGCGTGCCCTGGTGGCGCGCGGAAAACCAGGCCTGGATGTGGTGCTCGGCCGCAGCGTCCAACGCCAGGGGCGGCTCCTGCGCCGCCAGCCACGCGGCGAAATGCCGCAGGTCGCTGCGGTAGGCGGCCAGCGTGTTGCGCGACAGCCCGTCTTCGAGCCACAAGGCATCGGCGAACTGATCGATAGCCGTCTGGCTGGTTTCAAGAAAAGGCATGCGAAACGATAGCAGAGCGATGCGCTCGGTGACACGGGGCGATACGGGGCATGACAGCGCAACCAGGCCAGCGCAGGTATCCTGCGCGCCGTGGTCTATGCGCAAATTCTGTTTCCCGATTTTTCCCTCATCCTGCTCGGCTACCTGGTGTGCCGCTTCACCGCGCTCAACCGCTCGGTGTGGCAGCCGGTGGAAGCGCTGGTGTACTACCTGCTGTTTCCGGTGCTGCTGTTCCAGTCGATCGTGCGCAGCCCCATCGAACTGGGCGCCACCTCGGGGCTGATGGCCGCTGGCTTGCTCAGCGGTGTCTCTGGCATCGCGCTGGCCTATGGCCTGCCCTGTCTGCCCGGACTGCGCCGTCGCATCGAACCGCGTGCGCATGCCGGCGCGGCGCAGGTGGCGTTTCGCTTCAACTCGTTCATTGGCCTTGCCATGGCGCAGCGACTGGCGGGCGCAGAGGGCCTGCAACTGATCGCCGTGCTGATCGGGATTTCAGTGCCGCTCTTTAACGTGGCGGCCGTCTGGCCCATGGCGCGGAAGGGGGAACACCACTTTGCCCGCGAGCTGCTGCAAAACCCCTTGATTCTGGCGACCACTGCCGGCCTGGCCGCGAACCTGGCGGGGCTGCACATTCCGGATATTTTGGTGCCCAGCGTCTCGCGTGTCGGGGCCGCTGCCATCGCGCTGGGGTTGATGGCGGCTGGCGCAGGGCTCGAATTCGGCTCGCTCCGGCGCGACAGGGTGCTGACGGTGTCGGTGCTCTCCATTCGCCACCTGCTGCAGCCGCTGATTGCCTGGCTGGCGGCGCGCCTGCTGGGGCTGGACGCCTTGCAAACCACGGTGCTGCTGATTTTCTCGGCCCTGCCAACCTCGTCAAGCTGCTACGTGCTGGCCGCGCGCATGGGCTACAACGGGCCGTATGTGGCGGGGCTGGTGACGCTCTCCACCCTGCTGGGACCGGTCAGCTTATCGCTGGCACTGGGGGTTCTGGGGCGCGCCTTGAAACTATGATTTTGGTAGCTGCCAGCGCTTTAGGGATAAGCGCTAGAGGCCTATTTCATTCAATATTTTCGTTTTCCAGTGCCCAGGCGACATGCTCGCGCACCAGCGCACTCTCGTGCGCAGCGCGGGTTTGCAGGGCGGTGCGCAGTTCGGGCGCGTGCGTCTTCGCCAGCGCATTGCCCAGCGCCACCGCGACGTTGCGCAGCCACCGCTCGTGGCCAATGCGGCGGATCGGGCCGCCTTCGGTCATGCGCAGGAACGTTGCCTCGTCCCAGGCAAACAAATCCACCAGTTGCTGACCGCTGAGGCCGGCACGCGCATCAAAGTCTGCCAGGGGGCTGGTGCGCGCGTATTTGTTCCACGGGCAAATGAGCTGGCAGTCGTCGCAGCCGTAAATGCGGTTGCCAATGGGGCGGCGAAACTCGACCGGAATCGGCCCGGCGTTTTCAATCGTCAGGTACGAGATGCAGCGCCGCGCATCGAGCCGGTATGGCGCGACGATGGCCTGCGTCGGGCAGACGTCGATGCACGCTTGGCAACTGCCGCAGTGCGCCGTCACCGGCGTGCTCTCCGGCAGCGGCATGTCGATGTAGATCTCGCCCAGGAAAGCCATCGACCCAGCCTCGCGGTTGAGCACCAAGGTGTGCTTGCCGCGCCAGCCCTGGCCACTGCGCGCGGCCAGCTCGGCTTCGAGCACCGGCGCCGAATCGGTGAAGACGCGGTAGCCCGTCGGACCGACGGCCTCGGCAATGCGGTCGCAGAGCTTTTGCAGGCGCGCGCGCAGCACCTTGTGGTAGTCGCGCCCCCGGGCATAGACCGAGACGGCGCCCTGCTCTGGGTCGGCCAGGCGCGCAAACTCGATGGCTTGCCAGCCCGCCGGCGTGTCACGCGGCAAGTAATCCATGCGCACGGTGATCACGCTCACCGTACCCGGCACCAGCTCGGCCGGGCGCGCACGCTTCATGCCGTGCGCTTCCATATAGTGCATGTCGCCGTGAAAGCCCTGCGCCAGCCAGCCCTGCAAACCCGGTTCGGCAGACGAAAGATCCACACCGGCCACGCCGATTTGGGAAAATCCCAACTCGCGCGCCCATTGCGTAACATAAGGAATGAGTTGACTGCCGCTGACCACCATCGCCCGATTGTAGAAACGCCGCTTGCGCACAAGACCCGCTCACTGGTGTGGGCGAACGAAGCCGACACTGAGGCCTTCGCGCAACAACTCGCCGCGCGGCCGGGGATTGCCAACGCCTTCATCAGCCTGCACGGCGACCTGGGCGCCGGCAAGACCACGCTGGTGCGCCATCTGCTGCGTGCGCTCGGGGTGCAGGGCCGCATCAAGAGTCCGACCTACGCGGTGGTGGAACCCCACGAGGCCGGGGCGCTGGCCATCTGGCACTTTGACTTCTACCGATTCAGCGACCCGCGCGAGTGGGAAGACGCGGGTTTTCGTGAGCTGTTTGCCAACCCCGGCCTAAAACTGGCAGAATGGCCGGAAAAGGCTGCAGGCCTGCTCCCGCCTGCGGATCTTGCTATCCACATTGAAGCAACGAACGACACCGAGCGCCGCGCCTGTTTGGCGGCAGGTACCGCGCTTGGCGAGCAACTGCTGCAAGGACTGCACCCATGAAGCCCACCATCCCCCCTGAGCCCCCCGCCCATGCGCCGCGCACGCTCGCCTCGCGGCGCGCGCTGCTGAAGGCCGGCAGCCTGGTACTGCTGCTGGGCCGCCAGCAAATCGCGCGTGGCGCCACCATCCTGGCCGTCCGCATCTGGCCGGCGCCCGAGTATTCGCGCGTCACGCTGGAATCCGACGGCCCGCTCAAGGCGCGCCAGTTCTTCGTCAGCACGCCGCCTCGGCTTGCCGTGGACATCGACGGCATCGACCTCAGCCCCGCGCTGCGGGAACTGGTGGCCAAGGTGCGCCGCGACGATCCCAACATTGCCGGCATCCGCGTCGGCCAGAACGCGCCGGGCGTGGTGCGACTGGTCATTGATCTCAAACAGGCTGCCAAACCACAGGTGTTTTCGCTACCGCCCGTTGCCGCCTATGGCAACCGGCTGGTGTTCGACCTGTACCCCGAGGTGCCGGTAGACCCGCTGGAAACCCTGATTGCCGAACGCCTGCAGGCCTTGCCCGGCAGTGCCGCCACATCGGCCCCAGGCGCAGCACCGCCAGAATCCACCCAGTCCCTGTCCGCTACCCCGCACGCCGACAAGGCAGCCGATCCGCTGGGCGAGCTCATTGCCCGCGCCGGCGGCGCGCGTGAAGCAGCAGCGCCGGGCGCCCGACTGGACGTGCCGGAGACACCCACCGCAGCGCCGAATCCCCTGCCCGGCAAGCGCCCGGCCGCACCGTCCAGTCCGTCCGCACCGTCCAGTCCGTCCGCACCGGCCAACCCGTCCGCACCGGCGCTGGCCCTGGGGCGCAAGACCGACCGCCTCATCATCGTGGCGCTGGACCCTGGCCACGGCGGCGAAGACCCCGGCGCCACCGGCCCCCAGGGCACGCACGAAAAGGACGTGGTGCTCAAGGTCGCGCACCTGCTGCGCGAGCGCATCAACGCCACCACCGTTGGCGGCAACCCCATGCGCGCCTACATGACGCGCGACGCCGATTTCTTTGTGCCGCTGGGCATGCGGGTGCAAAAAGCGCAGCGCGTGCAAGCCGACCTGTTCGTCAGCATTCACGCCGACGCCTTCACCAACCCCGATGCCCACGGCGCCAGCGTCTTTGCGCTCAGCCAAGGGGGCGCGTCGAGTTCAGCCGCCCGCTGGCTGGCCAACAAGGAAAACCAGGCCGATCTGGTCGGCGGGCTCAATGTGAGCGCCCAGGACCAGCATGTGCGCCGCGCACTGATCGACATGAGCACGACGGCGCAGATCAACGACAGCCTGAAACTCGGCAGCGTCCTGCTGGGCGAGATCGGCCACCTGAGCAAGCTGCACAAAGGGAGCGTGGAGCAAGCTGGGTTCGCGGTGCTCAAGGCACCCGACATCCCCAGCGTACTGGTGGAAACCGCCTTCATCAGCAACCCTGAAGAGGAAAACCGCCTGCGCAGCAGCGCCTACCAGGAGCAACTCGCCGACGCGCTGATGCGCGGCATCACGCGCTACTTCGCCAAGAACCCGCCGCTTGCGCGCAGCCGCTCGGTTTGACACACTGCCAACTGTCCGCAAGCCTGTTCCAAGGGAGACCGCCATGGCCCTGACCCACACCCCCTCCTCCGAAGTTGTCCGCATTGCCCCGCTGGGGGCTGCAATCGTGGGCGCGGTCAATACCGCCGTCCTCAAAGCCAGGGAACTTGAAGTGATTCGCCTGGTGGTGCCCGCCGGCAAAACCCTGCCGCAGCACCAGGTGCCGGGCGAGATCACGCTGCTGTGCATCGAGGGCGAATGCGAGCTGAAGACACCCGGCACGATGCAGGTGCTGGCCACTGGTGATTTCGTCCACCTCGAAGGCGGCACGCCGCATGCGCTCACTGGCCGCAGCAACGCCTCGCTGCTGCTCACCATCAGCCTGTGCACACAGCGCGTCTGAGCGCGTGCACTGACGCTGGCTGCATGGTGCGTCCTACAGTCTGGCAAGGGATACCGCGCGATAGTGGCGCATCGGCCTAACGCACGCTGTTTTGCGGCGCGGCCTTTGTTCCACTTTCCTGAAAGGGACCCGCCATGCAAACCCGACCTCTTCTGATCGCCACCGCCTTTGTTGCCTCCCTGGGCCTGGGCGCCTGCTCTTCCAACCCCACCAACGCCCAGATCGGCACCGGCGTCGGAGCTGTCGTTGGCGGTGTCGCCGGCAACGCCTTGCTTGGGACCGGCGGTGCCATCGCCGGTGCTGCAGGCGGCGCCTTGATTGGCCACGAACTGGGCGAAGACCGGGACCAGCGCCGCCGCTGATCCTGGCCGCAACGCCAAGGCCTGAAAAATTTGGCCAAAAGAGCCTCTAGCGCACTACCCATAAGCGCTAGAAGCTCTTTTTTTAGGAGCTAACAACTCCCTTCCGGCTCCCGCGCCAGGCGCCAAACAGCGCCATCAGCCCCGGCACCAGAATCAAGCCCCAGATGATCTTGTCCAGATGCTCACGCACAAAGGCCAGGTTGCCAAAGAACAGGCCGGCACTGGTGATGCCCAGCACCCACAGCGCGGCGCCGCCAATGTTGTAGGCGCTGAACTTGCCCCGACCCATGGCCGCCACGCCTGCCACGAAGGGGGCAAAAGTGCGGATGAACGGCATGAAACGCGCCAGCACGATGGTGATGCCGCCGTAGCGCTCATAGAACGCATGCGCCTGGTCAAACGCGCGGCGGTTGAACCAGCGCGACGATTCCCATTGGAAAACGCGCGGCCCGAACCAGCGGCCAATCGCGTAGTTGCACTGGTCTCCCAGCACCGCCGCGGCGAGCAGCACGGCCACGGCCGGGGCAAATTCCATCAAGCCGGCGCCGCAAAGCGCGCCCACGATGAAAAGCAGCGAATCGCCCGGCAAAAAGGGCATGACCACCAGGCCGGTCTCGACAAAAATAATCAGGAACAGCAGCGCGTACACCCACAGACCGTAGGTGGCGACGAAGGCTTCGAGGTGCTTGTCGACGTGCAGGATGAAGTCGATCAGAAAGGCAATGGCGTCCATGAACAGGCTTTGGGCAGGCGTTGAATAAGGCGGGCCATTATGGCGAGCTCTCCTGCCCGCAGCGCCAATCCCTAGAATCTTCGCGTGCAACACGTTTCTCCCCCAGCTCCCACGGCGTCTAAAGCCGCCCGCCATCCCATCTGCGACCTGCCCGACGAACTCGTCAGCCAGATTGCGGCCGGCGAAGTCGTCGAGCGCCCCGCCTCCGTAGTGCGCGAGCTGGTGGACAACGCGCTCGACGCCGGCGCCACGCAGATCACGCTGCGCCTGCTGGCAGGCGGCGTGCGGCTGATCAGCGTCGAAGACGACGGCTGCGGCATTCCCCAAGCCGAGCTGGCGGTGGCGCTGCGCCGCCATGCCACCAGCAAGATCCGCACGCTGGACGACCTGGAGAGTGTCGCCACCATGGGCTTTCGCGGCGAGGCGCTGGCGGCCATTGCGTCGGTCTCCGAGCTTGCCCTGCTCTCGCGCCCTGCCGGGCAGGACAGCGCCTTTCTGCTCGATGCGCGCAGCGGCGAGCTGCGCCCGGTGGCGCGGGCCGTGGGCACTACGGTAGAAGTGAAAGAGCTGTTTTTCAGCACGCCGGCGCGGCGCAAGTTCCTCAAAACCGATGCGACTGAGCTGGCCCACTGCGTCGAGGCGGTGCGCCGCCATGCCCTGGCGCGGCCCGACGTGGGTTTTGCCATCTGGCACGAAGGCAAGCTGGTGCAGCAGTGGCGCATCGCCCTGACGCATGGCGCGGGGGCGGGAGCGCTGGAGCGGCGCCTGGCGGACGTGCTGGGCGAAGAGTTCCTGGAGCAATCGGTGGCGCTGCAGCATCAGGAAGGCCGCATCACCCTCACCGGCCGCGCCGGCCTGCCAGACACGGCACGTGCGCGCGCCGACCAGCAGTACTGCTACGTCAACGGCCGCTTCGTGCGCGACAAGGTGGTGGCCCACGCCGCCCGCAGCGCCTACGAAGACGTGCTGCACGGCCAGCGCCAGCCGGTGTATGCGCTGTACATCGACATCGACCCGGCGCGCGTGGACGTGAACGTGCACCCGACCAAGATCGAGGTGCGTTTTCGCGACAGCCGCGAGGTGCACCAGGCGGTGCGCCACGCCATCGAAAGCGCCCTGGCCGCGCCGCGCGCCGGGGCCGTGGCGTCCGCGCCCCCAGCCGCTATGGGCTACGCAGCCGGTGCCACGGAACCTTCAGTAAATTTTGAACAAAATAGGCCTCCAGCGCTTATTCCACGGGCGCAGGCAGCTATGCAATTTGATGCACCCATCGGCCACCGTGTGGCCGATCTGGGTGCGCTGTGGGGCCAACCGCGCGCGCCAGAGTCCGAGCCCGACTCCGAGCGCAAGGGCGTGAGCGCGAGCAGCACAGGGGTGAGTGCCGAGCAGCCTGCGTGGCAAAGCCCGGCCCTTGGCACACCGGGAACGCAGGACGCGCCCCAAGCCGAGACCTGGCCGCTGGGCCGCGCGCTGGCGCAGCTGCAGGGCATTTACATCCTGGCGGAAAACGCCCAGGGGCTCATCATTGTCGACATGCACGCCGCCCACGAGCGCATCGTCTACGAGCGACTCAAGTCGCAATGGGACAGCGGCGCACGCATCGCCAGCCAGCCGCTGCTGATCCCCGCCACCTTCGCCGCCACACCGCAAGAGCTGGCCACCGCCGAGCAGAACGTGGATGCACTGGCGGCGCTGGGCCTGGAGATCACCCCCTTTTCTGCCCGCACCCTGGCGGTACGCGCCGTGCCCGCCACGCTGGCGCAGGGCGATGCCGTGGAGCTGGCCCGCAGCGTACTGGCCGAGCTGGCCGCGCACGACGCGAGCGGCGTGGTGCAGCGCGCACAAAACGAAATACTGGGCACCATGGCCTGCCATGGCGCCGTGCGTGCCAACCGGCAGTTGACGCTGCCGGAGATGAACGGCCTGCTGCGCCAGATGGAATCGACCGAGCGCTCGGACCAGTGCAACCACGGCCGGCCCACCTGGCGCCAGCTCAGCCTTCGCGAGCTCGACGCGCTGTTCCTGCGCGGGCGCTGAGAGCCTGTTCAAAGCCGCTGCATCGCGGTTCTCACCATGCCACCACGCTCGGGCGCCCTGGCCGAGCGCGGTGCTGGCTGCGCATCGCAAGTTCTGCACCGATTTGCACCACAGTCGTCACGCGTCAGCACCTAAACCGGGCACGACAGCACTGTTTTCGTGCGTCAGCGCCCCATTTTGTCGCATCAACCCATGCAGACTTGGCATAATGTCATGCTGCACCGCCGCACAACCCACTTTTCCCCGAAAGACAACTGCCATGAAATTCGCGTCCGTCGAAGCTTTTCTTGCCGAGGTAGCCACCCGCAATCCGCACCAGCCGGAGTTCCTCCAGGCGGTCACCGAAGTAATGGAAAGCCTGTGGCCCTTCATCGAGAAACACCCCAGGTACGCCGAGCAGAGCCTGCTCGAACGCCTGGTGGAGCCCGAGCGCGTGATCATGTTCCGCGTCTCGTGGACGGACGACCATGGCACCGTGCAGGTCAACCGCGGCTACCGCATCCAGCACAGCATGGCCATCGGCCCGTACAAGGGCGGCCTGCGCTTTCACCCCTCGGTCAACCTCTCGGTGCTCAAATTCCTGGCGTTCGAGCAGACCTTCAAGAACGCGCTGACCACGCTGCCCATGGGCGGCGGCAAGGGCGGCTCCGACTTTGACCCCAAGGGCAAGAGCCCCGGCGAAGTCATGCGCTTCTGCCAAGCCTTTGCCAGCGAGCTGTTCCGCCATGTCGGCGCTGACACCGACGTGCCCGCGGGCGACATTGGCGTGGGCGGGCGCGAGGTGGGGTTCATTGCCGGTATGTACAAGAAGCTCAGCAACCGCGCCGACTGCGTCTTTACCGGCAAGGGCCTGTCGTTCGGCGGCTCGCTGATCCGCCCCGAGGCCACCGGCTACGGCACGGTGTATTTCGCCCAGGAGATGCTCAAGACCCGTGGCAAGTCGTTCGACGGCCTGCGCGTGTCGGTGTCGGGCTCGGGCAACGTGGCCCAGTACGCGGTCGAGAAGGCCATGGCCCTGGGCGCCAAGGTGGTGACGGTGTCGGATTCGAGCGGCACCATCGTCGATGCAGCGGGCTTCACCACCGAAAAGCTTGCCATCCTGATGGATGTGAAGAACCACCACTATGGCCGCGTGAGCGACTACGCCAAGCGCACTGGCGCGCACTTCGAAGCGGGCAAGACGCCTTGGCATATCCCGGTGGACATCGCCCTGCCCTGCGCCACGCAAAACGAACTGGACGCGCAGGATGCCGCCACCCTCATCAAGAACGGCGTGCTGTGCGTGGCCGAAGGCGCCAACATGCCCTCGACCATCGAAGCGGCCAAGGCGTTCGAGGCTGCGGGCGTGCTGTACGCACCGGGCAAGGCCAGCAATGCCGGTGGCGTGGCGACCTCGGGCCTGGAGATGAGCCAGAACGCCATGCGCCTGAACTGGACGGCGGAAGAAGTGGACGCCCGCCTGTTGATGATCATGCAAGGCATTCACGCCGCCTGCGTCCAGCACGGCACGCGCGCCGATGGCTCGGTCAGCTACATCGACGGCGCCAACGTCGCCGGTTTCGTCAAGGTGGCCGACGCCATGCTGGCGCAGGGCGTGGTCTGAAGGCCGCGACCGGCACAAAAAGAAAGGGACCCCGAGGGTCCCTTTTTTGTTGCTGTGCGCAGGCCTACTCGGATTTCTTCGCGGGCGCACCACGCGCCATGAACTCGAAGATCCGTGTGCGCGAATCGGTGGAGACTTCCTTGTCGTAGAGGTAGGTCACGCGTTCGCCATTGAAAGTGGTCTTGGTGAACCCATTGTTTTCCTTCTGGTCCCAGCCGTGGGTGGCGTCCGGATACAGATGCCATTCCACGGGAGCGCCAGCCGCCTTCAGCCCGGGCAGTGCTTCGAGGCACGAGGTTGGTGGCAACTCGTTGTCCTTGCCACCCAGCAGCATCAGCAAAGGCCGGTCGGTATCGGACTGCAGTATCCGCACACCTTCGGGCCGTTTGCGGCTAGGCGCCAAAGCGCAAAACCCGTAAACCGCCACTGCGGAGGCCACGGCGGGTGTGCCCGGCCGCAGGGACTTCCCGATGCTGGAGCTGGCCAACCAAGTCGCAACCAATGCCCCCTTGGAGAAACCCAGGATCGAAATCCAGTCTGGGTCGACGTAGGGCAAGGTCGCCAAATGGGCGACGGCGTCGAGGGCGTCCTTGATCAGGCGCGCATTGGAAATTTTCGGGGGCGAGCCGCAGTCCGACTTCTCACCGCGCAGCCCATCGGGCACCAGCACGACATACCCTTCCTGCAGCGCCTGTTCGGTCCAATACCGCAGGTGCGGGCGCACCCCACCACAGGTATGAAAGACCACCAGGCCGGGCAGTTTTGCCCCCTCGGCCCGCGCCGGTGCGAACAGGCCGTTGTTCAGGTTGCTGAAAACGCTCAGTTCCTTGGCCTCCTTGGCAAATTCAAGATCGCCCCCTTCACGCAGTTCGGCCTTCAAGCTGGCGGGTGTTCCGTACTGCGCGTACGCACATGGAGCAAGGCCGAGCAAAAGGGCCGCGAACAGATACCCCATGCGTTTCATAGCCCATCCCCTATTGAATGAATAGCTTTTTTTATTCTCTCCGGGGCCTGCGCAAGGGAGTTGACTAAGCTCAATCGCAAGCCAACACCCCTTCGACAGACTCACCGCCCACAATGAGCCGGGCACGGCCTCCCGCGCCACTCAGGGCCAGCGTGGGCGGCAAACCAGGGTCCCGGAATTCCAGGGCGACCGCACGGGTGCGCGGCTCGAACCGCTGCAGCACCAGGTGTGGGGGTGAAAGCGGCGCACGCTGGCCGCCACGCCAGGCCGAGGCGCTGTAGACCACCAGCGGGGCCGCGTCGCCATAGCCTATGAATGCGAGCTCGAAGTAGCCCGGGGCATGCCGGGGTGCCCAGGGGGTCTTGCCGCTCGACGGCCAGCACGCTGGTCGGCAAGGCGAAGGTCACGCCCATGGCAGCGAAATCGCGCACCCTTCCGAGGTTGATGGCCTGCTGCACGTCACGGTAGGCCGTGTAGTCGGGTGTGCGTATCTAGTAGCCTTCTGCGCCGGCACCCGATTGGGAGCCTGTCTTACGGCCGCACGCAGGCGTCGGGTGCACCATCTGTGCTTCTGTTTCAAAGAAGGACACCGCACCATGGCAAAAAAAATCCTGATGGTTCTGACCTCGCACAGCGCGCTGGGCGACACCGGCAAAAAAACCGGCTTCTGGCTGGAAGAATTTGCCGCGCCCTATTACGTGTTCCTCGACGCGGGCGCCGCCATCACGCTGGCATCGCCCCAGGGCGGCCAGCCGCCGCTCGACCCCAAGAGCGACGACCCCAGCGCGCAGACCGATGCCACCCGTCGCTTCAAGGCCGATGCCGCAGCACAAAAGACCTTGGCGCACACGCACAAGTTGGCCGAGGTGTCGGCGGCTGATTTTGACGCTGTCTTCTACCCCGGTGGTCATGGTCCGCTGTGGGATTTGGCCGAGGACAAGCACTCGATTGCACTGATCGAGCAATTGCTGGCCGCCGGCAAACCAGTGGCCGCCGTATGCCACGCGCCCGCCGTGCTGCGCCATCCGAAAACGCCTGACGGCCAGCCTGTGGTCCGCGGCAAGAACGTCACCGGTTTTACCAATACCGAGGAAGCTGCTGCCGGGCTGACCGAGATCGTGCCTTTTTTGGTCGAAGACATGCTCAAAAAGAACGGCGGCCAATACTCCAAGGCAGGCGACTGGCAGCCCCATGTGTTGACCGACGGCCTGCTCATCACCGGGCAGAACCCTGCCTCGTCGGAGCCAGCGGCCCAGGCGCTGCTGAAAAAACTGGGCTGACGCGAACGCAGGGGTACGCCCCTGTAGAGACCGGTGCGCGCAGCACGGTCTGCTACGCTTGCGCGGCCATGCCATTTGTTCACGCTTTGCCCACCTTCGGCGTCCCGTACGCAGCCCCTGCGGCTGCTTTTTTTCCTTCTGGTCTTCGGTTATCCACCGCCCTGGCAGCCACACCATGACCGCGACCGCCCTGCCCTGCATTGCCATCGCCGGCCCCACGGCGTCGGGCAAGACTGCAGGCGCGCTGGCCGTAGCCGCCGCGCTGGCATCGCGCCACCCGGTCGAAATCATCAGCGTCGACTCGGCCCTGGTGTACCGCGGCATGGACATCGGCACGGCCAAGCCCACGGTGGCCGAACGCGCGACCGTGCCGCACCACCTGATCGACATCCGCGAGCCCTGGGAGCCCTACAGCGCAGCCGCCTTCGTGCAGGACGCCACCCGGCTGATCGCCGAGATTCGCGCCCGCGGCGCGCTGCCGCTGCTCGTCGGCGGCACCATGCTCTACTTCAAGGCGCTGATCGACGGCATCGACCCCATGCCGGCCGCCGACCCCGCAGTGCGCCAGCGCATCGAAACGCAGGCTGCGCAACTGGGTTGGCCGGCGATGCACGCGCAACTGGCGCGGGTAGACCCGGTCACTGCAGCACGACTGGCCCCCGCGGACAGCCAGCGCATTCAACGCGCACTGGAAGTGTGGGAAATCTCGGGCCAGCCCATCTCCGCCTTTCACGCTACAGAAAAGAGAGCTGCAAGCGCATATGGAATAAGCGCTGAATGCCTTTTTAGCCTTGAACCTGACGACCGCGCCTGGCTGCACGGACGCATTGCAGCGCGCTTTGACGCCATGCTGGACCATGGCTTTCTTGAAGAAGTCCAGCGCCTGCGCGCAGACCCGCGCAACCACGCCGACCTGCCTGCCATGCGCTGCGTGGGTTACCGCCAGGCCTGGCAGGCGCTGGATGCCCAGGCGGCCAGCGGCGGCGCGCTGGACTTGGCCGGCCTGCGCGAGCGCGGCATCGCCACCACGCGCCAGCTCGCCAAGCGCCAGATCACCTGGCTGCGCGGTATGCGCGAGCGCCAACGAATTGCCTGCGATCAGCCGGGCGCACAAGCGGCGCTGGAGCGCGCGGTATGGGCGCGGCTGGAGCAGGCTGCGCCATGAGCGCAGCGCTGCGCGTCGCCGGCCTCGCCAAGCGCTACGGCCAGAGCGCCGTGTTCGAGAACGTGAGTTTCGAGGTGGCGCCGGGCGAGTTCGTCGCCATCGTGGGCGACTCGGGCGTGGGCAAATCCACCCTGCTCAACTGCCTGGCCGGACTCGACACCTGGAGCGCCGGCAGCATTCACCACGGCGACATCGATCTGTCAGCGCTCGATGCCACCGAACGCGCCTTGTGGCGGCGCGCCCAGCTGGGCTTTGTCTTTCAGGCCTTTCACGTGCTGCCGCACCTCGACGTGGCGCAAAACGTGGCGCTGCCGCTGATGCTGCTCGGGGGCGGCCCCCAGCCCGAGCGCGTGCAGGCCATGCTGCAGGCCGTCGGCCTGGCGGGCCTGGGACTGCGCCTGCCGCAGCAGCTCAGCGGTGGCCAGTTGCAGCGCGTGGCCCTGGCCCGCGCGCTGGTGCACCGGCCCGCCCTGCTGCTGGCCGACGAGCCCACCGGCAACCTTGACCCAGGCACCGCGGCGCGGGTGCTGGAGCTGCTGGTGGCGCAAACGCGCGAGCACGGCGCGTCGCTGGTGCTGGCGACGCATTCGCAAGCCGCCGCCGCGCGTGCCGACCGCGTGCTGCATCTGACGGCTGGTGGCATCCGCGGCTAAGCGCCGCTTAGCGCCGCGCGGGCGATTTATTCAATCGCCAGCCGCTGCCCGCTGCCGCCCTGCTTCTTGGGCAGGTTCAAGGTCAGCACGCCGTTGTCGTACTTCGCCTTGCACTGGCTCGCGTCGATGTCGGCGGGCAACTGGAAACTGCGCGAGACCGAGCCGAAGTAGCGCTCGGACCGCAGCAGCTTCTCACCTTCGGTCTGCTGATCGAGCTGGCGCACTTCGGCGCGCAGGGTGACCACATTGCCATCCACCGAGACATGGATCTCCTCCTTGGGAACGCCAGGCACTTCGGCGGACACCAGAAAACCACCTTCGTTCTCCCTGACGTCCACTTTCATCTGGCCGGGGCTGGGCAGGGGATCACCATGCAACGGACGCACGTAGAAGCCTGGGTTCACGTCCTTGAAAAATTCGTCGAACAGGCCACCGCGGCCAATCAGTGCATTCATGACAAACCTCCTTGAAAGAATGGGTTGCAAGTTGATGGGATGGTCCATTCACCGTCCCTGCCATGCATGTAGGGCAGCGCGCGCAGGTTTCAAGCGCCGCACAATCGCCCCATGCTGGCCCTGTTTCGCCTCTGGTCCTTGCAGGAGTTGCGCCGCCACCCCTGGCAGAGCGCAGCCGCCGCCTGCGCCGTGATGCTGGGCGTGGCACTGGCGTTCGGGGTGCACACCATCAACGCGTCAGCCCTGGAAGAATTTGCCCAGGCTGCCCGCAGCGTGAGCGGCACGCCAGACCTGCAGCTGCGTGCCGCGCAAGGCCACCTGGACGAGCAGCTTTACCCGCTGCTGGCCCGCCAGAGCGAGGTGGCGCGCGTCAGCCCGGTGCTGGAGCTGCAGTTGCAGGCGCAGTCGCTCGGTGCCTCAGCCGGCGCGCCCGGCGTGCTGCTGCGCATCGTGGGCACCGATGCTCTGCTGCTGCCGGCAACGGCCCCGGCGCTGATGCCGCACCCCTTCCCCCGCCTGCCCGCAGACCGCTTTGCGCTGTTTGCACCAGCCACGGTGTACCTCAACGCGGCAGCGCTGCGCGCCCTGGCGCTGCCCCTTGACCCACAGCAAGCGCCGCGCCTCACCCTGCGCCGTGGCCTGGAAGTCTTCAGCGTGCGCGTGGCCGGCCGCGTGGCAGCGGGCGGCGCGCCGCTGGCGGTGATGGACATTGGCGCGGCGCAAGACCTGTTCGGCCGGACCGGTGCGCTCAGCCGCATCGACCTGCAACTGCGCCCCGGCGTGCTGCGCAGCGACTTTCGTGCCCGCATGAACGCCCTGCCCGCCTGGCCGCCCGGCCTGGTCTGGGGCGAGAGCAGCAATGGCGAGCAGCGCATGGACGCGTTGTCGCGCGCCTACCGCGTAAACCTGAGCGTGCTGGCGCTGGTGGCCTTGTTCACCGGGGCGTTTCTGGTGTTTTCGGTGCTGTCCCTCAGCGTGGCGCAGCGCGCGCCGGCCTTTGCGCTGCTGGGCGTGCTCGGCGCCACACCGCGCCAGCGCCTGGGGCTGGTGCTGCTGGAGTCGCTGTTTCTCGGCGTGATTGGCAGCGTGGCCGGGGTGGCGCTGGGCACGGCGCTGGCGGCGGGCGCGCTGCGCCTGCTGGGCGGCGATCTGGGCGGCGGCTACTTCAGCGGCGCCCAGCCCGCACTGCAATGGAGCCTGCCGGTGGCGGCAGCCTACGGCGCACTGGGCGTGGCGGCGGCCCTGCTGGGCGGCTGGTGGCCGGCGCGCACGGCCCAAGCCCTGCCCCCGGCGCAAACCCTCAAAGGCCTGAACAGCGCAGGCAGCTCCAAGGTTTCGGCATGGCCGGCGCTGGCGCTGCTCGCCGCCGGCGCCTTGCTGGCATTTGCGCCGGTGGTGGCGGGCCTGCCGCTGGCGGCTTACCTGTCGGTGGGCGCCCTGCTGCTGGGCGGCATTGCGCTGCTGCCGCGCGCCGTGGCCCTGCTTTTGCGCGCGCTGCGTCCCTGGGCAGCGCGCAATGCCTTGGCGCAGCTGGCGATCGAGCGCGCGCGGCGCACGCCCGGCCTGGCTGCCGTGGCCGTGGGCGGCGTGGTGGCCAGCCTGGCGCTGGCAATTGCGCTGACGGTCATGGTCACCAGCTTTCGTGGCTCGATGGTGCAGTGGCTGGACACCGTGCTCCCGGCGCCGCTGTATGTGCGCGGCGCAACGGCCGATGGGCAGGCGGCGTTCAGCGCACGCTTTTTGCAGCGGGCCGCGCGGCTGCCCGGCGTGGAGCGCATCGAAGGCCTGCGCAGTGTGCCCCTGCAGCCGGATGCAGCCCGCCCCGCCGTCACGCTGATTGCGCGGCCACTGGCACGCGGCGCAGACCAGGTGCTACCGCTGACCGCACCCGCCCTGCCCGTTCCGCCTGGCCGGGTGGCGGTGTACGCCAGCGAGGCGGCGGCCGAACTGTGGGGGGCGCAGCCGGGGTCGGATTTGGCGCCATTTTTAGAGTCTTTTAGGGCTCTAGCGCAATACCAGAAAGCGCCACCAGCTCTGTATTTTGTAGCAGGCGTGTGGCGCGACTACGCCCGCCAGACGGGCGCACTGGTGATGGACAGTGCCGACTTTGCCGCGCTGAGCGGCGAGCGCGGTGCCAACGACCTGGCGCTGTGGCCCGCGCCCGGCGCCGATGTGGCCAAGCTGCACGCCGCACTCACACAGTTGGCGCAAAGCGAATCGGGGCCGGCGGCCGCAGGCGGGCTGGAGTTCGCGTCTGCCGGCGAGATCCGCGAGCGCTCGCTGCGCATTTTTGACCGCAGCTTTGCCGTGACCTACTGGCTGCAGGCGCTGGCCATCGGCATTGGGCTGTTCGGGGTGGCGGCAAGCTTCAGCGCGCAGGTGCTGGCGCGGCGCAAGGAGTTCGGCCTGCTCGCGCACCTGGGCCTGACGCGCCGCCAGATCCTGGCCGTGGTGGCGGGCGAAGGCGCCGCCTGGACGGGCGTGGGTGCGGCAGCCGGCCTGCTGCTGGGTGTGGCGGTCTCGCTGGTGCTGGTGCTGGTGGTCAACCCGCAGAGCTTTCACTGGACCATGGACCTGCGCCTGCCGCTGGCCCGACTGCTTGCGCTGTGCGCCGCCGTGGTGCTGGCCGGCACCGCTACCGCCTGGCTGGCCGGGCGTGCCGCGGCCGGTCAGGAGGCGGTGTTGGCGGTGAAGGAAGACTGGTAGTGCGCTGCGCCACAATGGGCGAATGAGCAGCCACCCCCATCCCAACGACCCAGCCGCCAACGCCACCAGCGATTGGCTGAGCCAGGCCATCAACCGCATCGAAGCCGACTACCAGCGCAGCGCCGACACGCACCTGATCCCGCTGCGCCTGCCCTGCTATGCGCAGCATGGCATCGACCTGTATCTGAAGGACGAATCGACCCACCCCACCGGCAGCCTCAAGCACCGGCTGGCGCGCTCGCTGTTCCTCTACGCCCTGTGCAACGGCTGGGTGCACGAGGGCTCCACCATCGTCGAGGCGTCGAGCGGCTCCACGGCAGTCAGCGAAGCCTACTTTGCGCGCCTGCTGGGCCTGCCGTTTGTCGCCGTCATGCCGCGCGGCACCTCGCCGGAAAAAATCGCGCAGATCGAATTCCAGGGCGGGCGCTGCCACCTGGTCGAGAACGCCGGCGCGGTGTACCACGAGGCGCATGCGATTGCCGAGCAGACCGGCGGCCATTACATGGACCAGTTCACCTACGCCGAGCGCGCTACCGACTGGCGCGGCAACAACAACATTGCCGAGAGCATGTTCACGCAGATGGCGCGCGAGCGCTACCCAGTGCCGCGCTGGATCGTGGTGGGCGCGGGCACCGGCGGCACCAGCGCCACGATTGGCCGCTACGTGCGCTACCAGCGCCATGCCACCAGGCTGTGCGTCGCCGACCCGGCGGGCTCGGTCTTCAGTGCCTACCACCGCACGGGCGATGCTGCGCTCACGGCGCCAGGCTCGCGCATCGAAGGCATTGGCCGGCCGCGCGTGGAGCCAAGCTTCATCCGCACGCTGGTGGACCGCATGGTCGAGGTGCCAGATGTGGAATCGATTGCCGCCATGCAGGCGCTCTCGCACTTGCTCGGGCGGCGTGTCGGGCCATCCACGGGCACCAACTTTGTTGCCATGCTGGCGCTCGCGGGCGAAATGCGCCAGCGCGGCGAGCAAGGCTCCATTCTTTCCTTGCTCTGCGACGCTGGCGAGCGGTATTTGCCCACCTATTGCGACGCCGCGTGGGTCGCGGAGCGTTTTGGCGACTGCACCGCCGCACACGCCAAAATGCAGGCGCTGATGGCCTAAGCACCATGCGCCCGGCACCGTCGGCAACACCACCCGCAACGGTGCCAACGTCCGCCTGGTCGCGGCGCGAGTGGCTTGCGCTGTGCTTGGGCACGTGCACCTTGCCGCTCACGGCTGCGGCGCAGACCCTTCCTGCCGGGCCGCTGCATTTTCCCCGTGACCACGGCAGCCACCCCAATCTGCGCACCGAGTGGTGGTACCTTACCGGCTACGCGCGCGCAGGCGAACGCACCTTCGGTTTTCAACTGACCTTCTTTCGCAGCCGGGTGCCAGGAACACAGGCGCTGCATTCGCGGTTTGCCGCGCGGCAACTGCTCTTCGCGCACGCGGCGCTCACCGACCTGCAAGGCAGGCGATTGCTGCACGAGCAGCGGATTGCGCGCGCCGGCTTTGGCCTGGCCGAGGCGAGCGAGCAGGATACGGATATCGTCCTCGGCGATTGGCTTTTGAAACGTCGCGATGCCGCGGGTCGCAGCCAGTACACCGCTCGCATGCTGGGCACCGATTTCGCACTGGAACTGGAGCTGGCGGCCACCCAGGAGGTGCTGCTGCAGGGCGAGGCCGGAATTTCGCGCAAGGGGCCGCAGCCCGACAACCTGAGCGACTACATCACCGAGCCGCAGTTGCAGGTGCAAGGCCACATCACCCTCGGGCGCGAGCGCTTGGCCGTGCATGGCGCTGCGGCCCGCGCCTGGCTGGACCATGAGGCCAGCCAGGCCATCTTGCCGACCGAGGCCGTGGGTTGGGACTGGATAGGCATGAACCTGGAGGATGGCAGCGCCCTTACGGCTTTCCAGCTGCGGCGCGCGAATGGCATGGCGCTCTGGGTGGGCGGTTCGTGGCGCGCGCCTGGCGGGCCAGCACGCAATTTTGGCCCTGAGACGCTGCGCTTTACGCCCCTGCGCTCCTGGACCAGTGGCGCCAGCGGTGCACGCTACCCCGTGGCCTGGCAGCTAGCCACACCAGTCGGCCTGTTTGAAGTGCACGCGCTACTGGATGCGCAAGAGCTCGACAGCCGGGCCTCGACCGGTGCTTTCTACTGGGAAGGCTTGAGCGAACTGCGCGGGGCACAAGGCCAGGCCGTGGGGCGCGGCTACCTGGAAATGACGGGTTATGCCGCGCGGCTGGCGCTGTAGTGGCACCGTTTTTTGGCGGACAACCCGGAATCAGATTTTCCCGGCCCCGCGCCGGCGGGTCAGCCAGGCGATGATCTCGCCCATGATGCCGCGCCGGAAGGCAAGCACACAGACGACAAAAATCAGGCCTGTGACCATGGTGACGGATTCACCCAGCGTGTTGAACCAATCGATGCTGGTCGTCTCGGCAAGGAAATGCCCCACCTCGCCGAGCTTGTTTTCCAGCAACACCACCACCGCCGAACCCACCAGCGGACCAGAGAGCGTTCCCAGGCCGCCGAGCAGCGTCATCAGCACCACGTGGCCCGATGCCGTCCAGTGCACATCGCTGAGCGTGGCAAAACCCATCACCAGCGTCTTGAGGGCACCGGCCAAGCCAGAGAGCGCCGCCGAGAGCACGAACGCCAGCAGTTTGAATCGGTTGGTGTCGTAACCCAGAGAAGTGGCGCGCGGCTCGTTCTCCTTGATGGCCTTGAGCACCTGGCCAAACGGCGAATGCACGGTGCGCACGATCAGCAGAAAAGCGGCCACGACAATGGCCAGCACGATGTAGTACAGCACCAGGTCGTTCTTGAGGTCGATAAGGCCAAACAGCATGCCGCGCGGCACCGACTGCAGGCCATCTTCACCCCCGGTGAACGGGGCCTGGAGCGCGACGAAAAACAGCATCTGCGCCAGCGCCAGCGTGATCATGGTCGAGTAGATGCCCGTGCGCCGGATCGCAAAGAAGCCGACGATGAGCCCCAGAAAGGCGCCCCCGGCCGTGCCCAGCAGAAGGCCCACTTCCGGGGTCAGGCCCCATACCTTGATCGCGTACCCAGTGACATACGCAGCTCCGCCAAGAAAAGCGGCATGGCCGAACGACAGCATGCCGGTGTAGCCCAGCAACAGGTTGAAGGCCGCGGCGAACAGTGCGAAGCACATCAGCTTCATCACGAAAACCGGGTAGGCGCCTAAAAATGGCGCCGCCAACAGACCGACGAAAAGCAGGCCATAGCCCAGGACAGCAAGATTCTTGAGATTCATGTTGTGGGCCCCGTCAATTTTCTTTGCCGAACAGGCCGGCGGGGCGAATCAGAAGCACGATGACCATGATGACGAACACCACGGTGGACGAGGCTTCCGGATAAAAAACTTTGGTGAACCCTTCGATGACGCCAAGGCCAAGACCGGTCAGGATGGACCCCATGATCGAGCCCATGCCACCAATGACCACTACGGCAAACACGACGATGATCATGTTTTGCCCCATCAATGGCGACACCTGGTACACCGGGGCCGACAGAACACCCGCAAACGCTGCCAGGGCGGCGCCGAAGGCATAGGTGAGCGTGACCATGACGGGTACGTTCACGCCAAAGGCTTCGACCAGGCGAGGGTTTTCGGTCCCCGCACGCAGGTAGGCGCCAAGCTTGGTCTTTTCGATCACGAACCAGGTGCCAAGGCAGACAGAGATAGACGCCACCACGACCCAGGCGCGATAGTTGGGCAGGAACATGAACCCGAGGTTGGTACCGCCAGACAGCAGGTCCGGCGTGTCGTACCCGAGGCCTGAGACACCGTAGACCGAGCGGAACACACCCTCGATCAACAGCGTCAGGCCCAGCGTGAGCAGCAGACCATACAAATGGTCGAGCTTGTAGATCCAGCGCAGCAGCAGGCGCTCAATCAGCACCCCGAACACCCCCACGACCAGCGGCGCCACCACCAGCATCACCCAGTAGTTGATGCCAAAGTAGTTCATGGCCATCCAGGTAATCACGGCCCCCATCATGAACAGCGCACCATGCGCAAAGTTGATGACATTGAGCAGGCCGAAGATCACGGCGAGCCCCAGGCTGAGAATTGCGTAGAACGAGCCGTTGACCAGCCCCAGAAGGAGCTGGCTCAGCAAGCCTGGCAATGAGATACCAAAGAATTCCATGGGCAGAACAGGTCGTGGAAGGGTCGGGTCAGAGGTTTATTTCCAGAGCGCGCACTTGCTGTCGGCCTTGGTGGTGAACACCGAGTCGCCGGGCAACTTCTTCACGATCTTGAGGTAGTCCCAGGGCTTCTTGGATTCGGAAGGTTGCTTGGCTTCCACCAGGTACATCTCGTGCACCATGCGACCATCCGGGCGGATGACGCCGTTCTTGGCATAGAAGTCGTTGATGGGCGTCTTCTTCATGTACTCCATGACCTTGTCGGCATCGGTTGTCTTCACCGCAGCAACGGCCTTCAGGTAGGTCATGGTGGCCGAGTAGTCGGCCGCCTGCACGTCGGTGGGCATGCGCTTCATCTTGGCGAAATACTTCTCGCCAAATTTGCGCGATGCATCGTCCTTGTCCCAGTACCAACTGGTGGTGTGCAGCAGGCCGCCCACATTCTTCAGGCCCAGGCTGTGGATGTCACTCAGGAACACCAGCAGACCGGCCACTTTCATGGTCTTGTCAATACCGAATTCCTTGGCGGCCTTGACGGAGTTGATCGTGTCGCCACCCGCGTTGGCCAGGCCCAGAACTTGTGCCTTGGAGCTTTGCGCCTGCAGCAAGAAGGACGAAAAATCCGACGCATTGAGCGGATGGCGCACGGCGCCCAGCACCTTGCCACCCTTGGCTTCCACCACGGCAGAGGTATCTTTCTCAAGCGCATGGCCAAAGGCATAGTCGGCCGTCAGGAAGAACCAGGTCTTGAAACCCTCATCGACCAGCGCGCCGCCCGTACCCTTGGCCAGCGCCACGGTGTCATAGCCATAGTGCACCGTGTAGGGCGTGCAGGCTTCGTTGGTGAGCGCCGACGAGCCAGCACCGTTGTTGATGTACACACGCTTCTTCTCCTGCGCCACCTTGGCCGTGGCCAGCGCGGTGCCCGAGTTGGTGCCACCGAAAATCATGGTCGCGCCCTGCGTGTCGATCCATTCACGCGCCTTGGAAGCGGCGATGTCGGCCTTGTTCTGGTGGTCGGCCGTGAGCAGTTCGATCGGTTGACCAAGCGCCTTGCCGCCAAAATCATCAATGGCCATCTGGATAGCCGTAGCGCCGCCCTTGCCTTCCACATCCGAGTAAAGGCTCGACATGTCGGTGACGAATCCGATGACGACCTTTTCCTGCGCGTGCGCGGCGCCGGTGGCCAGGCCTGCAGCGGCGAGCATCAGTGCCAGTGTGGTGTGCTTGTACTTCATGCGGTGTCTCCTTGTGGACGGTTGGAAAACAAAAAATGAAAGGATGCTTGCGACAAGCAAGCGGCAGTGGCGCGCTCAAATCCCAAGCAACTGGTTGAGGATCGGCATACGGGATTCAAGCTCTGCCGCAGCGAAATGCTGCACCACGGCGCCATGTTCAATCACGTAAAACCGATCAGCAAGCGGAGCGGCGAACCGAAAATTCTGCTCGACCATGACCACCGTATAACCCTTGGTCCGCAGCATGGTGATCATGCGTGCCAGCGCCTGCACGATCACCGGCGCAAGGCCTTCGGAAATTTCGTCGAGCAGCAACAGCTTGGCACCCGTGCGCAGGATGCGCGCCACGGCCAGCATCTGCTGCTCGCCGCCGGACAGGCGCGTGCCCTGGCTATTGCGGCGCTCGGCGAGGTTGGGAAACATGTCGTAGATCTCTTCAAGCGACATGCCGGGCGTGCCGGTCTTGAGCACCGGCGGCAGCAGCAGGTTTTCTTCGCACGACAGGCTGGCGAAGATGCCCCGCTCTTCCGGGCAATAGCCCACGCCAAGGTGCGCAATGCGGTGCGTGGGCATGTCGATGGTTTCCACGCCATTGATCTTGATGGAGCCCTTGCGCGCCCCGGTCAACCCCATGACGGCGCGCAGGGTGCTGGTGCGGCCGGCGCCGTTGCGCCCAAGCAGCGTCACCACTTCGCCGGGCCGCACGACCACGTCAATGCCATGCAGCACGTGCGATTCGCCGTACCAGGCTTCTAGCTTGGCAATTTCAAGGGCGGGAGTCTGGCTGGCGGTGCTTGCCATGTCAGTGCGCTCCTTGCAATTGGGCATCGGTGCTGCCCATGTAGGCTTCCATCACCTCGGGGTTGGTGGAAACTTCGTCGTAGGGGCCCTCGGCCAGCACGGCGCCGCGCTGCAGCACGGTAATGCGGTCAGCAATGGTCGAGACCACTTTCATGTTGTGCTCCACCATCAGGATGGTGCGGCCAACCGAGACCTTGCGGATCAGGTCGGTCACGCGGTCAACGTCCTCGTGGCCCATGCCCTGGGTAGGCTCATCGAGCAGCATCAGCTCAGGCTCCATGGAAAGCGTGGTGGCAATCTCAAGCGCACGCTTGCGCCCGTAGGGCAGGTTCACGGTCACCTCGTCGGCCAGATCTTCGAGGCCCACCTCGGTGAGCAGCTGCATCGCCCGGTCGTCGAGCTGGCGCAGGCTGCGCTCACTGCGCCAGAAATGGAACGCCGTGCCCAGCCTGCGCTGCAGGCCGATACGGACGTTTTCGATCAGCGTGAGGTGCGGGAACACCGCCGAAATCTGAAACGAGCGGATGACCCCACGCCGCGCGATCTGGGCCGGCTGCTCGCGCGTGATGTCACGGCCATTGAAACGGATGCTGCCCGAAGTGGGCTCAAGGAATTTCGTCAGCAGGTTGAAGCAGGTGGTTTTGCCCGCGCCATTGGGACCAATCAGCGCATGGATGGAATGGCGTTGAACGTTCAAGCTCACGTCGCTCACAGCGGTAAAGCCCTTGAACTCCTTCGTCAAATTGCGGGTCTCAAGAATAAAGTCGCTCATCAGGACCTGAAGTGTTTTCTTAGGGAAGGGGGCCATGCAATGCACACAGCAGAGCGCATGCAAAACTTGTCATAGGTCATGGTACGGCGCCATGCCTATGGTTGCACTGGGACTAACGCGTATGTAAAAGTGCCTACAAGGCTGCCCGCCCTACACTTGGCAACATGGCTTCATCCCGCGACACATCGCCGTCCACCGGCGCCCCCCGTTCACTTTCCGGTCTATTGCCTTTTCTGCGGCCGTACCGTGCGCGCCTGGCGTTGGCATTTTTGTTTTTGCTGCTGGCCGCAGTGGCCACGCTGGCCTTCCCGATGGCTTTGCGTACCCTCATCGACGGGGGCCTGGCACCGCAAAACCGTGGCGCAACGGCGCTGGGCTTGAGAAACCATTTTCTGGCGCTGTTTGGTGTCGCCATCATGCTGGGTCTGTTTTCCTCGGCGCGCTTTTACATGGTGAGTTGGCTTGGAGAACGTGTCACCGCAGACCTGCGCAACGCCGTGTACGCCCACGTACTGCGTCAGAGCCCGGAATTTTTTGAAACCACGCAAAGCGGCGAGGTGCTCTCCCGCCTGACCACCGACACCACGCTGGTGCAGACTGTGGTGGGCTCATCGTTGTCGATGGGCTTGCGCAACGCAGTCGTGGGCGGTGGCGCCATCGTGATGCTGGTGTGGACCAACCCCCGCATCATGGCCATCGTGCTGCTCATGCTGGTCGTGGTGGTGCTGCCCGCGATGTGGATCGGGCGGCGGGTGCGCAAGCTCTCGCGCGCCAGCCAGGACCGGGTGGCAGACTCCAGCGCCATCGCCGCCGAAGTGCTCAACGCCGTGCCGGTGGTGCAGAGCTTCACCGCGGAAGCGCGCGAATCCACACGCTTTGCAAAGGCCACGCAAAACGCCTTCGAGACTGCGGTGCACCGTTCGCGCGCCCGCGCACTGCTGGTGGCCTTCATCATCATCGCCAACGCTGCGTTGCTGCTCTGGGGCCTCTACCAGGGAACCCAGGCCGTGTTGGCGGGCACCATGACGGCGGGACATCTGGGCGAGACGGTGCTGTACGTCGGACTGCTGGCGGGCGCTGCTGCGGTGCTTGGGGAAGTCTATGGCGACGTGCTGCGCGCTGCCGGCGCCACCGAGCGGCTCATGGAACTGCTGGCCAGCCAGTCCCCGGTGCAATCGCCACAAGTGCCGCGCGCCCTGGTGCCCAGCGGCAGGGGTCTGGAGGTCGTCTTTGACCACGTTCGCTTCCACTACCCCTCGCGGCCTGCGCAGGCGGCACTGGTCGATTTCACACTCCACCTGCGACCAGGCGAAACCGTGGCGCTGGTGGGCGCCAGCGGCGCCGGAAAAACCACTGTCTTTCAGTTGCTGCAGCGCTTCTACGATGTGGACGCCATGCCAGGCTCAGACCCCAGCCGCCCCGCGCCAGGCATACGGCTCGATGGCATCGACGTACGCGACATGGCCTTGGAAGACTTGCGCCAGCGGATCGGCACCGTGCCGCAAGACGCTGTGATTTTTTCCGCGACTGCGCTGGAGAACATTCGCTATGGCCGGCCCGATGCAAGCAACGATGAGGTGCGCGCTGCCGCGCGCGATGCCTTCGCCCACGATTTTCTCAGCGCCTTGCCCGAGGGCTACGACACCTTTCTGGGTGAGCGCGGCGTGCGCCTCTCGGGCGGCCAGCGCCAGCGCATCGCCATCGCCCGCGCCATGCTGAAGAATCCGCCCCTGCTGCTGCTCGACGAGGCCACCAGCGCACTCGACGCCGAGAGCGAACGCATGGTGCAGGCGGCGCTGGACTCGGCCATGCAGAGCCACGCCGGCCAGCGCACCACGCTGGTCATTGCCCACCGGCTGGCAACCGTGCAGAACGCCGACCGCATCGTGGTGCTGGACCACGGCCGCGTGGTCGAAGAAGGCACGCACAGCGAACTCATTGCGCGCGGCGAAACCTACGCCCGTCTGGCCGCCCTGCAATTCACCGTTTAGAATATATAGGGAAAATGGCCTCTAGCGCTTATCACATAAGCGCCACAAGCTATTCTTTTAATAGCATGTGTCAGTGCAAGGTATCGCTCAGCACCGGGGGCACTGGCATCACCAGAATGCCGTCAGACAGCAGTTCACGTGCCTGCTCCAGGCTGGCAACGCCCCGAATGGAGCGGCTGCGCTGCTCGCCTTCGTGCATGGCGCGCGCCTCAGTGGCGAAACGCTCGCCAACGTCTTCAGCCTGCGCCACCATGTCGCGGGCGCGTTGCAGCCAGTCGGCTTGGGCATTGGCACCGCTTTCTGCCTCTGCGCCTTGAGCCGCCGAAGTGGCTACTGGCGTTGCACCCCGGTTGATACGCGGCGCGCTCAAGAGCTTGTGCACCGCAGCACTGGCGCACACCGGGCACTGCAAAAACCCCTCGGACAATTGCCGCTGGAACGCCGCTTCATCGGCAAACCAGCCCTCAAAAACATGGGCGTTGGCACATTGAAGATCAAGAACCTTCATGACTGCTTTGCCAGTGGACGCCCGTCTAGGTGCGATGCCGCAACAGATAGCGGTAGACAAAACCCGGAAATGCCAGGGTGATGAACAAGGCACCGGTCACGGCATAAAACTCCCATTGCTGGTGCGCAATCTGCCCGGCACGCTTCTCCAGGAGCAGCCCGATGCCACCCACCACAAAATACAGCACCAGCAGTTCGGCAAAGCGCACTACCAAAGGCTTGCGCGGCTGCAGCCTAGGCCCCAGCACCAGCACCCGGTGGTTGGCAAATGGCAGGTTGGCGGCCAGGCAGGCCAGAAGGATCACGAGCCAGATGGCTCCCGTTTGCGACACCGTAGTAGCTCAGGAGGCAAGCGAACGCAGGATGGCGCCACTGCACAGGGCCATGAGCCCGCCAGGCAGCAGCCCCAAGACAAACAGCAATGCGCCGTTGAGTGTCAAGACAACGCGCACATCAAGCGGCGCCTGGATGGGGGCCGTCTGCACGGGCGCATCAAAATACATGACTTTCACCACACGCAGATAGTAGAAAGCGCCTATGAGCGACATCATCACGGCAAAGACAGCCAAGACGATGTAGGGCGTTTCGCCCGAAGCAACCAGGGCTTGCAACACAGACAGCTTGGCGTAGAAGCCGACCAGCGGCGGCACACCGGCCATGGAGAACAGGCACACGGCCAGAATACCTGCGAACAGGGGGCTGCGCTGGTTCAGGCCCGCCATGTCGGTAATCTTGTCGCTCTCGAATCCGCTGCGCGCCAGCAGCATGATGACGCCGAAAGTCGCCAGCGTCGTCAGCACATAGGTCACCACATAGAACATGGAGGCGCTGTAGGCTGCCTGCACGGTGGCGGCGTCCACATTCCCATTGACCACGCCCGACATCAAACCCAGCAGCACGAAACCCATTTGCGAGATGGTGGAGTACGCCAGCATGCGCTTGAGATTGGTCTGCGCAATGGCCGCCAGATTTCCCACCAGAATCGATCCGATAGCGAGCACGGCCAGCATCTGCTGCCAATCAATCGCCAGGGGCAACAAGCCATCGACCAGCAAGCGCATGACGATGGCAAACGCTGCCAACTTGGGTGCGCCAGCGATCAACAGGGTGATGACGGTAGGGGCCCCTTCGTACACGTCGGGCACCCACATATGGAAAGGCACTGCACCCATCTTGAACGCCAGGCCGGCCACGATAAACACCAAGCCAAACACCAGCACCTGATGGCGAATCTGGCCGGCATTCACGGCCTTGAACACCTCGCCAATGTCCAGTGAGCCCGTGGCGCCATAGAGCATGGAGAGGCCGTACAACAAGAAACCGCTGGCCATCGCGCCGAGCACGAAGTACTTCATCGCCGCCTCGGTCGCTACCGGGTCATCGCGGCGCAGGGCGACCAGTGCATAGCTCGACAGCGTGAGCAACTCAAGGCCCAAATAGATCACCAGAAAGTTGTTGCCGCCGATCATGATGAACATGCCCAGGAGCGAAAACATACTGAGGGTGAACAACTCGCCGCCGCGCAGCATGTCGCGGTCGCCCGCGTAGGGGCGGCCATAGACCAGCGTCACCATCAAGGCCACCGCGGCAAAGCACTTGAGCCAGTTGCCCATGGCGTCGCTGACGATCATGTTGCCAAAACCGTAGAAAGTATTGCCGCTGCTGGCGTACACGCCCTGCAGCACTGCCACCACCGCGAGCGTCAGCATCGTCAGCAAATAGGTCGCGGTGCGACGCGGGCTGTTCACGGCCAGGTCGACCAGCGCAATCACGCAGGCCATGACCAGCAGCACTACCTCGGGATAAATCGCCAGCCAGCTGATGTTGTCAATCATCGGGATACTCTTTTTCGATCAGGTCAGTTCAGCTTGGACATGGCCACATGCTTGAGCAGCTGGGCTACCGAAGCGTCCGTCACATCGGTCACCGGCTTTGGGTACAGGCCCATGGCAAGAATAGCCACGGCCAGCAAAGCCAGCACGAGGAACTCGCGGCGGCCAATGTCGAGCATGGCCCGCACATTGGCATTGCCCGGCGCGCCCAAATACACGCGCTTGAACATCCACAAGCTGTAGGCAGCGCCCCAGATGAGCGCGGTGGCCGCGGCCATGCCAATCCAGAAGTTGGACTTGACGGCGGCCAGAATCACCATCCACTCACCCACGAAGCCTGCGGTGCCCGGCAAGCCGCAGTTGGCCATGAAAAACAAGAGCGCAAAGGCCGCAAAATTGGGCATGGTGTTGACCACGCCGCCGTAATCGGCAATGTCACGCGTGTGCAGGCGGTCGTACAGCACGCCAATCGACAAGAACATGGCGGCAGAAACGAAGCCGTGCGCAATCATCTGGGCAATACCGCCCGAGACGCCCAGGTCGTTGAAGATGAAGAAACCCAGGGTGACAAAACCCATGTGTGCGACCGAGGAATAGGCCACCAGTTTCTTCATGTCCTTCTGCACCATGGCCACAAGACCGACGTAGATCACGGCAATGAGCGACAAGGTGATCATCAGCCAGGCCCACTCGCGCGACGCGTCGGGGGCAATGGGCAGCGAGAAGCGCAGAAAACCGTAGGCACCCAGCTTGAGCATGATGGCCGCCAGCACGGCAGAGCCACCGGTGGGCGCTTCCACGTGCACGTCCGGCAACCAGGTGTGCACCGGCCACATCGGGATCTTGACGGCGAAGGCGGCAAAAAACGCGAAGAACAGCATGGTCTGTGCATGGGCCGAGAGCGGCACGGCGTGCCAGGCCGCAATGTCGAAACTGCCACCCGCCTCGTTGTAGAGGTAGAGCATGGCGATCAGCATCAGCAGGGAGCCAAGCAAGGTGTACAGGAAGAACTTGAAGGCTGCATAGATCTTGCGCGGACCACCCCAGACGCCAATGATCAAATACATGGGAATCAGCGTGCCCTCGAAGAACACGTAGAACAGCATCCCGTCGAGTGCACAGAAGACACCGATCATGATCCCCGAGAGGATCAGAAACGCGCTCATGTACTGGTTGACGCGTGAGGTAATCGATTGCCATGAGGCAATCACCACAATCACCGTGATGAAGGCCGTGAGGGGCACAAACCAGAACGAAATTCCATCCACGCCCACGTGGTAGAAGATATGGAAGGTGTCGATCCACGACACCTTCTCGACAAACTGCATGTCCGCGGTACCGGGAACAAAACCGGCCATCAGCGGAAAAGTCGCCACCAAACCGGCCAGCGAACCCACCAGCGCCAGCCAACGCGACAGACCCGCGTACTTGTCGCCGCTGAACATCAGCAGCAGGGCACCAAACGCGATCGGCGTCCAGATAGCAAGACTCAACACACCCATTTTTATTCTTCCCCTACTTGTTGAGCCAGACGAAGTACGTCATGAGCACGAAGACGCCCAGAATCATGGCGAGCGCATAGTGAAAGACGTAGCCCGTCTGCACGCGCCGCACCACTCCTGCGATCCAGCCCACGAGCTTCCAGGAGCCGTTCACCATCACGCCATCAATCACCACCTGGTCGCCGCCCTTCCACAAAGCCACGCCAAGTCCACGCGCCGCACGCGCGAGGATGTTCTCGTTGATCCAGTCCATGTAGTACTTGTTTTCCAACAAGACGTACACCGGGTGAAAAATCCGCTTGATGGCCGCCGGCAACGCCGGGTTCACCATGTACATGTAGTAGGACGACACAACGCCAGCCATGGCCAGCCAGAAAGGCAGCGCCGTGAAACCGTGCAGCGCCATGGCCACGGGTCCATGGAAACCGTCCACGAGCTCCGTCATAGCCGGATGCCGCGCTGCGTCCACGGCGATGACGCCCTTGAAGAAATCACCAAACAGCATGGGGCCGATAGTGAGGAAACCGATGACCACCGACGGAATCGCCAACAGGACCAGGGGAACCGTCACCACCCAGGGCGACTCGTGCGGCTTCTTGTGATCGTCATGGTGGTGGTGCGGATCGGGCTCTTCGTCCGCGGCGTGGTGGTGCGCATCCGGGTTCTGGTCGTAACGCTCCTTGCCGTGGAACACCAGGAAATACAGTCGGAAGGAATAGAACGCCGTGATGAAAACGCCGGCAAGCACCGCAAACGAAGCGAACCCTGCAGCCGGCAGATCGCTCGCATGGACGGCTTCGATAATGCTGTCCTTGGAGTAAAAACCTGCAAACAGCGGTGTGCCGATCAAGGCCAGCGAGCCCAGCAAAAACGTGATCCAGGTAATGGGCATGTACTTGCGCACACCGCCCATCCAGCGGATGTCCTGGTTGTGGTGCATGCCGATAATCACCGAGCCGGCCCCCAGGAACAGCAGCGCCTTGAAGAAGGCGTGCGTCATCAGGTGGAACACGCCCACCGAGTAAGCCGACGCACCGAGTGCTACGGTCATGTAACCCAGCTGGGAAAGCGTGGAGTAGGCGATCACGCGCTTGATGTCGTTCTGGATAATGCCCAGAAACCCCATGAACAGGGCCGTGATGGAGCCAATTACCAGAATGAAGTTCAAGGCGGTGTCGGACAGCTCGAACAGCGGTGACATGCGCGCCACCATAAAGATGCCTGCCGTCACCATGGTGGCCGCGTGGATCAGCGCCGAGATGGGTGTCGGGCCTTCCATCGAGTCCGGGAGCCAGACGTGCAACGGAAATTGCGCACTTTTTCCCATGGCGCCAATGAACAGGCAAATACAGATGACCGTAATCAGCATCCACGAGGTACCAGGAAACGACAGCGCCCCCAGTTCACCCGCCTTGGCAAACACCTCGCCATAGTTCAATGTATTGGCGTACGCCGCGATCAGGCCAATACCCAGGATGAATCCAAAATCGCCCACACGGTTGACCATGAAGGCCTTGAGGTTGGCAAAGATGGCCGTGGGTTTGTTGAACCAGAAACCGATCAGCAGGTACGACACCAGGCCCACCGCCTCCCAGCCGAAGAACAGCTGCAGCATGTTGTTGCTCATGACCAGCATCAACATGGAGAAGGTAAACAGCGAGATGTAAGCGAAGAAGCGGTTGTAGCCCTCGTCTTCTTCCATATAGCCGATGGTGTAGATGTGCACCATGAGCGAGACAAAGGTGACCACGCACATCATCATGGCGGTCAGGCTGTCGATGAGAAAGCCGACCTCCATCTTCATGCCGCCAACGACCATCCAGGTATAGATGGTTTCATTGAAACGTGCGCCATCCATTGCGACACTCTTGAGCGTCATGGCGGAAACGATAAAGGCAATCAAGACGCCCAGAATCGTCAGGGTGTGGCTTGCGCGCCTGCCGATCCAGTTGCCGCCAAAAGTGGTGCCGAAAATACCGGCAAGCAACGCGCCAGCCAATGGTGCCAGCGGCACGATCAACAGGGTGGAAGCCGAGAGGGTTTGACTCATTGTGCGAAACCTTGCGTGTCTGTCGCCTCAACCCTGCAGGGTGTCGAGCGCGTCCGCATTGATGTTGGACTTGTTGCGGAACAAAAGCACCAGAATGGCCAGGCCAATGGCCGACTCGGCCGCTGCCACCGTAAGAATGAAGAACACGAACACCTGTCCATGCATGTCGCCCAGATAATGGGAGAACGCGACGAAGTTCATGTTCACTGCCAACAGCATGAGTTCGATCGCCATCAGCAAAACGATGAGGTTCTTGCGATTGAGGAAGATGCCGATCACCGCGAGCGCAAACAGCATGGCGCCCAGCGAGAGGAAATGGCCAAGGGTCAAGGTCAGGCTCATGCTTTGGTCTCCTGTGCGGCAGCGTCCACTGAGGGTTCAGGCGCCTGCACCGTGGCCGCCAGCTTGACGATGCGCATGCGGTCTTGCGCACGTACCCGCACCTGTTGCGAAGGACTGATGGCCTTGCTGTCCTTGCGATGGCGCAGCGTCAAGGCGATGGCTGCCACCATTGCCACCAGCAAAATCACCGCAGCAATTTCCACGGGCAGCAGGTACTGCGTGTACATCAGCTCCCCAAGGGCTTTGGCGTTGGAAAAAGGCACCGCCTGGCCGGCGGCATCCAGCGCAACCGCGACGGCCTTGGGTTCTTCCATGCCACGAAAACCGGACATCAGCACCCAGGCCATTTCAAGCGCAATCAAGCCGCCAATCGCGGCTCCCAGCGGAAAGTGCTTCCAGAAACCCTGACGCACGCCCGACATATCGATATCGAGCATCATGACCACGAACAGGAACAGCACCATCACCGCCCCCAGGTACACAAGCACCAGCACGATGGCAAGAAACTCCGCATTCAGCAGCAGCCACAACCCGGCTGCTTGCGAGAAAGCCAGCATCAGGTGCAGCACCGCATGCACAGGGTTGCGCGCCGTAACCACCCGGAAGGCTGCGTACAGCAGCACGACCGAGAAAAAATAGAAAAAACCAGTCTTGGCATCCATGAATCGGTTCTTTTCAATAAGTCTCGCGTGGGAGCCGACCCGCTTCAGCGGTACGGCGCGTCTGCCGCTCGGGCAGCAGCAATATCAGCTTCGTAGCGGTCACCCACCGCCAGCAGCATGTCCTTGGTGAAATACAGGTCACCGCGTTTTTCACCGTGGTACTCAAAAATGCTGGTTTCCACGATCGAGTCAACCGGGCAGCTCTCTTCGCAAAAACCACAGAAAATGCACTTGGTCAGATCGATGTCATAGCGTGTCGTGCGGCGTGAGCCGTCGTCGCGTATATCGGATTCGATCGTGATGGCCAGGGCAGGACACACCGCCTCGCACAATTTGCAGGCGATGCAACGCTCTTCGCCGTTTTCGTAGCGGCGCAAGGCATGCAGACCACGGAAACGGGGAGAAAGCGGAGTTTTTTCTTCAGGGAACTGGACCGTAACCTTGCGACGAAAGGTGTAGCGCCCGGTAAGCGCCATACCCTTGACCAGCTCCACCAGCATGAAGCTTTTGAAGAAATCCTTGAGCGAAAAAGATGCAGCAGAAACGGCAGCCATAGGGGGTTCTCCGCTTATTTCCAGATGTTCCAGGGCGAGAGCAGCCAGCCCGCGATCACGAGCAGCCACACGAGCGTGACCGGAATGAAGATCTTCCAGCCAAGACGCATGATCTGGTCGTAGCGAAAGCGCGGGAAGGTGGCGCGAATCCATATGAACATGGACACCACGGCAAACGTTTTGATGCCTAGCCAGATCCAGCCGGGGATGAAATCAAGCGCAGCGAATGGCGAAAGCCAGCCACCGAGGAACATGATCACCGCGAGGATCGACACCAGCCACATGCTCGCGTACTCAGCGAGGAAGAAGATGGCAAACCCCATGCCGGAGTACTCCACCATGTGCCCTGCGACGATCTCGGCCTCACCCTCAACCACGTCGAACGGATGCCGGTTGGTTTCAGCGACAGCCGAAACCAGATAGACGATGAAGATGGGCAGCAATGGCAGCCAGTTCCAAGACAGGAACGACAGCCCGTGCGATGCCATCGTGCCGCGCGCCTGCCCCATCACCACTTCGGTCAGGTTCATGCTGCCCGACACCATGATGACCACCAGGAAGCAAAAGCCCATGGCAATCTCGTAGCTCACCATTTGCGCCGAAGCGCGCATGGCACCAAGAAAAGCGTACTTGGAATTGGACGCCCAGCCAGCAATGATCACGCCGTACACCTCGATCGAGGTGATGGCCATCATCAGCAGCAAGCCAGCATTGACGTTGGTGAGCGCGACCTCTGGCCCAAAGGGAATCACCACCCACGCGGCAAGTGCCGGCATGATGGCCATCACCGGGCCAAGAACAAAGAGCCCTTTGGAGGCGGCAGACGGCTGGATGATTTCCTTGGTGAGCAACTTGACGGCATCGGCAATCGGCTGCAGCAACCCCAGAGGGCCGACCCGGTTGGGGCCGTGGCGCACCTGCATAAAACCCAGGAGCTTGCGCTCCCACAGCGTCAGGTAGGCAACCGCACCCATCAGCGGGAGCAACACCACGACGATCTTGATCAGAATCCAGAGCACCGGCCAACCGGCACCGGTCCACCAAGCCTGATCCAGCAGGTGCAAACCGCCGTTGTAGATGGCGTCGATCATGGCTGGGCCTCCGCGGCGCCAGCGAGGCCGTCGCGCGTCGCTTGCAAAGAGGGCGAGCGCCGAACCAAGCCATCGAGCTGGTAGATCGCGGCTGCGGCCGGAGCCTCCCCGGCGACACCTGCCAGATCTGACACGACCGCATCAGAGTGGTTGTTCAACTGCTCCACGGGAACTGCGCTGCTATCGCCGGTCATGCCAGTGATTTGGGCAAGCACCGCCTGCGAGGTTTCGAAGTCAGTTCCAGAAAGATCCATGAGGTTCGCAAGCACCCGCAGCACCTTCCAGCCAGGGCGCGTTTCCCCCAAGGGGCGCACGACGGCATGAAAACTCTGCAAACGACCTTCGGCGTTGACAAAGCTGCCCGACGTTTCCGTGAACGGAGCGATGGGCAGCAGCACGTCGCTGAATTCCATGTTGGTCTTGAACGGACTGAGCGTCACGACCATGTCTGCCTTGGCCAGTGCCGCACTGGCACGCCTGCCGGCCGCGCTGTCGAACTCCGGCTCGGTATTGAGCAAGAGCACGCCCTTGAGGGCGCCGCCCAGCATCTGCCCGGCGTTCAGGCCACCGGCTTCGGGCAATGCACGCACCCATTGGGCACCCACAGTGTTGGCTGCTTCGGTGAGGTAACCCACCGTCGCACCTGTCTGCTCGCCAATCCAGTTGCACAGGGCAAGCAATTGCGAGGCCTGGCTGTGGTGTGCGGCAGCATTGCCGAGCAGGATGGCCTTTTGCTCGCCCCCCAGCAAGGCCGCGGCAATAGCAGCCGCAGCCGCACTCGACTCGCCCACATTCACGGGCGCCTGCACCTGCCGCACCTGCCGCGCCTGTGCAACGGCACCGGCTACGTCGGCTAGCGTTCGCAACCAATCAGCGGCCGGCGCCACCATGGCGTGCGGCACGGGCATGGCCCAATCCTGCGCTGCCACATTGATGGAGCTGACAACGCAGCCCTTGCGCGCGGCCTGGCGAATACGCTGCGCAAACAAAGGGTGGTCCTTGCGCACGTTCGAACCCACCACGAGCACCGAATCAAGCGTGGACAACGACGCAATGGAGCGCCCCAGCCAACACACACCTGGCGCCGCCGTGAATTCAGCGTGGCGCAGACGGTAGTCGATGTTGCCGCTACCGATGCCGCGCATCAGAGCGCCGGCCAGATACAGCTCTTCGAGTGTGCTGTGCGGACTGACCAACGCACCGATGCTGGATGCGCCGTGCTCGGCATCAATGTCTTGCAAACCATTGGCAACGTATTCCAGCGCGGTTTGCCAGTCCACTTCACGCCACTCACCGCCCTGCTTGAGCATGGGGTGTTCCAGGCGGTCGGAGCTGGAGAGCGCCTCGTACGAAAAACGGTCGCGGTCGGCGATCCAGCACTCGTTGACATCCTCGTTTTCGAAGGGAAGCACGCGCATGACGCGGTGGTTCTTGACCTGCACGACGAGGTTGGTTCCCGTGGAGTCGTGCGGGCTGATCGACTTGCGGCGCGAGAGCTCCCAAGTGCGGGCGCTGTAGCGGAATGGCTTGCTGGTCAGCGCACCGACCGGGCAAAGATCAATCATGTTGCCCGACAGCTCGGAATCGATCGTATCGCCAGCAACCGTGGTGATTTCGGAGTACTCACCCCGATTGATCATGCCGAGTTCCATCACACCGCCAATTTCCTGGCCGAAGCGAATGCAGCGCGTGCAGTGAATGCAACGCGTCATCTCTTCCATGGAAATCAAGGGCCCCACATCCTTGTGAAGGACGACACGCTTTTCTTCCTCATAGCGCGACGCCGACGCTCCGTAACCGACGGCAAGGTCCTGCAGTTGGCACTCACCACCCTGATCGCAAATCGGGCAATCGAGCGGGTGGTTGATGAGCAGGAACTCCATCACCGACTTTTGTGCCTTGATGGCTTTGTCACTGGTGGTGCGCACCACCATGCCCTGCGTCACCGGCGTGCAGCAGGCTGGCATGGGCTTGGGTGCCTTTTCCACGTCCACCAGGCACATGCGGCAGTTGGCCGCAATGGTCAGCTTCTTGTGGTAACAAAAGTGTGGAATATAAGTGCCCGCCTTTTCGGCAGCATGCATCACCATGCTGCCTGCGGCGATTTCAACCTTCTTCCCGTCGAGTTCGATTTCAACCATATGCTTTTCTCATGGTCAGGCCGAGGCCGACGTCCGGGGATTCGTTTTGGGAATCATCGCTTCGAATTCAGGGCGGAAGTGCTTGAGCATGGCACGCACCGGCATGGCCGCAGCATCGCCCAGCGCACAAATCGTGCGTCCCATGATGTTGGCCGCCACGTCATCGAGCACGTCCATGTCGGCCTGCCGGCCTTCACCGCGGTGGATACGGTCCACCAGACGCCACAACCAGCCCGTGCCTTCGCGGCAAGGTGTGCACTGGCCGCAAGATTCGTGCATGTAAAAATACGACAGGCGCTTGAGCGATTCGACCATGCAACGGCTGTCGTCCAGCACAATCACGGCACCCGAGCCCAACATGGAACCAGCCTTGGAAATGGAGTCGTAGTCGAGCGTGCATTCCATCATGATGGAAGCGGGCAACACTGGAGACGACGAACCGCCAGGAATCACAGCCTTGAGCTGGTGCCCTTTGCGCACGCCACCAGCGAGTTCCAGAAGCTTGGCAAACGGTGTGCCCATGGGCACTTCGTAATTGCCTGGCAACTCAACGTCGCCAGAGACCGAGAAGATCTTGGTGCCGCCGTTATTGGGCTTGCCGCACGCGAGATATGCAGCGCCACCATTGCGAATGATCCAGGGGACAGCCGCAAAGGTTTCGGTGTTGTTGATGGTGGTCGGCTTGCCGTACAGACCAAAGCTGGCAGGAAAAGGCGGCTTGAACCGCGGCTGACCCTTTTTGCCTTCGATAGACTCCAGTAGTGCCGTTTCTTCTCCGCAGATATAGGCACCAAATCCGTGGTGCGCATACAGCTCAAAACTGAAGTCGCTGCCGAGAAGCCTGGAGCCCAGGTAGCCTGCTGCGCGCGCCTCTTCAAGTGCCGCTTCGAAGCGCTCGTACACCCGGAATATCTCTCCGTGGATGTAGTTGTAACCAACACTGATACCCATCGCATACGCACCGATGATCATGCCTTCGATCACGATATGCGGGTTGTACATGAGGATGTCGCGGTCCTTGCAGGTGCCCGGCTCGCCCTCGTCGGAATTGCACACCAGGTGCTTTTGGCCAGGGAACTGACGCGGCATGAAGCTCCACTTCAAACCCGTCGGGAACCCGGCTCCGCCGCGGCCTCGCAAACCAGATTCCTTGACCGTGGCAATCACCTGGTCTTGCGTCCAGGGCGTTCCGCCATCGGCGCCCAGAATAGTGCGCAGCGCCTGGTAACCGCCGCGTTTGATGTACGACTCGATACCCCAGTTGGAGCCGTCAAGATCGGCGTAAATCTGTGGATCGATATGGCGGCCGTGAAAACAGGTCTCGACGCCAGCAGCCTGAAATTGCGAGAGAACTTGATCGACCTTCATGCTCGCCCCTCCGCCGCGCGCAAGCTGTCCACAAGCTGATCGAGCTTGTCGTCGGACATGAAACTGCACATGGAGCGGTCGTTCACCAGCATGACGGGCGCATCGGCGCAGGCGCCGAGACACTCACATTGTTGCAGCGTAAACATGCCATCGGGCGTCGTGTCGCCCATGGAAATACCGAGCTTCTTTTCCAGGTATTCAAGCGCCTTGCCGCCGTCCCGCAGCAGGCACGGCAGGTTGGTGCAGACGTTAAGCTTGTACTTGCCCACCGGATGCTGGTTGTACATGTTGTAGAAGGTCGTCACTTCATGTACAGCAATCTGCGGCATGCCCAGGTATGCAGCAATATCGATTTCAGCGGTCTCGCTGATGAAGCCCTGCTCCTGCTGCACGATCGCCAGACACGCCATCACGGCAGACTGTTTGTGCTCGGCAGGGTACTTGGCAACTTCGCGTGCAAAACGCGTGAGGGTTGCGTCAGAAATCATCGGTCAATCTCTCCGAACACGATGTCCATGGTGCCAATGATGGCAACCACATCCGCCAGCATGTGCCCCTTGGCCAACTCGTCCATGGCGGCGAGATGCGGGAAGCCAGGCGCGCGAATCTTGAGACGGTAAGGCTTGTTGGCCCCATCGCTCACCAGATAAATACCAAACTCGCCCTTCGGGTGCTCCACGGCGGCATAGGCCTCCCCTTCGGGCACATGCATGCCTTCGGTGAACAGCTTGAAGTGGTGGATCAAATCCTCCATGCCCGTCTTCATGGACTCGCGACTGGGTGGCGCCACCTTGTGGTTGTCGGTGATCACCGGGCCGGGGTTCTTGCGCAGCCAGTCCACACATTGCTTGATGATGCGGTTGGACTCACGCATCTCCTGCACGCGGACCAGATACCGGTCGTAGCAATCGCCGGTGACGCCGACTGGCACGTCGAATTCCAGGCGGTCGTAGACTTCATAAGGCTGGGTCTTGCGCAAATCCCACACCACGCCGGAGCCGCGCAGCATGGGCCCGGTCATGCCCAGGTTCAGCGCCCGCTCTGCGGACACCACGCCAACGCCTACGGTGCGCTGCTTCCAGATCCGGTTGTCGGTGAGCAAGACCTCGTATTCGTCCACACGCTTGGGGAAGCGCCGCGTGAAGTCGTCGATGAAATCGAGCAGCGAACCTTTGCGATTTTCGTTGCGCGCTTCCAGAGACTTGGCGTTGCGCACCTTGCTCGCCTTGTACTGCGGCATGCTGTCGGGCAGATCGCGGTACACGCCGCCCGGCCGGAAATACGCCGCATGCATGCGCGCGCCCGACACCGCCTCGTACATATCGAACAGATCTTCGCGCTCGCGGAACGTGTAGATCAGGATCGTCGAACTGCCGCAGTCGTTGCCGTGCGAACCCAGCCACATGAGGTGGTTCATCAGCCGCGTGATTTCCGAGAACATCACACGGATGTACTGGGCGCGCAGCGGAACCTCCACGCCCAGCAGCTTCTCGATCGCCAGGCAGTACGCGTGCTCATTGCACATCATCGAGACGTAGTCCAGCCGGTCCATGTAGGGCAGCGACTGGAGGAAGGTCTTGTGCTCGGCGAGCTTTTCCGTGGCGCGATGCAGCAAGCCGATATGTGGATCAGCGCGCTGCACGACTTCGCCGTCGAGTTCGAGCACCAGACGCAACACGCCGTGTGCCGCCGGGTGCTGCGGACCCAGGTTCAGAGAGTAGTTCTTGATTTCAGCCATGGCAATCCGTCAGCACGCGTCAGTGCAGGCCTCCGTATTTGTCTTCGCGGATGATCCGGGGCGTCACTTCACGCGGCTCGATGGTGACCGGCTCATAAATCACGCGACGCTGATCCGCGTCGTAGCGCATCTCAACATGACCGGACAGCGGAAAATCCTTGCGGAAAGGGTGGCCAATGAAGCCGTAATCGGTCAGGATGCGGCGCAGGTCGCCATGGCCATCAAAAACCACGCCATACAGGTCAAAGGCCTCGCGCTCGTACCAGATGGCGGAGTTCCACAGGTCACTGACCGAGGCCACCACCGGAAAATCGTCGTCCGGGCAAAACACCTTGACGCGCACGCGCTGGTTGAGGCTGACAGACAGCAATTGCGAAACCACGCTGTAACGCGCACCCTCGGTGCCGATGTCGCCATAGGTCGAATGGTCCATGCCGCACAGATCCACCAACTGCTCGAAGCGGCAGGACGGCGCGTCGCGCAAGGTCTGCATGGCCTGGTGGTAGTGCGCGGCCGGCACCTCGGCAATCACCTGCCCCAGCGCGACGTGCACGGTGCGCGCAACATCGCCGAGCGCACTGGCAACAGCATCGCGGACAGCCTCGGGGCGCATAGCAACTGATGTCATTGGTAGCCCCTCAAGCACGCGCGATCGTATTGGTGCGGCGGATTTTTTGCTGCAACTGAATGATCCCGTAGATCAAGGCCTCCGCCGTGGGCGGGCAACCAGGGACGTACACATCCACAGGGACGATGCGGTCACAGCCGCGCACCACGGAATAGCTGTAGTGGTAATAACCACCACCATTGGCACACGACCCCATGGAGAGCACCCAGCGCGGCTCACTCATCTGGTCGTACACCTTGCGCAGCGCAGGCGCCATCTTGTTGCACAGCGTGCCCGCCACAATCATCAAATCGGACTGGCGCGGGCTGGCGCGAAACACTTCGGCACCAAAGCGGCCAATGTCGTAGCGCGCAGCCGCTGCATGCATCATCTCGACCGCGCAGCAGGCCAAACCGAAGGTCATGGGCCAGAGCGAACCGGTCTTGGCCCAGTTCACCACCGAGTCATAACTCGTGGTGACGAAGCCTTCTTTCATTACGCCTTCAATCATCGCGTCAATCCTTGTTCAGGGCGCTTACTCCCAATCGAGAGCGCCCTTTTTCCATTCGTAGGCGAAGCCGACCACCAGAATGGCGAGAAAAACAGACACCGCGAAAAAACCCGTCAACCCCACCTTTTGCAGCGACACCGCCCAAGGGAAGAGAAAGGCAATTTCCAGATCAAACAGAATAAAGAGGATGGCCACCAGGTAATAGCGGACATCGAACTTCATGCGCGCGTCTTCGAAGGCTTCGAAGCCGCACTCGTAGGGTGAATTTTTTTCTGGATCGGGACGGTTGGGCCCAAGAATATAGCCCAGCACCAGCGGCACGATGCCCACTGCGATCCCGATCAGGATGAACAAAAGAACGGGGAGATACTGATCGAGATTCATCTTGTAGATGCGCTCACCGCTGGAGCCCGCCGTGCTCGCAATACCGAACAGCACTGCAGGCGGGCTTTGTTTTGTTTGGTGCCGTCGGCGAGACTCGAACTCGCACAGCTTTCGCCACTACCCCCTCAAGATAGCGTGTCTACCAATTTCACCACGACGGCTAAGTCTTGTCTGGGTGGCATGAGGACCACTGGGCTTTGGCTTCCCAGACAGCCTTGAATTCTACTCCGGAAAAACCCTGCTTCGAACAAAGCGAAACAGTTTTGGGGGCCTTTATTTGGTCGGGATCTGCGCCGCGCCCGGCGCGCTCGCAGCTGGCGCCGGTGCACTTGCCGCAGCAGAACCAGCGGCGGCGGGCGTGGCTGCAGCCGGCTGCGTGACCACCGCAGCATTCTCAAGCACGCTGCCCGTACTGGAAGGACGCAGATTGCCAAAATAGGCCAGTGCCAGGGTGCTGACAAAGAAGATCACCGCCAGTACGGCCGTGGTGCGCGAGAGAAAGTTGGCGCTGCCACTGGCGCCAAACAGGCTTCCCGAACTGCCGCTGCCAAATGCGGCCCCCATGTCGGCACCTTTGCCATGCTGGACGAGGATCAAGCCAATCATGCCCAGTGCAGACAGAATCTGCAGCGTCAAAATCAAGTTCACAAGCACGTTCATTCTTCATTCACTCCGTTATTTGTTCTAGGGCCGGCCGTCACGAGCGCAAAGCTTTTGATTGCGCGGCGGCAATGATGCTGAGGAAATCAGGCGCCTTCAGCGAAGCGCCCCCCACCAAGCCACCGTCGATATCCTGCTCGGCCAGCAATTGCGCGGCGTTCGCAGCGTTCATGCTGCCGCCGTACAACAAGAGCATCGCCCCGGCGCGCTCCGTCGCTGCCGCCAGTTGAGAGCGCAGCGCCGCATGCACTTCCTGCGCCTGGGCCGGTGTGGCCGTCTTTCCGGTACCAATGGCCCAGACCGGCTCGTACGCCACGACCACTTCGCTGATGCAGCGGCCGTTGGCGTGGATGACCGCCGCCAGTTGGCGCCGGACGACCGCTTCGGTCTGGCCAGCTTCGCGCTCGGCCAGCGTCTCGCCGACGCACACGATGGGGGTGATGCCAGCGGCCAGCGCGCGCTGCGCCTTTTCCGCCACCGCGGCATCGCTTTCTCCATGCAACTGGCGCCGCTCGGAATGCCCGACCAGGACATAGCGCACGCCAAAGTCGCGCAGCATCGCAGCGGCCACTTCCCCGGTAAATGCCCCGGCCTCGTGCTGCGACACGTCTTGCGCGGCCAGGCCAATGCTGCTACCCGCGCACAGCGACTGGAGCTGTGCGAGATAAGGCGCAGGCACGGCCAGCGCCACGCCACAGGCCACACCCTCGGCCATGCCAGCGCGCAGCGCCTGGACCAGCGATGCGTTCGCCGCCAGGGAGCCGTTCATCTTCCAGTTGCCAACAATGAGCTTCTTTTTCAAGGATTCCATGTCAGAACAATCTTTCCCACATGTTGGTTCGATTCCATTAGCGCATGGGCCTGCGCGGCTTGTGCCGCAGGAAACACGCTGTGCACCACCGGCGCCACTTTGCCCGCTGCCAGCAATGGCCAGACCCGGCTTTGCAGCGCCTGCGCGATCGCCGCCTTGAAGGGCGTGGGCCGCGCGCGCAAGGTTGAGCCAGTGACCGTCAGGCGCCGCCGCAGCACCAGGCCGGCATCAAAACTGGCAGCGGTTCCGCCTTGCACGGCGATGATGACGAGCCGGCCATCTTCGGCCAGGCACTCGACCTCACGCGCCACATAGCTGCCGGCCACCATGTCGAGCACCACGTCGGCACCGCGCCCGTCCGTCAGGCGCAGCACTTCGGCGGTGAAATCCTGCTTGCGGTAGTTGATGGCGTGGTGCGCACCGAGCTTGAGGCAGGCCGCACATTTTTCTTCCGAGCCGGCCGTCACGATCACCGTGGCACCAAGCGCGCGCGCCAATTGAATGGCCGCAACGCCAATGCCACTGCTCCCGCCCTGCACCAGCAAGGTTTCACCCGCCTTGAGTTGGCCACGGTCAAAAACGTTGCTCCAGACCGTGAAGTAGGTTTCGGGCAGTGAGGCCGCCTCGACATCGGTCAAGGCGCCTGGCACCGGCAAGCATTGGCCAACAGGCACTGCGCACAGTTCCGCATAACCCCCACCCGCCACCAAGGCGCATACACGCTGGCCGATTCGAAGACCGGCGCGCGCCAAGGCGGCTTCGTCACCCGATTCGATGGCGCCAGCCACTTCCAGGCCCGGAATGTCAGACGCCCCAGGCGGCGGCGCATAGTAGCCCTTGCGCTGCAAAACGTCCGGTCGGTTCACGCCGCTGGCGGCCACGCGCACCAGCACCTCACCCGGGCCGGCTACAGGCGCCGGGCGCTCGGCCAGACGCAGAACGTCCGGGCCGCCGTACGAGGCAATTTCAATGACTTGCATCAGCTGAGGCTCTAAATTTCAAGCGATTTAGGCCACTAGCGCTTATGGCATAAGCGCTAGCAGCTCTTAAATCAATAGCATTCAAGCATCTTGGTCTACAGCGCCGCCAGAGGGCACGCCCTGCTGTTGCGGCTCTGCGTCGCGTGCGGGCTGCTCAAAGCGCTCACGGCGCTCGCCCCGGTCGTGGCGCTCACCCCGATCCTGACGATCGCCGCGCTCTGCCGGCGCCTGGCGCTCGCCACCGCCGTTGCCGCGCTCCGCCAACGCCTTCATCGACAGCTTGACGCGGCCCTTTTCGTCCGTCTCCAGCACCTTGACGCGGACGATCTGGCCCTCGGTCAGGTAGTCGCTCACACGCTCGACGCGCTCGTGGGCGATCTGGCTGATGTGCAGCAGGCCATCCTTGCCGGGCAGCAGGTTGACGAGCGCACCAAAGTCGAGAATCTTGGTGACCGGGCCCTCATAGATCTTGCCGATTTCGACTTCCGCCGTAATCTGCTCGATGCGGCGCTTGGCCTCTTCGGCGCGTTCGCTGTCGGTCGACGCAATGGTGATGACACCGCTCTCGTCGATATTGATCTGGCAACCGGTTTCTTCCGTCAGCGCACGAATCACCGAACCACCCTTGCCGATCACGTCGCGGATCTTCTCGGGATTGATCTTCATGGTGTAGAGCTTGGGCGCGAAGCTGCTCACCTCGGTCTTGGCTTCGCCCATGGCTTTTTGCATCTCGCCCAGGATGTGCATGCGCGCTTCCTTGGCCTGCGCCAATGCGACCTGCATGATTTCCTTGGTGATCCCCTGGATCTTGATGTCCATCTGCAACGCGGTGATGCCGGCTGTGGTGCCCGCCACCTTGAAGTCCATGTCACCCAGGTGATCTTCGTCACCCAGAATGTCGGTCAGCACCGCAAAGCGGTTGTCTTCCTTGATCAGGCCCATGGCAATGCCGGCCACATGCGCCTTCATGGGCACGCCAGCGTCCATCAGCGACAGACAGCCGCCGCAGACCGACGCCATGGACGACGAGCCGTTCGATTCGGTGATTTCCGACACCACGCGCATGGTGTAGGGGAACTCTTCCTTGCTCGGCAGCACCGCGACCAGCGCGCGCTTGGCCAGGCGCCCGTGGCCGATTTCGCGGCGCTTGGTCGAGCCCATGCGGCCCACTTCGCCGGTGGCAAAGGGAGGCATGTTGTAGTGGAACAGGAAGCGGTCTTCGTACTCGCCCATCAGCGCGTCGATGCGCTGTGCGTCGCGCTCGGTGCCCAGGGTGGACACCACCAGCGCCTGCGTCTCTCCGCGCGTGAACAGCGCCGAGCCGTGGGTGCGGGGCAGCACGCTGGTGCTGATTTCGATGGGCCGCACGGTGCGCGTGTCGCGCCCGTCGATGCGCGGCTCACCCGCCAGAATCTGGCTGCGCACGATCTTGGCTTCTATGTCGAACAGCATGCCCTCGACCTTGACCGCGTCGAATTCAACGCCGACCTCTTTCAGATCGGCCTTGACCACGGCGTAGGCTTCGCGGCACGCATGGGTGCGGGCCTGCTTGTTGCGAATCTGGTAAGCGGCGCGCAGCTTGTCTTCGGCCAGCGCACCGACCTTGGCGATCAGCGCCTCGTCCTTGGCGGGGGCCGCCCAATCCCACAGCGGCTTGCCGGCATCGCGCACCAGTTCGTGGATGGCGTTGATGGCGATCTTGCCCTGCTCGTGGCCAAACACCACGGCGCCCAGCATCACGTCTTCAGGCAGTTGCTGCGCTTCGGATTCGACCATCAGCACCGCCGCCTCCGTGCCGGCGACCACCAAGTCCATCTGGCTGCTCTTGCGCGCCGTCTGGCCGGGGTTGAGCACGTATTCGCCGTTGATGTAGCCGACGCGCGCTGCGCCAATCGGACCATTGAACGGAATGCCGGAGATAGCCAGCGCCGCGCTCGAAGCAATCAACGCCGCGATATCGGCATCCACCTCGGGGTTCAGCGACACCGTGTGGATCACCACATGCACTTCGTTGTAGAAGCCTTCGGGGAACAGCGGGCGGATCGGGCGGTCGATCAGGCGGCTGGTCAACGTTTCGTGCTCGCTGGGCTTGGCTTCGCGCTTGAAGAAGCTGCCGGGGATCTTGCCTGCGGCGTAGGTCTTCTCGATGTAGTCGACCGTGAGCGGGAAGAAGTCCTGCCCCGGCTTGGCCGACTTGGAGGCCACCACGGTGGCCAGCACCACGGTGTCGTCGATGTTCACCAGCACCGCGCCAGACGCCTGACGGGCCACTTGGCCGGTTTCCATGACAACTGTCTTGTCGCCCCATTGGAACGTCTTGCTGACTTTGTTGAAAATGCTCATGTTTGCTCCTGTTTGTATAGCTGGAAGCGTATTACCAGCAAGCGCTAGAGCCCTTTTAGAACACGATGCCATTCCAGTGAAACCGCACGCGGAACTTCAGTGGAATGACACAGCTTCGATCTGCAAGGACCGCCAGCAAAGTAAAAAACGCCTGAGCTAGCGTGCTAACCCAGGCGTTTTTGCATGACCCAGCGCTTACTTGCGCAGGCCCAGTTTTGCGATCAGCGCCACATAGCGCTCGCCGTCCTTGGCCTTGAGGTAGTCAAGCAGCTTGCGGCGGCGGCTCACCATGCGCAGCAGGCCACGGCGACCATGGTGGTCCTTGGCGTGCTGTTTGAAGTGAGGCATCAGTTCATTGATGCGGGCCGTCAGCAGTGCCACTTGCACTTCTGGGCTACCAGTATCGTTGGCGGCGCGGGCATTGGCCTTGACGACCTCGGCCTTGATGGAGGATGCGATCATTGGGGAGTTTCCTGAAATATGGCCGGCAAATAGCTCGAACGGATCGCGCGAACGCAGAGCGGCACTGGTTTTACTTGCGCGGGCAGCTGGAAGGGTTGCCCGCGTGCGTCTTGCACCATGCAAAACCGTTCAATTGTACACGGCAGGGCCCTGTACGGGAATGCTCGCATACCCAAGGCACAGGGCGAACGGCAGCATCACCGCTTGTGCGCCCGCGTTTTCGCCGCAATCAAACCCATGCCTGAACCGAAAGAGCCCCATGCCAAGCCCATCCCATTTTCTGCGAGCCCCCGCCTCTTCCGCACGCATTGCCTCCTTTACCGCCGCCGCCTTGCTCCTGTGCACTCTCGCCATGCCCCAGGACGTTCAGGCCAAAAAGCACAAAGGGCACAAAGCCACCGCCAGCCATGCCGCCTCCGGCAAGGGCAGCAAGGCCAACTTCCGCCCCAGTTCCTCCGAGGAAAGCCGCGCCGAACGTGAGCGCCGCCTGCTGCGTGAATGCCATGGCATGCCCGACGCGGGAGCGTGCCGGGGTTTCACGCGCGGGTAAGCGCGGTCAAGTAAAGCCGTTCGTCGCTACCGTGGCACCACTGGTCGGGTCAGCGGCGCTCTTATCGCCCCATTTGTCTAGGATGTTCCCATGGCAGCTTTCACATCCATTCCCGCACCTGCAGCGCCCATGCGCAGGCATCTGAGCCATGGGTTCACCGCTATCGAATTGATGGTGGTGGTGGCTATCGTAGCCGTGCTTGCCGCCTTGGCCGCCCCCAGCTTCACCCTGCTGATCGAACGCTGGCGCGTGCGCGATGCCGCCGAAGCCCTTACGTCTACCCTGTACTACGCCCGCTCCGAAGCCATCAAGCGTGGCGGCAACGTCATCGTTGCCAAAAGCCCGAACGCTGCGAGTTGCACCACAGCCACGGCAAGCACGCAATGGGGCTGTGGCTGGCACGTCTTCTTCGATGCCAATGGCAATGGCAGCCAGGACACCTGTGATCCTGCCAAAACACCCAACGAGTGCGATCTGCAAGGGGCGCCGGCGCCCACACGTATGCAAATCAACCTTCCAGGCAGCACCGGGAGCATCACGGTAGACCGCTGGGGAATGCTGTCCCACACAGGTAGTGGGGGTGCGGCCACCAGCATGTCTTTTGAACTGATGCCCCAAGGCAAGACCCTTGCCGATTACAGCGCTGCGAAGCTGTGCACAGGCACAGGGGGGCGCATCGTTCGCATCGCGGGCAACCAGACCTGCCCCTGAAAAACATTCACTGCCCACGCGTTCGCTATGGCGCAGCCGCTTTTCCTTCAACCTATGCCCCCGACTCCGCTGTCGGTACAGGAAGGCTTTACCGCCATTGAACTAATGGTGACGGTATCTATTGTGGCTGTTCTCATGGCAATTGCTGCCCCCAGCTTCACCACGCTGATCGAGAGCTGGCGCGTACGCCAAGCGACAGAACAATTGCAATCCACCCTTAGCTACGCCCGCTCTGAAGCCATCAAACGCTCCGGGCTCGTAGCCATTCAAAAACTGCCCAACCATACCAACGGCTGTACCAGCGCTAGCGGCAACCGCGACTGGGACTGTGGCTGGATTGTCTGTCACGACACAAACGCCAACGGCGCCTGCAACCCCAACGAGCCTGTGCTGCAACGCATTGACGCCCCCACGGATGTGCAGGTTTCCCGCACCGGCGGCGGTGCCAGCATCAAACTCAACCGCTGGGGCCTGGTGGACGGCACTTGGCTGGGCTTCAGCCTGGTGCCCTTGGACAAATCCACCACCCATCCCGGCGCACGCGGTGTCTGCATGAGTTCAGGCGGGCGCATCCGAGTCATTCCCCCAGAGGCCATTCCATGCACTGGCTGATACCCATGACCACAACCCCTTTCTCCCAAAAACGCCAGCGCGGCTTTGCACTGATCGAATCCATGGTGGCGCTCGTCGTCGCTGCTCTGGGCATCCTGGGCATCCTGGGGGTGCAAATGCGCACCCTGAGCGATACATCGACCACCGTGCGCCGAGCCCAGGCCATACGTCTCATCGAAGACCTGAGCGAGCGCATGCGGGTCAACCCCAATGCATTGGCCGACCTCAATACCTACGTCAGCGCATTCAATGCCACACCGTCTGTCGGCAGTTGCGCCGCCGGCTGCGACCATACGCAATTGGCCACCTATGACCTGGCCGTCTGGAAAAAAGCTGTCAAAAGCTCCCTGCCACTGGGGCAAGCCAGCATTTTTGTGCCTCCTGCGGAGAGCGGCCTCCCAGCAGGGCAAGGGCGCCAGTTGGGCGTGATGATCGCCTGGCGTGAAAACGAACGCGACACCAGCGCCAACTACAAAGACAACATTGATGCCACCAAGGTCCGTGCCAACGATGGAACCCTGAGCGCAGGTGCTGCCATCGCCTGCCCCGCAGGCTACACCTGCCACCTGCAATACCTCCCCGTCGCGGCTCGCTGCGCCCCTTATGCGCCAGGCAGCAATGACACCACATACTACTGCTCGGGGTCTTGATATGCATACAAAAACCATAGCACCCCCCACTGGCGCTGCTGGTCTTTTTTCGCAAAAACAGCATGCAAAAAACGCCCGTAGAGCCCTAGCCCAACGCGGCGTTACGCTGATCGAGCTGATGGTTGGCATCACCATCGGCCTGGTTGTTGTCGCCGTCGCCTCGAGCGCACTGATGTTCTCCCGCAAGATCTCCGGCACGGTAAGTGATGCCAGTGACATCCAGCAGCAGGCTGCCTACGCCATGCGCGTCATCGACCTGCAACTGCGCCAAGCGGGCTCCCTGCACCTCAACCTCCAGCCTGGCACCGCCACGGCCGCAGACCCCTACTTGGCGCCGGTAGCGTTTGAAGCAGGCGTTTTGCCTGGGTCGAACCCGCCTTTCGATAGCTTCACCCCTGCCACGGACACGCTCAGCGGTACCGCAAGCCCTGCGACCGTCACAGTGGGTTACCAGCGCTACACGGAGCCCATGTTCACCAGTGCCACCCCACAAGCGCTGTCACGCAACTGCCTGGGTGGCCCCGCAGACACCAGCACCGACCAACGCTTGCAAAGCACGTTTTGGCTAAGCAGCAAAAACGAGTTGCGCTGTGCAGGCAATCAAAGCGTGTCGGCTCCCCCGCTCGATACCGAGGGCCAACCTGTCGTGCAGAACGTGGCCAACTTCCAGGTGCGCTACCTGCTGCAAGACAACACGTCCACACCGGGAACCCCCACCATCAAGTCCGTCGATGCCTCTGGCGTGGCCAACTGGGGCCAGGTACAAGCGGTGGAAGTCTGCCTGGTCCTCTACGGCACTGAAGCTATCGACCTACCCGCAGGCAGCAGCTACACCGACTGCGACGGAACCACAACGGTCGATATGACGGCGCTACCGGTGGACACCGCAACGGTCAAACGCAGGAACCGCATGCACCTGGTATTCCGAAATGTGCTTCAACTGCGCAGCCAGGGGCTGATTGGCTCCGTACTCTAACCCTTGACGAGAACAGCCACCATGCAAAGGAAGCCCCTTCTTCACCTCCGACGCCAGCCTCCGAATCAGCAAGGCGTCGCGCTGTTTGTCGTCATCGTGTTTGTCATGCTGTCCATGTTGCTGGCGCTGTGGGCTTCGCGCACCTCGCTGTTCAACGAAATGGTCGTGGGCAACGATGCAGACTACCAGCGCGCTTTCGAGGCCGCCCAGGCCCTGCTACAAGATGCCGAGCTCGATATCCGGGGTGAAAACCCCGACGGAACCCCGTGCGGCGGCGCCCAATGCCGCAACCTGATGGGCAGCGCCGACAAAATTCCGGTCGATACCCAAGCTGTCACCCCCCTGTTGGCCGACCTCGATACCCAACCCACAAAATGCCGCAGTGGCCTGTGCGTCAAGCGCACCGGGCGTCAGGACTTCTGGAACTACACAAGCGCCACCACCCCCGCCCCGACCAGCCTGCAGCCTGGGGAGGTCAAGCTCGACGACATGACCCAACCCACCATCGGCGCTCGCTACGGCCAGTACACCGGAGCCACCTTGGGCACGACCAGCGCCCCGGCCAACCCCATTCTGGCCGACCAGAGCAGCGCGACGAGCGGTGGCTGGTACTGGATCGAAATATTGCCTTATGACGAGAACGGGCAAAACTCCAGCCTCATCGTAGGGGGGGCCAGTAACAGCACCTTGCTACCTCTGAACCTCGCCCCCAATGTGGTGTACCGCATCACCGCCCTGGCCTATGGCCGCAAGCCGGGCACCATGGCCGTGCTGCAGCAAACCTATGCCCGCCAAATACGCAAGAACTGAGAAATTATCAAAACGATAGCTTAAGTCGCTTGATTGATAAGCCTTGAAGCCACTTTTCTCCCGCCCTCTTTCGCACCAGGAGCACGCCATGCCCCACCCTACCTCGCCTCGCTTTCCCAAAACCTTGCTCGCGCTCGCCGCCAGCGCCTTGCTGGCACCGCACGGCGCCTGGGCGCTTGACCTGGTCCAATCGCCACCGGGCACCGTGGAGCCCTATGTGCGCCCCAACGTCATCGTCTCGATCGATGATTCGGGCAGTATGGACTGGCAGATCACGAGTACCAATACCGGATTGGCCAGCATCACCACCCCCAACGCCGACGGCACATGGGACCCCAGAGCCAAGCGCATTAACATTCTTAAATATGCGCTCACGCAGGTCTTCAGTGACACCAGCTTGCTGCCCGACAAGAAGATTCGCCTCTCCTGGCAAGCCATGTGGAACAACGGCGGCTCACCCAATGCCAAGAGCGTGGACAGCACCAGCATGAACCAGAATTCGATGCGTGTGCTGCAAGGCACCCAACGCACGAATTTCCTCACCTTCGTCAGCAAACTAAGCCCCAATAACGGCACCCCCTCACACCAGCTATTCAGCCAGGCCGACCACTACATGCGCGAACCCCTGGGCACCAACAGCGCCTGGGCTAGCGACCCCGGCACGACCGGCGCACCCTACCTGGCCTGCCGGCGCAGCTACCATATTTTCTTCTCGGACGGGCGCTGGAACGGCTCCATATTAACCAGCGGGGCACAGGACGACAATACGAAAAACAAGACCTTGCCCGACGGCATGGTCTATGGCAGCACCAGCGCCGCCACCAGGCCCTACAACAATCTCTATTCCGACGCCGACAGCAATACCTTGGCCGATTGGGCTTTCTACAGTTGGAGCACGCCGCCGTCGTCTGCCAGCAGCATGACCGGCACCATGCAACCGGCGTCCGACTACCGCAAAGCGCCAGCCACCGAAACGTTCGGCACTGACTCGGCTGGCAAGCCCGCCACGCTCGACCGTTACTGGAACCCGCGCTACGACCCCGCTACCTGGCCGCACATGGTCACGTACACCATCGGCATCAGTACGGACGCTACCACATGGCCCTACGATAAATATGGGCATCTCATCACACCCGTCCTCAAGGCTCCCACCCAACAGGTGCCGTTCGGCTACGACAACGATTTCCTCAATCTCGTGACCGGGAAAAAAACCTGGCCCCTGATGACCGACTATCAGGACTCTCAGAACAATAACCATGGTCTCGACCTGTGGCATGCCGCCCTCAATGGCCGAGGCCGCTTTTACGCGGTGATGAAGGGCGACGATCTGGAAACCGCTTTTCGGGAGATCGTCGGACAGATCAACACCGCAACCGACCCCGACCTGAGTTCCAGCGCAACCAGCGGCACTAATCCGACCCCCTATAGCAATGTCGGCAAATACACCGCCGCCTACAGCCCCCTCGACGACTGGAAGGGGTTTGTAACGGCCGACAAGGTGCAAGCGGATGGCACCACCATCCCCGACCCAGGGTGGGGTGGCCTGAACACGGCCGACAAACTCGACGCACTGCCCGGTGTCACCAACCGCCTGGTGCTGAGCTGGAGCGACAAATGGAACAGCACCCAATACCAAGGCGGCGTGCCTTTCCAATGGGCGACCGATGAAAGCTACCTCAGCACGGCACAAAAACTCTGGCTCCAAACGAATGTGGGAGGCACCAACGAAGGCGCTACCGCTGGCCAGCAGCGGCTCAATTACATCCGTGGTGACCGCACCCTGGAGGGGTCCGACTCGACTGGCTACACCACGGCCCTGCCCTATCGGGCTCGCAAGAGCCGCGAAGGCGACATCATCGACTCCGACGTCTGGTACACCGGCGCACCCGCCGGGAACTCACTGCTCAAGGGGTATGCGGCCTTCGTACGCGACAACAAATCGCGCCCGGCCATGCTCTATGTAGGCGGCAACGATGGCATGCTGCACGGCTTTGCAGCGGCCGATGGCCAGGAAAAAATTGCCTACGTCCCCCGGGGCACCATCCCAAGCCTGACCTTGCTCACGGACCCACAGTACAACAACAAGCACCAGTTCTTTGTCGATGGCTCACCCATGACCGGCGACGTGGACATGGGCGTGGGCGCACAAGACCCAAGCGACCCCAACAACGCCACCTACAACCCCAACTGGCGGACCTTGCTGGTAGGCTCGCTGGGTCTGGGTGGCAAAGGTTACTTTGTGCTGGATGTAACCAACCCCACAGCCAACCCGCTTGCCAATGGGACGCCCGGTTTTGCCCAGGGCAATGCACAGCAATTGGTCATGCTTGACCGCACCCGCGGCACCCTTGAGCCCGTGCCCAACTGCGCTGCGATGACGGAGCCCCAAAAAACCGCCTGCACCAATACCGTGACCGAAGACAAGGACATAGGCTACATCACCGCCAAGCCCGTGCGCGACGACAGCAACGCCATGCTCAGCACACAAATCACCCGGATGAACGACAACCGATGGGCTGTGGTGATGGGCAATGGCTACAACAGCAGCAACCAACGCCCAGTGCTGCTGGTGCAGTACCTGGATGGCGCCAAGGAACTGCTGCGCATTCCCGTCACCAGCGATGCGCCTGGCACAGGGAATGCTCTGGACAACGGCTTGGCCGCCCCGCGCCTGGTCGACCTGAACGGCGATGGCCGCGCCGATATTGTTTACGCTGGCGACAACCTCGGTAATTTGTGGAAATTCGACCTCACCAGCAACGACGCAACCCAATGGAAGGTCGCGTTTAGCGGCAGCCCGCTGTTTACAGCGCGAGGCCCGGTGGCGCTGGGGGGAACCACACGCACGAAAATCCAGCCCATTTCTGTCGTACCCAGCGTGCGAGCCAACGACCGCACCAAGCTGGTAGGCACCGGCACCAACATCAAGACCGTCAGGGTGGGCGGCATGATGGTGGCCTTTGGCACGGGCCGAAACGTGGACAAGACCGACCCATCCAATGTGGATGTGCAAACGCTGTATTCCGTGCTGGACAACACCAGCTACAAACTCGTTGGCACGCACCTCCAGGTGCACCCAGGTGGCGGCACCTGCCCGAGCGGCAACGACTGCATCCCTGCACCGGCAGCCTTGGGCACGGGCGTAGTCACCGCCAAACTGGCCCAGCAAAAATTCACCGTGGTCAGCGGCGACTATTCAACCGTCGATGTCGTAGACAATTTGAAGCAGGATACTTGGGCCAACTTCAACGGTTGGTACCTGGACTTGCCCGCCGTGGGTGAGCGCCTGCTCAAGCCCATGGCGTTCTACGATACCAGCAACCTGCTGACGGTATGGTCCCAGGTGCCGGCCAAAGGCTCCAATGTAGATCCCAATGTGGAAAGCTGCGATTCATCCTCGGTCGATGCAGAGCGCCAATACCGCACTTTCGTCAACATCATGGACGGCAAAGCGCCCACCGTACAAATTGTGGACATGAATAGTGACGGTCTCTACACCGCCGCTGGCGACAAGGGTGTCTCTCGCGCCGCAGTCAGCAAGGGCCCGCATACCATCGTCAAGAAAAGCAAATTTGAGAATGCGGACATTGATGCCAAGAACAACAAGGAAAATCTCGCTGCCATGCCAGAAGAAGCCTTGCGCCCAAGCTGGCGGCAACTGAAATGATGGAGGCGATCATGACCCGAACACCCCGCAAAAACCCTCAGCAAGGCTTCACACTCATCGAGTTGATGATCGTGGTCGCCATCGTCGCAATCCTCAGTGCCATTGCTTACCCAAGCTATGCTGAATATGTTCGGCGAGGCCATCGCGCAGAGGCACGTGCAGGATTGCTACAGGGCGCCCAATGGATGGAGCGTGCCGCAACGGCCACCGGAACCTACCCCTTGACGGCCGCCTTCCCAACCACTTTGGCAACAATACCGTCCAACACGTACGACATCACCATTGTTTCAGCCAATGGCAGCACCTACACCCTGACCGCCACGCCCAAGGGGGCGCAAACAGGCGACAAGTGCGGCAATTACACGCTCACCAACACGGGGGTACGCGATGCATCCCCACTCACAGGCGGGGCCACCGTCGCGGATTGTTGGGGCAAGTAGCGCCTGCATTACCATCCACGGCGCCATGACCACCACCGCGCCCCTCATGAACCAAGCGCTTGGGCTCGCCGCCCAGGCGCTTTTTCTTTCCAGCCCCAATCCGCGTGTCGGCTGTGTGATTGCGACGCCCGACGGCCGGGTGATCGGCCAGGGCTTCACCCAGCAAGCGGGCGGCCCGCATGCCGAGGTGATGGCGCTGCGCGACGCGGCGGCCACTGGCACGGACGTACACGGTGCCACCGCGTACGTCACCCTCGAACCCTGCGCCCACCAGGGCCGCACGGGGCCTTGTTGTGATGCCCTGATTACCGCGGGGGTCGCCAAGGTGGTCGCCTCGCTGCAAGACCCGAACCCCCTGGTCGCCGGCCAGGGCTTTGCCCGCCTGCGCGCCGCGGGGGTGGCGGTGGAGGTGGGGCCTGGCGCCGCCGAATCGCGTGAACTCAACCTCGGTTTTTTCAGCCGCATGCTGCGTGGCACGCCCTGGGTGCGCATGAAGGTGGCGGCGTCGCTCGATGGCACCACGGCGCTGGCCAACGGCGCCAGCCAGTGGATCACCTCCCGCGAGGCGCGCAGCGACGGCCACGCCTGGCGGGCGCGCGCCTGCGCGGTGCTGACCGGCATTGGCACGGTGCTGGCCGACAACCCGCGCCTGGACGTGCGCGAGGTCGCTACACAGCGCCAGCCGCATCTGGTGGTGCTCGACAGCCGTTTGCAAACGCCTCCAGACGCTCATCTATTTGTAGCTGACCGCGCTTGCACCATATGCGCTTGGGGCCTTTTTGACTCTAATTTTTCGGCCCGCCGCGCCGCGCTGGAGGCGCGTGGCGCCACGGTGCTGCGTCTGCCGGGGCAGGATGGCAGGGTGGACCTGCCCGCCATGCTGCGCGCGCTGGCGCAGCGCGGCACCAACGAGCTGCATGTGGAGGCGGGGCATCGCCTCAATGGCGCGCTGTTGCAGGCAGGCCTGGTGGATGAGCTGCTGCTGTACCTCGCGCCCAAGCTGCTCGGGCCAGGGCGCGGCATGGCCGACATGGCGCCGCTTGCGGCCTTGAGCGAGGGTGTGGAACTGGAATGGCGCGACCTTCAGCGCGTGGGGCCGGATTTGCGCGTGCTCGCCCGCGTGGCGGGACGCGACCAGTTCTGAGGCTTCCTGGCACGCTGGCCCCACGTTCCCCTGCGACAATCGGCCCCATGTTCACCGGAATCATCACCCATGTGGGCCGTATCGCCCAAATCGAGGCGCTGGGCGCCACCAGCGCCCACGGCAAGCGCCTGACGCTGGAATGCTCCCCCGCCTTTCTGGAAGACGTGGCCTTGGGCGACAGCATCGCGCTCAACGGCGCCTGCATGACCGTCACCCACCTGGAGCCTGCCGCAGGCCGCTTCACCATCGACATTTCGGCCGAATCCCTCGGCAAGACGGCGGGCCTGGCGGAGCCCGGCGCCGTCAACCTGGAAAAAGCCTTGCGCGCCAACGACCGCCTGGGCGGGCATCTGGTCTCCGGCCATGTGGATGCAGTGGGCACCGTGAGCCACTTTGCACCAGTGGGCGAGAGCTGGGAGCTGCGGGTGCTGGCCCCGCGCGAACTGGCGCGTTACCTGGCTTACAAGGGTTCGATCACGGTCAACGGCGTCAGCCTCACCGTGAACCGCATCAGCGACCTGGAGCAGGGCTGCGAAGCCAGCATCAACCTGATTCCGCACACGGTGGAAAACACCGCGCTGGGGCGGCTGGTGGCGGGCTCGCCGGTGAACCTGGAAGTTGATTTGATCGCGCGTTATTGCGAGAGGATGCTTAGCTACCAGCATGCCGGGCAGATTCAAAACTGACCAGCGTTTCCGGGTGCCAGAGCACCTTCGCGCGTATGCCTTCACCAGCACGCTGTTCAACCCGATGATCGCGGCGCTGGGGTCGGTTTTGTTTCCTGAGGAAGAAGAGTAACTGGTGACCTTGAGTGGGCATGCCGCAATGGGCACATGCCGGCTCATTTTCCTCGCGTCAGAAACGCGGCGCGATTGTGCCGTGAATCGGCACTGGGCTACATCTTGTCGATGTACTGCCGGATGCGGGCCAGAATTTCATCCAGGCCTGGCTGGCCGTTGTAGTACAAGGCCGATGTCTTTCGATACTCGCTGGCAAACCGCGCCCGCTCTTCGCTGCCCTCCAGCAGGAAAGCCGGATTCTTGGCCGCAACCAGCCCATCCCCACTCCGGAACCGCTGCACCTTGCGCGCCTCGTAGGCCGGCGTTCCGATAAATGCCTGAACCTCGGGCAAGGTCAGCAGGCAGTAGATGTCGTAATAATGGCGCATGAAGTTGGCCGGGAATGCTTCCCCAGCCTTCTGTAGCCGGTACTTGGTCGAGACAGTCTGCAACTTCTCGACAAAGGTGTAGGTCGGCAGGTAGCACAGAACATCCACTGCGCGATTGTCGTGAATCCGCACCCCGGCATTGACCGCTGCATCGTAGGCCCAGGACGAGATGGTGACGGGACGGTTGGGGGTCGTGTCGTCGAACCCCAGTTCCAGCAAAATGCCGTCCTTGATGCCAGTCTGCTGGCCGACTCGGTTGGGGTAGCGCAAGCGAATTCCGGCGTTGCGCATTTTTTCGTCATCAAAGGCGGTGTCTCGCTCGACCGCTTCGATGCCGGGGATGGCGATGTTCTTGGAGAGCCATTCGTAATAGGCCCGCCGGGACTCAATATGCGCAGGCTTGTCGTGGTTGCGCCCCACTTTGACTGCCAGATCATCGGGCGGCTCGATGCGGATATCAATGTCTTCCGAAAACCGGTGGATGATGCCAAAGCCTTTCGAGAGCGATGTCCCGCCCTTCAGTTCAAACCGGAACTTGGATGCCTGCAAGCCCCACAGGCCATGCATGATCCAGTAGTCCTTTTCGACCAACACCGGATCAATCCCGCGCTGATCGGCCACGATAGCCAGAAGCTCGTTGAAGTCGCTACGCGTGTGCAGGAAGTCAGGCATTCAACCACCGCATGAAACGTTTCTTGGTGGCAACAGAGCCGTAATCTGAAACGGCCCGCGCCAACTTGGCTTGATCGAAATCGGACAGCTTGCGCTCGACCATCTGAAGCACTCGGTGCTTGTCTTCAGCCAATTCGTCCAGATTGTTGATGGCATCGACCAGCAAGAATTCCGGCGTGAGTGTCTTCGGGAAACGCGGTTTGACGCGAAAATCAAACTGGCGGTTCCCGAACGAAAAAAGGCCGTGCCGCTTGTGGTTGTACACAAGGGTCTTGTTATAGAGCTGCGATGTTCCCAAGCCCAGCGTGTTGTAACTCGACGGGGAGAACACCAAAAAATCCTTGTCGCGCAGGAAGGTGGCAACCAACTCCTGATCGTCGGGGGGCAATACGCCAAACACCGATTTCTTGGGCACGTAGTAAAGCCCCTGCGCCAGTCGCTTCAGCGCACCGCCAGAAACCAGCTCGCGAAGGTGTCGGTCAACGGCGTTGGAAACCTGCGCCAAGTCCTCTCTGCGATACACCTTACCGGCGTGAAGCATCCTTGCCACTTGATCCAAGGCGTATTGCCTGGTCGGTAGCGATGGACTTGCGAAGGGGGCGACTGCCAGTTCCACTGAATGAATCATCATTGACGTTTCATGCAAAGTATAGCCGGTATGGGTGATCTCCGCCACTTGATCGGTTTAGTCTGGCGGGCAACACAGGTCACGCGGGAATAGCTCACGCCACCGCTGTTCCGCAAGGGCTGGGGGTACGATCACCGCAGGCGATGTACCGCGAGTTGCTGATCAACCGCCCGCAGCACTCCACTCTCGTTCATTGAAAACTTGGGGGTTGCCCTTCAGTTTTGAATCCGCCGAGGACCACAAGATTGCGCGCGCCAGCTTTGTCGTGCCCGGACTGGGCGCTGCCCTCACAGGGTGCACGCAAGCCGACTGCCCTGCCCGGCCGTATGGGCCTGCATCCGGCCAATGGCTGCCGCCTGCGCAAAACCCGCAGCGCGGAACGCGCCAAGCACCATGGGCACGGCCGCTTCGCTGCAGCTCACCAGCAGCCCACCGCTGGTCTGCGGGTCGGTGAGCAGCGTGCGCTGCCATTCGGGCGCCGCCTCGGGCCAGAGCACTTCGTCGCCATAGGCCGCCCAGTTGCGGGCCGAAGCCCCGGTCGCGATGCCGGACTGCGCCAACTGGCGGGCGGCGTCGATCAAGGGCAACTCGCCCAGGCGCAGTTGTGCCGAGAGGCCCGAGCCACGGCAAACTTCCAGCAGGTGGCCGGCCAGCCCGAAGCCGGTGACGTCGGTCATGGCGTGCAGGCCGTCGATGTGCGCCAAGGTCTCGCCCACGCGGTTGAGCTGCGTGGTGTGGCGCAGCATCTCGGCGTAGCCGTCCGCCTCCAGCAGGCCCTTTTTCAGGGCGGCCGAGAGCACCCCCACGCCGAGCGGCTTGCCCAATACCAGAACATCGCCCGCGCGCGCATCGGCGTTGCGGCGCACCTGATCGGGGTGGACCAGGCCCAGCGCCACCAGGCCATAGATAGGTTCGAGCACGTCAATCGAATGCCCGCCGGCGATCGGAATGCCCGCCTCGCGGCAGATGCTGGCGCCGCCTTCGAGAATGCGCCCTATGACCTCGGGCGGGAGCTTGGCGATCGGCATGCCGACCAGGGCCAGCGCCAGAATCGGCCGCCCGCCCATGGCGTAAATGTCGGAGAGCGCATTGGTCGCCGCGATGCGGCCGAAGTCAAACGGATCGTCGACGATAGGGGTGAAAAAATCGGTGGTCGCGACCAGCGCCTGGCTCTCGTTGAGGCGGTAGACGGCGGCGTCGTCGCTGGTTTCGGTGCCGACCATCAGCTCGGGCGGCACGATGCCCTGCGGCGCGCGTGCCAGAATCTCTCGCAGCAGGCCGGGCGCGATCTTGCAGCCGCAGCCCCCACCATGCGCGAATTGGGTCAGTTGGATCGGTTCGTGGGCGGGCGTGTTCACAGTTTGCATGGTGCCGGCGATTGTGCCAGCCGCCCCAATCACCCTCACCCTTTACCTTTTCTGGCAGGAGCTTTCATGAGCCACCGCGGCCCCGTCCCCGTCTCCGAGCGCCATGCGTTCGACACCGTGATCGACGCCCGTTCACCGGCGGAATTTGCCATTGACCACATTCCCGGCGCCATCAACTGCCCGGTGCTGGACGACGACGAGCGCCGCATCGTCGGCACGCTGTACAAGCAGCAAGGCGCGTTCGAGGCGCGGCGCGTGGGCGGCGCTTTTGTGGCGGCCAACCTGGCGCGGCATTTGCAGGGGCGCTTTGCCGAGCAACCGGCGCGTTGGAAGCCGCTGGTGTACTGCTGGCGCGGCGGCATGCGCAGCGGCTCCATGGTGACCTGGCTGCGCATGGTGGGCTGGGACGCGCAGCAACTTGCCGGCGGCTACAAGACCTGGCGGCGCCATGTCATGGCGCAGATTGCCGTGCTCTCGCCGCAGTTGCAGATGCGCGTGGTCTGCGGCCCCACCGGCAGCGCCAAGACGCGGGTGCTTGAGGCGCTGGCGGCGCAGGGCGAGCAGGTGCTCGACCTGGAAGCGCTGGCGCGGCACCGCGGTTCGGTGCTGGGCGCGTGGCCAGGCGTGGCACAGCCCTCGCAGACGGCGTTCGAAACGGCACTGGCGGCCGTGATGGAAACGTTTGATCTCTCCCGCCCGGTGTACGTCGAAGCCGAGAGCAGCCGCATTGGCCGCATCAGCGTGCCGCCCGAACTGCTACAGCGGCTGCGCGCCAGCCCCTGTGTGGAGATTGTGGCCAGCCCCGCTGCCCGGCTTGATTTTCTGCTGCGCGACTACGCCAACCTGGGCGACGACCCCGAGCGGCTGGCCCAGCAACTGCACGCACTGCGCGAGCTGCATGGCCGCGAGGTCATCGAACGCTGGCAGGCCTGGGCCCACGAGCGGGCGCTGGCGCCGCTGTTTGGCGAGCTGATGGCGCTGCACTACGACCCGCTGTATGCACGCTCGCAGAGCACACATTTGTTCCAGTGGCCCAAGCGCCTGAGCGTGAGCGCCGAGGCGCTGGCTGCGGCGGACATTGCGCTCCTGGCGGCGGCGGTGGTGCGCCTGCCTTGGCCTGCGCAGGCTCTTGAACTGCCACTTCCTTGACGGAAAATTTCAAGTAAAAAAAGGCCTCTAGCGATTATCCAGTAAGCGCTAGAAGCTCATTTATTGATAGCAAATTACCAAAGACCGTTGTTCACACCCGAACGAAGTCAATGACGATGGCGCCTGGGTCGCGCTGCTGGTAGGTGATCTCCACCGCGCTGCCATAACGTGCCTGCAGTTGCTGCAGCAGCGGCAGCGGATCGTGGTCGTTGACGAAGCGCATGGTTTCGCCAGGGTGCAGCGAATCGAGCGCACCAAAGATGGCGGCGTGGCGAAAACGCTTGGCGACGCCGCGTGCATCGAAGGGGTAAATGGCGTCAGGCGAGGTGTGGACGTGGGCGTTCATGGTGCGGGAATTTAAAGATTCATTAAGAAGGAATCTTTAGTGTACTGCTGGTCGGCACCCGCGCCTGCGTTGGCCCTGCCGGCAATGGGGCCGAATGGTGCCTGGCCGCTACACCATGTCCTGCGGCCGCACCCAGGCGTCGAACTGCTCAGCGGTCAAATGGCCGCTGGCCACCGCCGCCTCGCGCAGGCTCAGCCCGCCCTTGTGCGCGGCCTTGGCGATTTGCGCGGCCTTGTCGTAGCCGATGTGCGGGTTCAGGGCGGTCACCAGCATCAAGGACCGTTCCAGCAGTTCCATGATGCGCTCGCGCCGTGGCTCTATGCCTTGCGCGCAGTGGTGGTCAAAGCTGGCCATGCCGTCGGCCAGCAGGCGCACGCTTTGCAGGAAGTTGTGAATCACCATGGGGCGAAACACGTTGAGTTCGAAGTTGCCCGAAGCGCCGCCGATGTTGATCGCCACGTCGTTGCCCATTACCTGGCAACACAGCATGGTCATCGCCTCGCACTGCGTGGGGTTCACCTTGCCGGGCATGATGGACGAGCCCGGCTCATTCTCGGGAATGGAGATTTCGCCCAGCCCGCTGCGCGGCCCGCTGGCCAGCCAGCGCACGTCGTTGGCGATCTTCATCAAACTGGCGGCGAGGCCCTTGAGGGCGCCGTGGGCGTTGACCAGCGCGTCGCACGTGGCCAGGGCCTCGAACTTGTTGGGCGCTGTGACGAGCGGCAGACCGGTCAGATCGGCCAGCTCCTGCGCCACGGCCTGGGCATAGCCCTCGGGCGCGTTCAGCCCGGTGCCCACGGCCGTGCCGCCCAGCGCCAGTTCGCCCAGATGCGGCAGCGCCGCGCGCACATGCTGCTCGGCGTGGTGCAACTGCGCCACCCAGCCTGAGATTTCCTGGCCGAGGGTGATGGGGGTCGCATCCTGCAAATGGGTGCGGCCGATCTTGACGATGTCGGCAAACGCCTCGGCCTTGGCCCCCAGCGTCGTGCGCAGGGCCTGCAAAGCCGGCAGGAGTTTGCGCACCAGCGCGTGCATGGCGGCGACGTGCATCGCCGTGGGGAACACGTCGTTGCTCGACTGGCTCTTGTTCACGTCGTCGTTCGGGTGCACCAGCCGCGCCTCGCCGCGCGCGCCGCCAAGCAGCTGGCTGGCGCGGTTGGCCAGCACCTCGTTCATGTTCATGTTGGTCTGCGTGCCCGAACCCGTCTGCCAGACGACGAGCGGGAATTCGCCTGCGTGCGTGCCGGCGATCACCTCGTCCGCCGCCGCGACGATGGCCGTGGCCTTGGCCGCATCGAGCAGCCCGAGCGACTGGTTCACATAGGCGCTGGCGCGTTTGACCTGCGCCAGCGCGCGCAACAGTTCGGGCGCCATGCGCTCGCCCGAGATGTCGAAGTGCTGCAGCGAGCGCTGCGTCTGCGCGCCCCATAGCCGCTCGGCCGGGACGTCAATGGGGCCAAAGGTGTCGCGCTCGGTGCGCGTGGCCTGGAGGTGGGATTCCATGGTGAACAAACTCCTTCTCGTGGCAGGTAGGGGCAGCAGGCCTGGGGCGCAGCATAGCGCCGCAGGGGTTTCGCTGCGCGGTGGCCGCTGTGCGGTGGCTGCTGCGCCGCCCGAAGGGACGACAGGACCGTGCAAGCCGGCAGCGCGATAATTTCAACTTTTCGCGCACCCCACAACAGCCCCGCCATGACCACCAGCATCCGCCAAGAAGACTTGATCGAATCCGTCGCCGCCGCGCTGCAGTACATCAGCTACTACCACCCAGCAGACTACATCGCCCACCTGGCACGCGCCTACGAGCGCGAACAAAGCCCCGCCGCCAAGGATGCGATGGCGCAGATTCTGACCAACAGCAAGATGAGCGCCACCGGCCACCGGCCGATCTGCCAGGACACCGGCATCGTCAACGTGTTCCTGAAAGTCGGCATGGACGTGCGCTGGGAAGGCTTTACCGGCAGCCTGGACGACGCCATCAACGAAGGCGTGCGCCGTGGCTACAACCACCCGGACAACACCTTGCGCGCCAGCATCGTGGCCGACCCGCTGTTTGCCCGCAAGAACACCAAGGACAACACGCCGGCCGTCATCGTCACCGAGATCGTGCCAGGCGGCAAACTCGACATCACCGTCGCGGCCAAGGGCGGCGGCTCCGAAAACAAAAGCAAGATGATCATGCTCAACCCCAGCGACAGCGTGATCGACTGGGTGCTCAAAACCGTGCCCACCATGGGCGCCGGCTGGTGCCCGCCGGGCATGCTGGGCATCGGCATCGGCGGCACGGCGGAAAAGGCCGTGCTGATGGCCAAGCAAAGCCTGATGGACGACCTGGACATGTACGAGCTGCAGGCCAAGTCCTCGCGCGGCGAGCCGCTGACGCAAACCGAGGAACTGCGCCTGGAGCTGTTCACCAAGGTCAACGCCCTGGGCATTGGCGCGCAAGGCCTGGGTGGCCTGACCACCGTGCTCGACGTGAAGATCAAGATGTACCCCACGCACGCCGCCAGCAAGCCCGTGGCCATGATCCCCAACTGCGCCGCCACGCGCCACGCGCATTTCGTCATGGACGGCTCGGGCCCGGTCTACCTCGATCCACCGTCGCTCGACCTCTGGCCCAAGGTGCAATGGTTGCCCGACACGCAAAAGAGCCGGCGCATCGACCTCAATGCACTGACCCCCGCCGAGGTGGCGAGCTGGAAGCCCGGTGAAACGCTGCTGCTCAACGGCAAGATGCTTACGGGGCGCGATGCCGCGCACAAACGCATTCAGGAGATGCTGGCCAAGGGCGAGAAGCTGCCCGTCGACTTCACCAACCGCGTCATCTACTACGTGGGCCCGGTGGACCCGGTGCGCGACGAAGTCGTCGGCCCTGCCGGCCCCACCACGGCCACGCGCATGGACAAGTTCACCGAGATGATGCTGGCGCAAACCGGCCTGATCGCCATGATCGGCAAGTCCGAGCGCGGCCCGGTGGCCATCGAAGCCATCAAGAACCACAAGTCGGCCTACCTCATGGCCGTGGGCGGCGCCGCCTATCTGGTCTCCAAGGCCATCAAGCACGCGAAGGTGGTGGGCTTTGAAGACCTGGGCATGGAAGCCATCTACGAGTTCGATGTGGTCGACATGCCGGTCACCGTGGCTGTCGATGCAGGCGGCACCAGCGTCCATACCACCGGCCCGGCCGCGTGGCAAAAGCGCATCGCAGCCGGTGAATTCATCGAGCTGACGAGCGCCTGAACAGGGGCAGCCCGGCGTGTCCGCGCCCTCTTCCGTGGCCGCTGCGTCCGATGCACCCATAGGCGTCTTCGACAGCGGCGTCGGCGGCCTGAGCGTGCTGCAGGCGCTGCGCGCCGAGCTGCCGCACGAGCGCTTCGTCTACCTGGCCGACAGCGCCAACGCGCCCTACGGCGACGCGCGCGGCGATGCCTTCGTCGCGGCGCGCACCCATGCCATCACCGCGTACCTGAGCGCGCAGCACCACATCAAGGCGCTGGTCGTGGCCTGCAACACCGCCACCGCCGCCGCCATCCATGAAGTGCGCGCGCGCCGCCCCGACCTGCCGTTGGTCGGCGTCGAGCCAGCGCTCAAGCCGGCCGTGGCGCTCAGCCAGACCGGGCACATTGGTGTCATCGGCACGCGCGGCACGCTCGCCAGCGCCAAGTTCGCCAAGCTGCTGGCCTCGCTGCAGGGGCAGGCAGCGTTCACGGTGCAGCCCTGCGACGGCCTGGCCCATGCGATCGAGCGCAGCACCGCGCAAGACCTGCCCAGCGACCCGCTCGCTACAGAAACAAGAGCGCTGTGCGCACGCTACACGGGCGCCATGGGCCGTTTTGGCAACAAGCCGGGCGAGATCGACACCCTGGTGCTGGGCTGCACGCACTATGTGTTCGTGCAGCACGAGCTGCGCGCGCTGCTCGGCCCGCAGGTGCAAATGATCTCCACCGGCGAACCCGTGGCGCGCCAGACGCGGCGCCTGCTGCAAGCCGCCGGCGCCCTGGCGCCGGAGAGCGCGGTGGCGGCTGCGCCCCTGCTCATGACCACCGGGCCGCTGGCACAGCTGCAAACCGCCGCAGCACGCTGGCTGCAGTTGCCGCCAGCGTGCTGCCACAGCATTGCCGTGCCCAGCGTCTAATTCTGGTCAAATCAGCCTCAAACGCTTACCCAGTAAGCGCTGGCAGCTATCAAAACAGAGATTATGCGGCCGCCCACAGGCGCTCGCCTGCGCGCTCGATGTGCGTAAGGTAGAGGCGCAGGTCCAACTCGTACTGGTGGTAGGCCGGCTCCATGTGCACGCACAGCTGGTAGAAGGCCTTGTTGTGCTCGCGCTCGCGCAGGTGGGCCAGCTCGTGCACCACGATCATGCGCAGGAACTCGTCGGGCGCCTGCTTGAACATCGCGGCCACGCGGATCTCGTGCTTGGCCGCCAGCTTGCCGCCCTGCACGCGCGAGACGCTGGTGTGCAGGCCCAGGGCATTGCGCACCACGTGGATCTTGTTGTCGAACAGCACCTTGTTGACCGCATCGGCATTGCGCAGATAGCGGTTCTTCAGCTCGGTGGTGTAGTGGTACAGCGCCTTGTCGGTGCGCACGCCATGGGCCTGCGGGTACTTGCGCAGCAGCAGCACGGCCAGGCCGCTGCCGCCCCCGCCCAGCAGACCACGCACCTGGTCCTGCAGGGCCTGCGGGTAGGCGCGCAGATAGGGCAAGTCGCTGTGCATGGCCGTTCAGAACGGCTGGCCGCAGGGCTGCGGCCAGCGCTTTCAGGGGAAGAATCAGTGCAGATGGCGCGGCCGGCGGCCACCGCTGCCGCCATGGCTGCCCCCCGCGCCGCCGGGGCCGCGCGGCGGCTTGCCGATTTCGAGCGAGTTCACAAGGGCATCAAAGCGCTGCGTGAACAACTTGTCGATCTCGGCCACAACGCCGCCCAGCTCGGCACCGTCGAAATGGCGCTCCATGGTGTTGACCACGTCCTGCACCAGCAGGTCGCGCTGCACCTGCATGATGGCAGCCGGGGTCGGGCCGACAAACACAATGGTGAAGTCGTCGCGCGAATCGCCTTCTTCCTCTTCATCGTCCTCATCGAATTCGACGTCGTAGAACGTCACTTCAAGCGCAGCCCCTTGCTCGGCCAGCTCGTTGAGGTTCATGCACATTTCGTCAAGCGACTGGCGGAAATCGTCGTCACCGCGCACCGTCCAGCACATCTGCAGCGTATGGCGCTTGGCATCGAACTCGATGCCAGGCTCTTCTTCGTACGCGCTGGCGGCGCCATCGGCCAGCGAGCGGGCACCAGCATACTTCCAGAGGGGTTTGAGCGCCTCTTGCAGCTGCTCATAGGCCACATCTGCGCGGAGCGACACGTCGCCGTGCAGGTGGATTTCGAGGGGAGCGTTGAAATTAGACATTGTTGATCCTGGTGGTGCCCCGAGCCGGGGTCGAACCGGCACGCCCTCTTGCGAGAAGCGGCGGATTTTAAGTCCGCAGTGTCTACCAATTTCACCATCGGGGCGCTCGATTGCCCAAGCCGACTGCAGCGTAACGCCGCAGCCACAGCCGCGCAATGAGTCCTGTGCTCCAGATGCATTCGTTTTTGAGACAGGCAAGAAAAAAGGGAAGCCTTGCAGCTTCCCTTTTTGAAATTGGAGCGGGAAAAGAGTCTCGAACTCTCGACCTCAACCTTGGCAAGGTTGCGCTCTACCAACTGAGCTATTCCCGCATGACCTGCTTGACTACCGAATGCCCTAAAGCTTCGAAAGTTTGACAGCTTTCAATTATAACTCACTTTTCCATATTGGCTGAAAAAGCAAGAAAAAACCAGAACCCTGGAGGCGCGGTCCGGAGTCGAACCGGACTAACCGGATTTGCAATCCGGGGCATAACCGCTTTGCTACCGCGCCCAATTTTCGCCATCACAAAAAAGGGAAGCGGACGCTTCCCTTTTTCGCCAAAACCTGGAGCGGGAAAAGAGTCTCGAACTCTCGACCTCAACCTTGGCAAGGTTGCGCTCTACCAACTGAGCTATTCCCGCGTTTTCTGCAGCCTTTTATTCTAGAACAAAAGCGCTGCGATGGGTGAAATTGTAGCGCAAGTTTTGGGCCCTGCGCCACCTCGGCATCAGTGTTTTACGGCTTCCACGACTGGCGCCTGGGCCGCCCGCTCCGCAGCGGCCACGCTGGCCGCAGCCACCTCTTCGTCCGTCAGCGGGACAGGCTTGCGCTCAAGTGCCAAATCCAGCACCTGGTCAATCCACTTCACCGGGACGATCTCGAGGTCCCTCTTCACATTGGCGGGGATTTCCTGCAAGTCTTTCATGTTTTCCTGCGGAATGAGCACCGTCTTGATGCCGCCTCGCAGGGCCGCAAGCAGTTTTTCCTTGAGGCCACCGATCGCCGTGATCTCCCCACGCAGCGTGATTTCGCCGGTCATGGCGACGTCGCCGCGCACAGGAATACCGGTCAGGGCCGAGACGAACGCGGTTGCCATGGCAGCGCCAGCACTCGGCCCGTCCTTGGGCGTTGCACCGTCGGGGACATGGATATGCACGTCGCGCTTTTCAAAAACCTCGTCCTTGATGCCCAGGGACCGCGCCCGGCTGCGCACCACGGTGCGCGCCGTCTCGACCGACTCCTTCATCACATCGCCCAGCGAACCGGTGCGCGTGATCACGCCTTTGCCGGGCATGGTGGCGGCTTCAATGGTCAACAGGTCACCACCCACTTCGGTCCACGCCAGGCCAACCACCTGGCCCACCTGGTTCTGCTCTTCCGCTCGGCCATAGGTGTACTTGCGCACCCCCAGAAAATCAGGCAGGTTGTCGGCGTTGACAACCACGCGCGGTTCCATGTTCTTGAGCAGCAGCCCCTTGACGACCTTGCGGCAGACCTTGGAGAGGTCGCGCTCCAGCGAGCGCACACCGGCTTCGCGGGTGTAGTAGCGCACCATGTCGCGCACGGCGGATTCCGTGATTTCGAGCTCTTCGTCCTTCACGCCGTTGTTCTTCATCTGCTTGGGCAGCAGGTACTTCATGGCGATATTGATCTTCTCGTCCTCGGTGTAGCCCGAGAGGCGAATCACCTCCATGCGGTCCAGCAGGGCCGAGGGGATGTTCATGGAGTTCGACGTGGCGACGAACATCACGTCGCTCAGGTCGAAATCAACCTCGACATAGTGGTCGCCAAAGGTGTGGTTCTGCTCGGGGTCGAGCACTTCAAGCAGCGCGCTTGACGGGTCTCCGCGGAAGTCCGTTCCGAGCTTGTCGATCTCGTCAAGCAGGAACAGCGGGTTGCGCGTACCGACCTTGGAGAGGCTTTGCAGCACCTTGCCAGGCATCGCACCGATGTAGGTGCGCCGGTGACCGCGAATCTCCGCTTCGTCGCGCATGCCGCCGAGCGCCACGCGAACGTATTTGCGCCCGGTAGCCTTGGCGATCGATTGACCCAACGAAGTCTTGCCCACGCCAGGTGGCCCGACCAGGCACAGGATGGGCGCCTTCACCTTGTCCACCCGCTGCTGCACAGCAAGGTATTCGAGGATGCGGTCCTTGACCTTGTCCAGGCCGTAATGGTCTTCGTTCAGCACTTCTTCGGCATTGCCCAGATCGTGCTTGATCTTGGTTTTCTTGCTCCACGGCAGCGCTGTGAGCACATCGATGTAGTTGCGCACCACCGTGGCCTCGGCGGACATGGGCGACATCAGCCGCAACTTCTTGAGCTCGCTCTCGGCCTTCTTGCGCGCCTCGGCCGGCATCTTGGCGAGCTTGATCTTCTTCTCGACTTCGTCAAGATCGGCGCCTTCTTCGCCCTCGCCCAGTTCTTTCTGAATGGCCTTGACCTGCTCGTTCAGGTAGAAGTCGCGCTGGTTCTTTTCCATCTGGCGCTTGACGCGGCCGCGGATCTTCTTGTCCACGTTGAGGATGTCAACCTCACGGTCAAGCTGCTCGAACAGGTTCTCCAGCCGCCCTTTGATCTCGGACAGATCCAGCACCGCCTGCTTGTTCTCAAGTTTCAGCGGCAGATGCGCGGCAATGGTGTCGGCCAGGCGGCCAGGGTCGTCAATGCTGGAGATCGAGGTGAGAATTTCCGGCGGAATCTTCTTGTTGAGTTTGACGTACTGGTCAAACTGCTGCATGACCGCGCGGCGCAATGCCTCGATCTCGCTGGGTTTTTCCGCATCGTCCACGGTTTCAAGTGGCGTCACCGTGGCCGTGAAGTGCGTTTCGTGGTCTTCGATTGCACCGACACTTGCGCGCTGCTGGCCCTCGACCAGCACTTTCACGGTGCCATCGGGAAGCTTGAGCATCTGCAGGATGGTCGAAACGCAGCCCACAGCAAACATGTCGTGGACCGAAGGCTCGTCCTTGGCCGCCGTCTTTTGAGCGACCAGCATGATGCGGCGGTCGCTCTCCATGGCGAGCTCCAGCGCCTTGATGCTCTTGGCGCGCCCCACGAACAGGGGAATCACCATGTGGGGAAAGACGACCACATCGCGCAGCGGCAACAGCGGCAGCGCCAGCGCCAGCGCCAGCGCTTGTGCAGGAAGTTGGGGGTGTCCGGACATCGGGTTCCTTAATGTGAGTCCTGGAATATGGTCCGCAGACACGCGTTTTCAAGCCACCCCGAGGGGCGGCCAGTGATTTACGCTTTTTTTGCGGTTTCCCGATAGACCAGTAGCGGCGGCTTGTTTTCTTCGACAGTGGACTCGTCCACGACGACCTTTTCCACGTTGCTGCTGTTGGGCAGGTCGAACATGGTGCCAATGAGCGTTTGTTCGAGGATGGAACGCAGGCCCCGGGCGCCCGTCTTGCGTGCCAGGGCTTTGCGTGCGATGGCCTTGAGAGCGGCGGGTCGGATTTCCAGTTCGGCACCCTCCATCGCCAGCAACTTGCTGTACTGCTTGACGAGGGCGTTCTTGGGCTCCGTCAAAATTTGCACCAGGGCCTCTTCGTTCAGCTCGGCCAGCGCCGTGACCACGGGCATGCGGCCCACCAGTTCGGGGATCAGGCCGAACTTGATCAGGTCTTCCGGCTCGATGTCCTGAAACACCTCGGACAGCGCGCGCTGCTTCTTGCTCTTGACGGCAGCGCCAAAGCCGATACCCGAGGCCTCGGTACGGTTTTCAATGACTTTTTCGAGTCCGGCAAAGGCACCGCCGCAGATGAACAGGATGTTGGTCGTGTCGATCTGCAAAAAGTCCTGGTTCGGGTGCTTGCGCCCGCCCTGCGGCGGCACGCTGGCCATGGTGCCTTCGATCAGCTTGAGCAAGGCCTGCTGCACGCCTTCGCCTGAAACGTCGCGCGTGATGCTGGGGTTGTCGGATTTGCGCGAAATCTTGTCGATCTCGTCGATGTAGACAATGCCGCGCTGGGCGCGCTCTACCTCGTAGTTGCAGCTCTGCAGCAACTTTTGCACGATGTTTTCCACGTCTTCGCCCACGTAGCCGGCCTCGGTCAGCGTGGTGGCGTCGGCCATCACGAAGGGCACGTCGAGCATGCGCGCCAGGGTCTGGGCCAGCAGCGTCTTGCCCGAACCCGTCGGGCCGATGAGCAAGATATTGCTTTTGGAGAGTTCAACGTCGTCCTTGCCCGCCTTGTCCTTGTAGCGCAGGCGCTTGTAGTGGTTGTACACCGCCACCGCCAGCGTGCGCTTGGCGACCTCCTGCCCGATCACGTAGCTGTCAAGGTTCGCCTTGATGTCAGCCGGCGTGGGCAGTTCGCTGCGGACCAGCAGCGCGGCATCGGCGGACGGCAGTTCGTCGCGGATGATCTCGTTGCACAGGTCGATGCATTCTTCGCAAATAAAGACCGATGGTCCGGCGATCAACTTCTTCACCTCGTGTTGGCTCTTGCCGCAAAACGAGCAGTAAAGCGTTTTTTCGCTGGAGGAGCCTTTTTTCTCGGCCATGGGAACGTTGCCTTGTAGTCGGTGAAAAGTGAAAGGAATGATAACGAAATGCAAACGGCGCTTCCCAAGCCAGGAAACGCCGTTCTAGCAGCAGGGAAAAGCGTTCAGGAGCGCTTGGAAATCACCTGGTCGATCAGCCCATAGTCCTTGGCTTCGTCGGCGGTCAGGAAGTAATCGCGCTCGGTGTCTTGCTTGATCTTTTCCAGTGTCTGACCGGTGCGCTCGGCCAGGATACGGTTCATCTGGTCCTTGGTGCGCAGAATGTCACGCGCGTGGATTTCAATATCCGTCGCCTGGCCGCGGGTTCCGCCCAGCACCTGGTGGATCATGATTTTCGAGTTCGGCAGCGACAAACGCTTGCCCTTGGCCCCAGCCGCCAGCAGAAAGGCCCCCATGCTGGCGGCAAAACCGCAGCAAAGCGTCGAGACATCGGGCTTGATGAAATTCATGGTGTCAAAAATCGCCATGCCCGCCGTCACGCTGCCACCCGGGGAGTTGATATAGAACGAAATGTCCTTCTCCGGGTTTTCGCTCTCCAGGAACAGCAGCTGCGCCACCACCAGATTGGCCGTCTGGTCGTTGACTTCGCCGACCAGGAAAATCACGCGCTCCTTGAGCAGACGCGAATAAATGTCGTAGGACCGCTCGCCACGGCCCGACTGCTCGATCACCATGGGAATCATGCCCAGGGCTTGTGTTTCCAGTGCGCTCATTGTTTCTCCAAATCAGGCGGGTACTGTACCCAGAAACGAATTGGGGCCAGTGCCCGAAAGCACAAGCCCCTATTTACCTGACGCTCGCATTCGAGCGCCCGAAACCGGCTGCGATCAGCCTTGCTGGCCCATCAGCTCCTCGAAGCTGACGGTCTTGCCGTTGACCTTGGCCTTGCCCATCACATAGTCGGCCACGTTGGTTTCGATGACCACGGCCTCGACTTCGGCCAGGCGCTGGCGGTCGCCAAAGTACCAACGCACGACATCTTCAGGCTTCTCATAGCTGGCGGCCAGCTCGTCGATATGGGCCTTGAGCTGCTCGGGCTTGGCGTGCAGGCTGTTGGCCTTGACCAGTTCGGCCACCACCAGGCCCAGGCGCACGCGGCGCTCGGCCTGGGGGCGGAATACATCAGCGGGGATTTCGGCCTTGTCGGCATCTTTCATCCCGCGCTGCTTGAGGTCGGCACGCGCGGCTTCACGCAGGCGGTCGATTTCGGCTTCCACGCTGGCGTTGGGCAAATCAAGCTCGGCCTTGGACAGCAGCGCGTCCATGGCGGCCTGCTTGTTGCGTGCCAGCAGGCGGAACTTCACCTCGCGCTCCAGGTTGGTCTTGATATCAGCACGCAGGCCGGCAACCGTGCCGTCGGCAATGCCGAGCGACTTGGCCAGGGCGTCGTTCACCTCGGGCAGATGCGCCGCTTCGATTTTTTTCACCGTGACCAGGAAGTCCGCCGTCTTGCCGGCCACGTCCTTGCCGTGGTACTGCTCGGGGAAGGCCAGCGGGAAGGTCTTGCTCTCGCCCGGCTTCATGCCGCGCACGGCGTCTTCGAATTCCTTGAGCATCTGGCCTTCGCCGACCAGGAACTGGAAGTCTTCGGCTTTGCCGCCCTCGAAGACTTCGCCATCGATCTTGCCTTCGAAATCCACCGTCACGCGGTCGCCTTCCTGGGCGGCAGCGTCCAGCGCACGCTGGGCGAAGCTGCGGCGCTGCTTGCGCAGGATGTCCACGGTCTTGTCGATGGCGCTGTCGGTCACTTCAGCCGAGAGCTTTTCGACTTCAGCGTCCGCCAGGTCGCCAATTTTCACTTCGGGGTAGACCTCGAAGATCGCGTCAAAGGACACCTCGCCCTCGGGCGCATCCTGCTTTTCGGTGATGCGCGGCTGGCCAGCGACGCGCAGTTGCGCTTCGTTGGCGGCCTGGGCAAAGGCCTCGCCCACCTTGTCGTTGAGCACGTCGTACTGCACCGAATAGCCGTAGCGCTGCGAAACCACGTTCATCGGCACCTTGCCGGGACGGAAACCGTCCATCTTGACGGTGCGTGCCAGGCGCTTGAGGCGCGTTTCCACCTCGCCCTGGATAGCCGACAAGGGCAGATTGAGGGTGATCTTGCGTTCGAGCTTGTCGAGGGTTTCAACGGTGACTGCCATGGCTGCTCCTGTAGGAATGTCGTTCGTGCGCCGGCGTCAGCCGGCACGTATTGCGCTCGTGCGCAAAGTTTTCAAAGATGGTGCGCGGAGCCGGACTCGAACCGGCACGCCCGTGAAGGCGTCAGGACCTAAACCTGGTGCGTCTACCAATTTCGCCACCCGCGCACTTCAAACAGACAGGCGCCGAAAAAGGTTTCCGGCGCCCGCTTGAAACTGGTTAGCCCGCGATTTTACCCTGCGCGCGCCCACCCATTTCACGCCAGCACCTCGGGCTCGGGGCGGCGCACCCGAAACCACGCCGCGTACATGGCTGGCAGCGCCAGCAAAGTAAGCACCGTGGCGACGACCAGCCCGCCCATGATGGCCACCGCCATCGGCCCCCAGAACACGCTGCGTGAGAGCGGAATCATCGCCAGCACCGCTGCGGCGGCCGTCAGCACGATGGGGCGCAGGCGCCGCACGGCCGATTCGACGATGGCGTCCCACGCCGGCACGCCGCGGGCGCGGTCCTGCTCGATCTGGTCGATGAGGATCACCGAGTTGCGCTGGATCATGCCCATGAGCGCAATCACCCCCAGCAGCGCGACAAAGCCGAACGGCCGCCCCAAGAGCAGCAGCGCCCCGGCCACGCCGGCAATCCCGAGCGGCCCGGTCAGGAACACCAGCATGGCGCGGCTGAAGCTGTGCAGTTGCAGCATGAGCAGCGTGAAGGTGATGAACAGCATCACCGGCAGGCCGGCGGCAATCGAATCGGACCCCTTGGCGCTTTCTTCGACGGCGCCCGCCACCTCGATGCGGTAGGCGTTCTGGCCGGCGGCGTGCCAGCCGCTCTCGATCTTGCGCAGGCCCGGAAGCAGCGCGTTGGTCACGGTGGCGCCCTGCAAGCCCTCCATCACGTCGCCTTGCACGGTGATGGCGTAGTCGCGGTTCTCGCGCCACATCACGCCAGGCTCCCAGGTGAAGCGGGGCTTGGCGATCTGGGTCAAGGCAATCGACTGGCCCGAGGCCGTCGGCAAATAGGCGTTGGCGATGTCGGTGATGGCGCTGCGCTCGTCCGCTGGCTGGCGCAGCACGATATCAATGAGCTTGTCGCCCTCGCGGTACTGCCCCACCGGCATGCCCGACTGCATCACGCGCGACGCCTGGGCGATGGACTGACTGGTGACACCCAGCGCCCGCGCCTTGGCCTGGTCCACGTCAAGCCGCATGACCTTGACCGACTCATTCCAGTTGTCGTTCACGCCGCGCATCTGGGGCGAGGCGCGCAGTGCGGCCTTGACCTCGTCGGCGCGCACGCGCAACTGCGCCGGGTCGGGGCCAATGACACGGAACTGCACCGGGTAGGGGACGGGCGGGCCGTTGGGCAGCAGCTTGACGCGACCGCGTACTTCAGGGAATTCGGTGGCCAGCAGCGCCGGGAAGGCGACACGCAGCTTCTCGCGCACCTTCAGGTCGCGTGCGACCACGATGAACTGCGACACATTGGTCTGCGGAAACACCTGGTCCAACGGCAAATAGAAGCGCGGCACGCCCGAACCCACCCAGGTGCTGACGCTGGCCACCCCCGGCTCGGACCGCAGCCGCGCTTCCACGCGCTTGGTCACGGCCTCGTTGCCGGCGAGCGAGGTGCCTTCGGGGAACCACACGTCGACCATGATTTCCGGCCGGCTCGAATCGGGGAAGAACTGCTGCTGCACCCGGCCCATGCCGACGATGCCCAGCGCAAAGATCGCCAGCGTCACGGCTATGGTGATCCAGCGGTGCTCCACGCACCAGTGCACGGCACGCCGAAAGCTGTTGTAGAAAGCGCTGTCGAACACCTCGTGCGGGTCCAGCGACAGCTCACCGGCTGCCGAACGCGGCTGCACATGCGCCGGGGTTTTCAGCAGCAAGGTGCCCAGGTAGGGCACGAAATACACCGACACCACCCACGAGATCACCAGGGCAATGACGGTGACGGCAAAAATGGCGAAGGTGTACTCGCCCGTCATCGACTTGGCCAGGCCAATGGGCAGAAAACCGGTGGCGGTGATCAGGGTGCCCGTCAGCATGGGCATGGCGGTGATCTCGTAGGCGAAGGTGGCGGCGCGCACTTTGTCGTAGCCCTCCTCCAGCTTGCGCACCATCATCTCGACGGCAATGATGGCATCGTCCACCAGCAGGCCCAGCGCAATGATGAGCGAGCCCAGCGATATCTTGTGCAGGCCAATATCCCAGTAGTGCATGGCCAGAAACGTGACGGCCAGCACCAGCGGAATCGTGATGCCCACCACCAGGCCCGGTCGCGGGTCCACGTACCAGCGGCGCCACCAGCGCTGCTCGCCGCTGCGTTGGTGCAGGCCCAGGCTGATGAAGCTGACGATCAGCACGATCACCACCGCTTCGACCAGCGCACCGACAAACTCGTTCACCGAACTGGCGACCGACTTGGGCTGGTCCTCCACATTCACGAGCCGCACACCGGCGGGCAACTGCGTGTCGATGCGGGCCACGGCCGCGTGCAGGGCCTTGCCCAGCGCAATGATGTCGCCCCCCTTGGCCATGGAGATGCCAATCGCAATCACCTGCTGGCCGTCGTGCCGCACCTTCACCGTGGGCGGGTCCACATAGCCGCGCCGCACCTCGGCAATGTCGGCCAGGCGCAGTTGCCGGCCCGATGCGGCGCGAATCGGCATGGCGCGCAGGTCTTCAATGGCGTGGAACTGCCCTTGCACGCGCACCTGCAGCTGGTCGGTCGGCGTCTGCACCACGCCGGCACTTTCCACCGCGTTCTGCTGGCCCAATTGCGCCAGCACCTGGTTCATGTCGAGGCCGAGCTCTGCCAGGCGCTTTTGCGAGACCTCGATGTAGAGTTTTTCGTCCTGATCGCCAAAGAGCTCCACCTTGGCCACGTCAGGCACGCGCAGCAGTTGCTGGCGCACATCGTCGGCAAAAACCTTGGATTCGGCCATGCTGAAGCCTTCGGCCTCCAGCGCGTAGATCACGCCATAGACGTCGCCGAAATCGTCGTTGAAGAACGGCCCTTGCACGCCCAGCGGCAGGGTATAGCGCATGTCGCCAATCTTCTTGCGCACGGCGTACCAGACGCCCGCCACCTCGCTCGGTTTGGACGAGTCCTTGATCTGAAAAATGATCTGCGACTCGCCCGGCTTGGAATAGCTGCGGATCTTGTCGGCGTATTGCACCTCTTGCAGCGTGCGCTCGAGCTTGTCGGTCACCTGCTCGGCCACCTGCTGCGCCGTCGCGCCCGGCCAGTAGGTGCGCACCACCATGGCGCGAAAGGTAAACGGCGGGTCTTCGTCCTGCCCGAGCTGAAAGTAGGCCAGCACCCCCATCAGCAACAGCACCACCATCAGGTAGCGGGTCAGCGCCGGGTGGTCCAGCGCCCATTTCGAGAGGTTGAACCCGGCTGCGGGTTCCCCCGAGGGCACGCCGGCGCTCATGGCTTGGCGGCAGCCGAAGCTGCGGGCAAAGGTTGATGCGCTATCGCTTCAGTAGCTGCTTGCGCTTGCTGCGCTTGCGCTGGAGCGTATTTCTCCTGGTAAATCGTTACCTTCTGGCCGGGTGAGAGCACATGCACCCCCGTGGCCACCACCTGCATGCCCGGCGCCAGGCCGCTGGCGATCACCGCCTGGTTGCCATCGGCCGTGGCCACCTGCACCGGCTGCGCGCGCACCGTGCTGCTGGCGGCATCGAACACCCACACCGCCGTGCCGCCGCCGTTTTGCATGAGCGCGGTGGTGGGCAGCAAGATGGCCTGCGCCCCTTGTGCCGAGAGCGCAGGCGCCACCACATTGACGGTGGCCCCGAGCTGCGGCGCTGCATCGCCTTCAATGGCCGCCTTGACGGCAAAGGTGCGCGTGGCCGGGTCGGCACTGGCCGCCACCTCGCGCACCGTGGCGACCAGCGGCGCGCCGCCCGACCAACTGCGCACGGCCAGCGCCTGGCCGACCGCCAGGCGCCCCACCTTGTCCTCGGGCACGGAAAACACCACGTCGCGGGCGCCGTCGCGCGCCAGGCGCACCACGCTGGCGCCCGCGGCCACCACCTGGCCGGGTTCGGCGTCGATGCCGGTCACCACGCCATCGGCATCGGCCACCAGCCGGGTGTACGCCGCCTGATTGCCTTGCGACGCCGCCTGCGCCTGGGCCTGCTGCAGCGACGCCTGCGCGGCCTTGAGCGACGCCTCGCGGCGCTCAAGCTCGGCGCCGCTGATGAAGTTCTGCGCCTTGAGCGCTTCGTAGCGCCTGGCGTCGGCGGCCGTCAGATCGCGCTGCGTCTGCGCCGCGCTCACCTGCGCGCGCGCCGCCGTGGCGGCGAGCTCGAAATCGCGCGGATCGAGCTGCGCCAGCAGTTGCCCGGCGCGCACGCGCTGGCCCAGCTCGGCCTGGCGCTGCAATATCTTGCCGGGCACGCGAAACCCCAGGCGCGACTCGGTGCGCGCCCGCACCTCGCCGGCATATTCCACCTGTGCCGTCAGCGGGCTGACCCCTACGGTTAACAACTTGACGGCACGAATCGGCTCGGGCGGTGGCTCGCTGCGCGAGCAGGCACCCAGCGCCAGCACCGACGAGAAGAGCAAAAGCGCCGAAAAGCGCCCGCGGGTGGCGGCGTGTGGATGCGACATGGATGGGAATGCGTGTTGTTTGAGCTGCGCATTATTACTGACTGACTGGTTAGTTATCAATACCCTTGCGCAAAAACTGCAGGCGACAATCGCCAGGTGCCGCTAGACCCCAGCCCAAACCCCGCCCCCGTTCCGCCCAAGCCCGCAGCGCCGCTGCCGGTGACGCACTACGAGAACTTCCCCGTCGCCTCCTGGCTGTGCCCGCCGGCGCTGCGCGCGCCCATTGCGGCGATTTACGCCTTTGCCCGCACCGCCGACGACATCGCCGACGAAGGCGATGCCGCGCCAAGCCAGCGCCTGGCGGACTTGGACGATTTCGAAACCGAGCTGCGGGCCGTCGCCAGTGGCGCTGCACCCGGCGCGCGCTGGCCCGAGGTGTTTGCTCCCCTCGCCGCCACGATCAAAAGCCACGCCCTGCCCCTGCCCTTGCTGACCGACTTGCTCAGCGCCTTCCGCCAGGACGTGGAGCGCACGCAGTCCGCCGAGCCCTACGCCGACCGTGCCGAGCTGCTCGACTACTGCCGCCGCTCGGCCAACCCCGTGGGGCGGCTGCTGCTGCACCTGTACGGCGTGAACGACCCCCCGGCGCTGGCGCAGAGCGACGCCATCTGCACGGCGCTGCAACTGATCAACTTCTGGCAAGACCTCAGCGTGGACCTGCCCCGCCGGCGCTGGTACGTGCCGCAAGCCGACGCCGCCGCGCAGGCGCTGCGGGCGGAGGACCTGCTGGCGCAGCCGCGCACCCCCGCCAGCGACCGCCTGGTGGCCGAGCTGGCCGGCTGGGCACGGCGCTGCATGGACGAAGGCGCGCCGCTGGTGCACCGCCTGCCCGGCCGCGCGGGCTGGGAGCTGCGCCTCGTCGTCCAGGGTGGCTTGCGCGTGCTGGACAAAATCGACGCGCTGCAAGGCGCTTGCCTCAGCCAGCGCCCGCGCATCCGCGCCTGGGACGCACCCCTGCTGCTGGCACGCGCCATGGCGATGTAAGCAAGTTTCATGGGCAACAAGCAGACGCTGTTGGCCGCAACAATTTTGAATGTAATTGGCCTCTAGCGCTTATCCACTATGCGCTAGTAGCTAGCTTTCATATAGCATTATTTTTGCCGGCGCCGGCCGTTGGGGCGCGCCCAGCGCAGTGCCTCAGGGTAAGCGCGCATACCCGGCGGCGGCGGCGTGCGTACTGTGCGCGCACTGCCACTTTTTCACGGGCCAGCGTTCTGGCCCGTTCGCTTCATGACCCACGATTGCGCGCCTGCCGACAGCTTTGTCAGCGTCTTTGATCTGTTCAAGATTGGCATCGGGCCGTCCAGCTCCCACACCGTCGGCCCCATGATTGCCGCGCGCCAGTTTGTCTGCCAACTGCAATCGGCCATGGGGCTCGCGCCCGTGCATGGCGTGCGCGTCGAGCTGTTTGGTTCGCTCTCGGCCACCGGCATTGGCCACGGCACCGACCGCGCGGTGCTGCTGGGCCTGGCCGGCCATGAGCCCGACCGCATCGACCCCGAGGCCATCGCCCCGGCCATCGAAGTCATTCGAAGTTCGCAAAGCCTCTCGCTGCTGGGCCAGCACCCGGTGCGCTTCGTCGAAAAAGAGCATGTGCTGATGCGCCGCAAAAGCCTGCCGCTGCACCCCAATGGCATGCGCTTTGCCGCGCTGGGCGCGGCGGGCGAAGAGCTGCTGGTCAGCGACTTCTATTCGATTGGCGGCGGCTTTGTCGTGGACGCGGCGGGCCAGCGCGTGGTCAACGCCAGCGCCAACGCCGCCGCGCCCAGCACGGCGCCCGCGCTGTACCCCTTTGCCAGCGGCGCCGAACTGCTGGCGCAGTGCAGCGCCAGCGGCCTCTCGGTAGCGCAGCTCATGGCGGCCAACGAGGCGCAGCGGCAAAGCCCTGAGGCGGTGCGCAGCCGCTTGCTCGCCATCTGGACCGTCATGGAGGGCTCGGTCACGCGCGGCTGCGCAGCCAGCGGCCACCTGCCCGGGCGCATGCAACTGCGCCGCCGTGCGGCCGAGCTGCACAAAAGCCTGTGCAGCCACCCCGAGGCCGCGCTGCGCGACCCGCTGGCCATGCTCGATTGGGTCAACCTCTACGCCATGGCGGTGAACGAAGAAAACGCCGCCGGCGGCCGCGTGGTCACCGCGCCCACCAACGGGGCGGCCGGGGTGATTCCGGCGGTGCTGCACTACTACCGCAACTTTGTGCCTGGCGCAAACGAGCAGGGCGTGCTCGATTTCCTGCTCACTGCAGGCGCCATCGGCATCCTGTACAAAAAGAACGCCTCGCTCTCAGGCGCCGAAGTCGGCTGCCAGGGCGAAGTCGGCGTGGCCTGCAGCATGGCGGCGGGCGCGCTCGCCGCGGTGCTGGGCGGCAGCCCGGCGCAGGTGGAAAACGCCGCCGAAATCGGCATGGAGCACAACCTGGGCATGACCTGCGACCCCGTGGGCGGCCTGGTGCAGATTCCGTGCATAGAGCGCAACGCCATGGGCGCCATCAAGGCCATCAACGCCGCGCGGCTGGCCCTGCGCGGCGACGGCCGGCACGAGGTGTCGCTCGACCAGGTGATCCGCACCATGGTGCAGACCGGCGCCGACATGAAGAGCCGCTACAAGGAAACCTCGCGCGGCGGGCTGGCGGTGAACGTCATTGAGTGTTGAATTAGGTGCATCCCCCTGAGGCGCTTCGCGCCTTCCCCCTTCTCTTGCATCGCTGCGCGATGCGGAAGGGGGACACCACCGGCGCGGCGGGGCGGCCCTTGCGCGGTGGTTGCTGGCTTCTGCCGCGCCCGCTTCATACGCCCTGGGTGGCGTACGCTGCGTTCCCATCTCTACAAGCGAAAAGCGCCCAAAGGGGCGCTGAAATGGGCTGGTGCGGGTGTGCTTTTACCAGCGGTCGGAGCGCATGCGCAGCTCCCAATTGCCGCGGCGCAGCTGGTACACGCCCACGGCGGCGTAGCGCTGCTCGCCCTTTTCGTCCCACTTCATGGTGCCGGTGACGGGGGCGTAGCCGTTGATCTTGTGCAGCGCCGCCGTGATGTCTTCGGGCTTGGCCGACTTGGCCAGTTGCAGCGCTTGCGAGAGCACGTACATGCTGTCGTAGGTGTAGTGGCCGCCGTAGGCCGGGGGCTTGCCAAAAGCGGCGCCGTATTTTTCAAGAAACTGCGGGCCGGCGGTGAATTCCTTGGCTTCCAGCACCGGCGACGTGGCGTAGAGGCCGTCGATGATGCCGTCGCCCTTGATCATGTCGGTGGTTTTGGCGGTATCGCTCCCCAGCAGGCGCACGGAGGTGTAGTTGATCTTCTTGAGTGCCTGGAGCAGTGCCAGCACCTGGAAATCGTTGAGCGCCGAGATGATGACGTCGATGTTCTCAGCCTTCAGCTTGGCGGCCAGCTCATCAAAGGCCACCGTCTTGTCGTCGAACGACTGGCGCAGCGCGACGCTCTTCTTGGCGGCTTCGAGGCGCTTGGCGGCGCCATTGGCCAGGTCTTTGCCATAGGGCGTTCCATCATCGACCGCGGCGTAGCGTTTGCCACCGAGCTGCTCAGCGGAAAAGACAGCGATCGCCGAGGCCTGCAAGTTGTCGTTGGCCACCATGCGCAGCGTGGTCGGAAAGCCCAGCTCGGTGTACTTGGGGTTGGTCGAAATAGCCATCTGCGCAATGCCGTGGGCCGCGTAAATGGGCGCGGTCGGAATGCTGACGCCCGAGTTCAAATGCCCGATCACCGCGACTACCCCGGCATCGACCAGTTGCTGCGCCACCTTCTTGCCCGTCTCCACGTCGGATTTGTCGTCCACCGACACCACTTCGAGCGTGACCTGCTTGCCGTCCACATTGAAGCCCGCCGCGTTCAGCTCTTTGACGGCCAGCGTGACGCCATTGAGCAAATCCTGCCCCAGCGCGGCAATCGGGCCACTCAGCGGCTGCGCCACGCCAATGCGGACCGTGTCGGGTATGCGGCTGCAGCCGGCCAGCAGACCACCTGCAGCAAAGGGTGTCAGAACAAGCCCGGCAGAAAACTGGCGGCGATTCAGGTCTTGGGTCATGGAGTCGGTCGGCTGAAAGATTGAATGGGGTAGGTATACGGCGTGCGGCGGCGGCTGTGCGCGGGGGTTAGCCCTTGTATTAGTAAATGTGATCAACCGTAACAAATTGCCATGCCAGTGCCTTTGCTTCGGCAGATCAAGGCATTTGTCGGCCCGACGTGGCACGACTCTTGCACAACATTGCCCACCATGAACGAACCCAAACAAGCGCTGCGCATTGTGGTGATCGCCCCCGAACTCGCCGCTGCCGACCCGCGAGACCGGCACGCCCTGCGGCTGGCCGAGCGCTCGCGCATGCTGCGCATCGGCCTGCTGGAAAACAAGCTCAACCTCATTGCCGTGCTGCCGGCCGACGCCTTCTTGAGCGAACGCCTGGCACAGCTCCAGCCCGATCTGGTCATCGTGGACGCCGAAAGCGAAGCCCGCGACGCGCTTGAACATGTGGTAATGGCCACGCGCGATGCGCCCCGCCCCATCGTGCTCTTCACCAACGACGAAGACACCAGCCACGTGCGCGACGCCGTGGCCGCGGGCGTGTGCGCCTATGTCGTGGCGGGCCTGGCGCCCCAGCGCATCCGCCCCATCCTGGACGTCGCCCTGGCCCGCTTCGCCCACGAGCAAGCCTTGCGCAGCGAACTGGCCGACGCCAAAAGCGAGTTGCAAGACCGCAAAGCCATCGAGCGCGCCAAAGCCCTGCTCATGCAGCGCCAGGGCCTGAGCGAGCACGCCGCCTACGAGAAGCTGCGCAAGACCGCCATGCAAAAGGGGCTGAAACTTGGCGAGGTGGCTCGGCGGATGCTGGAGATGGTGGATTTGCTGGGGTGAGAGCCATCGTGGTCAAGGGGCCGCCCCATGCCTTTGCATGCCCCCTCGCATGCCCGACAGATTGAAGCCGGGGGTTGTGGGCGCCACAGGCACTGCGCTGCTGCCAACCGAGGCTGTGCGCCAACACGCCAGAGCGGCGCCTTGGGATTCCACGGGTAACATCGAACGCGCACGGAGGGGCTTTCATGAAGCAGTTCGACCTGGGCAAGGCTTTCACTCTGATGGAATCGGGGCCCGTGGTCCTCGTGACAACCCATGATGGGGCGAAGCCCAATGTCATGACCATTTCCTGGACCATGGTGCTGGATTTCACTCCGAGGTTTGCCATCACCACGGGGGAATGGAACCACTCTTTCGCGGCGTTGCGAAAAACCCGGGAATGCGTGATTGCGATCCCCACCGTTGACCTCCTGGACACGGTCGTCGGCATCGGGACATGCTCCGGGGCGGACACGGACAAGTTCTCCAGATTCGGGCTCACGCCCGTGCCGGCCAAGCACGTCAGGCCGCCCTTGATCAGGGAATGCCTCGCCAACATCGAGTGTCAGGTCGTCGACCTCATCCAGAAGCACCACATTGTCGTGCTGAAGGCGGTGGCAGCCTACCTCGATACCGGCCGCACGGAACAGCGCACGGTTCACGCCGTGGGGGACGGAACGTTCATCGTCGATGGGGACAAGATCGACCGAAAGAAGATGATGGCCTCCAAGCTCCCACCGGGCGTTTAGCCGGCCCAGCGGTTCAGGCGGGCCATTTCCGATCTTCGTCGCTCCCGCGCTCCCATGGTGCAGCGCACAACTCCGGTGCATCCCCACGCACCCGGTTCGCAAGAGGCCAGCCCCAGCGCTCTGGAGCCAAGCGCCTCGCAGTCCTTTTCCCCTGGCAAGCACTCCGCCCACCACCTGGCACAAGCCTTGCAATAGTGCTTACAGACCCTTCGGGGTCCACTCGGCGGCACCACCCAATGGCGGGTGGCGGCTTCCGCTCAACGGACAAAGGCGTCCCCACCCTGCGCATCTGCCGCCCCTTGCGGCGCTGCGCAGCGTGAGGACGCCTTTTTTATTGGCCCAACGCAAGGAGGAACCCCATGACCAATCTTCTGACAACCAGCTTGCCCCGCCGCACCGTGCTGCAGGCCGCCGCCGTGGGCGCCGTGGGGATCAGCCCCGCGCTGCGCGCGCTGGTCCACGCCCAGGGCTCGGATGCCCCGGAGAAGAAGGAGGTGAAGATTGGCTTCATCCCGTTGACCGATTGCGCCAGCGTGGTGATGGCCTCGGTGCTGGGTTTCGACAAGAAGCACGGCGTGACCATCGTGCCTAGCAAGGAGGCAAGCTGGGCCGGCGTGCGCGACAAGCTGGTGAACGGCGAACTGGACTTCGCCCATGTGCTCTACGGCCTGGTGTACGGCGTGCACCTGGGGCTGGCCGGCCCTAAAAAGGACATGGCGGTGCTGATGACCCTCAACCGCAACGGCCAGGGGCTGACGCTCTCCAAAGCGCTGGCCGACAAGGGCGCGACCCACCTGGCAGGCCTGGCGGCGCTGATGAAGAAAGAGCCGCGCGAATACACCTTTGCGCAGACCTTCCCGACCGGCACGCACGCCATGTGGCTGTACTACTGGCTGGCGTCGGGCGGCATCGACCCGTTCAAGGATGTCAAGTGCATCGTCGTGCCGCCGCCGCAGATGGTGGCCAATATGCGCGTGGGCAACATGGACGGCTTCAGCGTGGGCGAGCCCTGGAACGCACGCGCCATCGCCGATGGTGTTGGCATCACGACCGCCACCTCGCAAGACGTGTGGAAGGATCACCCCGAGAAGGTGCTGGGCACCACCTTTGACTTCGCCCAGAAGTACCCCAACACCGCCCGCGCGGTGACGGCCGCCATTCTGGAGGCCAGCCGCTGGATCGACGAGAGCGCCGCCAACAAGACGCGCATGACGCAGACCCTTGCCGCCAAGTCGTACGTGAACACCTCGGTGAACACGATTGCGCCGCGCATCCTGGGGCGCTACGACAACGGCCTGGGCAAGACCTGGGACGACCCCAACCACATGAAGTTCTACGACGGCGGCGCGGTCAACTTCCCCTACCTGTCGGACGGCATGTGGTTCCTGACCCAGCACAAGCGCTGGGGTCTGCTGAAGGACCACCCCGATTACGCCGGCGTGGCGCGCGCCATCAACCGCATCGACCTCTACAAGGAGGCGGCGGCTGCCAGCGGCACACCGCTGCCCAGGAGCGAGCTGCGCAGCAGCACGCTGATCGACGGCGTGGTGTGGGACGGCAAAGACCCCGCCAAGTACGCCGATAGTTTCAAGATTCACGCCTGACCCTTAGGAGCCCACCCATGGTCGCCGCCGTTTTCCATTCCCCGCCCGAAGCCGCAGCAAGCGCGCCTGCACACTCCGAAGCTATCAAAAATATAGCTGCTAGCGCAATCAGCACAAGCGCTAGAGGCCCAAAAGACCTTAAAGATACCCCGCGCGGCCCGCTGCTGACACGCGCCTTCTGGCTGGCGGTGCTGCCGCCGCTGTGTGGCTTTGCGCTGCTTCTGGGCGTGTGGGCGCTGGTGTCGGCTGGCACGGGCGCCAGCATTCCCGGCCCGGCCGCCACCTGGCAGCAGGCGCGCGAGCTGTTTGCCGACCCGTTCTACCGCAACGGCCCCAACGACCAGGGCGTGGGCTGGAACGTGCTGGCCTCGCTCGAACGCGTGGCGGTGGGCTTTGGCTTGGCGGCGGCGGTGGGGATTCCGGCGGGCTTTGCCATCGGGCGTTTCACCTTCCTCTCGCGCATGTTCGGGCCGCTCATCAGCCTGCTGCGGCCGGTCTCGCCCCTGGCCTGGCTGCCGATTGGCCTGCTGGTGTTCAAGGGCGCCAACCCGGCGGCTATCTGGACCATCTTCATCTGCTCGATCTGGCCCATGGTCATCAACACCGCCACCGGCGTGCAGCGCGTGCCGCAGGACTACCTGAACGTGGCGCGAGTATTGAACCTGTCGGAATGGAAGATCGCCACGCGCATCCTGTTCCCCGCCGTGCTGCCCTACATGCTGACCGGCGTGCGCTTGGCGGTCAGCACGGCCTGGCTGGTGATCGTGGCGGCCGAGATGTTGACCGGCGGCGTCGGCATTGGCTTTTGGGTGTGGGACGAGTGGAACAACCTGAACGTCGCCCACATCCTGATCGCCATTTTCATCATCGGCGTGGTCGGCTACGCGCTCGAATTCGCCCTGGTGCGCATCGCATCGGCCTTCACGTTTGAGGAGACACGCGCATGACCACCCACAGCGACACCGCCGCCGCCCTGCCCGCCCGCTCTGCGCCACCGGCTGCGCGCTACCTCGACATCCAGCAGGTGGGGCAAACCTTCAAGACGGCCAAGGGCCCGTTCACTGCGTTGCAGGACATCAACTTGCAGATCGCGCAGGGCGAATTCGTCGCCCTGATCGGGCATTCGGGCTGCGGCAAATCGACGCTGCTCAATTTGATGGCCGGGCTCACCGCGCCCACCAGCGGCGTGCTGCTGTGCGCCAACCGCGAGATCAAAGGCCCCGGCCCGGAGCGCGCGGTGGTGTTCCAGAACCATTCGCTGCTGCCCTGGATGAGCTGCCACGACAACGTCTACCTGGCGGTGGAACGGGTCTTCGGCGCCACCGAAAGCCGCGCCCAGTTGCGCGAGCGCACCCAGGCGGCGCTGGCGCTGGTGGGGCTGTCGCACGCCGCTGGCAAACGCCCGGGCGAAATCTCGGGCGGCATGAAGCAGCGGGTGGGCATCGCCCGCGCGCTGTCCATGGAGCCGCAGGTGCTGCTGATGGACGAGCCCTTCGGCGCGCTCGACGCGCTCACCCGCGCCAGGCTGCAGGACGAACTGCTGGAAATCGTCCTGCGCACGCGCAGTACCGTGGTGATGGTGACGCACGACGTGGACGAAGCCGTGCTGCTGGCCGACAAGATCGTCATGCTGACCAACGGCCCCGCCGCCACCCTTGGCGAGGTGCTGCACGTGCCCCTGGCGCGCCCGCGCCAGCGCGTGGCATTGGCCGAAGATCCGGTCTATCTGCGCTGCCGCAAAGCGGTGCTGGATTTTCTGTACACCCGGCAGGCGCACGTGGAAAAGGCGGCCTGAGCGGGCGGCCTGAGCGCGAGCCTGGAAAAAAGGCGGCCCCGGCCGCCTTGGTTGCAGACAAGCGCGGGGCGCTTATTGGGCGCCGCGTGCCTTTTTCACCGCTGCCTGCACCTCGTCCCACAGCGGCTGGCCCACGTTGGCGGCAATGCCGGCGTTCACCGTGCTCACGTTCGCGCCCGCAAGCGCGGGCCTCAGCGGACGTTGCCGCCGATGTAGTGCGTCATCTGCTCGATGATGAATTTCTGCTCGGAAATGATGTCGGCCACCAAGTCGCCAATCGAAATGATGCCAATGAGCTGCTCGCCGTCGAGCACCGGCAGGTGGCGCAGGCGCTTGTCGGTCATGATCTGCATGCACTGCTCGCTGGTCTGGTGCGGGTGCACGAACATCACCGAGCGCGTCATGACTTCGCGCACCGGCGTATCGGCCGACGTCCGGCCCAACAAGGCAATTTTCCGCGCGTAGTCGCGTTCCGTCAGGATGCCCTCGATCCGGCCGTCCTGCACGACCAGCAGTGAGCCGATCTGCCGCTCGGCCATGATGCGCAGGGCGTCCAGCACCGAGGCGTCAGGGGCAATGGTCTGTACCGCGGCATTGGCCTTGGTTTTGAGTATTTCTGCAACAACCGTCATGGAACCTCCCGGATGAGTCCGACACGGTAATTTCAGCCCATCCCCGCATTGCATGCAACCGGGTCCTGTCAGACGTTTGTGCTTTCGTGCAACAAGCGTTGCGAATGCGCGAAAAGGCACCCCTTAATTTGCCCTTATTATTCCAAATACTGGAATAGTCAATTAGTGACTTAATGGTTTTAAATCAACCTCATGCGGCGTACAGTTCAACCCATCGATGAGCCGAACACACAAGGCGACTCACCGAAACCGCTTCCCAAGGGCACCGTGCCCTTCAAACAGCGGGTTTTTTAAGTCGTTTTTAAGAAAGAAACCATCATGAACACCGCACGCATCCTCTCTATCGCCGCCGTTGCCGCTTTTGCCTCCATTGGCGCCCAAGCCGGCGAATTGAACGGCAACCTCTACGGCACGGACTTTGAAGCCCACGTGCAATCGACCCGCAACAGTACCGAGGTGCGCGCCGAAGGCCAGAAGGCTCTGCCCAACTTCGCCAAGGGCCCCGTGGCCGACTACGCTGCACGCACCACCAGCAATCTGGACCGCGCCGCCGTCCGTTCGGACGCCTTGGTCGCTATCCGCGCCCACCAGATCGCCACCGGCGAACGCAGCTAAACCCTGCGGCAGGGCGCCAGGCGCCCTTGCTTCTAGGCCCGCACCGTGCAAACGGTGCGGGCCTTTTTTATGTGCGCCGCCATGGCACAGGCCCGCCCTGCAATGCGCCGCCCTGGGAACGACGCCCCCAGCATGGGGCACGCACCAAATACGCCGCACCGTCCTGACATACCGCACTGCCATGGTGCCACTCACAGGCGCCGACAGGCAGACCCACACAGCCTTGATCGCTGGCACGGTCATTGCATTGCACTGGATACCGGCGCAAACCCAAGGCGCTGATGGTTTCCAATTCATTCGCCCAAGGAGTGCTCCGATGAAAAAACCCAGGCTGGTCATGGTGGGCAACGGCATGGCCGGGGTGCGTACGCTCGAAGAGCTGCTCAAGATCGCCCCCGATCTGTACGACATCACCGTCTTCGGCGCCGAGCCGCACCCCAACTACAACCGCATCCTGCTCTCGCCGGTGCTGGCCGGCGAGCAGACGGTGGACGAGATCATCTTGAACGACCACGCGTGGTACCAGGAACACGGCATCACCCTGCACACCGGCTTTACCGTCACCGACGTGAACCGCACGCAGCGCACGGTAAGCGCCACCAGCGCAGCGGGCGAAACACTCACGGCCGGCTACGACCGGCTGATCATGGCCACCGGCTCCAACGCCTTCATCCTGCCGATTCCGGGCAAGGACCTGCACGGCGTGCTGGCCTACCGCGACATCGCCGACACCCAGGCCATGATCGACGCCGCCACGCGCTACCGCCATGCGGTGGTCATTGGCGGTGGCCTGCTGGGGCTGGAAGCCGCCAACGGCCTGATGAAACGCGGCATGCAGGTCACCGTGGTGCATGCCGCCGAATGGCTGATGGAGCGCCAGCTCGACAGCATGGCCGGCAAGCTGCTACAAAAATCGCTCACCGAGCGCGGCATGCAGTTTTTGATGCAGGCGCAGACCGCCGAGCTGCTGGGCAATAGCGCGGCCCGCGTCCGTGCGGTCAAGTTCAAGGACGGCAGCGAAGTGCCGGCCGACCTGGTGGTGATGGCCGTAGGCATTCGCCCGAACACGCAGCTCGCCGAAAAAATGCGCCTGCACGTGGACCGCGGCATTGTCGTCAACGACACGCTGCAGACCACCACCGACGCCCGCATCTACGCCGTGGGCGAATGCGCGGCGCACCGCGGCATTGCCTACGGCTTGGTGGCGCCGCTGTTCGAGCAGGGCCGGGTAGCGGCCAACCACCTGGCCGAGTTCGGCATTGGCCGCTACGTGGGCTCGCTCACCTCCACCAAGCTCAAGGTCACGGGCATCGACCTGTTCTCGGCCGGCAACTTCCAGGGCGGCGAAGGTACGGAAGAAATCGTGCTCTCCGACCCGTATTCGGGCGTCTACAAGAAGCTCGTGATCAAGAACGACAAGCTCGTCGGCGCCTGCCTGTACGGCGACACCGTGGACGGCAGTTGGTACTTCAAGCTGCTGCGCGACGGCCGCGCCGTGGGCGACCTGCGCGACAAGCTGATGTTTGGCGAATCCAACATGGGCGACGCGGGCCACCAGGGCCAGAACAAGGCCGCCGCCATGCTGGACACCGACGAGGTCTGCGGCTGCAACGGCGTGACCAAGGGCCAGATCTGCAAGGCCATCCAGGAGAAAGGCCTGTTTACGCTGGACGAAGTGCGCAAGCACACCAAGGCCAGCGCCAGTTGCGGCTCGTGCACCGGCCTGGTCGAGCAGATCCTCATGGCCACGGCCGGCGGCGACTATTCCGCCACGCCCAAAACCAAGCCGGTGTGCGCCTGCACCGACCACGGCCACCAGGCGGTGCGCGACGCCATCGCGGCGCACCACCTGCTGACGAGCGACGCCGTGTTTCGCTTCATGGAATGGAAGACGCCCGACGGCTGCCCCACCTGCCGCCCGGCCATCAACTACTACCGGCTCGCGAGCTGGCCGCACGAAGCCCAGGACGACCCGCAAAGCCGCTTCATCAACGAGCGCAGCCACGCCAATATCCAGAAAGACGGCACGTATTCCGTGGTGCCGCGCATGTGGGGCGGCGAGACCAGCGCCGCCGAGCTGCGCCGCATCGCCGACGTGGTGGACAAGTACCAGATCCCCACGGTGAAAGTGACGGGCGGCCAGCGCATCGACCTGCTGGGGGTCAAGAAAGAAGACCTGCAGGCCGTCTGGCGCGACATCGGCATGCCCAGCGGCCACGCCTACGCCAAGGCGCTGCGCACCGTGAAAACCTGCGTCGGCAAGGAGTGGTGCCGCATGGGCACGCAGGACAGCACGCAGATGGGCAAGGACCTCGAACGTGCCTTCTTCGGCATGCAGGCGCCGCACAAGGTCAAGTTCGCCGTCAGCGGCTGCCCGCGCAACTGCGCCGAGAGCGGCATCAAGGACGTGGGCATCATCGGCGTGGACAGCGGCTGGGAGATGGTCATCGCCGGCAACGGCGGCATCAAGACCGAGGTGGCGCAGTTCTTCGCCAAGCTCAAAACCGCCGAGGAAGTCATGGAATACACCGGCGCCTTCATGCAGCTCTACCGCGAAGAAGGCTGGTACCTGGAGCGCACGGTGCACTACGTGGCGCGTGTCGGGCTGGACCACGTGAAGAAAAAAATCCTCGGCGACCCGGTGGGCCGCGCGGCGCTCTGGGCGCGGCTGCAGCACGCGCTGGCGGGCGAGCCCGACCCGTGGTTCGAGAGCCGGCGGGCGCAGGTGGACGAACGCCAGTTCACCCCCATTGCCGTCGCCTGACCTCCCCTCGCTTCACAAGATTTTAGATAAAAACAGCCCCTAGTGCTTACCCCATAAGCGCTGGCAGCTACCAAAGGAATAGCAATGACCGCTTGGACCCCCATTTGCCATGTGGACGACATTCCCCGCCTGGGCGCCCGCCGCGTGGCGCGGGCGCAGGGCCTGGATGTGGCCATCTTCCGCAGCGCCGACGACCAGATCTTTGCCCTGCTCGACTCCTGTCCGCACAAGGGCGGACCGCTGTCGCAAGGCATCGTCTTTGGCACCAGCGTGGCCTGCCCGCTGCACAACTGGACCATTGGCCTGTGCACCGGCCAGGCCGCCGCACCCGATGAGGGGTGCACGCCGAAGTTTGCGGTGAAGGTGGAAAACGGCCAGGTCTTCCTCGACGCCGACGAACTGGCGCGACACGCCACCACCGAGACGCGGCCGGTGGCGGGGCCGGTGGGGCGCTTGGTGGTGGCTTGAATGCTTTGGGTTTATTGGGTAGGTGTGGGGATGCAGAGGGCGGAGGCCGGGTCTCGCCCCGGCGGGCGACCTTCTTTTCTTGCTCGTGCAAGAAAAGAAGGCAAAAGAAACACGCCCCTGCTGGCTGCGACCCCTGCGCTGCGCTGCGGGGCAACCTGCGTCGGGACGTTTGCGGGGTGCGCCGCAGAACTCGCTGCGCGCCTGCGGCGCTCCGCTCAAACAACTGCGGCGAGTCAGTTCACGAAGCATGCGCGCGCAGGCGCGCATGCCACCCCGCAATCGCCCCGCCGCAGGCGCTTCCAGAAGGGATGGGAGCCGACGCGTGCCATCGCTGCGCTCGGCCTGGCGCGGGGCCGAGCGCAGCGATGGCCCGTATCGTCTTTGCCCTTCTGGCCGTGCCGAGAAGCGCAGGGCGCGGGGTGGCGGGTGTGCCGAAGGACACACCCGCTTCGTGATCTGGCTTGCCGCGTTTGTCCGAACGGAGCGCCACAGGCGCGCAGTGAGTTACGCGGCACACCCCGCGAACGAGCATCGCAGGTTGCCCGCAGCGAAGCGGAGGGACACGGCCAGCAGGGTCGCCCTTTCTTTGGTGACTTTCTTTCGGCGAAGCGAAAGAAAGTTACTGCGCCGCCGGGCGCACACCCCGGCCTCTGCCCTCAGCAAAGAAACAGACATCAAAAAGATAGCTAACAAACCAGCCCAGTCAAGCGCCAGAGCCAAAAAACACCACAAAACCCACGCCATGCAAGAAACAAAATCCACCTGCCCCTACTGCGGCGTAGGCTGCGGCGTGGTCATCGAATCCGAAGGCAACGCCATCACCGGCGTGCGCGGCGACCCCGACCATCCGGCCAATTTCGGGCGGCTGTGCACCAAAGGCGCCACCCTGCACCTGAGCGCCAGCCCCAGCGTGACCCGCCAGATGCGCTTGCTGCAGCCGCTGGTGCGTGCCACGCGCACCCAGGCGCCGGCACCCATCGCCTGGGACAGCGCGCTCGACCTGGCCGCCAACCGCTTCGCCGGCACCATCGCCGCGCACGGGCCGGATGCGGTGGGGTTTTACGTCTCGGGCCAGTTGCTCACCGAAGACTATTACGTCTTCAACAAGCTGGCCAAAGGCCTGGTGGGCACCAACAACATCGACACCAACTCGCGCCTGTGCATGAGCAGCGCCGCCGCCGGCTACAAAGCCACGCTGGGCGCCGACGCACCGCCCGCCTGCTACGGCGACGTGGCGCACGCCGACTGCCTGTTCATCATCGGCAGCAACACCGCCTGGGCGCACCCGGTGCTGTTCCGGCGGATCGAGGACGCACGCGCCGCGCGGCCGCAGATGAAGATCATCGTCGTCGACCCGCGCCGCACCGACACCGCCGCCTGCGCCGACCTGTTCCTGCAGATCCGGCCCGGCAGCGACGCCGTGCTCATGGCCGGCATGCTGCACCTCATGCAGCGCCAGGCCTGGCTCGATACCGACTACATCGCCGCGCACACCAGCGGTTTCGCCGCACTGCAGCCGCAACTGGCCGCCTGCACGCCCGAGCGCGTGGCGCGCGAATGCGGCATCGCGCTGGCCGACCTGGTGCAGGCGGCGCGCTGGTTCGCCGGCGTGGCAAGCGATGCCACCGCGCCGCGCGGGCGCACGCTCAGCCTGTACTGCCAGGGCCTGAACCAGAGCAGCGCCGGCACCGCCAACAACGCCGCGCTGGTGCACCTGCACCTGGCCACTGGGCAAATCGGCAAACCCGGCGCCGGGCCGCTGTCGCTCACCGGCCAGGCCAACGCCATGGGCGGGCGCGAGGTCGGCGGCATGTCGAATTTGCTGTCCGCCCACCGCGACATGGCCAACCCGCAGCACCGCGCGGAAGTGGCGGCGCTGTGGGGATTGAGCGACGTGCCCGCCAAGCCCGGCAAAACGGCAGTAGAGATGTTCGAGGCCGCGGCCGACGGCGAAATCCGCGCCCTGTGGATCGCCTGCACCAACCCGGCGCAGAGCCTGCCCCACCAAAGCGCGGTGCGCCGCGCGCTGGAGCGTGCCGAATTCGTCGTCTTGCAGGAGGCGTTTGCCCACACCGCCACCGCCGCCTACGCCGACCTGCTGCTGCCGGCCAGCACCTGGGGCGAGAAGATGGGCACGGTGACCAACAGTGAACGCCGCATCTCGCGTGTGCGCGCAGCGGTGCCGCCGGCCGGCGAGGCACTGCACGACTGGAAAATCGCCCTACAGTTCGCCAAGCGACTGGAGGCGCGCCTGCGCCCTGGTGCGCCGACGCTGTTTCCGTATGCGGACGGCGGCGCGGGCGACACCGCCGCCACCGAAGCCATCTGGAACGAACACCGCGAGAGCACGCGCGGGCGCGACCTGGACATCACCGGCCTTTCCTACGCCCGGCTGGAGGCAGACGGTCCGCAGCAATGGCCGTGTCCTGCGGACCCGGCCGGCGGCGGCAATGTGGTCGGCAACGTGACCGCGTTGCCGAACCTCAAGGCGGCAGCGCAGGGGCGTGTGCGCTTATACGAAGACGGCGTCTTCCCCACCCCCGACGGCCGCGCCCGCTTTGCCGTGCTCGCCGCCCAGGGCCTGGCCGAATCGCCCTGCCTGCGCTACCCCTACCTGCTGACCACCGGGCGCCTGCGCGACCAATGGCACGGCATGAGCCGCACCGGCACCGTGGCGCGCCTCTCGGGCCACGCCGGCGGCGCCTGCGTGCAGATGCACGCGCAGGACATGGCGCGCCAGGGCCTGCAAGACGGCGACCTGGCCTGCGTGACCAGCGCACGCGCCAGCATCGTGCTGCCCGCACGCAGCAGCCCTGAAATGGCGCCCGGCCAGGCGTTCATTGCCATGCACTGGGGCAGCGAATGGCTGGGCGGCACCTCCGCCGCCGGCCGAGCGCTGGCAGGCGTGAACGCCCTCACCACGCAAGCGCGCTGCCCGGTGTCGCAGCAGCCAGCGCTCAAACACACGGCCGTGAAAGTGCTCAAGGCCGACCTCCCCTGGCAGCTCTGCGCCATGGCCTGGTTCAGCGAGGGCGATGCCCTGCGTGCGCGCACACGGCTCGCCGAGATGATGGCGACCTTCGCCTTTGCCAACTGCACGCTGTTTGCCGAGCCCCAACCAGAGCCCGTAGCCGGCGGCGCACAACCGCGCATCGGCGTGTGCCTCAGTGCCGCCGACCATTACGCAGCGCCCGACGCCGTGCTTGAGAAGATCGAGGCGCTGCTCGGCCTGGTTGGCGACGCCACGCTGCGCTACGCCGACCGGCGCCGGGGCCAGCGCCGCGCCGCGCGCCTGGTGCGCGGCGGCGCGCAGACCACTCTGGGCGCGCTGCTGCTGGCCGGCGACACACAGGCGCAAGCTTGGCTCACAGGCGTGTTGCAGCAAGACCTGCCGATCGACAGCTTGGGCCGCCTGCTGCTGGCACCCGGCGCCAAACCGCCGCGCGGCGCCCAGCCCGCAGCGGTGGGCGCGCGCCAGGTGTGCAGCTGCGTGGGAGTGAGCGAAGGCGCCATCACCACCACCCTCGCGCACCTCACCGGCGACGCCGCAGCCCGCCTCGGTGCCCTCCAGGCGCAGCTGCGCTGCGGCACGCAATGCGGCTCCTGCGTGCCCGAGCTGCGCCGCTTGGTGCAAAACACCCAAGGCACGCCGACGCCAGCGTAAAACGGCCACACTGCGCAACAATCCCCGTTCCCTTCTTCTGCGAGCTTGCGCATGGCCATCAGCCACTACCTCAAAATCATCGCGCGCGGCGCGCAAGGCGCCCGCCACCTGCCGCGCGAACAAGCCTGCGACCTGTTCGGCCAGGTGCTCGATGGCAGCGTGAGCGACCTGGAAACCGGCGCCTTCTGCATCGCCATGCGCGTCAAGGGCGAAACGCCAGAAGAGATGGCCGGCTTTCTCGATGCCATTCACGCACGCCTGGCGCCCCTGCCCGCCAGCACGCGCACGCTGGTGGTGCTGCCCAGCTACAACGGTGCGCGCAAGCTGCCGGTGCTCACGCCCTTGCTGGCGCTGCTGCTGGCGCGGGAGGGCCTGCCGGTGCTGGTGCACGGCACCGCCACCGAAGACAGCCGGATTTCCAGCCAAGATGTGCTTGCAGCGCTTGATATACCTGCGCTTCAAGCTATTCAAACCATAGCGCCTGGCAGCGTCGCCTTCGCGCCCACCGCCCTGCTGCTGCCGGGCCTGGCGCGCCTGCTAGCCGTGCGGCGCACGCTGGGGGTGCGCAGCAGCGCGCACAGCCTGGTCAAGCTGATGAACCCGCTGGCACCCGTGGGGGGCCGCGCCCTGGTGGTGGGCAGCTACACGCACCGCGAATACGCCGAATCCATGGCCGCCGCCTTGGCGCTGACCGGCGCCGACGCGCTGCTGCTGCGCGGCACCGAGGGCGAGCCCGTGGCCGACGCGCGGCGCATGCCGCAGATGGAGGGGTTTGTGGCGGGTGCGGCCACCCGCCTGGAAGAGGCGCAGGGCGGCCCGCTCACCGCCCTGCCCGAGCTGTCGGCCGGTGCCGACACCGAGGGCACCGCCGCCCTCACCCGCGCCATGCTGGACGGCCGCCTCCCGGTGCCCACCCCCATTGCCCGGCAGGTGGAACACATCTTGCGTCTGGCCCTGCAGATTGATTCTGCAAGACCAGCACCGTGAAAACTCCAGCCACCACCCCCGTTGCCTCCATCGACCCCCTGCTGCACGGCCGCTGCACCCTGGTGGGCGCGGGACCGGGCGACCCCGAGCTGCTGACGCTCAAGGCGGTGCGCGCCATCCAGGCGGCCAGCGTGCTGCTGGTGGACGACCTGGTCAGCCCCGGCGTGCTGGCGCTCGCCCGCCCCACGGCCCGCGTGGTCCATGTGGGCAAGCGCGGCGGCTGCACGAGCACGCCCCAGGCCTTCATCGAGCGGCTGATGCTGATGGCCGTGCTGGAGGGCGAGAACGTGGTGCGCCTCAAGGGCGGCGACCCCATGGTGTTCGGCCGAGGTGGCGAGGAGGTGGCGCACCTGCGCGCCGCCGGCATCGCGGTGGAGGTGGTGAACGGCGTGAGCGCAGGCATGGCCTGCAGCGCGGCGCTGGGTACGGCGCTGACGCACCGCGAGCAGGCCCACGGGGTGCTTTTCATCACCGGCCATGCCCACCCTGGGCGCGAAACCGACTGGGCCTTGATTGCCGGCACCGCCCATGCCGCACGCCTGACGCTGGTGATCTACATGGGCGTCAGCCGCCTGGTCGACATCGAACAGGGCCTGCTTGCCGGCCTGCCCGCCCACACGCCGGCCGCCATCGTCGAGCGCGTCAGCCTACCGGAGCAGCGCGTGGCGAAGTGCACGCTGGCAAGCCTGCACGCCAGCGCCCGCAGCGAAGGCCTGGCCAGCCCGTGCATCATCGTCGTGGGCGATGTGCTCCACGGCCTCAACGCAGTCACGGTGCAACAGACCCCGGCACTACACTCGCCCTTCGCGGCGCGGGGCTGAACGCGCGCCAACTCAAAAGCTCTCTTTTTGGTAGCTGCTAGCGCTTGCACAATAAGCGCTGGAGCCATTTTTCCATGGAAATCTTCGATGCCGTCGTCATCGGCGCCGGTGCCGCCGGCCTGTTCTGCGCCGGCCAGGCCGGCCAGCGCGGCCTGCGCGTGCTGCTGATCGACCACGCCGACAAGGTGGCCGAAAAAATCCGCATCTCGGGCGGCGGGCGCTGCAACTTCACCAATCGCGATCTCGACCCGCGCGCGCCGCACAAGCACTTCGTCGGCCAGAACCCGCAGTTCTGCCGCTCGGCGCTGTCACGGTTCACGCCGCAGGACTTCATCGCGCTGCTGGAGCGCCACGGCATTGCCTGGCACGAGAAGCACAAGGGCCAGCTCTTTGCCGACCGCTCGGCCGAAGACATCATCGCCATGCTGCTGGCCGAATGTGCTGCGGGCGGCGTGACGCACTGGCAGCCCTGCAGCGTTAAAAATATAGTCTTTTCGCCCTCTAGCGCAGATGGGACTAGCGCTGGCAGCTATCAAATCAATACCGATCGCGGCCCCGTGAGTGCGCGCAGCCTGGTGGTGGCCACGGGCGGTCTGTCCATCCCCAAGATCGGCGCCACCGATTTCGGCTACCGCCTGGCGCAGCAGTTCGGCGTGCCGCTCATCGAGCGCCGGCCGGGCCTGGTGCCGCTGACTTTCGATGGCGCTGCCTGGGCGCCGTACGCGCAGCTCTCTGGGCTGGCTTTGCCCGTAGAGATCAGCACGGGGGCCAACACTCGCCCCCACGCTCTGCCGCTGCGCGGATCGCTGCCCCCCGAGGGGGCGCTTTTTGCCTTGGGGCGGCCCGGCGGCAAAAAGAAGGACCGCATGACTTTCCAGGAAGACCTGCTGTTCACCCACCGTGGCCTCTCGGGCCCGGCGGTGTTGCAGATCTCCAGCTACTGGAACCCAGGTACGCCCCTGTCCATCCACCTGGCGCCGGGCGTAGACCTGCCGGCGGCGCTGGCAGACGCCAAGCTGCGCTCGCGCAAACTCTTGGCCAATGAACTGGCCCAATGGGTTCCCAGCCGACTCGCCGATACCTGGGTGGCGCAAAGCAGCGACTGGCAGCGCCCCGTGGCCGAGGTGCCCGACAAGGCGCTCGTGCGGCTGGCGCAGCAGCTCGCGCGGTGGGAGTTGGTTCCCACCGGCAGCGAGGGCTACAAAAAAGCCGAAGTGACGCTGGGCGGCATCGACACGCGCGCGCTGTCGCAGCAAACCATGGAGTGCAAGGCGCAGCCGGGGCTGTATTTCATTGGCGAGGTGGTGGACGTCACCGGTTGGCTGGGCGGCTACAACTTTCAGTGGGCCTGGGCCAGCGCGGCGGCCTGCGCGCAGGCGCTGCCCGGGCGCTGAACAGGCGTCAATCGCCCGCCACCTCGCGCCAGCGCGCCAGGCCCAGCCAGTCGCGCAGGGCGACGGCACCGGCGGGGGTGATGGCCAGTGCGCGCGTACCAGCGCCGCGCAGCAACCAGCCACTGTCCAGGGCGTGGCGGCAGATCAGCGAACCCACTCGCCCGGCCAGGTGCATGCGCCGCTCACTCCAATCGAGGCAGGGGCGGCACGCCGGCCGGTGGCCGCCCTGCCCCGTCAGCGCATCGGCAGCGATGCCGAGGGGGCGCAGCGCCGCTTCGACACGGGGCGTCACCTGCGCCGAAGCAGCTTCGGCATCGAACTGCACCGCCCCCAGCTCCTGCAAATGGCTGGCGATGGCGACACCCAGGCGCCCGGCCAGGTGGTCGTAGCAACTGCGCGCAGTGCGCAGCGCAGCGTCCGCCGGGCCGGTGGCCACGCGGCGCGTTGCCTGCGGGGCGGCCAGTTGCATGAGGCCTTCCAGCATCCGCGCCACTTCGGCAGAGGCCAGGCGGTGGTAACGGTGCCGACCCTGCTGCTGCACCTGCAGCAAGGCCGCCTCGACGAGCAAGCCCAGGTGGCGGCTGGCGGTGGCCGGGGTGATGTGCGCGGCGTCGGCCAACTCTCTGGCGGTGAGCGCGCGCCCATCCATCAGCGCCATCAGCATGGTGGTGCGCGCCGGCTCGCCGACCAGTGCGGCGACATGGGCGATGCGGTTGGTGTTCATGGTGGCAGTGTGCGGCAAGCGGCGGCACCATGCTTCGCTCTGCAGCGAAGCATGGCGCCAATCGGGCCCCGCAACATCGAGGCTTGTTTCCCACGCCGCCCCCCGGAGCACACCCCATGACCCTCACCTGTTTCATCCGCTACGAGCTCGACCCGTTCCAGATCGGCGCCTTCCGCGACTACGCCGAGCACTGGGGCCGCATCATTCCGCGCTGCGGCGGGCACTTGCTGGGCTATTTCCTGCCCTGCGAAGGCAGCAACTACGAAGCCTGGGGGCTGATCGCCTTCGACAGCCTGGCGGCGTACGAAGCCTACCGCGCGCGTTTGCGCGCCGACCCCGAAGGCCGCGCCAACTTCGAGCGCGCGCAGCGCCAGCGCTTCATCCTGCGCGAGGAGCGCCGCTTTACCGAGGTGGTCGACGGCACCCTGGGCCGCGCCGCCCTTGCCCAGGCAGCCACATCATGATCGCGGTGATGTTCGAAGTCCTGCCCAGCGCTGCCGGGCGCCAGACCTATCTGGACACGGCCGCCGCCCTTCGCGCCAGGCTCGAATCCATGGACGGCTTCATTTCGGTGGAGCGCTTTGAGAGCCTGAGCCAGCCCGGCAAAATGCTCTCGCTTTCGTTCTGGCGCGACGAGGCGGCGGTGAGCGGCTGGCGCGCCCTGCCCGCACACGCCCAAGCGCAGGCAGCGGGCCGCGCGGGGGTGTTTGCCGACTACCGCCTGCGCGTGGCGCAGGTGCTGCGCGACTACGGTCTGACCGAGCGCACCGAGGCACCGGAAGATTCACGCATGCAACACGGCCACTCGCTATAATGCTTGGCTTTGCTGGCAATACCCCGTCGGCCAATACTAGTTATAGACGGGGAAACCGCTTCACATGGCGCCCGGGCCCGATCTCCCGCGCACCCTCTGGGGGCACCAAAAATTGGAACCATTAGCTGATGACAACCGTCCGTGTAAAAGAGAACGAACCCTTTGACGTAGCGCTGCGCCGCTTCAAGCGCACCATCGAAAAGCTCGGCCTGCTGACCGATCTGCGCGCCCGCGAGTTCTACGAAAAACCCACCGCCGAGCGCAAGCGCAAGAAGGCGGCCGCCGTCAAGCGCCACTACAAGCGCGTGCGCAGCATGCAGCTGCCCAAGAAGATGTACTGATCTGCCGATCGGAAGCTTCTTCCAGATTGCAAGAACCCGCGCCAGGGACGCCCAGCGCGGGTTTTTCCGTTTCAGGGTTTGCCAAAAGGCGCTCAGGGTTGGTCCATCAACCACACCAGATCGAGTTTTCCCCGTTCCAGGGTCTGCCAAAAGGCGTTCTGGCTAGGCGCAGCGCCGCAGGCAGTAGCATCGCTACGACAAGGTGCGGCAACGACGCCAGAGCGTCTTTTGGCAGACCCACCCCAAAAAGAAAGTAATCGCCATGAGCCTTAAGGACCAAATCACCGAAGACATGAAGACCGCCATGCGCGCCAAGGACAGCGAGCGCCTGGGCACCATCCGCCTGCTGCTGGCGGCGTGCAAGCAGAAAGAAGTCGATGAGCGCGTGGTGCTGGACGACGCCGCGGTGGTGGCCATCGTCGACAAGCTCGTCAAGCAGCGCAAGGACAGCATCACCGCCTTCGAGGGCGCGAACCGGCAGGACCTGGCCGACAAGGAAAAGGCCGAGATGGCCGTGCTGCAGGGCTACCTTCCCCAGCGCATGTCGGCCGAAGAGACCGCCGTGGCCGTGCAGGCCATCGTCATCGAGCTGGGCGCCAAGGGCCAGGGCGATATGGGCAAGGTCATGGGCGTGGTCAAGACCCGCCTGGCCGGCAAAGCCGACATGGGCCAGGTGTCGGCCGCCGTGAAGGCCGCGCTGGCGGGCTGAAGCCGCACCACCCGCGGCGCGGGCCAAGGCCAGGCGCTATCCCTGCGCCCGCGCCAGAAACGCATCCACCAAGGCCCACTGGTCGGCCACGTTGAGCGCCGGGGCGTGCCCGCACCCAGGCACCTCGACCACCTCCAACTGGCCGCGCACGCCGGGGCCGCGCGAGCGCATCGCGGCCGTGGTGGCGGGCAGCACCAAATCCGAGTCGGCTCCGCGCAGGCACAGCACCGGGAGATCGAGCGCGTCGTAGTGCTCCCAGATCAGGTAGTCGTTTTCGTGCTGCGTGAATTGCCGCACCATCGCCGGGTCGTAGTGCGGCGTGACGCGGCCGTCGGGAAGGCGGCGCACCGAGCTCTCGGTCAGCAAGCGCCACTGGGCATCGGGCAACCAGCCGTAGGGCGCATACACCTGGCGGAAAAAGGCTTCCAGCTCCGCCACAGTGGCAAAGGCCGGGGGGCTGCCCGCATAGGCCTTGATGCGCTCCAGCGCCGGGGCGGCAAGCTCCGGGGCATTGTCGTTGAGCAGCAGGCTGCGAACCGCGCCCTTGAGGGCCGGCTCGAACAGACCGCTGGCGCACACGGTGCCGATGGCCCCCCCCATGGAAGTGCCTATCCAATGCGCCTGCTCGATGCCCAACTGTGCAAACAGGTCCGCCGCCAGGCGCGCGTAAAAGCGCAGCGTGTAGTCCACATCGGGCTGGCGGCTCCACTGGCTCAGGCCCCGCCCGAGGGTGTCGGGGCAGATCACGCGGTAGCGGTTCGCCAGGTGCGCGGCGAGCGGGTCCATGTCGCGCCCGGTACGCGCCAGGCCGTGCCAGGCCATGACCACGGGGGCGTCGGGTGCGCCCCACTCCATGTAGTGAATTTCATAGCCAGCACAGGTGGCGTAGCGCGAGCGCGGTTGCATGTTGAATCCTTGGAAAGTGCCTATTTCATGAGCCGGCCGGTGCTGCCGATTACCGTCACCTCGACACTGCGCGAGCCGATCCGGTTGGTGGGCGAGTAGCTGATCACCAGGCCGCCCAGGTCGAATTTCTCCAGGGATTCGAGCGCCTTGATCACGCCCGCGCGCGTGGGCGCGGGCCCGGCGCGGCGCAGCGCCTCCACCAGCACCTTGGCCCCCAGGAATTCCTCGAAACTGGTGTAGTTCACTTCGGCGCCGGGGGCGTACTTCGCCAGCAGTTGCTGGTATTCGCGCACGACCGGGAGCCTGGGCTGGTAGGGGAAAGGCACGACCTGGCTGATGCCTAGCCCGTGGGCATTGGCAAGGCCCGCCAGGCGCACGATTTCGGCGGGATTGACCACCGAGATGTTGTAGAGCTGCGCCCCGCCGCCCGCCTCCCGGTACTGTTTGATGAATGCCGCGGCAGGCTTGTTGACGGCAACCATGATCACAGCGTGCGGGTTGGCGGCAGTGATGGTCTTGACGGCGGTGGCCACATCGTCGGTGTTGCGGGGGTAGCTCGCCGCTGCCGCCAGCTTGAGCTTGCGCCGCGCAAGTGCAGCCTCCACGCCCTCCAGGCCCGATTGACCAAAACCGTCGTCCTGGTACATCACGGCAATGCGGTTCATGCCCAGCGTGGTGAGCTGCTGCACCATGTGCTCGGCCTCATCCACATACCCGGCGCGCACGTGGAAGATCCAGGGGTTGAACGGCGTGCGCAGCGATTCACCGCCGGTGTACGGTGCCACCAAGGCCGCGCCGCCTTCGGCCAGCACGCCGTCCTTGAGCAGTTGCGTGATATTGGCCGTGCCGGCAAAGCCGAACAAGGCCACGACGTCGGGCCGCGCCAGCAACTCACGCGTGCGCGCCACCGTCTTGTCCACCTCGTAGCCGTCGTCCACCACCAGTTGGTGCAGGGTGGCGCCGTGCACGCCGCCCTGGGCATTGACGGCATCGAAATAAATCTTCCCGCCCAGCACCATTTGCTCGCCACTGCTGGCCAGCACGCCGGTCAGCGGGGCGACCTGGCCAATGACGATTTCCGCCGCCAGCGCCATGCCAGGGCCGAGCAGCGCCAGAGCGGCGAGCCCGGCGCCCAGTACGGTGCGCAGTACGGTGCGCAGCGCTGTGCGGCCATGTTTCGGCAGCGTGTGTGCCATGACGATCTCCTTCAAAGTGGGGGCCTGCACAACCGGCGGTGCACCGGGCAGCAAGGGCATTTACTCGGGTACCGAGATCACACCGGGGGTCAGTGCGATGGCATTGGCAGCCACCGGTACGCTGGCGATCGGCGGCAGGTTGGCATCGGTGAGTGCCGGCGCGCTGCCCGGTGCACCGCCACGCGGCACGGTACGCACCACCTGGCTGGCTGGCAACGCCGCGCCCGTGCTCAGGTGCGCGTACATCGCGTCGAGCGCGCGGTTGAGGTAGATGTGCAGCGGGATGTAGCGGCTGTCGTAGCCTGGCAGTACCGCCGGCAGGCCGATGAAGCTGTCAAAGTGCTGGGCGTTGGCCACCTCGATGTAGGCGAGCTGGCTGGCTGCGCCTTCGACCTTGCGGTTGAGCGCGGCGTACGGGCGCGAGGTGTGGTTCACCGGCAGCAAGGCATCGGAGCGGCCATGGACGATGAGGGTCGGCTTGCCGTGCAGGTTGCCGTTGCGCCGGGTTTCATCCAGGCCGGCCTGCAGCTTCCTGGCAGCGGCGTCAGAGCCCGTCACCAGGTTGCGCAGGCACAGAGCGCCATCGGTGTTCCAGTCGGGCACACCGGCAGCCGAGAACGAGAGGACATCGCGCGCCGGCCCGAACTTGCCCAGGTTGTTGACGAGCTGCACACCGCTGGTCGGCGGCACGCCGTTGCCCGTGGCGAACATGCCAGCGAGCGCCGCAGGGGCCAGCGGTGTCACGCCGCCAGCGGCCGTGGTGGCGGCAAAGCTGAAGCCGCACAGGTTGTCCTGCACACTGGCGCGCGAGAGGCTGTTGGCAAAGGTGACGGCCACGGCCGGTGCCACCTCAAACGCGGCGAGCGAAGCGTGCAAGGCGTCCGATTCGCCTTCCCAGCCGTAGTCGCGCAGCTTCTGCAACGCCTCTTCGGCCTGGGCTGCGGCGGTCGTCTCCGTGAGCAAGCCATGGGCGGCCAGCGCACCGCAGCGATTGGGGGCAATGGGCAGCGCCGGATTGGCAAAGCCTGCAGCAAAGCCCGCCGCGTAAGGGGTGGACGCAATCGACGGCGCGAGCGCCGCGCAGGACTGGTACAGGTTGGCCACGGTGGTGAAGTCGATCAGCGGCTTGCCGCTGGTCGTGACCACCACACCCCCGCGCTCGACGCGCACACCGGCGTTGGCGGGCATTTCCACTGCGGGCTCGGACACGGCGACGCCACTGATCAGGCCTTCGCTGTCCTGCTCAGCGGCGGCAATGGCCGCGCCGCCGCCGTTGGAGATGCTCGATGCAATCGAGATGGTGTTCTTGGGTGTAAAGGTTTTGACGCGCTCACCGCCCTGCACCTCACCGTAGCGCTCGTTGATGACCCAGAAGGCGAACTCCACGGCCTGCAGCGTGCTGCGGCCCCAGTCGCGCTCGGCGTTCTGGCCCGAATGCGCGTGTTTGAAGGCAAAGCGGTTCGGCGTGGCGGCATTGAACGCGGCAAGCTCGCTCGCCGTGAGGCCAGCGTTGAAAGCCGCCTCCTTGCCGGCAGCGGCAGCCGAAGTGCGCGTGCCGTCGATCAGCGGCACCGTATCGTTTTGCAGATCGTGCGGTGCACCGCCCGTGCCTTTATCCGAGTAAGCCACCGCGCAGCCGTGCTTGAGGCCCCACTCGCCGGTGGAAATCGCGCCGTACACCCCGCGCGAGCCCGACGCCGTGGCGGTGATGATGCAAGGCTTCTTCGTATCGAAGCTGGCGGGCAGTTGCACCATCAGCGTGACGTTCTTGCGGCCACTTCCGTCATCGGAAAACGCCAGGTATTCAGTGCCTGCTATCTTGCCCTCACTGGCCGTGACATTGCCCTGGGCATCCACGTTCGGGCCGTAGAAACGGCCATAACCGCCGTTGGCCGTCATGTCGAGCATGGCGCGGTAGTTGGTGTAGATGGCCACACGGCGCAGCTCGGCGGCAGTGGGTGCCAGTGGGTTGGCGTAGGCGGGCGGCGCGGCAGCAGCCAGGCCAGTGGCGCCCAGGCCCGCGGTGAGCAGGTCGTCCGCCGTACCGTCGTACGCCGTGGCGCGCACGGCACCCAGGAAGTCCGGCTTGGTGTTGGTGGCGACCGTGCTGCCACCGCCACAGGCAGCCAGTGTGGCCGCTGCGAGCAAGGTGGGAACCAAAGGGTGGATCACTATCTTCATGCGCTTGTCTCCTGGTGGTTTTTGGTGGAACGCGAAGAACAGAAATCAGGCACCGCTGCGCCCTGCCGCGCTGGCGCGCAGGCGGCCGACGACCCCGGTGGGAAAGTAATAAACCGAGAGCACGAACAGCACGCCCAGCCAGAGCAACCAGCGGTCCGGCGAGAGCAAGGCCGCCAGCCAGGGCAGGCTGCTGGCGGCCTCGTGGCCCAGGCGCAGCAAGTCCTGCAGGTAGCTCTGGGCGACGAGGAACAGTACGGCACCGATGGCAGCGCCGTAAATGGTGCCCATGCCGCCGATGACGACGATCAGCAGCACGTCGATCATGATTTCAAACGACAGCGAGGTGTCCGGCCCGTTGTAGCGCAGCCAGATCGCCAGCATGGCGCCGGCCAGGCAGGCAAACAATGCGGACAGCACGGACGAGAGCGTGCGGTACACCACCACGCGGTAGCCAATGGCTTCGGCGCGGAACTCGTTTTCGCGAATAGCCTGCAGCACCCGGCCAAAGGGCGAGTTGACGATGCGCAGCAGTGCCAGCACCAGGACCACTGCCGTGACGAACAGCAGGTAGTACGTCAGCAGCCGCCCATCAAGCGACACGCCCAGGAACGGGTCTTCGGCGAACTCGTGGCTGGGCGAGAGCAGCTCTGGCAGGCGGAAGGTCAGGCCGTCCTCGCCGCCGGTGATCTCGAAAAGCTGCGACGCCAGCGTCTGGAACGCTGCCGCCACGGCCAGCGTGATCATGGCAAAGAAGATGGCGCGCACCCGCAGCGAGAACAGGCCGACGGCGAGCGCGAGCACGAAGGACAGCACCAGCGCCCCAAGGATGCCCACCGCCAGTGCACCCCACCCTGCCCCCATGCGCGTGCTGGCCACCGCCACGCCGTAGGCACCGATGCCAAAGAACATGGTGTGCGCAAAGCTCACGATGCCGGTGTAGCCCAGCAGCAAATCGAAGCTGGCCACCAGCACGACAAAGACCAGCACCTTGGCCGCCACCGACAGCGCCTTGACGCCGGGGAACAGAAACGGCGCGAACGCCAGCCCGAGGAAGATGGCGACCAGCACCACGGTCAGCACGCGGCTGCGCGGGTAGTCGCCAGAGAGGATTCGGTTCAACATGGGAACTTGCCTTTTAGTAATCCATGGCGCTGTGCACTGACGACTGAGCCTGCGAAGGGCGTGGCCCACACCAGCAGCCGCCGTGCAAGGGCCGCCCCGCCGCACGGGCGGCGTTCCCCTGGGGGGAAGGCGCGCAGCGACTCAGGGGGGTCATCGATTGGTCACCGGATACACGCCCTGGGGCCGCCAGAGCAGGATGGCCACCATCAGCGCAATATTCGAAAACAACGCCACCTTCGGCACAAGGAAGCCGGTGTAATTGGCCATCAGCCCGACCAGCAGCGCACCAATCAGCGCACCGCCCGTGCTGCCGAGCCCGCCGATGATGATGACGATGAAAATCAGCACGTTGACCTGTGCGCCCATCTGCGGAATCACGCTCTGCTGGTACAGGCCCCACATCACGCCGCCCAGGCCCGCGAGCGCGCTGCCGGCGACGAACACGCCGATGAACAGGCGCCGGATGCGGTAGCCGAGCGACTCGACCATCTCGCGGTCTTGCACGCCTGCGCGGATCAAGAGGCCGACTTTGGTGCGCGCCAAGGTCCAGGCCAGCGCGCCGAACACCAGCAGGCCCACGACCACGGCAATCAGCCGGTATTTCTCGATGGCGGCGTCGCCGATGAAGAGCGAACCCTGCATGCCGGCCGGCAGCGGCAGCGGAATCTGCGCCGGGCCCCAGACCATCTTGATGATTTCTTCCCCGATGATCATCCCGCCCATGGTGATGAGGATCTGCTTCAAGTGCTGGCCGTACACCGGCCGCACGATGAAGCGCTCGAACGCCAGGCCCACCGCGCCCGCCACCAGCATGGCCACCAGCATGGCAGGCACCACGGCGACAAGGTTGCGCCACAGGTCCTGCGAGCCGGTCCAGTCGCCTAGGCTGCCCAGCACGCTGACGGCGACAAAGGCGCCCAGCGCAATGAACACGCCGTGGCCGAAGTTGAGCACGTCCATCAAGCCGAAGACCAGCGTCAGGCCCGACGCGATGATGAAAATGATCATGCCCATCGCCAGCCCCGCCACGGTGAGCGTGAGCCAGGTCGAAGGCGAGCCGATGAAGGGCAGCACCGCCAGCGCCAGCACGGGCACCAGGGCGAGCGGCTTCCAGTCGAGTTCACGCCAGTTCATGCGGCACCTCCGGCGAATGAACGTTTCACTATTGATTTCATAGCTGGTTGCGCAGGTGCAATAAGCGCCAGAGGCCTGGGCTTGGGGTTTTGCCAAAAACACTTGAAATTCATAACGCCAGCCCCAGCAGCGAGCGCTGCAGCGCCTCGTCCTGCGCCAGCGCCGCCATGCGCCCGGCGTGCACGACGACGCCGTTGTCCATGACTGCAACGCTGTCGCCCAGGCGTTTGGCGAAGTTGATGTTCTGCTCGACCAGCAGAATGGTCACGCCGCGGCGCTTGAGCTGGTCGAACGCGTCGATCATGTTGTTGATGATGGCCGGCGCCAGACCTTTGCTGGGCTCGTCCACGATGAGCAACTCGCGCGGCTCGACGATGGCGCGCGCCACCGCCAGCATCTGTTTCTGCCCACCCGAGAGCTTGCCGGCCGGGTGGTTCCAGAACTTCTCCACCGCCGGGAAAAGCTGAAAAATCCAGGCCAGGCGCTCGGCGTCGATCTGCGCAGCGGTGCGTGCGCCCCGTGCGGCGAGCACCATGTTGTCCTTCACCGTCAGGTCGGCAAAGATGCCCATGTTTTCGGGCACGTATGCGATACCCAGGCCGGCGATCTGCGGTGTGGCCAGGCGCGTGATGTCCTGCCCGGCGAACTTCACCGTGCCCTGCGAGGCGCGCCACAGGCCCATGGTGGTGCGCAGCGTCGTCGTCTTGCCGGCGCCATTGCGCCCGAGCAGCATGGTGACCTCGCCGCGCGGTACGGCGAGGTTGACGCCATGCAGGATGTGGTACGCCGCAATGTGCGTGTGCACGCCCGAGAGTTCGAGCAGCGGCGCGGCGCTGGGGGCTGTTGCAGCGCTCATGCGGCCACCTCCTGCCCATCGGTCTGCGCCACGCCCAGATAGGCCTCTTGCACCACGGGCGAGGCGATCACCTCGGCGGGGGCGCCATCGGCCACCAGCGTGCCGTTGGTCAGCACGATGATGCGGTCGGCCAGTTCCCGCACCACATCCATCTTGTGCTCCACCAGCAGGATGATCTTGGTCGGGTCTTTCTTCAGTTCGCGAATCAGGTTCAGGATCACCGGCGCCTCGTCGTGGCTCATGCCGGCCGTGGGTTCGTCAAACATGTAGACCTGCGGGTCGAGCGCCATCAACAGCGCCACTTCGAGCTTGCGCTGGTCGCCATGCGGCAGGCTGGCCACGGGGGTGTCGGCGCGCTCCTGCAGCGCCACGCTGGCGAGGATGGCGTCGGCTTGCGCAATCAAGCCGGCATGGTCGCTCCAGATGCTCCACAGATTCAGTCCGCGCCGGTGCTTGCCCTGGTGGGTCGCCTGTACCGCCAGGCGCACGTTTTCCTGCACCGTCAGTTGCGGGAACAGGTTGGTCAACTGAAATGCCCGGCCCAGACCGGCCCGCGCGCGCTCGGGCACCGACAAACCCGAGAGTTCGCGCCCACCCAGCAGCACCTGCCCCTTGGACGCCTTGAGCTGGCCCGAGATCAGGTTGAAATAGGTCGTCTTGCCGGCGCCGTTCGGGCCGACGATGGCGGTCAGCGTACCGGGCGCAAAGGCGCAGCTCACCGCATTGACGGCCACGTGGCCGCCGAAGCGGATGGTCAGATCTCGGGTTTCAAGCATGGCGCTGAAATTTAGGCAAAAAGTGGCTCTAGCGCTTGCTAGGTAAGCGCTTGAAGCTATGAAAAAAGTAACAATCGAGCGCTACGACAAAGCCGACCACAGCCTAGGCCAGCGGACGCCGCGCAAGGGCCGCCAATCCTTTGGCGTATGGGCGCTGGCGTCGTCCCCCTTCCCGCAACGCGCAGCGTTGCGAGAGAAGGGGGAAGCGGCAAAGCCGCTCAGGGGGATGCTCACCGGTTGTTCCGGATCGGAATATCCATCTCTTCGGGCTTGATCTCGTGCACCAGCTCCGGCACGCCCCAGGCGAAGGCCGGGTCGTTCTTGATCTTGAAGTGGTACATGCTCTGCATCGCCTGGTGGTCTTCCTTGCGGAAGGTCATCTTGCCCTTGGGCGTGTCGAAGCTCATGCCTTCCATGGTCTTGATGAGCTTGGGCGTAGCAGTGTCGCCGTTGGTCTTCTTGAGCGCCGTCACCAGCGCCATGGCGGCCGAGAAACCACCGGCGGTGAAGAAGTCTGGCGGGGTCTTGAATGCCTTGTAGTGCGCGGCCACCAGGGCGTCGTTCACAGCGTTCTTGGGAATACCGAAGTAGTAGTAGGTGGCGCCTTCCATGCCGGGGAAGTTCTTGTAGCTCGCCATGGCCGGCAGAATGTTGCCGCCCGTGAACACCTCGATGCCGTAGCGCTTCTTCAGGTCTTGCGCGGCCAGGGCGTTGAAGGGCGGCGTCCCGCCGGCCCAGATCACCTCGATGGCTTTGCGGCCGGGCTTGTCCTTCAATGCATCCACAATGCGCTGAATACCGGCCGTGAAGTCGGTGGTGTTCTGCGGCAGGTATTCCTCGTGCCCGATCTTGGCGTGCTTGAGGTTGGCCTTGAAGGCCTTGACACCGTCGCGGCCAAACGCGTAGTCCTGCGCCAGCGTGGCCACGGTGACGCCGTCCTTGTCCATCGCCACGGCGTTGCTGATGGCGTCCTGGCTGGAGTTGCGGCCGGTGCGGAAGATGTACTTGTTCCACTTGTCACCGGTGATCGAATCGGCCACGGCGGGCTCGACCAGCAGAATCTTCTTGTATTCCTCCGCCACGGGCAGCATGGCCAGCGCGACGCCCGACGAGGTGGGCCCTACGGCGATGTCGACCTTGTCGTCCGCATAGGCGGCGGCCAGCAGGCTCTTGCCCAGGTCTGGCTTGCCCTGGTCGTCGCGCTCGATCAGCACAATTTTCTTGCCTGCCACCACCATGGTGCCGCCGGTGGCGTATTCCAGGCCCATCATCAGGCCCGTCTGGGTCTGCTTGCCGTAGGCTTCGAGCGGGCCCGTCTTGCTGTAGATGTGGGCGATGCGGATTTCATCGGCCGCAAAGGCGGATACGGATACCGTGGCAGCGAGGGCAGCGAGGGCCGCGAGCGCGACGAGAGAGCGACGTTGCATGGAATGCCTCCTATAGTGATGCCTGCATTCTGTGCACATAGCGTGCCAGACTGCAAGACATTGATTCACAAAGGTAACCTGGCGCCGCGCCCTGCGATATGTTCAATCTTCAGACAGTCAAAATGTCTGTTTTTCAGTCAATTGCCTGAATTTAACTCAGGGTTTTCCAGACGCCCGTACAGCGTGGCACGCGAGATTCCCAGCCGCCGCGCTGCCGCCAGCTTGTTCCCGCCCGATGCCGCAAGCGCCGTCGCAATGGCGCGCCGCTCCACCTCGGCGACCTGCTCGGCCAGAGGGCGCAACCAGGCACCCTCGCCTTCTTGCGGCGCAGGTCCCGGCACCGGGGCAGCGGGCTCGACGCCGGTCTCGCGCAGGATGCGGGTGAGCTGTTCGGCATCGATGCTGTCCGAATCGCTGCGCATGGCGGCCTGTTCCAGGACGTTGCGCAGCTCGCGAATGTTGCCGCGCCAGGGCTGGCCCATGAGCAGCGCCAGCGCGTCGGGGCGCAGCTCCGGCGTGGCGGTGCCGTTCCTCAGCGCCATGTCTTCGCCCAGCACTTCCACCAGCGCGGGAATGTCGCTGCGCCGCTCACGCAGCGGCGGCACGCGCAGCGGCAGCACGTGCAGGCGGTAGTACAGGTCTTCGCGGAACTTGCCGTCCCGCACCAGCGCGCCCAGGTCGCGCGAAGTGGCGGCCACCACGCGCACATCAAACGGCACCAGCTGGTTGGAGCCCAGCGGCTCGATCTCGCCCTCCTGCAGCGCGCGCAAGAGCTTGGCCTGCAGGTTTTGCGGCATATCGCCGATCTCGTCGAGAAACAGCGTGCCGCCGTCGGCCAGCTTGAACTTGCCGTCGCGTGCCTTGCGGTCGGCGCCGGTGTAGGCACCGGGCGCCACGCCGAAGAATTCGGCCTCCAGCAGCGTGTCGGGCACGGCGGCAATGTTCACGCTGACAAACGGCCCGGCCGCACGGCTGGAAGCGGCGTGTATGGCATGCGCCAGCAGCTCCTTGCCGGTGCCGGTCTCGCCCAGCAGCAGCACCGGGCTGGTGGACTGGGCCGCGCGCCGTGCCTGGCGCTTGACCTCTGCCGCAGCCGGGCTGGAGCCGACAAAGCTGGCAAAGGTATGGCGGGCGCGGCGCGTGCCATCGCCGCTGCCGGCGCGCAACTGGCGCCCGCGCTGCTCGGCCAGCTCGCGCCGTGCATCGTCCAGGTCGCGCTGCAACAAAGCAAACTTGCTGATCAGCGGCTGGAGCGTGGTCTCGGGGTGGTCGAACAGCACGATGCCAATGGCGCCAATCACACGGTCGTCGTCGCCGCGCAGCGGAATGCGACTGACGACAAAGGTGCCGGCGCGGTTGGTGAGCAGGTCGATCAGCACGGCTTCGCCCGTCTCCAGCACGCGGCGCATCTGGGTGTTGGGGATGACGTCTTCGACCATGCGCCCCAGGAACTGGTCCACATGGTCCAGCCCGAGCTCTGGCAAAAACCGCTGGTAGCCCTCGTTCACCCAGACGATGCGCCCGCGCAAATCCACCAGGAACATGCCCTGGCTGACGCTGGAAAACAAATGGAACATCGAGCGCGCCGCCAGCTCGAGAATGCCTTGCGCATCGAGCGGCAGCGCGGGGGTGTCGGGGGCAAGCGCGTCCATAGGCGGATGGTAACGCCCTGTAGCATGGGGCCGGAAAAACTATTGTTTTGATAGCTATCAACGCTTATCCATTAAGCGCTATAGCCTATTTTTCTCATTATTTCTCTTCCCCTGACTTGCCGGGCACCGCCGCGCTCAGCGAAGCAAAATACGCGCTATGGACAAAGCCCAGACCGTGCGCATCGACAAATGGCTGTGGTGCGCGCGCTTTTTCAAGACGCGCAGCCTCGCCGCCGAGGAAATTGCCAAAGGCCGCGTGCGCGTCAATGGCGCCGTGACCAAGGCTTCGCGCGAGGTACGGCCCGGCGATACGGTGGACTTGCGCCAGGGCCAGGTGCCGCGCACGGTGCGGGTCAACGGCGTAAGCCACGTGCGCGGACCGGCACCCGTGGCGCAGTTGCTGTACGAAGAAACCCCCGAGAGCCTGGCCGCGCGCGCAGCGGCGGCCGAGCGCCAGCGCCTGGCACCGGAGCCCGCTGCGGCGCTGCACGAAGGCCGCCCGACCAAGCGGGATCGCCGAGACATTGACAAGGCGCGCGACTGGGGCAGCCGCTGGAGCGCATCCCTTGACGAATAAGCGGCCACCACGGCAAAAACGCCTAGGGACGTCCTGCATAACTCCTCGCGGCGTGTGATAGCGCGGACTCGGGCGGTCTGCGTCGTTGCGTTTCACAGCCAATAGCTACGGCTATTGCCTGCAAAACACGCCTAGCATCCCATCCCGATCCGCACTACACCCACTCGCGTAGAGTTTTGCAGGACATCCCTAGCGGTTTATAGTGGACTTGGGTAAGGCACTCCCCGCGCAACCCGTCGAAGGAAAGAGCAACGATGTTCCCTGAATACCGCGACCTGATCACCCGACTCAAAAACAGCGACCACCACTTCACCCGCCTGTTCGACAAGCACAACCACCTGGACGAGAAGATTGCGCAGTTGGTGGCTGAAACCGGCCCTTCGGCCGATCTGGAAATTGAAGCGCTCAAGAAGCAGAAGCTGCAACTCAAAGACGAGCTGTACGCCTTGCTCAAATCCAGGGCCGAGGCAAGCTGACAAGCCGGGGCCGGCTTTGCAGCCGCCGGGCTCTTTTTCTCTCAGCGGTAGCTGCTGAATACGCGGGTACCGCCATCGCGGGCCACCAGCAGCACGTCGTACGGGTCGCGCCGGCCGCCGTAGACCGCGCCGTCCATGCCGGGCGATCCCACCGGCATCCCCGGCACGGCCAGCCCCAAGGCCTTGGGTTTTTGCGCCAGCAGCTTGCGCACATCGCCCGCAGGCACATGGCCTTCCAGAAGGTAGCCGCCGACCAGTGCCGTGTGGCACGAGCCGAGCTTTTGCGGCAGGCCCAGCCGGGTGCGCACGGCGTTGTTGCCGCTCTCGTGCACTGTGACGGAAAAGCCGTTGTCCTGCATGTGGGCGACCCAATCCTTGCAGCAGCCGCAACTGGGGTCTTTCCAGACCTCGACGGCCAAGGGGTCGGTGGCGGCGCGTGCCAATCGCGGGGCCACGATGGCCGCGCCGAGAAGGCCACATGCAGCCAACAGGTGCCGGCGTGGCATTGCTGGTGCCTTGGTAGGAAGGGTGCCGGTCGCCGAAGGCAGAAACGCGGATACGGTTGAAAAGATCTGGGACATAAAAATTCCTTGCATGCTGAAGTTTGGGCGAGACGCCGCGCTGCTGCCCATGGGTAGCCACGGGCACGGCTGAAATCGAAAGAAACCGGTGAATCGCCGAAACATCCGACCACAGCCGGTGCGACTGGAATGCGAAGTTTCGGCTCAGCCGATGCGGTGCGCAATGGGCGGTTTGAGGGCCAACGCCACGGGCGCACTGGCAAAAGCCCCATTGGCCTGCGCAGCGGGCAATCGAGCGCCCGAACGCGCGGGCACTTTCTCGACGGACAAAGGCAGCGCTACCGCGTGGCAGACCGCGCAGTCCGTGCAGGCATTACTCAGAACGGATACCGCTCCACCATGGGTGCAGCGCGGGGACACGGCGGCGACTGCCGCTTGCTCGCAACGCTCACCAGCCGCCATTGCCACATCGGCGCCCAGGAGCATGCGCAGCACCAGCAGAGAGACGGCAAGACAGGCAAACAAACGGCGCATGGTTGCATGGAGCACGCCAGGCGCCAAGTGGTTCCGCATCGCACAGGTTGTTGCAATGATTTTTATAGCTGCTTGCGCAATCTGCATAAGCGCTATAGGCATATTTCACCTATATTTCTCATTGTGCACCCTGGCCCTGCGCGGGTTCTGCGCGCAGCATGCGCAGGCCATTGGCCACCACCAGCAGACTGGCGCCCATGTCGGCGAACACCGCCATCCACATCGTGGCCTGCCCGGCCAGTGCCAGCGCCAGAAACACCAGCTTGATGCCCAGTGCCAGCACGATGTTCTGCACCAGCACCTGGTGTGTGCGGCGCGAGAGGCGCACCGTCTCGGCCACGCGGCGCAGGTCGTCGTTCATGATCACCACGTCGGCGGTTTCCATGGCCACGTCGGTGCCGGCGGCGCCCATGGCAAAACCGATGTCGGCCTGCGCCAGAGCGGGCGCGTCGTTGATGCCATCGCCCGCCATGGCCGTCATGCCGTGCAGTTTTTGCAAGGCCGCGATGGCGCCCTGCTTGTGTTCGGGCAGCAGGTCGGCCTGCACCTCGTCGATGCCAGCCGCGCGGGCAGCGGTTTGCGCCGCAGCGCCATGGTCGCCAGTGAGCATGATGGGCGTGATGCCCAGGGCGCGCAGCTCGGCCACCGCTGCAATGGCCTGCGGGCGCAGGGTGTCGGCCACGGCAAACAGCGCGCGCACCGCACCGCGCTCGGCCAGGAAGGTGACGCTGCGGCCCTGCGCCTCGTGCTCGGCGGCAGCGGCCTCCACCGTCTCGGTCCACAGGCCCAGCTCACGCATCCAGCGCCGGTTGCCCAGGGTCCAGCGCTCGCCGCCCACCCGGCCCTCCACGCCGCGCCCGGCCTGCGCGGTGAAATCAATCACCTCTGGCAAGGCGCCTTGTTGCGGGCCCAGCCCGAGCGCAATCGCCTGCGACACGGGGTGGTCCGAGCGGCGGGCCAGCGCCAGGACCACATCGTGCGCCGCGTCGCTGCCAAAAGCGCTCTGCCCCACCAGCACCGGTCGGCCGGTGGTGATGGTGCCGGTCTTGTCAAAGGCCACGGCACGAATGCCGCGCGCCTGCTCCAGCCAGGCCCCGCCCTTGATCAAAATGCCGCGCCGCGCCGCGGCGGCCAGGCCACTGACCACGGTGACGGGGGTCGAGAGCACCAGCGCGCACGGGCAGGCGATCACCAACAAGACCAGCGCGCGGTAGATGGTGTCCAGCCAGGCCCAGCCGAGCAGCAGCGGCGCGCCGACGGCCACCAGCACGGCGATGGCAAACACTGCCGGCGTGTACACGGCAGCAAAGCGGTCCACCAGGCGCTGCGTGGGCGCGCGCGTGGCCTGTGCATCCTCCACCGCGCGGATGATGCGGTCGAGGGTGGTGTGGCCCGATGCCGCCGTCACGCGCATCTCCAGCTCGGCGTGGGCGTTGAGGGTGCCGGCAAACAGCGCGTCGCCCAGGGCTTTGTCCACGGCCAGGCTCTCGCCCGTGACGCTCGATTCGTCCACGGCGCTGGTGCCGCGCGTCACGCTGCCGTCCAGCGGCACCCGGCCCCCAGGACGAATGCGCACCGTGTCGCCCAGCGCCACGTCGGTGGCGGGCACGCTGCGCCACTGGCCGTCTGCGCTTTGGACTTCGGCCTGGTCCGGACTGAGCGCCAGCAAGGCGCCGATGGCATGGCGTGCCCGCCCCACCGCGCCCTCTTCGATGCGCTCGGCCAGCGCGTACAGCGCCATCACCATGGCCGCCTCAGGCCACTGGCCGATGGCGAAGGCGCCGGTCACCGCCACCGCCATGAGCGCGCTGATACCCAACTGCCCCCGCACCAACGAGCGGACGCCGCTTTGGTAGACGCCCAGGCCCGCCAGCAGGATGGCCACCGCGGCCAGCAACATGCCAGCTGTATGCCAAGGCCAGGTATCCGGCCCCAGCAAGTGCAGCAGCTCTGCCCCGGTCGCCGCAAGCAGCCCGGCGCCAATGCGCGCCCAGCCCGGCAGTGCACTGTGGTCGTGGCCGTCGCCATCCCCGTGGCTGTGATCGTGCGCGTGGTCATGGCCTGCGTGCGCACCAACGGATGCATCGCCCTCGCCTGAACACTTGGCGCTGCGGCGCGCCGGGTCCGCGGTCGATGCGCAGCCGCCATCCTCCGTGGGGCAGCAGGAAAGCGAAATGCGCGGGCCGGCGGGGCGTGCGGTGGTGGGCTCGACTGGCATGAAATCCTTGCAATCAACGCGGTTGAAGGCCGCAATGGCACCATTGGAATCCATGAAGCCACTTGAAGGTCAAGCCATGCCCTTGCAGGACACCGCCGCGTGGCGCATTGGCGAGGCCGCGCGCCGCTCCGGTGTGTCGGCCGCCAACATCCGCTTTTACGAGAAAGAGCAGTTGCTGCCGCCCGGCGCACGCGCGGACAACCGCTACCGCCTCTACAGCGCCGCCGACGTGCACCGCCTGCGCTTCATTCGCCTGTGCCGCGCCATGGACATGTCGCTGGGCGAAGTGCGCACGCTGGTGGCGCTCAACGCCCAGCCGCCCACCGACACGCATGCGGCCTGCCACACGCTGGACGAGCACCTCGCCCACGTGCGCGCCCGCCGCAAGGAACTGCAGGCGCTGGAGCAAGACCTGCGCGCGCTGCGCAGCCGCTGCGACGGCACCGACGACGCGCACTGCCATGTGCTCGACGCGCTGCACGCGCAAGCCGACGCGCAGGCCGATGCAGGGCTGGCAGCGGCGCTGCCGAAGCGGCATGTGTAAGACCTGTTCAGGCTCTAGGCATTTGGCTACCCGTGCTGTCACCCCCGAAACTTCCTGCAAGGTCACCCGCCGAAAATCAAGGACACTCGTGCGTTAGTGCACGCAGCGCCTCCTCCATGACACCCCTCTCCCGCCGCCAGCTCATTGGCCTCGTTCTGCTCACCCTGATGTGGGGGCTGAACTGGCCAGTGATGAAGCTCGCGCTGCGCGAGATCAGTCCGCTCTACTTTCGGGGACTGACCATGGGAGTCGGCGCGCTGGTGCTGGCGGGGTATTTCGGTAGGCAAGGCATTCGCCTGCTCCCCAGGGGGCGTTCGGAATGGCGAACCGTAGTGGTGCTGGGGCTGCCCAACATCCTGGGCTGGCACGCGTTGTCCATCATCGGCGTCGCGCACCTGCCGGCCGGGCGCGCCGCCATCCTCGGTTTCACCATGCCCGTGTGGACGGTGCTGCTGGGCGTGCTGCTGTACCGCGACAAGCTGACCCCGCGCCTGGTGCTCGCCGTGGTGGCGGTGCTCACGGGCATTGCGCTTTTGCTCTGGAACGAGTGGGCCCACCTGGCGGGCCGACCGGTGGGTATTGCCTGGATGCAGGGGGCGGCGCTCTGCTGGGCGCTGGGCACGATCTGGATGCGCCGCGCGCACCTGACGCTGCCCGCAGAGACGCTGGTGGTGTGGATGATGGTTTTGTCGGCGGTGGTGATCGTGCTGCTCGCGGTGGCGCTGGAGCCACCCCAGCACTGGCATTTCAGCACGTCGGTGTGGGTGAGTCTGGTATGGAGCGTGCTGATCAACTATGGCGCTGCGCAGGTGATCTGGTTTGCGCTGGCGCGGGAGCTGCCGGCGGCCACCAGCGCCATGAGCGTGATGGCCGTGCCCCTCATCGGCATCTTGAGCGCGCCGCTCATCGTGGGTGAATGGCCCCATTGGCAGGACATGGCGGCCATGGTGTGTGTGGTGGTGGCGATTGGCGCCGTGTTGCTGCGGCCGCTGCAGCCGCTCTCGTCGACTCCTTCGCCTAAGCGGCGCTGACAGAGTGCAAACTTGCCTTGCCTTTCGCAAGACAGTCAACGATCCTGCGCATCCGCCCTTCCCGCCAGTGCCGCAAGCTCCCGGCTTGCAAGCATCAGGCGGTTACCCACCGCCGCGCTCCGGGCCGTTCCCAGCCTCGAGTGGATCGCAGCGACGCTGATGGCTGCAACGGGTCGGTCATTCATGTCGCACACCACAGCCCCAACCGCCCAACTGTCGGCTATCACCAGGCCCGGCTGTACGCAGTAGCCACGTCCCCGCGTGTCGCGCACCAGCGCGATCAGGGCGTCATCGGTGCAACGCGGAAACCGTTCGGCCCGAAGCGCAGCATTGCGCGCAAGAACGTCGGCGACCTCGTCGTCTGCCAAAGCTGCCAGCAACGCGCAACTTCCGCCGCCAACGCCCAGGGGGTACCGATCGCCCGGCTTGACGAGTTGATTGCGAATCGGAAAGTCGCCCTCCTCGCGCGAAAGGCAGATGCTCTCGTAGCCGTGCAGAACCGAGAAGAACACCGTATCCCCAGTTTCGGCCGCAAGGGCACGCAGTGCGGGTGCGGCGAGCCGCTGAAGCTCGTAGCTCGGTTCAGCAGCCAGTCCGACGGCGAACGCCTCAGGGCCGAGCCGGTAACGGCCCGATGCACGGTCGTGCAACACAAAACCCTCATCCACGAGCGTGCGCGTCAGCCGGATCGTGGTTGCCTTGTTCAGGCAAAGCCGCCGCACGATCTCCCCCATGCGCAGACCTCCGGGGCCCACACGTGTCAGCAGGCGCAACACCGACAAACCCCGGCGCAGGGTCTGCGCACCGGGCACTTCAACCGCAGGCGAAACCGCGAGCGCACCGGGAAGTTCCGTCACCTGCACAACCGAATCGTTCATGATTTTTTGGTGAAAGGCAATCTGGCCAGGATGTCAATCTCAGCACGCGGCAAGGAAGGCCTCAGGAGCCAGCGGCCATGCGGCGCAGCGTGGGTAGACCCACGCCGGCAGCTTCAAATCCGCCGTCGACTGCCAGCACCTGCCCGTTCACATAGCTGGCTGTGGGGCTCGACAGGAAGCCGACGGCCTTGGCGATTTCCTCCGTTGTGCCGTAGCGGTTGAGTGGAATGACATCGTGGTAGTCAGAGCGGATCGCCACACTGTGCACCAGCTTGGCCATCTCGGTTTCGACCGGTCCTGGAGCAACCACATTGGCGCGAATACCAACCGTGCCATATTCCACCGCCAGTTGTTTGGTGAGATGAATCAGGGCCGCCTTGCTCGTGCCGTAGGCCACCCGCAAAGTGCTCGCACGCAGCCCCGAAATGGACGCGATATTGACAATGCTGCCGCCACCCGTGCGCCGCATGACCTTGGCGCACGCCTGCGCGCACAGGAAGGCGCCGTCCAGGTTCACGCTCAATACCTGACGCCATTCCTCGAAGGAGGTGTCCTCGATACGCTTGAACACAGCCACCCCCGCGTTGTTGACCAGCGCATCAATGCGTCCGAAGCTTGACGCGACCTGATCGACCGCCGCCTGCACCTGCCCGGCATCCGATACATCGGCATTCACACACAGCACGCGCGCCGCGTCAGGCCCTTCGGCAAAGGATTGCTCGGTGCTTTGCAGGGTCTTCACATCCGAATCCACCAGGGCCACCCTCCATCCGTGCGCCAGAAACCAGCGACCGATCGCCAGCCCGATGCCGCGCGCGCCGCCTGTGACGAATGCAACGCGTTCAATTTCTTCGGATGCCGTGGTGGCGTTGGGGGTTGCTGCTTCGATCATTGTGTCTCCAGAAAGAGAGTTGAAAAAAATTGTGCGCGCCAGGACGATCACTCAGTGGTCAGGCCGGCAGCCATTCCTCGAGGGTGACTTCGAAAGTCATGCAAATCAGGTTCTGGCCCGCAACGAACGGGCCGCCATAAACAGTTCCGCTGCGATCTGCCACGACACCCGCAAGCGAAGCACGGATTGAGCCATCCGGCTGGGTTCGGACTTCGCCGGCCAGGCTCACGATCTCAACGGCCGGCCCGGAAACGATCTGGCACTTTCCATCCTCCGCACCCAGGCAGGCATCCACCAGACTGCCGAGCGCGCCACGCACGAAGGCGTTGTGAAAGCCTTCGGCAGCACAGAGTTTTTCGACGCTCTGCACCAGATCTTCGTTGGGGGCTATGCGGGCATAAGCGACGCGGCCCATGCGGCCGTCCTCGACCAGGGTGATTTCAGCCATGTTGCGCCACCTCTTTCGGTCCCAGCAAAGGAATATTCGTTTCCGGGTCATGCGCGACCCGCAGTTCAAATCCATCAAGCGTCGTCACCAGGACCGACAGAGGCGCTGCATCGACAATGACCCGGTCGGCCAGAATGTGTCCGCCTTTGACCGCACCAAGCGCGTCCCGGAAGACGGCATGGCAATGCACCAGCGGCTTTCCATCGGCGCTCAGTCCCAGCGTTGCATTGCCAAACACCATCCAGGCACGACCTGCATGGATGGGCGCTGAATAAGCAGCCACCGACTGCTGCTTGCCATCCGGTCCGGCCACGCAATACCAGAGCTGGGAAAAGGAGCCGCCCAGAAGCGTCATCGAAGCGCTGCGCACCCCGAGATCCTGCAGTGGCTCGACAATGGATTGGTAAAGGCTTTGACCGGGATGGAGCACCAGGCGGAAATGCCGGCCGCGATTGGTATGCATGCTGCTGATGCGAACCGGATTGAACGGGCCGGGATGAACAAGGGTGCGCGGTCGCGCGGACGGGGGTGCTGCCGTGATGGGCATTGACTTGTCTCCTGCATGCTTGTGGCACGAACTGGCGGCAGGGGTGAGGGTCACCCGTCCCGGCCGCCGATCAGCTCCGCTGCGAAGCGGCGCAATGTTTGTCGGAGCATCCGACCCCGACAGTCTAGGCAGCACTGATCATTCGCAGAAGTTTGTATTTTGAATAGATCCATTTAAGATTCAGATCAATATGGAAATGCGCCACCTTCGCTGCCTTGTCGCCGTCGCCGAGGAACTTCACTTCGGTCGCGCAGCCCGCCGACTCCATCTGTCGCAGCCCCCTGTGAGCCTCGCGATCAAGGAGCTCGAGCAGGAATTGGGCATCCGACTTTTCGAGCGCAACTCTCGCCATATCGCGCTGACCCGGGAGGGCGAGGTGGTGTTGCGGGATGCGCGTGCCGTGCTGGCCCGCACAGCCTCATTGCGTCAGCACGCGCAGGATGCCGGCAGGGGTGTGGGCGGTTCTCTGGCGGTGGGTTTCATCAGTCTGGCAACGTACTCGTACCTCCCCTCCTCGATCGAACGCCTTACCCATACCTATCCGGATGTACGCTTGAGTCTGCACGAGAGCACTACCGACGAAATCCTCGCCGGACTGGAGAACGCTTCGATCGACGTGGGCTGCCTGTTTGCTTCGCCGGGACTGCCGGCAGGGCTGCGTTACCAGGCGACGAGTCGCGAAGCCTTGGTGATTGCGCTGCCCGAGCAGCACCCGATGGCGCGTCTCACTCGAACTCCTCTGGAAAAACTCGCCAATGAACGCTTTCTGGCGTTCGAGCGGCATTTCGGGCCAATGATGTTCGACACCGTCGTGAGCGCCTGCATGCGCCACGGATTCAGCCCACGCATCTTCCCGGCTCGGCAGATGCACACCATCGTCAGTCTGGTGGCTGGCGGAATTGGCGTCGCGCTGGTGCCGCAATCGGTTCAGGTCTTTCAAAGGGCGGGCGTGGTGTTTCGGCCGTTGCGCGGGGACCGTATCTCGGTTGAAACCGGCGTGGCATGGCGCGCGGGGGATGATGCGCCGCTGGTGACCGAATTTCTTCGGACTGTTCCACGCTTGCGTCCCGTCGCCAAGGTCTCCACGCTTTCCACCGACTTCGCGTAAACCCGGTGTGGGCTGCGCACATGGTGGACCGGTAATTTGCCAGAACCGTGCAAATGCCGGCGGCAAATGCTTGTCGCATTCCTAGAATTTGGCAATCAGCCCAGCGACCATTGATAGCGGTCGCTCACGGACTGGACAGGTTCACCGGCGGCCCATCCAACGCCCGGCTCATCAAGGTTCATATCATGACAAGCGTCCCCTATATCGTCGGCTGGGGCCACACCCCTTTCGGCAAGCTCGACAAACTCAGCCTCGAAGAGATGATCCGCGATGCCGCTCTGCCCGCCATCGCAAGCGCGGGCCTGGAGCCTTCAGATATCGACGGCGTTTTTGTCGGCCATTTCAACGGCGGCTTTGTCCGTCAGGATTTCAGTGGCGCATTGCCAGCGCTCGCCATTCCCGAATTGCGCCATGTACCATCGGTGAGGCTTGAAAACGCATGCGCCACGGGTTCCGCCGCCATCTGGGCGGCACTTGATGCGCTGGCGAGCGGGCGCGTCAAGCGGGCGCTTGTGGTGGGCATGGAAAAGATGAACACCCTGCCCAACCAGCAGATTGGCGAAATCCTGCTCAAGTGCTCCTATGTGGCGGAAGAAGGCGACACACCTGGCGGATTCGCCGGCGTTTTCGGCAACATCGCAAGCCGCTATTTCGAGCGTTTCGGCGATCAGTCCGACGCGCTTGCATCCATCTCCGCCAAAAACCATCAAAACGGCATGAGCAATCCACTGGCCCACATGCGGCGCGATCTTGGATTCGACTTTTGCCGCACCCCATCGGACAAGAACCCCTTTGTCGCGGGCCCGCTCAAGCGGTCGGACTGCTCGCTTGTCTCCGACGGCGCAGCGGCACTGGTTCTTTCCAATGAACCTCTGGCGGACGCCAAAGTGCCGGCCGTACGCTGGCTTTCGCGCACGCAGGTCAACGAGTTCCTGCCACTCTCGCGCCGCGACCCAACCAGATTCGAAGGTGCAGCACTGGCCTGGCAACGCGGCCTGCACGACGCCCACGCCACGCTGAACGACCTGCAGTTCGTTGAAACCCACGACTGCTTCACCATTGCAGAACTGCTGGAATACGAGGCCATGGGCCTGGCGCCACACGGACAGGGAGCGCGAGTGATCCTCGACGGCACCAGCACCAAGGAAGGACGCCTTCCGGTCAATCCCTCCGGCGGCCTCAAGTCGCGCGGCCATCCGATCGGAGCGACGGGCGTATCGCAGCACGTCATGGCCGCCATGCAGCTCACCGGCACCGCTGGCGACATGCAGATCAGCGGAGCGCGCCGCGGCGCCGTATTCAACATGGGTGGCGCGGCGGTCGCCAACTACCTGAGTGTGTTGGAGGCCGCATGAAGCAGCAGCTCTTGCACCCTGCGCAACCATGCTCGGGGGTGCAGTCTCGTGGCTGATGCGCAGGTGATGAACCTGGCGTGCCTGCTATCGCAGACCGCACGTCTGTTCCCCGATCTACCCGCGCTGATCCAGGGTGACAGCAGCTGGAGCTGGGCGGAGACCGAAGCGCGGGTCGATGCGATGGTTTGCGCACTGCGCGCACGCGGCGTCCAGAAAGGCGACCGCATCCTCGTGCAATCGCGCAATACCCGCCAGCTGTTCGAGAGTTGCTGGGTGGCGTTTCGCCTCGGCGCGGTCTGGGTGCCGACCAACTTCCGTCTGACTCCGCCTGAAATCGCGTATCTGGGCACTTCCAGCGGGGCCGTCGTGATGCTCGCTGAGCCCGACTTTCGCAAGCATGCCGAAGCGGTCAAAGCCGCTTCGAAGAGTCTGCGGGACGTGATCTGGCTCGGCAGGAGTGAAGCGACGCTTGAGAGCGAACTCGGATACGAAGCGCTTCTCGGGAAGCATCTTGGGCAGATCGCTACTGCGGCGACCGTCGAGCGGGATGACCCTCTCTGGTTCTTCTACACATCGGGCACCACCGGCAGGCCCAAGGCGGGTGTATTGACGCATGGTCAGATGGCCTTCATCGTCACCAACCATCTGGCCGACCTGATCCCGGGCACGACCGAGGAAGACCGCTCACTCGCTGTGGCGCCCCTTTCGCACGGCGCAGGTATTCACGCGCTGCTGAATGTGGCGCGCGGCGCGGCCACCGTCCTGCCACTTTCGGACAGACTTGATGGCCAAGAGGTGTGGTCGCTCATCGAGCGGCACCGCATTTCAAACATCTTCACCGTACCTACCATTGTCAAGATGCTCGTGGAACATCCAGCGGTGGACGAATACGACCACAGCAGCCTGCGCTACGTGATTTACGCCGGCGCTCCGATGTACCGCGCGGATCAGAAGCGTGCACTCGACAAGCTCGGACCGGTGCTGGTGCAGTACTTCGGGCTGGGCGAAGTCACCGGCTGCATTACTGTGCTCACACCGCGCATGCATGTGCATCTTGCCGATGAATCGGACAGTCCCATAGGCACCTGCGGCCGGCCCCGCACCGGGATGGAGGTGGCGGTGTTCGATGCCGCGATGCAACCGGTGCCCACTGGCGAGGTTGGAGAAATCTGCTGCCGCGGACCAGGGGTTTTTGCGGGCTACCACAGCAATCCGGGAGCGACCGCGGCAGCGCTGCGCGGCGGCTGGTTCCACACCGGCGACCTGGGTCGGCTCGACGCACGCGGACTCCTCTACATCACGGGGCGCGAGTCGGACATGTACATCTCGGGCGGCTCGAACGTATATCCGCGCGAAGTGGAAGAGGTGTTGCTCACCCACCCTGCGGTGGCGGAAGTTGCCGTGCTCGGCGTGCCTGATCCCAAATGGGGAGAGGTCGGTGTGGCGGTGGTGGTCCAGCGTGAGGGTTGCGAACCAGCGAGCGAAGCCCTGCTTCTGGCGCATCTTGAAGGCCGTTGTGCCCGATACCGCTGGCCGCGGCAGATTTTTTTCTGGGAGGCGCTGCCCAAATCCGGATACGGCAAAATCACCAAGAACGAGGTTCGCCGGCTGCTCATCGAGAAGGGCGAGTTACAGGAAGTTCAGACGATGCAATAGCAGTACGGACGCACGAACAAGCGCAGGGCAGTCAGGTCGAGGATGGGGTTTCTGCCATTTCGGCCACTCCGGTCTCCGGCGACGATCGCGGCTTTGCTTCCAGGCGGCACCGTCTTTGTCAGCGCCCATTTCAGTTTCGGTTTTCCATCCATCCAACCACGACAACAGGAGACATATCCATGACCATCAGCCGCCGCAATATGCTGGCCACCACCCTTGGCGCCCTGGCGCTACCGGCCACCAGCGCTTTCGCTGCGAAAGCCGAGTTCCAGTACAAGTATGCGAACAACCTGCCCTTATCGCATCCGATGAACGTGCGCGCCAAGGAAATGGCCGATGCCATCCGAACCGAAACCAAGGGTCGCGTGGACATCCAGATTTTCCCGAGCAGCCAGCTGGGCTCCGACACCGACATGCTGAGCCAGATCCGCTCGGGCGGAGTCGAGTTTTTCACGCTGTCGGGGCTGATTCTCTCCACCCTCGTGCCGGCGGCGGCGATCAGCGGTATCGGCTTTGCGTTCCCGGATTACCCCACGGTGTGGAAAGCAATGGACGGCGATCTGGGCGCCTACATCCGCGGCGAGATAGGCAAGGCCAACCTGGTTGCCATGGACAAGATCTGGGACAACGGTTTCCGTCAGACCACGTCTTCCTCCAAGCCGATCGTTACGGCAGAAGACTTCAAGGGCATGAAGATCCGCGTGCCCAGCTCGCCACTGTGGACCTCGATGTTCAAGGCATTCGACGCAGCGCCTACCTCGATCAACTTCAGCGAGGTGTATTCGGCCCTGCAAACCAAGGTGGTGGAAGGCCAGGAGAACCCGCTCGCCATCATTTCGACCGCCAAGCTGTACGAAGTGCAGAAATACTGCTCGCTGACCAACCACATGTGGGACGGTTTCTGGTTCCTGGCCAACAAGAAGGCCTGGGAGCGCCTGCCGGAAGACCTGCGCACCATCGTCGCCAAACACATCAATGCAGCCGGCATGGCCGAGCGTACTGACGTGGAAGCGCTCAATGGCACCGTGCAGACGGATCTGGCTTCCAAGGGCCTGACCTTCAACAAGACCGATACCACGACCTTCCGTGACCAGTTGCGCAAGGCGGGGTTCTATTCCGAGTGGAAGAAGAAGTTCGGTGATGACGCCTGGGCGCTTCTGGAGCGCAGCACCGGCAAGTTGTCATGAGCAAGGGGGCGACGACCGACGTGCATTCTGCCGAGACCGTCGCCCTGTCGGCGGCCACTGACGCGGAAACGTCCAATTCCCACGGCGGGCTCGCCCAGGTACTGCCTGGCCGCCCGCGGCTGGCGAAGTTCGATCGCGCACTTGGCTGGCTGGTCGAAGTGCCGGCGGCAGCCCTGGTGCTGGCCGACATCGTCGTGCTGCTCTGCGGCGTGGTGGCCCGCTTCGTGTTCCACAACCCGCTGGTGTGGTCCGACGAACTGGCCTCAATGATCTTCCTGTGGCTTGCGATGTTCGGCTCGGTCATCGCCCTGCGCCGCGGCGAACACATGCGCATGACCGCACTGGTGAGCCGGCTCTCGCCCCAGCGGCGTGCCCTCTTCGAAGCGATTGCCACGGCAGCCTGCCTGCTCTTTCTGGCCATGGTGCTGATGCCCTCCTTCGGTTATGCGGCCGAAGAAGCAGACATCACCACTCCGGCACTCTCGCTATCCAACGCCTGGCGCGCGACTGCGCTTCCGGTAGGTCTGGTGTTGATGACGACCTTCGCCGTGCTGCGTTTATTGCGCACGGCCACCTTGCGCGACGCAGTGTCAGCGCTGGCGATCGTCGTGGCCATTGCTTTCGCGTTCTGGCTCGGTCGATCAGCCTTCGATGACCTGGGCAAGCTCAATCTGCTCGTGTTCTTCGTGGGTGTAGCCGCAGGTTGCGTATTTGCCGGCATCCCGATCGCATTTGCCTTCGGGCTCGGCACCTTCGGCTATCTCGCGCTTGCCACGGGTACGCCGCTGGTCATCATGGTCAACCGCATGGACGAGGGCATGTCCCACATCATCCTGCTGGCGGTCCCCCTCTTTGTTTTCCTGGGTCTGCTGATCGAGATGACCGGGATGGCCCGCGCCATGGTGAGCTTTCTGGCCGGCCTGCTGGGGCATGTGCGCGGCGGGCTTTCTTATGTGCTGATTGGCGCGATGTATCTGGTCTCCGGCATCAGCGGTGCGAAGGCTGCCGACATGGCCGCAGTAGCCCCGGCGCTGTTTCCTGAGATGAAAGAGCGCGGGGCCGACGAAGGTGAACTGGTCGCCTTGCTGGCGGCCACCGGGGCGCAGACCGAAACCGTTCCGCCAAGCCTGGTGCTGATCACCATTGGCTCGGTTACGGGTGTATCGATCGCGGCACTCTTCACCGGCGGCTTGCTGCCGGCGCTGGTGCTGGGAGTGGTGCTCTGCCTGGTGGTCAGAAGCCGTTATCGGCACGAAGACCTGAGCAATGTGCGGCGGGTGCCAAAAAGGGAAATTTTCAAGCTTTTCCTCATTGCCGTCCCCGCGCTGGCTTTGCCCTTTGTGATCCGCGCCGCGGTGGTCGAGGGCGTGGCGACTGCCACCGAGGTCTCGACCATCGGCATTGCCTATGCGGTGGTGGCTGGCCTGGTGATCTACCGGCAGTTCGAGTGGAAGCGGATCTTTCCGATGCTGGTCAGCACCGCAAGCCTGTCAGGCGCCATTTTGCTGATCATCGGTACTGCAACTGCAATGGCCTGGGGGCTGACCCAGTCCGGGTTCTCGCGACTGCTTGCCGTCACCATGGCCGACCTGCCCGGTGGCGCGCCCACGTTCATCGCGGCTTCGGTGGTGGCGTTCGTGATTCTGGGCTCGGTGCTCGAAGGTATTCCGGCCATCGTGCTTTTCGGGCCCCTGCTCTTTCCGATCGCGCGCGAACTCCATGTGCATGAGGTGCACTACGCGATGGTGGTCGTGTTGTCGATGGGTCTGGGCCTCTTTTCACCGCCGATGGGCGTGGGGTACTACGCAGCGTGCGCCATTGGCCGGGTGAGCCCGGATGCTGGCATCCGCCCGATCATCGGCTACATGGTGGCGCTGCTGATCGGCACCATCGTGGTTGCGGCCATCCCGTGGCTATCCATCGGCTTCCTGTGAGCGAAGCGCAGTCGAGCGGATTTGCGATTTTTTAGCTATGGCCTGTTAACCTTCCTGAATCGGTTGAACCAGCCGGTATCAGTTAGCCACATAGGGTCCTCCAAGGGATGTTCTTTTGGCGATACCCCCAATCGAATACCCTCATACCCCCAAAGATACCCCCAAGCCGGTGCAAGCTGGCACTGCCGCCCCTTGGACGCTAAAAAACAAAAAAACCCCGTAAACACTAGGTTTGCGGGGCTTTCAGTGGGCATTGTAGGACTACAAAAAACCCAATTTTGGCGGAAACGGAGTCCGCCTAACTCACCGTCCCACAGCATCCCAGTTCGTTTCTAAATAGTTGTTTAAAAACAGATATTTAGGATTACATCCGTCCCACGCCATTTCAAGCAATTCCAGTCAATTTCGATTTCCTGCAGGGGACGGATCGTGGGACAATATTGCCAGTCCCCCGCAGATGAAAGCTAAGGCAACTATCTATTGACGTTGCTCCACCATGGGTCTAGGCATCAATCGACTCACCGCACTGAAAGTGCAGCGTCTCAAACAGCCCGGTTACCACGCCGACGGGGCGGGTCTGTACCTCTGCGTCAAGCCCAGCGGCGCCAAAAGCTGGATCTTTCGCTACCGCTTTGCCGGGCGCGAGCGCGAGATGGGTCTTGGCAGTCTGGTCACCTTCGGTCTGGCCGACGCGCGCGAACGCGCCTTGGCGCAAAGGCGCCTGTTGGCCGATGGCAAGGACCCCTTGGACATCAAACACGCCGCCCAGGCGCAGCAGCGCCAGAGCCGGGCAGATGTGCTGGTGTTTGACGCGGCGGCTGCGCGCTACATCGCCAGCCACCGTGCGGGCTGGAAGAACGCCAAGCATGCCGAGCAATGGACCAACACGCTCGCCACCTATGCCTCCCCGGTGCTCGGTGCGCTGGCGGTATCCGAGATCCAGACGCACCATGTCATGCGGGTGCTTGAACCCATCTGGGTCGACAAAACCGAAACGGCCAGCCGCTTGCGTGGCCGCCTGGAGCGGGTGCTCGACTGGTGCAAAGTGCAGGGCTACCGCACGGGAGACAACCCGGCAGCCTGGCGAGGGCATCTGGAGAACCTGCTCAGCGCACCCAAGAAGACCATGGTGGTCAAGCACCATGCGGCCCTGCCCTGGCGAGAGATTGCTGCGTTCATGGCGGAACTGCGCCAAAAGCCGGGAATGGCAGCACTGCTCACTGAATGGATCATTCTGACCAATTGCCGCACCGAGGAAGGCCTCAAGGCGCGCTGGGAAGAGATTGACCTGGAGCGTGCGGTGTGGACCATACCGGCCAATCGGATGAAGGCCAAGAAGGAGCACCTGATTCCGCTGTCCCAGCATGCTCTGTCGGTGTTGCACAAGGTCCGCGCGGTGGTGGAGCCGGTGGGCTATGTGTTTCCAAAACCGCCCAACAAGAACAGTCTGCTGGAGCAGCCACTGTCCAACGCAGCGTGCATGGCCTTGCTCAAGCGCATGGGGCATGCGGATCTGACGGTCCACGGGTTTCGCAGCAGCTTTCGCGACTGGGCGGGTGAATCGACAAACCACCCGCGTGAGGTGATCGAGCACGCCATGGCGCACCAGCTCCAGGACAAAGCCGAGGCTGCGTATGCGCGGGGGACCTTGCTCGAGCGCAGGCGGGTGCTGATGGCCGATTGGGGGCGGCACTGCTCGGGGGGATAGAGGCAAGCAAAAGACCCGACCAAGCTCCCGCAATGCACTTGCAGGGGTGTACGTGCTGACGCTGCAAGCGACTGCGCTTTGATACCGGGATCGGCGTCGCGATTCAAGCCACCAATTCGGCAGCGGCATCTGGCAGATCATCAAGGAGTTCCAATGCGCCTGCCGTGGCCTCCCTCTTCGTACGCCACAGAGCCATCAGCTCCCTGAGTTCCGCAGCCTGGCGCTGCATCGTCCTCGTCCGCTTCTCCGGCGGCGGCAACTGATCAACCACGCTGTTGCAGTACACCGAACGGACATACCGCTGGCGCGAAGACCCATGCCCCAGGGCCAGGGACACACGCGCCAGAGAGTCTTGCCGGCTCCACCCTCGCTCCATGAGCTCCTGCAGCAAATCGACTGCATAGCGGTAGCGCAGCGAATGGGGCGCAAACTGTCCCACCAGACCCAGCTTGCGGCACTGGCTGTGATAGTGGCGACGCGCGGACGCCAAATCATTTTTCTTGCCCACAACCAGGAACCCGTCATGGGTGGCGGCATAGTCCAGCGCCTGCTGGATCACATGCAAAGTCGTTAGCGCATGGCGCTGGAGCACAAAAGTATCGCGGATGCGTCCGCCCTTGGTGCCATCGACCACCGCCATGCTCAGGTCGCGCAGCCCCGGTCCCCCGGCTGCAGTGGAGTTCGATTGCCCCAGCAATCGCACAGCATCGCAGGCAAACTCCAGCAAGGCACTGGTGCTGCTGAGCGCCTCCAGCCCCCGAAACCCCAGGTAGCGTTCGAGCTCCAGGGTCAGCGCCAATCCCTCCTGGCCCTTCCTGCGGGCCTCGGCCACCACCTGCTCGAAATGATTTTGTTCGATCGGCAGCTTCTTGCCGACACGGCTGCGCGGTGTAATTCCCAACCCCTTGCGGGTGATTCCAGCGGCATCGGGATCGCCATGATCATTGCGAATCAAGGATCGGATCTTGGACAACAGATTGGCCTGTGCGGCCACCGAGCAGCCAGGGCGTTTGCGTTGCTCTTCGGATGCCGCCACCGGAATTGCTCGACACAGGATATAGGCCCTCACCTGGAGCAGCGTCAGATGGCGCGGCCGCACGTCAGGGTGGCCCCGGGCACTCAGCCACTGGTTCAAAGCTTGGCCCTCGCGGTTCAGGTTCGCCTTGCCTGAGCGCGATCCCCGTTGCTTCTGGGCGGCCCTGGCAATCACTTGCGCCGATGTTTGGGTCTTGGACATGTGGAACTCCTTTTGCATAGTTGACAGACGCGACCATCCCTCTGGCCTGCGCCAGATCGAATGCAGAAAGCCCCCCCGGTTGGGTAGTAAAAAACCGCCAGCGACCGGGGGCGCGCTAGTTGTCAAAACTTCAAAAGAGACCTTCCTGCCCACTTCAATGGTTTAGGTGTGGGGCCGCGCGCGGCACGCAGCGGTTGGGCAGGAAGATGCTGTTTCAGGAGCAGAAACGACATGACCCGCCGGTCACCGCCTTCTGCTCTTCCTTGCATTGCTCTTGGGACACAAAGGCCCATCCCCGCAGGGGACTGGGAGTTCATGGCGCCAAAGCCATCGGCGCAGCGCCCCATGGGTGGGGGGCTGATCGGGCCTTCCGTCAAAACGGGAGCCCGGCCTGCGCCGGATTTGAGATACCCCCATCGCATGGGGGCCAGTAGGTTTTCTTGACGCACCCCGGGACGGGGTGGTGGGAGTCGCTCACGAATCGATCAACAGATATCTAAAACAATATGGAGAGGAACAAGGACACGCTGGGGCTTCAGGCATAGGACGGCCGAAGACCACAGGTGATTGACGCGCCCCCTGGCGGGGGTGGAGAGATGCGCTAGCGCAGCCGCAACCGGCTTGGCCAGGCCAAAAGAACTACTGTCACGTGTGCAGCAAGCAATTGCCGCACGCTGTTTGCAGCGCGATGCTGCACTCAATGAACCCTGGCCTGCACGCTATTGCGAGCGGGCCAGGGGAGATAACCACTGCTCCCCACCAGTTGGGGCTACAGATCCAACCTGACGCAGGGCGTCAGACTTTGCCATAAAGGCTCTACAAGCTTCCCCAATTGGGGAGTTGAAACCCGAATGGAAGATCGTCAATGACAAACCTTCCGTTCGTGTCTCGCGGCCAGTATAAGCCCACTTGAATATCAAAACAATTACCTCAGCAAGGCTGCGGGGATCTTGTCTCACACAATCCCAATACTCCAATATTGAACGCGGTCATATTTTAATTTCCGGGAAATAGTTTCCCAAGTAATTGTCGATAAAGATATTTTTCTCATTCCCCGATGTGCGTCATTCTTTTTTGCCATCTCAAAAAAGATCCCTGACCCCGTGAGGTCAGGGATTGAAGGTGCCAGGACCAGATTACAGGCCTTGGCGTTTGCACTTTTCCACGTATTGCAGCACGCGAGATCGCTCCAGGCGCGGGCTGCGCGGACCGAAGTCGTGTGTCGGCTGCAGCAGGGGCTCACCCTCTTGCCTGCGGTAGAACGTGGAGCGCGACATGTTGAGAAACTCCCATGCCTCGCGAAGAGTCATGAAAGGACGTTCAGAGCGAGCGGATTGGGTCATAGTGGACCTCGTTCCAACAGTCGTTGACGCAGAGGTGTCTATTGAGCGGACACCGGTAGATATAGAGCTTTTGGGCTTTTTAGGGCCTGACATGTCTAAGAAATGCCGCGCGCCGAAAGGGCACGGGCATATGCGTCGTCTCGCGTCGTCACCGATGCTCTGGAGTGCTGAGGGGGCTCAGCCTATTGGCAAGGGCCGCGCGCGGCGCGCGACCCTGATCGGCAAGTTCTGGTTTGGAGTTTGATTTTCCTGACACCACGGGCAGGATTTGCGGTGCTTGGGCACTGACCGGACATCGCTCATATGTTCCGGTCCAGAGGCGGCGCGCCAAAGAGCGCTGACGGGGTGACTTATGTCCTGGCCGCTTCTGTGTGCTTGGGCTGTGGTGTTTGGGCGCCTATACCACGGGATTTGTGGCGCGCCGTTTCGAATGTTGCTCGATTTCGGGCATCTTTTGAATTTGAAGGCCTCAAGGCCTGCGTTTCGCGCAGGCTTGCGCTCTTCTTTTTAGAATTCAAAATTTAAAATGATGGTATTGGAGATTGGTCGGTTCCCAATCTCCAATACACACCTTCCCGACAAACGGACTTCATTCTAAGCACGTTTTACTGCTTTTCGCAAAGGAGAATCGAGACGAGACCCAACATATTCCAGCGGGCCCGTCCAAGCTACACAACAGCACTGCGCCTTTCAGGAACGCAAATGATTTCGATTACTCGGGTGATGAAGTTGTGTGTGACTCCAGCTCCCTCATTGGCGGCTGAGGCCAGCGCCCCACCACACTGAGTACCGAGGGTACTAGGCCATGCGACAGAGACTTATAGCGCGTGGCTCGCCCGCCGTGCGCGCGCGAGCGCAGTGGTGAAACACTGGGTACAGAAGACCCTCCGTCTTGCCGCTCCCCGTGCCGGTGGCCACCAAAGTGCTCAGGCGTGCTCCTAGCGGCTGAAACCAGGGTGCGTAGTTTCGAACGCTTCGAAGCACGTCTTGCCACCTTTTCCCGACACAAAGGGAAGGCCCAACCTGCACATAAGGGCCTTTAAGCCACGCATCCTCGTCATCGACAAAACGGCCCATCAAACCGTGGTTGAAAGCGTCGGCGGGCTCGAAGGCGGAAACCTGAAAATGATTAAGGGCCGTCTGGATGTCGTGGGCACGCAGGGATGGGAGCTTGGACGTCTCAGTCAACGGGGGGCTTAATCGATCGGGATGTGTCAAACCCAGCGCAAGGAATCCGGGCGCCAAATAGCCGTCGCCTGACTGCTGGTGGCAGCCACCTGCGTGGGAGGCCACAGCAGGTCGTCTAGTAGTGCGACAGTGTCACCCAGGCTGGCTGCGTCGATACGGTTTTTGTTCAAGAAGGCCTGCCACTGGCGCAGCTTGGCGGCGTCTGCGCTGAACTGCTTGGTCAGGGCCAATGGGCGCTCCGTGGGCAGTGCTGTCTGGCGCCGGGCAAAGGTGGCGGCTATTGCCATGGCCAGCGTGGCGCCGTCCAGTTCTGTGCGCCTTGCAATCACCGCGAGGTCGAAGAAGTCCTTCATGCGGCTGTTCGCCTGCCCCAGCATCACCATGGCCTGGTACTTCTCGGCAATCACGGTGTAGACCGGATACATCCGCAGCGTCGGGGCTTGGAAGTCGTTCAGCAAAGTGGGATAAGCCACGGTCTGCGGCCCCGGCGTCACGGCGTCGCCAAAGCCCACGTCGATTTGCAGCGCACAGCGCGCGGAACCTATGCGCGCCACCAGCGTGATGCGGGTGCCGCCATAGGTGTTATCTTCGCGAATGGCCTGCGCCTGCACAGATTCAGGGTCGAACACGATGCCGTCGCCCAAGTCCATGGCGGCGACTTCGCGGAAGGTGGCGATCAGGTTCGCCTCATCGTCGGGGCCAAAGCCCAGTAGATCGGCATCCCGTGTCGGGCGGTGCGGGGTGTCGTACCACAGTGCAAAGAGCAGCGCTCCTTTGAGCAAGAAACGGTCGGCATACAGCGAGGTGCTGAGGCGGGCCAGAAGGCGCTCCATCGCGAAGCGGTTGAGCAGCAGGCTGTAATCGTCACCCCGTTGCCTGGCGAGCGTCAGCAACCGGGCCAGGATGGACGCAGAGAGATTCGCGTTCATTGAGTGATAGCCTCCAGATAGGGTTGCATGACACGTTCGACGCGATTGATCTTGGCAAAGTGGCTCAGTTCGGCCATGGTGACCTTGCGGCTGCGCCAGGCATCTTTCAGCGCCTCCAGCGCCACGTCCAGGCCGATTTTGTTGCGGAACTTGAAGCAGTCCGTCACCGTTTTGGCGGCGCTGTACACGCGGATGGGGGCGCCATGCTCGGTCACCGTCTGGATGCCGTCGCTGTACGCAGCGCCCCGCAGGCGCGTGATGCGCAGCGTTGGGTAAGTCAGTGCTGGGGTCTGCGTGCCTTCAGGCAGGGCAATCCATACTTCGTGCGGCAGTTGCGTGCCGATCTCGTGGAACTGCAAAGCGCTCAGCAGGCACAGCACGGCCTTGGGCACGCGCTGGCACACCTCGATCAGCGTCTGGTGCTCGGTGACTTCGGCATCAGGCAGCGCGTACAGACCGCGCCCCAGCCGGAGCAGCTTGCCCGCCTGGTATAGCCTGATCAGGAGCTGCGGCGACCAGCCGTGTTCGCGCACATCCGCCGCCCGCAGCACGCGCCGGTGGCGGGCCAGTTCGAGGATGTAGTCGGATTGGTTCATGGATTCCTTAGTTTAATATTCACATTATATTTTCTCAAGTAATGTGATTTGCATACAGTAGGGACTCCGTTGACTTGCTCGATGGATTGCGCCACGAAGGACGCGCTGGGTCATGGCGTCCAGGTGTGACCTGTGGACGTGATGCACAGCGACGTGGACTCCACCTTGGAAGATCTGCCCGAAGTTCCTGCCGTGCAGCTCGGCCTGCGCATGATCAGAGGGCTGCGCGGCCACAGCGCCGGTGCCTGCGTTCAACATATTCAGCTCCAAGCTGCGTGACTCAGGTGACAACTACCTTGACGCGCACCGGAACACGACCGGGTACACCGACTCCAGCGGGCAGCTCTGCCAGGCCGTAACCTCGCTCATGGCGGCGTCGGTGACGCTGCTGATGAGGTCGGGCGAGACGTCTACCGAGTACATCTCGGCGAAAAACCCCTGGATCTCGCGCACCGTCATGCCGCGTGCGTACATGGAGGCGATCCAAGTCGTCAAAGCCGGTGAAGCACCGCCCATGCTTGCCGATGAGCTACGGTTCGAAGGTTCCCTCTCGGTCGCGGGGAACGTCGATGCGCAAGGCGCCGACGTCGGTCAGCACGGTTTTGGGGCTCCTGTCATTGCGATGATTAGCGGGGGCCCCTTCAGGCTTGGCCTGGCCAAGCGCGTAGCCCAGATGGTGACTCATCTCGGCGCCCAGTGCACGTTCAAGAACCGACTTCTTGAACTGCAGGAAGATCCCTTCAAGTTCGGCTGGCGTCACCGGCCCAGGAATGAGTTGCTCCAGCAGCTCGGTTGAGAATTGCGGCTGCGCCGCCTTGTCCGCCGCTGCGGTCGTCTTCATCTTGCGTGGCATTCATGCTCCTTGTTGACATGCTATGCCTCACACACAAAGTTTCTGACAGGCTCGGTTCCCTAGAGAGACTACCTGGATGGATCCAAGCCCAACGGCAATTCCCGCGCATCCAGCCCCATGGCTTGCAGCTCGCGGCGGAAGTGAGTCATGGCCAGCGGGAAGGCTTGCGCGACCAGAATGTATTGGTATTCGTGGTCGTCCAGCAGCGGTGTGATCGTTTCCTCAGTCACACCTGCGGCGTAGTAGAACCGTGCCTCGTACTCACCGGCATAGGTGGCCACATCGCTGGTGTCGTTTTCGTTGGTGGCCTTGGCGTCCAGTTTGATCCTCACGCCCAGCATCAGCGGAGCGCCTGCTACATCGGGCACCGCCAAACCCACCTCGATCTCTTGCTGCACCTCCAGCCGCATCTTGACGCCCGCAGCCTCGCCACGGTTCTGGCCATTGGAAGCCAGTACCCGAAAGCTTCGCAGCACGGGGCGGGGAACGGTCACTTCTGGCATGACACTGCCCCTCGACTGAATCGGCGGAACTCCCGGGGGTCGTAACGCGGATCGGGGCGGGTCGCACTGCCCTGCCCCCGCGTAAGGGATATCAACTTGACGCTACCTTGCACATCAGAACGCACGGGTGCGCGCTGCTGCGTGAAATCAGCCTGCAGGCCCTTTTCTTCCACCAGCGCCCAGAACGCCTCGGGGCTGCGGCGCACCAGGCGCAGCAGCGTGTCCATGGCCTCGGACTGGGCCACGTCATCGTTCTCGTATTTGCTGAACGCCACGGGCCCGCCGCCAAACAGCTGGGCTGCCTGGGCCTGTTTGAGCTTGTATTGCTTGCGCAGTGCAGCAATTTCATCGCCCGTCAGCAAGCCATCGACCTGCTTGCGAAACGCCATCACGATGCGCTTGTTCAGCTTGGACTCCGCCATGCCAACGTAATCTGACGTGCAGGTATCGCACAGCTGGTAGTGCATAGGCAGCAACGCTCTGGTGCCCTTGTATTCCGTCTCTACTGCGCGTGTTTGCGCAGTAACGTGACCTTCGCCGCAAATGGCGCACAGCGCCTGGTTTTCCATGACGGCTCTCCTTCAAGACAGGTGACAAGACACCAGCAACACCAGTTGCCCCGCCTTGCCCACTGCAAACTTCACAAAATATTCAACGCCCATCTCTTTGTCCACGGAGGCCACCCATTCCACGCGGCGCAGGGCGTAGGCATCGCACGCCGCCAGCGCATTGCGGCCATTGGTGCACCACTCGGAATCCCGGTAGTCGCCTGGGCGCAAATGCCCCAGCAGACCGGCTACAGCCTCCAGATCCCCCGCAAACAAGTCGTACACCGCCTTGTCGCAACGGTCTGTCCAGGTATTCAGCCCACCGGCCGCCGCAAGCTTCTGAACCCGGGTCAACTCGTACAAGGGCCCGCTGGCGATCTTGACGCGCCCCTGCCCGTCCTCGGGAGGATTCAGACTGTACTCTGAAACGACGACTATTTTTACCATGGTGGTAATTTTAGAGGGGCATTAGGGCCATCACGCCACAGAAGCCACCAGCCCCTCGGCCAGACGGGCCTGCACTGCCTCGCGCTCGGCCAGGCGCTGGCGCAGGTCGGCGCACAGGCGGCGCAGGGCGGTGATGCGGGTGACGATGCGGGATTGTTCAACCAAGGGAGGCACAGGAAAGGCGCAATCCTTCAGCTGCGTCATGTTGATGGAAGCCAGATTTGTCGTTTGCTTCGCAGATGACGCGAAGTAGGCACGAGCGACAGCCGAATTTAAATACAACTCGGCCCACACCGGATTCCAGGCTGTAGAGATCCCTCGAGCCTTGAACACATGGTTTTGGTGCAAGCAGGTTGGCAGCTCATCACGCCAGGTGGCCGTGCGCCCGACTTTGTCCCAGTCACCCCCCTCGGTTATGAGCAGATCGCCGTTGAGGAGCTGAAATCGAGATAACTCGCTCTGGTCTATGACGACCTCTTTCATCGACGACAGATTCAGGTGCCAGCGCTGCACGTTCGCCACGCGCAAATATGGCAATGAAACAGGCATAGGTATTGCAGTCTTACGGCCCAATGTCACGCCACTGGAAATCAGCACGATTTCACCCAGACGTGCCCACCCCCACCCCACAGGCAACTCAAACGGTTTTTCCTCGTCGGTGATGGGGGGCAGGGGTTTGTCGCGTTTGATCTGGCCGGTGGCGATGAGGCGGTCTTTTTCGGCGCGGATGCGTTGCAGCAGAGCGCTGGCGGGTTCGTCCTGGGGGTCTTGCGGCACCAGCAGGCCGCGCACGGCCAGTTGCAGCAGGGTTTGCTCCAGGGCGTCGATGGCTTCGGGGCGGTCGAGCAGCAGGTCGAAGTGCTGGGCCACGCGCTGCCAGTTGTCGGCCAGTTCCTCGGGCGTGGTGCTGGCGGTGAGCGTGCCCAGCAGGGTGCTGACCAGTTGGGCGTGTTGCGCGGCCTCCAGCTGGCCCTTGGCGTCCAGCGCATCGCACAGGCGCATGAGTTCTTCGACGCGGGTTGCGATACGGGATTGTTCGGCGAGGGGTGGGAGCGGGACAGGCAACGCCAACACCACCTCACGCGATACGTTTTTCATCGAGCTGCTGGTCCCCGACGCATTCGCCGCGTAGTGCTCACGCGAGTAGCTTGCGTTGTTCACCATGTTGAGAAAGGCACGATTCATTTGGCTGGAAACCGCCAACCGAATGATCTTGTCGCTCAACATGAGCTGAGGTTCCGCCACTCCGACCAACACCGAGCGCGCAACGAGTTCAGCAGTGTTCGCCCGAGACAGAAGGAAGTCGTCGTCCTTAACTTCATATTCAGGCTTGGGCGCCAGCTCCGAGGGCAGCTCCTTGTTGGCTGTCGGGTCAAACCTTCCCCAAGATACTGCGCTGACCTTCAAAACGCCCCAATGGCCGGGGCGACGAGGAGAGCCAATACAAGTGGGACTCCAGCCAGCTTCACTGGCATTTACCACCGCTCCAAGCCGCACCCATTCCCACCCCACCGGCAACCCAAACGGCTTTTCCTCCTCCGCAATCTCCCCCAGCGGCTTGTCGCGCTTGATTTGGCCCTCGGCAATCAGCCGATCCTTCTCCGCCCGGATCTTCTGCAGCAGCACACTCGCCGGTTCATCCGCCGGGTCTTGCGGCACCAGCTTGCCTTGCACGGCCAGGGTCAGGATGAGTTCGCGCAGACGGGCCACGCCGCCGGGGGCGGTGGCCAGTAAATCCAAATTTGATAGCAGCATGCGCTTATCCATCAAGCGCCAGAGGCGTTTTTATTCAACAAAGGGGCTAGCTTCTGCTGCGCCAGCAGGCTGAGGGCTTGGGCCTGTTGCAGGCATTCGAGCAAGGCTTGCTCCGTGACCAACTCGCCGTCGTAATCGCTCAGGTTGCGCTGTTTGCGCAGGGCGTCGAGCACGCGCACGGTGGAGGGGCTGACGCCCAGGGTGTGCACCAGGCAGCCTATGGTGGTTTGGTGGTGGCCGGGCTTGCTGGTGGAGGTGCGCCAGCCCTGGGCGTGCAAGGCGGCATCGGCCACGGCGCGGATGGCGGTGTAGGCGCAGTCAAAGCGTGTCTCGGTGCTGTTGTCGGTGCGCTGCGAGTCTTGCAGACGGGTGCGCGCGGTGGCCAGCATTTTTTGCAGCAGGGCGGCGGAAAACGGCACTTTGTCCAGCTGGCCGATGCGCGCCAGGTTGTTCAGTTCTTCTTCAGGCATCCAGTTCTCCGATCAGCATTACTTTTGGCTTGGCTAGCAGCTCTTGCACAAAGGGGTTTGCTTCGGCGCGTTTGCTGGCCCATTCGGCAGCGGTCATCACCTTGGGGTTGATGTCGCGCCCCAGTGGGGCCTGGGCGGCATAGGTGGCTTCCACCACCTGGGCAAAGCTGGCGCTGCCCACCACCAGCAGATCCACATCGCTGCCCGCATGGGCGCTGCCGCTGGCCATGGAGCCAAACACAAAGGCCAGCGCTACCTGCTCGCCCAGCGGTTGCAGGGCCTGCCGCAGCACATCGGCCAGGCCGGTGGTTTTGCGGATGAGGGCTTGCAGTTCGGCAAAGATGGGGTGGCCCTGGTTGGCCTGGAACTGCACCTGGTTGCCCACGCGCTCGCTGGTGAGCAGGCCCACATGGCACAGCGCGTCCAGCTCTTTTTTCAGGGTGCCGGGGGCGGCCTGCGTCTGGCGGGCCAGTTCGCGCAGGTGCATTTTTTGGTCGGGCTGCATCAGCAGCAACGCCAGCACTTTGCGGCGGTACTGGTTGGGGAACAGCAGTTCAGCAACCGTAGAATTTGTTTTCAAAATAAAAACGATTGTTTTCTATTGGAAAACGTATTGTGCACTCCAACGGGGGAATGTCCAGTGCCCTACGCTGCAAACCGTGGCCTGGGGCAGGCGCATACCGGGGGCCTGGGCGCGGCGCAGTTTGCTCCATTTTTCATAGCTAATAGCGCTTATCCATCAAGCGCTGGCGGCTGTTTTTGCCAAAGACTGTGCGAGGATGCCTTTCAACTCGTCACGCAGGGCCTGGGCCTCGGTTTGCAGGCGGGCGTAGTCGGCCAGCAACACCTCGGGGTCGTGGCTGGTTTGTTCGCCGACGTGGGGGTTCTTCTGGTCGAGGTTCCAGTTGGCGGCCTTGATCTGGTCGATGCTGACCTTCCACGCCCGTTCGTTTTCCACGCGGGCGGCAAAGCCATCGGCCTCGGTGCCCCACCAGGCTTTCTCAAAGTCGAATTCTTCGATGCGGATGGGCTTGGTCTTGTTGTAGTTCTTCACGCCCGGCGGGTACGGGTGCTCGTAGTACCAGACGTGCTGCGTGGGCTGGCCCTTGGTAAAGAACAGCAGGTTGGTCTTGATGCCGGTGTAGGGGGCGAACACGCCATTGGGCAGGCGCACGATGGTGTGCAGGTTGCACTCGGTGAGCAGTTGCTCTTTGATGCGGCTTTTGACGCCTTCGCCAAACAGGGTGCCGTCGGGCAGCACCAGGGCGGCGCGGCCGTTGACCTTGAGGATGTGCTTGATGAGCACCAGGAAGAGGTCGGCGGTTTCTTTGGTGCGCACGTCGGCGGGGTAGCCCTGTTCGATGCCGGGTTCTTCCACGCCGCCAAAGGGCGGGTTGGTGAGCACCACGTCCACGCGGTCGGCCTGGGTGTAGTCGCGCAGGGGGCGCACCAGGGTGTTGTCGTGCCGGATGTTGCTGGGCACCTCGATGCCGTGCAGCAGCAGGTTGGTGACGCAGAGCATGTGCGGCATCTGCTTTTTCTCGACGCCGCGAATGCTGTTTTGCAGCACGGCTTCTTGGTCGGCGTTGTGGACCTGCTTGCGCAGGTGCTCGATGGCGCACACCAGGAAGCCGCCGGTGCCGGTGGCAGGGTCGAGCACCACCTCGCCCAGTTGCGGGCTGACTATGTCCACCATGAACTGGGTGACGGCGCGGGGGGTGTAGAACTCGCCCGCGTTGCCTGCGCTTTGCAAATCCTTGAGGATTTTTTCGTACAGGTCGTTGAACTGGTGGCGCTCGGCCTGGCGGTTGAAGTTGATGGCGCCCAGTTTGTTGACCACCTGGCGCAGCAGGTGGCCGCTTTTCATGTAGTTGTAGGCGTCTTCAAACACGCCGCGCACCACGTAGCCGCGCGGGTTGCGGGCGGGGTCTGCGCTCAGGTTCTTGAGCGTGGCAAAGAGCTGGTTGTCCACAAAGTCGAGCAGCGCCTCGCCGGTGATGCCCTCGGGGTCGGCCGCCCAGTTGCGCCAGCGCATGGCTTCGGGGATGGGGCTTTGGTAGTGGTCGCGCGTCAGCTCCAGCTCTTCTTCGAGCGCATCAAACACCTTGAGGAACAGCAGCCAGGTGAGCTGGCTGATGCGCTGGGCGTCGCCATCGACGCCGCTGTCCTGGCGCATGATGTCCTGGATGGATTTGATGACGGGGGTGAGGTTGGACATGGGTGGCAGAGTTTGAGAAAAAACGGGCTCTAGCGCTTATGGGATAAGCGCTAGCAGCTATTATTTTGTGAGTTATGGCGCCACTGTTTCGGGTGGCATCCGGGGCAACAGGCGGTCACGATAGAGCGCCCCCTGGGCACGGCAGGCGGCGAGTTGCTCTTTGAAGCTGGTCCGGTAGTTTGGCCCCAGCCAGGCGCTGAAGCCCACCAGCCCGTCGCAGATGACCTGCCCTTGAAACACCAGCAGACCGCAGGAGATGACGGCACCGCTGCTGCCAAGCAGCTCTTTGAGCGGCGTGTTCAGCGTTTTGATGGCATAAGCCGCATTCGTCTCATGGGGCTCCAGAAAGTGACTGTGTGTGGCGGTGTCGTTGACATAGATCCAGTTGTCAACGCGCAGCGTGTGCACGGCTTGCAGCACGTCGTCGGCGCAGAAGCGGCCCTGCTGGCCCTGCAGGTGTGCCAGCGCTGGCTGCAAAAGCGCAGGGTTGGCATACAGGGCATCGCGTGCCGCGGCCAGTTGCGTCACCACATTCGCCTTGGGCTTGGTGATGGGGATAGCTTCGAGCAGGCTTTGGTAGTTGGCAATGAAGTGCCGCGCCGCTGCAGGGTCGATGCATTTTTTGTTCGTCATAGGGGGTTCCAACGCGGCTCTTGAGTGGCTGGCGTTTGTCTGAATTTCGGCGGGCAGCAGTCAGCGGGGTGCGTACAGCTCGCGCTCCAGCGTTTGCAGCGCGCTCAAGTACTGCGGGCGGCCGCCAAAGCTGCGCACCAGCTCGGCGGGGCTGCCCAGGTGGGTGAAGGGTTGAACGCTGAACACGTTGTCGGCCTCGATGGTGGCAATGCCTTCGTCGGCGTATTTGTCGAGCAGGGCTTCGAGCACCTTGCGCGCCACGGGGCCGTATTGGGTGAAGACGTTGCGCTTTTGCACGCGGCGGGCGCGCTCGCGGCGGGTGAGCAGGGGCTGGTCGTAGGCCACATGCAGCAGCAGGTCGAACGGGTCAAGGTCTTTGCCTACCTCGTCGGCCAGGGCTTCGAGCAGCACGCCCTGCCCTTCCAGTTCTTGCAGCAGCGCGGCCTTGCGGTCGGCCTGCTGCCAGGCCTGCAGAAACTGGTCGAGCGAGTCGAAGCGCTTGCGCAGGTTGATGCGGGTGTAGTCGCGCAGGCTTTCGGTGATGAGCTGGCCCTGGGCGTTGAGGTACTGCACGCGCTCGCGGGCGATCATCACGGTGACGTTGTTGCCGAGGATGTATTTCTTCGGGCCGTCCGCTGCGCCGCTGCCGCCCGCAAACGGGCCGAGGGGTTGGCCTTCGACAGGCTCAGGCTGAACGGGTTGGGTGGGGTCGAATGGATGGGGTGAGCCGAGTGGCTCGGGCGGCGCCACGGGCTCGCCTGCACCGGGTTCGTAGATTTGCACGGGCTCGCCGTCAAAGTCTTTATCGGCAAACAGCTCGGTGGCGCGCTTGAAGTCGAGAATCGTGAACCAGGTCTTGCCCAGGTCTTCGCGCAGGCGGGTGCCTCGGCCGATGATCTGCTTGAACAGCGTCATGGACTTGATGCCCTGGTCCAGCACGATGAGCTTGCAGGTTTGGGCGTCGACCCCGGTGCTCATGAGCTTGGAGGTGGTGGCGATCACCGGGTAGGTTTTCTCGGGGTCGATGAAGTTGTCGAGCTCCAGCTTGCCCTCGGTGTTGTCGCCGGTGATTTGCACCACGTATTTAGGCTGGGTAGCGCACAGGTCGGCGTTGGCATTGCTCAGCGCCTGGCGCATGCGCGCGGCGTGGTCGATGTCTTCGCAAAACACAATGGTCTTGGCGTAGCGGTCGGTGGCCTTGAGGTATTCGGTGATCTTGGCGGCTACCGCCACGTCGCGCTGCTCCAGCACGAGCTTGCGGTTCATGTCGGCGCCGGTGTAGATGCGGTCTTCGATGGCGTGGCCGTGCTTGTCCTGCATGCCCGCCGTTGGGCGCCAGCCGAAGGTGTCTTTGTCCAGATCGACGCGGATGACCTTGTACGGCGCGAGGTAGCCGTCTTCGATGCCTTGCTTGAGGCTGTAGGTGTAGACGGGCTCGCCGAAGTAATCGGTGTTGGAAACGTCTTTGGTTTCCTTGGGCGTGGCGGTCAGGCCGATCTGCGTAGCGCTGCCGAAGTAGGTGAGGATGTCGCGCCAGGCGGAGTCTTCGGCCGCGCTGCCCCGGTGGCATTCGTCCACCACGATCAGGTCGAAGAAGTCGGGGCTGAACTGCTTGTAGATGTTGCGCTCTTCTTCGGTGCCCGTGACCGCCTGATAGAGCGAGAGGTATATCTCGTAGCTTTTGTCCACCAGTTTGGTGGCCTTGTTGACGGCCAGGTCCACGTCTTCCAGCGACACCGTGCCCCGCGCATCGACACGCTCCACGCCCTTGGCGTTGGGGCTGAGCTTGGCCATGGCGCCCTTGAAGGGGCGAAAGTCGTTGACCATGGTCTGGTCGATGAGGATGTTGCGGTCGGCCAGGAACAAGATGCGCTTTTTGGCGCTGCTCTTCCAAAGGCGCCAGATGATCTGGAACGCGGTGTAAGTCTTACCGGTGCCGGTGGCCATAACCAGCAGCACGCGGTTTTGGCCGGTAGCGATGGCCTCAACCGCCCGGTTGACGGCGTTGAGCTGGTAGTAGCGCGGGGTTTTGTGGGGGGCGTAGTCGAACCCAGCGACGCGGCTCTCCTCGGCGGACCAGCCTTTCCAAGTGCAATACCGGTGCCACAGTTCCTGCGGCGAGGGGAATTCTTCGAGGGTGAGGTTCTGCTCCAGCACGCCAGTGGCCAAGGTCGCGTCGCGGAACACGAAGCTGTCGCCATTGCTGGAGAAGCTGAATGGCACATCGAGCAGTTGGGCGTAGTTCAGCGCCTGGCCCATGCCAGCGCCGACGGCGTGCTTGTTGTCTTTGGCCTCAACGACCGCCAGGGGAATGTTGGCCTTGTAGAACAGTGCGTAGTCAGCCCTGAGCACGGAGCTCTTGTCCCGGTAGGCCTTGCTGCCACGCACCACGACACGCCCGGCACGCAGGGGGTACTCACGAAATATCTGATCCAAACCGTTCCATCCAGCTTGCTCCATGGCCGGGCGAATGAACTTGTCGCAGATGTCGCTTTCAGAGAGGTTGGTCTTGTCCATTGAACGAATCGCACAGTCCTCGACGGCTCAAAGATGTCTCACAGTTGTTACTGGATACTACTGCCTACTATGACCCCTAAATTTTTGGTCACTGTTGAGGCCGCGAGGCTTGCCGCTTCCGAAAATGCTTGCCGCCCGGGCAGCTACTGCTACTGCCCTCTATGTACTCTGATTCAGTTTAAATACACCGACCGACTGTAGCAACTGACTTGCCTGCCCTTGCAGAGAATCGGCTGCGGCAGCCGACTCCTCGACCAACGCCGCGTTTTGCTGCGTTACCTGGTCCATTTGCACGACAGCTTGGTTGATTTGTTCAATGCCCAAGGTCTGCACTTGGCTGGCCGCTGCAATCTCGGCCATGATGTCCGTCACTCTCCGCACGCTAGCCACAATTTCTTCCATGGTTTTGCCCGCAGCGGACACTTGCGAAGATCCCCTTTCCACCTTGCTCACCGAGTCGTCAATGAGGTGTTTGATTTCCTTGGCTGCGTCGGCACTGCGCTGCGCCAGGGCTCTCACTTCAGAGGCCACCACGGCAAAGCCGCGCCCCTGCTCGCCCGCGCGCGCCGCCTCGACGGCCGCGTTCAGGGCAAGGATGTTGGTCTGGAATGCAATGCCGTCGATCACGCCAATGATGTCGACGATCTTGCGCGATGAGGCATTGATGGAACCCATGGTGACCACCACCTGGGCCACCACGGCGCCACCATGCACGGCCACGCTGGACGCCTGGCCCGCCAACTGGTTGGCCTGGAGTGCATTGTCGGCGTTATGCCTGACTGTGGAAGTCAGCTCCTCCATGGACGCGGCGGTCTGCTGCAATGAACTGGCCTGCTGTTCGGTGCGGGACGACAAGTCCTGGTTCCCTGCCGCAATCTGGCTCGACGCCGTGGCCATGCTGTCGGCACCGTTGCGCACCTGACCCACAATCTTGAGCAAGCTGTCGTTCATCTCGCGCAGCGCCTGCATGAGTTGCCCGGTTTCGTCGGTTTGCGTAGCGACGATTTGACTTGTCAAATCCCCGGCTGCGACAGTGCGCGCGACCCGGACCGCCTCATTGATGGGGCGCGTGATGCCGCGCGTAATCGTCCAAGCAATGGCGATGCCCAGGAGAATCGCTAGCACGGTCAGTGTCAACATCGTCACTTGGGCAATTTCGTAATCCCGATTGGCGTCGGCCACGTAATCGTTACTCAGCCTGTGTTCGAGATCGATCAAGCCCGACAGGCCGTTCTGCCATTTGAATTGAGACGGCGGTAGATCTTTGATCAGTACCTTTGCCGCCTCTTCTGCCCGATCTGCAAAGCCAAGTTCCACCACTTTAGCGATCAAGGGCGCTGCGGCTGAGGCAGCCTCCTTGACCTGACCAAGAAGCGCATGCTGATCAACCGTGGTCTTTGGCCCACTGGCAAACATGCTTGTCAATTTTTGTTCTGCCTGTGCGTAGATGGCAGCTTGCTTTTGAATGTGCTCTACCTCGGCCTTGATGTCGACCACTTCGTGGAGCAAGACCAAGTTTCGCAGTGCGATCATGCGATCCAGCACAGAAACCCGCATGGTGGTAGCGAGCCCCGCCTGCACATTGTTCACTGTGGTGATTTCTTCCATATGGGCACGTATCGTCGCCATACGGTTCAGGCCCAGCGCGGCGCCGGCAGCCAGCATCAGCAACAACACAGCAAAGCCCGCACCCAAGCGGACGCCGATTTTCAGATTCCGAATGTTCATGGTTTTTACTTTGTGCTTAGGGTGCAGGAGCAGGAGCAGGTCAAACATACGCTTGGCAGGAACACAGCGACCATCTTCGGCAGCGGCACCGTCTGCCCCCACAGCCCGGAGTTAGGGCCGCAAACCCTTCAAATCATTTCGAGGCAGAAAGCCTGCCCTCCATGCCAGCCCATATCAGCGGTTCAGCTTTATGAACGAACATATCGCAGGCCCATACCTTCAAGCGGTACGGGCTTGATGCGAGCCGCTTGCCCCGCGCAGCCGAAGGCTTCGAACCGCGCCACACAAATGTCGCTGGCCGCCTTTCGCGCGGCGATCTGTGCCTTACGCGGATCGAACTCACCGGGGTTTTGCGCCAGCGACCGCCGCATGGCGCCGGTCATGGCTAGGCGGATGTCGGTGTCGATGTTCACCTTCCGCACGCCGTGGCGAATGCCCACCTGGATTTCCACCACCGGAACTCCGTAGGTTTCCTTGATGCTGCCGCCGTGCTCACGAATGATGGCCAGCCATTCCTGCGGCACGCTTGAGCTACCGTGCATGACTAGGTGGGTATTGGGGATGCGTGCATGAATCGCCTTGATCCGGTCAATGGCCAGAATGTCGCCGGTGGGCTTGCGGCTGAACTTGTAGGCGCCGTGGCTGGTGCCAATGGCAATCGCCAGCGCGTCCACGCCGGTCTGTGTGACGAAATCGGCCGCTTGGTCCGGGTCGGTCAGCATCATGTCGTGGGAAAGCTTGCCAGCTGCGCCGATGCCGTCTTCCTCACCTGCCTCGCCGGTTTCCAGCGAGCCGAGGCAGCCGAGCTCACCTTCCACCGAAACCCCGACGGCATGGGCCATTTCACAGGCGCGGCGCGTCACCTCGACGTTGTAGGCATAGCTCGCCGGCGTCTTGCCGTCCGCCATCAGCGACCCGTCCATCATCACGCTGGTAAAGCCCGAGCGGATCGACTGCATGCACACCGCAGGCGAAGTACCGTGGTCCTGGTGCAGCACTACCGGCAGATCGGGGTGGGTCTCCACCGCCGCCAGCATCATGTGGCGCAGGTACGCCTCGCCAGCGTATTTGCGTGCCCCGGCGGAGGCCTGCAGGATCACCGGACTGTCACATTTTTGCGCCGCCTCCATGATCGCCTGGACCTGCTCCAGATTGTTGACGTTGAAGGCCGGCACGCCATAGCCAAACTCGGCAGCATGGTCCAGCACCTGGCGCAGGGAAACAAAAGCCATGGGAACTCCTTGGTATAAATATATGAACAAACTGGGCCATAGCGCTTTTGATATCTGCGCCTATAGCTATAGTTTCAATAGTGAATTGGACTCAAACCCCACGCCGCTCCAGAGCCTCCAGTGCGGGCAAGGTCCTGCCTTCCAGCATCTCCAGAAAGGCCCCGCCACCGGTGCAGATGTAGCCCAAATCGGACGCAATGCCGTACCGGGCGATGGCGGCCAGGGTGTCACCGCCACCGGCGATGGAAAACGCGCTGGACGCGGCAATCGCCCGGGCCAGCGTGCGGGTGCCGTTCTCGAACGCAGGAAACTCAAATACCCCCACTGGTCCGTTCCAGACGATGCTGCCGGCCTGACCCAGTTGGGCCGCCCATTGCGTGGCTGTAATGGGCCCTATGTCCAGAATCAGGTCATCGGGAGCTACATCGGCGGCGGGTTTCACCGTCGCCGTGGCATCAGCCGCAAAAGATCTGGCCGTAACCACATCCACCGGGATCGGCACTTCGGCACCGCGTACACGCATGGTGTCCATTACCGCCAGAGCCTCTTCCACCATCGTCGGTTCGGCCAGACTTTTGCCGATAGGCAGGCCCGCTGCCAGCATGAAGGTGTTGGCGATGCCGCCGCCGACGATCAGCCGATCCACGCGGCTGGCCAGACTCCGCAGAATGCTGAGCTTGGTCGAGACTTTCGAGCCCGCCACAATGGCGACCAAAGGACGCTTCGGCGCGGTCAGCGCGCGGGTGATGGCCTCCACCTCGCTGGCTAACAGCGGGCCGACGCAGGCGATGGGAGCGAACTCGGCGATGCCGTAGGTAGTAGCTTCGGCGCGGTGCGCGGTGCCGAAGGCATCGTTTACGTACACGTCGCACAACTGGGCCATCTGGCGCGAGAGTTCCAGATCGTTGCTTTTCTCTCCAACGTTAATCCGGCAGTTCTCCAGCAGCACCACTTGGCCAGCGTTCACATCCACGCCGTCCAGCCAACCGGACACCAGTGGCACGTCACAACCGAGCAACTCGCCAAGGCGACGTGCCACGGGGGCCAATGAATCCTTGGGTTCAAATGTGCCTTCTTTGGGCCTCCCGAGGTGAGAGCTGACCATCACCGCAGCGCCCGCTTCCAGTGCCATCCGAATGCAGGGTAAGGATGCCAGGATGCGGGTGTCCTCTGCGATCCGACCCTGGCTGTCAAGCGGCACATTCAGGTCAGCACGGATAAAGACGCGCCGACCCCGAACGAATTCGCTGCGCGCCACATCTGTAAAACGCAGGGCCTTCATCGAACCACTCCTGCGCCGGCAATCACCCGCACCATCTCCAGCGTCTTGCTTGAATAGCCCCATTCGTTGTCGTACCAGCTCACCAGCTTGACGAAGGTGCCGTCCAGCGCAATGCCGGCGTCGGCGTCGAAAATCGAGGTGCGGGCATCTCCACGGAAGTCGGTGGCGACAACTTTGTCTTCGGTGTAGCCAAGAATGCCCTTGAGCGGACCTTCGCTCTGGGCTTTGAATTCGGCACAAATCTCGGCGTAACTGGCTTCGTTGTGGAGTTCCACCGTCAGGTCTACCACCGACACATCGGACGTTGGCACGCGAAAGGACATGCCGGTGAGCTTCTTGTTGAGGGCTGGAATCACGACCCCAACCGCCTTAGCAGCGCCAGTGGTGCTGGGAATGATGTTTTCCAGGATGCTGCGGCCACCACGCCAATCTTTTTTGGACGGGCCATCCACGGTCTTTTGCGTCGCAGTGGCGGCGTGCACCGTGGTCATCAGACCACGCTTGATACCCCACCTGTCGTTGAGCACCTTGGCCAACGGTGCCAGGCAATTGGTGGTGCACGAGGCGTTGGAGATGATTTCCTGGCCTGCATAGGTCTTGTCGTTGACGCCATAGACGAACATGGGCGTGTCGTCCTTGGAGGGGGCCGACATGATGACCTTTCTGGCTCCCGCATCGATATGCTTTTGCGCCCCTTCCTTGGTCAAAAAAAGGCCGGTGGACTCGACAATGATGTCGGCGCCAATTTCACCCCACTTGAGATTGGCCGGATCCCGTTCTTGCGTTAGGCGAATCCTGTTGCCGTTGACGACAAGGTTGCGCCCCTCCACCGACACCTCACCCTTGAAAGGGCCGTGCACGCTGTCGTGCTTGAGCATGTAGGCCAGGTAGTCGGATTCCAGCAAGTCGTTGATACCCACGACCTCAATGTCGGAAAAGTTCTGCACCGCAGCGCGGAACACCATGCGGCCGATGCGGCCGAAACCGTTGATACCTATCTTGATCTTCATCGCAACTTCCTTAAGTAAAAGCAAAATTTGGCAGACTGGTTTTGCGCAGAGGTCTATTCATCCAGGAGTTCCGCCAGGTCGCTGAGAATGCGGTCCGGTCGGCTCTCGGCAATGGCTTGCCCCATGTTGTAGCCATAGGGCACTGCCCACACCGCTACGCCGGCTTGGCGTGCAGCGGCCACGTCGATAGATGAATCGCCCACGAACAGGGCCCTCTCACGTGGTACTTGCGTCGCCGAAAGGCAATGCTCGATGCCGGCCGGGTCGGGTTTTCTGCTGGGCAAGGTGTCGCCACAGATCTGCAGATCAAACAGCGGAGTCAGCGCATGCGCCGTGAGCAAAGCGGCGGCGTAGCGGCTTTCCTTGTTAGTCACCAGGGCCAGCTTCGCGTTGCGTGCTCGCAAGGCCAGCAGTACCTCGCGCGCATGTGGGTACAGCTGACTGCGGCTGCCGCAGCGCTGTAAGTAGTAGCGACTGAACTCAGACGCGATCAGCGCCAAACTGTCGCTGCCGCGCACAGTGGCCACCGCGATCTGGCCGGCATGGGCCAACGCTTGAATCAGCAGTTCTTGCATGCCGTGGCCGATCCACTCGGTCACCTGTACCTGGCCGACCTCGGGCAGGTCGAAGCGGCGCAGGGTGTCGTTCACCGCATCGCAGACTTCCGGCGCGGTATCGACCAAAGTGCCATCCAGGTCGAACAGGTAGAGGTCGAATGTCGGCATGCCTATTGCCCCTCCAAAACAACCGACTCAGCGCTACGCGCTGCTTCGGCGTAGGCCGTGCCGTGGACCAGTCTGCGCACAGCTTCCACCGCCCGCTGCGTTGTGATGCCGAAGTGGGTATACAGATCCTGGGCCGGCGCCGACTCGCCAAAACAGGTCATACCGATCACCAGGCCGCCACGGCCAACATATTTGTGCCAGAAGTCAGGCTGCGCAGCCTCGATGGCCACGGCGGGCAGCGCCAACGGCAACACCTCCTCTTGGTAGGCCAAGCTCTGGCGGTCAAAAACATTGGTGCAAGGCATCGACACCACCTGGGTAGCAATTCCTTCGCAAGCCAGCCGGGCTTGGGCTGCCATGGCCAGTGCCAGCTCGGAACCGGTGGACAGGATCACTGCCTGAGCGCCCTCCATGCCCGACAATACATAACCACCGCGCTCGATGGCTGAGACTTGGCCGATGCTGGTCAGCCGAGGTAGGTTCTGCCGCGACAGGCAGAGCGCACTCGGTCCGTCCTGGCGTGCAATCGCACTGACCCAAGCCACAGCCGTCTCCAGTCCATCGGCGGGACGCCAGACATCGAGGCCGGGAATAATGCGCAGGCTAGGGATATGCTCCACGCTCTGGTGCGTAGGGCCGTCTTCGCCCAGGCCGATGCTGTCGTGCGTGAATACGTGGATCACACGGATTTTCATCAGCGCCGCCATGCGGATCGCGTTGCGGCTGTAATCACTGAAGGTCAGGAAGGTGCCACCGTAGGGGAGATAGCCACCGTGCAGCGCCATGCCGTTCATGATGGCTGCCATGCCGAATTCACGCACGCCATAGCTCAGGTAGTTGCCCCATCGGTCGCGTCCGGCGGTTACGCAGCCCTGGAAGTTGGTGAGGTTAGAACCAGTCAGGTCCGCACTCCCGCCAAACAGCTCCGGCACCAGCGGCGCCAGCACATCCAGGACGTTCTGGCTGGCTTTCCGGGTAGCCAGGGCTTGCGGCCTGTCCGCAATAGCGGCCAGCAAGCTAGGCAACTGATCGGCCAGCGCGGGCAGCAGTCGGCCGGTGATGCGGCGCTCGAACTCGTCCGCCGCATCAGGAAAGGCACTGCGGTAGGCCTCAAAGCGCATGCGCCAGGAGCGCTCAGCGGCAGCGCCGCGCTCGCGCGCATCCCAGGCACAGGCTATATCCCGCGGCACATCAAAGGGCGCAGCAGTCCAGCCAAGTGCAGCGCGGGTAGCGGCCACTTCCGCCGCCCCCAGGGCTGCGCCGTGCACGTCGTGGGTACCGGCCTTGCCCGGTGAACCCATGCCAATGACGGTTTTGCAGCAGATCAGCGTCGGTCGGCCATCGGGCCGGACCGCCTGCGCCCTGGCGGCGTGCAGGGACGCGTCCACCGCTGCCGGGTCATGCCCGTCTACCGCTGCAATCACATGCCAGCCATAGGCCTCAAAACGTTTCGGCGTGTCATCGGTGAACCACCCCCCGACATGGCCATCGATGGAGATGCCGTTATCGTCGTACAACAGCACCAGTTTTGACAGCCGCAAGGTGCCAGCCAGAGAGCAAGCTTCATGGCTGATACCCTCCATGAGGCAACCGTCGCCAGCGAAAGCGTAAGTGAAGTGATCCACGATGGTGTGGTCTACCCCGTCGGCACTGCGGTTGAACTCGGCTGCCAGCAGTTTTTCCGCGAGCGCCATGCCCACTGCGTTGGTGATTCCCTGCCCCAGTGGGCCAGTGGTGGTCTCCACGCCAGGCGTCACGCCGACCTCGGGGTGCCCGGCGGTCTTGCTGTGCAGTTGGCGAAAAGCCTTGAGCTCGGCGATCGGCAGGTCATAGCCCGTAAGGTGCAGCAGCGCATACAGCAGCATCGAGCCATGGCCGTTGCTGAGTACGAAGCGGTCACGGTCGGGCCAGCGCGGGTTCGCCGGGTTGTGCCGCAGGTGGCGGTGCCACAGCACCTCGGCGATATCGGCCATGCCCATGGGAGCGCCGGGATGGCCGGATTTGGCTTGCTCGACCGCATCGACGGCCAGCATACGGATGGCATTGGCCATTTGCCGCGCATGTTCGGGAGATGGTTGGTTCATTTTGACGCTCTATAGAAGGATCAGGAACGGGCGAGGCCTTTTTCAGGCACACCGCGGGCCGGCTCTGCCAGAGCCGCGGGGTTACTGCGGTGCAAAGGGGGTCGGCGGCGACGCGAAGTGCGCCAGCGTGGGGGACTTACAGGGCCCGCTTCTTGCGTTCCATCATTCGCCAGATGAAAGGCGTGAAAATGAGCTGCATGGCCAATTCCATCTTGCCGCCGGGCACTACCACGGTGTTGGCGCGCGACATGAAGCTGCCGTGCACCATGTTCATCAGGTACGGGAAATCGATGCCCTTCGGATTGGCGAAGCGGATCACCACCATGCTTTCGTCGGCGCTCGGAATATCGCGGGCGATGAAGGGGTTGCTGGTGTCCACCATGGGCACACGCTGGAAGTTGACGTGGGTGTGCATGAACTGCGGGCAGATGTAGTTCACATAGTCGGGCATGCGCCGCAGAATGGTGTCGGTCACTGCCTCTGTACTGTAGCCACGCTTGGCCTTGTCGCGCCAGAGCTTCTGGATCCATTCCAGATTGATGACCGGTACCACTCCAATTAGCAAGTCGGGGTGCTGGGCGATGTTGACCTCGGGGGTTACCACCGCCCCGTGCAGTCCTTCATAGAACAGCAGATCGGTGCCAGCGGGCACGTCTTCCCAGGGGGTAAAAGTGCCGGGCTGCTGCTTGTACGGTGCGGCCTCCTCCGGGTCGTGCAGGTACTTTCTTCGCCGGCCAGTGCCTGTGACTGCATAGGTCCGGAACAGCTCCGCCAGCTCAGTAAACAGGTTGTTGTCCGGGCCGAAGTGGCTGAAGTTCTTGTCACCAGCGGCCTCCGCCTCAGCGAGGTGGCGTTTCATCTCGGTGCGGTCGTGGCGATGAAAACTGTCGCCTTCTATGATGGCTGCGTTCACACCTTCGCGTCGGAAAATGTTTTCAAAGGTACGGGTCACCGAGGTGGTGCCAGCACCGCTGGAGCCCGTGATGGCAATGATCGGGTGGCGTTCGGACATGCGCAAATCTCCTGATATTTTTTAAAAATGAAATTGGCCTGTAGCGCTTATTTATATTGCGCTTGCAGCTACTTATTCTGTAGCATCAGGCGCATACCCGGAAGAGGCTTCGGTCGTGGAACAGCGGGTTGTCGAGTTCGATATGGACTGGCTCGGCGTGGTAGCGCTCGATGCGCTCAACCTCATGCTTCGAACCGAATACCAGACCGATGCGCTGGTGCAGGCTCTCAGGCTGCACCTCCAACACGGGAATACACCCGGTGCTGGCGCGGCCACCCGCCTGCTCCATGATGAAACCGATGGGGTTGGCCTCGTAGAGCAGGCGCAGTCGGCCTGGCCGTGCCGCATCCTTGGTGTCGCGCGGGTAAAGGAAGACGCCGCCACGCATCAAGATGCGGTGTGCCTCGGCCACCATGCTGGCGATCCAGCGCATGTTGAAGTCCTTACCGCGAGTGCCCACTGCGCCCGCCAGACATTCGTCCACATAGCGCTTGACCGGCGCCTCCCAGAAGCGGCTGTTCGATGCGTTGATGGCGAATTCCTGGGTGTCGACCGGCACCTGCAGTTGCGGATGCGTGAGCATGAATTCACCCAGATTAGGGTCCAGGGTGAAGCCGTTCACGCCACTGCCCACGGTGAGCACCAGCATGGTGGTAGGCCCATACAGGGCGTATCCAGCGGCTACCTGCCGGGTGCCCGGCTGCAGAAAATCTGCTTCAACCACATCGCACTCGGCGCGCTTTCCCTCAGGCTGGGGAGCGCGCAGGATGGAGAAGATGCTGCCTACCGAAACGTTTACATCGATATTGCTGGAGCCGTCCAGCGGATCGAACACCAGCAAGTATTTGCCGCGCCGGTACGGCGCAGGAATCTGGTAAGGCACTGCCATTTCTTCCGAGGCCATACCGGCCAAGTGCCCTCCCCATTCGGTGATGTGCAGGAAGAACTCGTTACTCAGTACATCGAGCTTCTTCTGCGTCTCCCCTTGCACATTGACAACGCCACCGCCTTCCTCAGCATGGTTGCCAAGCACACCGCCGAGTTCGCCGTAGGCCACGGTGCGGGCGATCGACTTGCAGGCCATGGCCACATCGAGGATCAGCGCGTTGAAGTCGCCACTGGCATCGGGAAAGCGGCACCGCTCCTCGATGAGAAACCGGGTCAGCGTAGGGTGGTGGGGAAATGCCATGGTAGTGTCTCGGGAGTTATGGATTCTTTGGATGGGTCGCCGCCGTCATGCAGACTGGGGCACCTGCTGGCGCAACGCGCGCAGCACGCCGCGGTAGCCGCCGTCGGCGTCCGGCGCGCCAAAAACAGCGCTGCCGGCCACACAGGTATCGGCTCCGGCGGCCACAATTGCAGCGATGTTGTCTACCTTTACGCCGCCATCCACCTCCAGCCAGATCCGGCGGCCGGTCGTGTCTGCATAAGCGTCGAGACGCTGGCGTACCTGGCGCAATTTGGCCAGCGTGGACGGGATGAAGACCTGCCCGCCAAAGCCGGGGTTCACGCTCATCAACAACACCATGTCGAGTCGTTCCATCACCTGGTCGAGCCAGGCCAGTGGCGTGGCCGGGTTGAGCGCCAGACCTGCCTGACAGCCGTGTTCGCGGATCAGCGCAAGTGTGCGATCCACGTGGCGCGAAGCCTCTGGATGGAAACTGATGATATTGGCACCAGCCTTGGCAAACTGCGGGATGAGGGCGTCCACTGGCTCCACCATCAAATGCACGTCAATGGGAATTCCGACGTGCGGGCGGATGGCTTGGCACACCAGCGGGCCAATGGTGAGATTTGGCACGTAATGGTTGTCCATGACATCGAAATGCACCAGGTCGGCCCCCCCTGCCTCAATGGCGCGCACCTCCTCACCAAGGCGGGAAAAATCAGCCGAGAGGATGGAGGGAGCGAGACGCAACGGCTGAACAGAACTGGGAATGAACATGACGGGCGAGCCTTCAATGGGCAGGAAATTGGACATGGGGCTGAGCCGGCTGCGCCCCATGCCAGTCCTCAAGCTCGGCCAGCGTCACGGTGGCCAGGTCGGGCAGCAGGCGCAAGCAGCCACGGAAGTCATGGCTGGCGGTGTAGCGCGTGGGGGTGATCACGGTCGCCAGGCCTGCAGCACGGGCGGCGTGCAGTCCGTTCGAGGAGTCTTCGAATGCGAGGCAATCGCCGGCGGGCAGCGCCAGGCGTTCGAGCATCTGCAGGTACACCTGCGGGTGGGGTTTTTTCAGTGGCGCGGTGGACGCATCGCCGATGGCCGCAAATTGATAAACCCAGTCCGGACCGATAGCGGTGCGCAGCAGTGCAGCGATGTTGACCGGCGAAGTAGTGGTGGCAATCGCTAGCCGCAGCCCTGCCGCCTTGGCCTCTTGCAGCAGCCGCAGCACACCAGGGCGCAGGCCGACCGCACCACTGTGCACAGCGTACTCATAGACGGCAGTCTTGGCGTCGTGGATGCGTTGTACGGTGTCACGCACGCCGCTGCCGGAGATGTCGTGCGGAAAGTCGCCGCGGGCGTGCCAATAGTGCAGGATGCGCTCCTTGCCTCCCGAGATATCGAGTAGCCGGGTGTAGGTCGCTTCGTCCCAGTGCCAGCTCAGCCCCTCGGCAGAAAAAGCCTGATTGAAGGCGGCACGGTGGGTGCTCTCCGTGTCGGCGAGCGTTCCGTCGACATCAAAAATTAGCGCCTTAAGACGGCGCGTCCCCGCGCCTTTCGCTCCGTCGTTTGGGGAATGCCCCAACGCCGTGGTCTTGTACTTGCTCATGCGTCACCTTGCGTCGTATGGAACAGCCGGCTAGCCAGAAAATCTGCCTCGGTAAGCGTGCTGAGGTCTTGCGCGCTAAGTTCACGGTCGCGGTCGGCAAACAAGCGGCTGGCTTGGCGAAGGCGGGCTCGGTCCAGGGCGTTGCGAACGCTGCGAGCGTTGGCAAAATGCGGCTGGCGCAGGCGCAGTTCCAGGTACCGCGCAAAGGCTTCACTGGCGCCTGCCCCGAAGTGGTAGTTCTGTGTGGCCAGCATCTTTTCCGCAATCTGCATCAGCTCGGGTGGTGCGTAGTCAGGAAACGCCAGGTGGTGGGCGATGCGTGAGCTCATGCCAGGGTTGCTCTGGAAGAAGGTGTCCATCCGATCGGAGTACCCAGCCAGGATTACCACCAGGTCGTCGCGCTGGTTTTCCATAACCTGCAGCAGAATTTCGATAGCTTCCTGGCCGTAGTCGCGTTCGTTTTCAGGGCGGTACAGGTAATACGCCTCATCGATGAACAACACGCCTCCCATGGCCTTCTTCAGCACTTCGCGGGTCTTGGGCGCGGTGTGGCCTATGTATTGGCCCACGAGGTCGTCGCGGGTCACTGCCACCAGGTGGCCTTTGCGCACATACCCCAGTCGGTGCAGGATGGTGGCCATGCGCAGCGCCACCGTAGTCTTTCCCGTACCGGGGTTCCCGGTGAAACACATGTGCAGGCTTGGCGCCTGGGCCGCCAGGCCTAGGTTCATACGCAGCCGGTCGATGACCAGCAGCGCGGCGATGTCGCGGATACGCGCCTTCACCGGCGCCAGGCCGACCAAATCGGTATCAAGTTCCTGCAATACCGATTCAATCTGCGCATCGGCGAGCACAGCGGCCACAGTGCGTGCGACCGGCGCTGGCGCGGCAGTCGCCACTTCTTCGGGCACAGGAGAGGGCTGTGCGCCAGTGCGATGGATACCGGGGATAGCGTACATCGGTGTGTTCACCTTAAAAGTGGCTTTTGGTCAGATATGTCTTGCGCAAGAAGCTATCAAGCTAATAGCGTTCTCCTTCGGGCCGCGAGACGCCGTAACCGCTTGTCGTGTAACGCAGGTTGCGGCCTTGAGCTTCCTGGCGCTCCAGCATGAAACCGTGCTCCACCGGTGGCCGGTTGACGATGAAACACATGGCCACCGACTCGACGCCGCGTGTGGCGTTGAAGGCCATCAGACGGATGTAGTGACGGGGAAAGGCCTGGCGACAGGCCGTCAGTTCCTGCAGTACGCCGGCAGCGTCCTGCAGGTCGAACATCGGCATGCCGTACATATCCCAATAAGTGTTTCGCGGGTGCGGGTCGTCGGTGTATTCGACGCTCCAGGCATAGCCCTTGCCGAGGCCGTACTCGATCTGCAAGGTGATCTCGGCATCGGTCAGTTCTGGAAGAAAGCTGAACTGGCCCTGGGTCAAGCGGCCGGTGGGGTTGGTCATCATGGTGCTGTACTCCTTATGTCTGTGGTGATCAGGCCGACATCGCAGGAGTGGCCACGTAGTCGCTGCTGTCGGTCGAGGCGTAGTTGAAGGTGATATCGCCCCAGGTATCGAGTGCAGCCTTGAGCGGGCCGCAGCTCTGTGCGGCTTTACGCAGGATCTGCGGGCCTTCTTGCGCGATGTTCCTACCCTCATTGCGTGCCTTGACCATGGTCTCAAGCGCCACACGGTTGGCTACGGCGCCGGCCTGGATGCCCTGCGGGTGGCCGATGGTGCCGCCGCCAAACTGCAGGATCACGTCGTCGCCAAACAGATCAAGCAGCTGGTGCATCTGCCCGGCGTGAATGCCTCCTGAGGCCACGGGCATCACCTTCTTGGTGTCTGCCCAGTCCTGGTCAAAGTAAATGCCACGTGGCAGGTCGGTCACGGTGTAGCTGTCGCGACAGACGTTGTAGTAGCCCTGCACAGTGAGCGGGTCTCCTTCGAGCTTGCCCACGGCAGTGCCGGTATGCAGGTGGTCCACGCCAGCCAGGCGCAGCCACTTGGCAATCACACGAAAGCTCACACCATGATTCTTCTGCCGCGTGTAGGTCCCATGGCCAGCCCGGTGCATGTGAACGATCATGTCGTTCTTGCGTGCCCAATTGGCCATACTCTGAATGGCGGCCCAGCCAATCACCAGGTCAAGCATGATGACCACGCTGCCAAGCTCCTTGGCGAATTCGGCGCGCTCGTAGATGTCTTCCATCGTGGCGCCGGTCACATTCAAGTAGCTGCCCTTGATCTCGCCAGTGGCGGCCTGGGCCTTGTTCACCCCATCCATCACGTAGAGGAAACGGTCACGCCAGTGCATAAAGGGCTGGCTGTTGATATTCTCGTCATCCTTCATGAAATCGAGGCCACCCTTGAGCCCTTCGTAGATCACGCGGCCGTAATTGCGCCCCGACAGGCCCAGCTTGGGCTTTGTCGTGGCGCCAAGCAGTGGGCGACCAAATTTATCGAGCCGTTCACGTTCCACAACCAAGCCGGTGGGTGGTCCCTTGAAGGTCTTGATGTAGGCCACAGGCAGGCGGATGTCTTCCAGTCGAGCCGCCTTGAGCGGCTTGAAGCTGAACACGTTTCCGATCAGGCTGGCGGTCATGTTCGAGATGGACCCTTCTTCGAACAGGATCAGGTCATAGGCCACATAGGCGAAATACTGGCCGGGGTTGTTTGGCACCGGGATCACTTTGTAGGCCTTGGCGCGGTAGCTGTCGCAGGCGGTGAGGCGGTCGGTCCACACCACCGTCCAAGTCGCCGTACTGGACTCACCAGCCACTGCAGCAGCGGCCTCCTCAGGGTCGACACCGTCCTGCGGTGTGATGCGAAACAGGCAGATGGTGTCAGTGGCGCTGGGGACGTAGTCCGGCACCCAGTAGCCCATCTGCATGTACTTCAGAACGCCTGCGCTGTAGCGAGTTTTGGCATCGGTGATCTGGCCAGTTTCAACAGTGTTGCTCATCGGTTCTCCTGGGATGAATGAGGTTGGGTGCGATGGCTGAACTGTAAAAATCAACTCAAGTAAAGTAAATTCACAAATTATTAGAATTAAGTTAAGGTATCGCTTAAGGATGTTCTGAATGAGAAACGCTACCTTCCGGCAGTTACGCGTGTTCAACGAAGTGGCCCGCCATCTCAGCTTTGCCAAGGCCGCACAGGCGCTGCATCTCACGCCGCCGGCGGTCACCATGCAGATCAAAGAGTTGGAGGGCCATGTGGGCATGCCATTGTTCGAACGCAGTGGGCGCCAGGTGGCGTTGACCACGGTGGGCGAATACATGCTGGTGTACGCGCGCAAGATGCTGGCGACCCTGAAGGACGCCGAAGACACCGCTGCGCGATTGCAAAAGCTGGAGGTGGGCACGCTGACCATTGGCATGGTGAGCACCGCCAAGTACTTCTTGCCGCACTTGTTGACCGAGTTCCGCCGCGAACACGAAGGCATCGAGATCAAGCTGGCGGCTGGCAACCGTGAACAGTTGGTGCAAATGCTGCACGCCAACGAAGTCGATATCGCCATCATGGGCCGGCCCCCTAAGGAGCTGGCAACGCGCGCCGAGCCCTTTGCCGCGCACCCGCATGTGTTTGTGACGCCAGTGGGGCATCCGCTGGCCAACGCCGGACATCTACCGGTAGAGGCATTACACGGTCAGAGTTTCATCGTGCGCGAGCAGGGCTCCGGAACACGCGCGGCCTTGGAAAAGTTCCTAAAGGAGGCCCATGTGGAGCTGCGAATTACCATGGAGATGGCCAGCAACGAAACCATCAAGCAGGCGGTGATGGCTGGTATGGGACTGAGCTTCCTGTCGCTGCACACTCTAGGCTTGGAACTTGACCATGGACTCATCGCCCTGCCCGACGTGGAAGGCGCCCCGGTGGTGCGAGCGTGGAATGTGGTGAACACTTTGTCCAAGCTGCTGTCACCAGCAGCGGAGGCGTTCCGCTACTTCGTCCTAGAGCGCGGGGAGAGTTTCCTGGCGGAGCATTTCAGGCAGCACGTCGATCTGGCTGAGCTCGCCACCGATCCGCTCACACCAGGCCCTTTCAGGCGGGGAAAGACGAATATGCCTATGAAGGTAATGAAGGCGCAGGAGTAAACCCTGGATCAAACGCCAACGGCAAAGTCAGAGTGAACTCCGTTCCACCCTCCGGGTGGTTGTGCACCGCCAGTTCTCCTCCGTGCTGCTCCACAATGCCATAACTGATTGATAGGCCCAGGCCAGTGCCCGAGCCGACCGGTTTCGTAGTGAAAAAAGGCTCGAAAATCCGCAACAAGTTCTCTTCCGGAATACCGATACCGTTGTCGCGTACGTTCACCAGAACCTGCTGCGCATCGTGCGTCGCGCGGATCCAGACCATAGGTGTGGCACCACGTGCGGCGGCGGCATCGCACGCGTTCTGCAACAGATTCATCAATACCTGATGCAGCTGCGCCCCGCTGCCCATCACCCAACACGGCGGACCGGCCTCCCAAAACACCTCGAAAGTGGGCGCCGCACCCTTGCGCACCCAAAGAATGGCACGCGCGATCACCTCGTTCAGATCCACCAACTGACGCTCCTCACGATCCTTAGCGGAGAAGCGTTTCAGGCCATGCACGATGTCGGCGGTGCGCTGCGCGCCCTCTAACGTACCCTCGATCAGCGAAGGTAGGTCTGCTACCAAGTGGTCGATACGCAATTGCACTCGCAAGGCCTGCAAGTTCTGCAGCGACTGGTCCGAATGCACCGCAGCCAGGTACTGGCGCAGCCGCTCGCTATAGCGGTGCAGGGCGTGTACGTTGCCGAGCACGAAACTGATCGGGTTGTTGAGCTCATGCGCCACACCGGCCACCAGTCTACCGAGCGAGGCCATTTTTTCTGAATGCAGCAGTTGCTGCTGCGCGCGCTTGAGTGCTTCGTGGGCCGTGCGCAGCTCTTGGTAGGAGCGCTTGATCTCGGCCATTGGCCGCCCCACCAGCACCGTACCCAGGCGCCGGCCAGAGCTAGCCACACGCGGCGTGCAGTTGAAATCCACTGGCACGCCCTGACCCTGGCGATCAATCAGGTTCAACTCAACCACCTCACCGCTGCGCACAGCGCGGGTGTTGCCCAGTACGTCACGGGCATGCTGCGCGCTGTCCACATCGGCCAACAACGCCGCCAGAGGGGTACCGCGCAAACTGGCATCACCCCGGCCTACGAGTTCACACAGCGCCGCATTGGTTTCCTCGATGTTGCCGTATTCGTCGCAGACAAGCAGCACGTCGGACATGGCGGATAGGACGCTAAAGATGAACTGTTGCGACTGCTCCAGCTGCGTATTCTTCTTCTCGAGCTCAACCTCATCATCGATAAGCTGCGTATAGACCTCATCCATCTTCTGGATCACATCCAGCCAAGTGGACTCGTCCACTCCCTCCATCGGGACCGGGTTCAAGGGGCTGGGCGTTCGGACCTTGGTCATGGCAGGTTTCTACGATCGCATAGGGCCTGATCCAACCCCGCGCACCATGGGCTCTGGCTTGCCCAGGCTGCAGCTGATGCCGCCTGGGAGACGGCTCCGCGAGGGTTTTGAGGTCGCCATCTAGTGCACCGTGCAGACCATGCAGGGGTCAAACGATCGCACGATGTGCTGGACCGAAATGGGTGTCTTTTCACCCTCAATAACCGGCGCATCCACTAGTGCCTGTTCGAGCGCCCCAGGCGTGCCGGCAGCATCGCGCGGTGAAAAGTTCCAGCTGGTCGGCGCAACGATCTGATAGTTGGCGATGCGACCGCGCTGCACCTCCACCCAATGCCCCAGGCAGCCGCGTGCAGCTTCGCTCAGACCCATTCCCCGCCCGTGCTCTGGCAGGTTCGACGGCACGCAAAACGGCTCCCCAGGCCGGATGTCCTGCAACCAGGCTTCCATCATCGGCACCACCCGCGCCAGCTCCAACAGACGGGCCAGAACGCGCGTGTAAACGGTGCCGCCGTGTCGCGTCACCGCGTCGCGCACCAATGGATTTCCACCAGCGAGCTGGCGTGCGATAGCTCCGGTCTCGATCACTTCCCCCCCCAGTCGCGGCGCCTTGTTCCAGGTATAGGCTCCCGCCTTGTCTGGATCGGGCAAGGTCAGCCCTTGCTGTGGATGCAACGGCCCGCCATCATCGGACAGCCAGGCATGGGTGGCATCTTCGGTGATGCGGCTCGGGTCCATCGCTTCCAGTTGGGCTGGCTCAGCGCGCCACAGGCCGCCTGGCAAACCGTAACCGCCCTCGGGCAGCGCATACGCACCGTAGCTCAGGTAACGCCCAGGACCGGGGCCCAGCTTACTCAGTGACAGTTCGTTCACCAGCGTCAGGAAAAACCGGAAGTCGCTGCCCAACGGATCTTGTGCGTGCCAACGCCCGAGCGCTTCTTCGCTCGCCAGTTCAGTCATGGCCTCCAGGGAGGCACCAAAAAGTTGGCGTTCCAGAAAGGACCGGAACTCACGCACGCGAGCAAGCAAGCGCACCCGTTCGACCGCCTCGACCGCACGGGTCGAGCCGCCGGGTTCAATGGACTGCGTGTGCGGCCACTTGCCGCCCAGCGTGCCCATCAGGGTGAGCCAGCGCTGGCGCGCAGCCGTCGCCGCGCGCACGTGTTCGCCTCTGTCAGGTGCAAAGCGACGTAGTGCTTCGGCGTGCCAGGGTCGAGCGGCGTACACCGGGCGACAGAAATCCGGCATGAAAAACAGATAAAAATGTGTGAGGTGGTCGGCGAGATTCTCGGTGGCCAGGATCAGATTGGTCGCATGCTGGCCGTTTGCGGGCATCTGCACCTGCCCCAGATCGGCCAGCGCACGCGCACTGGCCACCGACTGCGACACCGAGCAGATGCCGCAGATGCGCGGCACGTAGATGAGCGCGTCGTGTGGTGCCTTGCCTTGCAGAATCTGCTCAAATCCGCGGTACATGGTCGCATTGACCTGAGCCGAGGCGACGCGCCCATCGACGATGTCCAGCGACACTTCCAGATCGCCTTCGACGCGGTTGAACGGACCAACCAGCAGGCGACTCATTTCATGGGCTCCGAGGTCTGCCGACAGGTTTCACGTAATGGGACAAATCTGAAACCAGGCTCAGCGCAGAACTGGTTCTGCTGTGCCCCTGGTGTGCTTGGTAGGTCGCATCGCCGCCAGCGTGTCCGGTTCGTCGAGCCATTCATTTCAACCTTGTCTTTCTAATAGCCGGCTTCACCACTAGGTGGTCTTCCACAGCGTTGTATTTCACGCGTTTGGGCGTGGCGCTCTTGGACAGCGAGGCCAGGGCCACAAACCAGGCCTTGGGCATGTCGGTCGGCAGGCCGATCGGGATGCCCGCGAGCTTGGGGGTTTCATGGAACGGATGACCGGGCTCCTGGAACCCGGGTTCGGTGCAAGCGATGCAGGCATAACCGCCGCGCGTGCAACTGCCTTCGCCGTTCCATAGGCGGATGTTGCAGTCGGCGTGCACCTGGGTACCCTTGCAACCCATGTGCTCCATCAAACAGCCAAGGTCGGACGGCTTTTCTGCGCTGGCTTTGAATTCGTAGTACTCGTTGCGCGTGCAGCCATGGTGCACCAACTGGTCCGCATAGAAGCGCGGCCGATTCAGCGGGTCGAGGTCGGCTTCAGTCAGGCCGTCAGCGGCTAGAGCCATAAGCGTGTCGATGACCCAGCTAGGGTGCGTGGGGCAGCCCGCGATATTGATCACCGGCAATCCGCTGGAAGAACGGAAGCCGGCGCCGAGCAAGCCACCGGGCTGATCGTCCTCGAACTGAAGACCGCAGGCGTCAGTCGGGTTGTCGCCGCCGGCGGTGATACCGCCCCAGGCCGCACAGCTACCGATCGCAACCACATGCTTCGCGCGCGCCGCGAGTTGTTGCACCCAGTGGATCATGGGCACACCCGTGCCTGCCAGCATGTGGAAGCGGCCCGAGCCGTATGGTCCACGCAACAGCGAACCTTCGATACACAACGCGTCCAGGGGAATACGCCCATCGAGCACGGTTTCAAGCAAATCGATTACCTCCTCACCGCTAGACAGCGACAACGAGGGATGCCACAAAAGATCGACTCCAGCATCACGCAAATGGCCCTGGAAATCGGTGGTGTCTGCGCACAGCAGTGACATACTGCAACCGCCGCAGCCACCGGACTGCAACCAGAGCACCTTCAACGGTCGCGCAGAAGCCATTTCAATTTCCCCAGAGATGGAAGCACAACGGTCTGCCGAACGCGGCCACAGCGAAAGGCCAGAAACTCGGAGCACAGCGAAACGTGCTTGGCCCGAACGTAAGTGTTGCCTCTTGAGCAATCTGCCGCCCCCCCAAAAAATGGGGTCAACAACGGAGTTGACATTATTTGTCCAATCCGAAACGTTGCATCTTGGCGCGCAAACCAACCCGTGACAAACCCAGCTCGGCAGCGGTGCGCGTCTTGTTCCAGCGATGGCGCAGCAAGGACTCGCGCAAGACCATGGCTTCGATCACGTCCAGCCGTTCGACCAGTGTGCCACTCTGGGGAACCACCATGGACATATCGTCGATGGTGCCTCGGGTACGGCCTTGAAGGACTCGTGCGGAAAAGACGCCCGGCGTCAGTTGCTGACCATCGTGCAACGCCAGTGCACGCGCAATTTCGTTGCGCAATTCCCGGATGTTGCCCGGCCATGGATAAGCCTGCAGAAAGGCCAGCGTGTCATCAGGCAGCTCCGCACCAGGGTGTCCCAGCTCGGCTGCCACATCCAGCACCGTCTTGCGCGCAATCGGCACAATGTCGGCTGCACGCTCGCGCAACGGCGGCATGGTGATCGTGACGCCGGCGATGCGGTAGTAGAGGTCTTCGCGAAACAGATCGTCACGCACGCGCTGCTCCAGCTGACGATGGGTGGCGGCGATAACACGGACGTCCACCGGTACCGGCCGCGCAGCGCCCACCGGTCGCACCTCACCTTCCTGCAGCACACGCAAGAGCTTGACCTGAAACGCTGGCGAGGTTTCTCCGATTTCATCGAGAAACACGGTACCGCCGTGGGCTCGTTGGAACAGGCCGGGATGGTCTTCGTAGGCCCCGGTGAAGGCGCCGCGTTTGTGACCGAACAGTTCGGATTCGAGCAGGGTGTCGGGGATTGCCGCGCAGTTTTCTACCACGAAGGGGCCGGTGTGGCGCGGTGAGGCGTAGTGAATCGCGCGTGCCAGAAGCTCCTTGCCGGTGCCCGATTCGCCCAGCACCAGCACCGAGATGTCGTAACGCGCCACACGCTCAGCCGTGGCACAGATGCTGTCCAGCGGACTCCCCAGAGCCCGCACGATCCGGTCGAACCCAAAGTGGTTACGCGCCCGCGTTATCTTCGTGCTCGTACGCTGGCGCAGGACTCCAGTGCTGGTGCGTAGCTCCAGATCGAGTCGACTGTTCTGGCGCTGCAGCGACTGCGCCTCCACAGCGTTGCGTACCGACTCCAGTAGGTGGTCGGGGCCCCAGGGTTTGAGGATGTATTGGTAAATGCCGGCTTCGTTGATGCCGGCAATGATGTCTTCTGAATCGGTGTAACCCGAGATCGCGATGCGCACTACCTCGGGCCAGCGCTCGCGCACCTCCTTGAGGAAGCTCATACCCGTCTGCCCAGGCATGCGCTGGTCGCAAAGAATCACATTCACCGGTTCACACTCCAGCAGGCCACGCGCCTCTTCCGCGCTGCTGGCCGTGAACACGGTGAAATCGTCGTCTAGCGTGCGCCGTAGCGCGTCTTGCGAGTGCACCTCGTCGTCGACGACGAGCACGGTGGGTAAGGATTCCGAAATCAAAGGCTGCGTCATTTTTCGACCGAGCTTGCATAGACCGCCCGGCGCGGCATATCTGGATCAAAAACACTGCCAAACCGGTTTCTCCGGGCCGCATATGACCTCTGGGGGACGTAGGCGGCGACTCGCCGCGAACCAGCAGCGGCGCGGCTCATCGGTGTACCGCCAGATGGCGTGGCGTCCACGCGTGGGGCAGTTTGTGCACAAAGTGGTGGCGTGCCACGTGGTAGCTCGGATCGAAGCCGTAAAAGTTTCGGTGCATGCGCGCCAGTTCCTGTTCGCGGTGATCGGCAAGCGGTCGGCGGGCCTCATCTTCGGCACGCTGTGCCTGCTTGGCCGCCAGCCGCTCGGACCAATTGTAGGAGCCAGCCAGCGCCAGTGCTCGTGCGATGCAGCGTTCGTCAAGCCCGGCACGGTCTTGCACATCGCAATGGTCGATCAGACCCATGGCCAGCGCGCTGCGGGCCAGCAGCGGCAGGCGCTGCGCCATCAGGTCTTTCGCGCCCACTACACCCAGGCGGCGCGGCAGCAGGTAGGTCCAGTACTCGGAGCCGTAGAGATTGCCCATATTCTTGTAGTGTGGGTTGAGCACCACGCTGTCGTGCGCCCAGATTTCATCGGCCGTCAGCGCAAGAAAGGCGCCGCCTGCGCCGGCGTTGCCACGCAGCACGCTCACGGTGAGCCGGTCAGTGGTCTGCAGCACCGCGAGCGCCAGGTCGTTCATGGCGTTGATGTTGCGCCACGAGGCATCGGCTGCGCTGTCACCCGCGTGGTGGGCCGCCGCTTCGATGCTGTTGAGGTCGATGCCATTGCTGAAGAATCCAGCTCCACCCATGAGCATCAGCACCTGCGTGGGCCGCTGGCAGACCGCCAGCCAAGCGGCGCGCAACCGTTCACAGCGTCCAGTAGACATGGCACCGTTGTAAAAATCAAAAGACAGGCAACCGACGCGCGCGCCTTCGGGGCCGTGCTCGGTGTAACGCAGCTCACCCCATTCGTCGTCCGCCCGTTGTAGCGGCACAGGACGTTGCGGCAGGGTAGCCGCCTCGTGCTCAAACAGCTCAGCGGCGATCTGTTTGAATGAGCCGGCCCCAGCGTCTGACGGTGCCGCCAACAGCCGCGCCTGACCGATCCACACGCCGCCGTCACGCGTGCGGCGCAGGAGCGCGCCGTCACGTTGCGCCAGCAGCTCACCTGGCGCGCGTTCTTGGAACTCATGGAGCACGGCTGCGCTGGCCGGGTGAGCATCCATAAGGTAGCAGGCCTGCCCCCACAGTGCATCGAGCACGCCGGGCTGGCCATCGGCGCAATGCAGCTTGGCCAGTACCCTGGCGGTATCGTCAGCCGCCCAGTCGATGTACCTGTGCTCCTGCTTCATCAGTGGTTGCCAGCGCGGCGTCGGCGTCGGCGTCGGTGTCGGCGCTGCATCTGGCGCTGTCCTGTGACCTTGTGCGAAGTGCTGGATGGCATCGGTCACGGCTTGCAACGCGGCAGCAGTCACTTCACGTCGGTACAGATCTCCCTTGGCTGCACTTCGAGTCTGAAAGCTCGCGTGCGCCCAAACCGGCCCCGCATCAAAATCGCCGTTGGCTTGCAGCACAGTCACGCCCCACCGCGACTCGCCCTGCAACACCGCCCAATCGAGCGCGCTCGGCCCTTGATCGCCGGGCGGCCCGGGATGCACGACCAGACAGGTCACACTTTGCCACACCGATGCCGGAATGCGACGCTTCAGAAAGGGGGCCAGCACGATATCTGGCTGGAACAAAGCGACGGCCTCTTCGGTCACACGATCATTGATGTCGAGCTCTACGCTCAGCGTGTGGCCACTGGCGCGCAGTTCGGCGTATAGGCGCTGGGTGAGGCTGTTAAAACTGTGGCACAGCAGCAAGATGCGCAGGGCTGAGGTGTGGATCATGTTCATGGTCGTAAGGTTTGCAGTTCGATTTGTGCCTGCTTGCGCCCTAGGTAAATGGCAAGTTGGGCCTGGATGACGTCGAGTGCCTGGTTAAACGATGCAGCGGTGCGCGCAGCCAGAAGCGCCTCCGCCATCACCGCCGTGTCGGGACCAAAGTGGGGCATCAGTTGCACCATGGCGCGACGGCGCAGCGGCTCCAGATCGGGTTCGGAAGGGGCAGTTAGCGCCTCAGTGCTACGGGTGGCGGCCCCTGGGAGTTCATCGGTCGGTCTCAGCCGCGTGCGGGGTTCGGATACGGGCTCAATCAGGCGCAAAGTGAGTAAGGCGTCGAAATGGCTCTGCACCTGTTCTACCCCCCGCGCAACCAGCGCACCCACCGAGTCACTGCCATTGATCATGATGAGCACGCTGCGGGTGGCCCTGGACAGGCCAGCCTGACGGCACGCGACCTCGGCCTTGCCGAGGTCTGTCTTCTGAAACACCTTGCCCAACATGCCCGTCTCCTAATCTCCCGTGATCGGCTAGTGCATCTGTGTCCACCAACGATTCAATTCCCACGGCAACAACGGCGCCCCATCCAGCAGCAGCCGCAGAAGAACCGATTCGCCGGGCTGCAGGCTGCGCCCCGTGGGGATGGCGCGTTGCGGGGCAGGTGTATCAACAGATCCGCGGCAACTGTTCACCTGTCAACCAGTCAACCACGCGGCGCCCACCAAAACTGGTCGCCATCTGCACGAAATGGTGCGGGTCGACCGTGACTTCGCCGATGCGAGCAGCATCAGCACCGAGCGGATGGGAACGCATCGCGGCCAGTACTGATTCGGCCGATTCGGGCGAAATCACTGCGATAAGTTTGCCTTCGTTGGCCACGTAGAGCGGGTCCAGGCCGAGCAACTCGCAGGCCGCATCCACCTCTGGCTTCACCGGGATCGCCGCTTCTTGCAGCAGCATACCTACACCCGACTGCCGCGCCACTTCGTTGAGCGTCGTCGCCAGACCACCGCGCGTCGGGTCGCGCAACACGCGCACCGCACCAGGAGCTGCAACCAACATGGCGGCCACCAGGGTGTGTAGGGATGCCGTGTCGCTTTCAATGGTGGTACCGAAAGCCAGCGACTCGCGTTTCGACAACACGGCCACACCGTGATCGCCGATGCTGCCCGAGAGCAGCACCACATCGCCTGCGCGTGCGTTACGCCCGCTGATGTGCACACCCGGCGCCACCACACCCACGCCCGTTGTGCTGATAAACACGCCGTCGCCCTTGCCCTGCTCCACCACCTTGGTGTCACCGGTGACGATCGGCACACCGGCCTCGCGTGCGGCGGCTGCCATGGATTGCACAATGCGCTGCAGATCGATGAGAGCAAAACCTTCTTCAATGATGAAACTTGCGCTCAGGTAAAGCGGTTTCGCACCACACATGGCCACATCGTTGACCGTGCCGTGCACCGAGAGGCAGCCCACGTCACCGCCGGGAAAGAACAAGGGCGAGACCACATGGCCGTCGGTGGCCATCACAATCCGGCCCTGTGCCGGATCGAAGCCGGGCAAGGCCAGCACTGCACCGTCATCACCCTGGCGCAGGAAGGCATTGTCAAAGGCCGCGAGGAACAGCTCATCAATTAGCTGCGCAGCGGCCTTGCCGCCTGCGCCGTGGCTCATGTCGATGCGGCCATGCTTGATGTCCAATGGACGGATGTAGTTTTTCTTCGCGGGTTTGGGAACAGGCAGTTCGCCAGTGCCGCTGAGCTCGCTGTCGCTTCTCATGGGGTAACCTTTTCGGCTGGGGCTGCGACCACGGGGATATCGCGAAAGCGACCATAGGTGTAGTGCGCGGCACAAGCGCCTTCGCTGGAGACCATGCAGGAACCCACCGGATTTTCCGGCGTGCAGACAGTGCCGAAGATCTTGCAGTCGGTCGGTTTTTTCACGCCGCGCAGTATGGCTCCGCACTCACAAGCCTTGTTGTCAGCCACGGGGATGTAGCGTAGGTCAAAACGGCGCTCGGCATCGAACGGCGCAAAGGTTTCACGGATCTTGAGCGCGCTGTAAGGCACCTCACCCAGGCCACGCCATTCAAAACTGGGACGCAGTTCGAACACCTCGGACACCAGGGCTTGTGCCTTGAGATTTCCCTCGGATGTGACGGCACGGGCAAACTCGTTTTCCACTTGGGCGCGGCCCTCATTGACCTGGCGCACCAGCATCAGGATCGCCTGCATCACGTCCAGCGGCTCAAAGCCGGCGATCACCACCGGCTTGCGGTACTCCTCAGCGAAGTGTTCATAGGGCTCGGAGCCGATCACGATGCTCACGTGCGCCGGGCCGATGAAGCCGTCGATCGGCACGGTGCCGAACTGACGCACCTCAGGCGACTCCAGAATGTGGGTGATAGCCGAGGGCGTGAGCACATGGCAACACAGCACGCTAAAGTTGCTCAGGCCTTCGCGCTGCGCATCACGGATCGCCAGCGCCGTGGGCGGCGTAGTGGTTTCAAAACCGATGGCGAAAAATACCACCTCGGATTGCGGATGCTCGCGTGCGAGGGTGAGCACGTCGGCGGCGGAATAGACCATGCGGATATCCCCACCGCGGGCCTTGGCCTTGATCAATGACAAGCTGTCTGACGCCGGCACCCGCATGGTATCGCCGTAGGTGCATACGATGGCACCTCGCTCCAGCGCTAGGCGGATCGCCAGATCAATGCGGCCGATGGGCAACACGCAAACCGGACAACCGGGGCCGTGGACCATGCGCACATTGGCCGGCAGCAGTTCGGTCACCCCGTAACGCGAGATGGCGTGAGTGTGACCACCACAGAACTCCATGAAATCGTAGTTGCGAGAAGGATCGGCCTCGGCGGTGATGCGTGCGCCGATCTGACGGGCCAGTTCACCATCACGAAATTCGTGGATGTATTTCATAGGGGTTCTCCAACACCGTGCACTTTCGCTTCCATCTGCGCCATCTCGGCAAACAGTGCAAGCGTGCGCTCGGCCTCTTCGGGATCAATCGTGCCGATAGCGTGGCCCACGTGCACGATCACGTAGTCACCCACCTTCACATCAGCCACTAGGGCAACGGAGATGGCTTTACGGATTCCGGCGAGGTTGACTACCGCCTGGTCGTTGTCGAACAGCTCGACCAGCAGTGCAGGAATGGCTAGACACATGGTTCAGTTTCTTTCCAGGAACGGCTCGGGCTGTGGATGAGCTGTTGTGCAGCCACCCAGGCTTGGCCAAGCGCCAGCCCAGCGTCGCCGCAACCCTTTTCGATCGGTTGGAGCACACGCAAGCCTGCAGCCTGCAAGTGCATAAGCATCCGTTCGCGCAGGATTCGGTTGAAAAAGCAGCCTCCGCCCAGGCACACGATGCGGCAATTTCGCTCGTTCGCCGCCTGGATGGCCCAGGTGGCGAGCGCGTCAGCCAAGGCGAGATGGAAACCCGCCGCCGCCGCGTCCACATCATCTGCGGTCGCATCCAGCAGCGCGGCCAGAAGACCGCGCAGGTCGAGCCGGTGGTGTTCGTCGATAAGTGCCCCTGACAGCGGCATAGCGTTGGGATGCTGCACGAGCCAGCGCGCAGCCGCTGCTTCCAGCGCGATGGCCGCTTCCGCTTCGTCTGTCTGGCGCAGACACAAGCCCAAGGCGCCGGCCGCAGCGTCGAACCAGCGGCCAGTGCTGCTGGTGCGTGGACAGTTGAAGTTTTGGCTCAACATCTGCTGCACGCCGCTGGCCAGGGCCTCACCTACCCGGGGTGCGAAACGCGGTGTGATCTGGGCGCCACGACCCAAGGCCTGCAGGACACTCGCCGCCATGCGCCAGGGTTCACGGGCAGCGCGGTCGCCGCCGGGTAGCGCGAGTTCGTGGAGGTGGCCCAGCCGCTTCCAGTTGGCGCCGTGCAGCCACAGCAGTTCACCGCCCCAGGCACCACCATCGGTACCCAGACCCACACCGTCCAGCGCGAGTCCGATCACCGGTTCGGTCAGCGCATGTTCAGCCACCACAGCCGCGACATGTGCATGGTGGTGCTGCACCCCAATGGCAGGCACGCCCAGCGCCGAAGCCTGTTCTATGGCAAGCCGGGTACTAAAAAAATCGGGATGTAGGTCGTGGGCAATGGCCTGCACCGGGACACCGGCCGCGTCGGCTTGTCGCAACAGCGCCTGCACCGAGTTCTCCAGCGCCTCGCAAGCAGCCGGGTCACTGAGATCACCGTGCATGGGTGTCCACACGGCCTTGCCGTCGACCACCAAGCATGCGGCGTTTTTCAGCCACGCGCCGACAGCCATCACGGTCGTGCTCATGGCCTCACCCCTGGACTGTTTCGCCGCCGACCAGGACCCCGTGCGGCGGCAGCGTTTGAGGGCTCAAGACAGCTCGTGCCAAAGCGAGTTCAGCTTCGAGCTGTCGCACGCGTTCGCGCAACGCCACTTCAGTGACCGACTGATCAAGACCGATGGAGTGCTTGTGGTCGTGATGGGCTTGCGCAGCGCCCATGGCGTGCTCTAACCAGTGTAGCCAGGTCTCCATGCCTTCGCCAGTGGTAGCGGAAAGTTGCAAGACCTGAATATCGGGGTTCACGCGCCGTGCCAGCTCGATACAGCGCGCCACATCAAACCTGAGGTGCGGAAGCAAATCTATCTTGTTCAAAATCATGAGCTGCGAGGCGGCAAACATGTCGGGGTACTTGAGCGGTTTGTCTTCTCCCTCAGTCACCGACAGGATCGCCACCTTGGCAACTTCGCCCAAGTCCCACACAGCCGGGCACACTAGATTGCCCACATTTTCGATGAGCAGCAAGCTATGGCCATCATCGTGAGTGTGGTGGTGGACACCGTCCTCATGGGCGTGAGCGTGGCTATGCAGCCGCGCAAATGCTTCGGCGACCATGGGTGCATCGAGGTGGCAGCCCTTGCCGGTGTTGACCTGGATGGCGGGTGCTCCGGTAGCGCGGATGCGGTCGGCATCGAAGCTGGTCTGCTGATCGCCCTCGATCACCGATATCGGCAACGACGACAAGCGCGATTTAAATGCCTCGATAGTGGCGCACAGCAGCGTGGTCTTGCCTGAGCCAGGACTGGACACCAAGTTGAGCGCGGTTACGCCATGCGACTTGAAATGCGCCCGGTTCTGCATCGCTACGCGGTTGTTGGCGCCCAGAATATCAGTCTCGAGCTTGATGGCACGCGCCTGGCTCATGCCGGGTACCGAGACGCGGGCAGCGCCTGCGCCAAAGTGCAAATCGCCGCGCACCGGATCCACCGTCACCACGCCCGGTTCAACTTGATCGCTATTCAAATGCTGGCCATTGGCCGGATTGTTTTCACTGCATCCACATACGACACACATGTTCTGTCTCCTGTTTGATGTTCACTGAGGTGCCGCATAGCCCTGCGCGCACCCCACCCCGATTGAAACGAAGAACAGCGGTCCAGTCGCCCCACGCAACCGGCTTAGCCGGATCGTAGGAGCGGTCCCCCTCCCGCCGCAGACCAGAGATGAGAAAGCGGTGCAAGGGGTGCTTCCTATGCCTCATCGCTAACCCGCATATCCAGCACTTTCAATTCCATGCCGCCCGTTGGCTGAAGCTGGTAGCCGCCACACGCCGGGCAGGCATCTCCGCGCTGCGCGATCGCTACCGTCTGGCTGCAAGCCAGACACCAGGCTTGGCCGGGCGGCTCCTCAATCTCGAATATTGCGCCGGCCAGCACCGTTCCGGGCGCCAGGCTCTCCAGCGCAAATCGCAGCGCGCGCGCATCAACCCCCGCCAGTTGTCCGGCTTCCAAGCGCAGCACCAACAGACGCCCAAAACCTTCTCGTGCAGCCGTGTCTTCCACGAGTTGCAGCACGCCTCCGGCCAAGCTGGCTTCATGCATGGACGGTCTCCCGTCTGGCGTCCGGCTGCGCGCCGCATTCAAACGGCACGCAGGGGTCAAACGCCGCCATCAGCAGGCGCAGCTGACGCAGCGCATCGGGCGTATAACCATCCAGCCGGCTCACACGCTGCGCCACTACCCCTATCGGGTGAAAATTCCACTCGGTAGGCGCGAGCACCCGGCAGGCAACGACGCGTGCACAGGCACCGTCCAGCACCACATGGTGCACGAGCAGGCCGCGCGCCATTTCCACCCAGGCCAGGCCCTGGTTCGAGCCGGTCGCCAGCGCACCCCAGGCCAGCCAGCCAGCCCCCTGCCCCTCCCCGGGCAGGCACAGGCGCACCAGCTCGGCCAGGCGGCAACCCAGCTGTGCCCAGGGTGTAAGCGGCGTTGCCTCTTCGGGCGCGTTAAGCCTCGCCCAGCTACCGGTGTGAGCACAGCCCCCTCCCCACTGCGGCTGCAAGGCAAACAGGGGTGTCGATACCAGTGTTGAGCCCAACAGACGCATCTGTTCGGGGGCTGCGTGCACGCGCAGCGCAGCGCCTGGGTCAAGGACTTCACCGGAATCTGCACCTCGTGCATCGCGCAGCAGCGTAGCCAAGCCCAGGCCATGCACGCCGCTGCCATGTTGTGCGCTCCAGGTGCGCAGCCAGTCGACACCATCCACAGCCCAGGCCGTCAGCCAGTCTGAGGCCGGCATGCCAAGCCACGTCTGGTGCAGCCAGCGGGCCGTGTCTGCCCAGCGCTTTCCGGTGTTTGGCGCCAGCAGCGGGCATCCGCGCAGCACGACGGCGGATGCCATGACATCTTGATCCTGGTCGCCAGTCACGCCGAGCAAGCGCGGCCAGTCCAGACCAATGCGGCGCACATGCTCCTGCGCAGTTTCCAGTCGCAAGCGTTCGGCCACCTGTTGCGGTGCGGCCAACAGGCCCGGGGCGGCCGCCTCGATGGCGAGCGATGAGCACAGCCGGTGCGCTTGGCTACAAAGATTAAAGACACTGGCCATGAGGCCGGGCAGCGTTTCGACCAGACGTCCCTCCCCCAAGCGCGCAGCCCAGTCCTGGCGCGTGCTGCTCAGGCTATGCGGCACGGGCGCCCCTGGTGACACCCGCAGTCTTCCGGCCAAAGCGGTGAACGGGTCGCTAGTCATCGACCAGCCGCCCCTTTCGCCGTACCGATGCCCATGAGAAAGAACGCTCGCCGAGCAGGGACGGCGGGCTGCGCCTGCCCCACCACTTCAATCACCTTCGGCCGGGTGAGCGCCAGCGCCGCCAGCGCCGTTTCGACGGCGGTCTGCTGGTTTGCGAAAGCCTGCATGGGCGAGAACAGCGCACAGGTCTCGTGGTAGCCGATGGCGTCGTCATGGCCGCCAATAAAATCAAAACGCTCACAGCCGAAATCACGCACAAACTTGCACCCAACCTGGTTGCCATGGGGCAGCACCCGCGCCGGCAACCGCACCAAGCTCATAAACCAGGGCGTGAGCAGCACGCCTTCTGCCACCGCGTCATCTCGGTCCTCGGGCGCCTCGCCCCAGCAAAAACCGACAGTCTCAATCCGCAGCACCGGATTGAGCATCGGGATGCCCACCATGCGCTGCGTGCGCACCCGCTCGAAATGCGCAGCCAAGCTGGCCACGCGCTGCTGCAATAGCGAGGAAGACATCAGGGGCATGTCAGTTTGCATGATGGGTTCATTCCAACAACAAAAACTGGTCCGGGTCGCCGTCGCAGTTTGGGCAACGCCAATGCGACGGCAGATCAGCAAACGAGGTACCGGGTTCGATCTGCCATTGCGGGTCACCGAGCGAGGGGTCATAAACCCACCAGCAGATCTTGCACTCCAACCTCGATCCGGGTCGCAGTACATCGCTGCGGCCCAGATACGACCCTTCGAAGCCTTCGAATCCGTTGTTATCGTGCGGTGCTTGGGGGCTGTCGCTCATGTGGCCTCCAACCAGAGCAGAACTTCGCGCAAACGCTCATGGGAATCGCGCAGATCTTCCGGCGCAGCCATGGCTACCTCAGGCATGTCCACCACCTCGACGGTGTTGAGGAGCACCCTGTCCATGGAGTTGTAATAAACGACGCGCCAGCAGTGGCGCAAGCGCGTGTTCGAGATGCGGCAGTTGCCATAACCGCGCGAGAGCATCAGCACACGTCCAGTACCCAGGTGGTGGTCGAGAAAGCCGATATCTTCGGGCGTGACCGGAAGAAGCGTGAGATTGACTACATGCGACAGTTGACCGGGTTTCCAGTTCGCGGACTGGTCGCGGATCTCTTCGATCAGCATGGGGGCGTTCTGCACATTGGGGGGAAGGGCACCTTGCCACCTGGGCATGGCGCCCTGAGTCCACACGTCTTCGTCCGCCGTACTGCGAAATAGCGAGGGCACTGGCCCGACCTCGATGGCGTCGTCGATCAAGACGCCATCACGGTAAGTCATCAGGCGCCAAACGCCAGCGTACACCGCTTCCTGAACGCGAACCTCCAATCCGTCACTGGCCAACTGCACGATGGCACTGGCCTCGCCTTCTCCCAGAGCCTGGTTTACCAGCGCAAAATCTCGGGACGGGAGCACCCCCAGCGGCACATAGCCGGGTGCCCCGCCCTGGCCGCCGCGCTCCAGCAGTGCCAACACCTGATCCAGCGCACCGCGCGCCTGCTCCAGCCCTACCAGATCTTCCAGCTCGGGCAAGACCGGTGGCCGATAGGTGTTCATGTCTTTCGGCATGGGCAGGTAATCCAGCGTTTCATCTTCGGTCTGGGTACCGGGGCCAATGGTCACTACCGGAATCGGAAAGTCTTTCATAGGGTATTCCTTAAAGAGATGCCATCGAGTTCAGTGGCAAGCAGCGTCATTGGCGCGAGCAAGCTGGCTGACCACCGGGATGCCGATGGTGGGCGCGCGCGAGGGTGGCATAACGAGCGCTGCGGCGAGTGCGTTGAGATAGACGTCCCAGTCCTGCATGCCAGCAATCGCCGTGACATACTGACCGTCACGGAAGAACAACAGCGTGGGCCAGCGGACAGCGCCATACCTGCGCGCCACCGCGTCTTCACTCTCGCGCGGCACTGCTGCCACGATGAATCGGTTGGGGAAGCTCTTCATAAGTTCAGGTAACACAGCCGCCACGTCCTGGCCTTCTGGAAAGCGCACCGCGTCACCAGTGAGCAGCACCACGCGGTTACCGCCACCAGCGAGCCAACCGGCAACCGTGGCCTCATCTATCCATACCGCGCCAAAGTCACGCACCAGGCGCATCACGAGCGGGGCAGCCGGGTCATTGCTGGGCTGAGGAATTTCCAGCGGACGTGCGAGAGTTTCGACGTTAGTACTCATGAGGGAATCTCCGGGGTTCGATGAGAAAAGCAACGATGTAAATGCGGTTCAGGCTTGACCTGACAACTGTTTAAGCTGCGCAGAGGTCATCTGGGAAGGCAAAAGAAATCCGGCCTCAGCACTGGCATCGCTGCCTTGCATGGCGTCCAGAACTAGGTCAAGCGCACTGTTCACTTCCAGCGCACGCGTAGCGTCAATGCACTCGCGCGCATCGCCCAGAAACACCAGCAACCAGTCACCCGGCGACACGTTTCCAACCAGCGCTGTATTCACGCGGCGGCGCTCTCCGCGGCCTTCGCACCAGGCGTAGCCAGGATCAGTGGCCGTGACCTGCATGGGCATACCGATGCACATGGGTCAACCCACCTGCGCAGGGAAAAAGCGATCGTCGCCTTCCCGGCATGCGGCTTCCGGACCAGGTCGTTGGGCCTCATAGGCCGCGAGCGCCAGCTCGTCCATAGTGACTGCTTCCCGGTTGGACAGCGGCACTTCACGCGTTTGTGGCTGCGCGCCCCAGTGCGTCAGCTCGGTCAGGCCCAGGGTTAGCGCCTCTTGCATCGCAGCCTTCACGATGGGGCGCAAGCTGCCGCCATAGTCTTCCAGCTCCTCTGGCTGACAGCCGATCAGCAGCACCTGCTTTGGGTACCCACCGGTCAGTTGAGCAAGCGAGAGCACCTCCTGAAATCCCGTCTGATGCAGGCTCATTTTTTTCGCCCCCATGAAGCGCGGCACTTCTTCATCGCGCACCAGCTTCAGTTCGCCCGGCGCCAGACCGTAGTCGATCGCGTCGAAAATCAGCAGCGCGTCTGCGGCCTGGACAAACTGGATCAAGTAGAGGCCTTGCGTGCCACCGTCAATCAGCTCCACATGGTCGGCAAACACGTAACGTTTTTGCAGCGCTTCAATGCAGCGCACGCCAAAGCCTTCGTCGGCCCACAGCAGGTTGCCAATACCCAGCACAACGATGCGGTCGGGCTTGTCACTACAGGCGTTACAGGTGAGTTCAGGCGGATGTGTGCGCATAGTAGTTGAGCCCTCAGGCGTTCAGGAAGAAGAAGGCGCCGACGCGGACTGGCGCAGGTGCTTCCAGGCATGGAAGCTGTCCCAGGCGGCTTGTTGCGTGAGCCAGAAAGCCGCATCAATGCCGAACACATGGGCACAACGCAGAGCTGTGTCTGGCGTCATGGTGCGCTGACCGTGCACCAGCTCATGCAAGCGCCGGCGCGACAGGCCCAGTGCGCGCGCCGCTTCGCTCTGGCTCAAAGCCAGCGGGGCCAAGCAGGTCCGCGCCAGCAAACGGCCCGGATGCACCGGCGCACGAGACGGCACACCCTTAGGTGGAAGGACCGAAACAGCAGCAAGCCAATGAGGACGAGAAGAGGGCAGCATAAGAAACGAAGAACGGAGACAGCTGGGTCAGCAGAATGAAGCGAAAATTTGGAAGACGGTTCCGGTGCGAAATATTTGGACCTTCTGGGTGCAGCGGAACCTGCTTTTCCAGGCTGCCAGCCTCCCCTGAGGAAGAGTGATGCGCCTACGGCGCGACGTAGGCGCAGGTCAATCTTTAAACGTGCGCCATCCAGAAATCATGGTGGAAACAATGCTTTGCCGGCCCATGATGTCTTCACGGATCGCCGCGTAAACATGGGCGATTACAAAACTGATCATGGCCCACATGCCGAAGTGATGCCAGGTGTGCACATCCTGGCTTTGTCCGAACAATGGGATCACCCAGCCAAATACCGTGTCTTGCCAAGATCCCCTTTGTGCACCTTCGGCATAGAGCGCAAAGCCTGTGAACACCATGAACACGGCCGTGAACAAGAACAGCGTAACCATCGCCATACGGGCCAACGGGTTGTGGCCCACATAGCGACCCGGACGCGGGGCGATGAAGGCGTACCACTTGAGCATCCTGCCGACTTCGATCCAATAGGTTTTCTGAAAAATTGGCAGCCAAAACAGCTCACGCGCGTGGTGATTGCCCACGAATGCCCAGTAGATGCGACCGAGCAAACCGATGGCGAGCACATAGCCAGCGGCAAAGTGCGCAAATCGGATGTAACCCATCAAGAAATGGGCGCTCGCCTCTCCGGGCATGGTGGGCAACGGCTTGCCAATGAAATAGCCGGTGACCGCGAGCACGGTAATGGCCAGCGCGTTGATCCAGTGCCAGATGCGCACCGGCGCCTCGTACACGTAGACCGACTTGATGGTCTGACCCTGCGCGAGCTCGCGCTCTTCGGCGTCGGTGGCGCTGGCGGCGGTGAGCCGGCCGCTGTGGGTAGTGGTCGTCGTGGATGACATGGAGCCTCCTGAGGTCGGTTACAGAAACTCGATCGAGTTGGCCGTCAGGTTGCGAGTTGGCCAAACAGGTAGAGGCCAGCAACGCCGAACGCCGCGCCGAGGCCGCCGAGCACCACACCGCTGCGTTCCGCTCGCCAGCGCCGGATCGCCAGGCCCAGGCCGACTCCACCGATGTGCAACACAGCCGTGGTCAACAGGAAGCCAACGGCATAGCCGGCAAAACCGGTCTCAGGTGTTTCGGCGCCATGGGCCAGACCATGCAGCGAGGCGGCGGCAGCGATCATCGACAGCCCCAGTGCCGGTGGTATCTGCATCCGCGAGGCAAACAGCATGACGCCGAATAGCGCGACGGACAGTGCTATCGCATGCTCCAGGTAGGGCGGCCGAACCCCGACCATTCCGAAGAAAGCACCGACCACCAGCGCCAGTAGAAAAGTGGCAGGCCCCCACCACGCTTTTCCCTGTGGCAAGGCCGACACCGACCATATGCCCACGGCCACCATCGCCAGCACGTGGTCTGCGCCGAAGGGGTGCACCAAGCCCTCCATCAGGCTGTGGGTGCCATGACCGGTGTGGGCCTGAGCCGCTCCGGCCAGAACGGCCAGAAGACCCGCCAGCGCCAAACGACCGATGTTTTTCTTGGGGTGTTGCATGTGAATTTTCCTCGTTGGTGGTTTTGTCGATGGGTGGGCGTGTCAACGCACGGTGACGCGGCTCATCTCCTGGCCGTCTTCACTCATCACGTGGGTGGAACAGGCCAAGCAGGGGTCAAAACTGTGCAACGTGCGCAGAATCTCCAACGGCTGCTCAGGGTTCACCATGGGGGTGTTCATGAGCGATGCCTCGAAAGCGCCAATCTGGCCTTTGGTATCGCGCGGCGAGCCGTTCCAGGTGGTGGGTACCACGCACTGATAGTTCTCGATCTTGCCGTCCTTGATCTTGATCCAGTGGCCCAACATGCCGCGCGGTGCCGCTACCGTCCCCACGCCTTTCGCCTCTTTCGGCCAGGTAGCGGGGTCCCACTTCTCGACGTTGGCCGTGCTGGTATCACCGGCTTTGATGTTGCCGATCAATTGCTTGAAATCGTCCATCATCAGTTCAGCTGCGTACTGACTTTCCAGCGCACGGGCCAGGGTGCGGCCGATGGTGGTAGGCAGCAATTGCTTGGTGCTGTAGCTGGTTTCCGGCAGGCCCAAGGCGCGGGGAATCGCGCTGTTGATAGCCACGGCCGCGCCGTCGATCTGCTCCTTCACACGCTGGCAATATTTGTTGCCCTGCATAGCGTGGGCGTAACTCAGGATGTAGCGCGAGAGCGGGCCGACTTCGACCGCGTGGCCACGCCAGCGAGGCGACTTGATCCAGCTGTACTTGGCCGACTCGTCGAGGTGTTCGATTCGGGTGCGAGTGCCCTTGAAGTTCGGGCCTTCGGGGTGATAGTTGGCTTCAGTTACACCGTCCCATGGGTGCAAGCCCTTGCTTTCGTCGGCGTACTTGTACCAGCTGTGGTTTACAAATTCCTGCACCTGTTCGGGGTCGCGCGGGTCAATCGGCAGGATTTCATTCCAGTTGCCGTTGAGAATCACGCCACCAGGTAGCTGATGGGTACTGGTGTCGTAAGGGATTTTCTCGTAGGTGCCATAGTCGGCCACATTGGTCGCCGATAGGCCACCGCCGTAGAGCCAGCCGTGCTGCTTATAGATGGTGCCGATGGCCAGAACGTCAGGCACGTACACATTGTTATTGAATTCGATCATCTCCTGGATGCGTGCCTGCACAAAGTTAAGCCGCTCCATATTGATCGGTGCGCCTGCCGCGCCATTGCCATCGATGTTGATAGCGCAAGGCACACCACCCACCAAGTAGTTGGGATGCGGGTTTTTGCCCCCAAAGATGGTGTGTACTTTGACCCATTCCTTTTGTAGATCAAGCGCCTCGAGGTAATGGGTAACAGCCATTAGGTTTGCTTCGGGCGGCAACACATAGGCCTTGCTGCCCCAATAGCCGTTGGCAAACGGCCCAAGTTGTCCGCTTTCGACAAACTTCTTTAAACGGTTCTGTACGTCGCGGAAATAGCCAGGCGAGGAAAGCGGGTGACTGGGCGAGACCATCTGCTGCAACTCGCTTGTTTTCTTTGGGTCGGCTTGCAAGCAGGACACGACGTCCACCCAGTCGAGTGCATGCAGGTGGTAGAAGTGCACCGCGTGGTCGTGCACCTGCAAGGTCTTGGCCATGATCTCGCGTATGAGGTGGGCGTTGTGCGGAATCTTGATGTGCAGCGCGTCTTCCACTGCGCGCACGCTAGCCAGCGCGTGGCAACCGGTGCAGACGCCACAGATACGCTCGACGAAAGCCCAGGCATCGCGCGGATCGCGCCCCTTGAGAATTACCTCCAGCCCACGCCACATGGTGCCGGTAGAAACTGCGTTGCGAATTATGTTGTTGCTGTCGAGATTGACCTCGCAGCGCATGTGACCCTCGATGCGGGTGACCGGATCGACGACGATGCGACGCCCGGTGTTGTCCATCGTAAAGCCCTGAGTTTGGTATGCACCCATGATCTTGTCCTCGTGTTGCGCCAGGCTGTGCTTCAGGCGGGGGTTTGGGTATTGGCTTTATCTTTGGACTTGTCGCGGACCCGCTTAGCCACCGAGACCGCTGCGTGAGCCGCAACGGTGGCGCCAACGACGACTGCGGCCGTTCCTCCGATCTGGTCGGCCGTGCCTTCGACGCCAAACTGGTGAATGGTGGTGAGGCGGTCGTAAAACGATCCCTTGTCCCAGAAGCCGTCTTCGGAACAGCCGATACAGCCATGGCCGGACTTAATCGGGAAGCTCGTACCTTCGTTCCACATCACGGTGGAGCAAGCGTTGTAAGTGGTCGGGCCCTTGCAGCCGACCTTGTAGAGACAATAGCCCCTGCGTGCGAATTCGTCGTCAAAAGCTTCAACGAACTGCCCGGCGTCGAAGTGCGGGCGGCGGTAGCACTTGTCATGGATGCGCTGGCTGTAGAACATCTTCGGGCGGCCCTGACGGTCGAGTTCGGGGATGCGGTCGAACGTCAGCATGTAGGTGATCACGCCCGTCATCACCTCGGCAATAGGCGGGCAACCTGGCACCTTGATGATGGGCTTGTCCGTGATGACCTTGTGGATCGGGGTTGCTTGTGTGGGGTTGGGCTTGGCGGCTTGTACGCAACCCCACGAAGCGCATGAACCCCAGGCGATGATGGCCTTCGCATCCTTGGCCACATGCTTGAGCTTTTCTAAGAACGGCTTGCCCGATTGGATGCAAAACATGCCGTCTTCGTTCAGCGGCGGATTTCCCTCCACTGCGAGGATGTACTGACCCTTGTATTTGGTCATGATCTCCTCCAGGATGGCCTCAGCCTGATGGCCGGCGGCCGCCATCAGCGTGTCGTCGTAGTCCAGGGAGATCATGGAGAGCACCACGTCCTTGGCCAGTGGGTGAGCCGAACGAATGAAGGACTCGGTGCAGCAGGTGCACTCCAGACCATGCAGCCAGAGCACCGGCGTACGGGGTTTGTTTTCCATGGCGTGCGCAATCTGCGGCACAAAAGAGGGGGCCAGCCCCAACGAGGTGGCGGTGAGCGAGCAATACTTCAGGTAGCTGCGACGCGAAATGCCTTTGCGGCGCATGACCTCGTAAAACGTTTCCACTGTCTGTCTCCTCGTCGGGTGTTGTAGGTCAGGGCGCATCTGACGGTTTCATCGCCTGCCTATCAACTACGCAAAATGGATGCCAAAAAATCCGGTCATAGCGTAAGTACCTAGAGTGAACAGCCAGCCCACGGTGCGATAGGGACTTAGCGCCCATCGCCACTCCAGATGCCGAAGGCATGTCAGCGGAAACCGAACAGACACCTTGCACTGAGTCGACCAACATGGCAGGAGATATGCCGCCTTGGATAGAGCTGGCCCAAGCCTCACGGAGATGTCACGCCGCCGAAGTCACGATCTGAGCACTGAACCCACGGTCAAGGAAATCAACATGAGTCGGTCGAGAGAGTGTCCGCGCCGAAGTAGAAGTGAGCCACAGGGGGTGCGGCGGAAAACTTGGACTACCTGGAGATAGTTCATGTATTCATACGAAGACCGCATCCGAGCGGTTGAATCGCCCTGGGTTTTGAGGAGGCTTTCTTCTCTGAGAGGATTGAGCCATGAGCAAGAAGTCGAACCAGTTTTCACCCGAGGTGCGCGAACGCGCTGTTCGCATGGTGCGAGAGCACCGAGGCGATTACCCGTCGCTGTGGGCCGCCATTGAATCCATTGCCCCCAAGATCGGCTGCGTGCCGCAGACCCTGAATGAATGGGTCAAGCGCGACCAGATCGATACCGGCGTGCGCGATGGCATCACCACGTCCGAACGCGAACAGATGCCATCACAGGCCACGGGCATGCTGAGCTCATCCAGGCGCTTCCCGTTTCGCCATTGACAAGCCGAGATCGGTGCTTTGCTCCAATTTGACTTCGCGGTTTCCCATGAGATCTTGGTTTTGCCAACCCGGCCAGATGGTCTGACCGGGTGGCATCCAGACTCACATGAAAACCATCATGACGATCAAACCTACTGCAACTTCCCTTTCCTCCAACGCGGGTGCGCAAGGCCCTGCACCTTCTGCATCGTCCGTCCTGCGCAGCAGCCCCGTGGTTCCCCTGCAAGAGCCGGAGTTCATCTGCTGGGAGGACTCGGGCCTGGCCGGCTCCCAGGCCGCCCTGGCCTGCGCACTCGGGGGCCTGCATGCCCAGGTGGCCGATTCCATCCTGCCGGCATTGCTCAATTCCGAACTGTCTGCGCAGCTGCGCCAGCTGGACCAGACCATCCTGGAGCGCCGCCTTGAGCGCGAACAGTTGGCGCTATCCACCGTAGGGTTTCGCATCCAGGCAGTGCTAGAGGTCGCGCGTGGCGTTCGGGCGCTGTTTGCACAGGCACCCGGCGCCCATATTCTGGCCGAGCCACTTCCGGAGCAGCTGGCGCAGGACCTGGAGCTGGCCGGGATCCACTGGGAGGGACGTGTTTCGCTTGCCACCTGGGCGGCCCATGTGGAGGCTGCGCTCAGGCGCTTGCAGCGCGAGCGCCATGCGCTGCAGCTTCTCCTGCGGGAAGTGCAGGAAGAGATGGAGCTGGTGGCGGTGCAGACGGAGGTAGGAGCCGTTCTTGCCAGCGGCGCCCGGTATCTGCTCACGCACCTGCAGGAGAGCGACTCTTCTGCACCGGGCAAATGCCGCACCCTGGAGCGTCTGCAGGCCCATGTGTACCAGCCGCTCGCCAAGGACTGGTACTGGCTGCTCGACCCGCAGGGTGAGTGCGACGGCGAGGATTGAGCGAGCGCTGCCCGGAGCCACAGGTGGCCTGCCGCTACGGGGCATGGGGCAGGTCTACCGCTTCAGAGGCACACAAGCAGCGCCCGGTCCCCGTGCGCTGGTCCCAGCCCCTCAACCAATCAAGGAAGAACCGTGATGACGATCAAACCCAACGACGCAATCGACGGCGAAGACAAGGCCGAAGGTGAAAGCAAGGGCAAGCGCTCAGGTGCTGCGCGTACCGGGCGCCTGCACAGGGCGATGGCCCGACTGAGCGGCCTGTTCGCCTTGATTCAGTTGATCGGGATCGGCTTGCTGGCCATGCTGGCGATCTCGCTGGTGCTGAGCCCGATGTGGTGGCTGACCCATGAGAGTGGTGCAAGCGTGCAAAAGGAGACCGCTGCCGGCCATGTGCTGCGGGTCGAGCTCAAGGGGGGCCTATTCACCCGGGCATTGGTGGAAACCGATGTAGGGTTCTATGCGCTGCAGGAGGGGGCCAGTCTGCGCAAGGGGGAGCTGGTGACGCTGCGCGAGAGGGTGGATGGCTCGCGCTCGCTGTGCGATTTGGAGGGGCGGTGTACGGGGTTGCTGGGGGTGTTGCGTTGAGCGTGAGACCACGCGACTGCAGAGCGGCGAAATGGCCCCGAAGGACCATGCATACGCCATGAACCCGTGGCGATGCAGGCACTTGGATGGCAGGATTTGCGCTGCAGTCAGCCCGCCCGAGCCTTCAGAAATCTGTGTCAAATGATTTCAAGACGTCCCATCAAATACCAGAGAAATGCGGGGGATGGCATGGGGGACAAAAATATGGCCAAGAAAAAAGCCTAAGTAAATCAATCACTTAGGCTTTATCTTGGCGGAAACGGAGGGATTCGAACCCTCGATGAGGCTCTACACCCCATACTCCCTTAGCAGGGGAGCACCTTCGGCCACTCGGTCACGTTTCCAATCCCGCTATTATGCCCGAAGACAAGGCGCCTTCCAGCAAGCAGCGGGATGGTATCAGGCGGTTTCCTGGTCTAGACCAAAGGCGGTATGCAGGGCGCGCACTGCCAGTTCCAGGTACTTTTCGTCGATGACGACCGACGTCTTGATCTCTGAGGTAGAGATCATTTGAATATTGATACCCTCCTCGCTCAGCACGCGGAACATCTTGCTTGCCACGCCCACGTGGCTGCGCATACCAATGCCGACGATGCTGACCTTGCAGATGTTGGGGTCGCCCACCACTTCCTTGGCACCGAGCTCTGGCACCACGGTCTCGCGCAGCAGTTCGAGCGTGCGGGCAAAGTCGGACTGGCTCACCGTGAAGCTGAAGTCGGCCTTGCCGTCCTTGCTGATGTTCTGAATGATGACGTCCACCTCAATGTTGGCGTCCGCTACCGGGCCAAGGATGCGGTAGGCCACGCCGGGGGAGTCTGGCACGCCCAGCACCGAAACTTTGGCTTCGCCGCGGTTGAATGCGATGCCGGATACGACGGCTTGTTCCATTTTTTCGTCTTCCTCAAAAGTGATCAATGTGCCCGACTTCGCCTCTTCGGCCAGGTCGATATCCCAGGGGGTGAAGCTCGAAAGCACCCGCATGGGCACCTTGTACTTTCCGGCAAACTCGACCGAGCGGATCTGCAGCACCTTGCTGCCCAGGCTGGCCATTTCAAGCATCTCTTCGAAGCTCACGGTGGTCAGGCGCCGGGCGGCGGGCACCACGCGCGGATCGGTGGTGTACACGCCATCGACATCGGTATAAATGAGGCATTCGTCAGCACCCATGGCAGCGGCAATGGCCACCGCTGAGGTGTCCGACCCGCCGCGCCCGAGGGTGGTGATGTTGCCCAGTTCGTCTATGCCCTGAAAGCCGGTAACGATGACCACACGGCCTGCGTCCAGGTCGGCCCGCACGCGCTGGTCGTCAATCGATTCGATGCGCGCCTTGGTGTGGCTGCTGTCGGTGCGCACGGGCACTTGCCAGCCGGCGTAGCTGACCGAGGGCGTGCCCTCGGCCTGCAGCGCGATGGCCAGCAGCGCCGACGATGCCTGCTCGCCGGTGGCAGCCAGCATGTCGAGCTCGCGGTTGTAGGCAGAAGAAGTGCGCGCGGGAGCGAGCTCAGCCGCCAAGCCCAACAGGCGGTTCGTCTCGCCGCTCATGGCGCTGGGTACCACCACGATCTGGTGGCCAGCGCGCGCCCATTTGGTGACGCGCCGCGCCACGTTGCGAATGCGCTCGGGCGAGCCCATGGACGTGCCGCCGTATTTGTGAACTATCAAGGACATTGGGAAGTCGTTGCGACGGGAACCGGAATGTGCGGCGCAGATTGCAAGGCGTTTTGGGGGGCGCCGCCGGCTCTCTTGCTTAGGGGGCCAAAACCGGCGAATTGTACCAATCGAGCCGGTCGTTGCTGCGCCGCACAAAGCCCAGGCCCACTTTGATCTCAATGCGGTGCCCGCGCGTGGTGCAAGCGGCAATCTGGCGCTGCAGTTCGGCAAGCTGCGCCGCACTGGGAGTGCAGCGGTGGCAGCTCGCCAGCCAATGGCGCAGCACATTGGCCTGGCGCGCGGTGCTGAGCTGCTGCAGCGCGCGAATCCGTGGCGGGGTGTCCACGGTTGCCAAGTCCTGCCGGGCGACTTCAAGCAGCAGCTGCTGTGCCTGCGCGGCGTGTGCACTGCTGCGGGCAAACGTCTCGCGAAAGGCGGGAAAGCAGGCTTCGAGAGCGGGCAGAAGCTCGGCGCGAATCCGGTTGCGGGTAAAGCGCCGGTCGGCGTTGGTGGGGTCTTCCACCCAGCCCTCGCCGCGCGCGCGCAGCCACTCACGCACCGCCCTGCCCGGCACGCCCAGCAAAGGGCGGTGCCAGGCGATGCCGGCGCGCTGCCACTGCGCCGGCATGGCGGCAAGGCCCGGGAGCCCCGCGCCGCGCGAGAGTGCCAATAACAAGGTCTCGACCTGGTCGTCAGCGTGGTGCGCCAGCGCTATTGAAGCAATAGCTGCATCCGCAATACCGGTAAGCGCCATGGCCTCAAAAGCCTTGTATCTTGCAATGCGTGCCGCGTCTTCCGGGCTTTGGCCAGGCGCTGCGCCGGCGCTCACGCGTGCCACCTGCAGCGGCACCGCCAGGCGCTCACACAGCGTTTGGCAATGCGCAGCAAAGTCGTCTGCCGCGGCCTGGAGGCCGTGGTGCACGTGGAGGGCGCAAACCTGGCCGGGCCAGCGTTCGGCGCAAGCGATCAGCAGGGCGGTCGAATCTGCGCCGCCGCTCAGAGCGACGGCCAGTGGCAGCGCCGGCCGAAATCTGGCCATCGCCGCAGCAATGGTTTCACTCACCTTGCCTCTGGAACGCCATGAAGAAAGCCGGACACTTGCTTGCGCCTCAGTTTGACAACCTGAATCCGCCCACCACTTCAGTCAACCGCACTGACTGGTCTTTGAGGTTCTGCGCTGCAGCGGCACTTTCCTCCACCAAAGCAGCGTTTTGCTGGGTCATTTCATCCAGCTGATTCACCGCCTGCCCCACTTCGGCGATGCTGGTACTTTGCTCGTTCGTGGAGGCACCGATCTCAGCCATGATGTCTGTCACCCGCTGCACGGAGTTCACGATGTCGCTCATCGTGGTTCCGGCGTCACGTACCAGACGCGCACCGGTATCGACCTCCTGCACCGACGCGTTGATCAGGCCTTTGATTTCTTTGGCTGCATCGGCACTGCGGCTTGCCAGTCCGCGCACTTCACTCGCCACCACGGCGAAGCCACGGCCCTGCTCGCCCGCCCGCGCCGCCTCAACCGCTGCATTGAGCGCAAGAATGTTGGTCTGGAACGCAATTCCGTCGATGACCCCGATGATGTCGGAAATTCGCCGCGAGGCGGCATTGATCTGGCTCATGGTACTGACCACGTCGCCGACCACCTGACCGCCGTGCTGAGCGACACGCGACGCCTGCGCCACCAGTTCGTTGGCTTGGCGGGCTGCGTCCGCGTTGTGGCGAACCCTATCGGTCAATTGATCCATCGAAGCCGTGGTTTGCGCAAGACTGGAGGCGGCCAGTTCCGTGCGACTGCTCAGATCCTGATTGCCGGAAGCGATCTCTTCTGAGGCCATACGAACCGAGTCGCTCGCCTCTCGAATTTGCAGCAGCACGCCCGAGAGCTTGGCGACAAAACTGTTAAAACCGGTAGCGATCTGAGCCAATTCATCTTGACCATGGGCATCAATGCGGCGCGAGAGGTCCCCATGCCCGGAACCAATATCGTGCATGGCGTCACGCACCTGGGTCAGTCGGCGCAGGCGCTGCGCAAGGATCACTGCGAGCGCCAGGCTGGCCACGACCAGCACAACCAAGCCCGTGAGGATCGAAACCTTAAGCATGGTGTCCACCGCCGAGAGTGCCTCACCACGGTCCAGGGCGATGACCAGCCTCCACGGCGTACCTTCCACCGGCGCCACTTCCAGCAACATGGCCCGGCCTTGCAACTCCAACGCATGCAAGCCGACATCCTTAGCCATCTGGGCCAAAGTGTCGGCGGATAGCTGCGCAGACAGCTCAGTCGCCGGCTTAAGCGTAAGGCTCGCATTCGGATGGGCAATGATGTTGCCGTCGCTACCGACAAGGAACGCATAGCTCGAAGGCGTGGGTTTGATGGATGCGACATTGGCCACCACGGTCGACAACGACACGTCACCAGCCATCACTGCCTTGATTTCGCTGCCTTGGCGCGCTGCCATGGCAAAGGTAACCACCAAACCCGCGCCGCCTGCATCCGCATACGGTGCCGTCAATACAGCGCTCTGGGAAGCTGCCGCCTGTTGGTACCAAGGTCGCGCTGTAGGGTCGTAGTCTGGCGGAAGGTTCTGTGGCTCGGAGAAGACCGTGTGCTTGTCAGGAAAGCCGAAATAGGTGGTGTGAAACCCCCCAGCCTTCTGCAACAAATTCAAGGCGTGCGCAGCATCAGCGTCGTCCAGCGCTCCGGCAGAGGACTGAACGATCAGCGCCTTGCTGCGCGCCCAGTCGCTCAGTGCCTCCGTATGGCTCAGCACCAGTGCACGCGATTGTGTCTGTAATGCACCCATGGCTTGGCTGCGCACAGCCCAGTAGTTGGCGCCTGCGACGATCGCCAGGCCGACGACAAGGAAAGCCACACAGATAACGAGTACCTGCCCTCTCAGTGTTTTGATAAATGCCACGGTTGATCCTCACTTCTCGCCGGTAAAGCGCGGTAACACATGTTATTCCCCGTGCGCAAAAATGTGGCGCGCAGCCGAGCCAAGCACCAGAGCTTGTACGGTTTCTTTGAAAACTAGCGGCTGTCCGCCTTGGTGTCCGTAAAGCGCCCGTAGCTTTGCAGGCGGGCGTAGCGCCGGTCGATCAGTTCTTTAACCTTGAGGTCGGCGAGCTGGCGGAAAGCGTCACCCAAGGCACGTTTGAGGAAGGCGGACATCTGCTTGGGGTCGCGGTGTGCGCCGCCTACGGGCTCGTTGACGATCTTGTCCACCAGACCCAGCGCCTTGAGCCGGTGCGCGGTGATGCCCAGCGCCTCGGCGGCGTCTTGCGCCTTGTCGCTGGTCTTCCACAAGATGGAGGCGCAACCCTCGGGGCTGATGACGGAGTAGATGGCGTACTGCAGCATCAGCAACTGGTCGCAGACGCTGAGCGCCAGCGCGCCGCCCGAGCCGCCCTCGCCGATGATGGTGGTGATGATGGGCACTTCGAGTTGCGCCATCTCGTAGATGTTGCGGCCAATGGCTTCCGACTGGCCGCGCTCTTCGGCGTCGATGCCCGGGAACGCGCCTGGCGTATCGACAAAGGTGAATACCGGCAGGCCGAATTTCTCCGCTGTTTTCATCAGGCGAAGTGCCTTGCGGTAGCCCTCGGGGCGCGTCATGCCGAAGTTGCGCAGCGCACGCTCTTTGGTGTCGCGCCCCTTCTGGTGGCCCAGCACCATGCAGGCATGGCCGTTAAAGCGCGCCAGCCCGCCCACGATGGATTTGTCGTCGGCAAAGTGCCGGTCGCCGTGCATTTCGACGAAATCGGTGAAAAGACCCTGCACATAGTCGAGCGTGTAGGGCCGCTCGGGATGGCGGGCGATTTTGGTGATCTGCCACGGCGTCAGGTCGGAATAGATGTCCTTGGTGAGCTGCTGGCTTTTCTTGCTCAGCTGGTCGATTTCCTCCGAAATATCGACCGCGCTCTCGTTCTGCACGTAGCGCAGCTCTTCGATCTTGGATTCGAGCTCGGCAATGGGGTTTTCGAAATCCAGAAATGTTTTTTTCGCCATGTGTTGTTCCTTGCGCGCGGGGCGCGTGGCTGCGGGCAGCGGCTCAGTAAGCGACCGGCAGGGGGTCCAGCGAGCGCCAAATATACCAAGTGGCCACGCTGCACCAGGGCTTCCAGGCCTGGGCGACTTCGCGCGCATCGCTGCGGCTGACCGGGTCGCCCGAGAAGTAGTTGCGGCTGATGCCGTTGAGCAGGCCGACATCATCGAGCGGCAGCACGTTGGGGCGCATGAGGTGGAAGATGAGAAACATCTCGGCCGTCCAGCGGCCAATGCCGCGCACCGCCACCAGCTCGGCAATGATGGCTTCGTCGTCCATGGCCTGCCAGGCATCGACATGCAGCTTGTTGCCGTCGAAGTGCAGCGCCAGGTCTACGAGGTATTCGACCTTGCGCGCCGACAGGCCGGCAGCGCGCATGTCGTCGATTTTCAGGCGCAGTACGTCCGGCGGCGTGAGCGTGGGCGCCAGCAGCGCAAAGCGGTCCCACACGGTCTGCGCGGCCTTCACCGAAATCTGCTGGCCGACGATGCTGCGCGCCAGCGTGACGAAGGCATCGCCCCGCGTTTGCAGGCAGGTCTCGCCGAACTGCGGAATCAGGCGCTTCATCACCCGATCCTTTTTCATCAGATGCGTGCGCGCCTGGGACCAATACTCGGGCGTTGCCAGGTCGAGCGCTTCCGTGACCGCTATTACTTTAGAAGCACTCACCGCTTATCCTTATTGCGCAAAGTGCCATTTTTACTCATATTTTTTCTCATGAAGCGGCTTCCCAGGTGGTGCCGGTGGCGCTGTCCTTGAGGACGATGCCCTGGGCCAGCAAGGCCGCGCGGATGCGGTCGGCCTCGGCAAAATCGCGCGCCGCCTTGGCCGCGGCGCGGGCAGCGATCTGCGCATCAATGTCTGTTCCTGCGTGCTGTCCACCGGCTTGCAGAAAGGCGGCAGGCTCGCCCTGCAGCAGCCCCAGGCACCCGCCCAGCGCCTTGAGCAGGCCGGCGGCCTGCGGCGAGTGGCTGCGGTTGACTTCACCCGCCAGGTCGAACAGCACGGCCACCGCCTCGGGTGTGCCGAAGTCTTCGTCCATGGCGGCGCGAAAGCGCGCGGCATAGGGATCAGCCCAGTCGATAGCCACGTCTTTCGGGGGTACCAGACTGAGTGCGGTGTAAAGGCGTTTGAGCGCCTGGTGGGCGTCGTCGAGGTGCGCGTCGCTGTAGTTGAGGGCGCTGCGGTAGTGGGCGCGCACCATGAAAAAACGCAGGGTTTCGGCCTGGTACTCGCGCAGCACATCGCGGATGGTGAAAAAGTTGCCGAGCGACTTGCTCATCTTCTCGTTGTCCACGCGCACAAAGCCGTTGTGGACCCAGAAGCGCGCCAGCGGCTTGCCGTGGGCCCCTTCGCTCTGCGCAATCTCGTTCTCGTGGTGCGGGAACTGCAGGTCGGCGCCGCCGCCGTGGATATCGAAGGTCTCACCCAGCGTGGCGCAGCTCATGGCCGAGCATTCGATGTGCCAGCCGGGGCGCCCGGTGCCAAAGGCGCTGTCCCATTTCGCTTCAGGCGGCTCGTCCGCCTTGGCCGACTTCCAGAGCACAAAGTCGAGCGGGTCGTTCTTGCCATCCTGAACCGCCACGCGTTCGCCCGCACGCAGCTCGTCCAGCGACTTGCCCGAGAGCTTGCCGTAGCCGGGGAACTTGCGCACTGCGTAGTTCACGTCGCCGCTCTCGGCGCGGTAGGCCAGGCCCTTGCCTTCGAGCGTGCCGATGAGCGAGAGCATCTGCGGCACGTATTCGGTGGCGCGCGGCTCGACATCTGGCGGTTCAATGCCGAGCTTGGCGATGTCAGCGTGCATCGCCGCGATCATCTCGTCGGTCAACGCGCGGATCGTGATGCCGCGATCCAGTGCACGGCGGATGATCTTGTCGTCGATATCGGTGATATTGCGCACGTAGGTGACGCGGTAGCCGCTGGCGCGCAGCCAGCGCTGCACCACGTCAAACGCCATCATCATGCGGGCATGGCCGATGTGGCACAGGTCGTAGATGGTCATACCGCAGACGTACATGCGCACATGGCCAGGCTCGATCGGGGAAAACTCTTCCAGGACACGCGAGAGCGTGTTGTAGATGCGCAGACTCATGAAGATTAGGTTGGGGAAGACAGGGCGTGAACGGGGCGAAGCACGCAGGTGGATGGACCTGCTAGCGGGCAAGGCACACGCCAGACCCGATCCGAGCATCACAAATGCCGTGCCGGCGCCTGCGTACCACGCAGGCGCAAGGTTCCGCCATGACCACCCCCTCGGCTACAATTCGTCGCAGTATAAGCGCCCGTCCGGGCCTCGGCTGACCACCTCACGGACCTTCATGACATCCTCACGCCGCACCCTTTTCCCGCTTGTGCGCCTTGCGCGTCTCGTGGCTTTATCGGCGCTGCTGTGCGTGGGCGCAGTCCATGCGGACGAATACTCCGATATCACGGCACTGCTGAAAGCGGGCAAGGCGGCCGAGGCGCTTACCAAGGTCGACCAACGGCTTGCAAGCACGCCCAAAGATCCGCAATTGCGCTTCTTGCGCGGCGTGGCACAGACAGATACGGGCAAGCAAAGCGACGCCATCGCCACCTTTACCCAGCTCACGCAGGACTACCCCGAACTGCCCGAGCCTTACAACAATCTGGCCGTGCTGTATGCCGGCCAGAACCAGCTGGACAAGGCGCGCACCGCGCTTGAAATGGCGATCCGCACCAACCCGAGCTACTCGACCGCGCACGAGAACCTGGGTGACATTTACGCCAAGCTCGCTGCCCAGGCCTACAACAAGGCCTTGCAGCTCGACGCCAACAGCAGCGCCGTCCTGGCCCCGAAGCTGGCGCTGATTCGCAGCCTGTTCGCTGCGGGTCCAACGCCCGCCAACACGCGCACTTCGACCGTGGTGGCCGCTGCACCCACCCCTGCGCCTGCGCCAGCTGCGGTCAAGCCCGCACCGGTGCCAGCCCCCGCCCCTGTGGTCGCCGCTGCACCGGTCCCAGAGCCCAAGGCACCCGCTGCCGCCCCGGCTCCGTCCGCGGCGCCCGTGACGCCGGTGGCCCGCCCCCCTGTCGCCGAGCCCGCAGAACCGCCTGCCGCGAAAGTGGCCGGCGCCGAAACCGCCGCCGAACAAGATGTGGAAGCCGCCGTGAAAGCCTGGGCGGCCGCCTGGTCGGCCCGCGACATGAAGAACTACTTGTCCTCCTACGGCAAGCAGTTTGATCCACCCGGCAAGCAAAGCCGCGCCGCCTGGGAAAAAGAGCGTGAAGCGCGCATCGTGGGCAAGAAGCACATTCAGGTCACCATCAGCAAGCTCTCGGTCGACGTCAAGGGCGACCGGGCCACCGCGCGGTTCCACCAGGCTTACACCGCCGACGCGCTGAACGTGACCAGCCGCAAGACCCTTGAGCTGGCGCGCAGCCAGGGCCGCTGGGTCATCGTGCGCGAATCCACTGGCGGCTGATGCGACAACGCGTTTTCCCGCGGTGCACTCGCTGCACCGCCGTCCTGCATTGAGCACGCCAGACGAGCGCCGACTGCGCGCTTGGCCAAGCGCTGGCGCTGCCTGGATGGCCACGGCGCTGCTCGTTGCCGGCATGCTGACGGCGCTGCCTGGCTGGGCGCATGAGCCGCATCGCGCCGCGCCGAAAAAGGCCGTCCACACCCAGCGAACAGCGGCCAAAACCACGCGTACCACGGCACATGGACGCGCACCCATGGCGGCCGCGGCCCCTGTCGCAGCCATCCCAAAAGTGGCTGCCGCAGGCCTTACCGATCCGGCCGAAACGCGGCTGATTCGCGTGTACCGGCTGACAGCCCAGGGCCGTGCCGACGAAGCCTTGGCTCAGGCACAGAGCCTGGCGCGCGATTTTCCAAACTTCCAACTCGCGCAACTGGCGCTGGGCGATCTGCTGGCCGCGCGCGCGCGCCCGCTGACGCAGTTTGGCGACGTGGCGGCGCCCGCGCCCGAAGCAGCAACGGCCTTGGCCGAACTGCGCCAGGAATCACGCCAGCGCGTGGCCGCCGAGCGCCTGCGCCCAGCGGCTGGCGCCATCCCGGCGGCCTTTATTGAAATCTCTGAGCGCACGCGCCACGCCATCGCCGTGGACGCCTCGCGCTCGCGCCTGTATTTGTTTGAAAACGGCAAGCAAGGCCTGCGTCTGGTGGCCGATTACTACGCATCGGTGGGCAAACTCGGCACCGAAAAGGAATTCGAGGGCGATCAGCGCACACCGCTGGGCGTCTACTACATCACCAGCCGGCTTGACGCCAGGCAGTTGGCCGACCTGTACGGCTCGGGCGCGCTGCCGCTGAACTACCCCAACGCACTCGATCTGCGTCGCGGCAAAACCGGCAGCGGCATCTGGCTGCACGGCACGCCCAGCGCCCAGTTTTCGCGCGCGCCGCAAGCCACGGACGGCTGCGTGGCCATTGCCAACCCGGATCTGGAGCGCATCCTGAAAACCGTCGAGCCGCGTAGCACGCCGGTGGTGATCGCAAGGCAACTGCAATGGGTCGCGCCACAGGGAGTTCTGGGCGAGCGCCAGGCATTCAACCAGGTGCTTGACGCGTGGAGCAAGGCCAAATCCGAAGGCAACCTACAGCGCCTGCTGGGCTTTTACACCTATGATTTTCAGGGGATGCGCAGCCAATCGATCGCCGAATGGCGCGCCACGCTGCAGGACGACCTCCAGGCCCTGCGCGGGCGGGCCCTGGCGCTCAAGGACAAATCGGCGCTGCACTGGCAAGACAGCAGCGAGACCATGGTGGTCACCTTCGCCGAGGTTCCCGCTGGTGCGCGGGGCGGGCCCGTCAAGCGCCAGTACTGGCGCCGCCAAGGCCAGCGCTGGCAAATATTTTTTGAAGGAGTGATCGGATGATTTCTAGAAGAAATTTGGCTCTGGCGCTTAATGCGCTTGCGCTGACAGCTATGTTTTCAGTAGCGCCACTGGCCTCTGCCGAAGAGGCCCCCAAGGTCAAGCTGACCACGTCCATGGGCGACATCGTGGTCCAGCTCAACCCCGATAAGGCGCCCAAGACGGTGGCCAACTTCCTGCAGTACGTGCGCGAGAAGCATTACGACGGCACCATCTTCCACCGCGTGATCGACGGCTTCATGATCCAGGGAGGAGGCTTCACGCCCGACATGGTGCAAAAACCCATGCACGCGCCCATTCCCCTCGAAGCCTCGAACGGCCTCAAGAACGACAAATACACCATCGCCATGGCACGCACCAGCGCGCCTGATTCAGCCACCGCGCAGTTCTTCATCAACGTGAAGGACAACGCCATGCTCAACGCCCCCCAGCCCGACGGCCACGGCTATGCCGTGTTCGGCAAGGTCGTGGAAGGCCAAGAGGTGGTGGACAAAATCAAGGCCGTCGCCGTCAGCAACAAGGGGCCGTACCAGAACGTCCCCAACACACCCGTCACCATCCATTCGGCCACCGTGGTCCAGTAAGAAGGCACTCCCATGAGCAACCCCCAAGTAGAACTCCACATTGCCGGCTACGGCGTCATCACCCTGGAACTTGACCAGGACAAGGCGCCCAAGTCGGTCGCCAACTTCCTCTCCTATGTGAAGAAGGGCCACTACGACAACACCATATTCCACCGCGTCATCCCCGGCTTCATGGTCCAGGGCGGCGGTTTTGCGCCTGGCATGGCGCAGAAGGACACCGACGCGACGATCGAGAACGAAGCGCAAAACGGCCTGAAAAACGACAACTACACGGTGGCCATGGCGCGCACCAGCGACCCGCACTCGGCCAGCTCGCAGTTTTTCATCAACGTGGCCGACAACGGTTTTCTGAACCACACCGCGCCTTCTGCCCAAGGCTGGGGCTACGCGGTGTTTGGCAAAGTAGTGGGCGGCAAAGACGTCGTCGACAAGATCAAGGCCGTGAAAACCGGCCGCAAGGGCTTCCACGACGACGTGCCCAAAGAAGATGTCGTCATCGAAAAAGCCGTGGCCCTTTGATCTGATTCGCGCAGCGCGCACATGCACACGGCCGTGCCCCAGGCAGTGGAGCTGATGGCTCCACCACACTGGCGCACGGTCGATTTTTTGTCCGATCTGCATTTGCAGGCCGCCGAGCCTGCAACCCTCGCCTGCTTCGAGCGCTACCTGGCGGGCAGCCAGGCCGATGCGCTGTTCCTCCTGGGTGATCTGTTCGAAGTCTGGGTGGGCGACGACGCTTGCGACGAAGCCGGCAGCTTTGAAGCGGCGCTGGCCGAGCGGCTCGCTGCTGCGGCGCGGCAACGCCCCGTGTACTTCATGCACGGCAACCGCGATTTTCTGGTTGGTACCTCATTTTTCGAGCGCACCGGCGTCATCGCACTGGCCGACCCCACTGTGCTCATCTTTGGCACGCAGCGCCTGCTGCTAAGCCATGGCGACCTGCTCTGCCTGGGCGATGTGGACTACCAGCGCTTTCGCCGCCTGGCGCGCAGCAGTGCGTGGCAGCAGGCCTTCCTGGCGCAGCCGCTCGCCGAGCGCCGCGCGCAGGCGCGGGCCATGCGCGAGCAGAGCGAGGCGCACAAGCGGGCGGGAGAGGCTTACGCCGACGTCGACGGCCCGGCCGCACTCGCCTGGCTGCAAGCCGCGGGTGCGCACACCCTGGTGCACGGCCACACGCACCGCCCGGCCGAGCATGTGCTGGCGCCCGGCTACCGGCGCGTGGTGCTGAGCGACTGGGATGCCACCGCCCGGCCGCCGCGTGCCGATGTGCTGCGCTGCACACCCGAGGGACTGGAACGCATCCGCATCGGCCCCATGTAGCGCGGATGCACCCTCTCTGGAACCGCCTGCGCAGCCACCTGCGCGCCACGCTCGCCCCGGTCCCCGACATCTCTGCCGAGCTGTGGCTGCAAACCCTGGCACGCTACCCCTTTCTCGCCGCGCTGCCGCTCGCGCAGCAGGCCAAGCTGCGCGCCCTGGCAGCCCAGTTTTTGGACGGCAAGGAATTTCACGGCGCCCACGGCCTGGAGGTGACCGACGCCATGGCCATCGACATTGCCGCGCAGGCCTGCCTGCCGCTGCTGCACTGGGGCGATCCGCATGAGGCGCTTGCCTGGTACGGTGACTTCGTCACCATCGTGGTGCACCCCGGCGAGGCGGTGGCACGGCGCGAGAGCACGGACGCCGCCGGCGTGGTGCACGAATACACCGAAGTGCTGGCGGGCGAAGCGATGGAGCGCGGCCCGGTGATGCTCAGTTGGCGCCATGTGGCCGAAGCTGGTGCCAGCGCCAGCCATGGCAGCAACGTGGTGGTGCACGAATTCGTCCACAAGATCGACATGCAGAACGGCCACGCCAACGGCTGCCCGCCGCTGCCACGCGGCCTGCTGGGCACGCGTGGCCGGCGCGCGGCGCTGGCCGCCTGGCAGGCCATCTGGAAACCGGCCTACGCCGATTTCCGCGAAGCAGTCATCAAGGCCAAGCGCTTCGGCACCGAGCGGCCCTGGCTCGATGCCTACGGTGCCACCGCGCCGGCAGAGTTCTTTGCCGTGGCCTGCGAGGCCTATTTCGTGAACCGCGAACGCTTTGCGCTGGAGTTTCCGTCGCTCCTGCCGGCGCTGGATGGGTTCTTCAAGCGCCCGACGTGAGGCCGGGCATTGGCGGCCCACCCTGCGCCAGCAGGGTCAAGGCTTGGCCTTGGCCACCGCACCGGTGGCCACCAGCGCCCGCAGCGTCTTGAGCCGCGCCTTCAACCGGCGCTCATTCACCAGCCCCACGCGCACCAGGATTTTTTGCCCGCTCGACAAGGCCTGCAGTTGCGGGTCGGCAAACTCATAGCGCACCCAGGGGCGGGCCGAACTCCATTCGCCCTTCACTTCGGTGAGCTGCACGCGCACCGGCTCTGCAGGCTCCGGCGCCGCAAGCAAATGGTCGATCACGGCCACCACCCGGTCGTTGAAGTAGCGCCCGGGGTAGCCGAGCGCTTCGTAAGCCTGCTGGAACAGCGGGTACAGGCGGGCATACAGCGCCACGGCACGCGGCAAGTCCACGCCCTCGATCCACTGCACCACCGCGCTGTAGCGGGCGGCGTTGTCAAGCGCGATGTGCGCGCCCGCCCCTTCGCCCTGGACCGTGAAGCGCCCCGGCGCAGGCTGCACCGGCCACATGCCCGCCGGGGCGTGCGCACGCGCCAGGTTGTCCACCGTGGCGACGACGCGGCGCATCAGGCCGTCGACTTGCAGGAAGCTCGCCACCTGGCGCTGGCCCAGCAGTTCGGTGATGGCCTGCGCGACATAGTCATCGGCCCCCGCCAGGGCCGGCAGCGCGGCATCGGGCGGGGCCAGTGCCTCCACCAGATTTTGCGGACCCGAGGCCGGCGTGGCTGCGGGTACCGCCACCGGTGCCGTGGTGGGCGGCGCCGCGCTGATGGCGGCGGGCGGCGGCACGGGCTGCGCCCGGTTCTGCCACCACCACCAGCCACCTCCTGCCGCAAGCAGCACCAGCAGTGCGGCAACGACCAGACCCCACGGCGAACGCTCCTGGGGGGGATTCAAAGTGCTTCGTTCCTGACCGGGCATAGGGCACACTTCCTTTTCGCATAGCTTAGGGCAATGCCGAACAAGTCTCTTGGAAGGGTCACGCCGGTCGAAGTTCGCAAGCCGACCGCCGCCAAGATACCGCCATCCTGCAGCCCTAACCTTACCGCCTTCGCCACCGGTTGCGCACGCCGAAGACCCCGCGCAGCGCGCGCATAGCCGGTGGCGGCGATCACCGGGCCGTCGGTGGTGGCCCGTTCCTGCATCAGCCAGGGTACGCCGCGCACAGCCTCGCGCCCGGTTGGCCGCACAACAAAATTGTTCTATTCTGTTAGCATGATCCGCTGGTATTCGGGCGCACCTGCGCCGAATAGTGCAAACACATTGGCCCGCAAAGGAACCCGCATGAACTCACTCCCACGCACTTTGGCAGGGCTGACCTGCGCACTCGGACTGGCATGGAGCGCGGCCGCTGCGGCCGCGCCCGTGCAGGTGAACATCGGCATCGTCACCGCCCCGGCGTTCGTGCACACCCTGTCGGCGGAAAAGTTCAAGGAAGTGCTCGACAAGGCCTTGCCTGGCAAGTACGACGTGGTCATCCACAATTCCGGCGCACTGGGCAGCGAGACCCAGGTGCTGCAGCAACTGCAATTGGGTACCGTGCAGATGTGCGTGTGCACCACCGGCCCGGTCGAGGCCTTTGTGCCTGAGATCAAGGCCATCGAGATGCCGTTTCTTTTCAGCTCGTACGAGCAGACCGACAAGGTCCTGGATGGCCCCATCGGCCAGGATCTGCTCAAGCGCTTTGGCAAGGCCGGTCTGGTCGGCATGCACTTTGAAGACAACGGTTTCCGCAATCTCACCAATTCCAAGCACGCCATCCGCGAGCCCGCCGATGTCAAGGGCATGAAGATCCGCACCATGGAGTCACCGACGCACCTGGCGATCTGGCGCGACATCGGCGCCAACCCGACGCCCATGGCATGGCCGATCACGACCCAGCTGCAGCAGGGCGTGCTCGATGGCCAGGAGAATCCGATCTCCGTCATTTCAGCGGCCAAGCTCAACGAAGTCGGGCAAAAGTACCTGACGCTGACCCGGCACGTGTATTCGGCGCTCGTCTTCGTCGGTAGCAAGCCCTTCTTCGACAAGCTGCCGCCCGCCGATCAGCAAGCCTTCATGGCGGCGGCGGCACAGGCCTCGGCATTCGGCCGCAACCATGTGCGCAGCAGCGAAGCTGCGCAGCTCACAGCGCTGGAGGCCGCGGGCATGCAAGTCGTGACGAACCCGGATCTGGCAGCCTTCCGTGCCAAGACCGAGCCGGTCTACGCGTCGCTCACCGGCGATACGAAAAAGATCGTCGAAGAGATCCGCAAGAGCGAAAAATAGAGACCAATTGGCGGCTGGTCGGGGGCCACGCTGGCGATGCGCAGCCCCTGCTCCCGCCTTGCCGCGCCTGACCTCATCGATATGACCCTGCACCACCGCTTGCTGGCGTTCAGCGACCGCGTCAACGACCTGGTCGAACAGTTGCTTCTGGTCATAGGAGTGGCCTTTTCGCTGATCCTGTTTGTCCAGGTGCTGGCACGCTACCTGGACCACTCGCTGAGCTGGTCCGAAGAGATCGGGCGCTACCTGCTGGTCGCCACCACCTTCCTGGGCGCCACCGTCGCCTACAAGCGGGCAGACTTCATCGGCCTGGCCGGCTTCGGCGCCAGATTCGGCCGCCTGGTCGAGCGCATCATCGTGCGCGGGTTGCAGCTGCTGACGCTGGCGTGCTTCGGCTTCATCACCTGGTTCGGCGTGGGCTATACGCTCAAGGCCTGGGACCAGACCTCGAGCGCGGTGCAGATGCCCATGTCGCTGCCGATCGCCGTGCTGCCCTTGTCGGCGCTCATCTTCCTGCTGCACGTTCTCGTTGACCTGACCCGGCCTGTGGTCCCCGCAGCATGATCATCGTCCTGTTGTTCGCGCTGATGTTCGTGCTGATGGCACTGGGCTTGCCCATTGCGCTCGCCATCGGCCTGCCGGCCATTGGCCTGATCGTCTCGCCCGGCGTTTTCCCCGACACGGTCACCCTTTCCGCGCTGGGGCAGACGGTCGTGCAGCAGCTTTTCTCGGGGGTCGACTCGTTCGATTTGCTGGCCGTGCCGCTGTTCATGATTGCCGGCTCGATCATGGAGGTGGGCGGCATCTCGCGCCGCCTGATCGACTTCTGCGACAGCCTGGTCGGCTGGGCCCCAGGCGGGCTGGCGGCGGCAGCCATTGGCGCCTCGATGATCATCGCCGGCATCTCCGGCTCGGCCGCTGCCGACACGGCGGCGATCGGTGCGGTGGTGATCCCGACCATGATTCGCCAGGGCTATCCGCCCGCCTTCGCCGCCGCCGTGGTGGCGGCCGGTGGCGCCATCGGCATCATCATCCCGCCGTCGATCCCGATGATCTTGTTCGGCTTCATGACCAACATCTCGACCTCGCAACTGTTCGCCGGCGGCTTGCTGGTGGGCCTGCTGATGGGGCTGTCGTTCATGGCCGTGGCGATTTTCATTTCATGGCGCAGAGGCTATGGCGAGCGCGTGGCCTTCACCTGGAAGCGGGTGGCCAGCACAGGCCGTGCGGCCCTTTGGTCGATGGGTGCGCCGGTGATCGTTTTGGGCGGCATTCTGGGCGGCATCGTCACGGTGACCGAAGGCGCGGCGCTGGCCGTGTTCTACGCGCTGCTGGTCGGCACCGTCATCAACCGCGAACTGGCCTGGCGCGACCTGCCGCAGTTGATCGTGCGCTCACAGGTGGTGGCCGGCGGCATCTTGTTCATCATCGCGATGGCCAAGGTCTTTGGCTGGCTGTTGACCATGCAGCAGGGCGCGCAATTGCTCGACGTCTTCGTGAATTCGATGTCGCTGCCGCCGGTCGGCCTGCTGCTGCTGGTGCTGGGGCTGCTGCTGGTCGTCGGCTGCGTGATGGAAACCACCGCCGCGCTGCTGCTGGTAGTGCCGGTGCTGGCCCTGCTGACGCCGCAGATGCAGATCGACCCGGTGCAGTTCGGCGTGCTGGTGGTGACCAACCTCGCGATCGGGATGCTCACACCGCCGGTGGGTATCTGCCTGTTCGTGAGCTGCGGCATCGCCGACGTGACGCTGGGCCGGATCTCGCGGGCGGTGATGCCACTGGTGGCTGTCGCCATCCTGGACCTGCTGATCGCCGCACTGTGGTCGCCGCTGACGATGTGGCTGCCAACCTTGTTGTACCGCTGACACGGCCTCCTCATCATTTTTTGATAGCAGCTTGCGTATACCGCGCAAGCGCTGGCGGCCAGTTTCGCTATGGGTTCGATGGCTACCGCGCCAAGCACCCCAAAGCAGCCCTCACAATGCTGGCCGCATCCACCCCAAAGTAGCCACGCAGGGCGGCGCGCGTATCGCTGCGGCCAAAGCCGTCGGTGCCCAGCGTGAGGTAGCGCCGCCCTGGTGGGACGAAGGCGCGCACGCTCTCGGGCACGGCGCGCACGTAGTCGGTCGCAGCGATCACCGGGCCGCTGGTCGCGGCAAGCTGCCGCGTCAGCCAGGGAACGCCGGGCTCGACATCCCCCGCCAAGGCACGCTGCTCGCAGGCCTGGCCGTCGCGTGACAGTTCGCTCCAGCTCGTCACGCTCAGCACCGCCACCTCGATGCCCTCAGCGTCCAGCAATTGGGCCGCCTTGACGGCCTCGGTCAGGATGGCACCGGAGCCCAGCAGGGTGATATTTTTAGATGGAATCGGCCTCTCGCGCTTATCTGACAAGCGCTCCCAGCTATTTAAGCGATAGCAACCGCGCAGCACGCCTTCCGCCGCCCCCTCGGGCAGATCGGGCTGTGGGTAGTTCTCGTTCATCAGCGTGATGTAGTAAAAAACGTCGCGCTGCTCGGTCACCATCTCGCGCATGCCGGCGTCCACGATCACGGCCATCTCGCCCGCATACGCCGGGTCGTAGGCTTTGCAGTTGGGGATGGTGGCCGCCACCAGGTGGCTGGTGCCGTCCTGGTGCTGCAGGCCCTCGCCGCCCAGCGTGGTGCGGCCCGAGGTGGCGCCCAGCAGGAAGCCGCGTGCGCGCTGGTCGGCGGCGGCCCAAATGGCGTCGCCCACGCGCTGAAAGCCGAACATCGAGTAGTAGATATAGAACGGCAGCATGGCCAGGCCGTGCACGCTGTAGCTCGTCGCAGCCGCCGTCCAGCTCGCAATCGCTCCGGCTTCGCTGATGCCTTCTTCCAGAATTTGCCCGTCCAGCGCCTCGCGGTAGGCGAGTACCGAGCCGATGTCCTCGGGCGCGTAGCGCTGGCCCACGCTGCTGTAGATGCCAATCTGTTTGAACAGGTTGGCCATGCCAAAGGTGCGCGCCTCGTCGGCCACGATGGGCACGATACGCGGGCCGAGCGTCGCGTCTTTGAGCAGGCCCGTCAGCATGCGCACGAAGGCCATGGTGGTGCTCATCTCTTTGCCAGCGGCCTGCAGCGCGAACTGGGCGTAGCTGGCGATGGGCGGTACGGGCAGTGCCTCGCACGCTGTTTCGCGGCGCGGCAGGTAGCCGCCGAGCTGCTGGCGGTGGCTGCGCAGGTACTGCATCTCCGCGCTGTCCTCGGCGGGCTTGTAGAAGGCCAGGCTGGTGGCCTGCTCGTCGGTAAGCGGCAGGTTGAAGCGGTTGCGAAATTCAATCAGGTCCGCGCCATCGAGCTTCTTCTGGCTGTGCGTGGTCATCTTGCCCTGGCCGGCAGTCCCCATGCCGTAGCCCTTTTTGGTGTGGGCGAGGATGACGGTGGGCTGGCCCTTGTGCGCCGCTGCGGCGGCGTAGGCGGCGTGGATCTTCACCAGGTCGTGCCCGCCGCGCTTCAAGCGGTCGATCTGCTCGTCTGTCATGCCCTGGGCCAGCGCGGCCAGCTCGGGGTTCTGCCCAAAGAAGTTGTCGCGGTTGAAGCGCCCATCCTTGGCGGCAAAAGTTTGCATCTGGCCGTCCACCGTGCCCTCCAGCGCACGCGCCAGCGCTCCGGTCAGGTCGCGGGCAAACAGGCCGTCCCAATCGCTGCCCCAGACGAGTTTGATGACGTTCCAGCCGGCACCGGCAAACAAACGCTCCAACTCATCGATGATGCGACCGTTGCCGCGCACCGGGCCGTCAAGGCGCTGCAGGTTGCAGTTGACCACCCAGACCAGGTTGTCCAGCCCTTCGCGCGAGGCGAGGGTGAGTGCGCTGGTGCTCTCGGGCTCGTCCATCTCGCCGTCGCCGAAAACGCCCCAGACTTTTCTTTTCGAGCAATCGAGCAACTGGCGGTGCGTGAGGTAGCGCATGAAGCGCGCGTGGTAGATGCTGCTGATCGGCCCTATGCCCATCGAGCCCGTGGGGAACTGCCAGAAGTCGGGCATCAGCCACGGGTGCGGGTAGCTCGACAGGCCGCGCGCGCCTGCGGCCGGTGCCGTCAGCTCCTGGCGAAAGTGCATCAAATCCTGCTCAGAGAGCTTGCCTTCGAGGAAAGCGCGCGCATACACGCCCGGCGCGCTGTGCGGCTGGAAAAACACCAGATCGCCCCGGTGCTGCCCCTCGCCCAGGCCCTCGCGGGCACGAAAGCAGTGGTTGAAGCCGCTCTCGAACAAATCTGCCGCGCTGGCGTAGCTGGCAATGTGGCCGCCCAGCTCGCCATAGGCCTGGTTGGCGCGCACCACCATGGCCAGCGCGTTCCAGCGGATGATGGAGCCCAGCCGCTCTTCGATGGTCAGGTCGCCCGGGAACACGCCCTGCTCCGCGACGCCCACCGTGTTCACGTACGGCGTGTTCCAACCCGGCTGCCAACCCACGCGCTGCGCGCGCGCCAGGCGCGCGAGTTCCTGCAGCATGTGGCGCGCGCGCTCCGGCCCCTGCGTGGCGACCAGGGCCAGAAAGGCATCGCGCCACTCGGCCGTTTCTTCGGGGTCGGCATCAAGAGCGTCGGGGGCTTGCAGCATGGCGTGGGGCGTAAGGGCGTTCATGGCTTGGACTCTAGGCAGTTAACAGGAAAATGTGGTGCTGATTGCGCTGCAATATGGAACATGAACGGCACAATACGCTCCTAAAAATTACTTTTTAAGCATATGAAGCTGGACGCCGTCGATTTGCGCATCCTGCACGAGCTGCAAGCCGATGGCTCGCTCTCGAACGTGGAGCTGGCGCGGCGCGTGCACCTCTCGCCTTCGCCGTGTCTGGCGCGCGTCAAGGCACTCGAAGCGGCCGGGGTCATCAGCCGCTATGTGGCGCTGGCCAATGCAGCGGCGCTGGGCCTGGGGCTCAACGTCTTCATCAGCATCAGCCTCAAGGCGCAGAACAAGGCGGCACTCGCCGACTTCGAGCACCGCATTGCCGAGCAGGACGAGGTCATGGAGTGCTACCTGATGACCGGCGACAGCGACTACCTGATCCGCGTGGCGGTGGCCGACATGGCGGCGCTGGAGCGCTTCATCCTGGAGCAGCTCTCGCCGATTCCAGGTATTGAAAAGATCCGCTCCAGCTTCGCCCTCAAGCAGGTTCGCTACAAGACAGCGCTGCCGCTGCCTGCGCTTTCGGCGCGCTCCTGAGCGCTTTCGCGTGGGCAAGGTCCAGCGCCTGGCCGATGTCGGCCAGCAAGTCCTGCACATCCTCCAGCCCCACCGACATGCGCACCAGGCCTTCGGAGATGCCGTGTGCGGCGCGCTCCTCAGGTGTGTAAACCGAATGCGTCATGCTGGCCGGATGCTGGGCCAGCGTCTCGGCATCGCCCAGGCTCACGGCGCGGGTGACGAGCTGCAGCGCGTCCATGAAGCACACGCCGGCCTCCAGGCCACCGCGCAGTTCAAAAGCGATCATGCCGCCCATCTGGCGCATCTGCTGCTTGGCAAGAGCGTGCTGCGGGAAGCTGGGCAGACCGGGGTAATGCACCACGGCGGTGGCTGGGTGGGCGGCAATGAAGTCGGCCACGGTTTGCGCGCTCTGGCAGTGACGGTCCATGCGCAGCGCCAGGGTTTTCAGGCCGCGCATCACCAAGTGGGCGTCTTGCGCCGACATGACCGCACCCGTCATGTCTTTGAGGCCATACAGGCGCACGCGCTGGGCCAGCTCGGCGTCGGCAAAAATCGCGGCGCCGGCCGTCAGGTCGCCGTGGCCGCCCAGGTACTTGGTCATGGAGTGCACGCTCACATCCGCGCCCAGCAGCAGCGGCTGCTGCAGGTAGGGTGTGCAGTAGGTGTTGTCCACCACCACTTTTGCGCCGCTTGCGTGGGCCAGCGCCGAGACGGCCGCGATGTCCACCAGGCGCATGTTGGGGTTGGCGGGCGACTCCAGGTAAACCACACGCGTCTTGTCGCTGAGGGCTGCCGCGACATTGGCCGGGTCGGTCATGTCCACATGGCGCACGCTGACGCCAAAGCGTGCAAGCCCGTGGTTCAGGAACGAAAACGTGCAGCCATAGAGCGTCATGTCGGCCAGCAGCTCGTCGCCCGGCTCCAGCATGGACCACAGCGTGGCCGTGATGGCGCCCATGCCCGAGCCAAACACCACCGCGCCCACGCCCTGCTCCAGGCTGGCCAGCCGGCCTTCGAGCAGCGCCAGCGTGGGGTTGGCGATGCGCGTGTAGAAATAGCCGTTTTCCTCGCCCGCAAAGCAGCGCCCACCGTAGCCCACATCGGGAAAGGCAAACGTGGCCGAGGTGTAGATCGGCGGCACCAGCGCGCCCTGGTGGTCGGCGGGGTTGTAGCCGTGGTGGATGGCGCGGGTGCTGAAGCCGCCAGTGTGCGTGTGTGCCTTGCCCATGGGGTGTCTCCTGAAATAGCGTGTGTGGTGACTGGATTCTTTGCCAAATCCCTGGGCAAAAATTCGCTATCTGGCCCACGTAAAGACGCTATATTGAAAGTATTCACCTTCATATATGAATTTAAAGGCAATTTATGCTTCACACCACCAGCCACGCTGGACGCCGTGGACCGCAGCCTGCTCGAAGCGCTCCAAAAAGACGGCCGCGCCACCGTGGGTGAGCTGGCCGAGCGGGTTTCGCTCTCCACGTCGCCGTGCTGGCGGCGCGTGCGGCAACTGGAGGAATCGGGCGTCATCAGCGGCTACCACGCGCACCTGGACCGCCACCGCGTGGGCTACGGGGTGCTGGGCTTTGTGCACCTGGGCCTGCACAACCACACGGCCGAGGTGACGGCGGCGTTTGAGCGCGAGGTGCTGGCGCTGCCGCAGGTGCTGTCGTGCCACAACCTCTCGGGCCGTTACGACTACCAGATCGAGCTGGTGGCGCCCGACCTGGAGATGTTTGCCGACTATGTGCGCACGCGCATTCGCAGCCTGCCCGGCGTGCGCGAAATATCCACCAGCTTTTCACTCAAGGAAATCAAGCGCACCGTGGCGCTGCCGGTGGCGCTCTAAAACGCGTTCGGCGTGGTGCTCAAGGCTTCGAGCCAGGTCAGCGTGGCTGCCAGCTCGGAGGGGCGGATTTCGTGCTCGCTGGGGAATTCGCGGTAGGTAAAGGCCAGCGGCAACGCTGCCACGTGGTGCGCAATGGCCTGCGCGTTCGCCAGCGGGATCACCCCATCGTGCGTGCCGTGGCTGACCCACAGGGCCCGTCCACGGAAAGCGTCGGCCGGGGCCAGTGCCGCCAGCGACTGGTCCAGCAGGCGCCCATGCCAGACGATGGCGGCATGCAGCAGCGCGGGTTGTGTCAGGAGCAGGCTCAGCGCCATGATGCCCCCCTGGCTGAAACCGGCCACCACGGTGCGCTCCGGCGGAATGCCCAGTTGCTCCGCAGTACCCGCCAAGGTCTGCGCCAACAGTGCGCGGCTGGCGGCCTCTTGTGCCTCGTCGATGCTGCGTACGCCGCCTGGCTCAATCGAAAAGTCGAACCAGGCGAACGCGCCCGGCCCCATGCGATAAGGCGCTCGCAGGCTGAGCACGTAGTAGCGTTCGGGCAACTGCGCGCAGAGCGAATACAGGTCCTGCTCGTTGCTGCCTACCCCATGCAGCAGCACCAGTAGCCAGGGCTGCGGCACGCTGGGCAAGGCAGGTCGCTTCAAAAATGTGAGCGGTAGATCAAGCATAAATAAGCGCCAGTGGCAGTTTTAACCAAATATCTGCAGCCCCATGGCTCAGGCTTGCGGCTGCAGTTCGAATGCGTCCATCGCCAGCATGCTGTACATCACCTCGCGACTCAAGTAGTTGGCGTGCATATCTTTGCCGGCGGCACCCAGCGCAAAGAACAGCGGCAGGAAATGGTCCTCGGTCGGGTGGGCGCGTGTGGCCTGTGGGGCCTGGCGGCGGTAATCCAGCAGGGCCGCTACGTCGCCACGCGCCAGCGCCGCCTCGATCCAGCGGCTGAACGCCAGCACGTAAGGCGCAGCTTCGCGCGCGCCGCCAAAAAACTCGCCCAGGTTGTGCGTCATGCTGCCCGAGCCGATGACGAGCACACCCTGGCTGCGCAGGCTTTGCACGGCAGCGCCCAGCGCATAGACCTCGGCCGGGCCTGCGTGCTGCGGCAAAGCGATTTGCACCACGGGCACATCGGCCTGCGGAAACAGGTGCATCAGCGGCACCCAGGCGCCATGGTCGAATGGCCGCTTGGCATCGCCCTCGGCCTCGATGCCAGCCTGTTGCAGCAATGCAAGCACCTCGCCCGCCAGCGCCGGCGAGCCAGGCGCCGGGTAGTGCAACTGGTACAACGCGGGCGGAAAACCGCCGAAATCGTGCCACGTAGCCGGCTGCGCGCCGGTGCCGACGCGCACGCCCGGCGCCATCCAGTGCGGCGACAGGATGAGCACGCCGCGCAGCCCAGGGTACTGCGCGCGCAGCGCCGATCCCCAGCGCGTCAGTGCCGGGCCAGTCTCGCCTGCCTCCAGCGCAAACAGCGGCGCACCGTGGGACACAAACAATGCGGGAAGGCTGCTGTGGGGCAAGGAAATGTCATGCGAAGAAGTGGACATGGTGGGCTTTCAAAGCAGCCTCCCACTTTAGACCTCTGCTGCCGCCCGACAAGCCCCGCGCCAGCAGATACAGCGTTGCACAGGCGGTGCTAGTGCCGTCAATCGCGCACCGGGCCGCGCAGCGCCTTGGTGTCGCTGCGCTGGCTCTTGCCTTCCAGGCGGCGCAACTTGGAACCATAGCTGGGGCGCGTGGCGCGGCGGGCCTTGGGCGGCACGGCAATGCTATTGACCAGGGCGTTCAGGCGCTCTAGCGCATCGGTGCGATTTTGCAACTGGGTGCGAAACTGCTGCGCCTTGATCACCACCACGCCCTGGTCGGTAATGCGCGCGTCGCGCAACGCCAGCAGGCGCTCGCGCACGTCTTCGGGCAAGGACGAGGCACGAATATCAAAGCGCAGATGCACAGCGCTCGACACCTTGTTCACGTTCTGCCCACCCGCCCCTTGCGCACGGATGGCGGTGATCTCCACCTCAGACTCGGGAACAGCGATCAGCGGCGCAGGGTCTGCCATGCAGCGATGGGCTCAGGTCGGCTCAGGCCTGCGCCTGCATGCGCGCCAGCGCGTCGATGGCCAGGGGATAGCCATCCACGCCCAGGCCGCACATCACGGCGCGCGCCACGGGCGAAATCGTCGAATGGTGGCGAAAGGCTTCGCGCGCAAACACGTTGCTGATGTGCAACTCGATGAGCGGCACGCCCGTGCCCTTGATGGCGTCGTGCAGCGCAATGCTGGTGTGGGTGTAGGCACCGGCGTTCAGCACCACACCGGCCAGTTCGCCCTGCTGGTGCAGGCGCCCGGCCTCGTGCAGCCAGTCGAGCAGTGCGCCTTCGTGGTTGCTTTGGTGAAACCGCAGCGCGAAGCCGGCCTTTTCGCAGGCCGCTGCGCACAGAGCCTCGACATCGGCAAGCGTGTGGCGCCCATACACCGCCGGCTCGCGCGAGCCAAGCAGGTTGAGGTTGGGGCCGTTGAGAACGAAAAGAGTGGACACAGAAGCGCTTTCAGACTGGGTGCGACCGGCGGTGCTCAAGGCAAACCGGCGCGCAAGCGGATGAAGCGCAAATTATGCGGCGTGCGCCGCCCCACTGGGCAGCAGCGCACGCGGCAGGCGACATCAGTCGCGATCGCGCCAGTGGCGGTGGCCATGGCCGCGGTAATCGTCGCGGTCGCGGTAGTGGCCACGGTAGTAATACGCGGGCGGCGGCGAATACACCACCGGCGGAGCGTAGTACACCGGGCGCGGCGGGACATAGTACGTCGGGGGCGGTGCGTAATACACCGGTGCTGGGGCACTGTAGCCATAGTAGCCGTTGCTGGCCCCCACCACCACGCCTGGAACGCCAATCCCTATCGACCAATTTACGTTGTCGCGCGCCTGCGCCACACCGGCCGAGGCCGCCAGCGCAACGCCAAAGCCCACAACGGCCAGCTTGCTGAAAACGGTCTTGAACATATGCATCTCCTGGTTAAACGGGTTGACCGCTTTGCCAACCCTTAGACGCCATAACGCGCCACATGCCTCAAAGGATGGCACAAATGCCCGCCTAAAGTGTGTCTGTGCGTACAACGGCTTGTTTCCATGCGTAAAACCGCACGAATGCGCCGCCTAAAATGCCCGCTATGACCGCCACCGCCCCTGCATCCACGTCCGCCGCACACGCTGCGGATGCCACCAAAACCAGCAACTTCCTGCGCCAGATCATCGAGAGCGATCTGGACAAAGGCATCTATGCCAGCCGCCGCTGGGCCGGCAGCCCCGGCGATGCCGCGCACCAGGCCGCAGGCGCGCCCGACCCAGCCAAGATTCGTACCCGCTTCCCGCCCGAGCCCAACGGCTACCTGCACATTGGCCACGCCAAAAGCATCTGCATCAACTTCGGCCTGGCACGCGACTATGGCGGCGTGTGCCACCTGCGCTTTGACGACACCAATCCGGAGAAAGAAGACACCGAGTACGTCAACAGCATTGTCGAATCGGTGAAATGGCTGGGCTTTGACTGGAGCCAGCCGGGCAACGACAAACCGTACCAGGCCAGCGACTACTTCGACTTCATGTACCGCGCCGCCGAGTACTTGATCGAAGCCGGCTACGCCTATGTCGACGAACAAACGGCCGAGCAGATGCGCCTTAGCCGGGGCGACTTCGGCAAACCCGGCGTGGACAGCCCCTATCGCGCCCGCACACCCGCCGAGAACCTGGCGCGCTTTCGTGAAATGCAGGCTGGCCTGCACGAAGACGGCAGCATGGTGCTGCGCGCCAAGATCGACATGGCCAGCGCCAACATCAACCTGCGCGACCCGGCCATCTACCGCATCCGCCGCGCCACGCACCACCACACGGGTGACAAATGGTGCATCTACCCGATGTACACCTTCGCGCACCCGATTGAAGACGCGCTGGAGCAGATCACCCACAGCCTGTGCACGCTCGAATTCGAAGACCAGCGCCCCTTCTACGACTGGCTGCTGGAGCGCCTCATCGAAGGCAAACTGCTCAGCGCCCCGCCCCCGCGCCAGTACGAGTTCGCCCGCCTGAACCTCACCTACGTCATCACCAGCAAACGCAAACTCGCCCAACTGGTGTACGACCACAAGGTGAGCGGCTGGGACGACCCGCGCATGCCAACAATAGTCGGCCTGCGCCGGCGCGGCTACACGCCCGCTGCCATCCAGACCTTTGCCGAACGCATTGGCGTTACCAAGTCCGACAGCTGGATCGACTACAGCACCCTCGAAGGGTGCCTGCGCGAAGACCTGGAGCTCAAGGCTCACCGGGGAATGGCCGTGCTCAACCCTGTGAAACTGGTGCTGACCAACTGGGACGCCGAATTCGGCGCGGGCCACCTGGAGCCCTGCAGCCAGCCCGCTTTGCCCCACCCGCCCGAGGGTGTGGAAAGCCCGGTGCGCCACTTCCACCTAGGCAAAGAGGTGTGGATCGAACGCACCGACTACGAAGAAGTGCCGCCCAAGGGCTACAAGCGATTGTTTCCGGGCAACAAAGTGCGCCTCAAAGGCGGCTACGTCATCGAATGCACCGGCGCCAACAAGAATGCGGACGGCCACATCACCGAAGTGCTCGCCACCGCCATCCCCGGCACCAAGAGTGGCACCCCCGGTGCCGACAGCGTCAAAGCCAAGGCCGCCATCACCTGGGTGGGCGTGGCGGATGGCGTGCAGGCCGAAGTGCGCATGTACGACCGGCTGTTTCTGGACGCCCAGCCCGATGCGGGCGGCAAGGACTTTATTGAGCGTCTGAACCCGGACAGTTTGAAGGTGGTGACCGCGATTGTTGAGCCTTCGCTAGCCAATGCCCTGCCGGACCAGAAGTTTCAGTTTGAGCGGCATGGGTACTTTGTGGCGGACCGGGTGGATCACGTGCAAGGCACGAAGCCGGTGTTTAACTTGGCGGTGGGGTTGAAGGATAGTTGGGGAAAGTGATGACAGCGCCGCAAGACAATACCCGTCCAGAAAAACCTTGAGAGGGCGAGGTTGCGATTGGTACTGGCGTGCGGCAAGACGAAGCAACGCCGGTATATTTTTGATTGTGAAACGGTACAAGAACGTGTTTGCGTTCTAACCGTGGAGGTCGGTCTCCTGCTGTCGCCGAGCCGCTGAACGCAGCATCATGGCTCAGAGCGGCGGCAGCAAGGCCAGCAAATCGGTGATCGGCATGGGCTGGCCCAGCAGATAGCCCTGGTAAAAGCTGCAGCCATAGTTGCGCAGCAAGGCGCGCTGCTCTTCGGTCTCGACCCCCTCCGCGATCACCTCAAGTTCCAGGTTGTGGGCCATGCCGATGATGGTTTGCACGATCACTTCATCGGTCGGACGCGTTCCCAGGTTGCGCACGAACGATTGGTCGATCTTGAGCTGGTGCAGCGGCAAACGCGTGAGGTACGCGAGCGATGAATAGCCCGTGCCAAAGTCATCCACCGAGAACCGGATACCACGGGTGCGCAGCTGGTGCATGCGGGCAACGGTTTCCTCCACGTTCTCCAGCACCAGCGATTCCGTGAGCTCCAGTGTCAGCAGATGGGCACGGGCGCCCAGGGGAGCCACCTCGCTGAGCACCTGATCGACAAACCCTGCATGGCGGAACTGGCGGGCGCTCACATTGACCGACAGTTGCAGTTTTTCGCAGCGTGGGTCTTGCTGCCACTGGCCCAACTGCGCACAGGCCGTGCGCAGCACCCAACTGCCGATCGACACGATGAGATCGCTTTCTTCGGCCGCCGCGATAAAGGCAACGGGCAGTACCAGTCCACGCTCTGGGTGTTGCCAGCGCAGCAGTGCCTCGGCGCCCACCATGCGGCCATCGTACGCAAACTGAGGCTGGTAATAAAGCAGGAACTCGGCGTTGCGCAGCGCCGATTTCAGGTCGGTTTCCAATTGCGCCCGGCTGCTGATCGCCGTTTGCATTTGCGGGTCGAAAAAGCACAGCCCATTGCCATGGCGAGCCTTGACCTGATACATCGCGATATCCGCCTGGCGCAGAAGTTCGGCTGCCGCCTGGGGCACCTGACCAAACAGCGTGGCGCCCAGGCTGGCAGTGATCTGGTGCGTATGCACCCCCAACGCATAAGGCTGCTCAAGACTGCACAACAGCTTTTCAGACACGCGCTGGGCCTGGGCAGCGGCGTCCTCCGCAGCGCCGGAGAGGTCACTGAGCATGATCACGAATTCGTCTCCACCGAGGCGCGCGACGGTATCCACGCCCCGCACGCCATCGCGCAGCCGACGCGCCACCTGCTGCAGCAAGGCGTCGCCCATGTCATGCCCCAGCGTATCGTTAATGGTCTTGAACTGGTCCAGGTCCAGAAACAGCAGCGCACCGAGTTGGCCAGAGCGCTGCACGCGCTCGGTCGCCTGACCCAGCCGGTCCAGCAGCAGGCGGCGGTTGGGGAGCCCGGTCAGTGGATCGTAGAACGCAAGCGTCTCGATTTCGGCCTGCGCACGCAGCACGTCGGTCACGTCGTTGTAGGTGATCACTATGCCGCCGTCGGGCGTGCGGTGCTCCATGATTTGGAGCGTCCGGCCATTGGGCAAGACCTGCTCATGCGGCCCGACCGAGTTCTTTTGTGCCGCCAGGCGTTTGTCTATCCAGGCGCTGCGTTCGGCTTTGCTCGCCTGCGGCAGGTGGTGCGATACGGTCGCCTCGAGGACCTTGCGGAACGGCAGTCGCGGCGCCATGACGCCGGCAATCCAGGGAAATATTTCGTTGAAGCGCTGGTTCCAGTGCACCACCCGGTGCTCGCTGTCGAGCAGCACGAAGCCGCTGGTCATGGCTTCGAGTGCCTGGTCGAGCTGCACTTTCGACTCCGCAAGCGCGTGGCGTGCCTGGCCAATGCGGTGCAGGTGCGCGGTAAACAGATAGGCTGCCGCCAGGCACAGAAGCGCAAATACGGCGCTGACGACGGCCACGGCCTGGGCGTCGTCACGCCAGGATTCCAGCGCGGCACGCTCGGACAGGCTGGCCGATATCCACAGGTCGTCGTAGATCAACGAGCGCGCCACCACCCGGCCTGGGGCGCCGGTCAGCCGCGTCGGCATGTCCCAGGTCGGCGACGCGGCGAGCACTTGCCGCAGTGGTGCCAGCACAGGCGCAGCAGTACCGCCGGCGGGCAGGGTGAACATGCGCCTGCCGTCTCCCATTTCAAGAACCACCTCCAGGCCCGGAATCTGTGTGTCCTGCGCCAGCACCGAGGCCAGCATGGCAACGGGCACTTCGGCGACGGCCACCCATCGCGCGCCACTGCGTGTGCGCAAATGGCGCGCCAGAAATATGACATTTTCCGAACTGGTGAAACTACGGACCGGGCCGCTGAGCACCACCACGGCCACTGCGGGTTTCAGCGCCTGCTCCACAAAACCCTCGGGCAAGTGCAATTGCACCCTCGCTCCGCGCGGATCGGAGGAGGCCAGCACCTGCCCCTTGGCGTCGAGCACGGCCAGCAGCCGCACGCTCAGGTTGGGCCGCGTGGTGCGCGCCAGCACGGCGCTGGCGGCCTCGGGGAGTACCCCATTGAAGGCAGCGTCGTCCAAGCCAAGAACCTCTCCCACACTGGCGAGCAAGACGTCGACGCCCAGAAATGCCCGGTTGAGTGCCGCTTGGGCACCAGACACGTAGCGGGCAAGCTCGCGATCGGCCACTTCAAGCGCAGTGTTGCGGGTGGAGAGAATCTGCGCCGCCGCGACCAACAAGATCGCGCTGGCAAAAAAAACCACCACCGCCCAGACGGCCGACTGCGCACGTACAGGCAGCGCCAGCTTCATGGTGCGTGCGCCGCCAGACCGGATACCCGACCAATGGTTTGGGACCAGACCTGCGCACACTGCGGGCCACAGCGTTGCAGCCAACGCGGCAACACTGCGCTGGTGAAGATTTCCCGGCTGCGCACGGTATCGGCCGCGCTTGCGGGCACGATGCGCATCTTGCCAGGCCGGCCGGCCACACAACCGGGTTTGCCACTGTTGCAGACCAGCCCCTGGGCGGTATCACGCTCGGATTCGGCCCAGACCGCCGCTTCAAGTTTCGGCAATTCCCTGCGCAGCAAGTCCTGCAAATCCATCGGCAAGGCCTGCCAGGCTGCCTGGTTGGCGCCAAAAATAGCCATGCCCCAATTCAGCGGCAAGGCGTACAAATGGGTTGTCAATTCCGGCAATCCAATGGTATTGCCCGACAGGGTGCCGGTGATCGCACAATCGAGAGCCCCGGCTTCAAACCGTGGCACGAGCTGCGCAAAGGCCGTGTGCACCGGCTCGGCCCCCAGCGCCTCGACAAAATCGGCTTGCCCTGCGGACGATACCCGCACGCGCCAGCCTTTCAAATCGCTCAGGCTGGCAATCGGCTTCTTGCAAAACAGCATTTGCGCCGGATAGATGTAGATGGCGAGGGCTTCGATTCCCTGCTCTTCGCGCAGCGCGCGCTCCAGGTACGGCCGAAACGCAGCAAGATGGGCCCGCAGCGTTGGCATGTCCGGATTCAAACCCACCAGATCAGCGGCGGCATACTGCGGAAACGTGCCGACGAGAGAGCTCATGAGCACGGTGCCAAACGGCACCACGCCCAGCTGCAAGAACCGCAGCATGTCGGCGCCCGGAAGGCCGGCGCGGTCAAACGGCACGATGTTGGCACGGTACTTGCCTGCACTCAAGCGCTCGAGTTCGTGCGACCAGAACGGTTCTTCCAGCTTGGTGTACTGGCTGATTCCAGCCAACCCGCCCACCACACGCAGCGTCATCGCAGGCTGGGCGGAAGTGGCGGAAGTGGCGGCCGTGGCCTGCTGGGCCGATGCCCCCCGCGCCCACAGCAGGCCCTGAGACAGCACCAACAGCAAGCAGAGTATTCGCAGAGGGCGCATGGGATTGGACAAGAGGCTCGCCACTCCCATTTCAAAGAAATCGGAGTTGCACGTTAGGCAGCAGCATCGGGGCATTCTGCACGACTGGCGGCTCCTGTCCAGACAGGCGGACAGTGGTTTTTTCAGAACGCACCGGGATACGCACCCCCATCCACCAGCACGTTTTGTCCGGTCAGATAGCCCGCATGCACGCTGCACAGGAAGGCACAGATGGCGCCGAACTCGTCTGCCTGGCCAAAGCGCCCTGCGGGAATGCTGGCGCGCTGTGCCTGGCGCACCTCCTCTGTTGTTTTGCCGCTGCGCGCGGCGGCGCCGGCAAAGGTGGCGGCCAGCCGGTCGGTGTCGAACTTGCCCGGCAGCAGGTTGTTGATGGTGACGCCATGCGCCGCCAGCGGGCTGCGCGCCACACCGGCCACAAAGCCCGTGAGCCCGCTGCGTGCGCCATTGGACAGGCCCAGAATGTCGATGGGCGCCTTCACGGCGCTCGACGTGATGTTGACGATGCGGCCAAAGCCGCGCTCGGCCATGCCATCCACGGCAGCGCGGATCAGCGCGATGGGGGCCAGCATGTTCGCGTCCAGGGCGGCGATCCAGGCGTCCCGGTCCCAATCGCGGAAATCACCCGGCGGCGGGCCGCCCGCATTGGTGACGACGATATCGAAATCCTTCCCCGGCCCGCCGGGGACCGAGAGCGCCGCCTCGCGGCCTGCCTCGGTGGTGATGTCCGCAGCCACCGTCAGCACCGAAATATTCGAGGGTTTTTGGCCTCCAGCGCTTATACCGTCTCGATATTCAGCTTTCAATTCAATAGCAACCTGTTGCAAGGCGGGCGCCCCCCTTGCATTGATTACCAGGTTGACGCCTTCGCGTGCCAGTGCCCGCGCGCAGCCCAGACCAAGACCCTTGCTCGCGCCACACACCAAGGCCCATTTGCCGGCAATACCCAAATCCATAACAATCCCCTTGCGCCACCCTCTGCGGCGCCAACGAATAATAAGGGGGACTGTTTGATGACACCCGGACCGATTTCGCGCGCCCTGCTGGCGGCAGCCATTGCGGGCGCGGCACTGGCCTTGCCAGCCGCCCACGCCCAGCAGGACGCCTCCGTGATCCAGCGCGCCACCGAGCTGCGCGACGCACCCGGCACCACCGGCGCCAGCCTGGGCACATTGGCGGCCGACAGCCCGGTGGAGCGCACCGGCGAGCGCAAGGGCTCATGGATCAAGGTGCGCACGCCGCAGGGCAACGCCGGCTGGGTGCCCATGTTTGACGTAGGCACGCGCGCCAGCGCGGCGCCGGCGGCCGGCAACGCCGCGACCAGCGGCTTGCGCAGCCTGGGCAGTCTGTTTGGCGGCAACACGGGCACGACCACGGCCACCTCCACCGCGGGCATCCGGGGGCTGGACGCCGAGGACATTGCCAATGCGCAGCCCAATCCTGCCGCCGTCACTCAGGCAGAGCAGCAGCGTGTGAATGCAGAACAGGCCAGGCGTTTCGCCGGTGCCGCCTCACTGCAGGCGCACCAGGTCGCGGCATTGCCTGAGCCCGCGCCTCCCGCCTCCACATCGGCGCCCGCTGGTCGCATCAGCCCGATGAACGAAAACATCAGTCCCAACTGAAGGGGGAGCCATGCACACGATTCAAATTCCACGTGCCGCGCTCCAGCCAATGGTCCGGGCGGCAATCGCCTGCGCCGCCCTGGCGCTGGCGCCGGCCCTGTGCCAGGCGCAGGATGTGATGAACCTGCTCAACTCACTGGGCAGCCGGGCGGGAAGCGCATCGCCAGGCGGCCTGCTGGGTACTTTGACAGGCAACAACGCTGCCCCAGCCGCTGGCCAGGGCGACGACCTGATGGGCCTGCTCAGCCGCTCGGTGGAGACCATCGACGAGCCGCATGAAATCGCTATCGGTCGCCAGCTCGCCGCGGTGCTGCTGGGCAGCAAGCCGCTCTATCCGGATGAGCGGCTGCAGCGCTATGTCAACCGGCTGGGCCGCTGGATCAGCCTGCAGTCCGATCGCCCCAACCTGCCATGGACCTTCGTGGTGCTCGACGACACCGGCTACAACGCCTTTGCGGCGCCAGGCGGCTATGTGTTCGTCACCAAGGGGCTGATCGACCGCTGCGCCGACGAATCCGAGCTCGCCGGCATCCTGGCACACGAAATCACCCACGTCACCCAGCGCCACCATTTGCAGGCCATGCGCAAGACAGCGCAATCGGGCATGCTGACGCAGCTCGTGGCCTCGCAGATTCACACCAATGGCGTGGGCAATCTGGTGGCGTCGCAAATCCTGGCGCTCGGGCGCAACCTGTATGCGCGCGGCCTGGACCAAAGCGACGAGTTCGAAGCCGACCGCCGCGGCGTGGCCCTGGCCGCGCGCAGCGGTTTCGACCCCTACGGCCTTCCCGCTGCCCTGCAGGTGCTGCGCGCCGCAGCGCCAGGCAATCCCATGTTCACGTTGGCGCTGGCCACGCACCCGCCGGCCGAGCAGCGCTTGGACCAGCTCCAGCAGGCCATGGGCAACCGGCTCGATGGCCTGAGTGGTGCCGCGCCGGTCACCATTGCGCAGCGCCTGCAAGGGGGCACCAGCGCTGCGCCGGTAGCGGCCGCTGCCGCTGCCACGGCGCCGGAAACAGACGCCAAGCCAACCAAAAGGCACAAGAAGAAATAAAGGCTCAGCGGGCTGGCACACGCGAGGTACGCGAGGCACGCGAGGCACGCGAAAACACGAAAATGCCGCAGATCACCAGCGCCGTCCCCAGCGCCACGCCCGCGGTGAACGGCTCGCCCAGCAGCCACACGCCCATGAGGATGGTCGCCATCGGCCCCACCATGCCGGCCTGCGAAGCTGCGCTGGCGCCTATGCGCTCGATGGCCATCATCACCATCAGCACCGGCACCGCCGTGCACAGCGTGGCATTGAGCACCGAGAGCCACACCACCTGCGGCGCCACCAGCGCCGCACTCAAGGGACGCAGCACGACGAACTGCAGCAGACACAGCAAGCAGGCCACCGTCGTCGCCAGGCCCACCAGCCGCAGCGACCCCAGGCGCTTGACCAGCTCGCCGCTGTAGACCAGGTACACCGCGTAGCTGACCGCGCTGCCCAGCACCAGGAGCGCGCCCCACGCCGTCCCCGTGCCCTGGTGCACGGCCTCCTGGCCGAACACCAGCACCACGCCGCTGTAGCTCACGGCCATGCCGAGCAACTGGCCCGCACGCACACCGCGCCCATACAGCACCCGCCCCATCAGCAGCACCACGGTCGGGTTGAGGTACAGAATCAAGCGCTCCAGACTGGCGGTGATGTAGGCAAGGCCAGCGAAGTCGAGAAAACTCGCCAGGTAGTAGCCCGAGAACCCCAGGCCCAGCACGCCCAGCCAGTCGCCGCGGGTCAGCGCGGCCTTGCCGCGGCTCGCCCACCAGGCCATGGTGGCAAACAGCGGCAGCGCGAACAGCATGCGGTACATGATGAGCGTCACCGCGTCCACGCCGTAGCGGTAGGCCAGCTTGACGATGATCGCCTTGCCGCTGAAGGCAACCGCGCCAAATAGCGCAAGGGTCAGCCCAATTGCTCTGTCTTTGGTAGCTGCTTGCGCAGATGGGATAAGCGCTGCAGGCATATTTTGCTTAAATTTTCAAGCGCTCGACAAACGCGGCCGGAACGCGGGCCACCGCGCGGCTTTGCTTGTTCACAAACACCACCCCAATCTTGCCGCGGGCCACTTCGCGCTGGCTGCTGCGCTCGGTCATGCAAAACACCAGGTCGAAGCCGTACTTGTTGAAGTCGGTCGGCAGCATTTGCACGCGCAGCGTCTCGCCGTGAAAGCCCTCGGATTTGTACTGCGCAACGATGTCGCCGACCACGATGGACAAGCCTTCCACACCGGCCTCCCGATAACCGAGCGACTGGAAAAAGCGCACGCGCGCCTCCGAGACCAGCGTGAGCAGCTGCGCATTGTCCAGGTGGCCACCCTGGTTGACGTGGCTGATGTAGATCTGCATCTCGGTCTCGAAACTGAAATGCGCGGGAAGCTCGAAAACAATACGTGGCATGGGAAGGGAATCAGTGGTTGGCGTGGAACATGCGCTGGTGCATGCGCCGCAGCGACCACCAGACCGAGAGCGCCACCACCGGAATCGCCAGCGCCGCCGTGATTTCGGGAGACAGCGGCCAGCCGATCTTCTGCCCGCCCTTGGCCAAGTGGCTCACCAAGCCGACGATGTAGTAGGTGATGGCCGCCACCGACAGGCCTTCGACCGTGGCCTGCAAGCGCAGCTGCAAGTCCTGGCGCTGGTTCATGCTCGCCAGCAGTGCCTGGCTGCTTTGCTGCTGCTCGATTTCCACCCGCGTGCGCAGCAGGTTGCTGATGCGCGAGACCCGGCGCGAGAGTGCCTCCTGCCGGCGCGCGGCCCAATCGCAGGTGGCGCGCGCGGGCGAGAGGCGCCGGTCCATGAACTCGGCAATCGTCTGCATGCCGGCCAGACGCGACTCACCAATGTCGGCAATGCGCCGGTCCACCAGCTCGAAATACGCACTGCTGGCAGAAAAGCGCGAATGCGTGGCGGCAAACTGGCTCTCGACCTGGCCTGCCAGGCGGGTGAGGCGGTCAAGCAGGCCGGCCTCGGCGCTGCTGTCGGCGCTGCGAATGGCGTCGGCCAGCGCCGCCAGTTCGCTCTCGGCGCTGGCCAGCTCGCGGGCGGCATCGCGCGCTGCCGGCAGGCCCAGCAGGGCGGCCATGCGGTAGGTTTCAATCTCCAGCAGGCGCTGCACCAATCGGCCGACGCGGCGCGGCGTCATGCCGCCCACCAGCAGCACCATGCGCGAGCTGCCGTCGGCGTGGATGGCAAAGTCGGTGTACACCTCGCCATGCCCGCCCGCCACGGTGGAGGCGACCAGCGTGTCTTCGTGCAGCACCTGGCCGACCAGGCTGGCGTCGCTGGCGAACTCGCGCGTCTGCAGCGCCCACAGGTTCATGCTGCACAGGCACTGGCCGGGCAAACCGGCAAGCCAATCGCGCGGCACGGCAGCCCCGGCGCCCACAGGCTCGCGCTCGCCAAAGCTCTGGGCCTGCAGCGGCACGGTGAAGGTCCAGGCAACAAACTCGGTATGCAGTTCCCAGCGGATGCGAAACGCGCCCAGGTCGAGCCGCAGGTGGGTGGTGTGCGCATCGGGCTGGGGCGCGTGGTGGTCGCGCAGGAGCGCGGCCAAGTGCACGCGGCTGGCTTCGCGGCCGGCCTCGTCGGCCAGCATGACGACATGCAGGCAGGCCACCGGCGCCGTGATGGCCTCGGGCGGGCGGGCATGGATTTCGTTGTGCAGCTGCGCGCGCAGGGGGTGCTGCGCCGGGCCGGCGGCCTCAGGCCTGTGGTGGGAAGCGTTCATGTGTCAAGCGGTGAAAACCGTGTTCAAGGACATTCTCAGGTTCCAGGGTCTGCTGGGTGCGCATGGACGCGCCCATGCGCTGCATGGCGCCGTTGGCCCAGCCAAAGCCATTCTGCAGGGGTACTGCCCGCCATAACCACCATGACCGCCATGACCACCACAGGCCGCATCCTGGAGCCGTTCGCGCAGCGCGTATTTTTCCACCCGCTTGCCGTCGGCTTCGTACCCCTCGGCCACAAAGGCCTTGCCATCGCATCACTTGAGTTCCAGCGGCGGGGTGGCAGAGAGCACTTCCTCCAGCGTGGTCAGGCCCTCGGCCACGCGCAGCGCACCGGCCAGGCGCAGCGGCCGCATGCCATCGTTGACGGCCTGGCGGCGCAGGGCGGAAATCGAGGGTTCCTTGTTCAGCTCGTGCTTGAACTTGTCGGTCACGCTGAGCAGTTCGTACAGGCCCATGCGGCCCCTGAAACCCGTCATGCGGCAATCCATACAGCCCACCGGCTTGAACGGCCGGTAGTCGCCCGAGAGCTTCCAAGGCTTGACGGCCTCGGCCAGGGCCTCCTGCGAAGCGGCTTCGTCGGGCTGTTTGCACTGCTTGCACAGCGTGCGCACCAGGCGCTGCGCCAGCACACCCAGCAGCGTGGCGTGGATCAGGTAGCTGGGAACCCCCAGTTCCATCAAGCGCGTGATGGCGCTGGGCGCATCGTTGGTGTGCAGGGTGGAGAACACCAGGTGCCCGGTGAGCGCCGCCTGCACCGCCATGTCGGCCGTGGGCAAGTCGCGGATTTCACCCACCATGATGATGTCCGGGTCCTGGCGCATCAGGGCGCGCACGCCCTCCGAGAAACTGAAATCGAGCTGCGGCTGCACCTGCGTCTGGTTGAAGCTGGGCTCGATCATTTCGATCGGGTCTTCCACCGTGCTGACGTTGACCGCTTCGGTGGCCACGCGCTTGAGCGTGGAGTACAGCGTGGTCGTCTTGCCCGAACCCGTGGGCCCCGTCACCAGAATCACACCGTGCGGGCGTTTGATGAGCTCTTCCCAGCGTTTGGCGTCGTGGGGGGTAAAGCCCAGGGCGTCGAGGTCTTTCACCGCCGTGTCGGGGTCGAAGATGCGCATCACCATCTTCTCGCCAAAGGCCGTGGGCAATGTCGCCAGGCGCATTTCGACTTCGTCGCCGCGCTGGTTGCGGGTTTTGATGCGGCCATCCTGCGGGCGGCGCTTTTCCACCACGTCCATGCGGCCGAGCAGTTTCACGCGCGCCACCATGGCGCTCATGACCCCCAGCGGCATCTGGTAGACCGGGTGCAGCACACCATCGATGCGAAAGCGGATCACGCCCTGCTCGCGCCGGGGTTCAAGGTGGATGTCGCTGGCGCGCTGGTCAAACGCGTACTGCCAGAGCCAATCGACCACCTTGACCACGCCCTGGTCGTTGGCGTCGAGCTGCTTGTTGCTTTTGCCCAGTTCGACCAGTTGCTCAAAGTTGTTGGTGGCAGATTGCCCGCCCGATTTTTGCGCGGCCCGCACCGATTTGGCCAAGGCGAAAAACTCGACCGTGTAGCGGTGGATGTCCAGCGGGTTGGTCAGCACGCGGCGCACCGGGCGGCGCGCCTGGCGCTCGACCTCGCCCACCCAGTCGGTGATGAAAGGCTCGGCCGTGGCCACCACCACTTCCTTGAGGGTCACCTGCACCGGCAGCACCTTGTGCCGCTCGGCGTAGCTGGCGCTCATGGTGTCGGCCACCTTGCCCACGTCCACCTTGAGCGGATCAATGCGCAGGTAGTCGAGCCCCACACGCTGGGCCAGGTACTGCGTGAGCATTTCGATATCGAGCGGCTTGCCGTCGCTGGCGCGCGACATGGCCACACTTTCGAGGCGCACCAGCGGGTGCTGGCTGCTTTCGGCCTGCGAGCAGCGCGCAATGGTCCGTGCGGCCTCCTCTTCGCTGATCACGCCATCGGCGCGCAGCCACTCGACAATGCGCCGCCACTGCAGCGGGCCGGCGGGGCGGTCCGCCTTGGCGGCGTGCGTGGGAGTGTGGGTGGCGGCGTGCGTAGCAGCGTGCGTAGAGGTCATGGCCGTATTTTGCGGCAGGTCGGGCGGGGGTTTACAGCCGCACCGGCCGCAGCCCGCGCACCCAACGCGCCGTCGGCAGGCCCCAGCGCTCCTGTACGTCGGCGCAGCGCTCGGCCTGCTCGCCGCGCTTGAAGCGCGTGGGCGTGCGCTGGGCCAGCACCACGGTGTTGCCCTCGCGCGTGGGCTTGAACGCCCAAAGCGCATCTTCGCCAAAAGCCAACGCCATCTTCTCCAGGCTCTGCACAAAACTCGATCCGCGGCCAAACAGGTTGACGGTCATGCTGCCATCCTCGGTCAGCAGCGCGCGGCAGTCGGCGTAGAAAGCTTCGCTGTCGAGCACAGGGGCCGCAGCGTTGTCGTCGTACAAATCGACGGCCAGCCCATCCACCGTGCCCTGCCACATCGGGTTTTTAATCTCCTCGCCCGCATCGGCCAGCACCACGCGCAGCTTGGGGCCGTCGGGTGGCAGCTTGAACCAGGCGCGGCATACGGCCAGCACCTGCGGATTGAGCTCGATGGCGGTGGTGCACAGGCGCAGTTTCTTGTGGCAGAACTTGGTGATGGCCCCGGCCCCCAGGCCAAGCTGCATGGCATGGCGCTCGCGCACGCTGGCCGGGTCAATGAACAGCAGCCAGGCCATCATGCGCTGGATGTATTCGAGCTCCAGGTCGAAGGGCGCAGCCATGCGCATGGAGCCCTGAATCCAGGGCGTCCCCAGGTGCAGGTGGCGCACCTCGCCATCGTCGGAGACGCTGACTTCGGGCAGTGGGGCGGGGGCGGCAGAGCGGGATCGGGTGGAAACCATCGGGCAAAAATAGTAGATCAGATCAGGCCATGGGCGGCAAACACGCTGCCCCAGGCCGCGCATTTGCGCTCAAAACTCCAGGCGGCGTGGGCCGGGCTGGTGGAAGGAAGGCGGTAGCTGGCCATTGTCGGCTTCTCGCCGCCCAGCTGGGCCAGCGCCGATTGCACCGCCGCCGCATGCCGCGCACTCTCGCCGCCATTGTGGGCGATGGCGGCCAGGCGCGGGCATTGCGCGGCAATGCACGAGAAATCGTTGCACTGGCCATGGCGGATGGCGGCGTCCAGGCTGCCGCTGCGCTCGCAGGCGGCGTACACGTCCCACAGGCCCAGGCCCCGCGCCAGCAGCCAGGCGCAGCGCCCGGCGTAATCGTCCGCGCCGGGCTGCGGGTGCTGCGGCCACAGCGCGGCCAACAGGGGCCAGAACTGGTTGCGCGGGTGGGCGTAGTACTGCTGGGACTGCAGCGAGGCGGCGCTGGGAAAGCTGCCCAGCACCAGGAGCACGGTGCCTGGCCCGACGACCGGCGCCAGGCCGGTGTGCAGCTGGGGCACGGGGCTTGGCGTATTTTTTGCTACTCTATTAATAGCTATTAACGATTTACTCATAAGCGCTATAGGCCATTTTTCATTAAATTTTCTAGCTTAGGCAAGGCCGCTTGCGCATTGCGGCAGGTTTGCTCGGCCAGCGCCTGGGCTGTCTCGCCGCGCAGCTGGGCCAGCAGCTCGGCGATGCGCGGCAGCTCGCCCGGCTCGTTGCGTGCCTGGGGCGCGCCAGCATCGCGCTCGGCGGCGCTGCGGTAGAGCCAGTGCGGCGGGATGTCGGGCGCGTCGGTTTCCATCACGATGGCTTCGGGCGGCAGCGCCTGGGCCAGTCGGCGCACCTGCAGCGCACGGTCAAACGTGAGCGTGCCGCCAAAACCTAGCGCGAACCCCCTATCAACGAAGCCGCGCGCCTGCTGCGCACTGCCATTGAACGCGTGGGCAATGCCGCCCGCCACCGGCACCTCGCGCAGCGCCTTGAGCACGCGGTCCACCGAGCGGCGCACATGCAGCAGCACCGGCAAATCAAAGCGCCGCGCCAGGCGCAGTTGCGCGCGCAGCAGCGCCTCCTGGTGGTCGGCATCGAGTTCGGGAACGAAGTAGTCGAGCCCGATTTCGCCCACTGCGACGAGCGCCGGATCGCCGCGCGCAGCGTCGAGCGCACATTCGAGCGCCCGCAGGTCGGCCTCGCCGGCTCCAGGCGAGCACAGCGGGTGGATACCGAGCGCGTAGCTGTCGCCGTGGCGGTGCGCCAAGTCACGGACCGCAGCAAAATTGTGCACAGCGACGGCCGGAATCACGATGTGCGCCACCCCACGGGCGCGCGCGCGGGCACGCACCTCCTCCACGTCGGCAGAAAATTCCGGCGCATCGAGGTGGCAATGGGTATCGATCCAGCGCAACATGGCGGGCATCATGCCGCAAGGGGTTGACGGCGCGCACGCACGGGGCGTCGCCGCCGATACTGCCCCAAGCTCACACCGCCATGTTCCACAGTCTTCTTCACCTCCTTGGCCAGGCATTGGCGCGCTACCTGTCACAGCCGCATGCCAGCATCCAGACCGGCATGCCCACCGACCGCGCCGCCCTGGCGCGCAGCCTGCGGCCCGGCGACGTTCTGTTGGTGGAGGGCAACAGCCGCATCTCCACGGCCATCAAGTACCTGACGCAGTCGACCTGGTCGCACGCTGCGCTGTATGTCGGCCCGCGACTGGGTGGCTGCAACGCCGAGGGCGAACCCTTGCTTCTGGTCGAGGCCGACATCCTCGACGGAGTGTGCAAACGCTCGCTGGAGCATTACCAGCACTACCCCACCCGCATCTGCCGGCCTGCGGGCCTGAGCGCGGACGATCTGGCGCGCCTGCTGGGCGCCGTCACGCACCAGATCGGCATGCAGTACGACCTGCGCAATGTGGTGGACCTGGCGCGCTACCTGTTGCCGCTGCTGCCGCTGCAAGGCCATTGGCGCCGCAGCATGATGGCCGCGGGCAGCGGCGACCCAACGCGCGCCATCTGCTCGACCTTGATCGCCGGCGCCTTCCAGAACGTGGGCTACCCGCTGCTGCCCAACATCACGTTTGACCGCCACGAAGACCCGGTGCGCCACCGCGCGGTGACGCAGTCGATTTTTCACATCCGCAACCGGCGGCTGTTCGTGCCGCGGGATTTCGATGTCTCGCCTTGGTTCGAGGTGGTCAAACCCACGCTGGTCGAAGGTTTTGACTTTCACCGCATTCAGTGGGAAGCGCACCCGCCGCGCTAGGCCGTACTTGCGCGATACCTAAACGGGCGCTTGCGGCGCCTGCACCAACCGCCCCGCCACCAGCCGCAGCACCCGGTCGCAGCGCACCGCCAGGGTTTCGTCGTGCGTCACCAGGACAAAGGCCGTGCCCTGCTCGCGCGCCAGTTGCAGCATGTGCTGGAACACGCCCTCGGCGGTGCTGCGGTCGAGGTTGCCGGTGGGCTCGTCGGCCAGCACGCAGGCCGGGCGCGTGACCAGGGCGCGCGCAATCGCCACGCGCTGGCGCTCGCCGCCCGAGAGTTCGGCCGGGCGGTGCTGCACGCGCTCGCTCAAACCCACCTGGGCCAGCATCTGCGCGGCCTGGCGCGTGCATTCCTCGTACGGCAGGCGGCGGATGCGCAGCGGCATGGCGACGTTGTCGAGCGCGCTGAACTCGGGCAGCAAATGGTGGAACTGGTAGACGAAGCCCAGGTGCTGGTTGCGCAAAGCGCCCTGCTCGGCGGCAGAGCGCTTCGCCAGGTCCTGGCCGTACAGCTCGACGCTGCCCGACGTCGGCGCATCAAGCGCGCCCATCAGGTGCAAAAGCGTGCTCTTGCCCGAGCCCGAGGCGCCGACGATCGCCAGCGTCTCGCCGGCGTACACATCAAGGTCCACGCCTTGCAGCACGGTGACGTCCAGGCGCCCTTCGGTGAAGCGCTTGGTCAGGCCACGGGCTTGCAAGACAATGTCATTTTTCAAGCCTTTTTGGCCTCCAGCGCTTGTTCCATATGCGCCAACAGCTATATTATTCATAGCGCAATGCCTCCGCAGGGTTGACGCGGCTGGCACGCCAGCTCGGGTACAGCGTGGCAACAAAGGCCAGCACCAGCGAGATCAGCGCGATCGGCACGATGTCGCTCTGCTGCGGGTCGCTCGGCATCTTGCTGATGAGGTAAATGTCCTTGGGCAAAAAGCTCGCATGCAGCAGGTGCTCGATGGCCGGCACGATCACGTCGATGTTGAAGGCGATGCCCAGGCCCAGCAGCAGGCCGGCCAAGGTGCCGATCACGCCCACCATGGCGCCCTGCACGACAAAAATTCCCATGATGCTGCGCGGGCTCGCGCCGAGCGTGCGCAGGATGGCGATGTCCGCGCGCTTGTCCTGCACCGTCATCACCAGGGTGGAGACGAGGTTGAACGCCGCCACCGCGACGATGAGCGTGAGGATGATGAACATCATGCGCTTTTCGACCTGCACCGCCGCGAACCAGGTGCGGTTCTGCTGTGTCCAGTCGCGAATCAGGAGGTTGCCGCTGAGCGTGCCGGCCAGTTGCTGCGCCACATCGCGCGCCTGGTGCAGGTCGGTCAGGCGCAGGCGCACGCCGGTCGGGCCCTCCAGCCGGAAGATGCGCTCGGCATCCTCGATGTGCAGCAGCACCAGCGTCGAGTCGTACTCGTAGTGGCCCGAGTTGAAAGTGCCCGCCACCGTCACCTGCTTGAGGCGCGGCACCACACCCGCTGGCGTCACCTGGCCGGACGGCGCAATCAGCGTGACCAGATCGCCCACTTCCACACCCAAGTCGCGCGCCAGCTCGACGCCCAGCACCACCTTGAACGAGCCCGGCGTCAACTGCGCGATGGCCGCCGCGTTGGTGCTGGCAAGGTCCGTCACCTCGGCCTCATGCGCCGGGTCGATGCCGCGCACCAGGGTGCCCTTCATGTCTTCGCCACGCGCCAGCAGCGCCTGGGAGGAGACAAAGGGTGCCGCGCCAATCACCTGCGGATTGCGCCGCGCCTCCTGCATGGTGAGCTGCGGGTCGGCCATGGCCGCGCCGCCCGGCGCGAAGATTTCGATGTGCGAGACCACGCTGAGCATGCGGTCGCGCACCTCTTTCTGAAAGCCGTTCATCACCGAGAGCACGATGATCAGCGCCGCCACCCCGAGCGCAATGCCCAGCATGGACACGCCCGAGATGAAGGAGATGAAGCCGTTGCGGCGCGTGGCACGGCCAGCACGCGTATAGCGCCAGCCGAGCGCCAGTTCGTAAGGAATTTGCATGAGTGCGCGATTGTGCCCCGGCGCACAATCGCGGGCATGTCGGACACAACCCATTTGCTGCTGCCCTGGGCAGCCACCAGTTCACCGGGCAGCGCCCAGGCCTGGCAAGGCCTGGCGCTGCCGCAGCTCGAACGCCTGATCAGGCAACTCACCCCACTGGCTGCCGATGTGCAGGACGAAGCGTGCTTCTCGCCCCCGCACGAGCGCGCGCTCGGCCGCGCGCTGGGCCTGGGCGACGCGGACGGGCGCATTGCCTTCGCCGCGCTGCACGCCGCACAGACCGGCTTGGCCGGTGCCGCCAAGCCCGGCGACGGCTGGGCCTTTGTCACCCCCTGCCACTGGCAGGTGCGCACCGACCACGTCACGCTCTCGGACCCGGCCGGCCTGGACCTCGGCGACGAAGAATCGCGCGCGCTGCTGGCGCTGATGGCGCCCTGGTTCGCGCAAGACGGCATGGCCCTGCACTACGAGCAGCCGGGGCGCTGGCTGGCAAGCGGCCCGCTATTGGCCGAAGTGGCCACCGCCTCGCTCGACCGCGCGCTGCAGCGCGATGTGCGCGCCTGGCTGCCGCACGAAGCCGCCGCCGCACCCCTGCGCCGCCTGCACAGCGAAATGCAGATGCTGCTCTACACCCACGCACTGACCGACGCCCGCGAGGCACGCGGCCTGCCGCCGGTCAACGCCTTCTGGGTGCATGGGTCGGGCGCCCTGCCCGCGCAGCTCCCCGCCAGCCCACCCCCGCAAGTGGTGGAGTCGCTGCGCGGCCCCGCCTTGCGGGAGGACTGGGCTGCGTGGCGCAGCGCCTGGCAGGCGCTGGACGCTGGCGCCGTGGCACAACTGGCGGCGCGCGCGGCGCAAGGCCAGCCGGTGCAGATCACGCTGTGCGGCGAGCGCGGCGCGCTCTCGTGGCGCAGCGCACCGCGCAGCCTGGGACAGAAGATTTCAAGCCTTTTTGGCCGCCAGCGCTTATCCCAATTGCGCGAGCAGCTATGAACATCGTAGCAAGGCAAGTGCCCCCACGCGCCGCCTGGGCGCTGGAGCAAGCGGGCGTGCACCCGCTGCTGGCACGCCTGTTTGCGGCGCGCGGTGTGCTGAGCCACGACGAGCTGGACGATGGCCTGGCGCGCCTGCTGCCGCCCGCCGGCCTCAAAGGCATCGCCGCCGCTGCCCGGCTGCTGGCCGACGCCATCGCCGCGCAGCAGCGCATCTGCATCGTCGCCGACTACGACTGCGACGGCGCCACCGCCTGCGCCGTGGCGCTGCGCGGCCTGCGTTTGCTGGGCGCAGAGCACGTGGACTACCTGGTGCCCGACCGTGTGGTGGACGGCTACGGCCTGACGGCGCCGATCGCCCGCCGCGTGAAGGAGCGCGGTGCGGACCTGCTCGTCACCGTGGACAACGGCATCGCCAGCGTCGAGGGCGTGGCCGAGGCCAAGGCGCTGGGGCTCGCGGTGCTGGTGACCGATCACCACCTGCCGGGTGCGCAATTGCCCGCAGCCGACGCCATCGTCAACCCCAACCAGCCGGGCTGCGGCTTCGAGAGCAAGGCCCTGGCCGGCGTGGGCGTGATGTTTTACGTGCTGCTGGCGCTGCGCAGCGAACTGCGCGCACGCGGCGTCTTCGACAAGGCCACCCAGCCGCGCCTTGAACCGCTGCTGCCCCTCGTCGCCCTGGGCACCGTGGCCGACGTGGTGCGGCTGGACGCCAACAACCGGCGCCTGGTCGCTCAGGGCTTGAAGCGCATCCGCACGGGCTACGCGCCTGCTGGCATCACCGCGCTGTTTGCGGCAGCCGGGCGCAAGATGGACGCGGCCACGAGCTTGGATTTTGGCTTTGCCCTTGGGCCGCGCATCAACGCGGCGGGGCGCCTGTCGGACATGTCACTGGGTATTGAATGCCTGCTGACGGACGACGCAGGCCACGCGGCGCAACTTGCCGCCCAGCTCGACGCCATCAACCGCGAGCGCCGCGACATCGAGGGCGGCATGCGCGAGCAAGCGCTGCTGATGGCCGAGAACCTGTTTGAAGAAGGGGCCGACCCCCCGCCCGCCGTCAGCGTGTTCGACGCCGATTTTCACGAGGGCGTGGTCGGCATCGTCGCCTCGCGCATCAAGGACAAGCTGCACCGCCCCACTTTCGTGTTCGCCACCAGCGGCGCGCCGGGCGCAGAGGGCGAGCTCAAGGGCTCGGGCCGCTCGATCGCCGGCTTTCATCTGCGCGACGCGCTGGACCTGGTCGCCAAGCGCCACCCTGGCGTGCTGCTCAAGTTCGGTGGCCACGCCATGGCGGCGGGCTGCACGCTGGCGGCCGGTCAGTTCCCGGTGTTCGAGCAGGCGCTGGCGCAGGTGGCGCGCGAATGGCTGGACGCGGCTGCACTGACGCGCCGCATCGACACCGACGGCACGCTGGCGAGCGAATACTGCCGCGCCGACCTGGTGGACACGCTGCACCGCGAGGTCTGGGGCCAGGGCTTTGCGCCGCCCACCTTCAGCGAAGAGGTCGAGGTGCTCAGCCAGCGGCTGGTGGGGGAAAAACACCTCTCGCTCAAGCTGCGCCACCAGGGCCGGCCGGTGGACGGTATCTGGTTCGGCCACACCGACCCGCTGCCGGGCCGCGTCCTGCTGGCCTTTCGGCTCGACGTCAACGAGTGGAAAGGCGAGCGAAAAGTGCAGTTTCTGGTCGAGGGCGCGCAGCTCTAGAAGCTTTCCCAGTCGCCTTCTGCCACAGCCGCAGCTTGGCGCTTGGCGGGCGCGGCGATGCGGGCCGCAGGGGCACCGGTTGCACTGGTTGCGCGCGGGGCATGGGTTGTGGCGCCTGCTTTGGCTTTTTCCGGGCCAGCGACCGCAGTCCGTGCGGCAGGCGCGGCGCCCAGCTTGCGCGGGGCCGGGGCAGCGCGCAAAGCGGCGGGCCGTGTGGGCGCCGGCGCACTGCGGGGCAGCGGAGCATAGGCGGGGGCCAGCGCCACAGCGCCGACGTTGAACACCGACACCACACCGGTCAGGTGCTGGGCCTGGTCGCGCAGCGCCGTCGCCGCGGCGGTGGACTGCTCCACCAAAGCCGCGTTTTGCTGCGTCATCTGGTCGAGCTGGGTCACGGCCTGGTTCACCTGGGCAATGCCGTCGCGCTGCTCGGTGGACGATGCCGTGATCTCGCCAATCAAATCGCTCACACGGTGCACGCTGGCAACGATTTCCTCCATGCTCTGGCCGGCCTCGGTCACTTGCCGCGAGCCCGTTTCGACATTCGCGACCGAAGTGCCAATGAGCTGCTTGATCTCCTTGGCCGCATCGGCGCTGCGCCCTGCAAGGCTGCGCACTTCGGTTGCCACGACGGCAAAACCGCGCCCCTGCTCGCCCGCCCGGGCCGCCTCGACGGCGGCATTGAGCGCCAGGATGTTGGTCTGAAAGGCGATCCCATCGATGACGCCGATGATGTCGGCAATCTTGCGCGCGCTGCGGCTGATTTCTTCCATGCTGCTGACGACCTGCCCCACCACTTCGCCGCCGCGCGTGGCGGCCTTGGCGGCGTTGGCGGCCAGCTGATTGGCCTGGCGCGCTGTATCGGCCGACTGCGTGACGGTAGTGGTGAGCTGCTCCATGCTGGCCGCTGTCTGCTGCAAACTGGAGGCCGATTGCTCGGTACGGGCCGACAGGTCCTGGTTGCCAATGGCAATCTCGGACGACGCCAGCGAGACCGCCTCGACACCGGAGCGCACGTCGCCCACCACGCTGCGCAATTTCTCGGTCATGCGCGAGAGCGCCCGCAGCATGTAGCCGAACTCGTCCTTGCGCGTCGGGTGCAGCTCGCGCGTGAGGTCGCCAGCGGCAATGGCGTCGATCAGCTCTCCGGCCTGGGCCAGCGGCACGGTGATGGAGCGCACCAGCTTCCAGGCCAGCAGCAGGAAAACTGCCATCAGCACAGCGGCGGCCACCAGCCCCTGGATGGCGTAGGAAGTGCGCCGCGAGAGCGCCTGTGCCCGCACCGCAGCGCCATGCTGGCCCAGGGTCTCGACAAAGGCATCCTGGGCCTTGAGGTAGCTGGCAATCAGTGGCACAAACTGCTCATCGGCGAAGGCCTGCGTCGCCGCCACATCGCCCGCGCCCTTGAGATCCCAGGTCTTGGCGGTTGCCGCCAGCACCGCCTTGCGCGCGACCAGTATTTTGTCCACCGCCGCCTTTTCGTCCGGCGCAGTGGCCTCGGCAACGACCTTTTCCTGAATCTTGTTGATGTCACCAATGATGGCCTTGACCTTGGCGTTGTACTGCTCTGCCAGCACAGAATCGGACGTCACCGCCGCGCCCATGACCATGTTGACGGCCGTTTCCGTGGCGCCGCGCCAGCGTATGGCGGAGGCGATCCGGTCGTCAATATGAACGACTTCGTCCATGGCGTTGGCCATGGAAGTGTTGGCGCGGTTTTGCTGAACGCCAGAGATCACCAGCATGGCGAGCATCAGCACCAAAAAGGCACCCCAGAGCTTGCGCGAAACACTGACATTGTCGAGTTGCATATTTTTTCCGAGGAACTGTCAAACCGCCACTGTCGCACACAACAGGGCCCATGGATACATTCGTTCACATTTTTACGAGCGAGGTCGCTGATGCCTGGGTTTGCCCCTAGTGACCACCCGGCGAACACAAAACCGTAAGATGGTCGCAACTATGTACGCCAACGCCGACCTGCACTGCCACTCTGTCGTCTCTGACGGCACCCTCACGCCCGAGGTGCTGGCAGCGCGAGCGCACGCCAACGGTGTGGACCTGTGGGCCCTGACCGACCACGACGAAGTGGGCGGCCAGGCACGCGCGCGCGCCGCCGCCCAGGCGCTGGGCATGGCCAACCTCAGCGGTGTCGAGATTTCTGTCACCTTTGCCGGCACCACGGTGCACATCGTCGGCCTGGGGTTCGATCCGACCGACCCGCAAATGGTGCAAGGCCTGGCCGCCACGCGCGGCGGGCGCCTGGAGCGTGCGCGCGACATGGCCGGGCAACTGGCTGCGGTCGGCATTGCCGGCGCGTACGAGGGTGCGCTGCGCTATGTGGGCAACCCAGAGCTGGTCTCGCGCACCCACTTTGCGCGCTTTCTGGTGGAAGCCGGCGTCTGCCGCGACACTTCCGAGGTATTCCGCAAATACCTGATCGAAGGCAAGCCCGGCTACGTGCCCCACCGCTGGGCGGCCCTCGGCGACGCGGTGCGCTGGATCACCGAAGCGGGTGGTGTGGCCGTCGTGGCGCACCCGGCGCGCTACCGCTTCACGCCCAACGAAGAATTTGCCCTGTTCTCTGAATTCCAGCAGCACGGCGGGCGCGGGGTCGAGGTCGTCACCGGCAGCCATTCCGCCAGCGAGGCCGTGCGCTACGCGGACCTGGCGCGCGAACTCGGCCTGGCGGTATCGCGCGGCAGCGATTTCCACAGCCCTGACGAATCCCACACCGACATCGGCACCCTGCCCCCGTTGCCGGCAGACCTGACACCCGTCTGGGAGTTGGTGGCGGCGCACATCCACCCAGGCCGCTGAATCCATTCCCCCAACTTCCCATGGCCCTGTATTTCGAAGTCCACCCCGAGAACCCGCAGCCCCGTTTGATCAAACAGGCCGCCGCCCTGCTGCAGCAAGGCGGCGTGCTGGCGGTTCCCACCGACTCCAGCTATGCCCTGGTCTGCCAACTGGACGACAAGGCCGCCGTGGACCGCCTGCGCCGCATCCGCGGCGTGGACGACAAGCACCATCTGACGCTGTTGTGCCGCGACCTCTCGGAGCTCGCCAGCTACGCGCGTGTGGACAACCGCCAGTACCGGCTGCTCAAGTTGGGCACGCCGGGGCCGTACACCTTCATCCTCGACGCCACCAAGGAAGTGCCGCGCCGCGTCAGCCACCCCAGCCGCAAGACGATTGGCCTGCGCGTGCCCGAAGGCGCCGCGCTGCAGGCGCTGCTGGAGCTGCACGGCGGGCCGCTGCTGGGCACCACCTTGATCGCACCGGGCGAGACGCAATCCATGAACGACGCCGAGGAAATCCTGGCCCGCTTTGACAAGCTGATCGACGGCGTGATCGATGCGGGCGCCTGCCCGTCGCAGCCCACCACGGTGCTGGACCTGACGCCCATGGAGCGCGGCGGCGACCCCGAAGTGGTCCGCGAGGGGCGCGGCAAGCTGGCAGCGCTTGGGCTCTGAGTTTTATAGAAAATAGGCCTCCAGCGCTTATTCTATAAGCGCTATAAGCTATCTATGTGATAACAAATTGATTCCATCTGGCCCTGCCGCAGCGCGCAATGCGCGGCATAAGGGACAATGCGGCGGGTGAACTTTTCCAACACCCTCCAGACCGTCCTCATCTACGCACTGCCCGTGCTTTTCGCCATCACGGTGCACGAGGCCGCCCACGGCTACGTGGCGCGGCACTTTGGCGACCCTACGGCGACGCGCCTGGGGCGCGTCACGCTCAACCCCTTCAAGCACATTGACCCGGTCGGCACCATCCTGATGCCGCTGATCCTGTACTTCGCCACCTCGGGCGCCTTTCTGTTTGGCTACGCCAAGCCGGTGCCAGTGAACTTCGGCGCACTGCGCAACCCCAAGCGCGACATGATCTGGGTGGCACTGGCCGGCCCGGTGTCGAACTTCATCCAGGCCATTTTGTGGGCCCTGTTGCTGGTGGCACTGGTGGCCGTGGGCGTGAACGAGCGCTTTTTCATGGAAATGGCGCGTGCCGGCGTCCTGGTCAACCTCGTGATGTGGGCCTTCAACCTGTTTCCGCTGCCACCGCTGGACGGTGGGCGGGTTCTGGTGGGGCTGCTCCCCTGGAAGCAGGCACAAATGGTGTCACGCGTCGAGCCCTGGGGCTTCTTCATCGTCATGGCGCTGGTGCTCGCTGGCATCGTCGGCACGCTGTGGCTGACCCCGCTGATGTCGCTGGGCTACGCTGTCATCAACCTGCTGCTGTCGCCTCTCGTCGCCCTGCTGGCATGAAGCACCCCCTGAGTCGCCTTTGGCGCCTTCCCCCTCTCTCGCCTCGCTACGCGATGCGGGAGGGGGACGCCCCCAGCGCGGCGGGGCGGCCCTTGCGCGGGGGCGCTGGCCTGTGCAGCGCCGGTTTAAAAGGTTTTCCCCGGTAGACGTCGCCGTGCAACAGCCCGTTTTTTATCTTTCTTTCCTGCTGATTTCGTTCCCATGAGCACCACCCGTTTTCTCACCGGCATCACGACCACCGGCACACCGCACCTGGGCAATTTTGTTGGCTCGATCCGCCCGTCCGTCGCGGCCAGTCTGCGCCCCGGCGTGCAAAGTTTTTACTTTCTGGCCGACTACCACGCGCTCATCAAATGCGAAGACCCGGCGCGCATTCAGCGCTCGACGCTGGAGATCGCCGCAAGTTGGCTGGCGGCAGGGCTGGATCCTGAGAAAGTGATTTTTTACCGCCAGTCGGACATCCCCGAAATCCCCGAGCTGACCTGGCTGCTGACCTGCGTGACCGGCAAGGGCCTGCTCAACCGCGCCCATGCCTACAAGGCCAGCGTGGACAAGAACCACGAAGCCGGCCGCGAGAGCGACGACGGCGTCACCGCCGGCCTCTTCATGTACCCGGTGCTGATGGCCGCCGACATTTTGATGTTCAAGGCCCACAAGGTGCCCGTGGGGCGCGACCAGGTGCAGCACATCGAGATGGCGCGCGACATGGGCGCGAGCTTCAACCACCTCTACGGCGAGCATTTCGTGCTGCCCGAAGCAGCCATCGATGCGCACGTCGCCACCCTGCCTGGGCTGGACGGCCGCAAGATGAGCAAGAGCTACGACAACACGATTCCGCTGTTCGCCAGCAGGGCGCAGTTGCAAAAGCTGATCCAGGGCATCGTCACCGACTCGCGCGCGCCGGGCGAAGCCAAGGACACCGAAGGCTCGGCCCTGTTCCAGATCTACCAGGCCTTCGCCACGCCCGAGGAAACCGCCGCGCTGCGCCAACAGTACGCCGATGGCATTGCCTGGGGCGAGGCCAAGGCCATGCTGCTCGAGCGCGTGGATTCGGTGGTGGCCCCGATGCGTGCCCAGTACGAAGCCTTGATGGCCGACCCCGCCCACATCGAAGCCACGCTGCTGGCCGGAGCCGAGCGTGCCCGTGCGCTGGCAACGCCCTTCCTGCGCGAACTGCGCAGTGCCGTGGGTTTGCGCAGCCTGGCGCAGTCCAGCACGGCGGCCAAACCGGCCAAAGCCGCCAAAATCGCCCTGCCCTCCTTCAAGCAGTACCGCGAGCAGGATGGCAAGTTCTATTTCAAGCTGGTGGACGCCGATGGGCGTTTGCTGCTGCAAAGCCTGGCGTTTGATGCACCCAAGGAGGCGGGCGCCGCCATTGGACAGTTGCAAAAAGACCCTGCCGCTCTGGGTCGGCTTGCGAACCGGCTGAACCCGCTCCCCGGCGTGACCGAGCAGGACGTGGCTGCGGCCCTGGCGCTGCTGCGGGAGTAGCTTCTGTTTTTATAGCTGCTAGCGCAAGCCCAATAAGCGCTAGGAGCCAAAAATCATCCGATATTGGCTTGGATGCTCAAGAGGGCTGCAGAGAACAGAGAGAGAAAAAAACGGCGGAAAGCACGCCTGGAACGGCGATTTCCGGAGAGCCGTGCTCAAGAGAGGCCAAGGCTTGATGCCGCGCCAACACAGGGGGAGCGGGCAAAAAAAATCCCAACCGGATAAGGGTTGGGATTTCACATTATGGTGGAGCTGGCGGGAATTGAACCCGCGTCCGCAAGCCTTTACCGGGCAGATCTACATGTTTAGCGGTCTGATTTAAGTCTCGCCACCGGCATCGCGCAGTCGCACGCTCTACCGGCCGCCAGCACCCTATTGTCTCGCCCCAACCCAAGGTACCCGGATCAGGACCAGCCCATGTAATTATCCTTGCAGCCGGGAGGCGTCGATTGCTCGATACCCCCTTGCCCAGCCCATCGGCCAACTGTTGCAAGGCTCACTGGCAATTAAGCAGCGAGTGCGAAACGTTCGTCGTTTGCAGTTAGTTTTTTGAATGCAGATTTACGAGCGCCAATCAAGCTCGACATGCACCACGCCGATTCCGAACCCACGTCGAAACCAGGGCAGCCCCAAGCCCCCTATATTAAGCGGGAAGACAGGAATTGCAAGAGCTGCGCAGGCGAATTAATTTCTGCGTCGGCCCCCCAGGCCCTGACCGATGCGGTGGCACCAAGATAGCCATAGTTGGCGGCCACGGTGGGCATGCCTGCTGCCCGTCCTGCCATGATGTCGCGCTCGTCATCCCCCACATAAATACACTGGCCTGGAGCGATTCCCAGGCGTCGCGCGGCCTCGAACAGGGGCTCTGGGTGCGGCTTGGCGTGCGGCGTGGTGTCGCCGCTGATGGCGACAGCACAGTTCGCGAAAACCGGCAGGGTGCGCAGCAGCGGATCGGTGAAACGCGCTGCCTTGTTAGTCACAATACCCCAAAGAAAGCCACGCGCCGTGAGGGTAGCCAGCAGCTCGACCACCTCGTCGAATGCCGCCGTATGGTTGAACATGCACGCCGTGTAATTGGCAAAGAACTCTTCGCGCAGCAGGTCAAAGTCTGGATCTCCGGGCCCAATGCCAAACGCCACACCCAGCATGCCGCGTGCGCCGGCGCCTGCCATGGCACGGTAATCGGCAAGCGGCAGCGGCTCCAGGCCACGGTCGGTACGCATCTTGTCGGCAGCATGACCAAGATCGGTAGCGCTATCGATGAGCGTTCCGTCCAGATCAAACAGAACAGCGCGGACACCTTCAAACATCGGAAGGCAATCGCCGCGCCGCCACCAGGTAGTTCACGCTGGTGTTTTGGCTAAGCCAATAGCGCCCGGTGAGCGGGTTATGCTCCAGTCCCCTCGTATGGGCAATGTCCAAGCCGGCATCGCGGCAGCTTTTTGCCAGCTCACTGGGGCGGATCAGACGCGCATATTCATGGGTGCCACGGGGCAACAGCTTCAGCAGGTATTCGGCCCCCAGAATGGCAAATGCAAACGCCTTGGCGTTGCGGTTGATGGTGGAGAAAAACACCCAGCCCCCTGGCCGCACCAATTGGGCGCAGGCACGGACAATGGCGCCCGGGTCAGGAACATGCTCCAGCATTTCCATGCAGGTGACGGTGTCGAAGCCCGCCGGCTGCTCCTGAGCCAGGGCCTCAGCGCTGATCTCGCGGTAGCTTACGTGGGGGGTCTCAGCTTCCAGAGCGTGCAACTGGGCGACTTTGAGGGACTTGGTAGCCAGGTCAATGCCCAGCACCTGGGCACCCTTGCGCGCCATGGCGTCCGCAAGAATGCCACCACCACACCCGACATCAAGCACCTGCTTGCCCGAAAGGGGGGCGATGGAATCGATCCACGCCAGACGCAAGGGGTTTATTTCGTGCAGCGGACGAAACTCGCTGTCCTTGTCCCACCAGCGATGGGCGAGATCGGAAAACTTGGCCAGTTCGGCAGGGTCAACGTTGGTGGCATTCGTCATTTCAGCGATCGATGGCAAAAGCATGGAAGCAAAAAACCATGAAAAAAGCCCCGTTGCCGGGGCTTTTTTATCAGCAATCAAAGATTACTGGGCAGCGCGGGTACCGACCACTTCGATCTCAACGCGGCGGTTCTTGGCGCGACCTTCTTTGGTCTTGTTATCGGCCACAGGCTGCTTCTCGCCCTTGCCTTCGGTGTAGACACGGCTCTTTTCGATACCCTTGGACACCAGATAGGCCTTGACGGCTTCAGCGCGGCGAACCGACAGCTTCTGGTTGTAGGCGTCGGTACCGATAGAGTCGGTGTGGCCCACGGCAATGATCACTTCAAGGTTGATATCGTGAACCTTGGAGACCAGATCATTGAGCTTGGCCTTGCCTGCGGGCTTCAGAACCGACTTGTCAAAGTCGAAGAAGGCATCGGCAGCATAGGTGACCTTGCTCGAAGTAGCCACCGCGGGGGCAGGAGCGGGAGCAGGAGCGGGAGCAGCTGCAGGTGCAGGTGCCGGTGCAGCGGCTACGGGAGCAGCCAGAGCGCCGTCGCAGTCAGGAGCTGCGGTAGCAGGGGTCCAGTTGGCATCACGCCAGCACAGTTCGTTGGTGCCGTTCTTCCAGACCAGTTCATTGGTACCGTTTTTCCAGTTATCAACAGTCTGGGCACCAGCGGCGGTAGCAAGCGCTGCAGAGGCCAACAACATCGCCACTTTGTTCAGTTTATTCATGGTTCTCCTCTTGGGGGCAAAGGCCGCAGCAGCGCTGCGAATCAAGGACGTTATTCGGTGACCACCACCAAAAACGTTGATCGAATTGTGCCATACGTAACAGGGGAGGGTGGCCCCACATGCGGCTCAGACCGTAGGACAAAAGCGCTTGAAAGCTTAAACGTTGCTCTACAGCTACAAAGCCTTGCGCCTAAAATGCCCGATTCCGGCCGTTTTGTACCTTATCCATGACCCAGTTCGCCAAAGAAACTCTCCCGATCAGCCTCGAAGAGGAAATGCGGCGCAGCTATCTAGATTACGCCATGAGCGTGATCGTGGGACGGGCGCTTCCCGATGCACGAGACGGCCTCAAACCTGTGCATCGGCGCGTGCTGTTCGCCATGCACGAGCTCAACAACGACTGGAATCGGCCCTACAAGAAATCTGCCCGTATCGTCGGCGACGTGATCGGCAAATACCACCCGCACGGTGACAGCGCGGTGTACGACACCATCGTTCGCATGGCACAGGATTTTTCCCTGCGCCATATGCTGGTGGACGGCCAGGGCAACTTCGGCTCGGTGGACGGCGACAACGCCGCCGCCATGCGGTACACGGAAATCCGCCTGGCCAAGATTGCCCACGAGATGCTGGGCGACATCGACAAGGAAACCGTCGATTTCGGCCCAAACTACGACGGCAGCGAGAAAGAACCCCTGGTGCTGCCGAGCAAGCTGCCCAACCTGCTGGTCAATGGCTCGTCGGGCATTGCCGTGGGCATGGCGACCAATATTCCGCCGCACAACCTGAACGAAGTGGTGGACGCCTGCCTGCACCTGCTGCACCACCCGGAGGCCTCGATCGACGACCTGATGGAGATCATCCCGGCACCTGATTTCCCTACCGCCGGCATCATCTACGGCATCAACGGCGTAAAAGACGGCTACCGCACCGGGCGCGGCAAGGTGGTGATGCGCGCGCGCTGCCACTTTGAAGACATCGACCGGGGCCAGCGCCAGTCCATCATCGTGGATGAGCTGCCCTACCAGGTCAACAAGAAGACGCTGCAGGAGCGCATGGCCGAACTGGTGCACGAGAAGAAGATCGAGGGCATCAGCCACATCCAGGACGAGTCCGACAAATCGGGCATGCGCCTGGTGATCGAGCTCAAGCGCGGCGAAGTCCCCGAGGTGGTGCTGAACAACCTGTACAAGCAAACGCAACTGCAGGACACCTTCGGCATGAACATGGTGGCGCTGATCGACGGCCAGCCGCGCTTGTGCAATCTCAAGGACCTGGTCAGCGTCTTTTTGCAGCACCGCCGCGAGGTGGTCACCCGGCGCACGGTGTTCGAGCTGCGCAAGGCGCGCGACCGCGGCCATGTGCTGGAAGGCCTGGCCGTGGCGCTGGCCAACATCGACGATTTCATTGCCATCATTCGCAGCGCCCCCACGCCACCGGTTGCCAAAACCGAGCTGATGGCGCGTTCCTGGGACAGCAAACTGGTGCGCGAAATGCTCACCCGCACGCGCACCGATGGCGGCGTCATCAATGCCGACGACTACCGTCCCGAGGGGCTGGACAGGGAATTCGGCATGGGCCAGGACGGCTTGTACCGCCTGTCGGACACCCAGGCGCAGGAAATTTTGCAAATGCGCCTGCAGCGCCTCACCGGGCTGGAGCAGGACAAGATCGTCGCCGAGTACAAGGAGATCATGGCGGTCATCGAAGACCTGCTGGACATCCTGGCCACGCCCGAGCGCGTCTCGACCATCATTGGCGACGAACTGACGGCCATCAAGCAGGAGTTCGGCCAAAGCAAGCTTGGCACGCGCCGCAGCCTGGTCGAATACAGCGCGCAAGACCTGTCCACCGAAGACCTGATCACCCCTACCGACATGGTGGTCACGCTCAGCCACACGGGCTATATCAAAAGCCAGCCGCTGTCCGAATACCGCGCGCAAAAGCGCGGCGGGCGCGGCAAACAGGCCACGGCGACCAAGGAAGACGACTGGATCGACCAGCTTTTCATTGCCAACACGCACGACTACATCCTGTGCTTCTCCAACCGCGGCCGCCTGTACTGGCTCAAGGTCTGGGAAGTGCCCGCAGGGTCGCGTGGCTCCCGTGGCCGGCCCATCGTCAACATGTTCCCGCTGGTCGAGGGAGAGAAGATCAACGTCGTGCTGCCGCTCACCGGCACCATGCGCACCTTCCCCGCTGACCACTATGTGTTCATGGCAACCAGCATGGGCACGGTCAAGAAAACCGCGCTCGACGACTTCTCCAACCCGCGCAAGGGCGGCATCATTGCCGTCAACCTCGACGAGGGCGACTACCTCATTGGCGCGGCACTGACCGACGGCCAGCACGACGTGATGCTGTTCTCTGATGGCGGCAAGGCGGTGCGCTTCGACGAGAACGATGTCCGCCCCTTGGGTCGCCAGGCACGCGGCGTGCGCGGCATGACGCTCGAAGAAGGCCAGAGCGTGATTGCCATGCTGGTCGCCGAAGACGAGACGCAAAGCGTGCTAACCGCCACCGAGAACGGCTACGGCAAGCGCACCGGCATTACCGAGTACACGCGCCACGGCCGTGGCACCAAGGGCATGATCGCCATCTCGCAAAGCGAGCGCAATGGCAAGGTCGTCGCCGCCACACTGGTGCGCGGGCACGACGAAATCATGCTCATCACCGACAAGGGCGTGCTGGTACGCACGCGGGTCAGCGAAATCCGCGAACTGGGCCGGGCGACGCAAGGGGTCACGCTGATTGCCCTGGATGAGGGCGCCCAGTTGATCGGCCTGCAACGCATCGTGGAAAACGACGCCCAAGGCGCTGATGGTGCAGACGGTGATGCACCGGGGACAGAGCCCGAAGCAGGAGCGGAGTGACGCGGGCCCGCCAGCTCCCGTCTCGAATATTTCACTTATTGATAGCTGCTAGCGCTTACCCCATAAGCGTTAGCGCCTGATTTGATACCTATTTTGTGATGCAACGTCCTTACAACTTTTCTGCCGGGCCCGCCGCCATCCCCGAGGAGGTACTGCAGCGCGCTGCGGCCGAAATGCTGGACTGGCACGGCAGCGGCATGAGCGTGATGGAAATGAGCCACCGCGGCAAGGAGTTCCTCTCGATCTACGAGGCGGCCGAAGCGGGTCTGCGCAGCCTGCTCGCCGTGCCACAGCATTTCAAGATTCTGTTCATGCAGGGCGGCGGCCTGGCCGAGAACGCCATCGTTCCGCTCAACCTCTCGCGCGCGGCCGGCGTGGATTTCGTCGTCACCGGCAGCTGGAGCCAGAAGTCGCAGAAAGAGGCGCGCAAGTACGCGTCGGAAGTGAACATCGTCGCCTCAGGCGAATCCAGCGGCTTCACCACCCTGCCCGACCCGGCCAGCTGGACACCCAGCGTCGGCGCGAGCTACCTGCACATCTGCAGCAACGAAACCATCAACGGCATCGAGTTCCACGAGCTGCCCGACCTCAAGGCACTGGGCAGCGATGCGCCCCTGGTCATTGACTTCTCCTCGCACGTCGCCTCCCGCCCGGTGGACTGGTCGCGCGTCGGCCTGGCCTTTGGCGGAGCGCAAAAAAACCTGGGACCAGCGGGCCTGACCATCGTCGTGGTGCGCGAAGACCTGATCGGCCTGGCGCTCCCCGCCTGCCCCAGCGCGTTTGATTACAAGCTGGTGGCCGAGAACCATTCCATGTTCAACACGCCGCCGACCTGGGGCATCTACATGGCGGGCCTGACCTTTGATTGGCTGGCACGCCAGAGCGAGGGCACGGCGCGCGGCATTGCCGCCATGGAGCAGCGCAACATCGCCAAGGCGGAGCTGCTGTATGGCGCGATTGACAGCTCCGATCTGTACCTCAACAAAGTGGCAGCCAACTGCCGCTCGCGCATGAACGTGCCCTTTTTCCTGCGCGACGAATCGCTGAACGACGCGTTCCTCGCTGGCGCACGCGAGCGCGGCCTGCTGCAGCTCAAGGGCCACAAGTCGGTGGGCGGCATGCGCGCGAGCATTTACAACGCCATGCCGCTGGCCGGCGTGCAAGCGCTGGTGGACTACCTGCGAGAATTCGAAAAAACCCGCGCATGAGCTCCACCACACCCACCCCCGTGACCACGGCCGTCGCCTCGCCCGATCTGGCCAGTCTGCGCGTGCAGATCGACAACATCGACCAGCAGATGCTCACGCTGCTGAACCAGCGCGCACTGGTCGCCGAGCGTGTCGGCGAGGTGAAAAAACGCGAAGGCACACCGTTTTTCCGCCCCGACCGCGTGGCGCAGGTGATTGAGAAAATCGTCCGCACCAACCCTGGCCCGCTGCGCAGCGCGCATGTGTCGGCCATCTGGCGCGAAATCATGTCGGCCTGCCTGGCGCTTGAATCGCCCCAGCGCGTCGCCGTGCTCGGCCCGGCCGGCACGTTTTGCGAGCAAGCCGCGATCGAGTTCTTTGGCGGCGCGGCCGACATCGTCTATTGCGCCAACTTCGACGAAGTGTTCCATGCCACGGCCTCGGGCAGCGCGCAATTTGGCGTCGTCGGGGTCGAGAATTCCGTCGAAGGCGTGGTCACGCGCTCGCTCGACCTGTTCCTGCACACGCCCACGCACGTAGTGGGCGAAGTCAGCCTGCTGGTACGCCACAATCTGCTGCGCACCAGCGCCTCTGTCGAAGGCATCGAAGCCGTGCTGGCGCACCCCCAGGCGCTGGCGCAGTGCCAGGCCTGGCTCTCCAAGCACTTGCCGCACGCCGAGCGGCGCCCCGTGTCGAGCAATGCCGAAGGCGCGCGCATGGCCGCTGGCAACCCAGCCCTGGCCGCGCTGGCCAGCGACCGTGCCGCAACGCAATTTGGCTTGCATGTGGTGGCGCCCGCCATCCAGGACGACGCCTACAACCGCACACGCTTTGCCGTCATCTGCCTGCCGCACACGCTGGGCACCCCACCGCCGTCGGCGCACGACTGCACCAGCCTGATTGTGTCTGTACCGAACAAGCCGGGTGCCGTGCACGACCTGCTGGTGCCGCTCAAGAACCACGGCGTATCGATGACCCGCTTCGAGTCGCGCCCAGCACGCACGGGTCAGTGGGAATACTATTTTTATATCGACATCGACGGTCATCCGAGCCAGCCGCACGTGGCAGCGGCCCTTGCGGAACTGCGCAGCCTGAGCGCCTTCTACAAGGTGCTGGGCACCTACCCGGTGCAACCATGAGCACCAGAGTACCGTCCTCTGTGAGGCCTGCCCATGTTTGAACAGCTTGGCCTGATCGGTTGCGGTCTGATGGGCGGCTCCTTTGCCCTGGCGCTCAAGCAGGCGGGGCTGGTCAAACGCGTGGTGGGCTACAGCAAGTCGCCCTCCACCACCGACCGCGCCCGGCAATTGGGCGTGATTGACGTCGAGGCGCCCTCGGCCCTGCTGGCGGTGGCCGGGGCCGACATCGTGCTCGTCGCTGTCCCGGTATCGGCCACGGAAGCCACGCTCAAGGCGATCAAGCACCTGGTGACACCGCAAATGCTGGTGATGGACGTGGGCTCGACCAAGGCCGACGTCGTACAGGCCGCGCGCCGTGCTCTGCGCGACCAGGTCGGCTCCTTCGTGCCCGCGCACCCGATCACCGGGCGCGAGGTGTCGGGTGTCGAACATGCCGATGCCGAGCTCTACAGCGGCCGCCAGGTCATCCTGACACCCACGGAGCGCACACTGACCGCACAATTGCAAAAGGCCGAGGAAGTCTGGACAGCGCTGGGCTGCCGCGTCACCAGCATGTCGCCCGAATCACACGATGAGGCCTTTGCTGCGGTCAGCCACCTGCCGCACTTGCTGGCGTTCTCGCTGGTGAACAGCATCACCGGGCAGGAGCAGGCCGACATGTTTCTCTCGCTGGCTGGCCCAGGGTTTCGCGATTTCACCCGCATTGCCGCCAGCGACCCCAAGATGTGGCGCGACGTGCTGCTGACCAACCGCGACGAACTGCTCGCGCAGTCGAAACTGTTCCAGCAGGCGCTGTCCCAACTGGAGAGCGCCATCCGCGCGGCCGACGCGCAGGCGCTGGAAGACATGCTGACGCTGGCCAGCGAAACGCGCGCGCACTGGCGCATGGGCGCGCAGAGGAAAAAATCCCCCTGAGTCGCCTGCGGCGCCTTCCCCCAAAGGGGAACGCACCCGGTGGCGCGGCGGAGCCAGTTCCACGGGGGCATTGGTGACGGGGCGCGCCGGTTGCATAGGCCTTTGGCCGTAGAGGCCCACTCTGCGCCCTGCCCGTTCGGTTTCTCAATCAATCGGGTACGCGAAGGCGAAGCGCAGACAGTACAACCGTACGGCAAGCGAAGCCGACAAAGTAACCGCTTGATTTAGAAATCGAATCGCACTGGACGAATTTACCGATGTACAGCACCGCATTTCTCGACATTCCGGCACTCGCCTCGGCAGGCGGCAGCGTTCAATTGCCAGGCTCCAAGAGCATTTCCAACCGCGTCCTGCTGCTGGCGGCGCTGAGCAGCGGCACCACCGCCGTGCACGACTTGCTCGACTCGGACGACACCCGCGTCATGCTGGACGCCCTGCGTGCGCTAGGTTGCGAGGTCGAGCAGGCAGAGGGCACAACCCGCATCACTGGGCTGGGTGATGCGCGCCCCGCAGCGGCGCTGTCGCTTTTCATGGGCAATGCGGGCACCGCCATGCGCCCACTGACCGCCGCGCTGGCCCTGCTGGGCGGTGCATTCACGCTCGATGGTGTGGCGCGGATGCGCGAGCGCCCGATTGGCGACCTGGTGGACGCGCTGCGCCAACTGGGCTGCCACATCGACTACCTGGGCGTTGAGGGCTACCCACCGCTGCGCATTGCCCAGGGCGCGGGCGTGCCGGCATTGGCGCTGGGCCAGCCGGTGCGGGTGCGGGGCGACGTCTCCAGCCAGTTCCTCACCGCCCTGCTGATGGCGCTGCCGCTGGCAGCGAAATCGCAAGAAGTGGTGATCGAGGTCGTTGGTGATCTCATCTCCAAGCCCTACATCGCCATCACGCTGGCACTGCTGGCGCGCTTTGGTATCGCCGTGACCAACGAGAACTGGCAGCGCTTTCGCATTCCGGCGGGCAGCCGCTACCAGTCGCCCGGCAGCATTCACGTCGAGGCCGATGCCTCGTCTGCTAGCTACTTCATAGCGCTAGGCGCAATCGCAGCAAGCGCTAGAGGCCAAAAAGGCATTGAAATCCACGGGGTAGGGCTTGGTTCCATCCAAGGCGACATCCGCTTCGTCGAGGCGGCCCAGGCCATGGGCGCCCAGGTAAGCGGCGGCCCCAACTGGCTGCGGGTGGAGCGGGGCACCTGGCCGCTCAAGGCCATCGACCTGGACTGCAACCACATTCCCGACGCCGCCATGACGCTGGCCGTCATGGCGCTGTATGCCGACGGCACCACCGTGCTGCGCAACATCGCCAGCTGGCGCGTCAAGGAAACCGACCGCATTGCCGCCATGGCCACCGAGCTGCGCAAGCTGGGCGCCACCACGGAAGAAGGGCCAGACTTTCTGCGCATCACGCCACCCGCGACGGCGCAGGCCTGGCGCGCCGCCAGCATCCACACCTACGACGACCACCGGGTCGCCATGTGCTTCTCGCTCGCCGCCTTCAACCCCGCCGGCCTGCCGGTGCGCATTGAAGATCCACGCTGTGTCGCCAAGACCTTCCCCGACTATTTCGAAACCCTGTTTGCCGTGGTGCAGCCTGCGTCCACGGGCGTGCCGGTCATTTGCATCGATGGCCCCACCGCCTCGGGCAAAGGCACCGTGGCCGCAAAAGTGGCCCAGGCGCTGGGCTACCACCTGCTGGATTCGGGCTCCATTTACCGGGCAACCGGGCTGGCGGCGCGGCAGGCCGGCCTTGCGATCGACGCGGAGCATGCGGAGGCCATCGCGGACCTCGCACGCACCATGGCGCTGCGCTTTGACGCCGGCCGCGTGCTGCTGGACGGCGTGGACGTGAGCGACGCCATACGCAGCGAGCAGGCAGGCATGGACGCATCGCTGGTGTCCGCCCTGCCGCAAGTTCGCACGGCGGTCGTCGCGCTGCAGTTGGGGTTTCGCACCCTGCCCGGCCTGGTCGCCGACGGGCGCGACATGGGCACCGTGATCTTCCCGGCGGCGCCGCTCAAGGTGTACCTCACCGCCAGCGCCGCGTGCCGGGCCGAGCGGCGCCAGCAACAATTGCTTGCGCGCGGAATAGACGCTAAAATAGCCGACCTTCGCGCAGACCTTGAGGCGCGCGACGCCCGCGACATGAACCGCAGCGTTGCCCCCTTGAAGAACGCGCAGGACGCATTGCTTCTGGACAACTCCGAGCTCACGATCGAACAGGCCGTGGCCCAGGTGCTTGCCTGGTGGCAGCAGCGCCAGCCCTTTGCGCAGTCCGCAGCGGGCTGAAAAACCGGGGCCGCAAGGCCCCACCTTGGTCCACATGGCCTCCAGCCCGCGCCGCAGCGCACTGGCCTTGTGGTTGTTTCAACTCTAACCCGCGGCATCCGCCGTACCCCAACCACCACGGGCAGCCTTTCAAACCGCAGCAATGGTGCTGCTGTCAACCTGCACGTGGCAAGGAAATACATGTCTGAATCTTTTGCCGACCTTTTCGAAGAATCCTTGCAACGCACCGAGATGCGCCCGGGCGAAGTCATCACTGCCGAAGTCGTGCGCGTCGAGCACAGCTTTGTCGTGGTCAACGCCGGTCTCAAGTCTGAAGCCTATGTGCCGCTCGACGAGTTCAAGAACGACAAGGGCGAAGTTGAAGTCCAGGTCGGCGACTTCGTGTCGGTTGCCATCGGCTCCATCGAAAACGGTTACGGCGACACCATCCTCTCGCGCGACACGGCCAAGCGCCTGGCCTCGTGGATGAGCCTGGAAAAAGCCCTGGAATCCGGCGAATTCGTCACCGGCACCACCAGCGGCAAGGTCAAGGGCGGCCTGACGGTGCTGGTCAACGGCATCCGTGCCTTCCTGCCCGGCTCGCTGATCGATACGCGCCCGGTCAAGGACCTGACGCCGTACGAAAACAAGACCATGGAGTTCAAGGTCATCAAGCTGGACCGCAAGCGCAACAACGTGGTGCTGAGCCGCCGCGCCGTGGTCGAGGCCTCGATGGGCGAAGAGCGCGCCAAGCTGATGGAAACGCTCAAGGAAGGCGCCATCGTCCAGGGCGTGGTCAAGAACATCACCGAATACGGTGCCTTCGTGGACCTCGGCGGCATCGACGGCCTGCTGCACATCACCGACATGGCATGGCGCCGCGTGCGCCATCCTTCGGAAGTGGTCACGGCTGGCCAGGAAATCACCGCCAAGATCCTCAAGTTCGACACCGAGAAGAACCGCGTCTCGCTGGGCCTCAAGCAAATGGGCGACGACCCCTGGATGGGGGTATCCCGCCGCTACCCGCAAAGCACGCGCCTGTTCGGCAAGATCACCAACATCGCCGACTACGGCGCGTTTGTGGAACTCGAGCCCGGCATCGAAGGCCTGGTGCACGTGTCCGAGATGGACTGGACGAACAAGAACATCGCTCCCTCCAAGCTGGTCACCCTGGGCGACGAAGTCGAAGTCATGGTCCTCGAGATCGACGAAGACAAGCGCCGCATCAGCCTGGGCATGAAGCAGTGCAAGGCCAACCCCTGGCAAGAGTTCGCCCAAGACACCAAGCGCGGCGACCGCGTCAAGGGCCCCATCAAGTCGATCACCGACTTTGGCGTGTTCGTTGGCCTGGCTGCCGGTATCGACGGCCTGGTGCACCTGTCCGACCTCTCGTGGAACGAGCCCGGCGAAGCCGCCGTGCGCAACTACAAGAAGGGCCAGGAAGTCGAAGCCATCGTGCTGGCCGTGGACGTGGAGCGCGAGCGCATCTCCCTGGGCATCAAGCAGCTCGACGGCGACCCGTTCACCACCTTCGTGACCGTGAACGACAAGGGCCAGACTGTCACCGGCAAGGTCAAGACCGTGGACGCCCGTGGCGCTGAAATCGACCTGGGCGAAGACATCGTCGGCTACCTGCGCGCTTCGGAAATCTCGCGCGACCGCGTGGAAGACGCCCGCAACGTGCTCAAGGAAGGCGACGAAGTCACCGCCGTGGTGGTCAACGTGGATCGCAAGACCCGCAACATCCAGCTCTCGATCAAGCAAAAAGACATGATCGACGAGCAAGGTGCCATGGCCAACCTGAGCCAGCAGTCGAGCCGCGAGAGCGCCGGCACGACCAGCCTGGGCGCCTTGCTGCGCGCCAAGCTGGACAACTCGGACAAGTAATTCCGTTTCTCAATCAATCGAAGCCGATAAAGCAACCGTTTGATTTAGATTTGGAATACAGCTTGTTCTGCCGGCGCCTCGGTTGCGCCGGCCTCATTTCTCATCGGGTGGGTGCACAATGCGCCCACCCGTTTTCATGTCTACGCCTCTCCCATGACCCGATCCGACCTTGTGGAAGCCTTGGCCGAGCGTTTTGACCAGCTCACCCACCGCGACGCGGAAGTCGCCGTGAAGGCGCTGCTCGACGCCGTTGGCGACGCCCTGGTGCGCGGCCACCGCATCGAAGTGCGGGGTTTTGGCAGCTTTTCCGTCAACCACCGCCCACCACGCATGGGCCGCAACCCGCGCAGTGGCGAAGCGGTCGCCATTCCCTCCAAACGCGTGCCGCACTTCAAGCCCGGCAAGGCCTTGCGCGAGGCAGTGGACCAACGCACCGACCAGCTCACCCAGCAAAGTGCAGCGCAGTAACGCTATATAAACTATAGCTATTAGCGCATACTGCATAAGCGCTAGAAGCCAAAAATACCCAAATTTTCTGGTGGATGCGAACCCGCTGCCAGTTTGGCGGCCAGGCTTCGTAGAATCGTCCCACCACCGGGACCACCATGAAATACTTCCTGTGGCTGCTCAAGGCAGCCATTTTTTTTACACTGTTCGCCTTCGCGCTGAACAACCAGCAAGACGCCACCGTGCACCTGTTCTTCGGTACGCAGTGGCGCGCACCGCTGGTGCTGGTGGTGCTTACCGCCTTTGCCTTTGGCCTCGTTGCCGGCGTGCTCGGCATGGTGCCGCGCTGGTGGAAGCACCGAAAAGCCGCACAGCGCGCTCAGGCAAGCCAGGCCCAAGCCGCAGCGCCTCTGCCGCCGGCACCTGCCGATTCCGTGCCGCCCCATGGAGTTTGACCTCACCTGGATCCTGCTGGGTCTGCCGCTCGCCTTCATACTGGGCTGGGGCGCCTCGCGCCTGGACCTGCGGCAACTGCGCGCGCAGAACCGCGACGCCCCCAAGGCCTACTTCAAGGGCCTGAACTTCCTGCTCAACGAACAGCAGGACAAGGCCATTGACGCTTTCATCGAGGCGGTGCAAAACGACCCCGACACGTCGGAGCTGCACTTTGCGCTCGGCAACCTGTTTCGCCGCCGGGGCGAATACGACCGCGCCGTGCGCGTGCACGAGCATTTGCTCTCGCGCGGCGATTTGAGCGGCGCCGACCGAGATCGCGCACAGCACGCGCTGGCGCTCGATTTCCTCAAAGCCGGCTTGCTCGACCGCGCCGAGGATGCACTCGCGCGCCTCGAAGGCACGGCCTTCGAGGGCGAGGCACGGCTGGCGCGGCTGGCCATTTTCGAACGCTCACGCGACTGGCCGCAGGCCGCCAGTGTGGCGCGCCGCATGCACGCCGCCGGTCAGGGCGACTTCAGCACCCGCCAGGCGCACTACCTGTGTGAGCAGGCGCAGAGCCAGCGCGCAGCCGGCGACAACGCCGGTGCCGTCGCCCTGCTGGAACAGGCGCTGGCCGCAGCGCCGCAGGCAGCGCGCGCACGTCTCGAACTGGCGCGCATTGCCCAGCAGGCGGGCAACAGCGCCGAAGCACTGGGCACGCTGCGCGAACTGCGCGCGCAGGCGCCCGCAGCCCTGCCACTGGCCGCAGCCTTGTTCGCCGAAATCGCGCGAACCAGCGGCCGCGAAGCCGAGGTACTGGAACTGCTCACGGGGTACTACGCGGAGGCACCATCGCTCGATGTCCTGGACGCCATCGTGGCGCTGTCCGCATCACAAGCGCAGGCGGCACCAGGCACGGGCGACAGCCGCATGTGGTACCTGCGCCACCTGGAGCGCGAACCGTCGCTCGTCGCCGCCGCGAAATGGCTGGCCGGCGAACGCTTGGAGCATGAAGAATTCCACCCCCAAATCCAGGCGGCGCTCGACACCGCCGCACGCCCACTGACACGCTACCGCTGCGCCGCCTGCGGCTTCGAGGCGCGCCAGCACTTCTGGCACTGCCCCGGTTGCCAGGCCTGGGACAGCTACCCGGCCAAGCGCGTGGAGGAGCTGTAGTGCGGCGCGTTGGCGCGCGCCGTGCCTGCCTGCTGGCGTGCGCCCTGCTGTGGTGCAGCGCCGCACTCGCCCAGGTGGATATCAACAGCGCGAGCGAAGCACAGCTTGACAGCATTCGCGGCGTCGGTCCGGCGACCACGCGGCGCATCCTGGCCGAGCGCGAGCGCCAGCCTTTCAAGGACTGGGCCGACCTGGTGGCGCGCGTACGCGGCATCGGCCGCACCAACGCCGCAAACTTCTCTGCCCAAGGTTTCACCGTCAACGGCCAGCCGTATCCGGGAGCACGCGAGGCCGGCCACGCTGCAGAAAAGTAAGGTCCATGGACCTACCGCAGTTGCCACTTGCCACCCTTGTCGCCCTGCCCTTTGTCGGCAGCCTGCTGGCGGCGTTCCTGCCGTCGAACGCACGCAACACCGAATCGACCATCGCCGGGTTGATTGCCGTTTTCTGCACGGTGCAGGCGGCCCTGCTGTTTCCGCACATTGCCGCTGGCGAGGTGCTGCGCCAGGAAATCGATTGGGCGCCGACGCTGGGTCTCAAGCTGGTGCTGCGGCTCGACGGTTTTGCCTGGATGTTCTGCCTGCTGGTGCTGGGCATGGGTGCGCTGGTGGTGCTGTACGCGCGCTACTACATGTCGCCCAAAGACCCGGTGCCGCGCTTCTTCGCGTTCCTGCTGGCCTTTATGGGTTCCATGGTGGGGGTGGTGCTCTCGGGCAACCTGATTCAACTGGCGCTGTTCTGGGAACTGACCAGCCTGTTCTCGTTCCTGCTGATCGGCTACTGGTACCACCGCAAGGACGCCCGGCGCGGCGCGCGCATGGCGCTCACGGTGACGGGTGCCGGCGGTCTGTGCCTGTTCGCCGGGGTGATCGTGCTTGGCCACATCGTGGGCAGCTACGACCTCGACCATGTGCTCGCGGCGGGCGCGCTGGTGCGCGCGCACCCGCTCTATCCCGTGGCCCTGGTGTTGATCTTGCTGGGCGCGCTGACCAAGAGCGCGCAGTTCCCCTTTCACTTCTGGCTGCCGCACGCCATGGCGGCGCCGACGCCTGTTTCGGCCTACCTGCACTCGGCCACGATGGTGAAGGCTGGCGTGTTCCTGCTGGCGCGGCTGTGGCCCGTGCTCTCGGGCACGGAGCCCTGGTTCTGGATCGTGGGCGGCGCCGGCCTCATCACCCTGCTGCTGGGCGCCTATGTGGCGATGTTCCAGAACGACCTCAAGGGTGTGCTGGCGTACTCGACCCTCTCGCACCTGGGGCTGATCACCCTGCTGCTGGGGCTCAACAGTCCGCTGGCGGCCGTGGCCGCTGTGTTCCACATCATGAACCACGCGACCTTCAAGGCCTCGCTGTTCATGGCGGCGGGCATCATCGACCACGAAACCGGAACGCGTGACATGCGCCGGCTCTCTGGCCTCGCGCACAGCATGCCGATTACGGCCACGCTGGCCACCGTAGCGGCGGCGGCCATGGCAGGTGTGCCGCTGCTCAACGGTTTCTTGTCCAAGGAAATGTTCTTTGCCGAAACCGTGTTCGTGCAGGCCAGCCCACTGGTCGAGGCGCTGCTGCCCTGGGCCGCCACGCTTGCCGGTGTGTTCAGCGTGGCCTATTCCGTGCGCCTGTGCCTGCAAACCTTCGCCGGCCCGCCCGCCACCGACCTGCCGCGCCAGCCGCACGAACCCCCGCACTGGATGCGCGTGCCGGTGGAGCTGCTGGTGCTGGCCTGCCTGGTGGTGGGCGTGCTGCCGCAGTGGTCGGTGGGGCGTGTGCTTGAAGCCGCCGCGCGTCCGGTTGTCGGCGGTGAACTGCCCAGCTACAGCCTGGCCGTGTGGCACGGCTTCAATACGCCTTTCCTGATGAGCCTGGTCGCCCTGGTCGGTGGCGTGCTGCTCTGCGCTTTGCTGCGCCGACGCCGCGACACCTCGGGCCGCACACCTGGTCTGGCCTGGGCCGACGGGCAACGCGCTTTTGAAGCACTGCTCGCTGCGCTGACCGTAACCGGCCGGCGCGGGCGTGCGCTACTGGGCACGAAAAAACTGCAGTGGCAGATGCTGTGGCTGGTGGCATGTGCACTTGTTGCGGCGGCGCTACCGCTTTTGGTGCGCGGCCTGCCGATCGGCAACCGCGCCAGTCTGCCCTTTGAACCAGCGTTCGCCATGCTCTGGGCGCTGGGCATGGTCTGCGCGCTGGCGACCGCCTGGCAAGCCAAGTACCACCGCCTGGCTGCGCTCGCGCTGCTGGGCGGCGCGGGCCTGGTCACCTGCGTCACCTTTCTGTGGTTCTCCGCTCCAGATCTGGCGCTGACGCAACTGGCGGTCGAAACGGTGACCACGCTGCTGATCCTGCTGGGCCTGCGCTGGCTGCCCAAGCGCGTGCCGGAATGGCAGCGCCGCGCCCTGCCTGCGGCGGCGCGGGGGGCCCGCCTGCGCCGCGCGCGAGACTTTGCCTTGGCAGCGGCGGCCGGCTTGGGCATGGCGCTGCTGTCCTTTGCCATGCAAAACCGGCCGTTCCCCACCAGCACCTCGACCTTCTTTCTGGAGCACGCGCTTTCGGGCGGCGGCGGCGCCAACGTGGTCAACGTGATGCTGGTGGATTTCCGCGGCTTTGACACCTTTGGCGAAATCGTGGTGCTGGGCGTGGTGGCGCTCACTGTGTACGCCCTGCTGCGGCGCTTTCGCCCAGCCATCGAAATGCTCGACCTGCCACCGCAGCAGCGCGCCCTGCCGGCCGACCTGGACACCGACCTCATCAACCCACGCCTGGCGAGTGACACCGCCATTGGCTACCTGCGCGTGCCTGCCGTTCTGGTGCGCCTGCTGCTGCCCTTCGCCACGCTGGTGGCCGTCTACCTGTTCCTGCGAGGGCACAACGCCCCAGGCGGGGGCTTTGTCGCCGGCCTGGTGTTCTCGGCGGCCATCGTGCTGCAGTACACCATCTCTGGCACGCAGTGGGTCGAAGCCCACCTTGCGCTGTACCCGCGCCGCTGGATGGCGGCGGGCCTGCTGGTGGCACTGGCCACCGGTCTGGGGTCACTGGTCTTTGGCTACCCCTTCATGACCACGCACACGGCGCACTTCACGCTGCCGCTGGTTGGCGAGGTGCACGTGGCGAGCGCCATGTTCTTTGATACTGGCGTGTTCCTGCTGGTGGTGGGCGCGACGCTGCTCATCCTCACCTCCATTGCCCACCAGTCGGTTCGCGGCCACCGGGCACACGCACGCCGCGCCGAAGAAGCGACAGCCGCGAAAGCAGAGGTCGCCTGATGGAACTCACCCTGGCGCTGGCCATAGGCGTACTCACCGGCTCGGGCGTCTGGCTGCTGCTGCGCCCGCGCACCTTCCAGGTCATCATGGGGCTGTCGCTCATTTCCTACGCGGTCAACCTCTTCATCTTCAGCATGGGGCGCCTGGGCCTGGCCACCGGCAAAGAACCCGTGCTCCAAGCTGGCGTACCTCAGGACCTGGCGCATTACACCGACCCCATGCCGCAGGCGCTGGTGCTCACGGCCATCGTCATCGGCTTTGCAATGACGGCGCTGTTCCTGGTGGTGCTGCTCGCATCCCGGGGCCTGGCGGGCACCGACCACGTGGACGGTGCCGAGCCGCCCGAGGGCGATGAATCCGACGACGAAGGGCGCTCGCCATGAGCGGGTTCCTGAACAGCGCCGCCGTACAGCACCTAATGCTGGTGCCGGTGCTGCTGCCACTTCTGGTGGCGGCCTGGATGATGCTGCTCGGCGAAGAGCGCCACCGGCTCAAGATGGCGCTCAACGTGGGCTCCTGCGCCGTGCTGCTGGCGGTCTCGTCGACACTGCTGCTGCGCGCCGCGCAGGAGGGCGCGCCGCACGCGCTGGGGGTGTACCTGCCGGGCAACTGGCAGGCGCCGTTTGGCATCGTGCTGGCGCTCGACCGGCTCTCGGCGCTGATGCTGGTCCTGACCAGTCTGCTGGCGCTCGCCGCTTCGGTGTTCGCCTGCGCGCGCTGGCACCGGGCAGGCGTGCACTTTCATCCGCTGTTCCAGTTGCAGCTGATGGGGCTGTGCGGTGCCTTCCTCACCGCCGACCTGTTCAATCTGTTCGTGTTTTTCGAGGTCACGCTGGCGGCCTCGTACGGCCTGCTGCTGCACGGCTCGGGCCGCGCACGCGTGCTCGCCGGCATGCACTACATCGCCATCAACCTGGCGGCCTCGGCACTGTTTCTGATTGGCGTGTCCATGCTCTATGGCCTCACCGGCACGCTGAACATGGCCGACCTGGCGCAGCACATTCCGACCCTGCCAGACGCCGACCGCGGCCTGCTGCATGCGGCGGCGGGCATTCTGGCCACGGTTTTCCTCATCAAGGCCGCCGTCTGGCCGCTCAACTTCTGGCTGGTGCCGGCCTACAGCGCGGCCACGGCGCCGGTGGGCGCGCTGTTTGCCATCATGACCAAGCTGGGCATCTACGCCATCCTGCGGCTGTGGACGCTGCTGTTTGGCGCCGAGGCCGGGGCGTCGGCGCAGTTTGGCAGCCAGTGGCTATTGGGCGCCGGCCTGCTGACCATGGCCTTTGGCGCCATCGGCATGATGGGCTCGCAACGCCTGGGCCATCTGGCGGGGTATGCGGCGCTGGTGTCCTCGGGCACGGTGCTGGCCGCCAGCAGCTTTGGGCAAAACCTGCTGACCGCCGGCATGCTGTACTACCTTCCCGGCTCGACACTGGCCGTTGGCGCTCTGTTCCTGCTGGGCGACGTGCTCGACCGCTGGCGCAGCCCCAATCAGGGCGCCGACCCCTACGAGCAGGAGGACGAAGAGGCGCCCTTTCTCAACGCCCGCCTGGAACACACGCGTGGCTTCAACCTCGACGAAAACGAAGATGCGCTGGTGGGGCGCCCCATCCCGGCCGCCACGGCGTTCGTCGGCCTGGCTTTCATGGGCTGCACGCTGATGCTCGCGGGCATGCCGCCGCTGCCCGGTTTTCTCGGGAAATTCGCCATGCTGAGCGCGCTCTTGAACCCCCTCGGGCTCGCCGCGTCGGCCGGGCAGCAGCCGGGGCTTGCCGGCTGGACTTTTCTCGCCGTGCTGATCGTCAGCGGCTTCCTGGCGCTGACCGCGCTCACGCGCGTCGGCATCGCCCATTTCTGGGCGTCACAGGGACGCCGCCCACTGCGCGTGGGGCTTGCCGAAGGCCTGCCGATTGGCGCCCTGCTGCTGGCCTGCGTGCTGCTGGCGGTGGCCGCCGGCCCGGCGCTGCATTTCACGCAGGCCGCTGCCGACGCGCTGTACGCGCCGCGCGGCTACGTGCAGGCGGTTCTTGGGGCCGAGCCCGTTCCAAGCAGCGCTGCGGGCTCGACGCCTTCAGAGCCTGGGGAGAAAACGCCTTGAAGCGCCTGTTGCCAACCTCATTGCCAACCCTATTGCGGGCACTCTTGCCGGCGCCCTTGCTGTCGCTGGCCCTGTGGGGGCTGTGGATGGTCCTGGGCCGCAGCTTCGACGCGGGCCAGGCGCTGATGGGTCTGGTGCTGGGCATCGCCATTGCGCTGCTCACGCGCGGGCTGCGGCCGCTGCCCGTGCGCGTGCGCCACCCGGTCGCCATTGCGCGGCTGGCACTGCGTGTCGCGGCGGACGCCATCGCGTCGAACCTGGACGCGCTGCGTGTGTTCCTTGCACCCAGCCTGCGCCGCCACCCTGCCGGCTTCGCCCACGTGCCACTGGAGTTGCGCGACCCGAACGCGCTTGCCGTGCTGGCGGTGATCGTCTGCCTGACGCCCGGCACGGCCTGGGCAGAACTCTCAAGCGACCACAGCATGCTGCTGCTGCACGTACTGGAGCTGGGCGATGAAGCCCAGTTCGTCGCCCTGGTGAAAGCGCGCTACGAGCGCCCGCTGATGGAGATTTTCGAATGAACCCGGTGCTGTCCTATGCCCTGCCTGCTGCGCTCTTCATTCTGGCGCTGGCCATGGCCTGCTCGCTGGTGCCCGTGCTGCGCGGCCCGACGGCGCAAGACCGGGTGCTGGCGCTCGACTGCCTGGCGCTCAACGCCATGCTGCTGATGCTGGTGCTCGGCATCCACCAAGGCAGCAGCAATTATTTCGAGGCGGCGCTGCTGATTGCCCTGCTCGGCTTTGTCAGCTCCATGGCCATGGCCAAGTTCCTGCTGCGCGGCGAGGTGATTGAATGACGCCGCTGCCGTTGTGGGCGGACATCCTGGTCTCGGTCTTGGTGCTGGCCGGCGCGCTGATTGCGCTGATTGGCTCGTTCAACCTGATGCGCTTGCGCACGTTTTTCGAGCGCGTCCATGCGCCGTCCGTCATCGCCACGCTGGGTTGCTGGTGCGTGGTGGCCGGCACGGTGCTGTACTTCTCGCTGCAAAGCCACGCCGTGGCGGCAAACGGCCTGCTGATCGCCGTGTTCCTGGCGGTCACGGTGCCGGTGACCAACATTTTCCTCATGCGCACCGGGCTGTTTCGCGCCCGCCTGGCAGGCCAGGACGTGCCGCCGCCGCCCTCGGGCAGCGGCGAAGGCAGCAAGGCTGGCGCTGCGGTTCGCCCTGGATCTGAGTAAAAAAACTCCTGAATTCATAGCTGCCAGCGCTTACTGAGTAAGCGCTAGAGGCCATTTTTCCTCTATTTTTCTGATTCTCCGAAGCCACCACCGCCCGGCGTGGTGACTTCAAACACATCGCCTGCCTGCATCTGCGCCTGCCCAATGTGGCCGAGCAGCTCTACCGTTCCATCCGCACGCAGTACGCGGTTGCGGCCTGGTGCGCCGGCGCTGCCGCCAGCCATGCCAAAGGCCGGGTGGATGCGGCCGTTGGAGAGGATGCTGGCGGTCATGGGTTCGAGAAAGCGCACCCGCCGCACGCCACCATCGCCGCCGCGCCAGCGCCCGGCGCCGCCTGAGCCGCGCTGAATGGCAAAGCTCTCCAGCCGCACCGGAAAGCGAAACTCCAGCACCTCAGGGTCGGTAAGACGCGAATTGGTCATCTGCGCCTGCACCACACTGGTCCCCGGAAACCCGCCGATCAAATGACCCGCATCGTCGAACTCACCGCCCGCGCCCGTGCCGCCGGCAATGGTTTCGTAGTACTGGTGGCGCTCGCTGCCGAAGGTGAAGTTGTTCATGGTCGGCTGGCTCGACGCCATCACACCCAGTGCCCCGAACAGCGCGTTGGTGATGCAGGTGGAGGTCTCCACATTGCCGGCGACGACCGAGGCCGGCGGATTGGGGTTGAGCATGCAGCCGGGCGGAATCACCACCCTGATCGGCTTCAAGCACCCAGCATTGAGCGGAATGTCGTCGTCCACCAGGCAGCGGAACACGAACAGCACCGCCGCCATGCACACCGCCGTGGGTGCGTTGAAGTTGTTGGTCTGCTGTGGCGAGGTGCCGGTGAAATCCACCACGGCGCTGCGCGAGGCGGCGTCGAGCCGAACGGCCACGGTGATCTGCGCACCATTGTCGAGCTGAAGGGTGAAGGCGCCGTCCTGCATGCGCACCGCCAGGCGGGTGATGGCGCGGCGCACCGATTCCTCGGCGTTGTCCTGCACGTGGCCCATGTAGGCCTGCACCACGCCCAATCCGAACTGCTCGGCCATGCGGCGCAGCTCCTGCACGCCTTTTTCGTTGGCGGCAATTTGGGCTTTCAGGTCGGCAAGATTCTGCTCGGGGTTGCGCGACGGGTAGCCACCCGAGGCGAGCAGCGCGAGGATCTCCGCCTCGCGCAGCACGCCCGCATCGACGAGTTTGAAATTGTCGATCTGCACGCCCTCTTCTTCGATGCGCGTGGAAAACGGCGGCATCGAGCCCGGCGTCGTGCCGCCCACGTCGGCATGGTGGCCCCGGCTGCCCACGTAAAACGTCGGGTGGCCGCTTTGGTCCAGGTACACCGGCGTGATGACCGTGATGTCCGGCAGGTGCGTGCCGCCGTGGTAGGGGTCGTTCAGCACAAACACGTCGCCCGGTTGCATGGCGCCTGCGTTTTTACGAATGATCGTCTTGATGCTCTCGCCCATGCTGCCCAGGTGCACCGGCATGTGCGGCGCGTTGGCAATGAGCTGGCCCTCGGCGTCGAACAGCGCGCACGAGAAATCAAGCCGCTCCTTGATGTTCACCGAATAGGCCGTGTTCTGCAGTTGCAGCCCCATCTGCTCGGCGATGTTCATGAACAGGTTGTTGAACACCTCCAGCAGCACCGGGTCGACCTGCGTGCCGGCGGCATGGCGCGCGGCGCGCGGGACGCGGCGTTGCAGCAACAGGTTGTCCTGCGCGGTGAGCTGCGCCTCCCAGCCGGGCTCGACGATGGTGGTCGCGTTCTGCTCGGCGATGATGGCCGGGCCTGCCAGGCGGTCGCCAGCGCGCAGGTCACCCCGCAGCACCAGTGCGGCCTCGTGCCAGGCGGGGGCGCCATCGACGCCGCCCGTGTACATGCGCGCCGTGGCGCGGCGCGGCACCTCACGCTCGGGGTACAACGGCAGGTCGGGCACAGCGGGGGCAACGCCGGGCAAGATTGCTTCGACGGACACCGCCTCGACCACCAGGCGCTTGCCCTGCATGACAAAAGCATAGCGCTGGCGGTAGGCCGTTTCAAAGGCCTTGCGCAGCAGATCCACGCGCACGGTGGCATCGTCCGAAGTCTCAGGGGTATGCGGCACGACCAGCGCAGCGTCGCTGCCCTCATAGCGCAAATGCACACGCCGGAGCACACGGACCTTGGCGGGCCGCGACTCGGCGGCACCCTCGGCGGCGGCAACCGCCTGCTGGCTGACCAGCTCCTGGCGTGCCGCTTCACCGATCTGCGCCAACTGCGCCTCGACATCGACCAGCACCTCGGCACCCAGCAGGCGCTCAACCGCCTGCTCGCGGATCACGTTCTGGTCGGCCAGGCCCATGCCGTAGGCCGAGAGCACACCCGCCAGTGGATGCACCAGGACCTGCTCCATACCCAGCGCATCGGCCACCAGGCAGGCGTGCTGGCCGCCAGCGCCGCCAAAGCACTGCAGCGTGTAGCGCGTGACGTCGTAGCCGCGGGCGACGGAAATTTTCTTGATGGCGTTGGCCATTTGCTGCACGGCAATTTGGATGAACCCGTGCGCCACGTCTTCCGGCTCGCGGCCAGTACCCAAACCCAAGGCGGCAAACTTCTGCGCCACCACATCAGCGTCCAGCGCCTCATTGGCCGCCGGGCCAAACACCTGCGGAAAGTGCGCGGGCTGGATCTTGCCGACCATGACGTTGGCATCGGTCACGGCCAGCGGCCCGCCGCGCCGGTAGCTCGCGGGGCCGGGGTTGGCGCCGGCGCTCTCGGGGCCGACACGAAAGCGTGCGCCGTCGAAGCTGAGCAGCGAGCCGCCACCCGCGGCAACGGTGTGGATGCTCATCATCGGCGCGCGCATGCGCACACCGGCCACTTGCGTTTCAAATTCGCGCTCGAAGCTGCCGGCATAGTGGCTCACGTCGGTAGAGGTGCCGCCCATGTCGAAACCGATGACGCGCGTGTGCCCGGCGATTTCCGCCGTGCGTGCCATGCCGACAATGCCGCCCGCCGGACCCGAGAGGATGGCATCCTTGCCCTGAAAAGCGTTGGCATCGGTCAGCCCGCCAGACGACTGCATGAAGTACAGCGGCACGCCCGGCATCTGCCGTGCCACCTGCGCCACGTAGCGGCGCAGGATGGGCGAGAGGTAGGCGTCCACCACCGTGGTGTCGCCCCGGCCGACGAACTTCATCATCGGGCTGACTTCGTGCGAGGCACTGATTTGCGTGAACCCCAGCTCGCGCGCGATGCGGGCGGCCGCTTGTTCATGCTGCGCGTAGCGGTAGCCGTGCATGAACACGATGGCGCAACTGCGCAGACCGGCGTCGTATGCCGCCCACAGGCGCTCGCGCAAACTCGCTTCGTCGAGCGGCGCCACCACGTCACCATGCGCGCCAATGCGCTCGCTCGCCTCGACCACGCGCTCGTAGAGCAGCTCGGGCAGCACGATGTGGCGATCGAACAGGCGCGGGCGGTTCTGGTAGGCAATGCGCAGCGCATCGCGAAAGCCGCGCGTGGTGATGAGCAGGGTCGGTTCGCCCTTGCGTTCGAGCAGCGCGTTGGTGGCCACCGTGGTGCCCATCTTCACGCACTCGACCTGCTCGGGCGTCACCGGCACGCCGCTGGCGAGCCCCAGCAACTGGCGGATGCCCGCCACCGCAGCGTCCGGGTACTGCTCGGGGTTTTCTGAGAGCAGCTTGTGCGTGACCAGGCTGCCATCGGGCCGGCGCCCCACCACATCGGTAAAGGTGCCGCCACGGTCAATCCAGAACTGCCAGCGCTGCTTGGGAGTGGGGTCGGTCATGGGATGCTCTCGAATGTGTAGCTGCCAGCGCTTATGGGTATTGCGCTAGAGGCCATTTTTGCTTGAAATTTCACAAGGACGCTGCGGCCCGCGCCGCCTGGTCGTACATGCCCGAGAGCACGCGCAGCAGCCGGGCCAGCTCGCCGATGTCGCGGTTGAGCGACTCGTCGGCATTGAGCGCATTGATCAGGCAGCTCTCGCGGATTTCGCGGTAGCGCTTGACGTAGGCGCGGCCCTGTTCGGTGGCGGCGTAGGTCACATCCTTGCCGCTCTTGTGCGACGCCACGACTGCCAGCCCCTGGAGCTTTTTGAGCGAGTAGTTGACCAGGTGCGTGTCCTCGACGTTCATGATGAAGCAGATGTCGGCCAGGCGCTTGTCGCGTGCGCGGTGCGTGACATGGTGCAGCACCAGCACATCGAGCGGCGTCAGCTCCTTGAGACCCGCCGCCGACATGCAGTGCACCACCCAGCGGTGAAACGCATTGCCGGCAACGATGAGGCCAAACTCGAATTCGCTCATCTCGGCGCTGTGCGTCGAGACCAGATGCGCCGACGAGACGATGGGGCCCGACTCGGACTTGGGACGCTTGGCTGCATTCATGCGGAACTCCGGCTGTGCAGCGGCATGGAACGCGGCTGCGCAGCGGATTGTAGGCAGCAGACCACCGATTTGCCGACAATTTGTCGACATTTAGCGTAAACACCTAGCTGCTCGCACGGCGTGCAAGGCTACAGTCATCCGCACTTCCTCAACCCAACCACAGTGGAGCGTCCCATGAAGCGTAGAACCCTTTCCACCGCCGTGCTAGGCCTTGCGCTGGCCGGCGGCCTGGCCTGTGTCCCCGCAGCAGCACAAACCGCCTGGGACCTGGCCGCCGCCTACCCGGCCAGCAACTTCCACACGCAGAACCTGGCCCAGTTGACGGCCGACGTGGACAAGGCCACGGGCGGCGCTTTCAAGATCACGTTGCACGCCAACGCCTCGCTGTTCAAGGCGCCGGAAATCAAGCGCGCGGTGCAAGGCGGGCAGGCACAGATCGGCGAGATCATCTTTGCCAACTTCCAGAACGAATGGCAGATTTTTGGCGCCGATGGCCAGCCCTTCCTGGCCACCAGTTTTGCCGATGCCAGAAAGCTCTACGAAGCGCAAAAACCGCTGCTGGACAAGAAATTCGCCGAGCAGGGCATGATGATGCTGTACTCGGTCCCCTGGCCGCCCCAGGGTCTGTACACCAAGAAACCCATTGAGTCCGCCGCCGACTTGAAGGGTATCAAGTGGCGCGCCTACAGCCCCGCCACCGCACGCATTGCCGAACTGGTCGGCGCCCAACCCGTGACGGTGCAGGCAGCCGAGTTCTCGCAGGCCCTCGCCACCGGTGTGGTTGAAGCGACCATGACGTCGGGCGCCACCGGCGTGGACAGCAAGCTCTACGAGCAGCTCAAGTACTACTACGACCTGCAAGCCTGGTTGCCCAAGAATGCCGTCATCGTCAACAAGAAGGCGTTTGATGGCCTGAGCAAAGGCAACCAGGAAGCCCTGCTGAAAGCCGGCAAGGAGGCCGAAACGCGCGGCTGGGCAGCGGCCGAGAAGGTCAACACCGAAACGCTGGCCACGCTCAAGGCGCACGGCATGCAGGTGCTGCCGCCCTCGCCCCAGCTCAAGGCCGATCTGGCCAAGGTGGGCGAGACCATGCTCAAGGAATGGCTGGACAAGGCCGGCCCCGACGGCAAGGCGCTGATCGACGCCTACCGCAAGTAAGCCCGCACGCTACCTATGCGCCGCTTGCTCGATGGCCTCTACACCGGCGCCGCGGCGCTGGCAGCCCTGTGCATGGTCGTGCTCCTGGCATGCGTGCTGCTTTCCATCGCCAGCCGGCAGCTGCATTTCATGGTGCAGGGGCTGGACGCCTACGCCGGCTACCTGATGGCGGCGGCGGGGTTTCTGGCGCTGGCACACACCTTGAAGCGCGGCGAGCACATTCGTGTCACGCTGGTGCTCAACCTGCTGCAGGGCCGCTGGAAAAAAGGCGCTGAGCTGTGGGCGCTTTGCGTCGCCACGCTGCTGGCCCTGCTGTTCGCCTTCTACAGCTGCAAGCTCGCCTGGCAGTCGCACGTGTTCAACGACATCTCCACCGGCAACGATGCCACGCCCCTGTGGCTGCCGCAAATTGCCATGGCGCTGGGCACGGTGGTGCTGGCCATCGCCTTTGCCGATGAACTGGTACTCGAAATCCTGGGCCGGCGCGTGCCGGCGCAAAGCAGCGAAGCGCTGCGCAACGAATAGGCCCACGACACCATGAGCGACATTGCCATCACCAGTCTGCTGGTCGCCACGCTGTTCTTCATCCTGGGCAGCGGGGTGTGGATCGGGCTCACGCTCTCGGGCGTGGCCTGGATCGGTATGCAGCTGTTTTCGTCCCGTCCCGCGGGTGACGCCATGGCGGTCACCATCTGGGGTTCGTCGTCAAGCTGGACGCTGACCGCGCTGCCACTGTTTATCTGGATGGGCGAAATCCTGTTTCGCACCCGGCTCTCGCAAGACATGTTCAAGGGCCTGGCACCCTGGGTGCAGGCGTTGCCGGGGCGGCTTCTGCATACCAATGTGATCGGCTGTGCCATCTTCGCCGCCGTGTCGGGTTCAAGTGCCGCCACCTGCGCGACGATTGGCAAGATGACGCTACCGGAACTCACCCGCCGTGGCTACCCCGAGCACATGGTGGTCGGCACGCTGGCCGGGGCCAGTACCCTGGGGCTGCTCATTCCGCCCTCCATCATCATGATCGTCTACGGCGTGGCGGCGGACGTGTCGATCTCGCAGCTCTTCATTGCCGGGGTGCTTCCGGGCATCGTGCTGGCGACGCTGTTTTCGGGCTACATCGCCCTGTGGGCGCTGCGCCACCCGGATCAGATTCCCCAAGCGGACGAGCGCCTGTCGTTCGCCCAAAAGCTGGCGGCTTCGCGCAGCCTGATTCCGGTGGTGCTGCTGATTGCCGCGGTGCTGGGCAGCATCTACACCGGCTTTGCGACCGCCACGGAAGCGGCGGCCGTGGGCGTGGCCGGAGCGCTCATCCTCTCGTCGCTGCAGGGCTCAATGAGCTGGCAGACCTTCAAGGACGCACTGATGGGCGCCACGCGCCTGTATTGCATGATTGCGCTGATTCTCGCGGGCGCGGCCTTCCTGACCCTGTCGATGGGCTACATCGGCCTGCCGCGCCACCTGGCCGAATGGATTGCCTCGCTGGGCTTGAACCAGGCGCAGCTCGTCGCAGCACTGGCGTTGTTTTTCATTGTGCTGGGCTGCTTTCTCGATGGCATCTCCATGGTGGTGCTGACCATGGGGGTGCTGATGCCCACGGTCCAGGCAGCACACATTGACCCGCTGTGGTTTGGCGTGTTCGTGGTGCTGGTGGTCGAGATGGCGCAGATCACACCGCCCGTGGGTTTCAATCTGTTTGTGCTGCAAGGCATGACCGAGCGCCAGCTTCCCTGGATTGCCCGTGTAGCGCTGCCCATGTTTTTTCTGATGTGCGTGGCGGTGGCGCTGATTTACGTGTTCCCTGGCATCGTCACCTGGCTGCCGCAGCAGATGAGCGGACGTTGACAGGGCGCGGCGCGCGCTACCATCGCGCCCCATGCTGAACGTCTTCTCCATTTGCGCCGGCGCCTGCCTGGGCGCCCTGGCCCGCTGGCGCCTGGGCCTGTGGCTGAGCCCCGGTGGCCTGCTGCCCTGGGGCACGCTGGCGGCCAACCTCATTGGTGGCTACGTCATCGGGCTGGCCGTGGCCGTCTTTCAGATCATGCCCCAGCTCGACCCAACCTGGCGGCTGGTGCTCATCACCGGTTTTCTGGGCGCGCTCACCACGTTTTCGAGTTTTTCGGTGGAAATCGTCGAACTGCTGCAGCAGCAGCGCCTGCTGCTTGCCTTCACCAGCGTGCTGCTGCACCTGGGCGGCTCGCTGCTGCTGACCTGGCTGGGCTTGCAGACCGTGGCGCTGGCGCTGCGCGGTTAGACGGGTTTGGCCAGCCGCAGTGGCACACACGCCCAGCCGCTAGCGGGGTGCACGGCGGGCTCGGGCGCCTGACCCGGCACGGGCGCAAGCGCCACGCCAAGCGCGAGCAACTCTTCCAGCAGCACGCGCAGCTCCATGCGTGCCAGGGGCGCACCTGGGCAGACGTGGATGCCCGCACCCCACAGCAGATTCGCAGCTTGCGAGCGCTCAGGGCGGTACTCCAGCGCGTCTTCAAACGCCCGCGGGTCGCGGTTGGCCGCTGTCCAGTGCAGCGTGACGCGTGCGCCCGCTGGCAAATGGCGCCCCCCGATGTCCACCGGGCAGGTAGCGACACGCCGATTGGTGGCCAGCGGGCCGCGCAGGCGCAGGATTTCCTCCACCGCCGGGGGGATGGCCTCGGGCCGCTCACGCAACTGCGACTGCACCGGCGCATGCTGCGCCAGCCAGTCGCACAGGATGCCGACCGAGGCGGCAATCGAGCCGATCTCGCCCACCGTCCAGTTGCGCAGGATGCTGGCGATCTCGGCATCCGTCAGGGTCACGCCATTGACCTGCTGGCGCATCAGGGACGCCGTGATGTCGTTTACATCAGCGCCAGGCGCGCGGCGCCGTGCCAGTTGGCGCGTGACGATGGACTGGAACTGAATCGCCAGGTCAGCCAGCAACGTACGTTCCTGTGCCAGCGTGGCGGCATGGTTGGCATGCGTCCAATCGGACAATGCGGCGTAGTCTTCCTCGGTCCAGCCCAGAAAGGCGCACTGCACCTGCACCGCAAAGGGCAACGCGAGCTGCGCGATGCATTCGACCTCGGCGTCCTGAGGCAAGGCGCGCACCAGACCACGGGCGATCGCACGGCACTGCGGCTCAAAGGCGGCGACGCGCTCAGGTGAAAAATAGGGCTCGATCGCGCGCCGGTACGCGGTGTGCTGCGGCGGGTCCATGCCATTGGGCACCGCCACATGCTGGGACACCACGCTGCTGAAGGTGGCTGGGTCGTGCAGCACACGCAGCACATCGGCATGTCGCAACAGCGACCAGTGCAGCAAATTGCTATGCGCCACAGGGCAATGCTCGCGCAAGGCATCGGTGGCGGCCTGGGGATCGCGCTGCACCTCTGCGGCACGCGGATCCCAATCGGGTTCAACAGGGCTGGTCATGGCAGCATTTTCGAACAATTGCCAAGGCTCTCGGATTGACCCATCTCACGCACGGGCTGAAGCAGGCAAAATCACTATCCGTTTCATAGCTTGTTGCGGTTGTCAGCTATGCCCAAACATCGTTTTTTCCAAAAAAAATAATGGACGCCACTACCCACCTCAACCAACGCCGCCTTGCAGACGCCCTGGCCGAGCTGCAAGCCGACCCGAACGACACGGCGGCGCTGGAGCCACACTCGAACCGCCTCGCCTTTACCGACCCCGAGTTTCTGCTGCGCCGCGAAACGCGCGGCATTCGCTTCCAGCTCGAAATGCTCAAGCCCGACCTGGGCCAAACGGCACAAGGCATTGAAAACACGGTGGTGGTGTACGGCAGCGCACGTTTTGTCGCCGCCGACGAAGCCGCTGCATTGCTCGCTGCGGCCAAGGCCCAGGGTGACGCCGCGGCACTAGCGCTGGCCGAGCGCGCGGTGCGCAATGCGCGCTACTACGAACTGGCGCGCGAGTTTGCCGGACTCGTCGCCCGGCACAGCAACGCGCAGGAGCTGGCCAATCGCCTCTACATCTGCACCGGCGGCGGCCCCGGCATCATGGAAGCGGCCAACCGGGGCGCCCATGAGGCCGGTGCGCTTACCATCGGCCTGAACATTGCGCTGCCCCACGAGCAGGGTGGCAACCGTTTCATTACCCCGACGCTGAGCTACCAGTTCCACTACTTTGCGCTGCGCAAGATGCACTTCATGATGCGCGCCAAGGCACTGGTGGCCTTCCCCGGCGGTTTTGGCACCATGGACGAGCTGTTCGAGGTGCTGACCCTGGTGCAAACGGGCAAGGCCAAGCCGGTGCCCATCGTGCTGTTCGGCACGGAATTTTGGAACCGGTTTCTGGATTTCGAGGCGCTGGTGGAGGTCGGCACCATCACCGAGGCCGACCTCGATCTGTTTCACCTCACCGACGACCCCCACGACGCGTGGAGCCGAATCCAAGCCTTTTACCAGCTCTGACAATCAAGCGGCAACGCAGCCGCCTCAAGGAATGATTGGAATCGGAGGCCGAAACAGGATCGGGGGAGACAGCAGCACCGGAGGGATTCTGATGATAGGGGGCCTCGTCACACCGCCTGCCCCATTGCCTCCGGGCCTGGTGCCACCGCCGGGCGTCGTCCCGCCAGGCACCGTCCCACCAGGTGTGGTACCTCCCGGCGTTGTACCGCCAGGTGTCGTCCCACCGGGCGTTGTACCTCCAGGCGTCGTCCCGCCGGGCGTCGTACCTCCATTGCCAGGCGGAGTGGGCGTTGTCGGAACCACCGGCACAGGCGCAAGGAACACCGCCGCATTGCTGCCATCGCTGCGCACCTGCTCGCCTGCGGCAAACGGCCACGCAGGCGTGGGCAGGGGAAGCAAGGCCTGCGTATTGGTATAGACCGCAAGCCGGTCGCTGGAGAGCACCAGAACCGACTCACCGACCTTCAAGCCGACGCAGCCAGCGTGGGTGCAGACCTCAATCTCGTCTTGCTCGCCGCCCACTTCAAGCTGCCCTTGAGGGTTGAAGAAAGCCCTGTAGGCAGAACCCCGAATGCCCACCACCGCGGTCGGTGTGGTGAGTTTGTAGTTGGCCGGGTTGCGCTTGCCAATCAGCCCCGTGATCGCGCGCATGCTGCCCCGCAGAAAGCTGACGGCAAAGCTGTCCTGCGCTGGGTCGCCGCTGTCCACGTACCGCGTCACGGTGAATTCGGAATCGGGGTACAGGGACACGAGGCCACCGTCGGTAAACCGAAGCTGGGCGCGGCCCGTGGCTCCGGTCAAGATGGTATCGCCGCCCTCCAGCGACGCACCACTCACCAAGCCGGCCAGTGCAGCGCCCCGGCGCATCTGGACGTCGCCCGTGGCAAACTGCACCAGGCCAGCAGCCGCCAGCGCCGACAAGGGAAGCCCTGCGGCAACGACCAGCACCAGGCACAGGCGCGCAATGCAATGCTTAAGGCGATGCTGAATAAGTCCCCGCGATGACGCGCGCCGTGTATCGGGATGGTATGCAAGGCGCAAACCGCAGTCATGGCCGCAGCCATGGCGAGGATTTGCAACGCCGCAGACCGCCCGAGGTACGGATGCGCGGCGCGTGAGGGACTTGTTCAGCATTGCCCTAGCTTTCATGACATGTCTCCGTCTGGCTGGCGCACCGGCTCACTTCAGAAATCACGCCGCACCGTGATGGAAAAGACCCGCCGCTCGTACTGGGTGACCGGAATGCTGGAATCGTTTTTCACCAGCATCCATTGCGGGGTAATGCGCCAGCCCTGCGCTGGCACCCAGGACACCCCCAGCGACACGCTCGCTTGCTGGTCGTTCCGTCGCACCGCAAAGAACGGGTCGCTGGCGCCGTAATGGCGCCTCTCCCCACTCAGGGCGGCGAACAGCGCCAGGCTGTGCGTCAGCGGCACCTGCCCACCCAGCTGCCAGCCCATCAGATGCTGTCCAAGATCCGCTGCCCCAAACGTATCCGGAGATTCCCGCCCTCCATACAGGCTGCCATAGGCCAGTGCTCCATTGCGAAACACCTGGGAATACGAAACACCGGCAATCGAACGCCGCACACTTCGGATGGACTGGTGGGGGTAGCGCACATCCAGCCATTGCACAAAGCTGCCCCATTGGCGAAAGCCATCGACCCGGTAGATCCACTCGCCCTGCACACCGCCCATGCTGCGCAGGCGCGCGCCATCGAGCAGTTGCGAGCCATACACACCCGAGAGAATGACTTCGTTGCGCTCCCGGCGCCATGCCACACCGGCATTGGCATCGAGCTGGCTGTTGTCATAGGCACGTGCGGCTTGTGTGTGGTTCCGGGTGCTGGCTGAGGCCGCCCCCACCAACGACCAGCCCGCATCCAGCACATGGCGCCCACGCACCGCCAGCAGCGCCGAGCCAAAACTTGCGGAGGCCGCCTGCGCCCCGGGAGCAAGTACCCACGCGGGTACCCCAGCCAACGGGGACGCCAGCAGGGCGCTCGCATCCGGCCCCGCATTCGCATTCGAATCGTGGCCCACCGCGAGCTCGGCGTAGCCCTTGATGCTGGAGGCGCCTCGGTAGTCGGCACGGTCGTAGGAGACCAGAAACTGGTCAATATCCAGCGCCGCATCGACCGGAATACCTTGCTCGCGCACAGCATTGGAGAGGGCCAGCGCTGTGCGCTTGTCGCCTACGGCAAACAGCGCGCGGCCCAGCTCCAGCTGGGTGATCACATTGTCTGGCTGCAAGGCCACCACACGCTCCCAGGCCAGAACGGCGCGCGGGTACTGCGCCGCAGCATAGGCGGCACGGCCGAGGGCGGCGTCAAACGCGGGATCCCCAGCGCGTTGCGGTTCCTCTGCAGCGAGCCGCAGAAAATCCTCAGCGGACACCGTTTGCGTGCCCTCCGGGGTCACGGCAGGAGATTCACCCGCCCGCGCCCCTCCACTGCCACACGCCGCCAGACACACGCACCACACGGCAATCCAGGGGCTCCGATCGAACGAATCGACTGGCATGTCAACCCTCCTGCTCTGATTGGCGCCCAATCTACTCCCGTTGCCTGCATCTGAGTGGGTTGGCAGCACGAAAACGCTACTTCGTGATGAAAATCACTTCCGGGAACGCACAGATTCATCAGCAGACGCACACGCACGCGCCGCGAACCGCTATTCGGATTCGTCCCGCGCGCGCTCCACCAGCACCGGCGGCAGCGCTTTGGTGGGCTTGACCCCCAGCTCTCGCAGCATCTCGGCCTGTCGGATGACGTTACCCTTGTTTTGGCTCAGCTTGTTGTAGGCCTTGGTGTAGGCGTCCTGGGCCTGGCCCAGGTTTTTTCCCACCTTGTCCAGGTCGTCCACGAACCCGGCCAGTCGGTCGTAGAGCTCGGCGCCGCGCTTGGCGATTTCCTGGGCGTTGCGGCTTTGCGCCTCCTGGCGCCACAGGTGGGCCACGGTGCGCACGACGAATAGCAAGGTAGAGGGGCTGACCAGCAGCACGTTCTTGTTCCAGGCGTCGCTGTAGAGCTGGCTGTCGCCGGTCACGGCGAGCATGAAGGCGGGCTCGATGGGCACGAACATCAGCACGAAGTCGAGCGACTGCAGCCCGTGCAATTGCTGGTAATTGCGCTCGGCCAGGCCCTTGATGTGCTGGCGTACCGATTCCATGTGGCGGCGCTGGGCGGCGGCGCGCTGCAGGTCGCCCTCGGCATTGGCGAACTCCTCGTAGGCAATGAGCGACACCTTGGCATCGACCACCAGGTGGCGCTCTTCCGGCAGGTGGATGACCACGTCGGGCTGGGCCCGCGTACCGTCGTCGCGCAAGTGGTTTTCCTGGACGTCGTATTCGATGCCCGGGCGCAGGCCGGCGAGTTCGAGCACGCGTTCGAGGATCAGCTCGCCCCAGTTGCCCTGGGCCTTGGTCGACCCTTTGAGGGCATGCGTGAGATTTTTTGCGTCCTCGCTCAGTGCCTGGTTCAGGCCCATGAGCTGGTGCACCTGCTGGGAGAGCGCCGAGCGCTGCTTGCCTTCGGTGTCGTAGAACAGCTCGACCTTGCCCTGGAACTCCTGCAGCCGCGTGCGCAGCGGGTCGAGCAACTGGCCCAGGTTCTGCTGGTTCTGCTCGGCAAAGCGTTTGCCTTTCTCTTCCAGGATGTCGTTGGCCAGGCTTTTGAACTGGTGGGTGAGCGATTCGCGCGCCTCGCTCAAGAGCTGCAGTTTTTCTTCCGATGCCAGGCGCTGTGCCTCCAGTTGCGCGGCCTGGACGGCCAACTGGCTCTGCAGCTCTGACACCTGCTGCCGTGCAGCCTGGGTGCGCCCTGCCTGCTCCTGCGCCTGGGCTTCCAGGGTGGGCACACGCGCGGCGCGCTCGGCCAGCTGCGCGCGTTCGTCGCGGGCAGCGTCCAGCGCTTCGCGCCAGCCGTCGGCCTGCAGGCGCGATTGCTGCAGTTCGGACAGCAGGTTGGCGCGCTCGGCTTCCAGCCCGCGCACGCGCTCTTGCGCGGTGGCGATATGCGCGTTGGCCGCGCCCTGGACCTCCATCTGCGCCTGGCTGCGCGCTTGCGCTGCGATCTGCTCGTGCAGCAGCGCCGCCGCGCGGCGTGCCCGTGCAGCGCCCCAGAGCCAGCCCAGGCACAGAGCGGCCAGCGCCAGCAGGGCTGCTGCGAGTGCGGTGGTGGAGTCAAAGTGCACGGTAGTTACTTCTTTTTTTATAGCTATCAGCGCTTACTGCATAAGCGCCAAAAGACATTTTTAATCATATTTTCGCAGTGCGGGCGCGTTCACTGGCGTGAGCGGCCCGCGCCCATCGAAAAAGGCGATCAGGTTGTCAGCGGCCAGCGTGGCCATGGCGCGCCGCGTAGGTACGGTCGCGCTGGCAATGTGCGGGGTGAGCACGACGTTGGACAGCGCCAGCAGATCGGGGTGCACCCGCGGTTCGCCCTCGAACACGTCCAACCCGGCCGCCGCGATGCGCTGCTCACGCAGGGCAACGGCCAGAGCGGCATCGTCCACGATGCCGCCGCGTGCGATGTTGACCAGCGTGGCCGTGGGCTTCATCAGCGCCAGTTCGGCCGCGCCAATGGTGTGGTGCGACGCTGGTGTGTAGGGCAGCACCAGCAGCACATGGTCGGCCGTGCGCAGCAGTTCCTCTTTGCCGACGTAACGCGCCTTGCAGGCAGCTTCCAGGTCGGGCGCCAGGCGCGAGCGGTTGTGGTAGACCACGTCCATACCGAAGCCGTACGCGGCGCGGCGGGCAATGCCCTGCCCGATGCGCCCCATGCCGATGATGCCCAGGCGGCTGCCGTGCACCTCGGCACCCGCGAACTGGTCGTAACGCCACTGCTTCCACTGACCGGCGCGCAGGTAGTGCTCGGCTTCGGTGATGCGGCGCGCTGTTGCCATGAGCAGGGCAAAGCCAAAATCCGCCGTCGTCTCGGTGAGCACATCGGGCGTGTTGGTGCCTTGCACGCCCGCCGCACCCATGGCGTCCACGTCAAAGTTGTTGAAGCCCACCGCCATGTTGGCGACGATGCGCAGCTGCGGGCAAGCCGCCAAGAGAGCAGCGTCGATGCGTTCGCTGGCAGTGGTCAGCGCGCCCTGCTTGTTCGCCAGACGGTGCGCCAACTCGGCCGGCGCCAGAATCTGATCCTCCTGGTTGGCCTCGACATCGAACACGGTGCGCAGCCGCTCCAGCACATCGGGGAACACCGCCCGGGCGACGAGTATGCGGGGGCGCGCCGCAGCGTGAGAAAAAGTGGTTGGGGTCATATCAGTACACCATTGCACTGTGCACCACCCGCATCGCATGCAACGGGCATGCACCAGCCCAGCGGCAGCCGCGCAAGGGCTGCCCCGAAGCACTGGCTGCGCCCCCTTCCCACCACATTGCACCAGCGGTGCGAGAGAAGGTGGAAGGCGACTCAGGGGGATGGCACATCGTCAGAACCAGATGAAGGTCATCACAATGAACAGCGGTACGAGGATGCCTCCCGACCACAGCATGTAGCCAAAGAAGCTCGGCATCTTCACGCCGCGGTCTTCGGCAATGGCCTTGACCATGAGGTTCGGCGCGTTGCCGATGTAGCTGTTGGCACCCATGAACACCGCACCCGCCGAAATGGCGGCAAGCGTCGGCGCCAGCGTCGTCATCAGCGTCGCCGGGTCGCCACCTGCGGTGTTGAAGAACACCAGGTAGGTGGGCGCGTTGTCCAGAAAGGAGCTCAGCGCCCCCGCGGCCCAGAAGTACATGCCGGGCAGCGGCGTACCGTCTGGCCCCGTCACGGCACTGACGATGGCCCCAAATGGCCCGTGCACGCCCGCCTTGAGCATGGCGATCACGGGGATGATGGTCAGGAAAATACCGGCGAACAACTTGGCCACCTCCCGCATGGGGCCCCAATCGAACTGGTTGGCGTCGTGCACGCGTGCAGGCGTGAGCCACAGCGAGAGGCCGGTCACGGCCAGCAACCCAACGTCGCGCACGATGCCGGGCAGTCCGACGTCAATCCCCGCCACGTTGAACACCACCGGCGACTTCCAGAAACCGCTCAGCAGCACCAGCGCCACCACGGCGCCCAGAAAGGCAAAGTTGACCTTGCCGTCAAAGCCGATGCCTCGTGTGTCGGGCGTGGGGTCGGGAGCCGCAGTTTCGCCGCTCTTGTGGAAAAACCAGCTGTCGAGCGCAAAGAACAGGACCAGCAGCATGCCCACCAGAAACAGCGCCTCCGGAAAAATGTGGCTCACTGTCCAGAAGAAATCTACACCCTTCAAGAAGCCCAGGAACAGCGGCGGATCACCCAGCGGCGTCAGTGAGCCACCCGCGTTCGAGACAATGAAGATGAAGAACACGACCACATGCGCCTTGTGGGTACGGTTGTCGTTGGCGCGAATCAGCGGGCGAATGAGCAGCATCGACGCCCCTGTTGTGCCCATGACGCTCGCCAACACCGCGCCGATCGCCAGAATCGCGGTATTGAGAATAGGGGTTCCGTGCAGGTTGCCGCGAATGTATATCCCCCCCGCCACGGTAAACAAGGCGGTGAGCAAAATGACGAAGGGCAGGTATTCCGCCAGCAATGCGTGCGCCAGGCTGGCGCCCGCCGCCCCGCCGCCAAATACCAGTGCAAACGGCAGCAAAAACGCCAAACCCCACGCAGCCGCGACTTTGCCGTAGTGATGGTGCCAAAAAATAGGGGCCAACAACGGCATCAGCGCAATGGACAGCAGGATGCCGGCAAAGGGAACGCCCCACCACAAGGGCAGCGCAGCACCATCGATTTCCGCCGCACGGGCCAGCGCGGGAAGCACCAGCAAGGCCACAGGGACGAAGCTGCGCAGTCGTTTCATGGGGGTGTCTCCGTTGGTTTTATTGCGATCCGGGGTGCGCAGCAGGCACGAGTCTGGCCCTGCTGTCGCCCTTGCCAAGTGTAGGCCGCGCCCGTGCACGGACCCTGAGGCCAGCCTGTCAATGCACCAGCAGGCGTTCAAGCACTGTGCGCAATTGCGCCGGCAACGCCACCGGACGCCGTGTGGCCCGGTCCACATACACGTGCACGAAGTGCCCGGCTGCTGCCGTCATGGGCCCACCGCCAGCGAACAGCCCCACTTCGTAGCGCACGCTGGAGCCGCCGATGCGCGCTACGCGAATGCCGGCGTCCACCTGCTGGGGAAACGCCAGCGGCTCGAAATAGTTGCACTGGGTTTCCACCACCAAACCGATGGTCTGGCCGGCATGGATGTCGAGCGCGCCCGCTTCGATCAAGTGTGCGTTGACCGCCGTATCGAACCAGCTGTAGTAAACAACATTGTTCACATGCCCATAGACATCGTTGTCCATCCAGCGTGTGCTGATACTGCGAAAAACCGGGTAGGCACTGCGCGGCTGCGGCAGCGCACGCGAGGAAGTGGCAGGCGGATTCATGCCGGCCATTTTGCCAGCCCGCCTGGCCGGCGCGCGCCGGCTCCCAGACCTCTGAGAACGTGCATACGTTCTGCGTGCACGCCCGTCGGCTGGGCAAGCCTCTCTAATATGCTGCATTGCAGCAAAACCACTTGCATTTCTTCCGGTTTGCCCTAGAATAACCGGCATGCTGCACTGCAACATGCCGTTCAGAATGGCCAGCGCAGATATTTCGAGCTCCGTTTTTTCGGACCCCTATACCTCATCTGGAGAAATCACATGTCCCTGACCCCTGAACAAATCCTCGCAGCCCACAAAGCCAACATCGAAACCCTCTTCGGTTTGACCAACAAGGCCTTCGAAGGCGTGGAAAAGCTTGTCGAGTTGAACCTGACCGCTTCGCGCGCTGCACTGAACGAAGCCGCCGCTCACACCCAGGCCGTATTGAGCGTCAAGGACGCTCAGGAACTGATGGCTCTGCAAGCCAGCCTGTTCCAGCCCCTGGCCGACAAGGCTGCTTCCTACAGCCGCCACCTGTACGACATCGCTTCCGGCACCGGCAGCGAATTCGGCAAGGCAATGGAAGCCCAGACCGCTGAAGCACAGAAGAAATTCGCTGACTTGGTCGACAGCGCCGCCAAGAACGCCCCTGCCGGCTCGGAAACCGCCGTCGCCGTGATGAAGAGTGCCGTCTCCGCTGCCAACAACGCCTACGAATCGGTGCAAAAGGCCGTCAAGCAGGCAACCGATGCGGCAGAAGCCAACTTCAACGCTGTTGCCGCTACCGCCGCAGACGCAGCCAAATCGGCTACGCCCCGCAAGCGCTAAGCAGGTCCCGCAAGCGGTGCAGACCGCAGCGTGAACCCGAAGCCCGGCTCCCTCCGGGCTTTTTTTATGGCCAAAGCCGACGTGAGTGAGCGCCGTCAAACATCAAGCGAGCACCCACAACTCAATTAGATGCGAATGACTCGTGTTTGCGTTATCATTCCATTTGATTTGTTTTATGCCGACGCTCTGAATTCATGCCACCCACCCTCCTTGCCCGCTGGGCAACCCCTTGGCTCATGGCCGCCAGCCTGCTCACGCCCGCACATGCCGAAGAGCCTGTCGTCAACCTCTATTCCGCACGCCACTACGCCACCGACGAAGCGCTGTACACGGGGTTCACCAAAGCCACCGGGATCAAGCTCAATCGTGTGGATGCCGACGACGCTGGCATCATCGCCAGGCTCAAGGCTGAAGGCGAGGCATCGCCCGCCGACGTCATTCTGCTGGTCGACGCAGCACGCCTGTACCGCGGCGAGAAGGACGGCCTGTTCAAACCCATTCATTCCAAGGCGCTGAACGAGGCGATCCCCGAGAACCTGCGCAGCCAGCCAGCCGCCGATGGCGCAATCTCCTGGTTTGGGCTGTCCACCCGGGCACGCATCATCGTCTACAACAAGGCGCACGTGCAGCGGGACGATGTCGACACCTATGAAAAGCTGGCCGACCCCAAGAATAAGGGCAAGCTGTGCATACGTTCGGGCTCACACCCCTACAACCTGAGTCTGTTTGGTGCGGTCAACGAACATATGGGGCCAGAAAAAACCCAGGCCTGGCTAAGCGGCATGGTGGGCAACATGGCACGCAACCCAAAGGGTGGCGACACCGACCAGATCAAAGCGGTTGCCTCGGGCGAGTGCCAAATTGCGGTGACCAACAGCTACTACCTTGCCCGGCTGATGCGTTCGTCCAGGCCTGAGGACGTCGCGGTTGCCAACAAGGTAGGCGCTGTCTTCCCAAACCAGCAAAGCTGGGGCACGCACATGAACATTGCAGGCGGCGCCGTAGCCCGCTACGCCAAGCACCCAGACAACGCGATCAGGTTCCTCGAATACCTCGCCACACCCGAGGCCCAGAACTATTTCGCCAATGGCAACAACGAATGGCCTGCCGCCAAGGGCATTTACTCAGACAACCCTGCGCTCAAAGCCATGACAGGCGGAAAACCTTTCAAGAGCGAAAGCATCCCGATCAGCGCCGTGGGTGCGCACATGGGCGCCATCCAGCAAATGCTTGACCGCGCTGGCTTTAAATAAGCAGCGCCATGCTCCCCAACGAGCCGCCCCACTCGGACGGCTTTCGTGTTGATGCACCAACGGCATCCCGCATAATTGACGTTTACGTCAACGTCACTTAGAGGAGACTGGGCATGCAGATCAAAGGCAAAGTATTCATCGTCACCGGCGGCGCTTCGGGCCTGGGCGAAGGCACGGCGCGGCGGCTTGCCGCACAGGGCGCCACCGTCGTCATCGCCGACATGCAGGCGGACAAGGGCGAAGCCGTCGCCAAGGACATCGGCGGCGCCTTCGTGCGCTGCGACGTGAGCAGCGAGCAAGATGGCCAGGCCGTCGTCGCCAAAGCGGTGTCGCTGGGCAAGCTGATGGGCCTGGTCAACTGTGCCGGCATTGCGCCCGCAGAAAAGACCGTGGGCAAGAACGGCGCGCATTCGCTGGCCGTGTTCAGCAAAACCATTACCGTCAACCTGATTGGCAGCTTCAACATGATCCGCCTGGCCGCCGAGGCCATGGCCAAGAACGAAGCCGAAGACACGGGCGAGCGCGGCGTGCTGATCTCGACCGCCAGCGTTGCCGCCTACGACGGCCAGATCGGCCAGGCGGCGTATTCCGCCTCGAAGGGCGGCGTGGTCGGCATGACGCTCCCCATCGCACGCGACCTGGCCCGCAGCGGTATTCGCAACATGACCATTGCCCCCGGCATTTTCGGCACCCCCATGCTGTTTGGCATGCCCCAGGAAGTGCAAGACGCGCTGGCCGCCGGCGTGCCCTTCCCCAGCCGCCTGGGCACGCCCGAGGATTACGCCAAGCTGGTGCAGCACATCATCGAGAACGACATGCTCAATGGCGAGGTGATCCGCCTCGACGGCGCCATCCGACTGGCACCGCGCTGAGGCAAGCCTCGGCTGGCGGCGTGTCCGTGCCGTATGGCACGCGGCTGGCCCCGCGCCGCAGCGGAAAACCCGCTGCGCGCCCACGGCCTCGTGTGGGCTGCGAGGGCCAGGAGTGCGCAAAAATTAGAGTCTTTCGAGGCTCTAGCGCTTATCTCATAAGCTTTTATAGCTATATATAATATAGCATTCAAGCAAACCAGCCGGTGCTCAGCGCCCTAGCTCCTTGGCGCTGACCCCCGCGATGCCCCAGTTTTCCTTGGGCACGTCGTGAATCCAGACGCGCACGTTCTCCTTGGGGGCGCCCACGGCCTCGTGCAAGGCCTGGGTGACCTTTTCGATCACCGCTTTCTTTTGTGCTTCGGTGCGGCCTTCGATCATGTAAATCTGGGCAAATGGCATGGCAATTCCTTGAATGGTTTTCAAACAAACCGCACCGACACGCTGCCAAGGTGCTGAATGCGCAGCGTCACGTTGTCACCTGCCTGCACCGCCACGGCCTCGGTGATGCCCCCCGAAAGCACCAGGCTGCCTGCGGGCAACACCTTGCCACGCCGACCCAGGTGGTTGACCAGCATGGCGACCGCAGCCGCCGGATGGCCCAGCACAGCGGCACCGGCACCCAGCGCCACCGGCTGGCCGTTCTTTTCCAGCACGACACCCAGGGGGCGCAGGTCCAAGTCGCGTGCCGAGGCAACGCGGCCGCCGACGACAAAGCGCGCGGCCGAGGTGTTGTCGGCCACCACGCTCTTGAGGTCGAACTTGAAGTCGCGGTAGCGGCTGTCGATCACTTCGATGCCGGGCAGCACCACGTCGCTGGCGGCGAGCACAGCGCCGATGTGGCAGCCCGGGCCCTTGAGTTCGGTGCGCGTGACAAAGCAGATTTCAGGCTCGACCTTCGGGTGTATCAGGTCGCTGACCTTGATCTCTCCGCCTTCGGGCACGACGAATTCGTCCACCAGAAAGCCGAACACCGGGTCGGTCACGCCCATCTGCTTCATTTTGGCGTGCGAGGTAAGCCCCGCCTTGAAACCCACCACGCGGGCGCCGCGCGCGAGCTTGCGCGCGAGGATACGGTCCTGAATGGCGTAGGCATCGTCCCAGTCCATATCCGGGTGTGCCTCGGTGATCTTGAGGGTGTCATGCGCCTGCAGTTGGCAGTTTTCCAGTTGCTCCGCAAGCTGGTCGAGGGTGGTGGTATGCAATGCCATCGTGTTTCCTTCAGGCCACTTGGAGATTGCGGGCCTTGGCCAGCGTGAGCGCGGTGTCTTCGATCATGTCTTCCTGGCCGCCGACCATGCCGCGGCGGCCCATCTCGACCAGGATTTCGCGCGCCGGTACGCCGTACTTCTGGCTGGCGCGCTTGGCAAACAGCAGGAAGGAGCCGTACACGCCGGCATACCCCAGCGTGAGCGCGTCGCGGTCGATGCGGATCGGGAAATCCATGATCGGCACGACCAGGTCTTCGGCGATGTCCTGAATCTTGAACACGTCCACGCCGGTCTCGATGCCCATCAGGTCACACACCGCAACGAGTACTTCCATGGGGGTGTTGCCCGCCCCTGCCCCCAGGCCGGCAGCCGCAGCGTCGATACGGCTGGCGCCCACCTCGATGGCAGCCAGGCTGTTGGCCACGCCCATGGCCAGGTTGTGGTGGCCGTGAAAACCCAGCTCGGTCTCGGGCTTGAGGGCCTGGCGCACGGCACCGAGTTTTTCTTTCACATCGTGCGGCAGCATGTGGCCGGCCGAGTCGGTGATGTAGATGCAGTTGGCGCCGTAACCTTCCATCAGCCTGGCCTGTGTGACCAGGCCTTCGGCACTGTTCATGTGGCTCATCATCAGAAAGCCTACGGTATCCATGCCGAGCTTGCGCGCCAGGCCAATGTGCTGTTCGCTGACATCCGCCTCGGTGCAGTGTGTGGCCACGCGAATGGTGGCGACCCCCAGGTCATGCGCCATGCGCAAGTGGTCCACGGTGCCGATGCCCGGGATGAGCAGTGCAGAGACTTTGGCCTGCTGCATCAGCGGAATCACGGCGCCCAGATACTCCTCGTCGGTGTGGGCCGGAAAGCCGTAGTTGACCGAGCTGCCGCCCAGGCCGTCGCCATGGGTCACCTCGATCAGCGACATGCCAGCCCGGTCCAGACCGGTGGCGATAGACCTCATTTGCTCCAAGGTCATCAGGTGGCGCTTGGGGTGCATGCCGTCGCGCAGCGTCATGTCGTGCAGACGAACTTTTTTGCCTTTGAGTGGGGTCATGGTGTGCTCCTTACGCGGCTACGGCTTCAAACGTGAGCGAGCCGGCCAGAATTTCTTGCGCAAACATTTCGGCGGTCCGTGCAGCCGCCGCCGTCATGATGTCCAGATTGCCTGCGTACTTGGGCAGGTAGTCGCCCAGGCCTTCCACCTCCAGGAAGACCGAGACGCGCTTGCCGTCAAATACCGGGCCGTTGACCAGCCGGTAGCCAGGCACGTATTTCTGCACCTCGCGGATCATGTCGTGAATGGACTGCGTGATGGCGGCCTGGTCGGGCTCGGCGTCAAGCAGGCAGTGCACGGTGTCGCGCATGATCATTGGCGGCTCGGCCGGGTTGATGATGATGATGGCCTTGCCCTTTTTGGCGCCACCCACCTTCTCGACCGCGCTGGCCGTGGTGCGGGTGAATTCGTCGATGTTCTTGCGCGTACCCGGGCCAACCGACCTGGACGACACCGTGGCCACGATCTCGCCATAGGCGACCGACTGCACGCGGCTCACCGCCGCCACCATGGGGATGGTCGCCTGGCCACCACAGGTGACCATGTTGACGTTCATCTCGGCCTTGCCCACATGCTCCTTGAGATTCACTGGCGGCACGCAGTAGGGGCCGATGGCAGCGGGTGTCAGGTCGATCATCAGCGCGCCCTGGGCGTTGACCTTGCGGCTGTTCTCTGCATGCGCGTAGGCGCTGGTGGCGTCAAAGACGATCTGCACGCCGTCCGCCTTCATGTGCGGGATGAGGCCATCGACCCCGTCGGCGGTGGTCTTGATGCCCATGGCCTTGGCACGCTTGAGCCCATCGGACTCTGGGTCGATGCCGACCATCCACACGGGCTCCAGAACCGCGCTGCGCTGGAGCTTGGCCAGCAGATCGGTGCCAATGTTGCCAGGCCCGATGAGGGCGCATTTGATTTTTTTCATGGGAATTTCCTGTATCAGATAAACCGTACCGAGCAACCGCCAATGCCCCCGATGGTGACGCGCAAGGTGTCGCCTGCGACCACGGGGACCATGATGGCCAGCGACCCCGACAGCACGACTTCGCCCGCTTCCAGCGCGATGCCGTGCACGCCCAGCGTGTTGGCCAGCCAAGCAACGGCATTGGCCGGGTGGCCCAGGGCGGCGGCGCCCGCGCCGGTGGCGACGATTTCACCGTTCTTCTCCAGCACCATGCCGCAGGTGACCAGGTCCACATCGCGCGGGTCCACCAGGCGGTCGCCGAGCACGAAAACGCCACAAGAGGCGTTGTCGGCCACGGTGTCCTGGATCTTGATCTTCCAGTCCTGAATGCGTGAATCGACAATCTCGAAGCACGCCATCACGCCCTCGGTGGCGGCGAGCACGTCGGCAGCGGTGACGCCAGGGCCCTTGAGCGTCTTCTTGAGCACAAAGGCAATTTCGCCTTCGGCCTTGGGCTGGATCAGCGTGCTGGCGGCGATGGCCTCGCCTTCGTTGTAGACCATGGCGTCGGTGAGCCAGCCGAAATCAGGCTGGTACACGCCCAGCATGTTCATCACGGCGGCGCTGGTGACGCCAATTTTCTTGCCCACTACACGCTCACCTGCTTGCAAGCGGCGCGCCATCATGCGCTGCTGGATGGCGTAGGCGTCTTCGATGGTGATGTGGGGTTCGCGGTCGCTAAGTGGCACAACCGTCTGGCGACTTTGCAGCGCCTGGTACAGCTCGTCGCCGTAGGTTTGAATTGTGGAAATATCCATGGGTTTCTTGTAGTAAGAATGAAGGAATCAGACGGTATCGGCCTCGCCCAGAAAGTCAGCGACCAGTCGGGCGAAACGCGCGGCATGTTCAATCTGGGTCCAGTGGCCGCAGTGACCGAACACATGCAACTGGCTATTGGGAATCCACTGGCTGAGCGTGAGCGAGTTCTGCAGCGGGATGACCTTGTCTTCTCGGCCATGCACGATCAGTGTCTCGTGCGGCAGCGCGCGGATGTCGGCCTCAGAACTGACCATGGAGTCCACCCACCGCTGGCGCGGAGCCGGAAACATCGCTGCAAACGATTCCTGGAAACCGGGGCGGATGCTGGCCTCATACCGCAGCTGCGCCAATTCGTCGGTGACCAAGGCTCTGCTGTAGGCAAAGATGTCGAGCAGACCTTTCATGTGGGCCAGCGAGGGCTGGTAGCCCCACACGGCGTCAAGCCCGGGTGTGATGGCAAACGGCACACCGACCGACCCCATCAGTACCAGCCTGCGCACGCGCTGCGGCGCGCGAATCGTCAGCGCCAACGAGAGTGCGCCGCCAAAGCTGTTGCCGACCAGGTCCACTTGCGGCACCTCCAGCGCGTCCATCAAGCCCAGCGCCTGCTGCACCCAGGTGTCCATGGTGTAGGCGATGCCAACGGGCCGGTCGGTGTAGCCAAAACCCACCATGTCGGGGGCAATCACCCGCCGCTGCTGACCGATGACGGGGAGCGCCAGACGCCAGTTGGCCCAGGCGCTGACGCCGGGGCCGGAACCGTGCACGAACAGCACGGGTGGCTGGCCTGGAGCAGAGGATCCGAGGTCGTGCACATTGGTGTTGAAGGCGCCGGTGCGCACACTGCGTGCGACTTCTGGGTTGTGCGGGAGGTTCATGCAAATAGCCTCAGAGCTTGATGCAGACATTCTTGAGCTCGGTGTAGAACTCCAGCGAATGCACGCCGCCCTCGCGCCCAATGCCCGATTGCTTGGAGCCACCAAAAGGCGTTCGCAGGTCGCGCAGGAACCAGCTGTTGACCCACGAGAGCCCCACCTTCATGCGCTGCGCGACGCGGTGCGCACGCGCCAGGTCGCGCGTCCAGATCGCGGTGGCCAGGCCGTACACGTTGTCGTTGGCCTTGGCCAGCACCTCGTCTTCGGTATCAAAAGGGGTGATGTGACAGCAGGGGCCAAAGATCTCTTCCTTGATGACGCGCGCAGTCTCTGGCAGGCCAGTCCAGATCGTCGGCTGAACCCACGAGCCCCCCGCATGCGCCGGCCCCATGTCGGGTACGCCCCCACCAGTGACCACCGTAGCCCCCTCCTCTACCGCAAGCCGGTAGTACGAAAGCACCTTGGCCTGGTGCTCCTTGCTGATCAAGGGGCCCATGCCGACCGCAGCGTCTTCGGGCACACCAATCTTCATCTCCTCGGCCCCTTGCTTGAGGGCGGCGACGAATTTCTCGAAAAGCGGGCGCTCGACGTACACCCGCTCGGTGCCCAGGCAGACCTGGCCACAGTTGGCAAACACCGAGCGCAACGTGCCCTCGATGGCGGCGTCAAAATCGCAATCGGCAAACACAATGGCCGCGTTCTTGCCGCCCATCTCCAGGCTCACGGGGCGCGCACCGTGGGCGGCCGCCTTCATGATGGCCTCGCCGGTGCGCGTCTCGCCCGTGAAGGTGATGGCGTCCACGCCGGGATGCGTGGTGAGGAATTCACCCGCCGAATCGGGGCCAAAACCGTGGACCACGTTGTACACACCAGGCGGAATACCGGCTGCGTTCATGACTTCGCCCAACAAGGCCGCCGTCTGCGGCGTTTCTTCCGAGGGCTTGACGACCACGGTGTTGCCGCAAGCCAGGGCCGGGCCGACTTTCCACGTCATGAGCAACAAAGGCAGGTTCCAGGGGCAGATCACGCCCACCACGCCAACGGGCGTACGGTAGCCGTAGTTGATGGCGCCGCGCCCATCAGGCGTTGCGGTTTCGAAAAACTCGGTGGCAACGTTCTTGACGACGTCGGCAAAGACCTTGAAGTTGGCCGCGCCGCGTGGAATATCAATGTGGCTGGCCAGGCTCATGGGTTTGCCGGTGTCGGCACACTCGGCAGCCAGAAATTCATCAAAGCGCTGGTTGATGCCATCGGCCACGGCATGCAGGCGCTCGACGCGCTCAGCCACGCTCATCTTGCCCCAGGGGCCATCGAGGGCAGCGCGGGCGGCAGCCACGGCAGCGTTGACCTGCGAGCGATCGGCCTCATGCACCTTGGCAATCACGGCGCCGGTGGTCGGCGAGTGTTTGTCGAACTGGCGCTCACTTCCCAGGTAGTTGCCGTTGATGAAGTTTTGGATATTTTTCATGGTTTCATTCAGTAGAGGGTTCGAGGGCTTCAAGCCCCAGGGCGTGCAGACCCGCACGGGCAATCGCCTCGTCCTGCGCTTCACTGCCACCCGAGACGCCAATGGCGCCGATGCGTGCACCGCCTTCGATGATGGGCAGACCGCCGCCAAACGCCACAAAGCGCGGCCGCAGTACCAGGCCTTCACGCACGGCGGGCGAATGCCCCGCCAGCACGGCGTGCCACTGCGACGTGGCCAGGCCAAAGCTCACAGCGGTGTAGGCCTTGTCGATGGCGATATCCACCGAATGCAGCGCCGCACCCGGCATACGCACAAAGGCCGCCAGCCCCCCCGCCGCATCGACCAGCGCCACGTTGACCGAGACGCCGATCGCTGCCGCCTGCGCTGCTGCCGCACCTGCGGCTGCGTGCGCCGCCTGCCAGGTGATGCAGCGCTGCGTGGTGCTGTGCAGGCATGCAGAAGCGGGCATCGCTTCAGGTGTAGACATCGGTGAAGGAGCTCACAAGTTCGCCCGTGTGGTAGAAAATTCCGCTGCCCAAGCGGTCTTCGCTCCAGGTGGTGACAGGGCGGTCAGGTTGCGCCAGGTAACCCAGGCCGGCAAAGGTTTCGTTGCGGTTGCCGCTCGGGTCGAAGAAGTAAATCGTCTCGCCGCGCGTGATGCCGTGGCGTGTCGGGGCAACGTCGATCTTGACTTTGTTCTTGGCCATGATGTCGGCCGCCTTGAGCACGTCGTGCCACGAGTCGAGGAAGAACGCGATGTGGTGCAGGCCACTGGTCGGGCCGCCGACAAAGGCAATGTCGTGCGGCGTGCTGGTGCGCGCCAGCCAGGTGGCAGCCTGCATGTCACCGTTGGGGCCAACCAGGATTTGCTCGGTCAGGAAGAAGTCCAGGCACTCCTTCATGAAGCGTGTGTTGTCTTCCACGGTATTGATGCCTTCTGGCGGATTCATCTCGCACATCAGCAAGCAATGGTCCAGCCAGTGCGCACCCGCACCCCGGATGTCGTCCGGCCACGGATCGGGGTTGGTGGTGCCCACGTCGGTGCCTGCATATTCCTTCATCGCATACAAGCGCATTTCGTGACCGCTGGGCAGATTGAACTGCAGCATGCGGCCGGTGGAGGGCAGCGCACCTTCCGCCAGCATGGTGGTCTTGATGCCCCAGGCCTCGATACGGGCCTGAAGTGCCTCAAGGTCGGCATCGTCCTGCACCTTGTAGGCAACATGGTTCAGGCCGGCACGGTCGCTGGGGGTGAGAATGAGCGAGTACTTGTCCCACTCGTCCCAGCATTTGAGGTACACGTTGCCGGCCTTGTCCTTCATGACCGTCTTGAGGCCCAGCACGTTCTCGTAGTGCCGCACGGCGGCGTCGATATCCATGACCCGCAAACTCGCGTGGCCCATTCGCAATACACCCATGTCTGTCTCCTTCGGTTGGTGAATCAATCGGTCATTCGGTTTGGGCTGCGCCGCTGCGCTGTGACCCAGAAGAAAAAGGCTTGCACAGCCTGCCTGCCACTTCGAGCCGCACTGCATCAGTGGGCACCACCCGGCAGGCCAGGGTGTATCCGTCGGCCTCTTCGGCCAGGCTTACATGGGCGCGGCTGACCGGCCCGATCGGCTGCACCGCGCCCTCCAGAATCCGCACCTTGCACACGCCGCAGCCGCCGTTGACGCAGCCGACCGGGATGCCTCTGCGGCCCAGGCGCAGCATGCCGGCCAGGAGGCTCTCTGTCGTAGCGCAGACATAGCTCTCGCCGGTCTGTGCAACGCTCACGCTCACTTTGGGTCGGGTATCAAAAAACATGGCACAAGCCCTCACACGCGCTTGAACAGCGGGCTGCGAGCACCCTGCGCATCGGCGGCCGAGAGGAACTTCTCGGTGTAGATGTCGCGCTCGAACAAACGGCCCTGCATCAGTGCACCGATGCAGGCTTCAATCATGGGCGGCGGGCCGCAGAGGTAAGCTTTGTGGCCCGCAAAGCCGTCTTTGAAATGCGCCTGGGCTGCCTGGTGGACAAAGCCACGCGCGCCACGCCAAACATGGCCCTCGCCCACCTCGGAGAGCACCGGCACGTAGGTGAAATGCGGGTGCTTCTCGGCAAGCGCACGAAACTCCGCGTCGTAATACAGCTCCTCGGCCGAACGCTGCCCATAGACCAGTGTGATGGGCTCGGTAGCGCCGCTCGCGAGCAGTTCAAGAATCATGGCCCGCGGGCTCGACAGCCCCGACCCACCGGCCATGAAGACCATGGGCATGGCAGCCGAACGGCGCACGAAGAAACGCCCATACGGCCCGGCCAACTGCACACGGTCGCCTTCCTTCAGGCTTTGGTGCAGCCAGGTGGTGCCAGCACCACCCGGCACCAGACGCACGTTCAATTCGATTTCACTGCTCTGGCCATCTGGCCCCGGAGCATTGGCAATCGAGAAGGCGCGGCCGCCTTCCACTCCAGGAATCTGGACCTGCACGTACTGGCCCGCCTGGTAGCGGATGGGCTCGCCCAGACGCAGGTGCAGGGCCTTGATGGTCGGCGTCAGCGGATCGATGCGCACCACGGTGGCGGCAAAGTCGCGCACGGGGATGGTTTGCGCATCAGGCTCGTCTTCCATGTCGGCTTCTACCGTCACGTCGGACAGCAGCGTGGCGCAGCACGCCAGCGCCATGCCGTCGTCGCGCTCCATGTCCATCAGCGCAAAGGGGTTGGCCGGGCCTAGGTCGACCTCGCCTTCGGTGACCTGAATCTTGCAAGTACCGCACAGGCCATGGCCACAGGCGTGCGGGATGTACAGCCCGGCGCGCAAAGCGGCGTCGAGCACGGTCTGGCCTTCCTCCACATCGATGGTGGCGCCCAGCGGTTCAAGAGTGAGTTGGTAGCTCATGGCACGGGAAGCTGGTACGCGATTAGCTGCAAGATCCTTGAATGCCGGTCAGGCCAGGGGTGCGAAAGCGGATCGCATCCTTGTGCTTGAGACCATTGGCTTCAAGCGACTTGGCGGGATCTGGCTTCCAGGCCTGGCCGGACTTGAACCACTGCACCGCGTCCCAGTCGATACGCCCGAAGTCCGGGTGCGCCCCGTACACACCGGGCAGCACAGCCTGCGCCAGCGCGGCAAACGGGGTCTCGGCGGGCAGCGGGATCGCCACCGGCGAGGCGTACATCAAGTGGTCTTCCCAACCGATGTACAACAGCGGCGCCGGGAAGTTCGCCCGCACGTCCTTGGCAGGAAAATCGTAGGGCTTGAGGGCTTTGACGCTCATGGCTGGGCTCCTTCTGCGGCGGTACCGGCGGCGCTCGCCGGCAAGGGGTCGCCGCGCCAGGCGGCAAAGTTCTTCTGGTCTTCCGAGCCTTCAAAATCGAAGTTGTCACGTCCCACTTCCAGCTGGTACCAGTCGAGCACGGCCAGCAGCGGGTCGAAACCTTCTGCCGTGGGATCGACACCGGGCTTGAAACAGTTGCCCTGGTAGATCTGGTGCACGGGTAGCCAGGCCTGGATGTACTTCTCGGGTTCGTGGTCAAAGATGTCTTTGCAGCCATCGCTGCAAAAGTGGTACTTCTCGCCCGCGTGCTCCGACTCGCGGTAGCAGATCTTGGTGGCGTCGCCAGGCTCGGTGAAGCCCATGGGAATCTGGCAGGTGGTGCACAGCATGGGCAGCGTGCTGTTGTAGAAGCGCTTGCCCGCTTGCTGTTGCTCGCGGTAATGCTCCAGGCGGGGGCGGTAGTACTTGTCGAACGTGTCCGGGTACTTCTCGCTGAGCCACTGCATTTCTTCTTCCTTGGGCACCCAGGTGTGGAAGGTGGCGGCGGCGGTGTAGTTGTAGAAGATGTTCCAGGCCTGGTGGCTGATGTGGTCCTTGCCCTCGCAGGCCATCTTCCAGCCGAGTGGCTCGCGGATGCCGTAACGCGCCAGGTCGCGGAACAACGCGCCGCCGTTTTCTTCCGCGTACATCTCCCAGGCTTCCTTCCAGCTCATGACCCGCTTGGGCAGCATGTAGTCCTGCATCATGGCCACCAGGGTCAGCACGCGGTAGCCGCGCCAGAACCATTTGTCGATCCAGCCCTGCACGATCGGCACGTTGGCCGGGTCTTGCTCCAGCATGAACTTGATGCACTCGATGCCCAGCGTCATGTGGCGCGACTCATCGCTTTGCGCCGAGAAACCGAAGGTGACGGTCGACAGGTCACCGTTGTGCGCGGCGCCCGACATGAAGGGTACGAAAAGCAGGTTGGTGAGCACGTACTCGAACGAGAAGCTCACGGCGGTGAGGAACTCGAACGGTCCGGCGGTCAGCGCGTCCTCGAAGAAGGACTTGGGCACCGACAGGAACCACACCCGGTCAAACCAATGGCTGCTGTTGTGCATGCCGTTGAAGTATTTGTTGTAGTGCGACAGCGCATGCGTTTCGGTCTGGAAGTGGCGCAGCTCGTCAATCGACTGCATCTGCGCCGCCACCCGGGCTCCGGGGCCGGTGAAATGGCGGCCAGCGTGCGCGAAGCCCCGGTGCGCGTAGTACTCAAGCGGCACCACGCCCTGGATGAAAAGCTTGAGCGCATTGATGTAGCGCGCATCCGAGACGCCCAGTTGGCCGTTGTTCTGGGCGAAGGCCTCGATAACGGCGTAGAGCTTTTTCTCTTTTTCGCCCTGGTACTTCCAGTAGGCATCCATGGTCAGGCGAAACGGGTCTTCCCACTTGTCCCAATCGTGAATCTTGATGCCCTCGTACTTGTCGTACGGGAACACCTTGTCCATCGGCTGGTAGGTCGTCTCCCAACCCAGGCCACGCGTCATGGCGGTGTAGCGGTCTTTCAGGCCGAGTTTCTTTTTGCTGACAGGGGCGTCCATCGGTGTCTCCTTGTGTGCTTATGGGGTACGTGTGGGGGGCTTAGCCGAGCCAGCTGAGCGAGAGCTCGTCGTCGTCTTCATCGACGTTTCCGGACAGGGTGACCAGGTTGACCTGAATCTGCTGCAGGTCGAACAAGCGACCGACGATCTCTTCAATCGTGGCGCGGCGGATGACCATGCGGCCGGGGGCATCGATCTTCACGAGACCGGGCGAATGCACCGCTGTGGCCTGCGAGTTGTCGGCGAGGATCGCCTCCACCACGGGACGGGACTCTTCGTTGTCCTGAAAGGCGATGAAGACCTTGGAAATCACGGCTGTTGTCATGGGTGTTCCTGACTGAAGGGCTTAGACGTCGAGGCCGGCCTTGCGGGTGCGGGCATCGAGCGACTCACGAACGGTTTGCAAGGCGTCCAGGCCTTGCGCTCCCAGAGCGGCCTCGGCCACTGGAGCAAGCGCCGCCTGTGCCTGACTGGCATAGGCCTGGTACCAGCCACTGATCAGCGAGCGATTGGCCTCGGACTCAGCCGCAGCCGCCTTGACCACCGCATCGACCCAGCGCGCCGATTCTTCGTGCCATTCGGGAATGAAGGCCGTGAGCATGGACACCGCCGTACCGCCGTGCGGTGCCAGATAGTCGTCCACGAAGTGCTTGTAGATCAGCGGGTACAGCAAGCCATCGAGCGCCAGGTTCTGCGCCACGAACAATTCAAACGGGTCCTGCACCACCAGGGTGTCTTCCACCAGGCGGCGCAGCGCCTGCCAGCGGGGGTGCTCCAGCCAGTCCTTCTTGCCCGCATCCAGAGCACCTGGTTCTTCCAGTGCCAGTCCCAGACGCGTGAGGTACTGCGCCACACCGAGCTGGTCCATGGCGTGCAGCATGGCCGGTGCCGTGAAGGCGGTGCCATAACCACGCGCGCACACCTGGGTGTTGTTCATGTTGCCGCCCCAGGCCACATGGCGCAGGGGCAGCAGCACCTCACAGGCCTTGGCACGCAGGGCGTCGGGCATTTTTGCCGCCAGGCCGCGCGACTCGACGAACTGGTAGTTCGACTCCATCGCGTCCTGCTGGCGCGCCCGGGCGATGGTCCAGTTGGCGTAGTAGTACTGGCGCGGATCGCGCAGCACATACCAGTCGGCCAGCTTGACCGCCGTGCGACCGGTGTCGAACAGCTCAAACTCGGGCTCCCAGGTGGGCCGGTAGTGGAAGTTCGCCGTGGGCTGCACCCCGAGCGTCGCCTCCTGGTAGCGCGAGGCGGTTTTGTCGCCAATGTAGGCGGCCACGCGGGCAAAGGTGTGGCGCTGCGGCTCGATGGCCCTCGCCTGCAAGTCGATATTCATCTGGTTTGTCTCCTCAAACGGTGGGGAAATTCGTGTCTGGAGCGACAGCATCGAGCCTGCGCACCTGGTGCGTTTGGCAGAACGCATCGAAGTCCTGGTGTGGCAGCATCAGCTCCACCACCAGATCCGGCCAGCCGATCGAAAACTCGAACTCAACAAGGCCGTTGTCGCGTCTTCTCAATACACGGATGAAGCGCTTGCTCACGTCACATTGCGGGCTGTCGATGGCGAGCGATTCGGTATTCATGGCGGACTCCTTGGATGGGCTTTGCCTATTCGTTGTTGCACGGGTTGTGCCAGATATCGATAAAAAAGCCTAATTAACCCTGTTTCAAGGGTTAACACTTAGCAAACGGAACCGTCCCAGGTACCAAGCCCCGTTTTCGGCTGTTCCCTTTTAGAAAAGGTGGAAAATTGCGGCACTGCAGCATCATGAATTAATCAAAACACAGGATTTCGATCAATGAAATGATGCATTTCTTGGTCAAACGGGTTAGGTAACGTCCACAAGTCAAATTTATTTATCGATAATCAAGACATGCCCTCTTCTGAGATCCCCCCACTCCCCTCAGACGCCGATCTGCGGCGTCTGGTGTATTTCTCGGCCGGCGACGGGCGTATCTGGCTGTCGGGCCAGCGCATGCTGCTGGTACACGCCGCCGCATTCGGTGCCATGCGCAAGGAGTTGATGGCCACCCTCGGACCGTTGCAGACGCGGCGCGTGCTGATGCGCGCCGGCTATGCCTCAGGTGAGCGTGACGCGCTGCTGGCACGCCAGGTGCGACCCGACGCGGCGCTTTTCGACACCTTTGCCGTCGGCCCACAACTGCACATGCTTGAAGGCGCGGTGCAGGTCACGCCGCAGACGTTCGAACTGGACGAAGAGGCCGGCCATTTCCTGGGGCAGTTCCGCTGGGACCACAGCTGGGAGGCGGAATCGCACACGCGCGATTTCGGCCCTCAGCAATCGCCCGTTTGCTGGATGCTGCTGGGCTACGCCTCTGGCTACACCAGCGCGTTCTTTCGCCGCTCGGTGCTGTACAAGGAAGTCCAGTGCACTGCCTGCGGCTGCAGCCACTGCCTGATTGAAGGGCGTTTTGCCGAAGAGTGGCCAGACGCCGCCGCCCTGGCACGCGACTACGATGCCGATTCGGTGCTGGTCAAACTCGACGAATTGCAGTCGCAGGTGCAGTCCCTGCGCACGCAGATGCAGCCGGCGGACGAGCAGGGCCCGCTGGTGGGGCGCTCGCGCGCATTCGAGCAAACCGTGGACCTGCTGCGCAAAGCAGCACAAACCCAGGTCACCGTGCTGCTTACCGGAGAAACCGGTGTCGGCAAGGAGCGGTTTGCCCGCGCCCTGCACAGCATGGGCTCCCGCGCCGACAAACCGTTTGTGGCCGTGAACTGCGCTGCACTACCGGCCGAGCTGGTCGAGAGCGAGTTGTTTGGCGCCGAAAAAGGCGCCTACACCGGCGCGGGTGCCGCGCGCATCGGGCGGTTCGAGCGCGCACACGGCGGCACCCTGATGTTGGATGAACTTGGCGAACTGCCGCTGTCGGCGCAGGCCAAGCTGCTGCGCGTGCTGCAAACCGGGGAAATCGAGCGCCTGGGCGGCACCGAGGCGCGCAAGGTGGACGTACGCCTCGTTGCCGCCACCAACATCGATCTGGAAAAGGCGGTGGAGGCAGGCCACTTCCGGCGCGATCTGTTGTACCGCCTGAACGTGTACCCGATCCGCATCCCGCCGCTTCGCGAGCGCGCCGACGACATCGACGCGCTGGCCATGCACCTGCTGCAAAAGTACGCGGTTCGACACGGCAAACGCATGTTGGGATTTTCCGACCGCGCTCTGCTGACCATGCGCGCCCACAACTGGCCCGGCAACGTGCGCGAGCTGGAGAACCTGATCGAGCGCGGCGTCATCCTCACGCCCTCAGACGAAAGCGTGGAAGCCGAGGTGCTGTTTCCGCATGTCACCCTGCAAGCGGGTGCCACCATCAACGACGCCGGCACGCTGGAGCGCGCTGCCGCGCCCACGGCACAGACAGTGCAAATGTACGACGCGCTGCAAAACAGTGGCCTGACCCTGGAGGCACTGGAAGACACCCTGATTCGCGAAGCTGTTGCACGTGCTGGCGGCAATCTCTCGGCCGCCGCACGCGCACTGGGGCTGACGCGCCCACAGTTGAGCTACCGCCTGGTGCGCCTGCAAGAGCGCGCGCAAGTCTGAACGTCTAGACCCCTACCATGGCCAAACGCCCCTTTTTACAAGTTCTCGGAACAGACGCCGGGTTGTCCGATGACGGCACTGCCACCTCGCGCACCCTGATCGAACAGACCTACGCCGAATTGCGCAACGACATCATCGAAGGCCGGCTGGAGCCCGCGAGCAAACTGCCCATAGAGCACCTGCGCGTGCACTACGGTGTGAGCGCAGGCACGCTGCGCGAGGCGATCACCCGGCTGGTCAGCGATGCACTGGTGACCGCCGAAGGCCAGAGGGGCTTTCGCGTGGCCCCGATTGCCATTACCGAGCTGGAAGACCTGACACGCCTGCGCGTACAACTGGAAATCGAGGCCCTGCGTCTGTCGATTCGCCACGGCGGCAGCGCCTGGCGCGCTGGTCTCGTAAAGAGCTATGAGGCCATTTCAGCACTGGAGCAACCTATAAAACCGGTCTATCGGCGCCAATGGGAAGCGCTGAACGTGCAGTTCCACGATGCCCTGCTGGCCGGCCACGACTCACCCTGGACGCAAAAGGTGCTGCGACTTCTCTCCCGCCATAGTGAGCGTTACCGGCGCTACGCCATGGGGCTTGCCAACTCGGCGCGCGATGTGCACGCCGAACACACACAGATCTTTGACTTGGCCATGGCGGGCCACGAAGCGCGTGCGGCGCTGGCGCTGGAGGCGCATATCCGTGCCACACCAGACCTGCTGGCACAGGCGCTGCGCAGCGGCGAACTGGTGCTGCCGACAGGCGCATGCCGCGACCTTGCGGCCGATCAGACGGCCGCCTGATACCGCGCCTTGGCGTGGCAAGCAGTTGTTGCCCCAAACCCATCCACCCGTTCACTCGGTCCGGGCGAATGTGCCCCTCGGCTACACCGCAGGCACTGCGTAGCCGCTGCTGTCGACAAATACAACGGCGCCCTCACCATCGAGCCGAAAACTGCCAGCCCGGTATTCGCTGCGCAGGTGCGCCTGCACGCGCCCAAAGGCCATATCCACGGCACCTGCCACGGCCACGCCAACGGCGACCACCGCATGGCGCGAAAGCGCCATTTGCTGTTCCAGGTCCTTGAACGCCAGCAGGGATTTGGCATACACGCTCTGCGCATTTTTCAACGACGCCTGTGCACGGCTGAGCAAGCCCTTGGGGTCGCCCACGGCAGTCAGATGGGTGATCAACTTGTGCAAGCTCTCCTGTGCAGCGGTTTCCTTTTCAATCTCCTGCTGCAAGTCGTGGCAGCGGGCTTCCAGTTCTGGGTTGGCGCCAAGCACCAGCTTGGTGATACCCCCGCTGGGTGAACCGACCAGCGGGGCCTGGATCCGCATCATGGCAGTGGCACAACCGCCGATCAACCGCCCGCGCTGGGGTGTGCTTGCGCCGATCACGATCTGGTTGAGCGATTGCAGCTCACATTCCAGCGCCATATCGCCAATGACGATGGAAGTGCCGGCATACAGCTGCGCGGTCTCGGCAAAGCGCGCGCTGATAGTGCCTGCAGCGCGCAGCATGGCGTGGGCAATGACGCCGCCCGTGACCTTGATGTTGCCCCCCGCTTGCAAAATACCGCCGTCAACCATGCCCCCGACGAGGATGTCGCCGCTCGCTTGCACCCGCATGCCTTGACCAATTTCGCCATCGACCTGCACCGTTCCGTCGTAATGGATGTTGCCGGTATCCATGTTGACCTCTGCAAGTCGCAGGATCGGTTCGACCATCACACCGCCGTGCACCCGAACCGGATGACCGGTCTGGCTGGCCTGGAGCAGATTGGGGTCTTCGTCGGACACCTTGGCACCAGTCAGTTGGGCCGCAAAGGGCTCGTCCAGCCCAGGCTTGGCCGACAGGGTGTCGCCGCGCACGGTAAACCCCGGAACACCCGGCGTTGCCGGCTGGCGGCGCATCAACAAGGCACCGGTGTGCACCATGACGATGTCCCCATGCTCGCGGTAGTCGATGAAGCCGCTGTCATCGAGCTTTGGGGCCCGGTCGGGAGCTGCGGGGATCAGTTCCTCGAATGCTGCGTCGTGCCCATTCTGCGCCAGCACACCACGCGCCACCACAACGGCTTCGCAGGCTACCGCTGCAACCGCCTGGGCGACTGCCACCTCATCGATTCCGGCCACCACGCCCGCAAGCTCAAGGCCATGGCGCACGTCCTCAACCGTTGCCGGTGCACCGCCGCGCGCGGGCTTGATGTCGAGGCTGGCAGACATGGCATCCGTGGCGATATGGACCACCACGGTGGCATCACAGCGCTCTGCAACGGCTAGCGAGAAGGGCGCAGGCGCAGCTATCGCATCCTTGGCGGCACGCTCCAGCGCCTCATGGTGCAACAAACAGTCTCCATAACCCTCACGGACCAGCCAATCGCGCAGCGCCCCTGCGTCAATGTCGCCCCGGCCTTCCAGAGGCTGGACGTGAAGCAGGATGCTGCGGCCGGACTCGCTAAGCGCCATTCCAACAAAATCCATAGTCGATCGCCTCCATCCAGCAGGATGCCTTGACTGTGATCACATCGTTGCAGCAGGACCAGCATCTGGGGTTTGTTGCGACGAAAGGTCTTGGCCGCTCTCCCAGAAAGGCAATGCTGCTACTGCGCTTATAGCGCACTCAGGGCACTTGGGGAATACGCAAAATCCGCTTGCAGGCGGCAAGGGAATGCGTACGAATTTGGAACATGCCCACCACCTCAGTCCAGCAGGCTTGCCTCCAACCAGCCGCGCAGGTGGTTGAGGAACGCCCAGGCCTGAATGTGGGGAACCTCTTCCAGACGCACCGTCGCTTCTTCTACCCGGCCTGCTTCCAGCGCCAGGGCGCGGCCCACACCGGGCAGCAGACCGCAGGCGAGCGGCGGCGTGACCCACCGACCGCCGAGCAGCATGGCGACGTTGCCGCGCGTGCATTCGGTGATTTCGCCTGCCACGTTGTAGAGCACGGTGTCGAACACGCTGGCATCCTGCGGCGCAAACGCCTCGTAGTGCGCACGCCGGGTGGTCTTGTGGCGGACAAACTCGCCATGCGCCTCGGCCAGGGGCCGGCTGGCCAGTTGCAGACGCACCGGTTGGGGTGTGTCCTGCAGCGCAAACGCCTCGGCGCACGCCACGCCATCGGCGCCCAGCAGCAGCCGCACGCGCCAGGCGCCGTAGAGATGCTGCAAGGCCACAATTTGCAGCTCCTGGCGCACCGCGTGGGCGTTCCAGGGGAAGCCGAAATGCGCCGCCGCCTCGCCCATGCGGGCCAGATGGCGGTCGGCATGGTGAAAACTGCCCTCGTCCAGCAACAGCGTTTCGAGCAGCTCGAACGGGGCGCTGGCACGCTCCAGGAAGGCAGCTTTGTAGAGCCACTCTTGCCATTCGGCATCCGGCTGCGACCCAGCCGTAATGCCGCTGCCCACGCCAAAATGCAGCTCGCCGCCAGAGAGCACCGGCGTGCGGATGGGCACATTGAAAGTGGCATGCACACCGCCCTGCGCACCAGGGCGCACGACACCCAGGGCACCGCAATAGAGGCCGCGCGGGCCGGATTCCAGTGCCTGGATGGCGGCCATCGCCGCCGCCTTGGGCGCGCCGGTGACCGATCCGCAAGGGAACAACGCAGCAAACACATCCCACAGGCCGGTGCCAGCGCGCGTGCGCGCCTGGACATCAGACGTCATCTGCCACACCGCAGGCAGCGCCTCGGTGTGAAACAAGCGGGGCACCTGCACGCTGTGCGGCTCGGCGATGCGCGAGAGGTCGTTGCGCAGCAGGTCCACGACCATGACGTTTTCCGCGCGCTCCTTGGGCGATGCGCGCAGCTGAGCGGCTTGCGCGGCGTCCTGCGCGGGCGTGGCGCCCCGTGGTGCCGTGCCCTTCATGGGGCGGGTGAGGATGCGGCCCGGTTCAGCGGCGCCCCCGCTCTCCCAGTCAAAGAACAATTCGGGCGACACGGACAGCACCTGCTCGCCTCCCATGTCCATGCAGGCCGCATAGCCGCCGGGCTGCGCACGCTGCAGCGCGGCGAACAAGGCTGAAACCACCTGCACACCGCCGCCGTGCAGCGTGGCCCGCAGCATGGCGGTGTAGTTGACCTGGTAATAGTCGCCGGCGGCAATGGCCTGCCCGATGGCAGCCAGGGCTTCATCGAAGCGCGCGCGGTCTGGCGGCGCCTGCCAATGCAGCGTGGGCGCATCTGCGATCGCCGACGCGCCCGGCCAAGGCAGCGGCGCATCGTGCACGGCAAACCAGGCCAGTGGGCCGCCAGCAGGGTGGGTCTTGAGCGCGGCGTCAAAGGCTGGCGCAGCTTCGTAGCGCACGCCTCCGACGCACCAGGCGCCAGCTTCGGCAGCAACCTGCACTGCGTCAAGCACGCCGCGCACCTCCTCTGCCCGCCGCGCTATGAGCAGATCGCGTGGCGCCCCGAACGCGTGGCGCAGGCGCGGGGCACTGGCGTCACGGGGGTTGGCGAAGTCAAGCAGAGTTTTAAGTACCAAATTGACCTCCAGCGCTTTATTGGTCTGCGCTGTCAGCTATCAAAAAAATAGTAAAACAAAGCCAGGGGCACTCAGGCTGCCCCGATGTTAGGCACCAACCCTGCCACGGGCTGGCCCTTCTTGAGCTCGGCGGTAAAGGCCAGCATGCGGTCGATCGGCAGGCGCGCGCGCGGAATGATGGCCGGGTCTACGTGGATGGTGTTGCTGCCCGTCTCCAGCACCTGAGCCACGCCGGCCAGGCCGTTCATCGCCATCCAGGGGCAATGGGCGCAGCTCTTGCAGGTGGCGCTGTTGCCAGCGGTGGGCGCTTCGTAAAACACTTTGCCGGGGTTGAGCGTGCGCAGCTTGTGCATCATGCCGTTGTCGGTGGCGACGATGAACTCGGTGGCGTCCATCTCCTGCGCGGCTTTCAAAATGCCCGAGGTGGAGCCCACGGCGTCCGCCAGGGCAATCACGTCCGGTGGTGATTCGGGGTGCACCAGCACCTTGGCGCCGGGGTGGTCTTTTTTCAGCGCTTCGAGCTCGAAGGCCTTGAACTCGTCGTGCACGATGCAGGCGCCGTTCCACATCACCATGTCGGCGCCCGTTTCACGCTGGATATAGGCGCCCAGATGGCGGTCAGGCGCCCAGAGGATTTTCTGCCCGGCATCTTTCAGGGCGCGCACGATGTCGAGCGCGCAACTCGATGTGACCAGCCAGTCGGCCCGAGCCTTCACCGCCGCACTGGTGTTGGCATACACCACCACGGTGCGGTCCGGGTGCTGGTCACAAAACGGGCTGAAGGCTTCGATGGGGCAGCCCAGATCGAGCGAGCAGGTGGCGTCCAGATCGGGCATGAGCACGGTTTTCTCAGGCGAGAGGATTTTTGCCGTCTCCCCCATGAAGCGAACGCCCGAGACGACCAGCGTCTGCGCAGCGTGGTCGCGGCCAAAACGCGCCATCTCCAGCGAATCGCTGACGATGCCGCCGGTCTCCTCGGCCAGGTCCTGCAGGTCGGGGTGCACGTAGTAGTGCGACACCATGACCGCGTTCTTTTCCTTGAGCAGGCGGCGAATTTTGTCCTTGGTCGCGGCGCGCTCGTCCGGCGTCAGCTCGGCGGGCACGCGCGCCCAGGCGTGTTTGGTGGAGCAGACCGCGCCGTCCGTGCCCTCGCGGGGCTGCTCGTACTCGACCTCTTTAATGGCAATAACAGGATTCATTTCAGTGCTCCAGGGTGCGTCGCTGCGCCCGCCAAACGTCGAAGTTGCAGAGCCAAGGCCAGCGGACGCCGTGCAAGGGCCGCCCCGCCGCACTGGCGTCGTCCCCCTTCCCGCGCAGCGAGAGAAGGGGGAAGGCGCCGAAGGCGACGCAGGGGGTTGTTCACCATACTTCTATGCGCATTGAAAAGTCCGTGGCCTTCACGTCCTTGGTCAGCGCTCCGGTGGAGATGCGGTCGACCCCGGTTTCTGCAAGCGCACGCAAGCCATCGAGCGTGACACCGCCCGAAATTTCCAGAATGGCGCCTCCACCCGGGTGTGCGGCATTGGTGCGCACCGCCTCATGCAGCGTGGCGATACCCATGTTGTCGAGCAGCACCATGCGCGCGCCGGCGTCCAGCGCTTCGCGCAGCTGCTCCAGGGTTTCGACCTCGATTTCGATGAATTCGGCACGCGCTGCCACCTCGGCGGCAGCGCGCAGCACGGCGGCAACGCCACCGGCGGCGGCAATATGGTTTTCCTTGATCAGCACCGCATCGTGCAGGCCGATGCGGTGGTTGGTGCCGCCGCCGATCCGCACCGCGTATTTCTGCGCAATGCGCAGGCCGGGCAAGGTTTTGCGCGTGTCCACGATGTGGGCCTTGGTGCCGGCCACTGCGTCCACGTAGCTGCGTGTCTTGGTGGCCACGGCCGAGAGCATTTGCAGGAAATTGAGCGCCGTGCGCTCTGCGCTGAGCAAGGCGCGGGCGTCGCCCTGCATCGTCAGCACCACCTGGTCCGCAGCGCAGCGCCCGCCCTCGGCCACATGCCAGGTGAGTTCCACGTCCGGGTCCAGGGTGCGCAGCGCGGCCTCGGCCCAGGGGGCGCCGCACAGCACGGCCGCCTCGCGCACCAGGATGCGGGCGCGCACGCGCCGGTGGGCAGGCACCAGGCCCGCAGTCAGATCGCCGGCGCCCAGGTCTTCCTGTAGCGCACGGGCCACGTCCAGCAGCACCTGCGCGCGCAGCGGGGCTTCAAGGGTGTCCAAAGGAGAGTTCATGGGCGCCAAGCATAGCGCCGGCTGCGCGCTGCATCCAGCGACCGGCCAATAGCTGCACAAGGCGCACGACTACACTCCCGGGTCCATCCTTTCAGCGCCGCCAGCCATGACCGAACCGCTTGCCCCGCCTGTCCAGCCCGCAGGCACGCCCTACGGCACCCTGCCTCCCGCATCGCCCCTGCCCCAGCGCCGCCCGGTCAGCCTGCCGCGCCTGCAGCAGATGCGCGAGGCGGGCGAGAAGATCACCATGCTGACCGCCTACGACGCGACCTTTGCCGCAGTGGCCGATGCCGCAGGCGTCGAATGCCTGCTGGTGGGCGACTCGCTGGGCATGGTTTGCCAGGGCCTGCCCAGCACCGTGGGCGTGACGCTGGAGACCATGGTCTATCACACGGAGAGCGTGGCACGCGGCCTGCACCGGGTGCAGGGCACGGCCTGGCTGATTGCCGACCTGCCCTATGGCAGCTACGCCGAAAGCCGCGAACAAGCCTTGCGCAGCGCCTGCGCCCTGATGCGCGCCGGCGCGCACATGGTCAAGCTCGAGGGCGGCGGCTGGACGGCCCCCACCGTGCAATTCCTGGTGGAACGCGGCGTTCCCGTGTGCGCCCACCTGGGCCTCACGCCCCAGACCGTGCACGCCCTGGGCGGCTACCGCGTACAGGGCAAGACCGACCAGGCCGCCCAGGCCCTGCGCCGCCACGCGCACGAACTGCAGGATGCTGGCGCCGCCATGCTGGTGCTGGAGATGGTGCCGGCGCAGCTGTCGGCCGAACTGACGAGCGAACTGACCCAGTGCGCCACCATCGGTATCGGCGCCGGCAAAGGCACGGCCGGTCAAGTGCTGGTGCTGCACGACATGCTGGGCATGAACCTGGGAAAAATGGCGCGTTTCGTGCACAACTTCATGCAGGACGCCGGCAGCGTGCGCGGCGCCATGGAGGCGTACGTGGCCGCCGTCAAGGCCCAAACTTTTCCGAACGACACGCTGCACGCCTGGTAAAACGCCTGGCCCTACACAGCTCCCTTTGCCGATTCCTTTGCTCCCATGCACATCGTCCACAGCATTTCCGACCTGCGCGCCGTGCTCGGCCCCCTCGGTCGCCCCGCCTTCGTGCCCACCATGGGCAACCTGCACGACGGCCACATCGCCCTGATGCGCCGCGCCGTGCAACTGGGCGAGGTGCCGATGGCGAGCATTTTTGTGAACCGCCTGCAATTCCTGCCGCACGAAGATTTTGATAGCTACCCGCGCACCTGGGACGCCGACTGCGAGCGCCTGGCCGCTGCCGGCTGCCAGGTGCTGTTCGCCCCGCGCGAGCACGATTTGTACCCCGAGCCGCAAACCTTCACGGTACAGCCCGATCCACAGCTCGCCAACCTGCTGGAAGGGGAATTTCGCCCTGGTTTCTTCACCGGCGTGTGCACGGTGGTGATGAAGCTGTTTTCCGCCGTATTTGCCGGCAAGGCGGGCGGCGTCGCCGTGTTCGGCCAGAAGGACTACCAGCAACTGATGGTGGTGCGGCGCATGGTGCAGCAATTCGCGCTGCCCATCGACATCGTCGCAGCCCCCACCGAGCGCGCACCGGACGGCCTGGCGCTGAGTTCGCGCAACGGCTACCTGAGCGCACCCGAGCGCGCCGAGGCTGTTGAGCTGTCCAGGGCGCTGCACGCACTCGGCCAGGCCGCAAAGAGCGCGGGCGATGCCCTGCCCGCGCAGCGCGAGGCGCTGGAGCAATCGGCGCGTGCGCAGCTCAATGCGCGCGGCTGGCAAACGGACTACCTCAGCGTGCGCCGCCGCAGCGACCTGCTGGCGCCGCAGCCGGGCGATGCGCTGGTGGTACTGGGCGCCGCCCGGCTGGGCGCCACGCGCCTCATCGATAACCTTGAAATCTAAGGCCATGCTGAACAAGTCCCTCACGCGCCGCGCATCCGTACCTCGGGCGGTCTGCGGCGTTGCCAATCCTCGCCATAGCTGCGGCTATGGCTGCGGTTTGCGCCTTGCATCCCATCCCGATGCACGGCGCGCGCCATCGCGGTGACTGATTCAGCATCGCCCTAAGCCCGACACACCTTCATGGACCCGATGTTTCTTCTTCTGCTGCTGGGCAGCGGCGGCCTGCTGATGGCCAATGGCCACCAGCAGCGCCAGCGCATTGCCCTGCTCGCCCACCACCTCGGCCCGCTGCAGATCGAAAAGCTGATGGAAACGCTGACGCAGGGCTATTTGCGCGCGCTGGGCGAGCGCGACCCCACGCGCCAGGCGCAGATATTTGCCGTGCTGGAGGGCAGCGAAGCACAGCTCGCCACCCAATTCGCCCAGCTAGCGCGTGAATTTGCTGCCGTGCCCGCCGCCCAGGCGCGTGCCAGCACCCTGCCGTTCTCCATGCCCTGGGCCAGCACCCTGCTGCCACGTGCCAGCTTTGATATGCGCAAGCTCCTGGCGGTGCATGCCAATGGCATTGCACGTGCCCTGCGCACCGATGCAGCGCGTTCGCCACGCGACCGTGCCTTTTTGATCTCTGCCGAACTGTTTCTCATGCAACACAGCTGCCACTGGTTCTGCAAGTCGCGCGCGGTGGCGTCGGCGCGCATGGTGGCGCGGCACCACACGCCCCACGCCCAACTGGTGGCTTCGGTGTCCCCTGAAACACGCAGCGCCTACCGGGCGCTGACGGGCAACTAAAACGGCTGCCCACAGGCATGGCGACTTCGCCGCCCTCGCGCCCACACCGCGTGCAGCCCCAGGTGCGGCGCAGCGCCCGGCCGGCGCCTGCCGCGCCGCGCCTGATCCTGCTCAACAAGCCTTTTGGCGTGCTGAGCCAGTTCAGTGGAGATGGCACGCACCAGACCCTGAGCGACTTCGTGGATGTCCCCAACGTCTACCCCGCAGGCCGGCTGGACCGCGACAGCGAAGGCCTGCTCCTGCTGACCAACGACGGCGCCCTGCAGGCGCACATTGCCGACCCGCGCCACAAACTGCCCAAGACCTATTGGGCGCAGGTAGAAGGAGCGCCCAGCGAAGAAGCCTTGGCCCAATTGCGTGCCGGCGTGCTGCTGAACGACGGCATCACGCGCCCTGCCGAGGCAACGCTACTGCCCGAGCCCACGCTGTGGCCACGCGACCCACCGATCCGCGTGCGGGCGCAGATCCCGACGCACTGGATCGCCCTCACCCTGCGCGAAGGCCGCAACCGCCAGGTGCGCCGCATGACCGCCGCGGTGGGCTTGCCCACGCTGCGCCTGGTACGGGTGCAGATCGGCCCCTGGTGCCTGGGCAATCTGCCGCCGGGCAGCTGGCGCGACGGCGATCTGCCCCGAGCTTGATGCCGGGTTTCTGCGATGGCTCGCAGAGGGCTATTAAAAATATAGCTGGATACGCTTGCTATATAAGCGCTAGAGCCCTATTTGACCAAGAATCCCCCGTCAACCAGCCCGACGGTTTTCCCCCTGCACCGCAGCTTCAGTGGTCCATGGCAATGGCAAGGGTGGCGGTAGGGGTGTGCGCTATAGTGCCAGCGTCTTCAGGGCGGGGTGCAATTCCCCACCGGCGGTAGGCGGCGAACAGGGCAACCTGGTGGCCGCGAGCCCGCGAGCGCCCTGGCCGCCTCCAAGCGGCCAGGGGTCAGCAGATTCGGTGCGACGGGGCAATGCCCCGTCCAGTCCGAGGCCGACGGTCATAGTCCGGATGAAAGAAGATCCGCCAAGCACCCATGTGCCTGGCGACGTACCCGCGCGCGGCCTGGTCTGCACGCGGGTGCTTCTTGCATGCCTTGAAGCGTTTTCTGTCACTTTCAGGAGCGTTTCATGACTCAACTTACCCCATCCCCATTGGCCGGTGCAAACCACACCACGCTTACCGCAGAGCCACCTCTGGCACCGGTCGCCGACGTCATCGGCGCCATCCGGGCAGGGCAGCCCGTTCTGGTGCTGGACGACGCCGACCGCGAAAACGAAGCCGACCTGATCTGCGCTGCAGAGCGGATCACCGAAGCCACCATGGCCTTGATGATCCGTGAAGGCAGTGGCATCGTCTGCCTGTGCTTGCCGGCAGGGCATGCACAGCAGCTCGGTCTTCGGCCCATGGTCGAGGTCAACCGCTCGGCGTTCTCCACGGCCTTCACCCAATCCATCGAAGCGGCGCACGGCGTGAGCACCGGCGTGTCGGCCGCGGACCGGGTCCAAACCATTCGCTGCGCACTGCGCCTGCCAACACCGGGCACTGCCCCAGAAATCGTCAGCCCCGGCCATGTGTTTCCGCTGGTGGCGCGCCCCGGTGGCGTGCTTGAGCGCACCGGCCACACGGAGGCTGCCGTAGACCTGGTCCGCTGGGCAGGCCTGCAACCCGCAGGCGTACTGTGCGAACTCATGAACCCCGATGGCAGCATGGCGCGTGGCGCGCAGGTCGCCCAATTCGCCCACACACATGGTCTGCTGTGCACTACGGTACAAGCGTTGGTGGCGTTTGCCCAATCCCTGCCAGACCGGCAATGCCCTACCATGTAGTCTTACTCTCAAAGCCCAACTTCTCGAGAAACCCCATGAGCGCTTCCAACGATCGCGTCATCTACAGCACCGAGCATGTGCTGACCAGCCTGTGCAATTCGGTCACCCGTGTGCTGACCGTGGCCACCCAGAGCCAGATTCAGTACTCGGCCATGGTGCAGCGCATCACCAAGACCTGCCTGCGACCCGACATCGGCTGCTTCGTACTGTTTGATGGCGGTTTCTCAGGCCTGATGGTCATCAACTTCTCGGCACAGGCGGCGATGGAGCTGTATTCCAGCTACCTCCTGAGCATGGGCATGTCCAAGGACGAGCTGGCACGCTCCTATACGGCCGACGAAGTGAGCAACGTCATGGGCGAGCTGATGAACCAGGTGGCCGGCGACTTCACCAGCAAGGTGCGGCGCGAGCTGCAAACCCACATCACACAAAACCAGCCCAAGATGCTGGTGCTCAACAAACAGGTCATGCTGAGCGTGGACGCCAACCTCGACCAACCCGAGGCGCGCCGCGTGACCTTCTACACGGGCAACAACAACATCTTTTACCTGGAGCTCGCCATCGACCGCACCGAGTTCATCAAACTCTACGATTTCGAACCCCAGGCACGGGCCAATCCCGATGAAGTCATGGCCGAAGCCAACGCGCCGCGCGACGTTGCCCCACCGCCGCCGCCCGACAGCGACACCGATGAGCTGCTGCGCTCGCTCGGCATGTAAACGCGCCGCGGCCCGCTAGAATGCGGGCCTGCCACAGGAGACTTGGGTGAGTGGTTTAAACCAGCAGTCTTGAAAACTGCCGACGGGCAACCGTCCGTGAGTTCGAATCTCACAGTCTCCGCCAGATACAACTATAAGCTGTTGATTTATAACAGATTTTTAGCGATACATCAAATCGTTATACGGCCAGTTATACGATTGCTTTCAGCCAGTTCATGGCATCGAAAGTGGCACTCACACCAGCATGAAGAAGTTCTAGCGCCCCTGGTACTAGAACTTTTTTCATTGGTGACTTCCCTTTTTTACCTCACCAGCCACCAGCTCGGCAGCAGGCCCCAGCGGCTTTCCTGCCAGCGCCAGCATGCCGCGCATCAGCAGCCAGTGCTCGGCAGCAATCAATGCCGTGTCCTCCGCCCAGCGCCTGACATCGGCCACCGCCATGTCGCGGGACATCCACACAGTTTCTTCCCAGTGCCATGTCGCCAGCCATGTGGCGCGTTCGCCGCTGACAGCATTCACGTGCCGTAGCTGCGGCGCCTGGTGCCCTGCCGCCTCAAACCGCTCGGCAATCGCCGCTTGGTGCGCAGCCGACAGCCGCCCTTCACCCTCGATCTCCAGCCACAGCTTCAGCCCCTGAGCCCAGCTCTTCTGGCGCAGTCGCATCGCCGTGGCCATTGGCACATCGGCTCGCAGCGCCCGTGCCATCGGCTCCAACACCACGCCCGCTTCGGCATAGCGCAAAGCCGCAGCCGGTGACAGTTCGACGCGCCATTCATCGTTGTTGGCCGTGGTGCCGGTTTCGGCAGCTTCGTCGGTATCGGCATCAACGGTTTGATGGTTTGTGCTGTCCATGTCGCCTTTGCCCTGCTCCTGGGCAATATGCACTTGCAACGCTTCAGCCACACACTGCCACCACAGCACGCGCAGGCCCGGGGCATCGTCAATGCCCATCGCCGCTCGTTCCAAATAGGCCACCTGCCGCGCCAGCACCAATTGCGGCGTTCCCATCGCCTCTGCCGCATCCCGAAACGCCAGCATGGCATGCCCCTCACTGACCGAGCGCCCCAGCACCCTGCGGGCAAACCGCAATACCCAAGCATGGTCGGTGCGCCCCGACTTGGCTTGCCACAAGAGCACCACGGCCACAGCGCCCAGCGTATCGAGCGACTCGCGCAAGGCTTCCTCAAAACCGGGCGTGCCCATCCATGCATGCCACTGCACCAGCTCGGTGATGCCGTACGCTGCCATAAACCAAAGCAGCACGCGCAGCGCACGCACATGCTCCCGGGTCTCCACGTTCCACAGCAGACGAGCCACCTCACCATCGCCTTCGTCGCTTTGCCGGTACTGCTCCAGCAAGGCTTGTACGTCCCTCAAAGATTCCAGCCCCAGGCGGCGTCGGGCATGCTGGCAGAAATACCGCACCGCCGCCATGCGCTGTGGCCACGCTGGCGGTGTGTGCAGCGCTGTGTCAATCACTTCGAGCACCAGTTGCGCCGCACCATCCCCGGCTTCGTGGGTCAGCGGAAACACATGCTGTGGCGGTAACTCCAACAGCGCGGTAAGCAGCCGCTCAAACGGCTCGGGCGTCAAGGGATCGTCGAGCATGGAAAGCACCTCCAAAGAAGCGAGATAACGCAGAGAAGAGACTTCCGCCCATGCGGCAGCGGCACCTTGCACAAAGCTCGGCGCGACCAAAGACGGAAATCGAGAGAAAGAGAGAAAGAGGGAGCGGAGGAGAAACTGGGAAGCGCAGCAACCAGCGTCGTCGCGAGTCGACTTGGCGCTACTCGTCCTCTTGCGCCTGCGCTACAAGCGACAGCACCAACACAGCGTCGATGGTCACGCGCTCACTGACCGTGGCGACCACACGGCGTGGCTGCTTGCTCGCCCAGCCGGTCAACATGGCGTTCCACGGCACCAACGGTATCGGTGCCATGGCAGGGTCGAGGACCAGCAAATCGCTGCGCTCTCCCGCCTCGCAGCGCACGCCCACGGCCAACACCCAGTGCATGTAGCGCTCGGTAGAAAAGCACACCAGACACAAGTTGCCTTCTTCCAGCGCATCGAAAGTACGTTCGGCCACGCGCGAGCGCAGTTCCTTGCAGTGCACCCGCTCGGCATAGGGGGCCAGTTGCTGCTGCAGCTCCTCGACCTCGCAGCCATCGAAGTAATACCGCTGCGCCACTTTGCGCAGCGCTTCGAGCCGCACGTCGCGGGTGTCCCAGATCAGCGCATTGCGCCGCACTTGGCCAAACACCATCAACGCCATCAATACGCAGTGGTAGCCACAAGTCGCGTCAACCTCCCCCTGGCGCACATGCAGCCGCTGGTTGCCCACCATGGGGCCATGCATGCCAGAGCCCAGCCGGGGGTGGCAATGGTAGGAATGCTGCATGGCTCAGTATTCCTCCGGCAGCAGCAAGGTGGTCGAGCGCCGGTCGGCCTCGGTGATGATCCACAGCCGGTGGTTCGGGGGGATGTCGTAGGCGGACAGCAAACGGCTGCCATACGTGAGCGCCGCAGCATTCGCTTGCTTGTCCTCCTCGCATAAGTCACCCCAGTCACCAGTGACATGGCGCAGCACGAATGGCAGCGGTGCCAGCTGCAGCGCTTCGAGCATGTCGAGCGCACCGGGCGTGATCAGCACTTGGCCCAAGGGGAACAAGGGGCGGCGTTGTTGTTCGTAACGCGCCAATGCGGCGGCCTGACCAGGCGAAGAGGTCATGGAAATGCTCCTGAAAAGAAAGAGAGAAAAGAAAGAGAGAAAAGGAAGGGAAGGGAAGGAAAAGACGAAAGCGCTGTGCCGAGTGGCCAGCACCGAACCACGCAAAGCGCGGCGGTGCACCGCTCCTTCCCGCTACAGACCCTGGCGGGATACGCCGCCATACCGCCACGACCACAACGATGACCACGGCCACGGCTGCACCATGCGTGCTGTCATGGCGACAGCCGCGCGCAAGCGAGCCACCGTGGTGGCACGGCGTTCGGTGGAATCAAACGGGGCGAATAGGCCTGGGAATGCAGGCAGGAAGAAGGGTGATATTGATTTTTCGATTATCAGCAGCAAAAATTGCAGCCAACAAAATCAATATTCACACGAAGTCATTATACCACATTCGAAATATTATCAAAACAGCCAGCAAATGTTTCACAAGCGGCCATATGATCGTCCGGGATTCGACATCTAACATGCCTTTTCTATTGATTCGCCGGATTGACGCGAACTAAATCAAAGTAAGCGCAGTAATTGCCTTCATGGCATTTCGATCTTGAATGCCAATGCTATAAAGCCAATCCACCAAACGATCTATTGTGATGTATCGCGCGCCAGTCCCACGATATAAATTGAGAAGGTCCTGCCAATTTGCTTTTATTCGCCGCTGGGCGTTGAATGCTGCGACTTTGGAAGGAAAATTCATGCCTATTACGCAATCGGACAGCTGAACTTCGTCTTTTGAATAGAAAGCACGAAAAGCCTCTTCTCTTGGAGAGCCAACTCGCGGCAGCAGTAGCATCCAACCAGATATTCGTCCCTTTGCTATGGCGTATGTCCTTTCAGTAGCGGCGGCAATTCCGTCAGCTGCTATAGGTCTTAGCGACGTTGAATGAATAACTCGAGTGCCAGACGAAACTCGCTCGAAGGCGTGCATTTGCAAACCGCCTCGCACTATGGTTGCGGGAATAGGATCTATCTGCGCTGTTGCAATTTTTATTGATGAACGCGGTCTGCCAAACGGAGCTCCAAATTGGACGAATGACGAGTTGACACGTGCGCCCTTGAATGTATATATGCTAAGTTGCAATAATTCGGTGAGAGAGAAGTTTTGATCGAGAAGCTCGCGTGCGTGTTGATCAGTGTCAGAATAAAGTAGTGACTCAGGTACAACCGCGATAGCGCCTTGGTTTGGCCTGAATAGCTCCAAGCTGCGCAAGATGTGCGCCATGGCGACGCTGCACTTTACCGAGTGACCTAGATAGTTAACGGAGATGTATTTTCTAGGCCCCAAACTGAATGGTGGGTTCAGGACAAGCAAGTCAACCCCATAGCTCGAGCCTGGAAAGTCGATCAGTGGGGCACGATGCCGCTTAAGGAGATCTCCGACATATAGGCGCCAATCTGGTCGCGCTCGACGAAGCTGTCGGATCGCATGGGGGTCGCTGTCAATGCCCAAGCAATGCTTTGCTTGCAACACATCTTCGGCGGCAACAAGCAGGCTTCCCGATCCGCAAGCCGTATCGGCACAGATGGATGGCTTACTGGCAAGGTGAGCGCGCTCAAGCGCCCTGCTAGCTACGGCAGGCGGTGTGTAGTACTTGTCGGTATCAATCCCAGTTGCCATACTTTTCACGAGGCAAAGCTGAAGACGTGAATAAGGCCTCGGCCGCTGGTCCGGTTGGATTGTCGAACCGGGTGATCAAATAAAATTTCGCAATGGCTCTCGTTCACTATCGCATATTGTAGCGCCCCAAGCGCGTGGGGCCGAGTCCCTACAGGGGCGATATACAGGTAATGATCGGGGAAGTCCCGACGTATGGAGGCGAGCGTGTCAAACGCCTCGAATGGACAACTTGCCTTGGCTAGACGAATATCCGCATTGCAGTCAAAATCGCCTAGAAAGTATCGATTGCAGGCGACAGTGATCGCCGGATAGTTGATTTGAAACCCAGGTGCACCAACTACGGGAATTACTCTAGGCGGCGGTTCCAGCTGATTAATTATCCGCTCTGCACGGTTTCCCTCGAACCCCAGGAAGGCGACAAAGAGCGCTGGTTCGTTATCGGCTGGTCCGGCGAGCTTTGCAAACCCCGGCAAGGGAGAGAGACCGCCGAAAGAAATGCTCAAGTCGAATAGATTTGCCGATGCTGGAGAAGGATGAGTCTTATAGCCATCTGGCTCGACATAGAGGACGCGAACTTTTTTGCCTGCCTTAATATGAGCTTGAAATACAGGAGCCCAAATGTGGTGTGGAAGAGAGGTAATATCAATGAGAACCTTATCACTCTTGATCAACGATACTAATCGCGCTCCATCAGTTAGCAGGACCGCCTGAGGTCCATTGCTGCTCAGTACAGTGACGGTGTCAGGACTCGTGTCCCGAAGCAGGATTAGGCGATCAGCATCGGCGCGCTTCAATTCGTCCCACGCGTCGATTCGGCCGCGTTCTTCCGGCGAAGTTTCAACTGAAATGACAGCCTCATCGGCAAGCAGGTCTATTAGCCTGAAGCTGTCGAACCGCAAGGTGTGTTTTGGTGGCATCTTCATTCCGACGCAGCCCCAGTGTCGGTGTCGCCATAGAACGCTGAAAAGAGGGCCAATTGCTCAGGGAGGTCTTCCTCATCGACTTGCGGCTTGTCCTCAAGCATAGACGAAATGGCTCGCCCAGGATGATCGCCAAGCACGGCAATTAGATCCCGGGCGTCAAATGTCATGCGTCTTTTCTTGCGATGGGAGATTTCGAAGAAAGCACTAAAAATTCGGTGTAACCTGTACTCATCTTCGCGAGTTTCAGCCCTGCTTGTGAGCTTGGTTGCTGGCTCAACTTCAAATGCCAAATGCCCCACGCCTTCACCGAGCATGTCGGATATTTTCGAAATCGCATCTGCTTTGCCAGACAAGATAAATGAAGTTACCTCAGGCGTTTTTCCTAATGGTTCACGCGCGAGCTCGAAAAAAACCTTTCCAATTGCAAGAACGAGTCGTTTTAGCTGAACACCATGATCAGCAAGGCCTTCTAGCTGATTTAGTCGCCGCTCCCCGACCTCTCTTGCTGCTAACGTTTGAGATTTTGGTGAGATAGAAAGATTTTCTGGAAATTTCTTGCCTTCTGATAGCTCATGGGTAACTGAGCAATCAATTAGCTCCAGGAAGTAACGAATGTTGCCGCTCGCGAGTGCCAAGTAAATCCGCTCACCACAGTAGTATTTTCGAATTCGAGCCCCTTTGTTTCCCTTGGATAACCAGAACAAGCTTGCGTAGCCATAGTTGCCTAGGCGGACTTGCCATTCTCGCTCATTCGCAATCCAGTCGTTGGCGAGTGTGACTATCGAGCTACCTTCGCTGGCCTGCCAATATTTTAGGAAGTAGGTTTCGTGTGACGGCTTCGATTGAAAATACTCCAATGCGCTTGTGTCTTTCAGTTCGTGCAGAACTGCTTTTGCCACACGGTTAGCACCTAACAGCTCGGCTTCTTCTGCTAAGCTCAAGTCCTGCAAGAACTCTGAGAGTTTATCTGGAACAGGCACGCCACTAGCGCGTGCAGCCTTTAGCCTTACAGAAGCGACTTGTTTGGCGAAGTACTCAAACCCTTCGTCAGCAATTTCAATTTCATAATAGTCATCTGGTGTTTTTAGTAGATCTTGCCCATCCAAGGTTTGCCGGTTTCGCAAGCCGTTCTTTCGTACTCCAATTTTGTATGAAAGGGGCGGCGCGGCATGCTTGATATAGGTATTCAGGATTGCCTGCTGATAGTCCAGCAAGTTTTCATATTCGTCAATGCAGCAGAATATGGTACGTCCTTCGGATAATCCGCACTCTTCCAAGGCATCCACAAACGTTCGTATTGGAGATTCCGCCATCGATAGAACAACTTCCAACGAACTCGTGGGGTTATTTACCTTGAGCTGAAGTTTGGAAATTTGATTCTTGATTGCGACGCCAAGCTCAGGCGCTGACACTCCGACGAAATCAAGAATGCCGAGATCTATAGCAATGGCTTGAATAGCTTCCGCAGGAAGGAATTTACCCGATTGCTCTTGCAGCCAGCTAGTAAGCAAGGTGAGTTCGATGCATGCGAGAAGATTGAAATAGTGGGAAAAGTACTTTCCCCAGTCTAGGGTTTCATCGCGCCCGTGAAAACTTCTAACACGGTTCTTGTTGATTCGAATTAAAAACCCGAAGTACTCTTGGTCGCCGAATGACTGTCCAGAGATCTGGAGTCTTTCAAGACATGAGTCAAATTTCAACGACTGAAGTGCGGTTGTTTTCCCTGTGCCCCGTCCGCCCACCAATATACACGGGCGGCGAGCCTCCAATTTTGTCAAATAGGTTGGAGTGACGAACAGGTCTCGGAAGTTGGCGGCCGGCCATTCAGCTCGATTGTCGCCGAATAGTTGTCGGAGTGTTGCAGCCTGGGTTTGAGAGTTAGGTTCGCTCAATTAATGGCTCCCAGTTGTTGGTGCCACGACACCAGAAAATTGGCAATGTTGCATCGGGCACAGAGTGCTCGAAGGCAAAAAAAAGCCCCCGATGCTTATATCCATATGTTAAATATTTTTGCAGATGCATGTATCCATCATGAGGCGTGAGCCTTGGCACATACTTTTTCAGTAATAAATCAATCTGTTGGTACAGCGATGAGTTTGATGACCGAAGCCCCCAAAGTGTTCCTCGATTATCTATTTTGTGGGTAACGCATACTGCAACACTAGGGGCTTGACTGCCAATATTCGATATTCCCATTTCGGTTCCGACGAGGCTGATATAAATGACAGGAAATCCACCCTGGCGCTGAATCACCTCAAAAGATGTGCCGGAGCTGCAGTCTTTCCACGTTGTCAAAAATTGATCGCCCGAGCCAATGAAGTCATCCACAAAGACAATTGGCTGCCCGTTTGCGGCGGCTTGGAGAGATTCACGAGCAGTCTTTATCTGCGCTTCATCAACGTTCAGGACTTGGCGCGTACGGCGGCATAAGAAGTAGCCGGAATCCGTGGGATTTGGCGTCTCACCGGAGACAGGGGTGAAGATCGCGTTCGGTAGCGCTTGTAGGAGCTGTTCTTTTGACGGCGCCGCAGGTCCTTTCTTCAATCCATCGGCAATGCTATAGAACGAAGTCTTTAGTAATGAATCAGTTAGTCGCTGATTATAAAAAACGAAACGCTCCAGCAATTGAGCGGCTAAAATTTTGTCGCCATCATCGAAATTCTCGATCCAAGCTCGCGGTCGGATCGCAGGCTCTGATAGCCACATACCTGCGCGCTTTAGTGCTTCACAGCGGGCCAGGACATCTTTTACATATACGTCTACGCGCAATCTTTATCTCCCTGGACGACTGTTATTTGAATCAAACGGAGCGCCTCCTGGGTATCTTCTGGCCTATCGACCGGCAACATTGGCGTCTGCACTCTTGGTTGTGATTGTCCCATGTCCAACGGACGCAGCGGTTGGGGTTCTCTGGGACTCTCCACTGGGTCGGGCATCGATTGTGGTTCGCTCCCATGCAGAGTTGCCTCGTCAGCAGCTAAACGGTTGAGTTGGCCCTCGGGTTCGCAAAGGTGGGCTCAGGTCTTCATACTGGCTGCACACTGGCGTAGCTGAAGCTGCTCTTGTGGTTGCGATTCAGCACGGCAGGCAGGACGCGCATGCAGTGTCGGTGACGGCCGAAATTTCGACGGCCTGTTCTTGGCCTACAAAGTGTCGGTCAATCTCCTGTAGTGCCATCCGTCCACAATGACCGCCATGCGCCCGGCAGCATGCTTACGACGACGACGACGGCCGCCGCCCGACCGTTGCCGCTGCTCACCAGCCGCTGGATGTCGCGCATCTCCTGCCCGCAATGAGACCGCAGCACTCTTTCAAACTAGCAAATGGGTTGCCAGAGCTATTCCGAATTTTCGCCTGCCCGACGCCAACTCAGAGGCATGATCAAATGCATGCGCCAAAATAGTGTAAAGACCACACCAACAACGGGAGGAAGCATGGCCAGACGCAAGAAAACCAGTCCCCTGGAGGATGTGCTGGACCTGCTTGCAATGCTCCCTTGGTGGGTCTGCGTGGTGCTCGCTGCGGTGAGCTATTTCCTGCTGCACCGCCTGGCAACTCCCATTCAAGCGTCTGACATTCAGGGCCAAGGGGGCGCCATGGTGGGGGCCATGATGCAAAAGGCCGTGATCCATGGCCTGGCAACGGCCGGTCAGTACATCGTGCCGATTCTTTGCCTCGCAGCGGCAGCTCTCTCCGCCTGGCGACGCAAACAGCGTCAAACCTTGGCCACAGATGTTGCGCAAGCGCGCAATGCTGATGCCCTGGACGGAATGAGCTGGCGGGAATTCGAGCTGTTGGTCGGTGAGGCCTACCGACAGCAGGGATACCGCGTGACCGAAATCGGTGGCTGCGGGCCAGATGGCGGCGTCGATCTCGTGCTTGCCAAGGGCAGCGAGAAGTTCTTCGTGCAATGCAAGCAGTGGAAGGCCTACAAAGTGGGTGTCACCACCGTGCGCGAACTCTATGGCGTCATGGCGGCCAAGGGAGCCACAGGCGGCTTCGTGGTCACTTCGGGGCGCTTTACCGCCGATGCCAAAGACTTTGCGCAGGGGCGCAACATCGAGCTCATTGACGGCCCCCGGCTCTTCGCGATGATTCAACGAGCACGGCAGGCGCAAGGCCAACCAGCGACCGCAGAGCGCGAAGCTCCACGCACTGCTGGAACCTCGACAACCCAAGCTGGGGCCGCAGCCTTCGAACCATCGGTCGCCGCCAAAGCAGCATCCCAACCTGAGTGCCCGCGTTGCGGTGCTGCCATGGCACTGCGCACCGCTCGACAGGGTGCCAATGCAGGCAATGCGTTCTGGGGGTGCTCAACCTACCCGAAGTGCCGTGGGACGCTTGCGGCTGGCTAGTTTTCAGTTTGCGAACCAATGCGCTTCCTTCAATCTCCACGCCTGCATAAAAAATGCCGTTTTCATTGGTCATTCGCACTGCTGGGCCTTCTGAGCATTGGTTTCCATGCGCACGCACAGAAGCCCGTCTACCGCTGCGAGACGGCGGGCAAGGTGAGTTACTCCGATGAGCCTTGCGTGGGCGCCAAGGAAATCGACGCAACGCCCACGCAGGGCATGGACAAGATGACCGGCGCAAGCCGCAAAGGTGCCGATGTGCGGCGGGATGAACACAATGCCGTGATGGCCGATGCACTCAAGCCACTGACAGGCATGAGTGCTGATCAATACCGCGTGTACAAGCACCGCTTCAAGCTCAGCCCAAAGGACAAAGCCGAGTGCGCGCGGCTGGACACCCATCTGCCGGAACTTAAGCAGCGCGCCGCTACGGCGCTGTCCAGCGAAAAAACCAGGGCCGACGTGGAGCTGTACAAGGCGCGCAAACAGTTCAACGACCTGAGCTGCTAGCTCAGATCCCCTTGAGCAGGGTCAAAATTTGCTCAGGCATGGAATTGGCCTGCGCCACCATTGCTGTACCTGCGTTTTGCAAAATTTGCTGGCGTGCCAGTTGCGCAGTCTCTAAAGCAAAGTCGGCATCGACGATGCGTCCGCGGGCGGCCGCCGTTTTCTCTGACGAGATATCCAAGTTGGCAATCGTGGCTTCAAAACGCGACTGCACAGCACCCAAGTCAGCACGCGCTCTACTGACCTGATTAATGGCCGCATCAAAAATGAGCAGGGCGTCACTGGCTTTTCGTGTTGAGGCAAAAGAAACATTGTCCAGTGTCACCTGATTGCTTCGCCCTCCACCTATTAGACCTGTACGAATCTCATCTCCGTTAACGTCATATTCATATTTGGCGTCACCCTTAAAGGAGAATTCGCCATCGGATACCAGTTCTAGGGAACTAATAAAAAATACGTCATCAACTCCAAAGACGCCACTGCCAAGCGTACTTGGAAAAGTTGAGGGGAATGTTCTCATTCTCGTTACGACACCACCAGTTTCACTCAGGCCCTGCTCTAGCAAAGTGATAGTTGCAGGGGGATTGGAGTCATTCATGATGTGAAGATTTTCTCCCTCGGTGCTGACAAGCCGGAAGAAGGGGCGACCGTTATCTGATGCGTAGTAGCTCTCTGCACGCACGTCCGTCACACCAGCAGCTTGATTGATTGCCTCCATAGCGTTCTGTGCAGCAGTTGGCGACCCATCCCAAAAGAATGTCACTGACTGTGCCTCGCTGTAATCCTCACCAGCTACTAAACGCAGAGTTACCTGACCTGGGAGTAGCGGGCCAGAGAAGGAAATGCTGGCTTTTGTTTCGGCCCGAATTTCAGGCTCAAATTCTTGATTGTTTATTAGCCTTGCTACCTCACCGACATTCCACACCTCATCAATTGGCAACTCTTTTCCTTGGATCACCAATTTTCTATCGGTGGCGCCAGTTGCTATGGTGCTCATCCAGTTGCTAAAGCTGTTTCTTCCAAAGTCCTGAAAACTCGGAAAATCAAAGTTGGTAAACAAAGAAGAAGGATCAGACGAAGAGAATTTGTGAAAGCCCAAGGCATTCTCTTTTAACGCGGGCACTGACACATCAATGGTCTGCCCAGCGTTGGCTCCAACCTGAAACGTCTGTGCACTGAAACTGCCGTCCAGCAGCTTGTGGCCATTGAAGTTTGCAGTCCTCGACATGCGCTCAAACTCATGCAGCACCTGAGAGTATTCAGCGAACAGTGCTTGCCTGTCGCTTTTGGAGTTGGTGCCGTTCGCTGCCTGCACAGCCAACTCGCGGCCACGTTGCAGGATGTCGGTCATCTTCTGCATCGTCCCTTCGGCTACCTGAGCAAGAGAGATTCCGTCATTGACGTTGCGCTTGGCGACTTCCATGCCCTTGGCCTGCGTGAGCATGCGTTCGCTGATAGCAAGACCTGCTGCGTCGTCCTTGGCACTGTTGACGCGCAGGCCCGACGACAGGCGCTGCATCGTCGTGGCGAGCCCCGTCTGATTCGCGCTCAAGTGGCGCTGTGCGTTCAGTGAGGGAAGGTTGGTGTTTAGTGTCACCATCACCGAGCTTCACCATGACTCAGCCCATAGGCAACACTTGCAGCTTGCACATCGACTTCAGACCAAGATCTGGATGAGGGCAAGCTCCCCCATCGCATCCACTTCATCCCCATTGCTGCCACCTTTCTCCGCCGCGTCAGGCCGTTTCGGTGCCTTTGCGCCTGCAAAACTACGTATTTCGTAGCTCCAAGAATACTTGGACACACTGGTAGCAATGGCATGAATTGCGCCGCAAAAACTACGTAATACGTAGCATTGCGATGAGCGAAAAACAGCGAATTGCGGGGCCCTGAGTACCAAGGCGCATGCGGTCAATCAGTGCAGGAGGTGGGTCGCGCCCCTGCCGGCAAGATGCGGGAGCTCGGTGACACGCGTGAAGCTACTCCAACTCGGCCATCACCTTGAGGCGGCCTTTGCTGCGTGCCGTTAGCAGGTGGATGCACTCATCGCGCTTGAGCTTGTTGGTGAAGGAGATATGGCGTGAACCGAACTCGCCATGGATGAACACTCGTTTGCCAGCTTGGCGCGTGATTCGATCAATGGCGCTCAGCGGCACACTGTCCAACGACGTGAACTGGCGCAGCAGAGGCACCACCAGAAGCATGTCCCCGATGTCCAGGCTTTCCTCGTTAGGCCGGAAAAACACGACCCCCTTGTCGTAATCCACGATGACGCCCAAGAAAGCGTAGGCCTGCGCCTTGCCCATCCAGATCAAAAGCACAAGCCCCAGCGGCAGCGTGAGCACCAGCGTCAGTGGGGCGTAGTGCCACAGCACCACGGCAATCATGTAATACAAATAACCCAACACACCGCTGACGAGAAGGGACGTGCCTTGAGCTCCGATGTCAAAAATGCGACGGGCATGCGGACCCGTCAGGTACTGCTTCTTTAGACGCGAGAAGTAGTACAGCGAAAACACCAGCGTCGCCAGGACCGCTGGAACGATGAGGAACAGAAAAACGCCATCGTGCTCTTCCTTCTTGGTTGCCATCTTTTCCCTCTGGATTTATTTGATACCCGAGCACCACGGCGCAGCCCCATGCCGCCACGTAGCTACGTAACTCGTAGTATCGAGAATAGCGCAGAACTACGAGTCTCGTAGCCTTTTAAGGCGCGAGATGAGCGATGCGGATCAACAATGGGGCGCGAGGCTGAAACAAGCGAGGCTGGCGGCGGGCTTGTCCCAGAAGATGTTGGGGATCGAGGCAGGGATTGATGAGTTCGTGGCGAGCGCGCGGATCAACCGCTACGAGCTGGGCGTGCACCGGCCAGATTTGCTCACGGTGCGCAAACTGGCCCAGGTGCTGGGCGTTCCGATGGCGTTCTTTTATACCGATGAGGAAGACGAAATCGCGGAGCTGCTGTTTCGCTACAGCAAGGTCGAACCAAGTGTGCGCAAGGCGGTTCGGAAACTGCTGGCAGAGTAGCAGGAGTACGTTGATCAACTCCATGGACACCTGCCACAAGCAAAGATTCAGAAAACGTTACACAAGAAATTGTTTGTGTCGCATACGGTTTTTCATGCCATTTTCCTTGAATACATTGCCATACTGAGCAACCACTGACATCCCTCGCCAGTTGGGAGGTCAGTTTGACCCATCCAAATGCCACAGCGGAGACAACCGAGACTCACGGCCTGATACCGATGGCTGCGTATGTGCGCATGTCAACCGACCATCAACGGTACTCCACGGAGAATCAGACCCTCGCGATCAATCAGTATGCCGAAGCCCACGGCATGGTTGTCGTAAAAATCTATGCCGACGAAGGTAAGAGCGGTTTGAACGTTGGAGGGCGTGAACAGTTTCGGAAACTGCTCATTGACGTACAGGGTCGTCACGCCGTGTATCGCGGAATCCTTGTGTATGACGTGAGCCGTTGGGGTCGATTTCAAGACACCGACGAAAGCGCGCATTACGAATATCTCTGCACCCAAGCTGGTGCCCCCGTCTCCTATTGCGCGGAACCCTTCGATAACGATGGGACACCAATGGCCGCCGTTTTCAAGAACTTCAAGCGGTCCATGGATGGTGAGTTCAGCCGAGTGCTATCCACGAAAGTCTTCATTGGCCAGTGCAATCTCGCCGGACGAGGTTTTTATCAAGGGGGAGTCCCTGGCTATGGTCTACGCCGTGAATTGATCAACGAGCAACGCGAGTCGAAGGGGCAGCTCCAATCAGGGGAGCACAAGAGTATTCAGACGGATCGCGTGATCCTGGTGCGCGGCCCGCCTGAAGAAGTTTCCGTGGTGCATCGCATCTATCACGACTTCATTGAGATTGGTAAACCGGAGCGGGAGATCGCCAGTGCACTCAATGCCGAAGGTCTGCTCACGGACCTGGGAAAGGCATGGACACGTGGCACCGTCCACCAAATCCTGACTAACGAAAAATACATCGGCAACAACGTCTACAACCGTCGGTCATTCAAGCTGAAACAAGTGCGAGTTCGGAATGCGCCCGAACTATGGATTCGTTGCGACGGCGCCTTCGAGGGGATCATCTCGGTATCTCTATTCGAGAGAGCGCGCGAGATCATTGTGGCGCGCTCGCATCGACTCGATGATGCGCAGATGCTGGCGCTCCTTCGCGAGCTACTGACACGGGCTGGTACGTTGTCAGGCCTGATCATCGACGAGCAGGAGGACATGCCCTCTAGCGCGGCCTATCAGGATCGCTTTGGTGGGTTGATCACCGCCTACGCGTTGGTCGGGTTTCACCCTGATCGGGATTACCGCTATCTGGAGATCAATCGAGCGCTTAGAAGGCAGCGTCCCGATTTGGTGAACCAGATCATCCTGCAACTGCATGAAGTCAACGCTGATGTTCATCGCGATGCACGCACCGATTTGCTCACCATAAATGGGGAATGGACCGTCTCCTTGGTCATTGCGAGATGCCAAACAACGCCAGCTGGAACACTGCGTTGGCGGGTCCGCTTCGATACCAGTCTGGAACCCGACGTCACCATTGCGGTACGGATGGACAGCTCGAACACAAATGTCAGGGACTACTACCTCATTCCACGCATCGACACTGGCGCATGGCCTGAGAGGCTCAGCGAAGAGAACTATGGGCTGATCGACAGCTACCGATTCGACACTCTAGATATTCTGAACGAGCTGGCTGCCAGATACAGCCTGAAGGACGCAGCATGACTCATCAAAGCGTGGAGATGATTCCCATCAATTTAGTTGACGTCCTCAACCCTCGTACACGCAACAAACGGCAGCACGAGGCTATCGTGGAGAACATTCGCTGTGTCGGCCTCAAGCGGCCAATAAAGGTAAGCCGTCGAGCGCTGAAAGATGGTTCGTGTCGATACGACCTGATATGCGGCCAAGGCCGCCTAGAGGCTTTTCAGATGCTGAACCAGGGGGAAATTCCTGCATTTGTGACAGACGCTCCAGAGGACGACTGCTTGGTGATGAGTCTGGTTGAAAACATTGCCCGACGGCAACATCGTCCTATCGACTTGATGCGCGAAGTGGGCAGCCTCAAAGAACGCGGCTTCAACGACACCCAGATAGCGCAGAAAATTGGCGTTACCCCATCCTGGGTGAACATGATCAGCGGCCTACTGCACCGCGGAGAAGAGAAGCTGCTTGTTGCAGTAGAGAATGGGGCAATTCCTCTGAGCATGGCAACGACCATTGCCAGGAGCAGTGCGAGCGAAATTCAAGACCTGCTTTCCGACGCCTACGAACAGGGGTTTCGCGGCAAGAAGTTGTCCACACTACGCCGACTTCTAGAACAGAGAGCAAATCGCAGCAAGTTGGTTGGCAATGCCCCGCTTGGGAGAACTGCCAAACGTAAAAAACTGACCCCACTTGAACTGAGGCGTATCTTCGAGCGCGAGGCGGAAAACCAGCGGCTCGCTGCAAAAAAGGCCGATTTCACGCACGACAAGTTGATTTTCGCGACCCAAGCGTTGAAGGAGCTGTTCGCAGACAAGGACTTTGTTTCCATTCTTCGCGCCGAGAAAATGGATTCAATTCCGAAGATCATCAAAGATCGTATGGCGGCTGGAGACCGGCCATGAGCAAGGGGGACAACGATGCCGATGATGGGCAATCTCCCGCTCCATCGGATAAAACCAAAGCCGCCTTCTTGAAAGATTGCGTGGTGATTCCCATGCAGAATCTCATCTACCTTAAAACACTACGGCCCCGCGTCAAGGACAGCATCACCTTCCAGCAGATCCTGTCATCAGTGAAAGACGTCGGCTTGGTCGAACCCCCAGTAGTTTTTCCAGACCCGAGTCACCAAGGTCATTACTTCGTGATGGATGGACATCTGCGCATTGAAGCACTGAAAATTTTAGGTATTGCTGATGTGGATTGCCTGGTTGCCACCGACGATGACACGTACACGTATAACAAGCGCATCAATCGGATGACGGTTGTCCAGGCACACAAGATGATCGTCAAAGCCATGGAGCACGGCGTCTCCGCAGAACGACTGGGAAAGACATTGCATCTATCACCTGCAACCATCAAAAACCATTTCAGGTTGCTGGATGGTATTTGCCCCGAGGTCATTGAACAGCTACAAGACAAACCGTGTCCAGCCAAGACATTCACGATACTGCGGCGCATGAAGCCCATCAGGCAAATTGAAGCTGCGGAGTTGATGTCTGGCCAGAACAACTTCACCACCGCTTTCGTGAACGCACTCCTCTACAACACGCAATCAAACATGTTGGTCGCGCAAGCCGCTGCCAATGACACCATTTCAGTGGAGTCCATGGCAAAAATGGAACGCGAAATGGCTGCGCTGCAAGTACAGAACAAAGCGGTCGAAGAAACATATGGCCCTGACGTTCTGCATCTCACAGTGATGAAGCGATTTTTAGAGAAGTGGATGGACTGCGCACCGATTGTTCGTTGGTTAGCAGAAAATCAGCCAGAGTACTTCAGGGAGTTTCAGAGCATCGTAGGAACAATGCAGATTGATAGCACATTGGGCGGCGCCACATCACAACAAAATCGCGGGAAACGCGCTTAAGGGGCGCCACCACTGAACCAATACTTCAGGCGCGAAACACCGCTTCCACCATGTTGTCCAACTTTTCCTTCACTGCACGCCAATTAGGCATGTGTCTGTCCAAAGCCCTGTAGAACTTTGGGCTGTGATTGTGGTGAAGCAAATGACACAACTCGTGCAGCAGAACGTAGTCAATGCACTCGCGCGGCGCTTTGACCAGCAGAGGGTTTAGCGTAATACGACCAGAAGGCGAACAGCTTCCCCATTGAACTGTCATGAACTGGAGGCGTGTGGGCGGAAGATGCTTGACCCAGCGCAGCGGCGCGGCCACGACTGCAAGACGAGTTGCGAACAGCTCGCGCGCACGCTGGCGGTACCAGTCATCCAGGGCAGTTCTGATCGTGTTCGGGGCATGCTCCGGCACAGTCACGGCAATGAACGCGCCCCGCATGCGGGTCTCCACCGCGGCCTCGGCGTTGACGATGACACGCAGGCGATAGCGCCGGCCCAGGTAATGCAGCGATTCACCGCTCACGTATTCGCGCGGGAGTACGTGGGCCAGTCGCGCCTTGGCGGCGCCTACGTGCTGGCTGATCCACCGTGACCGTTTCTTGACGGCCGCCAGCACGTCAACCAAGGAGGCGGTGTCAGGCGCATCCACCAACACACGGCCATCAGGCTCGACGTGGATTGCGACGCGCGGCACAGTACGCGACGGCTGGCGGCGCACGCTGAAAACAATGACTTCATCGCCGTACATCAACCGATGTTTAGAGGTGCGCTCCAGTAAAGGCATGCTCAAGACTTGCCAAGACCAACACGCGTGATCTGAATGACCTGCTCCACCACCTGTTTGGCGTTATCGAGCCCCAGAGTGCCGAACAGCAAAGGCAGCAAGCCCTTTCGGATAGCCGTCTCGATGTTCTGTGGGTTAAGCGAGTTCTCGGCCACGGCGTCGCGCACCATGGCATCCATCGTTATTGCCTGTTGCGCCAGTGCCTCCACGGCCACGCCACCCAGCGCTGCAAAGGCTTCATCGCCCAGGACCAAGCGGATCGCGCCAAAGTAGGCCTTGGCATGCGGTTTTTCCGCCAACACGTCGGGCACGCCCGGTGTTGCGCGGGACTCCAGCTTTTGCTCGAAAGACTGAAACAGTGCGTATTGCTTCAGCGGGTGGTCAAACATGGCTTCAGCCTCGGCAATGGCCTGCTTGAGCAGCTCGCCGAACACCTTTTGCGCATACGGGTCTTCGGCCAGTTCCTGTTCGATGGTTTTGCGCAGGCGCGTGCGGATCATGTCCGTTTCGTTGCGCGTTTTCTCGTCTGACCAGTCCTTCGGGTCTTCGGCTTTACCTAATTGGTGTACCAGATACACACCCTCGGGCTCACGCACTTCGGTGCCAATCACTTGCTTGTCCACCAGCTTGCGGATTTGCTCCTCATAGGCGCTGTAATCCACCGTTTCCATGGCATCGCGGCGGGCAGTCTGCCGCAGCTCGGTGAAGAATCGCAGATCAGCCTTGTAGCGGGTAATCAAGCCCTCAGAAAAGCTCTTGTCCTCAAAGAAACTGCGGGAAGACAGCGCGGTTTGCAGGCAGAGGCCAAACGCGGTCAGGGCCGCGTAAAAGTCATCGCGCAGCTTCTGCCGCTCGTCGTCATCTTCACCGTCTTCACCCCTAACGAACTTGGGGGTCAATAACTGGCGGTACTGCTCGCGGTCGAGCTTGTTCGCCACGGACTTGAAGAACGACCACAGCTTGTCGTGCAACGCAGGCAGCTGCTTGTACTCGGTGCTGAACTGCTGGTACAGGCCTTCGAGGTCGCTCACGTCAAAGCCGCCTTGGGTGCGTGTCTCCAGGTCTTGGTAGGCACGGATGGCGGTGTCCAACTCCTTCAAGATGCCTCGGTAGTCCACCAGCACGCCATACCGCTTCGCGTCGTGCAAGCGGTTAACGCGCGCCACGGCCTGAATCAGGTTGTGGCCCTTCAATGGCTTGTCGATGTAGAGCACGGTATTGCGCGGCTCATCGAACCCCGTCAGCAGCTTGTCCACCACGATCAGCAAGTCGGGGGCGCCGTCCGTACCAAAGTCGCTGACGATCTGCTTTTCATACGTCTCAGGGTCATGGCCGTAGGTGGCCATGTTTTGCTTCCACCACTTCTGTACCTCGGGCAGGGTGTCCTCGTCCACATCGGAATTGCCTTCGCGCGTGTCGGGGGCCGAGATCACCACGGCGCTGGTGACCAGGCCTGTGTCGTCCAAGGCTTTCTTGTACCGGATGGCGTCGAGCTTGCTGTCCGTGGCCACTTGACCTTTCAGGCCCAGGTCGAGCTTCTTGATGTTCTCGTTGAAGTGGGTGGCAATGTCCCAGGCGATCAACTCGATGCGGTTGGCCGCACCGTAGATAGCGCCCTTCTTGGCGAACTTCCTTTTCAGGTCGGTGCGTTGCGCGTCACTGAGGTTGACGGTGATCTTGTCGAACCAGCGGTTGACGGCATCCTCATTGATGTCGAGTTCAGGCACGCGCTCTTCGTACAGCAGCGGGGCCACGGTTTCGTCTTCCACGGCCCGCTGCATGGTGTAGGCGTGCACGATGGGGCCGAACTTGTTGGCGGTCTTCTCGTTCTTCAGCAGCGGAGTGCCGGTGAAGGCGATGTAGGCCGCTTTGGGCAGCGCGTTTTTCATACGCTCATGCGTCTCGCCGCCATGGCTGCGGTGGCCTTCGTCCACCAGCACGATCAGGTTCGGCGAGTCGTTGCGGCACTCGGGCAACTTGGACGCCGTGTTGAACTTGTGCACGAGCGTGAACGAGATGCGCTCTGTGCCGCTGCCGATGCGCTTGGCCAGGTCGCGGCCGGAGAGACTGCGGCTCTTCTCGCCGTCCTTCTGCGTCGCAATGCTGGAGCCAAACGCGCCGCCCGTCATAAAGTTGCGCGATAGCTGGCTTTCCAGATCAATGCGGTCGGTCACCACCACCACGCGGCATTCTTTCAAGGCGTCCACCAACAGCAGTGCCTTGGTCAGAAACACCATGGTGAAGCTCTTGCCAGACCCCGTGGTGTGCCACACCACACCGCCTTCACGGCCGCCATCAGGCCGCAACAGGCTGATGCGCGCCAGCAGGGCACGGATGCCAAAGAACTGCTGGTAGCGCGCCACGATCTTGCCTACCTTGCGGTCGAACAGCACATAGCCGCGCAGAAACTCCAGCAGCCGCGCAGGCGTGAGCAGGCTCACCAGCAAGCGATCCTGGTCAGTGGCCTGCATGGGCGCGCTCCACAGCGCGTCGAAGTAGGCGGACAAGTCGGCGGGCTTGCCATCAAACAGCGCGGCGCGTGTTGCAGGCTTCAGCGCCGCGTTCTTGAGGGCTTGCATGTGCGCGTCGTCGAACTCCTCTTCACGCCACTTGGCCCAGAATTTCGCGGCCGTGTGCGTGGTGCCGTAGCGCCCCTCGGTCTGGCTGATGGACAGCAGCAACTGGGCGTAGCCAAACAGGTTGGGAATTTCGTCGGGCCGCTGGTTGCGCAGGTGCTGGCTGATGCCCTCGTGCACCATGGCTTTGGCCGGGTGGCTGCCACCACCCGACTCGGGCCGTTTGGCCTCAATCACCACCAGCGGGATGCCATTCACGTAGCACACCACATCGGGCGTGCGATGGTGCGTGCCTTGAGCAGCCAGCACCTCCAGCTCTTCGGTCACGTCCCAACGGTTGGCCGTAGCATCTGCCCAGTCGATCACGTGGATGGTGGGCTGGTGCTTCTTGCCATCGGGCATGAACTCAGTGACCGTAATGCCCAGTGCCAGCTTGCCGTACAGCCGTTCGTTGGCGGGCATGAGCCCTTCGGCGAGGCTCAGCGCCGACAACTCCCGCACGATCTGGTCGATGCCGCTGGGCGACAGCGGGTACCACTCGCCCTTGTATTCGTAGCGCCGGGTCTGCAGCACCTCGATCAGCCGGGGCTTGAGAAGCACCTCGCGTGTGCTGCCGCGAAGTGCCAAGGCCTGGGCCGTGGTCAGGAAGTGCCAGCCCAGGTTACACAGCAGGTGCAGCGCGGGCAGGTGGGCGCTGTATTGCTCGCGGGAATTGGGCGTGGTGGTCATGCCTGCGCTTTCATTTCGGCTTCGGACAGCTTGACACGGCGCTTGCCGGTCAGGAGCTGAGACATGAGGGCGGCCTTCTCCTGCTTCAGCAGATCCAGATCGCGCGCTTGCTGCTCACTCCAGGTGGTCGCTGCTGAAAGGATTTCTGCAATGCGTTGCTGTTCCCCCAGTGGTGGAACAGGTACCTCGCAAGCCAGGAAGTCTGCCGGGCGAATATTCAGCAGCCCGTTGTTGCGCACCCCTGTGTTGACCAGTGCCCCAAGTTGGTCGTGCAGGTAGTCTGCTCGGAACAGATGCTCGTAGAAGCCTGCATGCAGACTCGCGGAGAGCTTGAAGCAAACATAGACGTGTGGCACGAGGCCACGCTTGTGGCCCAGCAGTGGGAAGACGCAGCCGAACTCGTAGAGCTTGGAGTTGCCCTTGTTGTAGGCGAACTCGCCACGATGCAGCGCGATGTAGTTTTCAACGCTCTTGCCTGCCATGAAGCGGCTGTATTTTTCGTCCTGTCGCACGAAGCCGGTGCCGGAAGAGATCATTAGGACAGGCAGTTCCTCGTCTTCTTTCGCCCGCCGCTGAACCCGTTCGGAAATCTCGCCGATAGGGGCCGTAGGCCATTCACCGCGTGCGGCAGGCCTCACGAGCAATTGCTGCAAGAGAGCGTCTAATTGCCTCTGGCTGTTGGTCAACAACTGCTCAGTGACGGAGATAGCTTGATCCCAATGCGAAAGAATCTCGCCGATAAGTCTTTGCTCTAGAAGGGGCGGTGTGGCGAGCCGCAGCGGCTTCAACACCTCCAGATTGATGTTCTTCTGAGCATTTTGGCCGGCCTGAACATCGAGATTCTTCTGCTGATTGGCAAGAGCATATTTCAACCAAAGTAAATCGGTAGTACCCGTGAACGGCCTAATACCAACAACGCTATCTGGGCACGCGGTAGCACTTTGTGTGATCGCTGTGGCCCCAATATTTGCGGCGATGGTGAGAAGAATGGTCCCCTCGCCAAACACCTTACTGACGGTCACCCCCAAGGGGTTTAGTGTTTGGCTATGAGAGTCCAAGAATAGCCTCGCATTTGCCACATCACCTGTTTGGACAAATGGAACCTCTCCCCCGAAATACTTGGGGTCGTTTCGAGGACGCGCGGAAAACTTCCCGCGCTCGACGCTTGCCAGCGAATCCAAACGCGTCTGCGTCCAGTCTTTAGGCAGCATCACGCCCTCCCTTCTTCTTCGTCAGCCGCTTGGCCACCTGGCCCAGTTCGCCCAGGGCCTTTTCATCCGTTGATTCTGTGCCCAGCATGCGCACGGCATACGCCTCCCCTTCCGCCTCCAGCGCCGCGCGCCGTTGAGCAGCGAACTGCTCATATTCGCCTTGCGCATGGGCCACGGCCTGCTTGTGCGACACCTTGCCAGCGCCCACCAGCACTTTGCGGTCGTTGAAGCTGAGGAAGGCGTCGAGCTTCTCGGCCCAGTCTTTCAAGAAAACCTCTTTGCGGCGCGTGGCCTGGTCTTCGGCAAAGTCCAGCCACATGGTGACGATGCGGTTGAGTTCGCTGATTTCACTCTCGGCCAGGTAGTTCTTGGCCACGCTGACATCGGCCTTTTGCACCTGACCCTTGCGGGTGCTGGTGAGGCCCATGTTGGGCTGGGTATGGTCGGCGCGGGTGCGGATGATTTCGGCCGCTGTCTGGCCGCACACGGCGTAGTGCAGCTTGTTCTGGATGATGCGGAAGAAGGCGGTGGTTTCCGGCAGCGTGGGGGCGTAGTCGGCGGCCAGGGCAAAGATTTCGCGCACGCGCAGGTACATGCGGCGCTCGCTGGCACGGATGTCGCGGATGCGCTCCAGCAATTCGCCAAAGCGGTCGGGCACCACGGAATCACCCACAGGCGGGTTCTTCAGGCGCTCGTCGTCCAGCGTAAAGCCCTTGAGCAGGTATTCGCCCAGACGCTCGGTAGCCCAGCGGCGGAACTGGGTGCCACGGGCTGAGCGCACGCGGTAGCCAACGGCCAAAATTGCTTCCAGGCTGTAGTAGTCGATCTGGCGGTTGACCTGCCTGGCACCCTCCTGGCGAACTATTCGGAATTTCCTAATAGTTGCCTCTGGTTGTATTTCGCCATCGGCAAACAGCGTTTTCAGATGCTCGTTGACGGTGGGTACAGACACCTGAAACAGCTCAGCCATAAGAGCTTGCGACAGCCATAGCGAATCATCCACAAAACGGCATTCCACGCGGGTGCGCCCGTCTTCGGTTTCATACAGCAGGAATTCGGCCCCCGGCACTGGCGTGGATTCACTCATAGCCCAGCTCCTTGAGGTACACGGCCATCTGAGCTTCCAAGCTCACCAACTGAGCCTTGAGCTGTTCACGCTCTTTGCGCACGGCCATTAAGTCGATTTCAGCCTCTTCCTCGAAGGTGTCCACGTAGCGCGGGATGTTGAGGTTGAAGTCGTTCTCGGCGATTTCAGCTGGGGTGGCAAGGTAGGCGTATTTATCAACGCCCTTCCTTGCCTGGGCTGTGTTCAGGATGCGCTGCAGGTCGACTTCACGCAGGACATTTTGGTTCTTGCCTGCTTCATATTCGCGGCTGGCGTCGATGAACAGCACCTTGTCGTCGGCTTTGTTCTTGCGAAACACCAGCACAGCGGCGGGGATGCCCGTGCCGTAGAAGAGCTTTTCAGGCAGGCCAATCACCACGTCGAGCAGGTTTTCTTCGATAAGCTTCTGGCGGATGCGCCCCTCGGCCGCGCCACGGAAAAGCACGCCGTGCGGAACAACGACGGCCATGCGGCCGGTGCCGGGCTTCATGGTTTCAATCATGTGCAAGATAAAGGCATAGTCCCCTTTGGTTCGCGGCGGTACACCCCGACGAAAGCGGCTGAACTTGTCGGCGTCAGCCCCCTCGAAGCCCCACTTTTCCAAACTAAAAGGCGGGTTAGCCACCACGATGTCGAAGTGCTTGAGGCTGGCTGCACTGTCGAGCAACTTGGGGTTGCGAATGGTGTCGCCCCACTCGATGCGGTGGTTGTCCTCGCCATGCAGAAACATGTTCATCTTGGCCAGCGCCCATGTACTGCCAATGGCCTCTTGCCCATAGAGCGCGTACTTGCGCGAGCCTGTGTTCTCGCGGATCAGGCGGCCGCACTTCATCAGCAGCGAGCCGGAGCCACAGGTGGGGTCGCAAATCTCGTCGCCCTCTTGCGGTGCCATCAGGCGCGCCATGAGCGAGGACACCTCGGGCGGGGTGTAGAACTCGCCAGCCTTCTTGCCACTGGTGGAGGCAAAGTTCTTGATGAGGAATTCGTAGGCGTTGCCGATCACGTCGAGCTGGCCCACGCGGCTGGGGCGCAGGTCAAGTGCAGGCTTGGAAAAGTCTTCCAGCAAGTGGCGCAGGATGTCGTTCTTCTGCTGTTCGTCTCCCAGCTTGTTGGAATTGAAGCTGATGTCCTGGAACACATCGCGCAGCTTGGTGATGTTGGCTTCTTCGATGGCGTGCAGGGCCTTGTCGATGCGCTCGCCGTTGCCGGGGCTGTGCCGCAAGGTGTGCAGCGCGTAGAAGCTGGCACTGGCAGGCAAGACGAAACGCTCGTTCTTGAGCATTTCCTCAATCAGTTCGGGGTGGTCGCCATACTGCTTTTTGTAGGCGTCGTAGTGGTCTTGCCAGACGTCCGACACGTATTTCAGGAACAGCATGGTCAGGACAAAGTCCTTGTAGATGCTCGGGTCTACGGTGCCGCGAAAGGTGTCACATGCTGCCCAGACGGCGGCGTTGATGTCGTCCTGACTGACCGCTGCGCTTTGGGTGGTGGTGTCGTTCATGGTGATGGGTTCCCTGCGGTGTTCAGTGGGTGGCCTGCTCAGAATGAGCGAGGCTTTCCGCGAGCTCTTGGAGTTGTAGCTCGCGGTTGTGAATGAGTTGGTGGAGGGCGTGGCGCTCGCGGCGCGCGAGGTCGGTCAGGGCAACGATGCGCTGCTGGTTCGCCAGCGATGGCACTGAAAGCGTTAGCGATTCCAGCACCGGGCGGCGGATGCTGAGCTGACTACTCCCCTCTGCCGCCTGTTGAAGCTGCCGCTGGAATGGTGGCTGATTAATCTGCCACGCCAGGAAGGCTGGAAGCAAAGGTGCTTGTGGGGCAACCTGGAGATGGAAGAAATGCGGGCTACACACGGCTTGGTTGGGTGGCTCGTCGATGCAGACCGCGTAGAAGCGTGCTCCTTTGGAGACAAACAGCACGTCGCCCGCCTTGAGCCAATCCGGCTGCTTTCTACCAGCGAGTGCGGTGCGCGTGACGCCGGACCAAGACACCCCATGTTCGGGGTCAACGTCCTTCATCTGAACAGCCAGGGCGTCCGCGTCGGCGGCCTCCTCGATGGAGCCGCGGAAGGGGTAGCCACTCTTAACCACGACCAGCGAACCCAGGCTGCAAATTATTGCGTCAATCGACATGACGCAAATGTATCCGAAAATACCTATGTTTTCAATGAAATCGCATCAATGGTGTTGATGCAAAACTAAATCATCAAAATCTAGCTAAGGAGGGGGTGGCAGTGAGCGGCTTGCGAGTCTGGTGAACATGGGCATGCTTGTACCAGCCCGTCCTACTAACGCGGTGAATCAAGAACACTTTACGTACAACCGTACAGCCTTCGCCACGACTTCATCAGAACGGGTGGAGACGGGCGAATTCTTCAGAGATTTAAGGTAGCTGGCGAGCGCCAAGGCTGCTCCTTGGTACTGATACTCACGGTGCTCGCCCTTCGGTACCTTGGCGCGTAGGGTGGCGCGCATCGGCGACAGGTCAGGTATGTGTTGCTCTTTCGACATTGCCAGCATGGCTGCCACGTTGCGGCAAACCTCCTTGCCGACATTTGCGATGCGATCATCTAAAGTTGCTTTGCGTACGCGTTTTAATGGCTTCGCCTTCTTGACCTTGGCAGCGGTGGCTATGGAGGGCTTAGCTACGCGAGGCAGTCTCCACTTATAACTGACCTTCAGATTTAGCTCTTCGATACCCTGCAGCAAGAACAGATCCATGGCATAAGAGCGCCACTTCCCCGTGTCAGGATTTTGGCGCTTGACGACAAGCTGCGACTTGCGATGTGCTTTTCGCCACTTGCGATAGCTGGCTTCCATGATTTGGAAACGCAGCCCCGAACGCTCGCTCACGAAATGCAGTAGCCGCAGCCACACGGCAGGGTGCAGCTTCATCTCCATGTCCACCGTCATTTTTTCGCGCTTGATCAACTCGCGTAGCGTTTTTTGCACCCAAGCGAGCACGCCCCCCGCTTTCTCATAGGCTGCATCTTGATTGAGCGCAATGACGATTTCTTGAGAGCGCCTTTCCAGCACCTCGAATTCACGCAGTAAAAAGGCGTTAAAGACCTCGGCTAGCGACCAAGCCGAGGCATCCCAATCAATTTTGATTTGGGCCCGCATAAGTTCTTCATCGCGCATGTCACAACGTCCTTCTCAGTGTCCTTCAAGACGCCACAGGCGTTGGCGCACTGCACCTCAAATCTTCCGGCAGACGCCCATAGGTCGCAAACGCTAAGGCATAGAGCATTCATCGTACATCCATATTCATCTATCTGATGCCGCCAAACCCTTGCAAACAGGCGCTTGGCAAATATTTTCTGGTGATTTTTTAGGGATTGGCAACGTTTGATTTTTTTCCTGTGAACCACTAGTAGCTCTCGGTAGTGCCACATGTCGTGGCCCCGTGGGCTGCATGGAGTTCACATGATGAGCAATCACACCGCAGCCGCTGCCGCACCTTGGATGACGGCCGCTTTTTCAACCAATCCTGTAAACACCAATGACATGGCATGCACGCCGGTGGTGCCGAAGTCGCTGCGCTATTTCGACCAGCTGCCCAACTCGGCGAATGTCCGCCTACCTGTGGTCATGGCGCTCTTCGGCTGCTCACGCGCGACGGTGTGGCGCCGCGTGAAGGTGGGGCTGTGGCCATCGCCCCTGAAGTTCGGCGGCCGCATGGCGCTTTGGAACGTGGGCGAGCTTCGAACGCTTCTCAACCAGGGCGGTGGAATTCAAGCCTCTTGACGTCCCAGCGCGGTTGACAGAGGCCGCTTTCACTGATGCACGCGTCAACCAAAAGCACGAACCGTAATTTGGTTTGTTATGAAATTTTGGTCGAGGGGCGCGGATGGCACGGATGACGTGTCCCGCAGCCAGCGCTTGTGCATCGCGGGCCCTGTTGGCTGCATCGCTGGCATGCGAGAGGTGGTTGGCGTACCACGGCTATGTAGTAATGAACGTACTAATCAACTACTCATAGCACATGGCCAACCGACCTCTTCATGCCAACGCCAACCAACCATTGACATGAAAGAACAAGATATGTGCGATTCAATTGAACTGAGCTTTTCCGTAGGCCACATCGACACCACCAATCACCCCAAGTGCTGGCCCCTGGTGATCAACAGCAAAGCCACTCACGATGGAGAACTCCTGAACCGCCACACTTCGCGCGTGACCGCCAAGTCGCCGCTGACAAAGGCCAAATACGAAATTCGGCCGGAGGTCACAGCGATGGAAGGCGGCAATTACGCGGTACGGGGCTATACGGTGAGCGTCAACATGCCCGCCGGCACGGTGAGCACCAATGCGTTACTGGACATTCTGGTCTTCTTGGCCGCCCTCTGCGCGCGCCGTATGTTGCAGTGCTATCTCTTGGACAACCATTGTCCTTGGGAGGTCGTCAAACAGGTCTCGCTCAACGAGGCTGCACTCACGAGCATTGACCTGACGAGCCTGATGCTGGGGTCCGAGAAAGTTTCTGCCGAGGTGATGAAGAAGGATCTGGAGAAGCGTGCAAGTACCTTATTGCTCTCTTCACGCATGCGCCGCGAGAACAGCCTTTCCAAAGTAACGAGCTTCACAGAGGACAACACCTACACCGTCTACGTTCATCACTCGCGTGGTATGCGGCTCAAGGCGTATGTCAAGGACCGCCCCACCGCGAAGTCCTTCTGCGATCTGCCAAAAGATGTTGAGAAGGCGGTCTTCCTGGAAAGCGCGAAATACTTGCGCATTGAAGCAAAGCTGGGAGCGGCGTGGTTTAGGCAGCACCCGGATTTTTCATCCCTGCAATCCTGGAAGAACCCAAAAAAAGCACGTGCCATGCACAAGGCGGTGTTCTGCGAGCTTCGCAACATGCTGGGGCTGGACATGGAGTTCCGCAAGCGTGCGCCGAAGCCCAAGTACGAGGAAAAGCTCACCCCCGCTCAAAAGGAAGTGCTGACGGCCTATCTAAAAGGCGAGGACATCCTGGAGCACGAAGCCTTGAAGGGAATGACAAAACAGTACGTGTCGAAGGTCAAGAAGGCAATTTGGGAGAAGCTGCACATTGATGTGGACATTCCGTGGAAGGAGCATGCCCGGATACCGAAGCTGGAGTGGTTCGAGTACCCCGGCCGTTATGTGCTGCCCAAGCACTTGGCGCATCTGGCGGAGTACGCGTTCGTGCGCGAGACGGTGAACGAGAAGCTGGTGCTTTTGCGCGAGGAGGTTCGTCGCCGTCGCATGCAATCCGAAACCGTCCCAGTACTTGAAACTGTTAACCCACAGCCGACGGTCAACGCGGTGGCGCCCTTGACCGTCAAAGCCTCACCACGCACGCCGGGGGTGAAAGCATCAGCGCCCGTGGTCAAGGTCGCAGCCGAGTGGGTTGCCCGGATGAAGCACAAGCACAATATCGGCGCCGGGTTGAAGAAGTAAAGACCGAGCGGGAGACCACGTGGCCGATTCGGTCAATACGATTCGGCCACGTGATCAAAAAAGCAAGTGGAAATGTAGGCATGCAAGCTCAGCCACTGTGACTCAGCCCTCGGGGCCAATCACCACGTGATGCTTCATGTCATGTTGCGAGCGGCTGCCAAAAGCGCATGCACATGGTCAACCGATCAGCAATCGGCACATCAACGCCAACATCGCTCATCGCTGGCTGTGTGAGCAGGCCGCGCAACCCGTGAAATCAAGCACGCCCCTTGCCAGCCTTGGGGGAACTCAGTTGCTTGATTTCACTCATGCCCACCAACGAGCGCATCTGCGTGATGGCGATGGCGTTCAACTGTGCCAGTCGAGCGGGGGCGGCCAGACCTTGATGAATCAAAACCGCATTGATGCTTTCGAGGTTTGACAGCACCACGAGTTGCTCAAGGGTGGCGGCGTCGCGCATGTTACCGCTCTGGTCTGGGTTGACCTGCCGCCACTGAGCCGCCGTGATGCCGAACATCGCAACGTTGAGCAAGTCAGCTTCGCTGGCGTAGATGATGCCCGTCTGTGTCGGCGCGAGGCGCGGCGGAATCAGCCGCTCCTTGATGGCATCGGTGTGAATTTTGTAATTGACCTTGGCCAAGGTACGCTGAAAGCTCCACTCCAAGGAGGTGGCGCGGGATTCTTCATCCTTGAGGCGTTGAAACTCTTTGATGAGGTAGAGCTTGAACTCCGGGCTGAGCCAAGAGCCGAATTCGAAAGCGATGTCCTTGTGGGCATAGGTTCCGCCATACCGCCCAGCCTTGGCATGTAAGCCGATGGCGCCGGTGGCCTCTATCCATTTCTTGGCCGACAGAAAGAAGCTGTTGCGCCCAGCCTCGTTTTTAATTCCCTCGAATTCGAGGGAATTGAATCCAGGGTTGTTGAGTTGTTCCCATACGCCCAAGAACAGCACGGTGTCCTTGTTCTTTAGCCATTGCTCGATCAGGGCGCTGCCGCCGTCGAAGTTCCTCACCATGTCGGTCAGCGAGATGTAGTCCTGCTCGTGACGTGTGGCGATGGTGACTTCCGCACCTTTGACGTTGATGACCCGATTCTTCATGACACTTCCCATTCCGCAGCAAACAGCTCAACTTGAGCAACCAACAATGCTCCAACCATGCACTCCATGGAATCCGAAGCAGCACGCAGTGTGAGCTGGTGTGCAAAGTAGGAGAGTTGGTGAGAGCTGTATGTAGGAGCGATGGCGGAGCCCTGAAGTCGTGATGTCATTACTCCTCATTCCCCGTTTATTTTTCATATTTACCGCCGTATATCCAGCGATTCAGCCCAGGCAATTATGGGCTATTGATGAGGAGCGGGAGTCGCGTTTGGGCCGGTCTGCGTCGGTTCAGCGTGTACCGCCCAAGCCTCCATCATCGCGCGCCGCTTTTCCAGCATGTCCCCGCGCCGGTAGGCTGCCTCCACCTTGTTGCCCACGATGTGTGCCAGGGCCATTTCGGCCATTTCCTGCGGGAAGTCGGTGGCTTCAGCCGCCCAGTCCCGAAACGACGAGCGAAAGCCGTGCACCGTGATGTCGCTGCGCTGCATGCGCCGCAGCACGGCGGTAAGTGTCATGTCGGAAAGGGGCTTGTGATCGCGCACGCTCGGAAACACGGTTTCGGTGTCCGCCAGCTTCACCGCTTTCAGTTGCTCAAGCAGCTCGACTGCTGCATTTGACAGCGGTACGCGGTGCTCCCGCCCGGCTTTCATGCGCACGCCAGGGACGGTCCACAGCCGTTGCTCAAAATCCACCTCGTACCATTCCATGCCACGTACTTCGCCCGAACGCGCAGCAGTAAGTATGGTGAACCGCAATGCAAGCGCACCAATGCCGTTTTGCTTGCGCAGCTCGGCCATGAACGGTTTCATATCGCGCCACGGCAGTGCCGCGAAATGCTTGGCCTTGGAAACTTTGGAGCGCGCGGGCAGCAGAGCTTCGAGGTGGCCTTTCCAGCGGGCCGGGTTGTCTCCCGTGCGGTATCGGTGCACGGTAGCCCAATCGAGGATGGCTTCCACACGCCCCCGCAAGCGCGAGGCGGTTTCTGCCTTGGTGTGCCATACGGGGTCGAGCACCCGCATGATGTGCGCGGTTTCAATCAGGGCAACATCCATCTTGCCGATGATGGGGCCTGCATAGGCTTGAAGCGTACTGGTCCACTGTTCGGCGTGCTTGGCGCTCTTCCAGCCCGAGCGGTGTGATTCGATGTACCGCTTGGCACAACCCTCGAACGTGACCGTTTGGGCTTGCTCGGCCCGCACGACGGCGGCCGCTTGTTGCTTGACTTGCATGGGGTCGATGCCTTGGCGCACCTCGCGCCGCCACGTTGCGGCTTTGTCGCGTGCTTCGGCAAGCGAGACATCGGGGTATGGCCCGAGCCCCGTCCAGCGCTCACGGCCATTGAATGCATAGCGCAGAATCCATGACTTCGAGCCACCTTCAGTGACCTTGAGCCACAGGCCTGCGCCGTCGCCATGCATACCGGCTTCTTTGAGCCGGGTGGCTTGTAGCTGAGTGAGTTTGTTGGCTTTGACCATGGACAGAGTTCGACGGAGACGAGACCCAAATTTTGGCCTCGTTATACGGAAAAGTATACGAAAAAAACACGAGATTGGGAGATATCGTCGGAAACGATGTGAGACGACGAAATCGCATAACAAGTTGTTTTTATTGGTATTTTTTTGGATTAATGAGATTTCACGATGTGATGTGAAACGTGAGTTCGGCTGCCACAGCCTCCGCCAGAACGTCATTTCACGACGTATCAGAACACCGCAAAACCCGCCGCCGTCCAAGGGGAGCGGGTTTTCCTTTGTCTCACTCCGTACCACCCTGCCCTGCCTTACCGTGACAAATTGGCTCAGGTGAGCAGCGCGCCGTTCCTGCCTTCACCGGGGTCGATGAGCATATGCACCACAGGAACGCAACCATGCTGCACATCCGCGCAGTACACGGCGTTGCGCCCGGTTTCCTTGGCGCGGTAGAGGGCCTTGTCGGCCCGGTTCACCAATTCTTCAAAGCTGAGCCCGGAGCCCTTGTGCAGCGTGGCCACACCAATGCTCACGGTGACTGAAACGCTCACCCCCTCGTCGTTGACGGACACGCGCAGCGCGGCCACCTCTTGGCGCAGTGCTTCGGCCACGCGCAAGGCGCTGACGCCATCGGTTTCGGGCAACACGATGACAAATTCCTCGCCCCCAAAGCGCGCCACGATGTCGACACCACTGCGCTTGCGCGCCGCACAGGCCTGGGCCACGGCGCAGATCATGCGGTCGCCCGCAAGGTGCCCCCAGGCGTCGTTGACCGCCTTGAACAGGTCAATGTCCACCACCATCAGCGACAGGGGGTGATTGAAGCGCTCGGTGCGCTTGCATTCATTGGCCCCCATCTCCATGAGCGTACGCCGGTTGGCCAGGCCGGTCAGCGAATCATTGGCCGCCAATAGTTCCAGTGCGACGTTCAACTCCTGCAGCAGCTTGTTCTGCTCTGTCAATTGGCGGTTGATGTGCGCAATTTCGTCTTCCTTCTGCTTGCGGTCGTGGATGTTGAAGGTGACGCCGATCAACCGCTTGCCCGGGGTGTCACTGCTGCGGTCCATGATGCGGCCATAGTTGGCGAACCACACCCATTCGCCCGCCTTGGAGCGCAATCGGAACTCGGCGCGGTACTGCGCCGTGACGCCCGCCACGTGGTCAGCCACCGCCTGCCGCACCATGTCCAGGTCGCCGGGGTGGAAGAGGCCAAAGATGTCCTGCACGCCCGAGACGATTTCGTCCTCAGTGAAGCCCAGCTCCAGAAACGTCTTGGTGGCCTTGTGGGTAACCTGGCCGCTCACCAGGTCGTTCTCCCACAGGTCCAGCCCGGCGGCTTCGAGCACCAGCTCCAGCCGCTCCTTGTTCAGATCTGCGTCATCACCCATGGCACCAAACCAGCAGATCCATCAGGCCGTCGGCATGGCGCCCGCATAGCCCATATTGCGCAGCAGCGCGGCAAACGACGCCACGACACCGGGTGTGTTGTAGAGCTGGGGCGCCGTTTTCACAGCGATCACGCTCACCATCTGGCCCGTGCTTTTTCCCGTGGTGGCGTCAAAGTACAGGGCCAGGTCGTCGCTGGCGTTGGAGAAGCCGCGCCCCGTACTTTCCGAGTAGTAGCAGATGGAGTCCGGGGCAACGACGTCGGGACTCGTGCTTGCAGACGAGTACATGATGAGGTTCTCGTTCAGGTTGTACAGGTAGTGCGTCTCGGTACTCTGAGCCGGGTCCTGCGTGTTGTCCAGGCGGATGATGCCCGAATCGAGCGACGCGCTGGACGTAGCCTGCGTGACCGAGGTGATGAAAAAATTGGTCACCACCGCGCTGGCAGAGCGGCTGGTGATCAGGGTGATGGCATCTGCCACGGCAGCAGTGGCAGGCGGCGTCTCGGCCTGCAGCAGAAACTGCCCCAACCCACGCGCCTGCTCCAGCGTGCCCGCAATGTAACTGCCCGACAACGCAAAGCCGTTGCCCGCGTTGGAGGGCCACATGGCAATGCCCGAATACCCACCAAACCCGGCCACGACCCCTCCCGCCAGGCTCTCGATACGCGCGGCGGTGGAGGCCCCCAGCACGGCGGATTCGATATCCACCAAGGTAGAGGCATCGCTGGCCAGGACGGCGGGGCATGGCGCGAGTTGCGCTCCGCCGGTATAGGTGGTCTGGGGCAGCTCGGGTACCGCACGGCCGGCGCCATCGCCGTTCACCACCCAGACCGCGCCCTGCGACATGGCCGCGCCAAGGAGCGGCACCAGCGAGTTGATCGGCCCGATCTCCACGGGAATCAGGGCACCCAGCGCGGCGCCCGTGCTGGCCTCCATCACGGCCACGGTGTTGCTGATTGCGTTCTGCACCGCCGACAGCGTGAGGCCATCGGCCGCATCGGGCGAGCCCATGATGGCCAGCACACAGGCATTGGTGGCGCCGTCATAGTCCTGCACCGTGACCGTGCCACTCCAGCCCTGATGAACCAGCTCCTGAAGAATCGAACAGGCGTCGTGGTAGCTACCGCCCCCACCACTGGCCAACACGGCAGCACCCGCCGCAATCGATTGAAAATCGACCAGCCCGTAGTGATAAACAACACCCATCTCACGCCCCCTCTGGATGGGAGGCACGATACGCCAGCCCGGTGGCTTGTCAATCCGCAGCATCCCATGCGCGGCCACGGTGCAATCGTGGTAGGCCCAGACTCACAAGTTCTGCGCCTGCAACCCATCTTCCCAACGTTACAACGTCAAAATCACCCTTCAAACTGCGGGTGCAGCTGCCGGATCCGGTTCATCGCCATGGTCGCCGCCGTGCGTGTCTCCACCCCCCAACTTGGCGAACGCACGCTCCAGGTGCGTCTTCACCGTAGCGGGGCTGGCACCGAGAATGCCGCCAATCCCGTGGTTGATCCTGCCCTTGAGCACCCAGTACAGCACCTCGGCCTCGCGCGCAGTGAGCTTGAACGACAGGCCCATGGACTCGATGATCCTGGCGTCGGACACCTCGCCATCATCTGCAACCAGCCGCCGCCGCCCGCGCTGTCGTCCACCTGCTGGTGCAGCCGGAAGGTGAGGCGGCACATGCCCTGCTCGACGGCCAGACCCGGCGCCCCACGCAGGCGCCGACCTGGCCGTGATGCGTGCTGACACCGGGCGCATGCGCACCACCGCGCAAGGCCTGCGACCTTTCGCGATGGCGACCCTCAAGACGCTTGATGGGCTGCCGCAGGTGGTGGACTTCATCGTGGCGCGCGGCCTGCTGGGCACGGGCAGCACCTGGTGCGCACGCGGTTACGCCTGCTGACGTGGGCGACCGGCCGGGCGCGCTATGGTTCAGGTTTTGTTCCAAGGAGAACGTGCATGACCCTACGCCTGATGCCCACGCTGGCGACCGCCGCCCTGCTGGCTGCCTGCGCCAGCCCAGCGCCGCCCACACCTATCGACGTGCGCCCCAACATTCCTCCGCATGGTGGGCGCTGCAACGCAGGCCCAGCGCAGTCGGTTATTGGCCAGAACAGCACCGCGCGCAACGTGGAAGCAGCGCGGGTTGCCGCAGGGGCGCGCGTGGCACGCACCCTTCGGCCTGGGCAAATGGTGACCAAGGAATACGACGCCGAGCGACTGAATCTGGACGTGGACGCCAGCGGGCGCATCGTCGCGGCGCGCTGCGGCTGAAGCAGCCCGATCAACCAGGCAGGAACAGCTCCTGCAGATTGCTCAAGAAGTCAAACCCCCGCTCCGTGGGGCGCACATGCGCCATGTCGCGCGCAATCAAGCCCTGGGCCTCGGCTTTGTCCAGCGCCGGGGCGATAGAAGCCACGCTCTGGCCGGTGCGCTCGACGAAATCCTGCAGCGCAAAACCTCCGCGCAGCCGCAGGGCGTTGAGCATGAATTCAAACGCCAGGTCGGCGCGGCGCACCTCGTCGTCTTGTGCCATGGCGTGACCGGCCAGCGCGTGATCCATGTAGAGCACCGGGTCACGAAAACGCGTCTGCCGCACCACGCGGTGCGCGAAACTGATCTTGCTGTGCGCGCCGGCACCAATGCCCAGGTAGTCGCCAAACTGCCAGTAATTGAGGTTGTGCGCGCACCCGTGCCCCGGCTGGGCATAGGCCGAGACTTCGTAGTGCTGCAGGCCCACGGCAGCAGTGCGTTCGGTGATGCGGTCGAGCATGGCGTAGGCCAGGTCGTCCTCAGGGATGGCCGGCGGGTATTTGGCAAAAAAGGTATTCGGCTCGATGGTCAGGTGGTAGATCGACAGGTGCGGCGGCGCGAGGGCCAGCGCGATGTCAAGGTCGGCATCCAGCGCGGCGATACCTTGGCCGGGAAGCGCGTACATCAGGTCAAGGTTGAAGGTGTCGAAGGCCTGCGCGGCCTCTTCCACCGCCGCGCGCGCCTGGGCGCCATCGTGCACGCGCCCCAACGCTGCAAGGTAGGTGTCGTTGAAGCTTTGCACCCCGACCGAGAGGCGCGTGACGCCAGCGGAGCGGTAGGCGCGAAAGCGGTCTTTCTCGAAGGTGCCAGGGTTGGCTTCCAAGGTAATTTCGGCGCCCGCCGCCAGCGGTAGCAGCGCGCGAATACTGCCAATCAATTGGTCGATCGACGCCGGCGAAAAAAGGCTGGGCGTGCCACCACCGATGAACACGGTCTGCACCGGCCGGCCCCAAATGAGCGGCAGCGCCGCTTCCAGGTCGGCGCGCAAGGCGTCGAGGTAACGCGCCTCGGGCAAGGCGCCTGCACCACCCACAGCATGCGAGTTGAAGTCGCAGTACGGGCATTTTTTGAGGCACCAGGGCAGATGCACATAGAGCGAGAGCGGCGGCAGCGCGGATAGCTGCAGCAGGCCGGGGCGCATGTAGTGCTGGATGTCGCGCTGCCGCACGGGCGCAGCCTCGTTGGCAGGAAGGATGGGAATGGTCATGGTGTCGCGGCGTGCAGTAGTTCAAACAGGCGGTCATCCCATCCAGTTGGCGCGCATCAGCGCCAGCATGGCCTGCGCGGCGCGGCCACGGTGGCTCAGGCTGTTCTTGACCGCCGGATCGAGCTCGGCAAACGTCTTGCCCAATTCGGGAATGACCATTACCGGATCGAAACCAAAACCGTGGCGACCGCGCGGCGTGCGTGCAATCTCACCGACGACGCGGCCCACCGCGATCAGCGGCTCTGGGTCTTGCGGGTTGCGCAGCGCGACCAGCGTGCTGACCAGCGCGGCGCGGCGATTGTCCAGGCCCGCCATTTGCTCCAGCAAGGCGCGGACGTTGTTGTCGTCGCCCTTGGGGTAACCGAATTGCGTGGCGTAGTACGCCGTGTCAACACCGGGCAGGCCGCCAAACGCGTCCACGCACAGGCCAGCATCGTCGGCCACGGCGGGCAGGCCCGTGTGCTGCGAGGCAAAGCGTGCCTTGGCCAGCGCGTTTTCGACGAAAGTGCGGTGCGGCTCTTCGGCTTCGCCCACGCCCAGGTCGGCCTGGCGCACCAGCTCCACGCCCAGCGGCGCGAACAGGCTTTGCAGTTCGGCGAGTTTGCCCAGGTTGTTGGACGCCAGTACGATTTTCATGGTAAAAATGGCCTCTAACGCTTATCCACAAAGCGCATACAGCTATCAATCAAGGAGCGCACTGCGCTGCAAGCGCACCAGCTCGGCAATGCCGGCCTGGGCCAGATCGAGCAAGGCATCCATCTCGCCGCGGGTGAATGCCGCGCCTTCGGCCGTGCCCTGCACTTCGACGAAATCGCCGGCGCCGGTCATCACCACGTTCATGTCGGTGTCGCAAGCAGAATCTTCCCCATAGTCCAGATCCAGCAGCGGCTGGCCCTGCACGACGCCGACCGATACGGCGGCCACGGCGTCGCGGATGGGCGAGCGGGTTAAAACACCGCGGGCCATCAGGGACGAAACAGCGTCTTGCGCGGCCACCCAGGCGCCGGTGATGGCGGCAGTGCGCGTGCCGCCGTCGGCCTGGAGCACGTCGCAGTCCAGCACGATGCTGCGCTCGCCCAGCAGCTCCAGATCAAACACCGCGCGCAGCGACCGGCCGATGAGGCGCTGGATCTCCTGCGTGCGGCCGGTTTGCTTGCCTTTGGCGGCCTCGCGGTCGCTGCGCTTGTGGGTAGCACGCGGCAGCATGCCGTATTCAGCCGTCACCCAGCCCTTGCCACTGCCGCGTTGGTGCGGCGGCACCTTTTCTTCGACCGTCGCGGTGCACAGCACGCGGGTGTTGCCGAACTCGATCAGCACAGCGCCTTCGGCGTGCATGGTGAAGTGGCGGGTGATGCGCACGGGGCGCAGCGCATGGCTGGCGCGGTCGCCAGAACGTGAAACGGGGGTCATGCTTGTCTTTCGGTCGGGACCTGCGCAGCCACCAAAGCGTCGGTGGCGTGGCGGTCAGATGCCGCGTTCAGCGCCTGCGTTCTGCAGAGCGCCGAATAGCTTCGTTGATCTCGGCAATCGAGCGCTCAATCGCAGCGTCGTCCAGGTCATCCGCCAGGCCATCGAGCGGGCCGGCCTGGATGGTCGAGGCAAACACGTCGTCGCTGATGCTGTCGGTCGAAACACCCTGGGTGGACTCGAACGCATCGGGTGTTTCCCATTCGATCGCCAGGACGGTCACGTTGTCGCTGCTGTCGCCCGCCTTGCGCAGCGCCGACTCGACCAGCTCGGGCACCGCCTGCGAAACGGCATTGCGGCCCAATTCGCCCGCAATCTCCTCGTCGCTCAGGGTGCCCCACAGGCCGTCCGAGCAGAGCAGTAGGCGGTCGCCCTGCTCCAGCGGCACCGGGCCGGTGGTGTCGTAAATGGGTTTGGTGGGCGAACCCAGGCAGGTGAACAAGATGTTGCGGTTGATGCGCTCCAGCCCCTCGGGCATGTTGCGCAGCTCCAGATAGGAATGGTCCCGCGTGCGGGTCAGCAGCGCGCCGCCGCGCACCATGTACAGGCGCGAGTCGCCGCAGTGCACCCAATGCACGCAGCCCGCCTGCACCACCGCCACCACAAGCGTGGTGCGGGGAGAATCGATCATCCCTTTGTCGCTGGCGTAGCGCAGGATCTGGTGGTGCGCCGCAAGCAAGGCGTTCGATAGAAATTCGGAGACATCCGGCAGTTGCGGCTTGGCCTGGCGCTGGAACATCACGGCCACGGTCTGCAAGGCGATCTGGGCGGCGACCTCGCCCTCCGGGTGCCCACCCATGCCATCGGCCAACACGAAAAGCCCCGATTCGCGCGTGTAGCAGTAGCCCATGCGGTCTTCGTTGCGCTCGCGCCCGCCGCGCCGGCTGATCTGAAATATGGAGAATTTCATTTGGGTTTGGCTCCCGCGGCGAAGGACGCGTCACCAGGCTTGGTCACACTCTTGCGGGTTTCCGCCACCAGCGTATCGAGTTGCATGCGCATTTTCTCCGTGACGGTGAGTTTGGTGTAGCGCCTCTCGCCTTCGCGCGAGAGCTCTTTCTGCAAGGCGAACACCGACTGAGGACGCGAGAGCGGGTCGAGCGCCATGCACCACTCGACCACTTCAATCAGATTATCGGAATACACGCCGCGCAGTTTGGCCAATGCCAGCGAGAGGCGGTCCTTGTCCTGGCGCTGCGGCGCCTCGTTCGGCGGGAAGCCCTGCATGCAGGCGTAGATGCAGGCACCAATGGCATAGATGTCGGTCCACGGCCCCATGGCCGAGTCGCGCCGGTACATCTCGGGGGCGGCAAAGCCGGGCGTGTACATGGGTCTGATGAAGTTGCCTTCTTTGGACAGCACCTCGCGCGCGGCGCCGAAATCGATCATCACGGCCTTGTTGTCGTCGGTGATGAAGATGTTGGCCGGCTTGATGTCCAGGTGCAGCATCTTGTGCTGGTGCACGATGCGCATGCCGCGCAGCACCTCGTCGAACAGCGAGCGGATGGTGGATTCGCGGAACACCTTCTGCTGCTTGAGGTCGCGCGCCGTGATGATGAAGTCCTGCAGGGTGGCCCCCTCAAGGTAGTTCATCACCATGTAGACGGTTTCGTTTTCGCGGAAGAAGTTGAGCACGCTCACCACGGAGGCATGCGAGATTTGCGCCAGAGCGCGGCCCTCTTCAAAAAAGCTCTTCAGGCCAAGCCGGTAGAGCGAGAGCTTTTCCGGCTGTACCTTGGGCAGCAACTCGCCCGGCGTGCGGGTAGCGAGTGAAGAAGGCAGGTATTCCTTGATGGCAACCTGCTGGCCTTCAGCGTCCATGCACAGATAAACGACACCGAAACCACCCGAAGACACTCGCCGAATCACCCGGTAGCCACCAATGACGGTGTCGGGTGGCAGCGGTGCCGGTTTGATTTTGGACATATTCTTCGCGTGTGATTCGAGGGCGGACGAGAAGCCGGATAATCGCCGGTTCGCTAGCTAACAAGAAAAGTCCCATGGCAGTTTACAGCATGACCGGCTACGCCAGCGCCCAAACCGGCGCCCCTGCGGCGCCCGCAGAAGGCGAGCCGCGCACCGGTCCACAGCGCCGGCTGGGCATGGAAATGCGCTCGGTCAACAGCCGCTTCCTGGACTTGTCGTTCCGGCTGCCTGACGAGTTGCGCAGTTTCGAGCCGACACTGCGATCGCTCGTCACCGCCAAAATCAAGCGCGGCAAGATAGAAGTGCGCGCTGCCATCGAAGGCCAGGATGGCAATGCCCTGCCAGACCCGGCACCCCGCATGCTCCAGCGGCTCTCGTCGGTTCAAGACACCGTCCAGTCCTGGCTTCCCGACGCTGCACCACTTTCCGTTGCCGAAATTCTGCGTCTTTGCGGCGCTGGAGCGCCCGCTGCTGAGACCCCTGCGGATGAAGTGACCCACTTGGCGGAAACCGTGCTGGCCGCCTTGCTCGCTGCGCGGGCACAAGAAGGCGTGCGCCTTGTGGCCATGCTGCGCGGCCATCTCAAACTGCTGCGCGGGTTGACCGACCAGGCCGGTCCCTTGGTGCCGCAATTGGTGGAACAGCAACGCCAGCGCTTCATGGACCGTTGGCGCGAAGCCATGGGTCTGGCTGAGGGCAGCGCCACTCCGGAGGCTGCGCAGGATCGCGCGCTCTCCGAAGCAACGGCCTTCGCCATCCGTATCGATGTAGCCGAAGAAGTCACGCGTCTCGAATCCCACATCACGGAACTCGAACGCCTGCTGACCAAGGGCGGCGAAGTCGGCAAACGGCTGGACTTTCTGATTCAGGAACTGCATCGCGAAGCCAACACCTTGGGATCCAAGTCGTCCGCACTTGAACTGACACGTATCAGCGTCGACATGAAAGTCCTGATCGAGCAAATGCGTGAGCAGGTACAAAACTTAGAATAAACGCCTCTTTCGGCACCCACCCTTCATGACCGCCACCACGGAATACCCCGGCAACCTCTTTGTTGTCGCCGCCCCCAGCGGCACCGGCAAATCCAGCCTGGTCAAGGCCCTGCTGGAGCTCGACTCCCACGTGCACCCCTCGATATCGCACACCACCCGTGCGCCACGCGGGCAGGAAAAGCACGGCCGGGAATACTTTTTCACGTCCGAGCCCGAGTTCGACGCCATGATCGCCAGCAATGCCTTTGTCGAATGGGCAGTTGTGCACGGCAACCGTTATGGCACCTCGAAAAACTCCATCGAAGAGCGCATCGCGCAGGGCAACGACATCATCCTGGAGATTGATTTCCAGGGGGCCTTGCAGATCAAGCAGGCATTTGCCAATGCGGTCCTGATCTTCATCTTGCCGCCCAGCTGGGCAGAATTGCGCTCGCGCCTGGAGCGACGCGGTGAAGACTCGCCCGAAGTCATCGAAAGAAGGCTGGCGAATGCCGCTACAGAGATGGCACAAGTGCACAAATTCGATTTCGTTATAATCAACGAGTTATTTGAGCGCGCACTTTTTGACCTGAAGGCGATTGCACACGCCCAGCGGCTCAAGTACGCAGCGCAACGCCGCGCGCGCTCGGAGACGTTCAAAGCCCTGAACGTCGCTTGACCCACCTGGAGAATTCATGGCCCGCATTACTGTCGAAGACTGCCTCGTGCAGATCCCCAACCGTTTCCAGCTCGTACTGGCTGCAACCTACCGCGCGCGCATGCTCAGCCAGGGCCACACCCCGCGCATCGAGAGCCGGAACAAGCCGGGCGTGACGGCCTTGCGCGAAATCGCCGCCGGCAAGGTGGGCATCGAGATGCTCAAGAAAGTCCCAGGCTGATCGACCCAGCATCTGGCTATGAAAAGGGCACCGCATTGCGGTGCCTTTTTTCATTTCGGCCGGCTGCCGCTCTGTCGCGCGCTACATTTAAGGTATGAACGCGGAGTCGAATCAGGTTTCTGCCAGCGAAGGGCAAGCGCCCGAGCGCACGCAGGAAATCAGCAATGCCGCCGCCGCCGCCAACGCGGCCGCGGCAAGCTTTGCCGCGCTGACCGACAGCCTGGACTATCTGGAGCCGGCTCAGGTCGACCTGGTGCGCCAGGCGTACCGATTTGCTGACGCAGCCCATCTGGGGCAACTGCGAAACAGCGGCGAGCCCTACATCACGCACCCGATTGCTGTCGCAGCGCAATGCGCACAATGGAAGCTCGACGCGCAAGCGCTGATGGCGGCGCTGTTGCACGATGCCATGGAAGACTGCGGGGTCACCAAGGGCGATCTGGTGGAGCATTTCGGCGCCAGTGTGGCCGAGTTGGTCGACGGACTCACCAAGCTGGACAAGCTGCAGTTCGACACGCGGGAAGAAAACCAGGCCGAGTCGTTTCGGAAAATGCTGCTGGCCATGGCACGCGACGTGCGCGTTATTCTGATCAAGCTGGCAGATCGCAGCCACAACATGCGGACGCTGGCGGACATGCCGCGCAGCAAATGGGGGCGTATCGCCTCGGAAACGCTGGAAATTTATGCGCCCATTGCACACCGACTGGGCCTGAACCAGACATACCGCGAGTTGCAGGATCTATCGTTTCGCTACCTACACCCTTGGCGCTACGCCACGCTGTCGAAAGCTGTTGCCAAGGCCCGCAGTCGCCGGCGCGATCTGGTACAGAAAGTGCAAATGGATGTCGACGCTGCGTTCGTACGTGTGGGCCTGCCCGCACGCCTGGCAGGTCGGGAAAAAACACTTTTTGCGATCTACGAGAAAATGACGCAAAAACACCTGAGCTTCGCCCAGGTGACGGACCTGTACGGTTTTCGTGTGATCGTAGGCAGCGTGACCGAGTGCTATACGGCCCTCGGGGTGCTGCATCAGATGTACAAACCAGTGCCGGGCAAGTTCAAGGACCACATTGCCATTCCCAAGGTCAATGGCTACCAGTCTCTGCACACAACACTTGTCGGCCCTTCTGGCGTGAACATCGAATTTCAGATGCGCACCGAGGAAATGCACCTGATCGCAGAGGCCGGCGTTGCGGCGCACTGGCTTTACAAGGAAAAGGCTGCCGACGGCAGCTCAGCCGAGCGTCTTGGAACCAAGTGGTTGCAGTCGCTCCTGGACATCCAGAACGAAACCCGCGACGCCGCCGAATTCTGGGACCACGTCAAGGTCGATCTGTTTCCCGACGCGGTCTATGTGTTCACGCCAAAAAGCCAGATCTTGGCGCTGCCGCGTGGTGCCACCGTGGTCGATTTTGCCTATGCCATTCACAGCGACGTCGGCAATCACACGGCGGCCGCCAAGGTGAACAACGAGCAAGTGCCGCTGCGCACCGAAATTCACAACGGCGACATCGTCGAGATCATCACCACACCCACCACCACACCCAATCCGGCCTGGTTGGGATTTGTGCGCACCGGCCGAGCACGCTCCAAAATTCGCAGCCACCTCAAGTCGCTGGCACAGGCGGATTCGGAAACACTTGGTGAAAAGTTGCTCACCCAGGCCTTGCGCGCAGAGGGCCTGGAACGGCTGCCCCCCAATACGGAAGAGATGCAGCCGCTGTGGGACAAGTTGCTCCGCTTCACCGGGAGCCGCGCACGCAGCGAGCTGATGACCGACATCGGGCTGGGCAAGCGCATTGCGACCATCGTTGCCAAGCGCCTGCTCGGGCTGATGGCAGAGCATGGCTACCGGCCCGATGCCCTTTTGCTGACGCGCGAACGCTATTCGTCGCACGAAAGAATCTCGCAGGGCGGTGTGTCGTTGGATGGCAGCGAGAACGCGTCCGTAAAGTACGCGCCCTGCTGCCGACCAGTCCCGGGCGACGAGATCGTGGGCTACCTGGGGCGCGGCGAAGGTCTGGTGGTCCATGCAGCGTCCTGTGCAATCGCACGGCGCTTGCAGGCCAAGGACAGCGAGCGCTTCATCTCGGTTGATTGGAGCGAAGAACCTACCCGCATGTTCGAGACGGGCATTGTCGTCACCGTGAACAACGGCAAAGGGGTTCTTGCGCGCGTCGCGGCCGATTTGGCCAATGCCGAGGCCGACATTATCCATATCGACATGGACGATGAAGTAGCGCTCGACACCGTCAACCTGCGCCTGGTGATTGGGGTACGCGACACCACGCACCTGGAGGCAGCGCTGCGCAGCCTTCGGCGGACCCATGCCGTATTGCGCGCGGTGCGCGCCCTGCCGGCCGCATGAACAGGCGCTGAGTAGGTGAACCCTACTGCTCTGGTTCTGGATACTTCGCATCAAGGATCTCGAGGTAGCGCGTGCCCGATGGCGTCGCGAGCTGCACCTCGTCGCCCACGCGCGCCTTGAGAAGCGCCCGCGCCACGGGCGAGATCCAGCTGATCTCGCCTTGATGGGTATCCACTTCGTCTATGCCTTTAATGGTCACCGTGGCCTCTACGCCTTGGTCGTCTATGTAGTGGACTGTGGCACCGAAGAATATCTGCTTGTTTCCCGCATGAACTGAAGCGTTGACGATTTCTGCTGCTTCAAGACGCGAAGTGAGAAACCGGATACGGCGATCGATCTCACGTAGGCGCTTTTTGCCATAGAGATAGTCGCCATTTTCCGAACGATCGCCGTTCTTTGCCGCCCAGTGCACCGTCTCCACGACCTTGGGGCGCTCAACATCCATCAATTGCAACAGTTCATCGCGCAAGCGTGCATAGCCAGCGGAGGTGATGTAGTTGCGGGTGTCGCCGAAAGGCGTTGCCGATGGCGAAGGCTCGACAGGCTCCTCCTCATCGATTTCGCGGGTGAATGCCTTGTTCATGAAGCCTCCTCGCAGTCCTAAAAGCTTGTGTCGCCAAATCGAAGCATCACAAGTTGGCGCCCAAGCTAAGCACAAAGGAAAAAGCCCTGATACCTTGCAGTATCAGGGCTTACCTTTTTGGTGCGGCTGGCAGGAATTGAACCCACGACCCCTTGGTTCGTAGCCAAGTACTCTATCCAACTGAGCTACAGCCGCCAAGTCTTAAATTATAGCGTGAATTTTTGCTCTATCTGATCATCAAGAAAAATTACACGCTCTTTTTTTAAATCGCGCCTTGGCGCATGGGATGGTGCCGATTGTCGGGATTGAACTGACGACCTACCGCTTACAAGGCGGTTGCTCTACCACTGAGCTAAATCGGCAAGGATCTGATTTTAATCGGGAACCGCGCAGGTTTTGACGAGTCCGGCCTACTTCACCCGCTTGAGCGAAGCGCGCCGCGACGGGCCGACAGGGGGCGACGGCGGGGAATGTTCGGGCGCCGGCTCGGGGGCAGAGTTCGCCTTCTCCGGCACCAGCTGCACGACAGATTTGGCTTCCGCAGAGACGCCCTGCTCGGGCTCCACTGGTTGGGTGGTTTGCACGGCGCCAGACAAAAGATCTACAGGTGGGGGGAACGCCATACCCTGGCCGTTCTCCCGCGCATAGATGGCGATGACACGCCCCACTGGCACCAGAATGTCACGCGGCTGTCCGCCGAAGCGCGCCTTGAATTCAATGAAATCATTGCCCAATTGGAGTCCGCTTGTCGCGTCGAGACCAATGTTGAGTACGATTTCACCATTGCTCACGTATTCCCGCGGCACCTGGACGGAGTCGTCCACCTTCACAGCAACATGAGGAGTAAACCCATTGTCGCTGCACCATTCGTGCAGCGCCCGAATGAGGTAAGGGCGGGTCGAGTTGGAGTCCTGAGGCTTCATGACACGTTTCCTGCTGACAACTGCGCGAGCCTATTTACTTGCGCATCACCTTTTCGGAAGGCGTAAGTGCTTCAATGTAGGCTGGCCGCGAGAAGATGCGTTCGGCGTACTTGAGCAAGGGAGCTGCGTTCTTGCTCAGATCGATACCGTAGTAGTCCAGACGCCAAAGTAGCGGAGCGATCGCCACATCGAGCATGGAGAAGTTGTCGCCCAGCATGTACTTGTTCTTCAGAAAGACCGGCGCCAGCTGGGTCAGGCGGTCGCGAATGTGCGCACGGGCCTTCTCCAGTGCCTTCTCGTTGCCTTTGCTGGCACGCGATTCAAGGCTGTTGACGTGGACAAACAGCTCCTTCTCGAAGTTGAGCAGGAACAGGCGCACGCGGGCGCGGTCCACCGGGTCGCCGGGCATCAGTTGGGGATGAGGAAAACGCTCATCAATGTACTCATTGATGATGTTCGACTCGTACAAAATCAGGTCGCGTTCCACCAGGATGGGGACCTGACCGTACGGGTTCATCACGGCAATGTCTTCGGGCTTGTTGTAGAGATCCACGTCGCGGATCTCGAAGTCCATGCCTTTTTCGAACAAAACGAACCGGCAACGGTGAGAGAAGGGGCAGGTCGTACCCGAATAAAGCACCATCATGTAGCGAAACTCCTAAAAACCAAAAGAGTGGAACGCCAGCGGCGCCCACTCTTGCAAAAACGCTGCATCCGCAGATGCAGCATGGTGAAACCTGGGACTACTTGACGTCTTTCCAGAAGGCCGCATTCAGCCTCCAGGCCAGCACTGTGGTGAATGCAAGGAAAATCAGCACCCCCACGCCTACGCGGACGCGCGTCTTCTGTGAGGGCTCGCCCATCCATTGCAGATAGCCCACGAGATCGCCAATGGCCTCATCGTACTGCGCCGTCGTCATCGTACCAGCGGCCTTCTGCTCCCAAGCCTTGAAAACATGCACGGTCTGGCCGTGGCTCTCCTGCTCTGCAAAAACCGGCTGACGGCTACCTTGTAACTGCCACAGCGGATTGGGCATGGCAACGTTCGGAAAGACAAGGTTGTTCCACCCCGTCGCCTTGGCATCATCGCGGTAGAAGCTGCGCAGGAAGGTGTAGAGATAGTCTGCTCCGGTACCGCCGTGCCCGGCACGCGAACGTGCGATCACGGTAAGGTCAGGCGGATTGACGCCGAACCACTCCTTGGCCTGGCTCGGATCAATCGCGGCGACCATGGTCTCGCCGATCTTGTCGGTTGTGAAGAGCAGGTTGTCCTTGATCTGCTGGGGCGTCAAGCCAATATCGGTCAGGCGGTTGTAGCGCATGAACGCCGCAGAGTGGCACCCCACGCAGTAATTGACGAACAGCTTGGCACCGTTTTGCAACGCCGGCAGGTCGTTGATTCGATTGGGCGCCTTGTCCCAGGCGAGGGCACCACCAGCTGCGTGGGCCACACCCGCCACAAGACCGAGTGCTGCAATGAACGAGAGAATGATTTTTTTCATGATCTGCATCTCCTGGCTCAATGCGCAGCAAAGGTTACGCGGTCAGGCACAGGCTTGGGCTCACCCAGGCGACTCCACCAGGGCATGAGCAGGAAGAAGCCAAAGTATCCGAGTGTGAACAACTGAGACACGCGCTGCGCAAGATCTTGGCCTGCCCACTCACCCCAGGCACCCGGTGGCTGAATACCCAGATAACCCAGCACAATAAACATGAACACAAACACGCCATACATGTATTTGTGCCAGCTTGGACGGTAGCGGATGGATTTGACCGGGCTCTGGTCAAGCCAAGGCAGGAAGAACAGGATGACCACAGCGCCACCCATCACCACCACGCCCCAGAACTTGGCATCGATATTCAGCATGAGCACAATCGCCACCGCGGCGGCCACCACAATGACGCCCTTGAAAATACTGGGCAACTTCCCTTTGATGACGCCGAAAGCGGCAGCGGCCACGATGCAAGCGATCAGCACATGCACCATTTCGGTCGTTATTGCGCGCAGCATCGAGTAATACGGCGTGAAGTACCACACTGGCGCAATGTGTGCTGGCGTCTGGTACGGATTGGCGGGAATGAAGTTGTTGTATTCCAGGAAATAGCCCCCCGCTTCCGGTGCAAAGAAGATCACGGCCGAGAACGCCATCAGGAACAGGCAGACCCCCAGGATATCGTGCACCGTGTAGTACGGATGGAACGGAATGCCGTCGAGCGGATGACCCTTTTCGTCGCGCGGAGCGTTCGGACCCTTGATTTCGATACCGTCAGGGTTGTTCGAACCCACATCGTGCAGCGCCAGCAGGTGCGCCACGACCAGGCCCAGCAGAACCAGCGGCACAGCAATAACGTGGAAACTGAAGAAGCGATTGAGCGTGGCGTCTCCCACCACGTAGTCACCCCGAATCAGCAGTGCCAGGTCAGGACCGACGAAAGGAATGGCGGAGAACAGGTTCACGATCACCTGGGCACCCCAGTACGACATCTGACCCCAGGGCAGCAAATACCCCATGAAGGCCTCGGCCATGAGTGCCAGGAAGATCGCACAGCCAAAGATCCAGACCAACTCACGCGGCTTGCGGTAACTGCCGTACAGCAGACCGCGGAACATGTGCAAATAGACGACGATGAAAAACGCCGATGCGCCCGTAGAGTGCATGTAGCGAATCAGCCAGCCCCATGGCACGTCGCGCATGATGTACTCGACCGAACCAAACGCCAGCGCGGCGTCCGGTTTGTAGTGCATCACCAGAAAAATACCGGTGACGATCTGGATCACCAGCACCAGAAGGGCCAGCGAGCCAAAGATGTACCAGAAGTTGAAGTTCTTCGGGGCGTAGTACTCCGACATATGGACGCGGTAAGCATCGAATGCCGTCGGGAACCGGTTCTCAAACCAGTTCGTGAGCTTGGCGCCCGCCGAAGCGTTGGGGGAAATTTCCTTGAACACAGCCATAGTTCAGTCCCTCAAGCTTTCTTGTCTTCGCCGATGAGCAGGCGGGTATCCGAGAGGTACATGTGCGGAGGCACTTCCAGGTTGTCTGGCGAGGGCTTGTTCTTGTACACGCGGCCAGCCAAATCAAAGGTGGAACCGTGACAAGGGCAAAGAAAGCCACCCGGCCAGTCATCGGGCAAAGATGGCTGCGCGCCTGGGGTGAATCGATCGGAGGGTGAGCATCCCAGGTGCGGGCAAATGCCGACTGCCACGAAATACTCCGGCTTGATCGAGCGCTGCTCGTTGCGGGCGTAAGGGGGCGTGAATTCGTCGGGTTTGCGCAGCGACTTGGGGTCCGCCAGCTTGTCGTCGTTCTTGGCAAGTTCGGCGACCTGCTCCGGCGTGCGGCGCATGATCCACACGGGCTTGCCACGCCACGCGACAACCATTTTTTCATCCGGCTTCAAGGCAGAAATGTCCACTTCAACTGCAGCGCCTGCGGCTTTGGCCTTCTCGGATGGCTGGAAAGAACTCACGAAGGGAACGGCGGTTGCTACGCCACCCACCGCGCCAGCACAGCCGGTCGCGATCAGCCACGTCCGCTTGCTGGAGTCGATTGGAGTGTCACTCATGGGGGTCCTCGATGTACATCGCTGGGGTTGGGGAGACAGCCCGAAATTGTAGCGGAGTGAAAGCGCACAACCCCGCGCACGCTTCGTGAAGACCGCACGGTGTTTGACCCCTGGCAAGCTTCAGCACCAACGCCGCGCTTAAGACATACTACGAACCATCCAAAACCACGGGAGAATTCAATGGGAATGATGAAGGAATTTCGCGAGTTTGCGATCAAGGGCAATGTGATCGATCTGGCGGTGGGCGTGATCATTGGAGCGGCTTTCGGCAAAATCGTCGACTCGGTGGTCAGCGATCTGATCATGCCGGTGGTCGGGCTGGTGTTCGGCAAGCTCGACTTTTCCAACCTCTTTGTGGTCCTGGGTACGGTCCCAACAGGCACGGCGATGACTCTCGACGCGCTCAAGAAGGCCGGTGTCCCTGTGCTGGCCTATGGCAACTTCATTACCGTGGCCGTGAACTTCTTCATTCTGGCCTTCATCATTTTCCTGATGATTCAGCAGATCAACCGCCTCAAACGCAGTCATCCGGAACCTGCACCAGCGCCTGCCGTGACGCCAGAAGACATCGTGCTGCTGCGCGAAATTCGCGACAGCTTGAAAGGCCGCACGCCAGGCGCCTGAGAGGTCAAGTACTTGAGAGGCGGCGCGCCCAGCGCACCGCCTCAATCAGGCTTGCCGGGTCGGCCTTGCCGGTGCCGGCAATATCGAACGCTGTTCCGTGGTCCGGGCTGGTGCGCACCAAGGGAAGTCCCAGTGTGACGTTCACGCCCTTATCGACCCCCAGGTACTTGACGGGAATGAGGCCTTGGTCGTGGTACATCGCCACCACTGCGTCGAATTCGCCTGGCCGCGCAGGCGTGTGGCGGGCGCGCATGAACACCGTATCGGGCGCCCAGGGGCCCGTTGCGTCTATGCCCTCGCTGCGCGCCCGTGCGATGGTGGGGGCAATCACCTCGATCTCCTCGCGCCCGAACAAACCGCCCTCACCCGCATGCGGGTTCAGGCCTGCCACACCGATGCGCGGAACCCGTCCCAGGCTTTTAAACAGCGCGGAATGCGCAATGCGCAGGGTTTGCAGCAGGTTGTCCGGCGTAACAACGGCGATCGCGTCCCGCAGCGCCATGTGAATGCTGAGCAGCACGGTGCACAGCTCATCGCTCGCCAGCATCATGCGCACGGGCATTTCGCTCAGTGGCACACCAGCGTGCGCGGCTGCCTGCGCCTGCAGCAGTTCGGTGTGGCCTGGGAAGTCCACTCCCGCCGCATGCAGCGACTCTTTGTGCAGCGGTGCTGTAACCAAACCGGCAATATCGCCCCGCAGCGCCGCCTGCGCGGCCCACACCACGCAGTCTGCTGCGGCGCGGCCGCCCTCGGCACTCACCCTGCCGATGGGGATGGCCGCCGGCAGCCCGGCCAGGGGCAGCACAGGCAGGCAGCGCGGCGGCATATCCCAGGCCTCCTGCGCGGACTGGAGGACCGCCACGGGCAAGTCCGGAATGCCTGGCCGGCGCACGCAGGCAGCTGCGCGGCGCAGGGCGCCAAGCTCGCCAACGACAAACGCGCCGCGCATCTGCTCGGGCGCGTCGCGGAAAGCCTTGGCGATGATTTCAGGCCCGATGCCCGCTGGGTCGCCCTGGGTAATGGCAAGTGGTAGGCGTGTGTCCATGGAAATATGAAGAAAATGGCCTGCAACGCTTATTGGTATTGCGCTATGAGCTATTAATTTGATAGCTTACAAAATGCGGTTGGAACCGCTTAGGCGGGGTTGTCAATGTCAATGAAGCGGTGTGTGAGGCCCAGTTGCTGCGCTACGTGGGCCGCCACGGCCGGCGCCCCGTAACGCTCCGTTGCATGGTGGCCCGCAGCAATGAATCCCGTTCCCATTTCGCGCGCAAGATGGGCCTGCGGCTCAGAAATTTCACCCGTCAGGTACACCTGCGCACCGGCTGCGGCCGCTGCCTCAAAATAAGCTTGCGCGCCGCCAGTGCACCAACCCACCCGGGTCACTGCGCCTTGGTGGCCAGGCACACACACCGGCTCTCGGCCAAGCACCTGGGCCACATGGGCACACAAGGCTGCTGCGCTCGCGTACTGCACGCTCGCCAGGCAGCCAAGTTCCTGATCGCCAAAATGGGCATCCGCGATCCACCCTAGCGCTTTTCCCAGGCACGCGTTGTTGCCCAGTTCGGGGTGCGCATCAAGAGGCAGGTGGTAGGCAAACAAGTTGATGTCATGCGCCAGCAGGCGCTGCAGGCGTTGCTTCATCCAGCCGGTGACGCGCCCATCCTGGCCACGCCAGAAAAGCCCGTGGTGCACGAAGATAGCGTCCGCACCAGCGTCAATGGCCGCATCGATCAAAGCCTGGCTGGCGGTCACACCACTGACCACCCGCTCAATGGACGACCGCCCCTCCACCTGCAGCCCATTCGGGCCATAGTCCTTGAACCGGTCGGGCTGCAGCAGGGTATCAAAGGCGTGCAGCAATGTCTCGCGCGATATGCTCATGGCACTATTGTGGCGCGCACTGCGCGACAATAGCGTGAGCAGCGCTCAACACGGGCTTGGTTGCCTTCTTTCACTTACTGCCTTTCCTTCATGAAACGCCTTTGGCTGCTTTTCTCACAAACCATTACGGTCCTGCTTGCTGCATGGTTTGTGGTTGCCACCCTGCAACCAGGGTGGCTGCACGGCGTATCCCTCCCAGGGCGGACGAGTATTTCGCTCGTTGAGGCGCCTACAAGTACCACAACGGCGCCCATGCCCGGCAGCTTTGCCGCAGCCGCCCGCAAAGCCGCGCCCGCGGTGGTCAGCATCAACACCAGCAAGGCGCCAGTGCGCGACCCGCGCAGCGACGACCCATGGTTCCAGTTCTTCTTTGGCAACCAAGGCAGTCAGCCGCAGGCTGGCCTGGGCAGCGGTGTCATCGTCAGCCCAGAGGGGTACATCCTGACCAACAACCATGTGGTCGAAGGGGCCGACGAGATCGACGTCACCCTGAGCGACAGCCGCAAGGCACGCGCACGCGTCATCGGCACCGATCCAGACACCGATCTGGCAATTCTGAAGATTGAGCTCGATAAGCTGCCGGTCATCGTGCTCGGCAACTCGGATGCCGCCCAGGTCGGTGACCGGGTGCTCGCCATCGGCAACCCGTTTGGCGTGGGACAGACCGTCACCAGTGGCATCGTCAGCGCACTCGGGCGCAGCCAGCTGGGCATCAACACCTTCGAGAACTTCATCCAGACAGACGCCGCCATCAACCCCGGCAATTCCGGTGGTGCACTGGTCGATGCCAATGGCAACTTGCTAGGCATCAACACGGCGATCTACTCGCGCTCGGGCGGCAGCCTGGGGATTGGCTTTGCGATCCCGGTGTCCACCGCCAAGATGGTGCTCGCCAACATCACGACCAACGGACAGGTAACGCGCGGCTGGATTGGTGTTGAACCAGGCGAGCTCTCGCCTGAAATGGCGGAGACCTTCGGCGTCAAGGCCCCTTCGGGCGTGATCATCACCGGAGTATTGCAGAATGCGCCGGCCGCGCGCGCCGGGCTGCGCCCCGGCGATGTCATCACCGAAGTCGCAGGCAAACCCGTCACGAGCGTGGCCGGACTGTTGAGTGCGGTCGCAGCGCTCAAGCCTGGCGAAATGGCCAGCCTGCGCGTGCAGCGGGGCGAACGCCTGCTGGACCTGGAAGTCGAACCTGGGGTACGCCCGCGCCCCCCGCGCGCTCCCGCAACCCGGTAGTCGCCAACCCCTTCACCTTCCGCCGTCCATTCAGAAAAAGAAAAAACCGCCCGAAGGCCAATGCCAGTCAGTTAAGCCCTGACTGGCATTTTCTTTGTTGGGAACTTGCTGCGAGAGCGCTTGACCTCGCGGGGGAAGCTTCGCCCTGAACGACGAGGGGGGAGCACAAAGTAACGGGCTTGCTCAAGCAGCAGCTGCAGGTGTTGGGGCAGTGCTCCAGCGCGTGCCAGATGCACGGTGTTCAGTGCGCCAATGATGGCATGCTTGGCTGTGTGGAAGCTGATGCGTACAGGCTCGACCTTCACATGCTGGGCCAACGCCGCCAAGGTCTCATCCAGGGATTTTTGCAGTACGGAAGTCAAACGAAAAAGGGAGCATGACGAACATGCTCCCTTTTTACCTGCCCGGGGCAAGCTGCCGTCTTAACTGACTGGCATTGGCCCGTAGGCGGTTTTTTTCTGAGAGACGAAAAACCCGCTTATCAGGCGGTTTCGCCGTAAACCGAGACCGTCACTTCGACGGCCACATCGTGGTGCAAGTTCACGCTCACGGTGCTGTCGCCGATGGTCTTGATAGGACCGCTGGGCATACGCACTTGCGACTTGAGCACCTTGAAGCCTTGCTTGTTCAGCTCTTCGGCAATGTCGCCGTTGGTGACTGAGCCAAACAGACGACCGTCCACGCCGGCTTTTTGCGTCAACTTGACGATTTTGCCTTCAAGCTTGGCGCCTTCGGCTTGCGAAGCGGCGAACTTTTCAGCTGCGGCCTTTTCCAGTTCGGCGCGCTTGGCTTCGAACTCGGCCTTAGCGGTAGCTGTAGCACGGCGGGCACGGCCCGAGGGAATCAGAAAGTTGCGGGCGTAGCCGTCTTTGACCTTGACGAGATCGCCCAGGGTGCCAAGGTTCACGACCTTGTCGAGCAGGATAATTTGCATGACGGGTGCTCCTTAGATCTTGTGCTGGTCGCTGTAAGGCACCAGGGCCAGGAAGCGCGCACGCTTGATGGCGGTGTTGAGCTGGCGCTGGAAGATCGCCCGCGTACCGGTCAGGCGCGCAGGGATGATCTTGCCGTTTTCAGCGATGAAATCGCGCAGCGTGTCCACATCCTTGTAGTCGATTTCTTCGACACCAGTGACAGTAAAACGGCAGAAGCGCTTGCGCTTGAACAGCAGCGACTGGGTATTGCGCTTGGGGCGCTTGTCTTTGTTGAATTTCTTGAATGCGGCCATTTTCGGACCTCTTAAAAATTAATCGGGTTGAATATCCTGAACGTGCAGCACAGCATGCTTGCCATTGCGAGGCGTGGCCAGAAAGCCGGTGAAGCGCCAGAGGCTACCTATGGGCTGCTTGGCCAATCGCTCGGCCATCGCACCAAAAGCCACCGCTTTCATCGCTGCCTTGACATCTCGGTTCTGTCCTGCCTCTTGCTGCTGCGAGCTGTGCTCAAGCCGCAATTCGATGGCGGGAAGACCGGCTGGCGTGAATCGCAAAGGCTGGGCCTCGGCGATGCAGGCGGTCAAGGCGACGTGGTTCTCCACTGCCTGGGCCAAGCGCTGTGCCTGGCGTTATGCGCGCTCGGTACGTTCGGTACGCTCGCTGCGCTCGCCACGATCCTGGCGCTCACCACGGTCAGGGCGCTCGCCGCGTTCACCGGAGGCAGCGTATTCGGCCTGGCTGGCCTTGCGGGCTTCTTCGCGTTCCACGGTCTTCATCATCGACGAAGGGCCGGTATCGGCCTTCTTCTTCAGCACGGTGAGGTGGCGCAGCACGGCGTCGTTGAACTTGAAGGCATGCTCCAGTTCAGCCATGACAGCCTGATCGGCTTCGATGTTGATGCACAGGTAGTGCGCCTTGGCGAGCTTGTTGATCAGGTACGCCAGTTGGCGGCGGCCCCAGTCTTCCACGCGGTGCACCTGGCCACCGCCAGCGGTGATCATGCCCTTGTAGCGCTCGAGCATGGCAGGAACCTGCTCGCTTTGATCCGGATGGATCAACAAAATGATTTCGTAATGACGCATGCATACTCCTTGTGGTTGAAAGCCACCCGCTGCGTCCGTAGCAGTGTGGCAAGGCAAAGCCGGCAATTATAGTACGCAGCCGACACCTGCTGCTGGAACACGCCACTACGTACCGTGTCATGCAAAATCCTTGAATTAGGCTCCGTCGCCCCCACGTGCGCCGGCATACCTACCTTTCATCCGCTCCTTCGCATTTGAGACGACCGACATGCAAGACAACAACCACAATCCCGCCACGCCGTCCCCGAACCTCCCCCCCGAAGAGCTTGAAGCCGCGATGGCAGCCAATGCCAACGACGAACTGCAGCGCCTGCAGACCGAACTGGCCGAGTTGAAGGCGAAAAGCGCAGATCTGGCGGACCAGTTCCTGCGCGCCAAGGCGGAAGCCGAAAACGCCCGCCGCCGCGCCGAAGAGGAAATTTCCAAAGCACGCAAATTCGGCATCGAGAACTTTGCCGAAGGCCTGCTGCCTGTGGCCGACAGCCTGGACGCCGCGCTCGCTATTCAAAACGCCACCGCGGCGCAGTTGCGTGAAGGCTCTGAAGCCACCTTGCGCCAACTGCACTCGGCGCTGGAGCGCAACCGGGTGCTGGCGATCACGCCCCCGGCGGGCGAAAAGTTCGACCCCCATCGCCACCAAGCCATCAGCATGGTGCCTGCCAACCAGGAAGCCAACACCATCGTTTCAGTACTGCAAAAGGGCTACCTGATTGCCGATCGGGTGCTGCGCCCCGCTCTGGTGACGGTCACTGCGCCCAAATAAGCACAAAAGTGCGCCTGCCCGCTTGAAGCCGGCGACGCAGGCCACAAATAGCAGCCATTCACACCAATTAACTGCCTCGCGGAGAAAAAAATGGGAAAAATCATCGGTATTGACCTCGGCACGACCAACAGCTGCGTTTCCATCATGGAGGGGAACACCACCCGCGTGATCGAAAACAGCGAAGGCGCGCGCACTACGCCTTCCATCGTCGCTTATCTGGAAAACGGCGAAGTGCTGGTGGGCGCGTCGGCCAAGCGCCAGGCCGTGACCAACCCCAAGAACACGCTCTACGCCGTCAAACGCCTGATCGGACGCAAGTTCACCGAAAAAGAAGTGCAAAAGGACATTGACCTGATGCCCTACTCCATCGTGGCGGCCGACAACGGCGACGCCTGGGTGGAAGTGCACGGCAAGAAACTCTCGGCACAACAGGTCAGCGCAGACATTCTGCGCAAGATGAAGAAGACCGCGGAAGACTTCCTCGGCGAACCCGTGACCGACGCCGTCATCACCGTGCCCGCTTACTTCAACGATGCCCAGCGCCAGGCCACCAAGGACGCCGGCCGCATTGCAGGCCTGGACGTCAAGCGCATCATCAATGAACCCACGGCTGCGGCGCTGGCCTTTGGCCTCGACAAGCAGTCCAAGGGCGATCGCAAAATCGCGGTCTACGACCTGGGCGGCGGCACGTTCGACGTGTCCATCATTGAAATTGCCGATGTCGATGGCGAGAAGCAGTTTGAAGTGCTCTCTACCAACGGCGACACATTCCTGGGCGGCGAAGACTTCGACCAGCGCATCATCGACTACATCATTTCCGAGTTCAAAAAAGACCAGGGCGTTGACCTGTCCAAGGACGTGCTGGCCCTGCAGCGCCTGAAGGAAGCTGCTGAAAAAGCCAAGATCGAACTGTCGAACTCGGCCGCGACCGACATCAACCTGCCCTACGTGACGGCCGACGCCTCGGGCCCCAAGCACCTGAACATCAAGCTCACCCGCGCCAAGCTCGAAAGCCTGGTGGATGAGCTGATCGAACGCACCATTGCTCCCTGCCGCACGGCCATCAAGGACGCCGGCATCAGCGTGTCCGACATCAACGACGTGATTCTGGTCGGCGGCATGAGCCGTATGCCCAAGGTGCAGGAGAAGGTCAAGGAATTCTTCGGCAAGGAACCCCGCAAGGACGTGAACCCCGACGAAGCCGTGGCTGTGGGCGCTGCCATCCAGGGCCAAGTGCTCTCGGGCGACCGCAAGGACGTGCTGCTGCTGGACGTGACGCCGCTCTCCCTGGGCATTGAAACCCTGGGCGGTGTGATGACCAAGATGATCGCCAAGAACACCACGATTCCGACGAAGTTTGCACAGACCTTCTCCACCGCCGACGACAACCAGCCCGCCGTGACCATCAAGGTGTTCCAGGGCGAGCGCGAAATCGCCTCGGGCAACAAGCTGCTGGGTGAATTCAACCTCGAAGGCATTCCACCGGCATCGCGGGGCACGCCGCAGATCGAAGTGTCGTTCGACATCGACGCCAACGGTATCCTGCACGTGGGCGCCAAGGACAAGGGCACGGGCAAGGAGAACAAGATCACCATCAAGGCCAATTCAGGCCTGTCCGAAGCCGAGATCCAGCAAATGGTCAAGGACGCCGAAGTGAACGCGGCAGACGACAAGAAGAAACTCGAACTGGTGCAGGCTCGCAACCAGGGCGAGGCCGCCGTACACAGCGTCAACAAGAGCCTGGCAGAGCATGGTGACAAGCTCGACGCTAGCGAAAAGGATGCCATCACCGCGGCAGCCAAGGCCCTGGAAGATGCGCTCAAGACCGAAGACAAGGCCGACATCGAGCAGAAGACCACGGCCCTGATGGCTGCCAGCCAGAAGCTGGGCGAGAAGATGTACGCCAATGAGCAGGCAGCACAGGGTGCACAGGGCGCTGGTGGCCCGGACGCTTCGGCCCAGCAAAGTGCGGGTTCTGCAGCCGCGGACGATGACAACGTGGTGGATGCCGAAGTCAAGGAAGTGAAGAAGGGCTAAGCCCAGGCGCTGCGCGCCAGGGCGCGGCCGCCCCGACCAAGCCGCCGTGCTGGGAGCCCCAAAGGCTTTCGCGCGGCGTTCCTGTTCCAACCGGGCTGACAACTCCATGTCGAAAAGAGATTTTTACGAGGTCCTCGGCGTTCCCAAGAATGCCTCCGAGGACGAGATCAAGAAGGCCTATCGCAAGCTGGCGATGAAGCACCACCCTGACCGCAACCAGGGCGATACGGGCAAGGCAGCAGAAGACCGTTTCAAGGAGGCCAAAGAGGCCTACGAAATGCTGTCGAATCCGCAGAAGCGCGCGGCCTACGATCAGTACGGGCACGCGGGCGTTGACCCGAACATGCGCGGCCCCGGCGGTCCGGGCGCTGAGGGCTTTGGCGGGTTTGCCGAAGCCTTTGGCGACATCTTTGGTGACATGTTCAGCCAGGGCGGGCGCGGGCGCGGCCAGGGCGGGCGCCAGGTCTACCGTGGCAGCGACCTGAGCTACGCCATGGAAGTCTCGCTGGAAGAAGCCGCGCGTGGCAAAGACGCCCAGATCCGCATTCCGTCGTGGGAAGCCTGCGAGACCTGCCACGGAAGCGGCGCCAAGCCTGGCACCAGCGCCAAAACCTGCGGCACCTGCAGTGGCTCCGGCACGGTGCAGATGCGCCAGGGCTTCTTCAGCGTGCAGCAGACCTGCCCACACTGCCGCGGCACGGGCAAGATCATCCCCGAGCCCTGCCCCAGTTGCCAGGGCCAGGGCCGCGTGAAGAAGCAAAAGACGCTGGAAGTGAAGATTCCAGCCGGCATCGACGACGGCATGCGCATTCGCTCCACCGGCAACGGCGAGCCCGGCACCAATGGCGGGCCGCCCGGCGACCTGTACATCGAAATCCGCATGAAGAAGCACGACATCTTCGAGCGCGACGGCGACGATCTGCACTGCCAGGTGCCGGTGAGCTTCATCACCGCGGCGCTGGGCGGCGAAATCGACGTGCCCACCCTCGACGGCAAAGCGGCCATCGACATCCCCGAGGGCACCCAGGCCGGCAAGCAGTTCCGCCTGCGCGGCAAGGGCGTCAAGGGCGTGCGCGCCAGCTACCCCGGCGACCTGTACTGCCACATTGCGGTCGAGACCCCGGTCAAGCTGACCGAGCACCAGCGCAAGCTCTTGCGGGAGCTCGAAGAATCGCTGAAAAAGGGCGGCGCCCGCCACTCGCCTAGCGGCGAGAGTTGGACCGACAAGCTCAAGAGTTTCTTCAGTTAAGTTGGCTACCATGGGGCTCCAGAACGCATCGGAGCACCCATGGCCCCCAGCATCACGTTTCTCGGTGCCGCCAGCACCGTTACCGGATCCAAATACCTCGTTCGCCACGATGGGCGCTGTGTCCTGGTGGATTGCGGTCTATTCCAGGGCTACAAACAGCTGCGGCTGCGCAACTGGCAGCCTCTGAGCGTCGACCCGGCGCAAGTCGACGCGGTGCTGCTGACCCATGCGCACCTGGACCACAGCGGCTACCTGCCGCTGCTGGCGCGTGATGGCTTTCACGGCGCGGTCCATGCCACCGCCGCCACCCGCGAGCTCTGCGGCATTCTGCTGCCCGACAGCGGCCATTTACAGGAAGAAGACGCGGCGTATCTCAACCGCCACGGCCTGAGCAAGCACTCGCCTGCGCTGCCGCTGTACACGCGGCTTGATGCGCAGCACTGCCTGCGCCAGTTCCACACCCATGCACTGCACCGCAGCTTCGAGCCGGTGCCAGGCTGGCGCGCCACGTTCAGTTCCGCCGGTCACATCCTGGGCGCCACCAGCATCCTGCTGGAAGTCGGCGGCCACCGCATTCTCTTTTCCGGCGATCTGGGCCGGGACGACGATCTCGTGATGGCGCCGCCCGAGGCGCCGCCACAAGCCGACACGGTCCTGATCGAATCGACCTATGGCGACCGCCAGCACCCCCCGGAGAACATGGTGGACGAGCTGGGCGCAGCGCTGGCGCCCGTCGCCAAGCGTGGGGGCGTGGCCGTGGTGCCGGTGTTTGCCGTGGGCCGCGCGCAGTCGGTGCTGCACGCCATCAACCTGCTCAAAGAGCGCGGCGCACTGCCCCGGCAGTTGCCGGTGTTTCTTGACAGCCCCATGGCCGTCAACACCACGGCCTTGTTTGCCCATCACCCGCAGGAGCACCGCCTCAGCGCGGATGAAGTGCATGCGCTGTCGCACAGCGCGACCATGGTGCAGACCACCGAAGACTCCAAGGCGCTGGCCAAGCGCCACGGGCCGATGGTGATTCTGTCGGCCAGCGGCATGGCCACGGGCGGGCGCGTGCTGCACCATCTCGCGCTGTATGCGGGCGACCACCGCAACCTGATCGTGCTCACCGGCCACCAGGCCCCCGGAACCCGCGGCGCCCGCCTCGCGGCCGGCGAGAAAAGCATTCGCATCCATGGCCAGGAGGTGGCTATCCGCGCCCAGGTGGTACAGATCACCTCAGCGTCCGCCCATGCCGATGGCGATCAGACCCTGGCCTGGCTACGGCGTCTGGACCACGCTCCGAGCCAGGTGTTCGTGGTGCATGGAGAGATGGCCGCTGCCGACCGCTTGCGCGAACGCATCGCCCACGAACTGCGCTGGCCAGCGCTGGTGCCCGAGCAAGGCGCTGTTCATTCGCTGTAAGAGCGGCTCGGCCCGCGCGTATTCGAATTCCTTAGACATCGCTTTTTGCGATGGCTAAGGAATATTTATTCGAAGAAAATACAAAGACTTCGTTTTTCAAGGGGTCTTTGCTTCCATGTCCCGCTCCGAGCGCAACTTTGCGCGCCGTATCGACCTGACCTCGCTGCAGCTTTTTGTTGCGGTGTGCGAGCTGGGCAGCATCGGACGGGCGGCGGAGCGCGAGTTCTTGGCGGCCTCGGCCGTCAGCAAAAGGCTGGCGGACCTGGAAGCCGCCGTGGAAATTCCCCTGCTCTACCGCCACAGCCGCGGCGTGCGGCCGACCCCCGCCGGCGAAAGCCTGCTGCACCATGCACGTACTGTCCTGTTCGGTCTGGAACGCATGCAGGGCGAACTGGGCGAATACGCGGGCGGGGTGCGCGGCCACGTGCGCGTGCATGCCAATATCTCCGCCATCGTGGGCTTCTTGCCGGAAGACCTGGGCGGCTTTGCGCGCGCCCATCCCCACATCAAGATCGACCTGCAGGAACACCTGAGCGGCGCCGTGCAGCATGCCGTCAGCGAGGGCGCGGCCGATCTGGGAATCTGTCATCTGGCCCCGAACAGCACAGCCGCCGACTTGCAAACCCGGCCGTACCGCAGCGACCGGCTCGTCTTGGTCGTGCCAACAGGGCACGCATTGGCGGCACGGGACGGCGTGCAGTTCAGCGAAATCCTCGACCATGACATCGTCGGCCTGCACGCCAACAGCAGCATCAGCCTGGCGATGCGCGCAGCCGCCGCCGCCGCGGGCCGCACGCTGCGCCAGCGCATCCAGGTGACAGGCGTGGACGCCATGTGCCGCATGATCGACAACGGCCTGGGCATCGGCCTGCTGCCCGATCGCGCCTTTGCCCTGCTGCGCGGTGTGGGCCAGCTCCAGGCCGTGCCCCTGCTGGAGCCCTGGGCCGAGCGCGCCCTCACGCTGGTGGCGCGCGACTTTGGCGCCCTGCCGGTCACGGCCCACTTGCTCGCGCAGCACCTGGCCCCAGCTGCTGCGGACGAGCGCGACAAAACCTAAAATTCATCTCCCCACCTGAAAGAAGAGCACCCCATGGGACGCACCCTGTACGACAAGATCTGGGACGAGCACGTCGTCCACACCGAAGAAGACGGCACGTCCATCCTCTACATCGACCGCCATCTGGTGCACGAAGTCACCAGCCCCCAGGCGTTCGAGGGCCTGCGCCAGGCCGGGCGCAAGGTCTGGCGCATGAGCTCCATTGTCGCCACCGCCGACCACAACACCCCCACCACTGGCTGGGAGCAGGGCTACGACGGCATCACCGACCCGATCAGCAAAGAGCAGATCACCACGCTGAACGACAACATGGCGCAGATCAGCCCGGCGGCGTTCTTCCCGTTCATGCACCAGCGCCAGGGCATCGTGCACGTCATCGGCCCGGAAAACGGCGCCACGCTGCCTGGCATGACCGTCGTCTGCGGCGATTCGCACACCTCCACCCATGGCGCCTTTGGCGCACTGGCGCACGGCATCGGCACCAGCGAGGTCGAGCACGTGATGGCCACGCAAACCCTGCTGGCCAAGAAGGCCAAGAACCTGCTGGTGCAGGTCAACGGCCAGGTGGCGCCCGGCATCACCGCCAAGGACATCGTGCTGGCCATCATCGGCAAGATCGGCACCGCCGGTGGCACCGGCTACACGATTGAATTTTCCGGCCCTGCCATCCGCGCGCTCAGCATGGAAGGCCGCATGACGGTCTGCAACATGGCCATCGAAGCCGGTGCCCGCGCCGGCCTGGTGGCGGTGGACGAAAAAACCGTCGACTACCTGCGCGGCAAGCCCCTGGCGCCAGGCTACGATGCAAAAACCGGGCGCTTTGTTGGCGGCGCCGAATGGGACCAGGCCGTGGCCTACTGGCGCACCCTGCATTCCGACCCGGATGCTGCCTTCGACGCGGTAGTCACCTTGAACGCCGCAGACATCGTTCCGCAAGTCACCTGGGGCACCTCGCCCGAAATGGTGCTGGGCATCGACGGCCACGTGCCCGACCCCGACAAGGAAAAGGACGCCAGCAAGCGCGGCGCGATCGAGCGGGCGCTCACCTACATGGGCCTGCAGCCCGGCAAGGCCATGGACGACATCACCATCGACAAGGTGTTCATCGGCTCGTGCACCAACAGCCGCATCGAGGACATCCGCGAAGCCGCCGCCGTGGTGAAAAAGCTCGGCCGCAAGGTGGCAGGCAACGTCCGGCTCGCCATGGTGGTGCCGGGCTCGGGCCTCGTGAAGCAGCAAGCCGAGCGCGAGGGGCTGGACGCCATCTTCAAGGCCGCCGGCTTTGAGTGGCGCGAACCCGGCTGCTCCATGTGCCTGGCGATGAACGCCGACCGCCTGGAGCCGGGCGAGCGCTGTGCGTCCACCTCCAACCGCAACTTCGAGGGCCGCCAGGGCGCGGGCGGGCGCACGCACCTGGTCAGCCCTGCCATGGCCGCCGCCGCTGCCGTGCACGGCCATTTCGTGGATATTCGCAAGTTCGCCTGAGCGCGCCTTGCGTTTCGCCAGATTGCACTTCTCGACCCAGGAGCATCGCCATGAAAACCACTGCCACCCTCCTCACACTCGCCCTTGCCTTCTTTCTTGCCGGCTGCAACACCGTCAAGGGCATGGGCCAGGACATTGGCCGAGCCGGCAGCGCCATTGAGCGCGCCGCCAAATAAGAAAGCCCAGCATGCAGAAATTCACTACCCACAAGGGCCTCGTCGCCCCCATGGACCGCGAGAACGTCGACACCGACGCCATCATCCCCAAGCAATTCCTCAAATCCATCAAGAAGACCGGCTTTGGCATCAACCTGTTTGACGAGTGGCGCTACCTGGACCACGGCGAGCCCGGCCAGGACCCGGCCAGCCGCAAGCCCAACCCCGATTTCGTGCTCAACCAGCCGCGCTACCAAGGCGCCTCCATCCTGCTGGCGCGCAAGAACTTTGGCTGCGGATCGAGCCGCGAGCACGCGCCCTGGGCGCTCGGCCAATACGGCTTTCGCTGCGTGATCGCGCCCAGCTATGCCGACATCTTCTTCAACAACTGCTTCAAGAACGGCCTGCTGCCGATTCAGTTGCCAGAAGCCACGGTGGCCCAGTTGTTCGACGAGGTGCTGGCCTTCCCCGGCTACCAGCTCACCATCGACCTGGAGCGCCAGGTGATCGTGCGCCCGCAGGGGCAAGAGATTGCGTTTGAAGTGCAGGCCTTCCGCAAGTACTGCCTGCTGGGCGGCCTGGACGACATCGGCCTGACGCTGCGCCAGTCGGACAAGATCAAGGCGTTTGAAGCCGAGCGCCTGGCCACCAAGCCCTGGCTGGCGCATTCGATGGTGTCCTGAAAATTTACATAAAATAGGCATCTAGCGCTTATCCATCAAGCGCTTACAGCTATCAAAATAGAAGCATCATCATGAAAATAGCGGTATTGCCGGGTGACGGCATTGGCACAGAAATCGTCGCCGAGGCCATCAAGGTCCTGGATGCGTTGGATCTCCCCTTCGAGATGGAGTCGGCCCTGGTGGGCGGCGCCGCCTACGAGGCGCACGGCCACCCCCTGCCCGAGTCCACCCTGAAACTCGCCAAGGAGGCCGACGCCATCCTGTTTGGCGCCGTGGGCGACTGGAAATACGACAAACTCGACCGGCCCCTGCGCCCCGAGCAGGCCATTTTGGGTCTGCGCAAGCACTTGGCCCTGTTCGCCAACTTCCGCCCCGCCATCTGCTACGAGCAGCTGGTGGGGGCGTCGAGCCTCAAGCCCGAACTGATTGCAGGCCTCGACATCCTCATCATCCGCGAGCTGACCGGCGACATCTACTTCGGCCAGCCGCGCGGCCGCCGCACCGCCGTGGACGGCCACTTCCCCGGCGCCGAGGAAGCCTTCGACACCATGCGCTACAGCCGCCCCGAGATCGAGCGCATTGCCCATGTCGCCTTCCAGGCGGCGCGCAAGCGCAGCAAGCGCGTGACCAGCGTGGACAAGGCCAACGTGCTGGAGACTTTCCAGTTCTGGAAAGACGTGATGACCGAGGTGGGGCAGCAATACCCCGACGTAGAGCTGCGGCACATGTACGTCGACAACGCCGCCATGCAACTCGTCAAGGCGCCCAAGGCGTTTGACGTGATCGTCACTGGCAACATGTTTGGCGACATCCTGAGCGACGAGGCCTCGATGCTCACCGGCTCGATCGGCATGCTCCCCTCAGCATCGCTGAATGCCAAAAACCAGGGCCTGTACGAACCCAGCCACGGCAGCGCGCCGGATATCGCCGGCAAAGGCGTTGCCAACCCGCTGGCCACCATCCTCAGCGCCGCCATGATGCTGCGCTTCAGCCTGAACCAGGAAGCCGCTGCCCAGCGCATCGAGGTGGCCGTGCAAAAGGTACTGGCCCAGGGTCTGCGCACGCCCGACATCTGGAGCGAAGGCACGACCAAGGTAGGCACCGCGCAGATGGGCGACGCGGTGGTGAAGGCGCTGGCAGCGTAAATCCCGCCGCTGGCGGCTAAGGCGATGCTGAAGCAAGGCGGCATCCGCTACAATCGTTGCCTATGTTTGCCGCCCGCCCGTTCGCCCTGAACATCGCACCTGCCACCTTGGCAGGCGTGGCCGCGCGCGCAAGCACCACCAAAACCACGACCATTAAGGGCTGATCCAGCTCCGGTTCGTCGTGCGCCCTCCCTGGCCAGACGAGCCGGGGCAAAACAGTCTGGTCTGCACTGTTTTTTAACTTGATAGGGGCGTTGAAATGAGCAAGTTGGTAGGACTCGTCGGCTGGCGCGGCATGGTCGGCTCGGTATTGATGGACCGCATGGCCGAAGAAAAAGACTTCGATCTGGTCGAGCCGCTGTTCTTCTCCACGTCGAATGCCGGCGGCAAGGCCCCTGTACAGGCCAAGAACGAGGCCACGCTGCAAGACGCTTTCAACATCGACGCCCTCAAGCGCTGCGACATCATCATCACCGCCCAAGGGGGCGACTACACGAACGAGGTCTACCCCAAGCTGCGCGCTGCAGGCTGGGCTGGCCACTGGATTGACGCCGCATCCGCCCTGCGCATGGAGAAGAACGCCGTCATCGTGCTGGACCCGGTGAACATGCCCGTGATCAAGAACGCCTTGGCGCGGGGCGGCAAGGACTGGATCGGCGGCAACTGCACGGTCAGTTGCATGCTGATGGGAGTGGGCGCGCTCTACAAGGCAGGGCTCGTGGAGTGGATGAGCACGCAGACCTACCAGGCGGCCTCGGGCGGCGGCGCCCAGCACATGCGCGAGCTGCTGACGCAGTACGGCACGCTGAACGCCGAGGTCAAGGCACTGCTGGACGACCCCAAGAGTGCCATTCTGGAGATCGACCGCAAGGTCATCGCCAAGCAACGCGCGCTCACCAGCGCCGAAACGGCCAACTTCGGCGTGCCCCTGGGTGGCAGCCTGATTCCCTGGATCGACAAAGACCTCGGCGACGGCATGTCCAAGGAAGAGTGGAAGGGCATGGCCGAGACGAACAAGATTCTGGGCATGGGCGAGGGCTTCGACTCCGCTGCGATTCCCGTCGATGGCTTCTGCGTGCGCGTGGGGGCCATGCGCTGCCACAGCCAGGCGCTGACCTTCAAGCTCAAGAAGAACGTGCCCGTGGCCGACATCGAAGCCATCATCGCTGCCGACAACGAATGGGTGCAGGTGGTGCCCAACACCCGCGAAGCCACCATCAAGGATCTCACGCCGGTTGCCGTCACCGGCACCATGCAGATTCCCGTGGGCCGCATCCGCAAGCTGGCCATGGGGCCGGAATACCTAGGGGCATTCACGGTGGGCGACCAGCTTTTGTGGGGTGCGGCCGAGCCGCTACGGCGTATGCTGCGCATCCTGCTGGACGCCTGAACGGGTGCAAAGCGAGCTCAGGGCACGCGGCGCTCGTTGTGACGAGGCAACAGCCCTGGGCCTCGGGAACCCTTCGGCTTGCCTGCCAGAAGCTTCCCCATTGCCTTAGCTTGTCACTGCAAAACATTGCTGCTATGGTGCTTTTACCTATTTTCTATGCCGGAGCGGATTGGGCATTCAGACCATGAAAAACGACATCCCGTTCGGCAACGTCCCCCACTCCTATCCGCTAATGGCAACCATGCACCGTTGGAAATACTCTGCGCTGGCGGCTGCCGCGCTCGCGTCCGTGGCTTTGTATGCGCCCGACGCACTCGCACTTGCCTTGGGGCCCGTCACGGTGCAATCGGCACTGGGCGAGCCCCTGCGCGCAGAAATCGCCTTGCCGAGCATCACGCCGGCAGAAGCCGAATCGCTGAAAGTCACCACGGCAGCACCCGAAACGTTCCGTGCCCAGGGCATGGAATATTCAGGCGCTGCGGGGCAAGTGCGCATGGCGCTGCAGCGCAGGCCGGATGGCAGCAGTGTGCTGCGCCTGAGCAGCAACACGCCTGTCAACGAACCCTTCGTGGACCTGATCATTGACGCCACTTGGGCAACCGGCCGCATCACACGCAGCTACACCATGCTGTTTGATCCGCCAGCCATGCGTCGGCCCGCACCCAGCGTGACGGCGGCGCCCCAGGTGCGCGCACCGGCTCCAGCCGCGCCCTCCGCGCAAGCCTCGGCAGTGCCCACGCGCCCAGCGGTGCAGCCACGCCCGACCACGCCTGCAACTTCAGCGTCGGCGTCGGCGTCGGCGTCGGCGTCGCCAGACAATGTCACGGTGAAGGCGGGTGACACCGCAGGCCGTATTGCCAGTGCGCACCGTCCGCCCGATGTATCACTCGATCAGATGCTGGTGGCCATGCTGCGCGCCAATCCCGACGCGTTCATTGGCGGCAACGTCAACCGGCTGAAGGCTGGCGCGGTGCTGGATCTGCCAAGCGCAAGCCAGGCAGCAGCCACTTCCGCGGCCGAAGCACGCCAAACCATCACGGCGCAAAGCCGCGATTTCAACGCATTCCGTCACAAACTGGCCACGGCGGCGCCCACGGCCGAAACCACCAGTGCCGGGCGCAGCGAAAGTGGGCATGTGCAAACGCAGGTGCAGGAGCAAAAGGCGACAAGCGCCTCGCCCGACAAACTCACCCTCTCCAAGGGCGCCGTCAAAGGCACCAAGGCCACGCCAGAAGCACTGGCGACGCGCAAGCAGGCGAGTGAAACGTCCGCACGGGTGCAAGAGCTGTCCAAGAACATCAGCGATCTCAACAAGCTGGCGAGTGCCTCCAGTTCTGCCGCTGGCGCAGCGCCCAGCGCGCCCGCCGCGTCCACAGCCGCGGGCGCAGGCCCAGCCGTGACAAGCACCGCTGCGGTGCCCCCAGCCGCGCCAGCCGCCACCCCGGCAAGCGCACCTGCCCCGGCCGTCGCGGCATCGGCTCCCGCTGCGCAGGCCACGGCAACAGCGCCTGCCGCCAGCGCTGAAGCCGCCCAACCTGCTGCCGCCGGCACGATCGCCACCAGCGAAATGGTGCCTGCTTCGGTGCCTGCAGCCCCTGCGCCGGCAGCGTCGAAGGCCGCCGCCATGCCTCCTGCTCCGGCGCCTGCAGAAGAACCTGGCTTCATCGCGGGTTTGCTGGAGCAGCCCCTGATTCCCGCTGGTGCACTGACACTGCTGCTGTTGCTTGGCTACGGCGGCTACCGCATCGCCCAGCGCCGTCGCAACCAGTCAGGCGTCGACAGCTCGTTCCTGGAAAGTCGCCTGCAGCCCGACTCCTTCTTTGGCGCCAGTGGCGGCCAGCGCGTCGACACAGCAGGCACCGACTCCACCGGCTCCTCCATGGCGTATTCGCCCAGCCAGCTGGACGCGGGCGGCGACGTGGACCCAGTGGCGGAAGCCGATGTCTATCTCGCCTACGGCCGTGACCTGCAAGCCGAAGAAATCCTCAAGGAAGCGATCCGGCACAACCCGGAGCGGGTGTCCGTCCACGCCAAGCTTGCCGAAATCTACGCCAAGCGACAAGACCGCAAGTCGCTGGAAGCCGTGGCCAAGGATATTTTCCGCATCACGAACGGAGAGGGCGCTGACTGGAACCGCGTTAAGGAACTTGGCCGCGATCTGGATCCAGAAAACGCCTTCTACCAACCGGGTGGCCAGCAAAGCCCCGCCCCTGAGTTGACTCCTCCGAGCCACTTTGTCAGCACCTTTGGACCCTCCGAAGGGCCACCATCGCTCCCCGCTGATCTGGACCTGGACCTCGATCTGCCCGAAGATGCACTAACCGAGGCGCCCGCACCGGCACCAGCGGTGGCCGGCAGCTTCGCCGCCGCAGCGGCAGCAGCAGCGGTGGCAAGTGCGACCACCGCACGCACTCCACTGGATACCGCCGCTGCACCTGCACAGGAAGAGCCGGCCTGGTCCCCACCCACTGGTTCTGGAACCCTGGCCTGGGAGGCGCCTGAGAAAGTGGAACCAGCGCCCCAAGCCGCTGCACCAGAGCACGAGCAAGATTTGCATGATTTCCCACTTGAGCTACCTGCCATGGACACCCAGCCACAAGTACTGGAGCCAGCCGAGGCACCGTTCATTCCCTCGGATTCCGGTTTGATGGATTTCGACCTGGGTCACTTGTCGCTGGACCTGCACGCCAACGCCAACGCCGAAGTAAAGGCAGATGCAGTGCAAGCAACGCCCGAAGCCTCGGCCGCCCAAGAAGACCCCTTGGTCACCAAGCTGGCGCTTGCCCATGAGTTCGATGCCATCGGCGACAACGACGGTGCACGCACCCTTATTGAGGAAGTCATCGCCGAGTCCAGCGGTGAACTCAAGACCCGCGCGCAACGCATGTTGAGCGAGTTGAGCTGAGCGGGCTCGCGCTATTGGGCTCCCGGATCGCCTTGGGCCTGAGCTATGCCGGCCAGCATTACAGCGGCTGGCAAAGCCAGTCCTCGGGCAACACTATCCAGGACCACCTGGAGGCCGCGCTGGCGCGCTTTGCCGGCGGGAGCAATGCCCGGATAACCACCCTGTGTGCAGGCCGCACCGACGCCGGTGTGCACGGCCTGATGCAGGTGGTGCATTTCGATGCGCCGGTGCAGCGCCCAGTCGCTGCCTGGGTGCGCGGCACGAACACTTTTCTCCCCGCCAACATTGCCGTGCAATGGGCGCGCGCCGTACCCGATGACTTTCACGCCCGCGCCAGCGCCACGGCACGTCGCTATGCCTACGTGCTGCTGCAGTCGCCGGTACGCCCCAGTGTCGAGGCTGGCCGGGTCGGCTGGGTGTTCCGCCCGCTGGATGGTGCGGCCATGGTTGCTGCAGCGCGCCTGCTGGAAGGTGAGCACGATTTCAGCTCTTTTCGCGCCGCTGCCTGCCAGGCGCTTTCCCCCGTCAAGACCCTGGCGCCCATCCGCATCACCCGCAGCAGCATGCCAGTGGGAAGTGCCGGGAGCGACAGCGCAAGCTGCTACTGGCGCTTCGAATTCGAAGCCAACGCTTTTTTGCACCACATGATCCGCAACATCATGGGCTGCCTGATTGCCGTGGGCCAGGGCAGCCAGCCCCCTGAATGGATGGCACAGGTGCTGCAGGCGCGCTCGCGCAAGGTGGCGGCGCCGACCTTTTCGCCCGACGGGCTGTATTTTCTGGGGCCGGTGTACGCGCCATCGTGGGGCCTGCCCGCACGAACCGCTGCGTATGATTGGCTTCCATGAAAGCACCGCTTGCCCCCACACCCACCCCGGCCCGCACACGCATCAAGATCTGTGGGCTGACGCGCGAACAAGACGTGGATGCGGCCGTGGCCGCCGGGGCCGACGCCATCGGTTTTGTGATGTATGCGCCGAGCCCGCGTGCCGTGACGCCAGCGCGTGCCGCAGAGCTGGCGGCGCGCCTGCCGCCGTTTGTCACGCCGGTGCTGTTGTTCGTCAACGAAAGTGCTAGCAATGTGATAGCTGCAAGCGCTTATATAGCAAGCGCTACACTGCAATTTCATGGAGACGAAACACCGGAAGACTGCTGGGCTGCCAGCGGGCAGGGCGCCCGGCCCTTCCTGCGCGCCGCGCGCATACCCCTGGGCGACGGCGGGGCACGCTTTCCCCTCGTAGAATATGCCCAGCAATTCTCCCGCGCCCAAGCCATCTTGCTCGACGCCCATGTCGAAGCGTACGGCGGTGGCGGCAAGGCATTCAATTGGTCACTTCTTCCTCCAAGCGTAAACGCTCACCTCGTCTTAAGTGGTGGACTCTCGCCTGCAAACGTGGGCGATGGGATCTTGGCGCTCCGGCCGCGCTGCACCACGCTCGCGGTTGACGTCAGCTCCGGCGTCGAATGCGATGCCCCTGGGGGAGGAACCCACAAGGGCATCAAGGACGCCGACAAGATCCAACGTTTCGTCGCCGCCGTGCGTGCGGCCGACGAGCACCTTGCCAGGAACACCCATGTTTGATTACCAGCAGCCCGACGCGTCGGGCCATTTCGGCAGCTACGGCGGCAGCTTCGCCAGCGAGACGCTCACCTTTGCCCTGAAAGAGCTCAGGGAGGCCTATGCGCGCTACCAGCATGACCCGGACTTTTTGGCCGAATTCGCCTACGAGCTGAACCACTTCGTCGGCCGGCCCTCGCCGGTGTACCACGCAGCGCGCACCAGCCAGGAACTTGGCGGCGCGCAGATTTACCTCAAGCGCGAAGACCTCAACCACACTGGTGCGCACAAGATCAACAACGTCATCGGCCAGGCCATGCTCGCCAAGCGCATGGGCAAGCCGCGCATCATTGCCGAGACCGGCGCCGGCCAGCACGGCGTGGCCACGGCCACCATCTGCGCCCGCTATGGGCTCGAATGCGTGGTGTACATGGGCAGCGAAGACGTCAAGCGCCAAAGCCCCAATGTCTACCGCATGAAGCTGCTGGGCGCCACCGTGGTGCCGGTGGATTCGGGCAGCAGGACGTTGAAAGACGCACTGAACGAAGCCATGCGCGACTGGGTGGCGAATGTGGACAACACCTTCTACATCATTGGCACCGTGGCCGGCCCGCACCCCTACCCCATGATGGTGCGCGACTTTCAGAGCGTGATCGGCACCGAGTGCCTGACGCAGATGCCGCCCATGCTGGCCGAGCAAAAAATAGCCGCCGAGCAACCCGACGTGGTGCTTGCCTGCGTGGGCGGTGGCAGCAATGCCATGGGCATCTTCTACCCCTACATCCCATTTGAAAAAACACGCCTGATCGGCGTCGAAGCAGCCGGCGAAGGCCTGGACAGCGGCAAGCATTCGGCCAGCCTGCAGCGCGGCTCCAGCGGCGTGCTCCACGGCAACCGCACCTTCATCCTGCAGGACGAAAACGGCCAGATTACCGAGACGCACAGCATCAGCGCCGGGCTCGACTACCCCGGCGTCGGCCCGGAGCACGCCTGGCTGCAGGAGATCGGCCGGGCCGAATACGTGGGCATCACCGACACCGAGGCGCTCGCCGCCTTCCACCACCTGTGCCGCACGGAGGGCATCATCCCCGCGCTGGAATCGAGCCACGCTTTCGCCTACGCCATGCAGCTTGCCAAAACCATGCGCCCTGACCAATCCATCCTCGTAAACCTCTCGGGCCGAGGCGACAAGGACATTGGCACCGTCGCCGACCTGTCGGGCGAAGACTTCTACGACCGCCCTTCCATGCGCGGCCTGACGGTCAAGGGTGCAGGAGGAAAACCATGAACCCAGGACGCATTGCCACCACATTTGAGCAACTTGCCGCGCACGGCCGCAAGGCCTTGATTCCCTACGTGACTGCCGGATTCCCCTTTGCCGACATTACCCCCGCGCTGATGCACGGCATGGTGGGGGCTGGCGCCGACGTGATCGAGCTGGGCGTGCCGTTCTCCGACCCCATGGCCGATGGCCCGGTGATCCAGAAGGCGGGCGAGAAGGCCCTGGCGCTGGGCATCGGCCTCAAGCAAGTGCTGGGCTACGTGCGCGAGTTCCGCGAAGAGAACCAGACCACACCGGTGGTGCTGATGGGCTACGCCAACCCGGTGGAGCGCTACGACCAGATCCACGGCGCCGGTGCCTTCGTGCGCGATGCGGCGGCGGCCGGCGTCGATGGCGTGCTCATCGTCGACTACCCGCCCGAGGAATGCGAAGCCTTTGCGGCCGCGCTGCGCGCGCAGGGCATGGACCTGATCTTCCTGCTGGCCCCTACCTCTACCTCCGAGCGCATGGCCCAGGTGGCGCGTGTGGCCAGCGGCTATGTGTACTACGTATCGCTCAAGGGGGTTACGGGTTCGGGCACGCTCGACACCGCCGCCGTCGAGGCCATGCTGCCGCGCATCCGCAAGCACGTCAGCATTCCGGTGGGCGTCGGCTTTGGCATTCGCGATGCGGCCACCGCCCAGGCGATCGGCAAGGTGGCCGATGCCGTGGTGATTGGCAGCCGCATCATCCAGTTGCTCGACGGCCAGCCCCACGAAAAGGTGGTGCCCGTGGCGGTCGATTTTCTGCGCGGAATCCGCAAGGCGCTCGACGCATAATTCGGTTCATCCCCCTGAGCGGCTTACGCCGCATCCCCCTTCTCTCGGCTTCGCCGGGAAGGGGGACGCCACCAGCGCGGCGGGGCGGCCCTTGCGCGGTGGCCCTGGCGCAAGGCAGTCCCTCAAATAGGCCGCGGGCGTTACTGCGCAGCGCGGCACTTTTTTACAAAGGCAAACTTATGTCCTGGCTAGAAAAACTACTCCCCGCCAAGATCCAGCAAACCGACCCCAACGTGCGCCGGCAAATGCCCGAGGGCCTGTGGATCAAGTGCCCGAGCTGCGAAACCGTGCTCTACAAGGCCGACCTGGAGCAGAACCAGAACGTCTGCCCGCAATGCGGCCACCACCACCGCATTGGCGCGCGCGCCCGGCTCGACGCCTTTCTCGACCCGGAAGGCCGCTACGAGATTGGTCAGGAAGTCATCCCGGTCGATGCGCTCAAGTTCAAGGACAGCCGCAAATACCCCGAGCGCCTGAAAGAAGCGCTGGAGAACACTGGCGAGACCGACGCACTTATCGTCATGGGCGGCGCGGTCAAAAGCATCAACGTCGTCGTCGCCTGCTTCGAGTTCGACTTCATGGGCGGCTCCATGGGCAGCGTGGTCGGCGAACGCTTCGTGCGTGGGGTGGAAACCGCCATCGAGCAGAAGGTGCCCTTCATCTGCTTTACTGCCACGGGCGGCGCACGCATGCAGGAGGGCCTGCTCTCGCTCATGCAGATGGCCAAGACCAACGCAGCGCTGACCCGGCTTGCGAAGAAAAGACTGCCCTATATCAGCGTGCTGACCGACCCCACCATGGGCGGCGTGAGCGCGGGCTTTGCCTTTCTGGGCGACATCGTGATCGCCGAGCCCAAGGCGCTGATCGGCTTCGCCGGCCCACGGGTGATCGAATCCACCGTGCGCGTGACCCTCCCAGAAGGCTTCCAGCGCGCTGAGTTCCTGATGCAAAAAGGTGCCGTGGACCTCATCAGCGACCGGCGCGAACTGCGCAACACCATCGCCCAAAGCCTGGCCATTCTGCAGCGCCTGCCAGCCGACGCGGTAGCCTGAGGCAGCAACGCCACCCCTAAAAAAACCGCCATTCTTGGCGGTTTTTTTGCTCCTTTATTCATAGCTACAAGCGCTTTATACATAAGCGCTACGGTCCATTTCGACCAATATTTTTAGCGCCACAAGGATATCTGCAGGTTGCCCAGCACCATGAGCAGCACCTGCAGCAGCACGATCAGTACCAGCGGCGAGAGATCCACTCCGCCCAGCGGCGGCAGCAAACGTCGCACCGGGCGCAGGATGGGTTCTGCCAGGCGGTCAATCACGTTGGCGATTGGCGAGCGCGCCTGCACCCAGGACATCACGGTGTAGACGATCACCAACCCCATCACCGCGCTTACCACCACGCGCAGTAGCCCAAACAGCGCCAGCCATGGCAGCCAGGCCCAGCCAGCCCCGGCGCCAAGGATGATCCACAGAACCAGGTACTGCACCAATTGCACCAGCAGGGCCGCCAGCAGGCTGGCCCAGTCGATGCCGCGCACGGCAGGAACAGCGCGGCGCAGCGGCAGTACCAGCCAGTCGGTCAGTGCAAACACCAGTCGCCCTACCGGGTTGCCAAAGGGCACACGCTGCCACTGCATGTACAGGCGCAGCAGGCAGGCCCCCGTCAGCAGGCCACCGGCGACATCGAGCAAAAACGAGACAATCTGGTAGAGCATGTGGTCTGGTGCGTGAATCTCTGACGTACGATGATAGCCACCCCCGATGAACGCACCGCTCTCGCTCACTTCGCTGCCCCTGTTTCCGCTGGAAGCCGTGCTCTACCCTGGCGGCACGCTGGCGCTGCGCATCTTCGAGGTGCGTTACCTCACCATGGTGCGCAAATGCCATGAAGCGGGCGCGCCGTTTGGCGTGGTGTGCCTGCAAAGCGGCACCGAGGTGCGCCGCGCGGGCGCCAGCCCCGAGCAACTGTGCCATGTAGGCACCCTGGCGCACATCGAAAGCCTGGAGTCTCCCCAACCGGGTCTGCTGCTGGCACGGTGTCTCGGCAGTGCACGCTTTCGCATTCAGCGCCACACCCTGCTGCCGCACGGCCTGTGGGTGGCCGACGTGGAGCAGATCCCCGACGACCTGCCCATCCCCGTTCCAGAACACCTGGCCGCCACCGCAACCGCCCTGGCTCCGGTGCTCGCCACCCTGCGCGAACGCCATGGCCCTGGTGCCGTCAGCGCACCAACGCCCGAACGGCTGCGCGACAGCGGCTGGGTCGCCAACCGCTGGTGCGAGCTGCTGCCGATGCCCTTGTCGCTCAAGCAGCAAATGATGGAACTGGACAACCCCTTGCTGCGCCTGGAGCTGGTGGGCGATATGCTCGACCGCACAGGAATCAACGGTGGCACGCGGTCAAGTTGAGTGCTTTTTCCACCGCCAGACCACAGAACAATTAGGCTTGCAACTACCGAGGCTGTAGCAACTACTGTGCCCTGCTGGGCTAACCTTGCGCGGATGAACGGGGGCGGTATTCGGGCACCTGGTCACGCAACCAAGTGCGCACCGCCTGCGCGCCGCCCAGCGGCCCCAGCGCGTCCACCTGCCGCACCAGCGCCACCAAATCCAGCGCAGGTTCAGCCCCGGTGCGCGCCACACGCAGTTTGGCGTGCGGCGTGGGTTCGGTGGTTTCGCCATCGGCCAGCAGTTCTTCAAACAGCTTTTCGCCCGGGCGCAAGCCGGTGAAGGTGATGGGAATGTCCTGCTCGGTCTGGCCTGAGAGGCGAATCATGATGCGTGCCAATTCCACGATCTTCACCGCCTCGCCCATGTCCAGCACGAAAATCTGGCCAGAGCGCCCCATCAGCCCGGCCTGCAGCACGAGCTGCGCGGCCTCGGGAATGGTCATGAAATAGCGCACGATGTCGGGGTGCGTCACCGTCACCGGGCCGCCGCGCGCGATTTGTGTGGCAAACAGCGGCACCACCGAGCCGCTCGATCCGAGCACGTTGCCAAAGCGCACCGCCAGGCAATGTGTGCCGGGGAATTCGAGCGCCACCGACTGCAGCACACGCTCGGCCAGACGCTTGCTCGCACCCATCACATTGGTCGGGTTCACTGCCTTGTCAGTGGACACCAGCACAAAGTGCCCGGCACCGCATTCGCCCGCCACGCGCGCCATGTGCAGCGTGCCCAGCACGTTGGTGCGCAGCGCCTCAATCTCGTTGCCCTCTTCCATCAGCGGCACATGCTTGTACGCCGCTGCATGGAACACCACCGCCGGCCGTTCGGCCAGCGCCAGCGCGCGCAGGCGCTCGTATTCGCGCACATTGGCGGTGTAATAACGCACCTGCACCTGCGGATAGGCCGTGCGCAGTTCCTGCTCCAACTGGTAGATGGCGAACTCAGACACGTCCACACACACCAGCCGCGCCACGCCAAAGCGCGCCACTTGCCTGCACAGCTCCGAACCAATCGAGCCCCCGGCCCCCGTCACCAGCACCGTCTGCCCGGCAAAAAGTTCCGAGAGCCCGCGCACATCCAGTTGCACCGGTGCACGGCCGAGCAAATCCTCCAGCTCCACCTTGCGCGGACCGGTGGATTCGGCCCGTAGCCACTCGTCAGCGCGTGGGAGGGTCAGCAGCGCGATGCCGGCGTCGGACGCGCGCATCAGCGCCTCGCGCCGCTCAGGCGACCCCGGAGGCGCGGCCACCAACGCCAGCCGCGCGCCCACCCGCTCGGCCACCGCCGGCAACGCCGCCAGGCTGCCCATCACCGGCACGCCCTGCAGCGTGCGGCCCACTTCATCGGCACGCGGCGACACGATGGCGCGCGGCGCCCAGGCCAGCGAGCCTTTGAGCGCGCGCAGCGCATCGGCCGCCTCTTGCACGGCGCCGATCACCACCAGCGGCTTGCCGGGCCGCTCGGGCAGGCTGCGCTGCTCCAGCACCACGCGCCAACCCGCCCGCACCGCACCCAGCGCCAGCAGGGCCAGCAGCGGATGCAGCACCAGCACCGAGCGCGGAAAGTTGGCATAGCGCACCATCAGCACGCTCGCCGCCGTCAGCAGACCCGACAAAATCACCCCATACACCAGCCGCAACAGCTCGGCCGTGCTGGTGTAGCGCCAGATGTGCCGGTACACGCCGAAAGCCAGCAAGCCAAGCGCAAAACTGGCCAGCGGCCAAGGCAAGGTCCGGAGCAGCAGATCGGTGAATTCGGGCGGGATTTCGAGGTTGAAACGCAGCCAGAAGGCGATGAGCCAGGTGAGGGCGACGAGGGTAAGGTCGGCCAGCGCCTGCAGGCTGCGCCATTCGCCCGCGCCCTTGGCGAGCTTAGGGTTGGTCACACCGGCCCCATGAGCAGATCCCAAGTGACGGGCGTGCCCACAGGTGCGTCGCGCGCCACCCGACGACCCTGCACGACTTCCCTGTATTTCGGCGCCAGGCCATGGCCAGGGCGTACGCAGCGCAACGCGTCACCGTCCAACACTTCCCCCGCTTTCAAGTCGCGCCCTACGTACAGGGAACGTCGAAAGACCAGCGATTTTTCTTCTGCTGGCATCGGCCCGTAGCGCACTTGGCCAAGTGCCTGCCAGGCACGCTCGGTTTCCTCGCGCAGTTGGCGAAACTCGTGAGGCTCCATCGAAAAACTGGCGTCCACCCCGCCATCGGCACGGCGCAGCGTGAAATGTTTTTCGATCACCGTGGCGCCCAGCGCCGTCGCAGCCACCGCCACGCCACAGCCCATGGTGTGGTCGGAAAGACCCACCTCGCAGCCAAACATTGCCCGCATGTGTGGGATGGTGGAAATATTGGTATTGGCCGCCGTTGCCGGGTAGGTGCTGGTGCATTTGAGCAGCACCAGATCGCGGCAGCCCGCCCCGCGCGCCGCCGACACGGCCTCTTCGACCTCGCCTGCGGTCGCCATGCCGGTAGACACGATCATGGGTTTGCCGGTGGCGGCAACACGGCGAATCAGCGGCAAGTCGACATTTTCGAACGAGGCGATCTTGTAGGCTGGCACGCCCAGCGATTCAAGGAAATCGACCGAACTCAGGTCAAAAGGCGTGCTGAAACAGGCCATGCCAAGCGCGGTTGCGCGGGCCATGAGGGGAGCGTGCCATTCCCAGGGTGTGTGCGCCTCTTCGTAGAGTTCATACAACTGGCGACCGGCCCACAGACTCTTGGCGTCGTCGATCACGAATCCGGGCATGCGCACGTCAAGCGTCATGGTGGCTGCCGTGTAGGTCTGCAGCTTGATGGCATCCGCGCCATGCGCCGCAGCCGCATCCACTATTGCCAGTGCCCTTTCGAGCGACTGGTTGTGGTTGCCGGACATTTCGGCAATGAGGTAGGGGCGGTGGTCGAGGCCAATTGCGCGGTCAAGAATCTTCATGGGCGCGAAGGGTTCACAGTCGGTTGGGTTGCCACCAATTTTTGATAGCTCAGCGGACCACCATGGTAGCGGCAGCTCTCGAACATGCGCTGCGATGCGGCGTTGCCCGGCATCACCGAGGCAGCCACCCGAAAATCTGCCCCCAGGTTCCTGTGCATGGCCAGCTCGCCCGCAAGAAGCATGCGCGCACCCAGCCCCAGGCCCGAGAGATCCGGATCGAGATAGAGCGAAACATCTACCTCCTGGCTGGACAGTTGATCGAATCGAATGCTGCCCACAGGCAAGGCCCCCACCTGGGCAATGAAAAGCCAGCGGCCGTCAGTGTTCAGCGCATGTTGCAACCACCGGTGGTGATCCTCAAAAGTGATGGCGTCAGGATTGCCTGAGACAGCCCGCACCGAGGGGTGGTTGCGCCAGGCATGGAGCAGTGTTGCGTCTTCCATCCGCACAGGGCGCAATTGCAATGTGTCGTTCAGCAGCGACAGTGCCACGCGCTGCGCGCCACGCCCATCAACTAACGCTGCCGCGCGATCGGCCATTTGCCGCCGCGTTTTGGTGCCCTGGATAAGCTCACGCAACACCCACGGAAACAAAGGCGTGTCATCGCCTGCTGTGCTGTTCAGCCGCGCCGCCCGCAGGATGCCTGCCCGATCTAGCAAGGGAACTACAACGGATTGGTTGGCGCTCAGCACCAGACCCATGCTGGGTACTCCAATGCAGCAACGCTCCCAGGTAGCACCACCCCCAGCACCAATCTGCAGGTCGTGGCGGGCGAAAAAACTGGTCAGATCTGGTTGATCCAGTGTGAGTTGGGTGCCAGGGGAATCGGCACAGGCAGCGCGAAGTTCGTTCAAATGCGGGTTGGCCGACGTGGATACCACTTCGATTTCACCGGTGAATCCGCCCTGACGGCATGCGCTCAGCACCTTGGCCGAGATTCCACCCAGGTCCGTGCCACCCATGAAAATTCCGATGCTGCGCACCTCGGCGTGGAAAACATAGCGCGGTGCATCTCGATAGGCTGGAGAGAGCAGCGCATAGCGCGGCCCGACCAGCCAGCGCGGTTCGCGTTGGAGGCGGCCCTGGTATTTTTGGCGGTGGTTGGCGTGCCAGTTGTGATCCAGCACCACGTCTGCATCAATGGCGCGGTCCGCCGTGTCGTCGATCACCAGCAGTTTGCAGCCGAGGGCATTTCGTACGGATCGGTGCCAGCGTGCGTCAAACGCGTAGTGGTCGAGGATCAGCCAGTCGGGGGGATGCTCGCCCAACGCGGCGGCCGTTTCGCGTGCATCCTGCTCCCAGCTCACACCTGCCCAGCCGGCGCATGGTGGCAAGTCGGGGGATGCACCAAGGTCACACGGACTGGTCGGCACGGGCAGCCAGCGCACGGGCCAGTCGGTCGCATGCAGAACCTGGGGCGCCACCGCATCGATGGCCCGCACAACGAACTGCACTTGGGCTCCAGCAGTCTTGAGTGCTTCGGCCAGCGAAAGACAACGCTTGAGGTGGCCGGTTCCAATGGCTGTCGAGGCATCGACGCGAATCACCACATATTGCATATCACTCGGTTTTGCTGTCAGAAACCAGGTGACGTCGTCCGGCGAGAATACGCAACGCCTGGCCTTGGTTCCGCTGGATGTCCCCGGTGCCAAAACGACATGCCCAGAAGGATTCCTGCCCATCCTTGAAGGTCATGGGAGAGGCGCCTCGGCGTTCTGCGTTTGCTTAGCGGGTTTCTGCTGGATATGCCGGTTGATACCTAGCCACTCGGGATGCGCTTTCATTGCCGCCAGCAGATCGGCCAGTGTGAAGGCCGGGTGGGTGGGGTACAGCGACTCGAAAAGGCGGCGCACAAGTTCGTAGTCTTCTGGCGTGTCCACCGTCCAGCGTTGTGCGCTGAGGTCGTTCTGGCTGGCAACATTGCGCAGGCGGTAGCGCTCGGGGTGCCAGTAAATGAAGGGCGTGACATGCTCGCGCTCGGCCGCCTCGGTGGCTTCGGCATTTGCCTGTCGCAACACAGCGGCACTGAAAACCTCAACGGCCATGCCGAAGGGCCAAGTCGGCGGCAGCATGTTGGATACGTAGTGGCTATCGCCTTCTTCGTAGGTGGCGATGACTTGGTCGACCAATGCGGGGTCGATCAGCGGACAGTCGGCGGTAATCCGCACTACCACGTCCGCACCGTGCAGCCGCGCGGCATCGGCATAGCGTGAGAGCACGTCGTGTTCGCTGCCCCGGTGGCAGGGCACGCCCAAGGTCTCGCACAAGCTTGCAATGGGATCGTCGGTAGCGTTGGTCGTGGTCGCGATCACGATGCCGTCGACGCGCTGCGCGCGCCGCAGGCGCTCGACCAGTCGTGTGAGCATGGGCTCGCCGCACAGCGGCAGCAACACCTTGCCCGGCAGCCGGGTCGAGGTCATGCGTGCCTGGACGATGATGAGGGTAGTCATGCTCGGAGAGTCGCCACCAGCGCCGTGACCACCGCGTCCTGCTGCTCAGGCGTCAGCGCGGGGTAGAGCGGAAGGCTGATCGCCTCGGCGTAATACCGTTGGGCGCACGGCAAGTCGTTCACCGTGCAACCCAGGCGTTGGTAATGCGGCTGAAGGGGCACCGGAATGTAGTGCAGGTTCACCCCAATGCCTTGCTGGCGCATGGACTCGAAAACAGCTCGGTGACTCACTTCTACGCGGTCAAGCTGCAAGCGCACGATGAAAAGATGGAGCGCTGAATGGTGGCTCACCTCATGGTGCTGAAAAACGAGCGGCAACTTCGCCAGCAGCGCGCGGTAGCGGTCGGCCAGGGCATGGCGCTGGGCGATGTAGTCGCCCAGCCGCGCGAGTTGGCTCAGTCCCAGCGCAGCCTGGATGTCCGTCATGCGGTAGTTGAAGCCCAGCGCCTGTTGCTCGTAGTACCACGGTCCGTCGGGCACGCGCTGCATGTGCGCGGGATCGCGGGTAATACCGTGGCTTCGCAGCAGCGCCATGCGATCGGCCAGCGCTCGGTCGTTGGTGGTTGCCATGCCACCTTCGCCCGTGGTGATGAGCTTGACGGGGTGAAAACTGAAAACGGTGATGTCGCTGTAATGGCAGTTACCCACTGGCTCGGCTCCGCATCGCGCACCAATGGCGTGGGACGCGTCTTCGATGATGCGAAAGCCAAACCGCTGCGCCAGCGCGTGGATGGCAGGCATATCGCACGGCTCGCCCGCCAGATGCACCGGCACGACCACTTTGGGCAGGCGCCCAACCCGCTCGGCGAGCAGCAGTTTTGACTCCAACGCCTTGGGGCACAGGTTCCAGGTGGCAGGGTCGATGTCAACGAAATCGACCTGCGCGCCGCAGTACAGGCCGCAGTTGGCCGAAGCGACGAAGGTGATGGGGCTGGTCCATAGCCAGTCGCCGGGGCCCAGGTCCAGCGCAAGGCACGCAAGGTGCAGCGCTGCCGTTGCACTGCTGACGGCCACGGCGTACGCGGCGCCGCACTGGGTAGCCACGGCCTGCTCGAACCGGGGCACCATGGGCCCCTGGGTCAACCAGTCGGAACGCAGCACCGCCACCACGGCGTCGACATCGTCCTGGGTGACTTCCTGGCGACCGTAGGGAATCATGGCCTGGCGGCGCCCGACGCACCCGGAAATGCCTCTTTCTCGTGCTCGGCAACCAGGGCCTGCAACTGCGCCACACTCAGAAAGTCCGGGTTGCTGCCACTGTTGTACGCGAAGCCCGGCGACACCGGCTGCCCTCCGTGCGCTTGGCAGTAGCTCTGCACCGTATGCATACCCCCGGCGGGCAGGATGGCGAAATATTTACCCAGGTCCACTGTATTGAAGCTGTCGCTCGCCGTGAGCATTTCTTCGTGGATTTTTTCGCCAGGGCGGATGCCCACCACAGGGTGCTCGCAATCGGGGCCTATGGCCCGCGCCACATCGGTGATGCGGTAGCTTGGAATTTTGGGCACGAAAATCTCGCCACCTCGCGCGTTCTCCAGAGCCCACAGCACCATGTCCACACCCTGCTGCAGGCTGATGTTGAATCGGGTCATGGCCGGGTCGGTAATGGGAAGCACCCCGCTCTTTCGGCGCTCCAGGAAAAACGGTACGACCGAGCCTCGGCTGCCCAGCACGTTGCCGTAGCGGACCACAGAAAACCGCAGGTCGCGGTGGCCACGGATGTTGTTGGCCGCAGTGAACAGCTTGTCGGAGCACAGCTTGGTCGCGCCGTACAGGTTGACCGGCGCGGCCGCTTTGTCGGTGGACAAGGCCACCACCCGCTGCACGGCGGTATCGAGGCAGGCTTCGATGACGTTCTGCGCCCCTAGCACGTTGGTCTTGATGCACTCGAAGGGGTTGTACTCTGCCGCAGGCACCTGTTTGAGCGCAGCCGCATGGACGACAACGTCGATACCTTCCATGGCACGGCGCAGCCGGTCGGCATCCCGCACATCGCCAATAAAGTAGCGCAGTGCCCGATGGCGCGCCAGCGAGAACTGCTGCTCCATCTCGTACTGCTTGAGTTCGTCACGGCTGAACACCACCAGGCGACGCACATCAGGAAAGCGCTCCAGCACGGTTTTCACGAACGCCTTGCCGAAAGAACCGGTACCGCCAGTGACGAGAATGGATTTCTGGGAGAGCATGGGGTGCAATTGTGAAGGGAATCGCCCGCGTTCAGGCTGCGCGCGCAAGCGCATGTGCAATGAGCGCCGCCACGCGACCGGCCGCGCCCCCGTCGCTGCGGTACTGGTCGGGCGGCGATGACGCACCGCCGAGCACCTCGCTCAACACGCCCCCGAGCGCATCGGCCGCGCTGCATGGTGTGGAAACCCCGAGCTTCGCCAGGCTGAACGACGCGCGCACAGACGGCGCGTATTCCAGTGACACCACGGCGCGGCCCGCTACGGCGGCCTCCAGTCCCACGGTCGAGTTCTGCACCACGACGGCCCGCGCAGCCAGGATGACCGGGTGGATAGGCTCGGCCGATGGCACGCTGAAATGCACCCGCTCCTGCGCCGGCAAGCGCGGAAATTCGTTCCACTGGCCAGGGTGGTAGCGCACGATGAGCGCGCAGTCGGCACGCTGCCGCACGTAGGCGCGCAGCTGCGCCTCGGTATCCAGGGCGAAACCGAAATCACCGTGCGCATGGGTCTGGCCCGGTCCCAGCGGCTCGCGGTGGCCAGCCCACAGGATGGGCGTCAACCCGCCCCAGCCCAGCCGGTCAAGGTAATCCCGCGCCGCTTGCCGAGCGGATGGCGCAAACAAGCCATCGAAGGCCGGGCTGCCCGTGACCCGCACCCGTTCAGGCGGGAAACCGAGCGACACCAGCCGCTCGCGCACCGGGGCGGCAATGACGCAAGTCCAGTCGGGGCGCAGGCTGCGGTGGATGTAGTTGTCGCCCTCCTGTCCGAACAAATCCACCATGCCCACGCTGGCAATACCCCGCTCAATCGCGGCTTCAAGCGCCGCTCGCTCACTGCGCGGCGAGTTGGTGGCCACCACCACGTCGGGCGCCAATTTATCGAGGACACGGCGCATGAAGTGCCTGGGCATGAAGCCAAAGCGCCCGTGCTGGCGGTAGTACTCGGCCGCGCCGGCCGCACCGTGCTGGGCCATCAGGTCAAGGTAGTTGATGCCCAGGTAGGCACGGGTTTCTGCCAAAGGCACGTCGGGGCTGGTGTTTCCGGGCAGCAAACGCTCGCCCCAGGCGAGCGCGGCTGGCGCATCGACCAGATCGAGGAAATCTTGATAACCGAAAGCGGGGCGCACGGCATTGGCCTTGAGGTACGCCGTGGTGAGCGCGATCTGTAGGCATTCGATCTCGGGGCAGTCGCGCTCCAGCGCGGCGATGACGGGTTGCACCATGGCGATGTGGCCCCCGCCATAGCTCACGAACAGTGCGCGTTTGCGCTGGCTCACGGAGCTTCGTCCTGCGCCCGCCCCCACAGCGCCAACGCCGCCAACGCCCGCAGCTCGCGCGTGCGGTTGCCACGGCCGGCCCGGTGCTCTTCCAGCATCGAATCCACCTCTGACCATTGGAACATATGCGCGAGCAGCTCGCTTTTTTGTAGCGTCTCGCGCAGCCAGGGGTGCAGCTCGCCCTTGAACCAGTCGCCCACCGGCACGGTGAACATCTGCTTCTTGCGGTGCGCCAAATCTTCGCCGATGAGTGGCGCGGCAGCGCGTTTGAACCAGTGCTTCTTGTCGCCATCGGCCGAGAGCTTGGTCGCGCCGCGCGAGCGGAAGGCGAATTCCATCATGCGCCAGTCGAGGAACGGAGTGCGCGCTTCCAGGCCCGCGGCCATGCCCATGCGGTCGGGTTTGACGAGGTTGTTGCCACTGAGCAGCAGTTGCATGTCGAGGTAGAGCGCCTGGTTGATGCGGTCGAAGTGCGCCGCTTCCTGCAGCCACGGGGCAGCGGCCTGCGCGAAGCTGTCGATACCCGCGAGCTGCGCCGCCACTTCTGGCCGGTACAGGCGCATTTTGGCATCCGACGCAAAGAGGCTGATGCTGTCGAAATACGCGCGCTCAAATTGGGCCTGCGGGAGCTGCTGCGCATCGGCGCGGGCGAAGAACTGGGCGTATTTGTCGTAGCCGGCAAAGAGCTCGTCGCCGCCGTCGCCCGTGAGCACCACCTTCACCTGTCGCGCAGCCAATTCAGAGACGCGCAGCGTCGGCAGAAAGGAGGCGTCGCCGTGTGGCTGGTCGAGGTGGTAGAGCACCTCGGGCCAGCGCGCGAGCATGTTGAGTTCGGCGACCTCGCTGGTGTGCTGGCAGCCAAAGCGCTGCGCGGCCTGCAGGGCGAAATCCGATTCGTCGTAGCGCGGGTCCGCAAAGCCGATGCAGAAGGTCTTGACGGGCTCCTTCACATGCCGCGCCATCAGGCCGACGATGGTGCTGGAATCGACCCCGCCCGAGAGGAACGCGCCAAAGGGCACGTCCGCGCGCAGGCGGATGCGGGTGGCGTCGTCCAGCAGCGCCATGCATTCCTCGGCCCAGGCGCCAAAGCTGTGGTTCTGCCCGTGCTGGTCGGCCAGCGACCACCAGCGCTGCGTTTGCACAGAGCTGCCGCGGCCAAACTTTTCCCAGGTGCCGGGCATGACGTGGCGCACACCCTGGTAGGCCGTCCACGGCGCGGGCACGTAGTTGAAGCTCAAGTAATGGTGGATTGCTATCGTATCAATAGCGCGCGGCCAAGGCACCACCTGCGCTATAGGCCAAAAAGCCTTGATTTCTGACGCAAACAGCAGCGTGTCGCCATGCTCCAGCACATACAGCGGTTTGACGCCTATGCGGTCGCGCGCCAGGTAGAGCGCGTCTTCGCGCGCGTCGTCGATAGCAATGGCGAACATGCCGTTGAGGCGCGCGAGGCAAGCGATGCCTTCGCGCTCGTACAGCCGCAAAATCACTTCCGTATCCGAATGCGTGTGCAGGGGCACACCCTGCGCACGCAGCTCGGCGGCGAGTTCCACGTAGTTGAAGATTTCGCCGTTCTGCACCACGGTGACCTGCCCGTCGTCGCTGGCAAAGGGCTGGTGGCCACCGGCGATATCGATGATGGACAGGCGCCGGTTGCCCAGCGCCACGCCGCGCGCGCGGTGGTGGGCAATGCCTTCATCGTCCGGCCCCCGGTGTGCCAGGCGCTGCGCCATGCCACGCAGCAGCGCATCGGGCAGCGCCGCACAGCGGCGGCTCCAGTAGCCGAAGATGCCGCACATTTCAGTTCGCTCCTTCGCCGCCCAGGCGCCGCAGCGTCCACCAGCAGATACGCAAATCCAGCCACAGCGAGTGCTCGCGCGCGTAGCGCAGGTCGGCGGCCACGCGCTCGGTTTCGGTCGATTGCGAACGGTACAACGCCTGCGCCAGCCCGGTAATGCCGGGGCGCACGCTGCAGCGCTCCGCCCAGTCGGCGTCGCTGTAGAGACTGCGCTGCGCGGGCACGTCGGGGCGCGGGCCAACCAGGCTCATGTCGCCCGCCAGCACATTCAAAAGCTGGGGCAGCTCGTCGATGCTGGTGCGGCGCAGCATGCGGCCCACGCGGGTGATGCGCGGGTCGCCCGCCTGCGTGAACCAGGGGCCCAGAGCGGAGGCGTTCACCACCATGCTGCGGAACTTGAACATGCCAAAGGGCTGCCCGCCGCGCCCGACGCGCGTCTGGCGGAACAGCACCGGGCGGCCGGTTTCCAAGGCAATGGCGCAGGCGGCCCATAGCAGCAGCGGGCTGAGCACCAGCAGGGCAAAGGCGGCAACCACGAGATCGAAGGCACGTTTCACGCTGCCGGCGTCCGCATGGCAGGCGCTGGCAGGGTCGCCGCAATGCCTGTGATGGTGGCTGCGATGCGCAGCCGGTCGGCCTCCTGCTCGGCCGGGCTGCGCAGGGCGAGCGTGCGCTCGCAGACGCGCAGCTGCTGCACGTCTTCTTCGAACGAGCCGCCCTCGCCCGCGCGGTGGAAGGTGCGCGACAAAATCACCGCCTGCGAGCCCAGGCGCAGGTGCTCGGCGAGCACGTCACGCCCTGGGAGCAAACCTTCATCCAAGCGCGCGATGCCGCCAAAACCAAAACGCAGACCATGCGCGTGCGCCGATTGGGCCACTGGCTCCAGCAGGCCGGCGGCCAGCGGCTCGAACATGAAGCGCTGGCCGAGCGAAAGGTGCAGGTCGTTCAGGCCGACGAACACTTCGGCCAGGCCCGGCGTGGCAACCCAATCGGTCAGGCTGGCCAATGCGCCGGCCGTCTCCAGCAGCGCCACCACGCTCGCGCGGCCGGCCACCAGTGCGCAGAAAGCTTGCAGTTCAGGGGCTTGGTGAAACATGGGCAGCATGAGCTGGTCTGCGCCCTGGGCCAGCACGGCATCGACTTCGTCGCCGCTGGCGGCATGCAGCGGGTTCACGCGCACCAGCAGTGGCGCGCGGTGCAGCACGGCGCGCACGCGGCCAACGTCGCCCAACCGGTGCGTACTGAGAAAGCTGCCGCGGCCAGCCTGGCGCTCGGCCTTGCCGTGCTGCTCCAGATCCACAAACACACGCAGGCCGGGCAGCGCGTCGCAGCGCTGCGCGAAAGCGGGGTCGTTGGTGATTTGCAGCAGGTCAAGCATGAAACAAAGGGCGGAGACAGGCCGCAGGTGGGCGCACAAATTATCGCTTCAGGCGCACCCGCAGCTCAGGAGACGCCAGTGCAGCGACCGCTATCACAAAAAGAGCTGCCAACGCAGATGCCATAAGCGCTGGAGCCAATTTTTCCCAAAAATCGCTAGCGTGCAACCATGGTGCCACCCACGCACACAGCAGCAGCGCGCAGCCGCTGGCGGCGATGCTGGAGAGTGGCAACAGCGCACGCGCGTTGTTGCCAAGCGCGCGCAGCACCGCCAGCGCGGCACCCCACAGCACCCCGCCGAGCAGCAACATCAATCGCCCGCCATCGCCGGGCACCAAAGCCGCCAGCGCCAGGAAAACCAGCAACGCCGCCGCGTACACCGCGGCGGCGCGCGCCATGCGCGCCTGCGCGGCCAACACCGTGACGCCCACGGCCAGCACGGCTTGCGCGGGCAGGCTCCAGGCGCCCAGCGCCCCCCAGCGAGCGACCTGCGCCACGGCCTGCGCGTCCATACGGCCCCAACCAAACAGCAAGTGGGCCAAGGCGCCACTGCCCACCAGCAACGCCGCCGCCGCCGCGCAGGCGAGGGCAAACGCCAGCGCCAGCGCCGTGCGGACCACCCCCACGCCCTCGACCGTTGCAGCAGCATCCCGAGCCTGTGAGGCCACCCCTGCAAACGACTTGGCGATGGCGGGGAACGCCAGCGTCGCCACCAGTTGCACCGCCAGTACCAGCGGCAACTCGACCAATTTCCAGGCGTAATTGAAGGTCGCCAACGCGCCCGCCCCGCCCTGCGAGGCGAGCGAGCGCGCCGCGAACGGCAGCGCCAGCGGCAAACCCGACGACAAGGCGGCCCACAGCCACAGGCTGGTGCGCGGCAAGGCGACGGGCGTTGGCGTGCGGGGTGCCGCGCCATCGCTGTGTGCAGAACTGGTCTGCACCGCATGGCCGCGCGCACGCGCCAGACGCCATGCGAGCCAAGCCAGGCGCAGCGCCATGGCCGCCGCCAACGCAGCCCCCAGCCACAGCACCGAGGCGCGCGGATTCTGCGCGGCACTCGCCATCGCACCCAGCAGCGCCAGGGCTGCCACCAGCACGCTGTTGACCACCAGGTTGGCACCGTACATGCCGGCAAAGTCGCGCGCGTGCTGCAGGCGCGTGGCCCACAAGGCCGCCAGCAACGCAGCCGGCAGCGCCAGCGCGCTCCAGCCTATCGCCTGTGCCGCAGCGGGCAGCAGCGGCAAAGGCACGCCGGGCGCGAGCCAGGCCACGGCCTGCGAGCGGGCCAGCCACAGCGCGCTGCCCATCAGTGCCCCGCCCGCCAGCAGCCAGTGCGCCACCCGGCGCTGCGTGTGTGCCTGCGCCAGCGGCTGCTGCGCGGCCCAATGCGGCAGCAGCACGTAGGCCAGCGCGCCGCTGGCCAGCAGACCGGCCAGCCAGTCGGGGAGCAGCAGCATGAGCACCGCCACATCGCCCAAACCCGAAGCGCCGAAGGCGGCCGCCTGCGCCGATTCGCGCGCCAGGCCCAGCAGCCGGCTGGCGACCAGCAAGGCGAGAGAGACGGCACCAGCTTTGAGCAGCATGGCGGGAATTATGGAGGCCGTCCCGGCGCCCGCCGATGCGGCTGCGGGCTTTCCCTAAAATACCGGGCTGCGCACACTGCGCCCTTCGCACACTTTCGCCCGTGCACCCAACCTCCGGTTCTTCATGTCTGACCACCAACCCGCCCCCACTGCCGCCCCCACCGACGTAAACCAGCTGATCGCCGAGCGGCGCGAGAAACTGCGCGCCCTGCGTGAAGCCCAGGCCCAGGGCGCGGGCGTGGCCTTCCCCAACGATTTCAAGCCCTTGCACCACGCGGCCGATCTGCACGCGCTGCATGGCGACAGCAGCGCCGAACAGCTCACGGCGGCACCCGTAACGGTCAGCGTGGCCGGCCGCATGATGCTCAAGCGCGTCATGGGCAAAGCGAGCTTTGCCACCATTCAGGACGGGTCGCTGGGCAGCCACGGCGGGCGCATCCAGTTGTATGTCACGCGCGACGCGCTGGGCGAAGACCTGTACGCCGCCTTCAAGCACTGGGATCTGGGCGACATCATCGGCGCCGAAGGCACTCTTTTCAAAACGCGCACCGGCGAGCTGTCGATTCAGGTCAGCCAGCTGCGCCTGCTGACCAAGAGCCTGCGGCCCATGCCCGACAAGTTCCACGGCATTGCCGACCAGGAGGTGAAATACCGCCAGCGCTATGTCGATCTGATGACCGACGAGGCCGCGCGCCAGCGCTTTGTCGCGCGCAGCAAAGCCGTCAGCGGCTTGCGGGACTTCATGGTGCAGCACGATTTCCTGGAAGTCGAAACGCCCATGCTGCACCCGATTCCCGGCGGGGCGAATGCCCGGCCGTTTGTCACGCACCACAACGCGCTGGAGCAGGAGATGTATTTGCGCATCGCCCCCGAGCTGTACTTGAAGCGCTTGCTGGTGGGTGGCTTCGAGCGGGTGTTCGAGATCAACCGCAACTTCCGCAACGAAGGCATCTCGGTGCGCCACAACCCCGAGTTCACCATGATGGAGTTCTACGCGGCGTACTGGAACTACCAAGACCTGATGGGCTTCACCGAGGCACTGGTGCGCGATGCCGCGCAGAAGGCCGTGGGCACGCTGCAGCTCTCGTACCAGGGCCGGGCCGTGGACCTGAGCCAGCCGTTCGCGCGCCTGACCATCCGCGAAGCCATCTTCCAGTACACCGAGGCCGGCGCGCATGTGGACGATGCTGCCTGGCTGATCAGCGCGCTGAAAAAATTGGGCATGAACGAGGAAAAGAACCGGCTCTCGGCGCGCAGCCTGGCCAGCCTGCAGGTGCTGTACTTCGAGGAAACCGTGGAAGACCAGCTCTGGCAACCCACCTTCATTATGGAGCACCCGACCGAAATCAGCCCGCTGGCGCGCGCCAACGACCAGCGACCCGAAGTCACCGAGCGTTTCGAGCTCTACATCACCGGGCGCGAATTCGGTAACGGCTTTTCCGAACTGAACGACGCCGAGGACCAGGCCGCGCGCTTTCACGCCCAGGTGGCCGCCAAGGACAGCGGCGACGACGAGGCCATGTACTTCGACCACGACTTCGTGCGCGCGCTCGAATACGGCATGCCCCCGGCTGGCGGCTGCGGCATCGGCATCGACCGGCTGATGATGCTGCTGACCGACAGCCCCAGCATCCGCGACGTGATCCTGTTCCCCGCCCTGCGGCGCGAGTGAGCGGGCCGCTACCGACGACCGGCATGGCGTCGCACCTGCAGCAGTTCAAATCCCGCCTGCCCGACTGGGTGCAGGACTGGCTGGACTTCATCGTCCCCAGCCTGCAGATCCTGCTGATCCTGCTGGCCGCCTGGGTGCTGCAGTACCTGCTGCGCCGGCTGGTGCGCCGCGCCAGCGCCCGCTACCAACTGCCCAGCAAGTTGCTGGCGCCCCTGACCGGGCTGATCCGCTGGCTCATCATGGGCAGCGCGCTGCTGCTGGTGCTCGAGCGCCTGGGCGTCTCCGCCACGGTGCTGTGGACCGCCTTCACCGGCTTTGCCACCGTCGGCGCGGTGGCCTTCTTCGCGGCGTGGAGCGTGCTCTCCAACCTGTTCTGCGCGCTGCTCATCCTCACCGTGCGGCCGTTTCGCATCGGCGACCACATCGAAGTGCTCGACACCGCCGAAAAGCCCGGCGCCAAGGGCCAGGTGGTGGACATCAACCTGCTCTACACCACCCTGCTCGACCACGACGCCGCGCGGGGCCAGCCGTGCTGGCTGCAGATTCCCAATGCCCTGGTGTTCCAGCGCGTGGTGCGGCGCTGGCAGGGCGTGCCGCCGGTGGTGGCGGCGGCGGGGGCGGAGTCAGAAACGGAGCCGCCGGGGCTTGCCAGCGCGGGGCACTGATCGGCGGTCTGCGGAAAGACGTGCCAGGCGTGGCATTCCCCAGAAAAAAGCGAATAGGTGCCGACCAAGCTGAGGGACGCGCCGCACGCGCGTTCTGCTGGAGCGCGGAGTTAAGCCAAGCCCAACGTTCGACGTAACCGGCGGGCAGAAGCCGCAGGCTGGAGCGTACCCAACAGCGCAGCTGTTGGGCCGTCCGGTTGACGGGGTTAGGTGCTAGCACTCAATAGTGTAGTCCTTCAATTCATCACCAGCATGCTCGGTTACGTACAACGTTGAATACCCTGAGTGACCATATCCCATCGCAATAGCGTTCATCTGGCGCTCGTCATCGATATTGAAGCGAGTCACCAGTCTGTCCCACTCGTCATGAGAATAAGGCTGCACGCCTTTTGTGTAGCCTGAGTACTCGAACAGGAAATCGTCTGACGGTGCTCCCTGCAAATAGGCTGCCTTGAACGCTTCGAAAATGGCCTCGGTATCCTCATCACCGAATAGACTTACCCATTCTGTATGGCCCATGGCCAGGTATTGAAATGGCAATCTGCTTAACAGATCAACAGCTTCTTGCCAGTACTCGTGAGCGATCGCTGGATTTCCAGCCAGGCGTTCAAATATTGGTAATGCTGCCTCTATGCGTTTCCGAGCGTTTTCGATAGAAGTGCATGGCATCGGAAGCTGATAGGTTGTTTCTTCGTTCCAATAGACAGATGCCAATTGATAATCCTCTAGCCCGAAGTAGAGCATCCAGGGTATTGGAATTCCCGTGTCGTTGGTATCGCAAAGATGAGCAAATTTGAGCGTTTGCAACTTATCTCGAATGTCCTCGGGGACCTGATCTAGCGTATCGAGGTACAAGTAGGAAGAAGGAATTGCTTGTGTCAAGTTATACAAGGTGACGCGATTGCCCACAGTGTTCTCCAGTAAGATTGAGGATAAGTTGCGTAAGAAGTGGCAAGAACATGAGCCCTAACGCCCTAAGCTCAGCCGCTGTGTAGCAGTCGACTGCGACGAACCGTTAGACCCGAAAGCCAAAAGGGCGCACCCTGACTTGGAGAAGGGCGCGGCCCAGGAGCAGGCGCTGGGCCACGGAGGCCGCACAGCACTGCAATAATGATAGCTGGAAGCGATTACTGCGCAAGCTCTGGAAGCCAAAAGAGCTTGAAACTTTCGCAGCGAATGGAGGCGAAGCCCCGCACAGCACCAAACCCCCAAAAGAGAACCCTTTGAGAAGGGCGAGATGCTGGAGTTAATGGCTGCCTGCATAGAGCGGAATATGAAGGGACTAACGAATGAGTTCAGCCGCCGCCTCAGGCGGTCGGCTGCTACGAAATGTTAGCCATTTCGTTTATTATCTCTACGAATTGCAACTCGCGCGTAAGATTTTGAAAAACTATTGCGTTTAGTTTATTAAAATCTTCTTTTTCTTTTGTCGATTTTGATCCTTGGGCAAGAGAAAGCCAAAGAATAAATAGTCTCTCGATTAATTTCCTTGATTCTTGAGACAATGACAGCAATTCCATATTTGCTGGATAGCCATACTTATCACTGGCCTCATCATCACCAGCCCATAGTATGTCACCACCCCAATCAAGGAAATATCTTAACTTCATGGATTCATCCCTAACATTAGGCAGCACACAGCTCATTGGAACGCACCTTCAATTGCCCACTTGCATTCGGACAGCCATGGCGGAAGATCTGGATCACGAACTGCGGGAAGTAGCGTTCGCAGTACCTCGGTCATTTGAGCGTCGAACCAGCGGACCTTTTCGTCGGGCAAGGCCAGCGCAGCAAGGGCCTGTTGAATGGGTTGCGAGCCTTCCGCCAGAGATAACGGAAGCGCCTTGCGAAATGCTTGCTCCAACGGGGGATACGCGTTGGCTACCACACGCAAGAACGTGCCCGCGAACTCGACAGGATGTCTTTGCTTCGCGTGGAACTTGGGGGACATCTTTGGCACTGCAATGAACTTGCATATCGCAGCCAAAGACTCGAATACGGTGGGAAGTGCGGTTGTGTTTATCATGTGCGACCTAGCGGCTGAGGTAAGCCGACCGCCGTAGGTGGGGCGGCTTGACGAACTGGTTTAGAACTAGCGGAGCCACTTTATTCCTGATTGTCTTAGCTCGACAATAGGCGTTCTATCCAACTCCAACCATTCATTATTTTCATTGACCTCGAATCTCACAATTTCGTATCTGCGACCACACGTATCCAGATGCCCACAAGGCGGAAAGTTTGGTTCGGTATTTAGTGGAATTGTGCTCAAGCGATCAATTTCTCGCTTTGCGTCTTCGAAGGTGGCATGTCTTGAAATACCCTCGCTATGAAAGTCATCATCGATTAGATAGATGTAATTCATCATACTACCCCAACGCCCTGAGTTCAGCCGCCGCCGTAGGCGGTCGGCTGCGACGAACAGTTAGACCCGAAGGCCAAAAGGGCGCGCCCAGACTTGAAGACAGGCGCTGCCCATGAAAAAGCGCTGCGCCACGGAAGCGGCGCAGCGCTGCAAGAATGATAGCTGGTAGCGCTTGCTGCACAAGCGCTGGAGGCCAAAAAGGCTTGAAACCGGCGCAGCGAATGCAGGCGAAGCCCAGCACAGCGCCCAAACCCCAAGGAAGAAACCTTTGAGAAAGGCGAGCCGCTGGAGTTAATGGCTGCCTGCATAGAGCGGAATATGAAGGGACTAACGGACAAAGTAAGCGGCTTGCGGTACGCAAGTCCGCTTGACTGCCAAGTTAGGTTTCGGTGTCAACTTGGGCATTGAGGCGCAGTGAGCTTTGTAAAAAACCATTTCTGTAAACCGCAATGAACCAAAAAATGAGCGCGTGTACTGCACCCATAGGTGCAAAGACGCTTGAAATGAAAAGGAAAGCGTACCAGTCGATCCCAGCGAAGAAAATTGAAGCTAAGAGGCCAGCAGCCGCGCCTGTGCCAACCGTCTTCCAAAGTCCAAGCCAGTCGCGGCTGCGCAACAAGAAAAATAAAGGAACCGCGACCAGGACTGTTATTGGGATAGAAATTGATGCGACAGCTAGCGCACCTGAGATTGCGTAGGAATCTCCGCTTAAGAGAGCAACAAACGGATAGCCCAATGCGCAAACCAAAAAGCCGAAAACAATGCGCCGCACCGGATACCACCTAACGAATGAAAGGGACTTCCCCGTCCCGAGTGATCCGCGCAGTTGCGGGGTACGGCATCAAAGTGCCACGATGGGAAGTGCAACCTCTCATCAACTCACTTGTTTTGTGGAAGGGGAAGTCCGTGTCTGCCATTGTCACCATTGGAATCGATCTCGCCAAGAACGTCTTTGCTGTTCACGGCGTGGATGACACAGGCAAGAGCGTGCTGGTGCGCCCCAGCGTGGCGCGAGCCAAGTTGCTCGAACTCATCGCCTCGCTGCCGCCTTGTCTCATCGGCATGGAAGCATGCTCCGGCGCACATCACTGGGCGCGCGAGTTTCAAAACTTTGGCCACACCGTGCTCATCATGGCGCCCAAGTTCGTCATCCCTTACCGCCTCTCGGGTCGCCGTGGCAAGAACGATGCGGCCGACGCAGCCGCAATCTGCGAAGCCGTCACCCGCCCAAACATGCGATTCGTACCGATCAAATCGATCGATCAGCAAGGCCAGCTCATGGTGCACCGCGCCCGCCAAGGTTTTGTGGAGCAGCGCACCGCCACGCTCAACCGCATTCGGGGTTTGCTCTCTGAGCTGGGCATCGTGCTGCCGCTCAAAGCCGCTGTGGTGCGCCGCGAAGCAATGGCCCGCCTGGAAGACTTGCCCGGCTGGGCCAACACCGTCATCGGCGATCTGCTCAGCGAGGTCAGCCATCTGGACGAACGCATTACCCAGTACGACCGGCACATTGCGTTGATGGCGCGCCAAAGCATCGAGGCACAGCGTCTGATGCAGTTGTGCGGCGTGGGAGAGACCACAGCGACCGCACTTTTAAGCACCATCGGCAACGGGCGCGACTTCAAATGCGGCCGCCAATTGTGTGCCTGGCTTGGCCTGGTGCCTGGGCAATACAGCTCAGGCGGCAAGCAGCGCCTGGGGCGTATTACCAAGGCGGGCGACCCGTACCTGCGCAGCCTGCTGGTGCTCGGTGCCCGAGCAGTGCTGGCAGCGGCCAAGACCAAGAGCGATCCGATCAGCCGATGGGCCGTGAGCCTGGAGCAGCGGCGCGGCTACTGGAAAGCCATTGTGGCCATTGCCGCGAAGAACGCCCGCCTGTGCTGGGCGGTACTCAGCAAAGGCGAGGCATTCAGGCTGCCGGCATGAGCGCTTGAACCGCACTGCCAAATAACATGTGGCACAGGGGAGGTTTGTTTCGATTTCCACCACCGCGTGCAGCCAGCAACGTTGATGAGTCAAGGTTGGACCTGCGCGGGGCGTGACCGGTTAACTCAAGGAGATCAGGGCGGCTGACAACAGCGGCCATCCTCGACTAACGAATGGGGCCCCCGCGCGCGTCTTTTCATCAGGGTCCGCTGCAACAAGCAGCATTAATGACCGTTTGTAGTTTCGCTGTCCGCATTCCTTGCTCGACTGAGCAACGCAGCGCTGGCGTAGATGGTGTGGATTGAATCAAGTCAGTCGAAATGCATTCCGTGATCCATCGCTGCGCGATGCACCACGGCTGGAAATTCGTTTGACTTTTATGGGGAAGCCCTTGTAGTTTGACTTAAGCGGCTGGCCGAAGGCCAGTCCGCTTGAAGGAAGGGTTAGGCGTCGGGTTGGTTGAGTTCGACATGGCCATGATGATGCCACTGACTTCGCTGCCGCCATGATGAAGTGCTACGGCGACCGCAGACGCTTGCGGCAGCGCCGTGACCCTGACCAACATTTGCACTCGCTCGCGCCTCAGCGCGAGCGCTGGACTTGTTATTGGACTTGGCTTGATGCGGACGCGGCGAGGACTTGCCGAAGGGCCAGAGCCATCCGAGAAGAGATGAGGGGCGGTTGAGAAAGCGCTCAATTTCAAGCTGCCCATGGATGCGCGCAGACGCATTCTCTGCTGACGCCTAACGTTTGAATTGAGGGGCGGCGCGCGTCAGAGCAGCGTCCCGCTTGAATGATGAGTTATGCATAGCAAAAGCCCCCAAAGAAAAACATATCGCTATGCCAATGACCGCGCAAAGTGAAGCCAGAGCCACCCACGAAAAGTGTTTGAAAATGAGTGTGTAAACGGGCCAAAGTACAAGTGCGACAAAAAGCAATGTGCAGGTTTCAAGCTTGTGTGTGCGGGCAATCAGTGCGGCGGTAGCGAGAAGAAGCACTGAAACTACATCATAGCCGATAGCCAAGATGGAAATCGAAACTGGCGGAAAAGCACAAACACCAGGAGATGAACGCCACCAACCCTCTGGACAGGCCAACCGACCCCAGAGCGTTAGTTGATGCTCAATGATTACCCAGCCTACAGTGGCAATGCCAAAGCACAAAACCGCAAAGACTAGCCAACGAATGGCTGTGGGATATTTATGCATAACGTTTGACTTAAGCGGCCTGCCGTAGGCAGGCCGCTTGAAGGATGGGTTAGGTTGTTAGTTTGCCACGGAGAGCCATGTGGTGCAACTGAACGCCAATAAACAAGCTCAAGCTGAGCTGCGGGCCAAAAAAGAATAGCAGCAACACCTTGGGCGGTTGAAATGAGAGGGGCAAGCATTGGAGTGCCGAAATCACCTTGAGAGACAAAATGCTCATCGATTTTTTTGCCTTCACCAACAACGGAATAGTAGCCAGTACGATGAACGAGCCAATGTGCGCTGCGGACAGCCAAATATGCGGATGAGTAAAGCAAACATATAGCGATGAAAATAGCCATATTGCGTTTTGATGGAAGTTTCATGGAGCCTTGTGAAACCTAACGTTTGACATAAGGGGCGGTGCGCGTTAGCGCAGCGTCCCGCTTGATGGATGGGTTGGGCATTTTTGCTCAAATCTATGTCTCAGGCCATAAAAAGAAAGCTGATACGATTTTTTCTCATCAGAGAACCAATAAATCCCTTGATCACGCCAATTAGGGTGTTGGGATAGTGTACTTTCGTAAACTGTTTTTGCTTGCGAAGCCTCAGTTGGGTACAGACAGTAACACTCTATGCTGCTTTGAGCTAGTTTTTTATCGAAGCACTCTGCCACCTTGTTGAATAATGGCTCGTAAGCTTTTTGCATTTTCATTGCATCTTGTACGTCACTTGGGCTTTTTAGCTCAATATTTATTGGTTTTTCGGCATAACTGTTAAAACTTATCGCAGTAGTAATAATTACTAGCAAGAAAAGACTGATTATCTTCATAAATTGTGCTCTTTTATGTGATTTAAGATACCCAACGTAAAAGTAAGGGGCTGCGCGCTTTTGCGCAGCCCCGCTTGACTGACGGGTTATGCCTCACGCTGATAGCACCCACGGAACCTGCGTACTGCGGGTTGTTCGTCGTCAATGTAATCCTCGGAATACCTCTCAACAAAGCCTTGCGACTTAAGTGTGTCGATTTCTCGTTGCGCAAGTGGCCAAGGCATTGAGCCTATTGCTTCTGATTCTCCTCTAAGTCGGGTGATGATCATCAGATAGCCACCGAGCGAGACAAATTCAGAGATTTGCTTTAGCGCTTTAGCGCGCAACTCCAGTGGAAGCACCTGAAGTGTGTACGATTCAAGCACCAAATCGAAAGCTCCCGACCAGTTGTCTGGTGCTTGAAACAGATCGCGTGTCATGTACATGACTTTTGAATTGGGAAATCGGTTTTTACATTCGGAAATAGCGGTAGGCGAAATGTCGAAAGCCGTAACATCAAAACCGAGACCGGAAAGTCATTCAGCATCGTCACCCAAGCCACATCCGACCTTCAAAGCCCTTTGCCCGAAAGAGAGACGGCCATCTATCTTTTGAAAAAGCTCAATCAAGTTCGGATTGGGCGTATGGTCGGCCCAAGGGACAGAAACTCCTTCCGAGCGGGCTTGGGTATACAACTGCTCAAACCATTCGAGAGGGCGCCCGGCGGCGATTGCTGCTTGGGCTAACTGCCTTGCTGTAGCGCGATGATTATCCATTAGCGTACTTTCTATGAGGCATAACTAGAATTAGACGACAGTGATGCTACGTGGAACGGTCCGATAACGCAACGCATCTCCCAGTCCTCCCAGGTAAACCCCAATCGGTTGCCGTTTAGGCAAACCTAAAATTTTGCGGATGCCGACCGATCCCACAAATCTGCCAACTGCCGCCGACGATGCCCTGGCGCCGTGCCAGCCCAAGTTGTTGGAGCGTTTGCGCATTCACCTGCGCACCCGGCACTACAGCATTCGCACCGAGCAGGCCTATATCGACTGGGCGCGGCGCTTCATTGTCTACCACGGCAAGCGCCACCCCCAGGAGATGGGCGCGGCGGAGGTCGAGGCGTTTCTGAGCCACCTGGCGGTCGATCGGCAGGTGTCCGCCTCCACGCAAAACCAGGCCAAGGCCGCGCTGCTGTATTTGTACAAGCAGGTGTTGGGGGTTGATTTGCCCTGGCTGGATGAGGTGGTGCAGGCCAAGCGGCCGCGCCGCCTGCCCGTGGTGCTGACGCCTGCCGAGGTGCGCGCGCTGTTGCAGCACATGGATGGAACAGCGGGCCTGGTTGCCGAGTTGCTGTACGGTACGGGGATGCGCCTGTTGGAGGGGCTGCGCCTGCGCGTCAAGGATGTGGAATTCGCGCGGCGCGAGATTGTGGTGCGCGAGGGCAAGGGCGGAAAGGACCGCGTCACCGTCTTGCCAGAGAACCTGATGGCCCCGCTGCAGGCGCAGTTGCAAAAGGCGCGCGCGCTGCATGAGAAGGATTTGGCCGCAGGCCTGGGCCGCGTCTATTTGCCGCATGCGCTGGCCGTCAAATACCCGAATGCCGACAAAAGTTGGGCGTGGCAGTGGGTGTTTCCGTCGCCGGTGCGGGCCATCGACCCCCGCCCGGATGCGCGCACGGGCGCATTGCTGGAGCGGCGCCACCATGTGTACCCCGAATCGGTGCAGCGCGCGGTGCGCGAGGCGGCGCGGCGCTCGCAGATCGACAAGCCGGTGTCGCCGCATGTGCTGCGCCATTCGTTTGCCACGCATTTGCTGCAATCGGGCTACGACATCCGCACTGTGCAGGAACTGCTGGGCCATGCGGACGTGAGCACCACCATGATTTACACCCATGTGCTCAACAAAGGCGGGCGGGGCATTTTGAGCCCGCTGGATGCGCTCTAAAAATGCACCCCTCGCCGCGCGCAGGGGGCCAAGTGCAGCGCCCGGCACCATCCCGCCTCACCCCGTGTCACCCCAAACACACCCCAATATCCCGCGCAATGGCGATCAGCTCGTGGTCCAGCGGCACCTTGCGCTGGGTGTTCGCCACCTCGGCGATCGGCACGCTGCCGATCTGGCCGCCCTGCAGCGTGGCCATGCGGCCGAACTGGCCTTCGGTCACCAGCCGCGCCGCATGGTGGCCAAAGCGGGTGGCGAGCACGCGGTCGAACGGGGTCGGGTCGCCGCCGCGCTGGACGTGGCCGAGCACGGTGGCGCGCACCTCGCTCGCCAGGTGCGGCTGGAGCTGCTCGCGCAGCACATGGCCGACGCCGCCCAGGCGCACCGGGTCGGGGCTGTGGGCGATGCGCTCGCGCACGGTGAGCGCGCCGCCGCGCTCCTTGGCGCCCTCGCCGATGCAGATGATGGTGTAGCGCTGGCGCTGCTCGCGCTCGCGGCAGCGCTCAATGACGGCCTGCAGGTCGTAGTCGATCTCGGGCAGCAGGATGACGTCGGCCGCGCCGGCGATGCCGCTCTCTAGCGCCAGCCAGCCGGCGTGGCGGCCCATGGTCTCGACGATCATCACGCGGTGGTGGCTGTAGGCGGTGCTCTCGATGCGGCGCAACGCATCGGTGACCGTGGCCACGGCGGTGTCGAAGCCGAAGCTGCGCTCGCACAGGGCGATGTCGTTGTCGATGGTCTTGGGCACGCCCACGCAGGCCAGGCCCACTTGCGCCAGGCCGTGCGCCTGGCTCATGGTGCCGTCGCCGCCGATGGCCACCACCACGTCCAGCCCCAGCGTACGCACGTTGTGGCCCACCTGGTCGAGCGTGGCGGCGTCCCGCAGCGGGTTGGCGCTGTTGCTGGTGCCCAGCAGGGTGCCGCCGACGTGCAGGATGCCCGACACCTGCTCCCAGCCGAGCGCTCGCGTGCGCGGCGCCTCGCCCATCAGGCCCTCGAAGCCGTCCGCGATGCCCAGCACCTCGCACTGCCCGTGGTGGATGAGCGACTTGGTGACGGCGCGGATCACCGCGTTCAGGCCGGGGCAGTCGCCCCCGCCGGTGAGCACACCTACGCGCATGTCCATTCTCCCTTCAGTTGCCCCTGGCGCCGCGTGCCACCCCCAACCCATGAAACAGGCGCGGCCCATGCGAGGGCAGCCGCGCAAGGGCCGCCCCGCCGCGCTGGCTGCGTCCCCCCTCCCACGCGCAGCGTGAGAGAAGGGGGGAAGGCGCGAAGCGACTCAGGGGGGTGTTCCATTTCAGGGCAGCAGATCCAGCGCCCGCATGTAGGCGGGCTGCAGCATGAGTTCGTCCCACGGCTGGGGCAGGGTTTCGGGCAGCAGCGCCAGGCGGCGCGCCTCGCTGTCCACGCTCGGCTGCCAGCGGCCCTGGGCCTGGGCTTTCTCCAGCCCGTCCAGCAGTTCGTCCACCGCCCGGCCGTCGCCCAGGCTCTGGTTGCACAGCAGCACCAGGTCGCAGCCGGCCTGCAGCGCGGCCACGGCGGCGTCGGTGTAGCTGACCACCTGGCCGTCCAGGCAGCGCGCGCCTTCCATGCTGAGGTCGTCGCTGAAGATGGCGCCGTCAAAACGCAGTTGGCGGCGCAGGATGTCCTGCAGCCAGCGCTGCGAGAAGCCCGCGGGCCGGCTGTCCACCTTGGGGTAGACCACGTGCGCCGGCATCACGCCGGTGAGCGTGCTGCTGAGCCAGGCGTACGGCGCCGCGTCGTCCTGCAAGATCGCCTTGAGGCTGCGCTGGTCCACCGGCACGTCGGTGTGCGAATCGGCCCGCGCGAAACCGTGCCCTGGAAAATGCTTGCCACAGTTGGCCATGCCCGCCTGCAGCAGGCCGTGCATCAGGCTCTTGGCCAGCAGCGCCACCACGCGCGGATCGCGGTGGAAGGCGCGGTCGCCGATGACGCCGCTGCGCGAAGCGCCGGGCTCATCCGCATGGTCGAGGTCGAGCACGGGCGTGAAGGAAAAGTCCACGCCGCAGGCGCGCAGCTCGCTGGCGAGCACATAGCCCGCCGCCGTGGCCGCGTTGGTGGCGGCGAGCGCGCCGCTGCCCTGCCCCGCCTTGCCGTCTTGCATCCACAGCTCGCCAAAGGCGCGCATGGGGGGGATGTGGGTGAAGCCGTCGCTGCGAAAGCGCTGCACACGCCCGCCTTCGTGGTCCACGCTGATGAGCAGGTCGCCGCGCATCGCCTTGACGGCGGCGGTGAGGTCGAGCAGCTGGGCGCGGCTTTCCCAGTTGCGGGCGAACAGGATGATGCCGCCGACCAGCGGGTGCGCCAGGCGGCGGCGGTCGGTGGCGGTGAGCGCCGTGCCAGCCACGTCGATGAGGAGGGGAGCGTGTTCGGTCATGGGAGTGGGAACAAGGGGTTGCTATTGGGATGATAGCTGCCAGCACTTGCCAGATAAGCGCTGGGGCACGGTATGGCTCAATTTTTCTCGACCACGCAGAAGCTGGCCGCGTAGTCGGTTTCGTCCGTCACGCTGATGTGCGCCGTCAGGCCGCGCGCCTCGAACCAATCTTTCAGCGCGCCGTGCAGCACGATCACCGGCTGGCCGCTGGCGAGCTTGGCGACTTCGCAAGCGCGCCAGGTCATGGGCATGCGCATGCCCAGGCCGATGGCCTTGCTGAACGCTTCCTTGGCGGAAAAGCGCGTCGCCAGGTAGCGCAGGCCGCGCTCGGGCCAACGGCCCGTGCGCATGCGCCAGGTGGCCAGCTCGCCTTCCGCCAGCAGCTTTTCAGCAAAGCGCTCGCCATGGCGTTCCACGCTGGCGGCGATGCGGCGCACGTCGCAGATGTCGGTGCCTATGCCGTAGATCATTTCTTTTGGTCTTTTTGGCCTCTAGCGCTTATCTGGTAAGCGTTAGCAGCTATCAAATCAGGAATTTTCAGGCCCGGCTTGGCCCGCCTCGATGCACGCCAGATAGGCCTGCACCGTGGCGCGGTAGCCCAGCTCCAGCGCGTCGGCAATGAGGGCGTGGCCAATGGAAACCTCTTGCACGCCCGGCACGCCGCGCACGAAGGCGGCCAGGTTGTCCCGGTTCAGGTCGTGCCCGGCGTTGACCGCGAGCCCCGCATCCAGCGCGGCCTGCGCAGCGGCGCGGTAGCGCTCCAGTTCGGCACCCTGCTGCGGCGTGCCCCAGGCGGCCGCATAGGGTTCGGTGTAGAGCTCGACGCGGTCGGCGCCCACGGCCCGGGCCTGCGCCATCTGCTCGGGCACCGGGTCCATGAACAGGCTCACGCGCACGCCCAGCGCCCGGCATTCGGCAATCAGCGGCGCGAGCTTCTGCGCGTCCTGCGGAAAACTCCAGCCGTGGTCGCTGGTGAACTGGTCTTCGCTGTCGGGCACGAAGGTGGCTTGCTGCGGGCGCACCTGGCGGATGAACTCCATCAGGTTGTGCGAGGGGTTGCCTTCGATGTTGTATTCACGCCCCGGCCACTGCCGGAGCAAAGCCGCCAGGGCCTGCACGTCGTGCGCGCGGATGTGGCGCTCGTCGGGCCGGGGGTGCACCGTAATGCCCTGGGCGCCGGCCTCCAGGCAGATCTGCGCGGCGCGCAGCACGTCGGGAATGCCCAGGTGGCGGGTGTTGCGCAGCAGCGCCACCTTGTTGACGTTGACCGAGAGCGCGGTGCGGTGGGGGGTAGCAGAAGAGGTCATAGAGCGGGTGGGCCAAGAGAGCGCGGCACAGGATCAGAGCGCCTGCACGTCCATCATGAACTGGCGGGTGCGCAGGCGCGGGCTGCCGCAATGGTATTGCAGCAGCGCACGCAATTGGGGCTTGAGTTCAAAGGCCACCGGCGCGCAGGCACGCAGCAGGGCCGTCAACGCCGCGCCTTCCTGCAACGCCTGCGCCAGCAGCAGCCACTGCGCGCCGCGCAGGCTGGCGCGCTCGTCGGGGCCCGCCGTGCGCAGCCCCCCTTCGGCCACCAGCGTGTAGCGCGCCGCGGGGTCAAGCGCATGCTGCGTCAGCGTCTGCAGGTCCAGCGCCGGTAGCAGGCCCACTTCGCGCAGCAGCACCAGCTCGAACAGGCGCAGCACCGGCTCCAGCGCCTCGCCGTGCTCGCTGGCCAGCACCCGCACCACGGCCGCGTAGTGGTCAAACAGCAGCGCGTGCGGGTCGCCCCGCGCCAGAAGGCGCAGCAGCAGCTCGTTCATGTACAGGCCCGAGAGCAGCGCGTCGCCCGTGGGCATGATGTGGCCGCCGACCCATTCCGCTCCCTTGAGGGTGTGGATCTCGGCGTCGCCGCCGGCGCTTTGCGTCCAGCCCAGGTGCAGGGGCTGGAGCGGCAGCAGCACCGGGCGAAAGTTGGAACTGGGCTTCTTGGCACCCTTGGCCACCAGCGCGGTGCGCCCGTGGTTGCGCGTGAACACTTCCAGGATCAGGCTGGACTCGCTCCAGTCGTAGCGGTGCAGGACGAAAGCGGGTTCATTGGAAAAGCGGCGCGGCGGCATTGCGCTATTTTTTCAGTAGCTAACAGCGCTTGCTGCATAAGCGCTAGGGAGCCTCTGCGCGAATCGCGTGGCAAGTGGGCGCTGCGGATCGGGATGAGCTGCAAGGCACAAACCGCAGCGATAGCCGTAGCTATCGCGAGGATTTGCAACGCTGCAGATCGCCCGAGGCCGCAGATGCACACGGCGCGACGATTCGTGCAAAGGCTCCCTAGAGGCCAATTTCATTCAATATTTCAACCGGAGCGCGGCCGCCCGCACCAGCGTGGCGCAGTGCCACCGTGGAACCGGCTTTGCCGGGCCACCGGTGGCGTCCCCCTCCCGCAGGAGAGGGCGACAAGCGAAGGCACGGTATCCCACATCGCCTCCCACCAGCGGCCACCGTGGAACTGGCTTTGCCAGGCCACGGGTGGCGTCCCCCCTCCCGAAGGAGAGGGGGAAGGCGCAAAGCGCCGCAGGGGGTGATCGCTATTCATACCCGAAGGAGCGCACGCGCGCTTCGTCGTCCGCCCAGCCGGAGCGTACCTTGACCCAGATTTCAATGAACACCTTGGCGTCCATAAGCTTTTCCAGCTCCTGGCGCGTCTCGGTGCCGATGCGCTTCAAGCGCTCGCCCTTGTCGCCGATCACCATGGCCTTGTGGCTGTCGCGCTCGACGACGATGGTGGCGGCAATGCGCACCAGGCGCTTGTGCTGCTTGCTTTTCTCTTCGCTGAACTGGTCAATGACGACGGTGGAGGTGTAGGGCAGCTCGTCGCCCGTGAAGCGGAACAGCTTTTCGCGCACCGTCTCGCTGGCGAGGAATCTTTCGCTGCGGTCGGTCAGTTCGTCCTCACCGTACCACCAGGCCTGCTCAGGCAAATACTTTGCGCAAATACCGTACAGCCGCTCGACATCGCTCTTGTTCTTGGCCGACATGGGCACGAACTCGGCGAACGGGTGGCGTTCCTGCATGCTTTTGAGCCAGGGCGCAATCTCGGCGCGGCGGTGGATGTTGTCGAGCTTGTTGGCAATCAGCAGGGTCGGGATGCCGGGTTTGAACAGCGAGAGCACCTTGGCGTCGGCCAGGGTAAAACTGCCGGCCTCGACAACGAACAGGATCAGGTCCACATCGCCAATGGCGCCCATCACGGTCTTGTTGAGCGATTTGTTCAACGCCGTGGCGTGGCGCGTCTGAAAGCCCGGGGTGTCGACGAAGATGAACTGCGTCTGTTCCCGCGTGTGAATGCCGGTGATGCGGTGGCGCGTGGTCTGCGCCTTGCGCGACGTGATGCTGATCTTCTGCCCCACCAGGGCGTTGAGCAGCGTGGATTTGCCGACGTTGGGCTTGCCGACAATGGCAATCACGCCGCAGCGCTGGCCCGTTGCACCCGCTTCACCCGGCTCACCCGGCTCACCCGCTTCGCCCACCGCTGCCGCGGGCCGGCTCGCCGCCAGCATGGATTCAAGGTTTTTTTGGCCTTCAGCGCTTACCCCATCAGCGGGAGCAGCTTCTTTATTTGTAGCATCGGTCATGATTTTTTCGCCTGGAGTTGGGCCAACACGGCAGCGGCCGCAGCTTGTTCGGCCGCGCGGCGCGACGCCCCGCTGCCGCGCGCAGCCAGCGCGAGTTCGCCAATGCTGCATTCGACTTCAAAAGACTGTCGGTGCGCCGCGCCGGTGGTGTCAACCACCCGGTAGCTGGGCAGTTTCATGCGCCGGCCCTGCAGCCATTCCTGCAAGGCCGTTTTGGCATCGCGGGCGACGGCCTGCATGCGCGGGCTGATGTCGACGCCTTCGAACAAACGGTGCACCAAGCGGGCGGCAACCTCAAAGCCAGCATCGAGGTACACCGCACCGATCACGGCCTCCAGCGCATCGGCGAGCATGGACGGGCGGGTTTTGCCACCCGAACGGGCCTCGCCCTCCCCCACGCGCAGCACGGCAGGCAGGTCCAGCGCCAGCGCTATGGTGTGCAAGGTGTCCTGCTTGACCAGGTTGGCACGCACGCGCGAGAGATCGCCCTCGGCAAGATCGGCCAGACGTTCGTACAAGAGGCTGGAGACGGCCAGACTGAGCACCGAGTCGCCAAGAAATTCGAGCCGCTCGTTGTGGTCGGCGCTGGCACTGCGGTGCGTCAGGGCGCGCGTCAGCAGCGCCGGCTTGGAAAACTGGTGTTGCAGGCGCTGCTGCAGCGAGAGAAGAGCTGGGTCCACCTATTCGGACTGCATGTCAAAGCGGAAAACCAGGTAGGCCGGCCCTGCCAGCGCAATCTCGCGCGAATACTTGGCACGCACCACCACCTTGTCGCCACGCTTGCCGACGTCGAGGTCCTTGCCGCTGATGGTAGAAATATCGTCAATCGCGGCAGAACGGTCAAAGCCCCCGCGGATCTCCGGCACGGTACTGCCTTCTCTTGCAGCCTTGGTAATCGCCTTCTGGATGGCGTGCGCCTCCAGAAAAACCGGTATGGATTGGCCCCCGATGGCAAAAGCCGCTACCGCTAGCAGGCCAATGAGGATGACGCCGATGAAGGACAGGCCGCGCTGACGCGAAGGGCTGGCGGTGCGATGCGATTTCATAGAGTCACTCTCCCGGTCTTGTTTGCAATTCTGTACGATGGCTTGCCTATTGGAAGCCACCGATGCGCTTCCAGTTGCCAAAATTCATCCAGACGAAAAACGCTTTACCGACAATATTGGCATCCGGGACAAAGCCCCAGTAGCGCGAATCGAGCGAATTGTCGCGGTTGTCGCCCATCATGAAGTAGTGGCCCTGGGGCACCTTGCAGACCACACCCTCCACACTGTAGCGGCAGTTGTCCCGGTAGGCAAAATTGCTTGCGCCCTGGACGAAAGCCGGCACGTCGTCGTTGTTCAACAGCTTGTGGGTGTGGCTTCCCAATTGCTCTTGAAACTGCTTGGAGTAGCGCGTGGCTTCTTCGTCAAAGAAATCGGGCACGGCCTCGGTCGGCACCACCTTGCCGTTGATGGTCAGGCGCTTGTTGAGGTAAGCCACCTCATCGCCCGGCAACCCCACCACGCGCTTGATGTAGTCCAGGTTGGGCTGCGGCGGGTAGCGAAACACCATCACGTCGCCGCGCTGGGGCGTATGGCCTTCGGTCACCTTGGTGTTGAGTACCGGAAGGCGAATGCCATAGGCGAATTTGTTCACCAGAATGAGGTCGCCCACCAGCAATGTCGGAATCATGGAGCCAGACGGAATCTTGAACGGCTCAAAGAGGAAGGAACGCAGCAGGAACACGGCGGCGATCACCGGAAACAGCCCGGCCGTCCAGTCCAGCCACCAGGGCTGGGCCAGCACTTTCGTCCGTGCCTCCCCGACGTCGATGTCGTTGCGGGCGATGCCCTGGCGATCGAGTTCGGCCCGCCGTGCCTCGGCCGCCTGCTCGATGGCAAGCGCCGCCTTGCGCCGGCGCGGCAGAAAGTACAGGCGCTCGGCCAGCCAGTAGGCACCCGTCACCACCGTGGCCAGGAACAACAGCAGCGCGAAATTGCCCTCGATGGCGCCAAAGTACCAGGCGCCGATATACCCCGCGAACGCAGCGAGCAACAGCGACGTGAAAATTTGAACCAACTGCATCAATCTTCCACCTGCAAAATGGCAAGAAAAGCTTCTTGCGGCACTTCCACCGAACCAATCTGTTTCATGCGCTTCTTGCCCGCCTTCTGCTTTTCCAGCAGCTTGCGTTTGCGCGAAATGTCACCGCCGTAGCATTTGGCCAGCACGTTCTTGCGCAGCGCCTTGATGGTCTCGCGGGCAATGATGTTGGCGCCGATGGCCGCCTGGATGGCCACGTCGAACATCTGGCGGCTGATGATCTCGCGCATTTTGGCCACCACGGCGCGGCCCCGGTACTGGCTCTGGCTGCGGTGCACGATGATGGAAAGCGCATCGACCTTCTCGCCGTTGAGCAGGATGTCCACCTTCACCACATCAGCCGCGCGGTATTCCTTGAACTCGTAGTCCATGGAGGCATAGCCCCGGCTCACCGACTTGAGCTTGTCGAAGAAGTCGAGCACGATCTCACCCAGCGGCATCTCGTAAGTCAGCATCACCTGGCGCCCGTGGTAGGCCATGTTGATCTGCACGCCGCGCTTCTGGTTGGCCAGCGTCATCACCGGGCCGACATAGTCCTGGGGCATGTACAGGTGCACGGTGACGATGGGCTCGCGGATTTCCTGCAGCTTGCCCTGGTCGGGCATCTTGGCCGGGTTCTCCACCATCACCACTTCGCCGCCCGGCATAACCACCTCGTAGACCACGCTGGGCGCGGTGGTGATCAGATCCTGGTCAAATTCGCGCTCCAGGCGCTCCTGCACGATCTCCATGTGCAGCAGCCCCAGGAAGCCGCAGCGAAAGCCAAACCCGAGCGCCTGCGACACCTCGGGCTCGTAGTGCAGCGAGGCGTCGTTGAGCTTGAGCTTCTCCAGGGCATCGCGCAACTGGTCGTATTCGCTCGCTTCGGTGGGGTAGAGCCCGGCAAACACCTGCGGCTGGATTTCCTTGAAACCTGGCAGCGCCTTCGTTGCCGGCCCGGCATTGTTGGGCAGTTTTTTCTCAAGCGTGATGGTGTCGCCCACCTTGGCCGCCTGCAACTCCTTGATGCCGGCGATGATGTAGCCCACCTGCCCAGCCTCAAGGCGGTCGCGCGGCTCGTTGGCTGGCGTGAAAACCCCCAGATTGTCGGCGTTGTAGACCGTGCCGGTGGCCATCATCTTGAAACGCTCGCCCTTGATGAGGCGGCCATCGACCACGCGCACCAGCATGACCACGCCCACGTAGCTGTCAAACCAGCTGTCGATGATCATGGCGCGCAGCGGCCCCTCGGGCTCCCCCCGGGGGGCCGGAATCCTGGCCACGATGGCTTCCAGGATTTCATCGATGCCCATGCCGGTCTTGGCCGAGCAGGGAATGGCATGCTCGGCGTCAATGCCGATCACGTCCTCGATCTCGGCCTTGGCGTTCTCGGGGTCGGACTGCGGCAAGTCCATCTTGTTGAGCACGGGCAGCACTTCCACGCCCAGATCCAGCGCGGTATAGCAGTTGGCCACCGTCTGCGCTTCCACGCCCTGCGAGGCATCGACCACCAGCAGCGCACCTTCGCAGGCCGAGAGCGAACGGCTCACCTCATAGGAAAAATCGACGTGGCCGGGCGTGTCGATCAGATTCAGGTTGTAAATCTGGCCATCCTGCGCCTTGTATTGCAGCGCGGCCGTCTGCGCCTTGATGGTGATGCCGCGCTCTTTTTCGATATCCATCGAATCGAGCACCTGGGCCTCCATCTGACGGTCAGCCAGGCCACCACAGCGCTGGATCAGGCGGTCTGCCAGGGTGGATTTGCCGTGGTCAATGTGCGCAATGATGGAAAAATTACGAATGTGCTTCATCAACGGGAGGTTCGGAAAGGCGCAAGTGGCGCGGCACGCATGAAAAAAGGGCGCGCCGCTTTCAAGGGACGCGCCCGTGACAGGCACTCATGCTTGGGCGCGTATTGTAGGCAAAAGCCTGCGCACGCCCTCGCGCTTCAGTTTGCTGCTCGAATCAGGGCGTACTGCTCCCACTCGCCACGGCGGTAGCGCACGTTGATGGCCTTGCTCTTGTCGGCCTGGCCGATCGCGGCCTCAAAGTCTTTCAGACTGGAGACTTCGGTGTTGGCCACGGCCAGTATCACGTCGCCCTCGCGCAGTCCGGCGCGCGCCGCCGCATCCGTGGCAGCGTCTACACGCACCCCGCCCTTGATCTTGAGCTTTTGCCGCTGGGCATCGCTCAGCGACGACACCACCAGGCCCAGCTTCTGGGCAGCGGGCGAAGCCTTGGCTTTGGGCTCGGACTGGTTTGGGCTGGCCACGCTGTCATCGGGCTCGATGAGGGCCACGGTCACCGAAAGATCTTTGGTCTGGCCACGGCGGAACACCGTAATGGTGCTGTGCGTGCCAGGCTTGGTATTGCCCACCATGCGCGGCAGGTCGGAAATGCGCTCCACCGCTTTGCCATCAAAGCGGGTGATCACGTCGCCCGCCTGGACGCCCGCCTTGTCGGCTGGCGCGCCGGCTTCGACGCCCGTCACCAAAGCCCCTTGCTGCTTGGGCAGTCCGAGCGAATCGGCAACGTCCTTGGTCACGCTGCCAATCTGCACACCGATGCGTCCGCGCGTCACATGGCCGGTGGCGCGCAACTGGTCGCTTACCCGAATCGCCTCGTCGATCGGGATCGAGAACGAGATGCCCATGAACCCACCCGAACGCGAATAGATCTGGCTGTTGATGCCGACCACCTCACCACGCATATTGATGAGCGGACCGCCAGAATTGCCGGGGTTGATCGCCACGTCGGTCTGGATAAAGGGCAGGTAGTCGCCCGTATCGCGCTGCTTGGCGCTCACGATACCCGCCGTCACGCTGTTCTCCAGGCCAAATGGTGAACCAATGGCCATCACCCATTCGCCCACCCGCAGGCGGCTGACGTCGCCAATCTTCACCGCCGGCAGGCCGGTGGCATTGATCTTGACCACGGCCACGTCGCTGCGCTTGTCGTAGCCGATGATCTTGGCCTTGAATTCGCGCTTGTCGGTGAGGGTGACCATGACTTCGTCCGCGCCCTCGACGACATGGGCGTTGGTCATGACGTAGCCATCGGAGCTGAGGATGAAGCCAGAGCCCAGACCCGTCGGCTGCTCTTCATCGGGTTGCTGCTGGCGCCGGTTCGGGCGCTGTCCCTTGGGAATGTTGGGCACGGGCAAGCCGAAACGCTTGAAAAATTCCAGCATGTCCTCGTCCATGGCACCTGCCGTGGGCTGCGACGACACCTTCTCCAGCGTGCGGATATTGACGACCGAGGGACCAACCTGCTCTGCAAGATCAGCGAAATCAGGCAAGCCTCGCACGGTGCTGACCTGCGCGTGCGCATGCATGGGCGAGAGGCTGGCGCTGCCCACCCCTACCGCACCCGCAACGGCGAGCACGCCAGCCGTGGTCCATACGTTCAATTTTGCCCATTGGAACTTCATGATGTTGACCTTTCCTTGTCGGTTCGCGCTGCCTGCGCATGTACCTTCAGAAGCGTGCTGGAACAATTGGTTCCCAGCGCTCGCACAGCGTTAGCGTGTGCGCACCAGGCGATTGGCAAACTGCACCAGGGTGGCGGGCGGCACCTCGCCCACGGCGGTCAGCCAGGTGTCTGCGTCGAGTGGGCGTGCCAGCGCCTGCGTCGCGCCAGCCGACCAGCGCGCCACGATCGGCACGGGCTTGCCGGAATGCACGGGCTCGAAGAACAGCGACACGGTTGCCAGGCCGTCTGAATAACTGCACTGCATGGTGTTGGGTCGCGCTTGCGGGGTGCGACAGCCCTGCAGGGCGAATCCTGGAACCTGCTCACGCAAGGTCCAGCTGCGTTCTGCGTCCTGTAGGCTGTGTTCGGGCGCTACCGCTACGACGCGATAGCCCGAGAAATTGTCCATTTCGCGCGACAGCTCGGCAAGCGACACCGAGGCATCCAGATCCAGCTGCACAAAGCTCGCCTGCTCGCGCACCCGGCCGTCGGCCTGCACCGTCTGCAAGCGCAGCACGAGGCCCGAGCCGTGCTCGCTCCACAGGCGGTAACCAAAGCGCAAACCATCACGCGGCTGAAACAGGACCACATCAGCGTCATGCCCGGCCACACGCTGGTGCCCCTGCCGCTCGGCCCGGTACAGCAAATCCAGCTTGCTGGCCAAGGCCGGTACGGCCCCAGAGAAAGGCACGCTGCTGCCCAATGGCTCCGTCACGGCCGTGTGCGAAGCATGGAAAAAAGTCCGCATTTCCCCATTGCGACGGAAGATGGTGCGCGACGGGCCATCGAGTGCCTCGATACGCTCAATATGTTGGTCGCCCTGGCAGGCATGCGAGATACGTGAGCCACTGGCTGCGCCCGTATCTGTCACGACGACAAAGGTGCCCGTGTAGCTGCGCTCCAAGGCAGCATGCTGCACCCGGGCAATCCAGCCAGCGACATCCGAAGGCAGAGGCTCGGCACGCTCGGCTGAGAGCGCGGCGGCACCCGCTCGGTCAGCAGCGTGGGCTGCCATGCAGGCGCCTAACACCAGCGCCCCCACGAGAAGAAGCCCAGTGGCCCCTCGGGCGCCGCGCACGCCTACAAGGGCGCGCTCAGCGCTGCGGGGTCTCAAACGTCGCATTGCGCAAGAAACCAGCGGGCATTTGAAGGGCCGAGGCGCCGCCGTACTGCTTGTGGGCAGCCAGCAGCTCATCGAGACGAGGATCGCGGATCATCACCGCCGGACCGGCCTGGGCCAGCTCGGTCTGCTCCGTGGCTGCCGAGGGTTGCGTGGCGGCCAGTTGCGCGCCTTGCGGAGCCGCGCTCTGCAGGACGGAGAAGGAATTCCAGCCGATGGCAGCCACCGCGGCCAGCGATGCAAAACCGGCCACCATTTTCCAGCGAAACAAAGAATCGTTGGCGGCCGGCGCCACCACCGCCGGCTGGCTGGAAAGCACGGGCGCAGCCACTTCGTTTGCAAGGGCACTGCGCACCCGCTGCAGAAATTGCGTGCTGTCGCCAGCGCGCGCCAGCTCCGGGGCGCGCAATACGTCACCAATCAAATGGTAGTCACGCCAACGCGCGCAAGCGCTGTCCCCCGCGCACAGTGCCAGCGCCTGGGCCAGTTCCTCACCTTGCAGCTCACCATCGGCCAGCGCCGAGAGAAGCTCCTGTTCCTTCACATCCAGTTCCATGGTGTCCACCTGCATTGTCCGGTTGCCGTCCACCTACCAGCGCTTGCCCGACTGGTTTTCCAGCATCGGGCGCACACGCGCCGAAATCGCCTCCCGCGCCCGAAAGATGCGCGAGCGCACCGTACCGATCGGGCAATCCATGGCCTCAGCAATCTCTTCGTAGCTCAGGCCTTCAATTTCCCGCAACGTCACTGCCTGGCGCAAATCGGCCGGCAGGGCTTCCATGGCGGCGTTCACCGCCTGCGCAATTTCCTGTGCAGCCAGCACCGTTTCGGGTGTTTCTTCTGTGCTTGGTTCGTAGCGCGGGCGGGAAGTTTCATCTTCCTCGTCGTTACCGGGCGCGGCACCGTCGTACACCACCGGGTTGCGCTTGAGATCAAGCAGCGTTTTCTTGGCAGTATTCACGGCAATGCGGTACAGCCAGGTATAAAACTGCGCTTCGCCGCGAAACTGGTGCAGCGCGCGGTAGGCGCGGATAAAAGTTTCCTGAGCGATGTCCGGCACCAAGTCGGTGTCGCGCACCATGCGGCCAATGAGCCGCTCAATACGGCGCTGGTACTTGATGACCAGCAGTTCGAACGCGCGCTGATCACCCGCCACGCTGCGCTGCACCAGCTGAAAATCAGCATCGGGCGCACGCGGCTCGGCAGGGACAACGGAGGAGGAATCGGTCATGGGTAAATCAAGCGCTGGCCGCAAGCGAACGACCGAGCCGCAGAGGGTCTCGCCGCCCTCATGGCATGCGTTCCCCGTGCTGGCAGCTTGCGGGCGAGGGCCTCGCCGCATTGGGCCGCGAATATACCGCACGGCGCAAATCGAGCCAGCGTACGGATTGCTGCCTTTGCTCGACAAACAGCCAGACGGGCGGCGCTGCCTGGGGAAAGGCAAGCGCCATCTGGCGCTGCAAGTCGAGCTGCACCACGACCGTAGGGCCCAATGCCTGCGCGGCGCTCCTCCCTGCTGCCCGGCGCAACTGCCAGGCCGTCCCGTCCCACGCCAGATGGCCTACCGGCTGGCGCATCCAGAAATGTGCCGCCAGCGCGGCTACCGCGCTCCACACAAGCAAGACAGGCAAGACCGTAACGCGCAGCGCACCTGCATCGCGCAAAAGCCACGCCGCAAGAATGGCCAGGCTGCCAGCATGCAGCAGCAGAAGCACAGCAGCCAAACGGCCGCTGCGTTCGATGGGGTATTCCACCGCAGGCGCTGGGTAGCGCTCGGTACCGGCGCCCATGGAACTTGTGAGGAATGGAAATACGCGCGGGCCGCGGCGTCAGATGCGCCGGAACACCAAGGTGCCGTTGGTGCCGCCAAAACCGAAATTGTTCTTCATGGCGACATCCACCCGCATATCGCGCGCGGTGTTGGCGCAGAAGTCCAGATCACACTCGGGGTCCTGGTGGTCCAGGTTGATGGTGGGCGCCACCTTCTGGTGGTAGAGCGAGAGAATGGTAAAGATGCTCTCGATGCCGCCAGCGCCGCCCAACAGGTGGCCGGTCATGGACTTGGTCGAACTGACCACCAGCTTGCCCGCATGGTCACCGAATGCCGCCTTGATGGCATGCGTTTCATTCAGATCGCCCAGGGGGGTAGAGGTGCCATGGGCGTTGAGGTAATCCACGTCACTGGCGTTCATGCCGGCGTTGCGCAACGCGTTCAACATCGCGCGGCGCGGGCCGTCCATGCTGGGCGCCGTCATGTGACCGGCGTCGGCGCTCATGCCAAAACCGCACAGCTCCGCATAGATGCGTGCGCCGCGCGCCTTGGCGTGCTCGTACTCTTCAAGCACCACGACGCCTGCGCCCTCGCCCAGCACGAAGCCGTCGCGGTCGCGGTCCCAGGGGCGCGATGCCGCCTGCGGGTCGTCGTTGCGGGTGGAAAGCGCGCGCATGGCGGCAAAACCGCCAATGCCGAGCGGCGAAACCGTCGCTTCGGTGCCACCCGCCACCACCACGTCGGCGTCACCGTACTCAATCATGCGTCCGCCTTCACCAATGCAGTGCAGACCGGTGGTACACGCCGTGACGACTGCGAGGTTGGGCCCCTTGAAGCCAAAGCGCATGGAAACATGCCCGGCCACCATGTTGATGATGGAGGCTGGCACGAAGAACGGCGTAATCCGCCGGGGGCCGCGGGCCACGAGTTCGGCGTGGGTGTTTTCGATCAGCGGCAGGCCGCCAATGCCCGAACCGATCACGCAGGCGATACGGGTCGCCAGCTCTTCGTCCAGTGCCTCGCCCACCGGCAAGCCAGCATCCTGCACAGCCTGTGCGGCGGCGGCGATACCGAAGTGAATGAAGGAGTCCATGGAACGCGCGTCCTTGGCGCTCATGTAGGACTCAAGGTCAAAACCCCGCACTTCGCCGGCGATCTTGCAGGCGAAGGCCGACGTATCAAACTTGCTGATCGGGCCAATACCGGATTTCCCGGCCAGGACGTTGGCCCAGGCATCCGCCACCGTGTTTCCCACGGGACAGACGCAACCCAGGCCGGTCACGACAACGCGACGACGGCTCATGCGTAAACCTTGTGCTTGAAAATCGCTCAACGCGGCGCAGCGCGCCGCTCAAGCCTTCGGATGGGACGTGGCGTAATCAATGGCGTTTTGCACCGTGGTGATTTTCTCGGCGTCTTCGTCGGGAATTTCGATGCCGAATTCGTCTTCCAGCGCCATCACCAATTCGACCGTGTCAAGCGAGTCGGCACCGAGATCGGCCACAAAGGCTTTTTCGCTGGTGACCTGCGACTCTTCCACGCCGAGTTGCTCGGCAATGATCTTTTTGACGCGTGCTTCAATATCGCTCATGGTTTCACTCTGGGTGTTGGTAGATTAATTGGGGATTCTAGCCGGTTCGTTCGTGCACTCGGACACAGTTTGCAGTGTCGCGAACGCGCGCGAATTTACAGCAATTACATGTACATGCCGCCATTGACGTGCAATTCCTGCCCCGTCACGTAGCCGGCCTGCGGCGAAGCGAGGTAGGCAACGGCATGGGCGATGTCTGCAGGGCGCCCCAGATGGCCCAGTGGAATCTGGTCCAGCAGCGCCTTTTGCTGCGCTTCTGGCAAGCTGGCGGTCATGTCGGTGTCGATGAAGCCCGGCGCCACGCAGTTGACCGTAATGCCCCGGCTGCCCAGCTCGCGCGCCAGCGAGCGCGCCATGCCGGCAACACCCGCCTTGGCGGCGGCATAGTTGGCCTGCCCCGGATTGCCCGAGGCACCCACCACACTGGTAATGCTGATGATGCGGCCAAAGCGCTGCTTCATCATGGGGCGAATGGCGGCGCGGCTGACGCGAAACACCGCACTCAGGTTGGTGGAGAGCACCGCATCCCAGTCGTCGTCTTTCATGCGCATGGCGAGCTGGTCGCGCGTGATGCCGGCGTTGTTCACCAGTACCTGCAAGCCGCCCAATTCCTTGACAGTGGCGTCAATCAGCGCGTCCACCGCCGGCGTGTCGTTCACATCGAGCACCACACCACGGCAGCCGGCATGCGCCGAAAGCGCGGCGCCAATGCGCTGGGCGCCCTCCTGCGTGGTGGCCGTGCCCACCACCTGGTAGCCACGCTGGGCAAGTTCGAGCGCGATGGCCGCGCCAATGCCGCGCGAAGCGCCAGTGACCAGCGCCACACCGAGGGTCTTGTCATTTGCCTGGGTCATGCGAGAAGCTCCTTGGCTTGTTCAAGAGACGCGGGGTCGAACACCGCGGCGCCCGTCAATTCTGCGTCGATGCGGCGCACCAGGCCGGTGAGCACCTTGCCCGGGCCGCATTCGATGATGTGCGTGGCCCCCATGGCCTTGAGCTGCCGGATGCACTCGACCCAGCGCACCGGGCCAAAGGCCTGGCGGTACAGGGCGTCGCGGATGGCGTCGACATCGGTCCGCACTGCCACATCAATGTTGTTGACGACCGGAATCTGCGGCGCGGCCATTTCCGTCGCCGCCAGCGCGGTGCGCAGCTTCTCGGCTGCCGGGCGCATCAGGCTGGAGTGAAAGGGAGCAGACACCGGCAGGGGCAGCGCACGCTTGGCGCCCGCCGCCTTGAGCGCCTCGCAGGCGCGCTCGACGGCGGCCTTGCTGCCGGCAATCACGGTCTGCGAGGGGTCGTTGAAATTCACCGCCTCGACAGTTTCCTGCTCATTTTGGCCGTAAGCGCTTGTCACCTCTGCGCATACAGCTATGACTTTCGCAGCATCCAACCCCAAAATGGCGGCCATGGCGCCGCTGCCCACCGGTACGGCCTCCTGCATGGCCGCAGCGCGCAGGCGCACCAGGGGCGTTGCCTGCGCCAGGGTGAGCACGCCGGCGGCCACCAGGGCGGAATACTCCCCCAGCGAATGGCCCGCCAGAGCCATGGGCAAGGCGCCGCCCTCGGCGCGCCAGACGCGCCACGCGGCCACGCCCGCCACCAGCATGACGGGCTGGGTGTTGGTGGTGAGGGCCAGCGCCTCTTTGGGGCCTTCCTTGATCAGCTTGCCCAGATCTTCCCCCAACGCGTCCGAGGCTTCGGCCAGCGCACCCACGACGGCTGGGTGGTCGCCCCAGGCGTCGAGCATGCCGACGGCCTGCGAGCCCTGGCCGGGAAAGACAAATGCAAAAGAATTCATGTCGAAAATATGAGTAAAAACAGCCTCTAGCGCTTATTGGGTAAGCGCTAGAGGCTACATTTTCAGGAGCACCGAGCCCCAGGTGAAACCGCCGCCCACACCTTCGAGCAACACCGTCTGGCCAGGCTTCACCTGGCCGGATCGCACCGCATGGTCGAGCGCCAGCGGAATCGACGCGGCCGAAGTGTTGCCGTGCTGGTCCACCGTGACGACGACCTTTTCCATCGGCAGCTTGAGCTTGCGCGCCGTGCTTTGCATGATGCGGATATTGGCCTGGTGCGGGACCATCCAGTCGAGCGCGCTGGCCTCCATGCCGGCCTTGTCCAGCGTGGCACGGGCCGATTTCTCCAGCAGGCCCACCGCCAGCTTGAAGACCGCCTGGCCATCCATCTTGAGGAAGGGGTCGCCACTGGCAACGCCGCCCGAGACATGGCCGGGCACGCACAGGATGCCCACATGCTTGCCGTCGGCGTGCAGGTCGCTCGCCAGGATGCCCGGCTGCTCCGACGCTTCCAGCACCACCGCGCCCGCGCCGTCGCCAAACAGCACACAGGTCGTGCGGTCACGGAAATCGAGCAGACGGCTGAACACCTCGGAACCCACCACCAGCGCGCAGCGGGCGTTGCCGGCGCGAATCATGGCGTCCGCCACGGTCAACCCGTAAATGAAGCCGCTGCAGACGGCCTGCACATCAAACGCCGGGCAGCCGTTGGCGCCAAGTTTGTTCTGCAGGATGCAGGCGGTGGACGGGAACACCATGTCCGGCGTCGACGTAGCGACGATGATCAGGTCGATTTCGCTCGCGTCGCGCCCGGCCGCCTGGAGCGCATGGCGCGCAGCAACCAGCGCCATATCGCTGCACTGCACGTCGTCGGCCGCGAAGTGGCGGGCGCAAATGCCGGTGCGCTCAACGATCCATTGGTCGGATGTCTCGACGCCGCCAGCAGCCAGTTGTGCGACCAGATCGGCGTTGGTGATGCGGCGGGGCGGCAGGTGGCTGCCGGTGCCGGTAATACGGGAATAAAGAGTCATCGGGCAGAAGCTGGCGCCGCAGAATCGTCGCTCTGCGCGGCACCGGTCTGCCTCAGCAGGGGCGCGGCGCTGTCAATACGCTGACGAACACGGTCCAGAAGGTTGTTGCGGGCTGCATCATACGCGCGGCCCAGGGCCAATTCGAAGGCCAGTTCGTCGGCCGAACCGTGGCTTTTGAAGACCAGCCCGCGCAGCCCCAGCAGGGCAGCGCCGTTGTAGCGCCGGTAGTCCATGCGCTTCATCAGCGCGGCCAGCACCGGGTAGGCGACGAGCGCAGCGAGCTTGGTGAACAGGTTGCGCTTGAACTCCTGCTTGAGGCCGCCGACGATCATGCTCGCCACGCCTTCACTGGCCTTGAGCGCCACGTTGCCGACAAAACCGTCGCAAACCACGATATCCGCCGTGCCCTTGAAGATATCGTTGCCTTCGACGTTGCCGTAGAAATTGATAGTTCCGGCCTCGCCGGCCGCGCGCAGCAGTTCGCCCGCGCGCTTGATGACTTCACTGCCCTTGATGGCTTCTTCGCCAATATTGAGCAGGCCCACGGTGGGCTGCGCGCTGCCGCCCAGCGCGGCCACCAGGGCCGAGCCCATCACGGCAAACTGCAGCAGGTGTTCGGCCGAGCAGTCCACGTTGGCACCCAGGTCCAGCACGGTCGTGGCGCCGCCTTTGTCGTTGGGCAATTGCGAGGCAATGGCGGGCCGGTCGATGCCGTCGAGCGTCTTGAGCAGGTAGCGCGCAATGGCCATCAACGCGCCGGTATTGCCGGCCGACACGGCCGCTGCGGCGGCGCCGTCCTTGACCTGCGCAATGGCGACGCGCATGGACGAATCCTTTTTGCGCCGCAAGGCCACCTCAACCGGGTCGTCCATGGCGACCACCTCGCTTGCCGGTACGACGCTGGCGCGCGCGTGGGCGAACCCGGCCAGCGCATCGGGCAGGCCAACGAGCAGCAGGCGCGCCTCGGCGTGCGAATCAAGAAAGCGACGGCAGGCCGCCAAGGTGACGCGGGGGCCGTGGTCACCCCCCATGCAATCGACTGCCAGTGTGGTCATGAATCGGTCGGACAATTGCCGCTCAGGCGGCGAATGGGAAAAGCGCAGCACCCAAAACAAAGGCCCGCGCTACAGGCTTTGTAGCTACGGGCCTCAGGCCGGCGCTGATGCGCTAGGTGATCAGGCTTCGGACTTGTTCTTCAGCACCTGGCGGCCACGGTAGAAGCCGTTGGGGCTGATGTGGTGGCGCAAGTGCACTTCGCCCGTGGTGGGCTCCAGCGCAATGCCGGGCACGTCCAGCGCGCTGTGCGAACGGTGCATGCCGCGCTTGGAAGGGGACTTCTTGTTTTGCTGAACAGCCATGATCGGCTCCTGAGTTTGAATAGGTTGGTAAAAACGCGATCAACCCACCAAAGGCAACCAGGGGATGCGCGCGAAGCCCACGATTATAACGCAGGCCGTCTACTTCTTGTCTTTGCCGACCCGAAGGGCCGCCAGCGCGGCAAATGGGTTCGGTCGCTCGGCGCTCGCCGCATCGAAATCCTCGTCGCTGGCCTGCATGGGCAGGTGCACGGGGCAGACGTCGTGGCGCGGCACCACGGGCAGGACCATCAACAGCTCATCTTCTATCAACTCGTGCAGCGAGAACTCGCGACTGAGCGCCAGCAGGTCTTCCTCGGCGTCGTCGTCCAGCGCCTCGGCCGTGGCCTCGTCGGGGACGAAGCGAAACCACCGGTCCACGTCCAGCGGCACATCCACCGGTGTAAGGCAGCGCTGGCACTGCATGGGAAAGGTGGCATGCACGGTCAGGTGCAGCCATAGCTGCGGCGCGCCAACGTCAGCCACGGCGCTGCGCAACTCGCCCTGCGCCTGCCAGTCGACCAGCAGGGCTGGGTGCAGGCCCTTGGCTTCCTGGGCCAGGCGCTCGTAGGTGAGCAGGGACTCGTGTCCGGCCAGGTGCGCGGATGCCTGCACGAAGGCCTTCACGTCGAGTCGGTCGGGGGAGTATTCCTTGGTCATGCGCGCAGTGTAAGAGAATCGTGCGATGCCTGAACCCCTCTCCGAAACTGGCGCAAACACGCGCCCGCTGGTTCTCGGCTCCAGCTCGCGCTACCGACGCGAACTGCTGGAGCGCCTGCACCTTCCTTTTACCGTTGCATCCCCCGACACCGACGAGGCCCCGCTGCCCGGCGAGGCGCCGCGCGCGCTCGCCTTGCGCCTCGCCCTGGCCAAGGCGCACGCGGTGGCAGCGCAGCACCCAGGCGCCGTTGTGATTGGCTCAGACCAAGTGGCCGATCTGGGCGGCGAGCCGCTGGGCAAGCCTGGCGACCACACGCGTGCCACGCGGCAACTGCAGCGCATGAGCGGGCAGACCGTGATCTTCCAGACCGCTGTCGCCGTGGTCTGCCGGGCCACAGGCTTCGAGCAGGTCGATATCGCCCCTGTAGAGGTGCGTTTTCGCACGCTGGACGGCGCCACCATCGAACGCTACCTGCGCGCCGAACAACCGTATGACTGCGCCGGCAGCGCCAAGAGCGAGGGTCTGGGCATTGCCCTGCTGGACGCCATCGTCAGCGACGATCCCACCGCCCTGGTGGGCCTGCCCCTGATCCGCACCTGCCGCATGTTGCGCGCGGCTGGACTGGTGCTGCCATGAGCGGCGACACCCCAGGCACCACGCGCGGCCGGCTGCTGCTGGTGCCGGCACCGCTTGATTTCGGCTGCGAAACGCAAACACCGCTGCAAGACACGCTACCCGCCGGCACCCTGCAGGCTGCCGCCCGCACCACGCACTGGGTCTGCGAGAACGCCAAGAGCGCACGCGCCTACCTCAAGCGTATTGGCGAATTGCACCCACTCGCCAGCCCTCTGCAGGAGCAGCACATCACCGAACTGCCGCGCGCAGTCCACAAGAAGGGCGACCACGGCGCCCAGGGCTCAGCACGCTTTGACGCGCGCAGCCTACTGGCGCCAGCGCTGGCCGGGCACGACGTGGGCCTGCTGAGCGAAGCCGGCATGCCCGCCGTCGCCGACCCCGGCAGCTCAGTGGTGCGCGCAGCGCACGAGCTGGGCGTGGCCGTGGTGCCGCTGGTCGGGCCGGTGTCCCTCTTGCTCGCGCTGGCTGCCAGCGGCCTCAACGGTCAGAACTTTGCCTTTGTCGGCTACCTGCCGCAGGACGCCGCCGAGCGTGCGCAGCGCATCGCTTCCCTGGAGGCCTTGGCCCTGCGCACCGGGCAAACCCAGCTGTTCATCGAAACGCCCTACCGCAATGCCGCCCTGCTCCAGGCGCTGGCGCAGACCTTGCAGCCCGCTACGCGCCTGGCGGTCGCCAGCGGCCTCACCCTCGCCGACGCCAGCATCCGCAGCATGGAAGCGCGCCAATGGCGCCAAGCCGAGCCGCCCGGGCGCCACACACCGGCCGTGTTTGCCCTCGGGCGATAGAACGTCAATCCTCGGGCGTTAGAGCGCACCGCACTCAATGGTGGTGCGCCAGCTGCCCCACGGCGGTCACCAGCACCATGCCGGCAAACAGCCACAGCACCTGGTGCAGCGTCTGCCGGGCCGTCAGACGCTTTTGCAGCTGCGGGATCAGGTCCGCCAGCGCGACGTACACAAAGCTGCTCGATGCCACCACCAGGAAGTACGGCAGGGCGGAATCGAGCCGCTCGATCAGAAAATAGCCCAGCACGCCGCCCAAGGCCGTCACTGCGCCGGCCAGCGACACCTTCACCAAGGCCATATTGCGGTTGGCGTTGCTTTGCTGCAGCACGACCAGGTCGCCCATGTGGTGCGGCACTTCGTGCACCAGCACGGAAAGCGCCGCCACAAGCCCGAGGCGTAGGTCGGCGACGAAGGCCGACGCGATCAGCACGCCGTCGCCAAAGCAGTGCACGCTGTCGCCGGTGAGCACGGTCCAGCCCCCCATGCGGGAGGCGCCCTGCTCGCCATGCGCGTGTACGCCGTGCACATGTACGCCGTGCGGGTGGGCGTGGGAATGCGGATGGCCGTGCGCATGGCCGGGTGCGTCCGGCGCATGCTCATGGCCGTGGTGCCAGAGCTCGGCCTTGTCGAGCAGGAAGAAAAACACCAGGCCAACGAGCAAGGTCGCAAAGAGCGCCTGGGGATCGATAGGGCTCTCGAACGCCTCGGGCAACAAATGCATGAACGCCGTCGCCAACAAAGCGCCGGCCGCCAGGCTCAGCAGATGCTGCGGCCCCACGCCCGGCCCTTGTGCCCGGCCAAGGCCGGCACGCATCAGCCAGGCGGCCACCCACACACTGCCTATGCCGGCCGCCAGGGTGGCCAACACAATTACTATCAAAATCATAGCTATTTGCGCTTTTACTGTATGCCCTATGGGCTATTTTTATTCAACTTTTTGCTCTCAGCGCACGCCGTGCTCACCCAACCAGGCCAGCGCCTTGTGCCAGCCATCTTTGGCGGCCGCCGCCCGGTAGCTCGGTCGGTAGTCCGCATGAAAGGCATGCGGCGCATCGGGGTAGGTGACGATGCGCGAGGCCTTTGCCGCATCCGAGCCTGACGCCAGGGCTGTGCGCATGCGCTCGATCGAGGCCTGCGGGATCCCGGTGTCCGCCTCGCCATACAGGCCAAGCACGGGTGCGCGCAGGATGGGGGTAAGCTCCAGCGGGTGCTTGGGGGTGAGGGCCGTGGCGGCGCCTTCGAGCCGCCCGTACCAGGCCACCGCCGCCTTCACGGGCCCATGCGCCGCGTACAGCCAGGTGATGCGCCCGCCCCAGCAAAACCCGGTGATACCGGCGCGCGACGTGTCGCCGCCGTTTTGCGCGGCCCAGCCCAGCGCGCTGTCGAGATCGCCCATGACCTGGGCGTCTGGCACCTTGGAGACGAGGTCCGCCATCAGCCTGGAAATGTCGCTGTACTTCGACGCATCGCCCTGGCGCGCATACAGCTCGGGCGCGATGGCCAGGTAGCCCTCGCGTGCCAGGCGGCGGCACACGTCGGCAATGTATTCGTGTACACCAAAAATCTCCTGCACCACCAGCACCACCGGCAAGAGCGTTTTCCCCGCAGGCTTGGCACGGTAGGCTGGCACCTGAAAGCCATCGCGCTCGTAGTGCACACGGCCCGCGTCCAGCCCTTCGGCGGAGGTCGCGATGGCCGTCTGCGCCATGAGCGGTGCGGCCGCTGCGGCATAGCCCAGCCCCACACCCGCGTGCAGCACGGTGCGGCGGCGGGCGCCGCTCTGCGTGGCCCGCCCAGGCGCAAGGGAATCGATCTCGGTGCAAATATCCTGCAAGGACATGAAATTTCTCCGTAACGGCAACCACACCGCCAACGCGCAAGTCTAGAGCTTGCGCGCCTGCGGCGCTGCGAGCGCGTCGCGAGCGGCCACTCTCGCTGCCGTCGGCTGAAGTGCCCGGCGACGGCGTCTTCATGCCAGGCGGCATGCGTTGGGTTTTAAGTGAAAATAGCCTCTAGCGCTTATGCAGCAAGCGCTAACAGCTATCAACTAAATAGCGTTTAGAAAATACCCAAGCCCAGCCCGGTGGCCAGCGCCTCGCCCAGCACGCGGCAGCGCTCCAGATCGCCGCTCTCAATCTGCTTGGGGGCCAAAATGGCCTCGGGCGTCTGGGCGTGGGTGCAGACGATGAGCGGCTCTGCCACCGCCTTGAGGCGCCAGCCGGTGGCAATGCGCGCCACCTGCCGCGCCGCATTGCTGCCGTCGCTGCCCGCACAGACCAGGCAGGCATAGGGCCGGCCGTTGACCCGCTCCAGCACCGCGTAGTAGCTGCGGTCAAAAAAATCCTTCACCACCCCGCTCATGGCGGCCAGGTTTTCGGGCGTCGCAAACAGGTAGCCGTCGGCCGCCAGCACGTCCGGCGCTCCTGCCTGTGCAGCGTGCAGCAGGCGCGCTGTGCAGCCTTCGTCCGCTGCGGCACCGGCACGCGCCGCCTCGGCCATTTGCCGCGTGCCATCGGTGAACGAGTGGTAGACGATGAGCAGCGTCTTGCGCGCGGCCATGCTGCTACAGCGCCATTGACGGCCTTTGCGCCATGGCGGCGCGCCAGCGCAGCAGGTGCGGGTGCTGCTCGCCGGGCTTTTGCTTGACCACGCGCGCAAAGTCCACGGCCACCACGGCGGTGATGTCGGCGACGCTGAAACGCTCGGTGGCAATGAAGTCGCGGCCCGCCAGGCGGTCGTTGAGCAACAGGAAGAACTGCTCCACCCGCGCCAGCCCTCGCTGCGCGAGTTCAGGAATCTGTGGGTAGTTCACCGCGCCAGGCAAGGCCCGGTTGGCCATGGCGGGCGCACTGTTGCGCAGGGCTTCGGCAACGGCCAGCAGGCCCTCGAACTCCATGCGCCAGTTCCAACTGGCGATCTCGGCCTTTTCCTCGGGCGTGGTGCCCAGCAGGGGCGGCTCGGGAAACTGCGCTTCCAGGTAGGCCGCAATACCCGGGTTGTCGGTCAGCACCAGGCCGCCCTCGGTGCGCAGCGCCGGCACCGTGCATTGCGGGTTGATCTGGCGGTACGCCTCGCCGAGCTGCTCGCCGGAGCGCAGGTCCACCGCGACGGTGGCATGCGCCACGCCCTTTTCAGCAAGAAAGATGCGCGCGCGACGCGGGCTGGGCGCCGTGGCGCAGTCGTAGAGAGTGATCATGGTGGTGTCCTATGGCTCAGGCCGACGGCGCGAGCTTGTCCTGCGTCTTGGTGTCGAAGTCGCTGGCGTCGTGCCGCTCATGCAACTGGCTGGCGGGCTCGCCCCAGGTGCGGTTCACCTTGCGGCCGCGCTGCACCGCCGGGCGCTGGGCAATCTGGTCGGCCCAGCGGACCACATGCGTGTATTCGTGCACCTGCAAAAACTCGCCCGCGTCGTAGAGCTGGCCCTTGGCCAGTGCGCCGTACCACGGCCAGATCGCCATGTCGGCAATGGTGTAGTCGTGGCCGGCGATGAACGCGTGCTCGGCCAGGCGCTTGTTCAGCACATCCATCTGGCGCTTGACCTCCATGGCAAAGCGGTCGATCGGGTATTCGAACTTCTGCGGCGCGTAGGCATAAAAATGCCCAAAACCGCCGCCCAGAAACGGCCCGCTGCCCATCTGCCAGAACAGCCACGACAGGCACTCCGCGCGCGCGGCGCCGCTGGCAGGGACGAAGGCGCCAAATTTCTCCGCCAGATACAACAGGATGGCGCCGGACTCGAACACCCGCACCGGATGGGCGGCATCACTGCGGTCTAGCAGCGCCGGAATCTTGGAATTGGGGTTCACCGACACGAAGCCGCTGCCGAACTGAGCGCCTTCCTGGATATTGATCAGCCAGGCGTCGTACTCGGCCCCGCTGTGGCCCGTCGCCAGCAACTCTTCCAGCAGGACCGTGACTTTCACCCCATTGGGCGTGGCCAGCGAATACAACTGCAGCGGGTGCTTGCCCACCGGCAGTTCCTTGTCGTGCGTGGGGCCGGACACCGGCCGGTTGATGCTGGCGAACTTGCCGCCGTTTTCCTTGTTCCAGTGCCAGATGGCAGGCGGGGTGTAAGGGGTGGGGGTGGTCATGGGTTACACGTCCTACAGGCGGTTCAAAAGGGTCAGCACGGTACATGCCGGGGGAGAACGGATCAGTGTAGCGACGCAGCGTGCTTTTCGTATGTCCCCCGCGGCGCGGCGGCGGTGCTTGCGCCGATCGGGAGGGCCGGACCGACCGCCGCAGATTCCTGTCCGGCACGCAACCGGCATTGCCCGTGCGGCCAAGCACTGCCTTCTTCGCACCATCAGCTTGCCATGGTGATCAGCATGGCCAGCACAGCCACCAACATTACGCCCGTACACAACCAGCCCAAGACTTTGAGGCGAAGGCCCACCACCAAGGCGCCCATGATGTCGCTGCGCGCGGCCATCAGCATCATCACCACCATGATGGGCACCGAGATCACGCCGTTGATCACGGCGCTCCAGAACAAGGCCTTGATCGGGTCGATGGGCGACAAACCTATCGCCATACCGAACAACATGGCTGCCGCGATGATGCCGTAGAACGCTTTCGCGGCCATCGGCTTGCTCTCCAGACTGTTCTTCCAGTGAAACGTTCCAGCGACCGCGTAAGCCGCCGAGCCCGCGAGCACTGGCACTGCCAGCAACCCGGTGCCGACGATGCCTATCGTGAACAGCAGGAAGGCGAATTCTCCGGCGATGGGCCGCAGTGCCGTAGCCGCCTGGGCCGAGGTCTGGATATCGGTGAGGCCGTGCGCATGCAATGTCACGGCCGTCGTCAGCACAATGAAAAATGCGACCAGATTGGAAAAAGCCATGCCGATGGTCGTGTCGATCTTGATCCGCTGCAGTTGCTTGTCGGCCTGGCCCAAGGTCTTTTTAAGCGCCTGGACGCACGGTTCGACGCGCATTTCTTCCACTTCCTGCGACGCCTGCCAGAAGAACAGATAGGGGCTGATGGTCGTGCCAAATACCGCCACGACGGTGGTGATGTAGTCCGGCTTCCACTGGATATGCGGCAAGAACGTTTTCGTCAGCACAGCGGACCAAGGGATCTTCACCATGAACGCAGTCGCCACGTAGGCAAGCAGCACCAAGGTCAGCCATTTGAGGATGCGAACGTAGTTTTTGTAGGGAATGAACACCTGCAGCAACAGCGATAGCACCCCGAAAAAAACCACATACAAATGCGCGCTGCCACCCAGAATCAAGGTCACTGCGTCTGCCATGGCGGATATATCCGCGGCAATGTTGATGGTGTTGGCCAGCACCAGCAGGGACACCAGGGTGTACAGCAACCAGGCTGGGTAATGCTGGCGGATATTGGTGGCCAGGCCATGGCCGCTCACCCGTCCAATGCGCGCGCTGATCATCTGGATGCCAACCATTAGCGGATACGTCAGCAGCAGGCTCCACAACAGCTCGAAACCGAACTGGGCACCCGCTTGCGAATAGGTCGCGATGCCGCTGGGGTCATCGTCTGCTGCCCCGGTGACCAGGCCAGGCCCGAGTTTGTTCAGCCAGGAATCTGCGCTGGAGGGCGGGTCCGTCTGTGAATCCTGTGCTTTGCCGGGCATGGGGACTTTCTTGCAAGCGTGGCCGCAAGGATTTGCTGGCGCACGCTACCGTTCCTCTGGGAGGTAGCCACAGTGGATGCGCTGCAGCCCACTATCCAGGTCAGCGATAAGCACTGCGCTCTGTAAGACAAGCATGGGAAATGCCCGTCCCGGTGCCTTCGCGCTCGACGGCGTATGGCAATACCCGCCTGACTACCCTGGTGTTCCCGATCAACCCGCGCCGCTGGCAGTGGCCGCATACACGTTGCAAACGACGCCACTGTCTGGGCGGCCGATCGGCCTATCGATGAGGCGGCACGCCGCGACCACCGCGCCACAACCAAAATGCCGTGGCCGCCAACAGCACGGTAGCGGCTGCATTCGCCCAATGGAGCGCATCCCACCCCGCCCACTGGCTGGTCCCGATCCATCGCACCAGTAGCGGGCCCGCGATTTGGCCGGCCGCGAAACCGGCGGTCATGCGGGCCAGCAGCGGTGTCGGGTTGGAGGGCATCCGCTCCCGCGCCAATTGCAGGCCGGCCATGGTGGCGACCATGAAAGTGCCTCCCACCAAAACCGCCGAAGCGGTCAGCGTCCACAAGGACTGTTGGCACAGCGGAAGCAAGGTGCCCAAGGCCATGACGGCCTGGGCTGCGGCCCAGACTTTTCTGCGCGGCCAGGCCGACAACCAGCGAGAGGCAAAAGCGACCGACAGCGCCGCCGCCACGCCAAAAATGGGCCAGGTCAGACCGAAGACCAGCGGGTCAGAGACGAGTTGCCTTGCCATGGTGGGCAGGTACGTGGCCGGAATGATGTAGCCGAACCCAAAAGCGCCGTAGCACAACACCAAGCCCAGATGGCCTTTGCCAGCAAGCGGCTCCTTCGCTTGATGGGCGCCCGTGTTGGCCGCCGGGGGCACCAAAGCGGCAGAGGGAGCAGCCAGGCTGCGCAGCACGTAAGCCGTGCCTGCAGCCGCCAACGCCCCCAGCTCCATCCAGAGCAGCAGGGCCGATTGCTTGCCTCCGAGCCAGGCCAAAACGCCGGTCAGCGCAATCCCCAGGCCGACACCGGTGTACATCCATCCGCCCAATGAAGGAGACTCTCTGCGGGCCAGTTCTGACAAGCACCATCCGCTTGCGCACACCAGAACCCAGGCGCTGAACACACCGGCGCTGCCGCGCAAAATTGCGCCAAGCCAGGGAAGGGAAGCCGTGCCCCAGACCATGCACCCGGTGGTCAGCGCAACCCCGATCAGCCCGACGCGGATACCGTTTCGAGGCGAACGCCCAAACATGGAGGCCGTCAGTGCCCCGACCAGATAGCCGATGTAGTTGGCGCCGGCCCATTCGGTCCCGGTGACCGCATCCAAGCTTCCATCCCGCAGCATCAGCGGCATCAATGGCGTGAAGGCAAACCGGCCGATCCCCATCGCGATCGCGAGGGAGACAAGGCCGGTGATGACGATCGTCCAGGGTGACAGCAGGTGGGATGGGCGTGTAGGCATGCGGAATTAAACCGCACAAACCCCCATCGCCGCGCTGGCGAACCCATCGGGGGCGCCTTCCTCGTAGAGCGGGGCCTGGCAACGGTTGCCACCGCACAGGGGTGGCAACCGCCCGGTTCAGCGCTGTGCCCGAACTTTGCCGATGCGATAGCGGTGGTAGACAAACGCGACGATGGAGGCAACGAAACCCGATGCCGCGCCGACCCCGAGCGCCCAGCGAGGACTGAAACCGTCGGCCACCCACCCAACCAAAGGGGCGCCAAGCGGCGTGCACCCCAGGAAGATGGCCATATAGATCGCCATGACGCGCCCACGCATGGCGGGCTCCGTTCTCAACTGAACCAGACTGTTGGTCGAGGTGGTGAACGTTTGCGCCATGGTGCCCATCCCCACCAAAGCCAGGCCGAACAACCAGACATTGGGCATGACCGCGGCAAGCATGCACATCACGCCAAATCCAAAGGCACTGGCGGCCAGAATCGTCAGTCGGGGCTGCTCGCGTCCAGCGGCAAGCAAGGCGCCCAGGACGGACCCAACCGCCATGGCCGACGACAGCGCTCCGTACAGATGGGGGCCACCATGAAAGGTCGTGACCGACATGGTCGAGATGAAGATCGGGAAATTGACTCCGTAGGTTCCCACCAGGAACAGCATGGCCAGGGCAATGACGAGGTCGGGCTTGTGCCTGACGTAGCGCAGGCCGTCGACCATGGCGACTCCGGGCTTGCCGGGCTTGCCGGTTTTGGGCAGGCGGCGGAGCTCGCCAACGCGCATCTTCAGCAACGACGTGAGGACAGCGACAAAGCTCAAGCCATTGATGATGAACAGCCACCCCGTTCCCAAGACCGCGATCAGCACCCCGGCGACCGCTGGGCCGATCAATTGGGCGCTGTTGAACAGCGTCGAGTTCAGCGCGATCGCATTGGGCAGGTCGTCATCGCCCACGAGTTCCGCGACAAAGGTCTGGCGCACCGGAGCATCGAAAGCGCTGATGCACCCCATGAGCCCGGCAAACACGTACACCTGCCACAGCGTGACAAGCCCCGTAAGCACCAGCAGGCCAAGACCCAGCGCGGTGGCCGCCATCGCCGACTGCGTGGCAAGCAACATCTTTCGGCGATCCACGCGATCGGCCACGGCCCCCACCACGGGCATCAGGACAATCGGCGGGCCGAATTGGAGCGCCATCACCACGCCCACCGCCGTCCCGCTGTTGTGGGTCAATTGGGTCAGCACCAGCCAATCCTGGGCAATGCGCTGCATCCACGTGCCGATGTTGGAGACAAACGAGCCAGCCGCCCAGACGCGGTAGTTGTGCCTGCCCAGGGAGCGGAACGTCCTTGTCAGCCGGGCTTTGGCGCTGGTGCCGGAGGTAGGTGAAAAGGGGTTCATTGAAGAGACAGTGTGCAGCCGACGCTTTCCAGGTTCGACAGGCTGCTGTATCGATTGTGAGGCCAGGAAACCGACTTGCCCGGCCGCAGACGTTAAATCACCTTGAGAGACAAGCATGGCGCGCCACAAGGGGCGCGGCACCCCACGCGACGCAACGCTACCCAGCCGCTCTCTGGCTTTTGGGGAGCAAGGCGGCCACGACGCCCAACAACGGCAGGTAGGCGATCGCCCTGTAGACGAACTCGATGCTGGTGCGGTCGGCCAACAAGCCCAGCGCCGCGGCGCCAAGGCCGCCCATACCGAATGCAAAGCCGAAGAACAAGCCGGACACCGCGCCAATCTTTCCCGGCATCAGTTCCTGCGCATACACAAGAATCGCCGAGAAAGCCGACGACAGCACCAGCCCAATCACGATCGTGAGTGCGGTGGTCCAGAACAAATCGGCATGCGGCAGCAGCAACGCGAAGGGCGCAACGCCGAGAATGGACGCCCAGATCACCGGCTTGCGCCCGATGCGGTCGCCAATCGGCCCACCGGCGAGCGTGCCGATGGCCGAGGCAAACAGGAAGATGAAGAGATGTACCTGCGCGCTCTGCACCGACAAGCCGAACTTCTCGATCAGGTAGAAGGTGTAGAAACTGCTGATCCCCGCAATGTAGAAATACTTGGAAAAAATCAGTACCAGCAACACGCCAATCGCAAACAGCACCACGCCGCGTGGGTGCGGCGAGCTTGGTGCGGCTCGCAGGCCGACCGGCCCAGCCGCAAGGTTGTGCGCGACATACCAACGGCTCACCTGCAACAGCATCGCGATGGCCAGCAGTGCGGCGAGCCCAAACCAGGCCACGCTGCGCTGGCCGAAAGGAACAATCACGGCCGCTGCCAACAAGGGCCCAATCGCGCTTCCCGTATTGCCGCCCACCTGAAACACCGACTGCGCCAGCCCATGCTGCCCGCCGGACGCCAGCCGAGCGATACGCGACGATTCCGGGTGGAAGATGGCCGACCCCAGGCCCACAAACGCAGCCGCAAGCAGCAACACCGCGTAGGTCGGCGCATAGGCCAGAAGAATCAAACCGCACAAGGTGGAGACCATGCCAAAGGGCAGCGAATACGGTTGCGGCCGCCTGTCGGTCGTCAGGCCAACCAGCGGCTGCAGCAGCGACGCCGTCAACTGGTAGGTCAGCGTGATGAAGCCGATCTGCACGAAGCTCAGGTGAAAGTCGCCCTTGAGAATCGGGTACATCGCCAGGATCAGCGACTGCATCATGTCGTTGACCATGTGCGAGGCGCTGATGGCGCCCAGCACGCGGTACTCGGCCTTGGGGGCTCGGGGCGGCCTCAGCGTGGCGGCAAGACTGGACATTGGAAGGAGTTTTCTGGAGCAGGCGCGCGAACCACTGAAACGGGTTCGATGAGGCGGCTGGAACACGGGAATTCTAGATTTCGAATGGAAATCTGTCTTGCGGCCCGGTTCACCACCCATCAGGAGGTGGTGCCAATCGGGCTGGCGGACGTGCGTGCCCTGCCCGCCCATCAGCCGGCACGCTTGCAAGCGCAAAATCGTCCCTTCTATTGTGTTCTTGGAGCCAAGACATGGAAGCACATGAACCACTGTGCGAAACGTTTCGCCGCTTGCACGACGCGAATTGTTTCGTCATGCCGAACCCCTGGGATGTGGGGAGCGCACGGGCTCTGGAGCAGATGGGATTCAAGGCTTTGGCCACCACCAGCGCAGGCTTCGCGTGGTCGCGCGGCCGCCCGGACAACCAGATCACCCTTGACCAGGCGCTTGAGCATCTGCGCCACATCGTTGCCGCCGTTGCCGTGCCCGTGAACGCAGATTTCGAGGGTGGCTTCGCCATTGAGCCGACACAGGTCGCTGCCAACGTGAAACTCGCCGTGGCCACCGGCATTGCGGGGCTTTCCATTGAAGATTCCACAGGCGACGCTGACCGTCCCTTGCACGACTTCGAACTCGCGGTCGCCCGAATCCAGGCGGCGCGGCAGGCGATTGACGAGGCGGGCAGTGGCGCCCTGCTCACCGGCCGATCAGAAGGCTTCATCTGCGGGCGCCCGGACATTGCCGAGACAATCCGCCGCTTGCAGGCCTATGCAGAGGCCGGCGCCGACTGCCTGTACGCGCCGGGCATTCACCAGCGAGAAGATATCGCCGCAGTCGTCGCCGCGGTGGCGCCGAAACCGGTGAACCTGCTGATCAATGCGCCGTACATCACCGTCGCCGAGGCCGCAGATCTGGGAGTTCGCCGAATCAGCGTCGGTGGGGCCCTGGCGCGCACGGCCTGGGCGGGGTTCCTGCACGCGGCCAAAGAGATTGCGGAGGGCGGGACGTTCGCTTGCTTCGAGGGGTTGCCGAAGGTGGATGCGATGTTTCTTGGGCGGTAGGGGCCGCGTGCCTTGGCGTCAAGACGGCGGACCTTCGAGGGGCGGCTTTTGAATGCAAGGCAATGGCTGAAATAGGGGTTTTCGGTTGGCTGTTGTCGACCCAAAGCAGAACTCGCCAACTCGGGAAAGCGGACGCTGAGGAACGTTTGAGATCAGGGGCCGCCGACCGAAGGGAGTGAACCAACAAGCGCAGCTTGTTGGTTCCCATGGATCGAAAGGTTAGGCATCGCTTTACCGCGCACGTAGGGCTTCCAAGTGCTGACGCAACTTCTGTTCTACAACTGCTTTCCCGCCAATGGTGTTGTCGTAGAAGAGAGTTCTAAAACCCGAAATATCGAACGGCAACTTCTGACGGGTTCTATCGCTCAATAGGATGGTTGGTTTGCCGATGCCGTGAGCGTAGCCCACCTCGTAGAAGACATTTGCGTTCTCTGGTGTGACATCGGCGATGATTAGCGCCGCAGAGCGAATGGATTGGGTTATGTCTTCAAGGATTTGGCCTGACGTATAGAAGTCGTCCCCCCGAATAACTCGATAGCCAAACTCCTCGCAGACAGGTTTTATAACGTCGGTGTAGAGGACGTTGAAGTCCTCCGTAAATTGCATCACTGCAAAGCACAGTGGCTGCTGGGACTCAACCTTGAGGTTGCGGAATTTGATCTCCGCGTCGCCTTGCATGAAGAGGCCGATCTGCCCCCTTCTAAGCGTTCGTGTGGTGGAAAGAACCCGCACTCCATCTACATACATGTCGATGGTTGATCCGATGACACGAGCACTGACGCTTACCCATCGTTTCGTTGGTACTACAGAGCCCTGACCAGCCCCAATTACTGGTTCCCAGTTCCAGTTACGTAGTGCTGCAAAACCGTAAGGGGCACCCAGACAATTGAGGCCGAACGCTAACTCAAATTCGGTGATCGGTCCTTTTGAGGGTTCTGCTGCGGTACTTGAACTTTGCGGAGGACCTGGATCTGCCACAAGAAGTAGATCGCAGATGCTGGAACTATCAACCAGAAACGCTTCCCATGAAACGGTTCCTTGTTCGAACTCAATGTTTGATCGTAGGACAGTGTGCGGAGGCATTGGCTTGCGCTCGCTTTCGGGCGCCGCAACCACCTCTGACGACTGTGCCATGCGCGTAGGAATGTGCGTTACTTTCGATCCGTCAACTTCTGCGTTGCCGTAGGTGACTACCCAGTTTTGCTTGGTACTCAATGTGAAGTCCTCTCGTTCTGCATGATGTGGGGGGCTAACGGCAGTGATTCGACAATGTAAGTTCGATGATGCCCAACAGTTATTCAGACGCAGAACCGTCTGGGTGATTGCCAATAATACGAACCCGGTTGAACTGCCTCTAATATATTGAATTACATGGAGATTATCCGATGCTACTCTCCTTATCATTTCCCGATCATACGGATAGGGTTGTGTACGCTATCGGGACGTTTCTCGGGGGACCGCTTCTGGCCGACAACAGCCGCTCATCGTCTGGAACTCAAATGCGCTGCCTCAGACGTGCATGCCAAAGGAAATGCGTTGCGCCCTCCGTTCCGGGATTGGGATCTGAGCACGAGTTTCGCTGCGCGAAATCGTGATCCGACCCCAATGCCTGCGCTACTGAGCCGGGGCCGAGCGCAGCGATGGCCCGAAGGGCGGCCCGGCTCCCCTTCCCCTCTGGCCGTGCCGAGGAGCACAGCTTCAGGCGGATCAGAGCCGCCTTCAACACCATGTGATCTCAGGCCAGGCTCAATGCGGCAACGGGGTTGCCTTCCAGCCGGGGTGCTGGAAATAGGCGCCGTAGGTATTGAGCGCCTGCGCGATCTTGACCACGCCCGAGGCGCGCTCCGGGTCGCCCTGCTTGCCTTGCGCCATGTCGGCGCCCGCCACCATTTCGGCGATCACGGCATGCAACTGCGCGTCGGCTTTGGGGTCGAGCTTGCAGTTTTCCACGATGTAGCCAATCTGGGCCGTGACCGCCTGGCCCAAGGCATCGAAATCGGCCGCCTTGGCCGTGCCTGCGTGGGCGGCGGGCAGGGTGCGGTCTACCGATGCCTTGATCTCTTGCATGGCCTTGCGCAGCGGCGCATCGGTGGCCCATTTCTTGCCCGCATTGAGCTCGATGGGATGGGACGCGGCTGCGCCATGGTCGTGGCTTTCAGCGGCCAGGGTGGCCAGCGGGGTGGCCAGGGTGGCGGCCAGCAGAAGGGACAGGGCAAGTTTCATGGTGAACTCCGGTGAAGGTTGACGTGCATTGGGGCCGTGCAATGGCGCGGCCTTGCTGGTGTCAACGAACCCCGCACCGAAATGTTCCATTTAATTTGCATCTTTGTTTGCATTCCGGCCGCCCGCTTCAATGGCGGTGCAACTGCTCTTCCTCGGTGGACTCTTGTGCGTAGCGGCTGAGCAGCAGGTTCATCAGCTTCTCGCGCTGCGGCGCATCCAGCAAATCGCGCTCTGCCAGCAGTTGCGCAATCACCCGTTGCTGCTGGGCCGCCTGCAGCGCGGCAATGGTGGCCTGCTCGGCATCGATGGACGCCCGCTGCGGTGACTCGGCAAAAATGTGGCGCACCAGCGACTCGCGGTGGCGGCGAATGTCGCTCCAGTTGGCCGCGAGGTCACGCAAGAAGGCTGGCTCCAACTGCTGCCAGCGCTCGCGCTGCTGCGGGGCCAGGCCGAGGTAATCGGGCATATTCAGCGGCGCGGCAGCGGCGTTCGGCGCCGGTCTGGCCTGCTGCACGAGAACGGCGGCGAGGGTGCCGAGGTTCAGAGCCAGAGACAGGGCCAACACCCCTTTGCACATCGTGCTGCGATTCATGGCATGGCTTTCGATAGACGACAAATTTCAGCGGCTGCGCACAGCCCACCGGGCGGCACCGGGTCGAACACGCGCACCAGGCTTGCGTTCGGAGCGCTCACGGCCCCACCGCCTGCCAGCAAACTGCCCAGCCACACCCCCGATGCCAGCGCCAGGCCGGTGCCCAGCCCGGCGGGCACCCAGCCCGTCCAGAACCGGGGCCTGGCACGGGGGCGCGGGGGCGGCGTTCGCAGGCGGTCCTTGAGGCGCGCCGAGAGGTCAAACCCCAAGGTGGGCGACGGCAACTCGCGCATGGCCTGTCGCAAGCCCTGGAATTGCGCCAGCCGGCGCTGGCAGACCGGGCAGCCCTGCACATGGCGGGCCAACTTGGCGTATTCGGCGGGCCGCATTTCCTGATCCGCGTAGGCGGACAGCGCCGGGTCTTGGGGGCAGCTCATTTCGGTACCTCTTCTGGTCGGTGTGGCATTTTTTCCAGCAGTGCGGTGCGCGCCCGTGCAATGCGCGACTTCACGGTGCCCACGTTCAGGCCAAGCACGGTGGCAATGTCCTGGTACGGCATGTCCTCGATCTCGCGCAGCAGCAAAATTTCGCGGTGCTCGGCGGGAAGCCGCGCCAGCGCTGCCTCCAGGCTTCGATAGCGCTGGCGCGTTTCCAGCACAGCATCGGGTGTTGGCGCGGGGTCGGCGAAGGCATCGCCATCGTCTTCCTCCAGGGGCACGAACTGCACGCGCTTGTCGCGGCGCAGCCAGTCGAAGGCCAGGTTGCGCGCAATGCGAAACAGCCAGGCCGAAAAATGCGTCTCCAGTTGCCAATGCGCCAGCGCCTGGTAGGCGTTCAAGAAAGTGTCTTGCGCCAGCTCGATGGCCTCGTCGGGCGAGCGGGTCAGGCGCACCAGAAAGCGATAGATGCGGTCCTGGTAGCGCACGACCAGCTCAGAAAATGCGGCCCTTTCGCCCCGCTGCGCATGCGCAGCGCATTCTTCGTCTCCCAGGTGTTTGAAGTTCTGCATGTTCCTTGATCAAGTCAACGAACAGAGGGGCAAAAAGTTCCCTTGTCTCCAGGAGGCTGTCGGACTTGGAGCGTCGAAAGCGAGAATCGGCCCCAACGAGGACAGTTTTTGCCGGATTTGCAGCCCCATAGCCCGGCTATGGGGCAAGAAGACGGTGAAGAATGGACCGCTGCGGCCGATTTGCAGCCGACGATTTCCAAGTCCGACAGGCTCCTAGGCACTTGCCGCCAGGCAGGGCGGCACCCGCCTTGGCAATGGGCTTCACCCGTGCACTTCAAGCGCCGCCTTACCCCCACCACCGCACCGCTCCCGCAGACACTGCCCCCAGCACCACCACCAGCAAGAACGGCAACCGCGCCCACAGCGCCAACGCCGCCACCGCCAAGGCCGCCAGCCGCGCATCCAGCACCAGCGCAGTGCCCGATGCAAAGGTGTTCATCACGGTCAGCGCCGACAGCAGCGCCACGGTGATGGCGCCCGCCACGCGCGTCATGCGGGGGTTGTTCAGCCAGCGGGCGGGCACGGCGTAGCCGGAGAGCTTGGTGAGGTAGGTAACGGCGGCGCCCACCAGGATGGCAAGCCACAAGCTCATGGCACCGTCCTTTGAGCCGCTGCCGGCACCCACCAGCCCCAGGCGGCTCCCACGGCGGCGGCGACGAGGATGGGAAGGCCGGGCGGCAGCAGGGGCAAAGCGAGCGCGGTGACCACACCACTCAGCACCGCCAGCGCCACGGGCTCGCGCTGGCGCAAGCGGGGCCAGAGCAGGCCGAGGAAGGCGGCCACCGCTGCGCCGTCGAGCCCCCAGCGGCGCGGGTCGCCCAGGGCGTCGCCCAGCCAGGCGCCGACAAAGGTGAACAGGTTCCACAGCACGAAAATGCCCAGGCCCGCCACCCAGAAGCCGCGGCGCTGCTCATCCAGCGCGGTTTGGCCGGCGGCAGTGGCGGTGGATTCGTCGATGGTGACCTGGGCGGCGAGCCATTTGCGCCAGCCACGGGGTTGCAGCATGTGGTTCATCTGCATGGCGTAGACGGCATTGCGCACGCCCAGCAGTGCTGCGGCGCCGAGCGCGGCAGACGGCACGCCGCCGCCCGCGATGACGCCAATGAAGGCGAACTGCGAGCCGCCGGTGAACATGAGCAGGCTGAGCGCCATGGTCTGCCCCACCGTGAGCCCTGCCGCCACGGCCAGGGCGCCGAACGAGACACCGTAGAGGCCGGTGGCGGTGGCGATAGACAGGCCCATGCGGATGGCGGGGGTCCAGGAGGCGGGTCGCAGGGTGGGTGGTGAGGAATTCAAATTAGTCAATTTTGATAGCTTGTAGCGCTTGCTACATATGCCTTAGAGGCCGAAAACATCTAAAACTAACGTCCCTCGGGCCAACTGCGTTCAAGATGCCGGCAAGGGGGGGGGGCAGTTCCGGGATTGGGGTCTGAGCAAGAGTTTCGCTGCGCGAAATCTTGATCCGACCCCAATGCCTGCGCCGTTCGCACCACCATCGCTGTGCTGCTGGCGGAGCCAGTCAATGCGCCTTGTCCCAGTTGGGCCCCACGCCCACTTCGGCCAGCAGCGGCACCTTCAGCGCGGCGACGCCGGCCATCAGGCGGGGGATGTCGTGGCGCACCCAGTCCACATCGGCCTCGGGCAGCTCGAACACCAGTTCGTCGTGCACCTGCATGATCATTTTGATGGCCGGCTTGTGCGCGTCCAGCTCTTTCTGCACGGCCACCATGGCCAGCTTGATGAGGTCGGCCGCCGTGCCCTGCATGGGCGCGTTGATGGCGGCGCGCTCGGCGCCGGCGCGGCGCGGGCCGTTGGGGCTGTTGATTTCGGGCAGGTACAGGCGGCGGCCAAACACGGTCTCCACGTAGCCCATGGATTTGGCCGACGCTTTGGTCTCGTCCATGTACTGCTTGACGCCGGGGTAGCGCTGGAAGTAGCGGTCGATGTAGGCGGCGGCGGCCTTGGTTTCTATGCCCAGGTTCTTGGCCAGGCCAAAGCTGCTCATGCCGTAGATGAGGCCGAAGTTGATGACCTTGGCGTAGCGGCGCTGCTCGCTGGTCACTTGGTCCACCGCCACGCCAAACACCTCGGCGGCGGTGGCGCGGTGCACATCCAGCCCGTGCTGAAAGGCATGGAGCAAGGCCTGGTCGCCGCTGAGGTGCGCCATGATGCGCAGCTCGATCTGGCTGTAGTCGGCACTGGCGATGACGCAGCCGGGCGGCGCGACGAAGGCTTCGCGCACCCGGCGCCCTTCGGCCGTGCGGATGGGGATGTTCTGCAGGTTGGGGTCGTTGCTGGACAAGCGGCCGGTGACGGCCACGGCCTGCGCGTAGTGCGTGTGCACGCGGCCGGTGCGCGGGTTGGCGAGCTGCGCCAGCTTGTCGGTGTAGGTGCCCTTGAGCTTGGAGAGGCTGCGGTGCTCCAGCAGCTTGGCGGGCAGGGGGTAGTCCTCGGCCAGCTTTTCCAGCACCTCCTCGTCGGTGCTGCGCGCGCCGGTGGCGGTCTTCTTGACTACCGGCATGCCCAGCTTGTCGAAGAAGATTTCGCCCAGTTGCTTGGGGCTGCTGAGATTGAAGGGCTGGCCGGCGATTTCATACGCCTCGGTCTCCAGCTGCACGATGCGCTGGCCCAGCGCATGGCTTTGCGCGGCCAGGGTGGGCGCGTCGATCAGCACGCCGTTGCGCTCGATGCGGTAGAGCGTCTCGCTGCTGGCGATCTCCAGCGCGTAGATGAAGCGCAGCTTGTCGTCGGCCTGCAACAGCGGCCACAGGGCGTTGTGCACGTCCAGCGTCTGGTCCGAGTCTTCGCACGAATAGGCAGCGGCCTTGTCGACCGGCACCTGGGCAAAGGGAATCTGGTGCGCGCCCTTGCCACACAGGTCTTCGTAGCTGATGCCGGTGCGCCCCGTGTGGCGCTGGGCCAGGCTGGTGAGGTTGTGCGGCTTGTGCACTTCCAGCACGTAGCTTTGCAGCATGGTGTCGTGCGCGTAGCCCTGCACTTCGATGCCGTGGTTGGCAAACACGTGGCGGTCGTACTTGATGTGCTGGCCCAGTTTGTGGCGCTTGCCGTCTTCCAGCCAGGGCTTGAGGCGCGCCAGCACGTCGGCGAGCGGCAGTTGCTCGGGCGCATCCGGCCCGGCGTGGGCCAGGGGGATGTAGGCGGCCTCGCCCGCCTGCACGCTGAAACTGATGCCGACGATTTCGGCGCGCATCTCGTCGAGCGAGGTCGTTTCGGTGTCGATGGCGACCAACTCGGCCGCCTGCAGGCGCTGCATCCACTGGTCGAAGTCGGTCCAGTTCAGGATGGTGTCGTACACCACGCTGCGGTGCTGCGCGGCCTCGGCCACGGGGCTGGCGGAGTGGTCGGCGAACAGGTCGCCACTCTGGCCGGGCATGGCGACATCGGGAGCGTTGGTGGCGGCTGGGGGCGCGGTTTCCAGCGTGCGGGCCAAGCCCTTGAAGCCGTACAGCTCGTAGAAGTCTTTCAGCCGGGGCACATCGGGCGCACCGATGGCAATGGCGTCGAGCCGGGGCAGGCCGGCGATCCACGCATCCAGATCGCAGTCGGTCTTGATGGTGAGAAGCTGGCGCCCCGTGGGCAGCCAGGCCAGCGCCTTGCGCAGGTTCTCGCCGGCCACGCCCTTGATCTGGTCGGCGCTGGCGACCACGGCGTCAAGCGAGCCGTATTCCTGCAGCCACTTGGCGGCCGTCTTGGGGCCCACCTTTTCGACGCCGGGCACGTTGTCGATGGCATCGCCCACCAGCGTCTGGTAGTCCACCATCAGCCGTGGTGGCACGCCGAACTCGGCCTCCACGCCGGCCAGGTCGCGGCGCTTGCCGTTCATGGTGTCGATGATGGTGATGTGCTCGTCCACCAACTGCGCCAGGTCCTTGTCGCCGCTGCTGACGATCACCTCGATGCCCTGGCGCGCCGCCGTCACCGCCAGGGTGCCGATCACGTCGTCGGCCTCGACGCCGGGCACGTCCAGCACCGGCCAGCCCAGCAGGCGCACCACCTCGTGGATGGGCGGAATCTGCGCGCGCAGGTCGTCGGGCATGGGGCTGCGGTGCTGCTTGTATTCGGGGTATATCTCGTCGCGGAAGGTCGGTCCCTTGGCGTCGAACACGCAGGCGGCGTAGTCGGCGCGCACCTCCTTGCGCAGCGCCTGCACCATGTTGACCATGCCGCGAATGGCACCCGTGGCGGCACTGGCCGGGTCGCCCGGCACGGCGCGCAGGTCGGGCATGGCGTGGAAGGCGCGGTAGAGGTAGCTGGAGCCATCGACCAGCAGCAGGGTTTTTTTGTCGCTCATGCGCCAGATTGTGCACAGGAAGCGGGCGCTGGCGGTGGCCGCCAGGGCATCGCCAAGGGGCTTGCCCTCTGGCGCCATGGCAGCGCTTCGTGTTGAATGTCGCCGGTCGCCATTGCGTTTGGCACTACCCACGTGGGAGGACTGCATTGAAGCTCAAGAAAATCGCCCTGGGAGCGCTTGCCGCGCTCGTCGTTGCCGGCACCGCCGGCTGGTTCAGCCTGGACAAGGAGACGCGCGCCCTGCTGAAAACCGCGCCGACCAACCGCGACCTGCTGTTCTGGAGCGTGCCGCAGCGCGACGCGGCCTTTCGCGCACTCGACCGGATTTCGCTCTTGGCCAAATGGCACGTCATTCCGGCCAGCAGCGCGCCCAAGCCTCTGCCACAGGGCGAGCCGCTCAAGCTCCCCATCGACCTGGACGCCTACATGGCCAGCCAGCGCAGCGCCGCCATCGTGATCCTGCAAGGCGGCAAGCTGCGGCTGGAGCGCTACGGCATGGGCTTTGACAAGGACGGGCGCTGGACGAGCTTTTCCGTCGCCAAATCCTTCACCTCCACGCTGGTGGGCGCGGCGCTGCGCGATGGGCTCATCAAGAGCATGGACGACAAGGTCAGCGACTACCTCCCGGACATGAAAGGCTCGGCCTACGACGACGTGAGCCTGCGCCAGCTGCTCACCATGACGTCTGGCGTGCGCTGGAACGAAGACTATGCCGACCCCCACTCCGACGTAGCCCAGTTCAACAACCACAAGCCCGAGGCCGGCGTGGACGCGCTGGTGAGCTACATGCGCAAGCTCCCGCGCGAGGCGCCGGCCGGCACGCGCTGGCACTACAGCACGGGGGAAACCAATCTGGTGGGCGTTCTGCTGGAGCACGCCATCAAGAAACCGCTGGCCGACTATCTGTACGAGAAGGTCTGGAACCCCGTGGGCATGGAGCAGCAGGCCACCTGGCTGCTGAGCAAGACGGGCAACGAGATCAGCGGCTGCTGCCTCCAGGCCGCCACACGCGACTTTGCCCGCTTCGGCGAGTTCATCCTCGAGGGCGCCAAGGTGAATGGCCAGAGCATCGTCCCGGATGGCTGGCTGCAGGAGGCGACCTCCGGCCAGGCCGCCACCGGCCAGCCCGGCCGGGGCTACGGCTACCAGTGGTGGACATACGACACCGGCGCCTTCGCCGCACGCGGCATCTTCGGCCAGGGCATCTTCATCGACCCCAAGCGCAAGCTCGTGATCGCCTCCAACGCCGACTGGGCCGCCGGCGCCAGCGACCGCGCGACCAGCGACGCCCGCGAAGCGTTCTACCGAGCTGTGCAGAAGGCGGTGGACGACGAGGCGGCTGCCACGCCGGCGCGCTGACCCGATGGGGCGCTGGCGCCCAGGCCGGTATAGTCCCCAGGCCCGGCGTCTCTGGCGCGGAGGTGGCGCGGCGCGGCGCGCCTAGAATCGCGCTATGCGCGCCCCAAACTCCTTCACTGCCTCTCCCCTTGCCTCTCTTGTGCTGCTGGCTCTTGTCAGCGCCCCTGCTTTCGCTCAGAATACCAGTCAAAATGGCCTCCAGGGCACACAGGACAATCGCGAGCAGCTATCGAATACAGAGCAAAAAGACAAGCGGATCGAGCAGCGCACCGAACGCATCCACCTGCAAGACCAGGGCAGCACGGTCGATGAGCTGCGCATTGGCGGCCAGACGCGCAGCATCACCGTGCAGCCCGCCGCCGGCAACATGCCCTCCTACGAGGTGCAGCCGTCTGACGGCGTGCGCAACCGCCCACAGAACGGTGCCGAGTCCACCACCGGCCCGCGCGTGTGGAACGTGATGAAGTTCTGAGCGGCGCCCGCCCTCTGCCCTGCCCTCTGCCCTGCCCACCCCGCGACCCGCCTCGCGTCCGCCCTTTTTTGAACGCCCCGTTTTCGTGGTGCCCTGAGCCATGGCTGTATTTACCCCCGTCTCCCCCGAAGCGGCCAGCGCGCTGCTGCACAAGCTTGATCTCGGCGAACTCGTCGCCTTGCGCGGCATTGCCGGCGGCATCGAGAACACCAATTACTTCGTCACCTGCACGGCGGGCGAGTACGTGCTGACGCTGTTCGAGCGCCTCACGGCCGAGCAATTGCCGTTCTACCTGCACCTGATGAAGCACCTGGCGCACGCCGGCATTCCCGTGCCCGACCCGCAGGGCGACGCGCAGGGCGAAATCCTGCACAGCGTCTGCGGCAAACCCGCCGCCCTGGTCAACCGCCTGGCCGGCCACAGCCAGCTCGCGCCAGAGCCGGTGCACTGCGCGGCCGTCGGCGGCATGCTGGCGCGCATGCACCTGGCGGGGCGCGGGTTCGAACGCCAGCAGCCCAACCTGCGCGGCCTGGCCTGGTGGAACGAGACGGCACCCCTGATACTGCCAAAAATGACTACGGACGAGGCCGCGCTCTTGCAGGCCGAGCTGGCCTACCAGAACCATGTGGCCGAGAGCCCCGCCTATGCCGCGCTGCCACGCGGCCCGGTGCACGCCGACCTGTTCCGCGACAACGTGATGTTCGAGGGCGAGCGGCTCACCGGCTTCTTCGACTTCTACTTTGCCGGTGTCGATACCTTTTTGTTCGACCTGGCCGTGTGCATGAACGACTGGTGCGTGCACCTGCCCAGCGGCGCGCACGACGCCGAGCGCGCCAGCGCTCTCTTGCGGGCGTACGAGGCCGTGCGGCCGCTCACCGCCGCCGAGCGCAGCCTGCTGCCCGCCATGGCGCGCGCCGGAGCGCTGCGCTTCTGGATCTCGCGCCTGTGGGACTGGCATTTGCCGCGCCAGGCCGAGGTGCTGACGCCCCACGACCCGCGGCATTTCGAGCGCGTGCTGCGCCAGCGCGTCGCCCACCCTCTTGTGCCCTCTGCCTGCGCCTCCACCTGCCTGTCTGCATGAAACTTCACATCGTCCCCGCCCGCACCGGCATCACCTGGGTCAAAAGCGGCATTCGCGTCTTCTGGCGCCAGCCCATGGCGCTGTCAGCGCTGTTCTTCATGACCATGGCCGCCATGTCGGTGGCGACCCTGCTGCCGCTGATCGGCCCGGTGCTGGCGCTGGCACTGCTGCCGTCGGCCACGCTGGCCATGATGGTCGCCTCGGCCGAAACCATGCAGGGGCGCTCTCCGACACCTGCCGTGCTGCTCATTGCTTTTCGCGCCGGGCGCCAGCGCCTGCGTGCCATGGCGGTGCTGGGCGCGCTGTATGCGGCGGGTTTTCTGCTCGTCATTGGGGTCTCGGCACTGTTTGACGGCGGACAGTTTGCCCAGGTGTACCTGGGCGGCGCGCCGCTGACGCAAGAGGTCGCCGAGAGCGGCGCTTTCCAGATCGCCATGTGGGTTGCGATGCTGCTGTACCTGCCGCTCTCGCTGTTGTTCTGGCATGCGCCAGGCCTGGTGCACTGGCATGGCGTACCGCCGGTGAAAAGCCTGTTTTTCAGTTTCGTCGCCTGCGTGCGCAACCTGGGCGCGTTCACGGTCTATGGCCTGGCCTGGCTGTTCGTGTTCGCACTCGGGGGCATCGCCATGAGCCTGATTTCCGGCCTGCTTGCCGCCATGGGCCTGGCGAGCGCGCCCACCGTGCTCGGCGGCACCATGGTGGCATTGGCGCTGATGCTGGCCGCCATGTGCTTTACGTCGATTGTGTTCACCTTTCGCGATTGCTTTGAGCCGCCCGACGCCACGCAAGCCCCCGAAGCCCCTGCGGCACTGGCAGAAACCGCGTCCGAATAGAGCCAGAACCGCGCTCGCTCCCAAAAAACCCGGCCTGGCCGGGTTTTTTGTTTTTCAAATGCCTGTCACATTGCGTTTCTAGTCTCCAGGGCAGGAAACGGGCCACCCGCCCGCTCCACAACCTCGGCGGACCTGGCCTGCCTTCTGGGCGCGCCGCCCGCCTTTCGCCGCCCCTTTCTGGAAACCACCATGCCCCACACGACGACGCCCACCCGCCGCAAAGCCCTGCAATTCTTGGCCGGTGTGCCCCTGCTGCCGCTGGGCGCCAGCGCCTCGGCCGCGATGCTGACCGCCTGCGGCGGCGGCAGTGACCCCGCACCGAAGGCCAGCTACGTGTCCGCCGCCTTCACCACCATGGCCGCGCCCACGCTGGCCAACCCTGCCGCCATGGCCACCACCACGGTGGGCTCGGCGCTCAACATCACGCTGAGCGACAAGTCGGTGCTGACCTACCAACTGGCCTACCAGCCCTTCTTCGTGACCGGCGACATGGTCTCTGATGGCAAGGGTGGCACGATCCTGTCGGGCGGCTACTACGACATCCACAACCAGCCCATCATCGACGCCACGGTGCCGGGCAAAGAGCGCCAATTCTTTTCCGACTCCCCCGACGGCACCTCGCTGCTGACCGTCGCCAACCCCACCGTGACCGGCATCAAGGGCAAGGCCGTATTTGCCGTGGTGCAGTTCGAATACACCACCTGGGCGCAAGACGGCAAGACCGACATGTACGGCAAGCTGCCCTCGCCGATCGCCGTGCTCACGCTCGACCAGGACCAGGCCACCGGCAAGCTCAGCCTCGTGAAGTACCACAACGTCGACACCTCCAAGGTGCACGGCCTGTGGATCACCTGCGGCGCCAGCCTCTCGCCCTGGGGCACGCACCTGTCGAGCGAGGAATATGAACCCGATGCCTTCGGAATTGCCAGCAACACCATGTTCCAGGCCTACAGCCAGAACCTGTACGGCAATGCCGCCACGGCCAACCCCTACCACTACGGCCACATGCCCGAAGTGACCGTGAACCCCGACGGCACGGGCAGCATCAAGAAGCATTACTGCATGGGCCGCCTCTCGCACGAGCTGGTGCAGGTCATGCCCGACAACCGCACGACCTTCATGGGGGACGACGCCACCAACAGCGGCTACTTCGTCTTCATCGCCGACAAGGAAAAGGACCTGTCCTCGGGCACGCTGTACGCGGCCAAGCTGGGCACGGGCTTCTCCATTGACCCCGCCGTGGGCACGGCCGCCGCGCTGACCTGGATCAAGCTCGGCTCGGCCACCAGCGCCGAGATCGAAGCCCTGGCCAACACGCTCAAGCCCACGGACATCATGACCGTGGTCAAGGCCGACCCGGCCGATGCCGCATACACCAAGATCGTCGCCAACGGCAAGACCGAGTGGATCAAGATCAACCCCGGCATGGAAAAGGCCGCCGCCTTCCTCGAAACCCACCGCTACGCCGCCTACCGTGGCGCCAGCATGGGCTTCAGCAAGATGGAAGGCACGACCGTCAACATCAAGGACAAGATCGCCTACTCGGCGCTGCAGAATGTGCAGGCCTCCATGGTGGCCGGCAACGCCGCCAACGTGCCGGGCAATAACATCTCGGTGCCCAAACAACTCGTGGCCGGCGTGGTGATGGCGCTCAACCTCAAGGGCGGCCAGAAGGACACCAGCGGCACGGCCATCAACAGCGAATGGATGCCTGCGGACACCAAGCCCCTGCTGGCCGGCGAGGATCTGCTGGACACCGATGGCAAGACCCTCAAGGGCGACGCGCTGGGCAACACGGCCAACCCGAACAAGGTCGCCAACCCCGACAACCTGAAATTCTCGGAAAAGATGCGCACCCTGTTCATCGGCGAGGACAGCAGCCAGCACGTCAACAACTTCCTCTGGGCCTACAACATCGACACCAAGACTCTGTCGCGCGTGATGTCCATCCCCGCGGGCGGCGAATCGACCGGCCTGCACGCCGTGGACGAGATCAACGGCTGGACCTACATCATGAGCAACTTCCAGCACGCCGGTGACTGGGGCGGCATCCACGGCGTCGTCAAGGCCACGCTCGACCCGCTGATCAACGCCAACTACAAGAACAAGTCGGGCGCCGCCGTGGGCTACCTCACGGGCACGCCGACGCAGATGAAGCTGGGCTGATCCCCATCCGGGCGTGCCTTCCACGCAAAAGGCGGGGCTGATGCCCCGCCTTTTGTATGGCGCCACGGCTTCTGAAATAAGTGTCAAATAGGGCTCTAGCCCAATCAGGGTAAGCGCCAGCAGCTATCAATTCAGGAGAATCTGCAGGGCCAGGGCCGGCCCACCTCAGCGCGCCTGGCTGCGGTACTCATGCAGGAAGATGCGGTCGTCCACGCTGGAGAAGACCACGGCAAACACGATGCCCAGCACCGCGCCCAGGATGGTGTCCAGCACACGCTCGACCGGCATGCTCTGGACCGCTGCCGGTGAGGCCAGGTAGGTCATGAGCAGTGCCATGGGGGTGACGGTGATCTGGCCGAGCGCGTAGTTGTAGCCAATGATCACCTCGGTCAGGAACTGGAACACCACGATCGCCACCACCACCGCCCAGAACGAAGGCTGCTGCGCCAGCATGGCCCAGACGAGAAACGAGCCCACGATGGTGCCCACCATGCGCTGCAAGGCGCGGTTCATGGTGATGTGCAGATGCCCACCCTGCAGCACCGACACCGCGCCAATCGCCGCCCACGCCGGGTGTTGCCAACCGGCCATGAAGGCAATCCAGGCGGCCAAGGCGGTACAGGCGGTGATGCGTGCCGCGGCAATCCACTGGTGCGACCAGGGGGCCACGTGCGCGGGCGGCAAGCGCAGCGTTTTGAGCTCAGGCGCCCGCCAGCGGTCGGTCAGCAGGCAGGCCAGCACCGCCACCACGCCCCCGGCGAGGGTCGCCAGCAGCCGGGCCAGCACCTCGGCGCCGCTGCCCACGGGACTGTACGCAGCACCGGCCGCAAACACGAGAATCACCGCCCCAGGGCCGCCCAGGCTCCACCACGACACCGCCACGGTGGACATACCGGCCACCACGGCCAGCGCCAACACCATCATCCACGGCGGCGCGCCAGCCCACGAAGCCAGCGACGGCACCAACACGCCCAGCGCCAGCAGCAGCGCGCAGATGACAACGATGCGCACGCGCCGCTCCATCGGCGCAAAGCGCCCGAACAGCGCCGCCAGCGCACCCAGTGAAGCGAACCCCACCCACTGCGGCCAGGGCGAAAAATGCGTCGCCACGAGCGCCAGCAGCACGGCCAGCGCGGCTTGAAAACCTGCAATGGTGAAGATGCGCAGCGACGGCGGCGCGCCCAGCGCCACGCTTTCGGCCCACTGCGCCGGGCTGACGAGATGGCGTGCAGAGGCGCCACGCGAGGCGCCGCGACGGCGCCGGGATTTCTTTGCAGGATCGTCTTGTTCGGGCATCAATGGCTTCTTCTCGGCGACTGGCGCCACAGCCAGGCCGCCGCCCAAGGTGGGGGGCGCAGTGCCAAGCCATGGCAGGACGGCGCCTCGCCATCGTACCGCGCCTCAGAAGCAGGCAGCCCAGCCCAGCTCACGCCACCACCGCCAACTTGGCCAGCGCCAGCGCCAGCCACTTGGGGATTGCGCGCAGCCAGCCACGGCCTCGCTCAAGCCGAGCTTTTGCTCAGTCCGAAAGCGCTTTCATCACCTTGTAAAGATCGGCCTTGCCTTCGAACCCAATGCCAGGCAGGTCGGGCAATGTGATGTAGCCCTTGTCCACACGCACCCCATCGGGAAAACCGCCGAACGGCTGGAACAGGTCTGGGTAGGATTCGTTGCCACCGAGCCCCAGGCCGGCCGCGATATTGAGCGACATCTGGTGGCCCCCATGCGGAATGCAGCGACTGGCCGACCAACCGTGCTCTTTGAGCATGTCGAGCGTCCGCAAATACTCGACCAAACCGTAACTCAGCGCGCAGTCGAATTGCAGCCAGTCGCGGTCGGGGCGCATGCCGCCATAGCGGATGAGGTTGCGCGCGTCCTGCATCGAGAACAGGTCTTCGCCCGTGGCCATCGGGTTCTTGTAGAAGTGGCGCAGCGCGGCTTGCAACTCGAAGTCCAGCGGGTCGCCCGGCTCCTCGTACCAGAACAGGTCGTATTGCGACAACGCCTTGGCATAGGCAATGGCGGTTTCAAGGTCGAATCGGCCATTGGCATCGACACAAAGCTTTTGGCCGTCCTGCAGCACGTCCATGATCGAGTCGATGCGGCGCAAGTCTTCGTCCAGCGACGCCCCGCCAATCTTCTTTTTCACCACCGTATAGCCCCGGTCGAGGTAGCTGCGCATCTCGTCCTGGAGCTTGCCGTGGTCCTGCCCTGGGTAGTAGTAGCCCCCTGCGGCGTACACGAATATCTTGCGGTTGGCCGTGCCATTGCCGTAGCGCTCGGCCAGCAGTTGAAACAGGGGCTTGCCCTCGATCTTGGCGACCGCATCCCAGACCGCCATGTCGATGGTGCCGATGGCCACCGAGCGCTCGCCGTGCCCACCCGGCTTCTCGTTGGTGAACATGGTTTGCCAGATCTTGTGCGGATCGAGGTTCTTGCCGCTCTGATCGGTGAGCGATTGCGGCGCCGCCTCCATCAGGCGCGGAATGAAGCGCTCGCGCATCAGCTTGCCCTGGCCGTAGCGCCCGTTGGAGTTGAACCCGTAGCCCACCACCGGTTTGCCATCGCGGATCACATCCGTGATCACGGCCACGAGGCTCAGCGTCATCTTGCTAAAGTCAATGTAGGCGTTGCGGATGGGGCTGCTGATGGGAATCGTCTTCTCGCGGATTTCAACGATCTTCATGGGGGCTTCCTAAAGGGTCTGCGGGTTGCGGTGTTCAAATCATCGCGGGTGTGGCTCCACTTGCCCAATGCTGTTTATTTCGTCTTTGATGCTTTGGAATAACCGCCATGACCATGAATCTTTCCTGGCTCGACGATTTTCTGGCGTTGGCGGCCACCGGCAATTTCTCCCGTGCAGCCGATGAGCGCCACATGACGCAGCCGGCCTTCAGCCGCCGGGTGCGCGCGCTCGAAGAATGGCTGGGCGTGGCGTTGTTCGACCGCAGCTCGCAACCTGCGCAACTGACCGAGGTGGGGCAGTGGTTTCGCCAAGTGGCGCAGGATTTGCAGGCCGACGTCGCCCGCATCCCCGGCGAAGCGCGCAACATCGTCGAGGCCAGCGCCACGACGCTGCGATTTGCCGCGACGCATGCGCTGTCGTTCACCTTCCTGCCGCGCTGGCTGCGCGCGCTGGAGCTGCGCACCACGATCGGGCCCATTCAGCTCGACTCCGACGTGCAAGAGAAGTGCGAAGCACTGCTCCTGCAAAGCAAAGCGCAGTTCATGCTGGCCCACGCGCACCCGCGTGTCCCAGGTCCGCTGGACGAAGCGGGCTATCCCAGCGCCGTGGTCGGATCGGACCGATTGGTCGCCGTGTCGGCACCTGACCGGCAAGGGCGCCCGCTTCACTGCCTGCCCACCGAGGGGAAGGCCGCCGCCGTGCAGGGGCTGGGCTACAGCGTGGAATCGGGTTTGGGCCGCATCCTGCGCGAGCTCAAGGGGCCGGGCCTGGAGCGCCTGCTGGCGCCCAGCCTGCTCACGGCCCATTTGGCCTCGGTCCTGAGAACCATGGCGCTCGATGGCCGCGGGCTGGCGTGGTTGCCCGAGCTGCTTGTTGGGGACGACCTTGCCAGCGGCCGGCTCGTGGTGGCCGCGCCCGACGACTGGTCCATCGACCTGGACATTCGCCTCTACCGCGACCGCGCGGCGCACGGGAACGCGGTAGAGACTTTCTGGCATGCCGCCACCGAGTTCGCCGCGATGCGCTGATCCGCGATCATGCGACCGGCACCTTGCCGTCACCTCGCCATCAACCCTCCACCACCGTCAACTTCGCCACCGCCAGCGCCAGCCACTTGGTGCCATGGCGCCCAAAACTCACCTGCGCACGCGCGTCGTCGCCTGTGCCTTCAATCGCCAGCACCTTGCCCTCGCCAAACTTGGCGTGGAACACGTTCTTGCCCGCCGCGATGCCGTGGGCGGGCGCCTGCTTCTGCGGTGGCACCGGTGGGCTGGCGAAGCGCTCGGAATTCAAGCCAAATTGGCCTCTAGCGCTTTCCCCATAAGCGCTACCAGCTCCTGAAAACGGAGCGGTTCTGCCAAAGGCCGATTGCTTGGGCGTGATCCACTTCAATGCCGATTCGGGCAGTTCGTCGAAAAAGCGGCTCTTCATGGCGTAGCGGGTCTGGCCGTGCAGCATGCGGGTCTGCGAGTGGCTCAGGTACAAACGCTTTCGGGCACGGGTGATGGCCACGTACACCAGGCGGCGCTCTTCCTCGATGCCGCCCTGCTCGCTGAGCGCGTTCTCATGTGGGCACAGGCCCTCTTCCAGGCCGCCGATGAACACCACATCAAACTCCAGGCCCTTGCTGGCGTGCACCGTCATGAGCTGCACGGCGTCCTGCCCGGCCTGGGCCTGGTTGTCGCCGGCTTCGAGCGCGGCGTGGGTCAGGAAGGCGCCCAGGGGCGAGAGCGTTTCGCCGGTGTCCTGGTCCACACCCGGCGGGCCCGAAAGCGGCGCATCCAGGGGCGGCGCATGCGGGTCCAGCCCCTGGCTGGCGGGGCTTTGCGTGAGCGGCTGGCCATGCTCGTCGAGCGGCAAGGCCACGGCGTCGCGCCCAAAGCCTTCCAGCATCACAAAACTCTCGGCGGCATTGACGAGTTCTTCCAGGTTTTCAATGCGGTCCTGGCCGTCGCGCTCGGCGCGGAAATGCGCCAGCAAGCCGCTGGATTCGAGCATCTGCTCAATGATGGCGCGCAGCGGCTGGCCCTGGGTCTGCTCGCGCAGCACGTCGATCTGCGCGACAAAGGCGGTCAGGTTGCTGCCGGCTTTGCCCGTCATGCTGGTGACGGCGTCGTGCAACGAGCAGCCCGCGCCTTTGGCCGCGTCCTGCAGCAGTTCCAGGCTGCGCGCGCCAATGCCGCGCGGCGGGAAGTTCACCACGCGCAAAAAGCTGGTGTCGTCTTGCGGGTTCTCGAGCAGGCGCAGGTAGGCCAGTGCGTGCTTGATCTCAGCGCGCTCAAAAAAGCGCAGGCCGCCATAGACGCGGTAAGGCACGGCGGCATTGAACAGCGCGGTTTCAATGACCCGGCTTTGCGCGTTGCTGCGGTACAAGATGGCCACCTCTTGCCGCGCCACGCCGTCGTTTCGCACGAGCTGGCGGATTTCATCGACCATCCACTGGGCTTCCTGCAGGTCGCTCGATGCTTCGTACACGCGCACCGGCTCGCCGGGGCCGCGCTCGGTGCGCAGGTTCTTGCCCAGGCGCTTGCTGTTGTGGCTGATGAGTGCGTTGGCGCTGTCCAGAATGTTGCTGTAGCTGCGGTAGTTCTGCTCCAGCTTGATTTGCCGCTCGACATGGAATTCGCGCACGAAGTCCTGCATGTTGCCGACGCGCGCGCCGCGAAAGGCGTAGATGCTCTGGTCGTCGTCGCCCACGGCCATCACGCTGCCGTGCGGCTCGAAGTGGCCGGCCACCTCATCGCCCGCGAGCTGCTTGAGCCAGGCGTACTGCAGCTTGTTGGTGTCCTGGAATTCGTCCACCAGGATGTGGGCAAAGCGGCGCTGGTAATGCGCGCGAATCGGGTCGTTGCCCTGCAGCAATTCGAAGCTGCGCAGCATCAGCTCGCCAAAATCAACCACGCCTTCACGCTGGCACTGCTCTTCGTACAACTGGTAGATCTCGACCTTCTTGCGCGCGTCGCTGTCGTTGGCGGGTACGTCGCCGGGGCGCAGGCCTTCTTCCTTGCAGCCGGCAATGAAATATTGCAGTTGCTTGGGGACGAAGCGCTCGGTGTCCACGTTGTACTGCTTGCACAGCCGTTTGATGGCCGAGAGCTGGTCTTGCGTATCGAGAATCTGAAACGCCTGGGGCAGCCCAGCCGCCTTGTGGTGCGCGCGCAGCAGCCGGTTGCACAGCCCGTGGAAGGTGCCGATCCACATGCCGCGCACGTTCACCGGCAGCATGGCCGAGAGGCGCGCGACCATTTCCTTCGCGGCCTTGTTGGTGAAAGTCACCGCCAGAATGCCACCCGGCGTCGCCAGGCCGTTTTGCAGCAGCCAGGCGATGCGCGTGGTGAGCACGCGCGTCTTGCCCGAACCGGCGCCAGCGAGGATGAGCGCGTGGCCCGACGGCAGCGTGACGGCAGCGAGCTGCTCGGGGTTGAGGTTCGCCAGAAGCGGCGAAGCCGCTGGGGATGGCGAAGTGGGCTGGAGCGGTGCAGCGCTCTGCGCGGGGAAGGCGACGCCCTGCGGCGCACGCGAAACCGGGTCTTGTGGGAACATGCGCCGATTGTAGAAAGCGAGGCCCCATGAAGTGTTCCACTGCCGCCCTGCCCCTGCTGCTGGCCCTGCATCTGCCGCTGGCCATCGCGCAGAACGCCTGCAGCAGCGACGGCGCGCCCCCGCCGCAGGCGCTGTACGAGCGTTTTATTAGCGCCGACTGCGCCGAGTGCTGGCGCGACCCCAGCTTCGCGCCCGGCGCAAGCGCGGTGGTGCTCGACTGGATCGCCCCGGGGCGCACGGGCGACGAGGCGCCGCTGTCTGCCGCCGCCCGCACCGACGCCCTGACCCGCCTGGACGCCATTGGCCGCCCGCTACCGACGACCACCGATGTGCATATCGCCCCCGTAGCGCAGCGCCTTCCGGGGCGGCTGCGCGTCTCCTTCGGGCCGGCGGTGAACGACTACGTGGGCACCTCGGCCAGCTACCTCGGCACTCTGCCGGGCGGCGCCAGCGAGGGGTGGACCCTGTGGCTGGCGCTGGTGGAACAGATTGCGGCGGGCGTGGAGGGCACACCGGTGCCCAGAAACTTGGTTAGAAACCTGTTCCAGCGCACATGGAGCATGCACGACCAGCTATCAAAAAAAGAGCTTTTCAACTTGCCGCGCACGACCCGCTGGATTGAGCGCCCCGCGATGTACCTGGCGGCCGGCACCAACCCGGAGCGCCTGGCGCTCATTGGCTGGATGGAGAATTCCAAAGGCCAGGTGGTGGCCACCGCACGCGCGGAGTGCGCCGCAGCCAAACCCTGAACCTGTGCGCCAGCGCGCCCAGCGCCGCGCCGGTACAATCAACCACCGGGCCCAAGTTTCTTGGCGCCCGGTTTTTTGTGCCTGCGCAAGCAGGGGTTCGGGCCACCTCGCTGCAGGCGCCCCGCAAAAACCGGCGCCAGGCCAAGCGCCCACCGCAGAACAGCATTTGCCTCTGCGGCCTTCTACGGAGCTTGGACACTGTATGGAAATCTTCGACTACGACAACGTGCTGCTGCTGCCGCGCAAGTGCCACGTGCAAAGCCGCGCCGAGTGCGATGCCAGCGTAGAGCTGGGCGGGCGGCGCTTTCGCCTGCCCGTGGTGCCGGCAAACATGAAAACCGTGGTGAACGAGGCCATCTGCGAATGGATGGCCAGAAGCGGCTACTTCTACGTCATGCACCGTTTCGACCTCGACAATGTGCAGTTCGTGCGCGACATGACCGAGCGCGGCGTGTTCACCTCCATCTCGCTCGGCGTCAAGCAGCCCGACTACGACACCGTGGCGCGCCTGGTGGCCGAGGGCCTGTCGCCCGACTACATCACCATCGACATCGCACACGGCCACGCCGATACGGTGCACGCGATGATCACGCACCTGAAGGAAAAGCTCCCAAGCGCCTTTGTGATCGCCGGCAACGTGGGTACGCCCGAAGCGGTAATCGACCTGGAAAACTGGGGCGCAGACGCCACCAAGGTGGGCGTGGGCCCGGGCAAGGTCTGCATTACCAAGCTCAAGACCGGCTTTGGCACGGGCGGCTGGCAGCTCTCGGCGCTCAAGTGGTGCGCGCGCGTGGCGACCAAACCGATCATTGCCGACGGAGGTATCCGCAGCCATGGCGACATTGCCAAGAGCGTGCGCTTTGGCGCCAGCATGGTGATGATCGGCTCGCTCTTTGCCGGGCACGAGGAATCCCCCGGCAAGACGGTGGAGGTGGATGGTCAGCTGTTCAAGGAGTACTACGGCTCGGCCAGCGACTTCAACAAGGGCGAATACCGGCACGTCGAGGGCAAGCGCATTCTCGAGCCCATCAAGGGCACGCTGGCCGACACGCTGGTCGAGATGGAGCAGGATGTGCAAAGCTCCATCAGCTATTCAGGCGGCACGCGGCTGATGGACATCCGCAAGGTCAACTACGTCATCCTGGGCGGCGACAACGCGGGCGAGCACCTGCTGATGTGACGATTGCGCGGTATTCACACACAACTGCTTGAACACTGGCGCGCGCTCGCTGCAAGCCAGATGACAGCCAAGGGCGGGAAATGCACACCATGATGGGGCTTTCCCAGCCCCTACCCGGAGGATGCCCATGCCCCACACTTCGCGCTCCCGTATCGCCCTGCTGGGCGTTGGCCTGATGGGCCTGCGCGCTGGCCGGCGGCTGCTGCAGGCGGGCTACCCGGTGCTTGCCTGGAACCGTACCCCCGCCAAGGCCCAATTGCTGGCTGCCGATGGCGCCACCTTCTGCAAAACCCCAGCCGAAGCCACGGCGCAGGCCGACATCACCATCAGCTTCCTGGAAAACGGCCCGGTGGTGGGCGACGTGCTATTTGCCCAGGGCGCGGCGCAAGGCATGGCACGCGGCAGCCTGTTCATCGACATGGCGTCCATCCAGCCACGCGAGGCGCGCGACCACGCAGCGCGCCTCGGTGAAGTGGGCGTCGCCCACCTCGACGCCCCCGTCTCGGGCGGCACGGTAGGCGCTGAAACCGGCACGCTGGCCATCATGGTCGGCGGCAAACCGGCAGACTACGAACGCGCACGCGAGGTGTTCGAAGTGCTCGGCCGCGCCACCCTGGTCGGCCCGCACGGCGCCGGCCAACTGACCAAGCTGGCCAACCAGATGATTGTTGGCATCACCATAGGCGCCGTCGCCGAGGCTCTGCTGTTTGCCGCCAAGGGCGGCGCCGACATGGCCAAGGTGCGCGAAGCCATTGGCGGCGGCTTTGCCGACAGCCGCATCCTGCAACTGCACGGCGAGCGCATGGTCAAGCGCGACTTCGCCCCACGCGGCAGCATGAAAACCCAGCTCAAGGATTTGCACAATGCCCTCGCCACGGCGCGAGAAATTGGTTTCGACGCGCCTGTGACGGCGCTCTTTGAAGCGCTGTACACGCAAGGCGTCGAGCATGGACTGGGCGAACTCGACCAAAGCGGCTTGTTCGTCGAACTCGCCAGCCGCAATGCGATGCAATAGACCGAATTTTTTGCAAGGCGGCCCGCTTTTCTGTATATAATTTCGCTCTCTGCTGCCAAGTAGACAAGGTTTCAAAGTGGGTTCTTAGCTCAGTTGGTAGAGCAGCGGACTCTTAATCCGTAGGTCGAGTGTTCGAGCCACTCAGGACCCACCACTTACAAAGGGAGCTGGCCATGCGCCAGTTCCCTTTTTCGTTTTTGTCTGGCACCGGACGCGGTCCTGGGCACTCAAGCGCCGTTTCACCGGCCCTTCCATAATCGTTCGCATCGTGCCGGCGACGCCCGCACGGTTTTCTTTCAGAGAACTGCTTCCCCATGAATCCACAAGCCAACGAATTGTGGCGTGCTCCGCGCTGGACACTGGCTGCCCTGCTGGCTTTGCTGGGCATGCTGGGACCGTTTTCGATCGATACCTACCTGCCCGCCTTTTCGGGCATCGCCACCGCCCTGGGCGCGACGCCGGTGGAGATGCAGCAAACGCTGTCGGCGTACCTCTTTGGCTTTGCGTTCATGAACCTGTTCCATGGCGCGCTGGCGGACAGCTTTGGGCGGCGCCCGGTGGTGTTGTCGGGCATTGCCATCTTTACGCTGGCATCGGCGGGGTGCGCCCTGTCGCAAACCATTGGACAACTGGTGTTTTTCCGTGCCCTGCAAGGCTTGTCGACCGGGGCTGGCATCGTCGTCTCGCGCGCGGTGATTCGCGACATGTTCGCGCCAGAACAGGCGCAGAAGGTGATGAGCCAGGTCACCATTTATTTCGGCGCGGCCCCAGCCATCGCGCCCATCGTCGGTGGCTGGCTGCTGGTGCACACCGGCTGGCACAGCATTTTCTGGTTTCTGACCCTGGTGGGCGTGGCGCTGTGGCTGGCCAACTACCGCCTGTTGCCTGAGACGCTGCATACAGACCACCGCCAGCCATTCAATGTGCGCCACCTGATGCGCGGCTACTGGGAACTGGGGGCAAGCCCACGCTTTCTTTTGCTGGCGCTGGCCAGCGGCGTCCCGTTCAACGGTATGTTCCTTTATGTGCTGGGGGCACCCGCCTTCCTGGGCCAGCACCTCGGCCTGGCGCCACAGCAATTTTTCTGGTTTTTCTTGCTGACCATCTCCGGCATCATGTCGGGCGCCTGGCTGAGCGGTCGGCTGGCCGGCAAGATCGCTCCCAAGCGGCAGATTCGCCATGGTTTCGTCATCATGCTGGTGACATCGCTGCTCAACTTGCTGGCCAACCTCTTTTTCCCTGTGCATGTCTCCTGGGCACTGCTGCCCATCGCCGTATTCGCCTTCGGCTGGGCGCTGATGGTGCCCGTGGTGACGCTGCTGGTGCTTGATCTTTATCCGGCGCGGCGCGGCATGGCGTCGTCGCTCCAGGCCTTTATCGGTTCGGTTGCCAACGGCACCGTCGCTGGCGTGCTGGTGCCGCTGGTGATGCATTCGACCACCTTGATGGCTTTGTCTTCGCTGCTGATGATGGGTATCGGCCTTGCTGCCTGGATTTACCTGCACCATCGCTGGCCGGAAATCGGCGCCAACACCGCACGGGCCTGAACCCTTTAGCGGCGCCGCCGATCAGCCGGGAGCTCTTCGTAGTACCGCGCCTTTTCGGCGTACATGGCCTTGTCGGCACGGTGCAGCGCAGCCTCTACCTGGTCCCCACTGCTGCAACTGGCCACGCCAATGGCCAGGCTGAGCGACTGGCCGACATAAAACTGGTTGTTCATTTCCACCAGTGAGACGATGCGCTCGGTCAAGGCAAGCGCGCCGCGCTCGTCCGTCCCCGGCAGCAAAATGATGAATTCATCGCCCCCGATGCGTGCAGCGCAGGACGAGATATCCACCGCTTTGGCCAGCACCTCTCCCGCACGGCGCAGCAAGGCGTCGCCTGCCGCATGGCCTTCGTCGTCATTGACGCGCTTGAGGCCGTTGAGGTCGATGGTGACGACGCTGAGCGGCCACGGTCCCTTGCGTGTGATGCGATTGAGCTCTTCCACGTAGAACGCACGGTTGCGCAGTTGCGTCAGCACATCGTGTTTGCCCAGGTATTCGAGGTAGGCCTCGGCCTTCTTGCGCGCCGTGATGTCCACCAGCGACACCAGAACCAGGCCCCAATCGTCGCGGTGGCCGTCAAGCACCGCGAATTGCATGTGGATATGGACGGCGTCGCCAGACAGTGCGTAGTTCAGCACCTCACGCTGCTGAACCAGCTTGCCGTCCCACAAATCCTGCAGTTGCTCGGCAAAGGATTCTTCCATTTCATCGCGGAAGATGCGGGGAAGGTTGTTGAGCAAGGCCTCTTTGCTCAGAGCGCCCAACATCTGCAATGTCTGCTGGTTGACGTCGATGACCCGAATTTCCTGCATGCAGCGCGAGACGAACTCTGGGTGCACTTTGAGGAAGGTCTTGAAATCCCGGATGCCCTGGGCGCGCACGTCATCCAGCAAACGCTTGACGGAACTAAAGTCTTCCACCCAGAGGGAAACGGGCGAATGCTCGAAAAGATCGCGGGCGTAGCGCTCGCTGCGCTGCAGCCGCTGCGTGGCCTGTGCCTGTTCGGTCACGTCTTCCAAGGACACCAGGACCCGGCTCCAGGTGGTCTCGTGGCCGGGCAGGATGCGGGCGTGCACCACCACGTCCAGCCGCCGACCATCAAGGGCATAGTTCACCGTCTGGTTGTCGAAACCTTGTGCCCCCGACCACAGTTCGGCCATCTCGTAGGCCACCCGATCGTGCATGTCGTCTCGAAAAACGCTGTCTAGGCGCGCAAACAGTTCATCGGCACTGCCAGCGGCAAACAGGCCCAGCGTACGCTGGTTGACGCGCAACACCTTGAGGCTTGCCGTGCACTCGCGCAGCCGCGCCGGGGCTTCATCGAAATGTGCACGGATATCGGTGACGCCTTCGGCACGCCAGCGATCGAACAACTGCTTGAGGGCGCTGTAATCCTCCAGCCAAAGCGACACTGGCGCCAACTCAAACATGTGTTCGAAATCAGTGTCTGTAGTGGGGGTGGACGGCACGATAAAGGCTCCTCTTGTGCGCATTATTGACGCGTTCAAGAGCGCTTTAGCGTCTCAGAATGGCAAAAAGGCCGGCTCCTTGCGGAGTCGGCCTTCAGATTCCATAAGGAACGTGTTTAGCGAGCAGGACGCGCCGGGCGCTTGCGTGCGTCGTGCGGTGTGAAGGACTTGCCGGCCGGGGCACCCGGCTTGGCAAACGCGGGCCTGCGTGGGGCGAAATCGCCGCGTGGGGCGCCTGCATCGCCGCGTGGGGCGCCATAGCTGCCACGACCAGAGTCACCCGAGCCACCGCGACCAGCGTCACCAAAACCGGGCTTGCGGCCATAGCCATCACCATCGCGGCGTGGCGCGAAAGAACGGCCTTCCGGCGCACCTTGCACCCGCGGACGGTCGTTGAAACCACCACGGCCTTCGCTGCGCGACGCACCGGCATAGCCACGGTCACGCGCAGGCTGCTCACGACCACCCCGTGCACCGAAATTGCCCTGGGGCGGACGGGTGGATGGAAAGCGTTGCGTGGGCTCCAGGCCTGGGATGACTTCGTTCTTGATTTGCTGGTGCGTATAGCCTTCGATATCAAAAATCTTGCGGCGATCGCGGAATTCGGCGAAGGTGATGGCCAGACCATCGCGCCCGGCACGGCCGGTGCGGCCAATGCGGTGCGTGTAGTCCTCGGCCTTCATGGGCAGACCGAAGTTGAACACGTGGGTGACGGTGGGCACGTCAATACCGCGCGCCGCCACGTCGGTGGCCACCAGAATCTGCACCTGGCCCTGGCGCAGCGCCATCAGACGCCGGTTGCGCAGGCCCTGGCTCAATGCGCCATGCAGGGCTACGGCGCTGAAGCCTTCCTGCTGCAGGTCGGCGGCCAGGCCGTCGCACTCGATCTGGGTGCTGGCAAAGACGATGGCCTGGTTGATGGTGGTATCGCGCAGCCAATGGTCGAGCATCTTGCGCTTGTGCTGCAGGTTGTCGGCCCAGTACAGGATCTGCTTGATGTTGCTGTGCTTTTCCTGGGGCGAATCAATCTGGATCTTCTGCACCGAAGAGCCACCATCGTGCATGACGCGCATGGCGAGCTGCTGGATGCGCGGCGCAAAGGTGGCGCTGAACATCATGGTCTGCTTGCGCTGGCTGGTCAGCTGGTTGATCTCGGCCAGGTCGTCTGAGAAGCCCAGATCGAGCATGCGGTCGGCCTCGTCGACCACCAGGAACTGCACCTGGTCGAGCTTGATCTGCATGGAGCGCTGCAGGTCCAGCAGGCGGCCAGGCGTGGCCACCACCAGATCGGCATTCTGCAACTTGGCAATCTGCAACTGGTAGGGCATGCCGCCCACCACGTTGGCCACGCGCAGGCCGCGGGCATGCTTGACAAGGTCGATGGCGTCGTGCGCTACCTGTTGGGCCAGCTCGCGCGTTGGGCAAACAATCAGTGCACCAGGAACGGCAGGCTTGAAATTGCGGTTGTTGGTGGGGTCTTTGCGCTTGGCACGCTTGGGCGCAGCTTCGCCGCGCGCGGTGGCTTCGGCGCAGGCCTGCTCGTATTCGGCACGGGCCTGCTCAGCGGCTTCGGCCTGCTGGCGCAGCAACGTGTTGAGCACCGGCAGCAGAAATGCTGCTGTCTTGCCGCTTCCCGTCTGGCTGGAGACCATCAGGTCGATGTAGCGGCCACCCTTGGCTTCCGCGCCCATGGCGAGCGGAATGCACTTGAGCTGCACGGCAGTGGGCTGGGTGTAGCCCAGATCGGCAACCGCCTGAACGAGCTCGGAAGCCAGGCCCAGCTCGACAAAACCGTTGGGTTCTGGCGCCGTGTCGGTGGAGACTTCGGTATCGGAAGCGGTGTGGCTTGCGCCGTGCTCGGCGGGCGTGGAAAAGGATTCGGCAGGCGCAAAGTCGCCCTGCACTTCAAAAGTGTCGGTCATATTTTTTCTCACGAAAGCGACCGGAAGCGAAAGCTCCGGGCGGTCTCTCTGATGGTTAAAAAACATCAACCATCAAACGAAACCTGCAGCGGCGTCGCGCTACTGCGGCTGGGTATTCATCGCAAGGACTGCCTGGGCCTGAAATCGGCCAGACCCGTTGCGGACCCGGTGTGTGAAGGGAGATGCACAAACTTGCAGCGCAATGCGGTGCAAGCTGGCGATTATGCCACGGATTCGGGTTTTCCCGCAAGTGCGTCCGCTGCGAAGAGCTGTGCGCGGTAGTGCGCCAGCTCGTCAATCGACTCATACACATCGGCCAGCGCCGTGTGTTTCTGCGCCTTTTTGAAGCTGCTGTAGGCGGCGGGCTTCCAGCGCTTGGCCAGTTCCTTGAGCGTGCTGACGTCCACATTGCGGTAGTGCAGAAAGGCTTCCAGCTTGGGCATGTAGCGGGCCAGAAAACGCCGGTCCTGCCCGATGCTGTTGCCGCACAAAGGCACCGCGCCCTTGGGGGCGTAGCGCTTGACGAATTCCAGCACCTGCGCTTCTGCTTCTGCCTCGGTCAGCGTGGAGGCGCGCACTTTGTCGATCAAGCCGCTGCGGCCATGCGTGCCCTTGTTCCAGGCATCCATGGCAGCCAGCAATTCGTCGCTTTGGTGCACCACCAGCACCGGGCCCTCAACGCGGGGCGTGAGCTGCGGGCCGGTGACGACCACGGCAATTTCGATGATGCGTTCTTTCTCCGGGTCCAGGCCCGTCATTTCGCAATCGAGCCAGACCAGGTTTTGATCGGAGCGGCCCAGCGCAGGCGCTGCCGGGGAAAGGGAGGCGGAAGGTGCAGACATACCGCAGATTGTCGCGCACCCGGTCTGGCGACAGCCGCGTGCTCCTTGCCCCAAGGCGATGCTGAACAAGTCACCGCGATGGCGCGCGCCGTGCATCGGGATGGGATGCAAGGGGGCGGCCCCCCGCGCGCAAACCGCAGCCATAGCCGCCGCTATGGCGAGGACTTGCAACGCCGCAGACCGCCCGAGGCACGGATGCGCGGCGCGTGAGAGACTTGTTCAGCATTGCCCTAAACTCGCGCAACATGCCTGTTTCCACCCCGTCCTTTCTGCCGCCCTCCCTGGTGCTGACCATCGCCTTTGTCATGGCGCTTGGCGGGGGCTTCCTCCTCAAATTGTGGCTTGCGAGCCGGCAGTTGCGCCATGTAGCGCGCGGCCGTGCTGCCGTGCCGGCCTCGTTTGCCAGCCGCATTTCTCTGGCAGCGCACCAGAAGGCTGCGGATTACACCCTGGCGAAACTGCGTTTCGGCACGCTAGAAGCGGCACTGGGCGCCGCCATACTGCTGGGTTGGACACTGCTGGGTGGGCTTGATGCCCTGAACCAGGCGCTGCTCGCGCTGCTCGGTGGCGGCATGCTGCAGCAACTGGCCCTGCTGGTGGGTTTTGTACTGATCAGCGGCCTGATCGACCTGCCTGGCACGCTGTACCGGACCTTTGTGCTGGAGCAGCGTTTTGGCTTCAACCAGACCACGCTGCGCTTGTGGCTGAGCGACCTGGCGAAATCCACGCTGCTCAGCGCCTTGATCGGGCTGCCCGTTGCAACGGCCATCCTTTGGTTGATGGGGTCAGCCGGCGGCCTGTGGTGGATCTGGGCCTGGGGGCTGTGGACCGGGCTCAACCTGCTGTTCATGTGGGCCTACCCAGCCTTCATCGCGCCCTTCTTCAACAAGTTCGAGCCCCTGGCAGACGAGGCTCTGACCGCACGTGTCACGGCGCTGATGCAGCGTTGCGGCTTTTCTGCCAAGGGATTTTTCGTCATGGATGGCAGCCGCCGCAGCGCCCACGCCAACGCCTATTTCACGGGTTTTGGGACGTCCAAGCGGGTGGTGTTTTTCGACACCCTGCTGCGCCAGTTGGCGCCCGCTGAAGTGGAAGCCGTATTGGCGCACGAACTCGGGCACTTTCACCACCGCCACGTCGCCAAGCGCATGGCGACCATGTTCGTGCTCAGCCTGGCTGGCTTTGCGCTGCTGGGCTGGCTCTCAAGCCAGGCCTGGTTCTATACCGGTCTGGGCGTGCAGCCCAATCTCACCGCGCTGCTGCCGGGCATCGCCCACGCCCCGAGCGACGCACTGGCCTTGCTGCTGTTCGTGCTGGTGGTGCCGGTGTTCACAGTGTTTTTCTCGCCGCTGTTTGCCCAGCTCTCGCGCAAGCACGAATTCGAAGCAGACGCCTACGCCGCCCGCCAGACCCATGGCGGCAACCTCGCGTCGGCACTGCTCAAACTGTATGAGGACAATGCCGCCACGCTGACGCCGGATCCGCTCTACGTGAAGTTCTATTACTCGCACCCGCCGGCCGTAGAGCGGCTGGCGCGCATGCAAGCCGGAGCCCCCGCATGACAAACGATTTGAAGCAAAAAGACTGGCCCGCGCAGACGCGGCGTGCCCTTAAAGCTACGGAAATAGTAGCAGCTTTGGCACAACTGGATGGCTGGCGCTTGCAAGGCGACGGCGCCGACGTAGCCATCGAGAAAACCTACCGATTCGCCAACTACTACCAGACCATGGCCTTCGTGAATGCCCTGGCCTTCATTGCCCACGCGCAGGACCACCACCCCGACCTCTCGGTGCACTACGACCGCTGCGTCGTGCGCCTGAATACGCACGATGTGGGCGGCATCTCCAGCACCGACTTCGATTGCGCCAACCGCTTCGACGCGCTGCTCACATGAGCCGGCACCCGCGCCATGGCTGAAGCCCAGCGCCAAGGCCTGGTGGTGGCCAGCCATGGCAGGCACTGTGTGGTGGAAACGGCGGACGGCGAGCGGCGCATCTGCCACCCGCGAGGCAAGCGCAGCCAGGCTGTCGTGGGTGACCGGGTGCTGTGGCAGCCGCCACCCACCGGCCAGGGCGAGGAAGGCACCGTCGAGAAGGTACTGGAGCGCCGCAACCTGTTCTACCGCCAGGACGAAATCCGCACCAAATCGTTTGCCGCCAATCTCGACCAGATCCTGATTCTCATTGCCAGCGAGCCGGTGTTCTCGGAAATGCAGCTCGCACGGGCCTTGATTGCCGCCGAGGCAGCGGGTATTGCGCCGCTGATTGCGCTCAACAAAAGCGACCTGGCCCAAGCTTTCGAGCGCGCCTGGGAGCGGCTTGCACCCTACCGGAGCATGGCCGGGCCCTCACCCTACCCGGTACTGCCTCTTTCGCTGGGGCAGGCGCCTGACGCCGCCCGAGACATGCTGATGCCGCTGCTTGCCGGCAAGACGACGCTGGTGCTGGGGCCGTCTGGGGTTGGCAAGAGCACGCTCGTGAACCTGCTGGTGCCCGGCGCGGCCGTGCTCACGGCCGAAATCTCGCAGGCGCTCAATTCCGGCCGCCACACCACCACCAGCACGGCCTTGTACTGGATGGATGCCGCACGCAGCACGGCGCTCATCGACTCGCCAGGCTTTCAGGAGTTTGGCCTGCACCACATTGCGCCAACCGACCTGGCCCGCTGGATGCCCGACATTGCAGCGCACGCCACGGCGTGTCGTTTTTACAACTGCACGCATTTGCACGAACCTGGCTGCGGTGTGATTTCAGCCGTGAAAAGTGGCTCTAACGCTGAAGGAATAAGCGGTATTCGCTATTCAATTTATAGCGAATTATTCAAAGAGCTTGGGCAGACGCGCTACTGATCTGCGACTGCGTCAGCCGAGCAGGCGCGCCAGCGTCAGCAGCGCGAGGAGCAGCATCCACACCACCACCGAGCGCCAGACCAGGCCCACCACGCTGCGCAAATGTGCCAGCTCGGGCTCACGGCCGGGGGTGCTGTCGCTGTCTGCCAAGTCGGTGTCATCGCCCAACCCCGTTGCGGTGGGTTCGCCTGCGTTGGGCTTGAGCGCCTCGCCGCCCAGGCGCACATTGATGGCGCCAGAAGTCGCCGCCAGCAGAACGCCCACGTTGTCGTTGGGAAACCGCTGGGCATAAAAACGCCAGCCGTCGATGGCCTCTTCGAAGCTGCCCACCACGGCAAAGCACAGCGCGGTCATGCGCGTGGGCAACCAATCGAGCGCCGTCCAGGCCGCCGCGCTGGCTTGCCTGAGGGCCTCGCTGGCGCGGGGTGCGCCGTCCGTGCCGGGACGGCTCCAATAGCGGGCGACGAATTCGGCCATGCGGTAGAGCACGGCCCCCGCCGGCCCCAGGCCCAGTGCGGCAAGCACCGAATACCAGGCCAGCACGCCGAACACATGCCGATGCGCCGCGATCACGGAATATTCGAGCACGTGGCGCACCAGCTCGCTGCGCGGCAATTCACCCACATTCACGCCTTGCCAGCGGGCCAGACCTTCGCGTGCCAAGCGCTCGTCGCCCAGGTCGAGCGCGTCGCGGATGCGGGTGAAATGGTGGCTGAACTGGCGAAAGCCCAGGGTGATGTAGAGCACCGCGACATCCCACGCAACGCCCAGCGGCCAGCCTACCCATTGCATCAGCAGCAGGTACGCCCCCGCCACCAGCCCCGCTGGCAGCAGCACGGCAAGGCTCCAGGCCACCCAGGCATGGTGGGCCTTGCCTGCGTCAAAATTGCGACTGACCGAGAGCGCCCAGGCGCGCAACCCGGCATGCACCGGGTTGCTGCGTGCGAGGGGGCGGGCCTGCTCAATCAGCAGGGCCAGCAGGATGGCGATGAAACTCATGGCGGGCAATGATAGCGGCGCTCCCCGGTGGCGCGCCGCACCGGGCGTTCAAGCGGAGAGAAACCGGTAAAAATTGCGCAGCATGCCTGCCGTGGCGCCCCAGATGAAATGCTCATAGCCCTCGGCATCGCGGTACGGCATGGAATACCACTCGCGCCGCTGTCCGGCGTACTCAAAAACGTGGCGGCGGTGGTGCGCCGGGTCGAGCAGGAAGGCCAACGGCACCTCGAAGATACGCGCCACTTCATAAGGGTTGGGGCGCAGCACGCAATCGGCCTGCACCAGCGCCACCACGGGCGAGACGATGAACGAAGAACCGGTGACATAGACCGGTAGCTCGCCCAGCACCTGGGCAGAGCCGGCCTCCAGGCCGACCTCCTCATGGGCTTCGCGCAAAGCCGTTGCGGCGGCGTTGGCGTCGCCAGGATCAGTCCGACCCCCTGGAAAAGCCACCTGGCTGGAGTGCGTGGAGAGGTGTGCCGTGCGCTCGGTGAGCAGCACCGTAGGCTCAGCGCGCTGGATGATGGGGATCAGAACTGCGGCGCGCGCCGGTGCACGGGCAGAAAAACGCGGTTCAGAGGCAATCTCTGGTTGCCAGACCGGCGGCGCCGCAAAACGTGCGCGCAAGGCCTGGGCCGTGGTACGCGCCCGCGGCACGGCGGACAGATCGGTGTCGATACCGGACACAGGCACGGTACGTGGATCGAAATCGGGCAGCGGCGTGGGCACTGCGAAGGAAGGGGGAGCCGGCATGGCCATAAAAAAGCCGCGGCAGACAGAAGCTGCAGCGGCTTTTGCGCAGGTAGCGGCGGTGGGTCAGGCGACCACTGCTGCCGTCTTGGCGCGCGAGGGGAGCTTTTCCTTGATACGTGCCGACTTGCCGCTGCGCTCGCGCAGGTAGTACAGCTTGGCACGGCGCACGTCGCCACGGCGCTTGACTTCGATATTGGCGATCAGCGGGCTGTAGGTCTGGAAGGTGCGTTCCACACCTTCGCCGCTGGAGATCTTGCGCACGATGAAGGCGCTGTTGATGCCGCGGTTGCGCTTGGCGATCACCACGCCTTCGTAGGCCTGCATACGCTTGCGTGTGCCTTCGACCACGTTGACGCTGACGATGACGGTATCGCCAGGTGCGAATTCAGGAATGGTTTTGTTGAGGCGGACAATTTCTTCCGCTTCGAGGGTCTGGATCAGGTTCATAAAGGCATCCTGCGATCGTGTCCGCGCCAAGATTGGCAGTGTCGGGATTGACGGGTGCGCCCAAGCATCAAGGTGTTCGGGCCGGCCGGGCAGAGGATCGAAAAGCCTGCCATTATAGCCTGCTGTCTTGTGGAGCACGCAACTGCGCCTCGTCGGCAGGGCTCAAGCGCCCAGCGGCGCGTGCGGCAGCAATCAGGTCTGGTCGGTGGCGCGCCGTGAACAGCACTCGCTGGCTGCGGCGCCACTGCTCGATCTGCGCATGGTGTCCCGAGAGCAGCTCGGCCGGCACACCCTCGCCCTGCCAGACGTCGGGCCGCGTGTAGTGCGGGCAGTCCAGCAGGCCATCGAGTGCCGGGTTAAAGCTGTCCAGGGCATGGCTGCCCGCATCGTGCAGCACGCCGGGCTGCAACCTTGCAACGGCGTCGAGCAGCGCCATGGCGGCAATCTCGCCGCCTGAAAGCACAAAATCGCCCAGGCTGATCTGTGCATCGACAAAGCGGTCGATAAACCGCTGGTCAATGCCCTCGTAGCGGCCACACAGCAACACGGCGCCTGCGCCCTGCCCCCATTGCTCGACGCCCGCGTGGTCCAGCCGCTGGCCGATCGGCGAGAACAGCACCAGCGGCGCCTGGGCGCCTTCGTTCTCTGCGCGCGCCGCGCGAATAGCCGCGAGGCACAACGCAAGCGGCTCAGCCAGCATCACCATGCCAGGGCCACCGCCAAAAGGCCTGTCATCCACGCGGCGGTAATTGCCCTCGGCGAAATCGCGCGGGTTCCACAGCTGCACCGCCACCTGGCCCGAGGCGTAGGCGCGCCGCGTTACACCGCTGGCCAGAAACGGCGCAAACAGCTCGGGAAACAGGGTGATGACGTCAAAGCGCATACGCGGCGGGGCTGCGGCAGCCGTTTTACCAGCGAGGGCTCAGTAATCAGGCTGCCAGTCAGCCACGATGCGCCGCCCCGCCAGATCGACCTGGTCAATGAAGGCGCCGACAAAGGGAATCATGCGCTCCACGGGCTTGCCCTCCACGACTTCGCCGTCCAGCACCAGAACGGTCTGCGGGCCGGTGGTCAGCAGGTCGCGCACGGTGCCCAAGGCCACTCCCTCGCGGTTTTCCACGGCCAGGCCAATGAGGTCCACCCAGTAGTACTCACCATCCTCCGTTTGGGGGAAACCAGAGCGCGGCACAAAAATGCGCGAACCGCGCAGGGCTTCGGCGGCGCTGCGCTCGTCAATGCCTTGCGCCCAGGCGACGATGCCGCCGGCGTGCTCGCGCACCTGCCGCAGGTCGAGGCCCACCGTGCCAGAGAAGCTGCGAGGGCCGCGCTCGGTGGGTTGCAGGTACCAGCGCTTGCCAGAGAGCAGGGCCGCAGGTTCGCTGCTATGGGGCAGCACCTTGAACCAGCCCTTGACCCCCCACGCGTCGGTGATGCGGCCGATTTCCACGGCGTCGGGCGGCAGTTCAGCAGCGGGGAGCGCGAGTTCAGAGGTCATGGCAGTGGGCACAAAAAAAGAAAAAGGGCGGATCGCGTCAGTAGCTGACGCCATCCGCCCTGTCCGGTCAGGAGCCGGGTTCAGGCTGCCGTTTGGGCAACCTGCTTGACCAGGCGGTCCACCGTAGGCGAAGACTGGGCGCCCACGCTCTTCCAGTAGGTCAGGCGGTCTTGCGCAATGCGCAGACCTTCTTCGCCTTCCTTGGCCGTGGGGTTGTAGAACCCCAGGCGTTCGATGAAGCGGCCGTCGCGGCGCACGCGCTTGTCGGCAACGACGATGTTGAAGAAAGGACGGCCTTTAGAGCCGCCGCGAGAGAGTCGAATGACGACCATGATTTATCCTTCGGGTGGTGGGCTGGCGCGTTAGCAACCGAAGCCCCAGATTTACAACGTAGAGACACGCGACATGGCCACCCGGCCAGCGACACGCTGCAAAGCCTGCGATTATATCTTTCTTTATTTTTTCCTATGCCCACCATTCGACCCAGCCTGGACGGCGACCTCGACGCCATCACCGCCATCTACGCCCACCATGTGCTGCACGGCACCGGCACCTTCGAAATCGACCCCCCGTCGCGCGCCGACATGGCGGCACGCCGCGCGGAAGTCCTGGCGCGCAATCTTCCCTGGCTGGTCGCCGAGCGCAATGGTGAAATTGTGGGCTTCGCCTACGCCAACTGGTTCAAACCCAGGCCCGCATACCGCTTTTCTGCCGAGGATTCGGTCTACGTCGCCGATTCGGCGCGCGGCGGCGGCGTGGGTCGCGCGCTGCTCACCGCCCTGATCGCGCGGGCCGAGGCTGCCGGCGTGCGCCAGTTGATGGCCGTGGTGGGCGATTCGGCCAATGCCGGCTCCATCGGCCTGCACCGCGCCCTGGGCTTTGAACAGACGGGGCTCATGCGCTCGGTCGGCTGGAAGCACGGCGCCTGGCGCGACATTGTGCTGATGCAAAGGCCCCTGGGCAGCGGCGACAGCCAATCGCCTGAATAATCGCGCCATGAAAAACAAGACTGTCGCCGCCTGGCTGGCCTTTCTGGGCGGCCCTGTGGGCCTGCACCGCTTTTATCTGCGGGGCTTGGCCGATCCGCTCGGCTGGCTCTTGATGGTGCCCACTGCGCTGGGCATCTATGGCATTCGGCGCGTACTGAATTTCGGCCAGGACGATGCGCTCAGCTGGATTTTGATTCCCATGGTGGGCTTCACCATTGCCGGCTGCGCACTGACCGCCATCGTCTATGGGCTGTCTTCGCCCGAGAAATGGAACGCCCGCTACAACCCGGGGGCAGCGCCGGACGCTCTGCCCGGTCGCACCAACTGGTTCACCGTCATGGCGCTGGCGACCTCACTGCTGGTGGGAACCGCGGTACTGATGGCCAGCCTGGCGTTCAGCTTTCAGCGCTATTTCGAGTACCAGGTCGACGAAGCGCACAAGATTTCGGATTAGCGAGAAACTCGATAAGAAAAGAGTCACTTTCGCTTATCGAGTCAGCACTTTCAGCTATGAAAATAGTAGTAATCAGCGCGCTCAATAGAGCTGCAGGCTGATCCAGTAGGCGATGGCCGCCACGAATGCGCTGGCCGGGATGGTCAGAATCCAGGCCCACACGATATTGCCCGCCACGCCCCAGCGCACGGCGCTAGCGCGCTGCGCCGACCCCACGCCAACGATGGCGCCGGTGATGGTGTGCGTGGTCGAGACGGGAATGCCCAGCAGCGTGGCCATGAACAGGGTGATCGCACCGCCGGTCTCGGCACAAAAACCGCCCACGGGCTTGAGTTTGGTGATCTTCTGCCCCATGGTCTTGACGATGCGCCAGCCTCCGAACATGGTGCCCAGACCGATCGCCGTGTAGCAGCAGACAATGACCCACAGTGGCGGTGCAGCGCTGTCTGGAGCCGCGTAGCCTGCGGCAATCAGCAACAGCCAGATGATGCCGATGGTTTTTTGCGCATCGTTGCCGCCATGGCCCAGGCTGTAGGCCCCGGCAGAGAGTATCTGCAAACGGCGAAACCACTTGTCGATGCGGCTTGGCCGCGCACGGCGGAAGACCCAGCTCACGGCCACCATCATCAGCGAGCCGAAAACGAAACCCAGTAGCGGCGAGAGAAAGATGAAGGTCACGGTCTTGAGAATGCCCGAAGCGATGAGTGCGCCGGCACCCGTTTTCGCCATCACGGCGCCGACGATGCCGCCAATCAGCGCGTGCGACGAGCTGCTGGGGATGCCGTAGTACCAGGTGATCAGGTTCCAGGTGATGGCGCCCATCAATGCCCCAAACACCACATGGGTATCGACCACCCCCGGCTCGACAATCCCCTTGCCGATGGTGGCCGCCACGCTCAGGTGAAAGACGAAGATGGCGACGATATTGAAAAAAGCAGCAAATACCACCGCCTGCCCAGGCTTGAGCACGCCGGTGGAGACCACCGTGGCAATAGAGTTGGCGGCGTCGTGAAAGCCATTCATAAAATCGAACACGACGGCCATCGCGATGAGCAGCGCGACAACCCAAAAAGTGGTCTGTACGGTTTGCATCGGTCAGCTGCCCGCAACGTCAGGAGTTTTCGAGGACGATGCCCTCGATCAGGTTGGCCACGTCTTCGCACTTGTCGGTGACGGTTTCCAGCAATTCGTAGATCGCCTTGAGCTTGATGAGCTCACGCACGTCGGGCTCCTCGCGGAACAATTTGCTCATGGCGCTGCGCAGCACGTGATCGGCATCGCTCTCAAGCCGATCGATCTCTTCACAGGTTTTCAGCGCCGCCTCGGCAGTCGCCGCATCCGCCAGCTTGTTCAGCAGCTTGACCGCATCGCGCATGCGCTCGACAGATTTGACGCTCAGATCGGTCAGGCGGGTGATCTCTTCCGTCATCTCGCGGATGTCGTAGAGGCTCATGGTTTCGGCAGAATCCTGGATCAGGTCGGCCACGTCGTCCATGGTGTTGATCAGCGTATGAATCTGCTCGCGGTCGATCGGGGTGATAAAGGTTTTGTGCACGGCCTTGTTGACTTCGTGCGTAATGCGGTCGGCCGCGCGCTCCGCGTTGTCCACGTCCTGGGCGTAGCGCTCGCGCAGATGCGGCTCGTTGTAGTGCGCAACCATCTGCGCAAAGGCATGTGCAGCCTCCACGATGCGCTCGGCATGCTGGTTGAACATTTCGAAAAAGTTGCCTTCGCGCGGCAAGAGCTTGCCAAACAGCATGTGGAACTCCAGGGAAAAACAGGAAGAGGTGCGACAGAGGGGACGAAACGCCAGGGTTTCGCAATGGCGCGAGTTTAACGAGGCGCGGGCCACGAGCCTGCGCCAATGCTGACAACGCCAATGACCGAGATCAAGCGCCGCGAAATACGAAGTACACCGCGCCCAGCATGCACAGCCCAGCCCACAGGTAATCCCACTTGAGGGGCTGGCCCAGGTAGAACACGGCGAAGGGCACGAACACCGACAGCGTGATGACTTCCTGGAGAATCTTCAGCTGGCCGATGCTCATCTGGGTAAAGCCAATGCGGTTGGCCGGCACCTGAAACAGGTACTCGAACAGCGCCACACCCCAGCTCACCAGCGCAGCGACGTACCAGGGCGCGCTGGAGAGGTTCTTCAGATGGCCGTACCAGGCAAAGGTCATGAACACATTGCTGGCAAGCAGCAGCAGCACGGTTTGCAGTGGAATCGGCAAAGACTGAAAGGCGTTCATCGGGCAGAGAATATCGCGGCGGCCTGCGGGTCAGCGTGGAAAAGGTCCTTGAGAAAAGTGCGCTAAATCGGCCTTGGCGCTTGGTGCTCGGTCGCTATATGCTACAAAAGAAATAGCAAAAAACCGGCATGGAGCCGGTTTTTTGGGGACCGCTGCGTCACTCGCCCAGATAGGCGGCGCGCACCTTGGGGTCACTGAGGAGCTCCTTGCCCGGCCCAGACATGGTGATGAGACCCGACTCCATCACATAGCCGCGGTTCGCAATCGCCAGCGCACGGCTGGCGTTTTGCTCGACCAGCAGCACGGTGACGCCCTGGGCGTACACGTCGCGCACCACCTCGAAAATCTTGTCCACCATGATGGGCGACAGCCCCATGGACGGTTCGTCCAGCAGAAGCAATTTGGGCTGGCTCATCAATGCACGGGCCATGGCCAGCATCTGCTGCTCACCGCCGGACATGGTGCCCGCGAGCTGATCACGGCGCTCCTTGAGGCGGGGAAACAGCGCGAACATGCGCTCCATATCGGCGGCGATGCCGGCCTTGTCGCGCCGCACGAAGGCGCCCATCTGCAGGTTTTCGATAATCGTCATGCGCGCAAACACGCCTCGGCCTTCGGGCACCATGACCAGGCCCTTTTTCACCAAGTCCCAGGCGCCCTGACCACGGATGCTCTGCCCCTGGTAGCGGATATCGCCGTCCGTCAGCCCCAAGGTGCCCGTGATAGCCTTCATGGTCGTGGTTTTGCCGGCGCCGTTGGAGCCGATGAGCGACACCAGCTCGCCTGAGCGCACGTCAAAATCGATGCCCTTGACCGCCTGGATTCCGCCGTAGCCCACCTTCAGGCCACTGATTTGCAGGAGGATATTGTTGTTCTGTTCGGCCATGCTCAATGTCCTCCGGTGCCCAGGTAGGCCTCGATCACTTTTTCGTTCTTCTGCACGTCAGCCGGCGTTCCCTCGGCAATCTGCTTGCCGTAGTCGAGCACGGTGACGCGATCGCACAAGCCCATGACAAGCTTGACATCATGCTCGATCAGCAAAATGGTGCGGTTGTCCTTGCGGATACGGTCGATCAGTTCACGCAGCATCACCTTCTCGGTGGCGTTCATGCCGGCAGCCGGCTCGTCGAGCGCTATCAGCTGCGGGTCGGTCGCCAGCGCGCGGGCGATCTCCAAGCGCCGCTGATCGCCGTAAGACAGCGTGCGCGCTTTGTAATCGGCGTAGCTGCCGATGCCAACGTAGTCCAGCAACTCCTGGGCACGCTTGGCAATTTCCGCCTCTTCCTTCTTGAAGCCCTTGGAGCGGAACACGGCGCCAAAAAGCCCCGAATGGGTACGGATATGCCGCCCCACCATGACATTTTCCAACGCCGTCATTTCATTAAACAGGCGAATGTTCTGGAAGGTGCGGGCAATGCCCGCCTTGGCCACCAGGTGCACCGCTTTGGGTGCGTAGGGCTTGCCAGCCAGCTCGAACGTGCCGCTGTCGGGGGTGTAGAGCCCGGTGATGACGTTGAAAAAGGTCGTCTTGCCGGCGCCGTTGGGGCCGATCAGGCCATAGACCTGACCACGCTTGATGGTGATGCCGACGTCCGAGAGCGCCTGCAAGCCGCCAAATCGCTTGGAAATACCGGATACGTTGAGCACCGGCGCATTGGAATTCTCTGCCATGTTGTGTCCTTCTGCGGTGTTCAAGTCTTCTGCACCAGGCTCTTGCCGTGGTCAGGCGCGGGCCACAGGCCACGGGGACGTATCAGCATGACGACGATCATGGCCAGCGCGATCAGCAACTGGCGCAGGATGGCCGAGTCGAGCCGGCCCTCTGTCATGGCCTGCAGCGGGCCGGCGACGTAGCGCAGCACCTCGGGCAGTGCCGAAAGCAGCACCGCGCCCAGGATCACCCCAGGAATATGGCCAATCCCGCCGAGCACCACCATGGCGACGATCATCACAGACTCCATCAGACTGAAGGATTCCGGCGATACGAAGCCCTGGAAGGCACCAAACATGACCCCCGAGACGCCGCCAAACGAAGCCCCCATGCCGAACGCCAGCAGCTTCATGTTGCGCGTGTTGATGCCCATGGCCTTGGCGGCGATTTCGTCTTCACGGATAGCCATCCAGGCGCGGCCAATGCGCGAGTCCTGCAAGCGGTAGCAGACCAGAACCGTCACCAGCACCAAGACCAGGAACATGTAGTAGTACAGCGTCACCGAGTTGATGTCATAACCAAAAAGCTGGTGTGTTTTGCCTAGATTCAGACCAAAAACGGACACCGAATCGATCTGCCCTATCCCTTTGGGACCGTTGGTGACGTTGATCGGGTGGTCCAGGTTGTTCATGAAAATGCGGATGATTTCCCCGAACCCCAGCGTCACGATGGCCAGGTAGTCGCCGCGCAATTTCAGCACCGGAAGACCCAGAATCACACCGGCTGTGGCGGCCGCGACCAGTGCCAGCGGAATCACCAGCCACATCGAAATATGCAGGCCTTCAGGGAACATCGCCGCAATGTTGGCGAAGTTGTCCGTCAGCTGGGGCGAGGCCAGCAGCGCGAACAGGTAGGCGCCCACGGCGTAGAACGCGACGTAACCCAGGTCCAGCAGACCGGCGTAGCCCACGACGATGTTCAGGCCAAGGGCGAGCATGACGTACAGCAGGGACAGGTCGGCAATGCGCACCCAGGCGTTGCCGAAGGACTGCAGGATCAGGGGCAGCACCAGCAGCGCGATGGCGCCAGCGACCCATTTGGCAAGGTTTTTTTGGTTCATGGTGGTGTCCTCAGGCCCGGTCGGCCACACGTTCGCCGAACAAACCGGATGGGCGCAGCGTCAGGATGATGATGAGCACGATGAACGCAAAAATGTCTGCGTAGTTGCTCCCGAGAATGCCGCCCGTGAGCGTGCCGATGTAGCCTGAGCCAATGGCTTCAATAAGCCCCAGCAGAATGCCGCCAACCACCGCGCCGGTCAGGTTCCCGATACCGCCAAACACGGCTGCCGTGAATGCCTTCAGGCCAGGCAAAAAGCCCATGGTGTGCTGCGCCGTGCCGTAGTTCGAGGCGTACATGATGCCGGCGATGGCCGCCAGAATGGCGCCGATGATGAAGGTGGCCGAGATCACCATATCGGGCTTGACGCCCATCAAGGCGGCCACACGCGGGTTCTCTGCCGTGGCCCGCATGGCGCGGCCCAGGTTGGTGTAGCCCACCAGCCAGGTCAGCACCGCCAGCGAGATCGCCGTGACGCCCAGAATCAGAATCTGCGTGGATGTAATCACCGCGCCTGCGACCTCGAACGGCGCGGCGGGCAGCAGCGTCGGGTAGGGCTTGTAGTTGGGCTTCCAGATGATCATGGCCAGCGTCTGCAGCAAGATGGACATGCCCAGCGCGGTGATCAGGGGAGCCAGACGCGAGGCGTTGCGCAGCGGCCGGTAGGCCACCTTCTCAATCGTGAAATTGAGCGCGGCGGCGACAATGCAGGCAATGATGGTTGCCAGCAGCAAGATCAGCCACCCAGGCGCCCAGGGCATGGACGATTGCATCATGCCGATGCAGCTCCAACTGGTGAGTGCCCCCACCATCAGCACCTCGCCGTGGGCAAAGTTGATCAATTGAATAATGCCGTACACCATGGTGTAGCCCAAGGCTATCAAGGCGTACATGCTGCCGAGAACCAGACCGTTGATGATCTGCTGCAGCAAGATGTCCATAAAAAAGTCCTTCGTGTGTGACGGGCTCAGGGTCAGGCACCGGGAATACGGTGCGGCTTTTTGGGCCTGTCTGCCATCTAGCAAAAAACCCGCCAGGAAAGCTGCCGTGCGGGTTTGAAGGCGGAATTGTAGCGAGATGCATACCCAGCACCACTGCGGCACTGGAGGGGTTTTCCCTTGGATTCGGGACGCATCAGAGGTGTGCGTAAAACATAAGATTAGCTACTTTTCATGCACATCCAAGGTGCACGCTCTTATCGGCCACCTTCCGCTTTGCCATCCTGCGCCTGCGCGTTGCGTGCCCGCAGCTCGTCCAGCCGCTCGGCAATGCGTATCTCCAGCCCCCTGCGGACCGGCCGGTAAAAATCTGGCGCCTGCATGCCCTCGGGCCAATAGCTTTCGCCCGCGGCAAAACCGCCCTCTTCGTCGTGCGCGTAGCGGTAACCCTTGCCATAGTCGAGCTGCTTCATCAACTGGGTTGGCGCATTGCGCAAGTGCATGGGCACGGGGCGCGTGCCGTCCTGTTTGATCAAGGCGCGCGCGGCGTTGTAGGCCTTGTAGACCGCATTGGATTTGGGCGCCACGGCCAGATAGACCACGCACTGCGCCAGCGCCAGCTCGCCCTCGGGGCTGCCCAGGCGTTCGTAGACCTCGGCGGCGTCCAGCGCCAGGCGCAGCGCACGCGGGTCGGCCAGGCCGATGTCTTCGCTCGCCATGCGCACCATGCGCCGCGCCATGTAGCGCGGGTCGGCGCCGCCGTCGAGCATGCGCACCAGCCAGTACAGCGCGGCGTCAGGGTCCGAGCCGCGCACCGACTTGTGCAGCGCGCTGATGGTGTCGTAGAACTGCTCGCCGCCCTTGTCGTAGCGGCGCATGCGCTCGCCCAGCACGCTGAGCACCCAGGCGTCGGTGATTGCCTGCAGTTGCTCCTGCGCGGCCGCCATGGTGAGCGTCTCCAGCGTGTTGAGCAGGCGGCGAGCGTCACCATCGGCATACGCCACCAAACGCTCGATTGCTACTTGTTCAATAGCTGGAACCCCTTGCTGCGCCTGCGCCAGGGCCACTATTTTCTTTAAATCTTCGGCGGTGAGCGGCTCCAGCACATAGACCGTGGCGCGCGAGAGCAGCGCCGAATTCACCTCGAACGAAGGGTTTTCCGTGGTGGCGCCGATGAAGGTGAACAGCCCGCTCTCGACATGCGGCAGAAAGGCGTCTTGCTGGCTCTTGTTGAAGCGGTGCACCTCATCGACGAAGACCAGCGTCGGCTGCGGATGCAGGCCCGATTGCACCGTCTGCGCCCGCTCGACCGCCTCGCGGATGTCCTTGACCCCACCAAGAACCGCACTGATGCTGATGAACTGGGCGTCGAAGGCATCGGCCATGAGCCGCGCAATCGTCGTCTTGCCCACGCCCGGCGGGCCCCACAGGATGCAACTGTGCGGGCGCCCAGATTCGAATGCCAGGCGCAGCGGCATGCCCGGGCCGAGTATCTTTTGCTGGCCGACCACGTCGGCGAGTCGGCGTGGGCGCAGACGCTCGGCCAGCGGCTGGTGGGAGGGGAGTTTGGCGGCAGGCACGTTACGGGACAAAGTGGGCGTGGTGCATAGGTGCTATTACAACGGTTTTACAGCGACCCTCGCCAACACAGTAGCGCCACGGCCGCTATGCTGCAGGACTTCTCACTCTGCACACCCGTCCGCCATGCTGCTCGCCGCCAACATCGTCGTCGCCGCCATCGCCCTGCTCCATGTGTATATCCTGGTGCTGGAGATGCTTTTGTGGGACAAGCCCGCCGGGCTGCGCGCCTTTGGCCTGAACCAGGAACTGGCGACGGCCACCAAGGTCCTGGGCGCCAACCAGGGGCTGTACAACGGGTTTCTGGCCGCGGGGCTGTTCTGGGGCCTGTGGCTGGGCGATGCGGGGCTGTCGGTAAAAGTGTTCTTCCTGCTGTGCGTGGCCGTGGCAGGGCTGTTCGGCGCTGCCACCGCGAGCCGCAAGATCCTGTTCATCCAGACCGTTCCGGCTGCCCTCGGTCTGGCGCTGCTATGGGCAGGCGCCTGACGCTGGACCGCATTACTGCTTGAGCACATCGGCCCCCTGCGGCACCTTGAAGTCGAACGTGGAAGCCGGCAAAGCCGCATTGGCCTGCACCTTGTCGAAACGGATCATGGAGCGCTGGCCGAAACTGTCCAAGATTTCCAGCGCCGCCAACTCCTCGCCGCGCAGGCCGACGCGCACGCTCTGCAACTGCCCATCCTTGGCCTTGGGCGTGGCATGCACCCACTGCAAACCGTCCTGCTCGGGGGCGGATTCCAGCGTGAAATCTTTCGTCAGCGCCTGCAAATTGGGCGCCGAGGCCAGCAGCGCAGCGGGCGTGCTGCCCAGCGCTTTGGCCTGGGCGCGCTCGGTGACCTGGTTCAGGTCAGCGTCATAAAGCCACAGCGTCTTGCCATCGGCAACGATGGTCTGGACAAACGGCTTCTTGTAATCAAAGCGAAATTGCCCGGGCCGCTCAAAGGCAAAGCTGCCACTCGACGTTTTGACGCGCGGCGCCTGCCCGTTCTTGGAGGGCGCCGTCACCTCCTGCGTGAACTCTGCCTGCGCCGAGTGCGTGTTCTGCATAAAAGTTTCAAGGCTTTTTAGGCCGTCAGCGCTTGCTGTGCTTGCGCAAGCAGCTATGAAAATTGCAGTAATCGTCTTTTTCATTCATATCCCTTGAGAGTCGGTTCCCGTTGTATCGCAGATGGCGCCACCCCGACGTAAGACTGGGGCCGCGCCCTCTACCAGCGGACACCGCGCAAGGGCCGCCCCGCTGCGCCGGTGTCGTCCCCCTTCCCGAATCGCGCAGCGATTCGAGAGAAGGGGGAAGCGGCGCAGCCGCTCAGGGGGATGCCTCTACTCCCTCGCCGGCACCAGCACCTCGCGCTGCCCGCTGGTGGTGAGGCCGCTGACCAGGCCCGCTTTTTCCATGTCTTCCAACAGACGCGCCGAGCGGTTGTAGCCGATGCGCAGCTTGCGCTGCACATAGCTGATGCTGGCCTTGCGGTCCTTGAGCACGATCTCGACCGCCTGGTCGTACATCGGGTCTTTTTCGCCACCGGCATCACCGTCCAAGGACAGATCGCCGTCACCGTCCACAGTTCCGCCCTCCAGCACGCCATCGATGTAGTCGGGCTCGCCCTGGGTCTTGAGGTAGCTGACAACGCGGTGCACTTCTTCGTCGGAAACGAAAGCGCCGTGCACGCGCACCGGCAAGCCGGAACCACTGGCCATATAGAGCATGTCGCCCATGCCCAACAGGGCTTCGGCGCCCATCTGATCGAGGATGGTGCGGCTGTCGATCTTGGAGCCCACCGAGAAGGCGATACGGGTGGGGATATTGGCCTTGATGAGCCCGGTAATCACGTCCACGCTCGGGCGCTGGGTGGCGAGGATGAGGTGAATGCCGGCGGCGCGCGCCTTCTGCGCCAGGCGGGCAATGAGTTCTTCGATCTTCTTGCCCACGACCATCATCAGGTCAGCCAACTCGTCGATGATGACGACGATGTGCGGCAGGCGCTCCAGCGGCTCCGGCTCCTCGGGCGTCAGGCTGAACGGGTTGGGAATGGATTCGCCGCGCGCCTTGGCCTCGTCAATCTTCACGTTGTAGCCGGCAAGGTTACGCACACCCAGCTTGCTCATCAGCTTGTAGCGCCGCTCCATCTCGCCCACGCACCAGTTCAACCCGTGCGCCGCCTGCTTCATGTCGGTGACGACAGGCGCCAGCAGGTGCGGAATGCCCTCGTAGACCGACATTTCCAGCATCTTGGGGTCGATCATCAACAGGCGCACATCGCGCGCTTCGGCCTTGTAGAGCAAGCTCAAGATCATGGCATTGATGCCGACCGATTTGCCCGAACCCGTGGTGCCAGCCACCAGCACGTGCGGCATCTTGGCCAGATCCGCCACCACCGGGTTGCCGACGATGTCCTTGCCCAGGCCCATGGTGAGCAGGCTTTTGCCCTCGTGGTAAATCTGCGAACCGAGGATCTCGCTCAATTTGATGGTCTGGCGCCGGGCGTTGGGCAATTCGAGGGCCATGAAGTTCTTGCCGGGAATCGTCTCGACCACGCGAATCGACACCAGACTGAGCGAGCGCGCCAGATCTTTCGCCAGGCCGACGATCTGCGAGCCTTTCACGCCCGTGGCGGGTTCGATCTCGTAGCGCGTGATCACAGGCCCCGGCATGGCCGCCACCACCCGCACCTCGACGCCGAAGTCCTTGAGCTTCTTCTCGATCATGCGGCTGGTCATCTCCAGCGTCTCGGGCGATACGCTCTCGCGCTGCTGCTGCGCCGGGTCCAGCAAATCAACCTGCGGCAACCGGCTGTCGGGCAAATCGGTGAACAAGGGCTTTTGCCGCTCTTTCACCACACGGGTGCTTTGCGGCACGTCGACCAGTACCGGCTCGATGATCTGGATCGGCATCGGGTGGTGCGTCTCGATGTCGGTGCGCTCGCCGCTCACCACCTTCTCGCGGGCGCGGGCAGCGCGCCGGCCTTCCGCCAAGTCGATCGCCACTTCGCGCCGCGCGCGGGTGGACTGCAAGAGCGTGTCGATGCGTGCGCCCAGGCCTTCGGCCACCCGGCTCCAGGAGAAGCGGAACACCAGTGCCGAGCCCAGCACCACCAGCACGATGCCGACCAGGCCGGAGCCCGTAAACCCCAGCCAGCGCATGGCCAGGGGCCCCAGCACATGGCCCAGAACGCCCCCCGCATGGCCGGGCAACAAGGCTTCGAAACGGTACATGCGCGTCCATTCCAGAGCACAACTCGCCGCCAGCAGCAAGGCCAAGCCACCCCAGAACAAGATGCGCAGCGTTGCCGGGCGCCTGGGCAAAGCGCCCTCTGCCGCTGCGCCACCGCGCAGCAGGCGCGTCAGGGACGCCGCCCACGCGCCTATGGCGGCCGCCAGGCACCACCAGACGGAAAAACCAAAAACGAAATAGCTCACGTCGGCAAGCCAGGCGCCTGCCAAGCCCATGCGGTTGTGCACCACGCCGCTCGCAGAGGCTCCCGAGGTGGACCAGGCCGGGTCCTGCGGCGCGTAGCTCCACAGGGCGAGCAACCACACCAGACAGGCAAACAGACCGGCCAGAACAAGCAGTTCATGGCCTACGCGCGCACCCACGCTGCGTGGAAGGCTCTTGCCAGGAGAAGAGGCGTTCAGGGTATTGAGCGAATACGTCATAAGTGCATGGGAAGCTTACCGCAGCGGCATTCGATTAGCCCAGCGACTGCAGGCGGCTGCGCAGCGCCGTGGCGCCGCTGGGCAGGGTTTCAATGAAGCCGCGCGTCTCCAGGTCCTTCATCACGCGGCTGACCATTTCGCGCGAAGCGCCAATGGTTTTGGCCATTTCCTGGCGCGAAATCTTTTCCCGGATCAGCGCCTGGCCATTGGCATCCGTCTCGGCCAGATCGAGCAAGGCATGCGCCACGCGCCCGTACACGTCCAGAAGCGCCAGCGATTCGATTTTGCGGTCGGCATGGCGCAAGCGCTTTACGAGGCCGCGCATCACCACCAGCGACATGCTCGCGTTCTCCGCCAGGCAGCGCACGAACTCGGCACGGCCAAGCTCCAGCACATCGGTCTGCACCAGCGCATGAACCGAGGCCGAATGCGGCTCATTGTCGATAAGGCTCATCTCCCCCAGGTAGTCGCCCGGCACCAGCGTGGCCAAAATCACCTCGCGACCGCGCGCATCGGCGGCGCTCACGCGCGCACGGCCCGTCAGCAGCAGGTACAAGGCATCCGACTTCTGGCCCTGCAGCACCAGCGGCTCGCCGCGCTTGAAGCGGCGCTTGTTCACGGCGCCCCCGAGCGCTTGCGCCTGGGGCACGGTCAAGCGCGAAAACAGCGGCACACGCCGCAGAAGATCAAGATTGGTCACGATGGACATGCTTGCCTCTCATTGGATGAATCTGTCCGCGAACCCTGACTCAGGGCAAGGCCAGAGCACACGGCAGCACCGGTCGCCGCGACTTTGGCCGATACTTGGGGCTTGTCCCTCGCGCCCCGCATCTGCCTCGCAGGCAGGCCTGCCGGGCGGCAAAACCTGAGCTTTTACCATGCCTACACCCCAGCACGCGCAAGTCCTCATCCTCGGTTCCGGCCCCGCCGGCTACACCGCCGCCATTTACGCCGCCCGCGCCAACCTCAAGCCCGTGCTCATCACCGGCATGGCCCAAGGCGGTCAGCTCACCACCACCACGGAGGTGGACAACTGGCCGGCCGACGTGCAAGGCGTGCAGGGCCCCGAGCTGATGCAGCGCTTCCTGGAGCATGCCGAGCGCTTCAAGACGCAAATCATCTTCGACCACATCAGCCAGGTCGATTTCAGCAAACGGCCCTTCACCCTTTCGGGCGACACCGGCGGCTACACCTGTGATGCGCTCATCATCGCCACAGGCGCCTCGGCCAAGTACCTGGGCCTGCCCACGGAAGAAGCCTTCATGGGCAAGGGCGTATCGGGTTGCGCCACCTGCGACGGCTTTTTCTACCGCGAGCAGGAAGTCTGCGTGATCGGCGGCGGCAACACCGCCGTGGAAGAAGCCCTGTACCTCTCGAACATCGCCAGCAAGGTGACACTGATCCACCGCCGCGACAAATTCAAGGCCGAGCCGATTCTGGTGGACAAACTGATGGAGAAGGTCGCCGCCGGCAAAATCGTGCTCAAGACTTTCTTCACCCTGGACGAAGTGCTGGGCGACGTTACCGGCGTCACCGGCGTGCGCATCAAGAGCACGCAGGACGGCCACACCGAGGACCTCGCCCTGCAAGGCTGCTTCATCGCCATCGGCCACGCACCCAACACCGACATCTTCAAGGGCCAGTTGAAAATGGAGAACGGCTACATCGTCACCCAGGGCGGCCTGCAGGGTTTTGCCACGCAGACCTCGGTGCCTGGCATCTTTGCCGCCGGCGACGTACAAGACCACGTCTACCGCCAGGCCATTACCAGCGCCGGCACTGGCTGCATGGCGGCGCTGGACGCACAGCGCTACCTGGAGCAGCAGTCGCTGACCTGACGCGCGCTATAATCTGCGGCTTTGCCAAATCACGCGCCTCTTTGGGGCGCCTCTTTCGAGGCCCTTTGGGCCACAGGTAAATCGGGTTACCGCCACCCTTTCTGGCGAGGTGAGGCCGCCGGCGGGCTTTCGAAAATAGTTCGAAGGCGCCAGCAGGCGGCCGTTAAAAAGTATCGGAGTGTCCACATGGCACGCGTCTGCGAAGTCACGGGCAAGAAGCCCATGGTCGGGAACAACGTTTCCCACGCCAACAACAGAACCAAGCGTCGGTTTCTGCCAAACCTGCAATACCGCCGTTTCTGGGTCGAGAGCGAAAACCGCTGGGTGCGCCTGCGCATTTCCAACGCCGGTTTGCGTCTGATCGACAAAAACGGTATTGATTCTGTGCTCGCAGACCTGCGCGCACGTGGCCAGGCTTAAGGAGAACCACCATGGCAAGCAAAGGCGGACGCGACAAGATCAAGCTGGAATCCACTGCGGGTACTGGCCACTTCTACACCACCACCAAGAACAAGAAGACGATGCCCGAGAAGCTGCTGATCATGAAATTTGATCCCAAGGCTCGCAAGCACGTCGAGTACAAGGAAATGAAGCTGAAGTAATTCGGCCCATTCCACGTAAAAAAACCGCCCGGCGCGAGCCCGGCGGTTTTTTTGTCTTTAGCAACGCTATTTGCGCTGCCACACCGCGGCAAAAAAGCCGTCGGTTTTGTGCCGGTGCGGCCACAGGCGCAGGTAGCGCGTGCCAGCTTCTGCGCCGCTGCACAGAGACGCGGCATCCGGCACCTTGAGTTGCGCCAGCACCTCGCCCACTTCAAGGGGAACAAACTCCGGATGCGCTGCCGAAAACGCCTCGGCGATCTCCTCGTTTTCCTGCGGCAGCACGCTGCAGGTGGCGTACACCAGTCGGCCGCCGGGCTTGAGCAGGCGCGCGGCGCTGTCCAGGATAGCGGCCTGTTTGACCACCAGCTCTTCAATCGTCTTGGGGCTCTGGCGCCATTTCAGGTCGGGGTTGCGCCGCAGCGTGCCCAGGCCAGAACATGGCGCGTCGACCAGCACCCGGTCGATCTTGCCAGCCAGGCGCTTGATGCGGTCGTCGCGCTCATGGGCGATGGCTGCCGGGTGCACGTTCGAGAGCCCGCTGCGCGCCAGGCGCGGCTTGAGCGCGTCGAGCCTGTGGGCAGAGACATCAAAGGCGTACAGCCGCCCGGTGCTGCGCATGCTGGCGCCCAGCGCCAGGGTCTTGCCGCCGGCGCCAGCGCAAAAGTCCACCACCATCTCGCCGCGCTTGGCGTCCACCAGCAGCGCCAGCAGCTGCGAACCTTCGTCCTGCACTTCGATGGCGCCGCGCACGAAAGCCGGCAGTTTGGAAAGCTGGGGCTTGCCGACCGCGCGCAGACCCCAGGGAGAATACGGCGTTACTTCAGTTTTGATAGCTGCTTTCGCAAGCTCCTCCTGCACTAGTTGCCGTTTTTCTTTGAAGTCGTTGACGCGCAGATCAAGCGGCGCGCTTTGCGACAGAGCGGTGACTTCTGGCCAAAACTCATCGCCCAGCTGTGCCTTGAGCGGCGCCACCAGCCATTCAGGCAGGTTGTGGCGGTGGCGCTCCAGCAAATCGGCCTCATCCACCGTATCGCACTGCGCCAGCCACTGGCGTTCGCGGTCATTGAGCGCGCCCTGCAAGAAGTCACGCGGGCCGTGCCTGGCCTGTGGGTTGGCGCGGCGGGCTTCCTCGTCCTGCCAATACGCAAAGCCCAGGATCGCCAAACGCCGCTCGCGCGGGCCGGAGCCCGAAGGGGCCATGTGGTCAAACAGCAGCTTCTTGCGCAGCACGGTGTAGACCGTTTCGGCCAGGGCGGCGCGCTCACGCTGGCCCAGGCCACGGTTGTCGCGAAAGAAACGCGAGACCACGGCGTCGGCCGGGTGCTCGAAGGTGAGGGCCTGGCGCACGAGTTGCGCGCAGGCTTCTATCAGGGCGTTGGGATGCATCGCACCGATTGTCCCACCTGCGCCTGCCGTGCTCTCGCCAGCCACATCTCGCTCCGGCGGTCCAAGCACCGGGCGATGATTGGATTCGGCCCAAGGAGCCGGGCCCGTAGCGCCGGCTAATTGCGCCAGCTAGTAGTGCCGGCTTGGGGCGCGCGGCAACACCGTGGTGGCGATCAACCCACCATCTGGCGCATTGCGCAGCTCCAGCCGGCCCCCATGGCGCTCGGCGATATCGTTGGCAATGCTCAGGCCCAGACCCACACCGCCGCTGTGGCGGTTGCGCGAGGCCTCTACCCGGTAGTACGGCTGGAGTACCTTGTCCAGTTCTTGCGCGGGCAGGCCCGGGCCATGGTCACGCACCGATATCCGCACGGCGTCCCCACTGTCGCTAAGCGTGATCTCCGCGCCACCGCCGTAGCGCACCGCATTGCCCACCAGGTTGCCAATGCAGCGGCGCAGGGCACCGGCTTGCGCGGGCAACGGGGCGGCGTCACCCGCCATGGTGACGCTGTGCCCGCAGGCCTGCTCGTCGTCGGCCAGGCATTCCAGCAAAGCCTGGATGTCCAGCAGCACCATAGGCTCTGCACTGGCCACGCCACGCAAATGGTCGAGGGTTGCGGTGATCATGGCGTCCATCTCGGCAATATCGCGGGTGAAATGCCGGCGCTCGCCATCGTCGTGCAGGCTCTCCACGCGCAGCCGCAGGCGGGTGAGCGGCGTGCGCAGATCGTGCGATACGGCGGCAACGAAGCGGTCACGCTCGTCGAGCTGCTGGCAGATGCGCGCCTGCATCTGGTTGAACACCCGGCTTGCCTCACGGCACTCGGTCGTTCCGTCCTCGGGCAGAGGCGGTCGCCGGATGTCGGCGCCAAGTTCCCGGGCGGCGCTGGCCAAACGGTGCAGGGGCTGCGAGAGCCAGCGGGCCGCCCACCACGCCGCCAGCATCAGCGCGGCAAGGCGCACCCCAATGTCCAGGACAAGACCCGCTTGCCACAGGCCTGGCCGCGGCGGGGCGCGGTCGTTCGGCACATGCAGCAGCGGCTTTGCAAGGCCGGCTGCTGCCGGTTCTGCGCGCAGCCCAGGGGGCGGTCTGAGCGGCGCGCCGTGGCCGGGCCCGAGTTCAAACATCAGCGTGAGGGCCAGCACATGGCTGGCCAGCACCGCCACAAACAGCAGCAGGGACAAGCGCCCGAGCAGCGTGGCGGGCAGCCAGCGCGCCAGGTGCGCGTGCCAAAAGGATGCGCTTGGGCGCCTCAACCCTCCCACCGCACCTGCCCCTGTACGGACTGGGTATTGAAAATATAGCCGGCACCGCGTACCGTCTTGATGAACGCGGGGGATCGCGGGTCATCAGAGAGTTTTTGCCGCAGGCGCGAAACCAGCAGATCGATACTGCGCTCAAACGACTCCATGGCGCGGCCGCGTGCATGTTCCATTAGCTGGTCGCGGCTGCATACGCGCCGCGGCATGCGCAAAAAGGTGCACAGCAGGCGAAATTCAGCATTCGCCAGGGGAACCGTCACCCCGGCGGGGGACACCAGGTGGCGCTCCACGCAGCGCAGTTCCCAACCGTCGAAGCGCACTGTCTCGCTCAGGGCCTGCGGCACCGCAGGCCGTGCTGCGCCAGTGCGGCGCAGCACGTTTTGAATGCGTGCGACCAGTTCACGCGGCTCGAAGGGCTTGCTCATGTAATCGTCGGCGCCCATCTCCAGGCCCAGCACGCAGTCGTACGGGTTGGCGCGGGCGGTGAGCATGATGATGGGCAGTTGCGAACACCGGCGCAGTTCGCGCGCCAGCGCAATGCCGTCGGTACCGGGCAGCATGACATCGAGCACCACCAGATCCATGGGCTGCGCCGCAAGCTGGGTGCGCATGCTCTGGGCGTCACACGCGGCATGCGCGGCAAAACCAAAGCGTGCGAGGTATTGCGTCAACAGCGCGGTGATTTCGTCGTCGTCATCGACCACCAGAATATGTTGCATGGGTACGGAGCGAGGTGCGCGAACAGGCTCTTACAGTGTAGGCAGCGGACGCCACGTCGATGGCGCCGATCTGGCCGGCCTTTGCCCGCCACTTCCGGCTTTGAAAAGGCCTTTCGTATCGAGACCGGTACAAACAGGACACCACGCGCTTACAAGCGCAGCCAAGAATGGCACCCAGGCTGCAGTCACCACTCTGCTTGGCGCACAACCGGCAGCCATCAACCTGTAAACGAAAGGAAACGACCATGACGACTATCAGTAGCGTCAGCAGCGCGTGGTCCGGTGCGAATGTGCAACGGGCGGCGCGCCCGGCGCATTCACCTGAGCGCCTGCTGGCAAAAGTCGACACCGACGGCAACGGCAGCGTGGACGCCACGGAGCTGCAGTCCATGCTCGACAAAGTGGCCCAGAAAACCGGCGTCAGCAGCGGTACCAGCGCTTCCGACCTGCTGGCCAAGTACGACAACGACGGCAATGGGACCCTGAGCGCGGACGAGCTCGCCAAGGGCCTGGAGAGCGTGATGCCCAAGCGCTCCACCGTGGACTTCGCCCAGAGCCGCAGCGCCGAGCACTCTGGGCAGGCCGGCCACGACCTGTTTGGCAAAGCCGACGCCGATGGCGACGGCAGTGTCAGCCAGAGCGAGTTGCAAAACCTGCTTGAGAAGATGTCGGGCGGCACAGCCAGCGCCACCGGAACCAGCAGTGATGCACTCTTCAGCCAGCTCGATACCGATGGCAACGGCAGTCTGTCGCAGGCCGAGTTCAACGCAGGCCAGTCGTCCGGACAAGACAGCAGCGTGCAAGCGGCTGGTGGCATGCCGCCGCCCCCTCCTGGCGGTGCTGGTGGCGCCAGCGGTGCCAGCGCCTCATCCAGCACCACCTACGACCCACTCGACACCAACCAGGACGGCGTGGTGTCTGCGGCGGAGCTGGCGGCAGCAGGCATATCGAGCGGAACAGGCACATCGAGTACCAATGCCATCACTTCGCTGTTCAACGCCATTGACACCAATGGCGACAAGACGATCAGCAGCAGCGAATCACAGTCGTTCATCGACCAGCTGACCAGCCAATACAGCAGCATCACCAGCCAAAACAGCAGTGCGACCAGCCAGTCGACGGAAAGTTCTGCCAGCAGTGGCGATGCCCGTTCCAGCCTGATGAAGTTGGCTGAACTGGCACGCCAGCAGTACGCAGCCACCGCCAGTGCATGGGCCAGCGGCAATGCGGCAGAGAGCTTGAGCGCCATGGCCTGACGGCCACTCGGACATGTGTGCCAGGCGACAAGGCAAGTCGCCCGGCACGGCCCAGGTTTTGCTAGCACGCGCAGTGCCTTACGGCCCGTCAGTGGACGAGCTGCGCGCGTCTGGCACCTTACGTGCCGTCAGGACATCCCATGCCTCACGGTATCTGCGCAGTCCGCCCGTAGAAGCACAGGGCTACACAGCGAAGAACCGTCGCACCGCACGCGGGTAGATCAGGTGCTCCTGCGTCAGCACGCGCGCGGCCAGCGTCTGCGCCGTATCCGCGGCCAGCACCGGCACCACGGCCTGCTCCAGGATCGGGCCGACGTCGAGCTCGCTCGTCACCTGGTGCACCGTGGCGCCTACAAACTTGCAGCCCGCTGCCAGCGCACGCTCATGCGTGTGCAGGCCGGGGAAAGCCGGCAACAGCGATGGGTGGATATTGAGCAAACGCCCACGGTAGTGGTCCACGAAACCGGGGCTCAGGATGCGCATGAAACCGGCGAGCACCACCAAGTCAGGCGCATAGCCATCGATGCGGCGCGCCAGTTCGGCATCAAAGGCTTCCCGCGAACCAAAGCCCTTGTGGTCCAGCACCTGCGCCACAATGCCGCGCGCCTGCGCAAAGGCCAGGCCGCCTGCGTCCGCCCGGTTGCTCAGCACCGCTGCGACGCGCACGCCCAGCTTGCGTTCCCAGTCGTCCCGCTCAGCAGTGCGCACGATGGCGGCCATGTTGGAGCCGCCGCCAGAGATCAGAATCACGATGTTCTTCATCTCGTGAATTATCCCGCCATGCCTTTTGACGCCCAGACCCAGCCACTGACCGACATCGAGGCCCGCGTGCTTGCCACCTTGATGGAAAAGGCACGCACCGTACCCGACAGCTACCCGCTCTCGCTCACCAGCCTGGTGGCGGGCTGCAACCAGAAAACCACGCGCGAGCCGGTCATGCAATTGAGCGATGCCGAGGTGCTGGCGGCGCTGGAGCAGCTGCGCAGCGCTGGCCTCGTCTTCGAGGGCAGCGGCAGCCGCACCACACGCTATGAGCACAATTTTCAGCGTGGCATCGGCGTGCCCGAGCAGTCCGCCGTGCTGGTGGGCCTCTTGATGCTGCGCGGCCCGCAAACGGCGGCCGAGCTGCGCACCAACGCCGAGCGCTGGTACCGCTTTGCCGATGTGTCCTCCGTCGAAGCGTTCCTGGAGGAATTGCAGGAACGCTCCGAAGAAAAAGGCGGGCCGCTGACCGTGCTGCTGCCGCGCGCGCCCGGCGCCCGCGAATCGCGCTGGATGCACCTGCTGTGCGGTCCGGTGGACCTGTCGCACCCCATCGCCGCACCCCAAGCGGGCGCGCTGGGCGAACGCGTAGCGCAGCTCGAAGCCCAAGTCTCGCAGCTGCAAACCACGGTGGAGCGGCTCTGCAGCGAACTGGGCCTGCCCATGTCGCCGCCCGGACAGGCTTAAAACGAACGACCGTGCTACAAATGCGACCTCACTGGAGACAAGCCCTATGGATCTCGCATTTACCCCCGAAGAACAAAGCTTTCGCGAAGAAGTCCGCACCTGGGTGCAGGCCAATCTGCCCAAGGATATTGCCTACAAGGTGCACCACGCGCTGCGCCTGACGCGCAGCGACATGCAGGGCTGGGCCAAGATTCTGGGCAAGAAGGGCTGGCTGGCTTTTGGCTGGCCCAAGGAATTTGGCGGCCCCGGCTGGACCGCCGTGCAAAAGCACCTGTTTGAAGAAGAGTGCGCGCTGGCTGGCGCCCCGCGCATCATTCCCTTCGGCCCGGTGATGGTGGCGCCCGTCATCATGGCGTTTGGCAATGCCGAGCAGCAAAAGCGCTTCCTGCCCGGCATCGCCAGCGGCGAAGTCTGGTGGAGCCAGGGCTACAGCGAACCGGGCTCGGGCTCGGACCTGGCCAGCGTCAAGACCCGCGCCGAGCGCGTGGGCAACAAATACATCGTCAACGGCCAGAAGACCTGGACCACGCTGGGCCAGTACGGCGACTGGATGTTCAACCTCGTGCGCACCAGCACGGAAGGCAAGCCGCAGACCGGCATCAGCTTTCTGCTGCTGGACATGAAGTCCAAGGGCGTCACGGTGCGCCCGATCAAGCTGCTCGACGGCGAGTGCGAGGTCAACGAGGTGTTCTTCGACAACGTCGAAGTGCCGGCCGAGAACCTGATTGGCGAAGAAAACAAGGGCTGGACCTACGCCAAGCACCTGCTCAGCCACGAGCGCACCAACATCGCCGACGTGAACCGCAGCAAGCGCGAGCTCGAACGTTTGAAGCGCATCGCCAAGCGCGAAGGCGTGTGGGACCCCGCCGAAGGCGGTGCCGATGCCCAGCGCTTTCGCGACCAGATCGCCTTGCTCGAAGTGGACATCGTGGCGCTGGAGATGCTGGTGCTGCGTGTGCTCTCGGCTGAAAAATCGGGCAAGAACTCGCTCGACATCGCAGGCCTGCTCAAGATCAAGGGCAGCGAGATCCAGCAGCGCTACGCCGAGCTGATGATGCTGGCGGCCGGCCCCTTTGCCCTGCCCTTCATCGAAGAAGCCATGCAGGCCGGCTGGCAGGGCGACTTCCCTGGCGGCGAAGTGGCCAATGCGCCGCTGGCATCGCAGTATTTCAACCTGCGCAAGACCACCATTTACGGCGGATCGAACGAAGTGCAACGCAACATCGTGGCTCAGACCGTTCTCGGCTAAGGAGATAGAACATGGATTTTGATTTCTCTGACGACCAGCAATCCCTGCGCGACGCCGTGCGCCGCTGGGTGGACAAGGGCTACACGTTCGAGCGCCGCCGCGGCATCGTGGCGGCCGGCGGCTTTGACCGCGCCGCCTACGGCGAACTGGCCGAACTCGGGCTTACCGCCCTGACCGTGCCCGAGGCGCACGACGGCCTGGGCCAGGGCGCCATCGACGTGATGGTGGCAATGGAAGAACTCGGCCGCGGCATGGTGCTCGAACCCCTGGCCCACGCCTTTATCGCGAGCAGCGTGCTCACGCAGTACGCACCGGCCGAGCTGCAAGCAGCCTGGTTGCCGCGCATTGCCAGCGGCGAAGCCCTGGTGGTGCTGGCGCAGCAAGAGCGCAAAGCGCGCTACGCACTTGAAAAATGTGAAGCAAAAGCGGCTCAAGCGCAATCTGGGTATGCGCTAACAGCTACCAAAAGCATAGTTCCCGCGGGCGACCAAGCCGACGCCTACCTCGTGCCCGCCCAACTGGACGGCCACATCGCCCTCTTCCTCGTGGCACGCTCGGTCAGCGGTGTGACGACGCAAGGCTACGCGACGCAGGACGGCAGCCGCGCCGCCGAGGTGCAGTTCGCGAACGCGCCCGCCACCCTCGTCACGAAAGACGGCCTGACCGCGCTGGAGCTGGCCGTGGACACCGGTATCGCCGCCCTGTGCGCCGAAGCCGTGGGCGTGATGGACAAAGCCGTGGCGCTCACGGTGGACTACATGAACCAGCGCAAGCAGTTCGGCGTCACCATCGCCAGCTTCCAGGCGCTGCGCCACCGCGTCGCCGACATGAAGATGCAGCTTGAACTGGCCCGCTCCATGAGCTACTACGCCAGCCTCAAGCTCGCCGCGCCCGCAGGCGAACGCCGCACCGCCATGGCGCGAGCCAAGGTGCAGCTGGGCCAATCCATGCGCTACGTAGGCCAGCAGATGGTGCAACTGCACGGCGGCATCGGCGTGACGGACGAGTACATCGGCAGCCACTACTTCAAGAAGCTCACGCAGATGGAAATGACGTTTGGCGACACCCTGCACCACTTGGGCGAAGTCTCCAGCCGCATGCAGGACACGGCGGGTGTGTTCGCCTGAGAGGCTTGTAGTTCATCCATAGTCAAAATTTGGGGTCAGATTCCAATTATTGTTGGCGCCTCGCGCTGCTGCCTGACGGTCACGGCCAATTAATTGGAATCTGACCCCAATTTACGACAGCAAAGCTGCGTAGCGAAATTTTCCGAGCTCAGGCCGCAAGGCGCGACGTTCGCGGCACATGCGCCATCAGAAATTCCATCTGGTCGGCCAGGATGCGCCGGTTGCGCAGGATGAAATCCTCCCACAGGCTCGGTACATAGGGCGTGTAGAGCAACGGCATGTGCGCCTGCTCGGGCGTGCGCGGACCTTTGCGGTGGTTGCAGGCGCGGCAGGCGGTGACGACGTTCATCCAGTGGTCAACGCCCCGGCTGGCAAAGGGCACGATATGTTCGCGGGTCAGTTCGCTCTCGTGGAAGTCACCGCCGCAATAGGCGCAGATGTTGCGGTCGCGCGCGAAAAGCTTGGCGTTGGTCAGGCCTGGGCGGCACTCAAAAGGGTTGGTGCGCGGAATCCCGCGCGTGCCGATGATGCTGTTGATGGCAATAACCGACTGCTGGCCCGTGACCGCATTGTTGCCACCGCGAAAGCGCGCCACCTCACCCCCCACCTCCCAGCGCACGTCGCCGGCAGCGTAGTGGGTGGCGGCCTGTTCCAGCGATATCCACGACTGGGGCAGACCTTGGGCCGAGAGCTTCAACACTTTCACGAGCAGCCTCCTTAAAAGACGCACAGGAAACGGGGCAAGCGGGCGCCTCAATGCCCACACGGGCGCAGCAAGGCGACTGCGTCACAATATACGCCAATCGTGACATATCGGTGTCCAGCGCTTGCCCCATGTGCGTTAAACGCTATTAAATTCATATCGACCCATGCTTGTTCTTCGCGGCTTTCATCACCCGGCCATCGCCCCGGCCTGCGCGCTCACCATTGGCAACTTCGACGGCGTGCACCGCGGCCACCAGGCCATGCTGGCGCTGCTCAATGCCGAAGCCGCGCAGCGCGGCGTGCCCAGCTGTGTGCTGACCTTCGAGCCGCACCCGCGCGACTACTTTGCCGCCGCGCTGCACAAGCCTGAACTCGCGCCCGCACGCGTAGGGACCCTGCGCGACAAGCTCTCGGAACTGGCGCGCTGCGGCGTGCAGCAAACGATCGTGCTGCGCTTTGACGCTGCTCTGGCCGGGCAATCACCTGAGACCTTCATCAACGACGTGCTGGTGCGCGGCCTGGGCGTGCGCTATGTGCTGGTGGGCGATGATTTCCGCTTCGGCCGCCAGCGCGCAGGCGACTACGCCCTGCTCAGCAGCGCCGGCCAGACGCAGGGTTTCGACGTGGCGCGCATGAATTCCTACGAAATCACCTACCCCCAGGCCAGCAGCGACACTGCACAGCCGGTGCGGGTGTCAAGCTCGGAAGTGCGCGCCGCCCTGGCCGCTGGCCGCATGGACGACGCCGCGCAGCTGCTAGGGCGCCCCTACGCCATATCTGGCCACGTGGTGCACGGGCGCAAGCTGGGCCAGGTGCTGGGCGAGGCCAGCCGTGGCGCAGGGGATGGCTTTCGCACGCTGAACCTGCGCTTTGCCCATTGGAAGCCCGCCGCCAGCGGTATTTTTGCCGTCTGGGTGCATGGCCTGGACACGCAGCCGCTGCCGGGCGTGGCCAACCTGGGCATCCGCCCCTCGCTGGACCCGAGCGACGCCAACGGCGGGCGCGTGCTGCTGGAGACGCACTGCCTCGAATGGCCAGCGCACCTGGGGCCCGAGGGGGCCTACGGTAAAATCATCCGCGTGGAACTGATGCACAAACTGCACGACGAACTCAGGTACGACAGCCTGGGTGCGCTGACGGCCGGCATTGCCCACGATTGCGCCGACGCCCGGGCCTGGTTTTCGGCCCACGCAGAAACCCGGCGCCAGACCACGCGCGACCGAATTTGAGGCGCCCGCGCACGGCGCTGTGCGCCTCCAAGCCCCCTCTTTCCTGGCGCCCCGGCACTCCCTCAACCACGCCCCGCCTGCCACCACCGTTCACGAGAATCCGCGATGTCCGACGTCTCCCCCAGCGCTTCCACCTCTCCTGCTCCTGCGCCCACGCAGGACTACCGCAAAACCCTGAACCTGCCCGACACGCCGTTCCCCATGCGCGGCGACCTGCCCAAGCGCGAGCCGGGCTGGGTCAAGGAATGGAACGACGAGGGCCTGTACAAGCGCCTGCGCGCGGCCCGTTGCGGCGCGCCCAAATTCATCCTGCACGACGGCCCGCCCTACGCCAACGGGCAGATCCACATGGGGCACGCGGTCAACAAAATCCTCAAGGACATGATCGTCAAGGCGCGCCAGCTCGAAGGCTTTGACGCGCTTTACGTCCCCGGCTGGGACTGCCACGGCCTGCCGATCGAAAACGCCATCGAAAAGAAGTTTGGCCGCAAGCTCTCGCGCGACGACATGCAGGCCAAAAGCCGGGCGTACGCCACCGAGCAGATCGCGCAGCAAATGGCGGACTTCCAGCGCCTGGGCGTGCTGGGCGAGTGGGACCACCCCTACAAGACCATGGACCCGGAAAACGAGGCCGAAGAGATCCGCACCTTCAAGCGCGTGATCGAGCGCGGCTTCGTCTACCGGGGCCTCAAGCCCGTGTACTGGTGCTTTGACTGCGGCTCATCGCTGGCCGAATTCGAGATCGAATACCAGGACAAAAAGAGCCAGACGCTCGACGTCGCCTTCAAATCGCACGACCCGGCCCAGCTTGCCGCCGCCTTTGGCCTGAGCGCGCTCAGCAAAGACGCTTTTGCCGTCATCTGGACCACCACCGCCTGGACGATTCCGGCCAACCAGGCGCTCAACCTCAACCCGGAACTGACCTACGCGCTGGTCGATACGGCGCGCGGTGTGCTGCTCATCGCCGAATCGCTGGTGGAAAGCTGCATGACCCGCTGGGGCCTCGAAGGCCTGGTGCTGGCCCTGGCACCAGGCAAGGCGCTTGCCGGCCTGGAGTTCGAGCACCCCTTGTACGACGTGGCCAGCGACGACGGCAGCCACGGCTACCAGCGCCTCTCGCCCGTGTACCTGGCCGACTACGCCACCGCCAGCGACGGTACCGGCATCGTGCATTCGTCGCCGGCCTACGGCGTGGAAGACTTCAACTCCTGCGTCGCGCACGGTGTCGCCACGGATGACATCCTCAACCCCGTGCAGGGCAACGGCAGCTACGCGCCTGAGCTGGCGCTGTTTGGTGGCCAGAACATCTGGAAGGCCTGCCCCGTCGTCATCGACACGCTGCAAGCCGCCGGCCGCCTGCTGGGTACCGAAACCATCAGCCACAGCTACCCGCACTGCTGGCGCCACAAAACGCCGGTGATCTACCGCGCTGCGGCGCAGTGGTTCATCCGCATGGATGAGGGCGAAGGCGTTTTCACCAAAGACAAAGCCCCAGAGACCCTGCGCCAGACGGCCCTCAAGGCCATCGAGCAAACCCACTTCTACCCCGAGAACGGCAAGGCGCGCCTGCACGACATGATTGCCGGCCGGCCCGACTGGTGCATCTCGCGCCAGCGCAGCTGGGGCGTGCCGATTCCCTTCTTCCTGCACAAGGATTCAGGCGAACTGCACCCGCGCACCATGGACATCCTGGACCAGGCCGCTGACATTGTGCAAAAAGGCGGCATCGAAGCCTGGAGCCGCGTCACCGCCGAAGACATACTGGGTGCCGACGATGCGCCCCACTACACCAAGAGCACCGACATCCTCGAAGTCTGGTTCGACTCGGGCTCCACCTTCCAGCATGTGCTGCGCGGCTCGCACGCCGGCGCCCACCACGACAGCGGCCCCGAGGCCGACCTGTACCTGGAAGGCCACGACCAGCACCGCGGCTGGTTCCACAGCTCGCTGCTGCTGGCCTGCGCGCTGGAGGGCCGCGCGCCCTACCGGGGCCTGCTGACGCACGGCTTCACGGTGGATGCGCAGGGCCGCAAGATGAGCAAGTCGCTCGGCAACGGCATCGACCCGCAGGATATCAACAAGAAGCTCGGCGCCGAAATCATCCGCCTCTGGGTGGCGTCGAGCGACTATTCGGGCGACATCGCCGGCGACGAGAAGATCCTCGCCCGCGTGGTGGACGCCTACCGCCGCATCCGCAACACGCTGCGCTTTCTGCTCGCCAACACCAGCGACTTCGACCCCGTGCACGACGCCGTGCCCGAGGCGCAGTTGCTGGAGATCGACCGCTACGCCCTGTCCCGCGCCGCCCAGCTGCAAGCCGACATCCTGGCGCATTACAAGGTGTACGAATTTCACCCCGTGGTCGCCAAGCTGCAGCTCTACTGCTCGGAAGACCTGGGGGGCTTTTACCTCGACATCCTGAAAGACCGGCTCTACACCACCGCGCCCGCCAGCCTGGCGCGGCGCAGCGCGCAGACGGCGCTCTGGCAGATCGCCCAGGCCATGCTGCGCTGGATGGCCCCGTTCCTGAGCTTCACCGCCGAGGAAGCCTGGAAATTCGTCGGCGGCAGCGAATCGATCTTCATGCAGCAGTACACCGCCTTGGGCGAACCGGCCGAGGGGCTGCTGGCCAAATGGGCGCGCATTCGCGAGATCCGCGACCTGGTGAACAAGGAGATCGAGCAACTGCGCGCCGCCGGCACCGTGGGCGCGTCGCTGCAGGCCACCGTAGAACTCACCGTAGGCCCAGAAGACCACGCGCTGCTGGCCAGCCTGGGCGACGATCTGAAGTACGTCTTCATCACGTCTGCTATTGAATTAGTAGCTGGCAGCGCAATACAGATAAGCGTCAAGGCCAGTTCTGACCAAAAATGCGAGCGCTGCTGGCATTACCGTGCCGACATCGGCCACGACGCTGAGCACCCCACGCTGTGCGGCCGCTGCACCAGCAACCTCTTTGGTACCGGCGAAACCCGGGTGCACGCCTGATGGCCCGCAGCAGCATTGCCCCGCGCGCAGGCGGCAGCGTCTGGCCCTGGCTCGGCTGGGCGCTGTTCGTCCTGATCATCGACCAGTTGACCAAAACGCTCATCCTCGGCGCCTACCACCTGGGCGACGCCACGCCCATCACCAGCTTTTTCAGCATCGTGCGGGCGCACAACACCGGCGCGGCGTTCTCGTTTCTGGCGCAGGCGGGCGGCTGGCAGCGCTGGCTGTTTACCGGCTTTGGCGTGCTCGCGGCGCTGTTCATCGTCTGGCAACTGCGCGCCCACCCGGGCCAGCGGCTGTTTGCGTTTGCGCTATCGAGCATCCTCGGCGGCGCCATTGGCAACGTGGTGGATCGGCTGCTGCACGGCTACGTGGTGGATTTTTTGGACTTTCACTGGGCAGGATCGCATTTCCCGGCCTTCAATATCGCCGATTCGGCGATCACCCTGGGCGCCATTTGCCTGGTGCTGGACGAACTGCTGAGAGTACGGCGGGCACGCTGAACCGAACACCACATGGTCCTCGGGCGCCCGCAGGCCGCGCTCGACGACCTGGGGCAGGACGTTGCGTCGGCGGTGCCCGGTTTGGCCTCCGGCAAGAGCAAAGACCCTGGTTCCGGCGTGTGCTTGGCCGCCTATAACGCACCGCAGCAGTGCGCCAAAGCAGCGTCACGTGCTATGAAATTCGCATTCCGACGTATAGTGTCCGGTTAGCGAAATGAAACATCTTTTGAACCTTTTGGCCGCCGTGGCCTTGCTCGTGTGGGGCACCCAACTGGTGCGCACGGGCATTTTGCGTGTGTTTGGGGCCAGTCTGCGCCAGCTCATTGCGCACAGCGTGCGCACGCCGCTCGCCGCCGCCCTCTCGGGTGTCGGGGTCACGGCGCTGGTGCAGTCAAGCACGGCCACTGCGCTGATCGTTTCGGCCTTTGTGGGCCAGGGGCTGATGGGCCTGGCGGCGGCGCTGGCCGTCATGCTGGGGGCTGATGTGGGCACCAGCGCCATGGCGGTGCTGTTCTCGCTGGATCTGTCCTGGCTCTCGCCGCTGTTCATCTTCGTCGGCGTGGTGCTCTACGTCTCGCGCCAGGACACCACGGCGGGCCGCGTGGGCCGCGTGTGCATCGGCCTGGGGCTGATGCTGCTGGCGCTGCGGCTGATCAACGATTCGGCCACCGAGCTGACCCGCTCGGAGACGGTGCGCACCCTGCTGGGCGCGCTGACCAGCGACATCATGCTGGAGATCACGGTGGGGGCGATTCTCTCCATCGTGTCGTATTCCAGCCTGGCAACCGTGCTGCTGACCGCCACTCTGGTCGGTTCGGGCGGCGTGCCAGCCATCGTCGGCCTGGGGCTGGTGGTGGGCGCCAACCTGGGCAGCGGCCTGCTGGCGGTGATCACCACCATGCGCTCCAGCGTGGAGACGCGCCAGGTGCCGCTGGGCAACCTGATCTTCAAGTTCGTCGGCGTGATCGTCATGGCGCCTTTAGCGACCCCCTGGCTGCTCTACGCGCGCCCGCACATTCCCAGCGACGCCGCGCTGGTGGTGCTCTACCACTTGGTCTTCAATGTCGTCATGGCGCTGGTGTGCATTGCCTTTACCAAGCCAGTCGCCAGCCTGGTTGAGCGGTTGTTGCCGCGTGAGCAGGCCAACCCGACCGACACGCGCCCGCGCCACCTCGACAATTCGGCGCTGGCCACGCCGTCGCTTGCCATTTCGTGCGCCGCGCGCGAAGCGCTGCACCTGGCCGATGTGGTGGAGACCATGCTGCAGGGCATCCACACGGTAATCCGCACGGCCGACCTCAAGCTGTCGCAGGATTTGCGCAAGCTCGACGACACGGTCGATGGCCTGTATTCGGATATCAAGTACTACATGACCAAGATCTCGCGCGAAGCGCTGGACGAGCGCGAGGGGCGGCGCTGGGCGGACATCATGGGCTTCACCATCAACATGGAGCAGGTGGGCGACATCATTGAGCGCATCCTGATCGACATCGAGGACAAGAAAATCAAGCGCGGGCTCAAATTTTCCGAGGCCGGCATGGAGGAAATCAACGACCTGCACGCACGCCTGCTCGACAACCTGCGCCTGGCGATGAGCGTATTCCTCAACGACAACGTGCGCGACGCCAAGAAACTGCTGGAAGAAAAAACCCGCTTTCGCGAGTTGGAACGCGACTACGCCGCCGCGCACCTGGTGCGCCTGCAAGACCGTTCTGTGGCCAGCATGGAAACCAGCTCGCTGCACATTGACCTGATCAGCGATTTCAAGCGCATCAACTCGTTGCTGTGCTCGGTGGCCTACTCCGTCCTGGAGCATAGCAATGCGCTGACGCCCAAGCGGCCGCACTCGGGCAGCGGCGCGGCCTGAGCAGGCTGCGGCGCACAGCGCCTCAGCGGCGCGTCAAAGTGATGGGCGTTGCCGCAGCTTGCGCGGGCGAACCCGGCTTGGGCCCGCAGCCGCCGCAGTCGCTGCACGCCGAAGAGCAGGACGGCGCCTTGCCCAACCCCGGCCGGATGGCCGCGAGGCGCCGGCGCAAGGCGCCGGGCATCAGGTACCAGAAGGCGTACACCACGGCCACCAGCACGGCAGCGTTCACTGCAAGGTTCTGCCACATCTTTACGCTCCCATCGCCAGGGCGATTCGGTAGGTGATGAAACTGCCCGCATAGGCCAGGGCAAAGAGGTAGACCATCATGACCAGCGCCAGGCGCGAGGACCCGGTTTCGCGCCGCACGGTGGCCAGGGTCGAGAGGCACTGCGGCGCGAAAATGAACCACACCAGAAGCGAGAGCGCCGTGGCCAACGACCACTGCTGTGCAATCAGCGGGCCCAGTTGCGCGGCAGTGTCATCCCCTGTGGCCGAGAGCGCGTACACCGTGCCCAGCGAGCTGACCACCACCTCGCGCGCCGCCATGCCGGGCACCAGGGCCACGGCGATCTGCCAGGTAAAGCCTATGGGTGCAAAAACCACTTCCAGCAGCGAGCCGATACGGCCCACCAGGCTGTACGCAATGGCCGGCCCGGCGCTGCCTGCCGGCGCCGCCGGGTAGGTGGAGAGAAACCACAGCAGGATGGTGAGCGAGAGAATGATGCCGCCCACGCGGCGCAGGAAGATGCGCGCGCGCTCCAGCAGGCCCACCGTGAGGTTGCGCACGCTCGGCCAGCGGTAGGCGGGCAGCTCCATGATGAGCGGGGTGGGCGCCAGCTTGCCGCGCCAGAGCTTGAGCACCCAGGCCACGGCCATGGCGCTGACAATGCCGCCCACATACAGCGCGAACATCACCAGGCCCTGCAGATTGAACACCCCCGCCACGGTTTTCGAGGGGATGAACGCGGCAATCAGCAGCGCGTACACCGGCAGGCGCGCCGAGCAGGTCATGAGCGGGGCGATCATGATGGTGACCAGGCGCTCGCGCCAGTGCGTGATGGTGCGTGTCGCCATGATGCCGGGCACGGCGCAGGCAAAACTCGAGAGCAGCGGAATGAAGGAGCGGCCAGACAGGCCCACCGTGCCCATCACGCGGTCGAGCAGGAAAGCGGCGCGCGGCAGGTAGCCCGAATCTTCCAGCGCCAGGATGAAGAAGAACAGGATCAGGATTTGCGGCAAGAACACCAGCACGCCGCCCGCCCCGGCAATGATGCCGTTGACCAGCAGGCTGCGCAGCGCGCCTTCGGCCATGTGCACCGATACCCACTGGCCAAGGCCGTCCACCACGCCATTGATCGCATCCATGGGCACCTGCGCCCAGCTGAACACGGCCTGGAACATGAGGAACATGGTGGCCGCCAGCAGCAGCATGCCCCACAGTGGGTGCAGCACCACGCGGTCAATGGCGTCGTCGCGCCGCAGCAGGCCTTCGGGCTCGGTCACGGCCAGGCGCATGATGCGCTGCACCTCGACCTGGGTTTGCAGCACCTGCTCCAGGCCGTGCGGCTCCCAAGGCAGGGGTTTGGTCTCGGCCGCGGGGCGCCAGCCATCGAGAAAACGCAGCAGCTCGGCGGCGCCGCCCTTCTGGATGCCCACGGTTTCCACCACCGGCATGCCCAGCTCGGCCTGTAGCCGCTCGCGGTCGATGCGGATACCGGCGCTGCGGGCGGCGTCGCTCATGTTCAGCGCCAGCACCATGGGCACCCGCATGGCCCGGGTTTCGAGCACCATGCGCAGGCCCAGCTGCAGGTTGGCGGCGTTGACGACACAAACCAGCAGATCAGGCAGCGCCTCGCCGGCGCGCTTGCCGGTGACGACGTCGCGCGTCACGCTCTCGTCCGCGCTGAGCGCATTGAGGCTGTAGGCACCCGGCAGATCGAGCACCCGCAGGCGCCGGCCGGAGGGGGTGAGCAGCACGCCTTCCTTGCGGTCGACGGTGACGCCGGCATAGTTGGCGACCTTCTGGCGGCTGCCAGTGAGCAGGTTGAACAGTGCGGTCTTGCCGCTGTTGGGGTGGCCCAGCAGCGCCAGTTGGTCAGGCGCAAGGCCGGCTGGCGCGCCTGGGGAGGACATCGATGCCGTCATACCGCCACCGCCAGCGCAGCGGGCGGCGTAGCCCCCACCCGCACCAGCACAGCTTCGCGCCGGCGCAGGGCAAAGGTGCTGCGCCCGACGCGCACCGCGAGCGGGTCACCACCGCCCATGGAACGGGCCATGACGCTGACGCGCTGACCCGGCAGAAAGCCGATTTCCACCAGGCGCAGCAAGACATCGCGGTCTTGCGGCTCGGCGTTCATGTTCAGGCCCTGCACCCAGGCGTCGGTGCGCAGCGGCAGGTCTGCCAGGCTGCATTCGACAGCGGCGCGGGTGGCCGCATTGTTGGGAGGCATTTGGCTCACGGCAAATCTTTGGGAAAGACAATAGGAATAGTTCTCATTTTATAAAATTCCGGGCGAAAGCGGGAGGTTTTTCAGCAAATAGGCGCCAAAAACACGAGAATTTGCGCTGGCGCAAGGCGTTGGCGCCTCACGACGCACGCCGCGCCGCACGGCCGTGACAGCGCGCGCAGGCTACGCCGTGTAGGCTCCTGCCATGCAGCCAACACCCTCGGCGGAGTCGCCGGCGCTCACCGGCCTACCGCCCACACCGTCCCTCCCGAAAACTGCGCTGTGGTTCATGCTGCTGGCGCTGCTGTCGGCTTTTGCGTTGAGCCAGGCCTACCGCACCGTCACCGCGATCATGGCCACCGGCCTGCGGCACGACTTTGGCCTGACCCCTGCGTCGCTGGGCGCGTTTGCCGGCCTGTTTGGCCTGTCGTTCGGTGTCGCGCAGTTTTTCATGGGCATCGGCATGGATGTGGTCGGCCTGCGCCGCACCGTGCTGAGCGCGTTCCCGCTGACCATCGTCGGCGCGGCGCTCTCGGCCTGGGCGCCCGATTACCCGTGGCTGATGCTGGGGCAATTGCTGATTGGCGTGGGCTGCGCACCGGCGTTTCTGGCCTGCACCGTGTTCATCGCCCGGCATTTCCCCAGCGCACGCTTTGCCTTCGTGTCGGGCATTGCCATGGGCGTGGGTGGGCTGGGGCTGCTGTTCACGGGGACGCCGCTGGCCTGGCTGGTGCAGCGCACGGGCTGGCGCAGCGGGTTCGTGCTGCTGGCCGCGCTGTCGGCGCTGGCCTGGCTGCTGATCTGGCGCCGCGTGCACGAGCCAGCCCTTGCCGGCCCGGCGCCCGAGCGCGAGCACTGGCGCACGGCGGTACGGCGCTTTGGCGCGCTGTTTGTGCTGCCACACACGCTGGGCATCCTGTTGCTGGGCATGGTGGCCTACGCGTCGTTTCTGGCGCTGCGCGGCCTGTGGATCGGGCCGATGCTGATCGAGCGCTACGGCTTCACCTTGGTGGGCGCAGGGAACATGGCGGTGGCCATGTCGCTGATTTCGCTCTTCAGCCCGGCCCTGTTTGGCCGCATCGACCCTGGGCCGACGCGCAGGCGCCGCTGGGTGGTGAATTTCTCGCTCGGTATCTCGGTGCTGTACCTGGGCGTGGGCCTGGCGCAGCAGGTGGTGCTCAACCTGGCGCTGGTGCTGGCGATTTCGGTGCTGTCGGGCTATTCGGTGCTGCTGTACTCCGATGTGCGCTCGTCCTACCCGAGCGACTTGACGGGGCGCGCGCTGTCGGTCTTCACCATGGCGATGTTCCTGGGCGTGGGGCTGATGCAGTCGCTTACCGGCTGGGTCGCCGGTTGGGCGCAAGGCCACGGGGTCGAGCCCTACCGCGCCGTGATGACCACGATTGCCGCGGCGCTGGCGCTGGGCTCGACGGCGTTTCGCTACCTGCCAGAGTCGCCGCTGCTGCATCAGCACAGCCCGCAGGAGGCGGGGCACGCAAAAAATTAGGACGAAAATAGGCGCTAGCGCTTATGCCTATTGCGTGGACAGCTATCAAAACAAAAGTACTACAGCCGCGACAGCACAAGCCAGCCCCACGGTGTAGGCTTCAAGACAGCACCCCATGTCCGCTCCCCAAATGACTTCGTCAACGCCGCAAGGCACTTGTCCACCCACTGCGGCGCCTGTGCTGGCGCGGCGCTGGGTGATGTTGATCGCGCTGATTGCGGGGTTTTCGCTGAGCCAGGCGTTTCGCACCGTGACCGCCATCATCGCCACCGGGCTGCAGGGCGAGTTTGGCCTGTCGCCGCAAGCCCTGGGGCTGTTTGCCGGCGCCTTTGCGTTTGCCTTTGGTGGCATGCAGATGTTCATGGGCATCGGCATCGACCTGTATGGCGTGCGGCGCACGGTGCTGGCGGCGTCTCCGCTGACCATCGTGGGCGCACTGCTGTCGGCGCTGGCACCGGGCTATGGCGCGGTGTTGCTGGGCCAGGTGCTGATTGGCCTGGGCTGCGCGCCGGCGTTCTTGGTGTGTACGGTGTTTGTTGCGCGCTATTTCGAGCCGCGGAAGTTTGCGTTTGTTTCGGGCCTGGCGATGGGTCTGGGCGGCCTGGGCATGCTGTTTACCGGCACGCCGCTGGCGTGGCTGGTGGCGCAGTGGTCCTGGCGCGCGGGTTTTCTGGTGCTGGCGGGCCTGGCCGTGCTGGCCTGGCTGCTGATTGCCTGGCTGGTGCACGAACCCGAGGGCGCGGGGCACGGCGCACCGCCGGGCGAATCGGTGGGCGTGGCGGTGCGCAGCTATGGCGCGCTGTTTCTGCTGCCGCACACCATGGGCATTTTGCTGCTGGCGCTGGTGACCTATGCGGGCTTTCTGACGCTGCGCGGCCTGTGGCTGGGGCCGGTGCTGATCGAGCGCCACCATTTCAGCCTGGTGGCCAGCGGCAACGTGGCGCTGCTGGTGTCGCTGATCTCCCTGGTGGGCCCGGCCTTGTTTGGGCGGGCCGACCCCGGCCCGCAACGCCGTCGCGGCTGGATCATCGGGTTCACGTTGCTGGTGGGCGCGATCTTCGCCGCCATGGCGCTGGTGCAACACAGCTGGGTGGACGTCGGCGGCGCGCTGCTGGTGGGCTTCCTGTCGGGCTACATCGTGCTGCAGTACGCCGACGTGCGCTCGGCCTACCCGCCAGCGCTCACCGGCCGGGCCATGGCGGTGTTCACCATGGCCATGTTTCTGGGCGTGGCGCTGGCGCAGTGGCTGACCGGTGTGGCGGCTGCGGTGGCGCAAGACCATGGCGTGGAGCCGTACCGGGCGGTGTTCGGCCTGCTTGCAGCTCTGCTGGTGGCCGGGGCGCTGGCGTTCTGGCTATTGCCGGCGCCGCCGGCCACGCGGGCCTGACGCGTCGCCCGGAAGACTTCTCGCTACGATCTGGCCCTCTGCTTGATTCCCCTCATACGCACGCCCATCCCCATGCGCCAAGCCATCCTGAACCTCGAAGAATCCAAAATCCGTGAAGTGGCCAACGCCGGCATGGGGCGCAGCGACGTGCTGCCGTTCTGGTTCGGCGAAAGCGACGAGGGCACGCCCGAGGCGGTGCGCGCGGCGGCGATTGCATCGCTGCAAGCGGGCGAGACCTTTTATTCGCACAACCTGGGGCTGCCCGAGTTGCGCCAGGCGGTGGCCGACTACGCCAGCCGGCTGCACGGCCCGGTGGCGGTGGAGCGCATCGCCATCACCTCGGGCGGTGTCAACGCGCTCATGCTGGCGATGCAGGCGCTGATTGATGCGGGCGACGAGGTGGTGGCCGTCACCCCGGTGTGGCCCAACCTGACGGCGCAACCGATTATTCTGGGTGCACGCCTGCACTGCGTGGCGTTGCAGCCCCAGGCGGACGGCGCCTGGACGCTCGATCTGCCCGCGCTGCTGGCGGCCATCACGCCCCAGACCCGGCTGCTGGTGCTCAACGCCCCCAACAACCCCACGGGCTGGACGCTCTCGCGCGCCGAGCAGCAGGCCATCCTGGCGCGCTGCCGCGAGACCGGCACCTGGATTCTGTCGGACGAGGTGTACGAGCGCCTGTACTACGCCGGGGACACGGCCCTTGGCGCGGCGCCGTCGTTTCTCGACATCGCCGATGCACACGACCGGCTGGTGGTGGTGCAGAGCTTTTCCAAGTCCTTCCTGATGACCGGCTGGCGCCTGGGCTGGCTGACGATGCCCGCGGCCATGACGCCGCAGATGGGCAAGCTGCTGGAGTTCAATACCTCCTGCGCGCCGGTGTTCGTGCAGCGTGCTGCCTTGACCGCCCTGGAGCAGACCGGGTCCATCACGCCGCGCATCGTGGCCCACCTCAAGGGCTGCCGCGATACGCTGGTGCCGCTCTTGCAAGCGGTTGCCGGCGTGCAGACCAGTGCGGCGCCGGGTGGCATGTACGCCTTTTTGCGTATTGCCGGCCACGGCGATTCGCTGCAACTGGCCAAGCGCCTGGTGGCCGAGGCCGGCCTGGGCCTGGCACCCGGCATTGCCTTCGGCCCAGAGGCCGAGGGCTGGCTGCGCTGGTGCTTTGCTTCGAAGGACGTGGGGAGGCTGGTGCTGGGTGTGCAGCGGCTGGAGCGCTGGCTGGCGGCGCAGCGCTGACATCCGCCATCCTGCGCATTTGGCCGTTTCTCAGCGCCATTACATGGCCTGCGTGCCGTACAGCCAGGGCAGATCCAGCAAGCGCGGCCCCAAGGTGCGCAGCGCCGCGTCGCGCCCCCAGCGCATCGCCCCGGTGGCATGGAAGATGCGGCCATTGCGCGCCGAGCGCGCCTGCACGCGGGCGTTGCGTTGCCAGCGGTTGAGGGCGTAGCGGCGCAGGCGCAGGGAGACCTCCACGTCGTGCATGGCGAGCGCGCGCTGCAACTCGGCCGCATCCTCGATCGCCATCCCGGCGCCCTGGGCCAGGTAGGGGCGCATGGGGTGGGCGGCGTCGCCCAGCAGGGCCACGAGTCCGCGCGCCATATCGGCCGGCCCCGCCACCGGCGGCCGGTCGCACAGCGGCCACAGGCGCCACTGACCCCGGCTGTGGGCTACTGCGCCGATGGCGTCCTGCAGCGCGCTGCAGGTGCCGGCCAAGGCCGCCTGCAAATCGGCGGCATGGGCGCTGTGGTCCCAGTCTTGCAGGTCGTCGGGCGCCTCGCCGTGCACGATGACCACCAGATTCTGCAGCTCGCCCCGGCGCACCGGGTACTGCACCGCATGCAGGTTGGGGCCCAGCCAGGCGGTGATCTGAGCAGTGCGCATGCGCTTTGGCAGCCCCCCTTGCGGCACCAGCGCGCGGTAGGCCAGGTGGCCCGAAAAACGCGGCCGCCCATCGCCCAGCAACTGGGCGCGCACCGTGCTCCACAAGCCGTCTGCGCCGACCAAGGCGTCGCCTTCGATCTCACGGCCCCGGGCGGTGCGCACCTGGACCACGTTGTCGTCTCCCTCGGCAAAGCGGTCGATGGCAACCCCCGCGTGCAATTGCAGCGACGGTTGCTTCAACAGCGCTTCGAGCAAGAGCGCATGCAGGTCGGCGCGGTGCACGGTGCCATAGGCGGCGCCGTAGCGTGCCATGGCGGCGGCGCCCAGATCCAGCTCGGCCAGTGGTTGCCCGCTGAGCGCACTGCGCACCTGCAGGCGCTCAGGGAACGCCGCCACCGCCTGAAACGGCTTTTGCAGCCCCCAGGCCTGCAGACAGCGCACGCTGTTGGGCCCCAGCTGAATGCCTGCGCCCACTTCGCTGAAGACCGGCGCGCGCTCGTACAAGCGCACGTCCCATCCGGCATGGGTGGCCGCCAGCGCAGCCGCCAGCCCCCCAATGCCGCCACCCGCGACAAGAAGCTGCTCGCTCATGCGCGGCGCCCGCGCACGCGGGCCACCTGGCACGCCGCCACGCCCGTCGCTGTACCTGCCACCGCCTCAAACTTCCAGCAGCTGGCCCAGCACGAAGGGCAGGATACCGCCGGCCTGGTAGTAGTCGATCTCGATGGGGGTGTCGATGCGCAGCGTCACCAGCACCTCCTTGCGCGAGCCGTCAGCCCGGTGGATCACCAGGCGCGTGTCGCTGCGCGGCGTGAGCGCCGGGTCGGGCAGGACGTCGATGCGCTCGCTCCCTTCCAGCCCGAGCGACTCCCACGAATCGCCCCCCTTGAACTGCAGCGGCAGCACGCCCATGCCGACCAGATTGGAGCGGTGGATGCGCTCGAAACTGCGCGCCACCACGGCCTTGATGCCCAAGAGCTGCGTGCCCTTGGCCGCCCAGTCGCGGCTCGAACCCGTGCCGTACTCTTCGCCGGCAAACACCACGGTGGGTGTCGCTTCCGCCATGTACTGCATGGCGGCGTCGAAGATGAACATCTTGGAGCCTTGCAGCGGGCCGTCGTTCTGGTAGAGCGTGATGCCGCCCTCCTCGCGCGAGCCGTCCGCCGTGGGCGGCACCATCAGGTTCTTGATGCGCACGTTGGCAAAGGTGCCGCGCATCATCACGTCGTGGTTGCCGCGGCGCGAGCCGTAGCTGTTGAAGTCCTGCTTCATCACACCGTGCTGCAGCAGCCACTGCCCGGCCGCCGAACTTTCCTTGATGGAGCCGGCGGGTGAGATGTGGTCGGTGGTGATGGAGTCGCCAAAAAGCGCCATGATGCGCGCACCTAGCACCTTCGGAAGTTTGGGCTCATTTTGGCCACTAGCGCTTGCTGCGCCTGCCTTGGTTGCTCCATTTTTTGCAATGAAATCGGCAAAGAATGGGGGCTCGGCAATGTAGGTGCTCTTGGGCCACTCGTAGGTCATGCCGGTGCCGCCATTGATGCGCTCCCAGAGCTTGCCCGGCTCGCTGGCAATGCGCGCGTAGTTTTCGCGGAAGGCCTTGCCCTTCATGGCGTACTTCATCAGCGCCTGCACTTCATCGCTGGTGGGCCAGATGTCGCCCAGGTACACATCCTTGCCACCCTTGCCCTGGCCCACGGGTTCGGTCATCAGGTCGGTGAGCACCGTGCCGGCAATGGCGTAGGCCACCACCAGCGGCGGGCTGGCCAGGAAATTGGCCTTGATGTTGGGGTGGATGCGCGCCTCGAAATTGCGGTTGCCCGAGAGCACGGCGGAGCAGACCAGGTCGTTGTGCGTGATCACTTCGTTGAGCTCGGTGGTGAGGTCGCCGGAGTTGCCAATGCAGGTGGTGCAGCCATAACCGACCACGTCGAAACCGAGCTTTTGCAGGTACGGCAGCAGACCGGTTTCCGTAAGGTACTCGGTGACGATGCGCGAACCCGGGGCCAGCGAGGTCTTGATATGCGGCTTGACTTTGAGCCCTGCCTCCACCGCCTTCTTGGCCAGCAGGCCCGCCGCCAGCAAGACGCTGGGGTTGGAGGTGTTGGTGCAACTGGTGATGGCAGCAATCAACACGTCACCGTTGCCTACCGTGACATCGGACGCGCGCGCCCCCGTGGTATGGGTTTCCGAGTGCGCGGCGGCAAGCGTGGGCTTGTTGGCCTCCATCTCCAGCAGATGGCGCGGGGCGCCATCGGGCGTGGGTGTCTCTTGCGGCGTTGGCTCGCCACCCACTTGCTCACCCGAATGAATATGGAACCGCGTGTGCAGCGACTCGGCGGGGCGGTTGAAGCCGGCCTGGGCATTGGGCTTGCTGAACAAATCAGCGAACTGCGTGCTGAGTTTGCCCAGTTCGATACGGTCTTGTGGGCGCTTGGGGCCGGCCACACTGGGCGTGACGCTGCCAAGGTCCAGGTGCACAACTTCCGAGTAATCGATCTCGCCAGCCTTGGGCACACCAAACAGGCCCTGGGCACGGAAATAGGCCTCGAACGCCTCGATCTCGGTCTTGGTGCGGCCCGTGCCGCGGAAGTATTCGATGGTCTTCTCGTCCACCGGGAACAAGCCCATGGTGGCGCCGTATTCGGGCGACATATTGCCGATGGTGGCGCGGTCAGGAACGGAGAGTGAGCGCGTGCCCTCGCCAAAATACTCGACGAATTTGCCCACCACTTTGTGGCTGCGCATCAGCTCGGTGACGGTGAGCACCAGATCGGTGGCGGTAACGCCTTCGCGCAGCTTCCCGGTGAGTTCCACACCCACCACGTCGGGCGTGAGCATATAGAGCGGCTGGCCCAGCATGGCCGCCTCGGCTTCGATACCGCCCACGCCCCAGCCGACCACGCCAATGCCGTTGATCATGGTGGTGTGGCTGTCGGTGCCGACCAGGGAATCGGGGTAGTACACCTTGTCTTTGCTCTTGTGCACGCCGCGCGCCAGGTATTCAAGGTTCACCTGGTGGACGATGCCAAAGCCCGGTGGCACGACGCCCAGCGTGTCAAACGCCTGCATGCCCCATTTCATGAATTCGTAGCGCTCGCGGTTGCGCTGGAATTCGAGCTTCATATTCAGGTCGAGCGCGCTTTTCTTGCCGTAGTAGTCGACCATGATGGAGTGGTCCACCACCAGGTCTACCGGGACGAGCGGCTGAATCTTGCGGGCGCTTTTGCCGCACTGCACCGCAGCACTGCGCATGGCGGCCAGATCCACCAGCAGCGGCACGCCGGTGAAATCCTGCAGCACGACGCGCGAAACGACAAACGGGATTTCTTCGGTGCGCGGCGCCTGGGGAGCCCACTGCGCAAGCTCCATCACGTGCTCGGGAGACACCTTGCGGCCGTCGCAATTGCGCAGCACCGATTCGAGCACGATGCGAATGGAGATCGGCAGGCGCTTGATACCCGGATATTGGCGCGCCAGCGCTGGCAGGGAATAAAACTGCCCCTCTTTGCCCGAAGCCGTCTTGAATCGCTTGAGAGTGGAAGCAAAAGCATGTCGTGCGGGGCGTTGGGTGCGGGCCATGAAAATCTCCTGTGTGTAGCGACAACAGCTCTATTCTCGCAGCCTATGTGCGGCGGCGCGCAACGCGTTGGCGCAAGGGTCGTTGTGCGCAGCTGCTAAACCCCAATGCACACACCCAAAAGACACGATGCCACCACCACATGGTCACGAGAAATGCAAAAGTCCGCCGTAGCGGACTTTTGCAAGGCAGCACAATAAGCTTTAAATAGCAAATTGCTCGCGGTTCTGGTCTTGAATCCAGCGCGGTGGCTTGCCACGGCCGGTCCAGGTCTGGCCCGTGGCGGGATTGCGGTATTTGGGGGCCACTTTGGAGCCACTGCTGGAACTGCGTGCACGGCCTGAGGGGAATACGTCCTGTGCGGTCAAACCAAACTCGGCTACCAACGCCCGAACCTGGGAAACCGCACCGGCCAACTCCAGTTGACGGGCTTGCTGAATTTGTTGTTCCAGGGCTTCGCGCTGCTTCACGAGTTCTTTGTAACTTGGCATGGTGCTTCTAACGATTTGGGTGGAGGAGCTTTGATTATAGAAAGAAATATTGGTCTTTGCAGGGATTCACTCCAGCAATTAGCCAATTCATTTCGGGGCGGTGCTGCATTCTCGTCGCAATGCACTAGTATGGTGCATTGATATGAATGGATGCGCTCGAGAAGCTTTCATCCTCGTTGTCGCGAAATTCCATCAGATCAATCGGCTTCAATCGCCTCGTCTGCAAATTCAGGCAATTGCCTACGCGCCCGCACACGGTCGATTCGGCGCCCCTCCATCGCCAACACCTCAAATAGCCAGCCAGCACAGGCAATGGTTTGCCCGACGTCGGGTAAGTTCCCCCATTCGGCGATCAATAATCCTGCCAGCGTGTTGTATCGCCCACGATCCTCGTCGGGAAGCTCTTCGATATCGAGCCGCGCCTTGAGTTCCGGTATCGGTATTTGACCTTCCAGCAGCCAGCTGCCATCGTCCTGCGCCACGGCCCAGGCGTCCATATCCACACCCGGCTGCAATTCGCCCGTAATCGCTTCGAGTAAATCCCGTGGCGTCATGATCCCCTGCACCACGCCATACTCGTCCACAACAAACACCAGACGCCCGAGGCGGGTGCGAAATTGCTCCAGCAATTCCATTCCCGTCAGGGTTTCGGGCAAATAGGACGCTGGCTGGGTATATTCACCAATCTCGCCCGGCGCCTGCCAGCCCAATTCAAGCAATCGCGCCACGCTGACAACGCCCACCACCTCGTCAAGCGATCCACGGCACACGGGGTACCAGGAATGGGCGCCTTTTTCTCCTGCAGCGCTCGCATGTTGCAGGGCTTGCGCAACGGTATTGCTGGCATCCAGCCAATCAACGTCGCCGCGCGGCACCATGAGCGATGTCAGGGGCCTGTCGTCCAGATGGAATACGTTTTGCACCATCTGGTGCTCATGGTGTTCAATGACGCCCGCATCGCGCCCTTCGGCCAGGCTGGCGCTGATTTCCTCTTCCGTGACGGCACGGCCGGCCTCGTTGTTCACACGCAGCAACGCGAGCACCCCTTGCGTCGAAAGCGACAGCAGGCGCACGAAGGGCCGCGCCACGCGTGCCATCCAGGTCATGGGGCGGGCCACGACACGCGAAACCGCTTCGGGGTAGAGCTGGCCGATGCGTTTGGGCACCAGTTCGCCAAACACAATCGTGATGAACGTGATGGCCGTGACCACAATGGCCGTGGCAGAAATGCCGGCCGCGCCGACAGCCATGCCCAGTCCTATCAGCTTGAGCGCCAAGGCTTCGCTGAAGGCGGCTTCCCCCAGAATGCCGTTGATCATGCCGATGGAGGTGATCCCCACCTGGACGGAAGAGAGAAACTGGGTGGGGTTCTCAAGCAGCGCCAGCGCCGCCTGGGCACCCTTGTCGCCAGCTTGCGCCATGGCGGTCAGCCTGGCTTTGCGACTGGACGCGAGCGCCAGCTCCGACATCGCAAAAGCGCCGTTGAGCAGCGTCAACAGCGCGATGAGGAGAAAATTCATGAATCCAAAAGAAACAACGACACGATGGCACTGTACTGTATTGGCGACCTGCAAGGCTGCGACGGCGCATTCGAGCGCCTGCTGGCGCATATTGGATTCTCAGCCAGCCGCGACACCGCCCTGCTGCAGGGCGATCTGGTGAACCGGGGGCCCGATTCGCTTGCCGTACTGCGCCGCTGCATGGCGGCCGATGGCGCGCTCTTGTGCCTGCTGGGCAACCACGATCTGCACCTGCTTGCCGTCGCTGCCGGGGCCCGTGCGCCGGGGCGGCGCGACACGCTGGACGCCATTCTCAACGCACCCGATCGCCCGCTTCTGCTCGACTGGCTGCGGACGCAGCCATTGGCGCGCCTGCACCCGCATGGCGGCGAGGCCTTGCTGGCCGTGCATGCTGGCGTGCTGCCGCAATGGAGCGCCGAACGCACCGTGGCGCTGGCAGGCGAAGTGCAGGCAGCGCTGCGGGAGCCGGATTACGCGCTGTTCCTGCGGGCCATGTACGGCAATACGCCGGCGCGCTGGAGCGACGCGCTGCAAGGCAGCGAGCGCCTGCGCGCCATCGTCAACGGGTTGACGCGCCTGCGCTTTTGCACCCCCGATGGCGCCATGGATTTTTCCAGCAACGAATCGGCGACCGAGCCGCCACCAGGGCTGCTGCCCTGGTTCGAGCTGCCTGGGCGGCGCACCGCAGGCCAGCTCGTCACGTTTGGTCACTGGTCCACGCTGGGCAAGCTCGATCGCCCTGACCTGCTGGGGCTGGACACCGGCTGCGTCTGGGGGGGATGCCTGAGCGCGGTGCGTTTCGGCGAGACCCTGGCGCAACGCGAGTGGCTGCAGGTGGCGTGTCCGCAGGCGCAGAAACCAGGTTGAGAATGCTATCTAAAAAATAGCTGCATACGCTTGTAGATCAAGCGCTAGAAGCCAATTTCTCTTGAAATTCTGGTTCGAACACCTGCGCCGCTTCAGGCGCAGGCGCCTTGAATAGCGCCGCCACCTTGCGGCGGGGCTTGATATTGGGAGAGGCACCGCTGCGCGCCGGGCGCACGGTCGCTTCCCAGCCTGGGGCCGCGTCCGTCTGCGGGGCTTCGTAGGGCTTATCGAAAAACGGGTCGCGCGACACCGGCACAGGACGGAAGCCGCTGCGCGCACGCTCTGGCCGCTCGAACCGCTCGGGACGCTCGCCACGTGGGGCGCGGGGCGCGGCATGGCGCTCCTCCCCCTCCTGCCAGGCGCGCCGGCCGTCGTTGAAATGGCCGCGCGGGCGCTCTTCGTCGTATTCCAGCGCCTCGATCTCGATCTTCTTCTTCAGCAGCTTCTCGATATCGGCCACCAGGCGCGCGTCGCTGCCCGAAACCAGCGTGACGGCGAGGCCCGAGGCACCGGCGCGGCCCGTACGGCCGATGCGGTGGACATAGTCTTCGGCGTTGAACGGCACGTCGAAGTTGAAGACCGCCGGGACGTCCTTGATGTCCAGGCCGCGCGCGGCCACGTCGGTGCAGACCAACAGATCGACTTCGCCGCTCTTGAACGCTTCGAGCGCCTTCAAGCGTTCGTCCTGGCTCTTGTCGCCATGCAGCGCCGTGGTCTTGAGACCCTCGCGCTCCAGGCTGCGGGCCAGGCGCGCGCAACCGAGCTTGCTGTTGACAAAGATGAACGCCTGCTTGATGCCCCGGCTCTTGAGCACCTGGTGGATGGCGCGGCGTTTGTCGTCGTCGCCCGCGCTGTAGAAATGCTGCTCGACGGTGGAAGCCGTTTCGTTCGGCCGCGCCACTTCGATGGTCACCGGGTTTTGCAGGTAGCTGCCCGCCAGGCGCTTGATCTCGGGCGAGAAGGTGGCGCTGAACAAGAGCGTGGTGCGCTGCTTGGGCAGGTACGAGAGGATGCGCTGCAAATCAGGCAGGAAGCCGATGTCGAGCATGCGGTCGGCCTCATCGAGCACCACGTATTCAACCTGGTTGAGCACTGCGTTCTTGGCTTCGATGTGGTCCAGCAGGCGGCCGGGCGTGGCGACCAGGATTTCGACGCCTTTTTTCAGCTCCAGCGTCTGCGGCTTCATGTCGATGCCGCCAAACACCACGGTGCTGCGCAGCTTGGTGTATTTGGCGTACAGCGCGACCTGCTGCGCCACCTGGTCGGCCAGTTCTCGCGTCGGCAGCAGCACCAGGGCGCGCACCGGGTGGCGCGCGGGCGAGGTGGAACTGCTTTCGTGCTTGAGCAGGCGCTGCAGGAGCGGCAGCGAGAACGCCGCCGTCTTGCCGGTGCCGGTCTGGGCGGCGCCCATCACATCCTGGCCCGTCAGAACCACCGGAATGGCCTGCTCCTGGATGGGTGTCATGGACTCGTAGCCCATTTCGGCCACGGCGCGCGCCAGCGGCTCGGCCAGCGAAAGATTGGAAAAGGAACTGGTCAAACTGGTCATTAAGGCGACGCTGAATAAGCTTGCGCGATGCAGCGCGCCCTGGATCGGGATGGGCTGCAAGGCGCAAACCACTGCGATAGCCGCAGCTATCGCGAGGATTTGCAACGCCGCAGACCGTCCCGAGCCAGGGATGCGCCGTGCGCGAGGGGCTTGTTCAGCGTTGCCTAAGCCCGCTATTGTCGCACCGTGAGTCGCAGGAGGCCAGCGCCGCCTGCCGCGGGGGCTACAGAGCGCGCGCCGAGAAGGTGTCGCAACGCTGAAGGCTGCCGCTTTGCAGTCCCGTATCGAACCAGTGCTGGCGCTGCGCGCTGGTGCCATGGGTAAAGCTCTCGGGCACCACCGCCCCGCCACCGGCGCGCTGCAAGGCATCGTCGCCAATCTTCGCGGCCGCGTTCATGGCCTCTTCGACATCGCCCTGCTCCAGGATCTGGCGCGCCTGCTGGGCATGGTTGGCCCAGACCCCGGCAAAGCAGTCGGCCTGGAGCTCAAGCCGCACCGACAGCCGGTTGTAGTCGGCCTGCGAAACCCGGCCACGTGCCTGATCCATCTTTTGGCTGATGCCGAGCAGGTTCTGCACATGGTGGCCAACCTCATGCGCAATCACATACGCCTGGGCAAAGTCACCCGGGGCACCAAGCCGGTTCTTGAGCATTTCGTAAAACCCGAGGTCGATATACACCTTGCGGTCCGCAGGGCAGTAAAACGGCCCCATGGCCGACTGCCCGGTGCCGCAGGCCGTGGGCGTGGCGCCGCGAAACAGCACCAGATGCGGCTTCTGGTACGTGCCGCCCTGCTGACGGAAAACATCGGTCCAGACATCTTCGGTATCGGCCAGCACGGTCGAGACGAAGCGCGCCATCTTGTCGTCCGCGGGCGGGTGCCTGGCAGGCGCCTGCTGCACCTGCGCCGGGCTGCCGCCGCTGAGCAGCCCCAGGATGGTCAGCGGGTTGATGCCCAGCACCCAGCCGCCAAGGAGCGCCACCACGATGGTGCCAATGCCAATGCTGCGCCCGCCAAACGCCGGCATGCCACCGCCGCCGTCGCGCCGGTCTTCAACGTTGTCGGATTCTCTGTTGCCTTCCCATCGCATATGCGGCTCCTTAGTGTCCTGAGTTGGAAGTTCGTTGATGAAATAAAGATATCGAAATCGTCTCCAGGCCAGGCGCAAACCACAGCGATAGCCATCGCTATCGCGAGGATTTGCAACGCAGCATGGGGGCGATTCTCGGCGTCTTTATGAAACGAATTTCCAACTCAGGACACTAGCGAGCGGCGCCCGGCTGCGGCGCCATTATGGTGTGCCTCATCCGTGCAGGTGTCGGCACAGAGACCGAGGGCGATCACGCCTTGGGCAGCGTGACGCCCACCTGGCCCTGGTACTTGCCGCCGCGGTCTTTGTAGCTGGTCTCGCAAACCTCGTCACTCTCGAAGAACAGCACCTGGGCGCAGCCCTCGCCCGCATAGATACGCGCCGGCAGCGGCGTGGTGTTGGAGAACTCCAGCGTCACATAGCCTTCCCATTCGGGCTCGAAGGGCGTGACGTTGACGATGATGCCGCAGCGCGCGTAGGTGCTCTTGCCCAGGCAGATGGTCAGCACGTTGCGCGGAATGCGGAAGTACTCCATGGTGCGCGCCAGCGCAAAGCTGTTGGGCGGGATGATGCAGCTCTCGCCATGGAAATCGACAAAGCTTTTCTCGTCGAAGTTTTTCGGGTCCACCACCGTGCTGTGGATGTTGGTGAAGACCTTGAATTCGGGCGCGCAGCGGATGTCGTAGCCATAGCTGCTGGTGCCGTAGCTGATGATTTTCTGGCCCGCCACCTCGCGCACCTGTCCGGGCTCGAAGGGCTCGATCATGCCGGTCTGCTCCGCCATGCGGCGAATCCATTTGTCGCTTTTGATGCTCATCGCAGGTGTCCTGGGTTGGAAGTTGACTGAAAAAGGAAAGGGGTCGAAATCGTCGTCAGGCAAGGCGCAAACCACAGCGATAGCCGCAGCTATCGCGCGGATTTGCAACGCCGCATGGCGGCGATTCTCGGCGCCTTTCTGAAGCCAGCTTGCAACCCAGGACGCCACGTCCTTGGCAGGCACTATGGTTTCGATAGCTGTATGCGCCTATGGAATATGCGCTAGAGCCCTATTTTGCTTGAGAAATCACTGTGCTTTCAATCAGCCTGTCGTCGCCGAGCACGATCATCGCGAAAAGCAGCTCTTCCAGGTTGCACGCCTGCGCCGTGCGGCGCGCCAGGAGCGGCGTGGCCTGCGGGTTGAGCACGACGAAATCGCCCTCGCAGCCGGGCTGCAGGTTGCCGATCACGCCGCCCAGGCCCAGCGCCTGCGCCGCGCCGGCCGTGTGGCGCCACCACAGCGTGGAGGGCGGCAGCGACACGCCCTGCTTGGGCAGGACGCCTTCCACCGCAGTGCGCCCCACATAGTAGGCCGCCATCATGGTCTGGAAGGGCGAGAAGCTCGTGCCGCCACCCACGTCGCTCGCCAGGCCGTAGCGGAAACCGGCGGCGTCGGCCCGCGCGAAGTCGAAGAAGCCGCTGCCGAGGAACAGGTTGCTCGTCGGGCAGACCGCCGCTGCCGTCCGGCGCTCGCGCATCAGCGCGCGGTCGACCTCGTCGAGGTGGATGCAGTGCGCGTACACGGCCCGCTCGCGCATCAGGCCGAAGCCGTCGTACACCGCCAGGTAGCTGCGCGAGCGCGGGAACAGCTCGCGCACCCAGCGTACCTCGTCCAGGTTTTCTGCCACGTGCGACTGGATCCACACGCTAGGGTGGCGCGCCGCCAACTCGCCCGCGCCGCGCAGTTGCTCGGTGGTGCTGGTGGGCGCAAAGCGCGGCGTGATGGCGTAGCCCAGCCGGTCCACGCCATGCCAGCGGCGGATCAAGTCTTCGGAATCGAGCAGGCTTTGCTCGGTGGCGTCGCGCACGCCGTCGGGCGAGTGGCGGTCTTGCAGCACCTTGCCGCAGATAAGGCGCAGGCTGCGACGCTGCGCCTCGGCCATCAGCGCATCCACCGACTGCGGGTGTGAGGTGGCAAAGGCCAGCGCCGTGGTCACGCCGTTGCGCAGCAGTTCATCGACGAAGAATTCAGCCACCTGCGCGCCATGCGCGTCCATGTGAAAGCGGCTCTCTTCGGGAAAGGTGTACTGCTCCAGCCAGGGCAGCAGGCCCTCGGCGGGCGAGCCGATGATGTCGGTCTGCGGGAAGTGGATGTGCATGTCCACGAAACCCGGCGCGATGATGCGGCCAGGCAGGTGCGTGACCGGATGGCCGGCGAACTGGCGGTGCAGGGCCTGCCAGGCACCAGCGGCCTGCACGCGCTGGCGGCCCTCGGCATCGGGGGCCACGGCGAGCAGACTGTCTTCGTCATACAGGGGCGCGCCCTGATCGTCAAAGCGCAGCAGCGCAGAGCGGTAGATGTGCATGGCGAGCAGCTTAGCGCCAGGGCCGCGCCAGCCCATAAGCCGGCGCGGATAGCGCCCCCATTCAGATGTGTATGGCGTGTCCGAGCGCCCGCAGCGCCGCCTCCTGCACCGCCTCACCCAGCGTGGGGTGGGCGTGGATGGTGCCGGCCACGTCTTCGAGCCGCGCGCCCATCTCAATCGACAGGGTAAACGCCGCCGCCAGTTCCGCCACCCCTTGCCCCACCGCCTGCCAGCCGACGATGACGTGGTTGTCGCGCCGCGCCACCACGCGCACAAAGCCTTTGGTGGCTTCCAGCGTCATGGCGCGGCCGTTGGCGGCAAAGGGGAAAGCGGCATCGGTGCAGTCGAGCCCGGCGGCCCGCGCCTGGCCCGGCGTGCGGCCCACCACCACCACTTCGGGGTCGGTAAAGCAGACAGCGGGGATGGCCATGGGCTCAAAGCGGCGCGCCTGGCCCGCGATCACCTCGGCCACCACTTCGCCCTGCGCCATGGCGCGGTGCGCGAGCATGGGGTCGCCCGTAAGGTCGCCAATGGCCCAGACGCCCCGCATGGAGGTGCGGCACTGCGCGTCCACCGCCACAAAGCGCCCCGCCATGTCGAGCTGCAGCGACTCCAGGCCAAAGCCCGCAGTGCGCGGCCTGCGGCCCACGGCGACGAGCACGCGGTCGGCGGGCAGCGCGAATTCGTCCGCGCGGGCGCTGCGCACATGCACGCCGTGCTTTTCGTCAAAACCCTGCACGCTGCAGCCCAGGTGCAGCACCACGCCGCTCTTCTCCAAGGCATCGAGCACGGGCTGCGTCAGCTCCTCGTCGTAGCCGGGCAGGATGCGTTCCGCCGCCTCGACCACCGCCACCTCAACGCCCAGCTTGCGGTAGGCCATGCCGAGTTCGAGCCCGATGTAGCCCGCGCCCACCACCACCAGGCGGCGCGGCAGGGTTTCGGGCGAGAGCGCACCCGTCGAAGACACCACCGGTCCGCCAAAGGGCAGCGTGGGGAGCTCCACCGGCTCCGAGCCGGTGGCCAGCAGCAAATGCTCGCAACGCACCTGTACGGCTTCGCCTTCGGCGCTCTGCACGCGCACTGTCTTGCCATCTTCGATCTGCGCCCAGCCTTTGATGACCTGCACCCCGGCCTTGCGCAGCAGCGCGCCCACGCCGCCCGAGAGCCGGTTGACGATGCCATCCTTCCAGCGCACCGTCTGCGCAATGTCGAGGCTGGGCGATTGCACCCGGATGCCCAGCGGCGAGCCGCCCGCCTGGTGCTGCGCCCGCTCGAACTCATGTGCGGCATGGATCAACGCCTTGGACGGAATGCAGCCAATGGTCAGGCAGGTGCCGCCCAAGCGCTCGCCCTCGACCAGCACGGTGGGAATGCCCAGTTGGCCGGCGCGGATGGCGGCCACGTAGCCGCCAGGGCCGCCGCCGATGACCAGCAATTTTGTTGAAATGTCCTTCATCGCCTCACTCCACGAACAGCAGGGCCGGGGTTTCGAGCAGCGCGCGCATGGCCTGGATGAATTGCGCGGCGTGCATGCCGTCGACCACGCGGTGGTCGAACGAGGAGGAGAGGTTCATCAACAGCCTGCCCACCACCTGACCGCCCCGCAGCATGGGCCGCTCGACAATGCGGTTGACGCCGACGATGGCCACCTCGGGGTGGTTGATGACCGGCGTGCTGGCAATGCCGCCCAGCGCCCCCAGGCTGGTGAGCGTGATGGTGGAACCCGACAGCGCATCGCGCGCCGCCTTGCCGCTGCGCGCGCCTTCGGCCACGCTGGCAATGCCGGCGGCGCATGCCCACAGGTCCAGGCTTTCGGCATGGCGCAGCACCGGCACCATGAGCCCGCCCTCGGTCTGCGTGGCGACGCCCAGGTGCACGCCGGCGTAGCGCGTGACCACGCCCGCCTCGTCGTCGTAGCGGGCGTTGATTTGCGGGAACTCGCGCAGCGCCAGCACCATGGCGCGCGCCAGGAAGGGCAGCACCGTGAGCTTGCCGCGCGTGGCGCCGTGCAGGCTGTTGAGCTTGGCGCGCAAGGCTTCGAGCTCGGTGACGTCGATCTCTTCCACGTAGCTGAAATGCGGGATGCGGCGCTTGGACTCCTGCATCTTCTGCGCAATCTTGCGGCGCAGACCGATGACGGGGATGGCCTCTTCGCCATGGCGTTCGGCGTAACCCGCAGGGCCTTGGGCGGGTGCCTGGCCGCCGCTGGCCGCATGGGCGTCCAGGTCAGCCTGCAGGATGCGCCCGGCCGGGCCGCTGCCATGCACGTAGCGCAACTCCACGCCCATGTCGAGCGCGCGCTGGCGCACGGCGGGGGATGCGAGTGGGCGCTCACCTGCCGTGCGCACCACGGCGGGCGCACCGCGCGACGCTGCAACGGGGCGCAAGGACGCGGGAGCCGCTTCCGCCGGAGCCACGCGCTGGACCGGTGCGGCTGCAGGCGGATCGTTTTTCGCTACCGAAACAGGAGCTGCTGGCGCTTGATGGGCGGGCGCTGGAGCCGAATTTTCCTTTAAATTCCCGGCACCCTCCACTTCCAGTCGCACCAGCTCCGAGCCGACGGCAATGGTGTCGCCCACGGCGCTGCCCAAGGCCAGCACCTTGCCGGACACGGGCGACGGGATTTCCACCGTGGCCTTGTCGGTCATCACGTCGGCAATGGATTGGTCTTCGGCCACCACATCGCCCGGCTGCACGTGCCAGACGACCAGCTCCACTTCGGCAATGCCCTCGCCAATGTCGGGCACGCGGATTGCGTAAATACCCATGGTCATGCCTCCACTGCGCGTTTGAGCGCCGCGCCAACGCGCTGCGGCCCAGGGAAATAGGCCCATTCCTGGGCGTGCGGGTAGGGGGTGTCCCAGCCGGTCACGCGCTCGATGGGGGCTTCGAGGTGGTAGAAGCAATGCTGCTGCACCAGGGCCGCCAGTTCGGCGCCAAAGCCGCCGGTGCCCGTGGCCTCGTGCACGATGACGCAGCGGCCCGTCTTCTTGACGGAGGCCACCACGGTCTCCAGGTCCAGCGGCCAGATGGTGCGCAGGTCGATGATCTCGGCGTCCACTTCGGTCTCGCGCGCCGCGCATTCGCTCACCCAGACCATGGTGCCGTAGGTCAGCACCGTCACCGCCTTGCCAGGGCGGAACACCGCCGCCTTGTCGAGTGGCAGCGTGTAGTAGCCCTCGGGCACCTTGCCCATTTCATGTTTGGACCAGGGCACCACCGGCCGGTCGTGGTGGCCGTCGAACGGGCCGTTGTAGATGCGCTTGGGCTCCAGGAAGATGACCGGGTCGTCGTTTTCGATGGAGGCAATCAGCAGGCCCTTGGCGTCGTACGGGTTGCTGGGCATCACGGTGCGCACGCCACAGACATGCGTGAAGATGGCTTCGGGGCTCTGGCTGTGCGTCTGCCCGCCGTAGATGCCGCCGCCACAGGGCATGCGGATGGTGATGGGGGCCGTGAAGTCGCCCGCCGAGCGGTGGCGCAGGCGCGCTGCCTCGGAGACGATCTGGTCCATGGCTGGGTAAAAGTAGTCGGCAAACTGGATTTCCACCACCGGTCGCAGCCCGTAAGCACCCATGCCCACCGCCGTGCCGACGATGCCGCCTTCCGAGATGGGCGCATCGAAACAGCGCGATTTGCCGTATTTGGTCTGCAGGCCCTCGGTCACGCGGAACACGCCGCCGAAATAGCCTACGTCCTGCCCGTAGACGATGACGTTGCTGTCACGCTCCATCATCACATCGAGGCCCGAGCGCAGCGCCTGGATCATGGTCATGGGCACGGCGCCTGCCAGCGCCGCAGGGTTTTTTTCTTGTGTTTCCATGGCTCAAACCCCCAACTGCTGGCGCTGCCGGCGCAGGTGCTCCGGCATGTCTTTGTACACATCGTCAAACATGGTCGCGGCGCTGGGCACGCGGCCATCGAGCAGGGTGCCGTGGCTTTCGGCTTCCTTTTGCGCCGCGATCACCTCGGCCTCCAGCTCCTTTTGGGCAGCGTCGTGGCGCGCTTCGGTCCATTCGCCTATGGCAATCAAGTGTTGCTTGAGCCGCGCTATCGGGTCACCCAGCGGGAAGCGCTGCCAATCATCGGCCGGGCGGTATTTGGACGGATCGTCGGACGTGGAATGCGGCCCGGCGCGGTAGGTCACCCACTCGATCAACGTGGGGCCGTTGTTGGAGCGGGCCCGCTGCGCCGCCCACTGCGAGGCGGCGTAGATAGCGAGAAAGTCGTTGCCGTCCACCCGCAGCGAGGCAATGCCGCAGCCCACGCCGCGCTGGGCGAACGTGGTGCCCTCACCGCCCGCAATGGCCTGGAAGGTGGAAATCGCCCACTGGTTGTTGACCACGTTGATGATGACCGGCGCGCGGTACACGTGGGCAAAGGTGAGTGCGGTGTGAAAGTCGGCCTCGGCCGTGGCGCCGTCGCCAATCCAGCCCGACGCAATTTTGGTATCGCCCTTGATGGCCGACGCCATGGCCCAGCCCACGGCCTGGATGACCTGGGTGGCAAGGTTGCCCGAGATCGAGAAAAAACCGGCGCGTTTGTACGAATACATCACCGGCAATTGCCGGCCCTTGAGCGGATCGCGCTCGTTGCTCATGAGCTGGCAGATCAGCTCCACCATGGAGATGTCGTCGCGCGAGAGCAGCAGGCCCTGCTGGCGGTAGGTGGGAAAGCACATATCGCCGTCTTCGAGTGCCTGCGCATGGGCCACGGCAATCGCCTCTTCGCCCAGGCACTGCATGTAGAACGAGAGCTTTTTCTGGCGCTGCGCGACCAGCATGCGGGCGTCGAAGATGCGCGTCTTCATCATGGCCCGCAGGCCGCGGCGCAGGCGCTCGGGGTGCAGGGCCGGCGCCCAGGGCCCCACGGCCTGGCCATCTTCGTCCAGCACGCGCACAAGATGCTGGGCCAGGTCGGCCGTCTCGGCAGCGGGGCAATCGGGTGGGGGTCTGCGCACCGCGCCAGCGGGCGATACGCTCAAAAAAGAAAAATCCGTCTTGCAGCCGGGTCGCCCAGTAGGCTCCGGCACATGCAGCTTGAGGGCTGTGTGCGATGTCATCCACGGTCTCCGTGCGCGATGGTGTCGCGCCATGGTTTCGGGTCGGGCGATGCGCCAACTTTCAGCGTACGCCCTTCTTGCGCGGTAGCGCAACCGGAAATTCTAAGCCCGGAACCCCAGGTTGCTCAGCACGGAACCTATTGCCCCGGCACGGCGTTGCTGCACAAGCCCAAAAAACGAAACGAAACGAGACGAGACGCCCCACCCCAGACGGAGACGGAGCTATGCCATGGCACTCACGGGCACCGTTGTCGCTCGCTCCCGTTGCGTGAACCGGTTGGGCTGGGCCGCGCGCACAACGCCGTCCCCTGGCGCTCAAGGGTGCGTGCCAGCCACATGCACGTTTGACAGCGGAAGGCCCTCTTCGCTGCCATCGGCCAGAGTTGATGCGCTCAAAAAATAAGCGAAACTGAAACGACAAGACGCCTCAGTCAGTGTTGGGCTGAAAACAGCAGTTTTTAGAGCCCCCCTACAGGGTTTTTTTATTGCGCAAGAATTCCTCAATTTTCGCTTCAGGAACCCCCGGGCTGAATAGGAAGCCCTGAATTTCATTGCACTTTAGCAGCCGAAGAAGCTTGGCCTGCTCATTGGTTTCTACGCCTTCCGCAATAACCCGCAAGTTCAGGGAATGCGCCAGAGAGATGATGGCAGAGACAATGCTCCTATCGTCGGCATTGCTGGTCATGTTGATGATGAATGCCCGATCAATTTTTAATGAATTGATCGGCAACTTAGCGATATAGCTGAGCGAAGAGTAGCCCGTTCCGAAATCGTCAACCGCCACCTCAACACCCATTTCCCGAATAGCATAAAGCTTCTGAATGTTGGCCTCGACATCCTCCATGATCAGGCTCTCGGTAATTTCAATCTCCAGCCCACCGCTGTCTCTTCCTAAACTGCTTAGTACGCGTTCTACAGTACTGACGAAATCTTTTCTTCGTAGTTGAACTTGCGAAACATTGACGGCAATGCGAGGGGCGGTCAAGCCTTTCGCCTGCCATCCACGGAAATCCGTCATCGCTTGCGCCAAAGCCCAGGCGCCCGCCTCAATGATCATCCCGGTTTCTTCAAGCAGTGGAATGAATTTCCATGGCGGGACCAAGCCGGTTTCCGGATCGTTCCAGCGCATCAACGCCTCCACCCCCACGATCTGGTTGCTCTTGAGATCGACTTTAGGCTGGTAATGTAGAACCAGTTGTTCTAGCTCGAGTGCCCGACGCAGCTTGTTTTCAAGTGTCAGCTTCTCGGCGACCCGGGCATTGAGCACCGGGGTATAGAACAAATACTTGTCACCCGAGAGCTTGCTTTTCTTCAGAGCAGCTTCGGCGTTGCGGAACAAGGCATCGGCATCTTTTCCATCGTTAGGGAAAATAGCGATACCCGTTCTGGCCGATATGCGCAGTTCCTGACCTTCCAGCGTGAAGGGTCTACCCAGGGATGTCGCAACCTGACTCTCAAAGAAGCGCACCACATCTGCCTCTTCCCTGATATTTGACAAAACCATGGAAAAACAGTCTGCGCTGATACGCGCCAGATGGTCCACCCCAACCCCCGTTTCAATTAGGCGCTCGGCTACCATTTTCAGCAATGCATCCCCAGCGTGCCGCCCAAACGTCTCATTGATACCTCTAAAACGCTCCAGATCGATGGCCAGAACCGCCACCGTTTCTCCACTTCTCATGTCATGCAGATGCTGGCCCAAGCGATCGTAAAACACCGTGCGATTCGGTAGACCGGTAATAGCATCATAGTAGGCCAGATAATTGAGTCTCCCTTCTTTTTTCAGGTTATCCATGGCGAATGAAATATCTCCCGCTATTTCAATCAAAAGCCGCATTTCCTCCTCATCGAAAACACCTGTTTCCGCCGCATAGAGCACGAACACGCCGACCGGCTTACCCTCCAGAATGAGGGGGAGCACTACCACTGAGCGGTAGCCACGGCTTAGCGCCTCGTCGCGCCAGGCGGCCATGCGTTCGTCGCTGGCGATGTCATTGCAGATCACCGGCTTCGCTTCGGTCAAGGCTTGTGCGGTCAGCACACAACTTCCTGGTGCGTCATCATGGGTTGTCAAATTGACCTGCGCCAGATATCCGTCATCGTGGCCAGCCTGGGCGACCGGCGTCACCTGCTGGCTGTCTGCGGCATATTTTCCTATCCACGCAAAAGTAAACCTACCTTGATCCACCGCGATGCGACAGGCTTCCCTGAACAACTCCCCTTCCTCACGGACACGCACAATCGTTGTATTGATGCCGCTGAGCACGCTGTAAATTCTATTTAGGAACTCAATCTTTGATTCCTGCACCTTGCGCAGAGTGATGTCGCGCGCGATGGTGGACAAATACTCCACCGATTCGTTGTGTCCCTTGTGGGCGAGAATCACCTGAAGAACCGGAATCTCGCGGCCGTCCGGCCCGAGGATGGCCGTTTCCCCACTCCATACCCCATGGCTGAGCGCATGCGGAATACCTTCCTCCATCACCAGCTTGCCGGCCCATTCCGGATAAATATCCTGACTTCGGATCTTTGGCAAATCCTTCTCTTCAATCCCCATCAATTGCAAGCCTGCCTGATTGCTGTAAAGCATTCGGCCATCCAGCGTCGCGGTACCAATCAAGTCGGGGGTTGCCTCAATGATCGCTACCAGCCGCGCCTGCTCCTCCTGAATACGCTTGCGCTCCGCGACTTCCAGCGTCAGCGCGGCGGTCCGCTCCTGGACCAACTGCTCCAAATGCTCGTGCAACCTGGCGCGCTCCAGCGCCACCGCAACTTGGTTGCCGACGACGCACAGCATCTTCAGCTCCACTTCGTCAAACAGACCCTGCTCAGGCCCGACCAGGTTCATAACGCCCATGGCCCGGTCACCGGTCCACAAGGGCACGCTGGCGTGGTACCGCAAGCCCTGCATGTCGCCCTTGCCCCCTTTAAAGCGTTCGCATTCCATGATGTTGCCGACATGGCCCAACTCTCCCGCGAGAAAACGGCGCCGGCAGTCGCACAATCCATCCATGGCATCTTCACGCAACAAGGCTGGCGGCAGATTGCGCGCGGCCACGGTCTGGAAGCTCGACTCCCTTTCCCATAGCGATATCCAGCCAGCCTGAACCCCGGGTAACTCCAAAGCCCGTTCTAATGCAACTTCTGCCACCTCACGTTCGGTAATTGCTTGATTTAGACCGGCCACGATACTGCCCAACCCATGCAGTACCTGGTTCGAATGCTCCAATTCCGTTTTGCGTAGCCTGAGCTCGCTGTTGATCTCCACCGCCTGTTCGTAGGTCGAGATCAACAGATCGAGCATCTGTTGCCGCTCGGCGGTAATAAGATGCTTTTGACCGCCGAGTTCAATCTCAAGGCCCATCTGCATCTTCTGGCTCTTGCGCATCTCCAGGTTCATCAGCAGGTAGTCAATGCGCGACAGCAGGTAGTCCCCGCCATAAGGTTTGCGGATGAAATTGTCTGCTCCGCACTCCAGCCCCCGGATCACATCCTGAGGGTCCGAGAGCGTGGTTACCAGCATGACCGGAATGTCCCTCAGGCTCTCGTCCGCCTTGATCGCCTTGCACAAACCGTAGCCATCGAGCTCGGGCATCACGACGTCGCTGATCACCAGGCTGGGCTTGCAGCGTGCGAGCAATGCGAGCGCCTCGCGGCCGTTGGCGGCGGCCGTCACCAAATAACCTCTCTGCTCGAGCAGGTGCGCAAGCTGCGCCGCCTGGGTTGGACTGTCCTCGGCAATGAGAACCTCCACCTTGCCGTTCGTTTTCTGGTTGGTTTTCATGGATGGTTCTGTCTTATTTTTTGCACACCAAGCTTATTAACACCGGGGCGATCTTCTCCGGCGGGAGAACCAGCGTCACCGCATCGAGCTTGATCGCCTCGCCCGGCATGCCGTGCACCACGGAACTTTCCTTGTCCTGAGCGAATGTCGTCGCACCCCTGTCCCGCAGCAGCTTCAGCTCCTCGACGCCGTCGCGTCCCATACCGGTGAGCAAGCCAGCGACTGCATCACGTCCATAGACTTCGGCGACCGAACGCAGAAGATAGGAAACCGAGGGGCGCAAGCCGTTCTCGGGCTCGTCTTTGGTTAGCACGATTTTTCCACCCCGCTCCATCCGCATCTGAAATTCATCGGGAGCCACATACACATGGCCCGGACGAATAGGCTCATCATGCGTGGCGAGATGAACAGGCAGACTGGACGTTTGCGCCAACCACTGAACAAAGCCCTGGGTAAAACCGATCGCCATGTGCTGCACAATCAGTACCGGTACCGGGAAACCCTGCGGCAGCGCCGCGAGAATGGTTTGCAGCACCGGCGGACCGCCGGTCGAGGCACCGATGGCTATCACCCTTGCTTTCGCCGCGACCGGCACGAAATGGGCTTGCGCAGGGGGCAGAACTTGCGGTTGGCGCAGCGCCTTGGGCCAGCGCCTGATCACCTTGACTTCGGACATCAATTTCACGGTCTGGACCAGCTCACGGGCGGTGGCTTCATGGTCCGGATGACCGATGCCCGCCGGCCGACGCAGAACTGCCACGGCCCCCGCTTCAACGGCACGAAACGTCGTCGAGACCTCGCGCGGATCCGTGCTCCCGCTGACGATCACGATAGGCGTGGGGTACGTTTCCATGATCCGGCGCGTGGCTTCCAAACCATCCAGCTTGGGCATATGGATGTCCATCGTGATGACATCAGGCCGTTGGCGTGCAACAGCCACAAGCGCCTGCTCACCATCGTTCGCCGTCCCGATGACTTGAATGGCGGCATCCGCGCTGAGAATGTGAACGAGAAACTCGCGCACCACGGGTGAGTCTTCCACCACCAGGACTTTAATCATGGGCAACTCCGCCTGCTCGTGCTCATATCAGCCGCCGGACAATTTCCAGCAGATTGCTCTGCTCGAAGCTGCTTTTTACGATGTACGCGTTGGCACCGACGTCAATGCCGCGCTCGCGGTGCTCGCGCGACTCAAGTGCCGTCACCAGCACAACCGGCATTTGTGCAAGCCGCTTGTCCGAGCGCACCTTCGCCGTGAGATCGAAGCCGTCCATGCGCGGCATTTCCACGTCCGACACGAGCAGATCGAAAGTTCCCGCCTTGAGCGCCGTGTAGGCCTCGACCCCGTCCACCGCGGTGGTGACGCTGTAGCCCGCCGATTCCAGGATGTTCTTTATCAGGGCCCTTGAGGTGATCGAATCCTCGGCGACCAGGATGGACCGTTTCACTGCAGACACGTGCTGCTCGCCAATGACGCTCGCGAGCGGGCTTGCCGCTGGCCTAATGGCCGACTGCATCATGTCGGGCACATTCAGGACCGGCACCACCTGGCCCGTCCCCAAGACGCTCGCGCCAGCGAGGTTGCGCACGCGCTTAAGTTGCGGCCCAAGCCCCTTGACCAGCACCTCCTGCTCCGCGAGGACCGCATCCACCCGGAATGCAATGCGATCAACGCCCAGGCCGAGCACCACTACCTGGACATTGTCTGCAGACACTCCTCCTGCACGCGGAATTTCCAGCACATCGGCCAAATGGACCAGCGACAGCGCCTGTCCGTCGAGGGCGATCGTTTCGCGGTTCTCCACCGTCTGGATCTCCTGCACCGCCACCAGCGCCACCCGTTCCACGCTGACTGCTGGAATGATGAACAGCCGATCGCCGGCGCGAACGAGCACGCCCCGAAACGTGGCAAGCGTCAGCGGCAGCACGATGCGGAAGGTCGTGCCGGCGCCTGGCTGCGCCTCCAGAGCGATGGTGCCGCCCAGCCGCTCGACCCTCTCGCGCACGATAGCGAGCCCCAGACCCCGCCCCGAAAGGTCGGTAACGATAGGGCTGGTAGAGAGGCCGGACTGAAACACCAGTGCCAGCGCCTCGCGTTCGTTCAACTTTTCCAGATCCTCCGCAGACATCACCCCAAGCTTCGCCGCAGCAGCCTTGACCTTCGCCACATCGATACCCGTCCCGTCGTCGGCGACCAGGATCTCGACTTTGCTGCCGTCCTTGTGCGCAACGGCGATGGTGAGCGTCGCATGCGCTGGCTTGCCTTTGCGCTCACGCACCGCCGGCGGCTCCACGCCGTGATCGATACTGTTCCGAAACAGATGATTGAGCGGGTCTTTGATCTGCTCAAGAATCCGCCGGTCGATTTCAATCTCATCCCCGCGAATCATCAGCTCCACCTGCTTGCCTTGATTGCGCGCAAGCTCGCGACCCAGCCGCGGGAAGGCTTCGAGCAGTGAAGAGAACGCCAGCATGTGCATTTCCTTCACATCGTGCAGGAGGCCGTCCACCATGGTGCTCAAGGCGCGATGATCGTGCGCGGCTGACGCTTCCAGCTTCGCCAGCCGGTCCTCCAGAAGCTTTATTAGCGGGGGCTCCGCATCCAGATACTCGAGCAGCTGTACCAATTCCCGCTGCACTATGGCAGCGCCATTTGGTTTTTTTGATTGTCCAAACGACCGTTCCACCGCCCGCATGGCAGGCCGAAGCTTGGCGAACTCCTTTTTCCAGGCACCAAGCGTAGCCCCGAGCTCCCGCAGTTCGCGCGCCCGCTCGCCCGCCGCCAGCCGCGGCGCAAGCAACTCCTCCGTCTGGCGCATCACCGAGTCAAGCTTCGCGGTGCGCACCCGTATGGTCTCGGTCTCCCGGTTGGAAGTCTGCAGCCCAGCAGCCGGGTCGGCATTCACGCCCAGCTCGGCGGCCACGGCGGACGGCGGGGCAGGCGCATCCTGCACCACAGGGGACGCATCTTGCAATGCAGCCTCAAGCCGGCGCACCAACGCCGCAACCGACTGCTTCTGGGCGCCCGCCTTGGCCTGGCCGGAGAAATCAAGCAGCCCGCGGAGCACCTCCAGCGTTTGATGCAGCAGATCGAAAAGCGCAGGCGTGGCGGCAACACGTTTGCCCTTCAATTCAGCGAACACACTCTCCAGGGCATGGCAAACCGATTCCATTTCCGCGAGGTTCACCGCGCGCGCCGCACCCTTGAGGCTGTGCGCTTCACGGTAGATTCTCTCAACGCTTTCCGACCGCGACTCCCCCGCCGGCAGTTTTTCAAGTTCGACCAGTCCCGAGGACATCGCCTGGATGTGCTCGCCCGCCTCGACGCGAAAGGTCACGAGGAGTTTTTTCAGGAAATCGTCGTCGTTGTTGGTGGCCATGGCTCTCCAGTCCTGTGCTGCCGCCCCCGTTGATCAGGCCTTGCTGCCGATCATGGCGCCCAGGTTCTGCCCCAACTCGTGCAGGCTGTGCGCGGCAGTCTCGGCCTGCCTGGTGCCCGCGACGTTTTGCAGGCTCGCCTGCTTGATGTTCTCCATCGCCAACGCCACTTGGTCCATGCCCACCATCTGCTGCTGGCTCGAGGCGGCGATCTGCATCGCCGCTTGCGCCGCTTCGCTCACGCTCTCGGCAAGCAACCGGATCGACTCGCCCGCTTCGCCAGACTGCTTCAGGCCCGCCTCCACCGCCTTGGCTCCCTGCTCGGTCGCCATTACCGCGGCACCGGTCGCCTTTTGAATGTCGCCCAGAATCGTGCGCACCTGCGCGGTCGCCTGCTTGGACTGTTCGGCCAGGCTCTTGATTTCCTGAGCGACAACTGCGAAGCCTTTGCCCTGCTCGCCTGCCCTGGCCGCCTCGATCGCGGCATTCACCGCCAGCAGATTCGACTGCTCGGACAAATCGTTCACGGCGGCAATGATCTCGCCAATCGCCTGGCCTTGCTCCGACAGCCGCACGATGCTCTCGGCAACCGACTCCATCTGCTCCTGGATGCGCTGCATCCCGGCAATCGTGTCCTCCACCGATTTCCGCCCGGCCTGCGACACTTGCGCCACCTTCTGCGCGCTCTCCGAGACATACTTGGCCTTCTGGCTCGATACTCCGGCGGCCTGCTTCACCTCTTCCACCGTTGCCGTGGTCTCGCTCACCGCGCTGGCCGTCTCCGCCGCACCGGACGCCACTTGCGTCGTGGTGGCAAGAATCTCAGACGAGGACGATGACAGCTGATTGATAGCCTCCCGGAGCTGCCGCGTGATGGACCGCGTCAGAAGCGCTCCGAACGCCAGCCCCAGGACGATGGCAACGCCTGATATCGACAACAACAGCAGGAAGGTGTGATCGAGGGTCCGTGAAACCTCAGCCCGCCCTTCGGCCAACTGCTCCTGCTGCCGCTTGATGTATTGATCGGATTTCTGGCGCAACACCAAGGCAAATGGAAGCAGCTTGTCGTTCAGGGCGAGCGCCTCCTTGAGCTTTCCGCCCTCTATCAGCCGGATCCCCTCCTCCTGGCCCTCCCTGTATTTTTTCTGGGCATTGGCGATCTCATCTGCGAGACGCACCCCCGCATCCGAACGTGAGAGGCTGCGCACCTTGTCTAGCAGCGTATCGAACTGGTGGTGGCTCTCCCGCAGCTCATTCACCAGCCGGGAGCGCTGTTCCGGAAAAAGTAACAGGCCACGGTACTGCGCGACCTGGTCTCTCGCCTCCCCCCCGAGCTCCTTGGCGACAATAATGGACTGAGTGTCTTCGTCCAGAAACGCCGCGTACGCACTTTCGGTTGCCTTCAGCGAGTAGAACGCGACACCTGCCACGATCGTCAGCAGCGCCAGTACGACAACGTAGCCGCCGATTATTTTTTTTCCGATAGTCATAGTTACTCTCTCAGAATTCGGCTATTGAGGCTTGCCGTCATACCTTGTACTGCTCCGCCAGCCCCTTGAGCTTTTGTCCCAGTTCGTGCAGGCTGTGCGCGGCAGTCTCGGCCTGCCTGGTGCCCGCGACGTTTTGCAGGCTCGCCTGCTTGATGTTCTCCATCGCCAACGCCACTTGGTCCATGCCCACCATCTGCTGCTGGCTCGAGGCGGCGATCTGCATCGCCGCTTGCGCCGCTTCGCTCACGCTCTCGGCAAGCAACCGGATCGACTCGCCCGCTTCGCCAGACTGCTTCAGGCCCGCCTCCACCGCCTTGGCTCCCTGCTCGGTCGCCATTACCGCGGCACCGGTCGCCTTTTGAATGTCGCCCAGAATCGTGCGCACCTGCGCGGTCGCCTGCTTGGACTGTTCGGCCAGGCTCTTGATTTCCTGAGCGACAACTGCGAAGCCTTTGCCCTGCTCGCCTGCCCTGGCCGCCTCGATCGCGGCATTCACCGCCAGCAGATTCGACTGCTCGGACAAATCGTTCACGGCGGCAATGATCTCGCCAATCGCCTGGCCTTGCTCCGACAGCCGCACGATGCTCTCGGCAACCGACTCCATCTGCTCCTGGATGCGCTGCATCCCGGCAATCGTGTCCTCCACCGATTTCCGCCCGGCCTGCGACACTTGCGCCACCTTCTGCGCGCTCTCCGAGACATACTTGGCCTTCTGGCTCGATACTCCGGCGGCCTGCTTCACCTCTTCCACCGTTGCCGTGGTCTCGCTCACCGCGCTGGCCGTCTCCGCCGCACCGGACGCCACTTGCGTCGTGGTGGCAAGAATCTCGCTGGACGAGGAAGCGAGTACCCCGACGCCTTCATTTAGTTCTCGGGTTGTGCGCCGCAGGCTCTCGACCATAGCGCCGAATGCACGCATCAAGCTGCCGACCTCGTCAGCGCGATTGTTCTTGGGGACCTCGACAGTGAGATCGCTCGCAGCCACCCGTTCGGCGGCGCGCGACAACTCGCGCAACGGCCCTGCGATCACCCGCTCCAGCAATAGTGTCAGCACGAGGCCAATCACCATGGCCACGATCCCGACAAACAAAAAACCGCGAAATGACTGATGGGCCTGTAGATCAGAATTGGCTACGGCCAGACGCGCGCTTTCTTGGGCTGCGTTGCCGAGTTCCTGGGCAATGGTGCGAATTTTTTCCTCCCGTCCCTGCTGCACGCCAGCTGTGAGCGGCCCCGCTTCCGTGATCTTGCCGGCGAGGATCAGCGGAATGACCTCGGTGTCCTTCGTTTGGGCGAATGCCTGCCAGACAGATTTCAGCTCCTCCAGCCGCGATAACTGCTTGGGGTCGTTCTTCGCCCGCGCCAGAAGGTTGAGGATGAGGCGGTCAATCTGTTTCGAGAGTTCCGCGGCTTGCGCCAGCAGCGGATCCTGTTCCGCGCGCTTGCTCAAGAGCTGTGCTTCGAGTATCAAAGCCCGCATCTGGTTCTGATACACGCGCAGGGCCTGTAGCTCGCTCAGGTTCGTGAAGTCTTGTTGGTAGAGTCGATTCTGCGACTCGCGGATGGTGTTGATGCCTGTGTAGGCACTTGCAATCACTGCAACGATCAGCGCGAAAATCAGCCCGAAGCAAACAAACAGCTTGTTGCGGGTCGTAAGATCCAGAAACCATTTCATGTCTGCTTCTCCATGCATGCTTTTCTGCCTGCCACTCTGGATCCAGCCCGAGGCATCATTGGCCGTCCACCTGTTCCTGCACCACGATTTCCTCGTCAGCAAGCAGCTTCCCAGCATCGAGAACCACCGTGCGCTCCGGGGTGACCCCCTTCAGGTATTTCTCCCGGACGCCGGTGAGCGTGGGTAGCGCGGGCTGGATTGCGGCAAGCGCAATGCGGCGCACGCCAAGGATGGCATCCGCGAGGATGCCGAACACCATGCTTCCGGACCCGAGAACGATGACTTTGTTCAGATCGGGCAAACCGGTTTGCGGGAGGTCGAAGAATTTGCGCACGTCGACGACCGAAACGATCTCGCCATGCAGGTTGACGATGCCAAGCACGAAGGTCGGCGTGCACGGTAGCGGAGTGAGGTTTTCCAGCAAAGAAACCTCACGCACATAAGAGGATTCGACAGCGAAGTGCTCATGAGCAAGCAGAAATTCCACCACCTCGATGCTTTGATCTATGGTTTGCGTTCTGTCGGGCTCCAAGGCGAGTGCTAGCGCTCTCTCATGCAAGATCCGTCCGGTCTCATCGCTCCCGAGCGCCCAGGCCTGTTCGCTGGCAGCTTGAATCGTATCCAGGCGGGCGCGCACTTCGACCCAATCAATGGCTGCTCGATGGGTCTTGCGGGGCCCTGATGGGTTCGTCCTCATGCGACAACCTCCTTATGTGTGCCCCAGGCTCGCCTGTGCCGAGGTGATGATTTCCACAAACCGAGCAGCGCTCAACCCGTCCGACTCCGGCAACAGGGCATCGGCCGGGCACGCCCGTAGCAGAGTCAGTGCATTGACGAAATGCCGTTGCGCTTCTCGCTGGCGCCCACCGGACAGGCAAAGGTTGCCCAAGGCGAAATGAGCCAGCGCGAAATCGGGTTCCAAATAAAGCGCGCGCCCAAGGGCACGTTCGGCGGTCTCGCTTTGCCCTTGCTCCTGACAAATAGCAGCAAGCAGATAGTAGTGTGCCGGGTTGAGCTTGTCGGCGGCAATCGCCTTTTCGCACCATTCGATCGCTTCGGCGAGCCTACCCTCATCGGCGCAAGCACGGGCTTTGCTTCTCGGCGTTTCTCGCTCTTCGTGCTTGGGCGAGTCTGCCTCTTCTGCTTGTGTCGCGTGCACGCCACCTTCTGCATGCAGAATTTCGAGCGCGAAGGTCGGCCAGGCTACCTTCAAAGGCGCAGTTGGACCCGGCGCGTAGGCTGCTGCAGCCTCTCCAGCATGCAACATGCCTTGAGAGTTGATGGCGACGGACAAGGGTCCGCCGACCGCTGTCTTGCGATACAGGAAGGCGCCTGGAAATTCGACCGTGGTGAATTCGGAAAGATTCACTTGCGCGGTTTCAGCGGGGCTGGTGATCAGCCAACCCCCATCGACGAGCAAGCCGTGCAGCTTCGCGATGACCATTTTTGCCCTTTGCTGAGCAAAATACATAAGCACGTTGCGGCAGAAGATCACATCCACCGCATTCATGCTGTTCATGCACGATGGGTAAGCATCGTCGGCGAGATTGAGATAGGAAAAGGTGACCATCCTGCGTATCCGCGGCTGGATTTCGAAGCTTCCGTCCTGTCGCCGGATGAAATACTGATCCTTAAGCCTGCCGGGCGTGTCGCGAAACGACCATGCACCATATACCCCCTGTGCCGCCTTGCGCAGAAACTGCGGGTTAATGTCCGTCGCCAGGATAGTCACATTCCATTTATCGAGATCGGGGATCAACCGATCGAGCAACATCGCGATCGAATAGGGCTCCTCGCCGCTGCAGCATCCCGCACTCCAAATGCGAATATGCCTTCCGGTTTTTGCACGGGCCCGAAGCAACTCCGGCAGGATCTGCTGCTCAAGAATGTCGAGACTTCTTTTTTCGCGGAAGAAATAGGTCTCGCCCACCGTCAAGTGGCTCGCAAGCATCTCTATTTGCGCTCGCGTCAGAGGCGCAGCAAGAAGCCAGCGGATGTAGTCTTCAGCTTGCGGGTATCCCGACTTGTGGGATGCGGCGACGATGCCGCGCTCCAGATCACGCCATCGCGCTCTCGGGAAGTAAAGCCCCATCTGCGATTCGAGCAAATCGCTCAGGAGCGACAGTAACGAGTCGGGCAAGGAAATCGGCATATCGATGCACGTCGGTCAGTGCTTTTCCAACGCCAAATCCAGAGACTGCTCTTCCTCTGGAGAAAAGAACCGATCCAGATCCTGAATCAAAACCAGACCATCGTGCGTCTTGAGCACGCCCTCAATTTGAGGGGTGCCTCCGACAATGTCACCGGTGCACACGACAGCATCAGCCGGGCGTTCGACTACACCCAAGACGGACTCCGCGATGATGGCGAGTCGCCTGGTGCGTGCACGCACCACAACCAGACTGTCGGCCGCTACGACTGCCCGCGGAGCAAGGCCAAGGCGCTTGCGGATGCTAACGATCGCGACGACTTCGCCCTGGATGTTGATGACCCCCACGACGACTTCAGGCGCCCCTGGCAGCGGCGTAATTTCAACCATGCGCAGGACACGGTCCACCGCGGCCAGCGGCAGAGCGTAAGTCTGCCCGTCAACCCTCAGTAGAACCAGTTTAATCATGGGAGTCCCCCTTTCCACTAAGGATCTCTCATATGGACGAATAGCGCAACGTGGAGACTGAATCACCCGGGGCGGTTCAAGGCCGATGCTGCACGCATTGGTCAGACAGAACGGATACCTGATGCATCACGAAACGACGACCCTGCTGTCTAGCAGGCCCTATTCCGAGCCGTTGCCGTCGTGTTCGGAAGAGTGCGGCAGGTTCCACTTGTAGTGCAGCGATAGATAACGAAACGCAAAGCACGCCACTAAAGCAACCCAGGTTCTACTGCTCGACAACCATCCTAGATGCTCGCCAAACACTTCAATGCTGGCACCCACCAGCGCAGCCGACGCATAGATCTCACGCTGAAGGATCACCGGCACCCGATTGAGCAGCACGTCACGCACCACGCCACCGCCCACGGCAGTGACTATGCCCAGCAGAACCGCCACCTCCGCGTTATGGCCAAAAATCATGGCCTTCTGCGCGCCGGTCACGGCAAAGAGTCCCAGGCCGATGGAGTCGAAGAGAATCACCGGGTGCGCCAGGCGCACGACCAGCGTGTTTGCGGCTATCGTCATCAAGGCTGCCGCCATGGCAACGGCAAGGTAGCGCCAATCGGTCAGCCCGGCCGGCGGCACAGCGCCGATGCACAGGTCGCGCAGCACGCCCCCGCCGCAAGCGACCGTGAACGCTATCGCGACGACGCCAAACCAGTCGAGGCCGCGGTCTCTGGCAGCGACGGCACCGCTAATGGCAAAGGCGAATGTGCCCGCCAGATCGAGCGTTGTGAACAGGCGGTGGTCGTTCAGGCCGGCAAGTGCCAATTCGTGGACGTTCATGTGTTCGTTTCAGGCCGTGGCACCGGGGGGCACAGCCACGCGGCAGCGGCGGTCAGCATGGCCTGCAAGCCTGTCTCGAGCGTCGGGTGGATCTGCGGCGCGAACTTCGGCGAGTGGTTGCTGGGAATCTTGTTGACGGTTTTTTCCTGCTGGGCCTTGGCGTACACCGCTGGGTCGGTGCCGCCGACGAACCAGAACACATAGGGCACGCCCCAAGTGCGGCCGAAGATGCTGAAATCTTCACTGGCCGACGCTGGGCTGGGTGCCAGTGAGGCGTTCTTGCCAAACTGGTGGTCGAACGCCTGCGCCACCTTTTGTGTCGCGACAAGGTCGTTCTCGGTCAGCGGGTAGCTGTTGATGGTGGTGAACTCGGGCGGCCGCTCGGCACCGGAGGCATCGCACTCGGCGCAGCAAATGCGGCGGATCGACTTGAGCATGTACTCACGCGTGTCCTCGCTAAAGGTGCGCATGTTCAACTTGATGGTGGCATCGTCGGGAATGATGTTTTCCTTGGTGCCAGCCTGCAGCGAGCCGATCGTGAGCACCGCCGGCTCGGTCGGTGCGATCTCCCGCGAGACGATGGTCTGCAGGCGCAGCGTGGTCGCGGCTGCCATGATGACCGGATCTATCGAGGTTTGCGGCTGTGAACCGTGTGAGCCGCGCCCGAAGAGCTTGATCTTCAGGCTGTCTCCGGCCGACAGTGTGACGCCGGGACGGTAACTCACGGTGCCGGCGGCACCGACCATCACGTGCTGGCCGAGGATGATGTCGGGTTTTGGGAAGCGGCCTGCGCCCCAGTCGCGCACCATGGCATTCGCGCCCTCGGCCGTTTCCTCGCCTGGCTGGAACACGACCATCAGCGTGCCCTGCCAGGCCGCGCGGTTCGTGGACAGGATGCGCGCGGCGCCGATCATCCAGGTCACGTGCATGTCATGGCCGCACGAATGTGCCACGCCGACCTCGACACCTTCCGCGTCGCGTACCGTCACGGTGCTGGCATAGGGCAGCCCGGTGTTCTCGGCCATCGGTAGCGCGTCCATGTCCGCGCGCAGCATTACGGTCGGGCCGGCGCCGTTCTTCATCACGCAGACCACGCCGGTCACGCCGACGTTGCGCGTCACCTCGTAGCCGAGGCCCTGCATCGCGTCGGCGACGATCTTCGCGGTGCGGACTTCCTGCATCGACAACTCGGGATGCTGGTGAAGGTCTTTGTAGAGTGCTTCAAGTTCGGCCATCAGGGTGGGTCCGACCGAGCCGAGAGCTTGGGTGAGGGCATTCATGACAACTCCAGAAGTGATGAAGCAAAGTTGAAAGATGTCCGGCAGACAGCGTGCTTGAGGGACTCTTCGGCGCTTGACATGACGGTTGGGGATTCAGGCCTGCGCCTTCGTCCCCTTGGGCACCGTGAGCATGATGGAGACAATGGCCATCACGACCATCAGCACGTTGAAGCCCAGTGCAACGATGGCGGCTTCCCGCACGGCCAGGTTGTCCTGGCGGCCACTGAAGGTGATCACCCCTTCCAGCCAGTGCATGCTCGCTCTGTCGCCGCTGAGCGCGGTGAAAAGGGCGGCGGAGATCGCCACGCCGAAGGCAGCGCCGAGCGACGAAGCCATCTTGTAAATGCCCGAACCCGAGCCCGCCTGGGCCGCCGGAAGGTTCGACAGCGCCGCATCGGTCGACGGCGTCGCATAGAACGCCAGACCGACACCGAACAGGGCATAGCCGACGCTCGCGAGGATCTTGTAGTCCGACAGCAGCAGATTGGCAGGCGACACCAACAGAATCGCCAGGCCCGTGATCAGACAGCCCCAGACCATCGGCTTGCGCGGCCCGAAGTGCTGCAGCAGCTTCTCGCCCACGCGAATGAAGGCGATGATGGCAATCGCGTAGCCCAGCGTCAGAAAGCCGGCCTGTTGGGCGTTCATACCGCCACCGATCTGCACCAGTTGCAGCGACACGATCAGCGTGCCAGCAGTACCGTTGACCAGGAAGTTGGAAATCGTCGCGCCGGTGTAGGTCGCGTTCTTGAACAGGCTGAAATCAAAGAACGCATTTGGCGCCTTGTCTTCGATGCGGAAAAACAGCCAGCCGAAGACCACTGTTACCGCCAGCAGACCCAGGCCGACCGGCCTGGTCCACCCCAGCTTGTTGCCCTGGGTCACCAGCACCTGCAGTGCCACCATGGTGACCATGAAAGCCAGCACGCCAGACAGGTCGAAGCTGTACCCACCCTTGGTTTCAGCCCTGTTCTCGGGTGCGCCGTGCATCATCCACAGGCCGAGCACGCTGACGGCGATGGCCACCCAGAAGATCGAGCGCCAACCGAAGTGCTGCGACATCAAGCCGCCGAACAGCGCGCACAGGCCTGAACCGCCCCACGAACCGATCGACCACATGCTGATGGCACGCTGGCGCTCGGAGCCATCCCAAAATGCTTTCACCAGCGCCAGGCTGGCCGGCATGATGCAGGCGGCCGACAGGCCTTGCAGCGCACGGCCAACGAGCAGAACCGGTGTTGCCAGTTGCCCCTGCGGCGTGATGGCCACCAGCAGCGAGCCGACGATGCTCAGGTAAAAACCAATGCGAGTGATCTTTAGCCGGCCAACACGGTCGGCCAGGCCGCCCATCACCACGATGAAGATGCCAGAAAACAGCGAGGTGATGGCCACCGCGACGTTCATCGTGTTCGCATCCATGCCCAGGTCTCGGCCCATGTCGGGCGCGATATTGAGCGTCGTCTGGGCAAACAGCCAGAACGCGATGACGCCCATGATGATGCCGAATAGCAGCCGGTCGTTGCCCTTGTACGCCACCTTGGATTGAACGCTGGGATTCATCTCGTTCTCCATCGCGCCTACGCAACCGGGTTTGTCTCGGCGGCTGCGTCACCGGTAAGTACCTTCTGATCGACCACTGCCGCCGGCATCGGCCGTCAAGGCCGACGAATCACAATACGCCTCTTGGCATTTCTGAGCAATACGTTTCTTCTGACCGTTGATTAGCCAAGTCAGACACAACTTGCGATCAGACGAACCTCTCCGTTACTCACCGATCCTTGGCGTGACCGGTCAGATGCTGTTTGGTACGAACCCTGCTGAACGCTATCGCCCTATTTTGTTGAAAACTCCCTACCTCGGCCTTGAGCAAGGTTTACAGGGGTAGCTCACCCCTGCTGCATGTGAGATCGTCGATCCTGGAGCGATGAGAAAAGTCATTTTTTCTTTTGGCTCAGGACTCTCGGGAACTTCCGAGTTTTTCAACAAAATAGCCCCATGGCTGACAGTCACGTTGTAGCGTTCGGTGACCGGTTTGGTTTGGAGCGACCAGCTCCGATTGGCCTACATCCGCAGTCAGCCTGAAGCTGTTCAAGCCTTTGGCCCCCATCCATGGGTTTACGACTTTCACATACACAACGCACCCCTTCGCAAACCCGCATGGATGCAAGGACGGGTTTACGACTTCAATTACCCAGAATAACAATGATCGTAAAAACTTACTCTGTAAATTTTTCGGTCTAGCGTCAATATTTTGGAAATCTGTAAAAAAATCAGCAAGCGGGTACTTTCACAGTTTCATAAAAATAAAATCTGTAAATTGGACTTCCACTTGCCTCAAAGACACCCGGGGATGCACTGAACGACTCGGATCGATGAGTGCTTTAGCGCCGCATTTTTCAGATGATGCAACCCGTCTCCATCATGCTTGGTCTGTGCATCATTTTTCTTGTTTTTCAAGCTGTCGGAGCTGCTTTTTCAGCCTGCCTTGTTTTCAGGTGCACTTGAAAACCCCGTCAGCCGCCCGATCTCGCGCTCCGACTTCTCCCCCTTACGTTCAAACGCCGGATCCTGCCAATCATGTCCATGGTGATCAATCCTCAATCCCTCGCTGAACAAAATTGCAGCAGGGTAGGTCAAACATGTAGCTCAGTTTTTGGTCGGCGCCAAGACGGCGCCGACAGGTATCGCAACAACCCGTCATCGACGGTGCCCGCCTCAGTGAATTGAGGCATACATGATTTTTTCCTCCGTCGCCTCCAAGCCGTTGAACTCCTCGACGATGCGCCCTTGGCGCGAGACCAGGATGCGGTCGGATAACAGCATGATTTCTGGGAGGTAGGAAGAGATCACCACCACTGCCAGCCCCTCATCGGCGAGCTTGCGGATGATGTCGTGGATCTCGGCCACGGCGCCGACGTCGACCCCACGCGTGGGCTCGTCGAATATCACCAGCTTAGGGTTTTGGATCAGTGACTTGGCAATCACCACCTTTTGCTGGTTACCACCCGACAGCTCAATGACGTTGGCATCGGCTGTCACCGAGCGGATGTTGAGCTTCTGGCGCCACTCCTGACCTATGCTCTTTTCCTCGCCGTTCGAGGTAAGAAAGCGCTCGAGCCGCTCCTTGGCGAGTACGCCTGCATAAATGTTGCGGGAGATTGACATAGTTTCAAAGAAACCATCGACCTTGCGATCTTCCGTAATGTAGGCGATGCCCTCTGCCACGGCAGGCGCCGGGACCCGGTAGCGAACCGGACGGTCGTTGAATATCACCTTGCCCCCATGGGTGTAATCGCGCTTGATCACGCCCGCAACCACCTTGAAAGTTTCCGTGCGGCCCGAGCCAATCAAACCAAAAACCCCGGTAATCTGGCCGGAAAACACCGAAAACGACGTATTCCTGACCATGGTGCCCATGCGCAGGTTTTGTACGCTGAGCACCCGCTTGCCGGCGGGGCGCACACTTTCCTTTTTGCCGTACAAGGTGTTGGAGAGATCGCGTCCCACCATGGCGCGGATGATGCTCTCGCGATCGAAATTGGCGGTGTCATCCGAGACAATCAACTTGCTGTCACGCATGATGGTAATGCGGTCGGAAATTTCCAGCGCTTCCTCAAGAGCGTGCGAGATGAAAATGATGGAGACGCCATTCCCCTTCAAGTTGCGGATCAAATCGAAAAAATAACGCTTTTCCTCCGGTGTCAGCGTCGCCGTCGGCTCGTCAAAAATAATCACCCGCGCCTTGTGCAGCACCGCACGGGCAATTTCCACCATCTGCTTTTGCGCAGCCCCCAGTTCGCTCACGGTCTTCGTCGGGTCGACGTTGAAGTTGAGCGACTGCAGCAACTGCTGCGAGGCGATGTACACCGCGCGCAAGCGGTTGAAGAGCTTTTCATTACCCAAGTAAAGGTTTTGCCCCACCGTCATCGTCGGCACCAGGCTGGTTTCCTGGAACACCATGGCAATCCCCTCACGCTGCGCCTCGACCGGGTTGCGGAACTGCACCCTTCGGCCCTCCAGCACCAGCTCGCCTTCGCTCGGTTCAACCACTCCAGCCATGATCTTGGTTAGGGTGGATTTGCCGGCACCGTTTTCTCCGCACAAGGCGTGCACTTCGCCCTTGTTCAGGGTGAAATCGACACCGTCGACCGCCGGCACTCCCCCGTATAGTTTTGTGATGCCCCTAAGTTCCAAAATTGGAGTCATAACCCTCACCCATTATTTAATGTCAGACAGAGGGAGGCGCAGCACCTTACTCGCCCCTTTGGACAAGACCAGCAGTACGCCGTGGAACTCGGCCACTGCCGTCACTCCGTGGTTGTAGCCACCAACGCGGCTGTGCAGCGAATACTGCGGCTGGAAGTCAGCATCGAGACGCACCACCAGACCGTAGGAGCGCGCGGGAGCCCAAGGTTTGAGCACCCCCATTTGGCGCACTCCCCCTTGTTGCATGGGCTCTATGAAATCGTGCCCCGAGCTGAGCGCCGGTGCAATCCAGTATTTCGGGTCGATTTTGGCCATCATTTCATGCTTGAAACCTGCTTCCCGCAGCACGAATTCGACAAGCTGGTTGCGCGGCGCAAACACGGTCAGCCAATATCCTCCTGCCTCCGCCTTGATCAACCGCGAGGGGTAGCCAGGCAAGTCCTGGTAAACGCTGCGCGCATTCCCCTGTGCTATCTGAACGATGCGATGCCCCCAGGATTCGGAGGTGTAGATTGCGCCTTGTGCGTCCACCAGCACACCGTAGGCGTATTTCAGGCTTTGCTTGATTATGTCTAGCTTGTCGTTCTCGGGCCGGTACTGCAGAACCCGCCCGCTGGCGCCGTCACTGAGCAAGTCCTTTGTCCACTCAGAATACCCATGCCTACCCGAGCCCTCGCTGATGATGATGGAACCATCGGGGTGCTCGCACATCGCATTGATGCAACCGCCGAAAGACTCCTTCGCCACCCGGTATTGCTTGCCGTCGAGATGTCCACCGATGAAGTGCAGGCTGCCGCTAGTGGCGGCCACCAGACCATCACTGTAGGCAGTGAGCGCCTGAACAGGCTCGTCCAGGCTGGCGATGGTTTGTGCTTTACCCGAGTCGTCAACGGAAAGCACCGTGACGCCACTGGCCACCATCAGGCGGCCATCGGCGGTGATGCAAATATCCTCGAGGCCAGTAGCCTCGAAAAAAACCTCGGCGTTTTCAAGAATATGGTTGGGCTTGAGCGGTCCATCAAGCACTGGAACTGAGGTGTCTGCTTCACCCGCGCCAAAGAACCGGTCACGCGCCCGCTTAAGTTGTTTCAACATGGCTTACCTCGCGTTGATCGGATGTTGAATGAAATGTGGATCGGCACCATCCAGACGCAATCGCCCAATACGATTATTGGAAATTCCACCCAGATAGAGATAGCCTTTGTGCTCGCGCATCGAGGTGATCATCGGGTGGTTCTCGCCTCCCTTGTCCCAATAGGACTCCAGCACAGTTCCATTCAAGTCGCACTTGATCACGCAGCCGACGTTGATATTGGGCGACAACCATTCGTCGTGTCCTAAGCGCTTGACCATCCGGCGCCTGAAGCCCGGCCAGCGCATCGCCAGATCAAAGGACGGACTCCTCATACCCATGATGGCGATCCAAAAATTACCGTCAGAAGCACGGTTGATATTGTCGGGATAGCCCGGCAAATCGGGAATCACCACCTGCACCTGACCCTTGTTCGGCCCATCAAACCAGTAGCGGCTAATACGGCAGGCCCAGCTCTCGGCAAACAGTAGCGACTGCCCATCGCCCACCATGCAAATGCCGTTGGGAAACACCAGATTTTTGAGCACCGTCTGCGTTTTGTCGGTTTTCGGGTCGTAGCAAATGATACGTCCGTTGCCGCGCGCTTCTAAGCTATCAATAGGCCACTCGCTCATTTCGTAGCGTATGGTCGCTTCCGAGAAATAAATACGACCGTCGGGCGCGATATCCAGGTCATCAGCGAGGCGCAAACGGCTGTCGTCGTTGACCGTGTTCCACGAGCGATTGGTTTCATCGGTGACCTTTTCCACCACGCGATCGGTACGCCTCACCCTGTACAAGCCCATGCCACCAACGCAGACATACAGATCTCCGGCCGCATTGAAAGCCATTCCCAGCGGCTGACCGCCAATATGCGCGTACACCTCCATTTTTTTGTAATCCGGCGCATGAAACTTGATGATGTCGCCATGGCGGGTTCCGCAGTACAAATGGTCGTCCGAGTCCAGAATCACGTCTTCCGGCGACTCAACCTGCCCCAGACCAATGAGCTCAATATTACCTAGCTTGTTATTCACCGCATAGGGCGTTCCGGCCGCAAGCGATGCGGCCTTTGGCATAGGCAAGTAACCTGGGCTGACATACAGCTCGCTTATCGCTTTGCCCCGGTTCTTGAACCAACGGATATCCAGGGTCACGGCGAGAATCATGATCACGCCTAACGCAATACGAATATAGCCCGCTTGCACCGCCAAGCCGCGCAGGCTGTTGGTAACGATCAAGATGATAAAGGTGCCGAGCACTGCCTTCATTGCCGAGCCCTTGCCGCCACCCAGACGGATGCCACCGAGCAAGGCTGCCGCAAGCACAACGATTTCCAGTCCTAGGCCTGTATCGGCGCTGCTACTGTCCACACGTGCGGCAAAAAGCACCGCCGCCACCCCGGCAAACACGCCCGAAGCCACATAGGCCAGCGCCGCAATGCGATTCACCGGCAGCCCCGAGTTGTAAGCCGAGCGGCGCGAGCCCCCGACCGCAAGCAGACGCCAGCCACCACGCATACGCGTAAGGAACAGGTGGAAACCAACAGCGACCACCGCAAATATCCAAGTCGCAACGGGGAGGCTGAGCATTTTTCCACTGCCCAGATAGTCCCAAAGTCTAGACTCTGGCAGTGTCGATGCGATACCGACGGCCCACTTGAACTGAATTAGGTTGTAAATCGCGCGCAAAACAATAAGAGTCACCAGCGTCGTTAGGAAGGCTCGCAGCTTCAGGTAACCGATGAGCACGCCATTGACGGCCCCCAGGGCCGCCCCTACCAGCAAGGTCACGACAATGGAGGAAGCCACCGACCACTCCTGAACGTGAACCAGATACAGCACCAATACGTTGCAGATTGCGTAAATCGATCCAACGCTCAAATCAATGCCGCCGACGATCAACACGATGGCCTGCCCCAGCACGATAAAGCCGAGCTCGCTGCCTTCCCGCAGAAAGCCGGCAATCGTGCTGAAAGAGAGAAAGTTTTCAACAAGCGACGAAAATACAGCGATCACCAGCACAAGTACTAGCAATGGAACCGCCGTCTCCATCCAATTCTTGGAGAGCAACTCTCCTATTGCGCGATCGGGCCAATATTTATAGCGCAACCGATTGAATTCACCAGATGATTCCATTGACATATGGGCGATTTACCATTTTGAATTTTGGACACACAAACTATCGTGCTTGATCAATAAAGCACTGTGCCAGTTGGGACTTGAAGTCAAAAAATGGAGAAACGCCAAAGGCACCGTACCAGGGCACCTTTGGCTGTATATCAATTCAGAGTGTCGAGTGTCCAGCACTTATGGCTGGCTACGTCGGCCTGCGTGAAAACCGACAACGGCGTGTAATGCGCCACCTTGACTTTTCCCGGCTGGTCGTTCAATTGCAGAGCCATCTGGATCAAGTCATTGACGTCACGGCCTTGACCCGGCACGTCATAGCTAACGTAATGGTCAAAAGCCTTGGTCTGCAAGCCTTTGCACGCCACTTCACCCCCACCCCCACTAGTTGACACCAGCACCTTACCCGACTTTCCTGCATCCTTGACGGCTGACCCGGTAGCGAGATCAGGGATATCCCAAACCCCCATAATGGCGCAAAGGTCAGGGTGCTGCTTGAGCGTCACTTCGGTGATCGACTTGGCCTTCGACGAGTCGTAGTTGCCAATCGACTGGCGTGCAACCACCTTGATATCCGGGTTTTTGGACAGCACATTGTTATAGCCCTCTTGCATGTAGACCGTCCACGGCGCCGTGGTTGGTCCGTTCAAGATCAACACCTTGCGCGAGGTATTCGGACCGCACTGTTTAACCACCCATTCGGCCTGGGTTTCGCCGATCACCGTGGCGTCAGCACCGGCAAATCCCGTCGTCGACGTCAAACTCTTCATGTTCAGCTGGATTACTCGGATGCCGGCATCCTCCATTCGCTTTTCAAGCTTGGCATAGGAAGTAACGTCGGGGTTTTGAATCACGACTACGTCGGGTTTTGGTTTTTCACTGAGCAACTGAGTCAGGATTTGTACGCCTGCAGAGGTGTCAAAGTTGGCGTTTCTCACCTCATAGTTGTAACCCAGCCGTTTGGCCTGAATGGTCATAATTTTGGACCAACCTTCGGTCAGATCCAAGCCCATAAACACGGGAACAAAAACCACCCGTTTGCCCTTAAATACCTCGTAATAATGCGTCCGCTCAGGATCCTTGATAGCCCCATCCTGTGCATGCGCCACCCCAACCATTGTTCCTACTGCGGCAATGGTCAGGGCGAGAAGGGATTTCATCCCGAACTGAGTGGCTTTGGTATTTGCGGTCACTTTCATTTACGTCTCCTTTATAAATTCAAAAACAATCTACGTACGAGTTAATAAATATACAACTCACCTCCATCTGGAAAATCAAATATCCCCCTGCTGCCCTGTTTCCTCATTTCTCGGATTCAAGAAACTATCCACAATAACGGCAATCAATAAAATAATACCTTTGAACAAATCCTGAATATCCAGTGGAAAATTCATGATGGTCATACCATTGAACACAATACCGACGAGCAAGGTTCCAACCAAAACGCTCCATACCCCGCCACGACCACCAGACAGGCCAACCCCTCCTAAGACCACCACCAAAATAATGTCATAAATTAACGAAAGGTTGTAGATTCTGGTGTCCATCAAATTATTCGACGAGGCCATGACTAAACCCGCCAACACAGCAATTAAGGCTGCCAAAACATATTGCAAAACCATGATCGGGCGCACCAAGATACCCGTAGTTCTAGCCGTGTTTGGATTATCGCCAATAGAGTAGATAAAACGCCCTATTTTTGTTTTTCTTAAAAACCAATTCACAAAGAGAAACATGGCAGCAGCGACCAAAACGCTACTAGGCGCGCCAAATACGTTTGAACCACCAATCCAACGCACTGGATCCATACCTTCCGGCCAGCTGACCATGTCCGCCTTCAATATCCCTACTTGCCCCAAACCCGCCAAGACCAAACCCATGGCCAACGTCACAAACAACGCTGGTATTTCTGCATATGCCACAAGAACGCCATTAATTACACCCACGACAATAGCAAAAGCCACGCCCACCATAATTGATAATGCTAATCCGACGCCACTTTCTACCAATGTCATAACCAAGGCAGTAGGCACAGCCATCAAAGCCACCATGGATAAGTCAATACCTCGACCAATCACAACAATGGCCATACCAAGCCCAAGAATAGCCAACACTGCGATTGAGCGCATCATAGCCATCAGATTTCCGGCACTAAAAAAATTCGAAAGAGTAAAAGAGAATATAACAAATATTATTAATGAGATCAACAATACTATCATCTGTTGATCTGTCTTAAATCTGATTTTTTTATTTATTGATTGCATAAAATAAAATCCATCAAATAACGCATATTAAAACAGCATGAATCCAATTATCAGGATGAAGCAATTTACTAGAGATATTTTTATATCAATATGCTTCACGATAGAGTGCCATGGCATCGTTACGTTGCAACGCAATTGGATTGTTGATGAGCAGACGTGTCTGTTTCATGGCTTCGTCAGCAAGCATACCGAAGCTATCCTCGGTAACACCCACGTCCCGAAGCCGCCGAGGCGAGCCGCTTTCGCTCATTAATATTTCGATTGCTTGAATGAAATCATCCGCTCGTTTCTCGGCATTCCCCTGGCCTGGAACGCCAATCACGTCGGCTAATTCAGCATATTGAGGTGCTGATACCGAGGTATTAAAACGCAATACCGGCCCAAGCATGAGCGCATTCGACAATCCGTGAGCCACGTGGTAGTGACTTCCCAACGGATACGCCAAGGCATGCACTGCAGCAACCGGGGAATTCGCGAAAGCTTGACCCGCCAGGGTGGCGCCAAGCAGCAAGCCCTCGCGTGCCGCCCGGTTCTGGCCATCTTGGCATGCGGTCAGAAGATTGGCGGCGATGATCCGTAACGCCTCGCGCGCTAAAGTGTCGGATATTGGGTTCTTCTTGATCTTGCTGGTATAGGCCTCGATCGCATGCACCATCGCGTCGATACCAGTTGCGGCCGTTGCTATACGCGGCAAACCGAGTGTCAGCTGTGCATCAAGCAGCACTAGATCAGCGTATAACTGCGGCGCAACCACTCCCAACTTTGTAGTAGCACCAGTGGTAATGATCGAAATGTTAGTGACTTCTGAGCCGGTACCTGCCGTCGTGGGTATTTGTACAAGCGGTAGGCGTGTGCCCTGAACCTTACCAATACCGTAGATGTCAGTTATTTTTTGCTCAGAAGCCAACAAAACGGCAAGAAGCTTTGCCACATCGAGTGAAGAGCCGCCTCCCAACCCAAGGATAAGCTCCGGCTTTATTTGTCGCCCATATTCGACTGCTGCGATCACCACATCTTCTGGTGGGTCAGCGACGACATCATCGAATATCGCAACGGAGTAACCGTTCGCACGTAGATTGGAAACTATCGGTTCAATCAACCCCACCTTAACCAGACCTGAATCTGTAACAATTAAAATGTTGCGCTGCGCGAATGTTTCGGCAAACAATTCAGCTAATCGACCTGCACCACCCCACTCCACTCGAATTAACGGTACAGTACGAAATTCAAATGATTTAGTTTTCATATGCTTACGCTCTATTTTCGCTTCATTCATATTACCCAATAACAGAGCACCAGTATTTCAGCTCCTGATACTCTTCCATACCGTGTCTTGAACCTTCTCGACCTATACCGGATTGTTTGATTCCGCCGAATGGAGAGACTTCATTCGAAATTAGTCCAGTGTTGTGCCCCACCATGCCGTACTCCAACGCCTCGGTTACTCGCCACGCACGCTTCGCGTCCAAGGTATAGAAATATGCTGCAAGGCCATATTCTGTTGCGTTAGCCATAGCAAGAACTTCCTCCTCACTATCAAATGCAAAGATCGGAGCAATCGGCCCAAAAATTTCTTCGCGTGCTACTCGCATCGCCTGAGTTACGCCGGTGAGAACTGTCGGTTCGTAAAACAGCGGGCCTTGTTGCCCGCGACGCCCACCAATTTCGATCTTGGCGCCATGCGCCAACGCATCCGCGATATACGCCTCAACCTTAGCTACGGCCTTCGCATCAATGAGCGGCCCGATCTGTACTCCAGATTGATCCCCACGTCCAATCGACAGTTCTGCGACACGTTCAGTAAAGCGTTTTGCGAACGATTCGTAAATGCTCGATTGCACATAAAAGCGATTTGTACATACACAGGTTTGACCGGAATTGCGATATTTCGAAGCTAATGCTCCCTCTACTGCAGCATCAAGATCAGCATCTTCAAAAACTATGAAGGGAGCATTACCTCCCAACTCAAGCGAAAGGCGCTTGATGGTGGGCGCACACTGCGCCATCAAGATACGCCCAACCTCGGTGGATCCGGTAAAAGACAACTTTCTCACGACGGTGCTTTCAGTGAGAAGCCCACCAATAATCTTTGGATCACCAGTCACGACCTGGAAGACTCCGGATGGAATTCCAGCCTGCATCGCAAGTTCCGCCAAAGCCAAAGCCGATAGCGGCGTCTGCTCCGCAGGCTTAATAATGATGGTGCAGCCTGCAGCCATAGCTGGAGCAGCCTTTCGTGTAATCATCGCTGCAGGGAAGTTCCAGGGCGTAATGGCTGCACACACACCCACCGGCTGACGCAGTACCATTAAACGGCGATCGCCTTGGGGCGAGGGAATTATTTCGCCATAGGCACGTTTTGCCTCTTCAGCAAACCATTCAATAAATGACGCGGCGTACTGAATTTCGCCTCTTGCCTCGGCCAGTGGCTTGCCTTGTTCAGCGGTCATTAGTGCCGCTAGATCATCCAAATTGTCTAGAACTAACCCATGCCATCGTTTCAAAATAGCAGCTCTGTCACGCGCTGTCAGCCCGGACCAGCCACCTAGAGCACGCTGCGCTGAGGTGATTGCCTGCCGCACTTCCTCCGCCCCCAACATCGGGACAGTGCCGACAACAGTACCATCCGCAGGATTTTTAACTTCGATGCGCGCTTCATTCCCAGAGTCAATCCACAGACCGTCAACCAAGCATTTATCTCGCAACAATGTCGGCACCCTCAACATAGAGCGAGCCTTACACAAAATTCCGTTGATTTTTCGAATTGATTCAACATGTTGAACTTGGTTCTGTATAATGAACCATTGAAGTTTATTAACAACTTTTCCCTCGTGCAACTAGCGTATTCCCTAGGACATTTTGGTATGAAAATTGCTTCATCAGAAAATAATACCCCAGCTCTTCGCCGTGGCGCTGGCATCTTGGATGCAGTGGCATCTAGCCCTGTCCCCCTCACTGCTGCGATGCTCTCGCGCAACCTCGGTTTGCCGAAAAGTACGACGCATGGCCTGCTAGGGACAATGTTGGAACTTGGCATGCTAGTAAAAGCTGCTGATGGCACTTACCAAATAGGTCCACAAATCATGCGCTGGGCCCACGCTTTCCTAAACCAAACAGATCTGATACGTGCATTTCAAGAGCACATGGCTGGGAATGATGATCTGCATGACTATGCAATTACTTTGAGCGTACTCGATGGAAACGATGTGGTTTATCTCGCCTGTCGAAATAGCCAGAGACCACTCGGTTTCACATTCCAAATTGGTATGCGCTTACCAGCGGCATTTACCGCAACTGGGAAAATTATGCTTAGCTCGCTGAGCGATCAAGAAATCCAACAACATCTAAAGTCACAATGGCCCCACCAATTGACATCTCGAAGTGTTTCAAATCTTGATCAATTAATGAATGATATCCAGCAAGCTCGCAACCACGGATTTTCCATCGATAATGGTCAGATTCGGGATGGAATGTTCTGCGTTGGTGTTGCCGTTCGTGATTTTTCCAATAAGGTTATTGCAGGATTGGCTCTCAGCTTGCTTGAAAATGAAGCCGTTGAGACAAATATTGAGCAAGTGGCGGAAAAGCTCCAAGCAATCTCACTTGCCTTGTCACTGCGACTTGGCGCACCTGCAGGGTTTGGACAATGCGGGTGACGGTCGGAGAATCGCGAATGGTTTCTCCTCGCGGTGATCCCGGGCCACTGGGTTGGACATTTCGGCGCCACCTAGCCGAAATTTCCTCAATATAAGGACGCCTCAAACCTGAATCCGTGATTTCAAATTTAGCCTTTGAACGGCTAGGCGGGTCGAGATTGACTTCCTGCACTTGCAGCGGAAGGATTTGTGCGTAAAGTGCAGGGGCACCGATTTCCTTGAGGACGGCAGCGTGAATCTTCATGAGGCATCCCGGTTAGATGGCGTGGTTGAAAGTGGCATGGGTCGCTCAGTTAGCAGTCGCTTCGCTCGCCATGCGCGCGTCTTCAATCAGCAACGTCACGAGATCGCGTGCGAAAGGTGGCAGCGACTCCATGCTGCGCACGCAGATCTGCATCGCACGTAGCGACCAGTCGTCTATCAGCGGAACGATCTGTATCGCCATTGTCTCTGCATGTCGCCTCGCGGCCGACTCGGGCAGGACGCTCACGCCCACCGCCGCTTCGATCATTCGGCACGCCGCTTCGAAGTTGCCGACCTGGATCCGCAACCGGATCGTGCGATGCAAACCACTGCAGATTTGCCGCAGGAAGGCGTGGATCGCGCTCGACTCATGCAGACCGATGTGTTCGAGTTCCAGCGTATCGACGAAGGCGACCGAAGGCAGCGCCGCCATTGGGTGATCGCGTGGCACCACCAGCACGAGCCGGTCGCGCCGGTAGGGAATCACTTCGAGGTTCTCTGTGCGCACCGTGCCAGCGACGATCCCGATATCCGTCTGCCCATCGGAAACTGCGCGCACGATGTCGCCGCTCAGACGCTCACGCAGGTCGATATTCACGTCGGGATGTGCGAGCAGATAGGCACGCAACACCGGCGGCAGGAACTCGCCAAGCGCCGTGGTATTCGCGAACACGCGAAGGTGGCCCTTGATTCCCTTCGCGTATTCCTGCAGATCGCCGCTCAGGTGCTCGAGTTGCCCCAACACCAGTCTGGCGTGGTGCACAAAGGCCTGCCCTGGCAAAGTCAGGGTGACACCCTGACTGGTGCGATAGAACAGCTTGATGCCAATGCTGTCTTCGATGTTCTTGATGCGGGTACTTGCGGTGGGCACCGACATGTAGACAGCCTCGGCGCCGCGCGTGAGGCTGTTGGCCTCGGCGACCCGTATCATCAGGCGCAGGTCAACCAGATCGAAATGCATAGCCATAGTCTTCGTTTGCCACGCGTCATTAAGAGGGTTCGACCTTACTCACCGTGGTACTGCACCACTGTCTTGATGACGCAGAACTCCTCGAGCGACATAAAGCCCTTCTCTCTCCCGTGGCCGCTGTGCTTGACGCCGCCGAACGGCAATTCGACACCACCACCCGCGCCATAGCAATTGAGGTAGACCTGCCCACATTGCATACGCTTGGCCATTCGCGTCAGGCGCGAGCCGTCGCGAGTCCAGATGCCGGCCAGCAAGCCGAAATCCGTTGCATTGGCGAGCTGCACCGCATCGGCTTCGTCCTTGAACGGGATTACCGACAACACCGGCCCGAAGACCTCGTCGCAGGCCAACTCGTGGCCGCGTGGCACCGGGCCGAACACCGTCGGTGCGACGTAGTAGCCGCCAGCCGCGACTCCGTCAGCAACCTGCCCTTGCGCAATGAGAGGCACGCCGTTGTCGACAGCACGGCGGATGAATCCTTCGACGCGTTCCTTCTGCGCAGCGTTGATGAGCGGGCCGCAATCGAGATCCATTGCGGGAGACCCTGCACGCGATGCGACAAAGCGCCTTTTGACCCGCACCATGAACTCGTCGAGGATCGACTCCTGGATCAGCAGCCGGCTTCCGGCCGAGCAGGTTTGCCCCGCGTTTTGCGTGATGGCTTTGAGAATGGTCGCTTCGGCGCGGTCGAGATCGGCATCGGCGAAGACGATCTGCGGCGACTTACCCCCGAGCTCAAGCACGCACTTGATGAGGCGCTCGCCCGCAGCCTTCTGGACCAGCCGCCCGACTTCCGGAGAACCAGTAAAGGTCACAAAGTTGATGTCCGGGTGCGCGGTGAGCGCTGCACCCGCTTCTTCACCGAGACCAGTGACGACGTTGAGCGCACCATCCGGCAAACCAGCCTCTTGCGCTATCCGGCAAAACATCAGCGGCGTGAGGCACGCGTCTTCGGAAGGCTTGAGCACGACCGCATTGCCCATCGCGAGTGCGGGCACCACTGATCGACCAAACATCTGTGCCGGGTAGTTCCAGGGTAGGATATGCGCGGTGACACCGTGCGGCTCATGCATCACTACGACATGGAAGTCATTGAGGTAAGGGATCTGGTGGCCATGCACTTTGTCGGCAGCGCCGCCGTAGAACTCGCAATAGCGCGCAGCCACGGTGATATCGGTACGTGCCTGCGTCAGCGGCTTGCCAGTGTCGCGCGCTTCGAGCTGCGCGAGCTCTTCGGCTCGCGACAGGATGATCTGCCCCATCTTGCTCAGAATCCGGCCGCGCTCGGTGGCGGTGAGCAAGCCCCATGGGCCGCCCAACGCGTGGCGTGCGGCAACGACTGCGCGGTCGATGTCGGCGGCATTGCCACGAGCAAGTTGATCGAACGCCTTCCCGGTGCTGGGGTCGAGCACGGGCAAGGTTTCGCCGGTGGCGGCAGCGACCCATTGGCCGCCGATGAAATGCTGCTGCATCAGATATGTCTCCAAACTAGACCGTGCGGCCGCCGTCGACCGGGAACTCGACCCCGGTGATGAACTCGGCCTCGTCGCTCGCGAGGTAAAGCGCAGCGCGTGCGATATCGAGCGGCCTGGACAGGCGGCCGAGCGGAATGGTGGCGATGAAACGCTCGCGGTTCTCGGGGGTGTCAGGCACGCCCATGAAGTCGCCGAGCATGCCGGTTTCGCCCATCACCGGGCAAATCACGTTGACGCGAATGCCGTCCTTTCCGAGTTCAACGGCCAGCGATTTCGACAGCAGGTTCACCGCAGCTTTCGATGCGTTGTACCAGGTGAGGCCCGGTCGCGGCCGGATGCCCGCCGTCGAGCCGATGTTCAGCATCACGCCGCTGCCGCGCTGCCGCATATGCGGCACCACCGCATGAACCATGTGGAAGATCGACTTCACGTTGACCGCGAACACCTTGTCGAAGAGCGCCTCGTCGACGTTTAGCAAGGGCTGGTTTTTGTGCGTGAAGCCGGCGTTGTTGACGACGATGTCGGGCACCGCGAATTCCTTGATACAGGCCGCCACGAGGCGGTCCACATCGACGCGGCGCGACACGTCGCACTCGATCGCGAGCGCCGAAGAACCGATCTCGGCGGCGACCGATTTGGCTCCGGCGATGTTAAGGTCGGCGACTACCACCAGCGCGCCCTCGCGGGCGAACAGGCGTGCAGTCTCGGCGCCGAAGCCGCTGGCCGCACCGGTGACGATGGCAACTTTGTCTTTGAGTCTCATAGGGGTTCTCCGATCGTGTCAATGCACGGTTGTTAAAAGAATCTTTTCTTCGGCGGCTTCATCGAACGAAAACTATCGACGATGCGGCCCTGTCTCGACACAAGCACCCGACCGGAGAGTTTCAACACCTCCGGCAGGTACGACGAGATCATTACGACGGCAAGCACTGCATCGGCCAGGCCGTCGATCACGCGGTGCAGTTCGGCATTGGCGCCGGCATCAGCACCGCGCATCGGCACATCAAAGATCATGCGCTTCAGTTTCTGCACCAGCGAACGGGCGATAAAGACCTTTTTCCAGCTCACGTTGTAGATCAATTTAGGGCCGGCGATCCGCGTGTTCATCGCCTGCACCGAGGTCGCGGTGATGACGCCCGCAAGGAACGCGATAGCACCCGAGAGGGCGTACTGCAGCGCCAGGATCGGCCTGACCGCGATGGCGCCGATGCGTGCTGCGGCGAGGTTGTCGCCAACGGCGAAGATGAACCGGCCAGGCTTCGTGTATTTGAGGAACAGGTCGCCGATCAACGCCGTGACGGCCGCCACGATGATCGGCATCGGGATGCCGAGGAAAGCACCCTGACCGAGTTCCAGGATCCAGCCTATGGTTTGCGGCACGTAGACCACGTCGGTTCCAGTGATGAGGTGCGCACGGCCAAACCCGTAGATGAAGGTGCCCATAGCGAGCGTCGCGAAGAGCGGCGGGATTTCGGCATAGGCGATCAGCAAGCCATTGATGAGGCCGCCCACCAGCGAAAAGCCGATGCCGTTCATCAACGCGAGACTGAGCGGCATGCCCCGCGAAACCAGCTGAATCGTCCACGCGACCGAGATCACCATATTCGCGACCATCGACAAATCGATGCCGCGCCCCAGAACAACGACCAGCATCCCAAGCCCCAGCATGCCGAGAACGGCCACGCTACGCAGCAGCGAAAGGATATTGTTGGCTGCCAGAAAGTTCGGCAGCATGAACGAGAAGATCACGAACAGCACCACCGTCAACACAAAAACGATTTGCTCCTGACTGATTGGCTGTGTGTGTCTCGACTTCATTGATTTGTCTCGTGTTCGATGGAGGCAAATTTAGCGACTGCACTGACCGAACGCTATTTGCATTTCCCAAACCCCGGGTTACCCCGTAGAGAAAACACGCCCTCTTAGTCAGACCCGAACGCTGTCTTTCCGAATCGCAAATTGCGGCCTGGGCCGTCGCAGGGCAAGCTAACCACCTATTCGAAACGAACCCTCGCTGTGACCGCTCCCTCCCCCACCAACTCTTCAGATCGTTTGCGCCAATGGATTGGCCGAACCGAGCAGCGCGACGACGCCATCACGGCCGCGCCGCTAGCCGGCTTCAGCGCCATGCTCAACCGCGCCGACGGCACGGAACCGACAATCGACGCGCCCCTGCCACCACTCGCGCACTGGCTGTACTTCCTGCCGCAAGCGCTGCAGCGCGACATCGGCGTGGATGGCCATCCGAATCGCGGCGGCTTCCTGCCGGCGGTGTCGTTGCCGCGTCGCATGTGGGCTGGCGGCCGGCTCTCGCTCGACAACGTGCTTCGCGTCGGCGACACGGCGACGCGCCTTTCGACCATCTCGAATGTCGAGACGAAAGAAGGCCGGAGCGGCTCGCTCGTGTTCGTAACGGTGACCCACGAGATCTCGCACGCACGGGGCATTGCCGTGCGCGAGGAACACGACATCGTCTACCGCGATCACCCGAACCCGACCACTGCCGTGACAACGCCGCCGCGCGCACGCGCCGACGAGGATTTCAGCCGTCTTATCACGCCCGATCCGGTGCTGCTGTTCCGATATTCGGCGCTGACGTTCAACGGTCACCGCATTCACTATGACCGCGACTATGCGACCCAGGTCGAGGGCTATCCCGGCCTCGTGGTTCACGGCCCGCTGATTGCCACCTTGCTGCTCGACCTAGCCCGCCGCGAGATGCCGAACGCGGCGATCGCGCAGTTCGACTTCAAGGCGGTCGGCCCATTGTTCGACATCGATTCATTCACCGTCTGTGGCAAGCGCGAGGCTGACGGTAGCGTGGCGCTGTGGGCGCGCAATCACCTCGGCCACCTTGCGATGACGGCGCATGCCGTGCTCGCGTGAACCCACCCATACAACGACCTGATGTTCAAGAACACAACCGATCAATACCAGGACATTCGCGACGCGGTGCGCTCGCTTTGCGCCGAATTCCCTGATGAGTACCACCGCAAGGTTGATCACGAACGTGGCTATCCGGTGGCCTTCGTCGATGCGCTAACGAAGGCCGGCTGGCTCGCCGCGATGATTCCGCTGGAATATGGCGGCTCGGGCCTCGGCCTCTCGGAGGCGAGCGTAGTGATGGAGGAAATCAACCGCAGTGGCGGCAACTCTGGCGCATGCCACGGCCAGATGTACAACATGGGCACACTGCTTCGGCACGGCAGCGATGCACAGAAAAAGCACTACCTGCCGAAGATCGCCAGCGGCGAGTGGCGCCTGCAGTCGATGGGCGTGACCGAGCCCTCCACAGGCACCGACACAACGAAGATCAAGACCACCGCCGTCAAACGCGGCGACCGCTACGTGGTCAACGGGCAGAAGGTCTGGATCTCGCGCGTTCAGCACTCCGACTGGATGATTCTGCTGGCGCGTACAACGCCGCTGGCCGACGTGAAGAAGAAGTCCGAAGGCATGTCGATCTTCATGGTCGACCTGCGCGCCGCCGAGAAGAACGGCATGACGGTCAGGTCGATCCCGAACATGGTCAACCACGAGACGAACGAACTGTTCTTCGAGAACCTCGAGATCCCCGAAGAGAACCTGATCGGCGAAGAGGGCAAGGGCTTTAAGTACATCCTCGACGGGCTCAACGCCGAGCGCACCCTGATCGCGGCCGAATGCATCGGCGACGGGTATTGGTTCATCGACCGCGTGACCAAGTACGTCGGCGAGCGTATCGTGTTCGGCCGGCCCATCGGACAGAACCAGGGCGTGCAGTTTCCGATCGCCGAAAGCCACATCGAAGTCGAAGCAGCCAATCTGATGCGATGGGAAGCGTGCAAACTGTTCGACGCACAACACGCATGCGGAGCCCAGGCGAACATGGCCAAGTACCTTGCGGCAAAAGCCAGCTGGGAGGCCGCTAACGCGTGCATCCAGTTCCACGGCGGGTTCGGCTTCGCGAACGAATACGACGTGGAGCGCAAATTCCGCGAGACGCGGCTCTACCAGGTCGCGCCGATCTCGACCAACCTGATTCTGTCGTACGTCGCGGAGCACGTGCTCGGCTTGCCGAGGAGCTTTTGATGCGACCGCTCGAAGGCGTCACCGTCGTCACGCTCGAACACGCCATCGCGGCGCCGTTCTGTACCCGGCAGTTGGCCGACCTCGGCGCACGCGTCATCAAGGTCGAGCGCCCCGGCGTCGGAGACTTCGCGCGCGCCTACGACACGCGCGTACGGGGCCAGGCCTCGCACTTCGTGTGGACGAACCGATCGAAGGAAAGCCTGACGCTCGACCTCAAGCATCCGCAGGCCACCGAGGTGCTCGCACGCCTACTGAAGACCGCCGACGTGCTGGTGCAAAACCTCGCGCCCGGCGCCGCAGCACGGCTCGGGCTCTCATACAGCGCGCTGTGCGAGAAGCATCCGGCGTTGATCGTGTGCGACATCTCGGGCTACGGCGACGATCCGCTCCATCCGGGGCCCTATCGCGACAAGAAGGCCTACGACCTACTGATTCAGAGTGAGGCGGGGTTTCTGTCGATCACCGGCACGCCCGACGAACCATCGAAGGCCGGTTGTTCGATTGCCGACATCGCGGCGGGCATGTACGCCTACTCGAACATCATGGCGGCACTGATTCAGCGTGGAAAGACGGGACGCGGCTGCCGGATCGACGTATCGATGCTTGAGAGCATGGCCGAGTGGATGAGCTATCCGCTCTACTACGCGTTCGAAGGCGCCGAGCCGCCCCCTCGCGCCGGCGCTTCGCATGCCACGATCTACCCCTACGGCCCGTTCGTTGCGGGTGACGGTCGCACGGTGATGCTCGGCCTGCAGAATGAGCGCGAATGGCACCTGTTTTGCGCGAAGGTGCTGCTGCAGCCGGCGCTTGCAAACGACGAACGCTTCAACTCGAACGCGCGCCGCGTCGCTGCAAAGCCGGCGCTTCATCAACTCATCACCGATCACTTCGCGAGCCTCACCATCGACGAGGTCATCGCGCGTCTCGAAGACGCGCAAATCGCAAATGCGCATGTCAACACGATGCAGGACGTGTGGGCGCATCCGCAATTGAAGGCGCGCGGCCGGTGGGTGGATGTGGCCACCCCCAACGGGCCGGTGCCAGCACTGCTTCCCCCGGGCGTGGCCGAAAGTTTTGACGCCCGCATGGACGCCGTGCCAGCGCTTGGACAACACACCGAGTCTCTGCTGTCGGAACTGGGCTTCACGCCTGCTGAGATCGAACGCATGAAGACCGAGGCCACCGTATGAACCTGAAAGATTGCCCGATGACCGATTCCACCCAAGCGCTAGCGCACTTTGCCGCCAGGCTGTCGTTCGAGACAATTCCCAACTCCGTCATTCGACGCACAGAGGACCTGTTTCTCGACTGGTTCGCCTCGGCGTTGGCCGGCAAGGATTCGCGGCCTGTCGAGGCGATCGCATGTTTCGCCGAATCGATGGGGCCTACCGGCGGGCCGAGCGAAATCCTCATTCATCGACGCAGCAGCAGCCCCCTGATGGCAGCGACCGCCAATGCCGCTGCGTCCCACGTCGCCGAGCAGGACGATGTGCACAACGGCTCGGTTTTCCATCCGGCGACCGTCGTCTTCCCCGCAGCGCTTGCGGTCGCGCAAGCGATCGGTGCCAGCGGGCGAGACCTGCTGACGGCAAGCGTCGCGGGCTACGAAGTCGGCATCCGCGTGGGAGAATTCCTTGGGCGCTCGCATTACCGCATCTTTCACACGACGGGCACGGCAGGCACGTTTGCGGCTGCGGCAGCCGTCGGCCATCTGTTGAAGCTCACGCCCGAACAGATGGGACACGCCTTCGGCTCTGCCGGCACACAATCGGCGGGGCTCTGGGAATTCCTGCGCGATGCGGCAGATTCAAAGCAATTGCATACCGCGCACGCTGCAGGTGCCGGGCTCACGGCAGCCTACCTAGCACGTGATGGCTTTACCGGCGCGCGCCACATCCTCGACGGGCCACAAGGACTGGCCGCAGGTACCTCGACCGATGCCGATACACGACGTTTAAATGATGGTCTCGGCACGCGCTGGGCGCTTGCCGAGACCTCGTTTAAGTTCCATGCGGCATGTCGGCACACACATCCGGCCGCCGACGCATTGCAGCAAGTATTGCGTGAGCATCGTCTCGCGGCCGACGATATCCGCACGATCACGGCGCTCGTACACCAAGCGGCGATCGATGTGCTCGGCCCCGTGATCGACCCGCAGACAGTGCATCAGGCCAAGTTCTCGATGGGCACGGTGCTCGGGCTGATCGCGGTGCGAGGGTGTGCGGGCCTTGCCGAATTCGACAACCACTGGCGCGACACAACGGTGCGTTCGATCCACGACAAGGTGTTGATGAAGCTCGACCTGGAAGTTGACGCTGCCTACCCTGCACGCTGGGTCGGCAAAGTCTGCGTTGAAACCACGGACGGACGGCGATACGAAGGCACGGTGCTTGAGCCCAAAGGCGACCCAGGCAACACGCTAACGCGACACGAGCTCGAAGAAAAGGCACTTGCTTTGGCGAGCTATCGTGGCGGAGCCAGCACGGCGGAGATGCAGCGCGTGATCGCCAGGGTGTGGTCGTTGGCCGATGCACCGTCGATCGGGCACTTCTTTGCTCAAGGTTGAACCGTTGACGCCGCGCTCGTATTTGTTCGTGCCGGGCAACCGGCCAGAGCGTTTTAGCAAGGCGCTCGCGAGCGGTGCTGACAGCGTCATTATCGATCTCGAAGACGCCGTGCCGCCCGACCACAAGGCAGCAGCACGCGAGACGGTGCGGCTCTGGCTAACGGCCCATTCTGAATCAGTCGATCGCCGACTGGTGTTGCGGATCAACGCGGCCGATACGCCGTGGTTCACCGACGACCTCGCTCTGTGTCGTCTGCCAGGTGTCGCTGCGGTGATGCTCGCGAAAACTGAGAGCCCCGAGCATCTTGGCGCGTTCAGCGACGCCCCACCGATCATCGCCTTGATCGAATCGGCGTTGGCGTTTGAGAACCTGCGCGCTATCGCAGATGCGCCCAACGTTCAGCGCCTCGCGTTCGGAGGGATCGATTTTCAGTTGGACATGGGCATGCGCGCCACGTTTGACGACCTCATCTACTTCCGTTCGCAACTTGCGCTGGTCTCTCGCCTCGCCGGTCTGCTTGCGCCGATAGACAGCCCGAGCACGGCGCTCGATAACGATGACGAGGTGGAATCAGAAGCCCGGCGCGCGAGTCAACTCGGCTTCGGTGCGAAGCTCTGCATCCATCCGCGGCAGGTCGGTATCGTGAACCACAGCTTCAGGCCAACGAATGACGAACTCGATTGGGCGCAACGCGTCCTCGCCGCCGCTTCGCAAAGCCACGGAGCAGCCGTGGCGCTCGACGGACAGATGATCGACAAGCCGGTGGTGTCCCGGGCTCGCGCCATCCTTAATCGTGCCTCGATACTCGATTAGGGTTGATCGTAAAAAAACTCTGTAAATTTTTCACTCTGAAGCTGTCCATTTTGAAAAGCTGTAAAAACCCAACAATGCACCGACAGCCAAGCATTCGATCGAACAACATTCATTGACTGTCGCGCGCGTCAATCAACCGCTGTGATGCTGGACGCACTGAAGAGCACGCCGAACCAAGAGGGCCCATATCCAAAGAGCACGCAGTGGAACGTCAGTGGCGCTGAGGGAGTCAAAGCAGCCTGGGTCCATAGAAGGACGAGAATGTAATGAATGCCAACAACATCCCGTTTTACAGCGTTCGCTCGCCTCTGGTGGGTTCCCCATTTGCTGGCGATCTTCGCCGTTGCGGGTTGCGCCTCCCCACCACCTGTCGAAACCCAAGCACCGGCTGCACCGACGGTCGCCACCAGGCCGCCCCTCGCCGTATCCGACGAGGTGGAACACAACCAGAAATTTGCCCGCTGGGTAGCCGAATTCAGCACCAGTGCACGCGCAGCGGGCATCGACGAGGCAACGCTCCAAATCGCATTCGGTGATGTCCGCTTCCTTCCTCGTGTCATCGAGCTAGACCGGGCGCAGCCCGAGTTCACCCGCACGGTCTGGGACTACCTCGATAGCGCGCTGTCGACGCAGCGAATCGCCCGTGGTCAGGACAAACTGCTGCTACTGCGACCCGATGTTGACGCCATTGCAGCGCACTACGGCGTCCCGACAGAAGTGCTCGTCGGGATCTGGGGCATGGAGAGCAATTACGGCAGTTTCGTCGGCGACATTCCGACCATCGACGCCCTGGCGACGCTTGGCTTCGAGGGCCGGCGCGAGCAGTGGGCACGTGGCCAATTGCTCGCAGCATTGAAAATTCTGCAGAGTGGTGACATCGGCCGCGCGCAGATGGTTGGTTCGTGGGCCGGGGCGATGGGCCAGACGCAATTTTTACCATCGAACTGAATCGCCCCGGCTTTCCTAGACACTTTTGAGCCGTTGGGAATGTCGCTGTTCGAACTCTACCGGTGATAGCCCGGCAGCCGACGAATGACGGCGCTGTGAGTTGTAGAACATTTCGATGTAGTTGAAGACGTCCGATCGCGCATCGTCACGGGTTGTATAGATCCGCCGGCGGATGCGTTCGCGCTTGAGCAACTGGAAGAAGCTCTCGGCCACGGCGTTGTCGTGGCAGTTGCCGCGCCGGCTCATGCTGCTGACAAGGTTGTGTTCACGCAGGAAGGTCTGCCACTCGTGGCCAGTGAATTGACATCCCTGATCGGAGTGAACCAGGACAGGCGCCTGCGGCTGGCGGCGCCACAGCGCCATCAGCAGCGCATCAAGGACCAGGCCGGTGTCGATACGGCTGCCCATGGACCAGCCCACCACTTGACGAGAGAACAGGTCGACCACGACCGCCAGGTAGAGCTAGCCTTCGTGGGTTCGGATGTAGGTGATGTCGGTGACCCACGACTGGTTGGGCTCGGCCACCGTGAATTGGCGCTGCAGGTGGTTGGGCGCGACGACTGCGGGCTTGCCACCTCGCATCCCAGGCCTGCGGCCGTAGCCCGTCTGCGAGCGCAGGCCTTCGCCCTTGAGCAAGCGCACCACCCGGTGCTTGCCGCAGCGCTCACCCAGGTCGCGCATGTCCAGCGTCAGCTTGCGGTAGCCGTAGACCCCGCCGCTCTCCAGCCACGCCTGTTTGAGCAAGCTCAGCAGCCGCTGGTCTTCCTTGGCACGCAGGCTCTGCGGCGCCGCCTTCCATGCGTAATAGCCGCTGGGGTGGACCTGCATCACCTTGCACATGCGCCGCACGCTGTATTCCTGCTCGTGCTGCTTGATGAACGCGTACCTCACCCGGACTGCCTGGCAAAGTACGCGGCGGCCTTTTTTAGGATGTCGCGCTCCTCGGTCACGCGCCTGAGCTCAGCCTTCAGGCGCCGCAGTTCCTCAGTCTGGGACGCCTGCGCCTGCCGCTCAGGCGCAGGCACCGCGTAAACCTTGATCCACTTGTACAGGCTGTGCTGGCTCACGCCGATCCGGGCAGAAACATCGGCCACCCGGTGGCCTCGCTCGGTGATCTGCTTGACCGCTTCGATCTTGAATTCTTCGGGATATGGTTGCTTTGTCATGGCATCTCCTATTGGGCCTCAGGTTTGAGGCTCAGAGGTGTCTAGAAAACCCGAGTCGATTCACTGGGAATTTGGATCGAGAACACCGAAGGTGCCAAGTTCTGGATGAAGGTGTTCAACGATCTGAAGACGCGCGGAGTCCATGACATCCTGATCGCCGTGACCGATGGCCTCAAGGGCATGCCCGAGGCACTGCAAGCGGTGTTCCCGGCCACGACGCTGCAGACCTGCATCGTGCACCTGATCCGTAACAGCTTGGACTTTGCGTCATGGAAGGACCGCAAGGCGCTGGCCGCAGCCATCAAGCCGATCTACACGGCCGTGAGCGCCGAGGCGGCCGAGGCCGAACTGGATGCGTTTGCCCAGGGGCCATGGGGCCAGAAATTCCCGACCGTCGTCAACGCCTGGCGCAGGGCCTGGGACAAGGTCATCCCTTTCTTCGCCTTCCCGCCCGAAGTAAGGCGCGTGATCTACACAACCAACGCGATTGAGAGCGTGAATGCGCGGCTTCGCAAGATCATCAAGACCAGAGGACACTTCCCCAGCGACGACGCGGCCACTAAACTGATCTGGCTGGCACTGCGCAACATCACCGAGGACTGGGGACGGGCAGCCAACAACTGGAAATCAGCGATGAACCAATTCGCGATCCTCTATGAGGACCGGTTTACGAAATCGAGTACGTAATATCTTCAACCAGCGTCACGAAACTGGTGAAGGTTCAATGAGCCTCACACACGGAAATTCGGACAGACCCCATTGGCAAGAGAGGGAAATTTGCGATGAGCGACGAGGAGCCTAAAGACTTCGTGTCTCCCCTCATCCAGATACACGTCAAGTTCGCCAATGGGTCGCTCGATGGCCCATTTCTCGTGGACCTTATGAACATGGGCGAGGACGAGGACGACGCATTGGCAGCTTGGCTGTCTGACCTTTCGCAAGGCAACATGCACCCGGGGCGGAACAAGCCCTCGTGGCTGTGGAATCAGGATGGCTCCCCGAAGCCAGGCACCTATTGCCGGAATGAAATATGGCATTACCACTGCGAACCAGCATTCAGGCCGAATGGCGTGGCAACTCCAACCGCAGCGAGCTTACCCCACAACGAGAACGGCCTGACCTCAGCAACCTGCATCCACTATTCAAAGCTGGTGAAACCCATGCTGGCTGAGCAGAGAGAGATCACGATCCTCGGATATTCGCGTGACCACGCGCCGTTCCTGAGAGACGACGACCGCAGTAATCCATTGCGCACTCGCGCTGCCAAGGTAGGCGACTCCGTTCCGGCCTTATCCGTCGGCTTGGGTTCAGCGGATTAGTTGGAGTCAACTCATCCAACGGCGGGGGGGCGCCCCGAAGAACAACCGGTCACGCGGGGCGCGGACGCCTGTATACCGCCCCCGCTATCTCGTTCACGCCACGTATGTCTGCTTTCATTCACTGCTGTCTTTCGCTCCGAGTCGTGCGAGCGGCAGTTCGCAGCCTTTGCCAGCCCCTCACATCGGGAAGATCAATGTCTGCACTAGATCTGTAAGGCGTTGCCTCTCCCTTACGCCCAGCAGAGGCGTCGATCAAGATGACACGACAACCCCGACGGACTTTGTTTGCTCCCGACGGACTTTCTTTGTTGCCATCAACAACTAGTTTCACCGCCCTGCCTCACTCCACCGTAACCGATTTCGCCAAGTTTCTGGGTTTGTCCACATCCGTCCCCCGCGCGCAGGCCGTGTGGTACGCCAGCAACTGTAGCGGCACCACATGCAGAATCGGTGAGAGCGCCCCGTAGTGCTCGGGCATGCGGATGACGTGCACGCCCTCGCCGTTGGCAATACGCGTATCGGCGTCAGCCAGCACATACAGCACGCCGCCGCGCGCGCGTACTTCCTGCATGTTGCTTTTGAGCTTTTCCAAGAGCGCGTCGTTGGGCGCCACCGTCACCACCGGCATGCTGCTGGTCACCAGCGCCAGCGGGCCGTGCTTGAGTTCGCCAGCCGGGTAGGCCTCGGCGTGGATGTAGCTGATTTCCTTGAGCTTGAGCGCGCCTTCCATGGCAATCGGGTAATGCAGACCCCGGCCAAGGAACAGGGCGTTTTCCATGCGGGCGAAGTCTTCGGCCCAGGCGATCAGCTGGGGTTCCAGCGCCAACACGGCCTGCAAGGCGACGGGCAGGTGGCGCATCGCCTTAAGGTGGGCGGCTTCCTGCTCGGGGGTCAGGCGCCCCTTGGCCTGCGCCAGCGCGAGCGTGAGCAGGAACAGGCCGGCAAGCTGCGTGGTGAAGGCCTTGGTGCTGGCCACGCCTATCTCGACACCGGCGCGCGTCACATAGGCGAGCTTGCATTCGCGCACCATGGCGCTGGTGGCGACGTTGCAGATGGTCAGCGTGTGTTCCATCCCCAGGCTTTGCGCGTGGCGCAGGGCGGCGAGCGTGTCGGCCGTTTCGCCCGACTGGCTGATGACGACCACCAGGGTGCGCGGGTCGGGCACGCTGGTGCGGTAGCGGTATTCGCTCGCCACTTCCACCTGGGTGGGGATGCCGGCAATGTCTTCGAGCCAGTAGCGTGCCGTGCAGCCGCTGTAGTAGCTGGTGCCGCAGGCAAGGATCAGCACGCGGTCGATCTGCTCGAACACGCGCCACGCGGCGGCGCCCGGCGCACCGTTGTGCTCGGGGCCGTCGAACAATTCGGGGACGATGCCGGCCACGCCTTCGAGCGTGTCGGCGATCGCGCGCGGCTGCTCGAAAATTTCCTTTTGCATGTAGTGGCGGTAGGGCCCGAGATCCACCGCGCCGCTGTGGGTGTGCACGGTGCGCACCGGGCGATCGCCCTGGCTAAGCGGCTTTCCACTGCTGGCCACAATCCAGTAGCGGCCGCGCTGCAGGTCGGCAATGTCGCCTTCTTCGAGGTAAACGATCTGGTCGGTGACGCCGGCCAGCGCCATGGCATCGCTCGCCAGGAAATGCGCCTCGCCACCCGCCCCCACACCCAGCACCAGCGGCGAGCCGGCGCGCGCCCCCACCACGCGGTGGGGCTCGTCCTTGTGCATCACGGCAATGGCGTAGGCACCGCGCAGCTCGGCAATGCTGGCCTGCACGGCGGCAAACAGGTCGCCGTTGTAGTGGTGGTCGATCAGGTGGGCAATGACTTCGGTATCGGTCTGGCTGGCAAACACGTAACCGCGCGCCTGCAAGCGCTCGCGCAGCTGCTCGTAGTTTTCAATGATGCCGTTGTGCACCACGGCGACGCGGCCCGGCTGCTCCACGGCGCCCGGCGTGCAGCCATGGCTGAAATGCGGGTGGGCGTTGTGCACCGCGGGCGCGCCGTGCGTGGCCCAGCGGGTGTGGGCAATGCCAGTGCCGCCGCTCAAATGCTCGGTGCGCACCTGTTCCAGCAGTTCGGCCACACGCTGGGTGCTGCGCGCGCGCACCAGGCCACCGGCGGCGGTCGGGTCCAGGCTGGCGGCGTGAATGGCCACACCGCAGGAGTCGTAACCACGGTATTCGAGGCGCTGCAAGCCCTGGACGAGGGTGGGAACGATGTCATGGAGCGCAACTGCGCCAACGATGCCGCACATGGAAAGCCTTTGCTGTGGAAGGAACAGCCGGCATGCTAGGTGCGGCGACTAGAAATGTGTGGGATTGTTTTCAACAAATTATTTCCATAAAATTCATAAAACCAAATAAATGAAATTTATGGAAAATTTATTGCTTGATCAGGTTGATAAAAAACTTCTCGTTGCCTTGCAAGAAGACGCCACGCCGACCAACCAGCAACTCGCCGCGCAGCTGGGGATATCTCCTCCCACCTGCCTGCGCCGCGTGCGCCGGCTGCGGGAGGCCGGGTTCATCGCGCGCCAAGTCGCCATCTTGCAGCCCGAGGTGCTGGCAGCGGCATTGGGCCATGGCCTGCACGCGATTGGCGAGGTGCTGCTGGACCGCCAGACCGCCGAGGCGCAGGACGCCTTCGAGGCGCGCGCCGTGGCCGAGCCCTGCGTGGCGCAGTGCTGGCGCATGGCTTCTGGGCCTGACTTCGTGCTGGTGCTGCAAGTGCGCGACATGCCGCACTACCTGGAGCTTGCCGCGCGCCTGTTCACACAGGATGCCAACGTGCGCAACGTCAAACTGCACTTCGCCACACGCCGAGCGAAATTCGAGACAAAACTGCCGCTTGCGCAGGCACAGTAAGCGCTTGCCGCTATCAAATTTTTCTCACTCTGAGACACTGTCCAATGTGCAGCACACAGAGCGCCTGGCGTAGAGTTCACACTATGGCCTGAGCCACCCCAACCGGAGTCCTGACGCATGGAATTCAAGGATTACTACCAGACGCTGGGCGTAGAGAAAAGCGCCAGCCAGGACGAGATCAAAAAGGCCTATCGCAAGCTGGCGCGCAAGTACCACCCCGATGTGAGCAAAGAGGCGGACGCTGCCGCCAAGATGGCGCAACTGAACGAGGCCAACACCGTCCTCTCCGACCCGGAAAAGCGCGCCGCCTACGACGCTGTCAGCGCACAGGCAGCCGCCCAAGGGGCGCGCGGCGGCGGCGAGTTTCGCCCACCGCCGGGCTGGGATACCGGGTTTGAATTCTCGGGCAGCCCGTATGAAGGTGGGGATGGCGGCGACTACAGCGACTTTTTCGAGCAGCTCTTTGGCCAGGCCGCGCGCCAGCGCGGCGGTGCAGGCAGTGCAGGTGGGTTTGGTCAAGGCGGCGGCCATGCGGCCCGGCGCGGCAGCGACCACCACGCCAAGATCGAGCTCGATTTGCTCGACGCCTACCAGGGCGGCACGCGCACGCTCTCGCTGCACGCCGCGCGCCCCGGCCCGAACGGGCGCATGGTGAGCGAGGAACGCAATCTCGAAGTAAAGATTCCCAAGGGCGTACGCGAAGGCCAGCTCATACGCCTCGCTGGCCAGGGCGCCCCGGGCATGGGCGACGCGCCGGCGGGCGATCTGTTCCTGGAAGTGCACTTCCGGCCCGATGCACGCTGGCGCAGCGTGGAGCGCGACGTGTACCAGCCACTGCCACTGGCTCCGTGGGAAGCCGCGCTGGGCGCCAGCGTCGAGGTGCAGACGCCCAGCGGCACCGTCGAAGTGACCATCCCGGCGCGCTCACGCGCGGGGCGCAAGCTCCGCCTCAAGGGCCGCGGCATTCCTGCGGCGACGCCGGGCGACCTGTACCTGGAGATCGACATTGCCCTGCCACCGGCCGACAGCGACGCCGCGCGCGCTGCCTGGACGGCACTTGGCAAAGCGTTCCCCACGTTCAACCCGCGCACCATCTCGCAAACGCAGCAAGGAGCCTGAGCCATGCCCCATGCCTTTCACCTCCCCGCCCAGATGGCCGAACTGCTGGGCGACGACAGTTTGAGCCTCGAAGAACTGGCCCGCGCCTGCCGCCGCGCACCCGAATGGGTGAGCGAACATGTCGAAGCCGGGGTCATTGCCCCCCAGCCCGCCGACGCAGTCGGCGGCGGGATGGTCACCTGGCGCTTTGCCAGCACCACGCTGGTCCGCGCGCGCCGCGTGGCCCAGCTTGAGGCCTGCTTTGACGCCGACCCGCATCTGGCGGCGCTCACCGTGGATTTGATGGAGGAAGTGGGCGATCTGCGCCGCCAGTTGCGGCAACTGCGCCCCCCCGTGCCTGGGTCATGACAGCCGCCCCGCAGCCTGCCCCCAAGCACCGCGGCGCCAGCGCGCGCGCAAACACCTACCGCAGCATTTACCCGCTGCGCATCCTGGGCATGGGGCTCGGGCTGTGGGTGACCTGCAGCGTGCTGATCCAGACCGGCGATCTGGCACGCTTTGGCTGGCTGGCGCTTGTGACCCTGGGGCTGTGGCCGCACCTGGCCTACCTGCACGCGCGCACCAGCCGCAACCCCTACCGCGCTGAAGTCCGCAACCTGCTGATCGACTCGGCCATCGTCGGCCTGTGGATTCCGCTGATGCACTTCAACCTGCTGCCCTCCGTCGTGCTCGCGGTCATCACCACGCACGACAAATTCGGCACCGGCATCAAGCGGCTGTGGCTGTATTCGCTGCCTGGCATGGCAGGCATGGCGCTGCTGGGCACGCTGGTACTGCGCCCCGAGCCGGTGCTGGCCAGCTCGCTGGCCGTCATCATCGCCACGCTGCCGGTGATCGCGCTGCACAGCCTGGCGGTGAGTGTTACGAGCTACCGGCTGATTCGCACCGTGGCGCGGCAAAACAAGGAGTTGAAAGCGCTGCGCCAGCGCGATGCGCAGACCGGGCTCTTCGCCCGCGCACACTGGCAGGAGCAAGCCCAGGCCGTGCTGGAAGGCGCGCGCCGCAGCGACCGGCCAGCCTGGCTGCTGATGATCGACATCGACCACTTCAAACCCATCAACGACGTGCACGGCCACACCGTGGGCGACGAGGCGATTCGGGTGGTGGGCGAAGTCATCCGCGAATCGGTGCGCGACCACGATTGCGCCGGGCGCTATGGTGGCGACGAGTTCGCCGTGGTCTGCGCCGATACCGACGAAGCCCATGCCCATGCCATCGCCCAGCGCATCCGTGAGCGCATCGAAGCGCTGCGCCTGGCCGAACTGCCCGAGCTGCGCCTGACCAGCAGCATTGGCATGGCGCGTGCCAGCCGCAGCCACATCACGCTGCGCGACTGGCTCAATGCGGCCGATGCAGCGCTCTACCGCGCCAAGCACGAAGGGCGCAACCAGGTCGCCAGCGTGTTGGGCGCGCTGGACGTCGGCTTAGGCTAGGCGCTCCCCTTCAGCGCGCTAAATTTATAGCGTTTTCGGTATCTAACGCTTATCTGGCATGCGCCTACAGCTATTTAAAAAATAGCAAAACACCGCTATCCCGGCCACTGCAAGGTGACCGTGCAGCCCTGGCCCACCTCGGCCTGCGCGCTGACGCTGCCGCCGTGGCGCCCGGCAATGGCCGCCACCAGCGCCAAACCCGCACCCACGCCTTCGAATTCGCGCTCGGGGTGCAAGCGCTGGAACAAATCGAACAGGCCCTTGGACTGCGCCTGATCGAACCCCACACCGTTGTCCTGCACGCTCAAGCGGCACAGGCCCGAGGCATCGCGCGTGCAGGCAACCGCAATGTGCGGCTCCGGACAGGGGCGCGTGAACTTGATAGCGTTGGCCAGCAGCTCCTTGAGCAGCAGGCGCAACTGCTGCGCGTCGGCTTGCACGGCGGGCAGTGGCGGGACGATCTGCCAGGCGATGGCCCGGCCCTGGGAAACGCTGGAGATCTCATGGGCCACTTGCGCCAGCAGGTGCTGCAGGTCCACGGTTTCGATCCGCAGCGCCGCCGCCTGGATGTGCGAGAGCGCCAGCAAGGCGTCGAGCATGCGGCCCATGCGCTGGCCCGCCTGCTCGATGGTGCCCAGAAACTCCAGCGCTTCTTCGCGCTCGGGGGGCGCCAGAGCAGCGGGCTCCAGAATTTCGCGCAGCAGCGGTGCAAACGCGGTGACGTGGCGCAGCGGCGCGCGCAGGTCGTGCGAAATGGCCCGCAGCAGGTCCTGGTGCGCAGCCCGCAGGCGCGCCAGTTCCTGTGCGGGCGTCTCACCCTGGGGGGAGGTGGACGAAAAACCTTCGGGTGCGGTGCCGGTCATGCTCTCGCTCCTTCGGTGCGCCGCTCTCAGGGCGCGGGTTTCTTGGCCGGCCGTTTCCAGCCGGTGATGTTGGTTTGCCGTCCGCGCGCCACGCTCAGCGCGCCGGCGGGCACGTCCTTGCTGATGGTTGAACCGCCGCCCACCGTGGCGCCCGCGCCAATGGTGACCGGCGCCACCAGCACGCAGTTGCTGCCGATGTGCACATCGGGCCCCATCACCGTGCGGTGCTTGTTGGCCCCGTCGTAGTTGGCGGTGATGCTGCCGGCGCCATAGTTCACGCGCTCGCCCACTGTAGCGTCGCCCAGGTAGGCCAGGTGGTTGGCCTTGGCGCCGTCGGCCAACTGGCTGTTTTTCACCTCGACGAAATTGCCAATGTGCACCCCGCGCCCGAGCTGCGCACCGGGGCGCAGCCGGGCAAAGGGGCCGACCAGCGCGCCCTCGCCCACCTGTACACCGGCCGCTTCGCCGTCGATGTGCGTGAACGGGTGAATCACCGCGCCCGCTGCGATGCGCGCATTGGCAATGCAGCAGTAGGCGCCGATGCGCACGCCCTCGCCCAGTTCGACCCGGCCGGTGAAGAGGCAGCCGACGTCGATTTCCACATCCTGCGCGCACACCAGTTCGGCGCGTGCGCCGCTGCGGGCGTCGTCGCGCAGGTCAAAGCGTGCCGGGTCGGCCAGGCGCACGCCCTGCTCCATCAAGGCGGCGGCGCTGCGGGTCTGGTAGGCACGTTCCAGCTCGGCCAGTTGCGCCGGGCTGTTGACACCTGCCACCTGCACCGCGTCGTCGATGGTGTGCGTGGCCACCGGCACGCCCTGCGCCACGGCCATGGCCACCACCTCGGTCAGGTAGTACTCGCCCTGGGCGTTCTGGTTCGACAGGCGCGGCAGCCACTGCAGCAGCAGGCGCGCAGGCACGGCCAGGATGCCGCTGTAGACCTCGGTAATGGCGCGCTCGGCGTCAGTTGCATCTTTTTCCTCGACGATGCCGCGCACCAAACCGTCGGCACCGCGCACGATGCGGCCGTAGCCCTTGGGGTCGGGCAGGCGCACGGTGAGCAGCGCCAGCGCTTGGTCGGCACAGGCCTGCACCAGGGCGCGCACGGTGCCCGGCTGGGTCAGCGGCACGTCGCCCGAGAGCACGACGACGGTGCCGTCGTCCCGCAACAGCGGCGCCGCCTGCTGCACGGCGTGGCCGGTCCCAAGCTGTGGCTCCTGGCGCACGAATTTCAGGTCAAATTGGCCTCCAGCGCTTACCACACCTGCGCAAGCAGCTTCTACTTCCATAGCGCCATGGCCGGTGACGACAATGGCGCTGCGCGCGCCCAGCGCGCTCGCCTGGCCCAGCACATGCTGCAGCAGCGGGCGGCCCGCCAGGCGCTGCAGGACCTTGGGAAGGCGGCTTTTCATGCGCGTGCCCTTGCCGGCAGCCATGATCACGGTGTCAATGGGGTTCATGCTTCGCGTCTGTGCACCGGGCGGCGCCCGGCCTCGCGCCGCATTATCCCCGCCGCCCGTGGGGGCCCATGGCGCAGAGGGGCGGGCTCAGCAGCTGGCTGCCGGGGCGCAAGCAGGTGCGCGGCGCAGCACCTGGCGCTGCACGGCATCGGGCCGCTGCCAGGCAAAGCGCAGCTCCATGCCACGCGCCGCCTCGATCAGCACGCGAGAGCCGGCCGGCACGCGCAGCGTCTGGCCGGCGCACACAAAGACGTCGCCCGCGCGCGAACCACCCGGCTCGAAGGGGCCGCGGCCAAACGTGAGCCAGGCACAGCCAGAATCGATGCGCAGCAACTGCGCGCGTGGCGCCGACAGCCGGGCCACCTCGCCCGGCGCCAGGCGCTGCCCGGCAGCGGTGGCGGGCAGGGCAGACACGTAGCCTGCGGGGCGGAACGACGGTGCGGGGGCGGACATGAGAAGCTCCTGAAAATGCAGTGATGAGGCTTGTCATGGTCGGCGTTCAGACCCCGTCCGTCCAATGAAAACGCCTGGCTGCATTGATGCACCAGACGCATCAATAGAATGGTGCCATGGCAAACGTATCCAACCCGCCTCCTGCGCGCCCACTGCCCCGCAGCCGCCCCGTGGGGCTGGGCCACTGGCGCGCGTTCCTGGCCGTGGCCGAGCACCTCAACTTTCGCGCCGCGGCCGAGTCCCTGTCGCTCACGCAGTCGGCCGTCAGCCGCCAGATTCAGGCGCTGGAGGACGAAATCGGCCTGCCGCTGTTCCTGCGCCATACGCGGGCCGTGGAGCTCACCGGCTCCGGCGCCCAATTGCTGCGCAGTTGCACGCCCGCCATCGAACGCATCGACGCCGCCGTGCGCCTGGCGCGCCAGAGCGCGGGGCGCAAAAGCGTGGCCATCACCACCTGGGCCAGCTTTGCCTCGATGTGGCTGATTCCGCGCATGGAGGATTTCCAGCGTGTGCACCCGGACATCGACATCCGCATCGACGCCAGCGACCTCGCCGTCGACCTGGACACCTCGGACGTCGACCTGGCGCTGCGCTACGGTCTGCCCGGCCACCGCATGCAGGGCGGCCAGCGCCTGTTTGGCGAGCAGCTCGCCGTGGTCGCCAGCCCCTGGCTGCTCAAGGCCAGCGGGACGCCGAACAACCCGGCCGATCTGGCGCGCTTCACGCTGATCGAAGCGGGCGATGCGCACCGCACGGCGAATCTCGAATGGCTGACCTGGCGGCGCTGGTTCGATACGCAGGGCTGCGGCCAGCTCCAGCCCAAGCGCTGGCTGTACTTCAACTACGCGCACCAGATCGTGCAGGCGGCGCTCGCCGGCCAGGGCCTGGCGCTGGCGCGCATGCCGCTGATTGCCGATGCGCTGGCCTCGGGCGACCTGGTGGAAGTGATGCCGGGCCACCGGCTCGATTCGCCGCTGGCCTACTGGCTGCTCACTGGCCCGCGCAGCAGCCAGCGGCCCGAAATCCAGGCCTTTTGCGCCTGGCTGGCCCTCGAAGCCGAGAGCACCCGCCGCGCCATTGGCGACATGCCCGACCCGGACACCCTGGCCTCACCTTATTAACGCTATCGATTCAATAGCCTCTAGCGCTTACCAGACAAGCGCTAGAGGCCATTTTTAACCAAAAAACCAGGCGGATTTCAGGCAAGCACCACGCGCGCAAACCTGCGCTTGCCCACCTGCACCACGTAGCTGCCTGCCGCCAACTTCAGGCCCCGGTCGCTCACCACGCCGCCATCCACCCGCACGCCGCCGCCGTCGATCAGGCGGTTGGCCTCGCTGGACGAGGGCGCCAGGTTGGCCTGCTTGAGCAAAGCGCCAATGCCCAGCGGCGCGCCCGCGAGCTGCACTTCGGGAATATCGTCCGGCACGCCGCCCTTGCTGCGGTTGGCGAAATCCTGCTCGGCCGCATCGGCCGCCGCGGCGCTGTGAAAGCGCGTGGTGATCTCCTTGGCGAGCAGCACCTTGGCGTCCTTGGGGTTGCGCCCGCCTTCCACCTCGGCCTTGAGCTGCGCGATCTCGGCCAGCGAGCGGAACGACAGCAGCGTGTACCAGCGCCACATCAGCGTGTCGGAAATCGACAGCACCTTGGCAAACATGGTGTTCGCCGGCTCGCTGATGCCGATGTAGTTGTTCTTGCTCTTGCTCATCTTCTCGACGCCGTCGAGCCCTTCGAGCAAGGGCATGGTCAGGATGCACTGCGGCTCCTGGCCGTATTCCTGCTGCAGGTGGCGACCCATGAGCAGGTTGAACTTCTGGTCGGTGCCGCCGAGCTCCAGGTCGCTCTTCAAGGCGACGGAGTCGTAGCCCTGCATCAGCGGGTACAGAAATTCGTGCACGCTGATCGACTGGCCGCTGGTGAAGCGCTTGTGGAAATCGTCGCGCTCCATCATGCGCGCCACCGTGTACTTGGCGGCCAGGGCAATCATGCCGCTGGCGCCCAGGGGCTCGCTCCACTCGCTGTTGTAGCGAATTTCGGTGCGCGCCGGGTCCAGCACCAGGCTGGCCTGGCGGTAGTAGGTTTCGGCGTTGACCTTGATCTGCTCGGGCGTGAGCGGCGGGCGCGTGCTGTTGCGGCCCGACGGGTCGCCGATCAGGCTGGTGAAGTCGCCGATCAGGAAGATCACCTGGTGCCCAAGGTCCTGGAGCTGGCGCATCTTGTTGAGCACCACGGTGTGGCCGATGTGGATGTCGGGCGCCGTCGGGTCCAGGCCGAGCTTGATGCGCAGCGGCTGGCCGGTGGCCTGCGAGCGGGCCAGCTTTTGCACCCACTCCTGCTGCGGCAGCAGTTCGTCGACTCCGCGCAGCGACACTTCCAGCGCTTGTCCTACAGCATCGGTGACCGGATAAGTTGTAACAACTGAATGATTCATAAGGGTTTTCAAGGGTGCCTCGGGCGGCCGGTTGGCTATACTGCGGGCCACCTCGCCGTCGCGGATTCTAGTAGCCACCCCGTTTTTGCGGCTTGGTTTGCACTGCCGGACGGCCCTCCTGACAGTTTGTGCGCCTTGGCAAGCCCTCGACCGACCCGGTCGCCTGCAGTGCCAGACCCACGCCACCCTGGGGACAGAATTTTGACCAATGGCTTGACCGATGCCAGCCGCGCGCTGCTGCAACCACTCTCCCGCAGCCTGCGCAACCACCCCAAACGAATTACCGCCGCCCTTGCGGCCCTGCTGCTGACCGCCGGCGGCGGCGCTTTCGCCGTGGCCTCGCTGGGGCCAGACGCCGCCGATCTGCCGCAGCAACGCATCGCGCAACCCGTGCAGTCGCTCGCCAGCGACACGGCGCTGGCCCAACTCACCGACCGTCCTGCCTTCACGCTGTACCGCAGCGAGCAGCTGCGCAGCAGCGACACGGCCGAATCGCTGCTGCAGCGCCTGGGCGTGGCCGATCCGGCCGCTGCCGCCTGGCTGCGCCGCGACCCCAACGTGCACCAGAACCTGCTCGGCCGCACGGGCCGCTCGGTGATGGCCGAGACCACCGACGACCACCGCCTCACGCGTCTGACGGCGCGCTGGGCCCCGGACGACAGCGGCAATTTCAAGCGCCTCGTCGTCGAGCGCTCGGGCGACGGCTTTGCCTCCCGCGTCGAGTCTGCGCCGCTCACGGCGTCGAGCCGCTTGTCCGGCGGCGTGATCCGCAGCTCGCTGTTTGCCGCGACCGACGAATCCAACATCCCCGACCCGGTGGCGGTGCAGCTCGCTGAGATGTTCTCGGGCGATATCGATTTCCGCCGTTCGCTGCGCAAGGGCGATCGTTTTTCGGTGGTCTATGAAACCCTGGAAGCCGATGGCGAACCGCTGCGCACGGGCCGCGTGCTGAGCGCCGAGTTCGTGAACAACGGCAAGAAGCACGAAGCCATGTGGTTCGAAGAACCCGGCAGCAAGGGGGCTTACTACACCTTGGCGGGCGAAAGCCTGCGGCGCGCCTTCCTGAGCGCCCCAGTGGCGTTCACGCGCATCTCCAGCACATTCTCCATGCGCTTTCACCCCATTCTCCAGAAGTGGAAAGCCCACCTGGGCACCGATTTCGCGGCCCCCACCGGCACGGCCGTGCGCACCGTCGGCGATGGCGTGGTCGAGTTTGCCGGCGTACAAAATGGCTATGGCAATGTGATTTTCGTCAAGCACCGGGGCGAACACGAGACAGTCTATGCCCACCTGAGCCGCATCGACGTGAAGAAGGGCGAGTCGGTCACGCAGGGTGAAACCATAGGCGCCGTGGGCCAGACCGGCTGGGCCACCGGGCCGCACCTGCACTTCGAGGTCCGCGTGAATGGCAAGCAGGAGGACCCGATGGGCGTCGCCCGCTCCAGCGAGGCAGCGGCCCCCATCTCCGCGGCTTCGCGGCCAGCCTTTAACCGCATGGCCGCGCTGATGCGCACCCAGCTCAATTCGGCCGAGCTGATCCAGCAGGCCAGCGCCGAATAAGCGCCGGCGCTCGCGGCACAACACCGGCTCGGCTTCGCCCCCCGCCTATCCGGTGTCTGCTTCCGGCCTCTACATTGGTCTCATGTCGGGCACCTCGCTGGACGGGGTGGATGGCGTCATAGCCGACATTTCTGCGTCTAAATGCGCTGTAACGCATTTCTGGTCTGCGTCTTTTGCCCCTGATTTGCGAGCAGAGCTGCTGGCGCTGAATGCCCCCGGCGCCAACGAGCTGCACCGCGCGGCTCTCGCTGGCAACGCCCTCGCGCGTGCCTACGCCGGCGTCGTGCAGGCGCTGCTCGCGCAAAGCCGCCTCAGCCCCTCCGCCGTGCGCGCCATCGGTGCCCATGGGCAGACGGTGCGCCACCGGCCCCAGGAATTCGATGGCACGGGCTACACCCTGCAGCTGATCAACCCGGCTCTGCTGGCCGAGCGCACCGGTATTGCCGTGGTCGCCGACTTTCGCAGCCGCGATGTGGCGGCCGGCGGGCAGGGTGCGCCACTGGTGCCGGCCTTCCACCAACGGGTATTCGCAAAGGCGGGGCAGGCGCGCGCGGTACTCAACATTGGCGGCATCTCCAACCTTACCGTGCTGCAAGCCGATGGCGGCGTGCTCGGCTTTGATTGCGGCCCCGGCAACGCGCTGATGGATGCCTGGTGCCAACGCCATACCGGCCAGCCCTTTGACGACAGGGGTGCCTGGGCCGCCAGCGGACAGGTGCTGGCGGCACTGCTCTCGGCGCTGCGTGCCGAAGCGTTTTTCTCACTGCCGCCCCCCAAGAGCACGGGGCGCGACTTGTTCCACCTGCCATGGCTGGAAGCGCACCTGGCCCGTGCCGCAGCCGATGCCGCACCGCAGGACGTCCAGGCAACCTTGGCCGAATTGACCGCTAGCGCTTGCGCAGATTGCGTAGCCAGCTACGGTAACGATAGCACTTTGGTGGCGGTATGCGGTGGTGGCGCGCGCAACGCCCATGTGATGCGCCGGTTGCAGGCACTGCTGCCGACGGTGCCCATCTGCACCACCGACGAGCTGGGCCTGCCCGCACAGCAGGTGGAGGCAGCGGCCTTTGCCTGGCTGGCCCACCAGACCCTGGCCGGGCTGCCGGGCAACCTGGCAAAAGCAACGGGCGCCTTGGGCGCCCGTGTGCTCGGGGCCCTCTACCCCGCGTAATTCCATTTCTCAATCAGACGGTTACTTTGCCGGCTTCGCTTCGCCAGTCCGCCGGTACTGCCCGCGCTTGGCCTTCGCGCACCCGATTGGCTGAGAAACCGAATGGGCCGGGCGCCTGCGCGCCCCTTGGCTCAGGAGAAGCTGGAGCCGCAGCCGCAGGTGGAGGTGGCTCCGGGGTTCTTGATGACGAACTGCGCGCCCTGCAGGTCTTCCTTGTAGTCGATCTCGGCGCCGACCAGGTACTGGAAGCTCATGGCGTCGATCAGCAGCGAGACGCCGTTCTTGGTCATCACGGTGTCGTCCTCGTTGGTGATTTCGTCGAAGGTAAAGCCATACTGGAAGCCTGAGCACCCGCCGCCCTGCACAAAGACGCGCAGCTTGAGCCCGGGGTTGCCTTCCTCCGCGATCAGATCGGCCACCTTGGCAGCGGCGCTCTCGGTGAAGAGAATGGGATCGGGCATTTCAGTAGGGGCAGCTTGGATGGCGGCAGTCATGGCGAGGCTCCAGAATTGGGTCTTGGGGGAATACTAATGAAGTCCTTGCGGGATTTCTTTTCACTGGGCGTTAGACGCTAATTTCAGTGGGGGCTTTGCTTCAAGCACAGCGTCGATAGGCACCATGCTGCCGCAGATGGTGGCGCCCTGGTGCATTTCCAAGGCCTTGTAGTGCACATCGCCCGTAATGCGCGCCTTGGGCTGCAATTCAAGCAGCACCGTGGCATGCACAGGCCCCACCACCTCGCCGTTGACGATGACGTGCGCAGCATGGACGGCGCCCTCCACCTTGGCCAGCGCTGAAATCACCAGCAAACCGTTCTGCCCATCCTCGGCACGCACATCACCACGCACTTGGCCATCGATGCGCAGGCCATCCGCAAAATGCACATCGCCCTCGATGCGGCTGCCCTGGGCGATCAGGCTTTTGATAGCGGGTTGCTTGTTGCGCGAAAACATGGGCGGGACTCCTCTTGGGACGAATCGAGCGATCGGTGAATGCCGTCGCTCACGGACTGATGTCCGTGGTTTGCGAGGCACGAACACGCCCCTCGTGCAGGATTCTGACAGTCAAGGTTTTTACCACGGTATGGAGCGGCAGCGGCGCAATGCCTTCGAGCCGCTGGTACTGGCGCAGCTTGAAGGCCTGCGCGTCGCCAGCGAAGCGCTGGCTCCAGGGTTTGCCGTCGCGTGTGCCTGCGGCCACCAGCTCCAGCTGGCCTGAAAATTCCGTGGCGTTTTTCACGGGCCGCATCAGGAGCACCTGCCAATGCAGTTTGGCATCGGCCTGCTGGTCGGCCTGCAGGCCGCGAATCGCCAGGTCATCGCCCGAGGTGCTGCTGGGAATAAGCTTTTCAAAGAACCCCAGATCCTCCCGCAGCGAGCGGTTTTCGCTCTCAAGTTGCTTGAGCTGGAGCTTCAGTTGCTCAAGGGCCGAGCGCTCGGCCAGCAGCAGGCTGCCCGAGGTGTTGGCAATCGTCTGCGCCTGCTGGGAGTCGGCCCGTAGGCGCGCCAGATCGCTACGCAGGCGCACCAGTTCTTCGCGGCTACCCGCGTCCAAGCCGGCAATCGAGCGGCCAAAATCGAACGCCCACAGCGACACCGCGGCACACAACCCCAGGAACACCGCCAGCACCAGCCAGCGCAGCGGCCACGGCAGCGCGCTGCGCACGGCGACGCGTGGGGCACTGATCGTCAGGCGGCGTCTGAGCAATCGAAAACGCATGCGTCTCCTGTGGCGAGCCGGGTGAAGGACATGGGCACTCTGTGGTGGGCAAAAGGGGCGATTGTGGGCCAAACCGCGTCCACCATGAAAAAAGCCGCCCCGGCGAACCGGTGCGGCTTTTGTGCGAGGTCCGCAGCTGCGGATCAGCGCTTGGAGAACTGCTTGGCGCGGCGTGCAGAGCGCAGGCCGACCTTCTTGCGTTCCACTTCGCGCGCATCGCGCGTGACGAAACCGGCCTGGCTCAATACCGGCTTGAGGGTTTCGTCGTAGTCGATCAGCGCGCGCGTGATGCCGTGGCGGGCTGCGCCAGCCTGGCCGGATTCACCGCCACCGTGCACGTTGATCATGATGTCAAACGTTTCGGCGTGGCTGGTCAGCATGAGCGGCTGCTTGGCAATCATGATCGAGGTCTCACGGCCGAAGTAGGACTGAATGTCCTTGCCGTTGATCGTGATCTTGCCGCTGCCTTTTTTCAGAAACACGCGGGCGACGCTGGATTTGCGACGGCCGGTGCCATTGTTCCATTCACCAATCATCTCAAGGCTCCTTACAGTTCCAGCACTTTGGGCTGTTGGGCGGTGTGGGGATGCTCAGCACCACCGTACACCTTGAGTTTCTTGATCATGGCGTAACCCAGCGGCCCCTTGGGCAGCATGCCCTTGACGGCCTTCTCCAGCGCGCGGCCGGGGTGCTTGGCTTGCATGTCACGGAAGTTCGTGGCCGAGATACCGCCGGGATAGCCCGAATGGCGGTAGTAGATCTTGTCCGTCGACTTGGCGCCGGTCACTCGAAGCTGAGCGGCGTTGATGATGACAATGAAGTCACCGGTATCGATGTGAGGCGTATAAATGGCTTTGTGTTTGCCGCGCAGACGGTGGGCAACTTCGCTGGCTACCCGGCCGAGCACCTTATCGGTGGCGTCAATCACAAACCACTCGTGCGTCACATCAGCGGGTTTGGCGCTGAAGGTTTTCATGAGTTTCTTTGGTTTGGCCGGCCTGAAAAGGGGCCGGCGTCCTTGGGCTCTTTTCCACGGTCGGTGTTTCTCTTGAAATGGAAACCTCTTAGGTGGTACTTGCAAAACCGGATTGAACCCGCTTTTACACTTCGCCGCGGAGCACGCAAGCGCTGCGAAGCCTGCCATTATAACGGGACCGCATCAAAACAGTCCACTGACTTTCATGCAGGCGCCGCCTCAATTGGCAAAGTGGTTGCTCTCCAGCGGCTCCATGGCCTTGCGGAACTCGACGCAGGCCGAGCGTCCAGCGTTGCCCGGCTTGCTGCATTCCTCGCGCAGGCACATGCTGCGGGTCAGCACGTTGGTGTTGGCGCACAGCGGCGCTGGCGGTGGGGCCTTGTGCGGCGCAGGGGCCGGCAGCGGCGCAGGCGGCGGAGCCAGCACTGGCTCTTGCACCGGATTTGTCGCTGGCAAGGGCGGCTCTTTGGTGGCCTTGGTTGGTCGTGCCGATCGGGGCAGTGTCTTGGACCCCGCGCGCGGATCGCCGGAAGACACAAACGCCGGTGCCGGTCCGTCGTTGGGCGGTGGCATGCTCGCGGCCGCCTGCGCAGCCGTGGGGTCTGTGGCAGCTTGCTCAGCGGGGGCCGCTTCGGGCGCCGACACCGGCGGTTTCAATTCCGTGATGATGGCGTCGGCCGCCGCTGCCGTCGGCTTGGGCAGCGGCGCCTGAGCCGGCCCGCGCAGGGCCCATGCCACAGCCACCGCCGCCAACCCGGCTGCACCCGCACCGAGCCAGGGCCAGGGCAAACGCCGCGCAGGCGGTGCGGCAGCTCTCTCGCGGGTCCACTCGGATTCGAGCAAAGCCTTCTTGGGAGGAGCCTGCCGTGCCGGCGCCAGGGGCTCGGCCGGCTGGACCGTGTCTGGGTCACGAAACACCGTGTCATGGCCCAGAAAGACCGTATCAGCAGCATCGGTCTGCACCGCGTCCTGGGCCCCCGGGGCGGTGGAAGCGGTCACCTGGGGGGCTACGGGCTTGGCATGCAGGGGGGCGGACGCGGGGCCAGCCGGCAGCTTCACTGCAGCCCCCCCCGCAGGCGCCTGGCCCGTGAGGTCCACGGTACTCGCCGTCATGGTGGCGTCAGGCTGGTCGGTGGGCTCGACCCAGAGGTCCCCCAAACCCGCGCGAAAGTCGAAATGGTCCAGCCCCGCAGGCGCTGAGGGCATCGCCATCAGCGCCAGAAATGCGTCGATGCTTTGTGGCCGGTCTTCAGGCTGCAGCTTGAGCGCCTGGGAAATGGCCTCCACGAAAGGCGCGGAATATTCTTGGCCAAACTGCTTGTGCACCGTTCTGGCCACGCGTGAAAACGGCACCATGCGATCGCGCAGGGCCCGCAGCGTGGCCGGCAGTGGCGCGTCGTTGCACAAACAACCGTGCACCACAGCACCCAGGGAGTACAGGTCGCTCCAAGGCCCTTGGGCCATCTCGGTGTGGCCCTCACCTTCGCCATCCGAATACTGCTCTATGGGCGCGTAGTTCACCTTCAGCACCGCCGTGTGCTTGCGGTCGCGGTCGTTGATGGCGTGGCGCGAGGCCCCCAGGTCCAGCAGCACGGGAGGGCCCATATCCTGCAAGAAGATGTTGTCGGGGGAAATATCGCGGTGCAAGGTGTTGGCGCCGTGCAGCACGCGCAGCGCATCGAGCACGGCCCACAGCACCTGGCGCAGCCAGGCTTCCGGGGGCGGTGCGCGCATCTGGGTACGTGCCTGCTTGAAGGTCATGCCCCGGTACAACGGCATCACCATGTAGGCGGTGTTGTGCGACTCCCAGAAGCGAAACACCTTGACCAATGAGGGGTGGTCGAACTGCGCCAGCATGCGCGCCTCGTCCACGAACGAGTGCAGGCCCGCCTGGAACGCTGGCTCGTCGGTAGACGAACGCGCCCAGAGTGTCCCATCGCCCGCGCGGGCGGCGAGCGCCGCCGGCATGTATTCCTTGATGGCCACCGTGCGGTGCAGCGAATGGTCAAACGCCTTGTAGACCATGCCAAAGCCGCCTACGCCCAATAGCGACAGGACTTCAAATTCGGCCAGGCGCGTGCCCACCGGCAGCGCGTCCATGTGGCGCACTTGGGAGCGGGGTTCTAAACTGGGGCTGTCGGTCATGCGGGCAGGGGAACTTCGAACGGCGGAGGGCACAGGCGGGCCAAATGACCTGCCTGGCGCATCATCATAGGTTTCCAGAGCACAAGAGCGCAAAAAATGGCTTTCTGAGACAAAAATCGCACGATAGGGTCCGCACGCTGTGGCAAGGTCCCTGCGAAAGCCAGACACAGCAAAAAACATGCCATTTTGGCCGCCCCGCCCGGTACGCCTGGAGCCTCCAGGCCGGCTTGGTTACCATCGCTCCATGTTCAGTTACCGCCACGCCTTCCATGCAGGCAACCACGCCGACGTGCTCAAGCACACGGTGCTGATTGCCACTCTGCAGCACCTCACCGAGAAAGATGCCGCGCTGACCGTCGTGGACACCCACGCCGGTGCCGGCCTCTACCGGCTCGACGGCGACTACGCACGCACCAGCGGCGAGGCAGGCGGTGGCCTGTTGCGCCTGGCAGCGCCTGCGCCGGATGCCGAGCCCCTGGCACCGGCCTTGCAGGCCTACCTGGACCTGGTGCGCTCGTTCAACCATGGCAGCAACCTGAAGGTGTATCCGGGCTCACCCTTCATCGTCCAGCACCTGCTGCGCGCACACGACCGGCTCAAACTGTTCGAGCTGCACCCCACCGACGCCCGTGCGCTGGCCGGCAACGTGGCGCAGCTGGGCGCCGGACGGCAGGTGGTCGTTTTGGCTGAAGATGGCTTTGAAGGCTGGCGAAAATTCCTACCGCCACCAGCGCGTCGCGCTTTGCTGCTCTGCGATCCAAGCTATGAAATCAAGAGCGACTACGCCAAGGTGCTGGACCTTGCCACCGAGGGCATGAAGCGCTTTCCCACCGGCACCTACGCCGTGTGGTACCCCTTGATTGCCCGGCCCGAAGCGCATGACCTGCCACGCCGCCTGAAAACGCTGGCGACAAAGAGCGGCAAAAGCTGGCTGCACGCCACGCTGACCGTGAAAGCAGGCAAGGTCAAGGAGCTCGCCGACGGCAAGGTGGTGCGCCCCGGCCTGCCGGCCAGTGGCATGTTCCTCATCAACCCGCCGCACACGCTCAAGGCCGCGCTGGCACCGGCCTTGCCGCAGCTCGTCGCACGGCTGGGGCAGGACCAGCACGCGGCGTTCACACTGGAGTCAGGCGGCTGATACAGGCGCTGTACGGCCCAGGCGCCGGCACAGCTCCAGCACCGCGGCACTCTGGTTCATGGTGTAGAAGTGCAGCGCCGGGGCGCCGCCGGCGCGCAACTGCTCGCACAAGCGCGCCACCACATCCAGGCCAAACGCCTTGATACTGGCCACATCGTCGCCATAGGACTGCAGGCGCAAGCGGATCCAGCGCGGCACCTCGGCGCCGCAGGCATCGGAAAAACGCAGCAACTGGCTGGAGCTGCCAATCGGCATGATGCCGGGCACCACCGGCACGCGCGCGCCCTGGCGTGCGGCGTCGTCCACAAAGCGGAAGTAGGCGTCGGCGTTGTAGAAATACTGGGTGATGGCGGAATCAGCGCCCGCCTGCACCTTGGTGACGTAGGCGCGCAGATCGGCTTCGGGCGAACGTGCCTGGGGGTGCACCTCGGGATAGGCCGCGACCTCGATGTGGAACGCATCGCCCGTTTCGGCCCGAATGAAGGCCACCAGGTCGCTGGCGTAATGGAATTCACCGCCCAACCCATAGCCGCTGGGCAAGTCGCCGCGCAGCGCCACCAGGCGCTTGACGCCCATGGCGCTCAACATGGCGAGCTGCTCGCGCACCGACTGGCGCGTGGCGCCGATGCAGGAGAAATGCGAAGCGGCGGCCACGCCTTCCTGCAGGATTTCGCGCACCGTCTCGAAAGTGCCCTGGTGGGTCGAGCCACCGGCTCCGTAGGTCACCGAGCAGAACTCGGGCGACAGGGCCTGCAATGTCTGCCGCACGCCGCGCAGTTTGGCGGCGCCCTCGGGCGTCTTGGGCGGGAAGTATTCAAAGCTCACCGCAACGGCGGCGCCGGGGGTATCAGCAATATCAGGGGTATTGGCAGCGCTCATGCGGCCCTCCTCGCAAAGACAAAAAATTCGTGGTTGCCGTCGCCGCCGTCAATGGCGCTGGGCAGCCAGGCCTGGACAGCGAGCCCCAGATCGGCGCAGCAGGCGCGGATGCGCTGCTCGACCACCTCATACAGCGCCGCGTCGCGCACGATGCCGCCCTTGCCCACCTGGCCTGGCTGCAGTTCGAATTGGGGCTTGACCAGCATCAGCAGCGCCCCGCCGTCCGCGAGCAACGGCACCAGCGCGGGCAACACCAAGGTCAGCGAGATGAACGAGAGATCGCCCACAATGACCGAAAATTTAGGGTCAAATTGGCCTTCAGCGCTTATTCCATATGCGTAAGCAGCTATTAAATCAGAAGCATCCAGCGCACGCGCGTTGACCTGCTCGATGCAGGTGACACGCGCATCGCCCCGCAGGCGCGGGTGCAACTGCCCCTGGCCCACGTCCACGCCCACCACATGGGCAGCACCGTGCTGCAACAGGCAATCGGTAAAACCGCCAGTCGACTGGCCCACGTCCAGGCACAGGCACCCCGATACGTCCAGGCCGGTGGCAGCCAGCGCCCCGGCCAGCTTGAGCCCGCCGCGCGAGACATAGCGCGCTTCCGAGTTGTCCTGCAGTTGCAGCTCGGCATCGTCCGGTACGTTGTCGCCATTCTTGGCCACCGGCTTCCAGGCGCCCTGCCCCACGCGCCACTGCGCGCCGCCCGCCAGCAGCCGCTGCGCCTGCGCACGTGAAGCGGCGAGGCCGCGTTCGACAAGAAGTTGGTCAATTCGCATAGGAGTCCGATGGTTGTAGTCCCGCCCTGTCAGCGCGTAGCGAGCGGCCCGCAGGCTAGGCGCGGGAGAACCCGGGAACCGGAACGTAGCGGCGCTACGTGAAGATTCACGGGAGGCCCCGCAACGGCGCCTGCGGGCCGCGCAGTAGCGCCCGTTAATAGCGGTAGGTGTCGGGTTTGTAGGGGCCCTGCTTGGGCACGCCAATGTACGCCGCCTGCGCATCGGAAAGCTCGCTCAGCATGGCGCCCACCTTCTTCAGGTGCAGGCGCGCGACCTTTTCGTCCAGGTGCTTGGGCAGCACATAGACCTTGCCGTTCTCGTAGTAGTCGCTGTGCGTGAACAGCTCGATCTGGGCGATGGTCTGGTTGGCAAAGCTCGACGACATGACGAAGCTCGGGTGGCCGGTGCCGCAGCCCAGGTTCACCAGACGGCCCCTGGCCAGCAGGATGATGCGCTTGCCATCGGGGAAGATCACATGGTCCACCTGCGGCTTGACCTCCTCCCACTCGCACTTCTCTTCCAGCTTTGCGACCTGGATTTCGTTGTCGAAGTGGCCGATGTTGCAGACGATCGCCTGGTCCTTCATGGCCTGCATGTGCTCGAAGGTGATGACATCGCGGTTGCCGGTGGTGGTCACGAAAATGTCGGCCTTGTCGGCCGCGTATTCCATGGTGACGACCTTGTAGCCCTCCATCGCAGCCTGCAGGGCATTGATGGGGTCGATCTCGGTCACCCACACCTGGGCCGAGAGCGCGCGCAGCGCCTGGGCGCTGCCCTTGCCCACGTCGCCGTAACCGGCCACGCAGGCCACCTTGCCCGCAATCATCACGTCGGTGGCGCGCTTGATGCCGTCGACCAACGATTCGCGGCAGCCGTACAGGTTGTCGAACTTGCTCTTGGTGACCGAGTCGTTCACGTTGATGGCGCGGAACAACAGGCTGCCCTTGGCCGACATTTCCTTCAAGCGGTGCACGCCGGTGGTGGTTTCCTCGGTGACGCCGATGATCTCGGCCCCCTTGCGGCTGTACCAGGTGGGGTCCACGGCCAGCTTGGCCTTGATGGAAGCAAACAGGCAGGTTTCCTCTTCGCTGGTCGGGTTGGCGATCAGCGAGGCGTCCTTTTCAGCGCGCTTGCCCAGGTGCATGAGCAGCGTGGCGTCGCCGCCGTCATCCAGGATCAGGTTCGGGCCTTCACCGGGGGTATTGGCCGCGCCGAAGTCGAAGATGCGGTGCGTGTAGTCCCAGTAGTCGGCCAGCGACTCGCCCTTGATGGCGAACACCGGCGTGCCGCCGGCGGCAATCGCGGCGGCTGCGTGGTCCTGCGTCGAGAAGATGTTGCACGAGGCCCAGCGCACTTGGGCACCCAGCGCCTGCAGTGTCTCGATCAACACGGCGGTCTGGATGGTCATATGCAGGCTGCCGGTGATGCGCGCACCCTTGAGCGGCTGCTTGGCAGCGAATTCCTCGCGGATGGCCATCAGGCCGGGCATCTCGGTCTCGGCGATGCGGATTTCCTTGCGGCCCCAGGCGGCCAGGCCGATATCGGTGATGGCGCATTCAGTGGGGGCTGGGGCAGGGGTACGGGCGTTCATGGTTGGCTCCAAAAGCTGTGTTGAAACACCACCTGCCGCGAGGGGGATTGAGAGCCCATCGCACGCAAGGTGGATGAGCGTCGTTGCACAGCGGATCTGTGAGCCTGTCGAACTGACAGACCGTTCGGCCCGGCCTCCCGAGCCTCACGCCTGCTGAAATAGCGGGACGCTGCAACGCTCCTCGGGAGAAGAACGCGGATTATATCGGCGTGCGTGCCCGCAGGCGCAGTGCCATCGCCAGCGCACCCGCCAGCAGCACCAGCGAGAACCCCACCAAGGCCGGCCAGCGCCCATGCTCCCAGAACCAGCCACCCGCCGAACCCAGCACGCTGGAGCCCAGGTAGTACGCCAGCAAATACAGCGAGGACGCATGCCCCTTGGATTGGCGCGCCAGTTGCCCCACCCAGCCACTGGCGACCGAATGCGCCACGAAGAAACCAAAAGTGAGCACGGCAATGCCCACAATCACCCAGAGCAGCGGCGCCACCAAGGTCAGCACCACGCCAGCGGCCATCAGCGCGACACCGCCCACCAGCACCGGCGCGCGCCCCAGCCGGTCCGCCAGCGCGCCAGCCGTGGGCGAAGCAAGGATGCCAAACAGGTAGACGCAAAAGATGAGGCCAATCTGCGTCTGGCTCAAGCCATAGGGCGGCAGCGCCAGGCGAAAGCCCGCGTAATTGAAGAGCGAGACAAACACCCCCATCAGCGCAAAGCCCGACAGGAACAGCAATGGCAAGCCGGGCGTGTGCAAGTGCGCGCGCCAGGCGTCCAGATGAAACCGCAAGCTCTGCGACTGCCGCGTGCCAGACGGCACTGCCCCGCTGGTTTTGGGCAGCAGCCGCACAAACCCGATCGCTGACAGCAGCCCCAGCGCGCCAATGGTGGCCATTGCTGCGCGCCAGCCAAATTGGTCGGCCAGCGCACTCATCCCCACCCGCCCGGCCATGCCGCCAAAAGCCGTTCCGCCGATGTAGAGGCCCATGGAGAACCCCAGCCCGCGCGGGTGGATCTCATCGGCCAGATAGGCCATGGCCACGGCGGGCACACCGCCGAGCAAAATGCCCTCCAGCGCCCGCGCCACCAGCAGCGCGCCCCAGGTGGGCGCCACGGCTGCCAGCACATTGCATACCGCCGCCAGCGCCATGGAGGCAAACATCAGCCGCCGTTTGTCCCGCCCTTCCGACAAGGCGCCGGCGACAAAGATGGCCACCGCCAGGCACCCGGTGCTGACCGACAGCGCCAGCGAACTGCCCGCAGCCCCCAGGCCAAAGTGCGCCGCCAGCTCCGGCAGCACCGGCTGCACGCAGTACAGCAACGAGAAGGTTGCGAAACCTGCCATAAACAAGGCCAGGCTGATGCGCCGGTAGGCGGGCGAACCCGCTTGCACCCAGGTGCGGGTGGCGGGCGATGGGTCGGATTCCTGCATGGGCGCAACTGTGACACGGGCGCGCGAACCCTGCTCTGCCTATCGGCCTCGTAAAATCAACGCGCTTTAAGCACGCATGCCCTGCCGTGCGCCTGCTCACCCCCTGAATTCTGGATCTCCCTTGTCCTACGCCTCTGAAACCCGGCGCCGCCGCACCTTTGCCATCATTTCCCACCCCGACGCCGGCAAGACTACGCTGACGGAGAAGCTCCTGCTGTTCTCGGGCGCGATCCAGATCGCTGGCGCCGTCAAGGGCCGCAAGGCCAGCCGCCACGCCACATCCGACTGGATGGAGATCGAAAAGCAGCGCGGCATTTCGGTGGCGTCGAGCGTGATGCAGATGCTCTACCGCGAGCACGTCATCAACCTGCTCGACACCCCCGGCCACAAAGACTTTTCCGAAGACACCTACCGCGTGCTGACCGCCGTCGATTCGGCCTTGATGGTGATTGACGCCGCCAACGGCGTGGAAGCGCAGACGCGCCGCCTGATCGAGGTCTGCCGCCAGCGCGACACCCCCATCATCACCTTCGTCAACAAGATGGACCGCGAAGTGCGCGACCCGCTGGACATCATGGACGAGGTCGAACGCGAACTGGGCATGCCCTGCTGCCCCATGACCTGGCCGGTGGGCCAGGGCAAGCGCTTTGGCGGCATCATCAACCTGCGTACCCGGGCGATGACGGTGTTCGAGTCGGGCAGCGAGCGCCGGCCCCAGGATTTCGAAACCATTCCCCTCACCGAAACCGCCCGGCTGCAGGCACGCTTTGGCAGCGAGTTCGATACCGCCATGGAAAGCATGGAGTTGGCGGTGGGCGCGTCGCCCACCTGGGACCATGCGCAGTTTCTGGCGGGCAAGCTCACGCCCGTGTTCTTCGGCTCGGGGGTGAACAACTTCGGCGTGATGGAGGTGCTCGACGCCCTGGTGGACATGGCCCCGCCGCCCGGCCCGCGCATCAGCACACTGGAAGTCAACAAGCAGCCGGTGGTCAAGACCGTCCAGCCCGAAGACGAAGGCTTTGCCGGCGTCGTCTTCAAGGTGCAGGCCAACATGGACGCCAACCACCGCGACCGCATCGCCTTCGTGCGCGTGGCCTCGGGCAAATACCAGCCCGGCATGAAGCTCAAGGTACAGCGCACCGGCAAAGAGCTGCGCCCCACCAGCGTGGTCACCTTCATGAGCCAGCGCCGCGAAGCCGTCGAAGAAGCCTACGCCGGCGACATCATCGGCTTCACCACGCACGGCGGCGTGCAGCTGGGCGACACCATCACCGATGGTGCCAACCTGCAGTTCACCGGCCTGCCCTTCTTTGCTCCCGAGCTGTTCATGACCGTGGTGCTGAAAAACCCCTTGCGCACCAAACAACTGCAGCAAGGCCTGGCCCAGCTGGGCGAGGAAGGCGCCATTCAGGTCTTCAAACCCGACACCGGCGGCAACATGCTGCTGGGCGCCGTGGGCCAGCTGCAATTTGAAGTGGTGCAGCACCGCCTGAAGGGCGAATACGACGCCGACGTGCGGCTGGAGGGCTGCCAGTACACAGGCGCGCGCTGGATCACCGCCGACACCCCGGCCGAGCTGCGCGAATTTGAAAATGCCTACCCGCTTCGAATGGCGCACGACGCGGCCAACACGCTGGCATACCTGTGCACCAGCCCCTACGACGTGCGCCTGGCGCAGGAGCGCTTTCCCAAGATCCACTTCCACCCGCTGCGCGAGCATGCGGGGCTGGCGCTGCAGTCGGGCGGTTGATGGGCACACGCCTCCAGCCTCTCCCGGCCTGGCAACCGCCTGCCAATCTGCTCGGTATCTTCACCGACATCGACGACACCCTGACCACGGACGGCGCCATTACCCCCGACGCGCTGGCTGCCTTGCACGATTTGAAGGCGGCCGGGCTGCATGTGATTCCCATCACCGGGCGGCCCGTGGGCTGGAGCGAGCGCTTCGCCGCGGCCTGGCCGGTGGACGCCGTGGTGGCCGAGAACGGCGCGGTCGCCCTGCGCCTCGAATCGTCAGAAAATATAAGCGAAAATGGCCTCCAGCGCTTATCGGATAAGCGCTTGCAGCTATCAAAAATATACCAACAAGATGCCGCTACACGGGCCGTCAACTTTGCCGCCATGCACGCCGTGCTGGAGGCTATCGAGCGCCAGGTGCCCGGTGCCCGGCGGGCGCAGGATTCGGCCGGCCGCGAAACCGACATCGCCATCGACCACAGCGAATTCACGCACCTGCCGCAAACCGCTATCGATCGGTGTGTCGGCCTGATGCGGGAAGCGGGCATGGTGGCCACGGTGAGCAGCATCCACATCAACGGCTGGTTTGGGGCGCACAACAAATGGGAAGGTGCGCGCTGGATCGTGCGCGAGCTGTTCGGGCGCGAACTGGCGCAGGAGACGGCCCGCTGGGTCTATGTGGGCGATTCAAGCAACGACCAGATCATGTTCGAGCATTTCGGGCACAGCGTGGGCGTCGCCAACATTGCGCGCTTCGTCCCCCAGCTCACCCATTTGCCGCGCTTCGTGACACGGGGCGAGCGCGGCGCGGGATTTGCCGAATTGGCGCGGCACCTGCTGGCAACACATCCGGCTTGACGCTTCCCACCTGGGGTGGGGAGCCAGCATCAACTTGGCGCGGGCGCAGCGTCCGCTGGCACCAGCACCACGCGGTTGCGCCCGGCCTGCTTGCCGGCGTACATGGCCGCATCGGCCCGCGCCATCAGCGCATTCAGGTCTTCCCCCGGCTGGTGCTGGGCCACGCCAGCGGTGGCTGTCACTGCAACCGCCTGATCGCCGACCATCGCAGGCGTTGCGGCCAGCAAGTCGTTGAACCGCTGCAGCACCGTGCCAGCCCGTTGCAGATCGACGTCTGGCAACAGCACCGCGAATTCTTCACCCCCCACCCGCGCCGCCATGTCGGCACCACGAAAGCTGCGAGCGCACACCTCGCCCACCCCGCGTAGCACCGCATCGCCGCCGGCATGGCCGTGGGTGTCGTTCACCCGTTTGAAATGGTCGAGGTCAAACATGGCCAGCGACAGCGGCTCGCTGCGGCGCTGCGCGCGTGCCGATTCAGTAGCGAAGCGTTCAGCAAGCGCACGTCGGTTGGGCAGCCCCGTGAGCAAATCCGTGAAGGCCTGGCGCTCAAGTTCGCCCTGCAGGGCCACGCGCCGGACGACTTCATCTTTCAGTTCCCGGTTGGCGTCCAGCAACTGGCGGCGCAGCAGGAATTCCAGCCGTTCCGTCTTTTGCTGGCGCAGCGCTGCCGCGTAGCCCAGTACGGCCGGCAGGGCCACCAGGAAAGCCGTTCCGACCTTCACCGACGCGTCCGCTGTCGTGGCCCAGACACTGAGCGTGGCGCCGATGGCACCAAACAGCGCCACAGGAGCAGCCATGGCCACACGCACCGGTACGAACAGGAACAGCATGACCTGGATGACCATGATCGCCCCGGTATTGAACGCCCGGATATCTGGTCGCAGCCCGTAGAGCAGAAAAAAGAACGAATACCCCAGTAGGGCCAGGCCAACAAGCACGTACCCTTGCAAGGCCAGGTTCGGTCTGCGCTTGAATGCCTCTGCGGCACCCAGAAGGAGCAATGCGAACACGCCCCGGTAGGCCGCCAGAATCCAGAAATTCGGCACGGCACCCAGGGCGAGGTAATCGGGCACCGCAAACACAGCCATCAGTGCTGCCCAAAGCACCAGGCCCGCGCGCTGCTGCGGCAGCACCCGGGACAGCGTGCTCGCGCGAAAATCCTGCTCCAGCGCGGGCTCGACAAACTCCCCACGCAAGGGCCAGATACGGTCCGGCGACTGGTCGACGGCAAAAGCGGGGGTCGATTCGGACATGGCGCCTGCATGGTAAGGCGACTGGCGTAACCCTGCCGGCACGGTCAGGCTTTGTAGGTCGACAGCAACAAGCTGGTTTCCGTGGCCGCAATGCCCGGCGTGAGGCGGATACGGCCGAGCGCCGCATCAAACGCCTCCAGGCTCTCGGCGCGCACCTCGGCGACGATGTCCCAGCGGCCATTGGTGCTGTGCAGCGTGCCCACCGCCGCCTCGCCGCGCAGGGCGCGTATGACGGCGGGGGCGCCGTTGCCTTCGACCGCGATGCTCATCCACGCCCGGATGCGCTGGGGTTCGGAATCGGGCCGCAGGCGCACGGTGTAGCCCGTGATGACGCCCGCGTCTTCGAGCTTGCGCAAGCGGTTCTGTACCGTGCCGCGCGAGACACGGACCTTTTGCGCCAGTGTGGCCAGGGGCGTGCGGGCGTTGTCGCGCAGCAGGCTGAGCAACTGCCTATCGGTGTCATCAATTTTTGACATAACGGCAATTATTACTGTCATAGCGCCAGAAGTACTAACAGATCAGCACATTTTTGCCGCTATTCGTTGGCCGAGGCCGCACAGCACAATCTTCTGAAGCCCTCTCATTCGGTTTCTCAATCAATCGAGTACGCGAAGGCGAAGCGCAGACAGTACAGGTGTACGGCAAGCGAAGCCGACAAAGTAATCGTTTGATTGAGAAATCGAATCAGGAGACAAAAATGACCCGCCTTATCGACCTTCCCGCCCTCGCGCAGCTGACGCAGGACATCGGCCCCGCTGCGCTCATCGAACAGCTGGTCCACAGCATCGAAGCCGAGTTTCTGCATTGGAGCGAGTTCGACAAATCCGCCCGCAGCGCCTGCCACAGCGCACGCGGGGTGATCGAGCTGATGCCGGTGGCCGGCGCCACGCACTACAGCTTCAAGTACGTCAATGGCCACCCCGGCAATCCGGCACGCGGCCTGCCGACGGTGATGGCCTTTGGCGTGCTGGCCGAGGTGGACACAGGCTACCCGCTGCTGCTCTCGGAATTGACGCTGACCACGGCCCTGCGCACCGCCGCCACCTCCGCCATGGCGGCGCGCGCGCTCGCCCGGCCGAACTGCCGCCGCATGGCGCTTATCGGCAATGGCGCGCAGAGCGACTTCCAGGCGATCGCCTTTCACACCCTGCTCGGCATTGACGAAGTGAGCGCTTTCGACGTCGATGCGGCCGCCACGGACAAGCTCTTGCGCAACCTCGCGGACCTCCCCGGCCTGCGCGTGCGGCGCGCGGCCTCGGTGCGCGATGCCGTGCGCGGCGCCGACATCGTCACCACCGTCACGGCCGACAAGGCCCGCGCCACCATCCTCACTCCCGACATGGTCGAGCCCGGCATGCACCTCAACGCCGTGGGCGGCGACTGCCCGGGCAAGACCGAGCTGCACCCCGACGTGCTGCGTGCGGCCAACCTCTTTGTCGAGTACGAGCCGCAGACGCGCATCGAGGGCGACATCCAGCAGCTCGCGCCCGACCATCCGGTGACCGAGCTCTGGCGCGTGCTGTCCGGACAGGCGCCCGGCCGCACGTCCGCGCAGGAAGTGACCGTCTTTGATTCCGTCGGTTTTGCACTGGAAGACTATGCCGCCCTGCGCACCCTGCACCGCCTGGCGCAGGAGCGCGGCATCGGGCGCGACGTGGAGCTGGTCCCAAGCGACGGCGACCCGAAAGACCTGTTCGGGCGCACGCGTGGCGCCGGGGCCAGTACGCGTCTGCGCCGCGTGGCCTGACCGATATGCCGCCGCCCTCCCTGCAGGCACCAGCCGCCGTGGTCATGGTGCGTCCGCGCCATTTCACGCCCAATCCCGAAACGGCCGCCGATAACGCCTTCCAGGCGCGCACGGCCGGCCAGCCGCCCGATGAAACCGCGCGCCGCGCTTATGCCGAGGTGAGCGATGCCGCCGCGCGACTGCAAGATGCCGGCGTGCGGGTGCACCTCTTCGAGGACGACGGCCGGCGCCACACACCCGACAGCGTCTTCCCGAACAACTGGTTTTCCACCCACGCGGGCGGCCATGTGGCGCTCTACCCCATGTTTGCCCCCAGCCGCCGGCGCGAGCGGCGCAGCGACATCATCGAAGGGCTCAAAGCCGAGTACCGCGTGCAGGACGTGATCGACTATTCCGGCCTGGAGCAGGACGGCATGTTTCTGGAGGGCACGGGCGCCATGGTGCTCGACCATGTGGCCCGCATCGCCTATACCGCCCAGTCCAACCGTGCCAACGCGGTGGCGCTGGAGCGCTTTTGCACGCACTTCAACTACGAGCCCATGGCCTTTGCCACGGCCGACGCCCAGGGCCAGCCGTGCTACCACACCAACGTGATGCTGTGCGTGGGCACGGATTTCGCACTCGGCGGCTTCTACCTGATCGGCGACCCGCAGCGCCGCGCGGCGGTGCGCGAGCGCCTGCGCGAGGGCGGGCGCGAACTCATTGAGCTCGATGCCCGCCAGATCGGCGAATTTGCCGGCAATGCGCTGGAGCTCACCGGCCGGCGCGGCGAGCAACTGCTGGCCCTGTCCGAGCGCGCCTGCGCCAGCCTGACGCGCGGGCAGAAGGCGGTGATCGAGCGCAGCGCCACCTTGCTGCCGCTGCGCGTCCCCACCCTGGAGCTGGCTGGCGGCTCGGTGCGCTGCATGCTGGCAGGCATCCACCTGGCGCGGCGCCGCGTGGCATTCAGCGAGCCTGCCGGTACGCCGGCCGCCTCTTCGGGCGACAGCGGTTGCGTCGCGCAGGCAGGCATTATTTTTGATAATAATTCGGCTGCAGCGCTTATTGAGTAATAATTTTTAGCTATTTTTTCAATAGCATTGAAGGTGCTGCATCCAGCGCCGCTGCGTGGGCGTCCCGCAGCACCATGGTGCGCGCCACCTGGGCCAGCCAGACCACGGCAAAACCACAGGCCAGCGCGATCAGCCATTCGCCCAGCCGCGCCTGGTCGTCCAACAGGTAGGCGTTGCAAATGCGCACCGTCGAATCCGCGTAGAGCTGCCCCGCCACGGCCATCATCGGCAGGACGTTGCCGAGAAAAAAACCCTGCACCAGCAGCCCGGCTGGCTGCCACGACAGGCGCAGCGCTGCGCCGGCGAGCAGCAGCAGCACGAACTTGGCGGCCTCGACCGGCGGCGCCACCAACGCCAGGTCGAGCGCGCGCGGCACCATCAGCAGACTCAGGATGCCCCCCGCGGCCAGCAAGCCGCTGATGCCGTATGCGTTCCAGCGTGCCATGGCGGCACGTGCCTGTGGCCCGGCGGCACCGGCCAGCAGCGCGCCCGCCAGCAGCAGCAAGGGCGCCTGCAGCAGCATGTGGCGCAGCATGCTCGCCTCCAGCAGCGCACGCGCCGGGGGCAGTGCCAGCAAGGCGGCCAGCAGCCCCCCCGCCACCGTCGGCCAACGACCCAAGCGCGGCTGCGGGCGATGGCCGTTCACACGCCCCCCTTGGCCGCCAGATGGCGTGCGTAGTTGAGCGCCAGTTCTTGCTCGGCCAGGTCGAATACGCGCACCAGCCGGCCTTGCGCATCGAGCACCAGCAGGGCCGCGTTGTGCTCGTAGCCGCCACGGCCATCAGGCACCACCACCACCTGCAGGCGGCGCAGCAAGGCGGCGGATTCGTGCGCATCGGGCACCCGGGCGAACTGCCACAGCGCCGGATCAGCGCCCAGGCCGCGCGCGTAGGCCGCCAGGCGATCGGGCGTGTCGTGCCCGCCGTCGAAACTGATGGACAGCAGGCGCACGCCATCGCCCACGCCGCCCCCGCCCGCGCCCCCGCCGCCCTGCTGCAGCCTGCGCTGCATTTGCTGGAAGACACCGCCCAGGCTCAGGCAAAGCGTTTCGCAGCGGGTGTAAATGAAATCGACCACGGTGACGCGGCCCGGCGCGTGCAGCCATGCGGCCAGCGGCTGCACCGGGAGGCCCGGCCCTTCGATACGCACCTCGGGCACGGGCACCGGCTGCAGCGCCACCTCCAGGCGGCGCGCGCCCTCGGCCGTCCAGACCTGGAAATCGTCGGTCAGCCAGCTCGCACCCGCGTAGCCGGCGCAGGCCAGCAGCACTGCGGCAAGCGCAGTGCGCAGCATCAGGACCCGGCTGCCAGCGCCTTGAGCGCCGCGCCCCCCTCGAACGGCTTGGTGCGGGTACTGGTCTTGCGTTCGTGCTCGAACACCTCGGGCTTGATCGGCTCGGCCTTGTTCGACCAGGCGCCCCGAACGTAGCTGATCACGCCCGCCAGGTCGGCATCGCCGAGATGCTGGAACGAGGGCATGGAGCCCTTGTAGGTGGCACCAGCCACCTCGATCTCGCCATCAATGCCGTGCAGCAGGATATTGGCCAGCACGCGCGGTTCGCCCTTGGCCCATTCCGAGCCGTCGAGCGGCGGAAACACGCCCGGCAAACCCTTGCCCGTGGCCTGGTGGCAGGCCGCGCAGTTCGCGGCAAACAGCGCCTTGCCGTCCACGGCCGCGCCCGGTGCGGCCGGCGCCGGCCCCGAGAGGTCGGCGACCGTGCGGTGGTCCCCCAGGTTCGTGTCGCCGACTGGTTCGGCCGTCAGCAGGTAGACGACGCCGAACAGCACCATCGCGATCACCACGGCGACCACCGTCAGCGGAATCGGGCGCATGCGCTCTTCGGGTTCGGCGTTTTCGCGCTCCTGGGCGAGATGCGTGTCGGATTTTTGAGGTGTCGGTTCCATGGCGATGCTCCCAGGTTCAGGACGCCGCGGCGCTTGCCGCCGCAGCGGGTGCCGGTGCCGGCGTGGCGGCAGTTGCCGGTGCCGCGGCACCGCGCGGCTGCGGGGGCAGCACGGGGTAGGTATGGTTCAGCCCCTGGAGGTAGCGCACCAGGTCCAGCGCCTCTGGGCGTGCCACCACGACGCGGCCTTCGGGCACCGTGCCAGGCGGCAGCTTGAGCACCACATCCCCCTCTTCCGCCTTGGGCTTGACGTCGAACAGAAAGGGGTACGACGGCATGATGGAGCCTGGCACGTACGCGCGCGGCTGGAAGATATGGCCCAGATGCCAGTCCTGGCTGGGCTGGCGCGCGCCAATGTTGAACAGGTCGGGCCCGGTGCGCATGCTGCCCAGCAGGTGCGGCTTGTCGTACACATAGTCGGCGGGCACCGAGGCACGGCCCCAGCCGCGCTCAGCATCGGGGCCGAAGCTGCGGTCACGCGGTTGCTGCGAATGGCAGTACACACAGCCGTTGGAGATGTACACCTCGCGCCCACGCAGCTCGGCACTGGTGTACGGCTTGAGGCCCTCGGGCGCCTGGATGTCGCGCACCTGGATGTAGGGCAGCACGACCAGCGCCGTAGTGGCCACCGCCAGCGCCACCATGGCGCCCGCTGCGAGCTTGACTTCATTCTCCATAGAGGACCTCTTGAGCTTTACCGGGCCAGAACAGGGCGGCGCCGGTGCGCTGCGGGCCAAAGCGCAGCGCCATGGCCAGGAAATGGCCGACGAAGATGACATGGCTGGCGACCATGAATGAGCCACCCACGCTGCGCCACTGCAGGTAGGGAATCGTGACCGCCACCGAGTCCATGAAGGGGCGCGAGGCATCCAGCATGGCCGTGCCCTGCAACCAGCCGCCGATGGACAGGCCAACGAAATAGATGCTGATGCCAACCACCGCCAGCCAGAACTGCAGGGTGATGAGGCGCGGATACGGCCACTCCCAGTTGAGCACGCGCGGCATCATGAAATAGATGGCGCCAAACAGCACCATGGTGACGAAACCGTAAGCACCCAGGTGGGCATGCGCCACCGTGAAGTGGGTGAAGTGCGTGACCTGGTTGATGGAGCGCAGCGCCTCGAACGAACCCTGCAGCGACGACAGCATGTACATGAGGCCGCCAAACATCATGAAACGCAGCGTGGGCGAATAGCGCGCCAGGTGCATGCGCCCCCACATGGTGCCGGCCATGTTGATGGTGAAGGCCAGCACCGGGATGATCATCATCATGCTCTGCACGATGGACAGCGTGGTCAGCCAGCCAGGCACCGGCCCACCGATCAGGTGGTGGCCGCCCACCTGGCCATAGAAGAAGGCCAGCGTCCAGAACCCGAGGATGGACAGGTTGTACGAGCGCACTGGCCGCCCAATGATCTTGGGCAGGAAGTAGTAGATGGCCCCGACGCTCACCGGCGTGAACCACAGCCCCAGCACGTTGTGGCCGTACCACCAGTTGGTGGTGGCCTGCTGCACGCCGGTGTGCACACCCGGCAGCTTGGCGACGATGAAAAGCAGCGAAATCCAGAACAGCGCCGCCACGTGGTACCAGACGGTGACGTAGAGCGACTCGGCCTTGCGGTTCACCAGCGTGTAGAGGACCGGGCCGATGATGCAGATGAAACCGGCGACGATGAACAGGCCGATCTGCCAGGGAATCTCCAGGTACTCCATGCCGTCCGTCCAGCCCGAGCCGATGGCGCCGATGGCGCTGGCGATGCCGGTGTTGATCAGCGCGCCGCCCAGCAGCACCCAGACCCCGCCCATCAGCGGCGTGCGCAGCAGGCGCGGCAGCAGCCAGATGATGGTGCCCAGCGCGGCATTGGTGATCCAGCCGTAGAGCACCGCCGTGAGGTGGATGGTGCGGATGCGCCCGAAGGTCATCCAGGCTTCGTTCACCAGCAGATCCGGCATGTGCAGCTTGAGCGAGGAGGTAAGCCCCGCCACCGACCCCAGCAGCAGCCACATGCAGGCAAAGGCAATGAACATGAAGACGGGAAACGCGCTCGATCGGTCGGCCGCGACGCGGTTCTCCAGCTCGTCCGGGTCGGGTGGGTGGCCCGCCTCACCGGCCTCGGCGGCCGCCTGGCGCAGCGGCTGCTGAGCGTCTCCGGCCAGCGCCGGGTCGTCCGCGCGGCCGATTTCACCTGGCGCGAAAATGACCGAGGCAGCGCGTGGGTTCTCTACCAGCAGGCCTTTGCGCATGGACCAAATAAAGGCAAACAAGCCGATCAGCGAGAGCAGAAAGGCGCCTAACAGGCTCATGAGCGCACTGTCCATGGGAGAGTCCTTGTGGAGTGGCGCCAGCACCGACGGCGGCTGGCTAGTTGTTTGATTTGCCGCAATGCAAAAATTCGCCGCCTGGTTAAGCGGATTCGGGCGGAATTCTAAGATTCATAGGGAATGATTTTTTTGCGACGCGCTATTCCCCTGTGACCAGCATGCGTATTCTTGAGAAAATATAGGCAAAATCAGGATCTAGCGCTTGTGCATCAAACGCTAATAGCTATATTTTTAATAGCTAATTGCCTACGCGAATCGCTTCAATGTCCGCATCGCAGCCATCGCCAACGGCGATGTGCCGCCGCGCCACCCGCTGGACCATGGCCAACCACCCGGGGCGGTGCCAGCCCGTCAGTTCGGCCGGGTGGCTGATCAGCCCACAGAGATAGCGCTGCCCAGCGCCGTCCCAGCGCAGCGCCGCGCAGGCCCCCGTGCGCCGGCGCGAGACCAGCATGCCCAGTGGGCAGGGCGCACTCAGACAGCACAGTCCACAGCCGTTGCAGGGGGCGCCGAGCGCCGGCTTGGGCGGTGCGCCCGGCTGCAACCACAGAACGGTTTGGGGAGAGGCTTTCATGCGCTCACGCGTGCACGCAAAAGCACGATGGTAGGACCTGCAACAATGGCCCTTTCGCCTACCGGGTCCGCGCCATGCCCACTGCCCCGCCCTCTCCCGACGATCTGGCCGCTCTGCTGGCCAGCCACCGTGTGTGGGGCATGCTCACCGCTGGCGAGCAGGCAGTGCTCGCCACGCAGTGGGAGCCGCAGACAAGCACCGAGGGCGCCATGCTGCTGCCCCAGGGCGGTTTGCACACCCGGCTGGGCATGGTGCTCGCGGGTGCCATCGACCTGCACGACCCCGACCTGGACCACGGCGTGCGCCTGCAGCGCGGCGAGCTGTTCGGTTTTGGCGCCACGCCCACACGCCACCTGAGCACCTGGCAGGCGACGGCCGCGACCGATGGCGCCGTGGCCTGGCTGGCGCCGCAGGTGCTGTTGCAGCTGTGCCGGGCACACAGCGCGCTGGAGTATTACTTTCCCTCGCTGCCCACCGCGGCCGACATTGCGCAGCAGCAGGCTGCGCCCGGCGAGGACGGCGCGCACCTCAACCGGCTGGCCATGCCGGTCCGCGCCCTGGTGCAACGCGCGCCGGTGTGCCTGCCCATGGACACACCGATCCGCACCGTGGCCGAGCACATGCACGCGCAGCGCGTCTCTTGCGTGCTGCTGGTAGAGGGCGGCGGCGGCGGCAGTGGCGGCAATAGCACCGCGCTGCTGGGCCTGGTGACCGACCGCGACCTGCGCAACCGCGTGCTGGCCACCGGTAGGGACAGCGCGCTGCCGGTGCGGGGCATCGCCACGCTCGACCCCCATACGCTGCAGGCGCAAAGCCCGGCGTTCGAAGCGCTGCTGACGATGGCGCGCGCCAACATCCACCACCTGCCGGTGCTGGAAGGCGCGCGCATCGTCGGCATGGTCACGGCAACCGACCTGGCCGGGCAGCAAAGCACCTCGGCCGTCGTCCTGGCCGGCGAGATTTACAAACAGACCTCGGTGGCGGGCCTGGCCAAAGCGACCACGCGCCTCAAGGCCTTGCAGCGCCACCTGGCCGATGCCGGCACCAGCGCCTACAGCACAGGGCATATCGTCACCGCCATCACCGATGCCATCACCGTGCGCCTGATCCAGCTCGCCAAGGAGCGCATGGGCCCGGCGCCGGTGGACTATGTGTGGGTGGCGGCGGGCTCGCAGGCGCGCAGCGAGCAAACCGCGCTGTCCGACCAGGACAACTGCCTGGTGCTTGGCGACGACTACGACGAGGCGCTGCACGGCGCCTGGTTCCGCGAATTCTCGCGCTTCGTCTGCGACGGCCTGGCCGAGTGCGGCTACATCCACTGCCCCGGCGAGATGATGGCCATGACCGACCAATGGCGCCAGCCGCGCAAGCGCTGGGCCGAGTACTTTCGCCAATGGGTGGACACGCCCGAGCCGATGGCGCTGATGCTGACCTGCGTGTTTTTTGACCTGCGCGCCATCCACGGCCGCACCGAGCTGCTCGACAGCCTGCGCCACGAGCTGCTGGCGAACACGCGCGGCAACAGCCTGTTCCTGGCGCACATGGTGGGCAACGCGCTCAAGCACCGCCCGCCGCTGGGGCTGTTCGGCACCATTGCGCGCATCCGCGGCGGCGAGCATGCAGGCACCATCGACCTCAAGCACACCGGCATCGTGCCCATCGTCGATCTGGCGCGCCTGTACGCCCTGGCCGGTGGAATGCCGCAAGTGAACACGCACGACCGGCTGGAAGTGGCCGCCTCCTCCGGTGAAGTCAGCGCGCAAAGCGCCCGCGACCTGCGCGAGGCCCTGGAATTCATCTCCAAGCTGCGCATCGCACACCAGGCACGGCAACTGGCCCAGGGCCAGGCACCCGACAACTTCCTGGCGCTGGAGGAACTCTCGAACTTCGAGCGCAGCCATCTGAAGGAAGCCTTTCAGGTGGTGCAGACCGTGCAGGACGTGCTGGCCCAGCGCTACCAGGCGGGGCGGTTTTAGGGCTTTGCTTGATTGGCTGCGCTCGGCCCTGGCCGTTGGCACAAGCGCAGTGCAGGCATTGGGGTCGGACGACGATTTCGCGCAGCGAAACTCGTGCTCCGACCCCAATCCCGGAATGTGGGGCGCAGCATATACAGGGGGCTTCGACAAACGCAAATACAAGCCATTTTGGCCTCCAGCGCTTGGTACATAAGCGCTACCAGCTATAAACCTAGTAGCAACCTCAATACTTGATCCGCGCGTAATACGTCTTCTGCGCTGCCTCGCGCGCCTGGCGCAAGGTGTGGATGCCCTGCTCGGCCAGCAGCGGGATCAAGCGCAGCCAGATCTCTGCCGTCACCAGCGCATCGCCCAGCGCCGTGTGCCGGCCCAGCACCGTGACGTTGAAGCGCTCCGCAATGGCTTCGAGCCGGTGCGAGTCCTGGTTGGGGTGCACCACGGCCGAGAGCAACAAGGTGTCGAGCACCGGCTGGCGAAAAACGATGCCCGTGGCCTCTTCCTGCAACTGCAGAAACTTCATGTCGAAGGCGGCGTTGTGCGCCACCAGCACGGTGTCGTGCGCGAAGGCGTGGAACACCGGCAGCACCTCAGCAATGCGCGGCTGGTCCTGCACCATGTCCTGGCGGATGCCGTGGATCGGAATCGATTCGGCCGAAATACTGCGGCCCGGGTTCACCAGTTGGTCGAAGCACTCCTGGCGCAAGAGCTTGCCGTTGACGATGCGCGCCGCGCCAATCTGGATGATGGCGTCGCCCCCTGAGGGGTTCAGGCCCGTGGTTTCGGTGTCGAACACGGTGTAGGCCAGTTCGGCGAGCGGCCGGTCTTCGAGTTCGCTGCCCTCTTCCATGCTCTGGAACAGGTCGAAATCGTAGAACTCCGGGCGACTGGGCAGCTCGGCCGCCGCCAGGCTGCCTGGCGCTGGCTGGCTGCTGGCGAGCGGCAGCAGAAAGCGAAACAGCGCCTGGTGGCGCACGCGCTCGCGCTCGAACCACATTTCGCCGCCATGGCGCTCGACCACGTCGCGCACCGAGAGCGGCGTGCGCTCGGTGCCAAAGCGCATGGCGTCCATCTCCCAGCTCATCACGGTTTCGTTGCTCATGGCCTGGCCGCCCCAGACCAGGTCAAGCTGGGCGTGCGCGCCCGCGCGCGCCAGGCGCAGTTGCAGAAAGCGCACCTCGAACTCGTCCACCAGGCGCGTGCCCAGGTAGGTGAGCGCCTGCAGCAGCGTGTAGCTGTCCACCTTGAGCCAGAGCACCGGGTCGATCGCCTCCAGCGTCACCGGGCAGCCGCAGCGCGCGCCGAGCTGGCGCTGCGCGGCGGCGGCAAAGTCGGCGCCCAGCATGTCTTCGAGCGGCCAGCGGGTCTTGAGGCGCTGGGCGCTGCGCTGCGCAAGGTCGGTGACCCGCTTGCCCATGGACGCCACCTCCTCGCGCACCACGCCCAGAAAGCGCTCGCGCATGGCAGGCTCGATGTCGGGGTAGCCCAGCATGTCCACCGCCGCCTGAATGTTAGCCAGCGACGCACGGCTGCCTTCGGTCAGGCCATGCAGCAGCTGGTCGCGCTCGGATTCCTCTGCCACGCTCTCGGTCACGTTGTCGAGCATGAGCACAAAGCCGGTGACCTCGGTGCTTCGGCCCAACACGCCCTGGCTGGCGCGCACCGCCGCCACCTGCACGCGCAGCAACTGTCCGCCCGCCACCGCGGTGACGAACTGCGCTGTCGGCCGGGCATCGCCCTTGGCCACGGCCTGCTGGATGCGCTCGAAGGCATGGGCCAGCACCTGGCGCTCCAGCGCCGCGTAAATCGAGCGGCCAATGCCGATCAACTCGGCACCAGCGGCCAGCTGCGGTCCCTGCGAGAGCGCGCGAAAGGCCTGGCGTGCACGCTGGTTGTACAGCAGGATGCGCCCGGCGTGGTTGCACACCACCACGCTCTGGTGGAGCTCGGCCATCAGCGCAGCCAGGCGGTCTTTCTCCTGCTGCACGCGCTCGCTGGCCTGCGTGACCTGCGCGTCCATGTCGGCACGCAGGCGGTCGCGCTGCGCCGCCAGTTCGTTCACCGCCACCGCCAGCGCCTGCATCTCGCGCGTGCCGCGCGGCTTGAGCTGCTGCGGCCGGCGCGCCGCCAGCACGACACGGGCCTCCTCCAGCAAACGGTGCGGCGCACCGACGTAGCGCTGGTGCAGCACGCGCAGCACCGCCGCCACGGCAATCAGCCCCAGCACCCAGCCGACAAACACCAGCGCGATCCGGCCCGCCAGCACCTGGCCCACGGCCTCGCGCTCGGACGCGCCGAGCGTGGACCAGACGATGGCCGACATCAGCACCAGCCACAGCGCCATCACCAGGCCGGCCAGCGCAATGGCGGCGATCAGCCGCGGGTCGCTGCGTTTCACGGTGCGATCTCCGCGAAGCGTTCGGCCGGCCGACGGGCTGACGCACGTTGGCTCATGGCCGTTCCTTGGCGAGCATCTCGGCCACGCGCGCCACCAGTTCGCGCGTAGCAAAGGGCTTGGTCATGTAGTCGTCCGCGCCCAGGGCCATGCCTTTGGCCAGATCGGTGTCGCGCCCCTTGGCGCTGAGCATGAGGATGCGCGTGTGCGCCAGCGCCGGGTCGGCCCGCACGCCGGCACACACCTCGAAGCCGGATTTGATGGGCATCATCACATCGAGCAGCACCAGGTCCGGCGCCTCGCGGGCGATGGCGTCCAGCGCCTGCTGACCATCGCGCGCGATGCTCACGGCGTAGCCCTCGCGCTGCAGCAGGTATTCGAGCGACACCACGATGTTGGGTTCGTCGTCGGCAATCAAAATCTTCTTTTGGGTCATGGGGCAGTGTCTCCAGAAAACGCGGGGTGCCAGGGCAGCCAGAAGCAGAAGCAGGCGCCGGGCGGTGCGCCAGGGGCAGGCGGCTCCAGCCACAGGCGGCCGCCAAAGTGCGCCACGATGTGCTGGCTGATCGGCAGCCCCAGACCGGTCCCCTGGCCGCCCGGCGTCGGCCCGCCCGCTTGGTGAAAGCGGTCAAAAATGAGGCGTTCGTGGCCCGCCGGCACACCGGGGCCATTGTCCTGCACGCACACGGTCAGGCCTTGCCCGTCGCCGCGCGCGCGCAGTTGCACGCGCCCACCCTGCGGTGGCACGAACTTGGCGGCGTTGGAGATGAGGTTCAGCAGCACCTGGAGCAAGCGGTCCGGGTCGGCGTGCAGGGGCGGCAAGGCGTCAGGAAGGTCGAGCTGCATCTCTGCGCCCCGGTCGTTGAGCAGCGCCGCCGTGGTGGCCACGGCTTTTTCGAGCAGGGCGCGCACGTCGATGTCGGCCAAGCGCCAGTCGATGTGCCCGGACTCGATCTTGGCCATGTCGAGCACCTGGTTGACCAGTCGGGTGAGGCGCTCGGTCTCCTGCACGATGATGTCGACAAAGCGCTGGCGCTGCTGCGGCGGCACCTCGGCATCGCCCTGCAGAATCTCTGCCAGCGCGCGTATCGACGTCAGCGGTGTGCGCAGCTCGTGTGTCACCGAGGACATGAAATCGTCCTTCAGGCGGTCCAGGCTCTTGAGCTGCTCGTTCGCACTGCGCAACTCGCTGGTGGCCTTCTCCAGTGAGAGCGACTTGGTTTCCAGCGCGCGCGAGTAGCTGCGCAGTTGCGAGGCCTCTTCCAGCATGGCCAGCACATCGCCTTGCGAGAGCGTCTCCTCGTCAGATACCGAGGCCACCAGCACCCGTGCCGAGGCGCTGCCCACGGCCCCTGCCAGCTGCGCTTCGACAAACTGCACCAGGCGTGCGTCCGGGACCAGGGCCTGGTCCGCGGGAAACCCGGCCTGCTTGGCATAGCCACGCCAGAGCTCACGGGTCTTTTCCACGCCGAGGAAACGCTCGCAAAGGCGCTTGAGTTCGGCGGCGTCGGCGCGCCCGCGCCAAAACACCGGTGTTTGCGCCGTGCCGCGCCGAAACACGTCGACAAACAGCAGCGCCTGGCTGGCTTCGCGGCCGGACGGCGCGCGCCAGAGCGACACCACGACATAGGCCGCGCAGTTGGTCAGCAGGCTCCAGAACAGCGAATGCGTCAGGCTGTCCAGGCCCTGCAGGCCCCACAGCGATTCGGGCCGCAGCCAGGCGATGCCCCACGGCCCGGCCGTGAGGAAACCCGCGTCCAGCCAGCCCGACTTGGCGATGGACGGCAGCATGAGTGTGTAGACCCACACGCCAAAACCCACGATCAACCCGGCCAGGGCGCCCGCGCGCGTGCCGCCGCGCCAGTACATGCCGCCCAGCAGTACCGGGGCAAACTGGGCCACGGCGGCAAAGCTGATGAGGCCAATGCTTGCCAGCGCATACGCGTCCCCCGCCAGTTGGAAGTACACGTAGCCCAGCAGCAGCACGCCCACGATGGCGGCGCGTCGGATCATCAGCAGCGGGCGCGTGAAATCGCGCGGCTGGCGGGCAGCGCCCAGCAGGCGAAGCCGCAGCAGCAGCGGCAGCGCCAGCTCGTTGCTGACCATGGTGGAGACGGCCACGGTTTCAACGATGACCATGCCGGTGGCGGCCGACAGCCCGCCGACGAAAACAAACAGCGCCAGCGCGTTCTGCCCCGCTGCCAGGGGCAGCGAGAGCACAAAGTGCTCGGGGTTGTGCACGCCACTGCTGAAATACAGCAAACCGCCCAGGGCAATGGGCAGCACGAAAATGTTGATCAGCAAGAGGTAGAGCGGAAACAGCCAGCTCGCGCGGCGCACATGGTCTTCGTGCACGTTCTCCACCACCATGACCTGGAACTGCCGTGGCAGCACCAGCGCGGCGCACAGGGCCAGCACCATCAGCCCCATCCAGCGCGCCCAGGAATACGCCCCGCCCTGTTCGGCATGGAGCAGCGCCGCCAGATCAGGCCTGGCCCGCGCCTGGGCAAAGATGTCGCCCAGGCCACCAAACAGGCCATAGACGACAAATACCCCCACACAAAGAAAGCCCGCCAGCTTGACCAGCGACTCAAAGGCTATGGCCGCCACCATGCCCTCGTGGCGCTCGGTGGTATCGAGGTGGCGCGCGCCAAACACGATGGCGAAACCGGCCAGGGCGATGGCCACGTAAAAGGCGCTGTCCTGGCTCCAGTGCAGGTGCGCTGGCGCCACCGCGCTGCCGGACGTGAGCAGTGCATAGCCCGAGGACACGGCCTTGAGCTGCAGCGCAATGTAGGGCACGATGCCCACCACGGCCACCAGCGTCACCAGCGTGGCGAGCAACTGGCTTTTGCCATAGCGGCTGGCGATGAAGTCGGCAATCGACGTGATGCGGTGCGTCTTGGCGATGCGAATCATCTTGCGCAGCACCGTCCAGCCCAGCACCATGGCCAGCGTGGGCCCCAGGTAGATGGGCAGGAACCACATGCCGCCGGTTGCAGCGCGCTCCACACTGCCGAAATACGTCCACGCGGTGCAGTAGACCGCCATCGACAGCGCGTACACAGAGGGGTGGGCGATGACCGAGCGGTGCGCGGCAGCGCGGCGGTCGGCCCAGTAGGCCACCCCGACGAGCAGCAGCAGGTAGGCCAGCGAGGTACCAATGACAAGTGGCGCTGGCAGCATGGTGGTCAATCCCGCACCTGCGGCTGCACTGGCGGCTGTACCTGCGGCTGCGGCAGTTCGGGCTCGGACGCCGCAGGCGTTTCAAGGCCTGTGCGCGACTCCATCCACCAGGCGACGGTGGCAATCGTGGTGCCCCAGATGACAAACAGCGCCAGCGGAAACAGCGGAATGCCCAACACGGTCAGGCCGCTGTCCCACAACCCCAGCAACGGAAAATTCAGCAGCAGCCAACCTGCGGCAAACAAGGCACCGAGGCGCTGGGCACGCAGCGTGTGGCTCACGGCAATCTCCGTTCAAGGGCGGCAGCGCACGGCAGGCGCGCGGCGCCCACCATTGTGGCCCGGCCACTTACCGGCGACTTACTTCCCCGCGCGGCGCTGCGGCATGGCCGTCACAGGGTGGCCAACCCACCACGCGCCAGCACCGGCGCCAGCGCCACCCCGGTCGGCGTGCCGGCGCGCACCACATCCTCGGGCGTGCCGGCCGCCACGATGCGCCCGCCGCCGCTGCCGCCCTCGGGGCCCAGGTCCAGCACCCAGTCGGCTTCGGCGATCACGTCCAGGTCGTGCTCGATGACGACCACGCTGTGGCCCGCGCCCACCAGGCGGTGCAGCACGCGAATCAGGCGATCGACATCGGCCATGTGCAGGCCGACCGTGGGCTCGTCGAGCACATACAGCGTGTGCGGCGCATTCTGTCCGCGCCGGCCCAGCCGCAGCGCCGGGCCGCTCCCAAGCAAGGCTGCGTCCCCCTCGGGGGGACCGTCGTCCGAAGGAACGACGAGGGGGCCATCTCGGTCGCGCACCTTGGTCAGCTCGGTGACCAGCTTGATGCGCTGCGCCTCGCCGCCGCTGAGCGTGGGGCTGGGTTGGCCCAGCGTCAGGTAGCCCAGGCCCACGTCCTTGAGCAATTGCAGCGGGTGGCTGATGGCGGGCATGGCGGCGAAAAAGTCCACCGCCTCGTCGACCTCCATGCGCAGCACCTCGCCCACGCTCTTGCCGCGCCAGGTGACGGCCAGCGTTTCGGGGTTGAAGCGCGCGCCGTGGCAGGCTTCGCAGGGGACTTTCACGTCGGGCAGAAAGCTCATCTCGATGGTGCGCACGCCCTGCCCTTCGCACACCGCGCAGCGGCCCGCACCGGTGTTGAAACTGAAGCGCCCGGCCGCGTAACCCCGTGCCTTGGCTTCGAGTGTTTCGGCGTACAGCTTGCGCACCGTGTCCCAGAAGCCGATGTAGGTGGCGGGACAGGAACGCGGGGTTTTGCCGATCGGCGTCTGGTCCACTTCCAGCACGCGGTCAATGGTCTCGAAGCCCGAGAGGCCGGTGCAGCCCACAAGCGCCGGCAGACCTGGAGCCCCCTCGCTCCGCACTGCGTGTCCTCGCTGCCCCCCAAGGGGGGTCTGCACGCCTTGGGGCGGCCCGGCGGCGCGCAGGCCCGCATCCATGGCCTCGCGCCCGGCCTTGGTCGAGCGCTGCTGCACCCAGGCCTGCACGTTGGTCAGCAGCACGTCGCGCGCGAGCGTCGATTTGCCTGAGCCGCTGACGCCGGTAATGGCGACGAGGCGGCCCAGCGGCACGTGGGCAGTGACGTGCTGCAGGTTGTGCAACTGCGCGCCGTGCACCGTCAGCCACGCGAGGGGCGCCTCAGATTTAGAGATTTTTTGGCCTCCAACGCTTATCCCATTTGCGCTATCAGCTATCGAAATAGAAGCTTTCTCCGGCTCTGGCTGGCGCGGCTCCGCCACCCCTCTGCGCGCCTGCAACGGGTGGCGCATGGCGTGCAACAGGTAGCGGCCGGTCTGCGAGCCTTCGGCAGCGGTGAGGTCCTGCACCGTGCCCTCTGCCACCAGCGTGCCGCCGCGCTTGCCCGCGCCAGGGCCGATGTCGATGATGTGGTCGGCCGCGCGGATGGTCTCTTCGTCGTGCTCCACCACCACCAGCGTATTGCCGTGGTTGCTGAGCTGGCGCAGCGCACCCAGCAGCATCTGGTTGTCGCGCGCGTGCAGGCCGATGGTGGGCTCGTCGAGCACATAACACACGCCCTGCAGGTTGCTGCCGAGCTGCGCCGCGAGGCGAATGCGCTGCGCCTCGCCGCCGCTGAGCGTGGGCGCACCGCGCTCGAGCGTGAGGTAGCCCAGGCCCACTTGCTCAAGAAAGGACAGGCGCCCGGCAATCTCGGGCAGCAGGTCGCGGGCGATGGCGGCTTCGCGCGTGCTGAGCGCGTAGGCCGGAGGGGTTTGGGCAAGGGACTCCACCGCGTCCAGGCCCTGCACCCAGGCGTGCATGTCCTTCACCGAGCGCTGCGCCAGATCCGTAATCGCCACGCCGGCAAACTGCACGGCGCGCGCGGTGGGGTTCAGGCGGGTGCCGGCGCAGGTCGGGCAGGCCAGGTCTTGCACATCGTCCACCTCGGGCTCGGCAAAGGTCTGCTCGCGGCCCTTCTGGTCGGCGGCTTGCACCGAATCGTCGAACACCTTGCGCTGCTCTTTGCTGAGCTTGACGCCCGTGCCCACGCAATCGGGGCACCAGCCGTGCTTGCTGTTGTACGAGAACAAGCGCGGGTCGAGTTCAGGGTACGAAGTGGCGCAGACCGGGCAGGCGCGTTTGGTGGAAATCACCTGCAACTGGCCGATGCCCGCCGTGGGCAGACCATCGCCCAGCGTTTGCGCGAGGCCGTCGAGACCGCTCAGCACGTGCACCACACCTTTGCCCAGGTCCAGCGCGCGGGCCAGCTGCTCGCGCAAGAGCGCTTCGTTCTTCGGCGTGACATCCAGGCTCCACACCGGCAGCTCGATGGTGTGCTCCTTGAAGCGGTCGAGCCGGGCGAACGGCGTGACGGGCACGAAATTGCCATCGACGCGCAGATGCGTGTAGCCACGCGGCCGGGCCCAATCCGCCAGCTCGGTGTAGACACCCTTGCGCGCCACCACCAGCGGCGCCAGCAGGCCGATGTGCTGGCCACGGAACTGGCGCATCAGCTGCGCGGCAATGCGCTCGGGCGTTTGCGGCTGCACCGCCGCGCCGTCGTGGATGCAGTGCTGCGTGCCGAGCTTGACGTACAGCAGGCGCAGGAAGTGCCAGACCTCGGTGGTGGTGCCCACCGTGCTCTTGCGCCCGCCGCGCGAGAGCCGCTGCTCAATGGCCACCGTGGGCGGAATGCCGTAGACGGCATCGACCTCGGGCCGGCCCGCCGGTTGCACGATGCTGCGGGCGTAGGCGTTGAGCGATTCCAGGTAGCGGCGCTGGCCTTCGTTGAACAGAATGTCAAAGGCCAGCGTGGACTTGCCCGAGCCGCTGACGCCGGTAATGACGTTGAACCGCCCGCGCGGAATCTCTACCGACAGGCCTTGCAGGTTGTGCTCGTGCGCGTTGACGATTTCTATGCTGTTTTTGGCCTTCAGCGCACGCTGTGCTTGTGCCAGCCGCTTCTGATTCAGGAGCATGGACATGGCATCGGACACGCCCGAGCCACCCGCCCCCAGCGCAGCGGCGTAGTCGCGCAGCGCCGCACCGGTGTGCGAACGCGGGTGCTCGCGCACCACGTCGGGCGGCCCTTCGGCCACCAGCTCGCCGCCGCCGTCGCCGCCCTCCGGCCCCAGGTCAATGAGCCAATCGGAGGCCGCGATCACGTCCAGGTTGTGCTCGATGACGATGAGCGAATTCCTGCCATCGAGCAGGCGCCCAAACGCACGCATCAGCTTGGCAATGTCGTCAAAGTGCAGGCCGGTAGTCGGCTCATCAAACAGAAACAGCGTGCCACGGCGCGCCAGCGGCTGGCGGCTGCTCGACTGGCTTTTCGCGGCGCCGGCGAGAAAGCCCGCCAGCTTGAGCCGCTGCGCCTCGCCGCCGCTGAGCGTCGGCACCGGCTGGCCCAGCTTCACGTACTCCAGCCCCACCTCGACAATGGGCGCCAGCGCGCGCAGCACCTCGCGGTCGTTGGCAAAGAGTGCCACCGCCTCGCTCACTGTGAGCGCAAGCACATCCGCCACCGACAGCGAAATCAAATAATTGGGGTCAGACTCCAGTTTTTTAACTTGATCGGCACCCGGAGACAAATTGGAGTCTGACCCCAATTGTTGCGGTTTCTTGCGGGTGATGGTGACTTCGAGGATTTCCGGGCGGTAGCGCTTGCCGTCGCAGTCCGGGCAGCGCAGGTAGACGTCGCTCAAGAACTGCATCTCCACATGCTCGAAGCCCGAGCCGCCGCAGGTCGGGCAGCGGCCGTCGCCGCTGTTGAAGCTGAACTTGCTGGCCGTGTAGCCGCGCTCGCGCGCCAGTGGGGCGGCGGCGAAGAGTTCGCGGATGGCGTCCCAGGCGCCGACGTAGCTCACCGGGTTGGAACGCGCGGTTTTGCCAATGGGCGACTGGTCGACGAACACCACGTCCGAGAGGTGGTCCGCGCCCAGCAGCCGGTCGTGCGCACCGGGCGTTTCTGTCGCCTTACCGAAGTAGCGCAGCAGCGCGGGCGCCAGCACATCTTGAATCAGGCTGGATTTGCCCGAGCCGCTGACGCCGGTGACGGTCACCAGGCGCTGCAGCGGGAAATCCACCGTGATGTTCTTCAGGTTGTGCTCGCGCGCGCCTTCCAGGACGAGGCGCGGCGTGGCGTCCGTCACCTTGCGGGCGAAAGGCAGGCCCACGTGCTTGCGTCCGCCCAGGTACTGGCCGGTGAGCGTGTCGGCGCGGCGCAGTGCGTCGGGCGTGCCGTCGAACACGATCTGCCCGCCGCGCTCGCCCGGGCCGGGGCCGAAGTCGAGCACGCGGTCGGCCGCCAGCATGACGGCCGGGTCGTGCTCCACCACCACCAGCGTGTTGCCGGCATCGCGCAGGCGCAGCATGGCCTCGGTGATGCGGTGCATGTCGCGCGGGTGCAGGCCGATGCTGGGCTCGTCGAGCACGAACAGCGTGTTGACCAGCGACGTGCCCAGCGCCGTGGTCAGGTTGATGCGCTGCACCTCGCCGCCCGAGAGCGTGCGGCTTTGCCGGTCGAGCGTGAGGTAGCCGATGCCGACTTCGTCCAGGTACTTCAGGCGCGTGCCGATTTCCTCGTGCAGGAGCTTGAGCGCCTGGGCGTCGCCGCTCTCACGTGCGGCGCTGGCGGAGGGTGCGGGCGCCTCTGATGCCTCAATTTCTTGGTCAAATTGGCCTCCAGCGCTTATCCCATCTGCGCTATCAGCTATCAACTTCGTAGTATTTTTCGACAGCTGCTCAAAGAAACTGCGCACCCGGCTCAGCGGCAGCAGCATCAAATCGTGCAGGCACAGCCCCGGCAGCGCTTCGAGCTGCGCGCGGCTCCAGGCCACGCCTTGCGGCATGAAACGCTCGGACCTGGAGCCCCCACGCTCGGCACTGTCGTGTCCTTGCTGGCCCCCAAGGGGGCTGTCGCCGCTTGGGGCGGCCCGGCGCGGCGACGGCGGCAGCACCGCGTCGGCGTCTGCCTTGCTGCCGATGCGCCAGAGCAGGCTCTCGGTTTTGAGCCGCGCGCCGGCGCAGGTCGGGCACGGCGTGTAGCTGCGGTACTTGGACAGCAGCACACGGATGTGCATCTTGTAGGCCTTGCTCTCCAGGTATTCAAAGAAGCGCGCAATGCCGTACCACTGCTGGTTCCACTTGCCCTTCCAGTTGGGCGAACCGCCAATCACCCACTGCTGCTGCTCGGGTGTCAGGCGGTTCCAGGCGGTATCGCGCGGAATTCCGGCGGCCTCGGCATGGCGCATGAGGTCGTCCTGCGCTTCCTTCCAGGCGGGGGTTTGCAGCGTCTTGATGGCGCCAGCCCGCAGGGTTTTCTTGGGGTCGGGAATCACCAGGCCATAGTCCACGCCGATCACCCGCCCAAAGCCCCGGCAGGTCTCGCATGCACCGGCGGGCGAGTTGAACGAGAACATCGACGGCAGCGGTTCGCTGTAGCGCAGGTTGCTGTCCGGGCAATGCAGCCCGGTGGAGAACTGCCAGATCTCGGCCTCGGCGTTCTCCACCAGCCGGTAGACCGCCATGCGGCCGCTGCGCTTGAGCGCCACCTCGATGGCTTCAATGGCGCGAGACTTCTCGACGCTGGCCATGCGAAAGCGGTCCGCCACCACGTCCAGCAACTTGACTCCCGCGACTTCCCGCTCGGCCTGAATCTTGGTGAAACCGCTGGCCGACAGCCACTCGGTCACCTGCTCGGCGCTGGTGTTGGCGGGCAGTTCGACAGGAAAGGTCACCACCAACCGGTCCTCGGAACCGCTGCGCTCCAGCAGTTCCGCATAAATCGTTTCAGCCGAATCGTGGCGCACCGGCTGCGCCGTCTCGCGGTCGAACAACTGGCCAGCACGAGCGAACAACAGTTTCAGGTGGTCGTTCAGCTCGGTCATCGTGCCCACGGTCGAGCGCGAGCTGCGCACCGGATTGGTCTGGTCGATGGCGATTGCGGGGGGCACACCCTCCACCTTGTCCACCGCCGGCTTGTCCATCCGGTCGAGAAACTGGCGCGCGTAGGCGCTGAAGGTTTCCACGTAGCGCCGCTGCCCTTCGGCGTAGAGCGTGTCGAACACCAGGCTGGATTTGCCCGAGCCGCTGGGGCCAGTGACCACGGTGAGTTCGCCCGTTTTCAGCACCACGTCAAGGTTTTTGAGATTGTGCTGGCGGGCACCAAAAATGCGAATGCTGCCGGTGTCGTCGTGGGTCATGGAAGGAAGCTTGGAGCGTGGGCGAAACATTCTAGGGATGGCCTTCGGCCGATGTTGGTGCAGGGTCTTGGCCGCTCTGCAGAGAGGCGCGCGAACCGTCGGCCATGCCCCGCGCAAGCACCTGCTGCCCGGCGGCCGGATGCCCTGGGCTTTCCCTCTCGCTTCGCCGCAGCAGAGTGGCAAACTCGTCCCCTACAAAAAAGCCGATGGAGAACCGACCGATGCGCTTGTATCTGCCACTTCTGCGCCCCGCAATCGCCCTGGGACTTGCGCTTGCAACATGCTTGCCTGCTGCCGCGCAGATCCTTATCGGGCAAACCGCGGGGTTCTCTGGCCCGGTTGCCGCTGGCGTCCAGGAGACCACCGATGGCGCCATGGTGCTGCACGATCCGGTGACCCCGCAGGTGCCCAACGTACGGGCCACCTACCAGCGCGAAGCGGAAAAGACCATGACCTAACCTCGCAGCGCCATAGGCCCTGCAAGCAAGCCGACGCGGGCGTACAGTCCCTGATTCGCGAGCCTAGCTGGGCGCAGAGTGTGCCAGCCCAGCCCAACCACGGGAGCCCTTCATGAGCCGCTTGAAAATTTTTGCAACCAGCCTTCTGGTCGCCACGTGTCTGCAGGGCTTGGCCCATGCGCAATTGCTGGTCGGTCAAACGGTGGGCGTCACCGGCTCGGCCGCGGCCACGGTCAAGGAATCCATGCGCGGCGCGCAGCTCTACATTGACGCTGTGAACGCTCGCGGCGGGGTGAACGGGCAACAGGTCCAGATCTTGACGCTCGATGACAAATTCGACCCCAAGCTCACCCTGGCCAACGCCCACACCCTGATCCAGGAAAAGGGCGTGCTGGCCTTGTTCATGACCCGTGGCACCCCGCACACGGTCGGCATCATCCCGCTGCTGGACGAATTCGGCGTGCCGCTGGTGGGGCCATCGACCGGCGCCATGGTGCTGCACCAACCGCTGAAAAAGAACATCTTCAACGTGCGCGCCCCCTACCAGCGCGAAGTGAAAAAGGCCATCGCCTACCTGAGCACCCTGGGCGTGCAACGCATTGGCGTGGTGCACGTGGACGACACTTTTGGCACCGATGCGTTGGCAGGCGCGCTCGAAGGGTTCGATGAGAACAAGCTCAAGGCCCTGTTCGTCGAGAAATTCGACCGCGCGAAGCCCGATTTCAGCGCCCTGGCACCGCGTGTCGCCAAGCAGAATCCGCAAGCCGTGCTGATTTTCGGCACGGGATCTGCCGTGGTGGACGGCATCAAGGCCTTGCGCGCGGCGGGGGTCGCCGCGCAAATCATCACACTCTCCAACAACGCCTCGGGCGGCTTCGTCAAGGCACTGGGCGAACAATCGCGCGGAGTCGTCGTTTCGCAGGTCTTCCCTTCGGAGCGCGCTGTCACCTACCCGCTGGTACGCGAGGCCACTGGACTGGCGCAAGAGGCGAAAATCACCCTGACGCCGGCCATGGTCGAGGGGTTCACCAATGCCAAGGTACTGGTCGAGGGCCTGCGCCGCGCCGGCCCCAACCCCACGCGTGCGCGCCTGCACGAGGCGCTGGAATCGTTCAAGAAGTTTGACCTGGGCGGCCTGACACTGAGCTACAGCCCGGACGACCACTCGGGCCTGGACTTTACCGACCTGTCGATCATCGGGGCGGATGGGTACTTTCGACGCTGACGCCGTTTCCATAGCCGAGAAAGTGCGCTCGCGGCCGGCACTGCGCACAAACACCAAAAATAAATTTTTTGCCTCGGCCAAGGCAGATCTGACGCGGGACTGACGTCAACCTTGCATCGGCTTGCGCCAGGCTGATGCCACACTGACAACTCAAGGGGAAACCCTGTATCCGAAAGTCGTCAGACGGACCATTCTGACGGCGGCGCGCACCATTTTCGTGCCGCTGTTGTGCGCCGCTTCCCGAAGCAAAAAATCCGTAAGAACTTGGTCAGGCGGCCTGCTGAGAATCCGCCACCCTCCCGAACATTTCGGCACAGGTGTGGAGCAACACAAAGGAGACCCGATGACCGACCCGGTAGTAGACAAGATCCAGCGCAATCCGAAGTACGCGCTACTCAGGCACAAACGCAATCGGCTGGGCGTCACGCTCACCATTCTGATGTTGGTCGTTTACTACGGCTACATCGCGTTGATTGCCTTTGACAAATCCTTTCTCGCGCAGCCCATCGGCGCGGGGGTGACCTCACTGGGCATTCCCATCGGGCTGGCGGTGATCATCTTCACCATTGTCATCACGGGCATCTATGTGCAACGTGCCAATGGCGAGTTCGACGCACTGACCAAAGACATCCTGAAGGACGCCACGAAATGAACGCCCGCTTCACTTCCCGCGCGGCGCTTCTGGCGCTACTGGCCCTGTCTGCCGCAGGCGCGGCGCAAGCTGCCGGCCCCGACCTGGGTGACGTCGCCAAGCAGGCGACGAACTGGACGGCGATCTCGATGTTCGCCGGTTTCGTGCTGCTCACGCTGTGGATCACCAAGTGGGCCGCGTCCAGAACCAAGTCGGCATCTGACTTCTATACCGCTGGCGGCGGTATCACGGGCTTCCAGAACGGCCTGGCGATTGCCGGCGACTACATGTCGGCCGCGTCGTTCCTGGGTATTTCCGCCGCCGTCATGGCCTCGGGCTACGACGGCCTGATCTACTCGATCGGTTTTCTGGTGGGCTGGCCCATCATCACCTTCCTGATGGCCGAGCGCCTGCGCAACCTGGGCAAGTTCACCTTTGCCGACGTGGCCGGCTACCGCTTCCAGCAAGGCCCCATCCGCGCCTTCGCGGCTTCGGGCACGCTGATCGTCGTGGCCTTCTACCTGATCGCGCAGATGGTTGGTGCCGGCCAGCTCATCAAGCTGCTGTTTGGCTTGGAGTACTGGATGGCCGTGGTCATCGTCGGCGTGCTGATGATGGTCTATGTGCTGTTTGGCGGCATGACGGCCACCACCTGGGTGCAGATCATCAAGGCCTGTTTGCTGCTGGCGGGCGTGACCTTCATGGCCTACATGGTGCTGGCCCAATACGGTTTCAGCCCCGAAGCGCTGTTCGCCAAGGGCGTGCAAGTGCGTGCAGCCATCGCCGCCAACACCGGCAAGACGCCGGAAGAGGCGGCGAAGGCGGGCCTGGCCATCATGGGCCCGGGCGGCTTCATCAAAGACCCGATCTCGGCCATCTCGTTTGGCATGGCGCTGATGTTTGGTACCGCCGGTCTGCCGCACATCCTGATGCGCTTCTTCACGGTGCCCGATGCCAAGGAAGCACGCAAGTCGGTGCTGTGGGCAACCACCTGGATTGGCTACTTCTACGTGCTGATCTTCATCATCGGCTTTGGCGCCATTACCCTGGTGCTGACCAACCCTGAAATGGCAGACGTGGCCAAGGGCATCATCCACGGCGGCGCCGGCACGGCCAACATGGCGGCGGTGCTGGTGGCCAAGACGGTGGGCGGTAACGTGTTCTACGGCTTCATCTCGGCTGTGGCATTTGCCACCATCCTGGCCGTGGTGGCCGGCCTGACGCTCTCGGGCGCCTCGGCCGTGTCGCACGACCTGTATGCCACGCTGGTCAAGAAGGGCAAGGCCGACAGCGCCTCTGAACTGCGTGTTTCGCGCATCACCACCGTGTGCCTGGGCATCGTGGCCGTGGTACTGGGCATTGTTTTCGAGAAGCAGAACATCGCCTTCATGGTGTCGCTGGCCTTTGCAGTGGCGGCCTCGGCCAACTTCCCGGTGCTGTTCCTGTCGGTGCTGTGGAAGAACTGCACCACGCGCGGCGCGGTGGTGGGCGGCTTCCTGGGGCTGATCTCGTCGGTGGGCCTGACCATCGTGTCGCCTTCGGTCTGGGAAGCCACACTGGGCCACCCGGCTGGCTCTGCCTGGTTCCCCTACACCTCGCCAGCCCTGTTCTCGATGGCCATCGGCTTCATCGGCATCTGGTTTTTCTCGATCACGGACAAGAGCGCCAATGCCGCCCGCGAGCGCGCTGCCTTCCCGGCGCAGCAGGTACGTTCGGAAACCGGCCTGGGTGCCTCGGGAGCCTCCGGGCACTGAGCGCACAAGACCTTCCGCGGGCGCATCGCCCGCAGGCGCGGCCCAGAAGCCCGCGCCACCTTTACCGGGCCTTGCGCCCGGTTTTTTTATGTCTGGATCAACCGGGCAAACCGCTCACCACCTGGGCCGATGCCTCCCAGCCAGCGCCAAACCAGGCATCGCCTTCCAGCCAGGCGCGCAGCATTGGCAGGGCATCAAGCCCCCAGAAGAGCTTGCCGTCCACGCCAAACGCCGGAACGCCAAACACACCTTGAGCCGCCGCGGCTTCGGTGTTGGCGCGCAGCAGCGCTTTCACGGCTGCACCTTGCGGCTCCATATCGGGCTTCAACTGTGGCCCCAGCGCCTGCGCCAGCGCATCGAGCCGGGCCGGGTCGAGCGCGTCGTGGCCACCCACCCACACGTGGCGCAGCACCGTGCCCGCCACAAAGCGGTTGATGCTGCCATCCACCGAGCAGGCCAGCGCCTGGCGCAGTAAAGGCAAGGGGTTGAAGGGATGGCGCGCCGGCATCTGCAACGGGATGCCCAGCGAGTGGCCGAGCCAGCTCACATGCCGGTAGGTCCAGTCGCGCTTTGGGGGAATGCCTGCCGGCCCCGGGTTGCCTTGCTGTTGCAGCAGCGCACCCAGCAGCACCGGCCGGTACTCGACGCTGTAGCTCAGGCCTTCGAGCGCCTCGGGCAGGCGCTCGAAAGCCAGCCAGGCGTAGGGCGAGATGAAGTCGAGGTAGAAGGTGATGCGTTTCATGGCTGCTCCGTACTTTGCAGGCTGGCTGGCACGGGCGCGCCAGCCCGCTCCAGCAGCCGAATCCAGATGGCGCGGCGGGTGGCGTCGTCGGCCATGGACCAGCCGCGAATTTCGGCGATGCTGCGAAAGCACCCCTCGCACAGGCTGCCGTCGGCCGACATGCGGCACACCGACACGCAGGGCGACGGCACGACTTCATCGGAATCATGGTCAAAATAGCCCGCAGCGCTTAGTGCACTTGCGCGAGCAGCTATTGTTTGAATAGCATTCATGCGCACTCCGGGGCTTCGGTGACATCGGCCAGTGGCGCGCCCGTCAGGCGCTCAAGGTCGTGCGGCGACAGCGCAAACACGGCATGCGGATGGCCCGCTGCCGCCCACAGGGTGTCAAAACGCAGCAGCTCGCGGTCAATCAAGGTCACGCCCGGCTCCGCGTGGGCAATGGGCGCCACGCCGCCAATGGAAAAGCCGGTGCGCGCCTTGACGAAGGCGGCATCGGCCCGGCCCAGCGCCCCCACCAGCGCTTCGACCTTGGCCGCATCCACGCGCCGGTCGCCCGAGGTGATGACCAGCACCACCGCATCGTCCGACAGGCGCCGGAAAATGATGCTCTTGGCGACCTGGCCCACGGCAATGCCCAGCGCATCCGCTGCTTGCTGCGCGGTGCGGCAGGCGTCGTCCAGCATGCGCGGCGCATGCGGGTGGCCGGCTGCCTGCAAGGCGCTGGCCACGCGCTGCACACCACCCGGCAGCGGCTTCGGTTCGTTTCCGCCCATGCGATTCACCCGGCCCGCTTGTTGAGCAGGGCCGTGGCCGCGCGCGAATTGGGCTTGCGCCCCAGAAAGTCGCTGATGAACACGCCCGCGTCGATCAATTTGTCCAGATCGATGCCCGTTTCAATGCCCATGCCATGCAGCAGGTACACCACATCTTCCGTGGCCACATTGCCCGTCGCGCCCTTGGCGTAAGGGCAACCGCCCAGACCCGCCACGGAGGACTGGAAGTTCCACACCCCCAGCTCCAGCGCCGCCAGCGTGTTGGCCAGCGCCTGGCCGTAGGTGTCGTGGAAGTGGCCCGAAACCTCGTCGATCGCGTAGTGCGCGAGCGCTGCCTCGATGGCGCGCTGCACCTTGCGCGGCGTGCCCACGCCTATGGTGTCGGCCACGTCCACGCGCTGCACGCCAATGCCTTTGAGCAGCCCTGCCAGGTAGGCCACGCGCCCTGGGGCAATCTCGCCCTCGTACGGGCATCCCACGGTGCAGCTCATGGCACCGCGCACCGCGATGCCGGCCGCCAGCGCAGCCTCGACCACCGGCGCAAAGCGCTCGATGCTCTCGGCAATGCTGCAGTTGATGTTCTTCTGGCTGAAGGCTTCGCTGGCGGAGCCGAAGACGACGATTTCGTCGGGCTGGTCCAGCAATGCTGCTTCAAAGCCTTTGAGATTGGGGGTGAGCACCGAGTAGCGCACGCCCGCGTTCCGCTTGATGCCGCTCATCACCGCGTGGTTGTCCGCCATCTGCGGCACCCATTTGGGCGAGACGTAGCTGGTGACTTCGATCTCTTTCAGGCCGGCCGCTTGCAGGCGGTGCACCAGCTCGATCTTGACCTCGGCCGGCACGGGGGATTTCTCGTTCTGCAGGCCGTCGCGCGGGCCGACATCGATGAGGTGGACGCGGGTGGGGATTTGGCTCATGACAAAACTCTCAACTTAAAAATACAGGAGGTTCAATACCCCCGCACAGGGTCCACGATACCGGCAATCGCCTCGCCCCGTTCCAGCGCGACGATCTTGCCCACTATCTGAGCAATGCTCTCATCGCGCAGCGTACGTGCCGAGGTGTGGGGCGTCAGCGTGATCCGCGGGTGGCGCCAGAACGGGTGGCCTGCAGGCAGCGGCTCGGTGCGGAACACGTCGAGCGCAGCGCCTGCCAAATGGCCGCTGTCCAGCAACGCGATCAGATCGGCATCCACCAGATGCGCGCCGCGCGCCACGTTGATGACATAGCCGCCTGCCTGCAGACGCGACAGGGTCGCACGGTTCAGGATGTTGTCCGTCTCGGGCGTGAGCGGCAGCAGGTTCACCAGCACACGGCTGGCGGCCAGGAAATCGCTCATGCCTTCGGCTCCACTAAAGGTGTGCACACCGTCGATAGCCTTGGGCGAGCGGCTCCAGCCATGGACCGGGAAATCGAACTGCGCCAGTGCCCGGGCCACGCGCTCGCCCAACACGCCCAGCCCCATCACGCCCACCGGAAACTCCTGGCGCAGTCGCGGCTTGCGGAAGGCCCATTGGCCTGCGCGCATCGCCTGCTCATACTGGTCGAATTCGCGGAAATGGCGGATGACCGCATGGCAGACGTATTCGGCCATCTGCACGGCCATGCCCGCATCGTCCAGGCGCACCACCAAGGCCGTCGGCGGCAAGCGCAGCTTGAGCAGCGCATCCACGCCTGCGCCAATATTGAACAAGGCCTTCACCCCGGTCTGCTCGTCAAGAAACTGCTGGGGCGGCGCCCAGACCACGGCGTAGTCGGCAGCCGGTGCGCCGGGCTGCCAGACGCCGATGGCGGCTCCCGGCAGTGCCGCCCCCAGGCCTTCCAGCCAGGGCTCGGCCTTGGTACCGGTGCAGCAGAAGGTGATGTTCATGGCGGCAGACCGTACCGCAACGCCCTTCCCCCGGCTGTCACGCAGCCGTCAGCCTGAGCAGCTCGGCGCCCTCGGCCACCTGGTCGCCCGGCGCATAGAGCAGCTCGGCCACCACGCCGTCGGCCGGGGCGGCAATGGTGTGCTCCATTTTCATGGCTTCCATCACGGCCAGGGCCTGGCCCCTGCTCACTTTGTCGCCGGCCTGCACGGCAAACGACACCACCTTGCCCGGCATGGGGGCCGTCAGGCGCCCGCCTTCGTCCTGGGCTTCGCCGGCATGGGCGAGCAGGTCGATGGCCACGATCTGCGTCGCGCCTTGCGGGGTGAAAACGTGGTCCGTCTCGCCCAGTGCGTACACGGTGGCCAGGGTGCGCTGACCCGCGTACTGCAGGTCGATGCCGCGCCCAGCGGGCGCGAACACCAGCAGGCCAGCGACGGCCTCAGCGCCCTCGCCCACGGTCAGGCGCAGGGCACCATCGTGCAGATAGGCGAGGCTGGCCTTGGCGTGTGCGCCGCCAAAATCAAACTCGAAACGGCGTTCCACCAAGCCATGCGAGCGCCAGCCGTCGCGGCGGCTGAACGGGTCTGCGCCCTCGCTGGCGCGTTCGCGCAGCAGGGTTTGCGCCACGGCGGCAGCGGCGGCCAGGGGCAGGCCCACGCGCTCCTGCTTGAACAGCACGGCTTCCTCGCGCGGGATCAGGGCGGTGTCCAGGTTGGCTTGGGCAAACGAGTCGGTGCTGGCCACCCGGCGCAGGAACTGCACGTTGGTGGCCAGGCCAACGATGTGGGTCTGCGCCAGCGCTTCGTCGAGCCGCGCCAGCGCCTGCGTGCGCGTGTCGCCATGCACGATGAGCTTGGCCACCATGGAGTCGTAGAAAGGGCTGATGGCGTCGCCCTGCCGCACGCCGGAATCAACCCGTACCGCGCCTCTTTCAAACGTCACGCACTGGGGCAGGCCGTACACATGGAGCGCGCCCGTGGCGGGCAGGAAGTTGTTGTCGGGGTTCTCGGCGCAGATGCGCGCCTCGATGGCGTGGCCGGTGATCTTGAGCTCGTCCTGCATGCACGGCAGCGCCTCGCCCGAGGCCACGCGCAGTTGCCACTCCACCAGATCCTGGCCGGTGATGGCTTCAGTCACCGGGTGCTCCACCTGCAGGCGCGTGTTCATCTCCATGAAGAAGAACTTCATCTGCTCGGGGTGCGCGTAGCCGCCGGGCTGCTCGACGATGAATTCCACCGTGCCCGCGCCCACGTAGTTCACCGCACGCGCTGCCGCCACCGCCGCTTCGCCCATGCGTGCGCGCAGCTCGGGCGTCATGCCGGGCGCGGGGGCTTCCTCCAGCACCTTCTGGTGGCGGCGCTGCACCGAGCAGTCGCGCTCGAACAGGTACACATAGTGGCCCAGCGTGTCGCCAAACACCTGGATTTCGATGTGGCGCGGGCGCTGCACGTATTTTTCGATCAGCACCGCGTCGTCGCCAAAGCTGTTGATGGCTTCGCGCTTGCACGATGCCAGCGCGGCTGCAAAGTCCTCGGACTTGTCCACGGCGCGCATGCCTTTGCCGCCGCCGCCGGCGCTGGCCTTGATGAGCACGGGATAGCCAATGCGGTCGGCCTCGCGCTGCAGCAAGCCGGGGTCTTGGTCGGCGCCGTGGTAGCCGGGCACCAGCGGCACACCGGCCTTTTCCATCAACTGCTTGGATTCGGCCTTGAGGCCCATGGCCTTGATGGCGGACGCCGGCGGGCCGATGAAGACCAGGCCGGCCTTGGTGCAGGCCTGGGCGAACTCTTCGTTCTCGGAGAGGAAACCGTACCCGGGGTGAATGGCCTGCGCGCCCGTGGCCTGGGCTGCCTCGATGATGCGCTCCCAGCGCAGGTAGCTGTCCTTGGGCGCGCTGCCGCCGATGTGCACCGCTTCGTCGCAGACCGCCACATGCTTGGCATTGGCATCGGCGTCCGAATAGACGGCGACGGTCTTCACGCCCATGCGCTTGGCAGTTGCCGCCACCCGGCAGGCGATTTCACCGCGATTTGCAATCAGTATTTTTTTAAACATGGTCGTTCTCCGCGGTGCAATCGCCTGCGCACGCTGCGCGTGCCACGCAATTTGGCTTCGCCGCTGCGCCGCTTTGCGGCTGGTCACCGCGATTGGCAATCAGGATTTTTTTAAACATTCGGGTTCTCCACGACCGGCTGCGAGCCGCCAAAAAAGGATGAAAGGCGCCGCAGCACGGCGCGCAGGAACTTGAACAGCACGGTGAGCAGCAGCACCGACAACACCAGCATGACGACCAATGCGAAGCCGAACGCCACCGGGTGCTGCGTCGACAGCCAGACCACGCCGACCACCAGACCGTCTTCAAACAGCGACACCAGGCCGTTGGAAAACGGCTCGGGCGAGGTATTGACGGCGGCGCGCGTGGTCATCTTGGTGGCCATGGAGGTGGCGGCGAGCGAACCGCCCAGCAGGCCGGCAACAAGGCCCATGGTGGTGTTGTCGGCGCCAAACACGCCAGCCGCCAGCAGGGCGCCGCCGGGCACGCGGATGACGGTGTGGACGGCGTCCCAGGCGCTGTCGATCCACGGCACCTTGTCGGCAAAAAATTCGACCAGCATCAGGCTGCCGGCCACCACCAGCACCAGCGGGTTTTGCAGCACATGCAGGCCGGCGGGCAGTGCGAGCAGTCCGGTCGATCCCATCAGACCGACAAGGAATACCACTGCGTACAGACGAAAACCGCTGGCCCAGCCCAGCGCCGCCGCCAGCGCGATCAGGCGGGGCATGTCGAGCTTCTGCGTGACCTGCGCCATGCCGCCCGCCACCTCGCGCGCGGTTCCAGAATCGACGTGCAGGCCCACGGTGTGCAGCCACTGAACAATGTGCAGCCAGAGGACGTCCATGTTGTGGTCTTCGGAGTCAGTGCGCGAGCCAGACCGGCTTGCGCTTTTGCAGGAAGGATTGCACGCCTTCCTTTCCCTCGCTGCTCGCACGGATGTCGGCGATACCCTCCACCGTCGCCGCAATGAGCTGCGCATTGATTTCACGTTCGGCGACATCCAGCACCAGACGCTTGCAGGCGCGCACGGCGTTCGGGCTGGCGCTGGTGAGCGCCTTGAGCCATTCGCCGACCTTGGCGTCAAGCTGATCGGCAGCCACCACCTCGTGCACAAAGCCGATGCGCAGCGCCTCCGCTGCGCCAAAACGTTCTGCCGTCAGAAAGTAGCGGTGCGCCGCCCGCGCCCCCATGGCGCGGATCACGTAGGGGCTGATGGTGGCGGGGATCAGGCCCAGCTTGACTTCGCTCAGGCAAAAGCCCGCCGTATCGACGCAGACGGCCATGTCGCAGGCGGCCACCAGGCCCATGCCACCGGCGACCACATCGCCCTGCACGCGGGCGATGGTCGGTTTGGGGCATTCGTAAATGACGCGCAGCATCTCGGCCAGCTTGGCGGCGTCGGCCAGGTTTTCTTCGCGCGTGTAGTCGGCCATGCGCCGCATCCAGTTCAGATTGGCGCCGGCGCAAAACGCAGTGCCCTCGGCGGCCAGCACCACGGCGCGCACCTCGGCGCGGCGACCCACCTCGGTGAAGGCAGCGGTGATGTCGGCAATCACTTCGTCGCTGAAGGCGTTGCGCACCTCGGGCTGGGTGAGCGTGATGCGGGCAACAGCGCCCTCATAGGTGGTCTGCAGGTGGCTCATGGTGCGGTGGCTTCGGTTTGCAGGAAATAAACCAGATCAAGTTCTGGGCAAGGCTGGCCCAACGCGGTCAGCGCCGCGGTGATCTGGCCGCGGTGGTGCGTGCCGTGGTTGAACACGTGCGCCAGCGTGGCGGCAAAGGGCAACGATGCGGGCGTGCCACGCAGGGTGGTGTAGTCCAGCGTGCTGGCAAAGCGCTGCTCGGGCCAACTGGCAATCAGCGGCGCCCAGCAGGTGGCGCCCGCCTGCAGGCGCTCCGCCAGCGCCACGCGGCCGGGCTCGACCTCGGCGTCCAGCGCCACCTTGGGCGAGATACCTTCGGCGAAGCGGCGGAACCACAGCAGATGCTCACCCACCAGCAGGTGGTTGAGCGTGCCGTGGATGCTCTTGAAGAACAGCCCGACGTCGCGCCGGTACGCGTCGTCGGGCACGGCCGCCACGGACCGAAGTACGCGCGCCGTGGCCCACACGTTGTAGTGAGCGAATGTGTGGAAGTGGGCGTGCCAATGGCTTAGTGCGGCCATGTTTCCAGCCCTCCCAGCGTTTTGAGTGCATCAAAATCGGCATCCCGGTGCAGCAGCGTGTGCCCGCAGGTGATGCAGTAGCTGGCGAGCAGCACGTCGATCGGGCTGCGCACTGTGCGGCCCGTCAGGCGCAGGCGCCGGTACAGCGCGGCGGCCTGCAAGGCGTTGTCCAGCCCACCAATCTCCACCACCTCCAGCGCCAGCAACAGGTCACGCGCACGCGCCTGCGCTGCGGCGGCGGGAAAGCCCCGAACCACCTCGAACACCACCAGATCGGCCACACCCATTTCAGGCGGGCCGTCGCGTCCCGACAGCCAGCGGCCGAGCTGCTCGGTCTGCGGGTTGGTCGTGCCCCGAAAGTGGTCGATCCAGACGCTGGAGTCCACCAGGATCATGTGGCCTTGCTCCGCTTGCCAGGCTTTGCGCGCGCCCGGGTGGCTTGCGATGGTTTCGCCTCGGCTGCGGGCACGGCGGCGTAGCCGGCAGCAGGCTCCTGCACACGGGCCTTCAGCGGCATATCCACTTCCCGCGCCCTTGCCCAGGCCTCGTCGGAGTCGTCCCAGAACAGGGTGCCGCGCGCGGCCAACAAGGCGGCGTAGGCCTTTTGCCGCTTGAGCAAGCGCAAGCCCTCTTCCACCGCATCCTTCTTGGTCTTGAAGTCGCCCATGGCCATGACCTCAGCCATGAGCTTGTCGTCGATGACGATATTGGTTCGCATGCATTCGCCCTGATGTGTATGAATTCAACAAATCATACACATTACATGCGGAAAAGGCCAAACTTCGTGTCTTCAATCGGCGCGTTGCGCGCAGCCGCCAGCCCCAGCGCCAGTACGCGGCGCGTGTCGGCCGGGTCGATCACGCCATCGTCCCACAGGCGCGCCGTGGCGTAGTAGGGGTGGCCCTGGTCTTCGTACTGGCGGCGGATGGGGGCTTTGAAGGCTTCTTCTTCCTCGATGCTCCACTGGCCGCCCTTTAACTCGATGCCATCGCGCTTGACCGTTGCCAGCACGCCAGCGGCCTGGTCACCGCCCATGACGCTGATGCGCGCGTTGGGCCACATCCACAAAAAGCGCGGCGAGAAGGCGCGGCCGCACATGCCGTAGTTGCCGGCGCCAAAGCTGCCGCCAATGATGATGGTGAATTTGGGCACGCTGGCCGTCGCCACGGCCGTGACCATCTTGGCGCCGTTGCGGGCGATGCCTTCGTTCTCGTACTTGCGGCCCACCATGAAACCGGTGATGTTCTGCAGGAACACCAGCGGCACCTTGCGCTGGCAGCACAGCTCGATGAAGTGCGTGGCCTTGAGGGCGGACTCGGAAAACAAAATGCCGTTGTTGGCGATGATGCCGACCTGCATGCCCTCGATGCGGGCAAAGCCTGTGACCACCGTGGTGCCGTAGCGCGCCTTGAATTCGTCGAACTCGCTGCCGTCGACGATGCGGGCGATGATTTCGCGCACATCAAAGGGCTTGCGCGTGTCCACCGGAATCACGCCGTAGAGCTCTTTTGCTTCAAAAAGAGGAGCTACTGGCGCAGTGTCAGCAAGCGCTGGGGCCTTATTTTTATTCAAATTCTTGACCGCCATGCGCGCCAGCTTGAGCGCGTGCAGGTCGTTTTGCGCCAGGTGGTCGGCCACGCCCGACAGGCGCGTGTGCACGTCGCCACCGCCCAGGTCTTCGGCCGTGACGACCTCGCCCGTGGCCGCCTTCACCAGCGGCGGGCCGCCCAGGAAGATGGTGCCCTGGTTCTTGACGATGATGGATTCATCGCTCATGGCCGGCACGTAGGCGCCGCCTGCCGTGCAAGACCCCATGACCACGGCGATCTGCGCGATGCCCTGCGCGCTCATGGTCGCCTGGTTGAAGAAGATGCGCCCGAAGTGGTCGCGGTCGGGGAAGACGTCGTCCTGGTTGGGCAGGTTGGCGCCGCCGGAATCCACCAGGTAAATACAGGGCAGATGGTTCTGCTGCGCGATCTCCTGCGCGCGCAGGTGCTTCTTGACGGTCAGCGGGTAGTAGGTGCCGCCCTTCACCGTGGCGTCGTTGCAGACCACCATGCAATCGACGCCGCTGACACGCCCGATGCCGGCAATCAGGCCGGCGCCGGGGGCTGCGTTGCCGTACATGTTGAGCGCGGCGAGTGGTGCGACCTCAAGAAACGGCGTACCAGGGTCCAGCAACATCTGCACACGGTCGCGCGGCAGCAGTTTGCCGCGCGCCAGGTGCTTGGCGCGGGCTGCCTCGCCGCCGCCTTCAAAAACCTTGGCGATCTGCGCAGCCAGGTCGTCCACCAGCGCACGCATGGCAGTGGCGTTGCTCTGGAAGTCGGCCGAACGGGCGTTGAGTTGGGTAGTGAGTTTGGGCATGGGAATCCGGTGTAGGGGGTGGCGGCGCTGCAGGTCAGGCGGTTTTTTGCTCGGTCAGGCCCAGCGCCTCGATGGTGGCTTCGCGCATGCGGAATTTCTGGATCTTGCCGGTCACCGTCATGGGAAATTCGCTCACGAAACGGATGTAGCGCGGCACCTTGTAGTGCGCGATCTGGCCCTTGCAAAAGGCGCGGATGTCGTCCTCGGTCGGCGCGGTGCCGGGCTTGGCGATGATCCAGGCGCACAGCTCTTCGCCATAGCGCAGGTCGGGCACGCCGATGACCTGCACGTCCTGAATCTGGGGCATGCGGTACAGAAACTCTTCGATCTCGCGCGGGTACACGTTCTCGCCACCGCGGATCACCATGTCCTTGATGCGGCCGACGATGTTGACGTACCCCTCGGCGTCCATCGTGGCGAGGTCGCCGGTGTGCATCCAGCCGTCGGCATCAATGGCTTCGCGCGTTTTTTCCTCGTCGCCCCAGTAGCCATGCATGACCGAATAGCCGCGCGTGCAGAACTCGCCGCGCTCGCCCACGGGCACGACAGCGCCGGTTTCGGCATCGATGATCTTGATTTCGAGGTGCGGCTGCACCCGGCCCACGGTGGAGACGCGCTTCTCCAGCGGCGTGTCGAAGCTGCTTTGGCAGCTCACCGGGCTGGTCTCGGTCATGCCGTAGGCAATGGTGATCTCGGACAGGTGCATGTCCTGCACCACGCGTTTCATCACCTCGGTCGGGCAGGGCGAGCCGGCCATGATGCCGGTGCGCAGCGTCGAGAGGTCGAACTCGGCAAAACGCGGGTGGTCCAGCTCGGCAATGAACATGGTGGGCACGCCGTGCAGACCGGTGCATTTTTCGTCCTGCACCGTCTGCAGGACTGAGAGCGGATCGAAGCCATCGTTCGGGTAGACGATGGCGGCGCCATGCGTGAAGCACGCGAGGTTCCCCAGCACCATGCCAAAGCAGTGGTACAGCGGCACGGGAATGCACAGCCGGTCGGCGGGGGTCAGCCGCATGCATTCGCCAATGAACAGGCCGTTGTTCAGGATGTTGCGGTGCGTCAGCGTCGCGCCCTTCGGAAACCCTGTGGTGCCGCTGGTGAACTGGATGTTGATCGGGTCGGTGGCCTTGAGCTTGCGCGCCACCTGGGCCACGCGCGGGTCCTCTGCATCACCGCGCGCCAAAAAGTCAGAAAAGCGCAGCAAGCCGGGCTCATTGGTGCCTGCGGCAGGCTCCTTGCCGGGGGCGTCGATCCACACCACGGTCGAGAGATGCGGCAGGCGCTGGGCCACCAGCTCGCCCGGCTGGCCGTGCGCCCACTCGGGCGCCAGCTCGCGCAGCATGCCCAGGTAGTCGCTGGTCTTGAAGCGCGCCATGGTCACCAGCAGGCGGCAGCCCACCTTGTTGAGCGCGTATTCCACCTCGGCCGTGCGGTAAGCCGGGTTGATGTTGACCAGCACCAGTCCGACTTCGGCGGTAGCGAGCTGCATCAGCACCCATTCGGCGTTGTTGTGCGACCAGATACCCACCCGGTCGCCCGGCACCAGGCCTTGGCGCAGCAGCGCACTGGCAAGCTGGCGCGCCTCGCGCTGCAGCTCGGCATAGGTGTAGCGCCGCCCCTGGTGGCAGCTGACCAGCGCCTCGTTGCCCGGCTGGCGCTGCACCATGGTGTCGAAGAAGGCGCCAATGGTCTGCTCGATCAGCGGCGGCTCGGTGGCGCCGGTGGCTTGGCTTTGGATCAGCGGGGAAGCGTTTTGGGGCTGCATCTGCGGTGTCTCCTTGTGCTGCGGGTCTGCGCTGCGCGGCCCACGAACCGTACAGGATAAAAGCGACGGCGCCACCTTGCTTGCCACAATGGTTGCAAATCGTGCCACGCACGCGGCACACTTGGGCGATGAGCACGCCAACCTCCACCTCCACCGACCCGGCACCCGCCAGCGCGCGCGCAGAAACCCCGGCGGCCTTCGTCCGCGCCATCGCGCACGCCTATGCGCTGCGCGGCCTCGACCCGGCGCAGGCCCTGGCCCAGGCGCAGATTGCTCCGGCCCTGCTGGCGCGCCCGGACGGCCGGATCACCGCCCTGCAGATGGAGCGCCTCTCCGAGGCCGCCATGCGCGAACTGGACGACGAGGCCCTGGGCTGGTTCAGCCGCCCCCTGCCCTGGGGCAGCTACGGCATGCTGGCACGCGCCTCCATCACCGCGCCGCACCTGGGCCTGGCGATGGCGCGCTGGTGCCGCCACCATGGCCTGCTGACGCAGGATGTGCGCCTGGAACTGGCGGTGCAAGGCGATGTGGCCCACCTCACCCTGCACGAGGCACGCGACTTGGGCGTGCTGCGCGAGTTCTGCCATGTCTCGCTGCTGCGCAACGCCCTGGGCGTGGCCTGCTGGCTGGTGGATTCGCGCATTCCGCTGCTCGACGCCGCCTTCGCCTTTGACGCCCCGCCCCATGCCGACGCCTACGCCGTACTGTTCAGCGCCCCGGCGCACTTCCGTACCGCACCCACCCACATCAGTTTCGACGCCCGCTACCTCGCCCTGCCCCTGCGCCGCGACGAGGCCGCGCTGCAGACCATGCTGGAGCGCGCCCTGCCCCTCACGGTGCTGCAGTACCGCCGCGACCGGCTGCTGCTGGCGCGCGTGCGCCAGATGCTGCGCAGCGACCCGCAAGCAGCCCACAACGCGGACGACCTGGCGGCCCGGCTGAACCTGTCCGCCCGCACCCTGCACCGGCAGTTGAAGGACGAAGGCACGTCACTGCAAACCCTCAAAGACACGGTACGCCGCGAGATCGCCACCGACCTGCTGCAGCGCAGCCAGCGCCCGATCAAGCAGGTGGCGCTGGCTGCGGGGTTTCAGAACGAGAAGAGTTTTATCCGCGCGTTCAAGGGGTGGACGGGGATAGCGCCGGGCGAGTGGCGCAGCCATGGCGGGGGCGACAGCTTGGCGTAGTGGCGCCAACGAAACCTTCCGCCGACGCGCCCCAGGGGACGACTACTGCAGCGCCCCAAACACCTTCTTCACGATGGCGCTGCCCGCCGCTGCCGGGTTCTGCCGCAATTGCTGCTCTTGCTCGCCAATGACCAGGAACAACCCGTCCAGCGTCTTGCCAGTGACGTACTGCTCGATACTGGCGTCTTGTTGGCTCACCAGACCAAAACCCGCGGCCTTGCCGGCGAAGGCGTTGTACTGCTGGGCCAGGCCAACCTGGCTGGTGGCCTGGGTGACGACGGGCAAAAATTTCTCGCCCAGGGGCACGCGGGTCTTGTCCGAGAAGAACTGCGTGACCGAGCGATCGCCCCCGGTGAGGATGTTCTTGGCGTCCTGCACGTTCATGCTGCGCACGGCGCCCACCAGCAAATCTTTGCCCATGGGCACGGCGACCTCGGCGGCGCGGTTGAGGGAGGTTTCCAGCTCGTCGATGCGCTTGCCCTGGCCAAAGCGCTTCATCAGCTTGGCGGCATCGTTCAGGTAGCCCGGCAGCGCAATGCGCACCTTGGGGTTGTTCAGAAAGCCGCCGTTCTGGCCGAGCAAGCCCACAGCCGCCAGCGCGCCCTGCTCCAGCGCCCCTTTAAGGCCGCTGCTGGCGTCGGCATTGCTCAGATCAGCCAGCGACAGGGCATGGGCATGCGTGCTGGCGAGCAGCAGCAGGGAGCCGGCGCTGCCCAGGGCGGCGAGGGTGAAGTGGCGTCGTTGCATTCAAAAATCCTTTTCACTGACGAAAGATGGGGGTCGCGCAGACACGCGCCCTATGCCCAATGCGTAGCCTGCGCACGCAACGCGGATTTCAGCCCGCCAACAGGCCGGGCAAGTCGCCCATGTCGGCAAAGATAGCACTTGCCCCTGCCGCCCGCAGTGCCGCTGCGCTGCCATGGCCGGCGCCTCCGGGCGCGTAGCCCCACACAGTGGCGCCAGCCGCCACGCCTGCGGTGACTCCGGTGACGGTGTCTTCCACCACCAGGCAGCGCGCCGGTGGTACGCCCAAGGCGGCAGCGGCGGCCAGGTACACGTCGGGCGCGGGCTTGGTGGCGGGCATTTCGTGGCCGCTGAACACATGGCCGCCGAACAGCTCGGCCAGCCCCACCTGGCGCAGCTGCATTTCCACCTTGAAGCGGTCGGCGCCCGAGGCGCAGGCGATGCGCCCGCCCAGCAGGCGGTGCAGCGCGCGCACCGCCTCCACCGCGCCGGCAATGGGCTGCAGGTGGCGCTCGATCTCGGCATTGCGGCGGGCGTAGAACGCGGCCATCCAGGCGTCGGTCAGCGGCTGGCCGGTGTGCGCCTCGATGCGCGCGGCTTCGCTGCGCACCGTCTTGCCGATGAAGGTGGCCATGCACGCTTCGGGCGAAATCACCCAGCCGGCTTCGTTCAGCATGGTGCAGAGCACGCCGTTGGTGAGGGGCTCGCTGTCGACAAGAACGCCGTCACAGTCGAACAGGATTGCTTCAAAGTTCATAGCTTGTTGCGCAATAGGAATAAGCGCTGGAGGCGATTTTCATCTAAATTTTTTAAAGGGCGCGCCACACTCCTGCGGCTTGGCGATGGCAGGGGCGCCCAATAGTCCGGCAGTGGGGTCGGAGCACGCGTTTCGCTGCACGAAATCGTGGTCCGACCCCACTGCCTGCGTCGCTACGCCAGCCCCGGCACCAGCCGGCAGGCGTGCCAGGCGGCCACCCATTCTTCATTGGTGCGCTCGACCTGCACGGGGATGCGGCTGGCGGTGCTGGAGATGCGATCGGCGTTTTGCGCGTTGGCCTCACTGTCGAGCGCCACGCCCAGGTAGGCCAAGCCCGCGCACACGCGCTCGCGGATGGCGGCGTTGTGCTCGCCGATGCCGGCGGTGAAAACCAGCATGTCGAGGCCGCCGAGCACCGCCACCAGGGCGCCGATCTCGCGCACGATGCGGCGCACGTACAGCGCCAGCGCGGCGGCTATGCGCGCGTTGCCGGCCTCTTGCGCCAGCAGCTCGCGCGGGTCGGACGACACACCGGAGAGTCCCAGCAAGCCAGAGCCGTGGTACAGCAAATGGCCCACTTCTTCCAGCGAGAGCTTTTCCATCTCCATCAGGTAGAGCACCGCGCCGGGGTCGAGTGCGCCGCAGCGCGTGCCCATCATCAGGCCGTCGAGGGCCGAGAAGCCCATGGTGGTGGCGACGCTTTGGAGGCCCTGCATGGCGCAGAGGCTGGCGCCGCTGCCCAGGTGCGCCACGATGGTGCGGCCACGTGCCGCGTCGCCACAGCGCTCGGGCAGCGCGATCGACAGGTATTCGTACGACAACCCGTGAAAGCCGTAGCGGCGCAGGCCGCGCTCCCAGGCGTCCCAAGACAGCGGCAGCATCTTTTCCACCTCGGGCAGCGTATGGTGGAACGCCGTGTCAAAGCAGGCCACCTGCGGCAAGTCGGGCGCCGTTTCCAGCAGTGCCGCGATGGCTTCGAGCGCAAAGGGCTGGTGCAGCGGCGCGAGCGGGATATAGCGCTTCAGATCGGCCAGCACCTGCGCGTCCACACGCACCGGGTCGAAGTACTTGGCGCCGCCATGCACCACACGGTGCGCCACAGCGGCCATGCGGTGCCCGCCCTGCGCCATGCGCGCCAGCACCCTGGCGTGGATGTGTTCCAGCGCGGCGTGGTAGGGCTGCGCGGCATCGAGCGCCACCGGGCCGGGCGTGGCACCGGTTTCACCAAACGTCGGCGCGGCACCGGTGATGCCGTCCACCTTGCCGTTCCACAAGGGCGTGCGGGGCAGTGGTCGAATGCCGGCGTCAAACAGGGCGAACTTGATGCTCGACGAGCCGCAGTTCAGGACCAGCACCAGATCGCTCACAGCGGTGCCTCCTGGTAGTGGTGCGCCAGCAGCACCGCCACGGCGCACGAAGCCAGCCGCGTATCGCGCGCGTCGGCCCGGCTGGTAAGCACGATGGGCACGCGCGCGCCGAGCACGATACCGGCCGTGGCGGCGCCGCCCAGGTATTCGAGCTGCTTGGCCAGCATGTTGCCGCTTTCCAGGTCCGGCACCACCAGGATGTCGGCGCGGCCTGCCACTTCGGAGACGATGCCTTTGGTGCGCGCCGCGGCAATGGATACGGCGTTGTCGAAGGCCAGCGGCCCGTCGAGCAGGGCGCCGGTGATCTGGCCGCGGTCGGCCATCTTGCACAGGGCCGCGGCGTCCAGCGTGGCGGGCATGGCGGCGTTCACCGTCTCCACGGCAGCCAGAATCGCCACGCGCGGCTGGGCCACGCCGATGGCGTGCGCCAGGTCGATGGCGTTGCGCACGATGTCGACCTTGTCGGCCAGCGTGGGGGCGATGTTGATGGCTGCGTCGGTGATGATGAAGGGGCGCGGGTAGGCCGGTGTCTGCATCAGATAGCAGTGGCTGACGCGCCGCTTGGTGCGCAGCCCGCCTTGGCTTGCCACCACGGCGCCCATCAGCTCGTCGGTGTGCAGGCTGCCTTTCATCAGCGCCTGCACGCGGCCTTGCAGCACCAACTCCACCGCGCGGGCGGCTGCCGCGTGGCTGTGCGGCGTGTCTTCAATGGCAATGCCGGAAATGTCCAGGCCACTCTCCCGCGCCGCCGCCTCGATGCGCGCGCGCGGGCCCACCAGCACCGGCTCGATCAGCCCTGCGGCGCGGGCGTCGAGCACACCGCCCAGGCTGAGCGCATCGCACGGGTGCACGACCGCCATGCGCAGCGCGCCCAGCGGGCGCACATGCTCAAGCAGCCGCCGCATGCCGTCGTTGCCCACGCTGATGTGCACTTCGGGCAGCGTGGTGCGCAGGCGCTCAATGCGCTCGGTCGGGGCCAGCACCTCGGCCTCGCCATCAAGCACCGTGGTGCCGTCCTGGTTCACACAGGTGCAGGCCAGTGTCAGGCGCTTTTTGGCTTCGTCGCGCGCGCTCACGGTCACGCTGACACGCAGCCGGTCGCCGATGCGCACGGGCGCGAGGAACTTGAGCGTTTGCCCAAGATAAATGGTGCCCGGCCCTGGCAGGCGCGTGCCCAGAACGGCCGATACCAGCGCGCCGCTCAGCATGCCCTGCGCAATGACCCCGTGAAAGCGTGTGGAGGCAGCAAAGTCCGCATCCAGGTGCTGCGGGTTGACGTCGCCGGAGAGCGCCGCAAACAGCTCGATGTCCTCTTTGCTGAGCGTGCGCTCCATGCTGGCGCTGTCGCCCACGGCGATTTCGTCAAAGGTGCGGTTGCGCACGGTGGCCAACGCCTGCGGCGGCGCACCGGGCGGCGCTAGGGATGGCGTGAGGGGCGATCCGGTATCGGGCATGACGCTCCAGAGTGATGAGAAGGCCGGGCGGCAGGAAGCCAGCGGCGCGAGGTACAAGCCTAGCGCAACCGGTTGGGGCGATTCTTGCTGCAGGGCTCGTGCAGGGCACTATTGCTCCTGAATGAATAGCAATAAAAGCATATGAATAAAGCACCAGCAAGCATTTTTATTCATTTTTTTGCTCGCTCATGCTGCACCCCATCGACGTAAAACCAGTGCCCGCCTTCGCGCACAAAGCGGCTGGTCTCGTGCAAGCGCACCGCCTGGCCCGCAACGCGGTAGCGGGCCACGAATTCCACCTCGGCATGGTCGGCATCGATCAGGCAGTGGCGCCGCACCTCCAGTCCCAGCCAGCGCGCACCGGGCTCGAAGTCGAGCTCTGCGGGCCGGGTGCTGGCGTGCCAGGTGGCCAGCAGCCACGCCGCATCTTCGCGCACAAAGGCGCTGTAGCGCGAGCGCATGAGGCTCTCGGCATCGGGTGCTGGGGCATCGCCACCGCGCCAGCGTCCACAGCACTGGCCAAAGGCCAAGGGGCGCGCACGGGCATGCGGGTCAAGGCGGCCGCAGGGGCAAGGCGCAGCGGGGTCGCGGGTAAGCAAGGTCATGGAAAAGGGCAGGTGGAGCAAGGCAGCCGCCCACGTAGACTTGGCGCCTTCAATGGTAGGAGTCTCGCATGTGGAATCTGTCTGTCCCCTGGTGGGAGTTTGTTGTGCGCGGCGTCGTGGTGTACATCTTCCTGCTCATTTTCCTGCGCGCCACGGGCAAACGGCAAACGGGACAGTACGCCCCGTTTGACCTGGTGCTGCTCCTGATCCTGTCGAACGCGGTGCAGAACTCGATGAATGCGGGCGACAACTCGCTCATCGGCGGGTTGATTTCGGCCAGCACGCTGCTCTTTTGCCATGTGGGGCTGTCGCACCTGACCTTCCGCTTTCGCCGGCTTGAGCGCCTGATCGACGGCCACGCCCGCGTGCTGGTGCAGGATGGCAAAGTGGACGAAGCGCTGATGGAGCGCGAACGTATTTCGCCCACCGACCTGGCCGCCGCCCTGCGTGCCGGGGGCTGCCTGCACGCCCACGAGGTGGCGCGTGCCACCATCGAAGTCAACGGGCAGATCACCGTGGTGCTGCGGCCCACGCAGCGCTCGTTGGACGCGACGTAGCCACGCTGCCGGCAAAGCGCCCACCGGTCAGGGCGCGGTCAGCGCTGCTGCAGCGTTCCCAGAAACGCCGCCACCGCCGCATTCACGGGCTCGGGGTGCGTGAGGTTGCTGGCGTGCCCGCCGCCGGGCACCACCACCATGCGCGCATGGGGCAAGGCGTCCGCCATGGCCTGCGCGCGCGCCAGGTCGATCGCATGGTCCACCGAGCCGTGCACCACCAGTGCCGGCACGGTGATGGCGCCGAGCCGCGCGCTGATGTCGTCGCGGCTGCCCAGGGTGGTAAAGCACTGGATCAGGTTGGGCACGGTGAGCTGGCGCCACTTGGCTTGCCACACCGGCGCATCCGCCCAGCCATCGCCCAGAATGGTGTAGGCCACCACCGCCGCGATCTCGTCCGACAGGCCGCCCTCCAGCCAGGCTTTCATCAGCGCCTCGTGGCCCACCATTTTCTGGGGGTCTTCCTGCAGGGCCTGGGTGTCGATGAGCACCAGCGCGCGCACCAGCTCGGGGTGCGTCAGCGCGCAGCGCAGTGAGAGGTAGCCGCCCTGCGACATGCCGGCCAGCACGGCGCGCTGCACGCCCAGGTGCGCCAGCAGCGCCGCCAGATCGTCGGCCGAGTCGTAGTAGGTGAACGGGTCGCAGCGCGCCGGATCGGCCGTCTGCCCGTGGCCGCGCTCGTCCCAGCTGATGCAGCGCCACTGGCCGCGCAGGGCCTGCACCTGCGGCGCAAACATGCTGCTGTCCATGAGCAGGCCGTGCGAAAACACGATGACCGGGCCGTCGCCGCCGGTGTCTTCGTAGTACAGCTTCTGACCATTGACGTGCGCGAAGGGCATGCGGTGCTCCTGTGAAAAATGGGAGCACCATCGTGGAACAAGGCCGCCCGCTGCGCAACGGGCGCAACCCGCGCGAGGGCGCGTGCGAGTCACCCAGGTGTCAAGCAGCACGTGCCGCCACCGCCCCCGGTCAAACCGGCAAGGCTCTTCAGATTTTTAGGTATTTTGGCCGCTAGCGCTTGATGGATAAGCGCTAACAGCTATCAATACAAGAGCATCTCAGGCCAGTGCGCGCTGGATGATGATCTTCTGCACGTCGCTGGTGCCTTCGTAGATCTGGCACACGCGCACATCGCGGTAGATGCGCTCCACCGGGAAATCGTTCAGCACGCCGTAGCCGCCCAGCGTCTGGATGGCGGCGCTGCAGACGCGCTCGGCCATTTCGCTGGCGAAGAGCTTGGCCATGGCCGCTTCCTTGAGGCACGGCCGGCCGGCGTCGCGCAGACTGGCCGCGTGCCAGATGAGCTGGCGCGCGGCCTCGATCTGCGTGGCGCAATCGGCCAGGCGAAAGCCCACGGCCTGGTGGTTGAAGATGGCGGTGCCGAAGCTCTCGCGCTCTTTGGCGTACTTCAGCGCCACCTCCAACGCGCTGCGCGCCATGCCCAGGCTTTGCGCGGCGATACCGATGCGCCCGCCCTCCAGACCGCCGAGCGCAATCTTGTAGCCCTCGCCTTCCTGGCCAATGAGGTTGCGGGCCGGAATGCGGCAATTCTCAAAACTGATTTGCGCCGTGTCGCTGCTGTGCTGGCCGAGCTTGTCTTCGAGCCGGGCCACCACGTAGCCGGGCGCGCTGGTGGGCACGAGGAAGGCGCTCATGCCCTTCTTGCCGGCCCCCTTGTCGGTAACAGCCACCACGATGGCGACGTCGCCGTTCTTGCCGCTGGTGATGAACTGCTTGACGCCGTTAATGACGTACCCGTCACCCTCCTTGACCGCCGTGGTGCGCAGGCCCGAGGCGTCGGAGCCCACGTGCGGCTCGGTGAGGCAGAAGGCGCCCAGCATCTCACCGCGCGCCAGCGGCGTGAGCCAGTCGCGCTGCTGCTGGGGGTTGCCGTAGCGCAGTAGGATGGCGTTGACCGGGCAGTTGGTGACCGAGATGACGGTGCTGGTGCCGCCATCGCCGGCGGCGATTTCTTCGAGCACCAGTGCGAGGGAGAGGTAGTCGAGCCCTGCACCGCCCAGTTCTTCGGGCACGCAAATGCCGTAGGCGCCGAGCGCCGCCAGGCCTTGGTGCGCCTCTTTGGGGAAGTGGTGCTCGCGGTCCCACCGCACGGCATGGGGCCAGAGTTCGCTTTGGGCAAAGTCGCGCACCGCGTCGCGGATCATTTCCTGGTCTTGGGTCAGCAGCATGGGCTTGTCTCTTTATATTGGGGTGAAGGCGCTCTACCAATGGGCAGCACGGCGGCCGTCGTGGTGCAGCAACTGGCCCTGGTCGGCAGGCGCCAGATTCGCCAGCGTGGCGAGCATGCCGCGCACACTCTCCTCGGGCGTGAGGGGTGCGCCCGCCCCGCCCATGTCGGTCTGCACCCAGCCGGGGTCGATGGTGACGAGGGTGGCGGCCGGGTAGTCGTGCTGGGCCGCCGCCACCGCCATGTTGAGCGCGGCCTTGCTGGTGCGGTACAGCCAGGCGTTGCTGGCGGGCACGCTGCCGATTTGCGACATGCCCGACGACATGAAGGCGAACACGCCGCCTGCGGCCTCCACCAGCGGCGCCACCTGCGGGATGGCCTGCATGGCGCCCAGCACGTTGGTGTGCATGACGGCGTCGAAATCCTGCTGCGTGGGCGGGGTGGTGGCGTCGGGGCGCCGCATGACACCGGCGACGTAGAACGCCAGATCGAGCCGCTCGCCGTCGAGCTGCCAGGCCAGCCCACTGACGCTGGCCGGATCGGCCACATCCACCGTCAGCACCTCGGCGCCCAGGGCTTGGAGCGCGGCGCGGGCGTCGGCGGTGCGCACCGTGGCGATGACGCGGCCACCGGCGGTCAGCAGTTGGCGCACCAGCTCCAGCCCCAGGCCACGCGAGGCGCCGATGACCAGTGCCGTGCCAAACATTTTTTTAGTCAAATCGGCCTCCAGCGCTTATTCCTATTGCGTAAGCAGCTACGAAAACAGGAGTTTTTGAGTATCAGACCAGCTCGACCGCCATGGCCGTCGCCTCGCCGCCGCCGATGCACAGCGTGGCCAGGCCCTTGGTCTTGCCGTGCGCCTTGAGCGCGTACAGCAGCGTGACCAGAATGCGCGCGCCGCTGGCGCCGATCGGGTGGCCGAGCGCACAGGCGCCGCCGTTCACGTTGACTTTGTCGTGCGGCAGATCCAGCTCTGTCATCAGCGCCATGGGCACGACAGCAAAGGCCTCGTTGATTTCCCACAGATCGACGTCGCCGGCCGTCCAGCCCGCCTTGGCCAGCGCCTTTTGCGTGGCGCCCAGCGGGGCCGTGGCAAACCACTCGGGCTCCTGCGCGTGCGTGGCGTGGCTGACGATGCGCGCCAGCGGCTTGCAGCCGAGTTTCTTGGCAGTGGATTCGCGCATCAGCACCATTGCGGCAGCGCCGTCGTTGATCGACGAGCTGGAGGCGGCGGTGATGGTGCCGTCCTTCTTGAAAGCAGGCTTGAGCGTGGGGATTTTGTCGAGTTTGACCTTGCCAGGGCCTTCGTCCACCGAGACCACCACTTCGCCCGCACGGGTCTTCACGGTGACGGGCGTGATCTCGGCGGCAAACGCGCCCGACGCTGTGGCGGCCTTGGCGCGCTCGACGCTGGTGGTGGCAAAGGCATCCTGCTGCTGGCGCGTGAAGCTGTACTTGGCGGCGCAGTCTTCGCCAAAGGTGCCCATGGAGCGGCCGGGTTCGTAGGCGTCTTCCAGGCCGTCGAGCATCATGTGGTCAAAGATGCGGTCGTGTCCCAGGCGGTAGCCACTGCGCCCTTTTTGCAGCAGGTAGGGCGCGTTGGTCATGCTCTCCATGCCGCCCGCCACCATGACGTCGTGCGTGCCGGCCAGCAGCATGTCGTGCGCAAACATCGCCGCCTTCATGCCCGAACCGCACATCTTGCTGAGCGTCACGGCGCCGGCCTCTTTGGGCAAGCCGCCCTTGAATGCGGCCTGGCGCGCGGGCGCCTGGCCCTGCCCCGCCATCAGGCAGTTGCCAAACAGCACTTCGCCCACGGCGGACGGCGCAATGCCGGCCCGCGCAACCGCCGCCGCGATGGCGGCGCCGCCCAGGTCGTGCGCGGCGAGGCTGGAGAAATCGCCCTGGAATGCGCCCATGGGGGTGCGTGCGGCGCCGACGATGACGATGGGGTCTTGGATGGATGAACGCATGGGAAACCTCCTTTGAATGGAAACGGAGTGGACAGATTCAGTCGGCGTAGGCCTGGCCAAAGCGCCGTTGGGTGTCGTACGGGAACACGTCGTAGACATGGCCGGCCAGAATGCGCTCCTTGTGCGACTGCCAGAATTCGACGTCCAGCAGATCGGCATGGTGGCGCATGAAGACTTCGCGCACGGCGTCGTTGCCGAGCAGGAAGGGGCCGAAGGTTTCGGGGAACACGTCGTGCGGACGCACCGTGTACCAGACCTCGCCGCTCATTTCCTCTTCTTCGTTGCGCGGCTGGGGCACGCGGCGGAAGTTGCAGTCGGTGATGTATTCGATCTCGTCGTAGTCGTAGAACACCACCTTGCCGTTGCGCGTGACGCCAAAGTTCTTCCACAGCATGTCGCCGGGGAAGATGTTGGCCGCCACCAGGTCTTTGATGGCATTGCCGTAGTCGATAACGCTGCGCTCCATCTGCTGCTGGGCGCGTTCGTCCTGCATGCCGGTGTCAAACGCCTCCTGCAGGTACATGTTGAGCGGAATCATGCGCCGCTCGATGTAGAGGTGCTTGATGATGACTTCCTGCTTGCCGTCGCCGTCACGGTCGCTGATTTCCAATTGGCTGGGGGCAAATTTTTGGATCTCGGCGATCAGCTCGTCCTCAAAGCGATCGCGCGGAAACGCCACCAGGCTGTATTCGAGCGTGTCGGCCATGCGGCCCACGCGGTCGTGCTGTTTCACCAGCAGGTACTTGCCTTGAATCTGCTCGCGCGTGGTGTCTTTTTGCGGCGGGTAGTAGTCCTTGATGAGCTTGAAAACGAAGGGGAACGAAGGCAGGTCGAACACCAGCATCACCATGCCCTTGATGCCGGGCGCAATGCGCAGCTTGTCGGTGGAATGCTTCAGGTGGTAGAGAAAGTCGCGGTAAAACAGCGTCTTGCCCTGCTTGGCCAGCCCGAGCGCGTTGTAGAGCTCGGCGCGGGGCTTTCTGGGCATGAGGCTGCGCAGAAACTGCACGTAGGCGCTGGGGATCTCCATATCCACCATGAAGTAGGCCCGCGCGAACGAAAACAGCATCTGCAGGTCGTCTTCGCCGAACAATGCGGCATCGATATAGAGCTTGCCATGTTCGTTGTGCAGGATGGGCAGCGCAAACGGCACTTCGTTGTAGCCATTGATGATCTTGCCCACCAGGTAGGCGCCCTTGTTGCGGTAGAACAGGCTGGAGAGCACCTGAATCTGAAAGTTGGCGCGCAGCTTGACCTTGTGCAGGCGCAATTCAAGGGCGTGCACCACATGGTTCACGTCGGTGGTCACGTCGGCAAATTCGCGCTGCAGACCGTAGCTCTCCAAAATCGTTACCAGCGTCTGGCGCAGGCTGTCTTTCGTTGGGTAGTAGGCGTAATAGGTGGGGCGACCCTCGAATTCGTCGTTTTCGAGGTACTCGGTGCTCATCGCCGGGCGCACAAAGATGAAGTTGTTGTGAAAGTGCGTGCGGTGCAGGATCTTGGTGGTGACCGAGTTGAAAAAGGTCTCGGCCAACTCGGGCTGGTGGTGCTCCACCAAGAGCCCGATGTAGTGCAGCTTGGCTTCATGCCACAGCTCCATGGGTTGTTTGCCAGCAGCAAATTCCTTCTCCAGGCGGCGCACGCATTCCTTCACCCGCAGGTCGTAGAACTCGATGCGCTCGCGCTGGGCACGCTGCTGGTCGTGCCAGTCCGCCGTTTCGAACCGGTGCTTGGCACGGGCCGACTCGGTGCGAAACAGCCGGTAATGGCGGTCAAAGCCATCGCGCATCGCCTTGGCGATGTTGTACGCATCCGGCGATTCAAGGCGCTGGGGGAACATGGGGACAGAGGCAGGAGGTGGCATCGGGCCGATTCTGCGCGAAGGCACCGAGCGCCTCGCCGACCGTATCAGGCCGCAGGCGCTATCGGGGTTGACTCCGGCGCTTCACGCCGATCGGCAACCACACCCGCCACCGCGGCCCGGTACAGCTCGTCGAGGCCGGAATTGCCGCTGACCGTGATGTGCAGGTCATGAATCAGGCCATCCTTGAGCCCATAGCACCAGCCGTTGAGGGTGAGCTGCTGGCCTCGGGCCCAGGCGTCCTGGATCACCGTGGTTTGGGCCACGTTGAGCACCTGCTCGATGACGTTGAGCTCGCAGAGCGCGTCATGCCGCCACTGCGGCGCCATGGCGGCCAGCAGATCGCGGTGGCGGTCGCGTACATCCTTGACGTGGCGAATCCAGTTGTCCGAGAGGCCTACGCGCTGGTCCTCCAGCGCGGCACCCACACCACCACAGCCGTAATGGCCGACCACCATCAGGTGCTGGACATGCAACTGATCGACGGCAAACTGGATGGTCGAGAGGCAGTTGAGATCGGTGGGCACCACCACATTGGCGATGTTGCGATGCACAAAGACTTCGCCCGGCTCCAGGCCGGTGATCTGGTTGGCTGGCACACGGCTGTCGGAGCAGCCGATCCACATGTAACGTGGTTTTTGCTGCGCCATGAGGTGCGTAAAGAAGCCGGGGCGCTCACGCTCCATTTGGGCCGCCCAGGCGCGGTTGTGAACAAAGAGTTCTTGAATCGTGTCGGTGGTCATAGGGTACCTTGGCGAAGGAAGGGTGGACTCAACAGGTTTCGGCAAACAGCTCCCGGCCAATCAGCATACGGCGGATTTCGCTGGTACCGGCGCCAATTTCGTACAGCTTGGCATCGCGCCACAAGCGGCCCAGCGGGTATTCATTGATGTAGCCGTTGCCGCCAAAGATCTGGATACCTTCGCCCGCCATCCAGGTGGCTTTCTCGGCGCACCACAGAATGACACTGGCGCAGTCCTTGCGCACCTGGCGCACGTGTTCGGTGCCCAGCATGTCCAGATTCTTTGCCACGGTGTACGCAAACGAGCGGCCCGCCTGAAGCACCGTGTACATGTCGGCCACCTTGCCCTGAATGAGCTGGAACTCGCCAATGCTCTGGCCAAACTGCTTGCGGTCGTGGGTGTAGGGAATCACGTTGTCCATGACCGACTGCATGATGCCCAGCGGCCCGCCGGTGAGTACCGCGCGTTCGTAGTCGAGCCCGCTCATCAGCACCTTGGCACCCATGTTGACGCCGCCGAGCACATGGTCGGCCGGCACTTCGACGTTCTGGAACACCAGTTCGCCCGTGTGGCTGCCGCGCATGCCGAGCTTGTCGAGCTTTTGCGCAATCGAAAAGCCTTTCATGCCCTTCTCGATCAGGAAGGCGGTGACGCCGCGTGCGCCAAGCTCGGGTTCGGTCTTGGCATAGACCACCAGCGTGTCGGCGTCGGGGCCGTTGGTGATCCACATTTTGTTGCCGTTGAGCAGGTAGTAGCCGCCCTTGTCCTCGGCCTTGAGCTTCATGCTGATCACGTCGGAACCTGCGCCGGGCTCGCTCATGGCCAGGGCACCGACATGCTCGCCACTGATCAGCTTGGGCAGGTACTTGGCCTTTTGCGCGGCGCTGCCATTGCGGTTGATCTGGTTGACGCACAGGTTGCTGTGCGCGCCGTAGGACAGCCCCACCGAAGCGCTGGCGCGCGAGATTTCCTCCATCGCCACCATATGGGCCAGATAGCCCATGCCAGCTCCGCCAAGCTCTTCCGGCACGGTAATGCCGAGGACACCCAGATCGCCCATCTTGCGCCACAGATCCATGGGAAACTGGTCGCTGTGGTCGATTTCGGTGGCGCGCGGCGCAATCTCGGCCTGGGCAAAGTCACGGACTGCATCGCGCAGCGAATCGACTTCATCGCCGAGCTGAAAGTTGAGGCCGGGAAGGTTGGCGGGAAGGCTCATAGGTGTCTCCTGTCGGGTGAAGATAAAAGTGGGTAAAGCGGTAGAGTCAGCCCGAGACGCCGGCGCGCCCCTGCACGCACATCAGCGTGCAGCCCATGGTGGCGACAAGCTTTTCCTCTGCGCCAGAAAGTGCGAAAGCCCGGCCTTCGCACACGGTGATGGTGCGCCCTGGCTTAAGGACACGCCCTTCCACGCGAAAGCGATCGCCTCGCGCAGGAGCCAGCAGATTGGTCTTGAACTCGATGGTCAATACCGACGCGTCAGCTGGCATCAGGCTGAATGCCGCATAGCCGCAAGCCGAATCGAGCGCTGTCGAGAGCATGCCAGCGTGCACGAAGCCATGCTGCTGCGTCAAAGCGGCGGCCCAATCGAAGACGATATCGACGGCACCGGGCTCAACCTGCTGCAGGCGCGCTCCCAAGGTCTGCATGGCGCCTTGAAGGGCAAAGCTCTCTGCAACCCGCTCGGCAAAACGGGAATCCTTGGGTTGAAACACAAAGCTGTGCATAAAGGCTAGAGTTGACGTTACGTAACGTCAATTATCCACAGATTTGACGTGTACCTTTTTCAGCAAAGCCCGCGCTTCCTTCTCATGTGTCCGGACCTCGTCGAGGTTGGCCTGAAGATCGGTCATTTGGGCTTCCAGTTGCTGGCGATGCTGGGCAAGCACAGCGAGGAATTTTTCGAGCTGCACCCCGGTGTCCCGCGGACTGTCGTAGAGGTCGATGATCTCGCGTGCTTCGGTCAGCGACAGTCCAAGCCGCTTGGCGCGCAAGGTCAGCTTGAGACGGATTCGATCCCTGGCGCTGTAGATGCGATTACGGCCCGCCGGGCCCGTGCGCTCGGGCTGCAGCAAGCCCATGTCTTCGTAGAAGCGCATGGCCCGCGTCGTTAAATCGAATTCGCGTGCCAGGTCGCTGATGGTGTAGGTGGTTGCCATGGTTCGCAAGCATCGTTCCGGGTCGCGTGCTTGTCAGTGCGCACGCGCATCGGTCCGTAGAATCGTCCGTTTATTGTCATTTACGTTACGTTAACGTCAATGCTACCGCAAGAGGCCCAATGAATCACGCTGAATCGCGCTTGCACTACCCCCTCGGTGAATCTCTGCCAGCTTCCGGTTGTGCGATCGACGTGGCGCCCGAGATCAAATGGATTCGCATGGGCCTGCCGTTTGCGCTGGACCATATCAACCTGTGGTTGCTGCGCGATGCAGCGGATGGACCACAAGGGCCGATCGAAGGCTGGACAGTGGTGGATTGCTGTGTCGACATCCCTGCCGCACGCGCCCAATGGGAGGCTGTTTTCGAGTCGGCGCTTGAAGGCTTGCCCATCGTGCGCGTGATCGCGACGCACATGCACCCTGATCACCTGGGCTTGGCGCATTGGCTCTGCGAGCGCTGGAACGCACCGCTCTGGATCAGCGCCACCGACTATTACACGGCGCTGGCAGCGAGCACCGGAACCTTGTTCCCGAGCACCGAGGCTCTGAGCGATTTCTACCGTTCGCACGGGTTGTCTGACGCAGAGTTCCATGCACGCCTGAAAGATCGGGGCAGCTACTACCCGGCGCTGGTCCCGAAACTGCCCATGCGTTTTCACCGGCTGATGGACGGCGATCGGATTCGCATCGGTGAACACCATTTCGAATGCATTGTCGGCTATGGGCACGCGCCGGAACATATTGCACTGCACTGCGCAGCACGTGGCATCCTGATCAGCGGCGACATGGTGTTGCCGCGCATCTCCACCAACATCAGCGTGTTTGCGGGGGAGCCGGAGGCCGATCCGCTCAAGCTCTTCTTGACCTCACTCAAACGCTTTGACTCTCTTGCGAATTCAACGCTGGTACTGCCTTCGCACGGCAAGCCGTTCGTCGGACTGGCCGAGCGGCTCCGGCAGCTGCACGCACATCACCAAGAACACCTAGCAGTCGCGCGCACCGCGTGCACAGAAAGGGCGCAGTCGGCGGGTGAACTTCTTCCCCAACTCTTTCGGCGCGAGCTGGATACGCAGCAGCTGTCCTTCGCTCTGGGGGAAGCCTTGGCACACCTGCACTTGCTCTGGCACGAAGGCGCCGTCCATCGTGTTTGCGAGCCGGACGGCGTTTATCGATTCAGCACGACGTAAAGCTGGGCTCGGTCATCAAGCCGTGCACTGCAAGGACGCAAGATCTGCCTCGCTTAGCCATCGCCACTGGCCAGGTGCGAGATCTGCAGGAAGAATATAGTTTCCGATCGAGTGGCGATGCAGACCTTCGACGCGGTTACCAACGGCTGCCAGCATGCGCTTGACTTGGTGGTATTTGCCTTCCGTTAGGGTCAGATCAATGCAAAAGCCATCCACAAGAACGCAGGCCGCAGCGCGCACGGGCTTGGGGTCATCATCTAGCACCACACCTTCAAGCAAGCGCCCAATCTGCTGCTCAGTGACTTCATGCTTGGCAGTGACCCGATAGACCTTGGAGACATGTTTCTTCGGGGAACTCATGCGGTGGATGAATTGCCCATCGTCGCTCAATAGCAGCAATCCCGTAGTGTCCTGGTCCAGTCGCCCCACGGCCTGCACGCCCTGGATCACGCCGCGTGCCGGGCGCTGACGCAGACATGCCGGCAGCAGCGTGTACACAGAAGGGTAACGCGACGGTTTTTGTGAGCACTCCGTACCGACGGGTTTGTGCAAAGCGATGTAGGCCTTTTCACAATACGGCCATTCGACGCCTTGAACGCGAAAGCGCAGGCCTTCTTCAAGCTTGCACTCAACCAAGGAATCAGTACACACAACCCAGGCGTTGCACTCAGAGTCGGCGACCAGTTCCACATACCCCTGCTGAATCAGCCCAGCACAAACGCGGCGGGTTCCGAAGCCCTGCGAATAGAGAACATCCTGTAGCTTCATTTAGGCATTCCTGGTGAGTATCATTTTGTCAATGGCTCGTCGAGCCCATATCGGCCAAAGGATAAATGCTGATCCCGTGGTATAGCTTGTACATACGCGTCGAACATGCTTTCTGCCTCTCCAAAAGCGAAACCCCCTTGAACCTAGAAGATTCAAGGGGGTTTGGCAGGGCTGTAAGAGCCTGACGATGACCTACTTTCACACGGGAACCCGCACTATCATTGGCGCGAAGTTGTTTCACTGTCCTGT